>Ga0209256_1000011_pt1 | contig 865309 bp, 780 predicted proteins | sample AraplaCol_mCL_r2_2_FD_184270 | JGI IMG/M metagenome (GOLD analysis project Ga0209256, IMG submission 184270) | Arabidopsis root microbial communities from North Carolina, USA - plate scrape MF_Col_mCL_r2 (SPAdes) (version 3) | ecosystem: Host-associated > Plants > Roots > Endosphere | place...
CACGAACCTCATCGAGGGCATCAACAACAAGATCAAGGTCATCAAACGCATGGCGTATGGCTTCCGCGACGACGCCTACTTCTTCCTCAAGATCCGGGCAGCGTTCCCCGGAGTTGGGTGAAGAACCTGAAAAAAGCCGCCCGGAGGCGGCTTTCGTCGGACCGGCAGCCGGCTTACTTCTTGGCGGCGTCGGCAGCCTTGTTGGCCGCATCCTTCGCGGCATCGGCAGCCTTGTCGGCAGCGTCCTTCGCGGCATCGGCGGCCTTGTTGGCGGCGTTCGCGGCCGCATCGGTGGCGGCGCCCACCGCGGCGGAAGCGCCGGCAGCCGCAGCGTCCACGGCGGCCGAGGCGGCGCCGGTGGCGGCCGATGCGGCATCGGTGGCTGCAGCGGCTGCGTCGGTGGCGGCCGAAGCGGCAGCGGCGACGGCAGGAGCGGCGGCCGCGGACGCGGCGTTCGCAGCGGCGGCTGCGGCCTCTTCAGGCTTCTTGCCGCAAGCGGCAAGGGCAACGGCAGCGACCAGGGAGGCCATCAGGAGCGACTTGTTCATCTCGTTTCCTCGTCAAGTAGAAAAGTGCAAAGAAGGGTCGAAGTACACCTGGATCAGGTCTCGAGGCTCGACGGTGTCGATCAAGCACCGAGACCTGACCCCGCGCGATCCCCGGGGTGCCCAGGGACCAAAAAAAAGCCGCCCGAGGACGGCTTCTTCGCGGGACGAGCCCGGCTTACTTGGCGGCCGAAGCGGCGTCCGTGGCGGCCGAAGCGGCAGCGTCAGCGGCGCCAGCAGCAGCGGAGGCCGAAGCGTCAGCGGCGGAAGCGGAAGCGTCAGCGGCCGAAGCGGCGGCTTCAGCAGCGGGAGCCGAAGCGACTTCAGCGACCGGGGCCGGAGCTGCGGGGGCTTCTTCCTTCTTGCCGCAAGCGGCGAGAGCGGCGGCAGCAACCAGGGTGGCCAACAGAAGCGACTTGTTCATTTTTTAATCCTCAATAAGGTCAGAAGGGGAAACGGGGGTCGAACATTACCGGTCATGGTGGGGAACCCGTCGTTCGTCAGATCCCCAACTCCTCAGGCCCCAAAACACACGGGCCCTCGCATTGCCTAGCCCGACATTATATGCATGTTAGGGACATTCCCTACAGACCCAGCGTGGTCGAAGGGAACGCCTCGTTCGATCGTTGCAAAACGACGTCAAGCGCTTCCTTCGCGCGCACCGCATCGGCGGCCTCCGTGGACACGCTCGCGCGGTAGTGCTCCGGGTCGAACAGGCGCACCGTGACCACGCCCGGCGCGAGGAACATCGACGGCATCGCGCCGGGCTCGACCTCCTCGAGCGCACGGCACTCCACCACGTGCGACCACTGCCTGCGGAAGTTCACCCAGCGCGGATGCCTGCGCACGATGTCGTCGTAGTGCTGCGCGAGCACCACCAGCTTGCGATGGGCCAGGGCCCATCGCGTGAGGCTGTCGACCACGGCGATCTCGCCGAGCGGCCAGTCGGCGAAATCCGTGTCGCAGAGCCAGATCTCTCGGCAACCGACGGCAGCGACACGGTCGAACGCGGCCCGCAGGGCCTCGTGGAACTCGCTGCGCGACGACAGCATGCGGTGGGTGGGTTCTGCGGTCACGTGGATCCCTCCAATGGTGAAGCTGGAATGTGGCTGTGTCGTGTCAGGCGAGCGCGTGCGCCCATCCGGACTCGACCCATTCGTCGAGCAGGTCGAGCGCATCATCGCTCAACTGGCGCACCTGCGCGGCACCCAGTTCGCGCGCATCGGCGAGGTGCCGCATCAGCTTCGCGTCGCGCCCGCCGGCCTTGAACGATTCGCCGTTGATGAAGACATGATGGTCGTCATACATCATCCGCGTGCGGCGGTCGAGGCGCACGCCCGAGCCCACCGGCAGCACGTCCGAAGGATCGAACCAGACGTTGGGCTTGGGCTCCGTCAGGAGTTCGCCCAGCGCACACTCGAGCGCCTTCGGGTCCCGGAGCAGGCGCGCCACCGACTCGGCCGCGAAGCCCTGCAGGCCGGCGGGGATGCGACCGGGCGACAGCGTGGCGGGCTGACTCTTGTCCTGGTACAGCACGTCGCGCTCGGGTTCCTCGGCGGCGTCCAGCACGCGCTGGAGCACCTCGCGGCCGAGGATCTCCTTCGGCGGCGCACGGAAGCCGATGGACGCCGTCATGCATTCCCCTTCCGCCACGCCGTCGTGGGCCCAGCCCGGCGGCAGGTACAGCATGTCGCCCGGCTCCAGCAGCCATTCCTGCTCGGGCTCGAAGTTCTGGAGGATGCGCAGCGGCACGTCCGGCACGAGCGTGGCATCGCGCAGCCGCCCGATGCGCCAGCGGCGCCGGCCCTGCACCTGCAGCAGGAACACGTCGTAGGAATCGACGTGCGGACCCACGCCGCCGCCGTCGCTCGCCCAAGAGATCATCAGGTCGTCGAGGCGCGCGTCGGGCACGAACCGGAAGCGCGAGAGCAGCTCGTGCGCCGCGTCCACGTGCAGGTCGACGCCCTGCACCAGCACGGTCCACTTCGGCTGGTCCACCTTCGGGAAAGCGCGCCGGGCGACGGGCCCGTGGCGCAGCGTCCAGCCGTCGCCCTCGTGGACGATCAGGCGCGACTCGACGCCGTCGCGCCCGGCGAGCGCGAACAGCTCGGCCCGGGTCTGCAGCGCGGCGCCGCCGGGCACGGCCTGGCGCACGAGCAGCGGCTTCTTCTGCCAGTGGCGGCGCATGAAATCTTCGGGCGAAAGGTCGCCCAGCAACGGGGTGGGTCGGGTGATGTCCATCCCGCCATTGTGCGATCTTGTGCGATCATTGCCCGATGCTCATCTCCTCTCCCTGCGTCGTCAGCCTCACCTGGCGACTCGAAGACACCCAGGGCCACCTCATCGACGAACTCGAGGCCCCGGTGGAATTTTTCGTCGGCGGCGACGACCTCCTCGCCAAGGTCGAGGAGGCCCTGGCCGGCCAGGAAACGGGCTTCACCGCGCAGCTGCACCTCGAACCCGAACACGCCTTCGGCGACTACGAACCCGAGCTGGTGTTCTTCGAGGACCGCGCCATCTTCCCCGAGGCGGTGGAAGCCGGCATGCAGTTCGACGGCCCGCCGCCCGGCGCGAAGACCGAGGGCCTCGCGAAGGACGCCATCTACACCGTCACCGAGGTGTACCCGTCGCACGTGGTGCTCGACGGCAACCACCCGCTGGCCGGCATCGCGCTGCGCCTCGACCTGAAGGTGCTCGACGTGCGCGAGGCCACGGAAGACGAGATCGAGAACGGCTCGGTCAGCGCGAGCGGCGTCACGGTGCTGCAGACCGCACCGCCGAGCGACAAGCTGCACTGAACCCGGCGGGCCGCCTCCATGGCGGCCCCTCGACGACGGCTCAGTGGCGGCCGGTGGACCCGAAGCCCGAGGCACCGCGGTCCGACTCCCCGAACTCCTGCACCTGCCGGAACGTCGCCTGCACCACCGGCACGATCACCAGCTGCGCGATGCGTTCCATCGGCTGCACCGTGAACGTGACGGCGCTGCGGTTCCAGCAGCTCACCATCAGCTGACCCTGGTAGTCCGAGTCGATCAGGCCGACGAGGTTGCCGAGCACGATGCCGTGCTTGTGGCCGAGGCCCGAGCGCGGGAGGATGATCGCGGCGAGGCCGGGGTCGGCCACGTGGATGGCCAGGCCCGTGGGGATCAGCGAGGTCTGGCCCGGCTCCAGCACCAGCGGCGCGTCGAGGCAGGCGCGCAGGTCGAGGCCGGCGCTGCCGGGGGTCGCGTACGCGGGGAGCTGCTCGGCCATGCGGGCGTCGAGCACTTTCAGGTCGATGGTGGTCATGAGGGAATCAGGCGGAAAGGCGGTGGGCGATGTCGTCGACGAGCAGGCGCGCGAGCGTGAGCTTGTCGCCCGACGGCAGCTCGCGGTGGCCCTGCGCGTCGACCAGCACCAGGGTGTTGTCGTCGCGGCCGAACGTGGCCGGGCCGAGGTTGCCGACGATCAGCGGGAGGTTCTTGCGCTCGAGCTTCTCGCGGGCGTGCGTCAGCAGGTTCTCGCTTTCGGCGGCGAAGCCCACGCAGAACGGGCGGTCGGGCAGGCGCGCCACCGCGGCCAGGATGTCCTGGTTCTCGGTGAGTGCGAACGTGGGGGCGACCTTGCTGCCGTTCTTCTTGATCTTGTGTTCCGACAGCTCGGCCGGCCGCCAGTCGGCCACGGCCGCGGTGGCCACGAACACGCTGTGGCGCGGCGCGAGCGGCAGCACGGTGTCGTACATCTGCTGCGCCGTCTGCACGTCGATGCGGCGCACGCCACGCGGCGTGGGCAGGTGCACGGGCCCGGCCACCAGCGTGACCTCGGCGCCGGCCTCCTGGGCCGCGCGGGCGATGGCGAAGCCCATCTTGCCGCTGGAGAGGTTCGTGATGCCGCGCACCGGGTCGATGGGTTCGAACGTGGGGCCGGCGGTGATGAGCACGCGCTGGCCGCGCAGGCGCTTGGCCGCGAAGAACGCGATCACGTCGGCCAGCAGCTCGGCGGGTTCCAGCATGCGGCCATCGCCCACCTCGCCGCAGGCCTGGTCGCCGTTGCCGGGGCCCAGCACCGTGGCGCCGTCCTCGCGCAGCTGCGCCATGTTGCGCCGCGTGGCGGGGTTGTCCCACATCTCGCGGTTCATCGCGGGCGCCACCAGCAGCGGGCACGTGGCGATGGGCCGGGCGAGGCACAGCAGGCTCAGCAGGTCGTCGGTGCGGCCCTGCACGAGCTTGGCGATGAAGTCGGCGCTGGCCGGGGCCACGATCACCGCATCGGCGCCGCGCGTGAGGTTGATGTGGGCCATGTTGTTGGCCTCGCGCGTGTCCCACTGGCTCGTGTAGACCGGGTGCGTGGACAGGGCCTGCATCGTCACCGGGGTGATGAACCGCTCGGCGCCTTCGGTCATCACGACGTTCACCGTGGCGCCGGCCTTCACCAGCAGGCGGGTGAACTCGGCGACCTTGTAGCAGGCGATGCCGCCCGTGAGGCCGAGGACGATGCGCCGGCCTTGCAGATCCAGGGGTGGGGTCATGGTCACAGCGCAGTCCAGCTGCGCGACAGGTCGGAGAAGTTGAAGAGCACGCGCACGGCCTTGCCGTACACCTGCCCGTGCGGCAGGAAGCCCCACACGCGGGAGTCGGCCGAGTTGTCGCGGTTGTCGCCCAGCATCAGGTACTCGCCGGCCGGCACCGTGCACTCCCACTGGCCGCGCTGTTCGCTGCGGCAGTGTTTCGCGAGGTCGGGCTGGTTCAGGTCGAGCGGCATGCGCCCCTGCAGCAGCGGGTTCACCTTGATGGCCCGGTGGCTGCCCTGCGACGACTCGCGCAGCAGCCACTGGCCGCGGTCCTCGACCTTCGCCGCGACGGTCTCGTCCGGCGCGGTGTCGAACGGTTCGCCGTTGACACTCACGGCGCCGTTCTCGAACCGCACCACGTCGCCCGGCAGGCCCACGAGGCGCTTCACGTAGAACTCGGACACCTTCAGCGGGTAGCGGAACACCACCACGTCGCCGCGCTCCGGGCGGCCGAACTCGATGGCGGTGTTGGTGAACGGCAGGCGCGGCCCGTAGGCCAGGTGGTTCACGAGCAGGTAGTCACCGACCCGCAGCGTGGGTTCCATGGACCCCGTGGGCACCTTCGGCCAGTCGGCCACGGCCACGCGGCACACGAACATCAGCGACACGACCATGAAGAGGTCGGCGCCGAAGGCCCAGAACGGCCGGTTCACCGGGGCCGGACGCCGGCGCAGGCGGCGGCGCCAGAAGAGCCAGCACGTGCCGGTCAGCAGCGTGAACAGGCACAGCGTCTCGTTGATCGAAAAACCGATTTGCATTCGAGCGATTATGGGGGGTGGCAGAAAGGACAGACCGCCGCGCGGCGGTCCGGGTTCCCGTGGACGGCGTCAGCGCAGCCGGACGCCGTCGGGCGCGAACTCGACGGCCCGGGCCAGCGGCGAGACCCGCAGCACCTGCGTGCCCGGCCCGTTGGCGAGCGTGGTGACGGCGGCCACGCCGAAGTCCAGGCTGCCGCCCATGGCGCGGTAGCGCCACTGCACCTGGCCGCGCCAGGCGCCGGCACGTTCCACGTTGCGGTCCACCTCCACGCGGGCCTTGGCCCCCTTGCCCACCAGCGCGCCGACCGCCGCGGCCAGGGCCTGCCGCACCGGCGGCCCCTCCTCGCCTTCGATCCACAGGCTGCAGTCGGCCTCGGCCGCGGCCAGCATCACCCGGCCGCCGGCGCCGGGCGCAGTCAGCACGGTGCCCGGCTTGCCGTCGAGCAGGCCGTCGGTGGAGCCCCGCATCGGGTCGACCGGTTCGAAGCCGTTGGAGAGCGCCCAGTCGATGGCCGCGCCCGCCTGGCCCTGCGTGGCCACGCAGGCCGACTCGAACCAGCGGACCATCTCCCGGGGCGTGAGGGGCTCGCGCACCGGCTCGGGCGGCGGCGCCACCGCCGGCTGCACCAGGGGCGCGGTGAACACGGGGGTGACCTGGGCGGCCGCCCCGCCGTGGGCGAGCAACGCGGCGAGCGCGATGGCGCCCGCGTCAGCGCGACGGCGGAGACCCATCGGCCATCCTCAGCGTGAGCAGCGACATGCGCCCGCCCACGGCCCGCGGCGCCACGACGAACATCGTGTCCTCGCCCCCCGCGCCGGCGAAGCGGTACGACACCATGCGGACGTCGTCGTCCTCGCCCTTGCGGCCGTTGATGTCGGTGGACATCACCGGCCGCGGCGCCTTGAGCCCGCCCTCCCAGGCCGTGGCCAGCTGCTGCACCTTGTCGCGCAGGCGGGGGCCGTCGATCGCCTGCTTGCTGATCGCCGAGCAGACGACCGGGCTCTCGCCGACCACCAGCATCAGCGAATCGGCCGCGTCGAGTTCACGGCCGTAGGCGGTGGCGTTCTTCATCTCCTTGGTCAGCGCCTCGTCGGGAGGCACCGCGACCGGCGTGAACCCGTGGTTCAGCGCCCAGTCCGCCACGGCGATCGCATCGCCGCCGGACTCCAGGCAGGCGAGGCGGAACACGTCCGCGAGTTCCTGCGCGTGGGCACGCGGCGTGCGCCCCCGCGCCACCGCGTCCATCGGACGCGCGGGCCGGCCTGCCGCCGGCGGCTGCTCCGTCGCCAGGTCGGTCGTGCCGACGGGAAAGACGGTCGTCGCGGTGAAGACCGGCTTGGACGGGTCGACGACCTGCGCGTGGCCGGCCACCGGCACCAGCAGGCACGACAGCAGGACCGAGGACAAGGTGAAACGGCTCATGAAGGCACTCCCCTCTGGAACTTCGATCAGCGTGGTTCGACGGACACGCCCATGATGGCCGTGCCGCGGGCCGTGCCCAGCGGCGAGACCACCGTCAGTCGGTAGCGGTCCGCGCCCGACACCCCGAGGTAGCTGACCGAACGGTGCGGGCCGTCCTGATCGTAGTCCATTCCCCGGGACGGCTCCGGCTGCACCTTCACGCCCGGCCAGTCGGCCGCCTGGGCCTCCATGCGGCCGCGCAGGCGCGGCCCGTCCACGGCGCCGAGCCCCATCACGATGCAGTTGGACGGGGCGGTGGTGGAAATCAGCAGCAGCGTGTCGCGTCCGCCGGGACGCGCGAAGACGTTGCCGGCCTCGCCGCGCTGGCGGATGGCCGCGGCCACCTCGCGGCTGGCGGGCGAGTCGGTGACGAAGCCGTTGACCAGCGCCCAGTCGGCCACGGCCTCCGGGTCGGCCTTCGTGCCCAGGCAGGCATCGCGGAACAGGTCGGCGATGTCCTGCGCGTGGACGCGGGCCGCGGCCGATTCGGCGGCGGTGCCCGGCGCGGCCGGCGCCTTGGCCGGTCCCGCAGCCCAGGCCGCCCCCGCAGCGGCGGCCGTCACGGCCGCCAGCACCCACCGCACGGCGCGCAACTCAGACCCGCTCGCCGACCCAGCCCTGGACCGAGTCCAGCGCCTTCGCGAGGTGGGTCGGGTCGGTGCCGCCGGCCATGGCCATGTCCGGCTTGCCGCCGCCCTTGCCACCCACCTGCTGGGCGACGAAGTTGACGAGTTCACCGGCCTTGACCTTGCCAATGCTGTCGGCCGTGACACCGGCCGCCAGCTGCACCTTGCCGCCGTCGACGGCGGCCAGCACGATGGCGGCGGTCTTGAGCTTGTCCTTGAGCTTGTCCATCGTCTCGCGCAGGGCCTTGGCGTCGGCGCCGTCGAGCACGGCGGCCAGCACCTTCAGGCCCTTCACGTCGACGGCCTTCTGCAGCAGCTCGTCGCCTTGCGACGAGGCCAGCTTGCCCTTCAGCGCGGCCAGTTCCTTCTCGAGCGAACGCACCTGCTCCATCACCTGGCCCAGGCGGGCCGGCACCTCGGCGGGTGCGGCCTTCAGCGAGCCGGCGATCTGGCGCACGGTGCCTTCGAGCGACTGCAGGTAGGACAGCGCGTTCTCGCCCGTCACGGCCTCCACGCGGCGCACGCCGGCCTGGATGCCGGACTCGGCCACGATCTTGAACAGGCCGATGTCGCCGGTGCGCTGCACGTGGGTGCCGCCGCACAGCTCGCGGCTGGTGCCGATGTCGAGCACACGCACCTCGTCGCCGTACTTCTCGCCGAACAGCATCACGGCGCCGGTCTTCTGGGCTTCCTCGATGGGCAGCACACGCGCCTGCGTGGCGGCGTTGGCCAGGATCTCGGCGTTCACGAGGGCTTCGATCTTCGCGATCTCGGCATCGGTCACCGGCTGGTTGTGGGCGAAGTCGAAGCGCGTGCGGTCGGCCGTCACGAGCGAGCCCTTCTGCTGCACGTGCGTGCCCAGCACCTCGCGCAGGGCCTTGTGCATCAGGTGGGTGGCCGAGTGGTTGCGCACGGTGCGGGCGCGCTTGTCGGCATCGACCTTCGCGTTGACCTTGTCGCCCACGCGCAGTTCGCCCTCGACCAGCTGGCCCTGGTGGCCGAACACGGCGGCCTGGACCTTGATGGTGTCTTCCACGACGAAGCGCGACGTGGCGTTGCGCAGCTCGCCGGTGTCGCCCACCTGGCCGCCGCTCTCGGCGTAGAACGGGGTCTCGTCGAGCACGACGACCACGTCGTCGCCGGCGCGGGCCACGTCCACGGGCGAGCCGTCGACGTACAGCGCGGCCACGGTGGCGCCTTCACGCACCAGGTGCTCGTAGCCGTGGAACGTGGTGTTGGCGCCGGTGTACTCGAGGCCGGCGGCCATCTTGAACTTGCCGGCGGCACGGGCCTTGTCCTTCTGGCGCTGCATCGCGGCGTCGAAGCCGGCGCTGTCCACCGTCACGCCACGCTCGCGGCACACGTCGGCCGTCAGGTCGACCGGGAAGCCGTAGGTGTCGTGCAGCTTGAACGCGGTCTCGCCGTCGATGACCTTGGCGCCGCCGGCCAGCGCGGCTTCCAGGATCTCCATGCCGTTGGCGATGGTGCGGAAGAAGCCTTCCTCTTCCTGCTTGAGCACGTCGGTGACGCGCTGCTCGGCCTGGCGCAGCTCGGGGTAGGCGTCGCCCATCTCCTTCGCGAGCGCGGCCACCAGCGTGTAGAAGAACGGCTTGCGGGCGCCGAGCTTGTAGCCGTGGCGGATCGCGCGGCGGGCGATGCGGCGCAGCACGTAGCCGCGGCCGGCGTTGCTCGGGATCACGCCGTCGGTGACCGTGAAGCTGCAGGCGCGGATGTGGTCGGCGATGACCTTGAGCGACGGCGAATCCTTGTCGCAGTCGCCCCCCCCCGCGGCGTCCACCGCCTTCTTGGCGGCGGCGAGCAGGTTCACGAAGGTGTCGATCTCGTAGTTGCTGTGCACGTGCTGCAGCACGGCGGTCAGGCGCTCGAGGCCCATGCCGGTGTCCACGCTCGGCTTCGGGAGCTTGTGCATCACGCCCGCTTCGTCGCGGTTGAACTGCATGAACACGTTGTTCCAGATCTCGATGTAGCGGTCGCCGTCTTCATCGGGCGAGCCCGGGGGGCCGCCGGCGATCTCCGGGCCGTGGTCGTAGAAGATCTCGGTGCACGGGCCGCAGGGGCCGGTGTCGCCCATCATCCAGAAGTTGTCCGACGCGTAGCGGGCGCCCTTGTTGTCGCCGATGCGCACGATGCGCTCGGCGGGCACGCCCACCGTCTTGTTCCAGATCTCGTAGGCCTCGTCGTCCTCCGCGTACACGGTGACCCAGAGCTTCTCCTTCGGCAGCTTGTAGACCTCGGTCAGCAGCTCCCAGGCGTACTGGATGGCGTCGTGCTTGAAGTAGTCGCCGAAGCTGAAGTTGCCCAGCATCTCGAAGAACGTGTGGTGGCGCGCGGTGTAGCCCACGTTGTCGAGGTCGTTGTGCTTGCCGCCGGCGCGGATGCACTTCTGCGACGTGGTGGCGCGGCTGTACGGGCGCTTGTCGAAGCCGAGGAACACGTCCTTGAACTGGTTCATGCCGGCGTTGGTGAACAGCAGCGTGGGGTCGTCCCCCGGCACGACCGGGCTCGACGCCACGATGGTGTGGCCCTTGGCTTCGAAGAACTTCAGGAACTGGGAACGGATTTCGGAGGCTTTCATGCCGTGGCTTTCAGCGGATGCGGGACGCGCAAAGGCTTGATTTTTCGAGGGTTTCGATTATAGGTGGCGGCCGGGGGCCGATGCCCCCTGTGCGACAGCGGGCGCCCCGGCCGTCCGTATCATGGCCGGACACTGGAGACGACCATGGACACACGCACTTCCCCGCTGGCGAACCTGCTCGACCCGAGCCTCCTGAAGACCGACGCGCTGATCGGCGCCGGCTGGGTCAAGGGCTCGGCCCGATTCGACGTCACCGACCCCGCCACCGGCCTGAAGCTGGTCGACGTGGCCGACCTGGGGGTCGCCGAGACCCGCGACGCCATCGCCGCGGCGCAGGCCGCCCTGCCCGCCTGGCGCGGCCGCACGGCCAAGGACCGCGGCGCCATCCTCACGAAATGGTTCCAGCTGATGGTGCAGCACGCCGACGACCTGGCCCGCATCATGACCGCCGAGCAGGGCAAGCCCCTCGCCGAGTCGAAGGGCGAGGTGGTGTACGGCGCGAGCTTCATCGAGTGGTTCGCCGAGGAAGGCAAACGCGTCTACGGCGAGACCATCCCGGCCACCGACCCCCGCAAGCGCTACCTCGTCATCAAGCAGGCGATGGGCGTGTGCGCGGCCATCACGCCCTGGAACTTCCCCATCGCGATGATCACCCGCAAGGTGGGCCCGGCCCTGGCCGCCGGCTGCCCGGTGGTGGTCAAGCCCGCGGGGCAGACGCCGCTCTCCGCCCTGGCCATCGCCGAGCTGGGCCGCCGCGCCGGGCTGCCCGACGGGGTGCTGAACGTGGTCACCGCCGCCAAGTCCGCCGAGATCGGCAAGGTGATGTGCGACAGCGAGGTGGTGCGCCACCTGTCGTTCACCGGGTCCACCGAGGTGGGCCGCATCCTCGCCGCCCAGTGCGCCCCCACCATCAAGAAGCTGTCGCTCGAACTGGGCGGCAACGCGCCGTTCATCGTGTTCGACGACGCCGACCTGGACAGCGCCGTCGAGGGCGCGCTCGCCAGCAAGTACCGCAACGGCGGGCAGACCTGCGTCTGCGCGAACCGCCTGTACGTGCAGGACGGCGTGTACGACACCTTCGTGCAGAAGCTCGCCGCGAAGGTCAAGGCCATCCGCGTGGGCAATGGCTTCGAGGCCGGGGTCACGCAGGGCCCGATGATCGACGACAACGCCATCGCGAAGATCGAACGCCACGTGGCCGACGCCGTCTCCAAGGGCGCGAAGGTGCTCACCGGCGGCAAGCGCCTGCACGACCGCTTCTTCGAACCCACCGTGCTGACCGAGGCCAATGCCGACATGCTGTGCGCGCGCGAGGAGACCTTCGGGCCGGTGGCACCGGTCTTCCGGTTCAAGACGGAGGAAGAGGTTCTCCGGCTCGCCAACGACACCGAGTTCGGCCTGGCCGCGTATTTCTACAGCCGCGACATCGGGCGGGTGTTCCGAGTGGGCGAGGGGCTGGAGTCCGGCATGGTGGGCGTGAACACCGGGCTGATCTCGACGGCGGAGGTGCCGTTCGGGGGGGTGAAGCAGTCGGGGCTGGGGCGCGAAGGATCGCGGCATGGGATCGAGGACTATGTGGAGATCAAGTACCTCTGCCTCGGGGATATTTAGGCCCCCCAGTCGGCTAGCGCCTCCTGCCCCCACGGGGCGCCCCGGGTCGGCCGGGAAACCCGGCCTCGCGGGTGGCTTGATCTGCGGCTTCGCTGCGCTCGCCTGCCTGACGCACGCGTGTCAGGGCATCGCTCCGCTCGCCCTCAATCCGAGGGCATGTCTTCCAGCTTCCGAGCCGACTGCCGCAGTCCGTGCGTCACCGCATCGAATACCGAAGCTGGGAAATCGGCGGGCAGTTGCCCTGCCACCCGCCCGACCACACCATCGGTCGCCCCGACCAGCCGCTCAATCACCGCCCTGGCATTCACCCCGCACAGCAAACCCAGCGCATCGAAGTGCCGCCGCCGGATGTCCTTCAGGTGGTAGTGCCGGTTCTTCCCCAGCATCGCCATCGCGAGCCGCGCCTTGTGCCAGGACCAGCGGTTGGGGCCCTGCCCCTCCACCGGCCAGATCGACATCACGTCGTACAGCGGCGCGAGCCGGTAGCGGCCGCCCGCGGCGAGCTGCAGGCTGAAGTTCTTCGCGTGGCCGTCGGGCGCGGCCAGCAGCCAGAACAGCACCTGCGTGGTGACGAGCGTGTCGAGGTCGGCCCGCGCGGTCTCCGACTGGCCCAGCAGCCGCGCGAGGTCGGCCACGCCCGGTCCGCCGTCGGACTCGTACTTCAGGTGCGGCGGCACGCCCAGGGCCTGGCAGAAGTCCTCCTGCGGCAGGCGCAGCCACCAGCGGCCCGAGGAATGCAGCCGGCGGTCGAAACGCTCGACGCTCAGCACCTTGCGCGACCCGAAGACGGCGATGTCGGCCCGTGCGGCCGGCACGCCGTACTCGCGCAGCAGCGCGAGGCACAGCCATTCGTTCTCGACGGACCGCGACAGGTCGACCCGGCTGTTGCCCACGAGCCCGAGCGGCAGCTTGAGAATGTGGCTGGTGGGCGTGGCGCCATGGGGACGCAGCCAGCGGCCCTCGTGGTGCAGCAGCGCCGTCTTCTCCTGCGCGCCGGCGAGCGAGATGCGGAAGTCCTCGTCGTCGCCCTCGGCCCCGCGGGCGCCGGGCCCCAGCGGCGCCACGGCCCGGTCGAGGTACTCGGCGACCCCGGCCTCGTCGAGCGGGTCGCCCTCGACCGTGTCGAAGCCCGTGGGCACCTCGTCCTCCGGCAGCAGCTGCACCGCGCCCACGCAGTCGCGGCCGATGGCCTGCAGCAGGTCGAACGCCGTGGTGGAGTCCGTGCGGAACCGGGTGGCCAGGCGCTTGCGGATCTCGTCGCTGTCGGGCAGCAGGTTCTCGAACCACGCGGCCACGCGCGGGCCGCGCAGCGGGCCGTCGTCGAGGCCGAACGGCAGCGACAGCGACAGCGGGCGCCCGAGCGGCGAGGCCTTCCAGGCCGGGTCGTAGCGCAGCTCCATGTCGCCCCGCGTGGGCAGGTGCCACGACCCCACCCTCACGCCGTTCGACCAGAGCGACAGGGTCCTCGCGTGCGAACGCCGTCCCATCGGTGGTGGCCTACCAGGCGTCCGACGGCGGCGTTGCCTGGGGCCCCGCGGACCGCGGCTGCAGCGTCAGTTCGAGGTCGAGGCTGGCGCACAGCGCGAGCAGCTGGTCGACCGTGAGGGTGCCCGGGTTCAGCTCGAGCTTGGAGAGGCGCGACTGGCTCAGGCCCACCGTGGCGGCCAGGTCCGCCTGCGAGCGGCCCGCGGCGCGGCGGGCCGTCTGCAGCAGCTGGCCCAGCTGGGCGGCCGTGACGAGGCGATGGTTCATGGGTTCACTCCGGATCGGAATATCTGCAGATTATTCCCAATGGGAATTAATGTCAAATATTCCGATGAGGAATGAAGCTCAATCGTTGGGTTCGTCGTTGGCAGCGCCCACCGCGCCGCGTTCGAGGTGGTTCGCGAAACCGTCCCGGCCCGAGGCCGCGCCGGACGCCGCGAGGCCCACCGCGCGCCGCAGCAGCGTGGCGGCATCGCGCCCGTCGGCCGGGTGGTGGGCGGTGCCGATGGCCACGGCCACGGCGACCTCGGTACCCGCGATGGGGAACGGGGGGTGCAGCGCCTCGCGCAGCTTGTCGGCCACGCGCTCGGCGTCCTGCGCCTCCTGGAACTTCGACAGCAGCACGACGAAGGTGTCGGCGCCCACGGACGCCACGACGTCGCTCGCGCGCAGGCCCATGCGCAGGCGCACCGCGATCTTGCGGCGCAGCACGTTGGCGGTCTCCTCGCCATGCCGGGCCTCGGCGGTGGCCAGGCCCTCCACGCGCACGGCCATCAGCGCCATGGGCGCCGGCTCGCGCTCGCGCAGCGCGAGCAGCTGGTTCACGTGTTCGACCAGCTGGGACTGGTTGGGCAGGCCCGTCATCAGGTCGGTGGCGTAGGCCTTGCGGGTCTGGCGGTCCTGCGACTTGCGCTCGATGCCCAGGCGCACCGCGCGCGGCAAGGCGTCGACCGGGTCGGTGGCGAGCGGCAGCACGTCCTGCACGCCCGCGTGCACGAGGCGCACGGCCAGGTCGTTGCCGGGATCGTCGGTGGTCAGCACGACCACGGCGCCGTCGGTCACGGCCTGGGACAGCCCGCTCCAGGCGAGCAGCCGGCGTGCCTCGACGTTGGTGGCCGCGACCACGACCCCGTCGAACCGCTGCCCGGCCAGCCGCAGGGCGGCCTCCGCCAGGCCGGTCAGGCGCACGGTGACGAAGGGGCCGAAGGCGGACGTGGCGGCGATGTCCGGCACGGTGGCCCCATCGGTGTCGATCAGCAGCAGGTTCAGCGCGTCAGCGGTCATGGGGGCGGGAGGCGGGCTTCGTCAGGCCTCCATTGTGGAGGAATCGGACAGCGGTTCAGTGACCGAATGCGTGTGCGCCCAGTTCCTGCTTCATCCACGCCACGAACACGCGGGTGCGCGCGGGCAGGCCACGGGCGTGCGGGTACACGATGCTGATGGGCCGGCGCGGGGGCTCGAACGCCTCCAGCACCGTGCGCAGGCGGCCGTCGGCGAGGTACGGCGCCACCTGGTACTCGATGAACATGCCGAAGCCGAGACCCGCGAGCACCGCCTCGGCCGCGGGTGCAGCCTGGTTGAACTCGAGGTTGCACTGGATCGGCACCTGGAACTGCCGCTCGCCCTCGTGGAAGGTCCAGCCGCCGGGCATCGGGAACGTGAAGCCCACGCACGGCGCGCCGCGCAGGTCCTCCGGGTGGGCCGGCTCGCCGCGTCCGGCGAGGAACGCCGGGCTCGCGACCACCGGCCGGCGCAGGCTGCCCACGGTCTGGGCCACGAGCGACGAGTCGTGCAGCGGGCCGATGCGCACGGCCACGTCGACGCCCTCCTCCAGCAGGTTGACCACCCGGTCCCACAGCAGCAGCCGCACGCGCACCTTCGGGTGCCGCTGGGCGAACCGCGTGACGGCCGGCGCCACGTACATCTGCCCGAACAGCGCGGGCGCCGTGACCACCAGCTGGCCCGACGGCTCGGCCGCGTCGAGCGCCAGCTCGTTCTCGGCGTCCGCCACGGCCGACAGCACCGCGCGGCAGCGGTCGAGGTACTGGCGCCCCTCGGCGGTCAGCGAGATGCGGCGCGTGGTGCGGTTGAAGAGTCGCACGCCGAGGTGCGCCTCCAGGGACGCGAGCGAACGCACCACCGCCGGCAGCGACCCGCCGCCCGCCTTGGCGGCGGCGGTGAGGCTGCCCGCGTCGGCGATCTGCACGAAGGTGGCCATGGCCTTGAGCTTGTCCATGCGGCCATATTAATCCGCCAAATGGAGCACTCCAGTGCAATCGAAGGCATTTAATCCTTTCGATGCAGCAACCAAGATGAGGGGACCGATCCACCCTTCCCTCACGGACATGCCGAACATCACCCTCCACCGCGTCACGCTGTCGGGCCACAGCCACCGCGTCGAAACCTTCCTGCACCTGCTCGGCCTGCCGTACACCGCGGTGGACGTGGACCTGCTGCACGGCGCCCACAAGTCGCCCGCCTTCCTCGAGCTGAACCCGTTCGGCGAAGTGCCCGTGCTGCAGGACGGCGACCTGACCCTCGCCGATTCGAACGCGATCCTCGTGTACCTCGCGTCGCGCTACGGAGGCCCCCGCTGGCACGTCACCGATCCCACCGTGGCCGCCCGGGTGCAGCGCTGGCTGTCCGTGGCCGCGGGCGAGCTGCGTTTCGGCCCGGGCCTCGCCCGCGTGGCCGTGCTGTTCAAGAAACCCCTCGACCTCGCCCCGCTGATCGAACGCTCCCACGTGCTGCTGGGGCTGATGGAACGCCAGCTCGCGGACCGCCCCTTCCTCACCGGCGACGAGGTCACGATCGCCGACCTCGCGAACTACGGGTACTCGGCCCGCGCCCCGGAGGGCCACGTCTCGCTCGCCGACTACCCGAACGTGCGCGCCTGGCACGCCCGCATCGAGGCCCTGCCCGGCTTCCTGCCGTTCCCGGTGATGCCGGTCGGCCTGAACGCCGCCTGACCATGGGCGCGTACCACGCCGGCGAAGCCGCGGCGCAGGACCGCGTCGGCATGCGCGAGCGCATGGCCGAAGTGGCGACGCGCGCCATCCGCGACCACATGCCCGAGCAGCACCGCGAGTTCTTCCCGCTGCTGCCGTTCCTGGTGATGGGCAGCCTCGACGCCACCGGGCAGCCGTGGGCATCCGTGCTCGTGAACGCGCCCGGCTTCGCGCACTCGCCCGACCCGACCCACCTCGCGGTGCAGGCCCGCGCCCTTCCCGGCGATCCGCTCACCTTGAAGGCGGGCGCGCCGGTGGGCCTGCTCGGCATCCAGACGCACACCCGGCGGCGCAACCGCATGAACGGCCTCGTCGAGTCGCTCGACGGGGACGGTTTCACCGTGGCCGTGCAGCAGAGCTTCGGCAACTGCCCGAAGTACATCACCCCGCGCGAGGCCGTGTTCACGCCGTCGGCCGCCGGCATCCCGCGCATCGTGCGCAGCCACGGCCTCGACGACCGGGCGCGCGAGGTGCTCGACGGAGCCGACACGCTCTTCATCGCGACGGCCCACCCCGACGCGGACCTCGCCCGCACGCCCGAGGAGGGCGTGGACGTCTCGCACCGCGGCGGCCCGCCTGGCTTCCTCGAACGCGACGACGAGGACGTGCTGCGCCTGCCCGACTACGCCGGCAACTTCTTCTTCAACACCTTTGGCAACCTCGGCCTGAACCCGCGGGCCGGGCTGCTGGTGATGGACCGCGAACGGGCCGGCGTGCTGTACCTCGCCGTGCGCGGCACCGTCGTTTGGGCGCCGGAGCGCCACGTGCGCTTCGAGGTGGACGCGATGGTGCGCACCGAGGGCACGCTGCCGCTCGCGTGGCATGAACCTCAGTAGTGCGGGGGGAGTTCGTCGCGCAGGCTGCGGAACTGGCCGGCGTCGGGCGCCGGCATCTGCTGGCGCAGGTTCACCAGTTCGCGGGTGAGCTGCTCGATCTGTTGCTGCTGGCGCGCGACGATCTCGTTGAGCGAGTCGACCAGGTCCTCGGTGAAACTCGCCTTGATCTCGAGGTCGGTCAGGCGCTGGTCGGTGTCGTTCGGGTGATCCATCCCGCCATTATCGGCAGGTCACCGGCGGCTGCGGCGCATCTCGGCGAGCGCGCCGCCCGCGAGCGCCACCAGCACCGCCGCGTAGCCGATGGCCGTGGTCTTGAGCCCGAAATACCCGGCGAACAGCCCCGCCGCGATGGCCGGCACGGCGAAGGCCAGGTAGCTCGCCGCGAAGAAACTCGACATCAGCGCGCCGCGTTCGTGCGGCGCCGCCAGCGGCGCGAGGCTGCGCACCGAGCCGTTGAACCCGGAGCCGAACCCGAGCCCCGCGATCAGCGTGCCGGAGAACAGCAGCCACGCCGAGTGCGACACCACACCCCCCAGCGTGATGGCCAGGCCCGCGGCGAGCCCGAGCGCACCCAGCTCCAGCACGTCGCGCGGCGGGCGGTTGCGCACCAGCGCGATCGCGACGGCCCCGCTCAGCACGAGCGTGGCGATCAGCGCGCCGCCCACGACGGGCGCCGTGGTGTCGGTCACCTGCCGGGCCAGGGTGGGCCCGAGCGACAGGTAGAAGCCGCCCAGCGCCCACTGCGCCGTGTTGGACGGCAGCACGCGCAGCAGGGTGGACCGTGCCGCCGGCGGCACCGCCACCTGCGGCACCAGCGACCGCCACGCGCCCGGCAGGCGCGACACGGTCTCGGGCAGGCGCCAGGCGAGCACGATCTGCACCGCGAACACCCCCAGCAGCCCTTCGAAGACGAGCACCGTGGGCGCCGGGGCGAACTGCACGAGCAGGCTGGTGCCGAGCGCGCCGAGCGCCATGCCGAACATCGGCGTCACGCTGTTGATGAAGGCGCCGCGCACGCGGTCCAGGTCGAGCAGCATCGCGCTCAGCACACTGGTGGCGATGCCGGTGGCCACCCCCTGAACGATGCGCGCCGCGAAGAGCCACTCGACCGACCGGGCCTGCCAGAACAGCACCACCGACACGAACTCGATCACCAGCGCGCCGAGGATCACCTCGCGCCGCCCGCGATGGTCCGACAGGCGGCCGAACACCAGCAGCGACGCGAGCAGCGCGAAGGCATAACTCGAGAACACGAGCGTGAGCGTCAGCGCCGAGAAGCCCCAGGCCTCGCGGTACAGCGCATACAGCGGCGACGGCGCGCTCGACGCGGCGAGAAACATCACGACGATGGACGACGTGAGCCAGAGGGCCGCCCCGTTGGACAACCGCCCGGAGGCGGAAGGCAAGGCAGCGGGCGCGGAGGTGGGGGTCGCGGTGTTCATGGCCTTAATGCAAAGATTTTGCGTTTGTGAATGCTACGCCCCTTCCCGGACTAACGCAATTCCTTTGCATTAACATGGCGATCATGAACACACGAGTTGTTGGCCTCCGACCCGGCGGGCGCAGCGCACGCGTGCAGGCCGCCGTCCACCAGGCGGTGCACGACCTCACCGAACAGGACGGCCGCGCCGCCCTCACGGTGCCGCTGATCGCCGCCCGCGCCGGCGTCACCCCGTCCACCATCTACCGCCGCTGGGGCGACCTCGCCGACCTGCTGGCCGACGTGGCCGTGGAACACATGCGCCCCGAGACCGACCCGGCCGACACGGGCACGTTCGCCAGCGACCTGTTCGGCTGGGCCGAGCAGTACTTCGAGGAGATGACCTCCGAGGTGGGCCTGCGCATGCTGCGCGACGTGCTGTCGGCCACGCCGGGCGCGACCCCCCTCACGTGCCAGTGCGCCGCGTTCACGGCCTCGCAGATCGCGGTGATGGTGGACCGCGGCACCGCCCGCGGCGAGCCCGTGCCCGAGGTCGACGCCGTGATGGACGGCGTGGTGGCCCCGATCGTCTACCGCGCCCTGTTCGGCGCGGTGCCGCCCACGCGCGACGACGTGCGTCGCTTCGTCGACGGCGTCATGGCCGGCGCGAAGAAGAAGGCCTAACGCCGGCGGGCTTTCGCGACGGCTTCGTTCGCCGCGGCCTGCACGCATCGCGCGTCGTGCGCCAGCACCTGCAGCCGCCGCAGCAGCCACGGCATCACGTCGTCGGCCGGGGCCTCGATGGGCAGCATCGACAGCCCGCCCGGGTAGGACGGCGACGGGCCCGGCGGTCCCTCCTGCAGCGAGAGGCTGGCCGCCAGCGACACCCTCGCCTCCCCCAGCGCCCTCGCCGTCTCGGCCACGTCGAGTTCACCGCCGCGGCGCGACAGGATCATGCGCACCACCGACAGGTGGGCCATCAGCCGCTGCCCGTGGTCCAGCACTCGAGCCACGTCGGCCACCGGCACCCGCACGGCCTCGGGTTCGGCGCCGGTGCGCTGCACCACCCCCGACAGTGCGTTGAGCGCGTCGTACGCGCGCCGCCGCGCCAGGCGCGGCTGGATGCCGTCGGCCGCGTCCTCCGACAGCGTGAGCGCGGCGTACCCCGACAGCTCCTTCAGCGTGCGCGCGAGCGCGGCCGGCAGGTTGCGCCGTTCCCACGACGGCAGCACGTAGCTGAAGGCCCACGCGAGCGCCGCGCCGAGCACGGTGTCGGCCACCCGCTCGGTGATCGCGAAGCCCGCGGCCGGATGTACGGCGTGGGCCTGCAGCAGCGCCATCACCGTGGCCGCCGAGGCGGTGAGCCAGTAGCGCTGCAGCACGAAGGCGTGGGCGGTGCCCACGGCGAACAGGAACACGGCGCCCAGCAGCACCGGTGAATGCAGCGATGCCAGCGTCAACACCACCACGCACCCCGCGAGCGTGCCGAGCACCCGCGCGTTGCGCCGGGACAGCGTCTGCTCGAGGTTGCCGCGCAGCACCACCGCCACGCCCAGCACGAGCCAGTGCGGGTGCGAGGCCCACGGCGAGGCCAGTGCGATGAAGTAGGCGCAGCCGAGTGCCAGCGCCGATCGCACCGCGTGGCGGAAGACCGGGGACGTGCCCGAGAACTGGTCGGTGAGCGCACCCAGCGGCCACCCTTCGGGGGCCACGAAGCTCTGCAGTTCGGTGCGGGACAGCACCGGCGTCTCGGGGTCGGCATCGAGCAGCTGCTGGATGCGCAGCACGTCGTCGTTCAGGTTCGTGAGCCGCCCGGCGATGGCCGGCAGCAGGCGGACGCGCGGGTCGTCCGCGGCCATCGGCGTGTCGACGAACAGGCGCTCCACGGGGCGCGCCGTGACCACGAGCACCGTCCCGTCGCGCACCGCGTCGGCCGCCTCGCCCAGCGCGTCGCCGATGCGGGCGAGTGCGGCGGCCACCTGGTTCAGCACGGCGTGGCCCGCGTCGTCGTCGCCCAGCAGGTCGAGGTCGAGCCGGCTCGCGAGCAGCACGTCGCGCAGGTCGATGAGCCGCAGCAGGATGCTGGTGTTGCGCCGGGCCGCGGGTGAGTCGGACGCGGCGAACACGAAGTCGCGGGCGGTCTGCAGCCGGTCGGCCGCGGCCGCCTCGCCGGCGAGCCAGCGCTTCATGTTCTCCGCCGCGGCCTCGGGGTCGGGCGACAGCACCGCCGCCCGCAGGTGGAACAGGTCGGCGATGGAGCGCACGGCCAGCACGAGCGACAGCGTGCGCTGGCGCCGCTGCAGCACGGTGCTGCCGACCAGCGACCACACGCAGTACGCGGCCCCGCCCACCGCGTTCCAGGCCGCCAGCTCCCACGCCGACACCGACGACTCCGGCACGGCCATCGTGAACACGAGCGACAGGATGGGCGCGAACGACACGGCCCCGGCGCGCGGCCCCCACGCCATGGTCATCATCGCGACGAAGGCGATGGCGCCGATGCCGAAGCCGAGGGCGATGGGGAACGGGTCGAGCAGCGCGACCGTCAGCGCCGCCGCGAGGCTCAGCGCGGCGGCCACCGGCACCCGGCTGCGCGTGCGGGCCGGCGTGTTGGGCACGTCGGCGAGGCTCGCGCACACCGCGCCGCTCAACGCGAGCTGCGCCGCGTGGTGGCCCGCCAGCGCGGTGATCAGGAACTGGATCAGGCCGATGCCCAGCGCGACGCTGATGCCGTTGAGCGCGTAGGCGGGAAGACGGTGGAGGAGCCGCATGCGGGAGATTATGGAGTCGCGGACCCGTCCGCCTCGCCATAGCCTTTCCGCAGTTTTTCGGCGACCAGCTTGTCGACTTCGGCCTGGGCCCGCTCCTCCGTGCCGAACGCCTTCACCTGCGTCTGCCCCTGCGTGCCGATGCGGCCGAAGGTCACCGTGACGTCGGTCCCCTGCCGCGAGACCTGCCAGAACTTGCGCGACGTGCCCTCGGTGAACTCGAGGCGGCGCGTGCCCTCGGGCACCGGCGTGCCCGGAGCGGACGGTTCGGCCACGGGTGGCTCGGCCGGCACCGGCACCTCGGCCGCGACGGTCCCGGGAGGCGGCAGCTCGGGCTCCGGCAGCGGGCGGGGCACCTCCCGCAACGCCCGCTCCACGGCGTCGACGACCGCGTTCGGCTCGTGGAACCAGTCGCGCGCCAGCACCTGCACCGTGCGCCAGCCGAACGCCCGCAGGATGCGGGGCCGCGACACGTACCGCTCGAAGACATCCGGGTTCGCGTAATGCGCCGCGGTGTCCACCTGGATCGCGAGCGTGTAGTGCGGCCCGCCTTCCGGATCGCGGATGCCGAGGTCGCAGCGGAAGCGCGACTGCCCGATGTGTTCGTCCACCGCGTGCCCGCGCGCCCGCAGGGCGGCGGCGAGCGCGGCCACCACCGGGTCGGTGCCGCCGGCGCGTGCCAGGGCCTGGCGGGCGAGCGGGTTCAGCCCCTCGAGGACCCGCTGCGCCGTGGCCACGTCGCCGCGCGACGCGCTCTCGGCATACCGCAGGAACTGCTTGAGCGCCGAGGCGCCGTCGTTGTGGTCGTTCGTGATGGCGTCCGACCGGATCGTCGACACGACCGCCATGTGGTGGCGGGCGCGGCTGAAGATCACGTTCAGGCGCTTCTCGCCGCCGCGCTGGTTGATGGGGCCGAAGTTCATCAGCATGCGGCCCTCGGGCCCCGGGGCGTAGCAGATGCTCAGGATGATGATGTCGCGCTCGTCGCCCTGCACGTTCTCGAGGTTCTTCACGAAGAGGCCGCAGAACTGGTCGTCCTCCTCGCGCACGAACTCGGCTTCGAGCCGCGCACCGAACGCGGGATCCTCCTTGCCGAGCGCCTCCAGGGCCGCCTCGATGGTGCCCTGCTGCGCCTCCGAGAACGCCACCACGCCGATGCTGAGCCCGGTCTCCCGGTTCAGCAGGTCGCGCACGAGGTGGGCGATGTAGCGCGCCTCGCCGTCGTTGCTGCGCGCCGCGTACACCGCGCCCGACACGGCATGGAAGCTGATGGGGCGTTCGAGCAGCGCGTCGGCCTGCGCGGCCACGCCCTGCTCCGCCAGCGCGGCCACCTGCACCGGGATGCCGTCGCGGTCGCCACCCGGCACGCCGCGGTCCGGCACGGTGTAGAGGTTGCCCGCGTAGAACGCGGCGTTCGAGAACCCGATCAGGGATTCGTAGCGGCTGCGGTAGTGCCACGCGAGCAGCGTCGCCGGCAGGTTCCGCGCGCCCTGGTTCAGCAGGCTGTCGGCGTCGAGGGCCACGGCCACCCGCTCGCCCTCGTCCTCCACCACGAGGGTGTCGCCCTCCCCGTCCCCCGCGGACGAGAAGAAGCTCGTCGGGGGCAGCTGCATCTCGTCGCCCACCACGATCACCTGCGGCGCGCGGTACAGCGCGGGCACGGCGTCTTCCACGGGGATCTGGCTCGCCTCGTCGAAGATGACGACGTCGAAGAGATCCGGGTCGAGTGGCAGCGTTTCCGACACCGACAACGGGCTCATCAGCCAGATCGGTTTCATGTCCCGCACCACGCGGCCGCTGTCGGCGCTCGCCAGCTCGCGGATCGCCTTGTAGCGCATGGACTTGCCGAACTCGTGTTCGAGGTCGCGCCGTCCCGCGCTGTAGACCTTCTTGAAGGCCTTGCCGTCGGCATCCAGCTGGGAGGCCGCGAGGCTCGAGCGCCGGACGTTGTCACGGAAGCGGCGGCGCACCGCGGCGCGGGCCGCCTGCGCGTTGACGTCGAAGAGGCGCCGCTCCGCGCCCAGCAGCCGGTCCACGTGCGCGGCGAGCTGCGTGCCGTCGAAACGGGGCAGCCAGCGCTCGGCGCGGTACAGGCGCTCCAGCGCCTCGCGCGTGACCGCGTGCTCCAGCACGGCGGCGGACCCGGCGAGCGTGCGCACGAGCGCCACGACGGCCGGGTCGGCCCCGGAGAGTTCCTGCAGCAGCGGCAGCACGTCGGGCAAGGCGTCCGCGTGTTCGCGCAGGTCGCGCACGCACTCGCCGAGCCCGGCCAGCGGCTGGCCCGCGGCGTCGTTCAGCAGCACGGCGAGCGTGGTCGCGAGGGTGTCGACCTCCGCCCCCAGCGCGCAGAGCCCCTGCACGGCCTGCCGGCCCGACTCGCCGGCCAGCAGCCGGCGGTGGAAGGCGGCGACGAACGGCTGCCGCACGGCGGCCTCGCGCAGCGTCGACAGCGTCGCGGCGAGCGCATCGGGATCGGTGGCGCCATAGGCGGTGGCGAAGCGCCGCGCCGCGTCGTCCAGTGCGGCGCGGGCATCGTGTTCGGCCTGCAGGTCGGTCAGCACGCGCACGAGCGTGGGCCGCACCGCCTGCCGGGTGAAGTCGAAGCGTCGCCGCACCTCCTTCGACAGGCGCCACCAGGCCGGGGACAGCCAGCGCAGGAACGACGGCTCCTGCGCGCGGGCCCGGTCGAGCGCGGCGCGGGTGTCCGCGGGCGACAGCTTGTCCGACCAGGGCGCCGTGGGCTCCGAGGCCACGTCCCGCAGGCGAGCGAGTTCCACGAGGGCCGCGCGGTCCGCGTCCAGCTGCCGGCTGATGTCGCTGGCCGCGTCGAGCAGCCCGAGCTGCCCGCGGGTCGCCGCCTCGGCGAGAAGGCGGGCCTGGGCCACGAGGTCCACCAGGTCGCCGAAGGCCAGCGGCCCGGCGTCGGGCCACAGGTTCGCCAGCACCTCGTCGCAGCGGTCCAGCGCCGCTTCGGCCGCATCCGTCAGCGCGGTCAGGCGCGCCACCGGGCGTTCGTCGCGCACCACCGCGTCGCCCAGGTGCGAGAACGGGTGCGACGCGAACGACGAGGCACCGAACACCTCGCCCATCACCCGCTGCAGCCGCTCGACGAGCGCGGCGTGGCGCTGCCATGCCGCGTGCGTGGGCAGGGCCTCGCGCTGCGCGGTGGAAAGCGGCACGGCGTGGTCGCGCAGCACCACGAGGCGGCGCACGAGCTGCTGCACCGGCGTGCCCGCGTGCTCGGGCTGCCCCTGCATCGCCGCGTCGAAGCGCTGCAGCGCGGCGAGGTCCTGGTTCATCCCGTCCAGCAGCGCCTGGCGCGTGCGCTGCGCCTCGTCGAGGCCGTCCTCGGCGGACATCCAGCCCTCGTAGGTCTGCTTCAGGTTCATCACGAAGGCCTTCTTGTCGGCCTGCGAGTCGTGGATCATGCAGCAGAGTTCGTCGAGGCCCTGCTGGCGCAGGCGATGGAACACCACGTCGATGGCGGCCCGCTTCTCGCACACGAACAGCACCCGCCGGCCGCGCCCGACGTGGTCGGCGATCAGGTTCGTGATGGTCTGCGACTTGCCGGTGCCCGGCGGCCCCTGGATGATGTAGCTGGTGCCGGTGCGCGCGAGCGCCACCGCCGCCGTCTGCGTGGCGTCGGCCGGCACCACGGCCCACTGCTCGGCCAGCGGCAGCGCCGGCGGGGCGTCGGTGTCGAGCGCCCGCGGCTGCAGCGAGAACACGCGGTCGAACGCCGGGTTCTCGAGGTCGGCGTCGATCAGCGCGTTGTAGTCGCGCACGAGCGACATCTTGCGGTAGTTGAGGTTGCCGAGCGTGACCGACGTGAGGTCCACGTCCCACAGGTACGGATGGCCCTCGGCCTCGTGCAGCGCGAAGGTGGTGGCCTCGGCCACCGCCCCCGACGCCATCTGCGGATGCCGCACGGCCGCCGGCGCCCCCACCGCGTCGCGCAGCGGCAGCGGCGACACCCGCACGCGCTCGTGGAAGAGTTTCAGCCCGAGCGGGCGGAAGTCGTCCGCGGCGTAGCTGTAGTCGGTCTCGACCACCGCCTTCACCGGCGCCCCGCGGGCGCGTTCGCGGCGGCGGAACTGTTCGAGGCGCTGCTTCGCCCGCTGGTGCACGAGTTCGATCTCGGGGTCGGCCAGCAGCCGCAGCGTCACGCCCGGTTCGGTGGCGGCGATGCGCGCCTGCAGGTCCGCGTGGAACGCCGCCACGGTCGTCACCTTCAGGTCGATCGACTCCGGCATCTCGATGCCGTAGAGGTGGCGCAGCTGCTGCCGCAGCACCGGGTTGACCTCGGCGACGGCGGACTCGGCCTCGAGGGTGTACTGGTCGCGCACGCCCTTGCGGCGCACGAGGTCGACCGGCAGCAGCAGCAACGGCGAGGTGACCCGCTCCTCCTTGTGCTCCTTCAGGTTGTGCCAGCGCAGGAAGGCGATCACCAGCGACAGCTGCGAGAAGCCGTATTCGGCACGGTCGCGCCGGGCCTCCTGCAGGATGCGGTCGAGCGCACCGGCGAGGTAGGGCTGGTCCTCGAAGCGCAGCCAGCGCGAGAGCGGCACGCGCTCGTTCGACAGCACTTCGTCGGCGAACCCGCCGCCCCACACGCACAGCTGTTCGCGCCGGATGCTCTTGACGTCGATCACGAGCGGCACGCTCGCGACCGTCAGGTTCACGGTGGACTGCGTGGGGCGGAAATGCAGCAGGCGGTTGCGCCGGGACAGGTCGAACAGCCGGTCCCGCAGGTGGACCTGCATCGCCCGGCGGCGGCGGTCGCCCGGCTGCGCGGCGTCCGCGGCCACGAGGTCGAGGGCCAGGTCCTGCGGCTGGTCGCGGTACGAGTCGAGGCGGCGGATCAGCGACGGCAGGTCCTGGGCGCGCCGGTGGCGGTCGAGTTCGGTGGCCTCGGTGATCACGCCGGCCACCACGGGGTGCAGGCGCGCGTTCAGGCGGAACAGGTTGCCGCGGTGGGCGGCGAACATCCGCAGGTCCTCCTCGGTGGTGAAGTCGAGCCCCAGCGCCAGGCTCGCCATCACCTGGCCGAGGCACAGGATGTCGCTCGTGGCGTCGTGGTGGCCCACGCGCTGCTCCCACGCGCGGTAATCCGGCACGTAGGCCGCCCGCGCGAGCGGACCGTCGCCCATGTCGACGTCGAGCCGCTGGACATCCAGGCCCGCGTCCCCGTCGTGGGTCACCTGCGTTTCGCCGACCACCCGCAGCACGGAGCCCGGGGGCGCCTGCAGCCGCGCGATGGCCTCCGCGTCCGAGACCGGGGCCTGCCCGCCGGGCACGGCCAGTGCGAGGGCGCCGTCCTCGGTCACCCGGCAGGCCGACGCGCCCCCGAGCGAGGCGACGAGGCCCTGCTCGTGCAGCGCGGCCACCTCGCGCAGCAGCGGCAGCACGACGGCGAGCACGTCGTCGTTCTGCAGGCCGCCGTGGCGGTCCGCGCGGTCGATGAGTTGCAGCAGCGGCGCGAGCTCAGCCATGGGCGGCCTCCGCCTCGGCCAGCACCCGGGCCGCGTCCTGGCGAAGCTTCGCCAGGCGGCGCTTCGGCACCCGCAGGTCCTTCGACACGTCCCGTTCGAACGTCTCGGCCACACCCAGCCGCTGCGCGAGGTCGAACGCCGCCGCGAGCGGCACGTCGTCGAGCCCGCGGTCGGCCACCGAGAAGTCCATCAGCACGGCGCTCACGTACGCATGCACGCCGGGCGCGGCCGCCACGTCGGCGGCGAGCGGGGCGTCGTCGGCGTCCGCTGGCACGAACTCGGGGAAGAACTGCCGCGCGTGCGCCAGCAGGCCGTCCGAGCGCAGGCAGCGCGGCTTCAGCAGCTGCCCGACCACGCGTTCGGTGAGGTGCGTGAGGCGCTGCTGACCCACCAGGTCCAGCGTGGCCGTCGCGAGCGGGCCCTGCAGCACGCCGGCCGTCCAGGCGTCGGCATCCGGGTCGCGTTCGCACCACAGGCGCAACGCCCTCGCGCGCACGAACTCCTCCGGGTGCGTGGTCGCACCCGACACCGTGGCGGCCGGGCCGCACACCTCGTCCGCCTGGCGCAGATAACTGGCCGCGCTCACGCCCGACAGCCCCGTCTGCACCTTCACCAGCGCCGCCACGGCCGCCGACAGGTCGCCGCACGCGACGGCCCCGCCCCGGTCCGCGAACAGCTCGGTGTAGAGCGCGAACCGCCGGGCGGTCTGGCGGTGGCTGTCGCCGGCGCGCGGGTCGTTGACCGTGGCCGTCAGGATGCGGTCGGCCGCGTGGTAGATCCCGCCGTCGCGCGACCAGAGCAGGTGGTGCGCCAGTTCGTGGCCCAGCAGCGCCTGCAGTTCCGGCCCCTTCAGCCGTTCGAGCACCGGCCCCTGGAGCACCACGTGCGCCTCGCCGGGCAGGTAGTACAGCGCGGCGTTCATGCGCCCGTCGCCGGCCTGGTAGAGCGTGACCGGCACGTCGAGCCCGAGCGCCCCGGCGGCCGCCGCACAGAGCGCATGGAGTTCCTGGTGGGCCTCGGCGTCGAGCCGGTAGGTCTCCTTCAGCAGCGACGCCCGCACCTCCGCGGCGTGTTCCTCGCGGGCCTGGGCCGAACAGGCCCACCGCCACACGTCGGGCTCCTCGGTCCGCAGGTACCGCACCACCTGGTCGTGGTACGGCAAGGGCATCAGCTCGGGCAAACCGGAGGAAGTTTCGTCGGACATCGAGGGCGGCGGCGACATGGGATGCCGGGCATCCTACCCGCAGGCCCCGTGCCGGTCATCGCTCCCACGGGGGAGGGTCGCCGAGGCGCTCGGCCACGAAGTCGACGAACGCCCTCACCCGCGGCGGCACGTGGCGCCGCTGCGGCATCACCGCCTGGATGGCCGTGGGCGGGGCCTCGTACTTGTCCAGCACCGTCACGAGGCGGCCGGCGCGCAGGTCGGGCCAGACGTGCCACGTGGAGTGCATCGCGAAGCCGAGGCCCTGCACGGCCGCGTCGCGCTGGGTCTCGCCCTGCGTGCTTTCCAGCCGCCCGCCGACCCGCACCGCGATCTCCTCGCCGCGGCGTCCGCGGAAGTGCCACACGTCGCGGCGGCCGGTGTCGCCCACCATCACGATGCACTCGTGTTTCGCGAGGTCGGCCGGCGTCTTCGGCGTGCCGTGGCGGGCCAGGTACTCGGGCGAGGCCACCACCACGCGGCGGTTCGTCGCGAGCCGGCGCGCCACCAGCGACGAGTCGTCCAGCGCACCGATGCGGATCGCGAGGTCGAAGCCCCGGGCCACCAGGTCGACGTTGCGGTCGTCGAAGTCCACCTGCAGCCGCACCCGCGGGTGCTGTTCGAGGAACTCGGGCAGCAGCGGCGACAGGTACATGCGGCCGAAGGTCGACGACGTGGTGACCCGCAGCGTGCCGGCGACCCCGGTGCCGGCCGCGCGCAGGTCGTTCGTGAGCGCATCGAGTTCCTCCACCAGCGGACGCCCCTGCTCCGCGAGGCGCGTGCCTTCGGGCGTGACGTGCAGCTGCCGCGTGGTGCGCTGGAACAGGCGAACGCCCAGGTGGGCCTCCAGGCGCTTGAGCCGCTGGCTGGCCACGGCCACGGACAGGTCGAGGCTGCGCGCGGCGGCGCTGATGGAGCCGTGGTCGAGCACGCGCAGGAACAGGGCGATGTCGGCGGTGCTGTCGGGCATTTTCAAGATTTCGCTGAAACTGAATCTCGATTGTGATGGTTTTTCAAAAGAGTCGCCATCGCTACGCTGGTGACCATTCCACAGGAGTTCCCATGTCCACCCCCGCCACACCCCGCCTGCCCAAGGCCCTCTACGCGCTGACCGCCGGCGCCTTCGGCATCGGCACCACCGAGTTCGTCATCATGGGCCTGCTGCTGCAGGTCGCCGCCGACCTGCACGTGACCATCGCGTCGGCGGGCCTGCTGATCTCCGGCTACGCACTGGGCGTGTTCGCCGGCGCGCCGCTGCTCACGGCGGCCACCGGCCGGCTGCCGCGCAAGACGGCGCTGCTGATGCTGATGCTCGTGTTCACCGCCGGCAACCTCGCCTGTGCCCTCGCCCCCGGCTACGGCTGGCTGATGGCCGCCCGCGTGCTCACGTCGCTGGCCCACGGCACCTTCTTCGGCATCGGCTCGGTCGTCGCGACGAACCTCGTGCCGGCCGACCGCAAGGCCTCGGCGATCTCGCTGATGTTCACGGGCCTGACCGTCGCCACCCTGCTGGGCGTGCCGGCCGGCGCGTGGCTCGGCCTGCACTTCGGCTGGCGCGCGACCTTCTGGGCCGTGGCCGCGATCGGCGTGGTCGCCACCGTGGTGGTGTGGCGCTGGGTGCCGAAGGACGCCGGCCACGACGAGGCGCCCGCCTCGTTCCGCGGCGAACTGGGCGTGCTGAAGAAGCCCCAGGTGCTGCTGGCCCTGCTGGCCACGGTGTTCGGCTTCGGCGGCGTGTTCACGGTCTACACGTTCATCCAGCCGATCCTCACGCGCATCACCGGCTTCTCCGACGCGGCGGTGTCGCCCATCCTGCTCGTGTTCGGCGCCGGCATGATCCTCGGCAACCTCGTGGGCGGCCGCCTCGCCGACCGCCGCCTGCTGCCGGCCACGTTCGGCACGCTGGTGGCCCTGGCCGTGGTGCTGGGCGCGATGACCTTCGTGCTGGAGAGCCCGGTGGGTGCCGTGCTGTTCACCGGCCTGATGGGCTTCGCCGCGTTCGCCACCGTGTCGCCACTGCAGATGCGCGTGCTCGAGAAGGCCGAGGGCCAGGGCAAGAACCTCGCGTCGAGCCTGAACATCGCCGCGTTCAACCTCGGCAACGCGGTGGGCGCCTGGCTCGGCGGCACCGTGATCGACCACGGCCCGGGCCTCGGCGCGGTCACGTGGGCCGGGGCCGCGATGACCGTGCTGAGCCTCGTCGTCGTCGCCGCCAGCGTGCGCCTGGAACGGCGCGCGGCCCCCGCCACGCGCCGCCCTGCCTACTTGTAGAGGATCGACGGCAGCCAGAGTCCGATGGCCGGGAACTGGTACAGCAGGAAGATCGCGAGGACCTGGATCGCCATGAACGGCAGCATGCCCGCGAAGATCTGGTTCAGCGTCACGTGTTTCGGCGCCACGCCCTTCAGGTAGAACGCGGCCATCGCCACCGGCGGCGAGAGGAACGCCGTCTGCAGGTTCAGCGCCACGAGCAGGCCGAAGAACAGCGGGTCCACGCCGAAGTTGTCGAGCAGCGGCACGAAGATCGGCATGAAGATCACGATGATCTCGGTCCATTCGAGCGGCCAGCCGAGCACGAAGATGATGATCTGCGACAGCACGAGGAACTCGGTCTTCGTGAGGTTCATGCCCAGCACCCACTGCTCCACCAGCTCCTGGCCGCCCAGCAGCGCGAAGGCCGCCGAGAAGATCGACGAGCCCACGAACAGCCAGCACACCATCGCCGAGGTCTTGGCCGTCAGGTACACCGACTCCTGCAGCCGCGCGAACGTCAGCTGGCGGTACGCGAGCGCGAGCAGCAGGCCGCCGGTGGCCCCCACCGCCGCCGCCTCCGTCGGCGTGGCCAGGCCGTACACGATGGACCCGAGCACCGCGAGGATCAGGATCAGCAGCGGGAAGAACGAGGTCAGCAGCATCTTGAAGACCTCGAGCCGCTTGAAGTCGAGCACGAGGAAATACGTGGCCAGCGCGATGGCCGCAACCGCGAGCGACAGCCAGTACGTGCCGGACGGCGCGTTGGACCCCGGCACGGCGGACGCCGCCGCCGGGGGAACCGGAGGCGCTTCGGCTGCGGCGGAGGCCGGGGCCGCGGCCGGCTCGGCCAGCGGTTCGCTCGCGCCCGGCGGCTCGGCGAGCGCCCCCTCCTCGGCCGGCGGTTCGGCCAGCCCGTCCGTGGGCGGCTCGTCGAGCCCGCCCGCCGGCGGCGCCTCGGCCGCCACGCCGCCCACCTCGCCGAACGCGGCGGGGCCGGGTTCGGTGTCGACGGCCCGCACCGCGGTGCTGATCTCGTACGACAGCAGCGCCACGCCCACGGCGAGGAACAGCGGCAGCAGGGCCACGCCGAGCTGTCCCGCGACCCAGCGGCGCGGCACGTCCGGCGAGTTGCCGCGCAGCAGCGCGATCAGCCCGGTCACCGCGCGGGCGTCACCATCGACCGACGCCTTCACGAGCGGCGGCGGCAGCGGCACGTAGCGCTCCTCGGCACTCAGCGGCGGGGCCACGCTCGGCTTGAGCTTGGCGAGCACGATCACGTAGACGATGTAGAGACCGGCCAGCATGATCCCCGGGAAAAACGCGCCCGCGTAGAGCTGCACCACCGAGACCCCCGCCGTCGCGCCGTACACGATCAGCAGCACCGACGGAGGGATCAGGATGCCGAGGCACCCGCCCGCCGTGATGGCGCCGGCCGACACCTGCACGCTGTACCCGGCCCGCAGCATGGGCGGCAGCGCCAGCAGCCCCATCAGCGTCACCACGGCGCCGACGATCCCGGTGGCCGTGGCGAACACCGCGCAGGTGACGAGCGTGGCCACCGCGAGCGACCCCGGCACCCGCGCGAGCGCGAGGTGCAGGCTGCGGAAGAGCTTCTCGATCAGGTTGGCCCGCTCGACGAGGTAGCCCATGAACACGAACAGCGGGATCGAGATGAGCACGTCGTTGGCCATCACCTTGTAGGCGGCCTGCACCATCAGGTCGAGCGTCTTCGTGCTGTCGCGCTCGTACGCGAGCCACGTGAACAGCATGCCCATGCCCATCAGCGTGAACGCCGTGGGGAAGCCGAGCATGATGGCCACCACCACCAGCGACAGCATCAGCAGGCCGATGTGCCCGTGCGTGATGACCGGGGCACGCCACAGCATGAAGATCGCCGCGGCGATCAGGATCGCCATCAGCACGAAGCCGAACCACAGTTCCTTGCGGACCTTGATCATGGGGGGTCCTTCTTCACGACCAGCTTGTCCAGCGCCTCGATGTCGTCGTCGTGCACGTTGACCATCTCCTTGAGCTTGTCGACGTCCACCTCCTCCACGTCGTCCTCGCGCTTCGGCCACGCGCCTTCGCGCAGGCAGATGACGCACCGCGCGATCTCGACGATGCCCTGCAGCAGCAGCACCGCGCCGGCGAGCGGGATGACGAACTTGAAGGGGTACAGCGGCAGCGGCTCCGCGGAGAAGGTCTGCTCGCGGATCACGAGCGACTCGTTCGCGTACGTCCACCCGGCCCAGGTCAGCGCCACGATGCCGGGCAGGAAGAACACGATGTAGAGCACGAGGTCGACGGTGGCCTGCGTGCGCGGCTGGAAGAAGCCGTACAGCACGTCACCGCGCACGTGGCCGTTCTTGCTGAGCGTGTACGCGCCGGCCGTCATGAACAGCGTGCCGTACAGCATGATCTGCCCGTCGAGCACCCACGCATGCGGCTTGTTGAGCGCGTAGCGCGAGAACACCTCCCAGGTGATCAGCGCGGTGAGCGCGACCACCAGCCACGCGAACAGCTTGCCGATGAAGGTCGACAGGCGGTCCACGCCCCACAGCCAATTCTGCATGCAGCGGCTCCTCGTTGAGGGACAAAGGGGGGCGCGGCCGCCGCGCCCCTGGCGTCGGTCACGCCTTCTTCGCGGGGGCCTGGCGGCCGAAGTAATGGTTGTAGGCCATCTTGAAGTCGACCGAGTAGTCGTTCTGCCACTTGCAGGCCCGCGCCGCGAAGGCGCGCTGCGACTCGAGCACCTTCTTGAAGAGCGGGTTCTCGGCGGCCTTCTTCTCGATGGTCTTGTCCCACGCGGCGAGCTGGGCACGCAGCACGGCGTCGGGCGTCTTGTAGAACTTGATGCCCTGTTGCTGGAGCGCCTGGTAGTCCTGCGAGTTGCGCTCGATGGCCTTCCAGCTCATGTCGGCCGACGCCGCCTGCACGGCGTAGTCGATGATGGACTTCAGCTCGGCCGGCAGGCTCTGCAGCTTCGTGCGGTTGAACAGGATCTCGAACTGCTCGCCCGACTGGTGGAAGCTCTGCAGCATGCAGTTCTTCGCGACGTCGGGGAAGCCCAGCACGCGGTCGCTCGACGCGTTGTTGAACTCGGCCGCGTCGATCAGCCCGCGGTCGAGCGCCGGCACGATCTCGCCGCCCGGCAGCGGGTTCACGGCCGCGCCCATCTCGGTGAACACGTCCACCGCGAGGCCCACGGTGCGGAACTTCAGGCCCTTCATGTCCTCGGCCTTGGCCACCGGCTTCTTGAACCAGCCGAGCGGCTGCGTGGGCATCGGGCCGTAGAGGTACGACACGACGTCGAGGTTCAGGCTCTTGTAGATCTCCTCGACGAGGGCCTTGCCACCGCCGTAGTTGTGCCACGCGAGCACCATGTTCGCGTCCATGCCGAAGCCGGGGCCCGAGCCCCACAGCGCGAGCGCGGAGTTCTTGCCGTACCAGTAGGCGATCACGCCGTGGCCGCCGTCGAGGGTGCCCTTGCTGACGGCGTCGAGCAGCTGGAACGCCGGCACCACGGAACCGGCCGGCAGCACCTCGATCTTGAGGCGGCCGCTGGCCATGTCGTTCACCTTCTTCGCGAAGTCGAGGGCGTACTCGTGGAAGATGTCCTTCGCGGGCCAGGTGCTCTGGAACTTGAGGGTGGTCGTCGTCTGCGCGGTGGCGATCATCGGGGCCGCGAGGGCACCGGCGGTGCCGGCGGCCGCGGCCGTCTTCTTCAGGAACCGGCGACGAGGGGCGGAAGTTTTCTCGGTCATCGTGAACTCCTTGGAGGAATCGGATCTGGCCACCAGCACATCCCCGCGACGGCGAACGTGAGCGGTCCGGACGTCGAATGTCCTCCTCCCCACCCAGAACTTTCAACTAGGTCCAACCCGTCCGCAATAACACGTACAGGGTTCGACTCTAGGAACTTCTGGCGGCCCAGGCGCGCTGTTCCGCGTCGAGGCGCTCGAGCAGTTGCTCGTGCGAAGGATGGCCACCGTCGAGCAGCGCCAGCATGAGCAGCGTCGCCTCGAGCGTCGAGCGCTGTTCGGGCGCGTGGGCACGTCGCGAGGCGTAGCGTGAAGCGGGTGGTGCGGTCAACGCGACGCGCGGCAGGGCCTGCAGCCGCGGGTTCGCATGGAGCATCCGGCGGCTCTTGCGCCACGTGGCGTCGAGCACCACGAGGCGTCCGGGGCGAGGCGGTGCCGTCGCGTCGGACTCCCCCGGGTACAGCAGCACCGCGTCATCGCCCAGCCACTGCTGCAGCGCACCGTCGTCGAACGCCTCACCCACTTCGAGGCGGCTGTCACGCAGGCTCAGGTGCAGCAGGCGGGCGGTGCCCTTCGCGTGATCGGCCTCCAGCGGGTGTTGCAGGATCAGCACCGGCGTGGTGTGCTCGACCGGCACCACGCGCGCGCAGAGGCACGTGGCCAGCGGGCGTCGGCAGGCCTCGCAACGGGGGCGGACGGCGGAGCGTTGTTCTTCTTGCATGCCCTGCCATTGTCCGCCCCGTGTGCCGGTCTCCGCCGCTGCTCCTCCTCACGAGATCTTGAAAGCCCCGACGGCCATGGCGAGGCGGCCGGCCTGGTCCTTCAGGCTTTCGGCCGCGGCAGCAGACTGCTCGACGAGCGCCGCATTCTGCTGCGTCATGTGGTCGAGTTCGGTGACGGCTGTGTTGATCTGGCCAAGTCCCGTGCTCTGTTCACCGGTGGCGACGGTGATCTCCTGGATGATGTCGCTCACGCGTTGCACCGACATGACGATCTCGCCCATCGTCGACCCCGCGTCCTTCACGAGGCGCGCGCCCGACTCCACCTTCTCGACCGAGGCGCCGATCAGCGACTTGATCTCCTTGGCCGCCTGCGCGCTGCGCTGCGCGAGGCTGCGCACCTCGGCGGCCACCACCGCGAAGCCGCGGCCCTGCTCGCCCGCGCGGGCCGCTTCCACCGCGGCGTTGAGCGCGAGGATGTTGGTCTGGAACGCGATGCCGTCGATGACACCGATGATGTCGGAGATCTTGCGCGAGCTGGCGTTGATGTCGTCCATCGTGCTCACCACGCGGGCCACGACCTCGCCGCCCTTGGCCGCGACACCCGTCGCCGACGAGGCGAGCTGGTTGGCCAGACGCGCCGACTCGGCCGACTGCCGCACCGTGCCCGTCAGCTGTTCCATCGAGGCCGCGGTCTGCTGCAGGTTCGAGGCCGCCTGCTCGGTGCGGTGCGACATGTCGAGGTTGCCCGTGGCGATCTCGCCCGACGCGGTGGTGATGTTTTCGGTGGCGGCGCGCACCTGCGCGACCATGGTCTGCAGCGACTGCTGCATGTGCACGAGCGACTGCTGCAACTCGCCGGCCTCGCCGCTTTCGGTGACCGACAGCGCCTCGGTGAGGTCGCCGCGGGCGATCGTGCCGGCCTGGGCCGACACCTCGCGCAGCGGCCGCAGGATCGAACGGGCCAGCCAGCCGCACAGGCCGATGGCCGTGACGAGGCCGAAGGCGCCCGCCGCCGCGATCACCATCGTGAGCTGGCGGCTCGCCACCTCGGCCTCGTGGTACGTGTCGGCCGCGCCCTTGACCTGCGAGGCCAGCAGTGCACCGAGCTCGGCGCTCGCCAGGTCGAACGGGGGCGCGAGGTTCGCGCGGAACTCGGAGATCGCGGTCGCGCGGTCGCCCTCGTTCATCAGCTGCGCGACGCGGTCGCGCACCTTGCGGTACTCGGCCCAGGCACCCTTGAACTTCTCGGCGTGCCCCAGGTCGTCCTCGCGGGTCAGCGCCGCGAACACCGGTTCGAGCGACTCCAGGGCGGCCTTCTCGATGGCCGCACCCCGGTCGATGTGCTCCTGCGCCTGGCGCGCGTACGAGGTCTCCATCGCGAGCACGAGGCTCATGCGGCTGCGGTGCAACTGGTCCAGCGCGGTGCCGAACGTGCCCATCGGCACGGCGTGGTTCTGGTAGACGTCGGACAGCTGCCGGGTCGCGACACGCATGCCCTGCCCGCCCGACAGCGTCAGCAGCAGGATCGTCACGACACTCAGCACCGCGAGCAGCATGAGCCGGGTGCTGATGCGCCAGCTGCCGAGGCGGCGGAAGGAGAAGGAGGAGTTTCGGGTCATCGGGGGGTACCTCTCGGTTGCGCTCTGTATCGATCATGTCGGCAGGTGGAACGCTGTACTCAAGCGACTACAGGTGATTACAAGATGGGGAGAAACCCGCAGATTCGGGACGTGGAGGCCACCCGCCACGCCGGGGTGGCCGCCGCGCGACGAGGCCCCCGTCGGCACGTCCGGACCGCCGGCGTGGCAGACTCCCCGGACGACTCGTGATCACGCAGCCTGTCCCATGGGAACCCCGGGGCTCACGCGCCCGGACTGGAGGTACGCCATGTTCCGCAACGATCCGACCGCGAACTCGCGCTTCCGCTGGGCCTTCCGCCTGGTGGCGGCCCTCACGCTGCTCGTCGGCCTGTACTACCTCGTGGCCGGTGGCTACCTGGTCACGCTGGGGGGAAGCCTCTACTTCGCCCTCGCCGGCATCGCGATGGTGGTGTCGGGCGTGTTGCTGTGGCGAGGCCGGGCCAGCGGTGCGTGGCTCTACGCCGCGACCCTCGTCGCCAGCGCGGCCTGGGCCGTCGCCGATGCGCGCTGGACCTTCTGGCCCCTGTTCTCTCGGCTGTTCGTGCTCGGGGCCATCGGGCTGCTGGTCGCGCTGGTGTCGCCCGCGTTGCCCACGGTGCGCGGCCGGGGGGCGATCGGCGTCGCCGTGGTGCTGGCCGCGGCCCTGGTCGCCGCATTCGGCGGCATGTTCGTCCCGCACCCCACCGTGGTCGCCCACGGCGGCGGGCCGGGCCTCACGCCGGTCGATGCGGCGCAGGCCCAGAAGGACTGGGCGCACTACGGCAACACCCCCGGCGGCAGCCGCTTCGCCGCGCTGGACCAGGTCCACCGGGGCAACGTCGACCGGCTGAAGGTGGCCTGGACGTACCGCACCGGCGACGTGGCGGTGAGCAACGGCAACGGCGCGGAGGACCAGCTGACCCCGCTGCAGGTGGGCGACCGGGTCTTCCTCTGCACCCCGCACAACAACCTCATCGCGCTGGACGCCGACACCGGCCGACAGGTGTGGAAGCGGGAGATCAACGCCCGGTCCGCCGTGTGGCAGCGCTGCCGGGGCCTCGCGTACTTCGATGTGGCGGCCCCGCTCGCGCCGCCGGTGCAGGCCGCGGCGGTGCCCGAGGGCGCCAACTGCCAGCGCCGGCTGTTCACCAACACCATCGATGCGCGGCTGATCGCAGTGGACGCCGCCACCGGCGAGTTCTGCCAGGGCTTCGGCCAGGGCGGCCAGGTGGACCTGAAGCAGGGCCTGGGGGCGGCACCCGACCCGTTCTACCAGCTCACCTCCCCGCCCCTGATCGCCGGCACCACGGTGGTGGTGGGCGGGCGCGTCGCCGACAACGTGCAGGCCGACATGCCCGGCGGCGTGATCCGCGGCTTCGACGCCGTCACCGGGCAGATGCGCTGGGCGTTCGACCCGGGCAACCCGCAGCAGCGCGAGGCGCCGGTGGACGGCAAGAGCTATGCGCGCAGCACGCCGAACTCCTGGGCGCCCATGTCCTACGACCCGGCGCTGAACACCGTCTTCCTGCCGATGGGCAGCCCGTCCACCGACCTGTACGGCGCCGAGCGCACGGCGCTGCAGCACAAGTACGGCGCCTCCATCCTGGCACTGGACGCGAGCACCGGCAACGAGAAGTGGGTGTACCAGACGGTGCGCAACGACCTGTGGGACTTCGACATCCCGATGCAGCCGAGCTTCGTCGACTTCCCCGTGGCCGGCGGCGGCACGACCCCGGCGCTCGTGGTGGGCACGAAGGCCGGGCAGATCTACGTGCTGGACCGCGCGACCGGGCGGCCGCTGACCGAGGTGAAGGACGTGCCGGTCCGCAAGGCCGACATCCCGCGCGAGCCCTATGCGGAGACGCAGCCCCTGTCGGTGGGCATGCCGCAGATCGGCACGCAGCACCTCACCGAGTCGGACATGTGGGGCGCCACGCCCTTCGACCAGATCCTGTGCCGCATCTCCTTCCGCAAGATGCGCTACGAGGGCCTCTACACGGCGCCGGGCACCGACGTCTCGCTCAGCTTCCCCGGGTCGCTGGGCGGCATGAACTGGGGCGGGGTGTCGACCGACCCGGTGCACGGCTTCATCTTCGTGAACGACATGCGCCTCGGCCTGTGGGTGCAGATGGTCCCGTCCCCGAACCAGGGCGAGGCGTCGTCGGGCGCCGAGGAGGTCAACGCCGGCATGGGTGCAGTGCCGCTCAAGGGCACGCCCTACTCGGTCACGAAGAACCGCTTCCTCTCGCTCGCGGGCATCCCCTGCCAGGCACCGCCCTTCGGCACCCTCTCGGCCATCGACCTGAAGACGCGCCAGATCGTGTGGCAGGTGCCGGTGGGCACGGTGCAGGACACCGGGCCGCTCGGCATCAAGGTGCACCTGCCCATCCCCATCGGCATGCCCACGCTCGGCGGCACGCTGTCCACGCAGGGCGGGCTGGTGTTCATCGCCGGCACGCAGGACTACTACCTGCGGGCCTACGACAGCAGCGACGGCAAGGAACTCTGGAAGGCGCGGCTGCCGGTGGGCAGCCAGGGCGGCCCGATGACCTACCAGTCGGCCCGCACCGGCAAGCAGTACGTGGTGGTGACCGCCGGCGGCGCACGCCAGTCGAACGACCGGGGCGACTACGTCATCGCCTACGCGCTGGAGGCGCCCTGACCGCCATGCACCGATCCGGGGAGGCCGATGCGCCGGCGTGTGGCACACGGCTTGCGTTCGAGGGGGCCATGCCACCGAAAAAGGAACGCCCGTTGTCCTCGTCCTTCCATCCGTCGCGCCGCGAGGCGCTGCGCCAGCTCGGCGCCCTGGGTGCCGCCGGCGCCCTGTCCCTGCCGACCCTGGCGTTCTCGCAGGGCAAGTACCCCGACCAGCCCGTCAAGCTGATCGTGGCGCTGCCCGCCGGCGGCAGCGTCGACATGATCGCGCGCACCCTCGGCCAGAAGCTCGCCGCGGCCTGGGGCCAGCCGTGGATCGTGGACAACCGCGCGGGCGGTTCCGGGCAGATCGGCATGCCGGTGGTGGCCCGCGCCCCGGCCGACGGCTACACCCTGACCGTGTCCCCGGCCTCGTTCCTGACCACGAACAAGAGCGTCTTCAAGAAGCTGTCCTATGACCCGGAGGCGGACTTCACGCCCGTCTCGCGCCTCGTGAACCAGCCGATGGTGCTGGTGGTGAAGGACCCGCAGAAGTACCCCAACGTGGCGGCCGTCATCGCCGCGGCCCGCGCCGCGCCGGGGGCCCTGACCTACGCCTCGTCGGGTGACGGCAGCCCGCAGCACCTCGCCGGCCTGCTCTTCGAGACCCGCACGAAGACCAAGCTGCTGCACGTGCCGTACCGCGGCGGCGCCCTGGCCATCAACGACACCATCGGCGGCCAGGTGGACCTGATGTTCGCCGTGATGCCGGAGGCGGTGCCCTACGTGAAGTCGGGCCGGCTGCAGGCCCTGGCCGTGATGAGTCCGACCCGTTCACCCACGCTGCCCCAGGTGCCCACGATGGCCGAGGCCGGCCTCGCCGACGTCAACCTGTCCGCGTGGATGGCCCTGCTGGCGCCCGCGAAGACGCCCCGCCCCATCGTCGACCAGCTCAACCGCGCGGTGGCCACGGCCTTCGATTCGGAAACACGCGCCAAGCTGAGCGAGACCGGCATCGAGGTGGCGACCAGCACCCCGGAGGAACTGCGCCAGCTGATCGAACACGACATCAAGCTGCACGCGGAACTGGTGAAAGCCGCGGGCCTCGTGCCCCAGTAGTGCGGGAGGTCAGGCCGGGGAGGAATCCCGGCCCGGCGGATCGAACCCCGGGTCGATGAACAGCGACGGCGAAAAGTCGACGTCGCTCACCGGGTTGTGCCCCGACGCCCAGTCGAGCAGGTCCGACGCCGGCATCGGCCGGGCGAACAGGTAGCCCTGGAGTTCGTCGCACTCCAGCGCGAGGAGGATGTCGCGCTGGCCTTCCGTCTCCACCCCCTCGGCCACGACCTTCAGGTCGAGCGCGTGGGCGAGCTTGATGACGGCGTCGACGATGGCGCGTGCATCGCGGCTCGTCTCCAGGTCCTGGATGAAGCTGCGGTCGATCTTGAGCTGCTGGGCCGGCAGCTTGCGCAGGTAGCTGAGGCTCGAGTAGCCCGTGCCGAAGTCGTCGATCGACAGGAACACGCCGATGCGGCGCAGGCCCTCGAAGGCGCGCTGGGTGACGTCGATGTCCTCCATCGCGATGCTCTCGGTGATCTCGCACAGCAGGCGCGAGGCCTCGATCTCGTGGCGCACGAGCGCGGACTGCACCCGGTCGACCAGGTCCTCCTGGCGCAGCTGGTGCACCGAGAGGTTGATCGCGACGCGCATGCGCATGCCCTCCTCGTCCCAGGCGCGCATCTGGCGGCAGGCCTCGTCGATGACCCAGTCGCCCAGTTCCTTGATCAGGCCGAAGCGTTCGGCCATCGGGATGAAGACGTTCGGGGGCACGTTGCCGTGGTCCGGGTGGGTCCAGCGCATCAACGCTTCCACGCCGCGGATCTGCGAGCGCTCGCCGTCGAACTTGGGCTGGTAGTGCAGGCTCAGCTGGCCGCGCGCACGGGCGTGGCGCAGGTCCGACTGCAGCGCGAGCTGGCGGGCCGCACCGGCGTTCATGTGCGACTCGAACAGCGCGTAGGTGTTGCCGCCGGCGCGCTTGGCGGCGTACATCGCGGCATCCGCATGCGCCATCAGCTGCTTGGCCGCACCATGGTCCGGGTGCACCGCGATGCCGACCGAGGCCGACACCTGCAGCTGGCGCCCCTGGAACGTGAACGGCAGGCCCAGCGCACCGACCACGCGCGTGGCGAGCGCCACGGCGTCGGCCGCGTCGACCAGGTCTTCCGCGAGCAGCACGAACTCGTCCCCGCCGATGCGCGCGACGGTGTCGCACTCCCGCGCCGCCGCGGCCAGCCGCGCGGCGACCGACTTCAGCACCTCGTCGCCCGCGGCATGGCCCAGCGAATCGTTGACCGGCTTGAAGCCGTCGAGGTCGACGAACAGCACGGCCAGGCGGCGCATGACCCGCCCTTCCCCGCGCGACAGCGCGTGGGCGAGGCGGTCCTCGAACAGCAGGCGGTTGGGCAGGCCCGTGAGCGGGTCCAGGAAGGCACGGCGCTGCAGCTCGTCGTTAGCGGTCTGCAGCTGGCTGTTGGCGGACTGCAGCGATTCGGCGAGGCGCGCGGTGCGGTCCTGCATGCGTGCGTCGAGCGTGGCGGTGAGCAAGGTGGTCAGCAGCAGCAGCGCCGACGCGAACATCACCATCGTGCCGAGCTGGTCGCCGCCCAGCTGGTCGGCGCTGGTGCAGACCGCGCCGTCCACGAAGTTCGCGGCGGCCATGCCGGTGTAGTGCATGCCGCTGATGGCCGCGCCCATCGCCGCGGCGGCGAGCAGCTTGTACGTGGTGCCGCGGCGGGTCGTGTTGCCGCGCAGCCAGAAGAAGATCAGCAGGGCCGCGGCCGAGGCGCCGACGGCGATGGCCGCCGAGGCGGCGACGAGGCCCAGGTCCCAGTGGATGCCGGGCGCGATGTCGATCGCGGCCATGCCGGTGTAGTGCATCGCGCAAATGCCGGCGCCCATCGCGACGGCGCCACCCGCCACGCGGGCCGTCGTCACCTCGCCCTTCGCGGTGATGCCGAGGCCCAGGGCCGAGACGGCCACCGCGGCCACCCACGACATCAGGGTCATCGCGCCCGTGTAGCCGAGCGCGATGGGCAGCGTGAACGCGAGCATGCCCACGAAGTGCATCGACCAGATGCCGGTGCCCATCGCCACCGACCCGCCGATCCACCACATCGCCGCCGCGCGCGCGCGGTTGGCCCGGATGCGCTGGACCAGGTCCAGTGCGACATACGAAGCCAGGAACGCGATCAGGATCGAAGCCACCACGACCCAGGAGTCGTAGCGCGGAATCAGGTACATCATGCAAGCGCCGGGAGCTGGAGCCGTCGGGCGACGGCACTCGTCCCCAGCCTATCGGCAGATGCGGGTTAATCCTGAGGGCTTCGGCCTGCCAGGACCCGGCTGGCCCGTGAGCGATTTCACGGAGGGTGGGCTGGGACCGGTCTCAGTGGCGGGATACCCCAACGGGCGCGGGCCGTCTCCAGGCGCAGTACAGTTGAGGGTTCTCCCGAATGTCCCCTCCTCGTGCCATGTTGCTTCGCCACTGGGTCCTGCTCATCTTCATCGCCTCGGCGCTGTACGCCCACTTCCGCGGCCGCGTGCGGTTCGAACTCAAGCGCTCGCTCGACTTCACGATCCTGCTCGCGCCCGTCAACGCGCTGATGTACCTGTTCTCGCGCACCCCGGCCACCGCCTACATCCGCACCGACGACTTCCCCGAGCTGGACGTGCTGAAGGCCAACTGGCAGGTCATCCGCGACGAGGCGCTGCGCCTGAACGACGAGGGGTTCATCCGTGCCGCCGCCGGCTACAACGACATCGGGTTCAACTCGTTCTTCCGCACGGGCTGGAAGCGCTTCTACCTGAGCTGGTACGGCAAGGACCTGGAGTCCGCCCAGCGGCTGTGCCCGCAGACCGTGGCGCTGCTGAAGTCGATCCCGACCATCAAGGCGGCGATGTTCGCGTCGCTGCCCCCCGGCTCGAAGCTCGTGCGCCACCGCGACCCGTACGCCGGTTCGCTGCGCTACCACCTGGGCCTCACCACGCCGAACGACCCCGGCTGCTACATCGAGGTCGACGGGGAGCGCTACCACTGGCGCGACGGCGAGGCGGTGATGTTCGACGAGACCTTCATCCACCACGCCGAGAACACCACCGACCACCAGCGCGTGATCCTCTTCTGCGACGTCGAGCGCCCCTTGTGGACCGGGCCGCTGCGCTGGTTCAACCGCTTCTTCGCGAAACACGTGATGGCCGCGGCGTCGAGCCAGAACACCGAGACCGAGGCCGTGGGCGGCATCAACAAGCTGTTCCACCATGTGTACCAGCTGCGCCTGAAGGCCAAGGCGCTGAAGGCCTCCCACCGCAACGTGTACTACGTGGGCAAGTGGGCGCTGATCGCGCTGCTGCTCTGGGCGCTTTTCTGGTGATCTGAAACGCCCCCCGCGACCCGGGGGTCGGGCGTGCACGATGACACGATCAGGCGGACCGACCGGTCCGCCCCCCATGGCGGTGCGAACGGGCCGATGGCCCAATGCGGGTAAACCCCAAACTCCCGCAGTACCCCATGACCCCGCAAGTGCTCGCCACCGGCCACGACCTCTGGATGGTCGCCGCCTCGTTACTCGTGTCCACGTTCGGCGCGTACGCCGCGCTGTGGGTCGCGACCACCTTCCGCCTCTCGGGAGACGGCCGGCTGAGCCGCTTCAACGTGCTGATGGCGGGACTGGCGCTCGGCGGGGTCAGCATCTGGTCGATGCACTTCCTCGGCATGATCGCGTTCAAGGCGCCGGTGCTGATCGGGTACGACCCGCTGCTGACCGGCGTGTCGCTCGTGGCCGCCGTGGGCGTCTCCTCGCTGGCCCTCGGCTACATGGCCGCCAGGCCGTTCGCCATGTCGCGCCTGCTGGTGGCCGGACCGCTGGCCGGCCTCGGCGTCGCGCTGATGCACTACATGGGCATGTACGGCATGAAGTTCGGCGGGTACTTCGAGTGGGCGCCGATGCTCGTGGGCCTGTCGCTCCTGATCGCCGTGGTGGCCGCCACGGCCGCGCTGTGGCTCGCGTTCCATGCGCACGGCGCCCTGAACCGCGCCGCCGCGGCCCTGGTGATGGGCGTGGCGGTCTGCTCGATGCACTACACCGGCATGGCCGCTGCGTCGCTCGTGTGCTCGACGCCGGACACGGGCACGCGCCTGGCGGGCCTGCTGCGTCCCGACGACCTCGGCTTCTTCGTGATCGTCGTGGCCATCTGCCTCGTGCTGATGATCATGGCCGACGCGATGATGCAGCGCATGCACGCCCGCGAACGGGCGGCCTGACCCGCCTGGCTCACCCGGCGCCGGCCGCGCGCCAGAACGCCTCGGCGGCCGGCAGTTCGGCGGCCGCGCGGCGGAACAGGCGGATCTCGATCTCGATGGACCACGGGTCGCCGCCGGCCGGCACCAGCCGCGCGTCGCGCAGCTCGTCCTCGATCAGCGACCGCGGCAGCCACGCGACCCCGCGCCCTTCGAGCGCCATGCTCTTGAGCAGCGTGGCGAGGTGCGCCGTGAAGACCGGTTCGGCGCGCAGACGTTCCAGCGCATCGCCCCGCATCGAACGCACCACACGCCCGAGGCCCGACTCGGCGGTGTAGGCGAGCAGCGGCACCCGCTCGCCGTCCGCAGCGTCCAGGTGGAAGGCCGCCGTGCCATCCGCCCTGGGCGCCGTCACGGGCAGGAGCGTGTCGGCGCCCACGCGCAGCGAAGGGAACGCCACGGCGTCGAGCCGGCCCGGCACCTGCGGGTGCACATGGCACAGCAGGAACTGCACGCGCCCCTGCAGCATCAGCGCCTCGCCGTGCGCGGCGACGTCGGAGACGAGCTGGATGGGGCCGAGGGGCGAACGCGCCTCCAGCCGCCGCAGCCACGCGGGCAGGAACGTCAGCGAGAGTGCATGGGTGGCGGCGAAGCGCAGCGTGGCCGCGCTGGCGTCGGCCACGGCCCGGGCCTCGTCGGGCACCCGCGCCACGCGGTTCAGGACCTCGTCGGCGACGCCCTGGAACCATTCACCGGTTTCGGTGAGCGTGACCGGGTGGGTGCTGCGATCGAACAGCGGCACGCGGAGCCACTCTTCCAGCGCGCGGATGCGCCGGCTGAAGGCGGGCTGGGTCATGTGCCGCAGCTCGGCCGCGCGCGAGAAGTTGCCGCTCTGCACCAGGGCCCGGAAGTCCTCGAGCCAGGACAGGTTCATCGTCATCGAGGCGAGCGGTGCTTTGAAGGCATGGAAAAAGAGAATAGCAGCATTGGACCGCGGGACGCCCCGTGCGGATCATCCTCCCCTGCCTCCACTTTTCCGAAAGCGTCCCATGAAGATCGTCGAGATCCGCGAGTCCACCCGCTTCATCAAGTCGAACATCCGCAACGCCTACATCGACTTCTCGAAGATGACCCTGAGCCTCGTCGCCGTGGTCACCGACGTGATCCGCGACGGCAGGCCCGTCATCGGCTACGGCTTCAACTCGAACGGCCGATACGGCCAGGGCGCACTGATGCGCGAGCGCTTCATCCCCCGCGTGCTGGAGGCCGAACCCGGCACGCTGCTCGACGACCGCGGCATCCTGTGCCCGCACAAGGTCTGGGCCACGATGATGACCAACGAGAAGCCCGGCGGCCACGGCGAACGGTCGGTGGCCGTGGGCACCATCGACATGGCCCTGTGGGACGCCGTCGCGAAGATCGAGGGCAAGCCGCTCTACCAGCTGCTCGCCGACCGCTACGGCAACGGCCAGGCCAACCGCAAGGTGTTCGTCTACGCCGCCGGCGGGTACTACTGGCCGGGCCAGGGCCTCGACGGCCTGGAGCGCGAGATGCGCAGCTACCTCGACCGCGGCTACTCCGTCGTGAAGAAGAAGATCGGTGGCGCCTCGCTCGCGGAAGACTGCAAGCGCATCGAGGCCGTGCTCGAGCTGCTGCAGCCCGGCCAGAAGCTCGCGGTGGACGCCAACGGGCGCTTCGACCTGAAGACCGCGGTGGCCTACGCGAAGGCACTCTCGAACTACGACCTCTTCTGGTACGAGGAGGCCGGCGACCCGCTCGACTACGCGCTGCAGGCCGAACTCGCCCAGCACTACGCCGGCCCGATGGCCACCGGCGAGAACCTGTTCTCGATGCAGGACGCCCGCAACCTGATCCGCTACGGCGGCATGCGCCCCGACCGCGACTGGCTGCAGTTCGACTGCGCGCTGAGCTACGGCCTCGTCGAGTACCTGCGCACGCTCGACATGCTGAAGGAGCACGGCTGGTCGCCGTCGCGCTGCATCCCGCACGGCGGCCACCAGATGTCGCTCGCGATCGCGGCGGGCCTGGGCCTCGGCGGCAACGAAAGCTACCCCGACCTGTTCCAGCCGTATGGCGGGTTCCCGGATGGGGTGGCGGTGGACAACGGCTACGTGATGCTGCCCGAGCTGCCTGGCATCGGCTTCGAGGGCAAGGCCGATCTGTACGCGGAGATGAAGGCGCTCGCGTCCTGACCTGATCGAGACGTCGAATCCGTGCGCTAGAATGCGCCCGGTTCGCGGGTGTAGTTCAATGGTAGAACGGCAGCTTCCCAAGCTTCATACGAGGGTTCGATTCCCTTCACCCGCTCCACGGATTTATTGGCTCTCGCCCTGAGAGCCGCGCCAGATCCAGCGATGTAGCCTTCGCAGCGAGGGCTCCGCCAAGTGATGGCCCCGCATCATCATTCCCAAGCCGCTCCAGGCCCCGTTCCACGAAGGGCGGACCCAGGGATGTCCTGTGGCTTCTAGCGAAAATCAAACCGCTGGTTGATGACTCCCTTGGTGGGTTGGCCGTTCTCCACGAACGGCGCGAAACGCCATGTCTTCAAGGCTGCTCGCACCAGTTCGGCAAGCTCTCGGTTTGGTGCCCGATCAATCCTGACATGCTCGATGTGGCCATCCTCCTCGACCAGCGCACGCGCATAAACGGACCCGGTGCCCAGTTGAACGCCCTTCGGAAGCTCGGGCAAGCGCCCGTCCAAGAACTTGAGGGCGAAGCCGTCGCGACCCGAGTTGCTCTTCTCGACGTGCTCGGCCAACTTCACCAGCATCTGCTGCTCTGAAAGGCTCGCGTCCTCGGTGTATCCATACGTTGTCGTCGAGCAACCCGCCAACACGCCGAGAACTGCAATGCCTGCGCAGATCGAATGCTTCATTCCCAAAATCGCTCCCCGTTCATTGAATGGCCATTGTGCTTTGAGCCACGCTCGGCAGCCGGAATCGCGGCGCTCCAGTACTGCGCCCCGAGCTTGGACGCGCTCTGCGATGCGGTGGGGACGCCGCCGCCAGCCTCAGGTGGGCAGAGTTCACCATTCGCTCGGGCCCCCTCTCGCGTTGACTTCGCGTTTTTGTGCTCCCCCTCGGTCGCGGCTCACGCGGCCGACGAATGGGTCAGCGCCACACCCTGCAGCGCGGCACGCAGTTGCGATGCGGACACGGGCTTGTCGGCACGGGCATCGAACCAGCGATCGTCGGACGCGTCGGGCTCCTGGGACGCAGAGACCTTCACGAGGCGGCTGGCCTGGTTCGGGCCCTGGCCTTCGCGGATGCGGCGAGCCAGTTCGCCACCCGGGAGGTCCGGCAAGTCGATGTCGAGCAGCACCGCGGTGAAGGGACGTTCGTCCAGGAGTCGCAGCGCCTCGCCAGCCGTGCCGGCCTCGGTGGGCGTGTAGCCCAGGCCGCGCAGCACCTCGGCCATCGCCGCGCGGGCGTCGTGGGCGTCGTCGACCACCAGCACGGCCGGTGACACGGCCGCTGGGGGTGGCGTGGCCTCGGGCGCTGCGGCGGCGGCTCCCAGCGGCAGCGTGACCGCGAAGCGGGTGCCGGTGCCCGGCGTGGACTCGACGAGGATCTCGCCGTCCAGCAGGTCGACCAGGCTGCGCACCACCGCGAGGCCGAGGCCGCTACCGTCGGCCATGGACGCGGACGCGCTCGCCCGGTAGAACGGGTCGAAGATGCGCGCCTGCACGTCCGGGGCGATGCCGATGCCGGTGTCGCGCACCTCCAGGTCCATGCGGCCCGCGTCGGCCGAGACCGTGGCGTGCACGGTGACCCCGCCGCGTTCGGTGTACTTGATGGCGTTGGAGACCAGGTTGTCGAGGATCTGGCGAACGCGCCGCGGGTCGGTGACGACGGCCTGCTTCAGGTCGGGGCCGGGTTCCCAGTGGATGTCGAGGTCCTTGCGGAGCACGGCCTCCTCGTGGTCGGCGATGACCTCCTCGACGAGCCGGTCGAGGCGGAAGCGGCGCGGGCTCACCGCGAGGCTGCCGGCGGACATCTTGGCGAAGTCGACCAGGTCGCTCAGCCGCGCGCGCAACGCGCGGGTGCCTTCGCGCAACCGCAGGAACAGCGGTTCGCCGGCCTCGACGCGGCCGCGCGACTCGATGATGTCCATGCTGCTGATGATGGACTGCAGGGGCGTGAGCAGCTCGTGGCTCAGCATGCCGAGGAAGCGGCTCTTGTCGCGGCTGGCGGCCTGCGCGCGTTCGCCGGCGTCCACGGCCTCGCGGCGGGCGGCGTCGGCCTCGCGCCGCGTGGTGCGTTCGCGCAGCGCGGAGAGCACGCCATAGGTGGCGACCGCCGCGGTGGCCGTGAAAAGCAGGCACATCACGTACGTGAGCGCGACCGTGCGCGAGCGCAGGCGGATCATCGCGGCCTGCTGGGCGAGGCGGTCGGCGTCGTCGTTGACCCGCAGCGCGCGGCCCAGGCGGGCGAGGCGCTCGGCGGCGTCGACGGCGCCGAGCGATGCGGCGGGGCCCGGCACCACGCCGTCACCGGGGAAGGCGCGCAGCGCGGGCAGCGCGTCGCGGTAGGCGGCACCGGCCGCGATGGCCGGCATGGCGGACAGGCGCTGGTCGAGCCGGTCGACGTGCTGGCGGAAGGCCGCGGCCTGCTGCGCGACCAGCGCGGACGACTCGGCCGTGGGTGGATCGGTGCGCTGCAACGCGCGGGACAGCACGAGCAGCGCGTCGGTGGTGGCCTCGTGTTCGGCGGCGAGGGCCTGCTGCCGCTCGAGCAGGCGCGACACCTCGCCGATCTCGCCGAGCAGGTCGTGGTGGAGGAACTGCGACAGGGTCAGCGACACGGCCAGGGCCAGCGCGCCGGCCCACAGCGCGGCACCCAGGGGATGTTCGCGAAGGCGATCGCGCCAGGAGGTGTGCATGGCCGACATTCTGCGGCAGGTCCCGGCACGAACCCCGTGCATTTCGAGCGCGTTTCGAAGGGGGTGGAAACGGGGCGCCGCGTACCGTGACGGCTCCACCAGGAGAACGCCATGACCGCCCCCTCCCCCTGCAGCGATCCGGCCGCACCGCCCCTCCCGCCCGAGGTCCTCGTGCCGTCACCCTCGGCCGAAGCGCCCACCCGCCCCCGGCCGGCGTCCCCGCCCGCGCGGGCGCCGGCCAAGGCCTTCCGCCGCGGCGTGGTCACGGTCGCCTGCGAACTTCGCACGCCGCGCGTGGTGCAGTTCTACCGGCGCGACTTCACGCCCATCAGCCACTGGCTCGACGGCCTCGACCGCGCCCGTGACTACCGCCACGTCGACCCGCGCGCGGTGCACGAGGCCGAACGCGTCGTCTCGGCCCACCTCGCTGCGGTGCAGGACGTCTTCGACGGCGCGGTGCAGCGCACCGACGCGCTGCTCGCGGCCCAGGGCCTGGCCGACGTGCCCATCCGCTACGCCGCCCCGGTCACGGTGTCCGCTCCCATCGTGCACCCGGCGGCCCGCACCTACTTGCGCGTGCTGTCCACGGCCGACGACGCGTTCGCGAGCCTCGAGCGTGCCTGGCTGCTGGGCCTGGTGGACACCCGCGCGCGCCGCATCGAGGAGGCACGCTTCCGCAAGGCGCTGCGCGGCATCGGCACGCGGGTGCGCGAGCAGTACAGCGCCATGGCGCGGGCGCTGCGCGAGGCCCGTGCCCCGGCTGCCCCTCCGGAAGAGCCCGGTGGCGAGCCGGCTCCCTCGAACGACGTGTCCTGGTGGCAGGCCACGGCCGAAGCGGAGAGCGCCTCCGCCCCCTGATTTGCAGTGCCATTGCCATGGCTTGGTGGCCCGGTGCGCCGGGCCACCTCTTTTGACAGGAAGCCCCGCGATGCCTCACCCCGAACACTCCGGGCGCCCCGATCGCCCCGCCCAGGTGAGACAATGCCTGCCCCGCGCCCGGCCTTCGCCGGGACGACCGCCCCTGCCGTTCCATGACCGACCCCCGCCACGCCGTCCCCCGCCCTCCGTCCGACGAACACCCGCACCGCACCATCCGCAGCTTCGTCGTGCGCGCAGGCCGCATGGGCACGGGCCAGATGCGCGCGCTCGAAACGCTGGCGCCGAAGTTCGTGGTGCCCTATGCGCCCACGCCGCTGGACACGCCGGCCCTGTTCGGCCGCACGGCCCCGGTGGTGTTCGAGATCGGCTTCGGCATGGGCGACGCCACCGCCACCATCGCGCAGACGCTGCCCGGCACCGACTTCATCGGCGTCGAGGTGCACACACCCGGCGTGGGTGCGCTGCTCAAGCACATCGACGAACGGGGCATCGGCAACATCCGCATCGTCCAGCACGATGCGGTGGAAGTGCTGGAGCACATGATCACGCCCGGCTCGCTCGCGGGCGTGCACATCTTCTTCCCCGACCCCTGGCACAAGAAGAAGCACAACAAGCGCCGCCTGATCCAGGGGCCCTTCGTGAACAGGCTCATCACCCGCCTCGCACCGGGCGGCTACCTCCACTGCGCCACCGACTGGCAGCCGTACGCGGAGCAGATGCTGGAAGTGCTGTCGGCCGAACCGGGGCTCGTCAACACGGCCGAGGGCTATGCGCCGAAGCCGGACTACCGGCCGCTCACGAAGTTCGAGAACCGGGGCCTGAAGCTCGGCCACGGGGTGTGGGATCTCGTGTTCCGCAAGCGCGCCTGACGCATCGTCACCCCGGCGAACGCCGGGGTCCACAGGTTCATGGCGCGCGTCGACCGCAGTGGATCCCGGCGTTCGCCGGGATGACCTGCCCGGGGCTCAATCCACCCAGTTGACCGTCCCCGTGTAGGCGGTCGCCAGCACGACCAGACCGAACACGATCCGATACCACGCGAACACCGTGAAGTCGTGCGAGGACACGTAGCGGATCAGCCAGCGGATGCAAATCAGCGCGCTGACGAAAGCGAACACCGTGCCGATCAGGAAGATGGGCAGGTCGCCCATGTGCAACAGGTTGCGAGACTTGTAGACCGAGTACGCGCCGGCGCCCATCAGAGTGGGGATGCCCAGGAAGAAGCTGAACTCGGTGGCGGCCTTGCGGGAGAAGCCCAGCACCAGGGACCCGATGATCGTGGCACCCGAGCGGCTGGTGCCGGGGATCAGCGCAAGGCACTGCAGCAGGCCCACCTTGAGGGCGTCGAGCGCCGTCATGTCGTCCACGGTTTCCACACGGGCGAGGCGCCCGCCTTCCAAGTCGCGCTCACCGTACAGGCGGCGGTGGCGGCGTTCCACCACGAGGATCACGAGACCGCCCACGATGAAGGCGATGGCCACCGGCACCGGCTTGAAGAGGTGGGCCTTGATGGCGCTGCCGAAGGCAAGGCCGAGCACCACGGCCGGGATGAAGGCCACCAGCACGTTGCGTGCGAAGCGCTGCGCGACCGGCTCGTGCGTGATGCCCGACACCGTGGCGATCAGCTTGGCCCGGTACTCCCAGACCACGGCGAACATGGCGCCGGTCTGGATCGCGATCTCGAACACCTTCACGGTGTCGCCGGTGAAGTTCAGCAGGGATCCGGTGAGGATGAGGTGACCGGTGCTGGAGATGGGCAGAAATTCCGTCAGACCCTCGACGATCCCCATGATCGCCGCCTTGACCCACAAAACGATGTCCAAACCCAGCTCCTGTGCAACTAATCGACGCTGGATGATACCGACGCGGGTGGCAGGTTCCGTGACGAGGCGATACTGCACGCCCGTTCACCGTTCTTTACCCGCCAGCCACGGCACCGCTGCGGGAGACAGGCAGCCTTGACCCTCTCCTGCTCCGGACGCTACATTACTGACCGTTCAGTCAGTATGCCCATGCCCGCGAAACCCATTCCCTCCACTCCCGTCCGGCAACGCCGCAAGGAAGCGCGTCCCCAGGAACTCCTGGACGCGGCCCTCGCGCTGTTCGTCGAAAAGGGCTTCGCGGCGACGCGATCGGAGGAAGTGGCGCTGCGGGCCGGGGTGTCGAAGGGCACGCTCTATCTGTATTACCCGAGCAAGGAAGAACTGCTGAAGGCGGTGATCCGACAGAACCTGTCGAAGATCCTCGCCGACGGTGCGGGAATCGCCGATGGTTTCGAAGGCCCGACGTCGGACCTGTTGGCGATCCTGCTGCGCACCTGGTGGGAACAGGTGGGCGAAACCCCGGCCGGGGGCATCCACAAGATCATCATGGCCGAGGCTCGCAATTTCCCGGAAATCGCGGAGTTCTACAACCAGGAGGTCATCGTGCCGGCCCACGAGCTGATCTCGAAGATGGTGAAACGGGGTGTCGACAGCGGCGAGTTCCGCGCGGTCTCCGCCCACGAGGTCACCCACGTGCTGATCGCGCCCCTGATCTTCCTGGCCCTCCACAAGCACGCTTTCGGCCCTTGCCCCGTGGGCATGGACGAGATCGAGCCCGGCCGCCTGATCGAGACGCAGATCGACATCATGTTGCGCGGCCTGCTCCAGCGCGACGTCCCCCTTCGATCCGATCCCTCGAAAGCCTGACTGAATGAAACGCCGCATCAAGTGGTTGATCGCCATCGTGCTGATCCTCGTGCTGGGCCTGGCCGTGCTGCGCACGCTGCACGCCCGCAAGCTCGCCCGCCTCTCGGCCGCGGCCCCCGCCGCATCGGCCGCGCTGGAGCTGGCCCGCAGCGACGTCGTCACCGCCCGCACGCTCGACCTCACCCGCACGCTGAACCTGTCCGGTGGCTTGAAGGCCGTCAACACCGCCGTCGTGAAGGCCAAGATCGCGGCCGAACTCAAGACGCTCACGGTGCGTGAAGGCGACACCGTCAAGGCCGGCCAGGTGATCGGCCAGATCGACACCACCGAGGCCGACCTGCGCGTGCAGCAGGCCGCGCAGACCGCCGAATCGTCGCGGGCGCAGCTGGGCATCGCCCAGCGCGCGCTGGAGAACAACCGCGCGCTCGTCGCCCAGGGTTTCATCTCGGCCACCGGCCTCGAGACCTCGGTGTCGAACCAGGCCGCGGCCCAGGCCTCGTACGAAGCCGCGGTGGCCGCGGTGGGCCTCGCCCGCAAGTCCGTGGCCGACGCCCGCCTGATCGCCCCCATCTCCGGGCTGATCTCGCAACGCCTCGTGCAGCCGGGCGAGCGGGTGCCCATCGACGGGCGCATCGTCGAGATCGTCGACCTCTCCCGCATCGAACTCGAAGCCGCCGTGGCACCGGAAGACGTGGCCGACGTGCACGTCGGCCAGGTGGCCCGACTCCGGGTCGACGGCCTGTCCGACCTCGTCGAGGCGACGGTCGCCCGCATCAACCCGAGCACGCAGGCCGGCACCCGCTCGGTGATGGTCTACCTCGCGCTCAAGCCCCAGCCGGGACTGCGCCAGGGCCTCTTCGCCAAGGGCGCGGTGGAGCTGCAGCGCAAGCCGGCGCTGGCCGTGCCGGTCAGCACCGTGCGGGTCGACCAGCCGCGTCCCTACGTGTTCACCATCGAGAACGGCCGCATCGTGCAGCGCCTCGTCACGCTCGGCGTGCGCGGCGACGCCCTCGTCGACGGCCAGCGCGAAGCCTCGGTCGAGGTGACCGACGGCCTGGCCGACGGCGCCGTGGTGCTGCGCAGCACCGTCGGGGCCGTCCGGGCCGACACGGCGGTGAGCCTGGCCGCCGCGGCGGCGTCCGCGCCCGCCGCCCCCCCCTCCGCGGCCTCGGCCGCCCGCTGACCGGGGCCCGCCACCATGTGGTTCACCCGCGTCTCCATCGGCAACCCCGTCATGGCCACCATGGTCATGCTCGCGTTCGTCGTGCTGGGCCTCTTCAGCTACCAGCGCCTGGCCATCGACCAGTTCCCCAACATCGACTTCCCCACCGTCGTGATCGCGATGGACTATCCGGGCGCCTCGCCCGAGATCGTCGAGAGCGAGGTCACGAAGAAGGTCGAGGAGGCGGTCAACACCGTCGCCGGCATCAACTCGCTGTACTCGCGTTCGTACGAGGGCACCTCGGTCGTCATCGTCGAGTTCAACCTCGACGTGGACGGGCGCAAGGCCGCCGACGACGTGCGCGAGAAGGTCTCGCTGATCCGCCCGCTGCTGCGCGACGAGGTCAAGGAACCCCGCATCTCGCGCTTCGACCCGCAGAGCGTGCCCATCTTCAACGTCGCGCTGCTGTCCACCGACACCAGCAAGAGCGCGCAGGAGCTCACCAACTGGGGCACGCAGGTGCTGCAGAAGCGCCTGGAGAACGTGCGCGGCGTGGGCTCGGTCACCGTGGTGGGCGGAAGCGCCCGGCAGATCAACCTGTACCTGCGCCCGCCCGCGATGGAAGCGCTCGGTGTCACGGCCGAACAGGTGCTGTCCGCCGTGCGCAGCGAGAACCAGGAGCTGCCGATGGGCTCGATCCGCTCGCTGGAGCAGGAGCGGGTCGTGCAGATCAACGCCCGCATGAAGCGGCCGGAGGACTTCCGCGACATCGTCGTGGCCCGCCGCGCCGGCAACCCGATCCGCCTGTCGCAGGTGGCCGACGTGGTCGACGGCCCGCAGGAGATCGACAGCCTCGCGCTCTACAACGGCCAGCGCACCGTGCTGCTGTCGGTGCAGAAGTCCCAGGGTGAAAACACCATCGCGGTGGTCGACGGCCTGATGAAGGCGCTCGAGGGCGCGAAGAACGTGACGCCGCCGGGCATCCGCACCGAGGTGATCCGCGACAACTCGCGCGCCATCCGCGTGTCGGTGGCCAACGTCAAGCGCACGCTGGTCGAGGGCGCGGTGCTCACGGTGCTCATCGTGTTCCTGTTCCTGAACTCGTGGCGCTCCACGGTGATCACCGGCCTCACGCTGCCCATCGCGCTGATCGGCACGTTCCTGTTCATGTACGCCTTCGGCTTCACCATCAACACCATCACGATGATGGCGCTGAGCCTGTGCGTGGGCCTGCTGATCGACGACGCCATCGTGGTCCGGGAGAACATCGTGCGCCACGTGCAGATGGGCAAGAACGCGCACCAGGCCGCGCTCGACGGCACGAACGAGATCGGCCTGGCCGTGCTCGCCACCACGCTCTCCATCGTCGCGGTGTTCCTGCCCATCGGCTTCATGGGCGGCATCGTGGGCAAGTTCTTCCACGAGTTCGGCATCACCATCGTGGCCGCCGTGCTCATCTCGATGTTCGTGAGCTTCACGCTCGACCCGATGCTCTCGAGCGTGTGGCACGACCCGCAGGCGCACGGCACGCACCGCGGCCCGCCGGTCACGCTGTACGACCGCACCATCGGCCGCGTGACCGGCGTGTTCGACCGCTTCACCGAGTGGCTGGCCGACCTGTACCAGCACATCCTCGGCTGGTCGCTGTCCCACAAGCTCGCCACCGTGCTGATCGCGCTGGCCACCTTCATCGGCAGCTTCTTCATCATCCCGGTGCTGGGCGCCGAGTTCGTGCCGAAGGCCGACTTCTCCGAGACGCAGATCAACTTCTACACCCCGGTGGGTTCGGCCCTCGAAGTGACCGAGACGCGGGCGAAGCAGATCGACGACGCGCTGCGCAAGATGCCGGAGGTGAAGTTCACGGTCACCACGATCAACAGCGGCCAGGCGGCCGGCAAGATCTACGGCGTGGTCTACGTGCGGCTCGTCGATCGCGCCCAGCGCACCCGCGACCTGGCGGCGCTCAGCGTGCCGCTGCGCGACGCGATGAACCACATCCCGGGCATCACCGTCACCAACATCGGCCCCACCGATCTGGGCGGCGGCAAGAGCCTGCAGTTCTCGATCCAGGGCAGCGACCTGGGCGAACTCGAGCAGCTGTCGAACGAGCTGCTGCCGAAGCTGCGGGCCATCCCGGGCCTCGTGGACCTCGACACCACTCTGAAGCCGAACAAGCCCACGGTGTCGATCGACGTGCGGCGCGACGCGGCCTCCGACGTGGGCCTGAACGTCAACATGCTCGCCACCGGCCTGCGCACGCTCGTCGCCGGCACCACGGTGGGCAACTGGCGTGCGCCCGACGGTGAGAACTACGACGTCAACGTGCGTCTGACGCCCGACAGCCGCGTCTCGATCGACGACCTGCAGCGCCTGCCCATCAATGTGGCGGCGGCCGCCGACGGGTCGCCCCGCTACGTGCGCCTGTCGCAGGTGGCCGACGTGCGGGCGTCCACCGGGCCGAACCAGATCAACCGGCGCGACATGAACCGCGAGATCAACATGGACGCCAACGCGTTCGGCCGCAGCGCGGGCGACGTGTCGGCCGACATCCGCAAGGTACTCGACTCGGTGGCCTGGCCGCCGGGCTACCGCTACACCTTCGGCGGCTCCACGAAGAACATGAACGAGTCGTTCACGTACGCCGTGGGCGCCCTGGCGCTGGCCATCGTGTTCATCTACATGATCCTCGCGAGCCAGTTCCGCAGCTTCCTGCAGCCGCTCGCGCTGATGAGCTCTCTGCCGCTCACGCTGATCGGCGTGGTGCTCACGCTGCTGCTGTTCCGCTCCACGCTGAACATGTTCAGCATCATCGGCATCGTGATGCTGATGGGCCTCGTGACCAAGAACGCCATCCTGCTGATCGACTTCGCGATCCGCGCCCGCCAGGGCGACCACGGCGACGCCCCGCTGCCGCGCGAGCAGGCGCTGCTGATGGCGGCCAAGGTGCGGCTGCGCCCGATCCTGATGACCACGCTCGCGATGATCTTCGGCATGGTGCCCCTCGCGTTCGCGCTGTCCGAGGGTTCCGAGCAGCGCGCGCCGATGGGCCAGGCCGTGATCGGCGGCGTGATCACCTCGTCGCTGCTGACCCTGGTGGTCGTGCCGGTCATCTACTGCTACCTCGACGACCTCGCGGCCTGGACCGCGCGGAAGTTCCGTGGGAAGGCCGCCCCGGCGGACGCCATCCCCGCCAAATAAAATGACCGATTCTTCCCGTCCGAATTTTTTCCGAGGATCCACGCCATGAGCATCGAACAAGCCCGCTTCAACATGATCGAACAGCAGATCCGGCCGTGGGACGTGCTGGACCAGGGCGTGCTGTCGCTGCTGGCCGTCGTCAAGCGCGAGGACTTCGTGCCCGCCGAACACCGTGCCAAGGCCTTCTTCGACACCGAGATCCCCCTCGGCCACGGGCAGTTCATGCTGGCCCCGCGCGTCGAGGCCCGCTTCCTCCAGGAACTCGACGTGCGCAAGCACGAGCGTGTCCTCGAGATCGGCACCGGCTCCGGCTACATGGCCGCCCTGCTCGCCCACAAGGCGCGCGAAGTCGTGTCGGTCGAGGTCCAGCCCGAACTCGCGAAGGCCGCCATCGCGAACCTGCGCCGCGCGTCCATCACCAACGCCGTCGTGCTCGAGGGCGACGCGTCGAAGGGCCTGCCCACGCAGGGGCCGTTCGACGTGATCGTGCTGTCGGGCTCGGTCGCCGCGGTGCCGAAGGCGCTGCTGGCCGAACTGAAGGTCGGCGGCCGCCTGATCGCCATCGTGGGCCAGGAGCCCGTGATGCGCGCCACCATCGTCACGCGCGTGGGCGAGCAGGAGTTCCGCAACGTCGAGGTGTTCGACACCGTCGCCCCGCGCCTGAGCGGCTTCGACGAGCCCTCGCGCTTCACGTTCTGAGCACGGCGATGCAACAGGTTCGCGTCACCGACCTGCCGGCGTTGCTGGCCTCGTTCGACGAGGGCGCACGCCCGGTCGTGCTCGACGTGCGCGAGCCGTGGGAAGTGCAGACGGCCTCGCTCGCGCTGGACGGGGCGCCCACCGTCTGCATCCCGATGAACGAGGTGCCGGCGCGGCTGGCAGAGCTGGACCCGGCCCAGCCCGTGCTGAGCCTGTGCCACCACGGCATGCGCAGCCTGCAGGTCGGCGCGTTCCTCGAGCGCCAGGGTTTCGATCAGGTCTTCAACATCGCCGGCGGCATCGACGCCTGGTCCCGCGAGGTGGATGCCTCGGTGCCGCTCTACTGATTTCCGTCCCCAAGGAACCTTCATGTCCCTCCTCTCCCCGTCCCGCCTCGCGCTGGCCTGTGCCCTGGCCTTGGCCGCCGCCGCGCCGGTCCATGCGGAAAGCCTCTCCGAGGTGTACGACATCGCCCGCGGGTACGACGCGACGTACCTCGCGGCGCGGGCCGTCGCCGACTCGGCGCAGTACCGGCTGGAGCAGGCGAAGGCCGGGATGCGGCCGTCGGTGGGACTGACGGCGGACTACAAGCGCACCGAGCAGCAGGCGTACTCGGAGACCGAGGGCCGGGGCCCGTCCGCCACGGTCGCCGGCAAGCAGCCGCTGTTCAACCGCGCCACCAGCGTGACGATCGAGCAGGCGGAGCGGTCGGTGGACATCGCGTCGGCCGACCTACAGACCGCCGAGCAGGAGCTGATCGTGCGCGTGGCACAGACCTACTTCGACGTGCTGGCCGCACAGGACACGCTGACCACCGCCCGCGCGGGCAAGACGGCCATCGCCGAGCAGCTCGCGTCGGCCAAGCGCAACTTCGAGGTGGGCACGGCCACCATCACCGACACCCGCGAAGCCCAGGCCCGGTTCGACCTCAGCACCGCCCAGGAGATCGCCGCCGAGAACGACCTGCGCATCAAGCGGCTCGCGCTCGACCAGCTCATCGGCCGCGCTGGCGTGGACCCGCGCCCGCTGGCCCTGCCGGTGGTGCTGCCGCCGGTGCTGCCCGCCAACGTGGACGACTGGGTCGCCGAATCCGAATCGGCGCCACAGGTGCGCAAGGCCCAGCTCGGCTACGACATCGCGAAGCTCGAGACCGAGAAGGCCCGCGCCGGCCACCTGCCCACGGTCGACTTCGACGCCGCCTACGGCCGCGGCCGGGTCGACCAGACGACGAAGAACCCGAACCCGATCAACCCGGCGAACCCGACGCTGATTCCGTACAACGGCTCGACCATGCAGTCGAGCATCGGCGTCACGCTGAAGGTGCCGCTGTTCGCGGGCTTCGCGGTGCAGAACCGCGTGAAGGAAACGCTCGCGCTCGAGGAGCAGTCGCGCAACACGCTCGACGCCACGCGACGCACCATCGCCCAGGCCACGCGCACCGCCTTCTTCGGCGTGCAGTCCGGCGAGGCGCAGGTCAAGGCCCTGGAAGCCGCCGAATCGTCGAGCCAGCTCGCCGTGGAGTCCACCCAGCTCGGCTACAAGGTGGGCGTGCGCGTGAACATCGACGTGCTGAACGCCCAGACCCAGCTCTACCAGACCCGCCGCGACCTCGCGAAGGCCCGCTACGACGTGATCGTCAACAGCCTGCGCCTGCGCCAGGCGGCGGGCCGGCTGCAGCCGGCGGCCATCGGGGCGGCCAACCAGTTGCTGGCCCCGTAAGGCACCCGGGCGGCGACACGTCGTCGCACCCACGAGCTGTCGTCCCGGCGCAGGCCGGGATCCTGGACGAGGTTCACCGCTCCGGGCGACTCGGGTCCTCGACCTCCGCCAGCTCGTTCTCCGTGTGCCGGTCAGGCTCCGTGGTGCGGAGGATTTCGTTCAGAACCGACGTGGCGTAGTTCCCCGGGGGCAGCGAGAACGTGAGCACCAGTTGATCGGCTTGCGGCCATTCCCATGACATCTCCAGCGGGCTCGCCACCAGGGCGCGGCGCTCCTGATCCAGGCCGGCGTGTTCCATGCCGTCGCACAAGGCGGCATGGCCTTGCGCCACGCCGTTCTCCAGGGCCTGCGCCTGATCGGCGGTGGCCACCCTGCCCCGCCCCCAGAGCGGTCCGGTGGGCCGGCCCGCCTCGTCCATCACGTCGCCGGGCAGGGTCTTGCCCCAGAGCCCCTGCTGGATCCGCCGCGCCAGCACCTCGTTGAAGACGAAAGAGCGCACCGCCGACAGGTAGATGCCCTTCTTCTTCGGGTTGCGCACGCGGATCTCGCGCGCCAGCATGGCCCGGCCCTGTCCGACATTGCCGCCGTCGTGGCCGAAACGCTGGGCGCCGAAGTAGTTGGGCACGCCCTGCGAGGCGACGGCCGCGAGGTTGGCCTCGAGGGCGTCGCGGTCGCCGATCACGTCGCGCAGCACGATGCGGAACCGGTTGCCCTGAAGGTCACCAGGCCGCAGCTTCTTCACGTGGCGGCTCTGGCTCAGCACACGGAACTCCGGGTGCTGAAGCAGCGTCAGGTCGGGCGTCTCGCCCTTCGGCAGGTAGATGCTGAACCACTGGCGGGTGATGGCGTAGCGGTCCTTGAGGCCGGCATAGCCCACGTCCCGTTCCTGCACGCCGGCGGCATCGGCCAGTTGCTGGGCGACGAAGGCGGTGTTGGCACCGTTCTTCTCGATGTCCAGCCAGAGGTGTTCGCCCTCACCGGAAGGCAGCTGCAGCGGCAGTTCGGTCACGATGAAATCCTCGTTGAGGCGTTTCAGGGTGCCACTGGCTCCGCTGGCCGGGTAGGCGTTGGGCCACTGCGGCAAGGTCGTGTATCGAGCGTCGGTCATGGGTTGGAAATGCCGGATCGGAGGGTGAGCGGCGCGATGCGCCCCGCCATGCGTTTCGCAGCGCCCTGGTGCGCCGCCGCGAACGCCAGCGCCTTCGCAGCGACGGGACCGCGCCAGCCCGGCACCATGAGCCCCACGGCCTGTGCCACGCCATCGACGATGTCCGTGGCCCGCAGGGATGCACCCGCGGCCAGCGACAACTCCGCCGCCTCCGCGAAGTTGAACGTGTGCGGCCCCATCACGATCGGGCAGCCGCACGCCGCGGCCTCGATCAGGTTCTGCCCGCCCAGCGGGGCGAAGCTGCCGCCGAGCAGCGCGACGTCGGACAGGCCGTAGTACAGCGGCATCTCGCGCATCGAGTCGCCGAGCCACACGTCGGCCTTCAGCGCGTCCTCCGGCGGCGTGTCGCCCCAGCTGGAGCGGCGCGCGAGCGTGAGGCCGGCGGCCAGCACCAGCGCCGCCACCTCGTCGAAACGCTGCGGGTGCCGGGGCACGATCAGCAGCAGGCCGCGTCGGTCGGCGGGCTGCGCCTTCCATGCGTCGATCAGGCCGCCCTCCTCGCCTTCGCGCGTGGACGTGCCGAGCATCACCGGCCGGCCCAGCGCCTCGCGCCAGGCCTGGCCGCGCTGCAGCAGCGCCGGGTCGATGCGCATGTCGAACTTCAGGTTGCCGCAGACGAGGGCCTGGCGAACGCCGGCGGTGCGCAGGCGCGTGGCGTCGGCCTCGGTCTGGGCGAGCGCCTCGTGGAGCGAGGCCATCGCGGGGCCCAGCACCGCGCCGAAGCGCTGGCCCTGGCGCAGGCTCTTCTCGCTCAGGCGCGCATTCGCGAGCACCACGGGCACGCCGGCCCCGCGCGCGGCCTCGAGCACGTTGGGCCAGATCTCGGTTTCCATCAGCACGCCGGCGGCGGGCTGGAAGTGGCGGAAGAAGCGGCGCGTGGCACCGGGGGTGTCGAACGGCAGCCAGGTCTGCACGTCGCCCTCGCGCAGCATCGCGTGGCCGGCTTCGTGGCCGGTGGCGGTGCCGTTCGTGAGGATCAGGCGCAGGCCGGGACGTTCGGCGCGCAGCGCATCGACGAGCGCCTGGGCCGCACGGGTCTCGCCGAGCGACACGGCATGGAGCCACAGCGCCCCCGGCTCGACAGGCTTGCCGTAGAAGCCGAACCGTTCGCCGAGCGCGTGCCGGTACGGCGGCTCGACACGGCTGCGCCACAGCAGCTTGCCGAGGTAGGCCGGCGACGCGAGGCGCAGCGCCAGCGAATACGCGCCGCGTGCGGCGCGTGTGCCCCAGCCGCTGCTCATGTGCGCGCGGCCCGTCGCACCACCTGCCAGGCCGCCCACACGAGGTCGACCTCGGGCGTGGGATCACGTTCGAGCGAGGCCTGGTGGCGGTGGCCGTGGGACACCTGCGGCCCGGTGCGCCAGGCTGTCGGGAAGTTGTAGAGCTGCACGTGCGGCAGGTCGAGGGCCACGGCGATGTGGCTCAGGCCGCTGTCGACACCGATCACGCCCTGCGTGCCGCCCATGCGGTCCACGAGCGCGTCGAGCGACATGGGCGGCCACACCGTGGCCTGCGGCCCGATGGCCGTGGCGATGCGGGTCGCCCGCTCGCGTTCGACGTCGCCGGCCTGCGGCAGCACGACCGAGAAGCCGGACGATACGCAGCGCTGGCCGAACTCGATCCAGTTCGCCTCGGGCCACAGCTTGTCGTCGCGCGAGGTGCCGTGCACGAAGACGAGCGTGGGCACGTCGCAGCGGGGCCCGTGGGACTGCAGACCGAACACCGGCGGGCCGGAGACGGTGTAGCCGAGCGCCTTCGCCGCCAGCTCGCGCGAGCGGTCGAGGGCGTGGATGTGCGGGGTGATGGGGATGGCTTCGTCGACGAACCAGCGGGCCGGTGCCTCGTAGCCCGATCCGTCGGTGCGGTTGGCGAGGCCGAAGCGCCTGCCGCGGGCCTGGCGTGCGACGAGCACCGACTTGGTCAGGCCCTGCAGGTCGATCACCGCGTCATATTCGTGGGCCCGCAGCGCCTCGCGGAACGCGCGGCGCTCCTCGCGCACGGCCTTCGTCCACCAGGCCTTGCGCCAGCGGCGCTGCGCGCATTCGAACACCGTGCCGATGCCGGCGACCCGGCGCACGAGTGGTGCGAAGCCCGGTTCGACGACCCAGTCCACCACCGCCCCGGGGTGGGCGGCCTGGATGTCGTGGACGACCGGCATCGCGTGGACGACGTCCCCCAATGAGGAAAGTTTGACGAGGAGGACGCGCACTTCCGTTCAGTGGGCCGCGGCAGCGACCTTGGCGTCGGGTTTGACCTTGCGCAACGCGTCCATGAACTGCCCTTCGATGCGGTGAAGGGCTTCCTCGGTGTGGCCTTCGAAGCGCAGCACCAGGACCGGCGTCGTGTTGGACGACCGGATCAGCCCGAAACCATCATCGTACTCCGCGCGCAGGCCGTCGATCGTGATGATCTCCTTGGCACCCGGAAACTCACCCGTCTCCAGCAACTTCTGCACGATCTGGCGGGCCTCGCCCTCGGCGCACGGCACGTTCAGCTCGGGCGTGCTGAAGCTCGTGGGCAGCGCGTTCAGTTCGGCGCTCGGGTTGTCGGTGCGAGACAGGATCTCGAGCAGGCGCGCCGCGGTGTACGTGGCGTCGTCGAAGCCGTACCAGCGTTCGCTGAAGAAGATGTGGCCGCTCATCTCGCCGGCGAGGGGGGCCTTCGTCTCCTTGAGCTTGGCCTTCACGAGCGAGTGGCCGGTCATGTACATCAGCGGCTTGCCACCGGCTTCGCGGATCACCGGCGCCAGGCGCTGCGTGCACTTGACGTCGTAGATGATCGTGGCGCCCTTGTTGCGGCGGAGGATGTCGGTGGCGAACAGCATCAGCTGCCGGTCGGGGTAGATGATGTTGCCGTCCTTCGTGACCACGCCCAGGCGGTCGCCGTCGCCGTCGAACGCGAGGCCGATCTCGGCGTCGCCTTCCTTCACGGCGCGGATCAGGTCGGCGAGGTTCTCGGGCTTGCTGGGATCCGGGTGGTGGTTCGGGAAGTCGCCGTCCACCTCGGAGTACAGCTCGGTCACGTCGCAGCCGAGCGCGCGCAGGATGGCCGGGGCCGAGGCACCGGGGATGCCGTTGCCCGAGTCGACGACGATCTTCATGCGGCGGGCGAGGCGCGCGTCGCTCGTGATGCGGTGGCTGTACTCGGGGACGATGTCCATCGTGGCCGAGCGGCCCTCGCCCGTCACGTAGTCTTCCTTCTCGATGCGCTGGCGCAGGGCCTGGATCTCGTCGCCGTAGATGGCGCGGCCGGCCAGCACCATCTTGAAGCCGTTGTAGTCCTTGGGGTTGTGGCTGCCGGTGACCTGGATGCCGCTGTTGCAGCCGTGCTTGCCGCGGGTGGCGGCCACGTAGTACAGCATCGGGGTGGTGACGGCGCCGAGGTCGACCACGTCGAGGCCGGTGGACGCGAGGCCGCGCACCAGGGCGGCGACGAGCGACGGGCCGGACAGGCGGCCGTCGCGGCCCACGGCCACGGCCTTCTCGCCCGCCTCGATGGCGGCGCTGCCGAAGGCGCGTCCCAGGTGTTCGGCGAAGGCTTCGTCGATGGTCTTGCCGACGATGCCCCGGATGTCGTAGGCCTTGAAGTTGGACGCGGTGACTTGCATGCTCTTGTGCTCTCCGTGAAGGTTGCGGGATTGTAGGGACGTCCGAAGTCCCTTTTTTGATGGTCCGGGACGTGTCCGGAAACGGCGAGTTCGATGCAATCGCCATGCCGATAATCACCCCATGGAACTCGATGACGATGCTGCCTACGAGGTACTCAAGGCCCGCGACGCCCGCTTCGACGGACGGCTGTTCGTGGGGGTGACTTCGACCGGCATCTATTGCCGCCCCGTTTGCCGGGTGCGCATCCCGAAGCGCGAAAACTGCCGGTTCTTCGGCACCCCGGCCCAGGCCGAGGCCTCGTCGTTCCGGCCGTGCCTGAAGTGCCGGCCCGAGGTGGCGCCCGGGCCGGGGCACGCGTGGTCCACGATGGACGCGTCCCGCACCCTCGCCCGCCAGGCGGCGCACTGGCTCGACGGGCGCGTGGGCGATGGCGGCGTGCCATCCATCGCCGCACTGGCCGAACGCCTGGGCGTGAGCGACCGGCACCTGCGCCGCATCTTCCTCGCCGAACACGGCGTGACGCCGCTGCAGTACCTGCAGACCCGCCGCCTGCTGCTTTCCAAGCAGTTGCTGACCGACACCCGCCTGCCCGTCACGGCCGTCGCACTCGCGAGCGGCTTCATGAGCGTGCGCCGCTTCAACGCGGCCTTCGCGGAGAGCTACCGCATGAGCCCGTCGACGCTGCGGCGCGAGACCGACCCCGAGGCGCCCGCCACCGAGGCCGTCGTCGTGCACCTCGGGCTGCGTCCGCCCTACGACCATGTGGCCCTGCTCAAATTCCTCGCGGCCCGCGCCGTGCCGGGTGTCGAGGCCGTGGCCGGCTCGTGCATCCGGCGAAGCGTGCGCACCGGCGTGCTCGGCGACATGGCCGGCTGGCTCGAGGCGGAGTTCCTCGCCGACCGCCCCCTCGTGCGGGTGCGGTTCGAGCCCCGGCTGTCGCCGGTCAGCGGGCGGCTGCTCGCCACCGTGCGCCGCTGGCTCGACCTCGATGCCGACCCCGCCACCATCGACCTCGCGCTCGCCGACCTGCCCGGTGCGCCGGGCCTTCGCCTGCCCGGCAGCGTGGATGCGTTCGAGATGGCCGTGCGCGCCGTGTTGGGCCAGCAGGTCACCGTGGCCGCGGCCCGCACGCTCGCGCGCCGGCTGGTGGACCGCTTCGGCGAACCGGCCGCGAGCCCCTGGCCCGAGATCGACCGCACCTTCCCGTCGCCCGAGGTGCTGGCGTCGGCGCCCGTCGAGTCGGTGGCCGAACTGGGCATCATCCGCGCGCGGGCCGGCGCCATCGCGGCGCTGGCCGAGGCCTGGCCCCGGTTGTCGGCCCGCATGCGCACCGAACGGTCGCCCGAGCCGCTGATCGCCGACCTGTGCGAACTGCCGGGCATCGGCCCGTGGACCGCCCACTACATCGCGATGCGCGCGACCGGCTGGCCCGACGCCTTCCCGCCGAAGGACGTGGCCGTGCTCAACGCGATGAAGGCGCTCTTCGGCGCCACCACGCCGCGCGAGGCCGAGCGCCTCGCCGAACGCTGGCAGCCCTGGCGCGCGTACGCCGTGCTGCGCCTCTGGAACAGCCTCTCCACCTCGCCATGAACCCGACCACCCGTTCCCTCCACGGCCTGTGCACCGCGCAGGCCCGCCTGCCTTCGCCGTTCGGCCCCCTGCTCTGGGTGCGCACCGAACGAGGCCTCGCCGGCATGTGGTTCGACGCCCAGAAATGGTTCCCCGCCACCTTCGATGCCCCCGAGGATCCGGACGACCCGCTGATCCGCGAGGCCGCGCGGCAGCTCGACGCGTATTTCGAGGGCGGGCTCGCCACGTTCGACCTGCCGCTCGACCTGCACGGCACGCCGTTCCAGCGGGCCGTGTGGCAGGCGCTGCTGGCGATCGCGCCCGGCGAGACCTGCAGCTACGCCGACATCGCCCGCGCGGTGGGGTCGCCCCAGGCGGTGCGGGCGGTGGGCGCAGCCGTCGGACGGAATCCCGTCGGCATCATCGTGCCCTGCCACCGGGTCATCGGACGCGACGGCAGCCTTACCGGCTATGCTGGCGGGCTCGACCGGAAGCAGGCGCTGCTGCGCCTCGAAGGTGTCCTCCAGCCCCGACAGGAGCTCCTGCTCTGAACACCCTGCAATTCGCCGAGCTGCTCGGCCTCGCCGCCATCTGGGGCGCCTCGTTCCTCTTCATGCGGGCCGGAGCCAGCGAGTTCGGCCCCGTCGCCCTCGCCTTCGTGCGCGTGAGCGGCGCCCTCGTGTTCCTCGTGCCGCTGATGCTGTGGCGTGGCGAGGCCCGCGCCGCGCTGCGCCACTGGCGCGCGCTGTTCGTGGTCGGCCTCACCAACTCCGCCATCCCGTTCCTGTGCTTCAGCTTCGCGGCGCTGTCGATCCCGGCTGCCGTGCTGTCGATCTTCAACGCCGCGACGCCGCTGATGGGTGCGCTGATCGCCTGGCTGTGGCTGAAGGACCAGATGACCCCGCCCCGCGCGATCGGGCTGGCGGTGGGCTTCGGCGGGGTCCTGTGGCTCGTGTGGAGCCGCTCGGGCGCGGCGCTCACGGCCGGCATGGGCCTGAATGCCGCCGCACCGCTGCTCGCATGCGTGGGGGCCACGCTCGGCTACGGCTTCTCGGCGAGCTTCACGAAACGGTTCCTGACCGGAGTGCCGCCGGTGGCCTCGGCCGCGGGCAGCCAGATCGCCGCCACGCTGTGCCTCGCCGCCCCGGCCTTCTTCACGTGGCCGGCCGCGTCCCCGTCGGCCCGGGCCTGGGGCGCCGCGCTGCTGCTGGCCATCGTGTGCACCGGCATCGCCTACGTGATGTTCTTCCGGCTCATCGCCACCATCGGCCCGGCTCGCGCCATCTCGGTCACGTTCCTGATCCCGCTGTTCGCCGCGCTGTGGGGCTTCCTGTTCCTCGACGAACACGTGAGCGGCGACATGGTGCTCGGCTGCGCCACCATCCTGCTCGGCACCGCGCTGACCACCGGCGTGCTGCGCTGGCCGCAAAGAAAAACGGCGGCCCTTTCGAGCCGCCGCTGAAGCAGAAACGGCCGGTCTTCCGACCGGCCGTCGAGCCCGAACGAACGGTTTCCCGTTCGTTCCGTTTCATCAGAAGTTGTGGCGAACGCCCAGCGCGAAGGACTCGAAGTCGGTCGCGTACGAGTTCGCTTCGCCGTCCAGCTTCGTGTAGAAGGCGTACAGGCGGGTGCGCTTGCTCAGGTTGTAGCCGTAGGCGACGGTCCATTGCGTGGCGCCGCTGTTGCTGACCTTCTCGTAGTCGTCGGCCCAGCCGTAGTTCAGGTGCAGTTCGTTGGCACCGAAGGCGTACATGCCCGACAGGCGGAAGTTGTCGCGCTTGCCACCCGTGGCGATGATGCCGTTCTCGTCGCGCTGGTAGTAGCCGCCGACGGTGAAGCCGCCGAACGTGTAGGCGCCGCGGATGGCGAACTGGTTGATGTCGCCCACCTTCTGGTAGCCGAGGCCGGCGGCCAGGCCACCCACCGCGTAGTTGACGGCCACGTCGTAGCCCTTGTCGTCCGAGCCGTACTGCGCTTCGCTGACGGCCACTTCACCCCACAGGCCCGCGAACTCCGGCGTGCGGTACGACACCTTGTTGGTGTCGTTCGGCAGGTAGGCGTACAGGGCGTCCGCCGAGGTGCCGGTGTCGTGGTTGTGCATGCTGACCCAGTCGGCCGTGGCGTAGTACGCCTCGCTGGTGTAGTTGCCGAGGCGGATGGTGCCGTAGTTGCTGCCCAGGTACACCTCGCTGCCACGACCCCAGAACGCCGGCTGGCCGTTGAGGAGCGTGTTGTTGGCCTGGCCCGTCGTCGGATCGAAGCCGTGTTCGATCGCGAAGCCGGCCTTCAGGCCGCCGCCCAGGTCCTCGACGCCGCGGAAGCCGAGACGCGAGGCGTTGTTGACCAGCTCGGAACGGTTGTCGCCGTTGGCGACCTTCTGGCGTTCGGCGGAAACGTTCAGGCGACCCCAGACCGTGACGCTGCTTTGAGCGAACGCGGTGCCGGCGGTGGCGAGCGAGAGGGATGCAATGAGGAGGGTGCGCTTCATGTGGGTTGTCCTTGTTGGGTCGAGAGTTGCGACGCGGGGGCCTACTGCAAGGTATGTGCCGATGCTGAAATCGTGTTCCAGTCGACGGTTGGACGAAAGAGATCCAGCCTCCCTTCCGGGAGGTCATCGCAGTTTCACAATCGGGGCAGAGCGTGGAAAGGTTAACGCCAGAACGGTGCAAACGTGCTCTTTGTCGGGGCCGATGTGACGCTGACGTTGCGCGGAGACAACCCTCACGCAGCGCCAGCGCCGAAGCGCGTCACTTGCCGCGCCGGTGCGCGGGGGCCTCGAGGCGTTTGGCGAGCAGGCTCAGCAGCATCGTGAGCACCAGGTACATCACCGAAATCAACAGGTACGGCTCCCAGTAGCGGGAATACGCACCCGCCACGGTTCTCGCGGCGAGGGCCAGTTCGGCGAGGCCGATGGCCGAGACGAGGGACGAGTCCTTGATGAGCGTCACGCCCTCGTTCACGAGCGCGGGCAGCATGCGCCGGAACGCCTGCGGCAGCACGATGTAGCGCATGGTCTGCCCATGCGTGAAGCCGAGGCTGTAGCCGGCCTGGGTCTGGCCGGTGTGGATGCTCTGGATGCCGGCGCGGAAGATCTCGGAGATGTAGGCCCCGGCATTCAGCGACAGCGCCAGGGCGCCCGAGAAGAACGCGCCGTAGTTCTGGCGGAACTCGCGCGCGCCTTCACCCGAGTAGAGCAGCCCGTGGTCCGCATGGATCAGCGTGGGCATCAGCGCGAAGTGCACGAGCAGGATCTGCACGAACAGCGGTGTGCCGCGGAAGAAGGTCACGTACGCGGACGTGACCGCACGGACGGCCTTGAGGGCCCATCCGAGCGGCACCGACCGCGGCGGCGGGGCGTCGCGCGAACTGCTCACGAGCCCGAGCAGCACGCCGAGCACCATGCCGCAGGTGATCGACACGAAGGTCAGCTTGACCGTCATCCACAGGCCGGCGACGAACAGGGGTCCGTAGCCGGCCAGAATCTCCCAGCGCAAGTCCATTCAGCGGGCGGTGCCTGTGCTCAGTTCGACGCGGCCGAGGCCGGGGCGGCCGCGGCAGCGGCCGGCGCTTCGCCGAAGTACTTCTTGTAGATCGAGTCGTACGTGCCGTCGGCCTTGATGTCGGCCAGGCCCTTGCTGAACTTCTCGACGAGCTCGGTGTTGCCCTTCTTGAAGGCGATGCCGTACTGCTCGGGCGCGAACTCCTTGTCCGTCACCGTCTTGAACTGGTTGTTCGAGTTGTTGGCGACGTAGTTGACGATCACGCCGTTGTCGGCCACCACGGCGTCCACGCCGCCGGCTTCCAGTTCCTTCAGTGCGAGCGGGGTCGACTCGAAGCGCTTGATGTTCGCGCTCGACTTGCCCTGCAGCTTCGTCACGACTTCGTCGCCCGTGGTGCCGTTCTGCACGCCCACCTTGAGCTTCTTCAGGTCGGAGAACTTCGTGACCTTCGAGTTCGTCTTCACGGCGATCAGCTGGTACGCGTCGAAGTACGGCGTGCTGAAGTCCATCGTGCCCTTGCGCTCTTCGGTGATGGTCACGGCGGACACCACCAGGTCGCGGTCGCCCTGGGTCAGCGTGTTGAAGATGCCTTCCCACGGGGTGTTGATGAACTTGACCTCGAAGCCGCCCTTCTGCGCGATGGCCGAGACGACGTCGATGTCGAAGCCGACGATCTCGCCCTTGTCGTTCTGCGATTCGAACGGGGCATAGGCCGCGTCGGTGCCCACGACGTAGACCTTGGCGGGCGGCGGCGGCGGTGCGGCGGCGACCGACGCGGCGGCGGAGGCCGGTTCGGCGGCGGGCGCGGGCGCGTCGGCCTTCTTGCCGCAGGCGGCCAGGATGAAGCCGGCCAGGACCAGACCGGAGGTCTGGAGGAATCGTCGGGTGCTGAGTTGGGTCATGTGTTCCTCGGTGAAGACAACGGGCCCGTCGGGGCCCGGGGCGGGGATAGCAGTTTGTATGCCCGAGAAGGCGAAGAGACCGCCCGACAGCATGGACCAGCCGCTCCCCCGAGCACTCAGGGTTTGCCCGAGGGGCGGGATTGTCTCCGATTTCAGCCTCGATCAGCGCACCGCGACGAGGAAAAGGCGGGGGAACGCGAAGAGACGCCGGCCATCGGCCCGCACCGGGTAGGCCTCGTCGAGGCCCCGGCGGTACGCCTCGAGGAAGGCCGGACGCTCGGACGCGTCGAGTGCGTCGAGGTACGGGCGCAGCCCCGTGCCCTTGACCCACTCGACGATGGCGTCGGCGTCGGGCATCACGTGCTGGTACGTCGTCTCCCAGAGGTCGACCCGGCTCGCGACCGGGGCCAGCCAGTCGTGGTACTGCGCCACCGGGGACACGCGCGGCGTGGCCCGCACGGCACGCAGCCGCTCGGCCCACGGCCCCGGCGTCTCGCGCATCAGCCGGTGGCTGGGCTCGTGGTAGTTGTGGGGCATCTGGATGGCGAGCACACCACCCGGGCGCAGGTGCGACAGGAGGGACGGCAGCAGCGCGCCGTGGTCGGGCAGCCACTGCGCCACGGCGTTGCCGTAGAGCAGGTCGACCGGGGCGTCGGGCCGCCAGGTGCCGATGTCGGCCTCGACCCAGTCGACGGCGGGCAGGTCGGCACGGGCGCGCGACAGCATCTCGGGCGAGCTGTCGACCCCGGTCACGCGCGCCGCGGGCCAGCGCTCGATGAGCAGCGCGGTGCTGTTGCCGGGGCCGCAGCCGAGGTCGACCACGTCGGTGGCGGTGTCGAGCGGCACACGGGCGAGCAGGTCCCGGGCGGGACGGGTGCGTTCGTCGGCGAACTTGAGGTATTGGGCGTGGTCCCAGGTGGCCATGGCGGAAGTCCTTGAATCGAGGCCCACAGCCTGCCGCACCGTGAGTTCCTGCGCAACCGCCCGGGGCCGCCCCGCCCTACACTGGCGCCATGCTCGCCCTGCCCGCCGCCACCGCCGTCTCCGGGATGAACGCCGCCCAGGCCGGGCTGCGCACGAGCGCGCACAACATCGCCAACCTCGGCACCGAAGGTTTCCGCCGCCAGCAGGTGGTGGCCGCCGAGGGCGTGAACGGCGGCGTGACCACCACGGTCACCCGCGCCGAGGACCCGGGCGCCTCGCTCGAGACCGACATGGTCGGCCTGCTCCAGTCGAAGAACGCGTTCCTCGCGAACCTCTCGGTGTTCCGCACCAGCGACCGCATGATGGGGTCGCTGCTGGACATCGCCGCCTGACCCTCAGGCCACCGGCCTCCCCGCCCAGAACGCCCTGAAGCGCCCTCGCGGGTCGGGGTGCAGGGCCGTGCACGCGCTGTTGCGCTCGAACACCATCGTGGTCCGCGAGGCCGCCGTGTACGGCGCCCAGGCCGGCAGGTGCGGGTTCGACGGATCGCCCGTGGCGGCGAACGCCACCCAGGCCGAGGCCAGCTGGTCGGCGAGCCGCACCTGCTCGGCTGCCGGACCGTTGAGTCCGTGCCGGATGTCGTGCAGGCTCGGGCCGATGTCGACCCCGTGGCACGCGCCGTACCGTCCGCCCCACGCGGGGCTCGGGATGGACCAGAGGTACGAGAACACCGAGGCCGCGCCGGCCGCCGCCTTGCGGTCGGCCTGCGCGTGCGCCGCGCGGCGGAAGGTCATGTCGGTGTCGATGCGGGCCTTCAGCAGGAACGGCGTGGCCTTCGGGTCCTCGTCGCGGTACATCGCCACCACGTCGGCCGCGTCGGGGCCCACGCGTTTCCCGGCCCAGGCGAGCAGGCCGGCCTCGTCGACGTCGAAGTCGGCCATGCGGTAGGCACGTTCGTCGAGCGTGGTGCCCGCCAGCAGCGGGACGTCGGCCGACTCGGCGGGGGCGTCGGGATCGAACGGATGCCGCGGGATCGCCGCCCCGTCGACCACCGGCGCGAACACACGCGGCGCCTCGCCGAGTCGGCGGTCGGCCATCTCGAGCGCCACCTGCGCGGCCAGCAGCTGCTGGAACGGCAGTTCGTGCACGCGCTGCAGCCCGCCCCGCTCGACGCCGAGGTGGTCCAGGAACGCCTCGGCCGTGCGCGCGGCGGCGGCCTCCGGCATCACGCGCAGCGTGGAGCCGCTCATCACGCCGGCCCGGTGGAACAGCCCGCGTGCGGACGGCATGGCCATCAGCACGCTGGTCTTCGCGCCGCCGCCCGACTGGCCGAACACCAGCACCCGGCGCGGGTCGCCGCCGAAGGCCGCGATGTTCTCGCGCACCCAGCGCAGCGCCGCGACGATGTCGAGCATGCCCACGGCGCCCGACGACGCGTACCGTTCGCCGCCCAGTTCGGCGAGGTTCAGGAACCCGAAGGCGCCGAGGCGGTGGTTCACCGTGACCACCACCGCGTCGCCGAAGCGGGCCAGCATCTCGCCGTCGAACTGCGGCGAGTTGCCCGAGCCGGCGTAGAAGCCCCCGCCGTGCAGGTGCACCAGCACGGGCTTGCGCGCGAGGTCCGACACGCTCGGGGTCCACACGTTGAGCGCGAGGCAGTCCTCGCCCATGCCGCCCGGCTGCTGGTCGTAGAGGATCAGGTCGGCGTACGCGTGCAGCCGGCTGCTGGGCATCTGCGGCGCGTACGGGCCGTAGCCCGTGGCGTCGCGCACACCCGCCCACGGCAGCACCGGGTGCGGCGGCATGAAGCGGTTGCGGCCCGACGTGTCGGCGCCATAGCGCAGGCCCTTGAACGCATGGATGCCGCTCGTGCGCAACCCGCGCACGCGGCCCTGGGTGGTTTCCACCACCGTGAAGAGTTCGGCTTCGGTCATGCGGTCGATTGTGGTGAGGAAGTGCGCCGCGGAGCCTCATGGAATACGATATGAAGCACAATGTATTCATTGATCGATACTCCGCATCCAACCTGGATCCCCTCATGACCGCCCCGGACGCCACCGCCCCCCTCGTCACCGTCGATGGCCCCGTGGCCACCGTGCGCCTGAACCGCCCCGCCGTGCACAACCGCCTCGAACCCGCCGACGTGGTGTTCCTGCGGCGCGCCCTCGCCGAACTGAACGACACCCCGTCCGTGCGCGTGCTCGTGTTCACCGGCACGGGCAAGAGCTTCTGCTCCGGCTTCGACCTCAACGCCTTCGGCGGCGGCGCGCGCGACCCGCTCGTGGACTTCCAGGCGCTCGCCGACGAGGTCGAGACCGCCCGCCCCGTCACCATCGCCCGGCTGAACGGCCCCGTGTACGGCGGCGCCACCGACCTGGCGCTCGCCTGCGACTTCCGCCTCGGCGTCGACACCGCGCGCATGTTCATGCCCGCCGCGAAGTTCGGGCTGCAGTACTACCCGCACGGGCTGCGGCGCTGGGTCACGCGCCTGGGCCTCGCCGCATCGAAGACGCTGTTCCTCACGGGCCGCACCATCGAGGCCGCCGAGATGCAACGCATCGGTTTCCTCGACGAGGTGGTGCCGGCCGGCGGGCTCGACGGCGCCGTGGCCCACCTCGTGGGCCAGCTCGGCGCGATGGCGCCGCGCGTGCTCGAAGGCACGAAACGCGTGCTCAACGACGTGGCCCGGCAGCAGTTCGACGAAGCCGTCGCCCGCACGCTCCACAAGCAGAGCCTGGCCTCGCGCGACATGCGCGAAGCGCTGGCCGCGCGTGCCGAGGGCCGAGCGCCCGTCTTCACCGGGGAACGAGCGACATGGACGAACCCGTGCTGCCGCTGACCGGCGTGAAGGTGCTCGAGCTGTCGCAGATCCTCGCCGGCCCCACCTGCGGCCAGATGCTCGGCGACCTCGGCGCCGACGTCATCAAGATCGAGAAGTTCCCCGCGGGTGACGACGCCCGGGGCTACCGCCGCGAAGGCGATTCGGGCCTCGCGCCCTCGTTCCTGATGGTCAACCGCGGCAAGCGGTCCCTCGCGCTCGACATCCGCACGCCGCGCGGCAACGCGCTCGTGCGCCGCCTCGTGCGGGGCGCCGACGTGGTCACGGAGAACTTCCGCCTCGGCACGCTCGAGCGGCTCGGCCTCGGCTACGAGCAGCTCGCCGCCGAGAACCCGGCGCTCGTGTACTGCAGCATCACCGGCTACGGCCGCACCGGGCCGCTCGCGCACCAGGGCGGCTTCGACCTGATCCTGCAGGCCTTCTCGGGCCTGCTCAGCGTCACCGGCGAACCGGGTGGCCGGCCGGTCAAGCCCGGCAACTCGGTGGCCGACATCAACGCGGGCCTCCTCGCCGCGTTCGGCGTGCTCGCGGGCTACGTGCAGCGCCTGAAGACCGGCCGCGGCACGCGCGTCGACACCTCGCTGCTGCACGCATCGATGCAGCAGATGTACTGGTTCGCCGCCGCGTACTTCTCGCAGGGCACCATCGCGAAACCCGCGGGCACCGCCCACCCGCTCACGGCCCCGTACGAGACCTTCGACTGCGCCGACGGCGCGCTGGCCCTCGGCGGCGCCAACCCGGCGAACTGGGAGCGCATCGCCCAGCTCCTCGGCCACCCCGAATGGCTCACCGACCCGCGTTTCGCCACGTCCCCCGCGCGGCTCGCGAACCGCGCCGCGCTCGCCGAGGTGATGACCGCGGAGCTGCGCCGCCACACAACGGCCCACTGGCTCGCGAAGTTCGACGAGGCCGGCGTGCCCGCCGGCCCGGTTCACGACGTGGCGCAGGCGATGGAACACCCGCAGTCTCGCGCGGCGGGCATGGTGATCGACGTGGCGCACCCGAAGGGCGGCCTCACGCGCGGCCTGGGTTCGCCGGTGCAGATCGGCGGCCGCGCGTTCGCCAACACGGGGCCCGCGCCGAGACTCGGGCAACATTCGGCCTCGGTGCTGCGCGAGTTCGGCCTGACCGACGACGAAGTGCGGTCGCTGATCGACGACGGCACCGTGTTCCAGGCGCCCGCCCCTTCCGGAGAATCACGATGACCTCGACCCCTCGCGTCAACCTCAGCGACAAGATCCGCGCCACGCTGGAGGCCGAGATCGGTTCGGGCCAGTTGCCCGCGGGCTCGCGTCTCGACGAACAGGCGCTGATGGAACGCTTCGAGGTGTCGCGCACGCCGGCCCGCGAGGCCCTGCTGCAGCTCACCTCGGCCGGGCTCGTCACGTCGGTGCCGCGGCACGGGGCCGTGGTGGCCGGCGTGACCCTGCCCGACTACGTCGCGATGCTCGAGATCCTCGTCGAGCTCGAAGGCCTGGCCGCCCGGCTCTCGGCGCGCCGCATGCCCGCCGAACAGCGCGGCGTGCTGCGCGACGCGGCCCAGGCCTGCGAGACCGCGGCCCAGGCGGAGGATCCGGTCGCCTATGGCGAAGCCAACCGCCGCTTCCACGAAGCGCTGTACGACGGCAGCCGCAACGAGGTGCTCGCGAAGCAGCTGCGCTCGATGCGCGCCCGCATGGGCCACCCGCGCAACAGCGTCTTCGACCGGCCGGGGCGCGTGCGCCAGTCGGTGGCCGAACACCGCGCCGTGCTCGCCGCGGTGCTCGAAGGCGACGAGGACGCGGCCCACCTCGCGATGACCCGCCACATCTCGAGCGGCGGCAACGTGTACGCCGACACCATCGCCAGCATGACCCAGCCGGCCCCGGCGCCCGCGTCGCGCCGGCGGGCGCCCGCCAAACCATGACCCGCTCCGCCACCATCCACCTGCACCGCCACGGCGGCCCCGAGGTGCTGGAGCCGGCCACCGTGCCGCTGGCCGAACCGGGCCCCGGCCAGGTGCGCCTGCGCCAGAGCGCCATCGGCCTGAACTACGCCGACATCTACGAACGCGAAGGCCGGCACGGGCCGCACACCGCCAAGCCCTTCCCCATCACGCTCGGGTCGCTCGGCGCGGGGGTCGTCACGGCCGTCGGACCGGGGGTCACGCACCTCGCGGTCGGCCAGTCGATCGCGAGCCTGCAGCCCGGGGCCTACCAGGTCGAGCGGCTGGTGGCCGCCTCGCACGTGGTGCCGCTGCCCGAAGACGTCCCCGAGGACGTGGCCGCCGCCACGCTGCTGCGCGGCCTCACCGCCGAGTACCTGCTGCACCGCCTCTACACGGTCCGGCCCGGCGACACCGTGCTCGTGCACGCCGCCGCCGGCGGCATGGGCACGCTGCTCAGCCAGTGGGCGCGGGCACTCGGCGCCACCGTGATCGGCACCGTGGGCTCGGCCGCGAAGGTGGCCGTCGCACGCGAACACGGCTGCCACCACGTCATCGACTACCGCACGGAGGACTTCGCCGCGCGCACGCTCGAACTCACCGGCGGACGCGGCGTGGGGGTCGTGTACGACGCGGTGGGCAAGGCCGTGTTCGACCGTTCGCTCGACTGCCTGCGGCCGATGGGCCTCTTGATCAGCTACGGCACCGCGTCGGGCGACGTGGGGAGGTTCGACCTGCAGCGCCTGCATGCGAAATCGCTCAGCGTGTGCCGGCCCACGCTGCGCACCTTCATCACCGACCCGGCCGACCTGCGGCGCGGGGCCGAGCGCCTCTTCGCCGCGGCGCGCGCGGGCGACGTGCGGCTGGCCGTCGACCGGCGCTACGCGCTGTCGGACGTCCGCCGGGCCCACGAGGACCTCGAGGGCCGTCGCACGACGGGCGCCGCGGTGCTCGTGCCCTAGTCGGCGTTTTTCGCGATCCGCGCCACCAGCTTCATCAGCGTCGGCACGCGCTTGCGGCCGTGCATGGCCCGCACGCGCGCCTTCGCGGCCCCCAGGTCCACGCCCGCGCTGGTGATCACGAGCGGCGGGGTTTCCTCCTCGCGCGCCACCTCGTACTGCGCCGACAGCCCGGGCAGGCTCTTCTTCGAGACCCCGATGACCGGGACGTGGCCGCCCAGCCCGTCGTGCAGGTGCCGGCCGGGACCGGGGGTCTCCTGCGCATCGACGAACACGAAGCCGTCGAAGAGGATCACCTCGGGCTTCAGGCCGTGCTCACCGAGCAGTTGCAGCAGGCACGGCACCTCGCGCAGGTCGGGCTCGCCGCGCACCGCCTTGGGCGCCTGGGCGATGCGGGTGGTCCAGGTCTTCGACGCCTCCGGTGCGTCCCACGCTTCGAAGGACACGGCGGCCACCACGGCGCCTTCGCCCTCGAAGTGAACGTGCATCGCGAGTTTCATCGGGTTCTCCGGGCCGCCCGACGGCCGGGCCCCGGCATTGTCCATGCTTCGGCACTGGCACACTGCCCGCCATGCCCATGCCCTCCCCCACCGACCCCGGCGTCCAGGTCCACACGCCCTTCGAGGACGCGCAGGCCATCTTCACCGGCACGCTGTTCGTCTCGCTCGCGCTGATCCTGTACGGCCAGGTGGGGCTGATGACCGGCGGCACCGCGGGCGCGGCCTTCGTGCTGCACTACGCCACGGGCGTGAGCCTCGGCAAGCTCTTCTTCCTGATCAACCTGCCGTTCTACTGGTTCGCGTGGCAGCGCATGGGCCGCGAGTTCACGCTGAAGACCTTCGTCGCGATCACCCTGCTCTCGGGCTTCGCGGAATGGTCGCCGCAGCTCTTCGCGATCGAGCGGCTGCACCCCGCGTACGCGGCGGTGCTGGGCGGGCTGCTGCTCGGCTCGGGCTGCCTGTTCCTCGCGCGGCACCGCGCCAGCCTGGGTGGTGCCACGGTGGTGTCACTCTACCTGCAGCAGGCCCGCGGCTGGCGCGCGGGCAAGGTGCAGATGGTGATCGACTGCAGCATCCTCGCGCTGTCGCTCTTCGTGATCCCGGCCGACCGCGTGGCGTACTCGGTGCTCGGGGCGGTGGTGATGAACCTCTTCATCGCCGTCAACCACCGGCCCGGCCGCTACGCCGTGTTGTGAGTCAGATGCCCTCGGCTTCCGGAGGCATGTAGCCCGATTCGGCAGCGTCCGTCCGGCGGCGTTCGCGCGCCGACAGCCAGGTGCCCGCCGCGCCGCACAGGCAGATCGCGAGGATGCCCAGCAGCGCCCAGTGGTCGGGCACGTGGGCGAACACGAGCCAGCCGCCGAGCGTGGCGAACACCACCTGCAGGTACAGGTACGGCGTGAGCGTGGCGACCGGGGCGCGGGCGTAGCCGAGGATCAGCATCATGTGCCCGACGCTGCCGAACACGCCCATCAGCAGCAGCAGGAGCCAGATGTCCAGCGGGAGCGACGTCCACACGAACGGCAGCGCCAGGGTGCCGAGGGCCGCACCCACGAGGCCGGTGTAGAAGTGCGTGGTGCCCGGGTCCTCGATGCGGGCCATCTTGCCGGTCAGCGCCTGGAACGAGCCGAGCACGGCCACCAGCAGCAGCGGCAGCAGGCCCGACCAGTCGAACATCTCGCGGCCGGGGCGGATCACCACCAGCGCGCCGCAGAAGCCGCCGATCACCAGCAGCCAGCGCAGCGGCGAGACCTTCTCGCCGAGCGACGTGGCCGCGAGCACCGTGACCACGAGCGGCGTCAGCATGATGATGGCCGTGAACTCGCCCACCGGCGTGAACCGCAGCGCCACGAAGGACAGCATGCTCGACACGAACAGCAGCACCCCGCGCAGCAGCTGCAGCCACGGGTGCCGCGCGCGCAGCAGCGACAGGCCGCGCTTGGGCAGCATCACCCCCGCCGTCACCACCGCCTGGAAGGCGTAGCGGAACCACACCGCGAGCAGGAGCGGCGCGACGGTGCTGACGACCTTGGTCGTGGTGTCGAGCGCGGCGAAACAGGCGACGGCAGTGGCCACGAACAGCACGCCTTGCAGCGCCCGGTCGCCCGTGGTGGGGGTGGTCATGGGGGATCTCGGTGGGAGGGGGTGGAACTCAGCGCGCGCTGCCGCGCGCCGCGAAGAAGGAGGAACCGCTGCTCGCGAAGCCCATCTCCCGCGCGGCGGCCAGCAGCGCCGGCGCCACGGTGGGCAGGCGCGCCTCGGTGAGCCGCAGGCTCGGGCCGGCCACGCTCAGCGTGCCGATCACGGCCCCGGTGGACGGGTGCAGCACGGCCACGGCCAGCGCCGCGAGGCCCGGCGCGGAACTGTCGACGACCCAGGCGTAGCCGCGGGCCCGCGCCTTCTGCACGAGCGACATCACGTCCTGCAGCGTCCTCGGTGCTTGCGGCCCGAGGCCGTCGTGCGAGGCGATGCCTTCGCGGGCGAGCAGCGCGAGCGCGTCGTCGCCGGGCAGCGCGGCCAGCCACGCATGGCCCGAGGCGGTGCACGACAGCGCGGCGCCGCGCCCCATGTCGGGGTCGTAGCGCATGCCGCTGCGGGCGCCCTGGGACTTGGTGACCCACACCTGCCGGTCGCCGTCGATCACGCCCAGGCGCACCAGCTCCCCGCTGACCTCGGCGAGCCGGTCGAGGATGGGCTGGGCGACGTCGTTCAAGCCGCTCTGCCCGAGGAACCCGAAGGCGAGCGACAGCAGGCGCGTGGTCAGCAGGTAGCGGTGGGTGTCGGGATCCTGGCGCACATGGCCGAGGGCGGCCAGCTCCGCGAGCGTGCGGTGCGCGGCGCTCTTGGGCATGTCGAGTGCGTCGGCCACTGCCTGCAGCGGCAGGCCGGCGGGATGGGCGCAGAGCAATTCGAGGGCGCCGAGGGCGCGCGTGATCTGTTGGGTGGCCACGGGATCGATCCGAACAACGTTAACATTGGAACACAGTTCCAGATTTCCGTGTCGAGTCGTGTGCGAAAGCTCACAAAATGGGCCGCAGTTCCACGGAGACTTCCCTCAACGCCGGGAGGAGTTTTTCCAGCATCGACTCCTGCGTGTACGACTGGGACTGCAGCGTCATGCCGATGCTGCCGCGGCATTCGCCCTTGCGGTCCTTGACCGGCACGGCGATGCCGCGCAGGGCCGGGTCGAGCTGCTGCTCGGTCATCCAGAAGCCCAGCGTGCGGGCCGCCATCACGTGTTCGCGGAAGCGGCTGGCCTCCACCACGGTCTGGGCCGTGAAGCCGAAGAACTCGTGCGTGGCGATCCACTGGTCGATGGCCTCGTCGGTCCACGTGGACATGATGGCCACGCCGGGCGTCACCACGTGCGCGGGCACGCGGATGCCTACCTGGTACCCGATGGAGACGTAGCGCGGCGGGCTGCTGCGGGCGAGGTAGACGATCTCGTGGCCGTCGAGCACGCTGAAGTTGACCGTCTCGCCGGTGCGCATCGACACCCGCTGGATGAACGGCTGCACGAGCCGCGGCAGCCGCGCCGCCGCGAGGTAGCTCTGCCCGAGCCGCAGCACCCGCGGCAGCAGCCAGAAGCGCTTGCCGTCGCCCGCCGCGTACCCGAAGTGCACGAGGCTCAGCAGGTAACGCCGCGCGGCCGTGCGGGTCATGCCCGCACGCACCGCGACTTCCGACGCGGTGAGGTGCGGATGGTCGTCGTCGAAGGCCTCGATGACCCGAAGCCCCTTGCCGAGGCCGTCGACGAGGTCCTTTTTTTCGATCTCCAGGGGGATGGCATCCATGGTCGAGGGCCCCGAGTTAACCCGCAAAATGAGCGCTGAGCGCGCTGTGTGCGCGATTATCGCTCGAAATGACGGTTCCGGCCTTGTGGGTTCCACGAGGTGTGCCTAAGGTAGAACCATCGCACACTTTGATCCTTGTCATGAAGATTTCCGGTACCACTCGCGTTTTCCTGATCGTCGGCGATCCAGTCGCCCAGGTGCGCGCGCCCGAAGCCTTCAACCACCTGTTCCAGCAGCACGGCGTGGACGCCGTGCTCGTCCCGGCGCAGATTCCCGCGGCCGAACTCGAAGGGTTCGTGCGCCACGTGTTCAAGGCGGGCAACATCGACGGCCTCTGGGTCGCCATCCCCCACAAGACCGGCATCACCGCGGTGCTCGACAAGTGCGACCCGCTCGGCCGTGCCGCGGGTGCCGTGAACGCCGTGCGCCGCAACGCCGACGGCACCATCGAAGGCGCCCTCTTCGACGGCGTCGGCTTCACGAAGGCGCTGGGCACCTTCAACGTGCCGGTCAAGGGCCGCAACGTGCTGGTGGTGGGCGTGGGCGGCGGCGGTGTCGCCATCGCCGCGTCGCTCGCCCAGCAGGGCGCGGGCCGCGTCGCGCTGTTCGACAACACGCCCGGCCGCACCGACGAGGTGGCCGCGCGCCTGCGCGCCGAGTTCGGCGTCGACGTGGTGTCCGCGAAGACCGCCGACCCCGCCGGCTACGACCTGGTGGCCCACGCCACGCCGCTCGGCCTGAAGATCGGCGACCCGCTGCCGTTCGACGTGTCCCGCGTGGATGCCGACGCCACCGTGGTCGACATCCTGATGAAGAACCAGCCCACCCCGCTCGTGCGCGCCTGCCAGGCCCGCGGCGTCGACGCCCACCCGGGCTTCGAGATGATGGTGCAGCAGGTCCCCGAGTACCTTTCCTTTTTCGGCTTCGACCACATCGCGAAGACGGTGCAAGCCGACCCCGCCGACGTCCGTGCCCTGTTCACGCAGGCCTGATGCCGATCTCCCCCCAGCCCACTGAGCAGAAGACCATCATGAAAAAGATCCACCTGGCCGCCCTCACCGCCTGCGCGCTCGCCGCCGGCGCCGCACACGCACAGATCAAGATCGCCGTCATCCAGGAGTTGTCGGGCGCAGGCGCCACCGCCGGCACCAACTTCAAGAACGGGCTCGACCTCGCCGTGAAGGAAATCAACGCGGCCGGCGGCATCCTGGGCCAGAAGATCCAGGCCACGGTGAACGACACCCAGTCGAACCCCGGCGTGGCCAAGGGCCTCGCGACCAAGGCGGTGGACGACGGCGCCTTCGCCGTGTTCGGCCCCACGTTCTCGGGCTCGATGATCGTCAGCATGGCGGAGACCCGCCGCGCCGAAGTGCCGAACTTCACCGGCGCCGAAGCCGCCTCGATCACGCAGCAGGGCAACCCGTACGTCTTCCGCACCAGCTTCACGCAGACGACCTCGATGCCGAAGCTCGCGCGCTACCTGGCCTCGAACCTCAAGGCCAAGACCGTGGCCGTCGTGTTCGTCAACAACGACTTCGGCAAGGGCGGCCGCGACGCCTTCAACACGGCCGCCGCCGCCGCCGGCCTGAAGGTCGTCGCCGACATCTCCACCGATTCGGGCCAGGTCGACTTCTCGGCCCCGGTGCTCAAGGCCAAGCAGAGCAACGCCGACGCCATCTTCGTCTACACGAACGAAGAGGAATCGGCCCGCGCGCTGCGTGAACTGCGCAAGCAGGGCTGGACCAAGCCGATCATCGGCGAGACCACCCTCACCGGCCAGAAGGTCATCGACCTCGCCGGCGACGCCGCCAACGGCGCCCTCGCCCACGTGGGCCTGACCGTCGACGCCCCGATCCCGACCATGCGCGCCTTCCGCGCCAAGTTCGAGAAGGCCTACAACTACGTGTCGGACCACAACGGCATCAAGGGCTACACGAGCGTCTACATGCTCAAGGCCGGCATCGAGAAGGCCGGCAAGGCCGACCGCGTCGCCGTCGCCAAGGCCCTGCACGGCCTGCACATCAGCGCAGCCAAGGAACCCGGTGTGATCATGGACGTGTCCATCGACAACAACGGTGACCTCGACCGCGAAAGCTTCATCGTCGAAGTCAAGGGTGGCAAGCAAGAGGTCAAGGAAACGCTGCCTCCGCTGTCCAAGAAGTAAATCCGCCTCCCCAGGCGGCGTTCCGGTTCGACTCCCCCGCGGCACTCGCGTGCCGCGGTGGGCGGACTCATCCCTACGCGAGTGCAAGATGACCGACTTCCTCCAACTCTTTCTTTCAGGCATGGCCACGGGCAGCATCTACGCCCTGGCCGCGCTCGGCTTCACGTTGCTTTGGCAGGCGTCGGGCACCATCAACTTCGCCCAGGGCGAGTTCGTGATGCTGCCGGCGTTCATGATGCTGGCGCTCTCCGCGATGGGTGCGCCGCTGATCCTGAGCTTCCTCTTCACCTGTGCCGTCGCGGTGCTGGTGCTCGGCTGGGGCTTCAAGCGCGGCATCGCCGACCCGCTGCTCAAGTTCGGCATGATGCCGATCGTCGTGGCCACCATCGGCCTGGCCATCGCGATGCGCAACGGCATCCGCGCGGGCTACAGCGCCGAGGCCCATCCGTTCCCGAGCCTCTTCGCGGACAAGCTCTTCAACATCGCCGGCGTGACCGTCACGCTGGCCGACGTGGGCACCCTCGCCCTCGCCCTGGTGCTCGTGCTCGGCACGCAGGCCTTCCTCGCCAAGACGGTGACGGGGCGCGCGATGCAGGCCGTGGCCCAGAACACCGACAGCGCGACCGTGCTCGGCATCAACGTGCCGCGCATGATCTTCTACACCTTCGCCATCAACGCGATGCTGGCCTGCGCCGCCGCGCTGCTGGTCACGCCGACCTACCTCGCCAAGTTCGACATGGGCGAGTCCCTCGGCAACAAGGCCTTCTTCGCCGCGATCATCGGCGGCTTCAACAACAGCCGCGGGGCCCTGCTCGGCGGACTGATCGTGGGCGTCTGCGAGAACCTGGCCGCGGCCTACATCTCGCCCGCCTACAAGGACGCCGTGGCGCTCGTGATCTTCATGCTCGTGATCCTGTTCAAGCCGCAGGGTCTGCTGGGCAAGTCGGTCGAACGCAAGGTCTGACAACGTTTCGCGAGACACACCCCATGAACCGCTCCACCCTCCTCGGCATCGCCGGCCTCGTGCTGCTGCTCGCCGTGCCGCCGTTCCTCAAGAACTACGGCATCTACCTCGTCAGCTACTGGCTCGTGTTCGTCATCGCGACGATGGGCCTGAACCTGACCGTCGGCTACGCCGGCCAGAAGTCCCTCGGCCACGCCGCGTTCTTCGGCATCGGCGCCTACACCGTGGCCATCCTCGCGAAGGCCGGCATCAGCTTCTGGCTGGGCCTGCCCATCGCGGCGGTCGGCTGCTTCGTCATCGGCATCGGCCTCGGCTTTCCGGCCCTGCGCGTGCAGACCATCTACCTCGCGTTCGCGACCCTCGGCTTCAACACCGCCGTGTGGCTCGTGATGCGGAACGAGGAGTGGCTGACCGGCGGCACCTTCGGCATGGACATCAGCGCCTACGGCCGGCCCTCGCTGCTGGGCCTGAGCCTCGAGAAGAACCTGTCGTTCTACTACTTCATCCTCGGCATGACGGTGCTGCTGGCCGGCCTGCTGTGGGGCCTGATGCGCTCGCCGTGGGGCAAGGCGTTCACCGCGCTGCGCGACAACCCGATCCGCGCGGAGAGCCTCGGCATCAACGTGCAGTCGTACACGCTGCTGTCGTTCGCGATCGGCGCGACCTACGCCGGCATCGCGGGCGCCCTGTTCGCCCACCTCGTGCAGTTCATCGAGCCGGCACCGTTCTCGGTCGGCACGTCGATCATGATGTACCTGATGGTGGTGGTCGGCGGCCCCGGCTACTTCTTCGGCCCGGTGCTCGGTGCCGCCGTGGGCGTGCTGCTGCCCGAGTGGCTGCGTTTCGCGCAGGCCTGGTACCTGTTCGTGTTCGGCATCATGGTCGTGCTGCTGATGCTGTGGCTGCCCGACGGCCTGCTGAGCATCCCCGACCGCATCAAGGCGCGCCGCCTGGCGCGTGAAGCCTCCGCGGCCCGCCAGTCGGCCGCCCGTGCCGTGGGAGTCCAATCGTGAGCGCACCGCTTCTCAAAGTCACCGGCCTGAAGAAGGCGTACGGGGCCATCCAGGCCGTGGGCGGGGTCTCCTTCGAGGTCATGCCCGGCGAGATCTTCGGCGTCATCGGGCCCAACGGCTCGGGCAAGACGACGATGTTCAACAGCGTGCTCGGGCAGATCACGCCGAACGAGGGCTCGATCGAACTCAACGGACAGAACATCACCGGGCTCTCCCCGCTCGAGCTGAACCGGCGCGGCGTGGGCCGCACGTTCCAGACGCTGCAGGTGTTCGGCAAGATGTCCGTGCGCGACAACCTGCTCGTCGCCGCGCAGGAGCACCAGGGCTCGATGTTCAGCCGCATGTTCGCCCCCGGCGACTCCGGACTGGGCGCCAAGGCCGACGCGCTGATCCAGCAGTTCCGCATCGGCCACGTGGCCCACAAGAAGGCCGGCGAGCTGAGCTACGGGCAGCAGAAGCTCGTGGACATCGCGATGGCCTTCATGAGCGAGCCGGCCCTGGTGCTGCTCGACGAGCCGTGCGCCGGCGTGAACCCGAGCCTCGTGGGCGGCATCAGCACGCTGCTCAAGGAACTCAACAAGAGCCGTTCGGGCAGCTTCATCGTGATCGAGCACAACATGGACTTCGTGATGGACCTGTGCCACCGCATCATGGTGATGGTGGAAGGCAAGGTCATGGCCATCGGCACGCCGGCCGAGATCCGCGCGAACAAGCAAGTGCTCGACGCCTACCTGGGGAACTGAGAACCATGGACCCGATCGCCATCGAATTCGACGACGTGGTTGCCGGCTACGGCGACTTCATGATCCTCAACAACCTGAGCTTCAAGGCCAAGCGCGGCAAGATCACTCTGCTGCTGGGCCCGAACGGCGCCGGCAAGTCCACCGTGCTGAAGACGCTCTTCGGCATGCTGAAGGTGCGCAACGGCTCGATCAAGCTGGACGGCCAGAACATCACGGGTGCGAGCGCGAAGAGCCTGCTCGTGGAACATGGGGTGGCCTTCGTGCCGCAGGGGCGCAACCTCTTCGGCCAGCTGTCCGTGATGGAGAACCTGGAGCTCGGCGGCATCACGCTCGGCATGAAGACCTGCCGCGAGCGCATCCCCGAGGTGCTGGACCTGTTCCCGCGCGTGAAGGAGCGGCTGCACAGCGCAGCCGCGTCCCTCTCGGGCGGCGAGCAGAAGCAGCTCGAGGTGGGCCGCGCGCTGCTGCTGCGCCCGAAGGTCATCCTGATCGACGAACCGTCGATCGGCCTGAGCCCGATGGTGGTGCAGGACGTGTTCAAGCTGCTCCGCAAGCTCGCCGAGCAAGGCACCACGGTGCTGATGGTCGAGCAGAACGTCAAGAGTGCGCTGAAGATGGCCGACGAGGCCATCGCGCTCGAGTCGGGCCGGCTGGTGCTCCACCGCGCCGCCGACGAACTCCTCAACGATCCGAACATCGAGCGGCTGTTCCTCGGGGGCGCGCATGCGGCGCCCGCCCCGGCCGCCGCCTGACCGCCACACCCGTCCGACCGACCCACACGACACCCCGCCGCGGGCGGGCCGGGCAGAGCCTTGCCCGGTCGCCATGAAAGTGAGAGAGATTCCATGGACACCGTCCGACCCTTGCGTCTCGCCATCGCCGGCGCCGGCCTGATCGGCCGCGCGCATGCGCAGCGCATCGCCCTGCTCCACGGCTGCGACCTCGCGGCCATCGCCGACCCCTCGCCCGCCGCGGCCGCCCTCGCGTCCGAACACGGCGTGCCGCTGTACGCGGACCTCGCCGCGCTGCTCGCCGCCGAGAAGCCCGACGGCGTGATCCTCGCGACACCCAACGCCCTGCACGTGCCCGGCGCCCTGCTCTGCCTGGAGGCCAGCGTGCCGGTGCTCGTCGAGAAGCCCGTGGCCGACACGGTGGACGAGGCCCAGCGCCTCGTCGAGGCCGCGGCGCGCACGCAGGTGCCAGTGCTCGTGGGCCACCACCGACGCCACAGCGCGATCCTCGAGCGTGCGGTGGAGACGGTGCAGAGCGGCGTGCTGGGCCGCATCGTCTCGGTCAACGCGAGTGCCACGTTCGTCAAGCCCGACCAGTACTTCGTCGACGGCCCCTGGCGCACGCAGCCGGGCGGCGGCCCGATCCTGATCAACCTCGTGCACGAGATCGACAACCTGCGCGCCCTCGTCGGCGACATCGTCGAGGTGCAGGCCTTCGCGTCGCGCGCCATCCGCGGCTTCCCGGTCGAGGACACGGTGGCCATCAACCTGCGCTTCGCCAACGGCGCGCTCGGCACGTTCATCCTGTCCGACTGCGCGGCCAGCCCGCGCAGCTGGGAACAGACCGCCGGCGAGAACAAGAGCTACGACCACCACGCCGACGAGGACTGCTACGTGATCGCCGGCACGAACGGCTCGCTGGAGGTGCCCACGATGCGCCTGCGCCACTACGCCGGCGAACGCTCGTGGTGGGCGCCGCTCACCACGAAGACGCTGCCGCTGCCCGATGTGGATCCGCTCGCCAACCAGCTCGCCCACTTCTGCCAGGTGATCCGCGGCGAGGTCACGCCGCGCGTGACCGCGGCCGATGCCCGAAAGACACTGCAGGTGACGCTGGCCGTTGCCGAGGCGGCGCGCACGGAACGCGCCGTCGTCGTACGCTGACACCCGAACCCGTTGTTGCTGCCCTCCAAGGAGAACCACCGATGCGCAAGATCCTCGTCCTGAACGGACCCAACCTGAACCTGCTGGGCCAGCGCGAGCCGGGTGTGTACGGCGCGGCCACGCTCGCCGACGTCGAAACGCTCTGCCGCGACACCGCCGCGAAGATCGGTTTCGAGATCGACTTCCGCCAGAGCAACCACGAGGGCGTGCTGATCGACGCCCTCCAGGAAGCCGGCCGCGGCGTGAAGGCCGGCGAGGTGCTGGGCGTGGTGTTCAACCCCGGCGCCTACACCCACACCTCCGTCGCGCTGCACGACGCCATCAAGGGCGCCGAGGTGCCGGTGATCGAGACGCACATCTCGAACGTGCACGCCCGCGAATCGTTCCGCCACCACTCGTACATTTCGCCGGCCGCTGCCGGCATCGTCGTGGGCTTCGGGGTCGACGGCTACGCCATCGCCATCGAAGGCCTGGCCCGCAAGTTCGGGAGGCCCGCATGAGCAGCATCCGTGAAGCCCTCGCCGATTCACCGAACCCGCTGCAGCTCGACGGCATCGAGTTCGTCGAGTACGCCACCAGCAAGCCGCAGGCCCTCGGCCAGGTGCTCGAGGTCATGGGCTTTCGCCCCGTGGCCCGCCACCGCTCGCGCGAGGTGCTGCTGTACCGCCAGGGCGACATGAACGTCATCGTCAACGCCCACGAGCCGCCGGGCGAGACGCCCTGCATCTCGGCCATCGCGCTGCGCGTGCGCGACGCGGCGCGCGCGTACCAGCAGGTGATCGCCAAGGGCGGCTGGGCCGTGCCCACGAAGGTCGAGGTGATGGAGCTCAACATCCCCGCCATCCATGGCGTGGGCAGCAGCCGCATCTACTTCGTCGACCGCTACACCGAGTTCTCGATCTACGACGTGGACTTCGTGCCCATCCCCACCGTCGACCAGAAGCCCCCGGCCCTCGCCGGCATGCACTGGTTCGGCGTGGTGCAGTACGTGGGCCTCGACCGCATCAACGACTGGATCGAGTTCTACGGCGAGCTGTTCGGCTTCCAGGTGACGCCGGCCGAGACCCACTTCGGCGTGCTGCACGCCGGCCGCATCCTGCGCAGCCCGTGCGGCAAGTTCTTCGTGCAGCTGATCGAACCCCTGCCCGACCTGCCGGACGACGAATCGCCCGAACGCTTCGAGCGCGTGGGCATCGGCGCGGCCGACATCCCGGCCGCGATGGCGGAGCTGCGCCAGCGTGGCGTCACCTTCGTCGACTCCCACGGCACCGGCTCGGAGGCGCGCGGCGCCATCACCGAGACGTGGCTGGGCGGGGTGTGGTTCGAACTCGTGCACGACGAGCGCTGACCCGGAGCCCGCCATGACCCAACCTCCGATCGACGTGTCCGACTTCGGCATGGACACCATCTCGATGTCCGGCAGCCTGGCCACCAAGCTGCAGGCCATCCGCGAAGGCGGCTTCTCCCAGGTGATGCTGTCGGCCCGCGACGTGGCCGGCCACGACGGCGGCCTGGAAGCGGCCGCGAAGCTCGTGCGCGACAGCGGCCTGCGCGTGAGCGGCTTCCAGGTGCTGCGCGACTTCGAGGGCCTCTCGGGCCACCTGCACGACTACAAGATCGACGTCGCCAAGTCGATGCTCGAGATGTGCAAGGCCGTGGGCTCGAAGCTGCTGCTCGTGTGCTCGTCCACCTCCACGCACGCCACCACCGACCTCGACGCGATGGCGCGCGACCTGCGCAAGCTCGCGATGCTCGCGCTGCCGCTCGGCATCAAGGTGGCGTTCGAAGGCCTCTCGTGGGGCCGCACCGTCAACGAGTTCCCGCAGGCCTGGGACCTCGTGTGCCGCGCCGACGCCCCCAACCTGGGCCTCGCGCTGGACTCCTTCCACGCCTTCGCGACGAAGACGCCGCTCGAGGAGCTGGAAGACCTCGACCCCGACCGCATCTTCTTCGTGCAGCTGGCCGACTTCATGTGGCAGGAGATCCGTTCCGTGGAGGAGCGCATCACCACGGCCCGCCACTTCCGCGTGTTCCCGGGCGAAGGGGTGCACAGCGAACAGCTCGCGCACTTCGTGACGGCGCTGGACCGCCTGGGCTACCGCGGCGACTACAGCTTCGAGGTGTTCAACGACGACTACCAGCAGATGCAGCCCATCACCGTCGCGCAGCGCGCGTGGCGCTCGGCCGTGTGGCTGCAGGACGGGGTGCTGCGGCGGTCGGTGCCGTTGCCGGGGCAGATGCGGCTGAAGTCGCGCGGCTGAGCCATCAGAACGCTGGCACGACGCGGGCCACCCGGCCCGCGGCGGCAGCGTCCTCGTCGGCGTACAGCCGCCACGTGCCGCCCTCCGCCTCGTCCAGCTTCGGGCTTTTCCAGCGCTCGGCGGGGCCCGGCATCTCCAGGCGCGAGCGGCCCGTGCAGACGTCCGCGATCAGCAGTCCGTACTGCAGGCCCGAGAAGCCCTGGGTCCAGTCCGCCAGCGGGTGGTTCTGCGGGGCGACCTCGATGGCGTAGACCTGGTCGGAGATCCAGCCCCCCGCCAGTTCGGTGAGCGGCGACCCGTCGTCGGGGTCCCGGGGCACGCCGACCTCCCGGCCGTCGAGCCACAGGGCCGCGCCACCGTGGCCGTTGCGCACCCACAGCATCGCGCGCCGGTCCACGTCGTTGCGCTGGAGCGCCAGCATCCCGTTGGACAGACTCAGTTGCAGGAACCGCTGCTCGTCTCGCCGGACGGGCCAGTCGGCCCGGCGGATGTCGTCGATGCCGGCGGTGGCCAGCCACTGCGCCAGCCGCGCGAGCAGTGGCGCCTCCGCCGACCGCTCGGCGTTGCCCAGTGCGTTGATCAGCGTCCCGGCCTCGGCGGGAGTCAATGGGGTCGTCGTCATCGTGCGGGCATCATCGCCCGGATCCGGCCCGACGGGATCAGCACCAGCCCTTGACCCCGTCCACCCACCCGGACGAGCGCAAGCACTCGGGGTGGCGCCCCAGCGGGGGGCGAACCCGAGGTCAGGCCCGGGCGAGCCGCCGCACCCGCAGCAGCAGGAACACTGCGATCGAGAGGTTCAGCGCGTTCCACAGGAGGCCGTTGACGAAGGCCGCCTGGTACGAGCCGGTGAGGTCGAACACCTTGCCCGACATCCAGCCGCCGAGCGCCATACCGTACAGCGTGAACATCAGCACCGTGCCCACCCGCGCGCCGGCCTCGGCCGCGGGGAAGTGCTCGCGCACGATGATCGCGTACGACGGCACGATGCCGCCCTGGAACAGCCCGAACAGCGCCGAGATGACGTAGAGCGACACGAGCCCGTCGAACGGCAGGAACAGCAGCAGCGCGAGGCCCTGCAGCACCGAGCCGAGCAGCAGCGTGCGCAACCCGCCGATGCGGTCGCAGATGGCGCCGGACACGAGCCGGCTCACGACGCCGCAGGCGAGCATCAGCGACAGCATCTCGGCGCCGCGCGCCGCGCCATAGCCGAGGTCGCCGCAGTAGGCGACGATGTGCACCTGGGGCATCGCCATCGCGACGCAGCAGGCGACGCCCGCCACGCACAGCAGCACCTGCGCGCCCCCCATCGACAGGCCGAACGGACGCGCGGAGCCCGTCGGCCCCGCGGAGACGGCGCCCGTCGCCACCATGGCCGGCGGCCGTGCACGCAGCAGCAGCGCGAGCAGCGGCATCGTCACGACGCAGAAGATGCCGAGGCCGATGTAGGTCTGGCGCCAGCCGGTGGTTTCGACGAAGTGCTGCACCACCGGCGGCCAGATCGCCCCGGCGACGTAGTTGCCGCTGGCGCAGATGGCCACCGCGATGCCGCGGCGGCGCACGAACCAGAGCGAGGTGTCGGCCACGAGCGGGCTGAAGGTGGCCGAACTGCCGAGCAGGCCCAGCAGCACGCCGTGAGCGAGGCCGAAGGCCCAGATGCTGCCGGCGTGTGCGGCGGCGAAGAAGCCCGCGCCGAGGCCGACGGAGCCGATCAATGCGGGCACCATCACGCCGTAGCGGTCGGCGAGGCGCCCCATCAGCACGCCACCGAACCCGAAGCCGATCATCATCAGCGTGTAGGGCGTCGATGCGTCCGCGCGAGCGACGCCGAACTCGGCCTGCACCGACGGCAGCACCACGGCGATCACGTACATCGCGCCGCTGCCGATGGTCATCAGCAGGAGCGTGACCATCAGGCGGAACCAGGCGTAGCGGGAGTCGACGGTGTGCGTGGGCATCCGCCGATTGTGGCCGCGGAACGCCCTGCCCGGCTCACCGGGGCGATGGTTCCCTGATCAGCCGCGATCGGCTGGGATCAGCCTTCTTTGCGGGGACGGCCGGTCTTCAGCGGCTCGAGGGTGCCGAGGGCCGCCTGCAGCTGGGCGTCCGTCAGCGCAGCCAGGGCCTGCAGGCCGGCCCGCAGCAGTTCGCTCTTTTTCGTGGGGCGGCGGAAGCCGAGCGCACGTTCCTTGAGGCTGTCGATCAGCGCGAAGTCGGACGACGGCATGGTGAAGCTGTCGCGGACGAGCTTCTGCTTCACGGGCTTGGGTGCCTTCTCGGCCACGGGGGCGGCCGCGGGCTTCTTCACCGCGGCAGCCTTCTTCGCCGGCGCCGGCTTGGCGGCCACTGCCTTTTTCGCGGGAGCCGCCGGCTTGGCGGCGGGCGCCTTCACGGCAGGCTTCTTCGCGGCGGCGGTCTTGCGGGCGGGGGAAGCGGTCTTGGCAGCGGGCATGGAAAAAACTCCGGGCGTGGTTGAAGCGTATAAACAGTTTATACCGTTTATACGTTTTTCAACACCCGGAGGCTTTCCCTCCCCTGGAGGGCGTCCCGCGGAACGCGGTGTCTCAGGCCGCGGCGGCCTTCCCGGCCCGGCGGCTGGCGAAGAGGCCCACGAGGCCGAGGCCCGCGAACAGCAGGGCCAGCGTTTCCGGCTCGGGCACCGGCGCGGAGACCGGCGGCGAGGTGGGCGTGGCGGTGAGTGCCGTGTCATAGGCAGCCGAGACGCCGCCGGAGGCCTGCTGTGCGAGACCGTAGGCGGTGTACTCGCAGACCCCTTCGTCGCAGTTCAGGCTGCCGAGCGACAGCGAACCGGCGCCGTCGACCGCACGCACGAAGAAGTTCGACACGCTGCCGCTCGCCAGCGGCGCATCGAAGTAAATCGCAGCGGAATGGCCGGGGGCGATGACCGACGTGAGGAGGTCGGTGAAGGTGTGGTCACCGAACGTGGCCGCGAAGCCGGAGATGGCATCGGCCGCGTACCCGTAGAACGTCGTGCTGCCCGACACCAGCGTGTCGACCGGGCTGGCGGTCGACTCGATGAAGAACGTGGTGGAGAACTCGTAGTTCTGCGAGGTGCCGAACACGGACTCGGTCAGCGTGTTGAACGTGCCCGAGTAGGTCAGCGCGAGCGGGGCCGCCGAAACCACGGACGACGACAGGGCCAGAACACATCCGGCCAGGAGACCGGCAACACGTGTGGATGATTTCATGGTTCTTGGGGATATCCGAATGGCGTCGATCTTGCCGCAGGCCACGAGTGTGACCTATCCCGCATCTGCGGGTATCCGGATGTAAGCCGAAGACGCGTCCATACTCGCACGATCGATTCGGATACTCAGATTGCCGAACCATGAAACAACCGGCAAAAACGAAAGAGCCCTGCAAGCTTTCGCTTGCAGGGCTTTCGTGTTGGCGGAGTGGACGGGGCTCGAACCCGCGACCCCCGGCGTGACAGGCCGGTATTCTAACCAACTGAACTACCACTCCATGATGGCTTCCAGATTTCTCTGCAAGCGCCATCAAACTTGGCGTCCCCTAGGGGATTCGAACCCCTGTAATCACCGTGAAAGGGTGGTGTCCTAGGCCTCTAGACGAAGGGGACTAATCCTTCATTCTCTTGAACAGCGCCACCGAGACCCGAAGGTTTTTGGTGGAGGTAAGCGGGATCGAACCGCTGACCTCTTGCATGCCATGCAAGCGCTCTCCCAGCTGAGCTATACCCCCGTAAACTCTGCGTCTTGATCTTTCGATCTGTCTGCTTCGTTTTGCTGTTCAAGCGAGAATACGATTATAGAACGACTTTCAGAAAGCACGCAAGCGTTTCATCGCACTTTCTTTGTCGAACAGTTCAAGCACTGCATCGAGCGACGGCGTCTGCGCGCGGCCGCACACGAGAACACGGGCGGCGTGGGCCAGCACCGGCATCTTCAGCGAGTGGGCCGCGAGCGTTTCCTTGATGGCGGCAGCGATGGCGGCCTTGCTCCACTCCACGGTGGCGAGCTTGTCCGCGAGCGTCGCGAGGGCCGGCTTCACGGCATCGGTCACGTGCGCGGCCAGGTCCTCGGCCGACGGGTTCACGTCGGCGAAGTACATCTGGGCCCAGTCCGCGAGCTCGACCGTCGTGGCGCAGCGGTCCTTGAACAGACCGCACACGCGCGCAAGGTGATCGTCGGCCTTCGCGGCGATGCCGCGGCGCGCGAGTTGCGCGGCCAGCAGCGGCGCGAGCTCCGCATCGGGCGTGGCCTTGATGTACTGGCCATTGACCCAGTTGAGCTTGGCCGCGTCCCACTGCGCCGGGCTCTTCGCGAGGTGCGTGCCGTCGAACCAGGAGACGAGCTGCTCGCGCGAGTACACCTCGTCGTCACCGTGGCTCCAGCCGAGGCGCGAGAGGTAGTTGATCATCGCGGCGGGCAGATAGCCGCCCTCCTCGTACTGCAGCACGCTGACTGCACCGTGACGCTTCGACAGCTTCTCGCCATCGGGGCCGAGGATCATCGGCGTGTGGCCGTACACGGGCAGCTCGGCGCCGAGTGCCCGCAGGATGTTGATCTGGCGAGGCGTGTTGTTGACGTGGTCGTCGCCGCGGATCACGTGGGTGATCTGCATGTCGAGGTCATCGACCACCACGCAGAAGTTGTACGTGGGCGTGCCCACCTGGCCCGGCACGTTCGACGGGCGTGCGATCACGAGGTCGTCGAGTTCGCGGTTGCTGATGGTGATGGGGCCCTTGACCAGGTCGTCCCACGTGACGTCGCCGTCGATGGGGTTGCGGAAGCGGATCACCGGCGGCACACCTTCGGGCACGGGCGGCAGCACCTTGCCCGGCTCGGGACGCCAGCGGCCGTCGTAGCGGGGCTTGTCGCCGCGGGCGCGCTGGGCCTCGCGCATCTCGTCGAGTTCGGCGGGCGTGCAGTAGCAGTGGTACGCGGTGCCGGCCTCGAGCATCGACGCGATCACCTCGCGGTACCGGTCGAGGCGCTGCATCTGATAGAAGGGACCTTCGTCGTAGCCGAGGTCGAGCCACTTCATCGCCGCGATGATCTGGTCGACGGCCTCCTGCGTGGAGCGGGCCTCGTCGGTGTCTTCGATGCGCAGGATGAAGTCGCCGCCGAAGTGGCGGGCGAACGCCCACGAGAACAGCGCGGTGCGCGCGGTGCCCAGGTGCAGGAAGCCCGTGGGCGACGGGGCGATGCGTGTGCGGATCTTTCGGGTCATGGTGTCAGGGTGTCGAGGCCGCGTTGCAGGTCGGCCTTCAGGTCGCGCACGTCTTCCAGGCCGACCGCGACGCGGATCAGGCCCTGCACGATGCCGGCGGCCTGGCGCTGGTCCTCGGTCAGGCGGCCGTGCGACGTGCTGGCCGGGTGGGTGATGGTGGTCTTGGTGTCGCCGAGGTTCGCGGTGATGGAGCACACGCGGGTGCTGTCGATCACGTGGAACGCGTTCTTGCGCGCGGCGGGCGCACCGCCGTCGGCCGCGCCGCGCACGACGAACGACACGACGGCGCCGCCGCTGCCGTTCTGCTGCGCCATCGCGAGTTCGTGCTGCGGGTGCGACGCGAGGCCCGGGTAATACACCCGTTCGACCTGTGGCTGCGACTCGAGCCAGGTGGCGAGTTCGAGTGCACGGCGGCCCTGCGCCTCCATGCGGATCGACAGCGTCTCGAGGCCCTTGAGCACCACCCAGGCGTTGAACGGCGAGAGCGAGATGCCGGCACTGCGCATCACCGGCACGAACTTCTCGTTGACGAGCGACTCGCTGCCGCACACCGCGCCGGCGAGCACACGGCCCTGCCCGTCCAGGTACTTGGTGCCCGAGTGCACGATCAGGTCGGCGCCGAAGTCCTTCGGGCGCTGCAGCGCGGGCGAGCAGAAGCAGTTGTCGACTGCGAGCAGAGCGCCCGCGGCGTGGGCGATGTCGGCCAGCGCGCGGATGTCGCAGATCTCGGTGAGCGGGTTCGTGGGCGACTCGGCGAACAGCAGCTTCGTGTTCGGCTTGACCGCGGCACGCCACGCGGCGGCATCGGTCTGCGGCACGAAGGTCACCTCGACGCCGAACTTCGCGAACTCGCGGCCGAACAGCACGAGGGTGGAGCCGAACACGCTCTGCGAGCAGACGACGTGGTCACCGGCCTTCAGCAGCGCGAGGCCCAGCAGCAGGATGGCGCTCATGCCGCTGGCCGTGGCGATGGCGGCCTCGGTGCCTTCGAGCGCGGCGAGCCGCCGCTCGAACATCATCACCGTGGGGTTGGTGAAGCGCGAGTACGTGAACGCCTCTTCCTCGTTGGCGAACCGCGCGGCGGCCGTGGCCGCGTCGGGCTGCACGAAGCTGCTCGTCAGGAACAGCGCTTCGGAGTTTTCGCCCCAGGGTGTGCGCGGCAGGCCCTCGCGCACCGCGAGCGTGTCGGGGTGAAGCCCCTCGGGCAGGTCGACGCGCGGGATGCGTTTCATCGTCAGCCGCGCTCCGTGCCGCCCTGCAGCGCGAGGCGCGTGCGGTCGTTCGACTCTTCCTCGTCGCCCTGCGCCTTGCGCTGCTCGGCCATCTTGGTGAAGTCTTCCACCGAGACGTCGCCGGTGACGTAGTGGCCGTCGAAGCACGAGGCCTCGAAGCCGTCGAGGCCCGGGCGCAGCGCGGCGACCACGGTCTTCATCGCGTCGACGTCCTGGTAGATCAGCGCGTCGGCACCGATGAACTCGCGGATCTCTTCATTGCTGCGGTTGTGCGCGATGAGTTCCTCGCTGGTGGGCATGTCGATGCCGTACACGTTGGGGTAACGCACCGGGGGCGCGGCCGAGGCCATGTAGACCTTGCGGGCGCCGGCGTCGCGCGCCATCTGCACGATCTCCTTCGACGTGGTACCGCGCACGATGGAGTCGTCGACCAGCAGCACGTTGCGGCCCTTGAACTCGACGCCGATGGCGTTGAGCTTCTGGCGCACGGACTTCTTGCGGACGCCCTGCCCCGGCATGATGAAGGTGCGGCCCACGTAGCGGTTCTTGACGAACCCCTCGCGGTACGGCTTGCCGAGCTTCTGCGCCAGCTGCATGGCCGACGGGCGGCTCGACTCGGGGATCGGGATCACCACGTCGATGTCCTTCGGCGGCACGGTGGAGATCACGCGCTTGGCGAGCGTCTCGCCCATGTTCAGGCGGGCCTGGTACACCGAGATGCCGTCCATCACCGAGTCCGGGCGCGCGAGGTACACGTACTCGAACATGCAGGGGTTGAGCTTCGGGTTGTCGGCGCACTGGCGGGCGTGCACCACGCCTTCCATGTCGATGAAGATGGCCTCGCCGGGCGCCACGTCGCGCGTGACGTTGTGGCTCGTGCCCTCGATGGCCACCGACTCGCTGGCGACCACCACCTCGCGCTCGCCGTCGGCCGACACCGACTCGCCGAAGCACAGGGGGCGGATGCCGAACGGATCGCGGAAGGCCAGCAGGCCGTGGCCGGCAATGAGCGCCACCACGGCGTACGAGCCCTTCAGGCGGCGGTGCACGGCGCTCACGGCGTCGAACACGATCTCCGGCGTGAGCTGCTTGTCGCGCGCGGCGGCACCCAGTTCATGGGCGACGACGTTGATCAGCACCTCGGTGTCGCTGGTGGTGTTGATGTGGCGGCGGTCGATGTCGACCAGTTCCTGCTTCAGCGAATGGGCGTTCGTCAGGTTGCCGTTGTGCACGAGCACGATGCCGAACGGCGCGTTCACGTAGAACGGCTGCGCCTCTTCCTCGCTGTAGGCGTTGCCGGCCGTGGGGTAGCGGACCTGGCCGAGGCCCACGTCGCCGGGCAGCGCCCGCATGTTGCGGGTGCGGAAGACGTCGCGCACCATGCCGCGCGCCTTGTGCATGTAGCACTTGCTGTCCTGCATGGTGACGATGCCGGCGGCATCCTGCCCGCGGTGCTGCAGCAGCAGCAGCGCGTCGTAGATCAACTGATTGACCGGCGCTTTGGAGATGACGCCGAAGATGCCGCACATAAACCGATTCCTTGCTTGTGAATCAACGCGCCGGATTCACGCCGGCAGAAACTTGGAGATGGGGGCCGGCAACATCGGCTTCAAGCCGGTGACGGCCGCCTGCAGCCACTGCACCCCGGTGGACTCGCGCCACTCGGGCGAGTTCGCCACGGGGGTCATCGAGAACAGCGTGACGAGCACCAGCAGCACCACCACGCCCCGCACCCCGCCGAACACCGCCCCCAGGCCGCGGTCGACGAGGCTGAGCGGGGTGGCATGGATGATCAGGCGCACGATGCGCGACCCCACGGCCCACACGAACAGCGCCACGACGAAGGTCACCGCGAAGGCCGCGACGATGTTCGCCCGCGACCCCGGCTCGCCGATGGGCAGGTGCGGCGCCACTTCCGGGGCGAACCAGTGCGCCACGAAGTACGCCACCACCCAGCCCACGAGCGACATCAGCTCGAACACGAGCCCGCGCGCCACGCCGATCGCGATGGACACGAGGAGCACCGCGAGCAACGCCATGTCGACCCAGGCCATGCGGTGCCATCACAGCGTGTAGACGGCGGACCCGAGCCCGGCGGACTTGATCTTGCCGGCGGCCTTGTCGGCCTCGGCCCGGTTCGCGAACGGACCCACGCGGACGCGGATGCGGTTGCCGGACGAGGTCTCGACCACCTGCGTGTAGGTCTTGAGGCCGAGCTTCTCGACCTTCTGGCGGGCTTCGCGCGCCGCGTTCATCTCGGAGAACGCGCCCACCTGCACGATGAAGCGGCCGGACGATTCCTCGGCGGGCTTGCTGCTGTCGGTGCGCTTCGGCGCATCCTGCCCGTTCAGCAGGGCCTGGGCGCGGTTGGCGTCGGCCGCGGGCTTGCGTTCGGCGGGCTTCTCAGCGGGCTTTTCGGCCGGCTTGCGCTCGGCGGGTTTGTCCGCGGGCTTGTCAGCGGGTTTCTCGACCGGCTTCGGCGCGGGCTTCGGCGGCTCGGGGCGGCGCTCGGGCTCCGGCTTCGGCGCCGGTTCGGGCTTCGGGACGGGCGCCTCCTCGGCCGGTGCCGGCTCGGGGGGCGTGACCTCGCGTCCGGCATCGGCGGCCGATTCGTTGACGACGGCGCCCTGCCCGCCCGTGGCGGCCGGCGCGTGGTCGGACGAAGCGACGGACACCGAGGTGTCGCGGCGGGCGATGTCGATGGGGGTGTCGACGGGCAGCGGGCGCGGCTGCGTCGCGAAGATCATCGGGAAGCCGATCACGCCGGCGACCACGAGCACGGCCGCGCCGATCAGGCGCTGGCGGGCGCGGGTGCGGGCCTGCTGGACCGCGTCGACGGGGTCCTTCGAGGGGGCCGCCTTCGACGGAGCCGCCTTCGGTGCGTCACCGGAGGGGCGCTTCAAGAATGACAACAATCCCATGCGCTGTTGGTTCCGCGGTTGATCCCGTGTGGGTGAATGGCAGCTGAAGGCGAGAAGACATCAGGGCGCCGGCACGGTCGCCGGCCGCCGTTCAGGCCAGATGTTTGGCGTTGAGGCGGGGCAGCCCGTCCTTCAGCACGCCACCCACCGTGTAGAACGATCCGAAGACCACGATTCTATCAGCGGGGTCCGATGCCGACAGCGCCGCGACGAGCGCGGAACGGGGGTCGGGATGACGGAACACCGAAACCGGGCCGGGGCCCTTCAGCGCGAGGGCGGCGTGCTGCGCTTCCAGCTCTTCCGCGGAGGCCGCCCGGGGGATCGGCAGGTCACAGAAGTACCACGCATCGACCACCGGCGCCATGCGGGTGAGGATCGCCGCGATGTCCTTGTCCTTCATCGCGCCGAACACCACGCGCGTGCGCGGATGGAACGGCATGTTGTCGAGGTTGTTCACGAGCGTGGCCACCGCGTGCGGGTTGTGCGCCACGTCGAGCACGACGGTGGGCTGCCCGGGCACGATCTGGAACCGCCCCGGCAGCTCGACGATGGCCAGGCCGTTGCGGATGGCCTGGGCCGTGACCGGCAGGCGGTCGCGCAGCGCCTCGAACACGGCGATCATCCCGGACGCGTTGAGCAGCTGGTTGGCCCCGCGCAGCGCCGGGTACGCGAGCGCGTTGAACCGCTTGCTGCGGCCCGCCCAGCCCCACTGCTGCTTGTCGCCGGCGTAGTTGAAGTCGCGGCCGATCTGCCACAGGTCGGCGCCGATGGCCTCGGCGTGGGCCGCGAGGCTCGCCGGCGGCACGGGGTCGCTCACGATGGCCGGCTTGCCCGGGCGCATGACCTGGGCCTTCTCGCGGCCGATGGACTCGCGGTCGGGGCCGAGGTAGTCCATGTGGTCGAGGTCGATGCTCGTGATCACGGCGCAGTCGGTGTCGATCACGTTGACGGCGTCCAGCCGGCCGCCGAGGCCCACCTCGAGGATGACGAAGTCGACGTCCGCCTGCGACAGCAGCCGCATGATGGCGAGCGTGGTGAACTCGAAGTACGTGAGGGTGATGTCACCTCTCGCCTGCTCCACCGCCTCGAAGTGCGGCACGAGGTCGGCCGCGGACACCATCGCCCCGTTGACGCGGCAGCGCTCCTCGAAATGCACGAAGTGCGGCTTGATGTAGAGGCCCACGCGGTAGCCCGCCTGCAGGCCCACGGCCTCCAGCATCGCGCACGTGGAACCCTTGCCGTTGGTGCCGGCCACGGTGACGACGGGCACCTTGAACGCGAGCCCCAGGCGCGCCTTCAGCTCGGTCATGCGCGACAGCGTCATGTCGATGGTGCTGGGGTGCAGGCGCTCGCAGTGGGCGAGCCATTCGTCGAGGGTGGTGGGCAACGGCATGGGCAACTCGAAACAGCGACTCGGGAAGCACAAGGGCGGCCGAAGCCGCCCTTGGGTGGAACAGCGTGGGAAGGATCAGGCGACCGCGTCGGCGCTCTGGCGCTGCAGCATCGCGAGCGCACGCGCGATGGTGCCGCGCAGCTCCCGGCGGTCGACGATCATGTCGACAGCGCCCTTCTGCACGAGGAACTCGGCGCGCTGGAAGCCTTCGGGCAGCTTCTCGCGCACGGTGTCCTGGATCACGCGCGGACCGGCGAAGCCGATCAGGGCCTTCGGTTCGGCGATGACCATGTCACCCATGAACGCGAAGCTCGCCGACACGCCGCCCATCGTGGGGTCGGTCAGCACGCTGATGTACGGCAGCTTCGCCTTCGCCAGGCGCGTGAGCGAGGCGTTGGTCTTGGCCATCTGCATCAGGCTCAGCAGGCCTTCCTGCATGCGGGCGCCACCGGTGGCGGTGAAGCTGATGAAGGGCACCTTCTGCTCGACGGCGGTCTCGACGCCGCGCACGAACCGCTCGCCCACCACGGAGCCCATCGAGCCGCCCATGAAGTCGAACTCGAAGCACGCCGCCACCACGGGGATGGTGTGGATGGCACCGCCCATCACGACGAGCGCATCGGTCTCGCCGGTGGCCTCCATCGCGGCCTTGAGGCGCTCGGGGTACTTCTTGCTGTCCTTGAACTTCAGCGCGTCGACCGGCACCACTTCCTGGCCCAGCTCGTAGCGGCCTTCGCCGTCGAGGAAGGCATTCAGGCGCGCGCGGGCGCCGATGCGGTGGTGGTGGCCGCACTTCGGGCAGACGTTGACGTTCTGCTCGAGGTCGTTCTTGTAGAGCACCGTCTCGCAGGACGGGCACTTGATCCAGAGGCCTTCGGGGACCGTGCGGCGTTCGCTCGGGTCGGTCTGCTGCATCTTGGGAGGCAGCAGTTTTTCAAGCCAACTCATCGGTGGACTCCTTTCAGGGTGTCGAGTGCGGTGCGAATTTCAGCAATGAACTTCGCCGCCTCGGAAACGACATTGTCGCGTGTTTGGACTTCCAGAATCTGGATGAGTTTCGAGCCGATCACGACCGCATCGGACACTTCGCCGACGGCCTTGGCCGTTTCGGCGTCGCGGATGCCGAAACCGACCCCGACCGGCACGCCCACATGGGCCTTGATGCGCGGCACCATGGTGGCCACCGCGCCGGTGTCCAGGTTCCCTGCACCGGTCACGCCCTTCAGCGACACATAGTACACATAGCCGCGGGCGATGCGGCCCACGTCCTTCATGCGCTGCTCGGTGGACGTGGGGGCCAGCAGGAAGATGGGGTCGAGCTGGTGCGCGGCCATGCGCGCGGCGAAGGCCTCGCACTCCTCGGGCGGGTAGTCGACCACCAGCACGCCGTCCACGCCGGCCTCGGCCGCGTCGCGCACGAAGGCGTCGGCCCCCAGGCGCTGGTCGTAGCGTTCGATGGGGTTCGCGTAGCCCATCAGCACGATCGGGGTGGTCTGGTTCTTCTCGCGGAAGGCGCGCACGTAGGCGAGCACCTGCGGGGTGCCGATGCCATGCGACAGCGCACGTTCGGCGGCCCGCTGGATGACGGGACCGTCGGCCATGGGGTCGGAGAACGGCACGCCCAGCTCGATCACGTCGGCGCCGGCCTCGGCCATCGCGAGCATCAGCTCGACGGTGGCGTCGGGGAACGGGTCACCGGCAGCGATGTAGGGGATCAGGGCCTTGCGGCCCTTGGCCTTGAGGGCGGCGAAACAGGCGGCGATGCGGCTCATTGGCGGCCTTTCGCGAGCGCTTCGGCGCCCTTCACGGTGCGGCCGGCTTCCGAGGGCCGGTTATAGAACGAGGCGCCGGACAGGTCGGCGACGGTGCCGATGTCCTTGTCGCCGCGACCGGACAGGTTCACGAGCAGGCTCTGGTCGGGGCGCATGGTGGGGGCGAGCTTCAGGGCGTGCGCGAAGGCGTGCGACGACTCGAGCGCCGGGATGATGCCCTCGGTGCGGCACAGGTGGTGGAACGCGGCGAGCGCCTCGGCGTCGGTGATGCCGACGTACTCGGCGCGGCCGATGTCCTTCAGGTACGCGTGCTCGGGGCCCACGCCGGGGTAGTCGAGGCCGGCCGAGATCGAGTGGGTCTCGGTGATCTGGCCGTTGTCGTCCTGCAGCAGGTAGGTGCGGTTGCCGTGCAGCACACCGGGCGAACCGGCGATCAGCGTGGCCGAGTGCTTGCCGCTGTCGAGGCCCTCGCCCGCCGCCTCGACGCCGATCAGGCGCGTGCCGGCGACGTCGATGTACGGGTAGAAGATGCCCATGGCGTTGCTGCCGCCGCCCACGCACGCGATGACCGCGTCGGGCTGCTTGCCGCCGCCCAGCATGGCCGGCATCTGCACGAGGCATTCGTCGCCGATGACGCGCTGGAAGTCGCGCACCATCGCCGGGTACGGGTGGGGGCCCGCGACCGTGCCGATGATGTAGAACGTGCTCTCGATGTTGGTGACCCAGTCGCGCATGGCTTCGTTCAGCGCGTCCTTCAGGGTCTTGGAGCCGCTTTCCACGGGCACCACGGTGGCGCCCAGCAGGTTCATGCGGTACACGTTGGGCGACTGGCGCTTGACGTCCTCGCTGCCCATGTAGACCACGCACTCCATGCCGTAGCGGGCGCAGATGGTGGCCGTGGCCACGCCGTGCTGGCCGGCGCCGGTCTCGGCGATCACCCGCTTCTTGCCCATGCGGCGCGCGAGCAGCGCCTGGCCGATGGTGTTGTTGACCTTGTGCGCGCCCGTGTGGTTCAGGTCCTCGCGCTTCAGGTAGATCTGGGCGCCGCCCAGTTCGCGGCTGGTGCGCGCGGCGTGGTAGATCGGGCTCGGGCGGCCAACGAAATGGGCCAGTTCGCTGCGGTACTCGGCGAGGAAGTCGGGATCCTTCTGGGCCGCGTCCCACGCGGCCTTGAGTTCGTCGAGCGCGTGGATCAGCGTTTCCGCCACGAAGGTGCCGCCATAGGGGCCGAAATGCCCCCGGGCATCGGGTTGCTGGTAAGTCATGGAAATCCTTGGAATCTTCAGTTGGGCGCGGCGGCCAGCCGGGCATCGGCTTCGCGCACCGCATCGCAGAACCGGCGGATGGCGTGGGCATCCTTGATGCCCTTGGCCGATTCGACGCCGGAACTCACATCAACGGCCCATGGCCGGACCCTGAAGATGCCTTCGATCACATTTTCGGCATGCAACCCACCAGACAAAACGACCGGACGGGACACGCCGTGAGGAATGAGAGACCAATCAAATGCCTTTCCGCCACCACCATAGCCGTCGACATGGGCGTCGAGCAGCACGGCCTGTGCGTCGGGATACTGGAGGGCGAAGTTTAGCAAATCGAAGCCCGGGGACATGCGGGCGGCCCGCAGGTAGGGTCGCCCCGCCTGCCAGCACTGCTCCGGACGCTCGTCGCCGTGGAACTGCAGCACCACGTTCGGGATGGCCTTCACCGTGGCCTCGATCAGCGCCGCGCCAGCGTTCACGAACAGGGCCACCGGCGTGACGAAGGGCGGCAGGTGGCTCGCGAGCCGTGCGGCGCGCTCGACGCTCACGTGGCGCGGGCTGCGGTCGTACATCACGAAGCCGATGGCATCGGCGCCGGCCGCCACCGCGGCGTCGACGTCACCTTCACGGGTGAGGCCGCAGATCTTGATTCGGGTGCGTCGGGTCATGGCACGGGGCGCCGGCAGGCGCGAGAGAAAACCATCGATCGTGAGCGTGGACGGCTCGGAAATCAGCGGGGCAGCCAGTCCATCGCCGCGGAATGGGTCGGCAGGTCCAGGGCGGGATCGTAGTACGGACCGGCGAAGTACAGGCCCGCCGGTGAAAACGTGGGCGCGGCGTGCAGGCGCAGGCGAGCGGCCAGCACCTCCGCCATCCAGGACGGCGGCCGCCGTCCGGCCCCCACGGCGATCAGGCAGCCCATGATATTGCGGATCATGTGGTGCAGGAAGGCGTTGCCGTCGAAGTCGAAACGCCAGTACGCCCCGCAGCGGCGGATCTCGATGGCGTTCAGCCGGCGCACCGGCGAATTGGCCTGGCACTCGGACGAGCGGAAGGCGCTGAAGTCGTGTTCGCCGATGAGGACCAAGGCGGCCTCGCGCATGCGGTCACCGTCGAGCGGCGTGAACACCCAGCCGGCGGACCCCGCCTCGATGGCGGGGCGCACCGGGGATTCGAGCAGCACGTAGGTGTAGCGCCGTCCGAGGGCGCTGTAGCGGGCGTGGAACTCGGAGCCCACCTCGCGGCACCACAGCACGGCGATGTCGGGAGGCAGGTAGCGGTTGGTGCCGCGCACCCAGGAGTTGAGTTCACGGACCACCGGCGGGTCGATGTGCACGACCTGGTTGAGCCCGTGCACCCCGGTGTCGGTGCGGCCGGCGCACATCGTGTCAACCGGCTGGGCAGCGAACTCGGAGAGCGCCGACTCGAGCCGGCCCTGCACGGTGGGCTCGACGGGCTGGCGTTGCCAGCCGCTGTAGGCCTGGCCGCGGTAGGCGATGCCCAGCGCGAGCCTCGGGGCCTTCGCCCTCTCGGCCACGGATGCTTCGGCCTCGGAATTCACGCAGGAACCTCAATGAGAACGGCCGGCCGGGAACCCCGAACCGGCCGCGTCAGGACGGACTGCAATCAGCCCAGTTCGTCCAGCATGGCCTGGGCCCGCAGCTTCACGGAGCCGGTGGCCTTGGCCACCACTTCCTGCAGCAGGTCGCGTGCGCCTTCCATGTCGCCGATCTGGCGGAACTCTTCGGCCAACTCCAGCTTGCGGGCGATCGGGTCGCCGTCTTCGCCGGCGGCTTCGCCCAGGTCGATGTCGGCGAAGTCGGCCGCCGGCGGCGCGCCCTTCACCGGCGTGGCCGGCTGGGTGAGTTCGTCGTTCGGCGAGCCCAGGTCGAGGGAGATCGACGACAGGTCGAACTCCATCGGGCCCGAGTTGGACACCGGCGGCTTGGCCACCGGCTGTGCCGGCGTGGCCGGCAGCGTGGGCTCGTCGAGGTCGAAGCGCATGCCACCCAGGTCGTCCTGCGAGGCGGCCGGGAACGGCTGCGTCTGCTCGGTCAGGCGGGCCGGGGGCGGCTCGGCGGCTTGCGGGGAGTCGTCGAAGCCCAGGTCGAGGTCGAGGTCGACACCCGAACCGGTGCTGTCGAAACCGCTCGACGAACCGGTGCTGGCACCGAACTCGGACGGCGACGGCAGGACCGACTGCGGCATGGTGCTCGCGCCGAGCAGTTCGGCCGACGGACGGCCGTCACCCTCGACCTGCGTGGGCACGCCACCCGGCTGGTACAGCGGGTTCTCGGGTTCGATCTGGAGGCCGAGCTCCTGGGCCTTGGCCCAGTCCTCGCCCTGCCCGCCCGTCAGGCCGTACAGCTGCGTGGCCAGCAGCTCGAAGCCCTTCGTGTCACGGCGCTTGGCGTAGACCTCGAGCAGCTTCGTGCGGATGGCCAGGCGCTCCGGGCTGGCGCGCATGGCTTCCTTGAGGATTTCCTCGGCCTGCAGGTCGCGGCCGTAGGCGAGGTACACGTCGGCCTCGGCGACCGGGTCCACGTCGCCGATGGCGTCGAGCTGGCTGAGCGAGTAGCTCATCGACGACGAGGCGCCGCTGGCGTCACGCGTGTCGATGCGCTGGCCGCCGCTGGCCCCGAAGAACGAGTCGGGCTGCAGGCGGCTCTCGAGGAACGAGGTCTCGCCGCTGTCCTTCTTCTTGCGGTTGCGGACGGTGTAGATGCCGTAGCCGGCCAGCAGGATCACCAGCAGCGCGCCGAGGGCGAGCACCAGCGGGTTGTCCTCGAAGATGGACGGCTCTTCGGCAGGGATGGGCGCCGGCACCGGACGGCGCGGAGCGGAGGCGGGGCGTGCCGCTGCGGGCGCGCTGGCTGCGGCGGAGACTTCCGGCGCGGAGGCCGCGACCACTGCCGAGGCGGGCTCGGTGGCGGCGACGGCGGCCGAGGCCGGCGCGGGAGCCGGTTCGGGTGCAGGCACCGGCGCGGGGGCCGGAGCCGGAGCAGGCGCCGGTGCGGGTGCAGGCGCGGGAACCGGGGCCGGCGCGGGGGCCGCGGCCGGCTTCGGCGCGGGCGTGGGCACCGTGGGCGTGGCGGTGGGCGTCTGCACGGCGACGCCCGGCTTGCTGACGGCAGCGGCCGGCGCACCGGCCTTGCCGCCTTGCTGGGCGCCGGACAGCTTCTTCAGGTCCTCGACGTTCTTGGCGAGCTCGGCCACACGGGCCGCGGCTTCCTTCTGCTCGCGTTCCTTCGACAGGCGCGATTCGGGCGCGGAGGCCTTGGCACTGGCGCCCTTGCTCAGGACGAGCTTGTCGGGTGCGGGTGCGGCGGCCTGCTTGCGGTCATCGACCTCGGCCTTGACCTGACCGCTGGCCTGGCGGGACGAACCGTCGACCTTCGTCTCGCGCACACCACCGGCGAGGCGCTGGCGGTAGGCGCCGAAGTCGGCGCTCTGCGCCTGGATCAGCGAACGGGCTTCGGCCGGCGTGACGGCGCGGACGGCGTCGGCCGACGGCACGGCCAGCACGGCGCCGGACTTCAGCCGGTTCATGTTGTTGCCCGCGAAGGCATCGGGGTTCGCCTGGAACAGCGACACCAGCATCTGGTCGAGCGAAACGCCCTGGCGCTGCGTGCGGTTGGCGATGCGCGACAGCGTGTCACCCGGGCGCACGGTGTACTCGTCACCCGAGGCGGAGTCGACCGACGGGGCACGCGGCGCGGGAGCCGGGGACGGCGTGGGCGACGGGGCCGCGCGGCGCGGCTCGGAGGCTTCGGCGGCCGGCGCACGCGGCGTGGCCGGACGGCGCTCGGCGCGCGGGGCGGCGGCGGTCTCGGGACGGGCGGGCGTGATCGCCGGCGACGTGGAAGGCGCCGGGGCCGGAGCGGCGGCAGCGCGGGACGTCGGCGGGTCGAACAGCATGGTGTACTCGCGCACCAGACGGCCCGTGGACCAGGAGATCTCGAGGATCACGTCGACGAAGGGTTCCTGCACCGATCGGTCGCTGTTGACGCGCAGGTACGGGCGGCCGTCGGCGCGGCGCTCCAGCGTGACGCGCGTGCCGGTCAGGACGCTGTTGTAGTCGACCCCCGCGGCGCGGTACGCCTCCGGCGAGGCCACCTTGACCTGCAGGTTCGACGCTTCGTCGGCCGTGAGGCTCGTGACGTCGATCTCGGCGCGCAGGGTTTCACCCAGGCCGGACTGGACGTTGAGACGCCCGAGGCCGAGGGCCATGGCGTCGACGGAGGCCAGCAACATGGTGGCCAGGGCCACCCCGGTCAGAGCGAAGCGCCCTGCAAACAGCGAGTTCATTTTCAAGGCGTCTCCCAATTGGACGGGGTGTGGAACCGAGCGAGCCCCACTGCATTCGGAATTGTTGTCTTCGCTTCCAGGGGGTCAGCCATGCGATTCCCAGGGCTATACACTGGAAAATACAATAACATCAACCACATAGGAACACAAGCTCATGCAATGGCTGACGTTCAGCCGAACCCGCGCCAACCTGGGATTAGTGCGGGTTCTTCTGCAGGAGCTTGTTGCGACCCCACAACGAGGTCGCCCCCTCACAGCCCGTTTCAGGCGTCCAGCAGGATGCGCAGCATGCGGCGCAGCGGCTCGGCCGCGCCCCACAACAGCTGGTCGCCGATGGTGAACGCGCCCAGGTATTCCGGACCCATCGCCAGCTTGCGCACACGACCCACCGGGATCGTCATCGTGCCGGTCACCGCCACCGGGGTCAGGTCGCGGATCGTGGCCTCACGGGTGTTGGGCACGAACTTGACCCACTCGTTGTCGTTCGCGATCAACGACTCGATGTCGGCCAGCGGCACGTCCTTCTTGAGCTTGAACATCAGCGCCTGGCTGTGGCAGCGCATCGCGCCCACGCGCACGCAGAAGCCGTCCACCGGGGTGGCCGAGGTGCCGAAGCCTTGGCCCTGCCCCAGGATCTTGTTCGTCTCGGCGCCGCCCTTCCACTCTTCCTTGCTCATGCCGTTGCCCAGATCCTTGTCGATCCAGGGAATCAGGCTGCCGCCCAGCGGCACGCCGAAGTTGGCGGTCTCGGCCTCGGAGAGGCTGCGCTGCTTGCCGATCACCTGGCGGTCGATCTCCAGGATGGCGCTCTTCGGGTCGTCGAGCAGGGACTTGACGGTGCCGTTCAACGTGCCGAACTGCGTGAGCAGCTCGCGCATGTGCTGGGCGCCGCCGCCGGACGCGGCCTGGTACGTCTGCGTGGCCATCCACTCGACGAGGCCGGCCTTGTAGAGCGCGCCCACGCCCATCAGCATGCAGCTGACCGTGCAGTTGCCGCCGATCCAGTTGCGGCCGCCGTTGGCGAGCGACTTCTTGATGACCGGCATGTTGACCGGGTCGAGGATGATGACGGCGTCGTCCTTCATGCGCAGCGTGGAGGCCGCGTCGATCCAGTGGCCGTTCCAGCCCGCGGCGCGCAGCTTCGGGAACACCTCGGTGGTGTAGTCGCCGCCCTGCGCCGTGATGATGATCTCGCAGCGCTTGAGCGCCTCGATGTCGTAGCCGTCCTTCAGCGTGGTCTCGTTCTTCGCGAACGACGGGGCCTTGCCGCCGACGTTGCTCGTGCTGAAGAACACCGGTTCGATCAGCGCGAAGTCGTTTTCCTGGGCCATGCGGTCCATCAGGACCGAACCCACCATACCCCGCCAGCCCACCAGGCCGACCAATTTCGTAGCCATGTCGAAAGTCCCGTCGTCGAAAAAAAGTTGCAGCCTTCGTTGTTTCGGCGGCTGCAGGGCCGAATTTACCCCTGGGCCTTGAGCGCGGCCACCACGGCATCGCCCATCTCGCGCGTGCCCACCTTGCGCGTGCCTTCGCTGTAGATGTCGCCGGTGCGCAGGCCCTGGGCCAGCACCGCCTTCACCGCGGCCTCGATGCGCTGGGCCGCGGCTTCCTGGTTCAGGCTGAAGCGCAGCATCATCGCGGCCGACAGGATGGTGGCCAGCGGATTGGCCACACCCTTGCCGGCGATGTCGGGCGCGGAGCCGTGGCTCGGCTCGTACAGGCCTTGGTTCTTCGCATTCAGCGACGCCGACGGCAGCATGCCGATGGAGCCCGTCAGCATGGCGGCCTCGTCGCTCAGGATGTCGCCGAACATGTTGCCGGTGACGATCACGTCGAGGCGCTTCGGGTCCTTCACGAGCTGCATGGCCGCGTTGTCGACGTACATGTGCTCCAGCGCCACGTCGGGGTACTGGGCATGCACCTCGGTGACCACGTCGCGCCAGAACTGGAAGGTCTCGAGCACGTTCGCCTTGTCGACGCTCAGCACCTTCTTGTTGCGCTTGCGGGCGGCCTGGAAGGCCACGTGGGCGATGCGCTCGATCTCCGGGCGCGAGTAGCGCATGGTATCGAAGGCTTCGTCGGCACCGGCGAAGGCGCCGTCCGGCGAGGCGCGGCGGCCGCGCGGCTGGCCGAAGTAGATGTCACCGGTCAGCTCGCGGATGATCAGCAGGTCGAGGCCGGCCACGATCTCGGGCTTCAGCGTCGAGGCGTGCGTGAGTTCCTCGTAGCAGACGGCCGGACGGAAGTTCGCGAAGAGCTCGAGGTTCTTGCGCAGGCCGAGGATGGCCTGCTCGGGACGCAGCGGGCGGTCGAGCTTGTCGTACTTCCAGTCGCCCACGGCGCCGAACAGCACGGCGTCGGCCGCCTTCGCGAGCGCGAGCGTGGCAGGCGGCAGCGGGTGGCCGTGGGCCTCGTAGGCGGCACCGCCCACCTTGGCCTCTTCCGTCTCGAAACGCAGGTCGAGGCAACCCAGCACCTTCACGGCCTCGGCCATGATCTCGGTTCCGATGCCGTCGCCCGGCAGGATCGCAATCTTCACGAATCTGTTCCTTCAGTTCACAGTCAGCAGGCCAGCAGGGCCCGGGGTCACAGCGTGTGGGCGAGCCACGGCTTCGTCAGCAGGCGCTCGGCTTCGAACGCCTTGATCTTGTCGGCATGGCGCAGCGTGAGGCCGATGTCGTCGAAGCCGTTGACGAGGCAGTACTTGCGGAAGGCCTCGATCTGGAACGGCAGTTCGCCGCCGTCGGGCTTCACGACCACCTGCCGCTCCAGGTCGACGGTGAGCTCGTAGCCCACGAACGCGTTGACCTCGTCGAACAGGCGCGCCACCTCGTGCTCGGGCAGCACGATGGGCAGCAGGCCGTTCTTGAAGCTGTTGTTGAAGAAGATGTCGGCGTAGCTCGGGGCGATGATGGCCCGGAAGCCGTACTGGTCGAGCGCCCACGGCGCGTGCTCGCGCGACGAGCCGCAGCCGAAGTTCTGGCGCGTGAGCAGCACCGACGCGCCGTTGTAGCGCGGCTGGTTCAGCACGAAATCAGGGTTCACCTTGCGCGTGGCGGGGTCCTGGCCGGGTTCGCCATGGTCGAGGTAACGCCATTCGTCGAACAGGTTCGGGCCGAAGCCCGTGCGCTTGATGGACTTCAGGAACTGCTTGGGAATGATCGCGTCGGTGTCGACGTTTTCACGGTCGAGCGGCGCGACCAAGCCCTTGTGGATGCGAAAAGCTTGCATGGTGTCCTAAGTGACGCTTACTTCTTCTTGTCGGCGGATTCCTCCACCTTCTCCCCGGCCTTCTGAACGTCCTTGCCAAAGCCGCTGACGGTGTTGCAACCGACGAGCACGAGGCAGGCGCTGGCGAACAGGATGGCAGTGATCTTTTTCATGGGATCGTCCTTTCGGGGAGGTGGTGGAGCCCTCAGTGTGTCAGGCGAGCCGACGCACGTCGACGAAATGGCCTTCGATGGCGGCCGCGGCCGCCATGGCCGGGCTCACCAGGTGCGTGCGGCCACCCGCGCCCTGCCGCCCCTCGAAGTTGCGGTTGGACGTGGAGGCGCAGCGCTCGCCCGGCTCCAGCCGGTCGGCGTTCATGGCCAGGCACATCGAGCAGCCCGGCTCGCGCCATTCGAAGCCCGCGTCGGTGAAGATCTTGTCGAGACCTTCGCGCTCGGCCTGCTCCTTCACGAGCCCGGACCCCGGCACCACGAGCGCCAGCTTCACGTTCTTCGCGAGCTTGCGGCCCAGGCGGCGCACGACGGCGGCGGCCTCGCGCATGTCCTCGATGCGGGAGTTGGTGCACGAGCCGATGAACACCTTGTCGATCAGGATGTCCGCGATGGGCTTGTTCGGCTCGAGGTTCATGTACGTCAGCGCACGTTCCATGGCACCGCGCTTGTTCGCGTCCTTCTCGCGATCGGGGTCCGGCACGCGGTCCTCGATGGAGAGCACCATCTCGGGCGAGGTGCCCCAGGTGACCTGCGGGCGGATCTGCGTGGCGTCGAGTTCGACGACCGCATCGAACTTCGCGTCGGCATCGGAATGCAGCGTGCGCCAGTAGGTGATGGCTTGCTGCAGTTCGGGACCGGTGGGCGAGAACGGGCGGTTCTGTACGTACTGGATGGTGGTGTCGTCGACGGCCACCAGGCCCGCGCGGGCGCCGCCCTCGATGGCCATGTTGCAGACCGTCATGCGGCCTTCCATGCTCAGCGCACGGATGGCCGAGCCGGCGAACTCGATGGTGTAGCCCGTGCCGCCGGCGGTGCCGATGCGGCCGATGATGGCGAGCACGATGTCCTTCGCGCCGCAGCCGAAGGGCAGCTGGCCCTCGACCTTCACGAGCATGTTCTTCGCCTTGCGGGCGAGCAGCGTCTGCGTGGCGAGCACGTGCTCGACCTCGCTGGTGCCGATGCCGTGCGCCAGCGCCCCGAACGCGCCGTGCGTGGACGTGTGCGAGTCACCGCAGACCACGGTCATGCCGGGCAGCGTGGCGCCCTGCTCCGGGCCGATGACGTGCACGATGCCCTGGCGCTTGTCGTTCATCTTGAACTGCGTGATGCCCAGGCGGTCGCAGTTGGCGTCGAGCGTGTCGACCTGCAGGCGCGAGACCGGGTCGGCGATGCCGTGCGAGCGGTCGGTGGTGGGCACGTTGTGGTCGCTGACCGCCAGGTTGGCGGACAGGCGCCACACCTTGCGGTGCGCCTGCTCCAGGCCTTCGAAGGCCTGCGGGCTGGTGACTTCGTGCACCAGGTGGCGGTCGATGTAGAGCACGGCGGTGCCGTCCTCTTCGGTGTGGACGACGTGTTCGTCCCAGATCTTGTCGTACAGCGTGCGGCCCATGGCTTGCGTTTTCCGTGGCTCTGGCAGGGGAAGAGGCTGATTTTAGGCGTTTCGCAACAAAAACCCCGGCTCGAGGCCGGGGTTTCTTTGCGATTTCGAGGGGTCGGCCCTTTCGGACCGGCCTCCGAAACGGCGTTCAGCGTTGCGCGATCGGTTTGACGTCGCGGGCAACCGAGCCGTTGAATAGCTGACGGGGACGGCCGATCTTGTACTCCGGGTCGCCGATCATCTCGTTGAGCTGGGCGATCCAGCCCACCGTGCGCGCGAGCGCGAAGATGGCCGTGAACAGGCTCACCGGGATGCCGATGGCGCGCTGGACGATGCCCGAGTAGAAGTCGACGTTCGGGTACAGCTTGCGCGACACGAAGTAGTCGTCTTCCAGGGCGATCTTCTCGAGGGCCATGGCCAGCTTGAACAGCGGGTCGTTCTGCAGGCCCAGGGCGTTGAGCACCTCGTGGCAGGTCTCGCGCATCAGCTTGGCGCGCGGGTCGTAGTTCTTGTAGACGCGGTGACCGAAGCCCATCAGCTTGATGCCGGAGTTCTTGTCCTTCACCTGCTTGATGAACTCGCCGATCTTCTCGATGCCGCCCGAACGCTGGATGTCTTCCAGCATGTTGAGCGCGGCTTCGTTCGCACCGCCGTGGGCAGGGCCCCACAGGCAGGCGACGCCGGCGGCGATGGCCGCGAACGGGTTCGTGCCCGACGAGCCGCACAGGCGGACCGTGGAGGTCGAGGCGTTCTGCTCGTGGTCGGCGTGCAGGATGAAGATGCGGTCGAGGGCGCGCACGACGACGTCGTTCGGCGTGTAGTCCTCGCACGGCGTGGCGAACATCATGCGCGTGAAGTTCGCGGCGTACGACAGGTCGTTCTTCGGGTAGATGTACGGCTGGCCGATGCCGTACTTGTAGGCCATGGCGACCAGCGTGGGCATCTTCGCGATCAGGCGGATGGCCGAGATCTCGCGGTGCTCCGGATTCGTGATGTCCGTGCTGTCGTGATAGAAGGCCGACAGGCCGCCCACCAGGCCCGTCATGACGGCCATCGGGTGCGCGTCGCGGCGGAAGCCGCGCAGGAAGAACTGCATCTGCTCGTTGACCATCGTGTGCTTGGTCACGAGGCCGGTGAACTCGGTCTTCTGCGTCGCGTTCGGCAGTTCGCCGTTCAGCAGCAGGTAGCAGGTCTCGAGGTAGTCGCAGTTCGTGGCGAGCTGCTCGATGGGGTAGCCGCGGTACAGCAGTTCGCCCTTGTCGCCATCGATGTACGTGATGGCCGACTGGCACGAGGCCGTGGACAGGAAGCCGGGGTCATAGGTGAACTTGCCGGTCTGAGCGTACAGCTTGCGGATGTCGATGACATCGGGGCCGACGCTGCCTTTGTAAACCGGCAGGTCCATCGCGGGGCTGCCGTCCGAGAACGACAGGGTGGCTTTCACGTCAGACGGGGTCATGGGCATTCCTTAAAAACGAAAAATTGCGGGAAAGACACTCTTCATCGGCTGCCTGGGCAGGCACGTCAGCGGGGCAGCGCGGGCGCCCGAAGCTGGTGCAGAACGGTCAGCACCTCTTCGGTCGCCAATTCGCCCTCGGGTTCCTTCCGGGCGAGCAACAGATCGAGCAGGTCGTTGTCGGACAGGTCCATCAACGCGAGCAAGGCTTGGGCCTGATTCTCCGTCAAGGAGGCTTCATGGCGTGCGAAGAAGCGCTCGACGAACAGGTCATTCTCCAGCAAGCCGCGGCGGCAGCGCCACTTCAGTTTGCTGAGGGCCCGGGCATCGATCAGTTGCTCGGTCATGGGATTAAACCGCGCGGCGCACCATCAGTTCCTTGATCTTCCCAATGGCCTTGGTGGGGTTGAGGCCCTTCGGGCAGACGTCCACGCAATTCATGATCGTGTGGCACCGGAACAGGCGGTACGGATCCTCGAGGTTGTCGAGGCGTTCCGCCGTACCCTGGTCCCGGCTGTCGGCGATGAAACGGTAGGCCTGCAGCAGGCCGGCGGGGCCGACGAACTTGTCGGGGTTCCACCAGAAGCTGGGGCAGCTCGTGGAGCAGCTCGCGCACAGGATGCACTCGTACAGGCCGTTGAGCTCTTCACGCTCTTCCGGCGACTGCAGGCGCTCCTTCTCGGGCGGCGGCACGTCGTTCACGAGGTACGGCTTGATCGAGTTGTACTGCGTGAAGAACTGGGTCATGTCCACGATCAGGTCGCGGATGACCGGCAGCCCCGGCAGCGGCTTCAGCACGATCGGGTCCTTGAGCGTGCGCATGTTCGTGAGGCACGCGAGGCCGTTCTTGCCGTTGATGTTCATCGCGTCCGAACCGCAGACGCCTTCGCGGCACGAGCGGCGGAACGACAGCGTCGGGTCCACCTGCTTGAGCTTCACGAGTGCGTCGAGCAGCATGCGCTCGCTGCCGTCGAGCTCGACCTCGATGGTCTGCATGCGCGGCTTCGTGTCGGTGTCGGGGTCGTAGCGGTAGATCTGGAATACACGCTTGGTCATGACTTCTTTCCTGGTGCGCTAAGGGAGTTCCGGCCGTTCAGAACGAACGCACCTTCGGCGGGATCGATGCGGTGGTCAGCGGCGTGAGGTTCACCGGCTTGTACTCGAGGCGCAGGTCGGACGAGTACCACAGCGTGTGCTTCATCCACTCCTTGTCGTTGCGGCCGTTCGGGAACTCCGGCGTGTCGCCGTAGTCGTCGACGGTGTGCGCGCCGCGGCTCTCGTGGCGGGCGGCGGCCGAGATCATCGTGGCCAGGGCCACCTCGATGAGGTTCTCGACTTCCAGCGCCTCGATGCGGGCCGTGTTGAACACCTTGGACTTGTCGGCCAGGTGGATGTTCTTCACGCGCTTGGCGACTTCCTTGATCTGCTTCACACCCTCGTCCATGACGGCCTGGGTGCGGAACACCGCGGCGTGGGCCTGCATGGTGGAGCGGATGTCGTTGGCCACGTCCTGGGCGTATTCGCCCGACGTGCTCGACTCGTACTTCGCGAGGCGCGACAGCGTGAAGTCGGCGGCCGTGGCCGGCAGGTCCTTGTGGCCCTTGGCCTTCAGGTTCGCGTCGACGATGTGGTTGCCGGCCGCGCGGCCGAACACCAGCAGGTCGAGCAGCGAGTTCGTGCCGAGGCGGTTCGCGCCGTGCACGCTCACGCAGGCGCACTCGCCCACGGCATAGAGGCCGTTGATGATCTCGTTCTTGCCGTCCTTCGGCACCACGACCTGGCCGTGGATGTTCGTCGGGATGCCACCCATCTGGTAGTGGATGGTGGGCACCACGGGGATCGGTTCCTTCGTGATGTCGACGTTCGCGAAGTTGTGGCCGATCTCGAACACGGACGGCAGGCGCTTCATGATGGTCTCGGCGCCCAGGTGGGTCATGTCGAGGACCACGTAGTCCTTGTTGGGACCGCAGCCACGGCCTTCCTTGATTTCCTGGTCCATGCAGCGGGACACGAAGTCGCGCGGGGCCAGGTCCTTCAGCGTGGGCGCGTAGCGCTCCATGAAGCGTTCGCCGTTGCTGTTGCGCAGGATGGCGCCTTCGCCGCGGCAGCCTTCGGTCAGCAGCACGCCCGCGCCGGCCACGCCGGTGGGGTGGAACTGCCAGAACTCCATGTCCTGCAGCGGGATGCCGGCGCGGGCGGCCATGCCGAGGCCGTCGCCGGTGTTGATGAACGCGTTCGTGGAGGCCGCGAAGATGCGCCCTGCCCCGCCGGTGGCGAGCAGCACGGTCTTGGCTTCGAGGATGTGCACGTCGCCCGTTTCCATCTCGAGGGCGGTGACACCGACGACGTCGCCGCTGTCGTCACGGATCAGGTCGAGGGCCATCCACTCGACGAAGAAGTTCGTGCGGGCCTTGACGTTCTGCTGGTACAGCGTGTGCAGCATCGCGTGACCGGTGCGGTCGGCCGCGGCGCAGGCGCGCTGCACGGGCTTCTCGCCGTAGTTGGCGGTGTGGCCGCCGAACGGGCGCTGGTAGATGGTGCCGTCGGGGTTGCGGTCGAACGGCATGCCGAAGTGTTCGAGCTCGTACACGACCTTCGGGGCTTCACGGCACATGAACTCGATGGCGTCCTGGTCGCCGAGCCAGTCGGAGCCCTTCACCGTGTCGAAGAAGTGGTAGTGCCAGTTGTCCTCGGACATGTTGCCGAGCGACGCGCCGATGCCACCCTGGGCAGCGACGGTGTGCGAGCGGGTCGGGAAGACCTTCGACAGCACGGCCACGTTCAGGCCGGCCTGGGCCAACTGCAGCGAAGCCCGCATGCCGGAGCCGCCGGCTCCGACGATCACGACGTCGAACTTGCGCTTGGTCACAGAAGTAGTTGCGCTCACGTTTACAGTCTCCACAGCACTTGGACGGCCCAGCCGCCACAACCCACCAGCCAAACGATCACAGCCACCTGAAGCGCGAGCTTCACGCCCACGGCCTTGACGTAGTCCATCAGCACGTCGCGCATGCCCACCCACACGTGGTACAGCAGGGCCACGATGGTGACGAACGTCAGCAGCTTCATCCACTGCGACGAGAAGATGGCGCTCCACTTGGCGTAGCCCATCTCGGCGCCGAAGAGGATCTGCACGATGAGCGCGACGGTGAAGAGCGCCATCAGCACGGCCGTGACGCGCTGCGCGAGCCAGTCGCGCAGGCCGTAGTGCGCGCCGACGACGACGCGCTTGGAACCGTAGTTCGGAGTTGTCATGTTCGGAGGTTCCGGATCAGAAGAAGAGCTTGAAGCCCAGGGCAGCCGTCAGCAGCAGGCTGATGGCCAGCGTGGCGACGGCCGAGCTGCGGCCGAATTCCTTGCTCACCGAGTGGGTGGCGTCCATGTAGAGGTGGCGCACGCCGGCGGTGAAGTGGTGCAGGTAGGCCCAGATCAGCGCGAGCACCACCAGCTTGAAGAACCAGCCCGGCACGAAGCCGAGGCCGCCCACGAACACGTCCGCGATGTACTGGTACGTGATGTCGGAGTTGAGGCTGTTGTCGAGCAGCCAGATGATGAACGGCAACAGCACGAACATGATGATCCCGCTCACGCGGTGCAGGATCGAGACCCAGCCGGCCGGAGGCAGGCGGTACTGGGTCGCGTCGACGAGACGCATCGTGCCCGGTCGCTGTTTGATGGTGTCTGACATAAAACCTCGTTGCTCTGACAAAGAAGGACGGGACCCGGATGGCCCCTTCGACCCGCGACCATAGCCACAGGAAACTTGTGGATTTTATTGCAACGCAGCACGTTGCGCTCGCGCAATGTCAGTCCGCGGCTCGATCCGCGCACAAACACCACACGCTGTTCAACTCAGTTCGTTGCGGTAGTAGTGCGCCTCGGTGTTGTAAAGGCCGCGCCGCAGCTCGACCGGCTTGTCGTCGTAGGTGCGCGACAGGCGCTCCACGCTCAGCAGCGGCGCACCCTGCGCCACCTGCAGAAGTTCCGAGGCCGTCGCGTCGGCGGCCACGGCCCTCAATTGTTCCTCGGCGCGGATCATGCGCACGCCGAACTCGGTCTCGAACATGCCGTACATGGGCCCGCGGTACTCGGCGAGCCGCTCCCCCGTGAGGCCCTTGAAGAGGTTGCCCGGCAACCAGATGTCGTCGAGCACCACGGGCACGCCCCGGAAGTGCATCACGCGGCGCACCTCGACGACGGGGTCGCCCGCCTTCAGCTCGAGGGCGCGGCTCACGTCGGCCGGCGCGCGCAACCTGCGGCAATCGATCACGCGCCGGGTCACGTTACCCGTTTCACCGTCGTCGGACATCAGCCGGAGGAAACGGAACTGGATCTTCTGTTCGGAATGGGTGGCGACGAAGGTGCCCTTGCCCTGGCGGCGGACGACGAGGTTCTCGTCGGCCAGCGCGTCGATGGCCTTGCGGACCGTGCCCTGGCTCACCTTGTAGCGCGCGGCGAGCTCGACCTCGCTCGGGATCAGTTCGCCCGGCCGCCATTCGCCGGCCTGCAGGCTGCGGGTGATCAGCGTCTTGATCTGCTGGTACAGCGGGCTGAATGCCGGTCCGTCCGACACAGGGTCGGTGGTGGACGAGGCGGGGGACGAAACCATGGGCGGATTGCAGCACAAGCCCCTCCTCGCGTCCATGAATCCCGACCGCCTGTCTTATATAAGACATAAGAGCATTGACGGGCTTCGGGTTGGCCCCTAGACTCGCCTACACTTCCGGTCTGGCCCCCGACGCGCTGCCGCCTCCGGCGACACCCTCGCCGCCCGCGCCAACGCCTGCCACCGTCGAATCCTCACCACTTCCAAGCGGAGTCCCCCCATGAGCAAGAAACCCGTTCGCGTTGCTGTCACCGGTGCCGCCGGTCAGATCGGTTACGCCCTGCTGTTCCGTATCGCCTCCGGCGAAATGCTGGGCAAGGACCAGCCGGTGATCCTGCAGCTGCTGGAAATCCCCGACGAAAAGGCCCAGAACGCGCTCAAGGGCGTGATCATGGAACTCGAAGACTGCGCGTTCCCGCTGCTGGCCGGCATCGAAGCCCACAGCGACGCCGAGTCCGCCTTCAAGAACACCGACTACGCCATCCTCGTGGGCGCCCGCCCCCGCGGCCCGGGCATGGAACGCAAGGACCTGCTGAGCGCCAACGCCCAGATCTTCACGGTGCAAGGCAAGGCCCTGAACAAGGTCGCCTCGCGCAACGTGAAGGTGCTCGTGGTCGGCAACCCCGCCAACACCAACGCCTACATCGCGATGAAGAGCGCGCCGGACCTGCCGCGCGAGAACTTCACCGCCATGCTGCGCCTCGACCACAACCGCGCCGCCTCGCAGATCGCGGCCAAGACCGGCGGCACCGTCGGCGGCATCGAGAAGCTGACCGTCTGGGGCAACCACTCGCCCACGATGTACGCCGACTACCGCTTCGCCACCATCGACGGCAAGAACGTCAAGGAAGCGATCAACGACGACGTGTGGAACCGTGACACGTTCCTGCCCACCGTGGGCAAGCGCGGCGCCGCCATCATCGCCGCCCGCGGCCTGAGCTCGGCCGCCTCGGCTGCCAACGCCGCCATCGACCACATGCGCGACTGGGCCCTGGGCACCAACGGCAAGTGGGTCACGATGGGCATCCCGTCGAACGGCGAATACGGCATCCCGAAGGACGTGATCTTCGGCTTCCCGGTCACCACCGAGAACGGCAAGTACAAGATCGTCGAAGGCCTGCCCATCGACGCCTTCAGCCAGGAACGCATCGACCTGACGCTCAAGGAACTCACCGAAGAGCAGGACGGCGTCAAGCACCTCCTCTGAGCGCGGCATGACCCTGCGGCACCTCGGTGCCGCACCCCTCGAAAGGCCAGCGAATCCCGCTGGCCTTTTGCTTTGCGGCCAAGTAGGCTGACGAGATGAAGACCGAAGCCCTCCACCCGCGCACCGCGCTGTTCGAATCGGACGAACGCGCCCCCGCCCTGCCCGTCTGCGACCACTACGCCGGCGTTCCGGCCCGCATGGCCAAGAGCCTCCAGATGCAGGGCGAACTGGGCCCGGTCTTCGACGTCACCCTCGACTGCGAGGACGGCGCCCCCGTCGGCGGCGAAGCCGAACACGCCGCCCACGTGGCCGAGTTGCTCGTGTCCCCGGCCAACCGCTTCGACCGCGTGGGCGCCCGCGTGCACCCGGCCGACCACCCGTCGTTCGAGCAGGACGTCGACACCCTCGTGAAGACCGCGGGCCAGCGCCTCGCGTACCTGATGGTGCCGAAGGTCTCCGGCCTCGCGCAGACCACCCGCGCCGTCGAGGCCATCGACGCGGCCGCGCGCCGCCACGACGTCGCGCGCCGGATCCCGGTGCACGCGCTGATCGAGACCCACGGCGGCCTGCGCGAGGTGTTCGCCATCGCCGCACTGCCGCGCATCGAGTCGCTGTCCTTCGGCCTGATGGACTTCGTGTCCGCGCACCGCGGCGCCATCCCCCAGGCCGGCATGAGCGCGCTCGGGCAGTTCGAGCACCCGCTCGTGCTGCGCGCCAAGCTCGAGATCGCCGCCGCGTGCCATGCCGCGGGCAAGACCCCGTCGCACTGCGTGGTCACCGAGTTCCGCCGGGCCAGCCTGCTGCAGGAGGCCGCCACGAAGGCGTGCCGCCAGCTGGGCTACCTGCGCATGTGGAGCATCCACCCCGACCAGATTCGCCCGATCGTCGAGGCCTTCGCCCCCACCGCCGCCGAGACGGACATGGCCACCGAGATCCTGATGGCCGCACGTGCGGCCCGCTGGGCCCCCATCAGCCACCGCGACACCCTGCACGACCGGGCCAGCTACCGCTACTTCTGGCACGTCCTCGAACGCGCCCACCGCACCGGGCAGCCGCTGCCGGCCGAGGTGCGGGAGGTCTTTTTCGAAGGCGACCGCCCCTGAAAGTGTCGCAATCCCGTCACAGCCGCCAAACAATTGTTTCCGCCCCCCGCCGCGCCTGTGGCGCACCGCTAGCACGACCCACGACGGCCGTGTGCGGCCCGACCCTGATCGCAGCGTGAATTCGCGCACGGCCGCGGCGATCGGCGCACACTGCCTCCTGAAGGAACCCCACCGCCGGGGTGCCGAGCGGTCCGTGAGCCCCTCCGCGGCCGGGCGCAAATTGTTTCAATCGGGTGCGTTGCCGGCTGCCTGCCACGGAGCAGCCACTCCACAATCGCGCCCACCTTCACCAACATCCCCTTGGAGTTTTCCGATGATCCGCATTGCCGCTCTTGCAGCCGCTCTCGCCCTCACGAGCGTGTCCGCCCTGGCCCAGCAGGCCGCCCCGGCCGAGAAGAAGCCGGCCGCCGCCAAGAAGGCCCCCGCGAAGAAGGCCGCCGCTGCCCCCGCCGCCAAGACCCTGGCGCCCGCCAGCCAGGAACAGCTGATGGCCGCCGAACGCACCTACTTCGGTGACTACGAGTGCGATTTCAAGCAGACGATCCAGATCGCCATGAACCCGAAGTCGCCGGGCTACATCGACGTGGCGTTCAAGAAGGCCATCTATACGATGAAGCCCGTGCTGTCGTCCACCGGCGCCCTGCGCCTGGAAGACGTGACCGGCCGCACCCTGCTGATCCAGATCGCCAACAAGTCCATGCTGATGGACGTGAAGGTGGGCCAGCGCCTGGTGGACGACTGCGTGCACGAGAAGCAGCGCGAAACCGCCATGGCCGTGAAGCAGCAACAGGCCTCGCAGCCGATCAACTGATCCCTGCGGTGTCACTTCGGTGACGTCTTGTCCGAGCAGACCGCTCGGACGCCAACACTCCGAATCGATTGGTATGTACAATTCGTACGTACTGATCCATTCGGAGGTTGCCCATGGAAGCCACTGTCGCGGAACGCGGCCAGATCACACTGCCCAAGGCGGTGCGTGATGCACTGGGCTTGACCAAGGGCACCACCCTCAAGGTCGAACTGGACGGCGGCCGCATCATCCTCCGCAAGGATGTCAGCAAGGCCCTGCGCGAAGCGCGCGGCAAGTTCAAGCTCGTCGACGGCTACACCAGCACCGACGACGCCATGCGCGCCATCCGCGGCCGCGCCCCCAACGACCCGCTCGACCAATGATCGCGGTCGACTCCTCCGTGTTGTTCGACGTGCTGATCGGCGATCCGCAGTTCGCGGCCGCGTCGGAAACCTGCATCGGCGACGCCCTCGCCCGCGACGACGTGGTCGTCTGCGAAGCCGTGGTGGCCGAGGTGCAGTCCATGCTGGACACCTCGGTCAACCTCATGGACACGCTCGGCCAGCTGGGCATCCGCTACGACCCCGTCGGTGAAGCCGCCGCCATGCGCGCCGGCCACATGAACAAGCGCTTCCGTGCCCGTGGCGGCAAGCGCGAACGGGTCGTGGCCGACTTCCTGGTCGGGGCCCATGCCTTGCTTCAGTGTGACGCCCTGATCACCCGGGACGCCGCCTTCTTCCGCGACTTTTTCAAAGGTCTCAAGGTCATCCAGCCCACGGCCCCATGAGGGCCGGCGGCTCCCATTCCCGCTTTTTCAGAGAGAGAGAGAACCCACCATGCTCCAAGCCTATCGCCAACATGTCGCCGAACGCGCCGCGCTCGGCATCCCGCCGCTGCCGCTGTCGGCGCAGCAGACCGCCGAGGTCATCGAGCTGCTGAAGGCTCCGCCCGCGGGCGACGGCGCCGAGCTGGTGCAGCTGCTCACCCATCGCGTGCCTGCCGGCGTGGACGACGCAGCCAAGGTCAAGGCCTCCTACCTGGCCGCCGTGGCCCACGGCACCGAAGCCTGCTCGCTGATCTCGCGTGAACAGGCCACCCAGCTGCTCGGCACCATGCTCGGCGGCTACAACATCAGCCCGCTGGTCGACCTGCTCGACGACGCCGCCGTCGGCGCCGTGGCCGCGGAAGGCCTCAAGAAGACGCTGCTGATGTTCGACCAGTTCCACGACGTCAAGGAAAAGGCCGACAAGGGCAACGCCAACGCCAAGGCCGTGCTGCAGAGCTGGGCCGACGCCGAGTGGTTCACGAGCCGCCCGGAAGTGCCGGCCAGCATCACCGTCAGCATCTTCAAGGTGCCCGGCGAAACCAACACCGACGACCTGTCGCCCGCCCCCGACGCCTGGAGCCGCCCGGACATCCCGCTGCACGCCCTGGCGATGCTGAAGAACAAGCGCGACGGCGCCCCGTTCACGCCGGAGGAAGACGGCAAGCGCGGCCCGATCAAGTTCATCCAGGACCTGGCCGCCAAGGGCAACATGGTCGCCTACGTCGGCGACGTGGTCGGCACCGGCTCCAGCCGCAAGTCCGCCACCAACTCGGTGCTGTGGTTCACGGGCGAGGACATCCCCTTCATCCCGAACAAGCGTTTCGGCGGCGTGTGCCTCGGCAACAAGATCGCCCCGATCTTCTACAACACGATGGAAGACGCCGGCGCGCTGCCGATCGAACTCGACGTGTCGCAGATGAACATGGGCGACGTGGTGGAACTGCGCCCGTACGACGGCAAGGCCCTGAAGAACGGCCAGGTCATCGCCGAGTTCAAGGTCAAGAGCGACGTGCTCTTCGACGAAGTGCGCGCCGGCGGCCGCATCCCCCTGATCGTCGGCCGCGGCCTGACCGCCAAGGCGCGTGAAGCCCTCGGTCTGGCGCCCAGCACGCTGTTCCGCCTGCCCCAGGCCCCGGTGGACACCAAGAAGGGCTTCTCGCTCGCGCAGAAGATGGTCGGCCGCGCCTGCGGCATGCCGGAAGGCCAGGGCGTGCGCCCGGGCACGTACTGCGAGCCGCGCATGACCTCGGTGGGTTCGCAGGACACCACGGGCCCGATGACCCGCGACGAACTGAAGGACCTCGCCTGCCTCGGCTTCTCCGCCGACCTGGTGATGCAGAGCTTCTGCCACACGGCCGCGTATCCGAAGCCCGTGGACGTGAAGATGCACCACGACCTGCCCGAGTTCATCAGCACCCGCGGCGGCATCGCGCTGCGCCCGGGCGACGGCGTGATCCACAGCTGGCTCAACCGCTTCCTGCTGCCCGACACCGTCGGCACCGGCGGCGACAGCCACACCCGCTTCCCGATCGGCATCAGCTTCCCCGCGGGCTCCGGCCTGGTGGCGTTCGCCGCCGCCACGGGCGTGATGCCGCTCGACATGCCGGAGAGCGTGCTCGTGCGCTTCAAGGGCAAGATGCAGCCGGGCGTCACCCTGCGTGACCTCGTCAACGCGATCCCGCTGTATGCCATCCGCCAGGGCCTGCTGACGGTCGAGAAGAAGGGCAAGAAGAACATCTTCTCGGGCCGCATCCTCGAGATCGAAGGCCTGCCCGACCTGAAGGTCGAGCAAGCGTTCGAACTGAGCGACGCCTCGGCCGAGCGTTCGGCCGCCGGCTGCACGGTGCACCTGAACAAGGATCCGATCATCGAGTACGTCAACAGCAACATCACGCTGATGAAGTGGATGATCGCCGAGGGCTACGCGGACGCACGCACCCTGCAGCGCCGCATCGCCGCCCAGGAAGCCTGGCTGAAGGACCCGCAGCTGCTCAAGGGCGACGCCGACGCCGAGTACGCCGCCGTCATCGAGATCGACCTGGCCGACATCCACGAGCCCATCGTGGCCTGCCCGAACGATCCGGACGACGTGAAGACGCTCGCCGATGTCGCCGGCGCCAAGATCGACGAAGTGTTCATCGGCTCGTGCATGACCAACATCGGTCACTTCCGTGCCGCGTCGAAGCTGCTCGAGAACAAGCGCGACATCCCGGTGAAGCTGTGGGTGGCCCCGCCGACCAAGATGGACGCGAAGAAGCTGTCCGACGAAGGCCACTACGGCGTGCTCGGCACGGCCGGCGCCCGCATGGAAATGCCGGGTTGCAGCCTGTGCATGGGCAACCAGGCCCAGGTGAAGGAAGGCGCCACGGTGTTCTCCACCAGCACCCGCAACTTCCCGAACCGCCTCGGCAAGAACAGCAACGTCTACCTCGGTTCCGCCGAGCTGGCCGCCATCTGCTCGAAGCTCGGCCGCATCCCCACGAAGGAAGAGTACCTGGCCGACATGGGCGTGCTGACCGCTGCCAGCGACAAGGTCTACCAGTACCTCAACTTCGACCGCATCGACGAGTTCACCGAAGCGGCCGACAAGGTCTCGGCTTGATCCTCACCTCGATGTGAGACCCGGAAGGCCCGCGCAAGCGGGCCTTTTTCATGGGTGCTTCACACAGCTTTACGAAAGTTCCGTCGAACCCGGGAAAGTCCGCCCCGGGACAACCCGAGCGGCAGCGACTGCGTTCAAGTCGCTGCCGTTCCGCCCTCCGCAGAATCCGTTCCGTCCCAGGCCACGATGCCGAGGATGAACACACAAGAACCCTGACGGAGACAACCTTGAACGCATCCCTCAAGCGACTGGCCTTCGCGGCCGCCCTCTGCGTGCCGCTGGCCGCCTGGTCCGGCACCTTCACTGACACCTACTCCGGCTCCGGCGGCACCTCCAGCTGCCTGACGAGCTACAAGCTGCGCGGCAACGAACCGTCGAGCGGCAAGCACCCCGTCTTCCTCTACATGGTGGGCACCACCGAGACCTACGACAACGGCCAGGCCATGGCCGCCGTCAACGAGATGGCCGCCAAGGGCTTCGTCGCCGCCGCCGTCGAGTACAACAGCGGCTCGTTCGGCACCTGCTCCCAGATCGGCCAGAAGGCCGCCTGCATCTTCAAGCCCAGCAGCTCGGCCAGTGCCGTGAGCAAGCTGTGCGCACGCGCCACCGCCGACTGCAGCAAGGGTGTGGTCGTCGCCGGCTTCAGCCAGGGTTCGGTGATCGCCACCACCGCGAAGAACTACGACAGCCGCGTGCGCGCTGCCTACGGCATGGGCGCCCACACCACCTACTCGGTCTACAGCCTGTCCTCGTGCATGACGGCCGGCACGTACACGCTGCCCACGTCGAACCTGCGCATCGTCAACGGCGAGACCGACACCTTCCCCGGCGGCACGCCTGCCACCGTGCGCGCGTCCTCGCAGAACGTCACGGGCAAGAACTGCGGCAGCAGCGCCTACAACTGCCAGAACAGCAACGGCAGCGGCTGGATCATGGTGCGCGGCTCGCAGGTCGGCGACCTCTCGGCCGACCACTGCTACCAGCGCGCCAGCGGCGACTGCCTGGGCCTGCAGGACGTGCTGGACAACGGCTGGCGCAACGGCAGCGACCCGTGGGAACTCAAGGCCAACCTGACCTGGCTGGCGGGCTTCGCCACGCCGTGACGTCTGCACGGGACGATCGCTGAAAAGAACCCTTGTCTGGGGTGTTTGGGGCCCCCGGTGCACGTCTGGCCGGGTGCCCCGTTTTGCCTGACGCAACGGACCTCAGGTTCGCCCCGAGGTCCGTGGCCACGCCACGGGACTATCGTCGACCATGTCCTTCCGCCACGACACACGCGGCACACCGAACCAGATGTACCTGTTCGACGACGGGTTCGTGTTCACCTGCCGCGACGTCCATTCCGAAACGGCCCGCTTCAACGCGGCCCTGCTGCTCTCGCTCGACGGCGGCAGTTTCGACCTCGGCGCCGGCGACAGCACCCACCGGCTCTCGGCCGCCGCGGTGCGCCCGCTGCTCACGCGGCGGCTGCACGCCGACGGCCACCGCTTCGTCAGCATCGGCCTGAGCCCCAACCACGTGGACTTCCGCCCGTTCGGCGTGCTCACCGCACCGGGCTACCTGGGCCTCGACCCCGCGCCGTTCGCGCGCTGGGCCGGCCCCCTCGCCGCGCTGCACGCGGGCGAGCTGGCGCCACTGGCCGCCCGTGACCTCTCCGACCAGCTGGTGCGCGAGGCCGTGGCGCAGCTGCCCACCCCCCGCCCGCTCGACCCGCGCGTGGCCCACGCCATCGGACGCCTCGACCAGGACCCGCAGCTCCCGCTGGAGGACCTGGCCGACGAGACCGGCCTGTCGTACGACCGCATGTCGCACCTGTTTTCCGAGTCGATGGGACTGCCGCTGCGCAGCTACACGCTCTCGCTGAAGATCCACACGGCCGCCCGGCTGGTGGGCACCGGCCTCAACATGACCGACATCGCCCACGCCGCCGGGTTCTCCGACTCGTCGCACTTCTCGCGCGTGTGGCTGCGCGCGTACGGCGGCACGCCGTCGTACTTCTATGCGAGCGACCACGTGCGCCTGCAGCGGCTGCTGGGTGAACACCCGAACCGCCGCGACGCGTGGTCGGATCAGCGGTCGGGGGCGATCTCGGTGGCGTAGTCGACCAGCGCGCCCAGGATGTCCTGGCCGCGGTCGTCGGCCTCGGGCTCCAGCGCCTCCACGCGCTCGAAGAACGCCTCGAGCGTGAACGCCCCCCCCGCGCCGTCGTGCAGGCGCGCCGCGCAGTGCTGCCGCCACTGCTGCTGTTCCTCGTCGCTCAGCGTGTCGGGGAAGTTGCGCGCGCGGTAGCGGAACAGCAGCTCCTCGAGCCGCGGGTCGGCGAACGCGGGGCGCTTGTCCGCCAGCTGCGACGGCGACAGCCCGCGCAGCCGCGTGAGGTTGCGCCGGTCGTCGTTGCCCACGAAGCCGCCGTACAGGTCTTCGTCGACGTCCACCGGCGTCGACGGTGCCGGCCGCTCGAACACCAGCGGCCACATGCCCGCGAGGCGGTGGCCTTCGCGCGCGGCGATCTCGGCGTGGCGCATCGCGACGTCGCGCTGCAGGTTCCAGCGCGCGGCCGTTTCATCGCTCACCGTCTTCAGGTTGCCCACGACGATGGGCGACTTGTTGATGTGGAGGGTCTTGATGGGCAGGCGCGTCACGCCCTCCGGCAGCGCGTCGGCCTTGCTGAACATGCGCAGGCGCAGCGTCTCGACGTCGAGGTCGAGCAGCTCGGTGGGGTCGGACGCGAGGTCCCACACGATGACCTCGTTCTTGTTCGTGGGGTGCGGCGCCAGCGGCCACACGAGGGCCATGCCGCCGCGTTCGGTGCCATACATGCCCGAGATGTGCAGGAAGGGCTTGCCCACGCCCATCTCGCGGATGACCTCGTCCTTGCGGCGCAGCTTCACGCAGAAGTCCCACAGGCGCGGCTGCTTCGACCTGATCAGGCGCGCGAGCGCGATGGTGGCGCGCACGTCGGAGAGCGCGTCGTGCGCCGCCTCGTGCACGAGGCCGTTGGCCTTGGTGAGGTGCTCGAGCTTGAACGACGGGCGGCCGTCCTCGTGCTTCGGCCATTCGATGCCGTCGGGCCGCAGCGCGTACGTGGCGCGCACGACGTCGAGGATGTCCCAGCGGCCGCACTGGTTCTGCCACTCGCGCGCGTACGGGTCGATCAGGTTGCGCCAGAACAGGTGGCGCGTGACCTCGTCGTCGAAGCGGATCGAGTTGTAGCCCACGCCCACCGTGCCCGGCAGCGCGAGTTCGGCTTCGATGATGCTGGCGAAGCGGTGCTCGGGCACGCCCTCGGCGAGGCAGGTCTGCGGCAGGATGCCGGTCAGCAGGCACGACTCGGGATCGGGCAGGTAGTCCGGTGCCGGCTGGCAATAGACCATCGTGGGCTCGCCGATCTCGTTCAGGTCGGCGTCGGTGCGCACGCCGGCGAACTGCGCGGGGCGGTCGCGCCGCGGCACGCGGCCGAAGGTTTCGTAGTCGTGCCAGTAGAAGGTGTGGGTGTCGCTCATGGCTGCGCGTTCACCGGGCCAGCACGTCGAGCAGCCAGCGGTTGAGGTGGGCGACCTCTTCCAGGCACACCGAGTGGGGCATCGGGTAGTCGTGCCACTCGATGTCGTAGCCGAGCGCGAGCAGCGCGTCGCGCGAGGCGACGGCGCGGGCGAGCGGGATCACCGGGTCCTGCCGGCCGTGCACGAGGAAGATGGGCACGTCGCGGTTGGCGGGGCTCAGCTCGGCCTCGGTCTTGTCGGCCAGCGGCAGGTAGCCCGACAGCCCGGCCAGGCCCGCGAGGCGCTCGGGGTGGCGCAGGCCCACCATCAGCGTCATGGCGCAGCCCTGCGAGAAGCCCGACAGCACGATGCGGTTGGCGGGGATGCCGCGTTCGCGCTCGCGGCGGATCAGCGCGTCGATCAGCACGCGCGACTGGCGCAGGCCGCCTTCGTCCTCGCGCCGGGCGAGGTCGGTGCCGAGGATGTCGTACCAGGCCCGCATCACGTAGCCGCCGTTCACGGTGACCGGGATCTGCGGTGCGTTGGGGAACAGGAAGCGCACGGGGCCGACGGCATCGAGCTTGAGCTCGTCGACGAAGGATTCGAAATCGCGGCCGTCGGCGCCGAGGCCGTGCATCACGATGATCGCGGCGACCGGATTCGGGCCGGTTTCGTATTCGAGGATTTCGAGGGAAGACATGGTGGAAGCGTCTGGAAACGTGAACCGACGCAATTTACCTGAAACCCCCGGGCCGCCCTTTTCGCAAAGGTTCCCCGAAAAGCGTGACTTCCGTCCGCACCCGCCAGATCCACGCGACTGAATTCACGAAATATGTCCGGATCGACACCTCATTTCCACCTTAAGGCCAAGAGGGTCTGCACCGATATTCCGACGGAATGGGAGCGGTCGATGCCGACCTGCGCCCTGATTGAACAACGCTCAGCCCGCATCACGCGACCGTCGCACCCGTCGGAACAAGGACCCACATGGCTTCCATCATCACCTCGCTGAACACGACCCAGATCGCCGGGTTGTCGACTCGCTCGATCGCTGGATTCGGGACCGAAGACTGGGCCGCGTTCAGCTCCGACCAGATCGCCGCGCTGACCACCGCGCAGTTCGCCGCGATCCCGGCCACGTCGATCTTCGCGATCAACACGTCGGTCATCGCCGCCATCGAGACGCGTGACCTGCGCATGCTGGGCGCCGCGACGGTCAAGGCCCTGACCACCGACCAGCTCTCCGTGATGACGAGCGACCAGCTCGGTTCGCTGACCACCGCCCAGGTCGCCGCGCTGACCACGCTGCAGATCGCGGGCCTGTCCACCGACGACCTGAACGCGTTCACCCCGACGCAGTTCGCGGCGCTGACCTCGGCCCAGGCCGCCGCCCTCACCGCCGGCCAGATCGCCAAGCTGCAGACGGACGACCTCGCCGCGCTGAACGTCGCCGCCATCAAGGCCTTCGACTCCGCCGACATCGCGCTGCTGACCACCGACCACATCAACGCGCTGGGCACCGCCCAGATCAACGCGCTGACCGCCTCGCAGGTCGCAGGCCTCACGACCGACCAGATCGCCAAGCTCGACTCCGCCGACCTGCGCGCCCTGTCCTCCGGCGCGCTGCGTGCGCTGACCGACGCGCAGCTGGGCGCCCTGAACTCCGAGCAGATCGCTTCGCTGAGCAACGCACAGGTCGCCTCGCTGACCACCGCGCAGATCGCCGGCCTCTCCACGGATGACCTGAACGCGCTGAGTTCCGCGCAGTTCGCCGCCCTCACCTCCGACCAGGCCTCGGCGCTGACCGCCGGCCAGATCGCCAAGCTCGAAACGGCCGACCTCGCCACGCTGACCCCGGCTGCCATCCGCACGCTGGGCTCCGACGACATCGCGCTGCTGAGCACCGACCAGATCGCCGCCCTCACCTCGGCGCAGGTCGCCGTGCTGTCGAGCGCGCAAGTCGCCGGCCTGACCACCGACCAGATCGGCAAGATCGAGACTGCCGACCTCCGCGCCCTGTCCACCGCCGCGCTGCGCGCACTGACCGACGCGCAGCTGGGTGCCCTGTCCTCCGACCAGATCGGCGTGCTGACGACCGGCCAGGTCGCCTCGCTGAGCAGCAGCCAGATCGCCGGCCTGTCCACCGCCGACCTCAACGCCCTCGGCACCGGCCAGTTCGCCGCGCTGACGTCGGCGCAAGTGGCCGGCCTGAGCACCGACCAGATCTCGCACCTCGAATCCGCCGACCTGCGTGCCCTCACGCCGGCCGCGCTGCGCGCCCTGACGGACGCCCAGCTGGGTGCCCTGACCTCCGACCAGGTCGGCTCGCTGACGAACGCCCAAGTCGCCGCGCTGAGCACCGCCCAGGTCGCCGGCCTCTCCACCGATGACCTGAACGCGCTGACCTCGGCCCAGTTCGCCGCGCTGACCTCGGCGCAAGTGGGTTCGCTCACCGCCGGCCAGCTCGGCAAGCTCGAGACCGCCGACATCGCCGCGATGGACGTGAAGGCCCTCGACTCGGCCGACATCGCCGTGCTGACGACGGACCACATCGTGGCCCTCGGCACCGCCCAGTTCGCCTCGCTGACCGCCGCCCAGGTGGCCGGCCTGACCACCGACCAGATCGCCAAGATCGAGTCCGCCGACCTGCGTGCCATGACCCCGGCCGCGCTGCGTGCGCTGACCGACGCGCAGCTCGGTGCCCTGACGTCCGACCAGATCGGCTCGCTGACCACCGCCCAGGTGTCCGGCCTGTCCACCTCGCAGATCGCTGGCCTCTCGACCGACGACCTCAACGCGCTGACCGCCGCCCAGTTCGCCTCGCTGACCTCGGCCCAGGTCGCCGCGCTGACCGGCGGCCAGATCGCCAAGCTCGAAACGGCCGACCTCGCTGCGCTGAGCCCGAACGCGATCCGCTCGCTGGGTTCCGAAGACGTCGCCCTGCTGACCACGGACCAGATCGTCGCGCTGACCTCGGCCCAGGTGGCCGTGCTGTCGAGCGCACAAGTCGCCGGCCTCACCACCGACCAGATCGGCAAGATCGAATCGGGTGACCTGCGTGCCCTGTCCACCGCCGCGCTGCGCGCGCTGACCGACGACCAGCTCGGTGCCCTGACGTCCGACCAGATCGGCGCCCTGACGACCGGCCAGGTCGCCTCGCTGAGCAGCAGCCAGATCGCCGGCCTGTCCACCGCCGACCTCAATGCCCTCGGCACCGGCCAGTTCGCCGCGCTGAGCGCGAGCCAAGTCGCCGGCCTGACCACCGACCAGATCAGCAAGCTCGAATCCGCCGACCTGCGCGCCCTCACGCCGGCCGCGCTGCGTGCCCTGACCGACGCACAACTGGGTGCCCTGACCTCCGACCAGATGGGCGCGCTGACGAACGCGCAAGTCTCGTCGCTGACGACCGGCCAGATCGCCGGCCTCTCGACCGATGACCTGAACGCCCTCGGCACCGCCCAGTTCGCCGCGCTCAGCAGCGCCCAGGTGGGCTCGCTGACCGCCGGCCAGATCGGCAAGCTCGAAACCGCCGACATCGCCGCGATGGACGTGAAGGCCCTCGACTCGGCCGACATCGCCGTGCTGACGACGGACCACATCGTGGCCCTCGGCACCGCCCAGTTCGCCTCGCTGACCGCCGCGCAAGTGGCCGGCCTCACGACCGACCAGATCGCCAAGATCGAATCGTCCGACCTGCGCGCCATGACCCCGGCCGCGCTGCGCGCCCTGACGGACGCCCAGCTCGGCGCCCTGACCTCCGACCAGATCGGTTCGCTGACCACCGCCCAGGTGGCCGGCCTGTCCACCTCGCAGATCGCCGGCCTCTCGACCGATGACCTGAACGCCCTCGGCACCGCCCAGTTCGCCGCGCTGACGGCCGACCAGGCCGGTGCGCTGACCGCTGGCCAGATCGCCAAGCTCGAAACGGCCGACCTCGCCGCCCTGAGCCCGGCCGCCGTGCGTGCCCTGGGTTCGGAAGACATCGCGCTGCTGACCACCGACCAGGTCGTTGCCCTGACGGCCGCGCAGGTCGCCGTGCTGTCGAGCGCGCAAGTCGCCGGCCTGACGACCGACCAGATCGGCAAGATCGAATCCGCCGACCTGCGTGCCCTGTCGACCGGCGCGATCCGCGCCCTGACGGACGCGCAGCTGGGTGCCCTGACCTCCGACCAGATCGGCGTGCTGACCACCGCGCAAGTGAGCGCGCTGTCCAGCAGCCAGATCGCGGGTCTCTCGACCGCCGACCTGAACGCTCTCGGCACCGCCCAGTTCGCCTCGCTGAGCGCCGCACAAGTCGCGGGCCTGACCACCGACCAGATCGCCCACCTCGAGTCGGCCGACCTGCGTGCCCTCACGCCGGCCGCGCTGCGTGCCCTGACCGACGCACAACTGGGCGCCCTGACCTCCGACCAGATGGGCGCGCTGACGAACGCGCAGGTCTCGTCGCTGACGACCGGCCAGATCGCCGGCCTCTCGACCGATGACCTGAACGCCCTCGGCACCGCCCAGTTCGCCGCGCTGACCTCGGCCCAGGTGAACTCGCTGACCGCCGGCCAGATCGGCAAGCTCGAAACGGCCGACATCGCCGCGATGGATGTGAAGGCCCTCGACTCGGCCGACATCGCCGTGCTGACGACCGACCACATCGTGGCCCTGGGCACCGCCCAGTTCGCTTCGCTGACCGCCGCCCAAGTCGCCGGCCTGACGACCGACCAGATCACGAAGATCGAATCGGCCGACCTGCGCGCGATGACCCCGGCCGCGCTGCGCGCCCTGACGGACGCCCAGCTCGGCGCCCTGACCTCCGACCAGATCGGTTCGCTGACGACCGCGCAAGTGGCGTCGCTGACCACGTCGCAGATCGCGGGTCTCTCGACCGATGACCTCAACGCACTGACCGCCACGCAGTTCGCCGCGCTGACCTCGGTGCAGACCGCCGCCCTGCTCGGCACCCAGATCGCCAAGCTCGAAACGGCCGACCTTGCCGCCCTGAACCCGAACGCGCTGCGCGCCCTGGGTTCGGAAGACGTGGCCCTGCTGACCACCGACCAGATCGTCGCGCTGACCTCGGCCCAGTTCGCCGCCCTCACGAGCGCCCAGGTCGCCGGCCTCACCAGCGACCAGATCGCCAAGATCGAGTCGGGTGACCTGCGCGCCCTGTCCACCGCGACGCTGCGCACGCTGACCTCCGACCAGGTCGCCGCGATGACCAGCGACCAGCTGGCCTCGCTGACCTCGGCCCAGATCGCCTCGCTGGCCACGAACCCGAACCAGCTCTCCGGCCTGTCCACCGCCGACATCGTCGCGCTGACCTCGGCCCAGATCGCCGCGCTGAACAGCGCCCAGCTGGCCTCGCTGACGTCCGACCAGATCGCCGCGATCGAGACGGGTGACATCCGCGCCCTGTCCGTCAACGCGCTGCGCGGCCTGACCGACGCCCAGCTCGGTGCCCTGACCTCCGACCAGTTCGCCGCGCTGACCAACGCCCAGGTCGCCGGCCTGACGACCTCGCAGATCGCCGGCCTCGCCACCAACGACCTGAACGCCCTCACCTCGGTGCAGTTCGCCGCGCTGAGCTCGGCCCAGGTCGAAGCGATGACCGCCGGCCAGATCGGCAAGCTCGAGACCGCCGATGTGGCCGCGCTGACCGCCGCCGCCGTCCGTGGCCTCGGCTCGGACGACATCGCCGCACTGACCACCGACCAGATCGTCGCCCTCGGCACCGCCCAGGTCGCCGCGCTGTCGGCCGCGCAAGTCGCCGGCCTGACGACCGACCAGATCGGCAAGATCGAATCGGCCGACCTGCGTGCCCTGTCCACCGCTGCCCTGCGCGCCCTCACGGACGCCCAGCTCGGCGCGCTGACCTCCGACCAGATGTCGGTGCTGACCACGGCGCAGGTGAACGCGCTGAGCAGCAGCCAGATCGCCGGCCTCACCACCGGTGACCTGAACGCCTTCGGCACCGCCCAGTTCGCCGCGCTCTCGTCGGCGCAAGTGGCCGGCCTGACCACCGACCAGATCTCGCACCTGGAATCCGCCGACCTGCGTGCCCTCACGCCGGCCGCGCTGCGCGCCCTGACGGACGCGCAACTGGGTGCCCTGACCTCCGACCAGATGGGTGCGCTGACGAACGCGCAGGTCGCCTCGCTGACGACCTCGCAGGTCGCCGGCCTCTCGACCGATGACCTGAACGCCCTCGGCACCGCCCAGTTCGCCGCGCTGACCTCGGCCCAGGTGAACTCGCTGACCGCCGGCCAGATCGGCAAGCTCGAAACGGCCGACCTCGCCGCGATGGACGTGAAGGCGCTCGACTCGGCCGACATCGCCGTGCTGACCACCGACCACATCGTGGCCCTGGGCACCGCCCAGTTCGCCTCGCTGACCGCCGCGCAAGTGGCCGGCCTCACGACCGACCAGATCGCCAAGATCGAATCGTCCGACCTGCGTGCCATGACCCCGGCCGCGCTGCGTGCCCTGACCGACGCGCAACTCGGCGCTCTGACTTCCGACCAGATGGGTTCGCTGACGACCGCGCAAGTGGCGTCGCTGACCACGTCGCAGATCGCAGGCCTGTCCACCGATGACCTGAACGCGCTGTCGTCGGCCCAGTTCGCCGCGCTGACCGCCGACCAGGCCGGTGCGCTGACCGCCGGCCAGATCGCCAAGCTGGAGACGGCCGACCTCGCCGCGCTGAACGCCGCCGCCATCCGTGCGCTGGGTTCCGCCGAAGTCGCCCTGCTGACCACCGACCAGATCGTCGCCCTGACCTCGGCGCAAGTGGCCGTGCTGTCGAGCGCCCAGGTCGCCGGCCTGACCACCGACCAGATCGGCAAGATCGAATCGGCCGACCTGCGCGCCCTGTCGACCGCCGCACTGCGCGCCTTCACCGACGCGCAACTCGGTGCCCTGACGTCCGACCAGATCGGCGTGCTGACCACCGCGCAAGTGAGCGCGCTGTCCAGCAGCCAGATCGCGGGTCTCTCCACCGCCGACCTCAACGCCCTCGGCACCGGCCAGTTCGCCGCGCTGAGCGCCGCCCAGGTCGCCGGCCTGACCACCGACCAGATCTCGCACCTGGAATCCGCCGACCTGCGTGCCCTCACGCCGGCCGCGCTGCGCGCCCTCACCGACGCGCAACTGGGTGCGCTGACCTCCGACCAGATCGGTTCGCTGACGAACGCCCAAGTCACGTCGCTCACCACCGCGCAGATCGCCGGCCTCTCGACCGATGACCTGAACGCCCTGTCCTCGGCCCAGTTCGCCGCCCTCGGCTCCGCCCAGGTCGCCGCGCTGACCGCCGGCCAGCTCGGCAAGCTCGAAACCGCGGACATCGCCGCGATGGACGTCAAGGCGCTCGACTCGGCCGACATCGCCGTGCTGACCACCGACCACATCGTGGCCCTGGGCACCGCCCAGTTCGCCTCGCTGACGGCCGCCCAGGTCTCCGGCCTGACGACCGACCAGATCGCCAAGATCGAATCGGCCGACCTGCGCGCGATGACCCCGGCCGCGCTGCGCGCCCTGACGGACGCCCAACTCGGTGCCCTGACCTCCGACCAGATCGGCTCGCTGACCACGCTGCAGGTGTCGTCGCTGACGACCTCGCAGATCGCCGGCCTGTCCACCGATGACCTCAACGCGCTGACGGCCACGCAGTTCGCCGCGCTGACTTCGGTCCAGACCGCCGCCCTGCTCGGCACGCAGATCGCCAAGCTGGAGACGGCCGACCTGGCCGCGCTGAACCCGAGCGCCATCCGCGCCCTGGGCTCGGAAGACGTGGCCCTGCTGACCACCGACCAGATCGTCGCCCTGACCTCGGCGCAAGTGGCCGTGCTGTCGAGCGCCCAGGTCGCCGGCCTCACCACCGACCAGATCGGCAAGATCGAGTCGGGTGACTTGCGCGCCCTGTCGACCGCCGCGCTGCGCGCCTTCACCGACGCGCAACTCGGTGCCCTGACGTCCGACCAGATCGGCGTGCTGACCACGGCGCAAGTGAGCGCGCTGTCCAGCAGCCAGATCGCCGGCCTGTCCACCGCCGACCTCAACGCCCTCGGCACCGGCCAGTTCGCCGCGCTGTCCTCCGCCCAGCTGGCCGGCCTCACGACCGACCAGATCGCGCACCTCGAGTCCTCGGACCTGCGTGCCCTGAGCCCGGCCGCGCTGCGTTCGCTGACCGACGCCCAACTGGGTGCCCTGACCTCCGACCAGATCGGCTCGCTGACCAACGCCCAGGTGTCCGGCCTGAGCACGGCCCAGATCGCCGGCCTGTCCACCGATGACCTGAACGCGCTGACCTCGGCCCAGTTCGCCGCCCTGACCACCGGCCAGGTCGCCGCACTGACCGCCGGCCAGCTCGGCAAGCTCGAGACCGCCGACATCGCCGCGATGGACGTCAAGGCGCTCGACTCGGCCGACATCGCCGTGCTGACCACCGACCACATCGTGGCCCTGGGTTCCGCCCAGTTCGCCTCGCTGACGGCCGCCCAGGTCGCGGGCCTGACGACCGACCAGATCGCCAAGATCGAATCGGCCGACCTGCGTGCCCTGTCGACCGGTGCGATCCGCGCCCTGACCGACGCCCAGCTGGGTGCCCTGACGTCCGACCAGCTCGGCGCGCTGAGCACGCTGCAGGTCTCGTCGCTGACGACCGCGCAGATCGCCGGCCTCTCGACCGACGACCTCAACGCCCTGACCGCCACGCAGTTCGCCTCGCTGACCTCGGCGCAAGCCGCGGCCCTGACGGCCGGCCAGATCGGCAAGCTCGAAACCGCCGACGTGGCCGCCCTGAGCGTCGCCGCCGTCCGCGGCCTCGACTCGGCCGACATCGCCGCGCTGACGACCGACCACATCGTGGCCCTGGGTTCGGCGCAGTTCGCCGCGCTGTCGACCGCGCAAGTCGCCGGCCTCACCACCGACCAGATCGGCAAGATCGAGTCGGGTGACCTCCGCGCCCTGGCCCCGGCCTCGCTGCGTGCCTTCACCGACGCCCAGCTCGGCGCCCTGACCTCCGACCAGATGGCCGCCCTGACCACCGCGCAAGTGGGCGCGCTGGGCAGCAGCCAGATCGCCAGCCTGACGACGCTCGACCTCAACGCCCTCGGCACGGTGCAGTTCGCCGCGCTGAGCGCCGCCCAGGTCGCGGGCTTCACCACCGACCAGATCAGCAAGCTCGAATCGGCCGACCTGCGTTCGCTGACCACCGCCGCGCTGCGCGCCCTCACCGACGCGCAACTGGGTGCCCTGACCTCCGACCAGATCGGTTCGCTGACGAACGCGCAAGTCGCCTCGCTGACGACCGCCCAGGTCGCCGGCCTCTCGACCGATGACCTGAACGCCCTGACCTCGGCCCAGTTCGCTGCGCTGACCACGGCCCAGGTGAACGCGCTGACGGCCGGCCAGCTCGGCAAGCTCGAGACCGCCGACATCGCCGCGATGGACATCAAGGCGCTCGACTCGGCCGACATCGCCGTGCTGACCACCGACCACATCGTGGCCCTGGGCACCGCCCAGTTCGCCTCGCTGACGGCCGCCCAGGCCGCGGGCCTCACGACCGACCAGATCGCCAAGATCGAATCGGCCGACCTGCGTGCCCTGACCCCGGCCACGCTGCGCGCCCTGACCGACGCGCAGCTCGGTGCCCTGACGTCCGACCAGCTCGGCGCGCTGAGCACGCTGCAGGTGTCGTCGCTGACGACCTCGCAGATCGCCGGCCTGTCGACCGATGACCTCAACGCGCTGACCGCCACCCAGTTCGCCTCGCTGACCTCGGCCCAGGCCGCCGCCCTCACGGCCGGCCAGATCGCCAAGCTCGAGACGGCCGACGTGGCCGCCCTGAGCGCGGCCGCGGTCCGCGGCCTCGACTCGGCCGACATCGCCGCGCTGAGCACCGACCACATCGTGGCCCTGGGCACCGCCCAGTTCGCCGCGCTGACCTCGGCCCACGTGGCGGGCCTGACCACCGACCAGATCGGCAAGATCGAATCGGCGGACCTCCGTGCCCTGTCGAGCGGTGCGCTCCGCGCGCTGACCGACGCCCAGCTGGGTGCGCTGACCTCCGACCAGATCGCGTCGCTGACGACCGGCCAGGTCGCCTCGCTGACGACGGACCAGATCAAGGGCCTGTCCACGGCCGATCTGAATGCGATGGACACGGCCCAGTTCGGCGCGTTGACCGCGGCGCAGGCAGCGGCCCTGACGACGGACCAGATCGCGCACCTCGAAACCGCGGACCTCCGCGCCCTGAACGTCTTCTCTCTGCGTGCGCTCGATACGGCTCAACTCGCCGCACTGAGCTCTGACCAGATCAGCTCGCTCAGCAACCTGCAAGTGTCGACGCTGTCGACCCTGCAGATCGCGGGCCTCGGCTCGGATGACCTGAACGCGCTCACCTCGAGCCAGTTCAGCGCCATCACCGCCACCCAGGCGGTCGCGTTCACCACGGCTCAGATCAGCACCCTCGAAACCGCCGACGTGGCGGCACTCAGCACCGCCGCCATCCGCGCCTTCACGACGGATGAAATCGCGGCGCTGACCACGGCCCACTTCGAGGCCATGGGCACCGCGCAGTTCGCAGCGCTGACGGCCACGCAAGCGGCGGCGATCCAGACGATCGACATGTCGCACATCGAGACCGCCGACCTCCGCGCATTCAGCAGCGCGGCACTGCGCGCGCTGTCGACCGATCAGATCGACGCGATGACGACGGATCAGCTGACCTCGCTGACGAACGCGCAGCTGTCGAGCCTGACCACGCTCCAGATGGCCGGTCTCACGACGGCCGACCTGGACGCCTTCACCTCGACCCAGTTCGCCGCGTTCACGTCGGCACAGATCGGTGCGCTGACCACCAGCCAGTGGGTCTCGCTCGACAGCCATGACATCTCGGCGCTCACGCAGGCCCAGATGAAGGGGCTGACGACCGAGCAGATCGCAGCGTTCACGACCGACCAGATCGCCGGCCTCGAATCGCAGGACATCGCTGCCCTGTCGATGACGCAAGTCGCCGCGTTCGAGACGGTGGACGTCCAGCAGATGCAGGGCGGTCAGCTCGACGCCTACATCGCCGCCTCGCCGATCGTGCTCGACCTCGACGGCAACGGCGTGTCGACGACGGCAGCCGCCCACGGCGTGATGTTCGACCTGAACGGCACCGGCAACGCCGCCAAGGTGGGCTGGGCCTCGGCCACCGACGGCATCCTGGTGATGGACCGCAACCACGACGGCAAGATCAACGACGGCACCGAACTCTTCGGCGTCGCGACGATCGGCGCCGACGGCAAGCGGGCCGGCAACGGGTACGTGGCCATGTCGTTCGAAGACACCAACAAGGACATGAAGCTCGACGCCAACGACGAGCACTTCAAGGACCTGCGTGTCTGGATCGACGCCAACCAGGACGGCAAGACGGACGAAGGTGAACTGAAGACGCTGGAAGAGCTGGGCATCGTCTCGCTCAACCTGAACCATCAGGTGGGCACCGAAGTGGACAACGGCAACCTGCTGGGCCTGGTGTCGAACTACACGACGAAGGACGGCGCGGACCACGCGATGGCCGACGTCTGGTTCGCCAAGGACACCACCACCCCGGCGGCCACCAACGTCTCGATCCACGACGTGCTGGCCGCTCCGACGGCGGACCTCACGGCCGGCCTGACGAGCTCCGCGGTGACCCCGGCCTCGACGGCGGCGAGCCACGCCAGCATCGGTGCGGTGCCCCGTTCGCTGCTGGACGACGACAACAAGCCGCTGCCGCTGATCTGATCACCTGACCGGTTGGGTCCTCGGCCCGCCTGGCCAGCCTCCTTCGGGGGGTTGGTGAGGCGGGCCGATTTTTTTCATTGCGCCGGGCGGAGTTCCCTCGGCCGCAGCCCATGTTCCTTGCCGGCCCACGCCACGGCCTTGACCATGTTGCCGTTGAACTTTTCGCCCGAGACTTGGTCCAGTGCGACCAGCAACTGCCCAGGGTCGACAACGTTCGGGTGCCCGCACAGGAGGAGGATGTCCCGCACGATGCTACGCCGGTCCGCGTCGGCGGCCCGCTGGAACCACGGGACGGCCACGACCGCATAGGCCGCTGCCAGGCGGCCCGCCGTGAAGTCGTCCCGTTCGCCCATGAGCCGGTCGCGCAGCGTGGTCCCGGCCAGCTTCAGGGCCTCGACGTCGTCGAGTTGGGACGAGACGGAAGCGTAGGACTCGGCCAACTCTCCGAGGCCGGCGGCGGTCTTCTCCTCGAGCATCAGGCCGCGCAACACCGTCACCTCCGAGCCGCGCGGATCGACGCCTTGCAGGCGCCGGGCGACTTCCGTGTAGGCCTCGAAGAACCGCGCAGAACGAGCCTCGCTGCGGGATTCCGTCCATTGCGCCCGCAGCGCCACCGCAGCCGCCCTCAGCAGTTGCGGGTCACGCACATTGCCAGCCACCGCGGCGTAGGGGCTGGCGAACTGGTCGACGACGTTGCGTTCCTTCAACTGGACCAGTGCGTGCTGCCACGCCAACATCTCCGCCTTCAAGGCATCGACGTCCTTCAGTTGCCGCACCACCGCGCCATACGCCACCGCCAGGCCGCCCGCCCAGTCGGGCCGGGTCTCTTGCAGCAGCGATTCCCGCAGCTCGCCCGCTTGTGTCTTCACCTCCAACGGGTCCTGCAACCGACGAGCCGTGGCGGCATAGAGCGATCCCCAGGTCTCGGCGAAGCCGACTGCGAGGTCCTGCGCCTGCACTTCCCGCAGCGCGACCAGTTCCGCCTTGATTTCCGCAGGATCCTTGAGCAGCGTCGAAACCCTGACGTAGGACTTGGTCAGGTTGATCATCCTGCGGCGAATGATCTGGGCGCGTGCACTGGGTGTAGCTCCGTCGCCCGGCCGTTCGGCTTCGAACAGGCGGCCACGAATCGAGGAAAGGGCGGACTTCGCCCCTCGCAACTCTGGCGTACGCTCGGCCAACGCGACATAGACATCGATGCACCGCGACGTGGTCCGTCCGTCGAGGTCGATGTCCCTTGGCCTCGAAAGTGCGCCCAGCAACTCACCGGCCTCCGACACGGTGAACGACCGGTCGGCCAGGCGGCCCAGCACCGCGACATAGGTTCGGCCCAGACGCTCGGAGAGCTGCATCCACCGTTCTTCGACCAACACCTCGCGCAGCGCCGTCGCTGCCGACCTGAGGGCATCGGCTTCCGTTCGATCCAGCCGCAATGCGGCCGCCCCGTAGGCCGAGACCAGCATGCCGGCTCTCGCGCCTCCCTTTTCGGTCTGCCATTGATCCCGCAGCGCGTCCGCTGCCGACCGCACCGCGACGGGATCCCGCAGCAGCGCGATCACATCCTCATAGACGCCGAATGCGCCCTTGAGAATTTTGGGATCTCCCTTTTGTAGCCAGGTCCGCAGCACCGCCTCTGAGGACGTGATGATCGCGTCGTCCTTCAACTGCGTGACCACCGTCGCATAGGCAGACATCCGCTGGGCCCGCGTCTCGGCATCCTCCTCGTCGCTGAGTGCGCTCCGCAACACGGTGGCCTCTTTCTTCAGCACCTCAGGGTCACGCACGCGCATGACCAACGCCTTGTACAGGTCCCCGAAAGTCGTGAGGCCGAGCGCTTTCGGTTTGCTCAGGAATCTTTCGCGAACCAGGACCATCTCCGCGCTCACCGCCCGAGGCTCCTCCAGTCGGCCTGTCACCTCCTGATAGATGCCTTTCAGCAGATCCTGGCGTTCGATCAGCTCCTCGCTGAACAACGGAGCCCGCCACGCCTCCACCTCCGACTGGACGACCGCCGGATCCGACAGCCTCGAGGCCACGTTCACGTACACCCGGACCATGGCCGCCGCCAACGCGTTGTCCGACTCCTTGAGGATCCGATCCCTCAGCATCCGGGCCGACTCCCGCGTCGTAGCCGCCTCGAAGCCTGCATGCGCGAGCGGCCATCCGCTGGCAGTCACCCGCTCCAGAAGCAACGGGCGCCCCTGGACCAGTTCATGCAGCCGGGTGCGAAGCCGCTCGTCCGCGAGCCACACCTCCAGCACCGCCTGGCTGCTGCCACTCGAACCGATCCGGTCCACAAGTTCCCGGGCCCGCTCAGTCAGCAGCCGCGACTGATTCCAGCCGACGGCCAGCAGGACCGCTGCCACCAGGCAGGCGGCGATCACCGCCTGCTTGAGCACGCTCAACCCGACGTATCGCCCCGACTCACCGAACGACAGGCGCCGCCGACCCCGCTCCCATCCGATGCGCGCGAGCACGAGCGGCGCCAGCAGCACCAGCCACCGCTCACGCCAGCCCGTGGCGGCGGAGAAGCGCGCATGTCCGTCACGCAGTGCACTGGCCCAGCGATCCGCTTGCCGGGCCTCGCCGATCACGGCCCGGGCCAGGTAGTCGTGGTCCAGCTGCCAGGCATGCCCCCGATCGGCCGACTCCGCCGGCCGCGCCACCTCGGCATCCTGCAACGTGCCCAGGATGGCCTCGGCGCGCTGGCGATCGCCCGCGGCCGCGCTCAGGTCCGACAGCGTCGCACGCTGGGCCTTCGGCGCCCGGTTTGCGTTCCCCGGCAGCACCAGCCTCGCCAGCACCGCCCGCGCGCGGCGCAGGGCGGTCTCGCCCCCGCCCTCCGCGCGCGCGGCCTGTCTCAGCGCATGCGAGACCATCAGGGTCTCGACTCCACGCAGCCCCCCCACCGCGAGGTACCGCCGTGGTGTCAGGAGCCCCAGCTGGCGCAGGCCCAGCAGCACGGTGCGCACCTGCTGCATCAGGATCGCGCCCTCCGCCTTCAGATCGCGCTCTAGCCTCTCGCGCAGTTCGTGCCACCCCTCGGCCGGATTGCTGACGACCTGCGGCTTCGCGTCGTCCGGTGCCACGTTCAGCAGCAACGGACGGAGGTACTCGTTGTCGATCCTCGGCAGGCTCCGGGTCGCGAGCCGGTCTTCCGGCAGGAACCTGACGGAAGCCAGGCCGGCCGCCGTGTCGGAACGGGTCACCACCAGCAGGTGCAGGCGCCCCGCCTCGATCGCGTCGCGCACGATGCGCCAGAACACGTTGCCTTCCGCGAGTGCCGTCGGCGTCAGCCAGTTGCCCTCCGGATCGAGGAAGCGGGCGCGGTGCTGCGCCTGGTGGTCGTCGAACTGGTCGGCGATCAACAGCGGTCGCTTGTGCAGGACCTCGTGAACCGCCTTCAACTGATGCGAGAGCAGATTCGCCAGCGCCTCCGGCGGCGCCGACAGGTCAGGGGACGTGCGCCAATCGAGGCGCTCCCGGTCCGGCACGGACAGGCGCAGCCACAGCACCTCCAGCGTGGCCGCGAGCGGGCCGTCGATCCAGCGCTCGCCCCAGTCGCGCACCAGCAAAGGCAGGAACTCTGCACCGCCCTCGAACTCGGACACCACGCCCACACCGACCAGCGCGGACTTGCCGCAGCCGGATTCACCGTCCAGCAGCACGAGTCGGTTCCGGCGAATCGTCGAAAGCAGTTCCTGCAGGTCCTTGGCTCGGCCGATGAGCGAGGCCGCATCCTTCGGCTTGAGCGTGAACAGGTCGGGCTGTTCCAGGCGGCTGGCGATGTCGTAGCGGCGGAAACTTCGCCAAGCGACCACGAAGAGCCACACGACCAGCACGCCTGCGACGACCCGCGGCGTCCAGGGAAGCAGCACGTCGGGCAGCATCCCCTTCAACGATTCGTTCACCGCCGCGAAGACCGCCGCCGGAATCCCGATCACGGCGAGCAGGGCCTTGCCCGCGCCTTCCACCGTCGACAGCCACTGCCCCAAGCGCCCTGCTTCCATGACGATCCCCCCTGGATTCGCCGAGGCCCCTTGACGGGCGGCTCTGTGGCCAAGCCTCGGCATGGGGAAGTCTGACGCCAATCCCGCGCAGTTCGGAGACCGGCATCATCTCGGTTGATGATGCCGCGGGCCGTGCCTCAGAACATCCCGCGCATCCACCCCGGCACCTGCAGCACCGACCGCCCCGCGAGCAACGCCAGGAACGCCTCCCGCGTTTGCCCCTCGTCCCCCCGCCGGTGCGTGTGATCCACCCTCGCCTGGTCCGTCGCCGACCGCGGCGTGCCGAGCCACTTGCGGTTCCGTTCGACACACACCCCCACGTCGGCCTTCGCGAGGTGCACCATCCACAGCAGCGGGTCGGACACCACCGCGAACGACTCGACCGCGTAGTGGAAGCCCGGCCCCCACGTGGCGGGGCGCGAGACCAGGGCGGGCTTGAGGTACTCGGCGTTGGGGACGAGGAAGCGGCGCTGGGACGTGAGTGGCGCGGACAGGTCCGCCGGCGCCTCCAGGTCCGGGTGCTGCACGAGGTCGGCGGCGTGCGCCGGCTCCACGATGCGCGGCGGGCCGGGGTCGGCGGCCAGGCGGGCCACGAAGGCGTCGAAGCCGTCCTGCGGCACCAGCAGCTCGTCGACGTCCACGTGGATCACCCAGCGGTACTGCGTGAGCAGGAAGCGCTGGAAGCCGTTGCAGAACTGCGCGATGTTGGCCTGGTCGGCGGCGCCCCGCGGCAGGCGCACGAGCTGGGTCGCGGGCTGCAGCACCTCGCGGGCCGGTGTGGTCGAGCCGTGGTCGATCACGTAGAGGTGTTCGTTCGGCACGAAGCGCGCGTAGTGCCGCTCCCACACGCGCAGCATCGTGGGGTCGTCGTAGACGTGCGTGCACACGGCCAGCTGGGCCGGCGGCACGTACGGCGCCACGCTGAAGCCGGGCAGCGGGACCACGTTGAAGTCGACGAGGGGTGCGAAGAAGGACTGGTGGAAGGCGAGCGGCTCGGTCGCGAGCCGGCTCACGTGGGCCGCATCGGTGATGGCCAGCACCAGCTGGGCGTCGCGGTGCGCGACGAGCACCCGCTCCACGGCGAACGCGGCGTCGTCGAGGCGGATCCAGCCGCCCTCCCCCATGCCGGTGACGGCCAGGCGATAGGCGCGCCCATCGGCCTCGATGACGAGGCGGTGCGACCGGGGGTCGAACGACACCCGGTCGAGTTTCAGTGCAATGTCGTTGTCGGGTCCGACCCGGTAAACCGTCGCCATGCGCGCTCCCTGGAGCGCGCTATTGTGCGTCGGGTCAGGCCGCCTTGCCGGCCGCGGCGAAGCGGCTGCGGATCTCGCCGAAGGCGCGCAGGTACTCCGGGAAGCCCTGCTTCAGGTACGCCGTCTTCAGCGCGTCACTGACGATGGCCTCGTGCGGGTGCTGGCGGAAGCGGGTCATGGACCAGCCGAAGCCGAACGGGTTCGCTGCCTTCACGCGCCAGTGCGGCTCGGTGGCCAGCAGCAGCGACGCCAGGCGCTCCTGGATGAACACCTTGCGCTGCGCGGCACCGGGGTAGCTGGTGGCGGCCACGCAGCGGGCCTTCAGCACCGAGTCGGGTCCTTCGCACAGCTGGAAGAAGGCGTCGGTGATCGCGGCCCAGGCGCGCCAGAAGGCGGGGCGTGCGACGAAGTAGTTCGAGAAGACGACGAGGTTGGAGTCCATCACCATCGTGCGCACCGGCTCGGGCCGCCCGATGGAGTCGAGGAAACCTTCGACGGCTTCCATGAAACCCGGGTCGAAGGTCTCGCCCTGCTCGAACACGTTCAGGAAAAACGCACCCATGTCGGGCTGCGGGGAGAACAGCACCACGTCGTGGTCCTCGGCCGCGGCCGCCTGGACGGACGCGGTCACCTGGGCATGCGTCAGGTCGGTCTTGCGGCCGAACTTCGGCGAGAAGAAGCCGTAGAAGGCACCCTCGTCGAGCGTCTCGCGGGCCAGGAACTGGCGGATGGGCCAGTACTCGTACCAGTCCGGCCGTTCGTTCGCGAGGTTGTCGAGCACGCGGTAGCCCGGCTCGATGGCCGCGAGCGTGGCGTCCGAGTAGGCGATCTGGTACAGGTGGACCGGCGTGGGTTGGGTCATGGTCAGGCGGCCGCGATCGCGGCCTGGAGTTCGCGCACCTTGAGCTTGAGCGGCACGAGGAAGTTGTAGGACACGCCGTCGTCGCATTCGTTGCGGTCGTACTCGGCGTACCAGGAATCGGGACGGATCAGGTTCGGGTTCGCGTCGGGCGCGCCGATGTTCTGCTTCGTCTTGCGGAAGAACTCGTGGCTCTGCACCGTGTAGTGGTTGATGCGCAGGAGGTCGTACGACGGCTCGAGCCCCTTCATCCACCCGTGGTTGATGGGGCGCAGCCGGTCGTCGAACGTGCCCTTCGGCGTGCCGAACACATGGGACGTCTGGATGTTCACGCCCTCCTGGCGGCCCCGCACGATGGACTTCACGTGCCGGTTCGGCAGGAAGTCGTCGCTGCTGTGGCGCGGATAGTTCTGCACCACGAGGCCCTCGGTGGGTTCGTCCACGTGCCCGCTGCTGCCGTAGCAGCGCCAGTAGGCCCCGATGGCCGACAGCGCCTGGCCGTCGAACGTGGCCAGCGCCTCGCCGATGGTGCGGTGTTTCGTGGGGAACAGGAACTCGTCGCCGTCGATGAACGCCATCCAGTCGACATCGTTGCCATGCGTGGCCCACGAATGCTGGTAGGCCGCGATCTGGGGGCGGTCGTCGGCGTCCACGCGGTGCACGGTGATGGGGTACGACCTCGACAGCTTCAGCAGCGTCTCGGTCATGCCGTCGTCCGTCTTGTGGCAGTACAGGTGGAAGCGCGTGAAGCCCATCAGCAGGTGGAAGGCCACCCATTCGACGACCCAGGGGCCGCGGTTGCGCTGGATGGAGGTGATGGCGATCTGCTGCATGGAAGACGTTCCGTTCATTGCAGGCGCGACAGCACGCCGAGGCCCAGCGACCACATCATCGCGGTGGCCTGCTGGCCGTCGTACAGCGAATTGACGTAGGCGATGCGCATGTTGTAGTGCTCGCTCTCGGACGACATCACGTCGAACAGCGAACGCTTGCCGAGCTGCTGCCATTGCTGCAGCGTGTAGTTGCGCACCTTGTCGCTGTCGCGCACGATGCCCACGGTGCGGCGGGCGCGGTCGAACGCGGCGGCGGCCTGCTCGTGCACCTCGGCCATGCGGAACTTGCGGGCCTCGAGCGCGTCGGCGCGCTGCAGGCGGGCGGCGTCGGCGCGCTTGCGGGCGGCGCTCGCGCTGTAGTCGTTGCCGGCGTTGTAGAGGGGGATGTTGATGCTCAGGCCCGCGAAGTACGAGCTCTGGTTGTCGATGCCCTTGACCTTGGAGCCCGTCACCGACGCGCTCACCTGCGGCCGCTGGCCGGCCACCACGGCGCGCGCGTAGCGGTCGCTGGCCTCGGCCTGGGCCGTCATCGCGGCGATCTCGCTGGAGCGCTCGGCCTCTTCGAGCAGTTCCCGGAGGTCGGGCAGCGCGAGCAGGCCGTTCGGGATGGCGTCGTCGGTGGGCAGCGCGTCGCCCACGAAGCGGCGCAGGCGCACCTCGACCTGCTTGATCGCGGAGTCGGTCTGCACGCGGGCGAGTTCCGCCTGCTGTTCGGTCTTGCGGGCCTGCACCAGTTCGCTCGCGCGGCCCTTGTCGGCCGACACGATGGTCTCGAGCGCCTGCACGAGGCAGCTCATCTTGCGGGCGTACTGCTGGTAGACCTGGCCCTGCACGCGGTAGCGGCCGCGCTCCAGCACCAGCGACACGGTCTGCAGGCCGATCTGTTCCTCGGCGGTGAGTTCACCCAGGCGGGCCGCCTCGGCCAGCTGGCTGCGCCATTCGGTGAGGCGGCTGATGCGCCCGCCGTCGTAGAGGGGCATCGTCACGGTGAGCCCGCCGCGGGCCTGGTTGCCCACCTGGTCGGGGTAGCCCTCGACCATCGAGCCCGACCGGCCGACGGTGCCGCCCACGTCGACGCGCGGGTAGCGGGCGACACGCTGTTCCTCGGCGTCGTCGGCGGCGGCCTCGGCCAGCAGCTTGGCCGCGCCGATGGCGTGGCTGCGGCGGATGGCTTCCTTCACGAGGCCATGGATGTCCATGCGGGGACCCTGCGCCGTGGTGGGCACGGCCTCCTTGCCGCTGCCGATGCGGGCCTCGACGATGATCTCGTCGTCGAGGCAGCGGGCCGCGGCGGGCCAGGCGATGCAGGCGGCCGCCAGCACACCGCACAGGCGTGTCAGACGGGGCAGGGAACGGTTCATGGGGTCACTCCGGCGATCTGGTGGCCGCACGTGCGGCTGCCCTCAAGTACATCGCAACGGAGGGGGGCGTGATGCCGGGAAAGCAGGGGGGAAACCGGGCCAGTTCCGCGGCCCCGGCGGGTCAGCGCTCGCGGAAGGCTTCCCGGGATTTCATCATCGGGCGGAGGATGAAGTCGAGGACGGACCGTTCACCGGTGCGCACCTCGACGACCGCCGTCATGCCGGGCAGCACCGACAGCGGCTTGCCACCCTGCTTCAGCGTGATGCGCTCGCCGCGCACGAGCACGCGGTAGTAGGTCTGGTCGGACACCACGCCCTTGTCGGCCTCGCCGAGCGCGTCGGGGCTGATGTACTCGATCTTGCCCTTCACGCCGCCGAAGGTGGTGTAGTCGTACGCGGCGAGCTTGACCTCGGCCGCCTGGCCGACGCGCACGAAGCCGATGTCCTTCGGCTTGATGCGCGCCTCCACCAGCACGCGCGAGCTGAGCGGCACGATCTCCATGATGGGCGCGCCGGGGCTCACGACCCCGCCGATGGTGTTGGTGCGGATGTTCTTCACGAGCCCGCGCACGGGCGACGTGAGCACGGTGCGGCGCAGCACGTCGGCGCGGCCGGCGATCTGTTCGTCGAGCTGGGCCAGTTCGGTCTGCACGCGCACGAGCTCGGTGCTGGAGTCCTGGCGGAACTTGTTCACGCGCTCCTGGCTCTGCAGCTGCAGGTCGTTGACCTGGCGGCGCAGGCGCATCACTTCCACGTCGGACATCAGGCCCTTGGCCGCCATGGCCTCGGACACCCCGAGTTCCTTCATCAGCAGAGCGACGCTGCGCTGGTTCGCGGACACCGCCGCATCCAGCGCGTACTTGCGCGCACCGTACGCCTCGGTCTCGGCCGCGACGATGCTGGCCGACTCGGTCACGTCCGGCGGGAACTTCAGCGGGCGGCCCATGGCCTCGGCCGACAGCCGCGCCACGGTGCCCTTCAGCGCCAGCCGCTTGGCCTGGCCTTCGTTCTGCTGCGACTCGAACCGCGTGGGATCGAGCTGCACCAGCTCCTGGCCTTCCTGCACCTGCATGCCCTCGCGCACGTACAGCTCGCGCAGCAGGCCGCCTTCCAGGCTGGCGATGACCTGCTCGCGCCCGTCCGGCACCACGCGGCCGTCGGCCCGGGTCACCTCGTCCACCCGGGCGATCGACGCCCACACGATGGCCGTGACCACGATCGTGAGCATCAAGTACAGCGCCCACGTGATGCGGGGCGTGTCCTCGACGATCTGCGCGGCGCGCAGCTGGGTCAGGTAGCGCGTGTCGCCGTTCTTGAGCGCCGGGTCGGCCGTGCGTTTTTTCAGGAAGTCGAACATCAGACGGACGCCTCGCGCTGGACCGGCTGGGTCGACGGGTGCATGTGCACGTTCTGAGGCGCGTCAGCCGCGGCCGCCGCGGGCTTCTGGCCCGACAGCGCGGCGAGCACCGCGCCCTTGGCGCCGTCCATCACCAGCTTGCCGCTGTCGACGACCACGATGCGGTTGACGAGGTCGAGCACGGCCGGGCGGTGCGTGACCATGATCAGCGTGCGGTTGCCGGCGGCTTCCTTCAGCTGGCGCAGGAACAGGATCTCGGACTGCGCGTCCATCGAGCTGGTGGGTTCGTCCATCAGCAGGATCTGCGGCTGCGTGACGAGGCAGCGGGCCAGCGCGACGAGCTGCCGCTGGCCGCCCGACAGCAGCCCGCCCATCTCGCCCACGGGCAGTTCCCAGCCCTGCGGGTGCGACGCGATCATGCGGTCGAGCCCGGTGACCTTGGCGACCTCGGTCAGGCGCGCGGCGTCGATGGACCCGCGGCCCATCGTGACGTTCTCGCGCAGCGTGCCGTTGAAGAGGCGCGGCTCCTGCGAGACGAAGCCGACCTTCCCGCGGAAGTCGGCCGGATCGATCTGGCGCAGGTCGATGCCGTTGGCCTCGACCATGCCCTCGGTGGGCTGGTACAGCCCGCCCAGCAGGCGCAGGATGGTCGACTTGCCGCTGCCGATGCGGCCGAGGATCGCGACACGTTCACCCGGCTCGAACTTCAGCGTCACGCCCTTGAGCACCTTCGGCGCGGGCTCCTCGCCCACCGGCGGGTAGGCGAAGCCCACTTCCTGCAGGCCCAGGCGGCCGTTGATGTCGTGGTTCGCGACGTAGGCGCGGCCCACTTCCCGTTCGACGGGCAGCGACATCAGGTGGTCCAGCGACACCATGGCCGCACGGGCGCCCTGGTAGCGGGTGGCGAGGTTGACGACGCTGCTGAGCGGCCCGATCGCGCGCCCGGCCAGCATCACGGCGCCGATCAGCGCGCCGCCGGTGATCGCGCCCGCGTCGATCAGGTACACGCCCCACACCAGCATCACGATGGTGACGGCCTGCTGCGCGGCGCTCGACAGGTTGTTGGTCCACGCGGCTATCGACCGCGACTTCAGCGCCGATGCCGCCGCGGCGGCATTGGCTTCCTCGTAACGTTCCAGGAACCGGCCCTGGGCGCCCATGGCCTTCAGGTCCTCCAGGCCCTCGACGGCCTCGACGAGCACGCCCTGCAGGTCGGCCTGGTGGGCCATGTTGGCCCGCATCGAGCGGCGCAGCGACGCCTGGATCATCACGGCCATGCCGAGGATCAGCGGGATGGCCAGCACCAGCACCCAGCCGAGCGGGCCGCCGATCACGAAGGCCATGCCGACGAACAGCACGATGAACGGCAGGTCGCTCAGGGCCGACAGCGTGGCGCCGGCGAAGAACTCGCGCACCACCTCGATCTGGGCGAGCTGGTGCGCGTAGGCGCCGGCCGAGGCCGGGCGGTGCTCCATGCGCACGTCCAGGCTCTGCCGGAACAGCAGCGAGCCGATGATGTTGTCGCTCTTCTTGCCGGCGGTGTCGATCAGGTGGCTGCGCAGCTGGCGCGACAGCATGTCGAACACCAGCGCCAGCGTGGCGGCGGTGGCCAGCGCCCACAGCGTGACGAAGGCCTGGTGCGGGATCACCTTGTCGAACACGACCGAGGTGACGAGGCCCGTGACCATCATCAGCAGGTTGCTCAGCAGCGCGGCGAGCAGCGCCGAGCGGTAGTACGGCAGGAAGCGGCGCATCGTGCCCCACAGCCAGTGGCTGCCGGGGTCGCGCAGGATGTCCTCGCGCTGGGGACGCGCGACGGGCTGCGGCGACACCACGAAGGCGACGCCGGTGTATTCGGTCTGCAGCTCGGCCTCGGCGGCCTCGCAGGCGTGGAACTCGGCCCCCGGCATCACCACGTCGTAGCGCGCCCCGCCCTCCCCCGGCGGAAGGCGGCGCACGACGATGCAGGCGTCGCCGTTGCGCAGCAGCAGCACGGCGGGCAGCAGCAGCGTGTGGATGTCGGGCAGCTTGCGCTGGATCAGGCCGGCGTTGAAGCCGGCCTCGCGCATCACGCGGATGGCCTGGTCGGGCCCGAGCGCGCCCGTCATGGGCAGGCCGGACATCAGCGACGCGGCCGACCGCTCGCGCCCGTGGTGCCGCGTCAGCCAGACGAGCGACTGCAGCAGGGGGTCGTCACCGCCCCCGGCGTCACCGGCGGCCGAAGCCGCGGCGAGCGCCTGCTCGTCGTTCAGAAAGGGTTCCTGGCGGGCGGACATGGTCGGGGGTCAGGGGCCTTCGGCTCAGCGGTGGGCGAGCGCGAGCGGCTCGAAGGCCGCCTCGAGGTCGCGCACCAGCGCCGGCACGTCGAAGAGGCGCGACTGACGGCCGTGTTCGGCGAGGTAGCGCTTGTGCGAAGCCACCCGCATCGGGTTCTTGCCCAGCTGCACGGCGAGGCGCTCGTAGCTCGCCACGTCGAACGTGACGAGGTCGGGCAGGCCCACGTTGGTCAGCAGGCTGCCGGCCATGCGGGAGATGTACGTGCGGCCCGACAGCGTCAGGATGGGCAGGCCCATCCACAGCGCATCGCTCGCGGTGGTGCCGCCGTTGTACGGGAAGGTGTCGAGGAACAGGTCGGCCAGCTGGAAGCGGGCCAGGTACTCGGGCGGGGCGACACGGGGCGCGAAGATCAGGCGGTCGCGCGCGACGCCGTGGGCGTCGGCCTCGGCCAGCAGGTTCTCGCGGCACCACTCGTTGTCCGCCAGCAGCCACAGCACGCTGTCGTCCACCTGCGCGAGGATGCGCATCCAGGTGCGGAACAGCGTGTCGGTGAACTTGAAGTTGTTGTTGAACGAGCAGAAGACGAACTTGTCCTCGGGCAGGCCGTAGTCGGCGCGGGTCGGTGTGGGCCCGATCTCGCGCTTGCGGTCGCTGACCTGGTAGCAGTGCGGCACATAGAGGGGTTTTTCAGTGCAATAGGGCTGCAGCTCGGGCGGCATCACGAACGGGTCCGCGATGATCCAGTCCACCCCCGGCAGGCCCGTGGTGCCCGGGAACCCGAGGTAGCTCGCCTGCACCGGCGCCGGGCGCTTGCCCAGGATGGCCGGGCGGGCGCCGTTGGTCAGGCCCTGCAGGTCGATCAGGATGTCGATGCCGCAATCGGCGATGCGGCGGGCGGCGGTGTCGTCGTCCAGGCCGGCGAGCGGGATGTAGTGGTCCATGGCCGCGCGCAGGCGGGCGCGCAGCGGCGTGCCGTCCTCACGGCTCCAGCAGAACGCGAACACCTCGAAGCGGCTGCGGTCGTGCAGCTCGAACAGCTCGGCGGTGAGCAGGCCCACCGCGTGCATGCACAGGTCACCCGACAGGTAGCCGATGCGGACGCGGCCGGTGCGGGCCGGCTTGCCCGCGTGGTACGGCGTCTCGGCCGGCTTGGGCACACGCTCGTGCACGAAGCGCTGGGCGGCCATCAGCTGCAGGGCCGGGTCGTCGGTGGCGCTCAGCATCGCGAGCGGCGACGTGCCCACCACGAGCTGGTTGATCGTCACCTCGCCCACGGGCTCGTACTGGGGCCACTTGCACTGCTTCTGGCGCACGTGCACGTAGTGCTGGATGACGTCCGACTGGTTCGGCTTCAGGCGCAGGCTGCGCACCAGGAAGGCCTCGGCCTCGTCGTAGCGCCGCTGCGTCTCGAGCAGCCGCGCGGAGTTGTTGATGGCGTGCAGGCGCAGTTCGAACGCGCCCGGCAGGGTCTCGCGGGTCTCGTCGATGGCCATCCGCCATTCGGTCAGGGCTTCCTCCACCCGGCCCTGCTGCTCCAGCTGGTGGCCCAGGTTGACCCGGGCCTGCAGGAATTCGGGCTTGAAGTCGAGCGCCTGGCGGTAGGCCGCCTCGGCCTCCAGCGGGCGGCGCAGCGCCCCGAGCACGGTGCCCCAGTTGAAGCAGGCGATGTGGCGGTGCGGGGAGTCGGTGGAGGCGATCCACTCGGCGTACAGCTGGGCGGACCCCTCGACGAGGCCCCGGCGGTTCAGCTGTTCGGCCCGTTCCAGCAGGTCGCCCAGGCCCATGCCCCCGGACTTGGCCAGGGCGATTTCTCGCTCGAGGTCGGTCGGGGACGTCGCGGCGGCGCTGCCCGCGGCAGGCGGACGGGGGGCGGTGGAGTCGGTCATGGGCCACGCAAAAGGATGAGGCCCCCCGATTGTGGTCAGGCCGTCGGCCTTCCGGTCGGATCAATAAGGGGGCGATTCGCGCACTATTCCGCGGGCCCCGACCGGGCGTCAACCGGCCCCGCCTCCCCCTGGCGGCCGAGGCGTGGCCCCTTCCCCATGGGGCGTGCAGGTTCGGCCGGGGCGTGGCAGGATGTCACGCCGCGCCGCGTGACCCCTGTCACACCCCGCGCCGGGTGCAGCGGCACAATCCCCGAACAACCCCAGGTCGAATTCCCCCAGGAGAGCATTGATGGCCACGAAGAAATCCGGTTCCCACGCGTTCGACGACACCGTGAAGAGCTTCAAGACCGCGTCGGGCAAGACCGGCAAGTTCTTCTCCCTCCCCGAGCTGGCCAAGGTCTACCCCAACGTCGCCAAGCTGCCGATCTCGATCCGGATCGTTCTGGAGTCAGTGTTGCGCAACTGCGACGGCCGCAAGATCACCCCCGAACACGTCGAGCAGCTGGCCAACTGGAACCCCACCGGCGACCGGGTCGACGAGATCCCGTTCGTCGTCGCCCGCGTGGTGCTCCAGGACTTCACCGGCGTGCCGCTGCTGGCCGACCTCGCCTCGATGCGCAACGTCGCCATCGAGCAAGGCAAGAACCCGAAGCGCATCGAGCCGCTGGTGCCCGTCGACCTGGTGGTCGACCACTCGGTCATGGTGGACCACTACGGCACGAAGGACGCCATCGACCTGAACATGAAGCTCGAATTCCAGCGCAACAACGAGCGCTACGAGTTCATGAAGTGGGGCATGCAGGCCTTCGACACCTTCGGCGTCGTGCCCCCGGGCTTCGGCATCGTCCACCAGGTGAACCTCGAGTACCTGGCCCGCGGCGTCCATGAGCAGAACGGCACCTACTACCCCGACTCGCTGGTGGGCACCGACAGCCACACCACGATGATCAACGGCATCGGCGTGGTGGGCTGGGGCGTGGGCGGCATCGAGGCCGAGGCCGGCATGCTGGGCCAGCCCGTGTACTTCCTGACGCCGGACGTGGTGGGCTTCGAGCTCACCGGCCAGCTGCGCCCGGGGGTCACCGCCACCGACCTCGTGCTCACCGTCACCGAGCTGCTGCGCAAGGAGAAGGTGGTGGGCAAGTTCGTCGAGTTCTTCGGCGAAGGCACGGCCACCCTCTCCCTCCCCGACCGCGCCACCATCGGCAACATGGCCCCCGAGTACGGCGCCACGATGGGCTTTTTCCCGGTCGACGAGAAGACCATCGAGTACTTCGAGGGCACCGGCCGCACGAAGAAGGAAATCGAGGCCTTCGAAGCCTACTTCCGCGCCCAGAAGATGTTCGGCGTGCCGCGTTCGGGCGACATCCACTACTCCAAGGAAGTCTCGCTGGACCTGTCCACCGTGACCCCGTCCCTCGCCGGCCCGAAGCGCCCGCAGGACCGCATCGAGCTCGGCAAGATGCGCAAGGAGTTCACCGAGCTCTTCTCGAAGCCCACGTCGGCCAACGGCTTCAACCAGCCGGCCGAGAAGCTGCACCAGGCCTACGAGACCAGCGACGGCATCGACATCCGCAACGGCGACATCCTGATCGCCGCCATCACGTCGTGCACGAACACGTCCAACCCCGCCGTGCTGCTGGCCGCGGGCCTGCTCGCGAAGAAGGCCGTCGAACACGGCCTCTCGGTCAAGCCGCACATCAAGACGTCCATCGCCCCGGGCTCGCGCATCGTCACCGAGTACCTCGACAAGACGGGCCTGAGCCCGTTCCTCGACAAGCTGGGATTCACGCTCGCCGGCTACGGCTGCACCACCTGCATCGGCAACGCGGGCGACCTGGCCGCGCCGCTGAGCCAGGCCATCGTCGACAACGACCTGATCTGCGCGGCCGTGCTGTCGGGCAACCGCAACTTCGAGGCGCGCATCCACCCGCTGATCAAGGCCAACTTCCTGGCCTCGCCGCCGCTGGTCGTCGCCTACGCCATCGCCGGCAACGCCAACATCGACCTGATGACCGAGCCGGTCGGCAAGAACAAGGACGGCAAGGACGTCTGGCTGGGGGACATCTGGCCCTCGACCGACGAGATCCAGAAGCTGATGAAGTTCGCGATGAACGCGAAGGCCTACCGCGCCAACTACGCCCAGGTGGCCGAGAAGCCCGGCAAGCTGTGGGAAAAGATCGACGGCGTGAAGGGCGAGGTGTACTCCTGGCCGAAGAGCACCTACATCGCGAAGCCCCCGTTCTTCGACGGCTTCCACATGGCCCCGGGCCACTCGAAGCTCGGCGTGGAAGGCGCCCGCGCGATGGCGCTGTTCGGCGACTCCATCACCACCGACCACATCTCGCCGGCCGGCTCCATCAAGGAGCAGTCGCCCGCGGGGCAGTGGCTCAAGGACCACGGTGTGCTGAAGGCCGACTTCAACAGCTATGGCTCGCGCCGCGGCAACCATGACGTGATGGTGCGCGGCACCTTCGCCAACGTGCGCATCAAGAACCTGATGATCCCGCCGGCCGCCGACGGCAGCCGCGAGGAAGGCGGCGTCACGCTGTACCAGCCCACCGGCGAGAAGATGTTCATCTACGACGCGGCGATGAAGTACATGGCGGCCAACGTGCCCACCATCGTCTTCGCGGGCGAGGAGTACGGCACCGGCTCGTCACGCGACTGGGCCGCCAAGGGCACCCAGCTGCTGGGCATCAAGGCCGTGGTGGCGCGCAGCTACGAGCGCATCCACCGCTCCAACCTGGTGGGCATGGGCGTGCTGCCGCTGCAGTTCAAGGGCACCGACTCGTGGGAATCGCTCGGCATCAAGGGCAACGAGACCTTCGACATCCGCCTCGGCACGGAACTCACGCCGCAGCAGGAAGCCACGCTCGTCATCACCCACCCGGACGGCACCTGCCGCGACGTGAGCCTCACGCTGCGGATCGACACGCCGATCGAGGTGGACTACTACAAGCACGGCGGGATCCTGCCGTTCGTGCTGCGGCAGCTGCTGGCAGCCTGACGAGCGCGTCATCCCGGCGAAAGCCGGGACCCACTGCCCCTGCCGCGCGCTGCGGTCAGTGGGCCCCGGCGTCCGCCGGGGTGACCGTGGTCTCAGGGGTGGGCAGGTACTTGTCGGACGTGATGCCCATCGACACGTAGATGCTGGTCACGCCCTCGACCCCGATGTCCGCCGGTGTCACCCACTCCTGCGGCACATACAGCAACCCGCCCCCCACCGGCACCGGCGCCGTCGGCACCAGCACCGCCAGGTACGGCAGCCCGTTGACCATCACCGGAGTTTTCGTCGACAGCAGCCCCAGCACGGCCGCACCGCCGGTGCCGCCGAAGTGCAGCCACACCGCGCTCATCGACTTGGCGCCGTCGGCCTCCTTCTGCGCGAGCAGGTCCACGAACTTCTTGACGAGGTCGTAGACCGTGCGCACGACCGGGATGCGCTGCAGCACGTTGTTGACCGCCTGCGCCAGCACGCTGCGCGCGCGGCTGCGGACGACGACGCCCAGCCCGTACACCGCGGCGATCACGATGCCGATGCCGATCAGGTAACCGGCCATGACGGACCCCGCCGCCCCGATGCCGATGGCCACCAGCAGCCGGCCGATGAAACTGCCGGGCCCCAGCCACTGCACGAGCAGCTGCACGATCCAGACGAAGATCAGCACCGTGGCCGCGAGCGGCAGCGCGGCGAGCAGGCCGGCGAGGAAGGTGCGGGACAGGTGGCGGACAGCGAAATTCATGGGGCGGAGTCTCCCACACCCGGATGTCAGGGGAGACCGAACAACTCCGCCACGGCTTCCCGGTAGGCCGCCTGGCCGACCGCGTTGGTGCTGTGGTGCGACCCACCCTCCACCAGCACGAAGCGCTTGTTGGGCCCGGGTGCACGGTCGTACAGCGCCCGGCCCAGCTCGGGCTTGATCAGCCGGTCCTCGCTGCCGTGCACCACCAGCACGGGCGCCTTGACCTCGGCGATGCGCCCGGCCGAGTCGAAGCGCTGCGTGATGAACGGCCCCACGGGCAGCCAGCCCCACTCCATCGTGCGGAAGACGTCGGGCACCGACGTGAAGGTGCCCTCGAGCATCAGCCCGGCCACCCCGTCGGCGTCGGCCGCCAGCTGCACGGCGATGGCCCCGCCCAGCGAGTGGCCGAAGATGAAACGCTTCGCCTCGGGCTGGCGGGCGCCCAGCCAGTCCCATGCGGCACGGGCATCTTCCACCGACCGCACCTCGGACGGCAGCTCGGCCGTGCTTTCACCGAACCCGCGGTAGTCGATGGCCAGCACCGCGAAGCCCAGCTCGTGCATTCGGCGGATGCGGCCCGAGCTGCTGCGCACGTCCCAGCGGGCGCCGTGCAGGTACAGCAGCCGGGGCGCGGCGGGATCGTCCTGCGGCACCCACAGGCCGTGCAGGCGCACGGGAGAGCCCTCGGCGCGCGACGTGAACTCAATCCACACGTCCTGCATGCCTTCGGCCTCGGACGCGCCCCGGGCCCACGTGCGCTGCCCGGGCTGGAACACCCAGCGGCGCTGCTGCTCGTCGAACGCGCTGCAGCCGGACACGAGGCCGGACACGGCCAGCAGCCCGGCCAGGACCCAGCGTGCCGCACGCCCCACCCGCATGGCGCTCAGCCCTTGGCGTGCGACGCGAACGCCGCCTCGTCGAAGCCGACCGTGACGCGGCCGTCGGCCCACTCGACCACCGGGCGCTTGATGACACTGGCCTGCTCCGCCATCAGGCGCGCGGCCGACGCCTCGTCGACCACCGCGGCCTTCGTTGCGTCGTCGAGCTTGCGCCAGGTGGTGCCCTGGCGGTTGACCAGGCGCTCCCAGCCGACCGCCTTCATCCAGGCGGGCAGCTTCGCCACCGGCACGCCGGCCTTCTTGAAATCGTGGAAGTTGACCTCGACACCCTGGCCGGCCAGCCAGGTGCGGGCCTTCTTGACGGTGTCGCAGTTGGGGATGCCGTAGAGCGTGATCGGGTTCATGACCCGAGTTTACGCAACCACGGCAAAGGCCCCACTCAGCCGCGCATGTGCGCAGGGGCTTCGCCCACGGCCGAGTTGAACATCTTCAGGTTGTCCTGCGCCGACAGCTTGAACACCCCGACGGCCTCGGCCACCCGGTTGGCCTGCGAGGCGAGGCTTTCGGCCGAGGCCGTGCTCTCTTCCACCAGGGCCGAGTTCTGCTGCGTCATGTGGTCGAGCTGGGTCACGGCGGTGTTGATCTGGCCGATGCCCGAACTCTGCTCGAGCGAGGCGTTGGCGATCGTGCCGACGAGTTCGGTCACGCGGCGCACCTGGGTCACGATGTTCTCGATCGACGAACCGGCGGAGTCGACCAGCTTCGCGCCGGCCTCCACCCGCGTCACGCTGTCGGCGATCAGCGAACGGATCTCCTTGGCCGACTGGGCGCTGCGCTGCGCGAGGCTGCGCACCTCGCTCGCCACCACCGCGAAGCCGCGGCCCTGTTCGCCGGCCCGCGCGGCTTCCACCGCGGCGTTGAGGGCCAGGATGTTGGTCTGGAAGGCGATGCTGTCGATCACGCCGATGATCTCGGCGATCTGCTTGCTCGACTTCGTGATGCCTTCCATCGTCGCGATCACCTCGCCGACGACCTTGCCGCCGGTCTCGGCGGCCTCGCTCGCCGACGCGGCCACCTGCGTGGCCTGGCGCGCGGTCTCGGAGTTGCTGCGCACGGTGGTGTTGATCTCCTCCATCGACGCGGCCGTCTGCTGCAGGTTGCTCGCCTGGTTTTCGGTGCGGGACGACAGGTCGAGCGTGCCGGCGGCGATCTCGGACGTGGCGCGCTGCATCAGCGACAGGCCGTCGCGCACGTCGAGCACCGTGGCACGCATGTTCACGTTCATCTGCGTCAGCGCGCGCATCAGGCCGCCGATCTCGTCGCTGCGGCTGCTGGTCATCTGCTGGCCCAGGTCACCGGCGGCGATCAGGTTGGCGAAGCGCATCGCGCGGCGCAGCGGGTCGACGATGGACGTGGCGAGGTAGTAGCCGCCGCCCACGAACGAGCCCACCTGCAGCGCGAGCGCCGCCCAGTAGGACCACGACGACGGCGCGCTGCCTTGCGCCCAGAAGAAGCTGGCGACGCCGGCGGCGGCCATGCCGGCCATCGTGCCCCAGATGTGGCCCTTCAGGCCGAACGACTGCCACTTGATGCGGGCCTTGTTCCACGGGTTCAGGCGCATCGGCTTGCCGTGGCGCAGCACCAGCTTCTTGTCCTGGCCGCTGGTCATCTGCTGGTAGACCGGCGCCATCTCGGCGATCTCGGCGGCCGACGGCTTGCTGTGCACCATCAGGCTGCCGGCGAACTGGCCGTTCGCATACAGCGGCGAGATGTTCAGGCGCAGCCAGTAGGCCTCGCCGTTCTTGCGCTGGTTCTTGATCAGGCCCGTCCACGGCTGGCGGCCGGCCCGGATCGTCACGACCATGTCCGTGAGCACGGCCATCGGCGTGTCCTTGTGGATCACGCGGGCGGCGGGCGTGCCCTTCAGTTCGTCCCAGGTGTAGCCGCTGGCCTTGAGGTACGACGGGTTCGCGTAGGCGAAGTTGCTGTTCTTGTCGCCAAGCAAAACGAGCAGTTCGCTGTCGTCGGTGGCGTGGTCGTTCTGAACGGTCATGCGGGTCGCTCCGGGTGTTTCTTGTTCAACTGGTACGGCGGCGTTCCTGCTGGGACGCAGGACCACGTGGTTTTTTTCGGCGGCCGTGCACAAACCCTTGAGCGGAACCTCGTCGGTAGTAACCAGAAGTTCACGATCCGATCGGCCAAAGTTCACGCCGAACGGCTCAAGCGGGCCGGAATCCGTTCACCGCCATGACGCTGGCGTTCCCGAGACGGGCATTCCCCATCCATCGGCAGGAGTGCCCTCCCATGTCAACCCCGGCGAGCGCCGGGGCCCGCCCGGATCAGTGCGCTTCCAGCCAGGCCATCGCCGACGCGATCAGCTCACGCGAGTTGTTGAAGATCTCGTCGGTACCGTAGTGGCGGAAGTAGCACTCGACGTGCATCACGAGCGCGAGGTGCAGCAGGTAGAGCCAGCAGCGGCGCACCTCGGTCGCGGTGAACTCCGTCTTGCCGTAGCCCCGCATGCTGTCGCTCACCCCCGACCACGACAGCGCGCGGAACTGGGCCTCCATGAGGGGCTCCACCCACAGCGCGCGCTCGAAGTCGATGATGCCCTTGACGTGTCCGTCCTGGACGAAGAAGTTCGGGTTCCAGGCGTCCCAATGCACGAGGCACGGGGCGCCCGTCACCTCGTCCAGGCTGTCGATGTGCCGGTCGACCACCGCCCGAAGCGCGTCATGGGTGAAGTCGAAGACCACCTGCTTGCTCGCCGCGTCGATGAACACCGAGTGTCGATGATCTTGAGGAAGGCCTCCTTCCAGGTCCCGGATCGCAGTTCGGCGTTGCCGTCGTACCCGAAGTACGTGCCGGAGAAGCTGTTGATACTGGTCGACGTCCGGTGCACCAGCCGCGGGTCGCGGTCGGCGAACCGGTGCAGGTGTCGGTCGACGTGACCAACACCGGCGGGCGCACGGCCGACGAGGTCGTGCAGCTCTACCTCCACCAGCGCCACGGGACGGCAGCACGGCCCGTTCGCGAGCTGAAGGGCTTCGAGCGGCTCACCCTGGCCCCTGGCGAGGTCCGCACCGCGCACTTTTCCCTGACGCCCGAAGACCTCGGGTACTGGGCATCCTCGACCCGCGGTTTCGTGCAGGACACCACCCGGTTCGACGTCTACGTCGGCAACAGTTCCACGGCGACGTTGTCGGGAGGCTTCGAAGTCGCTTAGCCAAGGCGTGGGATTCGGCGCGTTCAGGTCGATGCGCGTGTTGCCGCGCAGGCTCGCGCTCTTGGGGTACTGGCCGGTCTGATAGGCCACCGTGTCGGCCGCCGCTGGACACCGGTGGCAGCGGTGGCGGTGCGGCGGAACTCACGGACCTGCTCGCGCTGCTGGGGCTGCAGGCCCTGCTGTGCGTCAGGCACTTGCGCCGGCGCTGAGCCGGCATCGGACCTACGACGGGTCGGAGCGGGCCGGCTGCGGCCGGTTGCACTCGGGGTGGTCGCGGAAGCGCGACTGCAGGCAGACCCGGGCCTCGCACAGGGCCTTGCCCACCACGCGGCGGCCGGCGCACAGCGACGACGGCGTCTCCTCCACGACGCGTTCTCGGTGCGGCGCCGCGGGTGGCGCGGTGTCTGCAGCCTGCAAGCGCGGCTCCCGGCCGAGCGGCGTTTCCACCGGCGGGCCGGGGGGCAGGAGCTTCACCTCGGGCAGCGCCGGTGTCACCGCCGCGGCGGCGGTGTCGGCCGGCGCGCGCGCCGTGTGCCACGTGCCGCCGGCGATGAGGGCCAGCGCCAGCGCGGCCGCGGCCCAGGGCCCGGCACGGCGCACGGGCGACCGGCGGACCGGCTGGGGCGTGGGCACCTGCACCGTGGGCTGCCAGGCGCCGGGGCTCGGCGTGGAGGGAGGATCGACCACCACCACCCGCGGCGTGGCCGGCGGCGGCACGACGATGCCGTCGAGCGCGTCGCGCAGTTCCTTCACGCTCTGCGGGCGTTCGTCCGGCACCACGGCCAGCATCCAGTCGATGGTGGCCAGCACCGTGCGGTCCAGCAGCGGCCAGTCGCCCGCGGGCGCCCGGGCCAGCACCGGCATCGCATCGCGCACCGCCCGCACGGCGGCCGGCGGCGGCACCTGCCCCGTGACGAGGTGGTGCGCCACCGCGCCCAGCGCGTACAGGTCGGTCCACGGGCCCTGGCGCATGCCGGGCACGTCGCCGTACTGTTCCACCGGCGCGAAGCTCGGCTTGAGCACCGCGGTGAGGGTCTGCGTGCGGTCGCCGATCACGCGGCGCGCGGCACCGAAGTCGAGCAGCACCGGGCGGCCGCCGGGCAGCAGCAGGATGTTGTCGGGCGAGATGTCGCGGTGGTACACGTCGGCCCGGTGCAGCAGGTCGAGCGCGTCGAGCAGCGGGTCGAGGAACGCGCGCAGGCGGGTGGTGTCGAGCGGCCCCTGCGACACGAAGCGCTTGTGGCTGGCCACGTGGCCGTCGTAGTACGGCATCGCCATGTAGGCCGTGCCGTTCGTTTCCCAGAACCGGTGCACCTTCACGAGCGACGGGTGGTCGAACCGCGCGAGCAGTTGGGCCTCGTTGACGAAGGACCGCAGGCCGGCCTCGAAGGTGTCGCGGTGCGACGGCGAGCGCAGCGTGATCCGGCCGTCGGCCCCCCGGCCCGCGAGCACGGTGGGCAGGTATTCCTTCACCGCGACCTGGCGCAGCAGCACCTGGTCCACCGCGAGGTAGACGATGCCGAACCCGCCGACACCCAGCACCCGCTCGACGATGAACTCGCCGACGCGCGCGCCGGGTTTCAGCGCGTCGAGGCTGTCGGGGGATGGGGAAGGCGCACCGGGCGCGTCGGAACGGGGCATGGGGAGCAGGAGCGACCCGCCGGGGGCGGGCCTGCCAGTATCGGGCCGAACGCCCCGCTTGCCGCCGACACCCCCACTGCCGTCAGGCGTGGGCGTGACTTGCTGCGCAACGTCCGGGGTCAGGGCACCGACACCAGCACCGACGACGACGCGACCACTGCGCCCGCCCGGTCCTCGCCCTGGGCCACGAGGCGGTAGAGGCCGGGCGGCGCGGCCGGCGCCACGAGTTCGGTGTTGAATCCGGGCGCCGCCGCGATTCCCTCCACGGAACGGCCGCCGAGGGCCCCACGAAGCAGGAACCGCACGCGCTGGATCGGGCTGTCCGGATCGACGTCGGCCACCACCGGCAGGCGCAGCCCCCGGCCGCGGCGGGCCTCCGCGAGGTTCCACGACGGGCCGGGTTCCACGATGCGCAGCGGCCGCGCCGTGGTGGCGGGCGCCACCGTGATGCGCCAGCCGCCCATCACCCCCCGCTCCTTCGTGTCCGGCCGGGCCCATTCGAGTGGCACGGTCACCGTGTGGGTGGTGTCGGCGGACAGGTTCACCTCCACCCGGGCCAGGACCGGCACGCCCGGCACGAGCAGCAGTCCCTCGGCCCCCCGCGTTCGCACCGCATCGCCCGCCGGGCCGGCCACGAGGTCGTAGCGCGCGGGGCCGGCCTCGCCACACCCGACGGGCGCCGGGTGCAGCACCAGCTCGACCTGAGCCACCAGCCGCCGCACACGGCCAGCCGCCACCGGCGCCGGATCGCTGCGCAGCAGCGCGGCCACGCGCGGGCCCTCGGGGCAGGCCTCCGGCGAGAGCCGCACCTCGCCGTCGCCGAGGGCGGCCATCGGCACGCGGTAGGACACGTCGCCCGCGGTGCCGGTGAACGTGGCCACGGCGGTCCACGGCGTCCCCGGCGAGTCCCGGTGCAGGACCGGGTAGCGCCGCCCCGGCCGCAGCGACCGCGTGGACAGCACGGCAGCGTCGCCTTCCGTGGTCCACTTCGGCCGGTCGGCGAACGGGCGCGCGAGCGGTTCGCCCACGAACAGGCCCTGCCCCGGGTGCTGCACCGATTTCCAGTACGCCTCGATCAGCGTCGCGCCCCGCACGTAGTGGTCGGCCAGCACCGAGACCTTCGGGAACTTCTCGGCAATGGCGAAGGGTTCCTCGACCGTGCCGTAGCTGCCGGTGAGGCCCGCCTTCAGCCATTCGAGCACGGTGGTCTGCTGCGTGGCGCTGCCGAGCACCCCACCCGACGACGTGAGGCTGTCGCCCGCCGCGCCGGGACGGTAGGTGTTCGTCGCGAGGTCGGGGGTGCGCGGCAGGCCCGTGAAGTAGAAAAGCACACCGGAGCGGTTCGTGAGCGCGTCGCCGCCGCCCTTGCGGTGATCCACCAGTTCGAAGTGCACGCCAGGGGTGCCGGCCGCCTTCAGGAAGTCGGGCCAGCGCAGGCTGCGCACGCGGTCGGACGTGTGCACGAGGTAGCCGTCGCCGGGGGGCCGCGTGCCGTCGGCGCGCACGCCGCGGTCGATCAGCACGCGGGCCTCGGCCAGGGTCTCCGCGCCGAGCATCATCGACGGGCGGACCTGCAGGTCGTCCCACGGGCGTGTGGAATCGCTGTCGAAGTACGGGGACACGAGCGGACCGGCGCGGTCACCCACGGCGCAGCGCCGGTCGTCGTAGCCGAAGGCGAACGCGCTCGTGATCGACATCGCGCACGCGCCGGCCACGCGCGACGGATGCACCCACGTCAGCAGCGTGGCCTGCACGCGCGCGGGCAGCTGTGCGTCGAGGCGGGCCTTCAGCGCCGCGAAGTCGGCCGCGGGAACCGTGGTGCCCGACTTCGGCACCGGCAGCCTCACGACGTTGGCCTCGGGAATGCCGCGGGCCTCGCGGTAGTGGCGGGCGATGGCCTCGGAGACCGGGTCGCCCTCGCGCACGACGATGCCCAGTTCGTCGGGCTGGATCGACGACCGCGGGACCTGCAGCACGGGGCCGCCCCACGCCAGGCCCACCGCGGCCAGCCCGGTGACGACCGCGGCGAGGCGCTTCACGGTTCGGCCACCACCACCTCGAGGCCGCGGCGGCGCCAGCCCGCGAGCACCGCCTTCGGTGCCGCGGTGGACACGACCACCGTGGAGGCTTCGGCCAGCGGCGCGACGACGTGCGGCGAGGCCACGCCGATCTTCTCGGACGACGCGAGCACCACCGTCTCGGCGGCCGCGCCCATCAGCGCGCGCTTGATGGCGGCCTCCTCCGCATCGCCGGTGGACAGCCCCGCCTTCTCGTGCACGCCGGTGACCCCGAGGAAGTACGTGTCGGCATGCACCCGCGCGATGCCTTCCATCGCGATGGCACCCACGTTGACGACGGAATGGCGGAACAGCCGGCCGCCGATCATCACGACCTCGATGCCCGGGAACGCGACCAGCTCCACCGCCACCGACGGGCTGTGCGTGACGACGGTGGCCCGCAGCGTGGGCGACAGCGCCCGCATCATCTGCACGGCGGTGGTGCCGCCGTCGATCAGCACGACCTGCCCCGGCAGCACGAGTTTCGCCGCGGCCCGCCCGATGGCGGCCTTCTCGTCGGTGGCCACCGACTGCCGCCCGGCGAAGTCGGCGAGCGCGGCCGACACCGGCAGCGCGCCGCCGTGCACGCGCTGCAGCAGGCCGTCGGCCGCGAGCTCGCGCAGGTCGCGCCGGATGGTGTCCTCGGACAGGCCCAGCAGGTCGCTCTGGTCCTTCGCGACGATGCGGCCGTCGCGGGCGAGCACGGTCAGCAGGTGGTCCTTGCGTTGGCGGGTCAGCATGGGCGCGAGCTTATCAGGCCGGCCGCCGTGATTGCACGATTTATCTTGTTTTTGCACGAACCTGCACGCATACTGCCGACCATGGACATCCACCAACGCCTCCGCATCCACGACGTGCGCGTGCTCTCCGACGACTGGTACGTGCTGAAGAAGACCCGCTTCGACTGGCAGCGCCGCGACGGCACCTGGCAGACGATGGACCGCGAGACCTACGACCGCGGCAACGGCGCCGTGCTGCTGCCGTACCACCGCGCGCGGCGCACCGTGATCCTCACGCGGCAGTTCCGCTACCCCGCGTACGTCAACGGCCACCACGGCCTGCTGATCGAGGCCCCGGCCGGCCTGCTCGACACGCAGTCGCCCGAGGACCGCGTGCGCGCCGAGGTCGAGGAGGAGACGGGATATCGCCTGCACGACGTGCGGCCCGTGTTCGAGGCCTTCATGAGCCCGGGCTCGGTCACCGAGAAGCTGCACTTCTTCGTCGGCGAGTACGAGGCCCACATGCGCGTGGGCGACGGCGGTGGCGTCGCGGGCGAAGGCGAGGACATCGAGGTGCTCGAGCTGACGATCGACGACGCCCTGGCGCAGGTGGCCGACGGCCGCATCCGCGACGGCAAGACCATCATGCTGCTGCAGCACGCGGCGCTCCACCTGTTCGGCAAGGAACCCCGATGAGCACGTCCCCGCTGATGATCCTCGTGGCCGGCCCGTACCGCGGCGGCACGGGAGACGACCCGACCCTGATGGCCGCCAACCTGGCCCGGCTGGAGTCCGTGACCCTGTCGCTGTTCCGCGCCGGCCACCTGCCCGTGATCGGCGAGTGGCTCGCCCTGCCCCTGCTGCGGCAGGCGGGGTCGCAACGGCCCGGCGACGCCGCCTATGAGGAGATCAGCTACCCGGTGGCGCACCGGCTGCTGGCCCGCTGCGACGCGGTACTGCGCCTGCCCGGCACCTCGAAGGGCGCCGACGAGGACGCGCGCCGCGCGCGCGAACTCCGGCTGCCCGTCTACGGTGCGCTCGAGGAGGTCCCCGGGATCGCGGGCTGTTGACCCGGCCGGCGCCGTGCCACACTCGGCGCCCATGAAGACCCTGTTCGAAGCCGCCAGCGCCGTCGAAGCCCACATGGTGCGCGACCTGCTGCGCCAGGAAGGCATCTCCGCGCACATCCACGGGGAACACCTGCAGGGTGCGATGGGCGAGCTGCCGGCCGCCGGCCTCGTGCGGCTCGTGGTCGACGAGGCCGACTACCCGCGGGGCCGCGCCGTGATCGATGCCTGGGAGGCCGCGCAGCCGAAGGACATCGCCCCCCGCCCCGCGGCCTCGCGCCCGCGCGTGCTGCTCGGGTTCCTCGCCGGCGTGGCGGTGGGTGCCGCGGTCACATGGACCTTCTTCCGCTCGGCCGTGTCCGCCGAAGGCATCGACGCCGACCGGGATGGCGTGATGGAGACCCGTTGGTTCTACAGCGCGAGCGGCGCGCCGCTGCGCAGCGAACTCGACCGCAACGGCGACGGCAAGGCCGACCACGTCACCCACTTCGACGGCCACGGCGTGCCCGACGTCGCCGAGTCCGACGACGACTTCGACGGGGTCTTCGAGGTGCGCTCGTTCTACCGGAACGGCTTCGTCGAGACCACCGAGATGGACAGCGACGGCGACGGCTACTTCGACCTGCGCATCCGGTCGGCCCACGGCGTGGCGGTGTCCGGCGAATACCTCGACCCCACCACCGGGCAACCGTTGCGCATCGAGCACTACCGCAACGGCAAGGTCGTGCGCGCTGAGGTCGACACCGACCGCGACGGCCGGCTCGACCAGGAGCAGGAGTACGGTTCGCTGGGCGAGGTGCGTGGCACGCGGCGGCTGCCGGCGCCTTGATCCCGCATTGATGCGAATCGACTAAGCAACGACGGATTGCCTTCTTCCCCGCCGCGACGGGGCCCGCCAACATCGCCGGATTCCTTCACTCGAAGATTTCCGGCCATGACCTCCAGCACCCCGCGCCGCACGGCGCTGAAGCAGATCGCCTCGTTCGCCGCCCTGGGCCTCGGCGTGTCCGCCTGCTCGAAGCCGGCCGATCCCGTGGCCCCCGCCGCCGGTGCCGGCACCACGGCCAAGGCCGGCGGCATCGTCGAGTTCCTCTACCCCGACAACCCGTCGTTCGACCTGATCTACCTCGCCGAGAAGCTCGGCTACTTCGAGGGCACGTCCACCCGGCCGAAGTACATCGGCAAGGTGGCCGCGCCGCAGATCATCCCGCTCGTGGGCACCGGCGAGATCCACTTCGGCGCGCGCATGGTGCCCCTCGTGATCTCGGCGATCGCGAGCGGCGCGGACATCCAGGTCATCGCCTCCGGCGGCAAGACGCTGCAGGAAGCACCGCACATGAAGTACTTCGTGCGCAAGGACTCCGGCATCCGCACGCCGAAGGACCTCGAGGGCAAGACCATCGGCATCAACAGCTTCGGCGCCTGCGCCGAGTTCGTCACGAAGAAGTACCTGCGCCAGCAGGGGGTCGACGTCGCGAAGATCAACTTCCTCGTGGTGCCCGACAACCAGAACGAGCAGGCGGTGTCCACGAAAAACGTGGATCTCGCGATCATCCACCCGCCCCACTCCGGCGGTGCCGAGGCCAACGGCGACCTGCTGCGCCTGTGGAGCGACTTCGACCTCGACGGAGGCCTCGGTGGCATGGCGCCCTACAGCGTCAACGGCAGGTTCGCCCGCGAGAACCCGCAGGCGGTGCGCGACGTGGTGGCGGCCCTCGCGAAGGCGGCCCACTGGGTCAACGCGAACCCCGACGAGTCGCGGCGCTACACGGCCGAGCGCATCGGGATGAAGCTCGAGCACGTCGAGCGCTATGCGTACGTCGACGACCAGCTCGTCACCGAGCCGCCCATCCAGTACTACATCGACATCCTCGAGGCCGAGGGCAAGATCACGAAGGGCAAGGTGTCGGTGTCGCAGGTCTACACGAACGCGTTCAACCCGCACGCGAAGGCCTGAGCGCGATGGGGCTCCCGGTGAAGATCGAGGCGCGTGGCGTGCGCATGGACTTCGACACACGCGACGAGGACGGGCGCGCCGAGTCGGTGGGGGTGCTGAAGGACTTCGACCTCGACGTGCGCGAGGGCGAGTTCCTCTCGATCCTCGGCCCGTCGGGCTGCGGCAAGTCGACGTTCCTGAACCTCCTCGCGGGACTGGCGCGCCGCACCGGCGGGTCGGTGTCGATCGACGGCGCGCCGTCCGAGGGCATCAACCGCCACCAGGGCGTGGTGTTCCAGGGCTATGCGCTGTTCCCGTGGCGCACGGTGTCGCAGAACATCGAGGTGGGCCTCGAGATCCGCGGCGTGCCGAAGGCCGAGCGGCGGCGCGTCGCGGCCGAGTACATCGAGCTCGTGGGGCTGCAGGGGTTCGCGTCGCGGTACCCGCACGAGCTGTCGGGCGGCATGCGCCAGCGCGTGGCGATCGCGCGGTCGCTCGCGTACAGCCCGGACCTGCTGCTGATGGACGAACCCTTCGCGGCGCTCGACGCGCAGACGCGCGAGATCCTGCAGGGCGAGCTGCTCCGCATCTGGGACACGCACAAGAAGACCATCGTGTTCATCACGCACAGCCTCGACGAGGCCATCTACCTGTCCGACCGCATCGCGGTGATGACGCACCGACCCGGGCGCGTGAAGGAGATCCTCGACGTGCCGCTGCCACGCCCGCGCGCGCCGGAGGTGCGCCACTCGGACGCCTTCGTGCGGCTGCGCCAGCGGGCGTGGGAGGTATTGCGCGAGGAGGTGCAGTTCGCCTCGTCGCACGGCCATGTGGCGGTGGCGCCGGCGGTGCAGGCGGCGAGCCCGCTCGCACGCCCCGCCCTCTCGGGCTTCGCGGTATGACGGCGCCGACACTTCGCCGGCGCGTCCGGCACGTCGCGCAGCGCAGTGCGTGCATCGTGCTGCTGTTCGTCGTGTGGGAAGCCCTGCCGCGCCTGGGCATCGTCAACCCGGCCTTCCTCAGTCCCCCGTCGGCGGTGGTGACCACCATCGTGTCGTGGTTCGCCGACGGCACGGTGTGGAAACACCTCGCCGCGAGCCTGCAGCGGTCGTTCGCCGGGCTGCTGATCGCGGTGGCCGCGGGCGTGACCACCGGGCTGCTGATGGGCTGGTTCTCGCGCTTCGAGGCCTTCGTCGACCCGGTGCTGCAGCTGATGCGCCAGACCTCGGCGTTCGCGCTGTTCCCGGTGTTCCTGCTGTTCCTCGGCATCGGCGAGGCGTCGAAGATCGCGATCATCTTCTGGGCTTCGTTCTGGCCCGTGCTGCTCAACACGATCAGCGGTGTGAAGCAGGTGGACCGGCTGCTGATCCTGTCGGCGCGGTCGATGGGCGCATCGCAGACCTTCATCTTCACGAAGGTGGTGCTGCCCGCGGCGCTGCCGGCGATCTTCACCGGCGTGCGGCTGGCCGGGGCCTACTCGATCACGGCCCTCGTGGCCGCCGAGATGATCGGCGCGCACGCGGGCCTCGGTTTCCTCACGCTGAACTCGCAGGAGACCTTCCAGATCCCGAGCATGTACGCAGGCATCCTGTTGCTGGCCGTGCTCGGGCTCGCGATCAACACGCTGCTCGCACGGCTCGAGGCGCGGCTCACGGGCTGGCGCAAGGGGCTGCAGCACGATGCGTGAGCTGCTGCGACGCCGCAACGCCTTCGCCGTGGCCGGGGTCGCCACGGGCCTCGCCGCCGCGGCGATGGCGGTGGCATCACTCTCGCCAGTCCCTCCGGTGGCCGGCGACGGCGTGGGGCCGGTGCTCGACGCGGCGCGCACACGGGGGGTGCTGCGGGTCGGCGTGCGGGCCTATCCACGCCCTTCTCCCCCCGGGCACCCGCTGCCGCCAGAGCCGGACACGTTCGATGCCGACCTCGCCACGGTGCTGGGCGAGCGGCTGGGGCTGCGCGTGGAACTCGTGGGCCTCGCGCCAGACATGCGGGAGACCGCGCTGCGCGAGGGCCGGGTGGACCTGCTCGCGGCCGGCGCGTCCGCCGACGCCCCGGCGCGTGCTGCGGTGATGCGGGGCGGGCCGGTGTCGCGGTGGGAGGACCTGCGCGGGCGTGTCGCCTGCGTCGCCGACGGCAGCCCATACGCCGAGGCGCTGTCGGGCCGGTTCGGGGTGTCGCCCCGCCCCTATCCCTCGGCCGTGCATGCGGCCTACGGGTTCATGGCCGGCGAGTGCGCCGCGCTGGTCGAGGACGGGGCGGTGATCGAACGCCTGCTGGGCCAGGAGGCCTGGCGCTTCTACACGGCCCTGGCAGGCACGCTGCCGGCCGCGTCCACCACGCCCCTGCCGCTCGCAGCCGCCGATGCACCGTCGTCGCGCTTCGTCGAGGCCACGCGCCGCTGGTGGCGGGCCTCCGGCGGCGAGGCGCAGGCCCGCCTGCGCCGCACCGGGGGCATCAACTTCGAGGTGGCCCTGCTGGAGGATGGCAACATCTGCCATTGACGGGCGCAGCGTGCACCCGCACGACGGAAGGACCGCCCATGGCCATCGAACTCCCGAAGGAAACGCGCAAGGAGGCCATCGCCTCGATCGAACGCTACTTCGCCGAACACATGGAGGAGCGCATCGGCAACATCGCCGCGGGCGCCCTGCTGAACTTCTTCGTCGAGGAGATCGGGCCGGCCATCTACAACCGCGCGGTGGCCGAGGTGCAGGAACGGCTGCAGCAGCGGGTCTCCGAGATCGACATCGAGGTGCACGAGGACGAGTTCACCTACTGGCAGAAGCAGGCGAAGCGCCGCTGACGCGGCGGGGTCAGAACCAGGCGTGCAGCAGGCCCGACACCGCCGCCGCGACGGCGAACGGGGCCACGGGGACGGCGCTGTCGGTGCGGTCCAGTGTGTCGCCCAGCGCGGGCACGCTCAGCGCGGCGCCCGACAGCGCCCCGGCCAGCAGCGCGCCGTGGCGGCCGCCGAGCAGGTAGCGGCCCGCGCAGAGGGCGACCACCAGCGGCACGAACGCCATCGCCGCCGCCGCGGCCAGCAGCGGCGCACCGAGTTCGCGCACCGCCGCGACGGCGGGTTCCCCGGCGCCGAGCACCACCACGGCCACGAGCGCGGCCGTGCCCAGGTCCTTCAGCACCCGCAGGGCGCCCGGTGGCAGGGCCCCGAAGGTCTGCCGCTTCGCGCGGAACCAGCCGAAGGCCACGCCGGAGACCAGCGCACCGCCGGCCCCGAGCGTCAGCACGCCCGAGCCGGCGTGCACCGAGGGCAGGCCCAGCAGCAGGCCGGCCACGAGGCCGCCGGCGAGGTACATCACGTCGGTGCGGGCGGTGGGCAGCACGGGGTCGCCGATCACCGCCGCGAAACGGGCCACGTCCGCTTCCGTGCCGTGGAGGGAGACGGTGTCGTGCAGGCGGACCACCGTGTCCGCCGCCAGGGGCAGCACGCGCCCCATGCGGCTGAGCTGCACGACGACCACGCCGTGCCGCAGGTTGCCGGACGATGTGGCCCGGATCTCGCCGATCGACCGCTGGTCGAACGAGGCCCGGGTCAGCACCACGTCGCGGCGCTGCATCGCGAGCGCCATGCCGTCGATGCCGTGGACCTCCTCGCCCAGGCCACGGGCGCGTGCCACCACGGCCTCGCGCCGGCCGACCACCAGCACGACGTCGCCGGGAACGAGGCGCACCCGCGGCGCCGGCTCGACGAAGCGGAGGCCCCGCTTGATGCGGCTGATGCTGACCGGCGGCAGGTCGGGGTCGTGGGCCTCCTGGCCCGACACGTCGGCCACGGTGCGCGACGGCCCCGCCCCGATGCGGTACAGGCGCCCGACGAGTTCGGGCGCCGCCGACTGCAGACCCGGGGCGAGCACCGGCACGCCCTGGCTCAGGGCCGCATCCGCCTGCAGCGCATCGTCGAGCAGCGGGCGGCGCATCAGCCAGGGCACCCCGTGACCGCACACCAGCAAGGCCGCGAGGAGACCCAGCACGGTCACGAGCGCCTGCGCCCCGTCGCCGCCCGCGCGTGCCGGCGACGCCAGCAGGAACGCGGTCACGGCGAACACCGCCCCCACCCCGGCAGCCCGTGCGCCCTCCCCCCGCATCACCGAGAGGAACTGCGGGCCGGCCTCGAACCCGGCCGCGTAGAGGAACAACGCGAGCAGCACGGTATGGACACCCGGATCGACGTGCACACCCGCCTGGGACACCACCAGCGCCGCGAGGAAAGTGCCGGTGGCCGTGCCGAGGCGGAACGTGCCCCACTGCAGGCGTCCGGCGAACCAGCCGAGGGCGATCGACAGGAACAGCGCGATCTCGGGGGACCGCTTGAAGATGGCGTGCAGCCAGTCCAAGGGGGCTCCTCTGTCAGCCGGGCGCGGCCCAGCCCGCGAGCGCGACCACCAGCGGCCCCATCAGCGGCAGCACCACGTTCGAGATGGCGTAGGTGATGGTGTAGCCGAGCAGCGGCGTGGTGTTGCCCGCGGCGTTCTGCACGGCGCTGAGCGCGGGGGTGCTGCACTGCTGCCCGGCGATGGCACCGAGCAGCACGGGGGCCTCGAACTTCAGCAGCTTGTGGCCAACGAACAGCGAGATCAGCGCGGGGATCAGCGCGATCGCGACGCCCATCAGCGGCAGCGTGACGCCGTACTGCCGGATCAGCGTGAGGGCCTGCGGGCCGGAGGCCAGGCCCACGCAGGCGATGAAGGTGGCGAGCCCGACATCCTTCAGCAGGCCGGCGGCGTCCGGCGGCAGGCTCAGCCGGCCCGGATGGCGGGCCTGGTACCAGCCGAAGACGAGGCCGCTCAGCAGTGCGCCGCCGCCGGTGCCGAGCGAAAACGGCACGCCGGCCGCGCGCACGCTGTAAAGGCCGACCCAGACGCCGAGGACGATCCCGAAGCTCGCGTAGCCGAGGTGGGTTCGATCCGACTTCAGCGCGGGTTCGCCGAACCGGTCGCCCACCACCGCCAGCAGGTCGGGACGGCCGTACAGCGAGACCGTGTCCCCCTTTCGCAGCGCCAGGTCCGGCAGCACGGGCAGCGGATGGCCGCCGCGGGCCACGCCCGCGACCTGCACGCCGGGCGGAAGCACCGGGCCGTCGCCGCCGGTGGCGCGCAGGCTGGCGAGCGTTCGGCCGTCGAAGGCGCGCGTGGCGATGGCCACGTCGAGCGTTTCCATCACGACGCCGAAGGACTGGGTGTCGGCGATCTCCCGGCCGAGTTCCGCCCCCGCCTGCGCCAGCCGCACGACGGCGGCCCGGCGGCCGGTCACCAGCAGCTGGTCCCCGGCCTCGAGCACCAATGCCGGCACCACCGGTACGTCGGCGCCCCCACGCCGCACGCCCTCCACGTTCGCCTCGCCCCCCAGCAGCGCCAGCACCGTCGCGACCGAATGGCCGGCGCCGGCCGTGACCTCGTAGACCCGGCCCACCATCTCCGGGGCCGCCTCCTGCACGCCGGCATCGTCCTCGCGCCCGCCCATCTCCTTCCACAGCCGTGCGGCCTCCGCGCGCAGGTCGACGCGCAGCAGCAGCGGGAACACCTGGCTCGTGGCCACCACGATGGCGATCAGGCCGAAGATGTAGGTGATGGAGTACGCGGTCACGACGTTGGCCTGCAGCCGCTTCACTTCATCGGCCGGCAGCGCGAGTTTGGAGATGGCGTCGCTCGCCGTGCCCACGACGGCCGACTCGGTGGCCGCGCCGGCCATCATGCCGGCGGCCGTACCCGCGTCGAGGTGCATCAGCCGGGTGGCGAGCAGCACCAGCACGAGCACGGTCACCACCTCGATGCCGCACAGCAGGCCGATGCGCAGGCCCTTCGCGTTGAGGTTCGCGAAGAACTGCGGCCCGCCGGCGTACCCGAGCGCGAAGATGAAGAGCATGAAGAACAGGTTCTTCACGCCGGCGTCGACCTCGACGCCCACCTGCCCGATCACCAGCGCCGCGATCAGCGTGCCGCAGATGCCACCGAGCTGGACCGGGCCGAAGCGCACCTGCCCGATCGCATGGCCGATGCAGAGCGCGAGGAACAGCGCGACCTCCGGGTGGCTCCCGAGCAGCGTGTGCAGCCCACTCCCCATCGACGGTCCTCCTGTCGGATGGGCGGATTCTGCGGCCGCCGGCAGGCGACCGTCCAGGGGTCATGCACCAACGGGCAAGGTGCCGCGGCTGACGCTGTCGCCGTCGTCCGGACGCAGCGCCCAGAATGACAGCGAGGAGACGAGCGTCACGCCGGCGAGGGTCAGGAACGCATGGTGCAGCGCGTTCATCACGGCCGCCGGGTCGGTCTGCGGCAGGCCCGCCAGGTACCACGCGGCCACCAGCGAGCCGCAGGCGAGGCCGAAGCTCATCGACATCTGCTGCAGGGTGCTGGCGAAGGTGCTGGCCATCGCGGTGTCCTTCTCCTCGATGTCGGCGTAGGCCATCGAGTTCATGCTCGAGAACTGCAGCGAGTTGAACAGGCCCATCGCGAGGCCCAGGCCCACGATGCCAGCGATGGGCGTGCCCGGCCCCACGAGCGCGTAGCCGCCGATGGTGCACGCGATCAGCACGGTGTTGACCACGAGCACGCGGCGGTAGCCGTAACGGCGCAGCAGCGGTGCCGAGATGACCTTCATGCCCATCGCCGCGGCGGCCGCCGGCATCATCAGCAGGCCCGACTGCCAAGCGGGCAGGCCCAGGCCCAGCTGGTACAGCAGCGGCAGCAGGAACGGCATGCCGCCGATGCCCAGGCGTGTGACGAACCCGCCGAGCACGGACACGCGGAACGTCCGCACCTTCAGCAGCGTCAGGCGCAGCAACGGGAACGGCACCTGCCGCGCGTGCCAGGCGTAGCCGGCGAGCAGCAGCAGCGAGGTCACGAGCAGCGCGCCGCCCGCGCCCAGGCCCAGGCTGTGCTCACCGAACACCTCGAGCAGCCACGACAGCAGCGCGGCACCGCTGCCGAACAGCAGGAAGCCGCGCATGTCGAGCGGCTGCGGGGCCGCGCTGCGGTAGTCGGGCATGTGCCGGTGCGCGAACCACATCGCCACCATGCCCACGGGCACGTTGACGAAGAAGATGTCGCGCCACGACAGCCAGTGCACGATCAGCCCGCCCACCGTGGGCCCGAGCAGCGGCCCGAGCAGCGCGGGGATGATCACGAAGTTCATCGCGCGCAGCAGCTCGCCCTTCGGGAACGTGCGCACGATGGCGATGCGGCCCACGGGCATCATCATCGCGGCCGCGATGCCTTGCGGCACACGCGCGGCGATCAGCATCGTCGAATTGACGGCCAGGCCGCACAGCACCGACGACACGGTGAACAGGCCCACCGCGAACATGAAGATGCGGCGTGTGCCGTAGCGTTCGGCGAGCCATCCGCTGACCGGGATGCAGACGGCCAGGCTCAGGATGTAGCTGGTGACGACGGCCTTCAGGCTCAGCGGCGAGACCTGCAGGCTCGCGGCCATGGCCGGGATGCCGGTGTTGACGATCGTCGAGTCGAGCTGCTCCATGAAGAGCGCGGTGGCGACGACCCAGGGCAGGTAGCGCTTGGTGGCGGCGGTGTCCATCGGCGAAGGATCTTGGATCGTTGGACCGGGCACCGTACCAGAACGCACGCGTTCGTGCGCACACTCGGCTTCGCCACAAAGCAAAAAGCCTCCGTCGTTTCCGACGGAGGCTTCGCTTCTTAATTTTGGTGGGCCCTGAGTGACTCGAACACTCGACCTACGGATTAAGAGTCCGCTGCTCTACCAACTGAGCTAAGAGCCCGAAATTTCTTGCCTGACTTTCTCTCCGGCACCACCGGTGAAGGTGGTGGGTTGTGCGGGGCTCGAACCCACGACCTACGGATTAAAAGTCCGCTGCTCTACCAACTGAGCTAACAACCCGCAAGCCCACGATTATAAGCTGGAATCTTCGCGTTGATCAAGCCTTGTCGGCAAGCCCGCATTGTAGCGCTTCTGCGGCAGAAACCAAGCCGAATGTTGCGGTAACTGTCACGACCGATCCATAACCATGGCAATTGAGGTTCGCGTCGACGTCCTGCCCTTCGATCACGCAGGCCTCGGGCAGGGTCACCGGCTCGCGCGAGAACACGCAGCGCACGCCGATCTTCCCCGTGCGCGCCGCGCCGTGCTGCTTGCGCAACCGCTGGCGCATCGAGGCGAGCAGCGGGTCGTGCGTGGTGGCGGACAGGTCCTCCACCTCGACCGACTGCGGCTTTCGCTTGCCCCCTGCCGCGCCCACCGTCACGAACGGCGTGCGCGTGGCCAGCGCCCAGCCGGCCATCGCCACCTTCGCGTGGACCTGGTCGCACGCGTCGATGAGCACGTCGATGTCGTGCGGCAGCAGCGCGGGCCAGTTGTCCGGCGAGACGAAGTCGTCGACCAGGTGGATGTGGCAGCCGGGATGGATGTCGTTGAAGCGCTCCTGCAGCGCGAGGCCCTTGGCCTGCCCCACGGTGGCGCCGGTCGCCTGCACCTGGCGGTTGATGTTGGACTCCGCCACGTGGTCCAGGTCGATCAGCGTGAGTTCGGCGACGCCGCTGCGCGCGAGTGCCTCGGCGGCCCATGACCCCACGCCGCCGAGTCCCACGACGGCGACACGCAGCCGGCGAAGCCGCGTGTAGCCGGCGTCCCCGTAGAGGCGCCGCAGGCCGCCGAAGCGGCGCTCGAGGTCGGCATCGAGCGCGGTGTCGTTCAACGCAGCGTCGCCAGGCGTTCCTTGGCCGCGACCGCGGCTTCGGACTTCGGGTAGGTCTTCATCAGTTCGTTGAGGGTCGCGCGTGCGCCCTTCACGTCCTTGAGGTCGGCCTGCGAACTCGCCACCGACAGCAGCGCCTCGGGTGCGCGCGGATGGTCCGGCGCCTTCGAGACGAGCGAGCGGAACGAGGCGATGGCCTCCTTGTAGTCGCGCTTGCCGTACTGGGCATTGCCTAGCCAGAACAGCGCCGACGGCGCGTAGCCGCTCGCCGGGTAGCGGCGCTGGAAGGCCGACAGCTGGTTCGCGGCCTCGGCGAAGTCACCCTTGCGCAGCACGCCCATGGCGTCCTCGAAGAGGCGGGTCTCGTCGGGGTCGGCCTTGAACTCCCGGCCGTCGAGGGACACCGTCTGGGGCTCGAGCTTGCGGATGCGCTCGTCGACACCCTGGCGGATGTCCTTCTGCGCGCGCTGCAAGTCAGCGACGTCGCGTGCCAGCTGTTCTTCCTGGCCGCGCAGGCGCGCGGTTTCGGCACGGGCCTCGTCGAGTTGGCGGTTGAGGTCGAGCAGGCTGCGCTGCAGTTGCTCGATGCGTTCGTTCGACGCCTTGATCTCACCCTGCAGCTGGTCCTTGAGCTGCGAGACCTGCGTGCGCAGGTCGATGATGGCCTTGCGGGCCTCGGTGTCGTCGAACAATGCCGCGCGGGCCGGGCCCGCGAGCAGCATCCCGAAGGAAAGGGCCGCGGCCACGGCCCCGCGTTGGATCAGAGAGGACATGGCCCAGTCTTTCATCCGGTTCCTTGGATCAGCGGCTCACCAGCTCGGCGCGGCGGTTCTTCGCGTACGCGGCTTCGTCGTGGCCGGTGTCGGCCGGACGCTCCTTGCCGAAGCTGACGGCTTCGAGCTGGGCATCGGCGGCGCCGAGCAGCGTCAGCGACTTCAGCACGGCCTGGGCACGCTTCTGGCCGAGGGCGAGGTTGTACTCGCTGCCGCCGCGTTCGTCGGTGTGGCCTTCGATCACGAGCTTCTTCGCCTTGTTGGCGGTCAGGGCCTTGGCCTGCGACTCGAGCACGCCGCGGTACTCGTCCTTCACGACGAAGCTGTCGTAGTCGAAGTACACGACGCGGCCGGCGGCGTTGTTGGCGCCATCCTTCGTCAGGTCGACGCTGGCGACGGGCGAGTCGGTCACGCCCTTGCCGGCGTTGCCGCTGCCGGCCGTGACGGGGTTGCGCGTCTCGACGGTGGCGGCCTTGTCATCGAGCTTGACGTCCGACGCGCAGCCGGCGGCGAAGATGGAGGCAATGGCGACGAGGGCGGCAAGTTTCGAATTCATCATGATGTAGGTATCTCCAGGGACAGGGAAAAAAGGAGGCAGGTCAGCGCCCGAACGGTCCCCACACCGGCTCGCGCACGTCGGCGGTGGTGGAGACCAGCTTGGACTTGACCTTGCCGTCCAGGGTGGTGGTCATCAGCACGTCGCGCCCTTGGGCGCGGCTCGCGTACATGATCAACCGCCCGTTCGGTGCGAAGCTCGGACTTTCGTCGTCGCTCGAATCGGTGAGCGCGCGGGCCGGTGTGCCGCCGGTGAGGTCGGCGAGGTACACGCGGAACGCGCCGCCTTGCCTCGAGATGTAGGCAAGGTAGCGGCCATCGGGGCTGATGGCCGGACTGATGTTGTAGCCGCCGGTGAAGCTCACACGCTCGGCGCCGCCGCCCGACACGGACGTGCGGTAGATCTGCGGGCCGCCTCCGCGGTCGCTGACGAACAGCAGGCTCTTGCCGTCGGGGGTGAACACGGCCTCGGTGTCGATGGACGCGCTGTTGGTGACACGGCGCGGGTTCTCGCCGTTGCGGCCCACGATGTAGACCTGGGACGCCCCGTCACGCGTGAGGGTCACGGCGAGCGACTGCCCGTCCGGCGCCCAGGCCGGCGCACTGTTGGAGCCGCGGAACGCCGCGATCTCGCGCCGGGCGCCGGTCGCGATCGTCTGCGCCCAGACCACCGCCTTCTGCCGCTCGTGGAACGACACGTAGGCGATCTCCTGCCCGTTCGGGGACCAGGCCGGCGAGATGATCGGGTCCATGCTCGTGATCACGACCTGGCCGTTCTCGCCGTCGGAGTCGGCGACCCGCAGCGAGTGGCTCTTGCCCGACTTGGTCACGTAGGCGATCCGGGTGGCGAAGATGCCCTTCTCCCCCGTGATGGTCTCGTAGACGAAGTCGGCGACGCGGTGCGCGCCCTGGCGCAGGTCCCCCGGGGCCACGACGAACGACTGCCCGCCGAGGTCCTTGTTCCGGACGACATCCCAGAGTTTGGCCCGCACGTCGAACCGCCCGTCGGCGAGCCGCATCACCGAGCCCCCGAGCAGCAGGTCGGCCGTCTTCGACTTCCACTCGGCCATGTCCGGCCGCACCGTCTCGTCGAGGATCGCCACCGTGTCGATCCCCCGGAACACCCCGATCCGCTCGAGGTCGGCCCGGATGATCTCGGACACCGGATGGGGCACCTTGCCCTCGTCCCGGAACTTGGGAATCGCGATGGGAATCTGGGTGGCGCCGACGCCGGAGATTTCGACGCGGAATTGGGCGTGGGCAGGAAGGGCTGCCCCTGCGGAGGCCGCCATCGCAGACAGCAGCAGGGAGCGTCGGTGTAGGAGGGTCATAGACGGCTGGACTGGGCCCCGGCAGCGGCCCGGAGCAATCATGCACAATCCCCAATGATAGATTGAGCCGAACTTTCATGATGCAAAACCCGCCGACATTGACGGTCGTAATCGTTGCGAAGAACGAAGCTCGCAATATTTCAGAATGCGTGGCCAGCGCGTCATTCGCGAACGAGGTGATCGTGCTCGACTCCGGCAGCACCGACGCTACCGCCGAACTGGCCCGCCAAGCGGGGGCCCGCGTCGTCACCACGGACTGGCCTGGCTATGGCCCGCAAGTGGCTCGGGGCTTTTCGATGGCCACCTGCGACTGGGTGCTGTCCCTCGACGCGGACGAACGCATCACACCGGACTTGGCACGGGAAATCACCGCAGCCATCGCATCGGCCGCTCGGGTGGGCTATCGCATTCCGCGCCTGTCGGAGTTCGTCGGCAAGTTTATCTATCACTCGGGCTGGCGCCCCGACTACACGTTGCGGCTCGGCGTACGGTCGGTCTCGGGCTTCACTGATCACTTCCTCCATGCGCACATGACCGTCGAAGGCGCGATCGGCGAACTGAAGAACCCGCTGATCCACTTCAGCTACCCCGATCTGCACGATGTCCTGGAAAAGCTCGACCGTTACTCCACCGGCCACGCGAAGGACATGCACACGCGCGGCAAGACGGCCAGCCTGAAAAAGGCGATTGTCCATGCGGCATTCGCCTTCGTGCGCACGTACTTCCTGCGTCTGGGCTTCCTAGACGGGCAGCGCGGCATGATGCTCGCGATCTACAACGCCGAATACACCTATTACAAGTACCTCAAGCTGATGATGCTCAGCGCACCACCGGTACGGCCGGTCATCCCGCAGCCCTGACGGACGTACCACGCCCTGGCGACTGCCCCTTGGGAGGTCTGCCGAGAGCCGGGTGCTCATCGGATAATGCACCTCGCATGTCACCCACGTCCGTCCTTCCCTTGGCAACGCGGCTCAGGCGCCGGCACTCCGACCTCCGGAACGGCCCACGCGCGTTCGCCGCGCTCCCCACCGGACCAACGGTCGAAGCGCCCACATGCCCAGCCCACCTCACCGAGACAACCCCATGACCGCCAGCATCAGCGGCTTCACCTTCCTCCGCAACGGCGTCAAGCTCGGGTTCCCGTTCGAGGCATCCGTCCGTTCCCTGCTGCCCCTCGTCGACGAGTTCGTCATCGCGGTGGGGGCCGGTGAGGACGCGACCCGCGAGCGGCTGCTGGCCATCGGGGATCCGAAGATCCGGATCATCGACACGATCTGGAACGAGCGCATGGCGGAGCGCGGGTTCGTCTATGCGCAGCAGAAGATGATCGCGCAGTACGCCTGCACGGGCGACTGGGCGTTCTACCTCGAAGGGGACGAGGTGCTGCACGAGAACGAGTTGCCGGCCATCCGTGCCTCGGTCGACCGCCATCACGGGGACCCCGAGGTCGAGGCGCTCGTGTTCGACTACCTCCATTTCTACGGCTCGCCGCACTGGCTCGCCGTGAGTCCGGCCTGGTACCGACGCGAGTGCCGGCTGATCCGCAACACCATCCGCAGCTACGCGCCCGACGGGCAGTTCTGGGTGGTGATGGACCGGCACCGCCAGGGCCGCCACCCGAAGGCCGCGCTCGCCCGTGCCCACATCTACCACTACGGCCACGTGCGCCGCACCGAGTACATGCAGGCCAAGCTCGACCAGGTCAGCAAGTACTGGACGACCGGCGCGCCGAAGGTCCACTACGGCAACATCGACGCGCAGGCCCTGAAACCGTTCGAAGGCACCCACCCCGCCCTCATGCAGGCCTGGCTCGACAGCGAGGCCGAACAGCACTTCGCCCCCGATCCGGCGCACGTGCTCACCCGCCGCGAGCGCAAGCACCGCTGGTCGATGAAGCTCGAACGCGCCCTGGGCCTCGACCTGAGCCACAAACACTACCGACTGGTCCGCCCCGACTGAGACCGCCATGACCTACACCGTCGTCATCCCCGTCCTCAACCAGCTGAAATTCACGCGTCTGTGCGTGGAGAGCCTGCTGGCCGGAGGCACCCCCGCCGCCAGCGTGCTGGTGATCGACAACGCCAGCACCGACGACACCCCGGCCTGGCTCGCGAACGAGGCCGGCGTGCCGTCCATCACCAACCGGGTCAACCTCGGCTGCGGCGGCGCCTGGGCGCAGGGTTCCTTCCACAGCCAGGCCGACTGGGTCGTGCTGCTGAACAACGACGTGATCGTCCCGCCCAACGGCATGGCCGACCTGCTGGCCGCCGCCGAGCGCGAGGGCTTCGACGTCGTCAGCCCCGCCCTGCTCGAAGGCGCGCTCGACTACGACTTCGCCACCTACGCGCCCACCTACGTGCGCGAGATGAAGGATGTCACGCGCACCGGCTGGTTCCATGGCGTCTGCTTCGCCATCAAGCGCTCCGTGTTCGAGACCGTCGGCTACCCCGACACCGACCGCCTGCTCGGCGGCCACGAGGACAAGGAGTACCTCGTGCGCTGCCTGCGCCACGGCGTGCGCGTGGGCACCGTGGGCGCCACGGTGCTGCACCACTTCGGCTCCATCACGCAGAAGGCGATGAAGAAGGAAAGCGGCGTCAAGTCGCTGGGCGACCGCCACCATGCGTACCAGCGCATGGGCATGGGCTGGTGGGCGCGCAAGCGCTTCAAGGCCCAGCAGCGCAAGCAGACCGAGGACTGGTCGCGCGACGAGTCGGCCGCACACGGCATGACCCTGCACATGCTGCGCGACAACGGCGGCTGGCGCTTCGTCTGACCCATGACACGCTCCAACACGCTCCGTGACTGGCGCCGGTCGCTGAAGGACCGCCTGCCCTACGTGCGTCGCCGGGTCCACGCCAGCCTCGAACGGCGCTACGCCCTGCTCACCGACGCGCTGGGCATGGGCGTGCCCCGGGCCGCCGACGTCACCCTGGCCGTGGTGCGGCCCGTCCGTCCCGGCGACGCCGACGAGCTGTGCCTGTTCCTGAGCCACCAGGCGGCGCCCGCACTGAAACCGCACGTCGTCGCCCACGTGACCGCGCTGCTCGACCGGGGCGTGCGCGTCGTGCTGGTGCTCAACACGGACCTGCCGGCCGACGCGCTGCGCATCGACCCGGCCCTCGCCGACCGCCTCGACGGCCTGCTGGTCCGCCAGAACCTCGGCTACGACTTCGCCGGCTGGGCCCACGCCCATGCCGTCGTGTCGCCCCACCTGCGCGCGCAGCGGCTCTACCTCGTCAACGACAGCATCGTGGGACCCCTCGAAGCTGCGGCCTTCGACCGGATGCTGGCCCGGGTCCGGTCGAGCCGCGCCGACGTCGTCGGACTCATCGAGGCGCCCACGCCCCGCCCACACCTGCAGAGCTTCTTCCTCGCCTTCAACACGCGCGCCATCGCCGGCGGCCTCGAACCGTTCTTCCGCGAAGTGCTGTGTTTCGCCGACAAGGGCACCGTGGTGGACGTCTACGAGACCCACCTCACGCAGCGCCTGCGCCACGCGGGTTTCTCGTGCGAAGCGGTGTTCCCCACCGCCGACCCGTACGCCGGCTGGGAACAGCTCGTCGCCGACGGCTTCCCCTACGTGAAGAGCCGTGCCCTCGCGGAGCACCGCCGGCATCCTGCCGTCGCGCGCCTCGTCCCCCCTCACCTGCTCGCCGACTGAGCATGGAGGACATCATCATCTGGGGCGCCGGCGGGCACGCGAAGGTCGTCGCCGCGTCCATCCGCCGCGCCGGCCGTTTCCGCGTCGCCGGGTTCATCGACGACGTGAACCCGGCCCGCGCGGGTGAACCCTTCTTCGGCGCCACCGTGCTCGGCGACCGCGCCGCCTTCGACGCGCTGCACGCCCGCCAGCCGGTGGCCCTGCACCTCGCCTTCGGGCATTGCGGCGCCCGGTACCGCCTGGGCGCCGAACTCGAGGCCCGGGGCGTCGCCTTCCCCGTGCTCGTGGACCCCACGGCGCTGGTCGCCGAGGGGGTCGCGCTGGGCAACGGCTGCTACGTGGGCCCGGGCGCCGTGCTGAACGCCGATGCCCGCATCGGCCGCCACACCATCCTCAACACCGGCACCGTGGTCGAACATGACGGCCTCATCGGCGACGCCGTCCACCTCGCCCCCCGCGTGTGCCTGGCCGGCCACGTGACGGTCGGCGACCGCACCTTCGTCGGCGCCGGCACCGTCGTGCGCGACGAGATCCACATCGGACGCGACTGCCTCGTGGGCCTCGGCAGCGTCGTCGTGCGGGACCTGCCGGACGGCGTGCGCGCCTACGGCTGCCCCGCGGCCATCAAGGAAACCCCATGACCAAAAAGTCCACCCTCGACGAGTTCGCGCTGTTCGGCGGCGAACCGGCCTTCGGGCACAAGCTGCACGTGGGCCAGCCCAACATCGGCGACCGCGCGCATTTCCTCGACCGGGTCAACCGCATCTTCGACTCCCGCTGGCTCACGAACAACGGCGAGGCCGTGCAGGAACTGGAACGCCGGCTGGCCGAGCACCTGGGCGTCAGGCACGTGATCGCCGTGTGCAACGCCACGGTGGGCCTCGAGATCGCGATCCGCGCCATGCCGATGGAGGGCGAGGTGATCGTGCCGTCGCTCACGTTCGTCGCCACCGCCCACGCGCTGCAGTGGCAGCAGATCACCCCCGTCTTCTGCGACGTCGACCCCGTCACGCACAACCTCGACCCCGAGCAGGTGCGCCGCCTCATCACCCCGCGCACCACCGGCATCCTCGGCGTGCACCTGTGGGGCCGCCCCTGCGACGTGGACGCGCTGCAGGCCATCGCCGACGAGCACCGGCTGCACCTGCTGTTCGACGCGGCCCATGCCTTCGGGTGCTCGCACCAGGGACGCATGGTGGGCAACTTCGGCCGCGCGGAAGTGTTCAGCTTCCACGCCACCAAGTTCTTCAACACGTTCGAGGGCGGTGCCATCACCACCAACGACGACGCCCTCGCCGCGAAGATCCGGCTGATGACCAACTTCGGGTTCGCCGGCTACGACAACGTCGTGCACGTCGGCACGAACGGCAAGATGAACGAGGTGTGTGCCGCGATGGGCCTGACGTCGCTGCAGGCGCTCGACGGTTTCATCGCCATCAACCGCACCAACGCCGACACGTATGCCGAGCGCCTCGCCCGCATCCCCGGCATGAAGCTCTGCCGCTACGACACGACCGAGCGCAACAACTTCCAGTACGTGGTGGTGGAGTACACGCCGCAGCCGGGCGGCCCGAGCCGCGACGACCTCATCCGCCTGCTGTGGGCCGAGAACGTGATGGCGCGCAAGTACTTCTGGCCGGGCTGCCACCGCATGGAACCCTACCGCACGCTGTTCCCGACCGTGGGCGAACGCCTGCCGCAGACGGAGGCCATCGCCGACCGCCTGATGATCCTGCCCACCGGCACGGGAATGAACACCGCGTCCATCCACGCGCTGTGCGACCTGCTCGAGCTGGCCGTCGCCCAGGGCCCGGCCCTGTCGGCCCGCCTGGGAGCACTCTGACATGGCCGAGGCCGCGCGGCGTCCGTTCGTCATCCAGGTCGGCCACTTCAACGACGAGATGGGCGGCGTCATCGCGCTGCACCGGCTGTGCCACCTGCTCAACGAGGGCGGCTGCGAGGCCTACGTCTGGCCGCCGAAGAAGCCGCGGCACGACACGGCCCGGCCGGTGCGCAGCACGCTGCAGCGCCTGAGCTACTGGCTGCGCGGCAAGGACCGCCGGCTGCGGCGCGCGCCGGGCTTCATCACGCCCATCGCGAAGGAAGAGCACATCGCCCGCGGCATCGTCGTGTACCCCGAGATCGTCGATGGCAACCCGCTGCGGGCCGAACGGGTGGTGCGCTGGCTGCTGCACAAGCCGGGCTTCCACACCGGCCGCGCGGTCTACGGGCCGCACGACAAGTTCTTCTTCTTCCAGAACGCCTTCAACGACCCGGCGATCAACCCGCACCCGGACAACCTGCTCAAGACCGTCTTCATCCGCGACGACATCTACAAGCAGACCAACTTCGGTCCCCGGTCGGGCACCTGCTACATCCTGCGCAAGGGCAAGGACCGCCCGATCGTCCACCCGCTCGAGAATTCGGTGCTGGTCGACGACCTGTCCCACCGCGAGCTGGCCGAGGTGTTCAACCGCGTGGAGACGTGCATCTCCTACGACACCTACACGCTGCTGTCCGCCTTCGCCGCGCTGTGCGGCTGTGTGTCGGTCGTGGTGCCCGAGGAGGGCAAGACGAAGGAGGAGTGGTACCCCAACGAACGCGACCGCTACGGCCAGGCCTGGGGCTTCGACGACGTCGAGTGGGCCCGGCGCACGGCCCCGCTGCTGCTGCCGCACCTCAAGGCGCAGGAGCGCGAGGCCAACGACAGCGTGCGGGTGTTCGCCGAGAAGTGCCAGGGCTACTTCCCCTGACCCCCTCCGCCCCTCAGCACTTCGTCTTGCTGAGCACGAAGCGGCGCGGCGAGAACGGCAGCTTCACCGACGCCACCACCTTGTGCTGCCGCTGCGCGTCGAGCTCGCGGCCCAGCCGCTCGAGGTGATCGCGCAGGAAACCCGTGCGCGCGAGGGCCTCGAACCACACCTCGCTGCATGTGCAGGCGGGGCTGTTCCAGGGCTTCTCGCGGCCCGCGAAGTGCAGTTGCACGGGATGGGCCAGCGCGTGGCGCACCTCGTCCGCGGTGTAGTTCAGGTCCTCGGCCAGGTCGCTGTCGGTGCGGTACGTGTCATAGGCGTACGTGCACACCATGCTGTCCGCCGGTAGCGCGCGGATGTGCGGGTGGCACACGAGGTTCAGCACGTCCTGTTCGGGCTGCAGCAGGCGCTTCGCATGACCCTCTGCGTAGCCCAGCATCCGCGCCTCCAGGCCGTCGGCCCGCATGCGTGCGAGGTTCATGACGAAGTACCCGGCGGCGAACCGCAGGCGCGCCCGTTCCTCCGCGGAGAAGTCCTTCTCGTAAAGCCCGGCGACCTGGTGCACCCAGGACCCGCGCCGCACCAGGCTGGGCGACGCCGCCAGGTAGTCGCCGCCCGCCGGGTCGAACGCGAGGAAGTCGCGCGACACGTCGCCCTGGAACAGGACGTCGACGTCGGTGACGAGCATCGCGTCGTGCTGCGGGAACAGCGACGGGGCGAGGAGCTTGTAGAACATCTCCTTGCTGTAGTGCCCCTTGCAGCCGGTGCGCGCGAAAAGGTCGCTCAACTGATGCGCCATGTCGACGAACACCAGTTCGACTCGGGCCGGGCGGTTCGCCACCTCGGCCTTCAGCCGGGCCTGGTGGTCCGCGCCGATGCCGGACTGGGCGACGTAGATCAGGTAGTGCAACGCCGGGTCCGCCTGTTCCGCGAGCGTGCGGAACGCCACCGCGGCCGGGATGACGTAGTTGTCATCGAAACACGTGAGGATCGGGATCGTGCGGCGGTCCATGGGCGAATCAAAGCAGCACGATGTCGTAGGCCTCGGGCGACCCCGTGGCCTCCGCCTGCAGCGAGATGGGCTTGCCGATGAAGTCGCTGAGACCCGCCAGGTGCTGGCTCTCCTCGTCGAGCAGCATCTCGACGACGGTGGCCGAGGCGATCACCCGGAACTCCTTCGGGTTGAACTGCCGCGCCTCGCGCAGGATCTCGCGCAGGATGTCGTAGCAGACGCTGCGCGCGGTCTTCACCTGGCCCTTGCCGGTGCACACCGGGCACGGCTCGCACAGCATGTGGGCCAGCGACTCGCGCGTGCGCTTGCGGGTCATCTCCACCAGGCCCAGCTGCGTGAACCCGCTCACCGTGATCTTCGTGCGGTCGCGGGCCAGCTGCTTGCGCAGCTCGGAGAGCACCGCGTTCTGGTGTTCCTCCCGCGCCATGTCGATGAAGTCGATGATGATGATGCCGCCCAGGTTGCGCAGGCGCAGCTGCCTCGCGATGGCCTGCGTGGCCTCGAGGTTGGTCTTGAAGATGGTGTCGTCGAAGTTGCGGGCGCCCACGTAGCCGCCCGTGTTGACGTCCACCGTCGTCAGCGCCTCGGTCTGGTCGATGATCAGGTAGCCGCCCGATTTCAGGTCCACGCGCCGCGCGAGCGCGCGGGCGACCTCGTCGTCGATGTTGTAGAGGTCGAAGATGGGCCGCTCGCCCTTGTAGTGGGCCAGCTTGCTGACCGACGTGGGCGTGAACGCCGTGCCGAAGGCCACGAGCTGGTCGTACTGCATGCGCGAGTCGATGCGGATGCTCTGCGTGTTGTCGCTCGCCAGGTCGCGCAGCACCCGCTGCACGAGGCTCAGGTCCTGGTGCAGCAATTCGCCCGGCGGCGTCTTGAAGCTCTTCTCGCGAATCAGGCCCCAGGTCTTGCGCAGGTAGGCGATGTCGTCGGCGAGCTCGTCGTCGGTGGCGTCCTCGGCGTTCGTGCGCAGGATGAAGCCGCCGCCGTTGTAGGGCGCCGGGTCACCCTCGGGCGGTTTGCCCGCCAGGGTGTTCATGCGCGTGCGCAACTGCTCGCGCAGCTCGTGCGAGCCGATCTTCTGCGAGATGCCGATGTGGTCGTCCTGGGGCAGGAACACGAGCAGCCGGCCCGCGATGCTGATCTGCGTGGACAGCCGCGCGCCCTTCGTGCCGATGGGGTCCTTGATGACCTGAACCGTGAGCGTCTGGCCCTCGAACACGAGGCGTTCGATGGGCGGCGGCGGCGCGGCACCCGGCCCGTGTTCGGCACGCGGCGAGCCGGTGACGTGCACGTCGGCGACGTGGAGGAAGGCTGCGCGTTCGAGGCCGATGTCGATGAAGGCCGACTGCATGCCGGGCAGCACGCGCGCCACGCGCCCCGCGTAGATGTTGCCGACGAGGCCCCGTTCCAGCGTGCGTTCGACGTGGAGTTCCTGGACGGCGCCGTTCTCGACGATGCCGACCCGCGTTTCCTGGGGGGACCAGTTGATCAGGATGTCTTGCATGGAGGACGGATCTCTCTCTTTCGGAGGTTCTGGGACCGCGCTAGGGGAAGCGGTAGCCTGCCTGTCGAAGCAGTTCGGCCGTCTCGTACAAAGGCAAACCCATGATAGCGGAGTAGCTGCCCTCGATGCGCGAGATCCAGGTGGCCGCGGCGCTCTGGATCGCGTACGCGCCGGCCTTGCCGAACGGCTCGCCGCTGTCGACGTACGCGGCGATGCGCGCGGCGTCCACCGGTTCCATGTGCACCTTCGAGACGTTCACCGCGACGGCCTCGAACGCCCCGTGCCCCACCGCCACCGCGGTGAGCACGCGGTGCGTGCGGCCCGCGAGCATCGTCAGCGTGCGCGTGGCATCGGCCGCGTCGGCGGGTTTGCCCAGGATGCGCCGGCCGAGCGCCACCGTGGTGTCGGAACACAGGATGGGCGCGGGCGGCAGCCCCCTCGCCTGCGAGCGTGCGCGGGCGGCGGCGAGCTTCGCGCGGGTGACCCGCTCGACGTAGTGGATCGGGAGTTCGCCCGGCTGTTCGGCCTCCAGCGCCTCGGCGTCCTCGTCGGGGCCGGCCAGCAGCAGCTCGTGCCGCACGCCGATCTGTTCGAGCAGCTGTCGGCGGCGGGGGCTCTGGGACGCGAGGTAGATGAAGTCGGTCATCGCACGGGCGCCCGCAGGGCGCTCATTCTCGGTGATAGGGATGGTTCACGAGGACCGTCCAGGCGCGGTACAGCGCCTCGGCGAGCAGCACGCGCACGAAGGCGTGCGGCAGCGTCAGGTCGGACAGCCTCAGGGTTTCGTCGGCGGTGGCCTTCAGCGCGGGGTCGAGGCCGTCGGGGCCGCCGATCAGCAGCGCGACGTCGCGGCCGTCGTGCTGCCAGGCCTCCATGCGGGCGGCCAGCTGCACGGTGGTGAGACGGGTGCCCCGTTCGTCGAGGATGACCCGGCGAACGCCCTTCGGCAGGGCCGCCTCGAGCCGGGTGGCCTCGGCGGCCATCAGCTGTTCGGCGGTCTTCGAACCCCGGGTCTCGGCCTTCACGGCCTTGAGTTCGAGCCGCATCTCGGGCGGGAAGCGCTTGGCGAAGTCGTCGTAGGCGGTCTCCGCCCACGACGGCTGACGCTGCCCGACCGCGGCGAGCAGCAGTTTCACGCGCGGCCGGCGGTCTTCTTGGCGGGCGCCTTCTTCGCAGCGGCGGACTTCACGCCCACCGTGCGCGTGACACCGGCCTTCGGCGCGGCGGCCTTCTTCGCCGGCGCCTTCTTGGCAGCCACCTTCTTCGCGGCCGTCTTCTTGACCGGCTCGTTGACCTTCAGCGTGCGCACCGGTGCGGCGGCCGCGGTCTTCTTCGCGGCGACCTTCTTGGCGGCGACCTTCTTCGCAGGCGCGGCCTTCTCGGCGGGCGCCTTCTTGGCCGCCACCTTCTTCGCCGCCGGTTCGGCCTTGGCCGCCGTCTTCTTCGCGGCAGCCTTCTTGGCCGGGGCCTTCTTGGCAGCCGGCGCGGGCTCTTCGGCCTTCACGAGCTTCGTGCTGCGCTCGGACTTGAGCTTGACCGGCTTGTCGCCCCAGATTTCCTCGAGGTGGTAGTACTCGCGGATGGTGGGCTGCATCACGTGGACGACGGCGGAGCCGCAGTCGACGATGATCCATTCGCCATTGACCTCGCCTTCGGTGCGGGGCACCGGGAAGCCTTCGGCCTTGACCGCATCACGCACGCTGGCGGCGAGCGCCTTGGTCTGCCGGTTCGAGGTGCCCGAAGCGACGATCACACGCTCGAAGAGCGGCGAGAGGTGTTCGGTGTCAAAGACGGCGATGTCCTGGGCCTTGACGTCTTCAAGGCCGTCGACGATGGCGCGCTGCAGTTTTCGGATGTCCATTCAGCTCCCGTGGGTTCCTCGATAGAGGTGGTGTTGGTCAATATAGCGCGCCACGGCGGCAGGCACCAGCGCATCGACGCTGAGGCCCGCCGCCACGCGGGCGCGGATGTCTGTGGACGAGATGTCCATCATGGGCAGGGCCACGGCCTCGTGGTCCACCTGGGCGACCTCGGGGCTGGCTTCCAGGGAAACCCCCGGGCGGTTGGCCACGGCGAGGGTCACCCGCTCGAGCAGCTTCTGCCAGCCGAGCCAGGTGTGCAGGCCGGTGTACTGGTCCTGCCCGATGATCAGGGTCCATTGTGCCCCGGGCTCGGCCGCCTGCAGTTCGCGCACGGTGTCGTACGTGTAGCTGGCGCCGCTGCGGTCGAGTTCGCAGCGGTCGACGACGAACCGGGGTTCGTCCGCGACCGCCAGTTCGACCATCGCGGCGCGGTGCACGGCCGCGGTGAGCGGGCGCGTCTTCTGCCACTGCCGGCCGGCCGGGATCCATCGCACCTCGTCGAGGTGCAGCTGCTCGAGCGCGGTGCGGGCCAGCGCCACGTGGGCGAGGTGCACCGGGTCGAACGAACCGCCGAAGATGCCGATGCGTTTCAAGCGCGGCCCTCGTCCGCCCAGTCGCGGGGACGCAGGAAGTCGGCGTAGAGCCGGGCCTCGGGCGTGCCCGCCTCGGGCGCCCAGTCGTAGCGCCAGGTGACGACCGGCGGCATCGACATGAGGATGGACTCGGTGCGCCCGCCCGACTGCAGGCCGAACAGCGTGCCGCGGTCGAACACGAGGTTGAACTCGACGTAGCGGCCCCGGCGGTAGGTCTGGAAATCGCGCTCGCGCTCGCCGTGCGGCAGGGCCTTGCGGCGCTGAAGGATGGGCAGGTAGGCGCCCAGGAAGGCGTCGCCCACGGCGCGGGTCAGGCCGAAGCCGTGGTCGAAGCCGCCTTCGGTGAAGTCGTCGTAGAAGACACCGCCGATGCCCCGCGGCTCGTTGCGGTGCTTCAGGAAGAAGTACTCGTCGCACCAGGCCTTGAAGCGCGGGTACAGCGCGGGGCCGAACGGTGCGAGCGCATCGCGGTTCACGCGATGGAAGTGCGCGGCGTCCTCCTCGAAGCCGTAGTACGGCGTGAGGTCCATGCCGCCGCCGAACCACACGACCGGGTCGCGCCCGGCCGGCAGCGCCGCGAACATGCGCACGTTCATGTGCACGGTGGGCACGTACGGGTTGCGCGGGTGGAACACGAGCGACACCCCCATGGCCTCGAACGGCGCGCCCGACAGTTCGGGCCGGTGCGCCGTGGCGGACGGCGGCATCGTGCGGCCGCGCACGTGCGAGAAGTTGCAGCCGCCCCGCTCCAGCAGCGCCCCGCCCTCCACGAGCCGCGAGCGGCCGTCGCCTTCCAGCGGGCCGCCCGGGTCGCGGGACCAGGTGTCGGTGAGGAACGTGTCGCCACCTTCGGCCTCGAGGGCCGACACGATGCGGTCCTGGAGGCCGAGCAGGTACTGCCGGACGGGGGTGAAGTCCATGCGGCGGATCAGCGCGGCTTGATGGCGCGGTGGCCGATGTCGCGGCGGTACTGCGCGCCGTCGAACGCGATGCCGTTGAGCACCTCGTAGGCGCGCTGCTGGGCCATCTTGACCGAGTCGCCCAGGGCCGTCACGCACAGCACGCGGCCACCGGAGGACACGGTGTCTTTGCCCGACGGCGTGGTGCCCGCGTGGAACACCATCGCGTCCGGCGCCTCGGGCGGCAGGCCGGTGATGGCATCGCCCTTGCGGGGCGTGAGCGGGTAGCCGTGGGCGGCCATCACGACGCCGAGGGCGACGCGGCGGTCCCACTGCAGCTCGACCTGGTCGAGCGTGCCTTCGGTGGCGTGCATGAACACGTCCACCAGGTCGCTCTTCAGGCGCATCATGATCGGCTGCGTCTCGGGGTCGCCCATGCGGGTGTTGAACTCGAGCGTCTTGGGCACGCCTTCGTCGTCGATCATCAGGCCGGCGTACAGGAAGCCGGTGAACGGGATGCCGTCGCGGGCCATGCCGGCGATGGTGGGCAGGATGATGTCCTGCATCGCGCGGGCGTGCACGTTGGGCGTGACCACCGGGGCGGGCGAGTACGCGCCCATGCCTCCCGTGTTCGGGCCGTCGTCGCCGTCGAGCAGGCGCTTGTGGTCCTGGCTGGTGGCGAGCGGCAGCACGTTCTTGCCGTCGCACAGCACGATGAAGCTCGCTTCCTCGCCGCGCAGGAACTCCTCGATCACGACCCGGGCGCCGCCCGCGTTGTGCTGCACGCCGAGCTTGTTGTCGTCGCCCGAGAGCATCCAGTCGACCGCCTCGTGGGCCTCGGCCAGCGTCATCGCGACGACCACGCCCTTGCCCGCCGCCAGGCCGTCGGCCTTGATGACGATGGGCGCGCCGATGCGGTCCACGTACGCGTGCGCGGCAGTCACGTCGGTGAACGTGTCGTACGCCGCGGTGGGGATCGCGTGGCGCTTCATGAAGTCCTTCGCGAACGCCTTCGAGCTTTCCAGCTGCGCGGCGGCGCGCGTGGGGCCGAAGATGCGCAGGCCGCGGGCGCGGAACTCGTCCACCACCCCGGCCGCCAGCGGCGCCTCGGGGCCCACCACCGTCAGGCCGATCTTCTCGGCCTCGGCGTAGTCGGCCAGGGCCTTCACGTCGGTGATGGCGATGTTCTTGAGGTTGGGGTCGAGGGCCGTGCCGCCGTTGCCCGGGGCCACGTGGACCGCCTGCACGCGCGGGGACTGCGCGAGCTTCCAGGCCAGCGCATGTTCGCGGCCTCCCGAGCCGATCACGAGAATTTTCATGGGTTTACCAGTTGGTGGAGCGGCCGGGCTCAGGGGAGCACGGCGTTGTGGAACACGTCCTGCGTGTCGTCGAGGTCCTCGATCATGTCGAGCAGCTTCTGCATGCGCGCGGCGTCGTCGCCTTCGAGCGTGATGGTGTTCTCGGCGCGCATGGTCACTTCGGCCACCTCGGGCTTGAGGCCCGCGGCTTCCAGCGCCGCCTTCACGGCCTCGAAGCCGGCGGGTGGGGTCAGCACCTCGATGGCGCCGTCATCGTCGGTGACGACGTCGTCGGCGCCGGCTTCCAGCGCCACTTCCATGACCTTGTCTTCATCCGTGCCCGGGGCGAACACCAGCTGGCCCACGTGCTTGAACTGGAACGCCACCGACCCTTCGGTGCCCATGTTGCCGCCGTACTTGCTGAACATGTGGCGCACCTCGGCGACCGTGCGGACCCGATTGTCCGTCATGCAGTCGATGATGATGGCCGCGCCGCCGATGCCGTAGCCCTCGTAGCGCACTTCCTCGTAGGAGGAGCCTTCCAGGTTGCCGGTGGCCTTGTCGATGTTCTTCTTGACCGTTTCGAGCGGCAGGTTCACCGCCTTGGCCTTTTCGATCGCCAGGCGCAGACGGGGGTTTTCCTTGGGGTCGCCACCGCCATGGCGGGCCGCCACGATGATCTCGCGGATCACGCGCGTCCACAGCTTGCCGCGTTTTTCATCCTGCCGCCCCTTGCGGTGCTGGATGTTGGCCCATTTGGAATGTCCGGCCATGAAGGCTCCTCGTGCGGCGGCCGGTCGGCGGGGATCTCCCGCCGGCGGCCGCTCAGGTGTTCTGGAAAAAAGGGGGGTTCTTGCGAATAGACTGCGATTTTACTTGCCGCAGCCCCACTTCTCCGGAGCACCCCATGGCCGACCCCCTCCTGATCGCGAAACACGGTTCCACCGAGTGCCACCTGCTGCCTCCGCTGGCCAACCGCCACGGGCTGATCACCGGCGCCACCGGCACGGGCAAGACCATCACGCTGCAAACCCTCGCCGAGCAGCTGAGCGGCATCGGCGTGCCGGTCTTCATGGCCGACATCAAGGGCGACCTGACCGGCATCAGCCAGGCCGGCAAGGTGGGGGACAAGCTCGCCGCGGTGCTCAAGGAGCGCGGCCTCGACGCCCCGGCTGCCCTCGCCTGCCCCACCACGCTGTGGGACGTGTTCGGCGAACAGGGCCACCCGGTGCGCGCCACCATCAGCGACATGGGCCCGCTGCTGCTCGCCCGCATGCTGGCCCTGAACGAGACCCAGGCCGGCGTGCTGAACCTCGTGTTCAAGATCGCCGACGACAACGGCCTGCTGCTGCTCGACCTGAAGGACCTGCGCGCGATGCTGCAGCACGTGGGCGAAAACGCCAGCGCGTTCACCACCGAATACGGCAACGTCAGCGCCGCGAGCGTCGGCGCCATCCAGCGCGGCCTGCTGCAGATCGAGGAACAGGGCGGCGACAAGTTCTTCGGCGAGCCCATGCTCAACATCGCCGACTTCATGCAGACGGTGGACGGCAAGGGCGTGGTCAACGTGCTCGCCGCCGACAAGCTGATGAACGCGCCGCGCCTGTACGCCACGTTCCTGCTGTGGATGCTGTCCGAGCTGTTCGAGCAGCTGCCCGAGGTGGGTGACCTGGACCAGCCGAAGCTCGTGTTCTTCTTCGACGAGGCCCACCTGCTGTTCAAGGACGCGCCGGCCGCCCTCGTCGAACGCATCGAACTCGTCGTTCGCCTCGTGCGCAGCAAGGGCGTGGGCGTCTACTTCGTGACGCAGAACCCGCTCGACATCCCCGACACCGTGCTGGCCCAGCTCGGCAACCGCGTGCAGCACGCGCTGCGCGCGTTCACCCCGCGCGACCAGAAGGCCGTGAAGTCGGCCGCCACCACCATGCGCGCGAAGCCCGGCCTCGACATCGAGGCGGCCATCACCGAGCTGGCGGTGGGCGAGGCCCTCGTCAGCTTCCTCGACGAGAAGGGCCGCCCGAGCATCACCGAACGGGTGTTCGTGCTGCCGCCCGGCAGCCAGATCGGCCCCATCAGCCCTGACCAGCGCAAGGCGCTGCTGGCGCGGTCGCTGGTGTCCGGGGTCTACGAGAAGTCGGTGGATCGCGAGTCGGCCTACGAGAAGCTCAAGGGCCGCGCGGCCGACGGAACGGAAGCGGCCGACCAGGCCGTGACGCAGGGCCTCCCCGGCAAGGGGGCCCCCGCCGAGGCGGACGGCGGCGGCCTGATGGGCGGCCTCAACGACCTGCTGTTCGGCCACACCGGCCCGCGCGGCGCGAAACACGATGGCCTGGCGCAGACCATGGCCAAGTCGGCCATCCGCACGATGGGCACCAGCGTGGGCCGCGAGATCGTGCGCGGCGTGCTGGGCAGCCTGTTCGGCGGCGGCACCACGAAGCGCAAGCGCTGACCGTCCCTCGGAAAGAAAAAACGCCCCGGCTTCCACCGGGGCGTTTTCATTCAGCGGGTCGCGTCGTCAGTCGCGGTCGCGCTTGGACGTGCCCGAGCGGGCCACGCCGAAGCGCGTGCCGTTGCCCGGCGGCGCGCAGGTGAAGGTCAGCGCGGCGTTGTCGGCGGCCGCGGCGGCCAGCAGTTCCGACAGCGTGGACACGCCTTCCGACGACTTGTTCGGCACGAAGCGGTCGGTGCTGCGGTTGTGCACCCAGCCCTTCGGCACGCCGGCGATGACCCCCTTGACCACCACCTCGCACTCGACGCGCGGGCTCGTGACCTTGCCGCGGGACACGATCAGGTTCAGGCGCGCGCTGACGTCGGCCTGGGAGGCGTTCGCCGGCGTCACGGTGACCTGCTGGCCCACGATCGGGTTCATCTCGGAGTTCATCGCCAGCACGAACTGCTCGACCTGCGTGCGCTGCGTGGCGTTCAGCGTGAACACCGCGGCGCTCAGGAACTGCGCCACCGTGCCCGACGCACCGGAGTTGTCGTAGCCGAAGCCGCGGATCTGGTCGCCGATGCTCGGCGTGTTCGCGATCTGCGTGTTCTCCGCGAACATGCCCACCTTCTGGTACATGTTGCGCAGGTGCGGGATCTTCATGTCCTCGTCCACGCCGCCGCCCTCGATGGCGAGCGTGCCGTCGGTGCCGAAGCGCCCCGCCACCGCGTTGACCACGTGGCAGCCGTTGCAGGTGGTCAGCGTGTCGGACGTCACCGTGTTGTAGATGTTCTGCCCCTGGGCCTGCGCCGTGGTGAGCGACAGGTCGAGGGCCAGGATCGGGCTGGGCGGGTACGTCAGCTGGAGCGCGTAGTTCGTGAACGTGGCCATGTCGGCGTCGGACAGCTGCGCGGCGTTGCCCAGCAGGCCGGTGAACGCGACGTTGAAGTCCTGGAACGCCTGCTGCTCGAGCGTCTCGCCCGTGCTGCGCGACGCACCGGTGCGGTCGCCGCGCCAGTGCATCGGGCCGTTGCCCTTCAGGCCGCGCAGGCTTTGCGTGGTCATCGGGCCCTTCATCGGGTGCAGGTTGGTGTTGCGGCCCAGGCGCGGGATGTTCACGTTGTAGGCGCCCGGGTTCTGCACGCGGCGTTCGTCGGGGTTGCCGAGGTCCCACGCGAGCTGGTCGAGGTCGCCGAAGACGTGGCAGCCCGAGCACGACGAATCGCCGCGGCTCGAGGTGAGAGACGCGTCGAACAGGAACTTGCGGCCCGCGACCACGGAGGCCGGTTCCGGGTTGTTCATCTTCACGTGGGCCTGCTCGGTGAACGTGGACGTGTTGACGACGGACACGCCGTTGTCGCCGCGCGTGGTCACGAACGCCAGGTTGCGTGCCGGGTCGAGGATCACGCCGGTGGGCAGGCCGCCGGTGAGCGTCACGTGGCTGCTGGCCGACGGCGTGAAGGTGTTGCCTTCGAGCGCCGAGGTGCTGAAGCGGCCCAGCTTGTTCGAGCCCATCGCGGCCACGTACAGCGTGGCGCCGTCGGGCGACACGGCCATCTCGAGCGGCGTGGCGAGCGACGCGGCCTTTTCGGCGGCGGTGCCGGTGGCGGCCGCGTAGCTCGTGATGTGCTTGTTCAGGTGGCGGGGCGATGCGGTGGTGCCGTCGATCACCGTGATGCGGCTCTCGACGAAGTGGCCGCGCACGGTGGACGAGCGGGTGCCCGGGCCCTCGAAGCGCGTGAGGTTCAGCGCCTCCTGGTTGCTCACGTACAGCTTGCCCGAGGACGGGTTCACCGCGATGTTGAACAGCGTGGTGCCCACACCGGTCACGCGCGTGGACGTGACCGTGGGGGTGGTGCCGCTCGTGTCGATGGTGAACACGTCGTAGTCGGGCAGGTTCAGCTTGACCCGGGTGTTCCAGGTGCGTGCGGCGGTGCCCGTCTTCGGATCCCCGCTGTCCACCCAGTTGCCGGCGGCGTTCTTCTGCACGATCAGGCCGGTCTGGGGCTGCGTGGTGCCGTCGGCGGCGGTGGTGGGCGGCGCCTTGGTGATGCCGCCCTCGCCGATGTCGTCGGTGAGCACCGTGGACTTGTTGCCCGAGTTGAACACCGCGGCGTAGACGCGCGTGCCGGCGGCGTTCTTCGCCAGCGCGCGCAGCGTGTCGCCGAACATGTTCAGCACGGTGACCGGCGTGCCGCCGAGCGCGGTGCCCTGCGACGCGGTGTTGTACACCCACACGTCGGCACGGCCCACGCCCGCGGTGGTCAGCTGCGGGTCGAACTTGACGTTCTGGCCGCGGTGCGCGGCGGTGATGAACGCCCACTTGTTGCCCGTGCCCGCGAAGACGATGTCGCGCGGCTCGTCGCCGACCAGCAGCGTGTTGACCACACGCGCCGGGATGGTGGAGACGTCGACGACGCTGACGCTGTCGGACAGGTGGTTGACGACCCACAGCTGGTTGTCGTTCGCGAGCGCGACGGCGACCGGCTCCAGGCCCACCGGGATGGACTCGGTCAGCACCGGCGTGCCCGACGCGGTGTTGTAGACCTCGACGCGGTTGTCCGGCGTGTTGACGACGAACAGGCGCAGCCCGTTGCTGGAGAGCGCCATGGGCCGCACGTGCCCGCTCTCGAAGGTCACGAACTCGCCGATGGTGGGCGGCGTGCCCGGGGTGCCGGGCGTGCCCGGATCACCGCCGCCGCCCGCCGTGCCGTCCACGGACAGGTTGTTGACGGTGTAGGACTCGGTGGCGCTGTTGGCGTTCACGCGGAAGCGCAGCTGCACGTTCGCCTGGCCCCAGGCCGTGTTGGGCAGCGCGAAGGTGACGCGGGCACTGGCCGTGTCGCGGGTGGATTCGAGCTGGCTGAAGGCCCCGCCGTTCACCGAGAACTCGGCGATGCCGCCCTCGGTGGACTCGAGGCCCACGGTCACGCGGTCGTACGATACGGTGACGTTGGTGTAGTTGGCGGTGCTGATGGCCGCCGACGTGATGGCGCCGTCGGTGCTCAGCAGCGCGGCCGTCATCTTCGCGCCGGCACTGCTCGTGGCCACCGTGCCGGCGGACGTGAACGTGCCGAGGCCGTTCGCGAAACTCTGTTGGTAGATGGTCGCGGCCTGGGCGGGTGCGACCAGGGCACAGAGGCCGGTGGTCGCGCACGCGAACGGGCCGACGAGCCGCCACAAGGCGGCTCCTCTGGGGAACTTCATGGTTTGTCTCCTCGTTGTCCAGCAACGTGTGTTTTGTGTGATCGTCCGAAGACGACCGCCATGCGTTGCTGGCTTTGACACGAGGGCAAACCCCGCAATCGCTGGCGCACCAATGCTGCACCAGCGTTCATTTCCGCGGATTGGCGCTTATCCCTAGTGGTGCCACCTACCCAATGACACGCCTGTGTGCTACGAGATTCGTGAACCACATCACAGCTGGCGGTCGATGACCAGCCGGATGCCGGTGGTGCCCGGGGGCACCGGGGTGGACGCCTCGCTCGTGAGGTCGCCGGGCTGCGGGATGGGCTGGCCCGACTTCGAGATGCGGGCGACGAGGATCACGCCCTTGGCCTTCGAGATGGTGCGGTCCGGCATCATCGCGAGCGTGTCGTCGAGCGTGAACTGCAGCGGCAGGTCGCCGGCGCGCTTGCGCAGCACGGCCAGCGGCGCGCGCGAGCCGTCGTCGGGCCGCGCGATCACGAACAGCACGTCGTCCGGCTTCATCTGCGCGGCCAACGCGGGCGACAGCGTCACCTCGCCCATCACGCGGCCGTTGCCCGCCGCCTGCGCCGGCGCGGACGCCGCCGGGGTGCCCTGGGCCGCCGGGGCCTGCTTCACCGCGGGCGCGGGTGCGGCCGAGGCCTGGGCGGGCAGCCCGCCCTCCTGGCGCGCCTGGTCGATGTTGGCCTGCACCTGCTGCGCCTCGGGCGAATCCGGCGGCAGCACGGTCATCAGCACCTGCCACTGGCCGACGGCGCCCGCGAAGTCGCCCTTGCGGTACGCCGACATGCCCATCAGCATCAGGCTCATCGGGTGTTTCGGGTCCAGCGCCAGGGCCTTGTGCACGAGGTCCATCGGGCGGCCCTCGATGTTGTCGCCCGTGGCCGCGGCGATGGTGTCGGCCTGCTCCACCAGCAGGTCCGGGTCCTGTTCGATGAGCGCCTTCGCGTGTTCGTACGCGGCGGCCGACTCGGGGAAACGCTCCATCTTGCGGTACGACCGGGCCAGCAGCAGCCAGCCCTGCGGGTTGTCGGGGTTCTTGCGCAGCGCCTCGGCGAGGTTGGCCACCGCGGCCAGCACGTTCTCGGGGGCGGCAGGACGGGTGGCCGCGTCGATGGCGGCGGCGTTGCCCACCCGGGTGTAGAGACCGGCCGCGCCCAGCGGCACCAGCACGGCCAGCAGCACCGCGGTCCAGCGGCCGGCGGGCGCCGTGGCTGCGGGCTTGTCGGCGCCAGGCGCCACGTCCTGCAGCAGGCGGCGCTGCAGTTCGTCGCGGGCTTCGCCGTAGGTGGCCTCGGTCAGCTGGCCGCGGGCCAGGTCACGCTCGAGTTCCTGCAGCTGGTCGCGGTAGACCTTCGAGTTGAGCTGCGCGACGGTCAGCGTGTCGCGCCGCGTGCCGCGCCACAGCGGCCAGAGCAGGCGGACCACGACCAGCAGGGTCAGGACGGCGGCGAATGACAGGAAGGCGGTCATCGGTCAGTTTTCCGTGGCATCGAGCAGAGCTTTCGCCCGGCGGCGTTCTTCGTCGGAGAGCGGTGTCTCGGCCACCGCGGCGTGAGCCAGCTGGCGTTGCCGCAGGAACCGGATCAGGAACACGACCCCGCCCAGCAGCAGCAGGAACGGGCCGAACCACAGCACCCAGGTCAGCGGCTTGACCGGCGGGCGGTACAGCACGAAGTCGCCGTAGCGGCTCACGAGGAAGTCGGTGATCTCGGCGTCGGTCTTGCCTTCGCGGATCAGCTTGCGGATCTCGCGGCGCAGGTCGTTCGCGAGGTCGGCGCGCGAGCCGGCGAGCGATTCGTTCTGGCACACGAGGCAGCGGATGTCCTCGGAGATGCGGATCAGCCGCTGCTCCACCACCGGGTCCTCGGCCAGCGGCTTCGCCTCGTTCGCCGCGGCGAAGCCGCAGGCGAGCGACAGCACGAGCATCATCCAGAGCCGCTTCATCGCTGCAGCTCCTGCACGAGCGGGCGGATCTTCTTGTCGAGCACCTCGCGGGTCACTGGCCCGATCTGCTTGAAGCGGATCACGCCGGCCTTGTCGACGATGTAGGTCTCGGGCACGCCGTAGACGCCGTAGTCGATGCCCACGCGGCCGTCGGCGTCCACCGCCGACAAGCCGTACGGGTTGCCGTGCCGCTGCAGCCACAGCGTGGCGTCGCCGGGCTGGTCCTTGTAGTTCAGGCCCACGATGGGCAGCAGCTTCTCGCGCGAGAGCGCCACCAGCACGGGGTGCTCCTCGCGGCAGGCCACGCACCACGAGGCCCACACGTTGAACATCCACACCTGGCCCAGCATGTCCTTCGGGGCGAAACGCTGGTCACCCTCCAGGCGCGGCAGCTCGAAGGCGGGGGCCGGCTTGCCGACCAGCGGCGACGGCACCACGCTCGGGTCGCGGTTGAGCCCCACGGCGAGGAAACCCACGAGCACGATGAAGAGGCCCAGCGGCCAGAGGAAGCGCTTTTTCATGCGGGGGCCCCCTGGACCACCGCGGCGGCCGCACGGGCCTTGCCGAGCCGGTAGCGGCGGTCGGCCGCGGCCAGCACACCACCCAGGCCCATCAGCAGGCAGCCGCCCCAGATCCAGTCGACGAACGGCTTGCTGTAGACGCGCAGGCTCCACGCCGCGCCGCCGTCGAGTGCCTCGCCGAGCGCGACGTAGCGGTCGCCCGTGAGGCCCGCGTCGATCGCGGCCTCGGTCATCGGCATCGACGACGAGAAGTACTTGCGCTTCTCGGGGTGCAGCGAACGCAGCACCTGGCCGTCGCGCGAGAGTTCGACGTCACCGCGCTGCGCCACGTAGTTGGGCCCCTGCACCTCGCTCACGCCCACGAGGCGGAAGGTGTAGCTGCCGACCGAGACGGTGTCGCCCGGCGCCATGCGCACGTCGCGCTCGGTCTGGTAGCTGGACACGAGCGTGGCGCCCACGACGAACACCGCGATGCCGCAGTGCGCGAGGTGCATGCCCCAGAACGAGATGGGCGCCTTCACGGTGCCGCGGCGGGTCTGGTGGACGATGTGCAGCGCCGAGCTGACGATGATCCAGGTGGAAAGGAACGCGCCCAGCGCGGCCAGCCACGACCAGCCGCCCATCAGCAACGGCACGGCGATGCCGGCCACCAGCGCCAGCACGAACGCCGGCGACACCTTGGCCATCACCTCGCGCCAGTCGGCCGCCTTCCAGCGCGCGAGCGGCCCGAGCGGCATCAGCATCAGCAGCGGGATCATCAGCGGCCCGAACACGCTGTTGAAGTACGGCGGGCCCACGGAGATCTTGCCGAGGTTCAGCGCGTCGACGATCAGCGGGTACAGCGTGCCGAGCAGCACGCTGCCGGCGGCGGCCATCAGCAGCACGTTGTTGAGCAGCAGCAGCGCCTCGCGCGAGACCACCGCGAAATGCCCGCCGGTGGTGACCGCGCCCGCCCGCCACGCGAAGAGGCCCAGCGAGCCGCCGACGACGACACACAGGAAGATCAGGATGAAGACGCCGCGGGTGGGGTCGGTGGCGAACGCGTGCACCGACGTCAGCACGCCCGAGCGCACGAGGAACGTGCCCAGCAGCGACAGCGAGAACGCGCTGATCGCGAGGATGATGGTCCAGTTCTTGAACGTGCCGCGCTTCTCGGTCACGGCCAGCGAGTGGATCAGTGCGGTGCCCACGAGCCAGGGCATGAACGACGCGTTCTCGACCGGGTCCCAGAACCACCAGCCGCCCCAGCCCAGTTCGTAGTACGCCCACCACGAGCCGAGGGCGATGCCGAAGGTGAGGAAGATCCACGCGGCCGTGGTCCACGGGCGCGACCAGCGCGCCCAGGCCGCGTCGAGCCGGCCCGACAGCAGCGCCGAGATGGCGAACGCGAAGGCCACCGAGAAGCCCACGTAGCCCATGTAGAGCATGGGCGGGTGGAACACGAGGCCCGGGTCCTGCAGCAGTGGGTTCAGGTCGCGCCCGTCGGCGGCGGCCGGCACGAGGCGCGTGAACGGGTTGGACGTGGCGAGGATGAACAGCAGGAAGCCGACGGCCAGCAGGCCCAGCACGCCGAGCACGCGCGCGACCATGTCGTCGGGCAGCTGGCGCGAGAACGTGGCCACGCCCAGGCCCCACACGGAGCTCATCAGCACCCACAGCAGCAGCGAGCCCTCGTGTCCGCCCCACACGGCGGCGAAGCGGTAGATGTCGGGCAGCTTCGAGTTCGAGTGCTGGGCCACGTACAGCACCGAGTAGTCGTTCGCCATGAACGACCACGCGAGGCAGCCGAAGGACACCACGGCGAGGACGAACACCAGCTGCGCCGCCGGCCGCGCGAGCGCGACCCAGTCGGCCCGCTGGCGATGGGCGCCCACGAGCGGGAACGTGCCCTGCACGATGGAGACGAGCAGCGCCAGGATCAGCGCGAAGTGACCGAGTTCTGGAATCATGGTTTCAGCGTCTTCGCGGCCTTCTGGGCCTGGTCCACCGCATGCTGCGCTTCCGGCGGCATGTAGTTCTCGTCGTGCTTGGCGAGCACCTCGCTGGCCACGAACAGGCCGTCGGGGTTCAGCCGGCCCTGGGCCACCACGCCCTTCGCCTCGCGGAAGAGGTCGGGCAGGATGCCGGTGTAGGTGACCGACGTTTCGCGCACGGTGTCGGTGACGACGAAGTTCACCGTCAGGTCCTTGCGCTGCACGCTGCCGGCCTTGACCATGCCGCCGATGCGGAAGGTTCGGTCCTTCGGTGCCTCACCCGCGGCGATCTGCGACGGCGTGAAGAAGAACACCAGGTTGCTCTGGAAGGCGTTGAGCACGAGCGCGGTGGCGATGCCGAGGCTCGCGACCCCGCCCACGATGAACGCGAGGCGTTTCTGGCGCGGCGTCATGGCATCAAGTCCTGCGGGAGGGCCGCGACCCGCAGCGCCCTGCGGCGGCGCACGCGCAGCAGCGCTGCCTCCGCCACGAGCGCGACCAAGGTCGCGCCGAAGCTGCCCCAGACGTAGACGGCGTAACCGCCCATCGCGAAAAACTCACCGAGACTGTGCCACTGCATCTTTCACCCAATCCGCGTGTCGTTCCCGTTCGAGGATGATGCTTCTCACCCTCGACATGGCGGCCGCTGCCGCGTACATCCAGCACGCCATCACCATCAGCAGCATGCCCCAGAGCATCAGGCTGGCCATTGACGGAGATCGTGTCACTGATACAGAGGCGCCCTGGTGCAATGTGTTCCACCATTTCACCGAAAAATAGATGATGGGCACGTTGACCACGCCCACCAGCGCGATCACGGCCCCGGCGCGGTCGGCCCGGCGCGGGTCGTCGATGGCGGCCTGCAGCGCGAGGAAACCCAGGTACAGGAAGAACAGGATCAGCGTGGACGTGAGCCGCGCGTCCCACACCCACCAGGCGCCCCACATCGGCTTGCCCCACAGGGCGCCGGTCCAGAGCGACAGCAGCGCGAACAGCGCGCCGGTGGGCGCGATGGCCGAGGCCATCATGCTCGCCAGCCGCACGTTGAAGACGAGCCCCACCGCGGACCAGAACGCCATCACGACGTAGAGGAACATCGCCATCCACGCGGCGGGCACGTGGATGAAGATGATGCGGTAGCCCTCCCCCTGCTGCGCGTCGGTGGGCGCGACGAAGAAGGAGATCCACAGCCCCACGGCGGCGAAGCCGACGGCCAGCACGGTGAACAGGGTCCACAGCTGGCCGGCCAGCGGGTAGAAGGCCGGAGGTGACGCGAACCGGAACCAGTTGATCTTGGTGGCGGAAGACATTCGGCTGCCTGAGAACGGTCGTTCGGAAAAATCAGCCTCGGAATGTACTGTGGGACCGCGCCCCCCGAGAGGCCGATTCATCGGGGTTTCAACTTATAACAGTTGCTCCCGCGCCAGCGTGATCGTCTATTCCAACGAGATCCGCAACGCGGCGGTGGTGGCCCAGGGTGCGAAGAACCCGCCCAGCGCGAACATCGCCCCCAGCAGCATCAGGTGGCCGGACGGGTCGATCCCGGCCGCATCCGCCTCCACCGCCCCGGCGCCGAAGATCAGCACCGGCACGTACAGCGGCAGGATCAGCAGCGCGAGCAGCACCCCGCCGCCGCGCACGCCCAGCGTCAGCGCCGCCCCCACCGACCCGACCAGGCTCAGCACCGGCGTGCCCAGCAGCAGGGACAGGGTCAGCAGGCCCAGGGCCCGGGCGTCGAGGTCGAACTGCAGCCCGAGCACCGGGGCCACCAGCACCAGCGGCAGCCCGGCCAGCAGCCAGTGCGCCAGCGTCTTGGCCAGCGCCGTCACCACGAGCGGCGTGGGCGACAGCACCATCTGCTCGAGGCTGCCGTCGGCGTGGTCGCTCGCGAACATGCGCTGCAGCGACAGCACGGCCGCCAGCAGCGCCCCCACCCACAGCACGCCGGGCGCAATGCGCCGCAACAGCGCGGTCTCCGGCCCGATGGCCAGCGGGAACAGGCTCGCGACCATCACGAAGAACACGAGCGACATCAGCACGTCGCTCTTCTGCCGCATCGCGATCTGCAGGTCGCGCCGCAGCACGGCGAAGAACACCCCCAGGTCGCCGCTCACCGGGTCAGCTCCAGCGTGCGGCCGGGGTGGGCGCCGATCTCCACGGGCTGGTGGCTCGTCAGGACGGCCAGCCCGCCTCGGTCGAGGTGGCCGGCGATCAGGGACGACAGCAGCTTGAGCGCGCCGCCGTCGATCGCGACGAAGGGTTCGTCGAGCACCCAGACCGGCGCGGTGCTGAACACCAGCCGGGCGAGCGCCACCCGGCGCTTCTGGCCCTGGGACAGGAACCGGGTGGGGAGTTCGGCGCGGGCGGCCAGGCCCAGCTGTCCGAGGGCGTCGGCCAGTTGCGCGTCGGAGGGATGGAAACCGGCCAGCTGCGCCAGCAGGCGCAGGTTCTCGCGGGCACTGAGCATGCCCTGCAGGCCGCTGTCGTGGCCGATGTAGAGGAGCTGACGGCGCCAGGCGTCACCGAGCGAGCGGATGGGGGTGCCGTTCCAGCGGATCTCGCCGGTGGCGGGCGGGGACAGGCCGCACAGCAGGCGCAGCAGGCTCGTCTTGCCGATGCCGTTGGCACCGGCCACGTGGAGCCATGCGCCGCGTTCGAGCGTGCAGTGCACGCCCTTGAAGAGGAGGCGTTCGCCCTTGGCGCAGGCGAGGTCGTGGAAGGTCAGCATGGCGGCCTGGATTCTGCCCCACGGCGCGGAGGCGCCGGGGTCAGGCCGCGGCGAGGGTTTCCCCTCGCGTCAGGAAATCACTCGCCGAGGTCGGTCTCGGGTTCGGCGTCGATCGCGTGGTCGTAGTCGTCGAAGGCGGCCGGCACGTGGGCGATCAGCGGCTTGTCGAGCGGGCGGCAGACCCGGCGCTGCAGGCGGTCCAGGCGATCCGAGCGTTCCATGGCCTGGATCACTTCGGCCGGGTTCAGCATCAGGGCAAAGGGATTCGCGACGAGGTCTTGGGTCTGCATGTGAATTCTCCGGTGAACAGGGGAAGTCGATGCATGAACTGTAGGGACGGGGGCCGTTTCCGATAAGTCGTCCGCTCGCCAAAGGCCCTGTCAGAAGTTCACTGACAAGGGTGTCTTCCTACTCCGGCGGCCAGTGAGCCGTGCAAGGCGTCCAGCCGGGCCTGCCGGGCGGGGGTCAGCCCCCCGTCCGCATGCCCTTCCCGGCACACCGCGGCCAGCTGCCGGTGGACGGGGTCGGCGGGGTCGTACGGGGGAATGTGGATGTCCTCGATGACGTGCACCGACACCTGGGTGCCGACGATGCGGCGCTCCACGTCCCGGCGCACGGCCGTCGTGCTCAGGAAGGCGCAGACGTAGAACGCCTCGGCCTCGTCGTGGAACGCGATCGAGATCAGCTTCTCCTGCAGCACGGTGGGCCGCAGCGTCCCGGCCAGGGAAGACGGGCCCACCACCGCGCAGCAGAACGTGCGCGAGATGTATTTCCAGGCCACCTTGTACGGCGCGAAGGTGTAGTCGCCCACCCGCAGCAGCGCGTAGAAGCCCTCGGCGACGCTGGCCTTGTCCATGCCGGTGAGGCTCGGGCGCACGCGCAGCAAGGCCTCGTGGAGGGCGAGGTAGGCGAGCGTGCGGGGGGCCGTGCCGCCCAGCGTCTCCGGCGGCACCGGGCGCATCTTCGTCTCGACGGTGTGGGGCACGACGATGGCGTTGCCCGGGGGGCGGTCGACGGTCCACGGGCCCAGGTCCCGGCCTTTCGCGAACGGGTACAGCCATTCGGGTTCGAGCTGCGCCTCCACACGCTCGACCTTCACCTTGGCCCGGTCGGTGTCGTTCTCGACCCGCAGCAGCGGCCCCTCCCCGTCCAGCACGCGCAGGTAGAACACCGCGTTGGCCCCGCCGGTGAAGACGCCGGTGCGGGCGCGGTAGGTGCGGACGTTCACGGCGGCGGGGGCCGCGGCCTCGTCCTCGGCGTACAGCGCCCAGTTGGACGTCGGGTCGTCCGGGGCCGACGGCACGGCGCGCAGCACCTCGAAGGCACCGCCCGGAACGAACCGCCGGTACGGCACGGGGTACGTCGCGGGCTCGCCGCCCAGCGTGCAGAAGAGCGCCGCGGTGCGGTTCTTCGCGTCGCCGAAGGCGGCGTAGGCGGAGAAGTCGGTCACCCCGTCGACCCGCAGGTGGATTCGGCTCTCCCCCAGCCGGAAGCGGCGGAAGCCCTTCGCGTTCTTGCGCGACTGGAACAGCCCCTGCGGCAGCAGCAGGCCCACGCGCGTGCCGGCACGGCCGAAGCGCAGGCACGCGGCGTACGTGGCCAGCACGCTCAGGTCTTCCTTGGCGAAGGCCCGGTCGCGCCCGACCCTCGCGAACAGGCCCAGCGGCGGCCACGACGGCAGGATCAGCGCCTTGTACGCCGGGTCCAGGTTCTCCCAGTTGACCCAGGGCGGGTTGCCGACGATGAGCTCGAAGCCCCCCATCGATTCGAGGCGGGCCGCGCCATCCAGGGCGTCCCGCAGCACCCCCTGCGTCAGCGGCGGCTGCTCCGCCAGCCAACCCCGCAGCGGGCGGTCCACCGGCTGCCAGGCCTCGCCGTCGAAGGCTTCCCGCACCTCGGCGGTGTGGGCCAGGGCCGCCGGCGTGACGCGGTCGGCCGGCAGCGCCAGCTTGAGGAGGCCGGGCACCAGCGTGCGTCCCCCCTCGGGCTGGTCGGTGCCGAGTGCGGCGGCGATGGCCGCCTCGTCGACGAACACCGAGTCGGCCCACACGACGTTGTGCGGGGCGGCCTCGCCGCCCAGTTCCCCGACGATGGCCGCATGCAACGCGCGGGCGACCGCCCACGAGCCGAGGTTTTTCTCGACGCCGAACACCTGCCGGGCGAAGGTGCGCCCGAGGTGCGCGCGCGGCAGCCCCCGCCCCAGCAGCGCCGAGAAGAAGGCCCCGAGGCCGCAGTTGGGTTCGATCAGGCGGACTTCCGGGGACTCGAAGAGGCAGTCCGCCGCCACGCCGTCGAGCACGTGCGCGCAGAGGTCCGGCGGGCTGAGGTACGCGCCCAGCGTGTGCCGGATCGCCTTCGGCAGCAGCGCGTGGTACAGCGTGCGGAAGGGATCGCCGGCGAGCAACGCGACGCGCTCGTCGGCCGTCAGCGTGGCGAGGTGGCGGGACAGTGCAGCGGCGGGCTCGGTGGTGTCGGGCGACGGCGCCGCGCGCCACCCGTCGAACAGCCCGGCCGCCTCGCTGGCCGCCAGCCGGCCGCCACACACCGCCGCCAGCTCGTGCGCGACGAACACCAGCGCACACTCCACGCCGAACAGGTAGACGTACGGGTCGGGGAGGCCGTCGAGCGCAACGGCCTTCTTGCGGCCAAGCGGCCCGTTCGCCGCGATCCAGAGGGTCCGCCACAGCACGAACGCCGGGGACGGTGCCGCAGCTTCCTGGCGCGACACCGCCGCGGCGAGCCGGGTCAGGTCGTCGAACACCCGCTCAGGTGCGCTCGCGCACCGGGAACAGCCGCTCGAAGTTCTCGCTGGTGGCCTGGGCGATGGTCTCGACCGGCACGCCCTTCAGCTCGGCGATCTGCTTCGCCACGGAGGGCACGTACGACGGGTTGTTCGTCTTGCCGCGGTACGGCACGGGCGCGAGGTAGGGGCTGTCGGTCTCGATCAGGCAGCGGTCGAGCGGCACGAACGCGGCCACCTCGCGCAGGTCGGCGGCGTTCTTGAAGGTCAGGATGCCGGAGAACGAGATCATGAAGCCGAGGTCGAGCGCGGCGCGGGCCACGTCCATGGTTTCGGTGAAGCAGTGGAAGACGCCGCTCTCGGCGCCCTCCTCCTTCAGCAGCCGCACCGTGTCGTCGGAACTGCTGCGGGTGTGGATGACGAGTGGCAGCTTCGTCAGTTTCGAGGCGCGGATGTGCACGCGGAAGCGCTCGCGCTGCCATTCCATGTCGGCCACCGAGCGGCCGTTCAAGCGGTAGTAGTCGAGGCCGGTCTCGCCGATGGCCACCACGCGCGGACGCGCGGCCAGCTCGACCAGCGTGGCCACGTCGGGTTCGCGCACGTCCTCGTTGTCGGGGTGCACGCCCACCGAGGACCAGAAGTTGTCGTGTTCGACCGCCAGGCCGTGAACCTCGTCGAACTCCTCGAGGGTGGTGCAGATGCACAGCGCGCGGTCGACCGAGGCCTCGGCCATGGCGGCACGGATCTCGGGCAGCTTCGCCTTCAGTTCGGGGAAGGCGAGGTGGCAGTGGGAGTCGACGAACATGGGGATGGCGCGGGTGCGCCCAGGGCTCAGATGGTCTGGGTGGGCTTGGACGAGGCGATCGACGTGCCGAGCACTTCCTCGATCTTCACGCGCAGCATGCGCGTCTTCTCGTCGCTCGGGAAACGCACGCCCACGCCCTGCGTGCGGCCGCCGGACGCATTGGCCGGCGTGATCCAGGCGACCTTGCCGGCCACCGGGTAGCGCTGCGGGTCGTCCGGGAGGGACAGCAGCAGGTAGATGTCCTCGCCGAGCTTGTACTCACGCGTGGTGGGCACGAACAGCCCGCCGTCGGTGAACACGGGGATGTACGCCGCGTACAGAGCACCCTTCTCGCGGAAGACGAGCTGGATGACGCTGGGCCGGGGCGCATTGGCCGCGGCGAGCGTGCTGCCCAGCGGGCGGGGGGTGGCGGTAGGTTCGCTCATGGACGGGAGTGTAGCGAAGGCGCGGGAGGCTTGCTCCCGCCGGTCCGCGGCATTAATTCGCGCGCGGTGCGAGGGCGGTGCGGGCCTGCAGCACCAGCGATTCGACCATCAGCGGCCCGCTCCACGGGTGTTCCGCATGGCGCAGCGTGGTGCCGAGTTCCTTCGACCACGCGTTCAGCGCCGCCACGGCCGCCGGCTTCTGCGGCAGCGCGGCCGGCGGGAAGTACCGCGGGGGGGCGCCACAGGCGACACACAGCGCGTCGTGGCAGAGCTTGTGCAGCGCGTCGAGCAGGCGCGGCAGCGGCCATGTGGCGAGGTTGCCGGCGTCGCCGGCCGCCACCTGGCGTGGCAGGCGCGTCCACGCGACCGCGTCGAGCCCGTCCTTCGACCACGCGAGCGCCTCCAGCGGCTGGCCGCCGGCCGCGGCGAGCAGCACGTCGGGCTGGGCCACCTGGTGGTCGGCGAGCCAGCGGCGGGCCACCTCGGGGTCGGGCAGCGCGAGCGGCACGGCCTGGCAGCGGCTGCGGATGGTGGGCAGCAGGTCCTGCGGCGCGCCGCAGCTGAGGATGAAGCGGGCTTCGCCCGGCGGCTCCTCGAGCGTCTTCAGCAGCGTGTTACCCGAGATCATGTTCATGCGCTCGGCCGGGTGCACCAGCACGACCTTGCCGCGCCCGCGCGCCGACGTGGTCTGCGCGAACAGCACGGCCGCACGGATGGCCTCGACCTTCAGCTCCTTGCTGGGCTTGGCCTTGGAGGCCTTGTCGGACGAGGTTTCCTCGTTCGTCCAGCCCAGCGCCTCGGCGAGGGCCTCGGGCAGCAGCACCAGCAGGTCGGGGTGCGAACGCGCCTGCACGAGGTGGCAGCTGGCGCAGCGGCCGCAGGCGTGCCCGCCCGTCAGGTCCTCGCAGAGCCAGCTCTGCGCGAGGGACAGCGCCAGCTCGAACTGGCCGATGCCCTGCGGCCCGTGCACGAGCAGCGCATGGCCCTTCTGGGTGCGCAGCGCCTCGGCGAGGGGCCCGGCGAGCCAGGGCAGCGGCAGGTGGCCTTCGGCGTCTACCATCCGCGCGCCTCCAGGCCGGCGACCAGCTGGGCCCACACGGCCTCGCGGGTCAGCGAGGCGTCCAGCTGCAGGAAGCGGCCGGGGTCCTGCTCGCGGCGGGCCTCGTAGCCGGCGCGCACGCGTTCGAAGAAGTGGGTGTCCTGGCTCTCGAACCGGTCGGGCGACCGCGCGGCGGCCCGGCGTTCGGCTGCGACCGCGGCCGGCAGGTCGAACCAGACGGTCAGCGCGGGCTGCAGGCCTTCCTGCACCCAGCCCTCCAGCGTGGCGAGCACGTGCGGGTCGAAGCCGCGGCCTCCGCCCTGGTAGGCGAAGGTGGCGTCGGTGAAGCGGTCGCACAGCACCACGTGGCCGGCCTCGAGCGCGGGGCGGATGACCTGGCGCAGGTGGTCGCGGCGGGCGGCGAACACCAGCAGCGCCTCGGTGAGCGCGTCCATGCCGGTGTGCAGCACCAGCTCGCGCAGGCGTTCGGCCAGGTCGGTGCCGCCCGGCTCGCGTGTGAGCACGACCTCGTGGCCCGCGGCGCGCCAGCGGGCCGCGAGTGCGTCGATGTGCGTGGACTTGCCCGCACCGTCGATGCCTTCGAAGCTGATGAATCGTCCGCCCACGGTGGTCTCCGGTTCAGCGCTGGTACTGGTTGACCGCGCGGTTGTGGTCGGCGAGGTTGTCGCTGAAATGGCTCGCGCCATTGCCCTTCGCGACGAAGTAGAGCGCCTTGGTGGCATCGGGCCGCACCGCCGCCAGCAGCGACGCCTTGCCGGGCATCGAGATGGGCGTGGGCGGCAGGCCGGCGCGCTGGTACGTGTTGTACGGGCCGTCGGCGAGCAGGTCGCGCTTGCGGAGGTTGCCGTCGAAGGCTTCGCCCAGGCCGTAGATGATGGTGGGGTCGGTCTGCAGCGGCATGCCGATGCGCAGGCGGTTGACGAACACGCCGGCGACCAGCCCGCGTTCGGCCGCGGCCCCGGTTTCCTTCTCGACGATGGACGCGAGCGTGAGCGCCTCGTCGAGCGACTTCAGCGGCGTGTTGGGCGCGCGTTCGGCCCAGGCGGCCTCGAGCTGCCGCTGCATCGCGCGGTGGGCGCGCTTGAGCACGGCCACGTCGCTCGCGCCCTTGCTGAAGGCGTAGGTGTCGGGGAAGAAGCGGCCCTCGGCCCGCTGGCCCGGCGGTGCGCCGATGGCGGCCATCAGGTCGGCCTCGGTCATCGCGGCCGTGGTCTGCTTCAGGTCGGGCGCCTTCGCGAGTTCGGCGCGGAACTGGCGGAAGGTCCAGCCGTCGATCAGGCGCACGGTGGCGAGCACCTCGTCGCCGCGCACCATCTTGTCGAGCAGCGAACGCGGCGTGACGCCCTGCCCGATCTGGTAGCTGCCCGCACGGATCTTGCGCGCCTGGCCCGACCAGCGGAACCATTCGTACAGCAGGAAGGCGTTGGACCGCACGCCGGCCTGGGCCCACAGGTTGGCCACCTCGCGGGGCGACGTCCCGGGTTCGATCGAGACCTCGATGGAGTCGGCCGCGAGGGACAGCGGCGCCTGCAGCCACCACACGGCCGCGCCCCCCGCCGCGAGGGCGGCGAGGATGATCAGCAGGAGGCAGCGGCGCAGGAACTTCACGGGCGGGAAGGAGTGGGAGACCCCAGTGACGAGACGAGGTCGGGGCCGTGATCATAATCGCCACATGACCAGCCACTACACCCTCGACGGCGCGGCGCCCCTCGCCCACCTCGGCCTGATCCGCGCCGCCGGCGCCGATGCGGCCACCTTCCTGCACGGCCAGCTCACGAGCGACGTCGCCCTGCTCGACACGGCGCGTGCCCGCCTCGCGGGCTACTGCTCGGCCAAGGGCCGCCTGCTCGCGAGCTTCATCGCCTGGAAGACGTCGCCCGAGGAGGTGCAGCTGCTGTGCAGCGCCGACGTGCTGCCCGCCACGCTCAAGCGCCTCTCGATGTTCGTGCTGCGCGCGAAGTGCAAGCTGACCGACGCCACCGCCGAACTGCAGCGCGTGGGCCTCGCCGGCCCGTCGGCCACCGCGTGGCTCGGCGACGCCGCGCCCGCCGCGGTGTGGGGCCGCACGGAACGCGAAGGCGCCACCATCGTTCGCCTGCCCGACGTGGCCGGCGCGGCCCGCTACCTGTGGGTGGCCCCGGCCGGCGCCGCCGCGCCCGCCCTGCCCGCCCTCGACCCCGCGGCCTGGCGCTGGGGCGAGGTGCAGAGCGGCATCGCCTCCATCGAAACGGCCACGGTCGACCAGTTCGTGCCGCAGATGCTGAACTACGAGCTGCTGGGCGGCGTCGACTTCAAGAAGGGCTGCTACCCCGGCCAGGAGATCGTCGCCCGCAGCCAGTACCGCGGCACGATCAAGCGGCGCACGTACCTCTTCGCGGGCGCCGAGGCCGCGACACCGGGCCAGGAGATCTTCCACAGCGCCGACCCCGGCCAGCCGGCCGGCATGGTGGTCAACGCGGCCACGCTGCCCGGTGAAGGCGGGGGCAGCAGCGTGCTGGCGGAGATGAAGCTGGCCGCCATGGGCGACGGCACCCTGCACCTCGGCCGTGCCGACGGGCCGCTGCTCGCTGCCACGCCGATGCCGTACGAGGTCACCACCGAGGCGGCCGATTGAACGGGGCCCCCATGCGACAAGCCATCGAATCTCTGCGCCCGGCGGAACTCGACGGCGCGGTGGCCCAGGTGCTGAAGGCCACGTGGCGCCTGGACGTCGTCGACGGCCACGAGGTCTGCCGTTCGCCCGCCGAAGACGGCCCGGTCTTCGCACCGTCCAGCGACTGGCTCACGGCCGGGCCGCTGATCGAAACGCAGCGCATCTCGGTGATCCCGCACCCCACGGTGTGGGAGGCACGGCGCCGCGGCGGCCGCAGCGCGGGTACCATGAACGGCCCCACGCCGCTGGTCGCCGCGATGCGTGCGCTCGTCAAGTCGGAAGTGGGCGAGTGGATCGTGCTGGCTCCCGCCGGCGAGTGACCGCGGGCCACCTGCGACCTTGTTCACGGATCGCGCCGCCAGTCCCCCGATTGCCCCAATAGTTCACACCGCCTGCTCCCCGCCATGCCCGCCGCCCGCGAGTTGTTCATCTACTATCGAGCGAGGACTGCGGACGCCATCGCGGTGCAGTCCGAGGTGCTGGCGCTCCAGCGACGCCTGAGGGCCCTGGAACCGGGGCTCGAGGCCCGTCTGCTGCGCCGACCTGAACCGGCAGATGATTGGCAGACCTGGATGGAAACCTACGCATTGCCCGGACACCCCGACGGGGTTTCCGAGGCGCTCGAACAGACGATCGAACGGCTCGCGGCCGGCGAGCTCTCGCGGTGGTGCACCGCGCGCCATGTGGAGGTGTTCGTGTCATGTGCCTGCTGACCGTCGCCATCGACCAGTCGCGCCGCTTCCCGCTCGTGGTCGCCGGCAACCGCGATGAATTCTTCAACCGCCCCGCCGCCCGCCTCGCCTGGTGGTCGCCGGGCGACGGCCTGCCCGACATCCTCGGCGGGCGCGACCTCGAGGCCGGCGGCACCTGGCTCGGCCTCACGGCCCAGGGCCGCCTCGCGATGGTGACCAACGTGCGCGCGCCCACGGCGCCGCGCGACCCGAAGGCCCCGTCGCGCGGCGAGATCGTGCAGCGCTGGCTCGCCGGCGACGCCTCCACCGATCGCTTCTGGATGCGCACCGCCCTCAGCGGCTACAACGGCTTCAACCTGATCGCCGCCGATTTCCAGCGCGGCGACTGCTTCTACGCCTCGAACCAGCGCCCGAACCCCGAGCGGCTCGAACGCGGCCTGTACGGGCTCTCGAACGGCACGCTCGACTCGCCGTGGCCGAAGGTGGAAGCGCTCAAGGAAGCGACCCGCGAAGCCCTCGAGTCGTGCGACACCGTCGACGCCCTGGCGGCCCGCCTGTTCGACGCGCTGGCCGACAAGACGCCGGCCGAGGACGATGAACTGCCGAGCACCGGCGTGTCACGCGACTGGGAGAAGGTGCTGTCGTCGGCGTTCATCCGCACGGCCGACGGCACCTACGGCACCCGCTGCTCCACGCTCGTGATCACCGAGCGCGTGAACAAGCGCCTCGTCACCCACGTGCTGGAACGCACCTTCAGCCCCACGGGGGGCATGGCGCTGCTGCGGCGCTCCACCGTGAAGGACTGGCCGCCCCGCTACACCGAGGCGCCGCCGCCCGAGGTGAGCCAGCAGGAAGTGGTGCTCGAGAGCACCGAGACTCAGGCGCCGAACCACCCGGTGCGGCGCACCCGCGTGCGCACGCTGCTCAAGCCCGAGCCGTCGCGGCGCAAGCGCGCCGCGGCCTGACGCGCTCGGGTCAGAGCACGCACACCATCTCGACGTGGGGGATGCCCACCTCGTCGAACACCGAGCCGCGCGGCGCGAACCCCGAACGCACGTAGAACGGCGAGGCGGAGACCTGCGCGTGCAGCACGGCCTCGCGGTAGCCGCGTTCGCGGGCCGTCTTCATCAGCGCGTCCAGCACCGCCTTGCCCACGCGGCTGCCGCGCATGGACTGCGAGACGGCCATGCGGCCGATCTTCGCGACGCCCGGCACGTGCTCCAGCAGGCGGCCCGTGGCGAGCGGCGCGCCGAAGTGGTTGTAGGCCACCGCGTGCACGCAGCCCGCGTCGGCCTCGTCCCATTCCATGTCGGCGGGAATGCCCTGCTCCTCGATGAACACGGTGCTGCGGATGCGGTGGGCGTCCTCGCCCAGCTCGTCCCACGAGCCCACCCGCACGGTGGTCATCGGCTTGCCGGCCTCGAAGTTCTGCAGCAGCTCGCGCAGTTCCTGCGGCACGGGCTTGGGCTCGCGCGTCTCGGCGTCGGTGAAGACGTAGACCAGTTCGGCGCTGACGAGCGCCTCGTCCTGGCGGAACACCACGCCGTTGAACACCATCGACGAATTGCCGATGCGGCCGCAGCGCACGCCGACGTCGAGCACGTCGTCGTAGCGCGCCGAGCCGTGGTACTCGAGGGTGGACTTGCGCACGAAGAGGTCGCCGCCGAGGTACTTCAGCGTGTCCTCGTACGGCGCGGCCATGGCGCGCCAGTAGCCGGAGACGGCGGTGTCGAGGTACATCAGGTAGTGACCGTTGAACACGATCTTCTGCATGTCGACCTCGGCCCAGCGCACGCGCAGGCGTTCGGTGAATCGGTATTCGTTTCGTTTCATGGGGCCTCGAATGCGGTCTGGAGGGCGCGGGCCGCGACGGCCTGTGCCACGAGGGCCTCGCGCAGCGCGCGGCCCATCTTGATGAAATCGTGCGTCATGCCGCGGTGGATGTCGAGTTCCACCGGCACGCCGGCCGCCCGCAGGCGGTCGGCATACGCCACGCCCTCGTCCACGAGCGGATCGCACTCCGCCAGCACGACGCAGGCCGGTGCGACACCCTCGACATCATCGGCGTTCAGCGGCGCGAAACGCCAGTCGGCACGTTCCTCGGCCGTGACGAAGTGGCCGAAGAACCAGTCGATGGTGCGGGCGTCGAGCAGGTAGCCCTCGGCGAACGTGAAACGCGACGGCATCCCGGACGGGCCGTCGGCCGTGCCCGGCGTGATCAGCAACTGCAGCCGCAGCGGGATGCCCTGGTCGCGCGCCCGGATGGCCGTGACCGCCGCGAGCGTGCCACCCGCGCTGTCGCCGCCCACGGCCAGGCGCGTGCCGTCGAGCCCGAGCGAGGCGGCGCCCTGCGCGTGCAGCCAGCGCAGCGCGGCCCAGGTGTCGTCCACCGCGACCGGGAAACGGTGCTCGGGGGCGAGCCGGTAGTCGAGCGACAGCACGGCCGCCCCGCTGCGCAGCGCGAGCTGGCGGCACAGGCTGTCGTGGGTCTCGATGCCGCCGATGGTGAAGCCGCCGCCGTGCAGGTAGAGCATCACCGGCAGGCGGTCGGCCGACGGGGCGTACAGGCGCGCGGGCAGCGGCGTGCCGTCGTCGGCGGGGAGGGTCAGGTCCTCGACACGCGGCAGCGGCGCGCGCGGCAGGTCCAGCACCTCGGCGCCACGGGCATAGAGCGCGCGTGCCTCGGCGGCGGTCAGCGTGTGGAACGGCGGCTGGGCCGCGCGCCGGATGCGGTCGAGGAGGCCGCGCATCGCGGGGCTCAGGGAAGGCGGTGTCACGGGAAAGTGGGTGCGGAGTTCGGGGCGAAGCATACCGAGTGTTCCACGGCCGGTCCGTCCCGGTCGTGAAAAAGCCCGGCAGACGGGCGTCTGCCGGGCTTTCCTTCTGTCTCCTCAAGCACGCGGCACGGTGGGCGCCGCGTGGTCCCCCTGCGAGATCAGTGCTTGTCGTCGAAGAACTGTTCGTCTTCGGTCGAACCCTTCAGGGCGGCCGTCGACGCGTCGCGTTCGATCGTCGTGGTGATGGCGTCGAAGTAACCCGTGCCCACTTCGCGCTGGTGCTTCACGGCGGTGAAGCCACGCTCGGCGGCGACGAATTCCTTCTCCTGCAGTTCCACGAAGGCGCTCATGTTATTGCGAGCGTAGCCGTAGGCCAGGTCGAACATCGAGTAGTTCAGGCTGTGGAAGCCGGCCAGCGTGATGAACTGGTACTTGTAGCCCATCGCGCCCAGCTCGCGCTGGAACTTGGCGATCGTGGCGTCGTCGAGGTTCTTCTTCCAGTTGAACGACGGCGAGCAGTTGTACGACAGCAGCTTGCCCGGGAACTTGGCGTGGATGGCGTCGGCGAAGGCCTTGGCGAAGGCCAGGTCCGGCTTGCCGGTTTCGCACCAGATCAGGTCGGCGTACGGAGCGTAGGCCAGGCCGCGGCTGATGGCTTGCTCCAGGCCGTTGCGGGTGCGGAAGAAGCCTTCCACGGTGCGCTCGCCGGTCAGGAACGGCTTGTCGTTGTCGTCGACGTCGTTGGTCACGAGGTCGCCGGCTTCGGCGTCGGTACGGGCCAGCAGCACGGTGGGCACGCCGGACACGTCGGCGGCCAGACGGGCGGCCACGAGCTTGGCGACGGCTTCGCGGGTGGTGACGAGCACCTTGCCGCCCATGTGGCCGCACTTCTTCGCGGAGGCCAGCTGGTCTTCGAAGTGGACGCCGGCGGCGCCCGCGTCGATCATGGCCTTCATCAGTTCGAAGGCGTTCAGCACGCCGCCGAAACCGGCTTCCGCGTCGGCGACGATCGGAGCGAAGTAGTCGATGTCGTTCTTGCCTTCCGACCACTGGATCTGGTCCGCGCGGGCGAACGTGGCGTTGATGCGCTTGACGACCTTGGGCACCGAGTCCACCGAGTACAGCGACTGGTCGGGGTACATCTCGCCATTGCTGTTGGCGTCGCCGGCGACTTGCCAGCCGGACAGGTAGATGGCCTTCAGGCCGGCCTTCACCTGCTGCATGGCCTGGTTGCCGGTCAGGGCGCCGAGCGAGTTGATGAACGGCTCGGTGTTGATCAGGTGCCACAGCTTCTCGGCGCCGCGCTTGGCCAGGGTGTGCTCGACTTGCAGCGAGCCACGCAGGCGGACCACGTCGGCGGCGGTGTAGCCGCGCTTGATGCCCTTCCAACGGGGATTTTCAGCCCAGTCTTTCTCGAGGGCGGCGATTTGCTGTTCGCGGGTCAGGTTCGTCATGAAGACCTCCAAGGAGTGAGAGACAGATGAGAAAACTTGCAATCCTGTGCCTCAAGCATAGAGAAGAAGCCGAAGCGCGGGAAGACTTATGTCTTATATAAGACTAAGATGCAACACCAATGAAATCAACAAGTTAAGATGCACATTTCCGGATGTGAAATCCGATTTCTCCATCAGGCAAAAAATGTCGCGCTGCAACACGGCATGATTTCACTTCGTGAAAGACCCATTTCTGAATGTGGAAAGATCGTCGGCAAGTGTCCGTCCGACACCACCGGCGTCCGACTCGGCCTAGACTGGGACGTCCGTTGCCACCTCCGGAGCCGCCGATGTCCTCTCCCCTGACCCAGGCCTCGCTCGATGCGTACTGGATGCCGTTCACCGCGAACCGGCAGTTCAAGCAGGCGCCCCGGCTGCTCGCCCGGGCCGACCGGATGCACTTCTGGACCCCCGAGGGCCGCCCGGTGCTCGACGGCATCGCGGGCCTCTGGTGCGTGAATGCTGGCCACGCCCGGCCGCGCATCGTGCAGGCGATCCAGGCCCAGGCCGCGGAACTCGACTTCGCCCCGCCCTTCAACATGGGCCACCCGCTCGCCTTCGAACTGGCCGGGCGGCTGGTGGAGATCGCGCCGAAGGGGCTGAACAAGGTCTTCTATACCAACTCGGGTTCCGAGTCGGTGGAGACGGCCCTCAAGATGGCCATCGCCTACCACCGCGCCCGCGGCGAAGGCCAGCGCACCCGGCTGATCGGCCGCGAGCGCGGCTACCACGGCGTCAACTTCGGCGGCATCTCGGTGGGGGGCATGGTGGCCAACCGCAAGATGTTCGGCACGCTGCTCGCCGGCGTCGACCACCTTCGCCACACGCACGACCCGCGCAACCTGTTCTCGCCCGGGCAACCCGAACACGGCGCCGAGCTCGCCGACGACCTCGAACGGCTCGTCGCGCTGCACGACGCGTCCACCATCGCCGCGGTCATCGTCGAACCCGTGGCCGGCTCCACCGGCGTGCTGCTGCCCCCGAAGGACTACCTCGAGCGGCTGCGGGCGCTGTGCGACAAGCACGGCATCCTGCTGATCTTCGACGAGGTCATCACCGGCTTCGGCCGCCTGGGCTCGCCCTTCGCGGCCACGCACTTCGGCGTCACCCCCGACCTGATGACCACCGCCAAGGGCCTGACCAACGGCACCGTGCCCATGGGGGCGGTGTTCACGACCCAGAAGATCCACGACGCGTTCATGACCGGCCCCGAGCACGTGATCGAGTTCTTCCACGGCTACACCTACTCGGGACACCCTCTCGCCTGCGCCGCGGCCATCGCCACGCTCGACACCTACGCCGAGGAAGGCCTGCTGACCCGGGCCGCCACGATGGCCGAGCCGTTCGGCGCGGCGGCGCGGGCGATGCGCGAACTGCCGAACGTGGTGGACGTGCGCACGATGGGCCTCGTGGCCGGCATCGAGCTCGCCCCGATCGACGGCCAGCCCGGCGCCCGCGCGTTCAACGTGTTCCTCGACTGCTGGGAACGCGGTGTGCTCGTGCGCACCACCGGCGACACCGTGGCGCTGTCGCCGCCGCTCATCATCGAGCCCGAACACATCGACCAGATCTTCAAGACCCTGACGGAGGCGATCCGATCCGCCGCATGATTTGACTTCATCCTTCCACTGGGCACACTGAATGCTTGATCAGGTGACCAGCAAGCCCAACGTGCCGCGGCCAATAACCGGGGCACAGCAAGCCGAATGAAAGCCCCTCTGCCCTCCACCGGCCCATCGTTCCTGAGAACACAACGCAAACCGCTCGTGCTGATTCCCGCGTGCAACCGCATGCTGGGCTATCACCCGTTTTTCGTGGCCGGACAGAAATACGTGGACGCCGCGCGCCTGGCCGGTGCCATCGCCCTGGTGGTGCCTTCGGTGCCCGTCGAGGAGATCGACGCGCTGCTCGACATGGCCGACGGCATCCTGCTCACCGGCTCCCCGTCCAACGTGCACCCCAGCCACTTCGGGGAAACCGTGCACGACGAGTCCCTGCCCCTCGACCCCGTGCGCGACGGCTGGACGCTGCCCCTGATCCCCCGCGCGCTCTCGCGCGGCATCCCGCTCTTCGCGATCTGCCGCGGCTTCCAGGAGGCCAACGTGGCGCTGGGCGGCAGCCTGCACCAGGCCGTGCAGGAAGTGCCCGGGCAGAACGACCACCGCGGCCGCACCGACGGCACGGCCGAGATCCAGTACGACTTCGCCCACGAGGTCGAGGTGATCCCGGGCGGCGCGCTCGACGCGATCCTCGACCAGCGGGTCTTCCGCGTCAATTCGGTGCACGGCCAGGGCGTGAACCGCCTCGCGCCGGGGCTTCGCGTGGAGGCGCGTGCACCGGACGGCCTCATCGAGGCCTTCTCGCTGCCCGGCGACACCTTCAACCTGTGCGTGCAGTGGCACCCCGAGTGGCAGGCCGCGCAGAACCCCATCTCCACCAAGCTCTTCCAGGCCTTCGGCGCCGCATGCCAGGCCTACCACGACCGACGCCGCCAGCCCGCCCCCGACCGTTAGTTGCCACCCGGTTCCGCCCGCCGCACGCCGGGGCGTCTCCCGGTCCACGTTCCACGACAACAGGTGAACCATGGTGGCCCGAGACAACAGCAACTTTTCCTTCGCAGACCTCGAGCAGTGGCTCAACGACCACAGGGTGACCGAGATCGAGTGCCTCGTGCCCGACCTCACCGGCGTGGCCCGCGGCAAGATCCTCCCCCGCGAGAAGTTCACCGAGGACCGCGGCATGCGCCTGCCCGAGGCCATCGTGGCCATCGGCGTGACCGGCGAGTTCCCGTCGGAGGGCCCGTACTACGACGTGATCCACGCGACCGACCGCGACATGCACCTGCGGCCCGACCCGAGCACCGTGCGCATCGTGCCGTGGGCGGCCGACCCCACCGCGCAGGTGATCCACGACTGCTTCGACCGCCACGGCACCATGATTCCCTACGCCCCGCGCTCGGTGCTGCGCCACGTGTGCGACCTGTACGCAGCCGAAGGCTGGGCTCCCGTGGTGGCGCCCGAACTCGAGTTCTACCTGATCGAGCGCAGCACCGACCCGAACCAGCCCCTGCGCCCGCCCCGCGGCCGCAGCGGGCGCGCGGAAACCTCGCGCCAGGCGTACTCGATCGACGCCGTCAACGAGTTCGACCCGCTCTTCGAGGATATCTACGACTACTGCCAGAAGATGGAGCTCAACGTGGACACGCTGATCCACGAGGTGGGCGCCGGCCAGATGGAGATCAACTTCTTCCACGACCACCCGCTGGGCCTGGCCGACGAGGTGTTCTTCTTCAAGCGCACGATCCGCGAGGCCGCGCTGCGGCACGAGATGTACGCCACGTTCATGGCCAAGCCGATGGCACACGAACCCGGCAGTGCGATGCACGTGCACCAGAGCATCACCGACACGGTCAGCGGCCGCAACCTGTTCAGCAACGAGGACGGCTCGCCCTCGCGCGAGTTCCACTGGTACATCGGCGGCCTGCAGAAATACACGCCTGCGGCGATGGCCCTCTTCGCGCCCTACGTCAACTCGTACCGGCGCCTCGCACGTTCCACCGCCGCACCCATCAACATCCAGTGGGGCACCGACAACCGCACCGTGGGCATCCGCTCGCCGGTGGCCACGCCCGCGGCGCGCCGCATCGAGAACCGCGTGATCGGGGCCGACGCGAACCCGTACGTGGCCCTGGCCGCCACGCTCGCGTGCGGCTACCTGGGCATCAAGAACCGCATCGAGCCGTCGCCCGAGTGCAAGGGCGACGCGTACCTCTCCGAGTACCAGCTGCCCCGCTCGCTCAGCGAGGCCCTCGGCTGGCTGGCCGACGAGACCGAGCTGCATTCGGTGCTCGGCAAGGACTTCATCACGGTGTACTCGGAGATCAAGGAGATCGAACACAGCGAGTTCATGCAGGTGATCTCGCCGTGGGAGCGCGAGCACCTGCTGCTCCACGTCTGAGACCCCCGACCGAGGAGACGCCATGACCCGCACCACCGCCCAGTGGCAGGCCGCCGACGCCGCCCACCACCTGCACCCGTTCACCGACTTCAAGTCGCTCTCGGCCAAGGGCACGCGTGTCATCGTGCGCGGCGACGGCATCTACGTGTGGGACAGCGAGGGCCACCGGCTGCTCGACGCCATGTCGGGCCTGTGGTGCGTGAACGTGGGCTACGGCCGCCGCGAGCTGATCGACGCGGCCACGAAACAGCTCGAGACCCTGCCCTTCTACAACTCGTTCTTCCAGACCACCACGCCCCCGGCCATCGAACTCGCGGAGCTGCTGGCCGAGGTCACGCCGCCGCAGTTCAAGCATGTGTTCTTCGGCGGCTCGGGCTCCGAGGGCAACGACACCGTGGTGCGCCTCGTGCGCCGCTACTGGGACCTGATGGGCCAGCCGAAGCGGGACGTCATCATCAGCCGCCACAACGCGTACCACGGCTCGACGATGGCCGGCGCGTCGCTCGGCGGCATGAGCGGCATGCACCAGCAGGGCGGGCTGCCCATCCCCGGCATCGAACACATCCAGCAGCCCTTCTGGTTCGAACAGGGCCGCGGCCACACGCGCGACGAGTTCGGCCTGACCGCCGCACGGTGGCTCGAAGCGAAGATCCGCGAGGTGGGGCCGGACCGCGTGGCCGCCTTCATCGGCGAGCCCGTGCAGGGCGCGGGCGGCGTGATCGTGCCGCCGGACACCTACTGGCCGGAGGTCCAGCGCATCTGCGACCGGCACGGCATCCTGCTCGTCTCCGACGAGGTCATCTGCGGTTTCGGCCGCACCGGCCAGTGGTTCGGCTGCGAGACCTTCGGCTTCCGCCCCGACCTGATGACCTTCGCCAAGGGCGTCACGTCGGGCTACGTCCCGCTCGGCGGCGTGATGGTGGGCGAACGCCTCGCGCGCGTGCTGATCGACGAGGGCGGCGAGTTCAACCACGGCTACACGTACTCGGGCCACCCGGTGGCATGCGCGGTGGCGCTCGCGAACATCCGGCTGCTGCAGCGCGAGGGAGTCGTCGAGCGCGTGCGCGAGGAACTCGCGCCCCACCTCGCGTGGCACTTCGAGCAGCTGGCCGACCACCCGCTGGTGGGCGAGGTGCAGACCTGCGGGATGATGGCCGCGCTGCAGCTCGTGAAGGACAAGGCGACGAGCGAGGTGTTCGACCCGACGCTCGAGGTGGGCATGGTGTGCCGCGCGCACTGCTTCGGCAACGGCCTCGTGATGCGTGCCGTGGGCGACCGCATGATCGTCGCCCCGCCCCTCGTGATGTCCATCGCGCAACTGGACGAGATGGGTGCACTGATCCGCCAGTGCCTCGACCTCACCCTCGCCGACCTGCGGTCGCGCGGGTGGTTCTGACCTCACGGAGGCCCTCATGGACATCGACTGGCACGCCCGCGCCGCGCAGCAGGGCTACGACGGCCGCGCCTTCATCGGCGGGCGCCGCGTGGCCGCCGCCGACGGCGCCACGTTCGACTGCGTCTCGCCGCTCAACGGCCGCGTGCTGACCGCCGTGGCCCGCTGCCGCGAGGCCGACGTGGACGCGGCCGTGGCCTCGGCCCGCACGGCCTTCGACGACGGCCGCTGGGCGCACCAGCCCCCGGCCGCGCGCAAGCGGGTGCTGCAGCGGTTCGCCGAGAAGATCCTCGCGGCCCGCGACGAACTCGCGCTCGTCGAGACGATGGACATGGGCAAGCCGGTGCGCTACAGCACGAGCGTCGACGTGCCGGCCGCGGCGCGGTGCATCGCGTGGTACGCCGAGGCCGTCGACAAGGTCTACGACGAGATCGCCCCCACGCCGCGGTCGGGCCTCGCGCTGATCACGCGCGAGCCGATGGGCGTGATCGGTGCCATCGTGCCGTGGAACTACCCGATGATCATGTCGGCCTGGAAGCTCGGGCCCGCGCTGGCCGCGGGCAACAGCGTGGTGCTCAAGCCCAGCGAGAAGTCGCCGCTGACGGCGATGCGCCTGGCCGAACTCGCGCTCGAGGCCGGGTTGCCCGAAGGTGTGTTCAACGTCGTGCCGGGGCACGGCGACGAAGCGGGCGAGGCCCTCGCGCTGCACATGGACGTCGACGCGGTGGGGTTCACCGGCTCCACGCGCACGGGCCGCCGCATGCTCGAGTACGCGAGCCGCAGCAACCTCAAGCGTGTCTACAACGAGCTGGGCGGCAAGTCGGCCTTCCTCGTGTTCCCCGACTTCGACGACCTGCCCCGCGCCGCACAGACGGTGGCGGGCGCGATGTTCTTCAACCAGGGCGAGTCCTGCAACGCCCCGTCGCGCGTGTTCGTGCACGAGGACGTCGCGGACGCGTTCGTCGCCGAGGTCGTGAAGGAGGCGCCGAAGTACCACCCCGGCGACCCGCTCGCGCCCGCCACCGAGATGGGCGCGCTCGTCGACGAAGGACAGATGCGCACCGTGCTCGGCTACATCGCCTCGGGCGAGGCCGAAGGTGCGCGCCTGCTCGCCGGCGGCCGGCAGGTGCGTGCGGACAGCGGCGGCTGGTTCGTCGAACCCACCGTGTTCGGCGGCGTGACGAACGCGATGCGCATCGCGCGCGAGGAGATTTTCGGCCCCGTGCTGAGCGTGATCCGTTTCCGCACCGAGGACGAGGCCGTGCGCCTCGCCAACGACAGCCCCTACGGCCTGCAGGCGAGCGTGTGGAGCAGCCACGTCGACCGCGCGCACCGCGTGGCGCGTGCGCTGCGCGCCGGCACCGTGCACGTGAACCAGTACGACGAGGACGACATCACCGTCCCGTTCGGCGGGGTCAAGCAGAGCGGAAACGGCCGCGACAAGTCGCTCCATGCCTTCGACAAGTACACGGAACTGAAGACCACCTGGATCCGCATCAACGGTTCTTAAGCCTCGTTTAAGGCAGGCCGCGCAGATTCGCGGCCATGAGCAAGACCGCCACGCCGAGAAGACCCGCCACCCGCCGGGTGATCGGCCGGCTGGCCCTCGTGCTGGCCCTCGCGGGCGCCGATGCCGCAACGGCCGGGGAGGACACCACGCCCCTTCCTTCGTTCGCCGAACTGGAGGCCGCCGGGACCCGCATCGGCGAGATCCGCGTCGTCACCCGCGACATCTTCGACACCGACGACCTGGCCGAGGACCGCCGTCTCTACCGCTGGGCGAACGCGCTCCACATCCAGACCCGGCCCGCGGTGATCGAGCGTGCCTTGCTGTTCCACAGCGGCGAGCTGCTCTCCGTCCGACTGCTCGAGGAAACCGAACGGCTGCTGCGGGCCAACCGCTACCTCCGCGACGTCGAGATCACGCCCGTGGCGCTCCACGACGGGCTCGTCGACATCGAGATCGTGACCCACGACACCTGGTCGCTCGACCCCGGCGTGAGCTTCGGCCGCTCGGGGGGTGTCAACACGGGCGGGATCCACCTGAAGGAATACAACCTCTTCGGCACGGGCATCGCCGCGAGCCTGGGCCACAGCAAAGGGATCGACCGCAGCAGCAACGAGTTGAGCCTCCTCAGCGATCGCACGCTGGGCACGTGGACCAACCTCGCGTACAGCCACGCGAGCAACAGCGACGGCACCAAGGACACCGCGTCCATCATGCGCCCGTTCTACGCGCTCGACGCCCGCTGGGCCGCCGGCGCCAGCCTGTCGAAGGACAACCGGGTCGACTCGATCTACAACGCCGGTGTCCTCACGAGCCAATACCGCCATCGGCAGGATCGCGCGGAAGTGTTCGGCGGATGGTCGCCCGGGCTGCGCAACGGCTGGGTGCAGCGGTACTCGGCCGGGGTGAGCTACAGCGACGACACCTACGCGCCCGACTCCGGACTCGTCACGCCGGCCCAGCTGCCCCAGGACGAAACGCTCGTGGGGCCGTTCGTGCGGGTCGAGCTGATCGAGGACCGTTACGAACGCGAGCTGAACCGCAACCTGATCGGGCGGCCGGAGTTCTTCGCGCTGGGACTGTCCACGTCGCTGCAGATCGGCTTCGCACCGGCCAAGCTGGGCTCGACCGAAAACACCGTGCTGTACGACGGCAGGATCAGCCGCGGCTTCGAACCCTACGGCGCCCACCGCCTGATCACCTCGGGCCAGATCACCGGCCAGTTCTCGGGCGGCAAGATCCGCCGGCAGCGGGCCGGCGCGCAGGCCCAGTACTACCTGCCGCAGGACAACAAGCGCTGGCTGTTCTACGCATCGGCCGCGGGCGACGTGCTCACCCGCCCGGATGTGAACGACGAACTGCTGCTCGGCGGCGACAACGGCCTGCGCGGCTACCCGCTGCGCTACCAGAGCGGCGACCGGCGCGCGCTGTTCACGCTCGAGGAGCGCTTCTTCACGGACTGGTACCTCTACCGCATGTTCCGCGTGGGTGGTGCGGCGTTCTTCGATTCCGGCCGGGCCTGGGGCGGGCACAACACCAACGTGATGAACCCCGGCTGGCTGAACGACGTCGGGCTCGGGCTGCGCTTCGTCAGCACGCGATCGGCGTTCAGCAACGTGCTGCACCTCGACCTCGCCGTCCCCCTCAATGCCACGTCGGACATCAAGAAGGTCCAGTTCCTGATCAAGACGAAGACGAGCTTCTGAGCAGGCGGGTCAGGCAGCGGCCGGCTGCGCGTCGGCCGACGGGCCCCGCGCGAGCCTCGAGACGCCGCGCGGGCCGAGCGCACGGTACGTGGGGTCCGACCACACCTGGCGACGTCGGCGAGCGCCGGGCAGCCCGTTCCACAGGCCGAGGATGTGGCGGGAGACATGCGTGAACGGCGCGCCGCTGGCGGCGAAGCGTTCCATGTACTCGACCATCGCATCCTCGATCGATTCGCGCGTGGCGCCCGACGGCGCCTGCCCGAAGAAGCGCTCGTCCCAGTCGGCCATCAGCCACGGGTTGTGATAGGCCTCGCGGCCGAGCATCACGCCGTCGACATGCTGCAGGTGTTCGGCGATCTGCTCGTTCGTGCCGACCCCGCCGTTGATCACGATGGTCAGGTGCGGGAACTCGCGCTTGAGCCGGTGCGCGTACTCGTAGCGCAGCGGCGGCACCTCGCGGTTCTCCTTCGGGCTCAGTCCCTTGAGCCACGCGTTGCGCGCGTGCACGAGGAACACCTCGCAGCCCGCGTCGGCCACGGTGCCCACGAAGTCGCGCACGAAGCCGTAGTCCTCGGTCTTGTCGATGCCGATGCGGTGCTTCACCGTGACCGGGATGTCGACCGCGTCACGCATCGCCTTCACGCAGTCGGCCACCAGCGGGGCCTCGTTCATCAGGCAGGCGCCGAACGCGCCGCGCTGCACGCGCTCGCTCGGGCAGCCGCAGTTGAGGTTGACCTCGTCGTAGCCCCAGTCGACGGCCAGCTTCGCGCAGGTGGCGAGGTCGGCCGGTTCGCTGCCGCCGAGCTGCAGGGCCACCGGATGCTCCTCGTCGTTGAAGTCGAGGTGGCGCGGCCGGTCGCCATGGATCAGCGCGCCCGTGGTCACCATCTCGGTGTAGAGCAGCGTGTGGCGGGTGAGCAGGCGGTGGAAGTACCGGCAGTGGCGGTCGGTCCAGTCCATCATGGGGGCGACGGACATGCGCCAGGGACTGTGTTTGCTGACTTCTTCGCTCATGGATGGGGTACCGCTGCGCGCCCATGGCGCGACGTGTCAAACCTTGCATTGTCGCCGAGATGCGGAAAGACCCGCTTTTTCACGCTGTCGGACCGGTGGACCCGCGTCGGTGAACGGAGCAGCCCGGCCTGACGTCGGAGAACTGGGCGGGTCGGATCCCGCTTTTCGGGCCATGGCGACGGGCGCCGTGTCCTGAAAATCCCTACGACGCCACGTGGTACTGGGCGCCGTGTGTCCCCTCCCCCCTCCTGCGAAACCCCTTCCCATGATGTTCTTCCACACCTTGTCCGTCCGGGCCAAGCTGACGTGCGCGTTCGCGTGCGTGCTGGTCACGATGCTCGCGCTCGCCGGTTTTTCCGGCTGGCAACTCTCGAAGGTGTTCGAACGAACCGACGAGATCATGAAGTACCGCCTCACCGGCATCCGCGACAGCGGCCACATGCTCGAATGGGTGCCGCGCCTGCGCACACGCGAGATGGCGCTGGTCATGGCCGCCCCGGACAAGGTGGACGCCATCGCCGAACGCGTGAAGGCCTCGCAGGACGAGTTCGCGAAGTACAGCAAGGTCTATGCGGAGGCCATCGCCACGCCCGAGGAACGCGCGCTATTTGACGCCGCGCAGGCCGCGTGGGATGCCTACATCGCCATCGACGCACCGCTGATCGCCGCCGCGAAGGCCGGCCGCCTCGACGAGGCGAAGCAGATCGTCGACGGCAGCGGCAAGGCCTTCGAGACGGCGCTGAACGCCGTGCGGGCACTCGGTGAATACAACGACCGGCTGTCCCAGGAGGACGCCGCCGCCGCGAAGGCCGCCTACGAAGGCAGCCTGCGCGGCATGGCCCTGCTGATCGTCATCGCCGCGGGCATCGCCACGGCGCTCGGCCTGCTTCTGACACGCGCCATCGCCGTGCCGCTGCGCGATGCTGTCGACCTCGCGAAGGCCGTCGCGGACGGTGACCTCAGCCGCTCGGCCACCACGTCGTCCGCCGCGGGCCGCGACGAAGTGGGCCAGCTCTCGGTGGCGTTGGGCCAGATGGTGGGCCAGCTGCGCAACGTCGTCGGCGACGTGCGCAAGGGCGTGGACGCGGTCTCGCATGCCTCGTCCGAGATCGCCACCGGCAACCTCGACCTGAGCCAGCGCACCGAGGAACAGGCGTCGAACCTGCAGCAGACCGCGGCCTCGATGGAACAGCTGACCGCCACCGTGCGCCACAACGCCGACAACGCCCGTGCCGCCTCGCAGTTCGCGGAACAGGCCACGCAGGTGGCGGCGAAGGGCGGCGACGTGGTGGCCGGTGTCGTGAGCACGATGAATGGCATCACCGAGTCGTCGCGCCGCATCGCCGACATCGTCGGCACGATCGACGGCATCGCCTTCCAGACGAACATCCTGGCCCTGAACGCCGCGGTGGAAGCCGCTCGCGCCGGCGAACAGGGCCGGGGCTTCGCGGTCGTGGCCGGCGAGGTGCGCACCCTCGCGCAGCGCAGCGCGCAGTCGGCCAAGGAGATCAAGGCCCTGATCGAGAGCAGCGTGTCCAGCGTCGCCGACGGCTCGCGCCAGGTGGAGGCCGCCGGCGCCACGATGCAGGAGATCATCCAGCAGGTGCGCCGCGTGGGCGACCTCGTGTCCGAGATCACCGCGGCCACCGTCGAGCAGTCGCAGGGCATCGACCAGGTGGGCCAGGCCGTGTCCCAGCTCGATCAGGTCACGCAGCAGAACGCCGCGCTGGTGGAGGAATCGGCCGCCGCGGCCGAGAGCCTCAAGCACCAGGCACAGTCGCTCTCGCAGGCGATGTCGGTGTTCCGACTCGGGTCGTGACGGCCTTCAGGCCTGCTTCGGCAGGCCGTACGCGGTGATCACGTAGTCGGAGAGGTCGTAGCCGAGCTCGGTGACGATCTCCTTCAGGCGCGCCTCGACCGCGGGGTCGAAGAACTCCTTCACCTCGCCGGTGCGCGTGCACACGAGGTGGCCATGGTGGCGCTCGCCGTCGTTGAGCTCGTAGACGGCCTTGCTGTTGCCGAGCTGGCTCTTCTTCAACAGGCCGGCTTCCTCGAACTGGTGCAGCACGCGGTAGACGGTGGCCAGGCCCAGGTCGGCGTCTTCCGCCAGCACGAGGCGGTAGACGTCTTCGGCCGACAGGTGGCGGCGGTCGCTCGCCTGGAAGAGTTCGAGGATCTTGACCCGCGGCGCGGTGGCCTTGAGCCCGTTCTGCTTCAGGTCGAAGGGTTGGTTTTCCATGGCCTGGTGGTGTTCTGGAGGAGGAGAAACGAGGTCCTTCCAGTATAGCCACCAATGCGAATAATTTTCATTTGCGCAGGTTCAGGCCGCGGCCATCGGCCGCACGCGCCACTGCACCGACAGGCTCAGGCTGTCGCCCATCCGCAGGGATTCGAGCCCGGGCCGTCCGGGCAGGTGGAACGCGTCGATCGGGTGGGTCACCGGCTCGAAGCAGAACGACTCGCCGTGCGGCGGGCGGTACAGCAGGCAGTGGCCTTCGGCACAGTAGCGCTGCAGCGACGTCACCACCATCGTCATCTCCAGGCCGCGCTCGGGCCACTGGATCAGCGCCTCGCCGGGCCAGCCGCTGTACGCGTTGTCGATCAGGCTGCCGTTCACGTCGGCCGCGTCCCGCAGGTCCCACGTCGCGGGGAAGTCCTCGGTGTGCCGGGTGGGGATGGGATCTTCGCCGCTCAGCCAGACGCCCCGCACGGGCGCCGTCAGCCGCGTGCCGGGCGTGCGCGGGAACCACGGGTGCAGGCCGAGGCCGTAGGGCAGCGGCTGCCGGCCCATGTGCGTGACCTGCACCGCCTGGTCGAGGCCGCCATCCACCAGCGAGAACGTCTGCACCGCGTGGTAGTCGTACGGGTTGCCGCCGTGGCCGTGCGATTCGAGCGACATCTCGATCGTGTCGCAGCGCCGCTGCGTGAAGGTCCACGGCTGCAGCCAGCCGTCACCATGGATCGGGTACGGCTCGCCCTCGCGGTTGGGCTCCATCGGGTGGAACTTGCCGTTGTGCTCGAAGCCGCCCGCGCTGATGCGGTTCGACCACGGCACCATCGCGAACGAGGCCAGCGTGTAGCGGTCCTCGGTCCGGCCGTCCCACGGCCGCCACAGGTCCAGCAGGCCCTCGGGGCGTTCGAGCTGCCACGCGGCCACGCCGCCCCCGAGGCTCGGGACGAGGCCCAGGCGCTGTCCGGCGTGGTGGAGCCAGACGGTCTCGTGGCGGGACGCAGCGGTGTCGGACGCCGCGTCGTGGCGCGGCTCGGCAGTGGCGAACATGACAGGGAACCTCCCCGCGGGATCAACCCGCGAAACGATGGGGCGCCTGCCCCGGGCTGTCGATCTCGACGGCGAACAGGGAACCCGCCAGCGGCTGCTCGGCGAGCTGCGCCTCGGTCAGCTCGTACCGGGCACTGGTGATGAACAGGGTGCGGAAGTCGGGGCCGCCGAACGCGACGTTGGTGATGTGCGCCGTCGGCAGGTCCACGCGGGCGAGCTCCTGCGCGGTCACCGGATCATGGCACGTGACACGCGACCCGCCCCAGTGGCAGATCCAGAGGCGGCCCGCCGCATCGGTGGTCATGCCGTCGGGATAGCCTTCGCCCGGTCCGAACTTCAGCCACGGCCGCTTGTTCGACACCGCCCCGGTGGCCGGGTCGAGGTCGAACGCGTTGACCTGCTGGTGCACCGTGTCGTTGAAGTACATCGTGCGGCCGTCGGCCGACCACGTGGGGCCGTTCGACACCGCGTAGCCGTCGTCGAGCCGCGTGCACGAGCCATCGGCCTGGTAGCGGTACATCGCACCGGTGGGATGGGTCGCGCCGAAGTCCATCGTGCCGGCCCAGAAGCGGCCCTGCGCGTCGCACTTGCCGTCGTTGAAACGGTTGCCGGTGCGCTCGGGCTCCGGGTCGTGCAGCGGGGTCAGCCGTTCGGTGGCCGGGTCGAAGAACGCGAAGCCGCGGCGCAGCGTCACGATCAGCCCCGGCGCGTTCGCGCGTTCGGCCAGCGCCGAGATCTCCTCCTCGAACTTCCAGCTCGCGCGCGCGCCGGTGGCCGGGTGGTACCGGTACAGCGTGCGTTCGAGGATGTCGACCCAGTAGAGCGATTGCTCGCCGGGCGACCACATCGTGCCCTCGCCGAGCGTCGCGCCGGCGGGCCACAGGCACCGCACGGCGCCGAGAAGTTTCGGGGAAGAGAAAGTCGTGTTCAATGGGATTCCCTGGGAACGCCGGCCCCGCTGCCGCCGACCAGGAAATCGAGGTCGGCGCCCAGGTGGGCCTGCTGGACGTGTTCGACGTAGAGCTTGTACCACCCGCGCTTGGGCACCTCGGGGGCCACCCACTCGGTGCGCCGGCGCGCGAACTCGTCGTCGCTGACCTCGACGTGCAGGCGACGTGCCGCCACGTCGAGTTCGATCATGTCGCCGTTGCGCACGAGCGCGAGCGGCCCGCCCGCCGCGGCCTCGGGCGACGTGTGCAGCACCACCGTGCCGTACGCGGTGCCGCTCATGCGGGCATCGGAGATGCGGACCATGTCGGTGATGCCCTTGCGCAGCACCTTCGGCGGCAGCGGCATGTTGCCCACCTCGGCCATGCCGGGGTAGCCCTTCGGGCCGCAGTTCTTCAGCACCAGCACGCAGTGTTCGTCGACGTCGAGTTCCTCGTCGTCGATGCGGGCGTGGAAGTCCTCCGCGTTCTCGAACACCACGGCACGGCCCCGGTGCTTGAGCAGGTGGGCCGAGGCGGCCGACGGCTTGATCACCGCGCCATCGGGCGCGAGGTTGCCGCGCAGCACGGCGATGCCGGCCGCCGGCATGAACGGCGACTCGGGCGACTGGATCACCTCGCGGTTGTAGTTCGGGGCGTCCTTGATGTTCTCGCCGATCGTGTGGCCGTTGACCGTGAGCGCCTCGGTGTGCAGCAGCGGCGTGATGTCGCGCAGCACCGCCGGCAGGCCGCCCGCGTAGTAGAAGTCTTCCATCAGGTACTTGCCCGACGGCTGCAGGTTCAGCAGGCACGGCACCTCGGCGCCGAGGCGGTCGAAGTCGTCGAGCGTGAGCTTCACGCCGATGCGGCCCGCGATGGCCAGCAGGTGGATCACCGCATTGGTCGAGCCGCCGATGGCCGCATTGGTGCGGATGGCGTTCTCGAAGGCCTGACGCGTCAGGATCTTCGACATGCGGAGATCTTCGTTGACCATCTCGACGATTCTGCGACCCGTGAGTTGCGCCAGCCGGTTGCGCCGGGTGTCGGCGGCCGGGATCGCGGCGTTTTCCGGCAGCGACATCCCGAGCGCCTCCACCATGCTGGCCATGGTGGAAGCGGTTCCCATTGTCATGCAGGTTCCGCTCGAACGGTGCATGCACGACTCCGCCGCGGTGAATTCATCCATCGTCATCTCGCCGGCCCGGACCATCTCCGACATCTGCCAGACGCCCGTGCCCGAACCGATGTCCTTGCCCCGGAACTTGCCGTTGAGCATCGGACCGCCCGACAGCCCGATGGTGGGCAGGTCGCAGCTCGCCGCCCCCATCATCAGCGACGGCGTGGTCTTGTCGCAGCCCATCAGCAGCACGACGCCGTCGATCGGGTTGCCGCGGATGGACTCCTCGACGTCCATGCTCGCGAGGTTGCGGAACAGCATCGCGGTGGGGCGCAGCTGGGTCTCGCCGAGCGACATCACCGGGAACTCGAGCGGGAACCCGCCGGCCTCGTAGACGCCGCGCTTGACGAACTCGGCGAGCTGCCGGAAGTGGCCGTTGCAGGGCGTCAGTTCGCTCCAGGTGTTGCAGATGCCGATGACCGGGCGGCCGTCGAACTCGTCGTGCGGGTAACCCTGGTTCTTGATCCAGCTGCGGTGCATGAACCCGTCGCGGTCCTGCTTGCCGAACCAGGCCTGGCTGCGGCGGAACGGGTACTTGGGCTTGGGCTTCTGGGAATCCATTGCGTGCGTGTCCTTCGGATCGGTGGGCGGCGGCTCACATTCACAAGCCCCTTGACGCGGCGGATCCTAGCAAGGCACATTGATGATAGAAAAATAAGAAATTAACACCCTGACATACCTACTTTGCAATAGCTACAGGATTTCATGGCCTCGAACCTCACTTCCAGCCTCGCCCGGTACCCCAGCCTGCAGGGCCGCCGCGTGTTCATCACCGGGGGCGGCACCGGCATCGGCGCCGCCATGGTGTCCGCCTTCGCCGAGCAGGGTGCACACGTCGCGTTCGTCGACATCGCCGAGGCCCCGAGCCGCGACCTCGCGGCATCCCTCGCCGCCGCGGGCCACCCCGCACCGTGGTGGCGCGTGTGCGACGTGCGCGACGTCGCCGCGCTGCAGCAGGCCGTGAGCGACGGCGCGGCAGCACTGGGGGGCGACTTCGCCGCACTGGTGAACAACGTCGCGAGCGACGACCGGCACACGCTGGAGTCGGTCACGCCGGCGTACTACGACGAGCGGGTCGCCATCAACGAACGCCCCGCCTTCTTCGCGATCCAGGCGGTGGCGCCCGGCATGCGGCGGCTGGGCGGCGGCTCGGTCATCAACCTCGGCTCGACCGGCTGGCAGACCAAGAGCGGCGGCTACCCCTGCTACGCGATCGCGAAGTCGTCGGTGAACGGGCTCACGCGCGGGCTCGCCGCGAGCCTGGGGGCCGACCGCATCCGCATCAACACGGTGTCGCCGGGCTGGGTCATGACGGAGCGCCAGGTCAAGCTGTGGCTCGACGCCGAGGGCGAGGCCGCGCTCGCGCGCAACCAGTGCCTGCCGGACAAGCTCCAGCCGTCGGACGTCGCCCGCATGGTGCTGTTCCTCGCGTCGGACGACGCGGCGATGTGCACCGCGCAGGAGTTCAAGGTGGACGCGGGCTGGAGCTAATCCACCGACAACGGATCGAACCGGCTGCCGTACACGCTCGTGGCGGTGGTCTTCAGCGCTTTCAGCATCACCTTCGCCGCAGGCGACAGCAGCTTGTCGGTGCGGGTGATGATGCCGAAGGTGTCCATGTGGCATGGCAGTTCCATCGGGAGGATGGAGACGATGCCGTGGGCCTGGTAGTAGCGGGCCACGTCGGTGGCCACCACGCCGATCATGTCGCTCTGCTGCAGCATCTTCGTGGTGAACAGCAGGGCCGACGTCTCGATGACGTTGATGGGCGGCTCGAGCCCCACCTCCTGGAACATCAGCTCGAACCGGTGGCGCAGGATGCTGCCCACCGGCGGCACGATCCAGCCGGCGCTCAGCGCGTCGCGCAGCGTCAGGTTGGCCACGTTCAGCAGCGGGTGGCCCGGCCGGGTGATGGCGCTCACGGGCTCCTCGGTCAGCACCTCGTAGCGCAGGTCGCTCTTGTCGTGCTGGGCGAAGAGGCGCGACACCAGCATGTCGAGCTTGCCGTGGACCAGGCGCTCCATCAGCACGTCGCTGGTCTCGATCTGCAGCGACACCCGCAGGCTCGGGTGCTCCTGCTTGACCAGCGCCACCGCCGGCGGCAGCAGCACGAGCCCCGGCGCCGTGATGGACCCGACACTCACCTGCCCGAACCGCCCCGCCTTCAGCGCCTCGACCTCGTCGTGCGCCTGGTTCAGGCTGGCCAGCGCCACGCGGGCGTGCCGGATCATGGTTTCCCCGTACCAGGTGGGCCGCATGCCGCGCGGCAGCCGCTCGAAGAGCGAGACCTCGAGCACGTCCTCCAGGTCCTTCAGCAGCTTGGAGGCCGCCGGCTGGGTCATGTTCAGCACCTGGGCGGCGCGGTGGATGTTGCCCTCCTCCGCCAGGGCCACGAGCAGCAGCAGCTGGCGGGTCTTGAGGCGGGCACGGATGAACCAGTGGGTGTAGTTCGTCATAAGGGTTTACGTCGATTCGAGATCGTATATCGGAAGCGAGCAAATATCTATTAGAAAGATATCCCAGCGGTTCGTACGATGCGCCACCTTGTTCTGATGGCTTTCCCGAACCCCATGCGATTGATCCAGTTCATCGACGACGACGGCGCCCCGAACCTCGGACAGGTGGACACCTCCGGCCGGTCCGTCCGGCGTGTCGCCCACCACCGCAGCACCTACGACCTGGCCATGGCGGCCCTGGCCCGTGGCACCACGCTCGAGGCCGTGACCGAAACGGCCGGCGGCGAACTGCCCTACGCCCGCCTGCTGGCCGACGGCCGCGTGCTGCCCCCCCTCACCCACCGCGACCCGGCCCACTGCCTCGTCACCGGCACCGGCCTCACCCACCTCGGCAGCGCCGCGACCCGCGATGCGATGCACCACAAGCTGTCGACCGACGAAACGACGCTGTCGGACTCGATGCGCATGTTCAAGTGGGGCCTCGACGGCGGCAAGCCGAAGGGGACCCAGCCCGGCGTGCAGCCCGAGTGGTTCTACAAGGGCGACGGCCAGATCGTCGCCGCGCCCGGCGCCCCGCTCGCGAGCCCGTCGTTCGCGCTGGACGGCGGCGAGGAGCCGGAACTGGTGGGCCTGTACGTGATCGGCGCGGACGGCACGCCGCACCGCCTCGGCTTCGCGATCGGCAACGAGTTCTCGGACCACGTCACCGAACGCCAGAACTACCTCTACCTCGCCCACTCGAAGCTGCGTGCCTGCGCCGTGGGCCCCGAGCTGCGCACCGGCGCCCTGCCCGACCACCTGGCCGGCACGAGCCGCGTGCGCCGCGGCGACGCCGTGGTCTGGGAGAAGGCCTTCCTGACCGGCGAGGCGAACATGAGCCACACGATCGCCAACCTGGAGTACCACCACTTCAAGTACGCGGCCCACCGCCGCCCCGGCGACGTGCACCTGCACTTCTTCGGCACCTCGACGCTGAGCTTCGCCGACGGCATCCGCGTCGAACCGGGCGACCGCTTCGAGATCGACCTGCCCGACCTCGGCGACCCGCTCGTGAACCCACTGGCCGTGGCCGACGCCGGGTTCGACATCGGCGGCGTGAAGGCCCTCTGAACGCGACGACCATGGCCACCCTCGTCTGCAAGAACTACTTCAACGGCCGCTGGGAGACCGGGGTCACCACCGGCATCAGCACCAACCCGTCGGACCTGGACGAGGTGGTGGCCGAGTACGCGCGCGCCGACCGCAGCCAGACCGACAACGCGATCCGCGCCGCGGCCGACGCAGGCGCCTCGTGGGCGCTCAGCACGCCGCAGCGCCGCGCCGACGCGCTCGACCAGATCGGCACCGAGCTGCTCGCGCGCCGCGCCGAACTCGGCGAGCTGCTGGCCCGCGAGGAAGGCAAGACGCTGCCCGAGGGCATCGGCGAGGTGGCCCGCGCCGGCAACATCTTCAAGTTCTTCGCCGGCGAGGCCCTGCGCCTGGGCGGCGAGCGGCTGCCGTCCGTGCGCCCCGGCGTCGACGTGGAGGTGACCCGCGAGCCCGTGGGCGTGGTCGGGATCATCGCGCCGTGGAACTTCCCGTTCGCGATCCCCGCCTGGAAGATCGCCCCGGCACTGGCCTTCGGCAACAGCGTGATCTTCAAGCCCGCCGAACTCGTGCCCGCCTGCGGCTGGGCGCTGGCCGAGATCATCAGCCGCGCGTCGCTGCCGGCCGGTGTGTTCAACCTCGTGATGGGCAGCGGCCGCCAGGTGGGCCAGGCGCTCGTCGACAGCCCGCTGGTCGACGCCATCAGCTTCACCGGCTCGGTGGGCACGGGCCGCCAGATCCTCAAGGGCACGGCCGAACGCGGCGCGAAGGTGCAGCTCGAGATGGGCGGCAAGAACCCGCTCGTCGTGATGGCCGACGCCGACCTGGAACAGGCCGTGGACTGCGCGCTGCAGGGCGCCTTCTTCTCCACCGGCCAGCGCTGCACGGCGTCGAGCCGCCTGATCGTCGACGCCCCGATCCACGACCGCTTCGTCACCCGCCTGCGCGAACGCACCGCCGCCCTCAAGGTGGGCCACGCGCTGCACCGCGACACGCAGATCGGCCCGGTGGCGGACGAACACCAGCTGGAGCAGAACCTCGGCTACCTCGCCATCGCCCGCGAGGAAGGCGCCGAACACCTGGTGGGCGGCGACACGCTGCAGCGCCAGACGCGCGGCCACTACATGAGCCCGGCCCTCTTCCTCGCCCAGCCGCAGCACCGCGTGGCGCGCGAGGAGATCTTCGGCCCGGTCGCCTGCGTGCTCCGCGCCGAGGGCTACGAGCACGCGCTGGCGCTCGCCAACGACACGCCATTCGGCCTGTGCGCGGGCATCTGCACCACATCGCTGAAACACGCGACGCATTTCAAGCGCCACGCGCAAGTGGGGATGACGATGGTCAACCTCCCCACCGCTGGCGTCGACCATCACGTGCCCTTCGGCGGACGCAAGGAGTCCAGCCACGGGTCGCGCGAGCAGGGCCGCTACGCGGCCGAGTTCTACACCACCGTGAAGACGGCCTACACCCTGGCCTGACGCGCGACCCGAGTTCCGTAAACGAAGGAGAGAGCCCACCCGAACCCGTTCGACACTGCGGCAACAGACCGCAGGCCATCCAAACCCTTGCGAGGACTTCCATGAAATTCCAAAGACGCACCCTGTTTGCAGCGCTGGCCGCTGCTTCGTTGACCACCGCGTGGCCCCTGACTGGCTTCGCGCAGAAGAAGATCGTGCTTGGTTTCAGTCAGATCGGCGCCGAGAGCGAATGGCGCACCGCCAACACCGAATCCATCAAGGCCGCGGCCAAGGAAGCGGGCATCGAGCTGAAGTTCTCCGACGCGCAGCAGAAGCAGGAGAACCAGATCAAGGCGATCCGCTCGTTCATCGCGCAGAAGGTCGACGTGATCGCCTTCTCGCCGGTGGTGGAGTCGGGCTGGGACACCGTGCTGCGTGAAGCCAAGGCCGCGAAGATCCCGGTGATCCTCACCGACCGCGCCGTCGACAGCAAGGACACGTCGCTGTACGTGACGTTCATGGGTTCGGACTTCATCGAGGAAGGCCGCAAGGCGGGCCGCTGGCTCGTCGAGAAGGTCAAGGGCAAGACCGGTGACGTGAACGTCGTCGAGCTGCAGGGCACCGTGGGCTCCGCCCCGGCCATCGACCGCAAGAAGGGCTTCGAGGAAGCCATCAAGGCCGACCCGCGCATCAAGATCATCCGCTCGCAGACCGGTGACTTCACCCGCGCCAAGGGCAAGGAGGTCATGGAAGCCTTCCTGAAGGCCGAGGGCAAGAAGATCAACGTGCTCTACGCGCACAACGACGACATGGCGATCGGGGCCATCCAGGCCATCGAGGAAGCCGGCATGAAGCCGTCGAAGGACATCACCATCATCTCGATCGACGCCGTCAAGGGCGCCTTCGAAGCCATGATGGCCGGCAAGCTCGACGTCACCGTCGAATGCAGCCCGCTGCTGGGCCCGCAGCTGATGAGCGCGGCGAAGGACCTGGTCGCAGGCAAGACCCTGCCCAAGCGCATCGTGACCGAGGAGACCATCTTCCCGATGGAAGTGGCCGCCCGCGAGTTCCCGAAGCGCAAGTACTGAGCATCCGAGGAGAGAGACCATCATGAAGAAGTTTCAGCGCCGCACCGCGCTGGCCGCGCTCGTGCTCGCCTTCGGCGCCGCGAGCCTGCCGGCCGCGGCCCAGGACAAGGGCACGATCGGCGTGTCCATGCCCACCAAGTCCTCCGCCCGCTGGATCGCCGACGGCGACAGCATGGTCAAGGCCCTGAAGGAAAAGGGCTACAAGGCCGACCTGCAGTACGCCGACGACGACATCCCGAACCAGCTGGCCCAGGTGGAGAACATGATCACCAAGGGCGTCAAGGTCCTGGTGATCGCCGCCATCGACGGCACCACGCTGTCGGACGCGCTGCAGAAGGCGGCCGACCGCGGCATCAAGGTCGTCTCGTACGACCGGCTCATCAAGGGGTCGAAGAACGTGGACTACTACGCCACGTTCGACAACTTCCAGGTGGGCGTGCTGCAGGCGGGCTACATCGAGCACGCGCTCGACCTGAAGAACAAGAAGGGCCCGTTCAACATCGAGCTGTTCGGCGGCTCGCCGGACGACAACAACGCCTTCTTCTTCTACGACGGCGCGATGTCGGTGCTGAAACCCTACATCGACAGCGGCAAGCTCGTCGTCGGCAGCAAGCAGGTCGGCATGCAGAAGGTGTCGACGCTGCGCTGGGACGGCGCGGTGGCGCAGGCGCGCATGGACAACATCCTGAGCGCCTTCTACACCAAGGGCCGCGTGGACGCCGTGCTGTCGCCGTACGACGGCCTGAGCATCGGCATCCTGTCGTCGCTCAAGGGCGTGGGCTACGGCACGCCGCAGCAGCCTTTCCCGGTCGTGACCGGGCAGGACGCGGAGATCGCCTCGGTGAAGTCGATGCTCCGCGGTGAACAGCGGGCCACGGTGTTCAAGGACACCCGCGAGCTCGCGAAGGTGGCGGCGCAGATGGTGGACGCCATGCTGACCGGCAAGACGGTGCCCATCAACGACACGAAGACCTACAACAACGGGGTCAAGGTCGTGCCGTCGTACCTGCTCAAACCGGTGAGCGTGGACGTCGCCAACTACAAGCAAGTGCTGGTGGGAAGCGGTTACTACACGGAAAGCCAACTGAAGTAACCGTGTTCCTGATGCCCGCTCCGCGCCCCCGCGCGGGCGGGCTTTTTTCCAGAAGCCCCTCATCGAAGGACCCCGAGGCGAGATGACCGAAGCCCTGCTCGAGATGCGGGACATCCGCAAGACCTTCCCCGGCGTCAAGGCGCTGGACGGGGTGGACTTGTGTGTGAAGCCCGGCGAGATCCACGCCGTGGTCGGCGAAAACGGCGCGGGCAAGTCCACGCTGATGAAGGTGCTGAGCGGCGTCTACCCCAGCGGCAGCTTCAGCGGCGAGATCCGCTTCGACGGCCAGGACCGCCACTTCCGCGACATCGCCGAGAGCGAAGCCCTCGGCATCATCATCATCCACCAGGAACTGGCGCTCGTGCCGCTCCTGTCCATCGCCGAGAACCTGTTCCTCGGCAACGAACAACAGCGCTACGGCGTGATCGACGCCGAAGCCACCTTCGCCCGCACCCGCGAACTGCTGCGCAAGGTGGGCCTGGCCGAATCCCCCGCCACGCCCGTCACTCAACTGGGCGTGGGCAAGCAGCAACTGGTCGAGATCGCGAAGGCGCTGTCGAAGGACGTGCGCCTGCTCATCCTCGACGAGCCCACCGCGAGCCTCAACGAAAGCGACAGCGACGCGCTGCTCGCGCTGCTGCTGGGCTTGAAGGCCCAGGGCATCGCCTGCATCCTGATCTCGCACAAGCTCAACGAGATCGCCAAGGTGGCCGACTCGATCACCGTGCTGCGCGACGGCCGCACGGTGGACGCCATCGACTGCCGCGAGACCCCCGCGAGCGAGGACCACGTGATCCGCAGCATGGTGGGCCGCGAGATGGCCGACCGCTATCCGAAGCGCACCCCGAACGTCGGCGACGTCGTGTTCGAGGTCCGGGACTGGCGCGTCTTCCACGAGGTGCACGCCGACCGCGAGGTCATCCGGGGCGTGGACTTCCACGCGCGCCGCGGCGAGATCGTGGGCATCGCCGGCCTGATGGGCGCCGGGCGCACCGAGTTCGCGATGAGCGTGTTCGGCCGCTCGTATGGCCAGCGCATCTCGGGCGAGGTGCGGCTCGGCGGCCAGACCATCGACGTCTCCACCGTGCGCAAGGCCATCCAGCACGGCATCGCGTACGTCACCGAGGACCGCAAGGGCCTCGGCCTCGTGCTGGAAGAGCCCATCCGCGAGAACATCAGCCTCGCGAACCTCCCCGGCGTGTCGCGCCACGGCGTGGTGGACGCGGCCCGCGAGTTCGGCGTGGCCCAGGACTTCAAGCGCAGCCTGCGCATCCGCTGCGCGAGCGTGATGCAGAAGGTGGTGAACCTGTCGGGCGGCAACCAGCAGAAGGTCGTGCTCGGCAAATGGCTGTTCACCACGCCCGAGGTGCTCATCCTCGACGAGCCCACGCGCGGGATCGACGTGGGCGCCAAGTACGAGATCTACTCCCTCGTGGCCGAGCTGGCCGCGGCGGGCAAATGCATCGTGATGATCTCGTCGGAGATGCCCGAGCTGCTCGGCATGTGCGACCGGATCTGCGTGATGAACGAAGGCCGGTTCGTGGGCGAGTTCCCCGCGGCCGAGGCCACCCAGGAAAAGATCATGCGCGCGATCGTCACCTCGAGTCACTGACACCATGGACAACGCCATCCCCTCCTCCTCCCCCGCGCCCGAGCCCCAGGCCGCGCGGTCCTACGCCGGCTTCCTGAAGAACAACTTCCGCGAGTACGGCATGCTCGCGTCGCTGATCGTCATCATGGGCTTCTTCCAGTTCATGACCGACGGCACGCTGATGCGCCCGCTGAACCTCACGAACCTGATCCTGCAGAACAGCTACATCGTGATCATGGCGCTGGGCATGCTGCTCGTGATCGTCGCAGGCCACATCGACCTGTCGGTGGGTTCGGTGGTCGGCTTCGTCGGCGCGCTCGCCGCGGTGCTGATGGTGGAGTACCACGTGAACTTCCTCGTCACGATCGTGCTGAGCCTGCTGGCCGGCGCACTGATCGGCGGCGCGCAGGGTGCGTTCGTCGCGTACTTCCGCATCCCGTCGTTCATCGTCACGCTCGCGGGCATGCTGGTGTTCAAGGGCCTCACCCTCGCGCTGCTGCAGGGCCAGTCGGTGGGCCCGTTCCCCGAGGGCTTCCAGCGCATCAGCTCGGGTTTCCTGCCCGACCCGTTCGGCGGCGAGTCGGTGCGCGTGCTGTCGCTCGCGATCGGCGTGCTGGCCGCGCTGGCCTGGGTGGCCGCGAAGGTGCGCAGCCGGGCCCGCCAGAACAAGCACGGCATGGAGGAGGAGCCCTACTTCTTCTTCCTCGGCCGCACGCTGGTGTTCGCCGCGCTGATCGTGCTGATCAGCTGGATCCTGTCGTCGTACCGCGGGCTGCCCAACGTGCTGATCGTGATGGCCGTGCTGATGCTCGCCTACGACTTCGTCACGAGCCGCACCACGATCGGCCGGCGCATCTACGCACTGGGCGGCAACGAGAAGGCCGCGCGCCTGTCGGGCATCGACACGAAACGCCTGTCCTTCCTCACCTTCGTCAACATGGGCGTGCTGGCGGCGCTGGCCGGCCTCGTGTTCGCCGCGCGCCTCAACACGGCCACGCCGAAGGCCGGCGTGGGCTTCGAGCTGGACGTGATCGCGGCCTGCTTCATCGGCGGCGCGTCGGCCTCGGGCGGCGTGGGCAAGGTGATGGGCGCGGTGATCGGCGCCTTCGTGATGGGCGTGATGAACAACGGGATGTCCATCCTCGGCATCGGCATCGACTACCAGCAGGTCATCAAGGGGTTGGTCCTGCTGGCCGCGGTGTTCGTCGACGTGTACAACAAGAACAAATGACCTCGACCACCACCCCCGCGCTGCTGGAGCTTTCCGGCATCGACAAGCAGTTCTTCGGCGTGCCCGTGCTGAAGCAGGCCGGACTGTGCCTGCGCGCGGGGGAGGTGCACGCGCTGATGGGCCAGAACGGTGCCGGCAAGTCCACGCTCATCAAGGTTCTGACGGGCGTGTACGCGGCCGACGCCGGCGCGATGACCCTCGCCGGCCAGCCGGTGCGGCCCGCCTCGCCGGAACAGGCCCAGGCGCTCGGCATCAGCACGGTGTACCAGGAGGTCAACCTCTGCCCCAACCTGTCGGTGGCCGAGAACATCTTCGCGGGGCGCTACCCCCGCCTCGGCCCGCTGGGCGCGTGGCGCATCGACTGGGCCGGCATGAACCGCCGCGCCCGTGACCTGCTCGGCCGCCTGAACCTCGACATCGACGTCACCCGCACGCTGTCCTGCTTCCCGGTGGCCGTGCAGCAGATGGTGGCCATCGCCCGCGCGCTCAGCGTCGAGTCGCGCGTGCTGATCCTCGACGAACCCACGTCGAGCCTCGACACCGGTGAGGTGCAGCAGCTGTTCGACGTGCTGCGCCGGCTGCGGGAGGAAGGCCTCGCCATCCTCTTCGTCACCCACTTCCTCGACCAGGTCTACGCCATCTCCGACCGCATCACGGTGCTGCGCAACGGCAGCCTCGTGGGCGAGTACCGCGTGGAGGACCTGGGACCGAAGGCCCTCATCGCGGCGATGGTGGGCCGCGAACTGGCGGACGCCGCCACCGCCGACCCCGGCCAAGTGCCGGCAGCCGACGGTGAACCCGTGCTCGAGGCCCGGGGCCTCGGCCAGCGCGGCCAGCTCAAGCCGCTCGACCTCGCGCTGCGCGCCGGCGAGGTGGTGGGACTGGGCGGCCTGCTCGGCTCCGGCCGCACCGAACTCGCCCGGCTGCTGTTCGGCCTGGCCACGCCCGACTCGGGCGAGCTGCGCATGCGCGGCAAGGCGGTGAAGCTCGACTCCCCGGCCGACGCCGTGGCCCACGGCCTCGCGCTGTGCCCGGAAGACCGCAAGACCGACGGCATCGTGGCCGAGCTGTCGGTGCGCGAGAACATCGTGCTCGCGCTGCAGGCCCGCACCGGGCTCAAGCGCTGCCTGTCCGCGGCCCAGGAACGCGCGCTGGCCGACAAGTACGTGAAGGCGCTCGGCATCAAGACCGCAGACATCGACACCCCCATCGGCCTGCTGTCCGGCGGCAACCAGCAGAAGGCGCTGCTCGCGCGCTGGCTGGCCACCGGGCCGTCCGTGCTGATCCTCGACGAACCCACCCGCGGCATCGACGTGGCGGCCAAGCAGGAGATCATGGACGAGATCCTGCGCCTCGCCCAGGAGGGCATGGCGGTGCTGTTCATCTCGTCCGAGATGGCCGAGGTGGTGCGGGTGTCGCACCGCATCGCCGTGCTGCGGGACCGCGCCAAGGTGGGCGAACTGCCCGCCGGCAGCAGTGAACACGCCGTGTACCACCTGATCGCCGAAGAGACCCCATGAACTCGCTGATGAAACACCGGCTCGTGTGGCCGATCGTCACGCTCGTGCTGCTGCTGGCCATCAACGCCACGTTCAACCCGCAGTTCCTGCACCTGTCCTGGCGCGACGGCCACCTCTACGGCAGCCTGATCGACATCCTCAACCGCGCCGCGCCGCTCGTGCTCGTCTCGCTGGGCATGACCCTCGTGATCGCCACGCGGGGCATCGACATCTCGGTGGGCGCGGTGGTCGCCATCTCCGCGGCGCTGGCCGCCTGGATGATCGGCGGCACGCTCGTCGTGAACAACGGGGTGTCCACGCACGTGAGCCGCTTCCCCATGCCCGTCGCCATCGCCGCGGCGCTCGGCGTGGCGCTGGTGTGTGGCGTGTGGAACGGGTTCCTCGTGGCGAAGGTGGGCATGCAGCCCATCATCGCGACGCTGATCCTGATGGTGGCCGGCCGCGGCATCGCGCAGCTGATCACCAACGGCCAGATCATCACGATCTACTACGGGCCCTACTTCTTCATCGGCAGCGGCTACCTGCTCGGGCTGCCGTTCTCGGTGTTCATCGTCGCGGCGGTGTACCTGCTGGTGTCGCTCGCGATGTCGCGCACGGCGCTCGGCCTCTTCATCCAGTCGGTGGGCATCAACCCGTCGGCCGCGCGCGTGGCCGGGGTCAAGGCGCGCAGCATCACGGTGTGGGTCTACGCGTTCTGCGGCGTGTGCGCCGGCGTGGCCGGGCTGCTGATCAGCTCGAACGTCAAGAGCGCCGACGGCAACAACGCGGGCCAGCTGCTCGAACTCGACGCCATCCTCGCGGTCACGCTCGGCGGCACGCTGCTCACCGGCGGGCGCTTCAGCCTCGCCGGCAGCGTGATCGGCGCGCTGATCATCCAGACCCTCACCTACGCGATCTACTCGCTGGGCGTGCCGCCGGAGGTCAACCTCGTGGTGAAGGCCGCGGTGGTGTTCGCGGTGATGCTGCTGCAGTCGGCCGAGTTCCGCGCGAGCCTCCGCCAGCTGGTGCAGCGCCCGCCGGTGGGAGGAGTCTCCGCATGAACACGGCCGCCACCCCCATGAGCCTCACCGCCGCCCCCGCCTCGCAGGCCAGGCCCGCCGCCTGGCGCTTCGACCGCAAGTACCTGCCGCTCGCCGTCACCATCTCGCTGTTCGTCGCGATGGCCACGATGGGCTCGGTCTCGTACACCGGCTTCTTCTCGCTGCAGGTGTTCCTCAACCTGCTGATCGACAACGCGTTCCTGTGCATCGTCGCGGTGGGCATGACCTTCGTGATCCTGTCCGGCGGGATCGACCTGTCGGTGGGTTCGGTGATCGCGCTGACCACGATGGTGCTCGCGTGGACCATCGAGCGGCAGCACTGGAGCCCGTGGGTCGCGATCCCGCTCGTGCTGCTGATGGGCACCTCCTTCGGCGCGCTGATGGGTTTCCTGATCCAGCGTTTCCGGCTGCAGCCCTTCATCGTGACCCTGGCCGGCATGTTCCTCGCCCGGGGCCTCTGCTACCTGATCAGCATCGACTCCATCAGCATCACCGAGCCGGGCTACTCGGAACTTGCGCAGCTGCGCATCCCGGTCTGGGGCGATGCCTCGGTGTCCATCGGTGCGGTGATCGCGCTGGTGGTGGTGGCCGTCGGCATCTTCATCGCGCACTGCACGCAGTTCGGCCGCACCGTCTACGCCGTGGGCGGCAGCGAACACTCCGCGGTGCTGATGGGCCTGCCGGTGCGCGGCACCGTGATCGGCGTCTACACGCTCAGCGGCTTCTGCTCGGCGCTGTCCGGGGTGGTGCTGACCTTCTACATGCTGTCCGGATACGGGCTGCACGCCGTGGGGCTGGAGCTGGACGCCATCGCGGCCGTCGTGATCGGCGGCACGCTGCTGACCGGCGGCGTGGGCTACCTCGCCGGGACGCTGTTCGGCGTGCTGATCCTCGGGGTCATCCAGACGCTCATCATGTTCGACGGCACGCTCAGCTCGTGGTGGACCAAGATCGTGATCGGCGCCCTGCTCTTCGCCTTCTGCGTCCTCCAGCGGATCTTCGAATCGCGAAAGAGTTGACGTTAACGGTCGCCTGCCCGACAGGATTGGGCAGGGTGCGACCCGGGGCGTCGGTCGCGAGGCCCCGCGCATGAAACACCGGGGAAACGCCCCTGCGGCACAGTGCGCGTTTCACGTGCCCGCCCTGGAGAGACGATGACCCTCACCGCCCGGATCGACGCCGCCGTTCACGTGCAGGCCCGGCTGGCGGCGTACCACCGCCAGATCGATGTCGACTGGCTCGCCCGCAACGCCGAGTACGCACTCCAGGTCCGCCAGTTGTGCCTGGCCGTGCCCGATGCCTCGATGGAGATGTGCCTGCGCCTGATCGACGCGCTGGTCGACGCCATCCTGCTCGCGGAGTTGCCCCCGGCGGACAACGGCGTGAGGCTGTCGGACTTCCATCCGGCGTTCGCGGACACCCTCTCCGATCCGGCCTGAGATGATCCGACTGAACGACGGCCGCCTGGTCCACGAGATGTTCCAGGCCTACCGGAGCGACCTCGAGTCCGCGGCGCTGCAATGGCACCGCGCGATGGCGGGCAAGCGTGCCGGCTCCGACTCGCTGCAGCGGGCGAGCGAGGTGATCCGGACCCAGCAGCTGCTGGACCAGGCCCATCCCTTCCTGCCCCAGGCCTTCCTGAAACGCCTCCAGGAGCGCATCTCGCTGCGCCTGTTCCAGGCGGCCAAGCCGGGTGAGGAGACCATCAGCCCGGCGGAGATGTCACGGCTCGTGGGCGACCTGCTCGCCGAGGCCGAGTGGTCCAGCCGCCAGATGGACGACGCCCTGCGCCAGGCGCGGGAACAGACGCCGCCCTGAGCGTTCACACCTTCTCAGCCGCGGGCGGTGGTCTCGAGCGGCAGCGTCTCGGCGAAGGCCAGCTGGCCGTTGCCGTCGAGTTCGAGGGGGCCGAACGTGCTGGCCCCGGCGTCGGGGCGCCAGCGGCGGTCGTCCAGCGCGAGGGCGGCATCCACACGCGCGCGGTGATGCTGCAGGCGGCGCTCCAGCTGCAGCCGCAGCACGTGCAGGCCGTGGTGCTGGTCCACCACCGGCTCCAGCTGGCGGATCGCGATCTCGAGCGTGCGCGGCGGCACGTGCGCCAGCGGGTCGCCCGGAGACAGGCGGCACGAGGTCTCGATCAGCGCGAGGTGTTTCAGGCGGTGGCGGGCCGACGGGTGCTGGTCGAGCAGCCGCGTCAGGGCCAGCACCGGCAGCGGCACCGACCGGCCGCTGGGCACCGTCGGCAGGAACCCGAATCCCTGCTCCGGGCCGCCGCCATCCTCGCGCCGGGCGAACGGCGCCCGGGCGAGCTTGACCGTGGCGAGGGCCAGCCGGCCGAGGGCGGTGAACGGAGTCGGTTTGGTCACGGGCATGCGCGTCGGACGGCCGGCGGGGCGATCGTTTCAAGTGGGCGGATTGTTCGGGGCCGGCGTTACCCGACCGTTACAGAACCCGGCCGAAGGAGTGCCAACAAGTGACGGATTTGGGCATCCGCGGACCGGTTCCGGCATCCTGGGAAACCCCCTCGTAACGGTCTTGAGGCACAGTCCCTCCTTTCGCCGCCGGCGCCCCCTTTGACCGGACTGGACAGTCCGGACCGATTTGCATGGATGACGGGAAGTTCCTGAGCCACTTGTTCGACACGCACCGGGCCGAACTCGAGGACGCCGCGGAGCGGTGGCGGCAGGAAACCATCGCGGAGCTGGACGCCGCCCAGACCGCGGCCGACAGCCTGCAGTCCGCCAGCCGCCTCTTCCACGCCCAGCGTGCGCTCGACCGCGCCCAGCCCTTCCTGCGCCGGCGCCTGGTACAGCTGCTCGAATTCAGCATGATCGAGCGGGCCGGCGGCACGCCGCCCGTGCGGCGCCGTCGCGCCACCCCCGACGAGATGGCCCTCGTCGACGATGACGTGGTCAACGAGTCGATCGAGGTCTCCCGCATCGTCGGCCGCATCCAGCTCGACGCCGAATGGGAGATCCGCGCGGCCGAGGACGCCCTGTCCCGCCAGCTGGGCCAGTCGGTCCACGGCGAACGGTCGAGCCCGTTCCATCCGGAAGCCTTCGCCCGTGCCGTGTGGCGCCTGACCGAGGACATCCTGCTCAACCCGGAGGAACGTGCCGCGTGCCTGCGCGCCGGGCTGTCCTCCATCGCCGAGTTCGCCAGGACGACCTACGCGTGCGCCACGCGCTGGAGCGGCGGCCTCGGCGCGTCCTCGTCGTTCGTCATCAAGCGCAGCGAGGCGATGGCGTCGACGGCCATCCCCGTCGACGTGTCGCTGGACACCTCGCCCGACACCGTCCCCGCCGCCCTCTTCGCGCAGACCACCCCGGCCGCCCTGACGGCCGAACCGCCGGCGCTGCAGGCGCGCGACCACGTGTTCCAGGGCGTGATCGCCAACATCGAACGCGTGCTGAGCGACCCGCGGCTGACGCCCGAACTCAAGCGCGTGCTGAGCGGCCTGCAGATGGCGACGATGCGCTTCGCGCTCGGCTCGCCCGAGATCCTCTACGCCCCGGACCACCCGATCTGGTCCGTCGTGCGCACGCTCGCCGAGTACGCGCTGAACCACTGCGTGCGCGACCGGCTCGCACACGACGACTTCGTGCTGTTCGCCGACGACAAAATCCGCACGCTGATGCAGCTCGACGAGAAGGCGGTGTGGGACCTGCGGCCGCACCTCGAATCGTTCGACCGTTTCACGCAGACGCGCTCCGAGCAGCTGATCGAGAACGAACACACCGCGATGCAGCACTTCGCGCGGCTGGAGAACAGCCGCCGCAAGATCCTCGGCGTCGCGCTGAACCGGCACCGCGAGCGCATCAGCGAGGCCATCGGCGGCACCGACATGCCGTTCCGCCTGCGCCAGTTCCTGCTGGCCGACTGGGCCGAGGTGCTCGCGCGCACCGAACTCGCCGAAGGCCCCGATTCGGGCGCGTACGCCGAGTACCTGCACGCCGCACGCCGCGTGATCGATCGCATGCGCAGCGGCGGCGAACCCGGCGGCCGCGGGCCGGCCTCGCCGGAAGACGTGCAGCCGCTGCTGGCCGTGCTCGAACGCGGGATGGCCAGTGTCGCGATGCCCAGTGTCGAGAAACACGAACTCGCCTCCGCGCTGCAGCGCCCCGCCGTGCGCGACTGGGCCGACAGCGAGCTGCACGTGCCGGCCACGGGCGGCGACACACGCGCGACCTCGCGCCGGGCCTACTGGAGCGTGCGGGGCGAAGCCCACGAGCCGTCCGACGCGGGTCCGTCCACCACCGGACTGACGTCGGCGATCCCGGCCGGCGACGCCCAGCACTGGATCGACTCGCTGCGCGTCGGCACCGTCGTCGAGCTGTTCCTGCTCGGCGCCTGGTTCGAAGCCCGCGTCACGTCGATCGACACCACCAGCAGCCTCTTCACGTTCGAGGACGACGCCGGCGGCCGCTCCCATTCGCTCACGCGCCGGGCGCTGCTGCGCCTCGTGCGTGAAGGCCTCGCGAGTTCGCCATGACGACGGACACCCTCGACATCCGCCTGCTCGGCACCCCCGGCTGGGCCGTGGACGGTTCGTTCGCCCCCATCGCGGACCCGCGGGCCGCCGTGCTCGTCGCGATGATCGTGCTGGACGGCCCGCTGCCGCGCACCCGTGCCGCGGAGATCTTCTGGCCACGTTCGGAGGGCAAGGCCCGCACGAACCTGCGCGTGCTGCTGCACCGCGTGCAGCACGCGATGGGCGGCCGCCTCTTCGCGCCGGGCGACCGTCTCACGCTGCTGCCGCACGTGACCGTCGACCTCGCGGGCAGCGACACCGACCTCGTGGACCGCTGCCTGGACCTCGGGCCGTCGAACGTCGGGCTGCTGGGCGGCGTCGACATGGCCGACCTGCCCGAGGCCAGCCGCTGGCTGTCGGACGCGCGGCGCCAGCTCGAGCAGCGCGTCGTCCGCTGCCACGTGGCGTGGCTCGAGACCCACCGCGGTTCGGACCACCTGGCGCGGGCGGCGGCGGTGGCGGAGTCGCTCGTGTCGATCGACCCGCTCGGCGAGATCGGCTACCGCGAGCAGATGCGCATCCACGTCGAACGCGGCGACCGCGCAGGCGCCCTCGCCGCCTTCGAACGCTGCCGCCGCGAACTCAAGGAACACCTGGGCACCGCACCGGACCCGCAGACCACCGCGCTGCACCGCTCGATCCTGCGTGTGCGCGACGACCACGGCGCGCCGGCCGACAGCCCGGCGCCGCGGCCGCTGCTGCAGCGCGAACGCGAACTGGGCGACATGGACAAGGCACTGTCGACTCGCCGCGTCGTAATCGTCGAAGGCCCGAGCGGCGCCGGCAAGTCGGCGCTGCTGCGCGAGTTCGCGCGCCGGCAGCCCGCGTTCTACTGGGCCATCGAGCCGGCCGACGGTGCCGCGCCCCTCGCCGCCCTCGTGCGGCTGGCCACGCGGGTGGGCCAGATGAGCGCCCCCTCGACGCACAAGGCCGCGATGGGCCGCGCCCTGGAGTTCGTGAAGGGGCTGCAGCGCCTCGATCCCGACGAGGTCTCGGCCAGCCACCTGCAGGCGCTGGCCCTGGGCACGGCCCGCACGGCCGGCGTGCTCCAGCAGGCCGGCTACCGCACCGTGATCCTCGACGACGTGCACCTGCTCGACGACACCAGCATCGACGTGCTGGCCCACGTGCTGCAGGCCAGCCGCGAGCTGATGCCGTGGTGCGACTTCGTGCTGGCCTACCGGCCGATGCGCGGGCGCCGCAAGGTGCGCGCGCTGTGCGAGAAGCTCGCGCTCGACGGCCGGCTGCACCTGATCCACCCCGGCGCGCTGCGGCGCGACGCGGTGCTCGCGCTGATGGGCCACGAGCCCGACGCGGTGCCCGCGGTGCAGGCCGCGGCCGACCGGCTCGTCGCGATGTGCGGCGGCACGCCGGGGGTGCTCGTCGAGATGATCTCGCTGCAGACGCATGCCACGCGCGAGCCCGAACCGGCCTCGCTGCCGCCGCAGATCCGCTCCATCCTCCTCGAGCGGCTGCGCTCGTGCAGCTCCACCGCCGAGGGCCTCGCGCAGCTGGCGAGCGTGGCGGGCGCCAGCTTCAGCGTGGGCCTGGCCGCGAAGATCGCGGGTCTGTCCTCGTGGAAGGTGGCCGAGAAGTGGAACGAGCTGCTGCTGGCCGGCGTGTTCGACGCCCGCGGGTTCGCGTTCCCGATGATCGAGGCCGCCGTGCGCGACTCGGTGCCCGACGCCGTGCGCCAGTTCATGCATGGCGAAGTGGCCAAGGGGCTGGAGCACGAGGGCGCGCCGCCCGACCGCCTCGCGTTCCACTGGCAACAGGCGGGTGACACCGCCCGCGCCGCGCAGTTCGGGCGCGCCGCGGCCGCTGCCCGCCTGCGCCGGGGCGACCTCGACGGCGCGATCGACGCCCTCGAGAAGATCGTGTTCGCGCCGGGGGGATCGTGCGCGGACGGTGAACCGCTCGCGCTGCTGCAGCTGGCCGCGCTGTACCTGCAGGGTCACCGGCTGGACCGCATCACCGAGGTGCTGGAAGCCGCCGCGCGGTCGCCCGCAGGGCCGCTGGAACGGGGCGCGCGCACGGCACTCGGCGGCCGCACGCTGCTCGCGATGCGCGAACACGGCGCGGCCAGCGCGGCACTGGCGAGCGCGTTGCCGCTGCTGGAAGGCGATGCACGGCTGCAGCGGGCCGTCGCCTGCTGGGCCGCACGGGCCGCGCGGCTCGCGGGAGCGGACCTGCCGGACGGCCTGGGGCCGGACGTCTTCGCCGGCGTGGCCTCGGAACTCGCGTGGGATCCGGAAGCCCTGCCCGTGCACACCCCGGCCGACGGCCGGGCGTGCGTCGCGGACCTTCAGGCGGCGGCGACCGCCTAGATGTCGAGCGTGTAGACCTCGGCCGCCTGGCGGTCGAGGCGGCTGCTGCCGGCGAGCGCCCGGTCCCACTCGGCACCGTCGGCGGACAGGGTCGGCCGCAGGCCCTTGACCATCACGGCCACTTCTTCCGACGACGCATCGAACTCGCCGGCGTCGTCGCGCGTTTCGGTGAACAGCAGGGCCGTGCGGGCGCCATCGGCGTCGATGATCACGAGGTAACGGGCGGGCGGGCGAAGCATCGCGGTTCTCCTGTCGGGGGACGGAGACAGTCTGCCACCTTCCGATGACCTATGCCCGCCATAGTCAAATGCGACGCAAATAGGAATTATTCTTAAATAGAATCGAGTCATCCCGATCCAAAGGATGGCTCCATGACCTCGAAAACCACCGCCCTCGCCTCGCCCCGCCGACTCGCCGGCTTCGCCCTGGTGTTCGCCGGCGTCGTGCTGATCGGCCTGCAGGCCTGGCAGCACCTGGAGGTTTCGCTGTCCGACGAGGCGGTGCGGGCGCTCCAGGGCGGCCTGCTGTGCGCGCTGGCCACCGCACTCGGCGCCTTCCCCGTGCTCATCACCCGCAGCATCCCGGTGCGCCTCGCCGACGGCATGCTGGGCTTCGGCGCCGGCGTGATGCTGGCGGCCACGGCCTTCTCGCTGATCGTCCCGGGCCTCTCGGCCGCCGGCGACCTCGGCTACTCGAAATGGGGGGCCGGTGCGATCGTCAGCACCGGCGTGATCCTCGGCGTGCTGGCGATGCTGTGGCTCGACCACGCCTGGCCGCACGCCCACTTCGACACCGACGGCCAGACCACGCGCGGCCAGGTGCCGGCGCGGGTGATGCTGTTCGTGATCGCGATCGTGCTCCACAACATCCCCGAGGGCGCGGCCGTCGGTGTGGCGGCGGGTGCCGGAGCCCCCGGTGCGAGCGGCCTCGCGATGGGCATCGCGATCCAGGACGTGCCGGAAGGCCTCGTGGTGGCACTGGCCCTCGTGGGCGCGGGCATGGACCGCACGAAGGCGGCCCTGCTCGGCATGGCCTCGGGCCTCGTCGAACCGGTGTTCGCGCTGCTCGCCGCCATCGCCGTGGGCACCTTCGGCACCCTGTTGCCCTGGGGCCTCGCCGCCGCGGCCGGTGCGATGCTGTTCGCCGTCAGCCACGAGGTGATCCCCGAATCGCACCGCAACGGCCACGAGACCGCCGCGACGCTGGGCCTCGCCCTCGGCTTCTGCCTGATGATGGTGATGGACACCGCCCTCGGCTGAGGCCTCAGGCGGAGCGCAGCGGGAGCACGCCCGGGTTGATCGGGGTCGGCGGGCGGCCGGCGTCCGGGCCGAAGCCCAGGCCCGCGATCAGGTTGTCGGCCGCGAGGTTCGCCATCGCCCGGCGCGTGGCCAGCGTGGCGCTCGCGATGTGGGGCGTGAGCACCACGTTCGGCACGTCGAGCAGCGCCGGGTGTACCTGCGGCTCGCCCTCGAACACGTCGAGCCCGGCCGCGGCCAGGCGCCCCGCCTTCAATGCATCGGCCAGCGCCGCGTCATCGACGATGCCGCCCCGGGCGATGTTGGTCAGCGTCGCGGTGGGTTTCATCAGCGCCAGTTCGGCCGCGCCGATCGCGTGGTGCGACGAAGCCGAGTACGGCAGCACCAGCACCAGGTGGTCGGACTCGCTCAGCAGCGTCGCCTTGTCGACGTAGCGCGCGTTCAGCGACGCCTCGACCTCGGGCGCCAGCCGGGAGCGGTTGTGATACAGCACCTTCATGCCGAAGCCGAGCGCGCCGCGCCGGGCGATGGCCTGGCCGATGCGCCCCATGCCCAGGATGCCCAGCGTGGCGCCGTGCACGTCGCTGCCCGCGAACATCGTCAGCGACCAGCGGTTCCATTCGCCGCGGCGCAGGAAATGCTCGGACTCGGCCATGCGCCGGGCCGTCGCCATCATCAGCGCGAAGCCGAAGTCGGCCGTGGTCTCGGTCAGCACGTCGGGGGTGTTCGTGGCGAGCACGCCACGGGCGTCGAGGGCCGTCACGTCGAAGTTGTTGTAGCCCACGGCGATGTTGCTGACGACCCGCAGCTGCGGGTTCGCGGCCAGCACCTCGCCATCGATGCGCTCGCTGCCCGTGGTCAGCGCGCCCTGCTTGCCCTTCAGGCGTTCGATGAGTTCGGCCTTCGAGAAGACCTGGTCGCCCGGGTTCGTCTCGACGTCGAAGTGTTTACGTAGGCGGTCGACGACGTCGTCGAACACCGCGCGGGCGACCAGCACGGAGGGTTTCGTCATGGTGTCACCAGAGCGTCGAGCGCCCGGGCCAGTTCGGGTGGGAGGGGCGCCGGCCGGCGGGATTCGCGGTCGACGTACACGTGGATGAAATGCCCCCGGGCGGCCGTGAGCGGCTGCCCGGCGGCGAAGAGGCCGATCTCGTAGCGCACGCTGGAGCTGCCGCGGTGCGCCACCCGCAGGCCGGCGTCGACCGACTGCGGGAACTCGATCGACGAGAAGTAGTTGCAGTGGGTCTCGACCACGAGGCCGATCACCGGGCTGCGCTGGATGTCCAGCGCGCCGGCTTCGATCAGGTAGCGGTTCACCGCCGTGTCGAAGAGGCTGTAGTAGACGACGTTGTTCAGGTGGCCGTAGGCGTCGTTGTCCATCCAGCGGGTGGTGAGGGACGTGAAGTGCCGGTAGGCGTCGCGGGGCTCGGGGGCGGGTCGGGCGGCGGGCATGTTCATGTGACCATTGTTCCATCGACACGGACTTTTAGAAGTCCATCCCTAATATGCTGCGTTGCAGCAATTAGGGGTTGAAATGGTGTCCGGCCTGCGCAATACTTCGTCTCATGGTGCAGCGCAACAAAGGCTGTATCAGCTTCCTGAACGATACACATTGGAGAACTGATCATGCTGACCGCAGAACAACTGGTTGCCGCTCACAAGGCCAACATCGACACCCTCTTCGGCCTGACCAGCAAGGCATTCGAAGGCGTCGAGAAGCTCGTCGAGCTGAACCTGCAAGTGGCGAAGGCCGCGCTGGGTGAAGTCGCCCAGACCACGCAAGCCGCGCTGAACGCCAAGGACGCGCAAGAGCTGCTGGCCCTGCAAGCCGGCCTGCTGCAACCGGCCGCCGAAAAGGCCGCCGCCTACAGCCGCCACGTGTACGACATCGCCGCCGCCACCAACGCCGACCTCGGCAAGGCCGCTGAAGCGCAAGCTTCGGAAGCCCAGAAGAAGTTCCTGTCGGTGGTCGACAACGCCGTCAAGAACGCTCCGGCCGGCACCGAAAACGCCGTGGCCCTGGTCAAGTCGGCCGTCGCCGCCGCGAACAACGCCTACGAAAGCGTCCACAAGGCCGCCAAGCAGGCCGCTGAAGTCGCCGAAGCCAACTTCCAGGCCGTGACCACCAGCGCCGTCAAGGCCACGCAAACCGCCACGGCCAAGGCCAAGCGCGCTGCCTGATTCCCGCGGCACCGAGAAGCCCGGAACTTTTTTCCGGGCAGCCTCTCAGACAGGTTCCGCAAGTGACTCCTTGCGGGTGTTTTGAAGGTTGTCTTCTCGGTACCAACCGGTATCTTGAGCCCCGTGAACCCAGGTTCACGGGGCTTTTCTTTTGGGCCTTCCACACCCCGTCATCCCGGCGAACGCCGGGATGACGGGGCGGAGCTTCAGCGCGTCTTCGCGGCGATGCGGTTCCGCAGATCCGCCAGTGCCTCGGTCGCCGCAGCCCGCCCGGCCTGGATGGACTTGGCCCGCGACGTGAAGTCGGCGCCCGAGACACCGTTCAGCTTCGGGCGCAGCACCAGGTCGGCCTCGCGCAGCTCGAAGTGGTTGATGCTGCGCCCCATGATCGCGAAGGTCTGCAGCAGCATGCGCATCGGGTCGCCGGTGGCCGCGCCATCGGGCACGGCCGAGATGTCGACGGCGATGACCAGGTCGGCGCCCATCTGGCGGGCGAACCGCACCGGCACCGGGGACACCAGCCCGCCGTCCACGTACTCCCGCGTGCCGATGCGCACCGGCTGGAACACGGCCGGCACGGCGCTCGAGGCCCGCACCGCCACGCCCGGGTCGCCCCGCTGGAACAGGATGGGTGCGCCGTTGTCGAGGTCGGTGGCCACGATGCCCAGCGGCACCTTCATCGACTCGATCGTCTTGCCGCCGGTCTGCTCCCGCACGAACCGGGCGAGCGCCTCGCCGCGGATCATGCCGCGGCCGGGGAAGGCCCAGTCGGTGAACATCGACTCGTCCATGTTCTGGGCCGTGGCGGCCAGCGCCGAACCGTCCTTCCCGGACGCGTAGAGGGCCGCGACCAGGCTGCCGGCCGACGTGCCGACGACCAGGTCCGGCTTGATGCCGTTCTCTTCCAGCACCTGGATGATGCCGATGTGGGCGAAGCCACGCGCCGCGCCTCCCCCCAGCGCCAGCCCGATGCGGGGCGGCTTGGGCACCTTGGGAACGGCCACCGGGTCGGGCGTGGTGACCAGCGGCGGAGTGACGACGGGCGGCGTGGCGACCGGGGCGGTCTGGCAGGCCGCCAGGGCGGCGGCGAGCAGTGCCGCGGCGGCGGCTCGGGAAAGGGACAGGAATCGCATGCGGAAATTGTAGAAGGACCGCGCGGCACCCCTTCTTTATCAAACCAACGAATAAACAATCAACAAAAATGTTCTTCGCATATATATAGATGCTGCTTACATTTCCTGCTCTGGTCGGTTCATGGGCTCCTTCACGCCGTGGCGAGGCACCGAAATGATCAACGTGGCACATGGATCCAATAGCAATCTTGAGCGGGTTTGGCGTCGGCGCCATCGTGGGCATGACGGGCGTCGGGGGCGGTTCGCTGATGACGCCGCTGCTGCTCACCTTCTTCAAGCTGAACCCGGCGGTGGCCATCGGGACGGACCTGTGGTTCGCGGCCATCACGAAAACCTCGGGCGCGGTCGCGCACCAGCGCCACGGGCACGTCGACTACCGCATCACGGGCCTGCTCCTCGCGGGCAGCATTCCCGCGTCGCTGGCCACGCTCGCGCTGATGCACCTCACGGGCATCACGAAGGGCTGGGCGAGCACGCTCACGTTCGCGCTGGGCATCGCACTGCTGCTGACGGCGGTGACCGTGGCCTTCAAGAGCGTGTGGCACGGCATGGGCCTCAAGCTCGAGCGCTGGATCCCCGAACCGCGCAAGCCGGCGTTCACCGTGCTCTCGGGGCTGATCCTCGGCGTGCTGGTCACGCTGAGCTCCATCGGGGCCGGCGCGGTGGGCGCCACGCTCATCCTTCTGCTGTACCCGCGCATGGAGGCGAGGCGCCTCGTGGGCACCGACATCGCACACGCGGTTCCGCTCACGCTCGTGGCCGGCATCGGACACGCGACAATGGGGCATGTGAACTGGGGTCTGCTGGCCGCGTTGCTGGTGGGATCCCTCCCCGGCATCTGGCTCGGGGCCCAGCTCACGAAAAAAATGCCTGATGGCCTGGTCCGCGCGCTGCTCTGCATCTCGCTCGTGACCGCCGGCCTCAAGGTCATCCACTGACTACCAACGACATTCCTCACGATGTACCAGTACACCTCCTTCGACCGCCAGTTCGTCAAGCAGCGTGCGGCCCAGTACCGGGACCAGCTGGAGCGCAACCTCGCCGGCACGCTGGGCGACGACGAGTTCCGCCCGCTGCGGCTGCAGAACGGCTGGTACGTGCAACGGCACGCGCCCATGCTGCGCGTCGCCGTGCCGTACGGTGACCTGACGTCGCGCCAGATCCGCGCGCTGGCCCGCATCGCCCGCGAGTACGACCGCGGCTACGCCCACCTCACCACGCGCCAGAACGTCCAGTACAACTGGATCCCGCTCGACAAGAGCGCCGACGTGATGGACGTGCTCGCCTCGGTCGACATGCACGGCATCCAGACCAGCGGCAACTGCATCCGCAACACCACGACGGACTGCTTCGCGGGCATCGCCCCCGACGAGATCCTCGACCCGCGCCCGTACTGCGAAGTGCTGCGCCAGTGGAGCACGCTGCACCCCGAGTTCGCCTTCCTGCCGCGCAAGTTCAAGATCGCCGTCACCGGCGCCACGGAAGACCGCGCCGCCACCGCGTGGCACGACATCGGCCTGCACCTGCTGAAGAACGAGGCCGGCGAGATCGGCTTCCGCGTGCTGGTGGGCGGGGGCATGGGCCGCACGCCGGTCGTGGGCACCGTGATCCGCGAGTTCCTGCCCTGGCAGCAGATCCTCGTGTTCATCGAGGCCATCGTGCGCGTCTACAACCGCCACGGCCGCCGCGACAACATGTACAAGGCGCGCATCAAGATCCTCGTGAAGGCCGAAGGCCAGAAGTTCATCGACGACGTCGAGGCCGAGTACAAGAACATCCTCGAGCACGACACCGACGGTGCCGCCCACATCATTCCCCAGGCCGAACTCGACCGCGTCGCCGCGAGCTTCGTCGTGCCCGAAGGCGTGACCCCGTACGTCTCGGGCTTCCAGGTGGCGGCCGACGCCCCCGTCGCGTTCAAGCGCTGGCTCGAACGCAACGTGCACGGCCACAAGGTCAGCGGCTACCGCGCCGTGACCCTGTCGCTCAAGCGCGCGGGCCAGGCCCCGGGCGACGCCACCGACGAGCAGTTCGACCAGGCCGCCAACCTCGCCGACCGCTTCAGCCAGGGCGAGATCCGCGTGTCGCACGACCAGAACTTCGTGCTGCCGTGGGTCCGTGAAGACGAGCTGTTCGCGCTGTGGGAAGCCGCCAAGGCCGCGTCCTTCGCATCGCCCAACATCGGCCTGCTGACCGACATGATCAACTGCCCGGGCGGCGACTTCTGCGCGCTGGCCAACGCCCGCTCGATCCCGATCGCCGCGGCCATCGCCGACCGCTTCGCCGACCTCGACGAGCTGTACGACATCGGTGACATCGACCTGCACATGAGCGGCTGCATCAACTCGTGCGGCCACCACCACAGCGGCCACATCGGCATCCTCGGCGTCGACAAGGACGGCAAGGAGTGGTACCAGGTCTCGCTCGGCGGCTCCGACGGTTCCCGCATCAGCGGCGACGCCGTCGCCGGCCGCGTGATCGGCCCGTCCTTCGCCGCCGAGGAAGTCGCCGACGTGATCGAAGCCGTCATCGAAACCTACCGCCACGAGCGCGCCGCGAACGAGCTGTTCATCGACACCGTCAAGCGTGTCGGCCTCGACTCCTTCAAGGCCGCGGCCAACGCCGCCCGCCGTGCCACCGCCAAGGCCGCCTGACCCATGAAGTTCATCGACACCCACCACGACCAATGGCACACCATCACGGGCGAGGACGGCCCCATGGTGACCCTGACCCCGGCCCCGTACAGCCTGCTGACCTACATGCAGTGGCACGCCGTGCGCGCCCACTGGCCGAAGGACATGCCGGTCGGCGTCTCGTTCGACAACGCCGAGGAGATCGAATCGCTGAAGGACGACCTGCCCCAGCTTTCGCTCGTCGCGCTGCACTTCCCGAAGTGGGTCGACGGCCGCGCGTACAGCCAGGCCCGCATCCTGCGCTCGCGCTACAAGTTCCAGGGCGAGATCCGCGCCACGGGTGAAGTGCTCGTCGACATGATGCCGCTGCTCAAGCGCACCGGCTTCGACGCCGTCGTGCTGCGCGGCGACCAGATCAAGGAACACGCCGAACGCGCGCTGCATTTCTTCGACGACGCCGGCCACTACCAGGGCGACGTCGAGGACAACCACCCCGTGTTCGCAAGGACCTGACATGACCGCCATCGCCCTCTACGACCGCGCCACCAAAGGCTTCGACGACCGCGTGGCCCACGCCGTCTCGGTGCTCCAGGCAGCCGCCCGCGACCACGCGGGGACTGTCGTGCAGGCCACGAGCCTCGGCGCCGAAGACATGGTCGTCACCGACCTGATCGCCCGCCACAACGTCGCCATCGCCCTCGGCACGCTCGAGACGGGCAAGCTGCATCCGCAGACCGTCGCGCTGATCCCGCGCATCGAGGCCACGTACAAGCTGCCGGTCGAGGTGTACCGCCCCGAGGCCGACGCCGTGATCCACTTCGTCAAGTCGTACGGCGAAAAGGCGATGTACGAGAGCCTCGACCTGCGCAAGGGCTGCTGCGGCATCCGCAAGCTGGAACCCCTGTCGCGCATGCTGAACGGCCGCACGGCGTGGGTCACCGGCCTGCGCCGCGAGCAGTCGAACAACCGCGGCGACGTGCCTTTCGTCGAACCCGACGACAAGGGCCGCATCAAGTACAACCCGCTGGCCGACTGGACGTGGAACGACGTCTGGCACTACATCGCGTTGAACAACGTCCCCTACAACCCGCTGCACGACGAGTTCATGCCGAGCATCGGCTGCGAGCCCTGCACCCGCGCCATCGCCGTCGGCGAGGACTTCCGCGCCGGCCGCTGGTGGTGGGAGGACGAGAAAGCCAAGGAGTGCGGCCTGCACGTCCACGACGACGCGGCCGAGGAGCCCGTCGTTTCTTCCCTGATTGGAGACCGTCCATGAACGCCCCGCTGACCGTGGAGCAACTGCTGCCCGAGCTCGACCACACCCACCTCGACTGGCTCGAGGAAGAGGCCATCTTCATCCTGCGCGAGACCGTCGCCGCGTTCGAGCGCCCCGCGCTGCTGTTCTCGGGCGGCAAGGACTCCTGCGTGGTGCTGCGCCTGGCCGAGAAGGCCTTCAAGAACCGCGGCGCCGACGGCGAGTTCAAGGGCCGCCTGCCCTTCCCGCTGCTGCACGTGGACACCGGCCACAACTTCCCCGAAGTGATCGAGTTCCGCGACCGCCGCGTGGCCGAGATGGGCGAACGCCTCGTGGTGGGCCACCTGGAAGACTCCATCAAGCGCGGCACCGTGCGCCTGTCGCACCCGCTCGAATCGCGCAACGGCCACCAGACCGTGGCGCTGCTCGAAGCCATCGAGGAACACCGCTTCGACGTGCTGCTGGGCGGCGCCCGCCGCGACGAGGAGAAGGCCCGCGCGAAGGAGCGCATCTTCTCGCACCGTGACAGCTTCGGCCAATGGCAGCCGAAGGAGCAGCGCCCCGAGCTGTGGACGCTGTTCAACACCCGCATCAAGCCGGGCGAACACATGCGCGCGTTCCCCATCAGCAACTGGACCGAGCTCGACGTGTGGCTGTACCTCGCCCGCGAGAACATCCCCCTGCCGAGCCTGTACTTCGCGCACCAGCGCCAGGTCATCCGCCGCAAGGGCCTGCTCGTGCCGCTCACCGAGGTGACGCCGCCCGAGGCCGGTGAAACGGTCGAGACCGCCGAGGTGCGCTTCCGCACCGTGGGCGACATGACCTGCACCTGCCCGGTCGAGAGCCCGGCCGCCAACGCCACCGACATCGTCGCCGAGACGCTGAAGGTCACGGTCAGCGAACGCGGGGCCACCCGCATGGACGACCGCACCTCCGACGCCTCGATGGAACGCCGCAAGAAAGAAGGGTATTTCTGATGACCGCCACGCACGCCGCAGCTCCCGCGGTGAAAGACCACCGCGCCCTGCGCTTCCTGACGGCCGGCAGCGTCGACGACGGCAAGAGCACGCTGATCGGCCGCCTGCTGTTCGACAGCCGCGCCATCCTGGCCGACCAGCTCGACACGCTCGAGAAGCGCGCCGCCGGCGCCCCGATCGACCTGTCGCTGCTCACCGACGGCCTCGAAGCCGAACGCGAACAGGGCATCACGATCGACGTGGCCTACCGCTACTTCGCCACGAAGCAGCGCAAGTTCATCATCGCCGACGCCCCCGGCCATGAGCAGTACACGCGCAACATGGTCACGGCCGCGGCCGGCAGCGATGCCGCCGTGGTGCTCGTCGACATCACGAAGATCGACGTGACGGCCAAGCCGGTGGTGCTGCTGCCGCAGACCCGCCGTCACGCGCTGCTCGCGCACCTGCTGCGCGTGCCCAGCATCGTCTTCGCGGTGAACAAGCTCGACGCCGTCGACGATCCGGCGCTGGCGTTCAACACCACGCGTGACGCGCTGCTCGCCTTCGCGAAACACGCGGGCATCGAGGTCGCGGGCGTGATCCCGGTCTCGGCGCTGCGCGGCGACAACGTCACGCAGCCGCTCGACGCCGACTGGTACGACGGCCCGTCGCTGCTGCAGGTGCTGGAGAGCCTGCCCGCGCTGCAGGAGCGCAAGGACGGCGACCTGCTGATCCCCGTGCAGTACGTGGCCCGCGAAGGTGAAGGCACCGGCAACCAGCCGCGCACGCTGTGGGGCCGCATCGCCCACGGCCAGGTCAAGGCCGGCGACAAGGTCCAGCTGTTCCCGAGCGGCCAGGAGGCCGTCGTGGCCGAGGTGCGCCTCGCCGGGTCCGTAGTCGACGTGGTCACCGCCGGCCAGTCGGCCGGTGTGGTACTCGACCGCCAGCTCGACGTGTCCCGCGGCGACTGGATCGGCACGCCGGGCACCGTCAAGGAGACGCAGCGCTTCAGCGCCACGCTCGCCTGGCTCGACACCGAACCCGCCGTCGTCGGCCGCAAGTACTGGGTGCGCCACGGCAACCGCTGGGTGCAGGCCCGCATCGCCAGCATCGAGAGCCGCCTGGACATCCACACGCTCGACAAGATCGACGCGCACGAGCTGGCCGTCAACGAGATCGGCCAGGTCGTGATCGAGACGCAGCAGGCCCTGCCGGTCGAGGCCTACGGCCAGAACCGCGTGGGCGGTGCGCTGATCATCGTCGACCCCGCCAGCAACCGCACGAGCGGCGCGCTGCTCGTGAAGGGCGCGGCGTAAGGCCACCATGGGAAGCGTCGTCTTCATCGGTGCGGGCCCGGGCGCGGCCGACCTCATCACGGTGCGCGGCGCGCAGCGTCTCGCCGCGGCCGACGTGGTGCTGTACGACGCGCTGACCGACCCGGCGCTGCAGGACCTCGCCCCGAAGGCCACGTGGTTCCACGTCGGCAAGCGGGGCTTCCGGCCCGACAGCATGGACCAGGCCGAGATCAACGACCTGCTCGTGCGCTACGCCCGCGAGCACACGCTCGTCGTGCGGCTCAAGGGCGGCGACCCGAGCATCTTCGGCCGCCTCGAGGAGGAACTCGAGGCGCTGGCGGCCGCCGGCATCGCCTGCGAGGTGGTGCCCGGCGTGACGTCGGCACTGGCCGCGGCCGCCGTGGCCGCCCGCCCCCTCACCCGCCGCGGCGAGGGGCGCAGCCTGAGCCTCACCACCGCGATGACCCGCACGGGGGACATGAACGCCACCCGCACGGCCGACACCGAGGTCTTCTACATGGCCGGCAAGCAACTGGCCGCGCTGTCGACCCGGCTGATGGCGGCCGGCTGGCCGGGCGACACGCCGGTCAGCATCGTCTCGAAGGCCGGCTGGCCCGACAGCCGCCACAGCGACCACACCGTGGCCACGCTGGGCGACGCGGGTCCGGTGCACGAAGACCGCCCGGCCGTCGTGGTGGTGGGCGCGGGTGCCGCGCCGCTCGACCCCTCGCCCTTCCTCCCCGGAGGCGCAAACGCCCCGGCAAGGGGCTAAAATCAACGGTTTCGCTTCGCGCGAACCCCATTCGAAGTTCAAACCAGCATCCAGCCATGACCCACGTCGTCACCGAAGCCTGCATCCAGTGCAAATACACCGACTGTGTGGACGTGTGCCCCGTCGATTGTTTCCGCGAGGGTCCGAACTTCCTCGCGATCGATCCCGACGAGTGCATCGACTGCGCGGTGTGCATCCCCGAGTGCCCTGCCAACGCGATCATGCCGGAGGAGGATGTGCCGGGTGACCAGCAGCACATGATCAAGATCAACGCCGACCTCGCCAAGGGTTGGCCGAGCATCACGAAACGCAAGGCGGCGCTGCCCGACGCGGACGAGTGGAAGGACCGCACGGGCAAGCTGTCCGAGCTGATCAAGTAAGGCACCACGTCACCCCGGCGAAAGCCGGGGCCCATTGCCCCAGTGGATCCCGGCCTTCGCCGGGATGACAAGCGAATGATCGAAACCGACACCCTCGTCATCGGCGCCGGCCCCGCCGGCCTCTTCCAGGTGTTCGAGCTGGGCCTGCTCGAGATCGGCGCGCACGTCGTCGACTCGCTGCACGTCCCCGGCGGCCAGCTCATCGAGCTGTACCCCGACAAACCCATCTACGACATCCCCGGCATTCCGGCCTGCTCCGCGCGCGAGCTGGTCGACAACCTGCTGAAGCAGGTCGAGCCCTTCAAGCCCCAGCTGCACCTCGGGCAGGAGGTGGCCTCGCTCGAACGGCAGGACGACGGCCGGCTCCTCGTCGGCACGTCCGCCGGCACCACCTTCCTCGCGAAGGCCGTGGTCATCGCCGGCGGCGTGGGCTCGTTCCAGCCGCGCCGGCTCGCCCTCCCCGGCCTCGAGCGGCACTTCGACACCCAGGTTTTCCACGGACTGCGTTCGCTGGAGCCGTTCGCCGGCCGCGACGTCGTGGTGGCGGGGGGCGTGGATGCCGCGCTCGACGCCGCCCTCACACTGACCGAACCCGGCCCGCACCGCGCCCGCAGCGTCACGCTGCTGCACCGCCGCGACGTGTTCCAGGCCGAGGCCGCCACCATCGAGCACGTGCGCGAACGCATCGCGTCGGGCGCCCTCGCCTTCGTCGCGGGCCAGCCCACCGGTCTCGAGGAATCGGCCGACGGCCGCCTCGCCGCGCTGCAGGTCACCCACGGCGACGCGCAGACCCTGCGCCTGCCGCTGGACCTGCTGGTCGTGGGACTGGGCCTGAGCCCCAAGCTGGGCCCGCTCGCCGAATGGGGCGTGGTGCTCGAGAAGAAGCAGGTGGTGGTCGACACCGGCACCTTCCAGACCAGCGTACCGGGTGTGTTCGCCGTGGGCGACGTGGTCACCTATCCGGGCAAGAAGCGCCTGATCCTGTCGGGCTTCCACGAGGCGGCCCTCGCCTCGTTCGGCATCGCCGCACTCGTCTACCCCGACCAGCGCATCCAGTTGCAGTACACCACCACCAGCACGCGCCTGCACGAGCTGCTGGGCGTGCCCTCGCCCTGATCAGTTCACCGGCCGGTACGCGTTCGCGTTGTCGGCCAGCCAGCGCTCCGCCAGGTCGCTGTGCAGGTCGTTCGGGTGGAAGCCCTCGCGGAAGTACGCACGCCACGGCCCGAACGACTCGCGCAGCAGGCCGCCGCGCGAGAGCAGGTGCCGCGCCGCGCTGCGCCACGTGCGCCAGCGCCACAGCGTGCCGTCGCGCCGCAGGTTCTTCACCGTCTGGATCACCGTGTCGGTCAGGAAGATGATCGTCACGCGGCGGAACCAGGTGCGGCGCCAGCCTTCGTCGCCGCCCAGCGCGCGATAGACGTCGAGTGCGGTGCTCTTGTGCTCCGACTCCTCCGCCGCATGCCACAGCCACATCGTGCGCAGCCGCGGCTCGGCGTTGCCGAACACCTCGGGATGGGCCAGCAGCCAGTCGGCGAAGATGGCCGTGAAGTGTTCGTTGGCCGCGGTGATGGCCACCGGGTGGCGCACGTCGAAGCCCTCCAGCAGCTTCATGCGCTCGAGCGCCTTCGGGCCCCAGTCGTTGACGAAGCCCTGGCGTTCGAGGTGCCCGTTGAACAGCGCATGGATGCGGCGGTGCGTGGCCTCCTGGCCCACGAACCCCTGCACCTCGTCCTTCAACGCGGCGTGCCGGTCGGCCGGCAGAGCCTTGTGGCCGTTGCGCACCGAGTCGATGAAGAACTGTTCGCCGACGGGAAAGCTCATCGACAGCGCGTTGAACCACGCGGACAGGAAGGCGTCGCCGCCACACCAGTGGCGGTCGAACGGTGCTTCGAGGTCGATGAGCAGGCGGCGGACCACCAGATCGGTCATGATTCGGCTCCTGATGCCGGATGTGACGGTACGCCTTCGTACCAACGAGATCCGATGATGTGACCGAACCGTGGTACTGTCAAGTACCAACGCCCGCCCCATGCTTGCCAGAGTCTCCGAATCCGAACCCCTGGAACACCGCCGCCGCCTGCTGGAAGGCATGGCCCGCGCGGTGGCCGAGAAGGGGTATGCCGACACCACCATCGCCGACATCGTGCGCGAAGCCAGCGTGTCGCGCCGCACGTTCTACGAACACTACGCCACCAAGTCCGACTGCCTGATCGCGCTGTACGACGCGGCCAGCCACGAAGCATTGAAGGTGCTGCAGACCGCGATCGACCCCGCCCGCTCGTGGCAGGGCCAGCTCGAAGGCGCGATGCGCGCCTACCTGGGCTGCCTGTCGCTGAGCCCGGTGCTGCTGCGCACGCTGTTCATCGACATCATCGCGCTGGGCGCCCCGGGGCTGGCGGCGCGCCGCCGGGTCCACGAGGAGATCGCCGCGTTCATCCTCCAGGTGGCCGAACGTCCCAGCTCCGGCGCGCATGCCGAGTTCACGCCGGCGCTCGCGATGGCGGTGGTGGGCGGCATCCACGAACTGGTGCTGCAGGCGATCGAGCGCAACCACGCGACCCTCGACGGCCTCGTGGATCCGTCGTGCGCGCTGGTGCGCGCCGTGGCGTTGCGCCAGGCCTGACCGGTCAGCCGAGGCCCAGCAGCGCGGCCAGGCTCGGCTCGGGCGCCTCGGGGCGCACGGCCACGTGGCGCTCCAGTTCGCCGAGGTGCTGGTCCATCAGTGCGACGGCCGTGTCGCCGTCGCCGCGTTCGATGGCATCGACGATGCGCTCGTGTTCATCGTGTTCGCAGGACGCGTTGCCCGGCGGCTGGTACAGCGCGACGATCAGCGAGCAGCGCGAGATCATCTCGGCCAGGTAGCGCAGCAGGATCGGGTTGCCCGACAGCTCGCCCAGCTTCAGGTGGAACGAACTGGCGAGCCGCGCCCATGCGGGCTGGTCGGCCCGGTGCATGGCCTCGTGTTCGGCCTGCAGCCGCCGGCGCAGGTCGGCCACGTCGGCCTTCGTGACCCGCGTGGCGGCCAGCCGCACGATGATCGCCTCGAGCCCGCGGCGCGCCTCGAAGATCTGGCGCGTCTCCTCGATCGACGGCATCGCGACGATGGCGCCCCGGTTGGGCCGCAGCTGCACGATGTGGTCGTGCGCGAGCCGCTGCAGCACCTTGCGCACCACCGACCGGTTCACGCCGAACAGCTCGCACAGCTGGTGCTCGGGCAGCTTCGTGCCCGGCTGCAGCCGCTGGTTCATCACGCTCTCGAACACCGCGCGGTAGATGCGCCCCTCCTCGTCCTCGCCTTCCTGGGGCTCCCAGGGCAGCACGACGGGCGGGGTCAAGGGCTCGGGGGGCGTCTGGCGGGTGCGGGGCATCGTCGGAGAAGCGGGTTCGGAAGATCGGCTGTGCGCGAGCTTGCCACAACAGGCCGGCTCCATCACACCACCGCCAGGCCCGCGGCCAGTTCGCGGGCGAGGCGGATCAGTGCGAGGTCGCTGCCGGCGGGGCCCACCAGCGACAGGCCGATGGGTTCGCCGGCCGGACCGGACCACGGCAGGCTGACCTGCGGCAGCCCCGCCAGGCCTGCGACACACGTGATGCGCATCGTGCGGGCCCGCAGCGCGTCGACGTCGGCTTCGGGCGCGCCCCGCAGCGGCGGCGGGCTCGATGCGGACGGCACCAGCGCCACGCCGTCGTCGCCGATCAGCGCCCTCACCTGCGCGCGGATGGCCGCGGCCTCGACACGCGACGTGGCGGCGTCCTGAACGCCGATGCGGCTGGCCCCGTCGAAGCGGGCGGCGATGCCGGGGGCGAACCGCGGCGCGTTCGCCGTGATCCACTCGCCATGCACCTGCCACGCCTCGCTGGCGCTCGCGCCCACGTACACCTGACGCCAGGCCTCGAGGCCGCGGTCACCGGCCACCGGCAGGGTCTCCACGTCGAGGCGCAGCTGGCGCACGAGCACGTCCCTCGCCTGCTGCAGCGGCGCCTGGAACAGCGCGTCGGCCTGCGCCCACGTGTCGTTCCACACGACGCAGCGGCGCGGCAGGAAGTCCGACGCCGGCAGCAGCGCCTGGCCCACGCGTTCGAACGTGAAGCCGTCGTGCGCGAGCCAGGTCGCGGTGTCGTAGCCCGGGCTCAGCGGCACGAGGCCGGCCGCGGGCAGCAGGCCGTGCGTGGTGCGCAGGCCCCACAGGCCGCAGTAGCTCGCCGGCACGCGCGTGGAGCCGCCCGTGTCGGTGCCCAGCGCGAAGTCGACGAGGCGCGCGGCCACCGCCGCGGCCGACCCGCTCGACGAGCCGCCCGGCACGCGGCCCGGCGCGCGCAGGTTGAGCGGCGTGCCGTAGTGCAGGTTCTCGCCGAGGATGCTGTACGCGAGCTCGTCGGTGAGCACCTTGCCGAACAGCGTCGCACCCGATTCGAGCAGCCGGTCGATCACCGGGCTGTTGCGCACCGCGGGGCCGTGCGTCAGCAGCCACGTCGGGTTGCCCGCGCCGGTCACGTGGCCGGCCACGTCGTACAGGTCCTTCGCGGCGAAGGACAGGCCGGCGAGCGGCCCGCCTCCCGCGCCCTTCACGACGAAGCGGCCATGGGGCACCCAGGCGCCGACGGTGTCGTCGATGGGGAACTCGGAAGAAAGGGAAGCGGTCATCGGCGGGTCTCCAGGCGGTCGTTCAGCAAGGTGTCCACGTGCCGGCAGATGGCGCCGGGGGTCGTGAACCAGAGGTCGCCGCGGTCACGGGCCGCGGCGAGGTGTTCGAGGGCGCGGCGCAGGTGCCGCAGGCGGTAGGGCTGGCCCACGATGTACGGGTGCAGCGCGAGGCCCATCACGAGCGGCTGCGCGGCGGACTGCTCGAGCATCTCGTCGGTGTTGTCGACGATCATCTGCGTGAAGTCCTTCGCGTCCATGCCGCGTGCCACGATCATCGGGATGTCGTTGAGCTCCTGCGGGTACGGCACCGACCAGATGGCGCGGCCGCTGCGCGTGCGCATCGGCACCGGCTGGTCGTCGTGGCACCAGTTCAGCGTGTACGTGTAGCCCGCCTCGTCGAGCAGGTCGGGCGTGTGCCGGCTCTCGGAGATCCACGGCGACAGCCAGCCCGCGGGCGCCTGTCCGCTGTGGTGGCGCATGCGTTCGCGGCAGGCCACCAGCAGCCGGGCCTCGGCCGCCTCGTCGAGTTCGGCCTGGCGCTCGGCGTTCGTGTGGCCGTGCCCCACCAGTTCGTCGCCACGCGCCACGCAGGCGTCGACGAGTTCGGGGCAATGGTCGTACAGCGCGGTGTTGACGAGGCTCGCCGCCGGCAGCCCGAGGCGGTCGAAGAGTTCGAGGCAGCGCCACGCGCCCACGCGGTTGCCGTACTCGCGCCACGCGTAGTTCAGCACGTCGGGGTGCGCACTCGCAGGGCCGATGCAGGCCCCGAGCCCTTCACCGAACGCGAAGTGCTCGAGGTTGAAGCCGAGGTACACCGCGAGCCGCGCGCCGTTCGGCCAGCGGTAGTCGGGGCGCCGCGTGATGGGCACATAGGGGAAGCGGTCGTGGCCGGGCACGCCGTCGACGTAGCGGCTGCTCATCGCGCGCCCGCTTCTGGTTCATGCGTCATTCGGGAATCTCCATTCCGGGGCATTTCCAGCCCCAACATCGTGCGAACAATTCGCTCGAATGTTTGTCAGCAAGTCATGTGCCGATTGTTGACAATCTATAGAGCACGTTGTTCACACGGTGGCACGGCGATTGCATTTCCCCGGGACCTATCCCCTGGAGTACGCCATGTCCCGACCGACCCGCCGCCTCGTCCTCACCCAGCTCGCCGCCGCCGCATTCGCCACCGCGATGGCCGGCAGCGCCCTCGCCGCCGACACCATCAAGATCGGCCTCGTCACCGCGCTGTCGGGCCAGTCGGCCCTCGCCGGCGAAGCGCTCACGCGCGGCCTCACGCTCGCCATCGACGAGATCAACGCGTCGGGCGGCCTGCTCGGCGGCCGCAAGCTCGAGCTGCTGCGCCGCGACGACGAATCGAACCCGGCCAAGGGGGTGGTGGCCGCCCGCGAGCTGATCTTCAAGGAGAAGGTGGCCGTGCTGTTCGGCGGCCTCGACACGCCGGTCTCGATGGCCATCGTGCCGGTGGCCAACCAGGAGAAGGTGCCGTTCATGGGCCCGTGGGCCGCGGGTACCGCCATCACGAAGAACGGCGCGAACCCGAACTTCGCGTTCCGCGTGTCGGCCGTCGACGAGATCGTCGACAAGGCGATGCTGCAGTACGCGCAGAAGACGTTCAAGGCGACGAAGCCCGCGATGATCCTCGTCAACAACCCATGGGGCGAGTCGAACGAGAAGGGCCTGAAGGCCGCGCTCGCCGAGAAGGGCGTGGCGTCGGTCGGTGTGGAGAAGTTCGAGGCGAACGACCTCGACGTCGTGCCGCAGCTCACGCGCCTGAAGGCCGCGGGCGCCGACACGCTGTTCCTCGTGGGCAACGTGGGCCCGTCGGCCCAGGTGGTCAAGTCGCTCGACCGCATGGGCTGGAAGGTGCCCGTGGTCTCGCACTGGGGCCCCGCCGGCGGCCGCTTCACGGAACTGGCCGGTCCCAACGCGAAGGACGTGCACTTCATCCAGACCTACAGCTTCTTCGGCAAGCAGGGTCCGGTGGGCGAACGCGTGATCAAGACGATGATGGCCAAGTACCCGAACGTGAAGGGCCCGGGCGACATCACCCCGGCCGTGGGCGTGGCCAACGCGTACGACGGCATGCACCTCGCCGCCAAGGCCATCGCGGCCGCCGGCAGCACCGATGGCGACGCCGTGCGCCAGGGCTTCTACAAGATCGACCGCCACGAAGGCCTGATCAAGACCTACGTGAAGCCGTTCAGCGCGACGGTGCACGACGCGGTGGGGGTCGACGACTACGTGTGGACGCAGTTCATCGACAACCGCATCGTGCCGGTCGGCGTGACCGTCAACTGATCCCCGGACGAACGGACGGTACCGCACGATGTTGATGTTGTCGGCGTTCCTGAGCGGCCTGGGCCTCGGGAGCATGTATGGGTTGATGGCGCTCGGCTTCTACGTCACGTACGCCGTGTCGGGCACCGTCAACTTCGCCCAGGGAAGTTCGATGATGCTCGGTGCGGTGCTGACGTTCACGTTCGCGCAGACGCTCGGCTGGCCGGTCGCGTTCGCGATCCTGCTCGCCCTCGCGCTCTGCGCGCTCTACGGCTGGCTCGTCGAATGGCTCGCGGTGCGGCCGTTCGTCAGCCGCGGGTCCGACTCGTGGCTGATGGCCACGGTCGCGCTCGGCATCATCCTCGACAACGTCGTGCTGTTCACGTTCGGCAAGGAGCCGCGCAGCATGCCGTCGCCCCTCGCGGAGGCGCCCGTGCGTCTGGGCGAACTGGGCCTCGGCGTGTACCCGCTGCAGATCCTGATCCCCATCGTGGGCCTGTCGCTCGCGGCCGCGCTGCACTTCGTCGCGCGCCGCACGCGCTGGGGCGTGGGCATGCTGGCCGTCGTGCAGAACCGCGACGCGGCGCGGCTGATGGGCATTCCCGTCAAGCGCCTCGTGGCCGCGTCGTTCGCGCTGTCGGCGCTGCTCGCCGCGGTGGCGGGCGTGCTGATCGCGCCGCTCTTCAACATCCACGCCGACATGGGCACGCTGTTCGGCCTGAAGGCCTTCGCCGTCGCCATCCTCGGCGGCATCCTGAGCCCGTGGGGCGTGATGGTGGCGGGTCTCGTGTTCGGTGTCTCCGAATCGCTCGTGACCGTGCTGCTCGGCTCGGGCTACACCCAGATCATCACGTTCTCGCTCGTGATCGCCACCCTCGCCTGGCGCCCCAACGGTCTCTTCGGCCGCGCCGAGGTCAAGAAAGTATGAACACCCTCGCCGACCGCATCACCCTGCCCGCCTCGGCGGCGCCGCAGGGTCCCTCCATCGCCCAGTGGACCGCCGGCATCGCCGTGGTCGCCGCGGGCGTCCTCGCGGCTGCCACGGTCAACGGCTACCACGTGTTCGTGCTCGCGAACGTCGCGCTGTTCGCCATCGTGGGCATCGGCCTGAACGTGCTGATCGGGCTCACGGGCCAGATGTCCATCGGGCACGTGGGCTTCTACGCCATCGGGGCCTACACGGTGTCGGTGCTGACCACGAAGTTCGGCGTGAGCGTGTGGGTGGCGTGGCCGCTCGGCGCGCTGCTCGCCGCGGTGCTCGGCGCGCTGCTCGCGCTGCCGGCGCTGCGCGTGAAGGGCCCGTACCTCGCGATGATCACCATCGCGTTCGGCTTCATCGTCGAACACGCCATCGTCGAGATGCGCGACCTCACCGGCGGGCAGAACGGCATCATGGGGGTGCCGGGCTTCTCGTTCCTCGGGTGGCTGACCGGCGAACGTGCCGTCGCGGCACTCGCGGTGGTGACGGCCGGCGCGGTGCTCGTGCTCTTCACGCGCCTCTCGCGCGGCAGCTGGGGCGCGGCGATGCGCGCGGTGCGCGACAGCGAGACCGCCGCGCAGTCGGTGGGCCTCGATCCGCTCGTCGTGAAGACCGTGGCCTTCTCGCTGTCGGCCGCGGCCGCGGGCCTGGCCGGCGGGCTCTTCGCGCCGCTGTCGGGCATCGTCACGCCGCAGTCGTTCGGCTTCTCGCAGTCGCTGCTGTTCGTGCTGGTCGTCGTGATCGGCGGCACGGGCTCGGTGGCCGGCCCCGTGATCGGCGCGGTGGTCGTCGGGCTGCTGCCCGAACTGCTGTCGAGCCTGGAGGCCTACCGGCTGCTGTGCTTCGGCGTGATGCTGCTGCTCGTGCTGTGGGCCGCGCCCACCGGCGTGGCCGGCCTGCTGCGCCGCTGGACCGCACGCCCGGTGCCCTTCGTGCCGGTGCCCCCGGCCGCACCCGGTGCCCTCGCGTGGCTGGACCGCCAGCGCGGCCGCCTCGTGGCGAAGGGCCTCACGATGCGCTTCGGCGGCCTGCGTGCCGTCGAGGGCCTCGACGTCGAGGTGCACCCTGCCCAGGTGACGAGCCTGATCGGACCGAACGGCGCCGGCAAGACCACGGTGCTCAACATGCTGAGCGGGTTGTATGTGCCCACCGCCGGCACCGTCCACCTCGAAGGCCGCGAACTGCATGGCGCGCCCGCGTTCCAGGCGGCGCGCAAGGGCGTCGCCCGCACGTACCAGACCTCGCTGCTGTTCGGCGGCCTGAGCGTCGAGGACAACGTCGTGATCGCACTGGCCGGCGGCCGGCTCGGCGCCCTCTTCTCGCCGGCGGGCTTCGAGGACCCGGCGCGCCGCGAACGCGCCCGCGCGCTGCTCGCGTTCTGCGGTTATGCCGGTTCGGCAGCGACGCGTGCGGCCGACCTCGCCCACGTCGACAAGCGCCTCGTGGAGATCGCCCGCGCGCTCGCCACCAACCCGCAGGTGCTGCTGCTCGACGAACCCGCTGCGGGCCTCAGCCGCGAGGACAAGGCGCGGCTCGCGGAGCTGTTGCGCCGCATCGCCACCACCGGGGTCGGCGTGCTCGTGATCGAACACGACATGGAACTGGTGATGGGCGTGTCCGACCGCGTCGTGGTGCTCGACGCGGGGCAGCACCTCGCGACCGGCACGCCCGCCGAGGTGCAGGCGGACCCGAAGGTGCTGCAGGCCTACCTGGGCGCCTCGGTGAACGCCCCGCCGCGCCGCGCATCACGGGAGGCGGCTTCGGCGCCCGAGATGCTGGGCGTCGGCAAGCTCGTCGCCTCGTATGGGTCGGTCGACGTGCTGCACGGCATCGACCTGCAGGTGCGCTCGTCCGAAGTCGTGGCGCTGCTCGGCGCGAACGGCGCGGGCAAGTCCACGCTGATGCGGGCGCTCGCGGGCCTGCACCGGCCGGTGCAGGGCGGCATCCACCTGCAGGGCGCCGACCTCACGCGCCTCGGGCCGGAAGACATCGTGCGGCTGGGCCTCGTGCTCGTGCCCGAGGGCCGCCAGGTGTTCCCGGAACTGAGCGTGCGCGACAACATCCTGCTGGGCGCCTTCCTGCACCCCGAAGGCCGCGAGGCGCGCCTGGAGGAGATGTTCGTGCGCTTCCCCCGCCTGCGCGAGCGCCAGGCGCAGCGCGCCGGGCTGCTGTCGGGCGGCGAGCAGCAGATGCTCGCGATCGCACGCGGGCTGATGTCGAAGCCCCGCATCCTGCTGCTCGACGAACCGTCGCTGGGCCTCGCGCCCAAGGTCATCGAAGAGCTGTTCCAGGCGCTCGACACGCTGCGCCAGGAGGGCCTCACGGTGCTGCTGGTCGACCAGATGGCGGCACTGGCCCTGGCCATCGCCGACCGCGCCTTCGTGGTCGAGGGCGGGCGCGTGGTGGCGGAGGGATCGGCCGAGGAGATCGCCGCCGACCCGGCACTTGCCAAGGCCTACCTCGGCGGCGGGCACTGAGGGGTCAGACGACGGCGCGCACGACGGCGTTGCGGCCCTGGGCCTTGGCGCGGTAGAGCGCCTCGTCGGCGCGCGCCAGCAGCGTCTCGATGGACATGCCGGCCGCGTCGTCCACGCGCACGAGGCCGATGCTCACGGTCACGTTCAGCGTGCCGCCGTGCGCGACCTCGAAGTCCTCCTCGGCCACGCGGGCACGCAGGCGGTCGGCCACGTGCATCGCGTCGTCGAGCGAGGTGCGCGGCAGCACCGCCGCGAACTCCTCGCCGCCGAGGCGGCCCACCAGGTCTTCGGGTCGCAATGCCGACGTGGCGAGCGCGGCGAAGCCCGCGAGCACGGCATCCCCGCTGGCATGGCCGTGGCGGTCGTTCACCAGCTTGAAGTGGTCGACGTCGAGCATCAGCACGGCCACGCCCTGCCCTTCGCCGGCCAGCCGGTTCAGCAGCCGCCCTGCGTGCGAGAGGAACGCGCCACGGGCGAGCACGCCGGTCAGGTGGTCGTGGCTCACGGCGCGATCGAGCCGCGCGAGCGCCTCGGCCCGCGACGCGTTCGACACGGCCACGGCCAACGGCCCGAGCGACAGCAGCGCGATGCCCAGCCGGATCGACACGAGGGAATGCGCATGCACCGGCTCCAGCGGCACGTCGAAGAAACCGGCCGCGGCGCCCGCGAACTGCACCGTGCACGACACGAACGAGATCAGCGCCGTGGTGAACACGGTGTAGGTCAACGCGCACCACAGCAGCGCCGCCACGGGGAAGGCCACGCCGCCGGGTCCGCCGACCCACATGCCCGCGGCCTGTGCGGCCAGCAACGCCAGCAGCGGCGCGGCCCGCTCCCATTCCAGCTGGCGCAACTCCGCGCGCGCCACCGCGGCCCAGCGCCGCCACGGCAGCGTGGGCGCGGAGATCACCACCGGCAGCACGAGCAGCGCATTGACCCATTCGGCACTGACCCACAAGACGAAGCCGCTCGAGAACGAACTGCCGAAGAAGTGCGCCGACGCGAGTCCGCCAGGCAAACCCGCGGCGAGCGCCACCACCACGGTGACGCAGTAGAGGTGCAGGATGGCCAGCGGCCGCTGCAGGCGGCGCGAGCCGGGCACGACGCGCGCGTAGAGCCACACCCCGGCCACGACGCCGCACAGGTTGGCTGCGGTGAGCGCCAGGGTGGGCAGGGGCTTGCCGCCCGTGAGGAAGTCGGCCGCGAGGTAACCCCCGATGGCGCTGGCCCAGCCGTGCAGGCGGGCCAGGCGCGCCTCGCGCACCATCAGGCCCAGCAGCACCGCGTTCGCGGGCCAGAACGCCGCCAGGTACGCGCTGGGCCGGGTCAGGATGCCCAGCAGCGCGGCGAGGAAGACCGCGGAGAACACCAGCGCGGCGTCCTTCCGCAGCACGGCGGCGCCCAGGGAACTCCCGGGGGTGACGGCGGCGGAACTCGACGGGGTCGTGGGCATCACGGGGACGGGCCTGCGGGGAAAACCCCGCATTGTCTGTCAATCGGACCAGCCGGTAAAACCGGCCGTGCCCCCACCGGTGCCGCCTGTCAGATGTGCCGCATCACCCAGAGGAGGCTGCTGAGCGTGAAGAACGAGGCCAGGGTGGTGACGAGCAGCGCCGGCGCGGCCACGTCCTCCTGCCCGTAGGCCTGGGCCAGCATCGGGTAGATGCTCATCATCGGCATCGCGGCCATCAGGATGGCGGCCGACTTCAGCTCGGGCGACAGCGGCGGCAGCCCCGCCCACACCAGCAGCGCGAGCACCAGCGCCACCGCCGTCGGCATCACCACCAGCTTGCCGAACGCGATGGGCGCCACGCGGCGCCCGAGGCCCTTGAGCGGCAGGCCGACGAGGTTGCCCCCGATCACGAACAGCGAGATGCCGGCGCTCGCGCCGGCGAAGAGGTCCACCGCCCGCAGCGCGGGGGCCGGCAACGACCAGCCCGCGACCGAGATCAGCAGCCCCGCGGCCATCGCGAGGATCAGCGGGTTCTTCGCGAGGCGGCGCAGCGAATCGAGCGCCGCGCGGTACCACGGCCCGCCGGCACCACGGCCGCGCTCGGCCAGCGTCAGCAGCAGCGGGACCATCACGAGGTTCTCCACCACCATGTTGAGCGAGAGCCCGACGCCCGCGACGGGTCCGATGGTCAGCAGCGCGATCGGATAACCCACGAAGCCGCTGTTCGAGCACGACATGCCCATCGCCCGGAAGGTGCCGGCGATGTCGGGCAGCCCGAAGCGCCGGTAGAGGAAGAAGGCCCCGGCGAACGTGAGCAGCGAGCCGCCGCAATACGCGAGGAAGTACGTGGGAGCCAGCACCTCGGCGATGTGCCGCGTGGCCAGCGTGCGGAACACCAGCGCGGGCAGCGCGATGCTGATCACGAACTTCCCGAAGGTCCGCATGTCGGCCTTGTCGAACAGTCCGGCGCGGGTGACGGCGTAGCCGAGGGCAATGGCGATGTAGATCGGGCCGGTGATCGAGAGGACGTCGAACATGGAGAAACGGGACTGCGGGGACCGTCATTGTGCCGACCCGCAGCGCGGGACGCTCGCCGTGCACCACTGCGGCGCGCGATCCGCGAACGGAATGGGCGCCCCTCGCACATCCCTCCTGCCCCAAGGTGCAATAGCTCCGCGTCCTGGAACGGATCAAGAATGACAAGGGTGTGTCTTTAACCTGGAGGACCTCGTCATGAAATTCCCCTCGTCACTGCTCATCGCCGCGGCCCTCGCGCTGGGGGCCACCACCACGGCCTTCGCGCAACAGCAGCCGGCACCGGGCACCGAGCCCCACGCCGATGGCGCGCCGGGCGCCAAGCCAGCCGCGAAGAAGGCGAACAAGCCCGCCAAACACGGCACCGCCGCCCCGGCGCCCGGCACGGAACCCCATGCCGACGGCGCGCCCGGTGCCGGCACGGCCCACAAGAAGTCTTCGTCGAAGCCGGCCAAAACCAGCAAGCAGCCCGCGCCGGGCACCGAGCCGCATGCGGACGGAGCACCGAGGGCCAAGCCGAAGCAGTAGCCTTTTCAGCAGCCCCAGAAGCACAAAAGGGCCGCTTCGTGAGAAGCGGCCCTTGAGGCACCTGGAGCGGGTAACGAGGCTCGAACTCGTGACCTCAACCTTGGCAAGGTTGCGCTCTACCAACTGAGCTACACCCGCTCTGAAAACCTGGAGGCGCGATCCGGAGTCGAACCGGACTGGACGGATTTGCAATCCGTTGCATAACCGCTTTGCTATCGCGCCGAATTGTCGAAACTAACCAACTCTCGAAAAGCTGAGAGCTTAGCAAAAAGGGAAGCCTCGTGAGAAGCTTCCCTTTGCATTTTGGAGCGGGTAACGAGGCTCGAACTCGTGACCTCAACCTTGGCAAGGTTGCGCTCTACCAACTGAGCTACACCCGCATATCTCGTTTGCTTCAGCGCTGTTCGTGCGTCATCAACCGAGAACAAGAGTATATGACGAAAGACGAATGCAGCGCAAGTGTTTCGTCGAACTTTCTTCAAGGCCGCTTCACACACTCGTGAAAGCAAAAGGGCCCTGCTCTCGCAGGGCCCTTCTTGATCACGACAGCGTGAGTGATCAGTGCTTCAGCGAATCACCCGTGCCCGCAGCCGCTTCCGGCTTGGGCTCGACCTTCGGGGTCTCTTCCTCGGCCAGCGCTTGCGGCACCGATTCGAGTGCCACTTCGAGCACCTGGTCGATCCACTTCACCGGCACGATCTCGAGCTGGTTCTTCACGTTCGCGGGGATGTCCTGCAGGTCCTTCGCGTTCTCTTCGGGGATCAGCACGGTCTTGATGCCGCCGCGGTGCGCGGCGAGCAGCTTTTCCTTGAGGCCCCCGATGGCCGTGACTTCACCACGCAGCGTGATCTCGCCGGTCATCGCGACGTCCGCACGCACGGGGATGCCCGTGAGCGCCGACACGAAGGCCGTCGTCATCGCCGCGCCCGCGCTCGGGCCGTCCTTCGGCGTGGCGCCATCCGGCACGTGGATGTGGATGTCGCGCTTCTCGAAGAGCTCGTCCTTGATGCCCAGGCGTGCGGCGCGGCTGCGCACCACGGTGCGTGCGGCCTCGACCGATTCCTTCATCACGTCGCCGAGCGAACCCGTGCGGATGATGACGCCCTTGCCCGGCATCACGGTGGATTCGATGGTCAGCAGGTCGCCGCCCACCTCGGTCCACGCGAGACCGACCACCTGGCCGATCTGGTTGCGCTTCTCCGCCTGGCCGTAGCTGTACTTGCGCACGCCGAGGAACTCGTTGAGGTTCTCGTCGGTGACGACCACCTTCTCGGTGTACTGCTTCAGCTGGATGCCCTTGACCACCTTGCGGCAGATCTTCGACACCTCGCGCTCGAGCGAACGAACGCCGGCTTCCCGCGTGTAGTAGCGGATGATGCCGCGGATCGCGGACTCGGTGACTTCCATCTCCTCGTCCTTGACGCCGTTGTTCTTCGACTGCTTCGGCAGCAGGTACTTCTGGACGATGTGGAACTTCTCGTCCTCGGTGTAGCCCGAGAGGCGAATGACTTCCATCCGGTCCAGCAGCGCCGGCGGGATGTTCATCGAGTTCGACGTGGCGATGAACATCGTGTCGGACAGGTCGAAGTCGACCTCGACGTAGTGGTCGCTGAACGTGTGGTTCTGCTCGGGGTCGAGCACCTCGAGCAGCGCGCTCGACGGGTCGCCGCGGAAGTCCATGCCCAGCTTGTCGATCTCGTCGAGCAGGAACAGCGGGTTGCGCGTGCCGACCTTCGACAGGCTCTGCAGCACCTTGCCCGGCATGGAGCCGATGTAGGTGCGGCGGTGCCCGCGGATCTCCGCCTCGTCGCGCATGCCGCCCAGCGCCATGCGGACGAACTTGCGGCCGGTGGCGCGCGCCACGCTCTGGCCGAGCGAGGTCTTGCCCACGCCCGGGGGGCCCACGAGGCACAGGATGGGCGCCTTGACCTTGTCGACGCGCTGCTGCACCGCGAGGTACTCGAGGATGCGGTCCTTGACCTTCTCGAGGCCGTAGTGGTCCTCGCTCAGCACCTGCTCGGCGAACTGCAGGTCGTGCTTGATCTTGGTCTTCTTCGTCCAGGGCAGGTTGACCAGCGTGTCGATGTAGTTGCGCACGACGGTGGCTTCCGCCGACATGGGCGACATCAGCTTGAGCTTCTTCAGCTCGGCGTCGACCTTCTTGCGCGCATCCTTCGGCATCTTCGCCGCGATGATCTTCTTCTCCAGCTCCTCCATGTCGGCGCCTTCTTCGCCGTCACCGAGTTCCTTCTGGATGGCCTTGACCTGCTCGTTCAGGTAGTACTCGCGCTGGCTCTTCTCCATCTGGCGCTTGACGCGGCCACGGATGCGCTTTTCCACCTGGAGGATGTCGACCTCGTGCTCGAGCTGCTCCAGGAGCTTCTCGAGGCGCTTGTCGACCGCGAACAGGTCCAGCACGGACTGCTTGTTCTCGAGCTTGAGCGGCAGGTGCGCGGCGATGGTGTCGGCCAGGCGGCCCGCATCGTCGATGCCCGCGATGGACGTGAGGATCTCCGGGGGGATCTTCTTGTTGAGCTTGACGTACTGGTCGAACTGCTGCGTGACCGCGCGGCGCAGGGCCTCGATCTCGGGCTTGGTGTCGGCCTCGGGCGGCACCGGCGTGACCTCGGCGACGAAGTGCTCGCCGTTGTCGCTGATGCCATGGGTGTTGGCGCGCTGGATGCCTTCGACCAGCACCTTCACGGTGCCGTCGGGCAGCTTCAGCATCTGCAGGATGCTGGAGACGCAGCCCACCTCGAACATGTCGTCGGGCTTGGGTTCGTCCTTGCCGGCGGCGCGTTGCGCGACCAGCATGATCTGCCGGCCGGCTTCCATGGCCGCTTCCAGCGCCTTGATGGATTTGGGGCGTCCCACGAACAGCGGGATCACCATGTGGGGGAACACCACCACGTCGCGCAGCGGCAGCAGCGGCAGCGTGATCGGCTCAGCGGGCAAAACAGGATGTCCAGACATTGGAACCTCTCTTTCTCCAGCCCATGTAGGGGCCGGAGGGTGAATTGCAAGAAGCCGTCGCGGGCGGAGCCGGTCGGGCGCTCAGGATCCCTGTCTCGGGTACAGCGTCAGCGGTCGAACGTCGAACTCGGTGCTCACGCGCTCGCTTTGGTCTCGTGGTAGACCAGCAGCGGTTTCGCGTTTTCCTCGATCGTGTGCTCGTCGAGCACGACCTTGGCCACGCCTTCCAGCGTGGGCAGGTCGAACATGGTGTCGTTGAGCGAGAGTTCCATGATGGAGCGCAGGCCCCGCGCGCCGGTCTTGCGGGCGAGCGCCTTGCGGGCGATGGCCATCAGCGCCGACGAGCGCACTTCCAGTTCCACGCCGTCCATCGCGAAGAGCTTCTGGTACTGCTTGAGCAGCGCGTTCTTCGGTTCGGTGAGGATCTGGACCAGCGCGTCCTCGGTCAGCTCGCCCAGCGTGGCGACCACCGGCAGGCGGCCCACCAGCTCGGGGATCAGGCCGAACTTGATCAGGTCTTCGGGTTCGACTTCGCGGAACACCTCGGACACGCGCTTCTCGCTCTTCGTGTGAACGGTGGCACCGAACCCGATGCCCGACTTCTCGGAGCGGTTCTGGATGACCTTCTCGAGGCCGTCGAACGCACCGCCGCAGATGAACAGGATGTTCGTGGTGTCGATCTGCAGGAAGTCCTGGTTCGGGTGCTTGCGGCCGCCCTGCGGGGGCACCGAGGCCATCGTGCCCTCGACGAGCTTGAGCAGTGCCTGCTGCACGCCCTCGCCCGACACGTCGCGGGTGATGGACGGGTTGTCGGCCTTGCGGGAGATCTTGTCGATCTCGTCGATGTAGACGATGCCGCGCTGCGCCTTGTCGACGTCGTAGTTGCAGTTCTGCAGCAGCTTCTGGATGATGTTCTCGACGTCCTCGCCCACGTAGCCGGCTTCGGTCAGCGTGGTGGCGTCGGCGATCACGAACGGCACGTTGAGCAGGCGGGCGAGCGTCTGGGCCAGCAGCGTCTTGCCGGAGCCCGTGGGGCCGATCAGCAGGATGTTGCTCTTGGCGAGCTCGACCTCGTCCTTCGACGTGGACATGTGTTTCAACCGCTTGTAGTGGTTGTAGACGGCCACGGACAGCGTGCGCTTGGCGGTGTCCTGCCCGATCACGTAGTTGTCGAGGCTGGCCTTGATCTCGGCCGGCACCGGCAGGTCGGACTTGGCGGCCCGCGCGTCGGGCGTTTCGGTGGGCACTTCATCACGGATGATGTCGTTGCACAGCTCGATGCACTCGTCGCAGATGAAAACGGAGGGCCCGGCGATCAGTTTCTTGACCTCGTGCTGGCTCTTGCCGCAGAAGGAGCAATAGAGGACTTTTTCGCTCGAGGAGCCTTTTTTGTCGGCCATGGATCTACGCGCTTTGGGGTGGGAAAGGCTGGGTCAATGATAGAGCAAAAGAAAACGGGGCCTTGGCGGTGAATAAGGCCCCGTTTCGATCGCAGTTACCGGCTCAGAAACACCCCGTGGGGTCAATATGTGCCGGTGTGGCCAATCACGGGTTGATCGGCGGGTTGCGCTTGCTGATCACCTGGTCGATCAGGCCGTAGGCCTTCGACTCTTCCGGATCCATGAAGAAGTCACGTTCCATGTCGCTGCGGATCTTCTCGATGGGCTGGCCGGTGCGCTCGGCGTAGATGCGGTTCAGCTGCTCGCGGGTCTTCAGGATCTCGCGGGCGTGGATCTCGATGTCCGTGGCCTGGCCCTGCGCACCGCCCGACGGCTGGTGGATCATCACGCGCGAGTTCGGCAGCGCGAAACGCTTGCCCTTGGCGCCGGCCATCAGCAGGAACGAGCCCATGCTGGCGGCGATGCCCATGCACAGCGTGGAGACGTCGGGCTTGATGAACTGCATCGTGTCGAAGATCGACATGCCGGCGCTCACCGAACCGCCCGGCGAGTTGATGTAGAGCGAGATGTCCTTGTCGGGGTTTTCGCTCTCCAGGAACAGCAGCTGCGCCACCACCAGGTTGGCCGACTGGTCGTTGACCGGGCCCACCAGGAAGATCACCCGCTCGCGCAGCAGGCGGCTGTAGATGTCGTACGCGCGTTCGCCGCGGCCCGACTGTTCGATGACCATGGGCACCAAGCCCAAACCTTGAGTTTCCAGCGCGCTCATGTGTGTCCTTGAGAGAGGTTGTTGTGCGACAGGTTGGGGTCGATTATGAAACGACAAGGGAAGCACCGCACGAAGAAGCGGCAAAGGGTGCCGACCCCTGCGGCCCGGCACCCTTTCGACGGGGGGATGTCGGCGATCAGCCGGCCATCAGTTCGTCGAACGGCAGGGCCTTGTCGGACACCTTCGCCTTGCCCAGCACGAACTCGGCGACGTTGTTCTCGATCACGACGCCTTCGACTTCGGCCATGCGCTGGCGGTCGCTGAGGTACCAGCGGACCACTTCGGCGGGCTTCTCGTAGCTCTGCGAGATTTCCTCGATGTGGGCCTGCAGCTGCTCGGGCTTGGCCGACAGGTTGTTGGCACGCACCAGCTCGCCCACCACGAGGCCCAGGCGCACGCGGCGCTCGGCCTGGTCCTTGAAGACCTCGGCGGGGATCGGGGCCTTGTCGGCGTCCTTGATGCCACGCTTCTTCAGGTCGGCACGGGCGGCTTCCACCATGCGCTCGATCTCGCCGTTGACGAGGGCCGTCGGCAGGTCGAGTTCAGCGGTCTTCACGAGGGCGTCCATCACGGCACCCTTGTTGCGGGCCAGCACGCGGAACTTCACTTCGCGCTCGAGGTTCTTCTTGATGTCGGCGCGCAGCGCGTCCACCGTGCCGTCGGCGATGCCGAGCGACTTGGCGAAGGCTTCGTCGACCACCGGCAGGTTCTGGGCTTCGATCTTGCTGACCGTGACGAGGAAGTCGGCTTCCTTGCCGGCCACGTCCTTGCCCTGGTAGTCCTCGGGGAACTGCAGCGGGAAGGTCTTCGATTCGCCGGCCTTCATGCCGCGCACGGCCTTCTCGAACTGCTCGAGCATCTGGCCTTCGCCGATCAGGAACTGGAAGCCTTCGGCCTTGCCGCCGTCGAACGGCACGCCGTCGATCTTGCCTTCGAAGTCGATGGTGACGCGGTCGCCTTCACCGGCGGCTTCGCCGGCGGGACGCTGGGCGAACGTGCGGCGCTGCTTGCGCAGGATGTCGACGGTCTTGTCGATGGCGGCGTCCGTCACGTCGGTGGAGACACGCTCCACTTCGGCGGTGGACAGGTCGCCGAGCTTGACCTCGGGGTACACCTCGAAGGTGGCGTCGAAGGCCATCTGGCCTTCGGGCGCGTTTTCCTTTTCGGTGATGCGCGGGGCGCCGGCGACGCGGAGCTTGGCTTCGCGGGTGGCTTCCTCGAAGGCCTGGCCGACCTTGTCGTTCATGACTTCGTACTGCACGGAGTAGCCGTAGCGCTGCGACACGACGCTCATCGGCACCTTGCCCGGGCGGAAGCCGTCGGCCTTCACCGTGCGCGACAGGCGCTTGAGGCGGTTCGCCACCTCGTTGTTGATCACGTCGGCGGCGAGCGTCAGCGTGATGCGGCGTTCGAGCTTCTCAAGGGTTTCTACAGTCACAGCCATTTTCTTGACTCTCTGGTTTCGTTCGTTGCTGGTGCGCGGGGGGGGACTCGAACCCCCACACCATTGCTGGCGTCAGGACCTAAACCTGGTGCGTCTACCAATTTCGCCACCCGCGCGAAGCACCTGGAAAATAACAGGGGGAAGCCTGGACTTCCCCCGTTGCGATTCGGTCAGCCGGGCATTTTAGCCGGTTGTGGCGGGCACCCGTCCATCCGCGTTCTCACGCACCTCGTCCTCGGGCCGTTTGACCCGGAACCAGGCCGCATACATCGCGGGCAAAGCGAGCAGCGTCAGGGCCGTCGCGACGATGAGGCCGCCCATGATGGCGACGGCCATCGGGCCCCAGAACACGCTGCGCGACAGCGGGATCATCGCGAGCACGGCGGCCGCCGCGGTCAGGATGATCGGACGGCAGCGGCGCACGGCGGACTCGACGATGGCGTCCCACGTGGGCACGCCCTTCGCGCGGTCCTGCTCGATCTGGTCGATCAGGATCACCGAGTTCCGCATGATCATGCCGATCAGCGCGATCACGCCGAGCAGCGCGACGAAGCCGAACGGCCGGTTGAGCAGCAGCAGGGCCGCGGCGACCCCGGGCAGGCCCAATGGGCCGGTCAGGAACACGAGCACGGCGCGGCTGAAGCTGTGCAGCTGGAGCATCAGCAGCGTGAACATGATGAAGAGCATCAGCGGCGCACCCACGGCGATCGAGCCCTGCCCCTTGCTGCTCTCCTCCACGGCACCCGCGATGTCGACGCGGTAGCCCGGCGGCAACTTCGCGCGGATGGGTTCGAAGAGCGGGTTCAGCTGCGCCGTGACGGTGGCGCCCTGGATGCCCTCGACGATGTCGGCCTGCACGGTGACCGCGTAGTCGCGGCCGTCGCGCCACACCACGCCCGGCTCCCACACGAACGACGCGCGCACCAGCTGGCTCAGCGGGATGCTGCGGCCCGACGTGGACGGCACGTAGGCACTCTGCAGGTCGGTGAGCGCGGCGCGTTCGGCCTGCGGCGTGCGCAGCACGATGTCGATCAGCTTGTCGCCGTCGCGGTACTGGCCCACGGTGGTGCCGGCATTGCTGATGCGCGCGGCCTGGGCGATGGCCTGGCTCGACACGCCGAGCGCCCGCGCCTTGTCCTGGTCCACGTCGAGGCGCAGCACCTTGACCGACTCGTTCCAGTTGTCGTTCAGCCCGCGCAGCAGCTCGTTGGTGCGCATGACGTCCTTGACCTCGTCGGCGTACGCCCGCACCTTCGTCGCGTCGGGCCCCACCACGCGGAACTGCACGGGGTACGGCACCGGCGGGCCGTTCGGCAGCAGCTTCGCGCGGCCGCGCACTTCGGGGAATTCGGTGGCCAGGATCTCGGGCAGCGCGTGGAGCAGCCGCTGCCGCGCCGCCAGGTCCTTCGGCAGCACGACGATCTGGCTGACGTTGCTCTGCGGGAAGATCTGGTCGAGCACCAGCGCGAAGCGCGGCAGGCCGCTGCCCACCCAGGTGGCGACGTGGTTCACGCCGTCCATCTTCAGCAGGCGCGCCTCCACCTTCTTCGTGATGTCCTCGTTGGCCTGGAACGACGTGCCCTCGGGATACCAGAGGTCCACCAGCAGGTCGAGCCGGCTGGAATCGGGGAAGAACTGGTTCTGCACCTTGCCCATGCCCACCACGCCCAGCGCCATCGCGAGCACGGTGAGGCCGATGGTGATCCAGCGCCGGCGCACGCACCAGTCGACCAGCTTGCGGAAGCGCACGTAGAACGGCGTGTCGAAGAGTTCGTGCGGCGCGCCGGCCTCGCCGGCATGCGGCGGGCGCTTGAGCAGCAGCGTGCCGAGGTACGGCACGAAGTACACGGAGACGACCCACGAGATCAGCAGCGCGACGGTGGTGACCGCGAAAATCGCGAACGTGTACTCGCCCACCGTGGACTTGGCCATGCCGATGGGCAGGAAGCCCACGGCGGTGATGAGCGTGCCCGTCAGCATGGGCAGCGCGGTGGCCTCGTACGCGAAGGTGGCGGCACGCACCTTGTCGTAGCCCTCCTCCAGCTTGCGCACCATCATCTCGACCGCGATGATCGCGTCGTCCACGAGCAGGCCCAGCGCGATGATCAGCGAGCCGAGCGAGATCTTGTGCAGGCCCACGCCCCAGTAGAACATCGAGACGAACGTGATCGCCAGCACCAGCGGGATCGTGATGCCCACCACGAGCCCCGGCCGCCAGTCGATCGTGAAGCGCCACGAGTTCGGCTTGAAGTGCAGGCCCAGGCTCACGAAGCTCACGGCCAGCACGATCACCACGGCCTCGATCAGCACCTTCACGAACTCGTTCACCGACGTGGCGACCACGGTGGACTGGTTCTGGAACTGGGTCATCTCGATGCCCACGGGCAGGTCCGCACGGATCTGCGCCGCCGCGGCTTCGAGCGACTTGCCGAGGCCGATGATGTCCCCGCCCTTGGCCATGGACACGCCCAGCGCGATCACCTCCTTGCCCTGGTGGCGCACCTTCACCTGCGGCGGATCGATGGTGGCGCGGCGCACGGTGGCGATGTCACCGAGCTTGAAGCTCGTGCCGCCCGCGCGGATCGCGAAGTTCTTCAGCTCCTCGACGGAGTTGAACTGCCCGGCCACGCGCACCTGCACCATGTCGGTCGGCGCGTTGAAGCTGCCGGCGCTCTCCACCGCGTTCTGCTGGCCCAGCTGCGCGAGCACCGCGTTGAAGTCGAGGCCCAGCTGCGCCAGGCGCTTCTGCGAGACGTCGATGAAGATCTTCTCGTCCTGCGCGCCGAAGATCTCGACCTTGCTGACGTCCTTCACCTTGAGCAGCCGCTGGCGCACCTCGTCGGCCTGGTCCTTCAACTCCACGGTGGAGAACCCGTCGGCCGACAGCGTGTAGATGCTGCCGTACACGTCGCCGAACTCGTCGTTGAAGAACGGCCCCTGCACGCCCGACGGCAGCGTGGCGCGCATGTCGCCGATCTTCTTGCGCACCGTGTACCAGATCTGCGGCATCTCCTTCGGCGGCGACGAGTCCTTCACCTGGAAGATGATGAGCGTCTCGCCGGGCTTCGAGTAGCTGCGGATCTTGTCGGCGTACGGCACCTCCTGCAGCGTCTTCTCGAGCTTGTCGGTGACCTGCTCGGCGACCTGCTGCGCGGTGGCGCCGGGCCAGTAGGCCCGCACCACCATCGCACGGAACGTGAACGGCGGGTCCTCGTCCTGACCCAGCTGGAAGTAGGCGGCGAGGCCAAGCACCATCAGCACCACCATCAGGTAGCGCGTGAGCGCCGAATGTTCCAGCGCCCACCGGGAGATGTTGGCCTTCTGCCCCGGTTCCTCGTTCGCGGCCGCGCTCATTTGGCGGTCACCGAGGCGGCGTTGGCAGCCACGGCCGGCGATCCCGACTCGGCGTAGTACTTCACCTTCTGGCCCGGATTGAGCACGTGCACGCCGGCCGTCACGACCACCATGCCGGGCGACAGGCCGCCCGTCACGACCACCTCGTTGCCGTCCACGCCGGACACCTGCACGAGGTGGCTCTGGACCGTCATTGACTTCGGGTCGACGAGCCACACCGCGGACTTGCCGTGGTCCTCGCGCAGCGCCGCGAGCGGCAGCTTGACGATCCCGTCGATCTTCTCGGACGCGGCGATCACGGTGGCGGTCTGGCCCAGGCGCATCGTGCGGGCCTCGGGGCCGGTGCCCAGGTCGGCCTTGACGAGGAAGGTGCGGGTGACCGGGTCGGCCGACGCGGCGATCTCGCGCAGCGTGACCGGGATGGGCGGCGCGTCGGTGCCCCAGCCGCGCACGGTCAGGTTGCCCGGTTTCGCCGCGAGCGACTTGACGGTGCCCACGCGGTCCTCGGGCACGGAGAACACCACGTCGCGCGGGCCGTCGACGGCCACGCGCACCACGGGCGCCCCCGCAGCCACCACCTGGCCCGGCTCGGCCTCCACCGCGGTGACCACGCCGGCCACGTCGGCCACGAGCGACGCGTACGCCGCCTGGTTGCCCTGCACGTTCGACTGGGCCCGGGCCTGGTCGAGCTGGGCGCGGGCGGCCTTCAGCGAGGTGTCGCGGCGCTCGAGTTCGGCGGAGCTGATGAAGCCCTGGTCACGCAGTTCCTTGAAACGCTTGAAGTCGGCCTCGGCCTGCTCGAGGTTGACCTGGGCGGCGGTGAGCGCGGCGCGGGCCGCGTCCTGGCCGAGCTTCAGGTCCTGCGGGTCGAGCTGGGCCAGCAGCTGGCCGGGCTTCACGGTGTCGCCCAGGTTCACGGCACGCCGCACGATCTTGCCACCCACCCGGAACCCGAGGCGCGACTCGATGCGGGCCCGCACCTCGGCCGCGTACTCGTGGGTGCCCCCGGCCGAGGCGGCCGAGACGGTCTGGGTGCGCACGGCCCGGACGGGGTCCGGCGCGGGCTGGGACTTGGAGCAGGCGGCAAGCACCACTGCGCCGAACAGGAAGGGAAAGAGCAAGGACGAACGCATGGGGATCCTCGTCGGCGGTGAGCGGCGTTTTAAATGACTGACTGGTCAGTAATGTATGCGCCGGGCGCGGGCGATGTCAACGAAGGTCACTCCGCAGGGAACCGTCATCGGGAACCTCGCACGAAGCAGCGACAATGCGCGCTGACGCCCTTCCCCCATGAGCATCGAACACTACGAAAACTTCCCCGTGGCCTCGGTGTTGTGCCCGCCGGCACTGCGCCCGCCGATCACGGCGATCTACCACTTCGCCCGCACGGCCGACGACCTGGCCGACGAAGGCGACGCACCGGCGGCGCAGCGCCTGGACGACCTGCGCGCCTACCGGGCCGAACTGGTGGCGGTGGCGGGCGGCGCCACCCCGGGCGCCCGGTGGGCCAAGGTGTTCGGGCCGCTGCAGCGCGAGATCGCCCATCATGCGCTTCCGCTGCCCCTGCTGCACGACCTGCTGAGCGCCTTCGAACAGGACCTGGTGCAGCACCGGTACACCGACCGCCAGGACCTGCTCGGCTACTGCGAGCGCTCGGCCAACCCGGTGGGCCGCCTGCTGCTGCACCTCTACGGCATCCACGACGCCGACAGCCTGCAGCAGTCGGACCGCATCTGCACCGCGCTGCAGCTCGCCAACTTCTGGCAGGACCTCGGCGTGGACACGGCCCGCGGCCGCCTCTACATCCCGCTGGCCGACTGCGAACGCGCCGGCGTGCCCCCCGAGGCCCTGCTGTCGCGGCAGGACACCCCGGCCACCCGCGCCCTGGTGGCCGAGATGGCCGCGTGGACCCGCGAGATGATGAATGCCGGCAGCCCGCTCGTGTTCACCGTGCCGGGCCGCGCCGGCTGGGAACTGCGCCTCGTGGTGCAGGGCGGCCTGCGCATCCTCGACCGCATCGCGGCGCTCGATCACGCGAGCCTGAAGACCCGGCCCACCCTGGGCCTGACCGACATCGTGACGATGGGCTGGCGCGCTTGCTGCATGCGGCGTCCGGCAGCCCGGAGTCTCCAGAAAGCACGACCATGACCCCCGAACAATACGTGCAGGACAAGGCCGCCAAGAGCGGCTCCAGCTTCTACTACGCCTTCCTGTTCCTGCCGCCGCCGCGACGCGCGGCCATCACCGCCTTCTACGCCTTCTGCCGCGAGGTCGACGACGTGGTCGACGAGGTGCAGGACCCCGGTGTCGCCGCCACGAAACTCGCGTGGTGGCGCAAGGAAGCGGCCGCGGCCTTCGCCGGCCAACCCAGCCATCCGGTAACGAAGGCGCTGATGCCGCACACCACCGCGTTCGACATCCGCCTGGAACACCTGAACGCCGTGATCGACGGCTGCCAGATGGACCTCGACCAGTCGCGCTACCTCGACTTCCCCGGCCTCGCGAGGTACTGCCACCTCGTGGCCGGCGTCGTGGGCGAGGTGGCCTCGGGCATCTTCGGGCGCACCGATGCAGGCACGGTGCAGTACGCCCACAAGCTGGGCCTCGCGATGCAGCTCACGAACATCATCCGCGACGTGGGCGACGACGCGCGGCGCGGCCGCATCTACCTGCCCATCAACGAACTCCAGCAGTTCGACGTGAAGGCCCACGAGATCCTCAACCGCGGCTACAGCGATCGTTTCACCGCGCTGATGAAGTTCCAGGCCGAACGGTCGCACCGCCTCTACGACGAGGCCATCGCGCTGCTGCCCGCGGCCGACCGCCGCGCGCAGAAGCCGGGGCTGATGATGGCCCACATCTACCGCACGCTGCTGCGCGAGATCGAGGCGCAGGACTTCCAGGTGCTGCACCAACGCACGTCGCTCACGCCGCTGCGCAAGCTCTGGATCGCCGCACGCACCAACTGGACGGTGCGCTGATGGCGGGGGCGCGCCGTGTCGCGGTGATCGGCGGCGGCTGGGCGGGTCTCGCCGCCGCGGTCCACGCGACCCGCGCCGGCCACCACGTCACCGTCCTCGAGATGGCACCGCAGCTCGGCGGCCGGGCGCGCCAGATCGACAGCCACGGCATGGCGCTCGACAACGGGCAGCACATCCTGATCGGCGCCTACACCGAGACCCTCGCGCTGATGCAGCTCGTCGGCGTCGACCTCACGCGCGCGCTGCGCCGTTTGCCGCTGCGGGTCACCTACCCCGACGGCACCGGCCTGCAGATGGCCGCCGGCAAGCCGGTGCCCGCGTTCCTGCGCGCCATCGCCACCTACCCGGGCTGGACCCGCGCCGACAAGTGGGCCCTGCTGCGCACCGCCGGCGGCTGGGCGCTGCGCGGGTTCCGGTGCGATCCGACGTGGACCGTGTCGCAGCTCACCGCCCGCCTGCCCGCCGCCGTGCGCGACGCCCTCCTCGACCCGCTGTGTGTCGCCGCGCTCAACACCCCCGCCGACCAGGCGAGCGCGCAGGTCTTCCTGCGCGTGCTGAAGGACGCCCTGTTCAGCGGCCCCGGCTCGGCCGACCTGCTGCTGCCCCGCTGGCGGCTGAGCGCGCTGTGGCCCGACCCGGCCGGCCGCTGGCTCGCTGCCCAAGGCGCCGAGGTGCACCTGTCGCACCGCGTCGATTCGCTGTCGCCCCGGGCCGAAGGAGGCTGGGATGTCGACGGCACGGCCTTCGACGCCGTGGTGCTCGCCTGCACCGCGCACGAGGCCGCGCGCCTGACCGACGGGTTCGAACCGGGCTGGGCCGAGACGGCCCGCGGGCTGCAGTACGAACCCATCGTGACCGTGTACGCCCACAGCCCCGAGACCCGCCTGCCCCAGCCGATGATGGCGCTGCGCAGCGACAGCCGCCAGCCCGCGCAGTTCGTGTTCGACCTCGGCATCCTCTGCGGCATGGAAGGGGTGCTCGCCTTCGTGGTCAGCGGTGCGGCCCCGTGGGTGGCCCAGGGCGCCGACGCGACCATGGCCGCCACGCTGCGCCAGGGCCAGCAGGCCCTGGCCGGCCAGCTGCGCGCCCCGCTCACCGGCCTGCGGGCCGTCAACGAGAAGCGCGCCACCTTCCTGTGCACGCCGGGCCTGAAGCGCCCGCCGATGGCGGTTCGCCCGGGCCTCTTCGCCGCCGGGGACTACACCGACGGGCCCTACCCGGCCACGCTCGAAGGTGCGATCCGGGCGGGGCTGGCCGCCGGTGCGGCGCTCGACGCCTGACGCCGGGGCGAGAACCGCCCCCGCCATGAATTTCGCGATGCAAAAACTTGGCCGTTTTGGTTCACAATGGTTGGCATGAAAAGCAAAGAGGATCAGAAGCCAGCGATCCAGGTGCTCGAGCGCATGTTCTCGCTGCTGGACCTGCTGGCGTCCCACCAGGACCCGGTCTCGCTGAAGCTGATCAGCGAGCAGACGGGCCTGCACCCGTCCACCGCCCACCGCATCCTGAACGACCTCACGGTCGGCCGGTACGTCGACCGGCCCGAGGCCGGCAGCTACCGCCTGGGCATGCGCCTCCTCGAGCTGGGCAACCTCGTGAAGGCCCGCCTCGACGTGCGTGACGCGGCCCTGGGCCCGATGCGCGAGCTGCACAAGCTCACCCACCAGCCGGTGAACCTGTCGATGCGCCAGGGCGACGAGATCGTCTACATCGAGCGCACCTACAGCGAACGCTCCGGCATGCAGGTCGTCCGCGCCGTGGGCGGCCGCGCACCGCTGCACCTCACCTCCGTGGGCAAGCTCTTCCTGGCCCACGACGACCCACAGCGCGTGCGCGCCTACGCCACCCGCACGGGCCTGGCCGGCCACACGAAGAACAGCATCACCGACGTGCCCTCGCTGGAACGTGAGCTGTCGAAGGTGCTGCAGTACGGCACCGCCCGCGACGACGAGGAACTGGAACTGGGTGTGCGCTGCATGGCAGCGGCCATCCTCGACGACCAGGGCAAGCTGGTGGCGGGGTTGTCGATCTCGGCGCCGGCGGACCGGCTCGAAGAGGGCTGGCTCGAGCGGCTGAAGGCGACGGCGTCACAGATCTCGGCGGCGCTCGGCCACCGCTGACCGCCCCCACGCTGGAGTCACCCCGGCGAACGCCGGGGCCCACCGGTGAACGGCGCGCGTCGGCGGCAGTGGATGCCGGCGTTCGCCGGGATGACCGCACAGGTTTCCCTCCGCCCCAAAAGAAAACGGCCCTCGCGAGGGCCGTTGTTCAAGGGGCATCACCAACCAGTGATCAGGACGTGACCTTCGGCGCCGCCAGCGTCACCGTGGGCAGCACCGGCACGTGCGGCGCGGCGGTGACGGGGTGGGCGACCGGCAGGGTTTCGTTGATCCACTTGCGCACGCGCTCGGCGTCGCCGATGCGGGAGTAGCGGCCGGCGGAGTCGAGGAAGACCATGATGACCTGGCGGCCGGCCAGCTTGGCCTGCATCACGAGGCAGCGGCCCGCTTCAGAGATGTAGCCGGTCTTCTGCAGGCCGATCTCCCACTCGGGGTTCTTCACCAGGCCGTTGGTGTTGTGGTACTGCAGCTGACGCTGGCCCACCGCCACCTGGTACTCGAGGGACGTGGACAGGTCGCGGATGATCTGGTGACCGTGGGCGTGCTTGACCAGCGTGGCCAGGTCACGGGCGCTCGACTGGTTGCGGCTGGACAGGCCGGTGGGCTCGACGTAGCGGGTGTCGCTCATGCCCAGTTCGGCCGCCTTGTGGTTCATGGCGGCCACGAAGGCCGGCAGGCCACCGGGGTAGTAGCGGCCCAGCGCATGGGCGGCGCGGTTCTCGGAGGACATCAGCGCGAGGTGCAGCATCTCCTCGCGGGTGAGCGAGGTGCCGACGGCCAGGCGCGAACGGCTGCCCTTCTCGGTGTCGACGTCGTCCTGCGAGACCGTGAGGATCTCGTCGAGCGGCAGGTGGGCCTCGGTGACCACCACGGCCGTCATCAGCTTCGTGATGGACGCGATGGGCAGCACGGCCTGGGAATTCTTGCTGAACAGGACCTCGTTGGTGTCCTGGTCGAGGACCAGTGCGACGCTGGACTTCAGGTCGAGCGGATCGGTGGTGCCATGCAGGCCCGACAGCTGGCCGAACGACGCGCGGGCCGGTTCGGCGTGGACGACCGCGGTGCGGGACCGCACGGCGACCTGCCGGCCCTTGCGGAGCACGGCGACCGAGCGCTTCGACGCGCTCGTGCGCGCCACGACGGCGCGACCCTTGGCCGACGGCGCGGCCTTGGCGGAGACAGCGGGCTTCTTCTTGACGGGATGCGACTTCGACGCAGCTGCCCCGGCCGCAAGCGGAACGGAGACAGTCACGACCAGCACCATCAGCGCACGCAGAAGACCGGAAACAGAATTTGGCGTAAATCGCAACACAACAACCCCTTCACGCTCGATGCACCAAGTGTAGGCGAAAGAAAAAAAGCGCACAAGATCAGAAACTTACGTGCCTTTCCTCAAGCCAACCCTGATGGTGTCAGGGTCTGTGACGAAATGTACCCGGGTTCACCCCTGGGCCGCAACGCGCTCGTTCTTGCTGTGCAGTTTGTTCAACGCCGAGAGGTACGCCTTGGCGGATGCCACCACGATGTCGGGGTCAGCCCCCACACCGTTGACGACCCGTCCTCCATGTTGAAGACGAACCGTCACCTCACCCTGCGATTCTGTGCTTCCCGACGTGATCGCATTCACGGAATAGAGCAGCATTTCCGCGCCAGATTTCACTTGAGACTCGATGGCCTTCAGGCTGGCGTCGACCGGGCCGTTGCCGTCGCTTTCGGTGTGGAACTCCTCGGAGCCCGCGGCGAACGCCACCTTCGCGAACGGCCGCTCGCCCATTTCCGAGCGCTGCGACAGCGACAGCAGGCGGTAGTGCTCCTGCTCGGCCGTGACGGACTCGTCCATCACCAGGGCCACGATGTCCTCGTCGAAGATGTCGCTCTTGCGGTCCGCCAGCTCCTTGAACTTCGCGAACGCCGCATTGATCTCGGCTTCCGATTCGAGCGAGATGCCCAGCTCCTGCAGGCGCTGCTTGAAGGCGTTGCGGCCCGACAGCTTGCCCAGCACGATCTTGTTGGCCGACCAGCCCACGTCTTCCGCGCGCATGATCTCGTAGGTGTCGCGCGCCTTCAGCACGCCGTCCTGGTGGATGCCCGAGGCGTGCGCGAACGCATTGGCGCCCACCACGGCCTTGTTCGGCTGCACCACGAAGCCGGTGGTCTGCGACACGAGGCGCGAGGCCGGCACGATCTGCGAGGGGTCGATGCCCAGCTCCAGGCCGAAGTAGTCCTTGCGCGTCTTGACGGCCATCACGACTTCTTCCAGCGAGCAGTTGCCCGCCCGTTCGCCGAGGCCGTTGATGGTGCACTCGATCTGGCGAGCGCCGCCGATCTTCACGCCGGCCAGGGAGTTGGCGACCGCCATGCCCAGGTCGTTGTGGCAGTGCACCGACCAGATCGCCTTGTCGGAGTTCGGGATGCGCGTGCGCAGGTCGAGGATGAACTGGCCGTACAGCTCCGGCACCGCGTAGCCCACGGTGTCGGGGATGTTCAGCGTGGTCGCGCCGGCGTCGATCACGGCCTCCAGCACGCGGCACAGGAAGTCCGGGTCGGAGCGGTAGCCGTCCTCCGGGGAGAACTCGACGTCGCCCGTCAGGTTGCGTGCGAACGCGACCGACAGCTTGGCCTGCTCGAACACCTGGTCGGGTGTCATGCGCAGCTTCTTTTCCATGTGCAGCGCACTGGTCGCCAGGAAGAGGTGGATGCGCGTGGACGCCCCACCCTTCAGCGCCTCGGCCGCGCGCGAGATGTCGCGGTCGTTGGCACGCGCCAGCGAACAGACGGTGCTGTCCTTGATGGCGTTGGCGATGGCCCGCACCGCCTCGAAGTCACCGTTGGACGAGGCGGCGAAACCGGCCTCGATCACGTCGACCTTCAGGCGTTCGAGCTGGCGCGCGATGCGCAGCTTCTCGTCCTTGGTCATCGAGGCGCCGGGAGACTGCTCGCCGTCGCGGAGCGTGGTGTCGAAGATGATGAGTTTGTCGGCCATGGTGAAGCTCCTGTTTTTCTGAATGCGATGCGGGCAGCCCGAAGGCGAATCTTAGGCCACGGAAGCGACCGCTGCCGGCGCTGCGGCTTGCCGCTTCGCGCGCACCACGCCCGACAGGATCGCCTTCATCGACGCGGAGACGATGTCCGAGTCGATGCCGACGCCGAAGAGGCTGGTGGCGTCGTCGATGCGCAGCTCGAGGTAGGCGACCGCGCGGGCGTCCGCGCCGCTGCCGATGGCGTGCTCGTGGTAGTCGAGCACGCGCACAGCGTGGCCGTGTGCATGCAGCGCCGCGACGAACGCGTCGATGGGGCCGGATCCGGCGCCCTTCACGCTCATCTGGCGGCCGCCCGCCGACACATCGGCCTCGAGCGACACGACACCCTGCTCGCGCGTGGTGATGACCGGGTGGGCCACCGACACCTCGTGGATGCCGTACTCGCGCTCGAAGATGCCCCAGATGTCGGCGGCGCTCTGCTCCTTGCCGGTGTCGTCCATCACGCCCTGCACCACCTGGCTGAACTCGATCTGCAGGCGGCGCGGGAGTTCGATACCGTACTCGGTCTCGAGCAGGTACGCGATGCCGCCCTTGCCCGACTGGCTGTTCACGCGGATCACCGCGTCGTAGCTGCGGCCGAGGTCCTTCGGGTCGATGGGGAGGTACGGGATGTCCCAGACGTCACCGGGCTTCGCGACGGCGAAGGCCTTCTTGATGGCGTCCTGGTGCGAGCCCGAGAACGACGTGTAGACGAGGTCGCCGACGTACGGATGGCGCGGGTGCACGGGCAGCTGGTTGCAGTGCTCGACGCAGCGGCGCACCTCGTCGATGTCCGAGAAGTCGAGGTTCGGCGCGATGCCCTGCGTGTAGAGGTTCAGCGCGACGTTGACGAGGTCGAGGTTGCCGGTGCGCTCGCCGTTGCCGAAGAGGCAGCCCTCGAGGCGGTCGGCGCCGGCCAGCAGCGCGAGTTCGCCGGTGGCGGTGCCCGTGCCGCGGTCGTTGTGCGGGTGGACCGACAGCACGATGCTGTCGCGGCGGGCCATGTGGCGGTGCATCCATTCGATCATGTCGGCGAACACGTTGGGCGTGCAGCGCTCGATGGTGGTGGGCAGGTTGACGATGCACTTGCGCTCGGGCGTGGGCGCCCAGACCTCGGTGACGGCATCGACGATGCGCAGCGCGAACGGGAGTTCGGTGTCCGAGAAGGTCTCGGGCGAATATTCGAAGCGCCAGTCGGTGCCCGGCTGTCCGTCGGCGAGTTGCTTGAAGAGCTTCGCGTGGGTCACGGCCAGATCGACGACGCCGTCCTGGTCGAGGCCCAGCACCACGTTGCGCATCACCGGCGCGGTGGCGTTGTAGAGGTGCACGATGGCGCGCGGCACGCCCTGCAGCGCCTCGAACGTGCGGCGGATCAGCGGCTCGCGGGCCTGCGTGAGCACCTGGATCGTCACGTCGTCGGGGATGCGCTTCTCTTCGATGAGCTGGCGCAGGAAGTCGAACTCGGTCTGCGACGCCGACGGGAAGCCGACCTCGATCTCCTTGAAGCCGATCTTCACGAGCATCTCGAACATGCGCAGCTTGCGCGGCAGGTCCATCGGTTCGATGAGGGCCTGGTTGCCGTCGCGCAGGTCGGTGCTCAGCCAGATCGGCGCGGCCGTCAGTTCGGCGTCCGGCCAGCGGCGGTCGGCGAGCTTGATGGCGGCGAAGGGGCGGTATTTCTGCTGCGGTTGCTTCAACATGGGATGCTCCTGGAGGGGTTCAGGGTGGCAACCAGCGCAGGCAGGGAGGGGAGAAAAGCAAAACGGCCCAATGCTGGTTGCATGCGGGCCGTTTGAGACGAAAGAAACGAAAAGACGTGACTGGTCAGCGGACCCGGAGGTGGCCTAGACCTAGCAGCGAAAGTGCGTTGAACGACGTCATGGCAGCGAATATAGCACTTGTCGCGCGGCCGTGGTGTGGGGATTCACACGGACCGCCGGCGCATCAGCGGTGCAGGCCCTCTTCGTCGGGTTCGTCGGTGGACGTGGCGATCACGCTGACCGGCCGCCCCTTCGCCCGCTTCCAGCCGTACACGCCGTAGCCCGACGTGCCGTAGATGCAGAACAGCCCGAACAGCACGATGGGCGGATGCAGCGTGATCAGCGCGATGGCCAGCGCGATGGCCACGATCACGATGAACGGCACCGAGCGCTTGAAGCTCACGTCCTTGAAGCTGTAGAACGGCACGTTCGTCACCATCGTGAGGCCGGCGTACAGCGTGAAGGCGAAGGCCGTCCACGACAGCCACAGCGGGAACAGGAAGCTGTTCTCGCGGCCGCCCTGGAAGCCGAACGAGTCCATGACCCAGATGAAGCCCATCACCAGCGCCGCGGCGGCGGGGCTCGGCAGGCCCTGGAAGAAGCGCTTGTCGACGACGGCGAGGTTCGTGTTGAAGCGCGCGAGGCGCAGCGCGGCGCAGGCGCAGTAGACGAACGCGGCGATCCAGCCGAGCTTGCCGAGGTCGGTCAGGGCCCACTCGTAGACGATCAGCGCGGGCGCGGCGCCGAACGACACCATGTCGGAGAGGCTGTCCATCTGCTCGCCGAACGTGCTCTGCGTGTTGGTCATGCGGGCCACGCGGCCGTCGAGGCTGTCGAGCACCATCGCGCAGAACACGCCGATGGCCGCCTGTTCGAAGCGGCCGTTCATGGCCATCACGATCGCATAGAACCCGCCGAAGAGGGCCGCCACCGTGAACAGGTTCGGGAGGATGTAGATGCCCTTGCGGCGCGGACGCGCCGGGGCGTCGTCGACCTCCAGCGTGGGGTTTTCGCCGTCGTGCATCGGGGGGACCGGGGAAGCGGGGGAATTCATCGGAGCGAGAGGATAACGCAGCGCCAAACAAAAAAGCCGCAAGGTTTCCCTTGCGGCCATCGATCGCGGCTCTTGGGGTGCAAAGCCGCACGAAGCGGCTTTGCAGAGACGATCAGTTCTTGCTCTGATCGACCAGGCGGTTCTTCTTGATCCAGGGCATCATCGCGCGGAGTTGCTCGCCGACCTGTTCGATCGGGTGCTCGGCCGTCAGGCGGCGGCGCGACAGCAGCGTCGGGGCACCGGCCTTGTTCTCGAGGATGAAGCTCTTGGCGTACTCGCCGGTCTGGATGTCCTTGAGCACCGCGCGCATCGCGTTCTTGGTGTCTTCGGTCACGACACGCGGACCCGTCACGTACTCGCCGTACTCGGCGTTGTTCGAGATCGAGTAGTTCATGTTCGCGATGCCGCCTTCGTAGATCAGGTCGACGATGAGCTTGAGCTCGTGCAGGCACTCGAAGTACGCCATTTCGGGCGCGTAACCGGCTTCGGTCAGCGTCTCGAAACCAGCCTTGATCAGCTCGACGGCGCCGCCGCACAGCACGGCTTGTTCGCCGAACAGGTCGGTTTCGGTTTCTTCGCGGAAGTTGGTCTCGATGATGCCGGCCTTGCCGCCGCCGTTGGCAGCCGCGTAGCTCAAGGCCAGGTCACGCGCCTTGCCGGTCTTGTCGGCGTAGACGGCGATCAGGTGGGGCACGCCGCCACCTTGCGAGTAGGTGCCGCGCACCGTGTGGCCCGGGGCCTTCGGGGCGACCATCCACACGTCCAGGTCGGCACGGGGAGCCACTTGGCCGTAGTGCACGTTGAAGCCGTGAGCGAAGGCGAGCGAGGCGCCCTGCTTGATGTTCGGCTCGACTTCTTCCTTGTAGACGGCGGCGATCTGCTCGTCCGGCAGCAGGATCATGACGACGTCGGCCGACTTCACGGCGTCGGCGATCTCGGCGACCTTCAGGCCGGCCTTCTCGGCCTTGCCCCACGACGCGCCGGACTTGCGCACGCCGACGGTGACCTTCACGCCGCTGTCGTTCAGGTTCTGGGCGTGGGCGTGGCCTTGCGAGCCGTAGCCGATGATCGTGACGTTCTTGCCCTTGATGAGGCTGAGGTCGGCGTCCTTGTCGTAATAAACCTTCATGTATCGCTCCTAAAAATCAGTTCAAGTAATAGCGGGTCGGGGGTGGATCAGACGCGCAGGATGCGCTCGCCGCGACCGATCCCGCTGGCGCCGGTACGCACGGTTTCAAGAATGGCGGTGCGGTCGATGGCCTCGAGGAAGGCATCGAGCTTGCTGGAATCGCCGGTGAGTTCAATGGTGTAGCTCTTCTCGGTCACATCGATGATGCGGCCACGGAAGATGTCGGACATGCGCTTCATCTCCTCGCGCTCCTTCCCCACCGCTCGCACCTTGATGAGCATGAGTTCACGCTCCGTGAAGCTGCCTTCGGTGAGGTCCACCACCTTGACCACTTCGATGAGCCGGTTCAAGTGCTTGGTGATCTGTTCGATGACGTCGTCGGACCCGGTGGTCACGATGGTCATGCGCGAAAGCGACGCGTCTTCCGTGGGGGCGACGGTCAGGCTCTCGATGTTGTAGCCGCGGGCGGAAAAGAGGGCCACCACGCGCGACAGCGCGCCGGGCTCGTTCTCGAGCAGCAGGGCAATGATGTGTTTCATGGTCTCGTGTCACCGCGCTCTTCACGCCGCTGGCGGTAACCAGCGGCGCTTGGCCACGATGTTCCAGATGAAGTGTTGGGAAGTGGGTCGAAACGTTCGACGCGTTCCGCGTGCGTTCGGGCGGGAGGTTGTGCCAACCCGCCCCTGGCGCGCGTTCAGCGGGTCACAGGTCTTCGGACCCCAGCAGCATTTCGGTGATGCCCTTGCCGGCCTGCACCATGGGCCAGACGTTCTCGCCCGGATCGGTGCGGATGTCGAGGAACACGGTGCGGTCCTTCAGGCGGATGGCTTCCTTCAGGGCGCCTTCCACGTCGGAGGGCTTCTCGATCTTCAGGCCCACGTGGCCATAGGCCTCGGCGAGCTTGACGAAGTCGGGGAGCGCTTCCATGTAGCTGTGCGAGTACCGCTTGCCGTAGTCGAGCTCCTGCCACTGCCGCACCATGCCCAGGTAGCGGTTGTTCAGCGAGATGATCTTGACCGGCGTCTTGTACTGGAAGCAGGTGGACAGCTCCTGGATGCACATCTGGATCGAGCCTTCGCCGGTGATGCAGAACACATCGGCGTCGGGCTTGGCCAGCTTGATGCCCATGGCGTACGGCAGGCCCACGCCCATCGTGCCCAGGCCGCCGGAGTTGATCCAGCGGCGCGGCTCGTCGAAGCGGTAGTACTGCGCGGCCCACATCTGGTGCTGGCCCACGTCGGACGTGATGTAGGTGTCACCGTCCTTCGTGAGGCGCCAGAGGGTGTCGATCACGCTCTGCGGCTTGATGACCTCGGTGCTGTTCTTGAAGACCAGGCACTCGCGCTTGCGCCACTCGGCGATCTGGTTCCACCAGGCGTTCAGCGCGTTGGCATCGGGCTTGGCCTGGGCTTCCTTGATCTGGGCGATCAGCTCCTGCAGCACGTCCTTCACGTCGCCCACGATGGGGATGTCGACCTTGACGCGCTTCGAGATCGACGAGGGGTCGATGTCGATGTGGACGATCTTGCGCTCGACCGAGGCGAAGTGCTTCGGGTTGCCGATCACGCGGTCGTCGAACCGGGCGCCCACGGCCAGCAGGACGTCGCAGTTCTGCATCGTCATGTTGGCTTCGTACGTGCCGTGCATGCCCAGCATGCCGAGGAACTTCGGGTCCGACGACGGGTAGGCGCCGAGGCCCATCAGCGTGTTGGTGACCGGGAAGCCCAGCAGGTTGACCAGCTCGCGCAGTTCGGCCGACGCGTTGCCGAGGATGACGCCGCCGCCGGTGTAGATGTACGGGCGCTTCGCCGCCAGCAGCAGCTGCACGGCCTTGCGGATCTGGCCGCCGTGGCCCTTGCGCACCGGGTTGTACGACCGCATCTCCACCGAGGCCGGGTAGTGGAACGGCGTGGTGTGGAGAGAGACGTCCTTCGGGATGTCGACCACGACGGGGCCGGGCCGGCCGGTGCGGGCGATGTGGAAGGCCTTCTTCAGCGTGGCGGCCAGGTCGCGCACGTCCTTCACGAGGAAGTTGTGCTTGACGATCGGGCGGGTGATGCCGACGGTGTCGCACTCCTGGAAGGCGTCGAGGCCGATGGCGGCCGTCGGGACCTGCCCGGTGATGATCACCATCGGGATGGAGTCCATGTACGCCGTGGCGATGCCGGTGATGGCATTGGTGACGCCCGGGCCGGACGTGACCAGGGCGACGCCGACGTCACCCGTGGCACGGGCGTAGCCGTCGGCCGCGTGGACGGCGGCCTGCTCGTGGCGCACCAGCACGTGGTGGATGGTGTCCTGCTTGTAGAGGGCGTCGTAGATGTAGAGAACCGCACCGCCGGGGTAGCCCCAGAGGTACTTGACGCCTTCAGCCTGGAGGCACTTGACGAGGATCTCGGACCCGTTCGGATCGGTGGAGGGGGAAGTGTTGGCCGCGGGGGCCGGCGCCGAAGCGGCGCGCTTTTCTGTGGCAGACATGTCCATTTCGAACCTTTGTGAATTTCTCTGACGAAAAACCATCGGTGCACCTCTCCTCGCCTTCGTGGGGCGGGTGTGGTGCCTGCTGAATCCAAAACAGGGCGCCCGGGTCGGGTGCCCAATCGAGATCTAACTGTTGTGCAAGGATGGGATTATGGCATCGGATTGACACACCAGTCACATACCCGACCGGCACGGGAGCGCCCGAATGCGATAATCCGCCCCGTTTCCGACCCTGCCTGATTTCCCTCGGGCGCATCTCCTTGGCATCCGACAAAGAACTGTCCGATTTCCTGAAAAGCGTCGAACGGCGCGCGTTCAAGCGCGTGGTCTACGCCGTGCGGGACGACGATGCCGCCCTCGACATCGTCCAGGACGCCATGATCCGCGTCGCGGAGAAGTACTGCGACCGCCCGGCCGCGGAACTCCCGCTCGTCTTCCAGCGCATCCTCTCCAACGCCACCATGGACTGGTTCCGGCGCCAGAAGGTGCGCGGCGCCCTCTTCCGGAACTTTTCCGACTTCGAGTCGTCGAGTGACGACGCCGACTTCGACCTGCTCGAAACCCTCGCCGGCCAGAACGGGGATTCCGTGACGGAAAGTGCCGCAGACTCCGTCTCACGGGCTCAGATCCTGCTTTTGATCGACGGCGAGGTGCAACGTCTCCCAGCGCGTCAACGGGAAGCCTTTTTGCTTCGTTACTGGGAGGAACTCGATGTCGCCGAGACGGCGGCGGTGATGGGCTGCTCGGAAGGAAGCGTGAAGACGCACTGCTCCCGGGCCGTCCATGCGCTGGCAGCGAGCTTGAAGACCAAGGGAATCACGCTATGAACAACCACCGCCCCGGCCCCACCCCGAACCTCGACGCCCTCGAGGCCCGCTTCGCCCTCCGCGCCACCGCCCGCCTGACCGAGCAGGCCGACGCCCTGCCCCAGGACATCACCGAGCGCCTGCGCGTCGCCCGCGAGCAGGCGGTGCAGCGCGCCCGCGCCCTGCGCACGCAGACGGCCGTGGCCACCGCCCCCTCGCAGGCCGGTCCGGTGCTCACCTGGCCGGGCGCCGGATCCGACTCGGGCGGCGGTTGGTGGGTCAAGCTCGGCGCCATCCTGCCGCTCGTGGCCCTCGTGGCCGGCCTCGTGCTGATCCAGGACTGGCACGGCAGCAACCAGATTTCCGCGGCCGCCGAGATCGACGCCTCGCTGCTCGCCGACGACCTGCCCCCGTCCGCCTACAGCGACCCGGGTTTCCTGGAGTTCCTCAAGTCCCCGCAAGATTGATTTGTCCCGCCTGACCGATCGGATCCGAACCGTGCCTGTTTCCCGCTCCGTCCTCTCGTGGTGCCTCGCGTGTGCGCTCGCGGGCGCGGCCGGCTTCGCCGCGCACGCGCAGACGGGCGGCTCGCCCCGCGCTTCCGCCAACGCGGGCGAGGGACGCTCCTGGAACTCGCTGACCCCGGCGCAGCAGAACGCCCTGCGTCCGCTCCAGAAGGAATGGAATTCGATCGAGGCGAACCGCAAGACCAAGTGGATCGAGGTGGCCGACAAGCTGCCGTCGATGCACCCCGAGGAGCGCGAGCGCATCCAGGCCCGCATGACCGACTGGGCCAACATGACGCCGGCCCAGCGCGGCCAGGCGCGGCTGAACTACAAGGAAGCCCAGCGCCTTCCGGCCGAGGACCGCAAGGCCCGCTGGGAGGCCTACCAGTCGCTGTCGTCCGACCAGCAGCGTGACCTGGCCGCCCGCGCCGCCCCGGCCAGCAGCCCTGCCCGCCGCCCGCGCCGCGACGAGCCGGCCGCGAAGTCCAACGTCGTCCCGAACACCGCCTACGCCCAGCGGCCGGCCGCCATCGCCCCGTCGATCGCCCAGGCCCAGCCCGGCGCCACCACGAACCTCGTGACCAAGCGCCCCGCCCCGCCGGTCCACCAGCAGCCCGGCCTGCCCAAGATTCCGGCCGGCGCCTCGTTCGTCGACAGCAAGACGCTGCTGCCGAAACGCGGCGCCCAGGCCGCGGCCACGCGCACCGCGTCGGCCGCCTCCGCCCCCATCGTGCTCGACCGCCCATGACGGCCCCGGCGGCCGCCGGCCCGTTCCCGTTCAAGACGCCCAGCGTGCGTCGGCGCTTCGCTTCGGTCGTGTACGAACTGCTGGTGATGTTCGGCGTCGGGCTCATCTGCGGCGCCATCGGCGCCGGCCTGCTCGCCATCGCGGGGCGCCCGCAGGACACCCTCTCCGAGTTCATCGCGTTCGGCGTCTACGGCGTCTACTTCACGTGGTTCTGGAGCCGCCACGGGCAGACTCTGCCCATGAAGACCTGGCACATCAAGATCGTCGACACGCTCGGCCAGCCCATCTCCCGCACCCGCGCGGCCGCCCGCTACCTGGTCGCCACGCTGTGGGTCGCGCCCCCGGCCCTGCTGTGGCACGGCGAACACCGCCTCTGGGTCATCGGCGCGTGGGGCGTCCTGTACGGGCTCTCGGCCCTCCTGCTGCCGCAGCGCCAGTTCCTCCACGACCTGATCTCGGGCACGCGCCTGATCGACGTCAAACCCGCCGTGCCCCAACCGTCGACGCGCTGACACGCGCGCGAGGCACAATCGCCCGCCATGACCAATCCCTACAAGGGACGCCTCGGTTTCGACCGGATCGTCCACGCCATCGGTTACTCGTTCGACGGCCTGAAGTCGGCCTACCAGGGCGAAAGCGCCTTCCGCCAGGAAACCTGGGCCGCCGTGGTGCTCGTGCCCATCGCGCTGTGGCTCGGCCCCACCTGGCTCGAGAAGCTGCTGCTGATCGGCGCGATCGTCTTCGTGATGATCGTCGAGCTGCTGAACTCCGGCATCGAGGCGGCCATCGACCGCATCTCGTTCGACCGCCACGAACTGTCGAAGCGGGCGAAGGACCAGGCGAGCGCCGCGGTGTTCCTGTCCGTCTTGCTCGCGAGCGCGACGTGGCTCACCATCATCTGGCAACGATTCTTCGCCTGAGGAGGCGACCGACCATGCGCACCCTCTGTGTGTACTGCGGTTCCAGTCCGGGCACCGACCCGGCCTTCGCCGAGGCCGCCCGCGCCGTCGGCACCCTGATCGGCCGCGAGGGCTGGCAGCTGGTGTACGGCGGCGGCCGGGCGGGCCTGATGGGCATCGTGGCCGACGCGGCCCTGGCCGCCGGCGCCCCGGTGGTGGGTGTGATCCCCGAAAGCCTGATGGCACGCGAACTGGGCCACCCGGGCCTCACCGAGCTGCACGTCGTCGAGACCATGCACCAGCGCAAGACGATGATGGCCGAGCGGGCCGACGCCTTCGTCGCCCTGCCCGGCGGCATCGGCACGTTCGAGGAGCTGTTCGAGGTGTGGACATGGCGCCAGCTGGGCTATCACGACAAGCCCGTGGGCCTGCTGAACGTGGCGGGCTACTACGACGCGCTGCTCGCCTTCCTCGACCAGGCCACCGACAAGGGCTTCATGCGCGCCGCCCAGCACGAGCTGCTGCAGGTGCACACCGACCCGCGCACGCTGCTGTCGCGCCTGGGCGTGCTGGCCGACGGCGCCACCGCCCCCGACGACTACCGCCTCATCTGACCGCACCATGAAAAAGGCCCGCGTGACGCGGGCCATGTCGACAGCGGGGAACGGGGATCAGACCGCCGCTTCGTCCGTCTCGCCGGTGCGGATGCGCACGACCTGCTCCACCGCCGTGACGAAGATCTTGCCGTCGCCGATCTTGCCGGTCTTGGCGGCCTTCACGACGGCCTCGATGCAGCGGTCCACGTCGCCGTCCTTCACGACGACCTCGACCTTCACCTTCGGGAGGAAGTCGACCACGTACTCGGCGCCACGGTACAGCTCCGTGTGGCCCTTCTGGCGGCCGAAGCCCTTCACCTCGGTGACCGTCAGCCCGGTGACCCCGACTTCCGCCAGCGCCTCGCGCACTTCTTCGAGCTTGAACGGTTTCACGATCGCGGTGATTTGTTTCATAGGGTCTCCAGAACTGATGGATCTGATGGGAATGGCCTAGTTTAAGCGCGGAAGCCAGAGGTGATGGGATAGCGCCAATCTCGCCCGAACGCGCGGTGGGTGATTCGGATCCCCACCGGCGCCTGGCGGCGCTTGTACTCGTTGATCTTGATGAGGCGCGTGACCCGCTCGACGTCGGCCGGCGAGAAGCCCGCGGCGACGATCTCGTCGATGGACTGGTCGTCCTCCATGTAGCGCTGGAGGATGGCGTCGAGCACCTCGTACGGCGGCAGGCTGTCCTGGTCCTTCTGGTCGGGGCGCAGCTCGGCCGACGGCGGGCGCGTGATGATGCGCTCGGGGATGACCTCGCGGCCCTGCGCGTTCTTCCAGTTCGCGAGGCGGTACACGAGGGTCTTGGCCACGTCCTTGATGACCGCGAAGCCGCCGGCCATGTCGCCGTACAGCGTGCAGTAGCCCGTGGCCATCTCGCTCTTGTTGCCGGTGGTGAGCACGATGCTGCCGAACTTGTTCGACAGCGCCATCAGCAGCGTGCCGCGGATACGGGCCTGGATGTTCTCCTCCGTCGCGTCCTCGGCGCGTCCCGCGAACTCGGTCGCGAGGCTGCGCTTGAAGGATTCGAACTCCGGCACGATCGAGATCTCGTCGTAGCGCACGCCCAGGCGCTCGGCCATGTCGCGCGCGTCGATCCACGAGATGTCGGCGGTGTACGGCGACGGCATCATCACGGTGCGCACCTTGTCCGCACCGATGGCGTCCACCGCCACCGCGAGCACCAGGGCCGAGTCGATGCCGCCGCTCAGGCCGATGATGGCGCCGGGGAAACCGTTCTTGCCGATGTAGTCGCGCACGCCGGTGACCAGCGCGCCCCAGGCCTGGGCCTCGAGCGACGGCACCTCGGCCACGTCGCCGCGCACCGAGCCACCCGACACCTCGACGATCGTCAGCGCCTCCTCGAACATGGGCGACCGCGCCGCGATGGCGCCCGTGGCGTCCACGGCGAACGAGGCGCCGTCGAACACCACCTCGTCCTGCCCGCCGGTGAGGTGGGCGTACAGCACGGGCAGGCCGGTGTCGCGCGCGCGCTCGGCCATGCGGGCCTCGCGCTCGGCCACCTTGCCCAGGTGGAACGGCGAGGCGTTCAGCACGCACAGCACGTCGGCGCCGGCCGCCTTCGCGAGGCGGGCGGGTTCCTCGTACCAGGCGTCCTCGCAGATGTTCAAACCGAATGTCACGCCATTCGATTCGAACACCACGGCCCCGAGGCCCGCGTCGCGGCCCGAGACGAAGTAGCGTCGTTCGTCGAACACCTGGTAGTTCGGCAGCTCGCGCTTGGCGTAGGTGGCGGTGACGCGCCCCTCGACCAGCACGGAAGCGGCGTTGAGGCGGTTGGGCTCGGACTGCGAGCGCGTGCGCAGCCCCCCCTGGTCCGCGACCTGCGGGTGGCCGACGACCACCGACAATCCCGGCAAATCGGCGAGGGCCGAAGCGCAATCGGCCAGAGCCTGCGAACATGCCTGCAGGAACGCGGGGCGCATCAGCAGGTCCTCGGGCGGATAACCGCACAGGCTCAACTCGGGCGTGAGCACCACCCGGGCCCCCTGCGCGTACGCCCGCCGCGAAAAATCGACGATCTTGCGCGCGTTGCCCGCGAGGTCGCCCACGGTGGCGTTGATCTGTGCGAGAGCGACCTTGACGCTGGAATTGGAAGGCATATGGATCGAAAAGACGGCTCGGAAGATTATGTCATCCGGGTGATCGGCAGCCCGGCGGAGGTGGACGCCGCGGCCTGGGACCGGCTGGTGGAAGGGCAACCGTCGGCCGGCCCGTTCATGCGCCACGCGTACCTGCTGGCCCTGCACGAATCGGGCAGCGCCACCGACGACACCGGCTGGACCCCGGCCTTCCTCACCGTGACGAGCGAGGGCGAACTCGTCGCGGCTTGCCCCCTCTACGTCAAGGACCATTCCTACGGCGAGTACGTGTTCGACTGGGCCTGGGCCGATGCCTACCACCGCCACGGCCTGAAGTACTACCCGAAGCTGCTGTCGGCCGTGCCCTTCACGCCGGTGCCCGGCCCCCGCCTGCTCGCGCGCGACGCGCAGGCCCGCATCGCGCTGCTGGAAGGCATGACGCAGTTCGCACGGCAGGCCGACCTGTCATCGGCCCACGTGCTGTTCCTCGACGAGGCCGACCAGGCCGCGGCCCGCACCGCGGGCTGGCTGATGCGCAGCACCGTGCAGTTCCACTGGACCCAGCGCGAGCCCGAGCCGTACGCCGATTTCGCCGACTTCCTCGCCCATCTCAACCGGGACAAGCGCAAGAAGATCCAGCAGGAGCGCCGCCGCGTGCAGGAGTCCGGCGTCACGTTCACCACGCACGAAGGCGAGGCCATCGGCACCGAGCTGTGGGATTTCTTCTACCGGTGCTACGGCCAGACGTACGCCGAGCACCGCTCCACGCCATACCTCAGCCGGGACTTCTTCGCCCGCATGCAGGCCACGATGCCGGCCCACTGGCTGATGTTCGTGGCCTGGCGCGATGGCCGCCGCGTGGCGGCCTCGCTGATCGCCATCGACCCCGGGCGCGGCAACGCGTTCGGGCGGTACTGGGGCGCGGTCGAGCACATTCCCAACCTGCACTTCGAAGCCTGCTACTACCAGCCGCTCGCCTGGTGCATCGCCCAGGGCTACCGCCGGTTCGAGGGCGGCGCGCAGGGCGAACACAAGATGGCGCGCGGGCTGCTGCCGGTGCAGACCTGGTCGGCCCACTGGCTCGCCCACCCGCAGTTCTCGCAGGCCGTCGCCGATCACCTCGCCCGCGAGGGCGAGGGGGTGGCGAACTACCTGGGCGAACTGGGCGAGCGGCGGCCGTTCAAGGCTTCTTGAAGTCGCCCGCGAACACCTTCACGAGGTCCTCGGGCTTCACGTAGCGGCGCAGCGCGTCGTTGACCTGCTGCAGCGTCAGCTTCGACAGCGCGTCGTCCACCTTCTGCGACACCTCGAACGTGCGGCCCAGGTGCAGGTTGCTCGCGAGCGTGGACGCGAGCACGCCGTCCTGCGCGCGCGACAGGCGGCGGAACGACAGCAGGCCGTTCTTGCCTTCCGACAGTTCCTGCGCCGTGAAGCCGTCTTTCAGCGCCTTCGCCAGTTCGTCGTTGAACGAAGCCTCCACCTTCGGCTGGTTCCCCGGCGCGAAGATGGCCGAGGCCGTCCACGCCGAGTTGGGCTCCTGCGTGTTCCAGCTGACGCCGGTGCGCACGTCGTACGACAGGCCCTCGGTCTCGCGAATGCGCTTCCACAGCCGCGAGTTGCCGCCGCCGCCCAGCAGGTAGTTCGCCATCGACAGCGCCGGGTAGTCGGCGTCCGTGTCGGTCAGCGGCACCTCGAGGCGGGCAAGGAAGTTGGCGTTCTGCTTGTCGGGCGTGGCCACCATGAAGCGTTCGGGCTTGATGGGCACGATGGGGTCCGGCACGCGGGTGTACGGCTCGCCGCCGCGCCAGTCGCCGAAGCCGGCCTGCAGCGCGGCCTTCAGCGCCGGCACGTCGATGTCGCCCGCGGCGCCGAACTCGGCGCGCTGCAGGCCGTAGAAGCGCTGGTGGAAGGCCTTCACCTTCTCGTTCGTGATGCCCTGGATGTCCTGCACCATCTCGTCGAACGTGCGGGCGTAGCGCACGTCGCCGCGCGGGTACGGGTTGCCGTGGCGGGCGATGGTGTTGGAGGCCAGCGCCCCCGGCTCGCGCCGGTTCTGCTCGATGGACGCGAGCGACTGGCGCTTGAGCTCGTCGAGCGCGTCCTCCGGGAACGCCGGGCGGCGCAGCAGGTCGGCCACGAGCGCCACCGCCTCGGCGAGGTGCTCGCGGCGCGTCTGCAGGCCGATGCTCACCGCACCGCCCGAGCCGCTCACCGAGAGTTCGGTCTTGAGGGCGTCCAGGCGGTCCTGCACCTGCTGGCGGCTCAGCGTGGCCGTGCCCTTGTCGAGCAGCTCGGCCACGAAGGACGGCAGGTCGTTGGTGCCGAAGAGGGTCTTCTCGTCGCCGAAGTGCAGCGTCATCACGGCCCGCACCGCGTTGCCGCGCGAGCCCTTCGGCAGCACGGCCACCTTGAGGTTGCCGACCTCGAAACGTTCGGTGCGGCGGTCGATGTTGGCGGGCGTGGCATCGAACGACTCGACGGCCGCGGCGGCCTGCTGCGGTTTGAACGTCTTCAGCTCGGCCGCGACGTCCACCTTCGCCGGGGCCGGCGCACGCAGCGGCTTTTCGGTGGGCAGGTACAGGCCCAGCGTGCGGTTGCTCGTCACGAGCCGCTCGGTGGCCACGCGCTGCACGTCCTCGCGCTTCAGTGCCTTGACCTGGTCACGCTGCAGGAAGAACAGACGCCAGTCACCCTGGGCCACGCTCTCGCTGAGCGACACGCCCACCTTCTCGGGGTTCGTGAAGGCCTGTTCCCAGTCGTTGAGCCACTTGGCCTGGGCGCGCTTGAACTCCTCGTCGGTGACGGGTTCGGAGGCCACCGACTCCAGCGTCTCGAGCATCGCGGCCCGCGCCTTGTCGACGTCCTGCCCCGGCGCGAGCTGCGCGCCGAACAGCGTGAAGCCCGGCTCGGCCAGGCCCTCGGCGAACGCGTAGGTGGCGGCGGCCAGCTGCTTCTCGGTCAGGCGCTTGTGCAGGCGGCCCGACGGGGTGTCGCCCATCACGAGGTTGAGCAGCTCGACGGCGGCGAAGTCGGGGCTCGGGCCCGGCGGCACGTGGTAGCCGGCGAAGATCAACGGCACGCCGCCCACGCGGCGCAGCGTGACGCTGCGTTCGCCGTCCTGCACCGGGTCGAGCGTGTACTGCACCGGCAGCTTGCGGGTGGGCTTCGGGATGGCACGGAAGTCCGCGGCGATCCAGCGAAGCACCTTCTCGGGGTCGAACTTGCCGGAGACGATGAGCGTCGCGTTGTCGGGCTGGTAGTACGTGCGGTAGAAGGCCTGCAGGCGCGGGATGTCGACGTTCTCGACGTCGGCGCGCGCGCCGATGGTGTTCTTGCCGTAGTTGTGCCACTGGTACATCGTGGCGAGGGTCTTCTCGAAGAGGATGCGCTGCGGGTTGTTCTCGCCCATCTCCATCTCGTTGCGCACCACGGTCATCTCGGTGTCGAGGTCCTTGCGCGCGATGAAGCTGTTGACCATCGCGTCGGCCTGCCAGCCGAGGTACCAGCGCAGGTTGTCCTCGTTGCTGGCGAAGCTCGCGAAGTAGTTGGTGCGGTCGAACCAGGTGCTGCCGTTGGCGGCCAGGCCCCGCTTCGTGAACTCGGCCCACACGGTGGGGTGCTTCTTCGAGCCCTTGAACAGCAGGTGCTCGAGCAGGTGGGCCATGCCGGTCTCGCCGTAGTTCTCCTGGCGCGAGCCCACGTGGTACGTCATGTTGACCGTGGTGGTGGGCTTGGAGTCGTCGGGCACCAGCAGCACCTGCAGGCCGTTGGCCAGCCGGTACTCGGTGATGCCCTCCACCGTCCGGACCTGGCTGACCCCGGCCGGCAGGCCCTGGGCGGAACTCGTTTGGATGAACAGGGCCGCGGTGAGACCGACGGCGACGGACAGGATTCGATGCAGCATGGGCAAGAGAACGCTCCGACGAGGGACGGCCAGTGTAGAGCCCTCCGGATCGCCAGGGTTCCTCGAATGCCCCTGTCTTGACACTTCTTGACAGTCGCATCGTGCGCCCTATGCTCCGCCCCATGACCCCCCTCACCGTCACGCACCACTTCGACGTGCCCGCCGAGCGCGTGTTCGACAGCTGGCTCGACGCCGCGCTCATCGGCCGCTGGATGTTCGGCCCCACCGTGCGCGAGGAGCGCGTCGTGCGGCTGTCGCTCGACCCGAAGGTCGGCGGGCGCTTCTCGTTCGTGGTCGACCGCCACGGGCAACGGGTGGACCACGTCGGCGAGTACCTCGAGATCGACCGGCCGAACCGCCTCGTGTTCACGTGGGGCATCGCGGGCGAAAGCACCTCGCGGGTCACCGTGGCGCTGGCGGGCGACGCCACCGGCTGCGACCTCACCCTCACCCACGAACTGGCCCCGGAATGGGCCGACCACGCCGACCGGACCGAAGCCGGCTGGCGCTTCATGATGGGCACGCTCGACCGCGAGCTGCACCCGTCCGACGGCTGCCTGCACCCGTTCGGCAAGGATGCCGTGCGCATGGAGCGCCTGCTGCCGGGCCCCATCGAACGCGTGTGGGAATTCCTCGTCGACCCCGACAAGCGCGCGCTGTGGCTGGCCGGAGGCCCGATGGAGACCCGCCTGGGCGGCGCCGTGGAGCTGCAGTTCCGCCATGCCGACCTGTCCTCGAAGACCGCACCCGTCCCGGATCGGTACAAGGGCATGGAACACGGCCACGTGCTGCGCGGCGTGATCACCCAGCTCGACCCGCCGCGGCGCCTCGGCTTCACGTGGGGGCTCGGGGCGCAGGGGTCCGAGGTGACCTTCGAGCTGATCCCGCAGGGCACCCTCGTGCGCCTCGTGCTCACGCACGCGAAGCTCGCCGACGAGGAGGAACGCCGCAGCGTCACCGGCGGCTGGCACACCCACGTCGACACCCTGCAGGACCGACTGCACGGCCACGAGCCCGAGGCGTTCTGGGCCCGCCACGCCGCCATCGAGGCGATGTACCGGCAGCGCGAACAGAACGGCTAGCCCATGAAAAAAGCCGCGGCACGCCGCGGCTTTTCGGGAAGCGGGACGCGCGGCCTCAGGCCTTCTGCGCCTTCGCGTAGGCCGCGATGCCGTCGCTGACTTCCTTCTTCGCGGCGTCCGGGCCGTCCCAGCCCGTGACCTTGACCCACTTGCCGGGTTCCAGGTCCTTGTAGTGCTCGAAGAAGTGCTGGATCGTCTTCAGACGCAGCGGGTTCATGTCTTCCGGCTTCTGCCAGTGCGTGTAGATCGGCAGGATCTTGTCGATGGGCACGGCGAGCAGCTTGGCGTCACCGCCGGCCTCGTCTTCCATCTTCAGGATGCCGATGGGACGGCAGGGCACCACGACGCCCGGGAACAGCGGGAACGGCGTGATCACGAGCACGTCGACCGGATCCCCGTCGTCGGACAGCGTCTGGGGGATGTAGCCGTAGTTGCACGGGTAGTGCATCGCGGTGCTCATGAAGCGGTCCACGAACAGGGCCCCGCTCTCCTTGTCCACCTCGTACTTGACGGGGTCGGCGTTCATCGGGATCTCGATGATGACGTTGAACTGGTCGGGCGCTTTGGCCCCGGGGGTCACTTTGTCCAGGCTCATGGTGTGGTCGTCTCGTTGTAAGGCGCGGGGAAACCCGGATTTTATCCGCCCCGGCGGGTCGTTCCCTGACAGTGCCCTTACCGCTGGAAAACACCATGAGGACTTCCGGGCAGGCTTCCCGTAGCATGCCCCGCAACACTCGCCCCGTGCTGGTACCAGGGGCTGCAAGGCATTCCGGTTCCGTTTCACTAGTCCACCCAGACGAAGAAGGAGTCCCCGATGTCCCAACCCCTGGCGCCGAACCTGTTGGCGTACCTCGCGCTGGCCTGCGGAGCGATCGCCGTCCTCTACGGCTTCTTCCAGCGCGGCTGGATCCTCAAGCAGGACCCCGGCAACCCCCGCATGCAGGAGATCGCCAACGCGATCCAGCAGGGTGCCGCCGCCTACCTGGCGCGGCAGTACAAGACGATCGGGCTCGTGGGGGTGGTGCTCGCCATCCTGATCGGTGTCTTCCTCGACCTCGTGACCGCGGGCGGCTTCGTGCTCGGCGCGGTGCTCTCCGGGGCCTGCGGCTTCATCGGCATGAACGTCTCGGTGCGCGCCAACGTGCGCACCGCGCAGGCGGCCACGCAGGGCATCGCGCCCGCGCTGGCCGTCGCGTTCAAGGGCGGCGCCATCACCGGCATGCTGGTGGTGGGGCTCGGCCTGCTCGGCGTGACGCTGTTCTTCCTGTTCCTCACGCGCGGCGGGCCGGTCGCGCCCGAGTTGCTGGCGTCCAGCCTCAAGCCGCTGCTGGGCTTCGCGTTCGGCGCGTCCCTCATCTCCATCTTCGCGCGGCTCGGCGGCGGCATCTTCACGAAGGGTGCCGACGTGGGCGCCGACCTCGTGGGCAAGGTCGAGGCCGGCATCCCCGAGGACGACCCGCGCAACCCCGCCGTGATCGCCGACAACGTGGGCGACAACGTGGGCGACTGCGCCGGCATGGCCGCCGACCTGTTCGAGACCTACGCCGTCACGCTGATCGCCACCATGGCCCTCGGGGCGCTGGTGGTGCCGGCCGCCGCGCTGCAGGCGGTGATGTACCCGCTCGCGCTCGGGGCCTTCTCGATCATCGCGTCCATCATCGGCTGCAGCGTCGTGAAGGCGAGCCCCGGCATGAAGAACGTGATGCCGGCCCTCTACAAGGGCCTGGCGGTGGCGGGCGTGATCTCGCTCGTGGGCTTCTGGTTCATCACGAAGGCCGTGATGCCCGACGCCGCGCTGGGCGACGCCGGCTCGCAGCTGCGCCTGTTCGGCGCCTGCACCGTGGGCCTCGTGCTCACCGCGGCGATGGTGTGGATCACCGAGTTCTACACCGGCACGAACTACTCGCCGGTGCAGCACATCGCGCAGGCGTCCACCACCGGCCACGGCACCAACATCATCGCGGGCCTCGGCGTGTCGATGCGCTCCACCGCGTGGCCCGTGCTGTTCGTCTGCATCGCCATCATCGTGTCGTACCACCTGGCGGGCCTCTACGGCATCGCGGTGGCCGCCACGTCGATGCTGAGCATGGCCGGCATCGTGGTGGCCCTCGACGCCTACGGCCCGATCACCGACAACGCGGGCGGCATCGCCGAGATGGCCGAGCTGCCGGCGTCGGTGCGCGACATCACCGACCCGCTCGACGCGGTGGGCAACACCACGAAGGCCGTGACGAAGGGCTACGCCATCGGCTCGGCCGGCCTCGCCGCCCTCGTGCTGTTCGCCGACTACACGCACGCCCTCACCGCCCGCGGGCTCGTCGTGCGCTTCGACCTGTCCGAGCCCATGGTGATCGTGGGCCTCTTCATCGGCGGCCTGATCCCCTACCTGTTCGGCGCGATGGCGATGGAGGCCGTGGGCCGCGCCGCCGGCGCCGTGGTCGAGGAGGTGCGCCGCCAGTTCCGCGACATCAAGGGCATCATGGACGGCACCGGCAAGCCCGAGTACGGCCGCGCCGTCGACATGCTCACCGGCGCGGCCATCAAGGAGATGGTGGTGCCGAGCCTGCTGCCGGTCGTCGTGCCCATCCTCGTGGGCCTGCTGCTCGGCCCTGCCGCGTTGGGCGGCCTGCTGATGGGCACCATCGTCACGGGCCTCTTCGTCGCCATCTCGATGTGCACGGGCGGCGGCGCCTGGGACAACGCGAAGAAGTACATCGAGGACGGCCACCACGGCGGCAAGGGCTCCGAGGCCCACAAGGCCGCGGTGACCGGCGACACGGTGGGCGACCCCTACAAGGACACGGCCGGCCCGGCGGTGAACCCGTTGATCAAGATCATCAACATCGTGGCGCTGCTGATCGTGCCGCTGCTCCCGGGCGGGCTCACGTCGAAGCCCGGCGTCGGGCAGGTCGACGTGCCGGCCATCCATGCGGTGGCCGCCGCGCCTGCGGTGCCGGCCACCACCCCCTGACCCGCGGCCCCGGGCGCCGTTTCTGAAGGAGGCCTCCGGGCCTCCTTCTGCGTTCCGGGCTCATGGATGAAAAACGCATAAGAAAAGCATCATTCAGTTGTTCCTTCACCATGCCCCCATCGGGATACTGGCACCTGTTCGGAAACCAACAGCAAAAAGGAACCTTCTGATGGCCAGCCTGCGACTCGGCGACACCGCCCCCGATTTCACCCAGCAATCCAGCGCCGGCGAGATCCGTTTCCACGAATGGCTCGGCAGCAGCTGGGGCGTGCTCTTCTCGCACCCGGCCGACTTCACGCCGGTCTGCACCACCGAGCTGGGCCTGACCGCCAAGCTCAAGGACGAATTCGCGAAGCGCAACGTCAAGGCCATCGCGCTGTCGGTCGACCCGCTCGAATCGCATGCGAAGTGGATCGAGGACATCAACACCACGCAGAAGACCGTCGTGGGCTTCCCGATCCTGGCCGACGCCGACCGCAAGGTCGCCGAGCTGTACGACCTGATCCACCCGAACGCCAGCACCACGGCCACCGTGCGCTCGCTGTTCGTGATCGACCCGAACAAGAAGGTGCGCCTGACCATCACGTACCCGGCCAGCACCGGCCGCAACTTCGACGAGATCCTGCGCGTGATCGACTCGCTGCAGCTCACCGACTCGCACAGCGTCGCCACGCCCGGCAACTGGAAGGACGGCGACGACGTGGTCATCGTCCCGTCGATCCAGGACCCCGAGGTCATCAAGCAGAAGTTCCCGAAGGGCTACACGGCCGTCACGCCGTACCTGCGCCTCACGCCGCAACCGAACAAGTAAGACATCACGAGGGCGCATCCAGCGCCCCGCTCCTGCTCTTTTCCGGGCCGGCAACGGCCCGTTTTTACGGGCCGATGCCGGCCCGTCTTTCATCGCCCTGGTCCCGACCCATGAACTTCCAACAACTGCGCTCGGTCCGTGAAGCGGTCCGCTGCGGCTTCAACCTCACCGAAGTCGCCAAGGTGCTGCACACCTCGCAACCCGGCGTGAGCCGGCAGATCCGCGAACTCGAGGAAGAGCTCGGCGTCGACCTGTTCGTGCGTGCCGGCAAACGCCTCACGTCGCTCACCGAGGTGGGCACGCTGATCGTGCCCATCGTGGAGAACATGCTCAACGACGCGGACAACCTGCGCCGCGCGGGCGAGGAGTTCACGAAGCAGGCCAACGGCCGGCTCTCGATCGCCGCCACCCACTCCCAGGCGCGCTACGCGCTTCCGGGCGCCGTGCGCGACTTCCGCCAGCGCTACCCGAACGTCACGCTGAACCTGCACCAGGGCTCGCCCGAGCAGGTCGCCGAGATGCTCATCTCGGGCGAGGCCGACATCGGCATCGCCACCGAGGCGCTGAACAAGTTCGACAACCTCGTCGCCCTGCCCTGCTACCGCTGGACGCACAGCGTGATCGTGCCGCCCGACCACCCGCTGCTCGACGGCCAGCCGCTCACGCTCGAGCGCCTCGCGTCGTTCCCGATCATCACGTACAACGCCGGCTACACGGGCCGCATGCACATCGACGAGGCCTTCGAGTCCGCCGGCCTCTCGCTCGACCTCGTGCTGACCGCGATGGACGCCGACGTGATCAAGACCTATGTCGAGCTGGGCCTGGGCGTGGGCATCGTGGCCTCGATCGCGTTCGACGAAGACCGCGACCGCACGCTGCGCGCCATCGACGCCGGCCACCTGTTCTCGATCAACCTCACGAAGCTCGCGGTGCGCCGCGGCAGCTTCCTGCGCAGCTACGTCTACGACTTCATCGAGACCTTCGCGTCGACGCTGACGCACGACGTGGTGCAGAAGGCGATGGCCACGCGGCCGGGTGAACGCATCGAGCTCTGACGCGTCATTTCCCCAACGAAAAAGGCGGCCCGCGAGGGCCGCCTTTTTCGTTCCCGCCTTGTCATCCCGGCGAACGCCGGGGTGACGGCGTCTTCAGATCAACGCCGCAGGATCCGTCTGCTCGACGACCGGGTTCTGCCCCGCAGAGAACCGCGTGACGCGGCGCGGCAGCAGGTGCACCTGGCTGCCCGTGACGAGGTTCAAGCGGTCGCGCAGCGCGTTGTACTCGCTGCGCGGCATCTCGACGTCGACGTAGCTGCCGTCGTCCACGCGCTTGAACTCGATGCGCGTCTGCGGGCCCACGGTGAGCGCCTGCGACAGCGTGACCGGCAGCGCGCCGTCCTGCGGCGCGGCGAGGATCTCGAGCTCGTGCGGGCGCACGTAGCTCACGTCGCCCGGCTCCACCGCGCCGCCCGGGGCGTGCCCGAAGCGGCCATGGAACAGGTTCACGTCGCCGAGGAACTGCAGCACGAACGGCGTGGCCGGGCGGTCGTACACCTCGTCCGGCGTGCCGTCCTGCTCGATGCGGCCCTTGTTCATCACCACCACGCGGTCGGCCACTTCCATGGCCTCGTCCTGGTCGTGGGTCACGAACACGCTGGTGACATGCACCTCGTCGTGCAGGCGGCGCAGCCAGCGGCGCAGTTCCTTGCGCACCTTCGCGTCGAGCGCGCCGAACGGCTCGTCGAGCAGCAGCACCTTCGGCTCCACCGCGAGCGCGCGTGCGAGCGCGATGCGCTGGCGTTGGCCGCCGGAGAGCTGGTGCGGGAAGCGGTCGGCGATCCAGTCGAGCTGCACGAGCTTGAGCAGGTCCATCACCTTCTCGCGGATCTTCGCCTCGGACGGGCGCGTGGCCTTCGGGCGAACCCGCAGGCCGAACGCGACGTTCTCGAAGATGCTCATGTGCGCGAAGAGCGCGTAGTGCTGGAACACGAAGCCGACGTTGCGGTCGCGCACGTCGTCGTGCGTGGTGTCGGCGCCGTGGAACAGCACCGAGCCGGAGTCGGGACGCTCGAGGCCCGCGATGATGCGCAGCAGCGAGGTCTTGCCCGAGCCCGACGGGCCCAGCAGCGCGACGAGTTCACCCGACGGGATGTCGAGGTTCAGGTTGTCGCAGACGACCGTGGCCCCGAAGCGCTTGTTGAGGTTGCGGATCTGGATGCTCATGAGTGGTTTCCTTGGTTCTCGCTCGCGAGGCGCACTTCGTTCCGGACGCGGCGCTCGACGATGTACTTCAGCGCCATGGTGACGAGGGCGAGGCCGGCCAGCAGCGAGGCCACCGCGAACGACGCCGCGAACTGGTATTCGTTGTAGAGGATCTCGATGTGCAGCGGCATCGTGTTGGTCTGCCCGCGGATGTGGCCGGAGACGACCGACACCGCGCCGAACTCGCCCATCGCACGGGCGTTGCAGAGGATCACGCCGTACAGCAGCGCCCACTTGACGTTGGGCAGCGTGACACGCCAGAACATCTGCCAGCCCGAGGCGCCGAGCACGCGCGCGGCCTCCTCCTGCTCCTGGCCCTGGGCCTGCATCAGCGGGATCAGTTCGCGGGCGATGAACGGGAACGTGACGAACACGGTCGCGAGCACGATGCCCGGCACCGCGAACACGATCTTGAGGTCGTGGTCGCGCAGCCACTCGCCGAGCCAGCCCTGCAGGCCGAACACGAGCATGTAGATCAGGCCCACGATCACCGGCGACACCGAGAACGGCAGGTCGATCAGCGTGAGCAGCACGTTCTTGCCACGGAAGTCGAACTTCGCGATGGCCCAGGCGGCGGCCACGCCGAACACGAGGTTCAGCGGCACCGAGATGGCGGCGGCGATCAGCGTCAGCTTGATGGCGTGCCACGCGTCCGGTTCGACGATGGCCGCGAGGTACACGTCCCAGCCTTTCTTCAGGGCCTCGACGAACACCGCGACGAGCGGCACGAACAGGAACAGCGTCAGGAACACGAGCGCGACGGCGATCAGCGCCCAGCGCACCCAGACGGGTTCGGCGGTGGCGGCGAGCGCGGAGCGGCGCACCTGGCCACCCGGGGTGGTGGTGGGCACCGGGGCGGTGGTGGAATTCAATGCAGTCATGGGATCAGCCCCCCTGGCGCTTGCGCGCCCAGGCCTGGATCAGGTTGATGGCCAGCAGCATCACGAACGACACCACCAGCAGCACCACGGCGATGGCGGTGGCGCCGGCGTAGTCGTACTGCTCGAGCTTCGTGATGATCAGCAGCGGCGTGATCTCGGAGACCATCGGCATGTTGCCGGCGATGAAGATCACCGAGCCGTACTCGCCGAGCGCGCGGGCGAAGGCCAGCGCGAAGCCGGTCAGCAGCGCCGGCATCATGATCGGGAACAGCACGCGGGTGAAGGTCTGCCAGCGCGAGGCGCCGAGGGTGGCCGCGGCCTCCTCGAGTTCCTTCTGCAGGTCTTCCAGCACGGGCTGCAGCGTGCGCACGACGAACGGCAGGCCGATGAAGGTCAGCGCCACGAACACGCCGAGCGGGGTGTACGACACCTTGATGCCGAGCGGCGCGAGGAACTGCCCGATCCAGCCGTTGGCGGCGTAGAGCGCGGTGAGCGCGATGCCGGCCACCGCGGTGGGCAGCGCGAACGGCAGGTCGACCAGCGCGTCGACGAAGCGCTTGCCGAAGAAGTCGTAGCGCACGAGCACCCACGCGATGATCAGGCCGAAGAAGGCGTTCATCACGGCGGCGGCGAACGAGGCGCCGAAGGTGAGGCGGTACGACGCCATCACGCGGGGCGACGTGACCGTGTCCCAGAACTGCGGCCAGGTGAGCGTGAACGTCTTCAGGAACGCGGCCGACAGCGGGATCAGCACGATGACGCACAGGTAGAACACCGTGAAGCCGAGCGCCAGGTCGAAGCCCGGGAGCACGCTGTGCCGCTTCAGGAGCGTGCGGGAGAGAAACATGGTGGAGGAGAAGGTCCGCGAACGGGGATGGATCCCGGGCCGCGGGCGGCCCGGGAGGCGGAGGTCAGCGCTTCTTCGCGGCCGCGATCACCTGGTCGTAGGTGCCGCCGTCGTCGAAGTGGTCCTTCTGGGCCTTGGTCCAGCCGCCGAACACCTCGTCGACCGTGAACAGGTTGATCTTCGGGAACTGCTTCGCGTACTTGGCGAGCACCTTCTCCGAACGCGGGCGCAGGTTGTGCTGCGCGACGATCTCCTGGCCTTCGTCGGACCACAGGTACTTCAGGTAGGCCTCGGCCTGCTTGCGGGTGCCCTTGCGGTCCACCACCTTGTCGATCACCGACACCGGGTTCTCGGCGAGGATGCTGGTGCTCGGGTAGACGACGTCGAAGTCGCCGCCGAACTCGCGCAGGATCAGCGGCACTTCGCTCTCGAACGTGGCGAGCGCGTCGCCGATGTTGCGCTGGGCGAACGTGGTGGTGGCGGCGCGGCCGCCGCCGTCGAACACCGGCACGTTCGCGAAGATCTTCGTCACGGTGTCCTTCGCCTTGGCGGCGTCACCGCCGCTCTTCAGGATGGAGCCCCAGGCGGCCAGGTAGGTGTAGCGGCCGTTGCCCGTGACCTTGGGGTTCGGGATCACGACGGACACGCCCGGCTTGCCGAGGTCGGCCCACTCCTTGATGCCCTTCGGGTTGCCCTTGCGGACCAGGATGACCGACGTGGACGTGCTGGGCGCGCTGTTGTTCGGCAGGCGCTTGGCCCAGTCGGCCGGCACGAGGTTGCCCTGCGTGTGCAGGAAGTCGATGTCGTTGGCCTGGTTCATCGTGATCACGTCGGCCTCGAGGCCGTCGGCCACGCTGCGGGCCTGCTTGCTGGAACCGCCGTGCGACTGGTTGATCGTGATGTCCTCGCCCGAGGTCTTCTTCCAGTAGGCGATGAACACCGGGTTGTAGTTCTTGTAGAACTCGCGAGCCACGTCGTAGCTGACGTTCAGCAGCGTGGGGCCGGCGGCCAGGGCGGCCGGCGCGGCACCGATCAGCAGCGAGGAGGCGACGGCGGCCAGGGCGGCGCGGCGGGTAACGGCAGCAGTTTTCATGGGCAAGAAGGGCCTGTTGGAAAAACAACAGGCATCCTAAGCGCCCCCGTAACATACGTAAACGACGGGATTTCCAGTTGCTTAGTCGAAAACTGAATAAGCAGGCCGTTCAGTTCCGTTCAGAGCAGCCAGTCGATGGGCAGCACGGACAGCACCGTGATCAGCGCCCGCTTGAAGATCCCGGTGTTGGGCTCCTTCGTGTACTCGACCGGCGGCCCCTCCTCGAAGCGCTCGATCCACACCAGGTCGCCGCCGTCGTCCAGCTTCACCTCGTAGGCGAGCAGTGGCACGTCCTCGTCGAACACCGTGCCGATGGCCTCGGCCAGCCTGGGGCTGTCGACGATCAGGCCCAGCTCGGTGTTCAGCCGGGCCGAGCGGGGGTCGAAGTTGAAGGACCCGACAAAGGCGCGCCGGCCGTCGGCGGCGAAAGTCTTCGCGTGCAGGCTCGAGGCCGAGCTGCCGGTCATGCCGTTGCCCTTCTCCGGGCCCTTGTCCTTCTTTTTCTTCTTCGGCAGGTCGGACTGGCGCTTCAGCTCGAACAGCTGCACGCCCGCGGCCAGCAGCGGCTTGCGCCACTTGGCGTAGCCCGCGTGCACCGGCGCCACGTCGTTCGATTCCAGCGCGTTCGTCAGGATGCGCACCTTCACGCCGCGCGCCCGCATGCCGGTGAAGAGGTCCACCCCCGTCTGCTCGGGCACGAAGTACGGCGAGACGAGGTCGACCCGCGAGGTGGGCGAGCCGAAGATGACCCCCACCTGGTGGGTCAGCAGGCCCTGCGCGTCGGCACGGTCCAGGCCCTTGGCCGGGTCGTCGCTCACCAGCTGCGTGGTGGCCCACTCCTGGGACAGGCGGCCGGCCAGCAGGGCCTGCACGATGTCGCTCTCGCGCACCGCCGCCACGTAGCCCGCGGTCTCGGGCGCCGCCCGGTGCCGAGCCAGTTCCTCGGCGAAGGCGGCCCGGGCGGCCTCGTCGGCCGGCGGCACCAGGCGCGACGCGGGGTACGCCGACTCGCTGGCCCAGTAGCGGTCGAACTCCTTCGACACCTCCTGCACCGCGGGGCCCGCGGCGATCACGTCGAGGTCGGAGAACACCGTGCCGTCGGTCGCGCCGAAGTATTCGTCGCCCACGTTGCGGCCGCCGACGATGGTGACCTGGTTGTCCGCCGTGAACGACTTGTTGTGCATGCGCCGGTTCAGGCGCGAGAAGTCGGTGAGGTAGCCCAGCATCCGCGGCCCGCGCAGCGGGAACGGGTTGAACAGGCGCACCTCGATGTTCGGATGGGCGTCGAGCGCCGCGATCGCGGGGTCGAGGCCGGACGTGTTGTTGTCGTCGAGCAGCAGCCGCACGCGCACGCCCCGGTCGGCGGCGTCCTTCAGCGCGGCGAACAGCAGCTGGCCGGAGAGGTCCCGGTGCCAGATGTAGTACTGGACGTCGAGGGACCGGTCGGCCACGTCCGCCAGCAGCACGCGGGCGGCGAAAGCGTCCCGCGGGTCGTTGAGCGGGTGGATGCCCGTCAGCCCGGGGTGGGCCGCGGCGGCCGGCGCCACGGCGCGGCCGAGCCGCGTGTCGCCGGTGCCGGTCAGCGCGGTCGACTCGGGTCGCGGGTCCAGCGGCGGCAGCTGCGCGCAGCCCACGAGACCCGTCAGCACGCAGGCCGCCAGCAGGACGCGGAACATGGCGGCGGCCCGGCGGAGCGGGTCAACGCTCCATGATCTGCACGACCGCCGCCTTCGGGATCGTGGCTTCCTTGCCGTTGGCGTCCTTGTACGTGTAGGTGCCCGACTTCTCGTCGAGGTCGGGCCGACCCGAGCTGACGATCAGACGTCCCTCGGTGGTGCTCATGATGTATTCGGTGGTGCTGCAGGCCGAGAGGAGCGAGGCGAGCAGGACGGCGGCGAGCGCGGAATGGCGGACGTTCATCGAAATCTCCTGGTTGGAGCACTGTGTCCATCGCGTCGTGTGCGATGTCCAGCGGTTCGTGTGCGCCCGCGGCCTGACCCGGTCCGGCTCTCCCAGCCCGGAAACTCCCTCGGCCTTCTACTGCTTGGAACGGGCACCGTGATTGTGCGCACGGCCCCACCCGTTCGTCGACCTGCCCTTTGGTGCAGGCCCCGGCCGGCGCCCGCTCCCGCGGACCCCGGCCGGTGGTTCATCACTTCTTCGTGTAGATCTGGTCGAACACGCCGCCGTCGGCGAAGTGCGTCTTCTGGGCCTTGGTCCAGCCGCCGAACACCTCGTCGATGGTGAACAGGTTCACCTTCGGGAAGTTCTTCGCGTACTTGGCAGCGACCTTCTCGTCGATCGGGCGGTAGAAGTTCTTCGCGGCGATCTCCTGGCCTTCGGCACTGTAGAGGTACTCGAGGTAGGCGTTGGCCACGTCACGCGTGCCGCGCTTGTCGACGACCTTGTCCACCACCGTCACCGGCGGCTCGGCCAGGATGCTGCTGGGCGGGTAGACGATGTCGAACTTGCCGTCGCCGAATTCCTTGATCGACAGGTGGGCCTCGTTCTCCCAGGCCAGCAGCACGTCGCCGATGCCGCGTTCGGCGAAGGTCACGGTGGAGCCGCGGGCGCCCGAGTCCAGCACCGGCACGTTCTTGAAGAGGTTCGAGACGAACTCCTTGGCCTTGGCGTCGTTGCCGCCCGGCTGGCGCAGTGCGTAGCCGTAGGCCGCGAGGTAGCCCCAGCGCGCGCCACCGGAGGTCTTCGGGTTGGCGGTGATCACCGACACGCCCGGCTTGATCAGGTCGCCCCAGTCCTTGATGCCCTTCGGGTTGCCCTTGCGCACGAGGAAGATGTAGGTCGAGGTGTACGGCGAGCTGTTGTGCTTCAGGCGCTTCTGCCAGTCGGGCGTGATCAGCTTCGCCTTCTCGGAGATCTCGTCGATGTCGTAGGCCAGGGCCAGCGTGGTCACGTCGGCGTCGATGCCGTCGATCACCGAACGGGCCTGCTTGCCCGAACCGCCGTGCGACTGCTTCACGGTGACGTTGTCCCCGGTCTTGGCCTTCCAGTACTTCGAGAACGCCGCGTTGTACTCGACGTACAGCTCGCGGGTGGGGTCGTACGAGACGTTCAGGAGCGAGATGTCCTTGGCGAAGGTGGCGCCGGCGACGAGCGTGAGGGCGGTGGCGGCGATCAGGTGACGCAGGGGGTGGCGCATGGGAATCTTCTTTCTTCGAGGTTCGGCGGACACGTCGTCCGGATGCTTCGCATGCTAGAAACCGTCAGGAGTTTGGAGAACGAATCAAACGACCGATGTTTATTCGAAAACCGAGTAAACCGGGCGTCAGGTGGCGCCCGCTCCCTCACACCGCCCAGCGAAGCGCGTGCGCCGCGGTGGTCTCCGGCACCCAGTCCGGCGCGACCTCGCCCTCGGGCTGCTGCAGCACGCGGTTCAGGATCTGTTCCTCGTAGGCCGCGAACGCCGGGTTGCGATGGCGCGGGCGAGGCAGGTCGACGCGCTGGTCGAGCGCGATGCGGTGGTCCTCGATCAGCACCACGCGGTCGGCCAGGGCCACGGACTCGGCGACGTCGTGGGTCACCAGCAGCGCCGTGAAGCCATGGCGCTGCCACAGGCTCTCGATCAGGCGGTGCATCTCGATGCGGGTCAGCGCGTCGAGCGCGCCCAGCGGTTCGTCGAGCAGCAGCAGGCGCGGCGCATGCACCAGCGCGCGGGCGAGCGCCACGCGCTGCCGCTGGCCGCCCGACAGCACGGCCGGCCACTCCTTCGCGCGGTCGGCCAGGCCCACTTGGGCCAGCGCCTCGGCGGCACGTTCGCGGCCCTCTGCCCCGCTCAGCCCCAGCGCCACGTTGTCGAGCACGCGCTTCCACGGCAGCAGCCGCGCGTCCTGGAACATGATGCGGATGTCCTGGCGGTGCAGCTGCGCGTCGTCGCCGTCGAGCGTGATCTGCCCGGCCGTCGCGGTCTCGAGGCCCGCGAGCAGGCGCAGCAGCGTGCTCTTGCCGCAGCCGCTGCGGCCCACGATCGAGACGAACTCGCCCGGTTCGATGCGCAGGTCCACGTTCTGCAGCACGTCGCGGTCGCCATATCGCTTGACGATGCCCCGGGCGTTCACGGCCGCGCCGTGCGGCCGGCTCGTGGCCGGCGCACGGGCGACGGGTTCGCTGCGGCCTTGCAGCGGCGCGTAGGCGGCGATGGCGCCACCGTTGATCTGGAGGTCTTGCGGGTTCATTTGATGCCTTCGTGCTCCGCACTGCAGCGCGAGCTTGCTTGGGGCGGCCCGGCGCTGCGCTCGGGTCGATCAGGTCAGGTCTTGGGTTGCGGCTGGTAGCCGGGGTGCCAGCGCAGCCACCAGCGTTCGAGGCCCTTCGCGGCCACGTCGGCGAGCTTGCCGAGCAGCGCGTAGAGCAGGATGCCCACCAGCACCACGTCCGTCTGCAGGAACTCACGCGCGTTCATCGTCATGTAGCCGATGCCGGCCTGGGCCGAGATGGTCTCGGCGACGATCAGCAACACCCACATCAGCCCGAGCGAGAAGCGCACGCCGACCAGGATGGAGGCCATCGCGCCCGGCAGGATCACCTGCCGGTACAGGGGCCAGCCGGAGAGGCCGTAGCTGCGCGCCATCTCGATCAGGCCCTTGTCCACCGAACGGATGCCGTGGAAGGTGTTGAGGTAGACGGGGAAGAACACGCCGAGCGCCACGAGGAACAGCTTGGCCGTCTCGTCGATGCCGAACCACAGGATCACGAGCGGGATCAGCGCCAGCGCCGGGATGTTGCGGATCATCTGCAGCGTGGAATCGAGCAACGTCTCGGCCGAGCGGAACGTGCCCGTCAGCAGGCCGAGGGCCAGGCCCAGGCCGCCGCCGATCGCGAAACCCACGAGGGCGCGCCACGTGCTGGTGGCCACGTGCGTCCAGATCTCCCCCGACACGGTGAGCGCCCAGAAGGCCTTCACCACGGCCCACGGCTCGGGCAGCACGCGCGTGGACAGCCAGCCGGCCTGGGAAGACACCTGCCAGGCGGCCAGCACGATGACGGGGAAGACCCACGGCAGCGAGGCCTGGATCCAGGGGCGGGAGAAGAAGCGCTCAGACGGAGAGCTGGATGTCCGTGACACGGTGACCTCGCGGGGAATCGATGTGGTGGGGGGACGGCTCGTGCAGTTCGAGCCGGTTGCCGAAGGGGTCCTCGACGAAGACACGGGCCTCGCCGGTGGGCAGCGGCGCCACCTGCACGAGGTGGCCTGCGGCGCGCAGCTTCTCGACCAGCGCGTCGAGCGCATGCACCCGCAGCCCGAGGTGCGCCTGCGGCGCGACGCCCGTGTAGGCCCCCTCGCGCAGGTCGAGGCGCTGCCAGCCCAGCGAGAAATGCAGGCTGCCCGGCCGGTCGAGCAGCGGGTCGCGCACCTCCTTCAGGCCGAGCAGCGTCTCGTAGAACGCCCTCGCCTTCGGCAACGCGCCGACCGGGATCGGCAGCTGGATGTGGTCCACGCCCTGGACACGGTCTGGCAGGTGAGCGCTCATCTCCGTGCGGTCCTCAGCTCTGCGAGACCTTGGGCACGTACGTGTTCGCGACGATCTCGCCGAACGGCCCGGTGAGCGCCTGGGCCGACAGCTTCTCGCGCACGTTCAGCGGCAGCAGCGGGAACACGAGCTCGGCGAAGCGGTGCGCTTCCTCCAGGTGCGGGTACCCCGACAGGATGAAGTACTCGAGGCCGAGGTCGGCGTATTCCTTGATGCGGTCGGCCACCTGCTGCGGGTTGCCCACGAGCGCCGTGCCGGCACCGCCGCGCACGAGGCCCACGCCGGCCCACAGGTTCGGCGACACCTCGAGGCCCTCGCGGATGTTGTTCTTGTTGAACTTGCCCTTGTTGAGCTCGGCCATGCGGCGCTGGCCCACCGAGTCCATCTGCGCGAACTTCTTCTGCGCGGCGGAGATGGTGGCCTCGTCGAGGTGCGACACCAGCTCGCCCGCGGCGCGCCAGGCCTCGTCCTCGGTCTCGCGCACGATCACGTGCAGGCGGATGCCGAACTCGAGCGTGCGGCCGTGTTTCGCGGCGCGGGCACGGATGTCCGCCACCTTCGCGGCCACGGCCTCGGGCGCCTCGCCCCAGGTCAGGTACGTGTCGAGCTGTTCGGCCGCGAGGTCGTGCGCCTCCTCCGACGACCCGCCGAAGAAGATCGGCGGGTACGGCTTGTTGACCGGCGGGTACAGCACCTTGCTGTTCTTCACCTGCAGGTGCTTGCCCTCGTACGTGAACGGCTCGGCGTCGTGGCTCTTCGCGAGCACCTCGCGCCAGATGGTCAGGAAGTCGCGCGACAGTTCGTAGCGCTCCGAGTGCGGCAGGAACAGGCCGTCGCCTTCGAGTTCCTCGGCGTCGCCGCCGGTCACGAGGTTCACGAGCAGCCGGCCGCCGGACATGCGGTCGAACGTGGCGGCCATGCGCGCCGACTGCGACGGCTGCACGAGCCCCGGGCGCAGCGCCACGAGGAACTTGAGGTTGCGCGTGGCCTCGATCAGCGCCGAGGCGACGATCCACGAATCCTCGCACGAGCGGCCCGTGGGCAGCAGCACGCCCTCGTAGCCGAGGCTGTCGGCGGCGATGGCCACCTGCTTGAAGTAGTCGAGCGTGGCCACGCGGGCGCCCTTGCTGGTGCCGAGGTAGCGCGAATCGCCGTGGGTGGGGATGAACCAGAGGATCTTCATGGGAGTGACCTGGAAAGGAAAAGAGGAATCAACGGGACGCCACGGTGGGCACGGGCCGCCCCGGCTGCCACACGAGGTCGGACACGTTCACGGGTTTGGGGATGAGGCCGAGGCGCACGAAGGTGTCGGCCACCCGCTGCTGGTCGGCGATGATCTTGGGACCGAGCGGGCCCACCGGCGACGGCGGCCGGCGCGACACGAAGAGGTGCACGGTCGCGAGGTTCAGGCCGCTGAAGTCGGAGATCAGCTGCGCCGCCTCCTTGCGGTTGGCCTGCACGTAGGCGTCGGCCTCCGTCAGCGCGTCGAACAGCACCTTGAGCACCTGCGGGTGCTGCTCCACGAAGGGCCGCGACGCGAGGTAGAACGAGTTGTTGCCCGACAGGCCCACCCCATTGGCGAGCACCCGCGGCTTGATCGACAGTTCGGTGGCCGCGTAGAACGGGTCCCAGATGGCCCACGCGTCCACGGCGCCCTTCTCGAACGCGGCGCGGGCGTCGGCCGGTGGCAGGTAGATGGGCGTGATGTCGGCCCACTTCAGGTTCGCGCGGTCCAGCGCGCGCAGGATCAGGAAGTGCGCGCTCGAGCCCTTCTGGAAGGCCACGCGCTTGCCCTTGAGGTCGGCGAGGGTCTTCAGCTTCGAGTCGGCCGGCACCAGCACGGCGGAGCTCAGCGGCTTCGACGGCTCGGCGCCCACGTACAGCAGGTCCTTGCCCGCACTCTGCGCGAACACCGGCGGAGAATCCCCCGTGAGGCCGAACTCGAGCGCGCCCACCGACAGCGCCTCCAGCAGCTGCGGCCCGGCGGGAAACTCCAGCCACTGCACCTTCGTGTTCGGCAGGCGCTGCTCCAGCAGGCGCTGCTGCTTGACGATCACGAGGTTCGCGGCGGCCTTCTGAAACCCGATGCGCAGCACCGGCAGTTCGGGCGCGGCGGCCACGCTCAGGCCGGCGGGCAGCACGACGGCGAAGGCGGCCAGCGCCGCGGCGAAGAGGCGGCGGGAGCTCATGCGCGTTTCGCTCCGGGCAGCGCCTCGGCGATGCGGATCGGCTTCGGAATCAGCTTCAGCTCGTGGAAGGCGTCGGCGATCTTCTGCTGCTCGACGGCCACCTGGTTCGTGATCGGCTGGATGCCGTACGCGAACCGCTGGGCCGCCACCTCGGCGATGGATTCGTCGAGGCCGATCTGCGGGGCCAGGAACTTCGCCACGTCCTTCGCGTTGCCCTCGGCCCACTTGTCGAGCTTCGCCAGCTCCTCGACGATGGCCTGGATGACCTGCGGCTGCTTGTCTGCGTAGCCACGCGAGGCCAGGTAGAACTGGTGATTGGCGACGAGCCCCGTGCCGTCGGCGAGGATGCGCGCGCCCAGCTGCTTCTCGGCCGCCGCGAAGAACGGGTCCCAGATCACCCAGGCGTCCACCGCGCCCTTCTCGAACGCGGCGCGGGCATCGGCCGGCGCGAGGTACACGACCTGCACGTCCTTGTACGGCACCCCGGCCTTCTCGAGCGCGCGCACCAGCAGGTAGTGCACGTTCGAGCCCTTGTTCAGCGCGACCTTCTTGCCCTTGAGCTCCGCCACCGTCTTGAGCGGCGAGCCCTTCGGCACGAGGATCGCCTCGGCCTTCGGCGCGGGCGGCTGGTTGGCCACGTAGACGAGGTCGGCGCCAGCGGCCTGCGCGAAGATCGGCGGGGCCTCGCCCACCGTGCCGAAGTCGATCGAGCCGACGTTCAGGCCTTCGAGCAGCACCGGCCCGGCCGGGAACTCCGTCCACTTCACCTCGATGCCCTGGGGCGCCAGGCGCTTCTCCAGGTCGCCGCGGGCCTTCAGCAGCGTCAGCGTGCCGTACTTCTGGTAGCCGATGCGCAGCTGTCCCTTGGCCTGCGCCTGTGCCAGCGGCGCGAGGCCGAACCAGGCGGCGGCCGTGGCCAGCACGGCGTTGCGGCGGGTGGTGTTCATGGACGGTTCTCCCTGATCTGTGTTGTTGAAGTCGTCACGTTACGCAGCGCCCGGCCTGCTGGAAACGAAGCAAAACGCCTTTGCTTCCGCAGATTCCGACGAAGGCCGGGCCTGTTCATGCGTTTCGCGTTCGATCAGCGCGGCGCCGTCCACGCGGCATCGCGCACGGCGATGGCCTTCGGGATCAGCTTCAGCTCGAAGAACGTGTCGGCGATCTGCTGCTGTTGCGCGATCACGGTGTCCGTCACCGGCTTCACGTCGAACTCGTAGCGGCGCAGGCTCAGCTCGACCACGTCGACCGGCAGCCCCTGCAGCGGCGCGATGATCTCGGCGGCCTGCTTCAGGTTCGCCTTGAGCCAGCGGCCCTGCGCCACGGCGTCGTCGAACAGCGCCTGGATCACCTTCGGGTTCTTGCCCACGTACTCGCGTTCGCCCAGGTAGTACTGGTAGTTGTTGACGAGCGCCGTGCCGTCGGCGAGCACGCGCGCGCCGGTCGCCTTCTCTGCGGCGGCCTGGAACGGGTCCCAGATCACCCAGGCGTCCACCGCCTTGCTCTCGAACGCGGCCCGTGCGTCGGCCGGCGGCAGGTACACGGTCTGCACGTCGCTGAACTTGAGGCCGTTCTTCTCGAGCAGCTTCACGAGCAGGTAGTGCACGTTCGAGCCCTTGTTGAGCGCGACCTTCTTCCCCTTCAACTCCGCGACCGCCTTGATCGGCGAATCCTTCGCCACGAGGATCGCCTCGGCCGTGGGCGCCGCCGGGTCGTGGCCGATGTACGCGAACTTGGCGCCCGCGGCCTGCCCGAAGATCGGCGGCGCCTCGCCCACGTAGCCCACGTCCACCGCGCCCACGTTCAGGCCTTCGAGCAGTTGCGGGCCGGCCGGGAACTCGACCCACTTCACCCCCACGCCCAGCGGCTGCAGGCGCTTCTCGAGCGTGCCCTGCGCCTTCTGCAGCACGAACAGGCTGGCGGACTTCTGGTAGCCGATGCGCAGCGTGTTCGCCTGCGCGTAGGCGGCGCCGGCGGCGGCGAGGGAGAGCGCGAGGCCGATCAGGCCGCGGCGGGACAGGAGGGAATGCGTCATGGGTCCTCGATGAAGTGATGGCTGGGAATCAGGCGTGTCGGAAGATCGACAACGCGTGGCACAGTACGCAGCACGGCTTCATCGGCCAACGAATCGTTTCGGGTTTGCATTCAGGAAAAACGCATGGACATCACCCCTTCGGACGTCGTCACCTTCTGGCGCGAGGCCGGCCCGGGTCGCTGGTTCCGCAAGGACGAGGCCTTCGACACCGCGTTCCGCCAGCGCTTCGAGGCCGCGCACGACGCGGCCGCGTCGGGCGCGCTCGCGGACTGGGCGGACACGGCCGACGGCGCCCTCGCGCTCCTGGTCCTGCTGGACCAGTTCCCGCGCAACGCCTTCCGCAACAGCCCGCGCATGTTCGCCACCGACCCCCAGGCGGTCGCCATCGCGGACAAGGCGATCCACGCCGGGTTCGACCTGGCGGTCGACCCATCGCTGCGCGCGTTCTTCTACATGCCGTTCATGCACTCGGAGCGCCTGGTGGACCAGCAGCGCTGCGTCACGCTCGCCACGCCGATCGGCGGCGGCACGCTCGACTACGCGCGCATCCACCTCGAAGCCATCGAGCGTTTCGGGCGCTTCCCGCACCGCAACCGGCTGCTCGGACGCACCACCACGCCCGAGGAGCAGCACTACCTCGACAACGGCGGCTTCAGCGGTTGACCCACCGCGCGTGCACGGCGCGCGCGGCGCTGTCCAGCACGAAGCCGAGACAGCCCACGGTGAGGATGCCCGCCGTCAGCTCGTCGTAGGCGAGCCGGTCCCGCGTGTCCAGGATGAAGTAGCCGAGCCCGGCCGACACCCCCAGCATCTCGGCCGGCACCAGCACGATCCACGCGATGCCCACCGCGAGCCGGAAGCCCGTGAGCACGTGCGCCACGATGCCGGGCAGCACGATGCGCGTGACGACCTCCCAGCGGGTGGCCGACAGGCTCTCGGCGAGGCGCAGCCAGTGCGGGTCCAGCGCGGCCACACCCGCGGCGGTGTTGATCACCACGGGCCACACCGCCGCGAACGAGAGCAGGAACACCACCGGCGCATCGCCCACGCCCAGCACCATCACGGCGAGCGGCATCAGCGACAGCGGCGAGATCATCCGCAGGAACTGGAACAGCGTGCCGGTGGCCAGCGCCGCGCGGCGCGACAGGCCGATCAGCACGCCCACGGGGACGCCGACCCCGACTGCGATCACCAGCGCCTGGGCCACGCGCCACAGGCTCACGCGCGCGTGCGGCCACAGGTCCCCGCCCGACCACAGGCGCGCGAACGCGCGCAAGCCCGCCTCCGGTGCGAACGCCTCGCGGATCGTGTCGACGTCGGACACCGACCGTGCCCCGAGCGACCACAGCACCAGGGCCACGGCGAACCCGAACACGGGCCAGCCGACGCGGCCGGCCAGCGCCCTCACGGCGCCAGCACTTCCTGGCGCGCGAATTCGGCCGGCAGGCCGAAGGCCCCGAGCCCGCCCACCTTGGCCAGCGCCTTGCGCACGAAGCGGTCGTCGACGAGGTCGCGCGCGGCGAAGGCCGGGTCCAGCTTCTCGAGGAAGGCGCTGTCGCCGTCGATGCGGGTCTCGCGCAGCGAACGCACCAGCTGCTCGGTGTACGACGGGTACGGGTACGGCTGGAAGTCGATGCGGCGCTGGTTCCACGCGCGGTGCTTCACGATGGGGTCGTAGCTCGCGTAGTCGGACGCGGCCAGCACCTTCGCGAGCACCGGCAGCGCGTGCGGCGTGTACTTGTGTTCGTCGGCGTTCGACAGCAGCTTCGCGCTGTCGAGCTGGTTGCTGCGCGTCCACAGCTGCGCGTTGACCAGCGCCTGCGTCACGCGCTGCGCCCACTCGGGCCGCTCGACGATGTCGCGTTCGGCGAGCGTCGCGACGCAGCACGCGTGGTTCTTCCACACGTCGCCCACGAAACGCAGCACCTTGCCGATCTTCAGGTTCTCGGCGGCCGCGTTGAACGGCTCGGCCACGATGTAGCCCGCCACCGACTTCGCGGCCAGCGCCGACACCATCTCGGCGGGGGCCAGCACCACGAGGTTCACCTCGTTGGGCTTCAGCGCCGCGTCCCGGGCCTTGCTGACCGCGACGAGCCCCTCGGCGCGCAGCAGCTGCTGCAGCACCACGTTGTGGATCGAATACCAGAACGGGATCGCGACGGTCTTGCCGCCGAGGTCCGACACCCTGTTGATGTCGTTCGCCACGGTCAGGGCCGAGCCGTTGACGTGGTTCCACGCCACCACCTTCGCCGGGAACTTCGCGCCGTAGCGCACCCACAGCGTGGCCGGCGACAGCAGGTGCACCACGTTGACCTGGCCGGCGATGAACGCCTCGACCACCTGGGCCCACGAGCGGAACATCCGCGGCGCCTCGGTGCGCAGGCCCTCGGCCTCGAACAGCTTGCGGCCGTGGGCCACGAGCAGCGGCGTGGCGTCGGTGATGGGCAGGTAGCCGATGCGCACGGGCACGTCGTCGCCCTTGAAACCCTGGGCCCGGGCATCCCCCGCCGACAGCAGCGACGAAGCGCCTCCGGCGGCGGCGAGCGCCGACAGGCGCAGCATGTCGCGGCGCGTGAGGCCGCAGTCGCACGAGGAGGTCGCGCAGAGGTGTTGGAAACGGGAAACCATGGCGGAAGGGTTCAGGACAGGAGGGAGGGATCGCGCAGCGCCTGGAGGATCTCCAGCCGCAGCGCGGCGACACGGTCGGGGTCGGCGGTGCGCGGGCGGTCGATGCCCACGTGCCAGGTGCGCTGCACGGCGCCCGGCCGCCCGCCCATCAGCACGATGCGGTCGGCCACGAGGATGGCCTCGTCGATGTCGTGGGTGACGAGCAGTGCGGCGGTGTCCCAGCGGCGCACCACGTCGACGAGCAGGTCCTGCATGCCGGCGCGGGTCACGGCGTCGAGCGCCGAGAACGGCTCGTCGGCCAGCAGCAGCCGAGGCTGGCGCGCGAGCGCACGGGCCAGCGCCACGCGCTGCGCCATGCCGCCCGACAGCTGCGACGGGTGCAGCCCGCCCTCGCCCGCCAGACCCACGGCCTCGAGCGCCGCGGCGATGCGCGCCTGCCGCTCGGCGCGGCCGAGCTTGGGCTGATGCTTGAAGTCGAGCCCGAAGCCCACGTTGGCCTCGACCGACAGCCACGGCAGCAGCGCCGCCTGCTGGAACACCAGGGCTGCGCGCGGATGCGGCGCGGCCAGGCGTTGCCCGAGGAACTCGACCTCGCCCTCCGAGGGGGGCGACAGCCCGGCCAGCAGCCGCAGCAGGCTCGACTTGCCGCAGCCGCTCGCACCGAGCAACGCGACGATCTCGCCGTGGAAGACGTCGATGGACACGTCGGCGAACACGGGCGTTGCGGCGCGATAGCGCAGCCCAAGGCCCCTGCCCTGCAACGCGATCGCAGCGTTCATCGTGCGGCCACCACCGCGTGTTTCAGCAGCTCGGCTTCGAGCTGCGACACGCTCGGGGTGACGATGGGCACGAACGCGGCCTCGCGCCAGCGGCGCGCGAACCCCGCGGTGCGGTCGAGCAGGTACGCGCGGCCGCCGCCGGTCTGCAGCTCCAGCTGCACCGCGTCCTGCACGACCTCGGACAGCGTCAGGCGCAGGCGGAAGAGCGGCACGGCCTGCTCGACGAAACGGCCGTCGCGCACACCGGTCAGCAGCCGGCCCGTGGTGTCGTCGAGCCGCTGCTGCACTTCGGCGAGCCGCGGGCGCAACGCGTGGCGGGTGTCGGCCGCGGCCTGCCGCGCCGCGGCGAGCGATGTGCGCGCGAGCCCGATCGACAGGCCGCACTGCAACCCGAGGAAGGCCGGCCGCACCCGGCGCAGGAACGCCGGGCCGTCGGCCGCGAGCAGGTCGCCGTCGTCGATCTCGACCCCGTCGAGACGGATCGCCGCCGTGTGGCTGCTGCGCAGGCCCAGCAGGTCGAGGTCCGGCGACCTCGCGAGTCCCCGCCGGTCGTGGTCGAGGGCGACGATGGCCGCGGGCGCGTTCTCGCGCGCGACGGCCGCGGCCACCACGAACCCCGACGGCCGCAGGTTCGTCACCCACGGCATCTGCCCCTGCAGCCGCCAGCCCCCCGTGCGTTTCACCGCGTCGATCTGCAGCGACTCGACGCCCGACAGGAACTTCATCGCGTTCGACAAGGCGGTGGCGCCCGCCACCCGCCCGTCGAGCAGCCGCGCGAGCCAGCGTTCCCGCAACGCGGCGTTGGGGCTCTGCAGCAGGTACTCGACGAAGGTGCGGTGGCCCCAGAAGACGAAGGCCGCGGTCAGGGAGTGTTCGGCCACGCGGGCGAGCGCCTCGATGGCGTCGCCGGTGTCCCCGCCCGAGCCCCCGTCGCGCACGGGCACGCCGACGCGGAAGACGTCGGCAGCGGCCAGCGCCGGCAACACCCAGGCAGGATCGGCCCGGCCTTCGTCGAGGCCGTCGGCATGTTCGCGCAGCCAGGCGACGAGCGGCTCGCTCATGCCGTCAGCACCCCGGGCCGGAACGCCTGCAGCTGCGGGTTGACGGGCGACTGCGCCAGGCTGTTCGCGAAATTGCAGAGCGTCGCGAGGCTGATGCCCAGCACGACTTCCAGCGCCTGGGCCTCGCCGAACCCAGCCTCGCGGAAGGCCGACAGCGCGGCATCGTCGACCGCGCCGCGCGTGGCGATCACGGCTTCGGCGAACACACGCACCGCATCGAGCCGCGCCTCGCCCGTGTTCCCGCCGTACTGCAGCGCCACCACCCCGGCCGCCGGCAGCCCGGCCTTCTTCAACGCGATGGCGGTGTGCCCGGCCACGCAGAACTCGCACCCGTGGATGCGCGCGGCGGTGATCTGCACCACCTCGCGTTCGGCCAGGGACAGCGAGGCCTTCGCGTTGAGGCCGGACACCGTGAGGTAGGTCTCCAGCGCCGCCGGCGCGTTCGCGAGGATGCCGATCAGGTTCGGCAGGTAGCCGTTGTTCGCGATGGCGCGTTCGACGAACACGCGGCTGTCGGCCGGGGCCGAGTCGAGGGTGTGCAGGGTCAGGCGGGTCATGAGGAGATTCTGCGAAGCGGGTCGCGGCGGGTCTATGTGCGGGGGTCGCAGATTTGCGCCACCGCGTCTCAATGGCTCGCGACGTCGGGCCGGCGCCCGCGCTGGTACGCACCGGGCTGCTCGCCGATCACCCGCTTGAACGCCCGCGCGAACGCGGCGTACGACTGGTAGCCCACGTGCTCGGCGGTGCGCGCGACGCTGTCGCCCCGCTCCAGGCGCTGGGCCGCCACCTGCATGCGCAGCGCGAGCAGGAACTGCGCGGGCGCCTGGCCGCTCGCGTCCGAGAACGCGCGGAAGAAGCTCGCCCGCGACATGTGCACCACCCGCGCCATCTCCTCGGCCGTCCACGCGCGGCCCGGCTCGGCCATCAGGCGTTCCAGCAGCGGCGCGAGCGCCGCGTGCCGCGCGAGCGACCACAGGCCGCCGGCCACGGCCTCGCGGGCCACGTGGCGCATCACGTAGAAGAACATCAGGTCGGCCAGCCGCTCGATCGCGGGCGACGGCGTGTCGACACCGGCGGGCGCCTCGGCCAGCATCAGCTCGAACAGCGGGGCCACGGGCTTCAGCGCGGGGTCGCCCGCGCGCAGCACCACGTGGTCGGGGAAGGAGGCGAGCATCTGGCGGGTGAACGCGCCGCGGAACTGGAAGAAACCGCAGGCGAGCGAGGTGCCGCCGGCGCGTGCGGCCGACAGCGGCGCCATCGCCGAGGAGCCCGGCCGGTCAAGGGGGTCGGCGCTCGCGGAGAGGTGGTGCGGCACGTCGCGCAACAGGAACACGCCGTCTCGCGGCCCCAGCGCGATGGGCGGACGGCCCGCCAGGTGCAGGTGGCACACGCCGTCGAACACGAGGTGGAAACTCGCGAGCGACCGGCCCGCGGTCGACGCCTCCCAGCGGCCGCAGTACTGGCCCACGTGGAACACGGTCGTCTGCCACTCCAGCCCGTCGACGAGCCAGTGCACCAGGCGGTCGGGGCCGCTGTTCGTCGTGGGATCCACGGTCAGAACGCGTGCGCGGCCTGCAGCGCCTGCCGCACCTGCGACGTGAACGCGGGGGCCGCGTCGTCGTCGCGGCGGCGCGGGCGGTCGAGCGTCACCGCCACTTCGGCCCGCACCGTGCCCGGGTCGGACTGCAGCACCAGCACGCGGTCGCTCAGGTACACGGCCTCGTCGATGTCGTGGGTGACCATCAGCAGCGTGATGCCGTGCGCCCGCGCGACACGCAGCAGCAGGTCCTGCAGCTTCATGCGCGTGAAGGCGTCCACCGCCGAGAACGGTTCGTCGAGCAGCAGCACGCGGGGCTGCGTGAAGAGGCCGCGGGCGATCGCCACGCGCTGCGCCTGGCCGCCGGACAGCTGCTTCGGCAGCGCGTCGCCCAGGCCCGGGAGACCCACCTCGTCGAGCAGCTGCGCCACACGGGCATCGGCCTGACCCACGTCGCCCAGGTCGAACGCGATGTTCTGCGCGACGGTGAGCCACGGGAACAGCCGCGGCTCCTGGAAGATGAAGCGCACGTCGCGCGTGAGGCCCGACAGGCGCCGGCCGTCGAGGCGCACGTCGCCGTCGCGGTCGGCCTCCAGCCCCGCGACGATGCGCAGCAGCGTGCTCTTGCCGCAGCCGCTCGCGCCCACGAGCGTCACCACCTCGCCCTCGTGCACCTGCAGGTGCACGTTCTGCAGGATCAGGCGGTCGCCGAAGGCCTTGCGGTGGAGGTGGACGTCGAGCAACGGTGTGTTCGTCATGAGCGGCTGTCGAAGGTGTCGCGCCACGCGAGCAGCCGGCGTTCGAGCCGCTGCATCAGCGTGTCGGTGAACTTGCCGAGCAGCGCCAGCAGCACGATGGCGGCGAGCACGATGTCGGCGCGGGCGGTTTCGCGGCCATCGGTGAGCAGGTAGCCGAGGCCCTGCGTCGCGGCGATCAGTTCGGCCGCGACCATGAACATCCACGCGAGGCTCAGCCCGTTGCGCAGGCCCGTGAGCACCGAGGGCAACGCGGCCGGCAGCAGCACGCGCCGCACGAGCGACAGCGGCGACAGGCCCGCGAGCCGTGCCACCTCGACGAGCTTGCGGTCCACGTCGCGAATGCCGGCGGCCACGCCCATATAGACGGGGAAGAAGGCGCCGATCGCGATCAGCACCACCTTCGGCGCCTCGTCGATGCCCAGCCACAGCAGGAGCAACGGCACCCACGCGAGCGACGGGATGGCTCGCAGCGCCTGGAACGTGGGGTCGAGCAGCCACTCGGCGCGCCGGCTCAGGCCCACGAGTGCGCCGATCGCCACCGCGAGGCCGCTGCCGATGGCGAAGCCGACCAGCACCCGCAGGCTGCTGGCCGCGACGTGGCCCGCGAGGCCCTGCCGGGCGAGCTGCCACAGCGTCTCGACCACCTCGCTCGGCGGCGGCAGCAGGTTCGGCGCCACCCAGCCAAGCCGGCCCGACAGTTCGAGCAAGGCCACGGCGAGCAGGGGCACCACCGCGCCGAGCCAGCGCGACGGATCGGCCACGCGCGGCGTGACCGCCGGGGGCGGCACGCTGCCGGCCGGCAGCACGAGGTTGGGATCGGCCTCCACCGGAGATCAGACCTTGCCGACCAGTCCGCGCGCGAACTGCGTGTCCACGAGGTCGGTCACCACCTTGTTCAGGTCGGTGCCGGGCTTGACGAGGGCTTCGTCGATCAGGATGGGCGAGGCGGCCTGCAGCGCCTTCACGTGTTCGCTGCCGGGCTGCGGGTTGCTGAGGTCGGTGCGCAGCTTGATCTGCAGCAGCGCCACCTCCAGCGAGACCTTGGCCTCGTCGGACAGGATGCGCGCGGCCTCCGCCGGGTTCGCGACGATCCACTTGCGCGCGCGCTCGTACGACGCGATCACGCGCTTGACGGCCTCGGGCTGGCGCGCGAGGAAGTCCTCGCGCACGTTGAGGAAGCCATACGTGTTGAAGGCGACGTTGCGGTAGATGAGCTTCGAGCCGTTGGTCAGCTCGCTGGCGGCCATCATCGGGTCCAGGCCGGCCCACGCGTCCACGCGGCCCTGCTCCAGCGCGGCGCGGCCGTCGGCGTGCTGCAGCGGCACGTGTTCGATGTCCTGGCGGCGCAGGCCCACCGTGTGCAGCGAACGCAGCAGGAAGAGGTACGGGTCGGTGCCCTTCGCGGCGGCGACCTTCTTGCCCTTCAGGTCGGCCAGCGTGCGGATGTTCGAGTCCTTGCGCACGACGAGCGCCGTCCACTCGGGCCGCGAGAAGATGTACGGCGCCTTGATGGGCGTGCCGTTGGCCTTCGACAGCAGCGCGGCGAGGCCGGCCGACGAGCCGATGTCGATGCTGTTGCTGTTCAGGTACTCGAGCGCGCGGTTGCTGCCGGCGCTCAGCACCCACTTCACCGACGTGCCGTCCTTGCCGAAGTCTTCCTCCAGCCAGCCGAACTTGCGGATCACGAGGCTCGACGGCGAGTAGTAGGCGTAGTCGAGGCGCAGTTCCTTCAGAGGTTCGGCGGCTCGCAGCAGCGAGGGTGCGGCGAGGGTGGCGGCTGAGCCGGCGGCGGCTTGCAGCAGGGTGCGGCGTTTCATTCGAGTGTTTCCCCGGGACGTTGTGGTTGTGTGGTGATCAGGAGTAGGCGGTGGGCTCGGGTAGTTCACCCAGCAGCGCATGCCGCCCGAGGGCGCGCAGCTTGTAGTCCACCGGGTCGTGCAGCGTGTGCACGCGGGCGTTGCGCCAGAAGCGGTCGAGGCCCTGCCGCGACGAGGTGGAACGGGCGCCCGTGAGTTCGAACAGTTGGGAGCTGACCTCGATGGCGGCGCGGTGCGCGAGCACCTTCGCCTCGGCCACGGCCAGCGCCACCTCGCCGCGTTCGGCGGCCGTCAGGGCGGCGCCGCGGCGGAAGGCGTGGTCGAGGCGCTGGGCCGCGTCGTCGGCCAGCGCGATGGCCGGGCGCACCTTGAGCCACAGGTCGCCGTAGCGGTGCTGCACGAACGGGTCGTCGGCCGCGCGGGCCACGCCCGAGGCGAACCACGGGCGCGACTCGTTCACGGTGTAGCGCCGGGCCTCGTCGAAGGCCCCCTGCGCGATGCCGGCATAGAGGTTCACGAGGATCAGCTGCGCGAGCTGCGAGCGCAGCGTGGCCTGCGGCGTGGGCACGGTGCCCGGCGCCTGCAGCACCTCGGCGTGGGCGAGCGCCACCTGCTCGAAGGTGACGGTGCCGCTGTCGGTCTGGCGCTGGCCGAACGCGTCCCAGTCGCCCTGCACCGCGATACCGTCGCGCCGGGTGGGCACGACCCCCACCACCAGCGCCTCGCGGGCCGGCAGCCAGGCGGACACCACCAGCTGGTCCGACCCCAGCGATCCGGACGCGAAGCCCTTGACCCCGTCGAGGCGGTAGCCGCCGTCCACCTCGGTGGCCACGAGGCGCTTGTCCAGCGGGTTCAGCGCGTTGCCCCAGAACCAGCCGTGGTCGAGGGTGCCGCGCAGGTAGCGGGCGTGCTGCTCCGGCGAACCGTACAGCTGCACGCTCGCCAGCTGCAGGTGGTGGAAGCCGTAGACATGGGCGAGCGCGCTGTCGGCCTCGGCCAGGCGCCGCAGCGTGCGGTAGAAGGTGGGCCAGTCGGCGCCCTGCCCGCCGTGGAGGGACGGGATCGTCAGCGCCAGCAGGCCGCTGTCGCGGATCCACTGGCGCTCCTCGGCGGCGTGGCCGCCGGCCTGGTCGCGCGCCACCGCCGTCGACGCGAGGCGCACGGCCAGGCGGTCGGCCACGGCCTCGGCCGAGGCGGCGTGCGGTTTCAGCGGGATGACGAGGCTCATGGCGGGCAGCGGGTCCGGTGCGCCTCGGCGAGGCGCCAGGAGCGCAGTGTTTCAGCCCCCGCCGCCCGTGGAAACGAAGCAAAACGCCTGTCGGTCCTCGCCGAACGCAGATGACACCCGCGCCGCCATCCATCGCCCGTTGCCGTCCGCTCATCCCCCCGAGGAGGACGCGCCTTCGAATTTGTCCTATAAATCCGAGGTGAGACCAGGGAGCGTCACGAAGATGACCAACGACGACATCATCGACATCGCGGCGGGCCTGCCCATCGACCCCGCCGCCGATTCACCGGACGGCCAGGTGTGGCGGTTGCTGTGCGCCCAGACGCTCGTGGAGCTCGATCCCGGGCTCGCGGGCATCCGCGCCGACGACGTCGCCGCCGAGTTGGCCAGCACCACGGGCTACCGCGAGCTCGAGGCCGACGCGGCCGCGTACCTGTGGCTGGCCCGCACGCAGGGTGTGTCCCAGCTGATCGACGGGGAGTAAACCTCCCCGGGGATGGTCCCGCCGTCCTTCAGGCCGGCGGAAGCGGTGCGTCCGCCCTCAGAAGTAGCCGGCCTGCTGCACGCCGCCCACCACCGCCTTGGTCAGCGAATCGAGTTGCCAGTTGAGGTCGGTGGAATCGCGGGTGCTCGCCTTGCCGGTCCACAGCAGGCGGCCGCTGCCCACGTCGCTCAGGCTCGCGTTGGCCACGTAGCCGTAGGTCATGCGGGAGCCGCCGATCGGGGCCGAGATGCCCACCCCGCCGAAGCCGCCGCCACGGCCGTAGTAGCCGCCCGATCCCACGCCGAAGCCCACGGTCACGCCCGAGCTGCTGCCGTAGCGCTGGTAGTCCGGGCTCACCTTGGTGTTGAAGATCACCCGGGCCTTCACGGCGCGGGCTTCGTCGGTCAGGCGGACCGGCGACGCGTCGACGTTGTTCGGCAGCAGCGCGGTGTTTGCGCCATAGGTGCGCAGCTCCGCGGCGACCTTGTCCTGGCACATCTGCCGCACGACCAGTTCCTCGGCCTCGCAGACGACCAGCACGGTGCTGCCCCGCAGGGACTCGGCCGGGGTGGCCGGGTCCTTCCACTGGGCATCGAGGGGGGCGACCCCGCAGCCGGCCAGGAGGGCGGACAGGGAGGCGACGGCGGCGATCGGGCGAATGTTCATGATGCTCTCCGGGGGGCGGCGCGGGCCGCACACGTACTGTTGTAACGCGTTCGGCGCTTTTCGGTCGACTCCGGGGCGCAGATTCGGTTCCGGTCCGCCGTGGCAGCGGGTTGCCGTCCGACAACCCCCCTCGAAAATGTCATCCCGGCGAACGCCGGGACCCACCGGGGACACCGGCGCCAGGCGGTCGAGTGGACCCCGGCGTTCGCCGGGGTGACCCCTTGCTCAACCCACCCAGCGCCGCGCGTTCGCGAACAACCGCGACCACGGGCTCGCCTCGCCGCGGTCCCCGCTCGTCCAGCTCATCTGTACGTTGCGGAACACCCGCTCCGGGTGCGGCATCAGCGCGGTGAAGCGGCCGTCCGGCGTGGTGACGGCGGTGAGGCCCTCCGGGCTGCCGTTCGGGTTGAACGGGTACACCTCGGTGGGCGCGCCGTGGTGGTCCACGTAGCGCATCGCGCGGTGCACCTTCGCCGCGTCGCCGCGCTGCGAGAAGTCGGCGAAGCCTTCGCCGTGGGCCACGGCGATGGGCACGCGCGAGCCGGCCATGCCGGTGAGGAACACCGACGGGCTCTCCAGCACCTCGACGAGCGACAGCCGCGCCTCGAACTGCTCGCTGCGGTTGCGAGTGAACTTCGGCCAGGCGTCGGCGCCCGGGATGATCGGGGCCAGCGCCGCCATCATCTGGCAACCGTTGCACACGCCCAGGGCCAGCGTGTCCTGGCGCTTGAAGAACGCCTCGAACTGCTCGGCCAGCTTCGGGTTGAACATCACCGACCGCGCCCAGCCTTCGCCGGCGCCCAGCGTGTCGCCATAGCTGAAACCGCCGCAGGCGACGAAGCCCTGGAACTGCGACAGCACCGCACGGCCCGACTGCAGGTCGCTCATGTGCACGTCGTAGGTGTCGAAGCCCGCCTTCGACATGGCATAGCTCATCTCGACGTGGCTGTTGACGCCCTGCTCGCGCAGGATCGCCATCTTCGGGCGGGCGGTGTGGATGAACGGCGCGGCCACGTCCTCCTTCGGGTCGAAGGTGAGGTGGACGTGCAGGCCCGGGTCGTTCTCGGCGCCGGCGGCGGCGTGTTCGGCTTCGGCGCAGGCCGGGTTGTCGCGCAGCGCGGCGATGCGCGCGCTGACGTCGTCCCACGCCTGGTGCAGGTCGCGCAGCGGGGCCGAGAAGACCTGCTTCGCGTCGCGCCACACCTCGACGATGCCGCGGTCGTTGGTCTTGCCGATGAAGTGGCTGTGCTTGCTGAGGCCGTGCTCGCGCAGGGTCTGCATGACCTCGTTGCGCACGGCGGTGGGCACCTGCAGCACCACGCCCAGCTCCTCGTTGAACAGCGCGCGCAGCGTCAGTTCCTCGCGGCGGGCGCTCACCTGGCCGGCCCAGTTCTTCGAGTCGCCGAATTCGGCGCGGCTGTCGCTGATGCCGTCGCCTTCGGTGACCAGCAGGTCGACGTTCAGGCTGACGCCGAGGTGGCCCGCGAAGGCCATCTCGCAGGCCGCGGCCCACAGGCCGCCGTCGCTGCGGTCGTGGTACGCGAGGATGCGGCCCTGGGCGCGCAGCGCGTTCACGGCCGACACCAGCGCCTTCAGCTGGGCCGGATCGTCCACGTCGGGCACGCGGTCGCCGAACTGGTTCAGCACCTGGGCGAGCATCGAGCCGCCGAGGCGGCCCTGGCCCTGGCCGAGGTCGACCAGCACGAGCGTGGTGTCGCCCGGCTGCAGCTGCGGCGTGAGCGTGGGGCGCACGTCGGCGAGCGAGGCGAACGCGGTGACCACGAGGCTCACCGGCGCGGTGACCTGGCGCACGTCGTTGTTCTCGGTCCAGCGGGTGCGCATGGACAGGCTGTCCTTGCCCACCGGCACGCTGATGCCCAGGGCCGGGCACAGATCCATGCCCACGGCCTTGACGGTCTCGTACAGCGCGGCGTCTTCACCCGGTTCGCCGCAGGCAGCCATCCAGTTGCAGCTCAGCTTCACGCGCGGCAGGTCGATGGGCGCGGCCAGCAGGTTGGTGATGGCCTCGGCCACCGCCATGCGGCCGGAGGCCGGGGCGTCGAGGGAGGCCAGCGGCGAACGTTCGCCCATGGCCATGGCCTCGCCCTGGAAGCCGCTGTAGTCGGCGAGCGTGACGGCGACGTCGGCCACCGGCACCTGCCACGGGCCCACCATCTGGTCACGGCTGTTGAGGCCGCCCACGGTGCGGTCGCCGATGGTGATCAGGAAACGCTTGCTCGCGACCGTCGGGTGGCGCAGCACGTCGAAGGCCACCTTCTCCAGCGCCACGCCGCTCAGGTCCACGGGCGCGAGCACGCGCTCGACGCGCTTGACGTCGCGGTGCATCTTCGGCGGCTTGCCGAGCAGCACCTCCATGGGCATCTTGATGGCCTGCTCGCCGCCGGGGCCGTCCTCCAGCACCAGCTCCTTCTCGGCGGTGGTGACCCCCACCACGGCGAACGGGCAGCGCTCGCGTTCGGCGAAAGCCTGGAACACCGGCAGCGCCTCGGGCGAGACCGCCATCACGTAGCGTTCCTGGCTCTCGTTGCACCAGATTTCCTTCGGGGCCAGGCCCGATTCCTCCAGCGGCACCTTGCTCAGGTCGAAGCGGGCGCCCAGCGAGGCGCCGTCCACCAGCTCGGGGAAGGCGTTCGAGATGCCGCCCGCACCCACGTCGTGGATGGCCAGGATGGGGTTGGCTTCGCCGAGCGCCCAGCAGTGGTTGATGACCTCCTGCGCGCGGCGCTGGATTTCCGGGTTGCCGCGCTGCACCGAGTCGAAGTCGAGCTCGGCCGCGTTGGCGCCCGCGGCCATCGAGCTGGCGGCGCTGCCGCCCATGCCGATGCGCATGCCCGGGCCGCCCAGCTGGATCAGCAGCGTGCCGGGGGCGAAGACCACCTTCTGCGTCTGCGACGCCGAGATCTGCCCGAGGCCGCCCGCGATCATGATGGGCTTGTGGTACCCGCGGCGGATGGCGTCGGCGCCCTCGCCCACGGTCTGTTCGTACACGCGGAAGTAGCCGCCGAGGTTCGAGCGGCCGAACTCGTTGTTGAACGCGGCGCCGCCCAGCGGGCCGTCGATCATGATCTGCAGGGGGCTCGCGATGTGCTCGGGCTTGCCGTACGGGTTCTGCTCCCACGGCTCGTTCGTGCCGGGCAGGTTCAGGTTCGACACGCTGAAGCCGGTCAGGCCCGACTTCGGGCGCGAGCCGCGGCCGGTGGCGCCCTCGTCGCGGATCTCGCCGCCGGAGCCGGTGGACGCGCCCGGGAACGGCGAGATGGCCGTCGGGTGGTTGTGCGTCTCGACCTTCATCAGCACGTGCACGGTGTCCTGCTTCGGGCCGTACTTCTCGCCCTCGCCGGGCAGCCAGCGCTCGATGGTGCCGCCTTCCATCACCGACGCGTTGTCGCTGTAGGCGATCACGGTGTGCTGGGGCGCGAGCTTGTGGGTGTTGCGGATCATCTGGAACAGCGAGTGTTCCTGCGCTTCGCCGTCGATGGTGAAGTTCGCGTTGAAGATCTTGTGGCGGCAGTGTTCGCTGTTGGCCTGCGCGAACATCATCAGCTCGACGTCGGTCGGGTTGCGCTTGAGGCCGGTGAACGCGTCCACCAGGTAGTCGATCTCGTCGTCGGACAGGGCCAGGCCGAAGTCCTTGTTCGCCGTGACCAGCGCCGAGCGGCCGAGGGACAGCACGTCGACGTGCTCCATCGGGCGGCCGGCGCGTTCGTCGAACAGGTGGACCGCGTCCTCCCGCTGCAGCAGCACGCTTTCGGTCATGCGGTCGTGCAGCAGCGCGGCGGCGGCCTGCAGTTCCTCGGCCGTCAGCGCCTTCGCCCCGCCCAGCAGCCCGGTCTTGAGGGTCAGGCGGAATTCCGTGACCCGCTCCACCCGCTTGATGGCCAGGCCGCAGTTGTGGGCGATGTCGGTGGCCTTGGAGGCCCAGGGCGACACGGTGCCCAGGCGGGGCGCCACCACGATCAGCGCGCCGTCGCTCGGGCCGGTGTAGGCGTCGCCGTACTTCAGCAGGGCCTCCAGCGTGGCCACGGCCGGCGCCGGCAGCTGCGCTTCGCTCCAGACCCAGTGCACGTGGCGGGCCGAGACGCCGGTGATGCGGGGGGACACGGCCTGCAACCGGGGCAGCAGCGCCTGGGCGCGGAAGGCCGACAGGGCGTTGCCGCCCTCGAAATGCAGCAGATGCTTGGAGGTAGAAGTCACGCTTGGGCGGGTGTTTGTGGCAAAAGGCCGACCGGCCGTTGGGGACCGAATCGGTGAATCCGGGATTTTACGGGGTCGGTGAGATAATTGGCGGCTATGAGCATCGTGATCAAAGACGCCGCCGGGATCGCCGGCATGCGCACCGCCTGCCGCCTCGGCTCCGAAGTCCTGGACATGCTGACCCCGCACATCGTGCCGGGCATCACCACCCGGGAGATCGACCGGCTCGCGCACGACTACATGGTCAACGTGCAGAAGAGCATCCCGGCCACGCTGAACTACCAGCCGCCGGGCCACCCGCCCTACCCGGCGTCGCTCTGCACCTCGGTCAACGACGTGGTGTGCCACGGCATCCCCGACGACGTGCCGCTCAAGGACGGCGACATCGTCAACGTCGACGTCACCCCCATCTACGACGGCTGGCACGGCGACAACAGCCGCATGTTCGTCGTGGGCAAGGCCAGCATCGCGGCCAGGCGCCTGTGCCAGGTCACGTTCGAGGCCATGTGGAAGGGCATCGTGAAGGTGCGCCCGGGCGCGCGCCTGGGCGACATCGGCCACGCCATCCAGACGTACGCCGAGAAGAACGGCTACTCGGTGGTGCGCGAATACTGCGGCCACGGCGTGGGCCAGAAGTTCCACGAGGAGCCCCAGGTGCTGCACTACGGCCGCCCGGGCACGCTCGAGGAACTGGTGCCCGGCATGATCTTCACGATCGAGCCCATGATCAACCAGGGCCGCAAGGACATCAAGGACGACCGCAAGGGCAACAAGCCCTACGACGGCTGGACCATCGTCACGAAGGACCGGTCGCTGTCGGCGCAGTGGGAACACACGGTGCTCGTCACCGAGACCGGCTACGAGGTGCTGACGATGTCGGCCGGCAGCCCGCCGCCGCCCGACTTCGCCCTGCAGCCCGCCTCCGCCCCGGTCGCCGGCTGACGCCTCGATGTCCGCCGTGCCCGCCGCCGTTGCCCCTCCCACCGGCATCGCCGGGCTCCGTGCCCGCTTCCGCGAGGGCAAGGCGGCGCTGCTGAAGCCGTTCGCCGAGTCCCGCGCCTCCGCCGCGCACGCCACCCGCCTCGTGCGGGCCCTGTGCCGACACGTCGACGCCACCCTCGCCGACCTGTGGGAACACGCGATGATGCCGCCCGGCGCGGCGCTGGCCGCCGTGGGCGGCTACGGACGCGGCGAGCTGTTCCCCTACTCCGACGTCGACGTGCTCGTGCTGCTGCCGGCCGGTGCCGACGGCAGCAACGACGCGCTGAAGTCCGCCATCGAGGGCTTCATCACCGCCTGCTGGGACATCGGCCTCGAGATCGGCTCCAGCGTGCGCACGGTGGAGGAATGCATCGCCGAGGCGCAGGCCGACGTCACGGTGCAGACCGCCCTCCTCGAATCGCGTTTCCTGTGCGGGGCCAAGCGGCTCTTCACCACGTTCTGCAAGGCCAACACCGCGGCCATGGAACCCCGGGCGTTCCTGCGCGCCAAGGCGCTCGAGATGCGCCAACGCCACCAGAAGTACGAGGACACCCCGTACTCGCTGGAGCCCAACTGCAAGGAAAGCCCCGGCGGCCTGCGCGACCTGCAGGTGCTGGTGTGGGTGGCCCGCGCCGCCGGCCTCGGCAAGAGCTGGAGCGAAATGGCCGCCAACGGCCTGATCACCCCGTTCGAGGTCAAGCAGCTGCAGCGCAACGAAGGCCTTCTGCGCCTGATCCGCGCGCGGCTGCACGTCGTGGCCGGCCGCCGCGAAGACCGCCTCGTGTTCGACCTGCAGACCGCCGTGGCCGAGAGCTTCGGCTACCAGCCCACCAAGGGCCAGCGCGTGTCCGAGGTGCTGATGCGCCGCTACTACTGGGCGGCCAAGGCGGTCACCCAGCTGAACCAGATCCTGATGCTCAACATCGAGGAGCGCGTGAACGGCTCGGCCGACGCCCCGATGCAGCCCATCAACGAGCGCTTCCTCGACCGCGGCGGCATGCTGGAAGTCGCCAGCGACGACCTGTACGAGCGCGAGCCGCATGCCATCCTCGAGACCTTCCTGGTGTTCCAGCAGACGCCGGGCCTCGAGGGCCTCTCGGCCCGCACGCTGCGCGCGCTCTACAACGCCCGCGAGGTGATGAACGGCGACTTCCGCCGCGACCCGCGCAACCACGCGATGTTCATGCGCATCCTGCAGGCGCCCGAAGGCCACACGCACGCCTTCCGCCTGATGAACCAGACGAGCGTGCTGGGCCGCTACCTCTGGGTGTTCCGCCGCATCGTGGGCCAGATGCAGCACGACCTGTTCCACGTCTACACGGTGGACCAGCACATCCTGATGGTGCTGCGCAACGTGCGCCGCTTCTTCATCCCCGAACACACGCACGAGTACCCGTTCTGCTCGCAGCTGGCGGCCTCGTTCGACAAGCCCTGGCTGCTCTACATCGCCGCCCTCTTCCACGACGTGGCCAAGGGCCGCGGCGGCGACCACTCCGAACTCGGGGCGGTGGAGGTGCGGCGGTTCTGCCGCGACCACCGCATCGACAAGGAAGACACCGCCCTCGTCGAGTTCCTGGTGTCGGGGCACCTGACGATGTCCCGCATCGCGCAGAAGGAAGACCTGAGCGACCCCGAGGTGATCCAGAACTTCGCCCGCCTGCTGGGCAGCGAACGGCGGCTCACGGCGCTGTACCTGCTGACCGTGGCCGACATCCGCGGCACGAGCCCGAAGGTGTGGAACGCGTGGAAGGGCAAGCTGCTGGAGGACCTGTACCGCCTCACGCTGCGCGCGCTGGGCGGCGCCAAGCCCAACCTCGATGCCGACATCGAGAGCCGCAAGCAGGACGCCCGCCACACGCTGAACCTGTACTCGATGCTGCCCGGCACCGAGGCGCCGCTGTGGAAGACGCTCGAACTGAGCTACTTCGCGCGGCACGACGCCGGCGAGATCGCCTGGCACGCCCGCTCGCTGTTCCGTCACGTCGAGAGCACCGAACCGGTGGTGCGGGCGCGGCTGTCGTCGGTGGGCGAAGGCCTGCAGGTGCTGGTGTACTCGCCCGACCGCCCCGACCTCTTCGCCCGCATCTGCGGCTATTTCGACGGCGCCGGCTTCAACATTCTCGAAGCCAAGGTGCACACCACCCGCGCCGGCTACGCGCTCGACACCTTCCAGGTCATCAGCCCGCAGATCGACCAGCACTACCGCGACCTGATCTCGCTCGTCGAGACCCAGGCCACGCTGGCCCTGAAGGACGAGGGCCCGCTGCCGCTGCCCAACCGCGGCCGGCTCTCGCGCCGCGTGAAGTCGTTCCCCGTGACGCCGCGCGTCACGCTGCGGCCGGACGAACGCGGCCAGCGCTGGATCCTCGGCGTGTCCACCAGCGACCGCTCGGGCCTGCTGTTCGCCATCGCCCGCGTGCTGGCCCGCCACCAGATCAACCTGCAGCTCGCCAAGATCATCACCCTCGGCGAGCGCGTGGAAGACATCTTCCTGATCGACGGCCCCGCGCTGCAACAGAACCGGGCGCAGATCGAGATCGAGACGGAACTGCTCGACGCGATCAGCGCCTGAGGCCGGTCAGGACCCGGAGGCCGCTCCCGCGGCCCGGGGCACCGGCGCGAGCTGCTCGGCGAGGAACGCTTCCATCGCCTTGAAGAACTCGACGCGGTGCGAGTAGCGGGTCAGGCCATGGTCACCCCCGTCGAGCGGCAGGTAGCGGTACGGCTTGCCCGCGCGTTTCAGCGCCTTCGCGAGGGACTCGCTCTGCTCGACCGGCACCAAGCGGTCGGCCGTGCCGTGCGCCAGCAGCAGCGGCACCTGGTACCGGCCGGCCTGCAGCGCCGGCGAGGCCGCCTCGAGTTCGGCGCTCTGGCTCCAGGTGTCGCCGAGGCTCACCTTCACCGCCTCGGAGCCCTGCACGTACGACTGCCAGTACTGGGCGAGGTCCGGCAGGTCGGTGACCCCCGAGAGGCTGATCGCGCACCGGTACCGCCCCGGCGCACGAAGCGCCCCCATCAGCGCCCCGTACCCCGCATACCCTTCCCCGAAGAGGCACACCCGCGAGGCGTCGGCGAGGCCCTGTCCCACGGCCCACTGCACGGCATCGTCGAGGTCCTGCTGCATCGCGGCGCCCCAGTCCTTGAGCCCGGCCATGTGCAAGGAGTGCGCCTCGCCCACGTCGCCACGGAAGTTCACGGACAGCACGGCGTACCCGCGGCTCACGAGGAACTCGTTCCGCAGGTCCAGCCAGGTGTTCGCGCGGCTGCCGGGCCCGCCCCACGCTTCCACGACCACCGGACGCACCGGGGCGCCGCCGCCGGAGGCGGGTGCGGCCGACCAGGTCGCGGTGAACGGCTTGCCGTCGCGCCCCGGGATCGTCACCACGCGCCGCTCGGAGAACCCCGTGCGGGCCAGCTGCGGTTGAGACTGGCCCAGTTCGAACAGGTCACCGGTGCGGCGGTCGCCCGCATAGAACGTCGCCGTGCGGCCCTTGACACGGGAGTTCAGCAGGTAGGTCTGCTCCTGCCGGTCGACGCCGAACACGCGGTTGACCCGGCCCGGCAAGGCGAGGTCCAGCGCCTTCGCCTGCGCCTTCCAGGCCGGGTCCCACCAATCGATCTGCGTTTCCGTGTCGTCCGCGGACGCCCGGATGTAGGCCCCGAGCACGCGGCCGGAACCGCCCGCACGGAAGAACCCGTCGACGGGCCGGCTGCCGTCGGGCACGACGTGCAGCGTGCGCTTCAGCGCCGGGTCGTCCAGGCGGACCGAGAAGACGGCGCGCCGTCTCTCGTGAGGCGCGGTCACCAGCAACTCCTGCGGATCCTCGCCGAAGCCGATCGGCCACACCATGTCGCCGGCCTTGTCGAAGGACCACGCCGTGCGCCACGCCGACCCTTCAGGGTCCCGCACGCGGATCTCGACGGTGGTGCCCGTGCGCCGGACCGCGATGCGCACGCGGTGCTGGCGGTCGGTCTTCCACTGGTGCACGTCCTTCATGGGCGCCTGCACCATCACGCGCCGCGCCGTCCGCACGTCCACCCGGTGCACGCCGGGGAACACGCCCTTGGGCTCGGTGAGTTCCATCAGCACGTACCGGCCATCCTCGTCCGGCAGGTAGTCGATGACGGAGTCCTGGTATTGCGCCGGCACGCCGGACCCCGGCGGGTTCCTCAGCACGTTGACCAGATCGGAGCCATCGGGGCGGATCGACAGCAGCCGCGTCTCGGTGGTGCCGACGTACCCGCGCCGCGAGGCGAACACCACCGACACCAGCAGCCGGTCGTTGCCCGCCCAGCTCACCCACCGGATGCGAAACGTCTCGTCGCCGCTGCGGAGAACGCCCACCCACTGCCCCTCCAGCACCGGTCGGACAACCACCGTGGCCTGGTCACCCTCGTTCGAAAGCGCCACCACCCGCGTGCCATCCGGTGAGAGTGACAGCGACGTGAGGCGCGCCTCGCTGGCGTAGGCCTCGGCGGGCAGCGGGGTTCCACCGCAGAGGTGTCCTGTGCGGGAACGGAGTGCAAGGTCCCCAGCAGGCCCACAAAAAGAAGCACGCGCCGAAGGGCGCGTGCGTTGCACTCGAAAAGCATGTCCGTCCTCCCCGCGCTGCGGGTGTTCTTGTTGTTCTGCGAAAGGCCCTCAGGCAAAGCTCAGGCAAAGAACTGCCAGAGCGCCTCGAAGGGATCGATCGCCGGAAGCGAGCGGCCCGAAGCCGGTTTCGAGCATCGCAGCCGTACAAGCGTACGGCGAGAAGCGCAGAAACCGGCTTCGGGCCGCGCAGCCCGGCGATCGACCCTTCCGTACTAGCCCATGTGGAGGCCGCCGTTGACGGAGAAGTCCGCCCCCGTCGCAAACCCCGACTCGTCCGACGCCACCCACGCCACGATGGACGCGATGTCCTCCGGCGTGCCGAGGCGCTTGACCGGGATGCCGGCCACGATCTTGTCGAGCACGTCCTGGCGGATGGACTTGACCATGTCGGTGGCGATGTAGCCCGGGCTCACCGTGTTCACCGTGACGCCCTTGTTCGCCACTTCCTGGGCGAGGGCCATCGTGAAGCCGTGCATGCCGGCCTTCGCAGCCGAGTAGTTCGTCTGCCCGAACTGGCCCTTCTCGCCGTTGACCGAGCTGATGTTGATGATGCGGCCCCAGCCGCGCTCGAGCATGTCCTCGATGACCTGCTTGGTCACGTTGAACAGGCTGGTGAGGTTCGTCTCGATGACGGCGTCCCAGTCGGCGCGGCTCATCTTGCGGAACATGCCGTCGCGCGTGATGCCGGCGTTGTTGACGAGCACGTCGATGGGGCCGTGTTCGGCCTTGGCCTTCTGGAAGGCGGCCACGGTGGAATCCCAGTCGCCCACGTTGCCCACGGAAGCATGGAACGTGTAGCCCTGGGCCTTCTGCTCGTCGAGCCACTTGTTGAAGTCGCGGCTGGGTCCGCAGCCGGCGATCACCTTGAAACCGTCCTTGTGCAGGCGCTGGCACATCGAGGTGCCGATGCCACCCATGCCACCCGTGACGTACGCAATCTTCTGGGTCATTTACCTCTCCTTGAAATCGATGAATGGGGGTTTGGCCCGGGAACCCGCTTCGTGAGCAGGCACCCCGAGCGTCCCCCTCTGGTGGGCACCGGTCAATCGGGTTCCCCCTGGGGTCGCCGATGACCGTTGCCGCTGTGCACCGCCCGTGTGGACATCCCCTGACCCGCCGCACACCGAGGCGGTGCGCGAGGAGGTCCGGCGGCGATGAAACCGGGTCAGCGCTCGACCGTCAGTGCAACGCCCATGCCACCCCCGATGCACAGGCTCGCGATGCCCTTCTTGGCATCGCGGCGCTGCATCTCGTGCAGCAGCGTGACGAGGATGCGGCAGCCCGACGCACCGATCGGGTGGCCGATGGCGATGGCACCGCCGTTGACGTTGACCTTGCTGGTGTCCCAGCCCATCTCGTTGTTGACGGCGCAGGCCTGCGCCGCGAAGGCTTCGTTGATCTCGAGCAGGTCGAGGTCGGAGGCCTTCCAGCCGGCGCGCTGCAGCGCCTTCTGCGAAGCGGGCACGGGGCCCATGCCCATGATGGACGGGTCGAGCGCGACAGTGGCGTAGCTGCGGATGCGCGCGAGCGGCGTGAGGCCCAGCTGGTCGGCCTTCTTCGCGGTCATGACGACCACGCCGGCGGCGCCGTCGTTCAGGCCGGACGCGTTGCCCGCGGTGACACCGCCCGCCTTGTCGAAGGCCGGGCGCAGGCCGGCGAGGGCCTCGGCCGTGCTCTTGCGGTTGATGAACTCGTCGGTGGCGAACACCACCGGGTCGCCCTTCTTCTGCGGGATCGTGAACTCCACGATCTCGTCCTTGAACTTGCCGGCGTCCTGCGCGGCCACGGCCTTCTGCTGCGACGCGAGCGCGAAGGCGTCCTGCGCCTCGCGGCTGATGCCGTGCTTCTTCGCCACGTTCTCGGCGGTGATGCCCATGTGGTACTGGTTGTACACGTCCCACAGGCCGTCGGTGATCATGGAGTCGATGAGCTTCCAGTCGCCCATGCGCTGGCCTTCACGCGAGTTGGGCAGCACGTGCGGGGCGAGGCTCATGCTCTCCTGGCCGCCGGCGATGATGATCTCGGAGTCGCCGTCGCGGATGGCCTGGGCGGCGAGCATCACGGCCTTCAGGCCCGAGCCGCACACGGCGTTGATGGTCAGCGCCGGCACGCCCTGCGGCAGGCCGCTCTTGACGACGGTCTGGCGGGCGGGGTTCTGGCCCGAGCCGGCGGTGAGCACCTGGCCCAGGATCACTTCGTTGATCTGGTCGCCGGTGAGCTTCGCGCGGCGCAGCAGGTCGACGACGACGGCGGCGCCCAATTCCGGTGCGGGGGTCTTGGCGAGGGTGCCACCGAACTTGCCCACGGCGGTGCGGGCGGCGGCGACGATGACGATGTCGGTCATGGGAGGATCTCCGGAAAGGGGGAAGTGAATGAAGTCAATGTCTGCTTCGAGGGTCGGCTCGTCAAGGTGTCAGGCTTTCTGCTTGACATAGCGGCCGGGAGCCGCCTCGATGGGCGGGTACTGCTTGGAACCGGGGCGTTTCGGGGCCGCCACCAGCGCGCCGGCGTTGCGGGCGAGCCAGGCCGACCAGTCCGGCCACCAGCTGCCCGAATGTTCCGTCGCCTGGTCCAGCCACGTCTGTGCGGTAGCCGGTGCCTTGCCCGTGCCTTTGCCGATCCAGTGGCTGCGTTTCTTCGCGGCCGGCGGGTTGATCACGCCGGCGATGTGGCCCGAGGCGCCCAGCACGAAGCGGGTGCGCCCCTTGTTGCCGCTCAGCGCGGCGAGGTTGCGGTACGCGGCATCCCACGGGACGATGTGGTCCTCGCGCGAGCCGTACACGTAGACGGGCAGGTCCAGCTCGCCGAAGTCCACCGCCTCGCCGCACACCACGGCCGTGCCGGGCTTCACGAGGTTGTTCTCGTGGTAGGTGTGGCGCAGGTACCAGCAGTACATGGGTCCGGGCAGGTTGGTGCTGTCGCTGTTCCAATACAGCAGGTCGAACGCGGGCGGGGTCTCGCCCTTCAGGTAGTTGCCCACCACGTAGTTCCAGACCAGGTCGTTCGGGCGCAGCGAGCTGAACGTGCTGGCGAGTTCCTGGCCCTTGAGCAGGCCGCCCTTCGTGGGGCTGTCCGGGCCGATGGTGAGCTCGCGCATCTTCACCATGGCCTCGTCCACGAACAGGTCGAGGACGCCGGTGTTCTCGAAATCGAGGAAGGTGGTCAGCAGCGTCATGCTTTCGGCGGGCTGGATGCCACGACGGGCCAGCACCGACAGCGCTGTGGCAAGAATGGTGCCACCGACGCAGAAGCCGAGCGTGTTGATGGTCTCGGCGCCGGTGATCTCCTGCACCAGCTCGATCGCCTGGATGGCACCGAGCTCGATGTAGTCGTCCCAGGTCATGTGGGCCATGCTGGCGTCGGCGTTGCGCCAGCTCACCACGAAGACGCGGTGCCCCTCGGCCACCGCGTAGCGGATCAGCGAGTTCGACGGCTGCAGGTCGAGGATGTAGTACTTGTTGATGCACGGCGGCACCATCAGCAACGGACGCGCGTGCACCTTCGCCGTCAGCGGCTTGTACTCGAGCAGCTGGAACAGCTCGTTCTCGAACACCACGTCGCCCTCGGTGGTGGCGACGTTGCGGCCCACCTCGAAAAGGCTCTCGTCCGTCTGGGACATGTGGCCCTGGCGCAGGTCGTTGACGAGGTGCGCCAGACCCTCCTTCAGGCTCTCGCCCTGCGTGGCCACGGCCTTGCGCAGCGCCTCGGGATTGGTCGCCAGGTAGTTGGCGGGCGACGCGGCGGCCACCCATTGCTGCACGGCGAAGCGCAGCCGCTGGCGCGGCTTCTCGTCGCCTTCGACGGCGTCGGCGAGCTTCTGCAGCGTGCGCGCGTTCAGCAGGTACAGCTGGGCCGCGAACGACGAGGCCGGGTCGGACTGCCATTCGGGCGCGGCGAAGCGCCGGTCGGCGATGGGGGCCTTCGCACCCTCGCCATTCGATGAACCGAAGTTCACCGACTTGTTCCACAACTCGGAGGCCTGGCGGAGGTAGTCGGACTGGAGTTCGGTCAGCGCGGGCAGTGGCACACTCAGTCCCGAGACGGACTTCAGCATGTCGGTGGCCGTGGATCCGAAAGCCTCGAAGGCTTCGGTGATGCGGGGATCAGGGACAGCGCGGTTCTTCACAGGTCTCCTTCGTGCACACGGATGACGGACACTCGACTCGACCCATTCTCGCCCTAAAAACGTGTCACCGGAATCCCATGCACATCATCACGATCGCCTGGTTGTTTGTCACTGTGATGATGGCCCTCGCGGAAGCCACGAGCCCGCAGGGCTCCGTGCTCGGCGCCCTGTTCACGTTCCTGATGTACGGCGCGCTGCCGCTCTCGATCGTGCTGTACCTGATGGGCACGCCGGCCCGGCGCCGCGCACGCAAGGCGGCCGAAGCCGCGGCCGACGCGGCGGCCCGGGCGGCGTCAGCGGTCGATCCAGGCGGCCGCGGCCATGCGGCCGGTGACGCCGTCGCGGCGGAACGAAAAGAACCGTGAGGTGTCCTCGACGGTGCACCAGGTGCCGCCGCTGATGGCCGTGACACCGGCGGCCGCGAGCCGCCCGCGCGCGAGGCGCGGCAGGTCGGCCAGCCACTTGCCCGGACGCAGCGGCGCGAAACACGCGGCCACGGCCGTGTCGCCCGCGGCCCCGAAGGCCTCGAGCACGTCGGGCCCCACCTCGAAGCGGCGCGGGCCGATGCAGGCCCCCAGCCACACGGAGACTTCATCGGGTCCGCAGACGGCCGCGGCGCACACCTCGCGCAGCGTCGCCTCGAGCACGCCGCCGCACAGCCCGCGCCAGCCGGCGTGGGCCGCGCCCACGGCCCGGCCTTCCGGCGCGGCGAACAGCACCGGCAGGCAGTCGGCCACGAGCACCGTGCACGCGAGGCCGGGTTCGGTGGTGACGCTGGCGTCGGCCTCCTCCACCGTGGCGTTCGAGGCGGCGTGCGATGCGCCGAGGCGCAGCACGCGCGTGCCGTGCACCTGCTTCAGGAACACGGGCGCGGCGCCGCCCGTGGCGGCACGGAAGATGGCGCGGTTGCGCGCGACGACCGCGGGGTCGTCGCCCACGGCCGTGCCGAGGTTCAGGCGGTCGAACGGGGCCGTGCTCTGCCCGCCCGCGCGGGTGCTCATCAGTCCCTTCGCGCCCGGTTCCGTCCAGCCGGGCTGCAGCCAGTCGGGGTTCATGCCTGCGCGTCCGGGCACGCGGACGGCTGGGCCTTCGCGAAGGCGTCGAGGGTCATGCAGTGGTCGGCGATGCGTTTCACGGTGGGCACGTGGTCGAGCCGGCAATCCATCCGGCGGGCGTTGAAGATCTGGGGCACGAGCACGATGTCGGCCAGCGTGGGCGTGTCGCCGTGGCAGAAGCGGCCGGTGGCCGGGCTGCCGGCCAGCCGGGCCTCGACGGCCGCGAGGCCGTCCTCCACCCAGTGGCGGTACCACGCGTTCTTGGCCTCGTCGTCCACCCCGAGGGTCTTGACGAGGTACCGCAGCACGCGCAGGTTGTTGAGCGGGTGGATCTCGCAGGCGACGTCGAGCGCGAGGCCCCGCACCCGGGCCCGCCCCGCCGGGTCGGCCGGCAGCAGGGGCGGCTCGGGGTGGGTCTCGTCGAGGTACTCGACGATGGCCAGGGACTGGGCGACCGTCAGGTCGCCATCCTTCAGCAGCGGGATCAGGTGCGTGGGGTTCAGGTCGGCGAACGGCGCCTGCAGCTGCTCGTTCTTCAGCAGGTGCACCGGGAGGTAGTCGTACGCGAGCCCCTTGAGTTCGAGCGCGATGCGCACCCGGAACGATGCCGACGAACGGAAGTAGCTGTAGAGCAGCACGCCGCGCCTGGACTCAACGTTCGACGAGCTGGATTCGCAGGCTGCCCACGCCGTCGATGCGCGCGGCCAGCACGTCGCCCGGCACGACCTTCGCGACACCCTCGGGCGTGCCCGTGAAGATCAGGTCGCCCGGGGCCAGGTCCCAGGCCTGCGACACCTTCGCGATGATCTCGGGCACGCTCCAGATGAGCTTGCCGATCACGCTGTGCTGGCGCTTGGCGTTGTTGACGTCGAGCGCGATGGAGGTGGCCGCGCTCAGGTAGCACTCGGACGCGGCACGGATCGGGCTGATGGGCGCGGACTCGTCGAAGCCCTTGCCGGTGCACCAGGGGCGGCCCAGCTTCTTGGCCTCGCCCTGCAGGTCGCGGCGGGTCATGTCGAGGCCCACGGCGTAGCCCCAGACGTGGTCGAGGGCCTGCTCGGGGGCGATGTCGCGGCCGCCCTTGCCGATGGCCACGACCAGCTCCACCTCGTGGTGCAGGTCCTTCGTGAGGCCGGGGTAGTGCATGGTGCCGGTCTCGCCTTCGCGCACCGGCAGCACGGCGTCGGCCGGCTTCATGAAGAAGAACGGCTCCTCGCGGCCGCTGCCGCCCATCTCGATCTGGTGGTCGACGTAGTTGCGGCCCACGCAGTAGATGCGGCGGACGGGGAACGTGGCTTGCGGATCGGTGCCCGCGACGGGAACGGTGGCGACGGGGGGCGGGGTCAGCACATGGCTCATGGGGTACGGCCTCGAGGGGACTGCGGAAAGGATGTCGGCCATGATGCCATGGGGCGAGCGGAAAAGCCGGTCATCCCGGCGAAAGCCGGGACCCACCGCGGGACCGCGCGCCAGCGGCCCCCGTGGGTCCCGGCTTTCGCCGGGACGACGGGGAGCGGCGCTACACTGCCCGCCATGTTCCAGTTGCGCAGCATCAAGCATTGCAAGGCCTGCGGGTCGCCCACGGAGTACCGCGTTCCGCCGGACGACTCGCTGGAGCGCGCCACCTGCACCGTGTGCGGCACCATCCACTACGAAAACCCGCTCAACGTGGTGGGCACCCTGCCCGTCTGGGGCGACCGGGTGCTGCTGTGCAAGCGCAACATCGAACCCCGCTTCGGCCTGTGGACGCTGCCGGCCGGCTTCATGGAACTGCAGGAGACGACCGAACAGGGGGCGGTGCGCGAGACGGTCGAGGAGGCCGGGGCACGCGTGGAACTGCAGGGGCTCTACACGCTGCTGAACGTGGTGCACGTGGGCCAGGTGCACTTCTTCTACCGCGCCCGCCTGCTCGACACCGACTTCGCCCCGGGCCCCGAGACCATCGAGGCCCGCCTGTTCTCGGAAGAGGAAGTGCCCTGGGACGAACTGGCGTTCCGCACCGTGCGCGAGACGCTCAAGCACTTTTTCGCCGACCGGAAACGGGGTCAATACGAATTGCTTTGTGCCGATATCCGTTGAGCATTAGGCTTCAACGATGACGGCACAACAAGGTCAACAACAAGGTCCGACACACCCCGCCACGCCGGGGGGCCCGCCGCCTTCGGCGACGGCCGTCCCGCCCGTCACGGTCGACGCCGCCACCCAGCGCCTGCGCGAAGACCTGATCCACCCCGACCCGCTGCTCGACTGCCTCGTCGAGGTGTGCCGCCTCACCGGCCGGGCCGCGTCGCGCGCCTCGCTGTCGGCCGGGCTGCCGCTCGGGGCCAGCGGCAAGGCCCGCCTGACGCTCGAACTCGCCGAACGGGCCGCCGCCCGCGCGGGCATGTCGGCCAAGCTGCAGCGCCTGGCGCTCGCCGACATCGACACCGCCGCCCTGCCCGTCATCCTGGTCCTGAAGGACAGCCAGGCCTGCGTGCTGCTCGGCTGGAACCCCGACCGCACCGAGGCCCGCGTGCTGCTGCCCGAGACGGGCCAGGGCTCGGTGGGCATCGGCCTGGACGCACTGGCGGCCCGCTTCACCGGCGTGGTGCTCTTCGTGCGCCCGCATTTCCGCTTCGACGCCCGCACGCCGGAAGTGCGGTCGGTGCGCAACAAGCACTGGTTCTGGAGCTCGGTGCTCGAACAGCGTTTCGTCTACCGCGACGTGCTGTGGGCCGCGCTGCTCGTCAACTTCTTCGCGCTGGTGTTCCCGCTGTTCTCGATGAACGTGTACGACCGCGTCGTGCCCAACAACGCCATCGAGACGCTGTGGGCGCTGTCGGTCGGTGTCGTGCTCATCATGTGCGCCGACCTGTTCATGCGCCTGCTGCGCAGCCACTTCGTCGACGAGGCCAGTGCCCGCATCGACGTGCAGATCTCCGCGCGCCTGATGGAACGCGTGCTCGGCATGCGCCTCGAGAACCGCCCCGAGTCGGTGGGCTCGTTCGCCTCGAACCTGCGCGGCTTCGAGCAGGTGCGCGACTTCATCGCGTCCAGCACCGTGACGGCCCTGATCGACCTGCCGTTCGCGCTGCTCTTCATCGTCGTGCTGGCGTGGATCTCCCCGTGGCTCGCGGTGCCCGTGCTGGTCGCCTTCGCGGTGATCCTCGTGATGGGCTACGTGCTGCAGCACCGCCTGCACGAGCTGTCGCAGACCACCTACCAGGCCTCGGCCCAGCGCAACGCCACGCTGATCGAGAGCCTGACCGGCATCGAGACCATCAAGTCGCTGGGCGCCGAGGGCGTGATCCAGGGCCGCTGGGAACGGGCCAACGTGTTCCTGTCGCGCACCAACGTGCGCATGCGGGCGCTGTCGTCCACCGCCAGCTACACCACCGGCTGGCTCACGCAGGCCGTCACCATCTCCATCGTGATCATCGGCGTGCACCTGATCGGCCTGCGCGACCTGACCATGGGCGCACTGATCGCTTCGTCCATGCTCGCGGGCCGCGCCCTCGGGCCGGCCGGCCAGATCGTGGCGCTGCTGATGCAGTACCAGGGTGCACGCACCGCGATGGAGTCGCTCGACAAGATCATGGAGCGCCCGGTCGAACGCCCGGAAGGCGAGAACTTCATCCAGCGCCCGCAGCTGCGCGGCGACATCGAGTTCCGCAACGTCAAGTTCTCGTACCCGGGCCGGCAGGACGTCGCGCTCGAAGGCCTGTCGTTCAAGGTGGCTGCCGGTGAACGCGTGGCCCTGATCGGCCGCGTGGGCTCGGGCAAGTCCACCATCGAGCGGCTCATCATGGGCCTGTACCAGCCCACCGAGGGCGCCGTGCTGATCGACGGCATCGACCTGCGCCAGCTGGACCCCGCCGACGTGCGGCGCAACCTCGGCTACGTCTCGCAGGACGTGACCCTCTTCTACGGCACGCTGCGCGACAACATCACCTTCGGCCTGCCCTATGCCGACGACAGCGCCGTCGTGGCCGCCGCCGAACTCGCGGGCATGACGAGCTTCATCTACCGCCACCCGCGCGGCTTCGACATGCCGGTGGGCGAACGCGGCGAATCGCTCTCGGGCGGACAGCGCCAGGGCATCGGCCTCGCCCGCGCCGTGCTGCACAACGCGCCCATCCTGCTGCTCGACGAACCCACCAGCGCGATGGACTTCTCCACCGAAGCCCAGATCACGCAGAACATCACCAAGTTCGCCGAGAACAAGACCGTCGTGCTGGTCACGCACCGCACGTCGCTGCTCGCGATGGTCAACCGCGTGATCGTGATCGACGGCGGCAAGATCGTCGCCGACGGCCCGCGCGACCGGATCATGGAAGCCTTGTCCACGGGGCGCATCGCGCGAGCCGCATGAACGAGTCCACCCCGACCTCCTCCGCCGCCCCCGAGGGCCGCACGAACAGCGCATTGATCCGCGCCGGCCGCGGCGTGCTGGCCGTGCTCGAGAAGGTGCGCGTGCTGATCGAGCCGCTCACGCGGCGGCTGTTCGGCGCCTCCGCCTCCACCGACCCGGCCGCCCAGCAGGCGGGCTTCCGCAGCTTCGAGCTGGAGGCCGACGGGCTGATGTCGCGCGCCGAGACCCACCGCGCGCAGAAGATCGTGCGCTCGGCCGTCGTCATCATCGCGCTGCTCGTGGTGTGGGCCGGCCTCGCCAAGGTCGACGAAGTCACCCGCGGCGACGGCAAGGTGGTGCCCTCGCGCCAGCTGCAGGTGCTGCAGGCGCTCGACGGCGGCGTGGTGTCCGAGATCCTCGTGCAGGAAGGCCAGGTCGTCGAGGCGAAGCAGCTGCTGCTGAAGATCGACGAGACCCGCGCCACGTCCGGCGTGCGAGAAAGCAATGCCCAGGGCCTCGCGCTGCGCGCTCGCGCCGCCCGCCTGCGCGCGCTGGCCGAAGACACCGCGTTCAAGCCGCCCGAGGTGCCGGCCAGCGACGCCGAGGCGCAGCACATCCTGCTCGGCGAGCAGCAGCTGTACGAGGCCAAGCGGTCGGAGCTGTCCACGCTGCTGTCCATCAACGCCCAGCAGCTGTCGCAGCGCCAGCAGGAACTCGCCGAGATGCGCTCGCGCAAGGTGTCGGCCGACCGCGCGCTCGACCTCGGCCAGCAGGAACTCACGAAAACCCGCCCGCTGCTCGCGAGCGGTGCTGTCTCCGAGGTGGAAATCCTGCGCCTGGAGCGCGACATCGCCCGCTCCCGCGGTGAATCGGAACAGGCCTCGGCCCAGATCGCCCGCGTGCAGGCCTCCATCGGCGAGGCCCAGCGCAAGGCCCAGGAGACCGAGATCCAGTTCCGCAACGACGCCCGCAAGGACCTGGCCGACACGATCGGCAAGCTCAACGCGCTGAACGAGGGGGCCGTGGCCCTCACCGACAAGGTCGACAAGTCGCAGGTGCGCTCGCCGGTGCGCGGCCGGGTGCAGCGGCTGCTGGCCAACACCGTGGGCGGCGTGGTCACCCCCGGCAAGGACATCGTCGAGATCGTGCCGCTCGACGACGAACTGGTGCTCGAGGCCCGCATCGCCCCGAAGGACATCGCCTTCATCCGCCCCGACCAGGATGCCCTGGTGAAGTTCACCGCCTACGACTTCTCGATCTACGGCGGGCTGGATGCGAAGGTGGAGAACATCAGCCCCGACACCGTGGTCGACGAAAAGGGCAACGCGTTCTACAGCGTGCGGGTGCGCACCACGCGCACCAACTTCAGCGAGAAGATGCCCATCATCCCGGGCATGACCGCCGAGGTCGACATCCTGACCGGCAAGAAGACGGTGCTGTCGTACCTGCTCAAGCCGGTGCTCAAGGCCAAGGCCTACGCGCTGCGGGAACGCTGATTTCCGGCGTGCCTTGCCGCCGCGCCATCCCGGCGCGGCGTGATACCGATCACGAATATCCCCATGTCTTGCCCGAATCGGGTGACCGGGGGTTATGCGTGAATCCACCTCAAGTTTCTCCCCGCCCCGTCGATATACCGTCCGGGAGGCTTCCGCGCGGGAAAAGCCGGGCATGACGCTCCTTGCCTATTGCACTGCGGCAATGGGATTCCGGTGATTCTGTTCACGGAAAAGCCGGCTTTTCGGGCCCATAAGGAAACCCCGGTTCCGGTATTCTCGGATTCATTCTGAGCAGTACTTTGCCGAGGTTTTTCCATGCCCACTCTTCTCCAAACCGTCAATGGCACCGTGACCGGCCTCTGGGGGGGCACGGCGATGGTCCGCAAGGCCGACGGCAAGATGCATGTGCTCCAGATCGGGGAACACGTCGAGAAGGGTGACGTCATCCTCACGACGCAGGACGGCATCGTCCAGCTCACCCCCGAAGAGACCCCGGCGCCCGTCGCCACGGCCGCGCCCGACACCGACCTCGACCGCGTCATCGCCGAGATCGACAACCCCACCGAAGAAACCGCCCCCGCGGCCGGTCTGGCCGGTGGCGACGGTGGCGACATGCAGCCGGGCCTGCGCGTCGACCGCATCTCGGAAGGCACCACGCCGGCATCGTTCTCGCAATCCGCCGAGGTGACACCCGCCACGTTCCCGCCGGTCACGCCCACCACCCCGGCCGGCACCGCGGCGGACGCCGCACCCACACCCGCCCCCTCGCCCACCCCGGCGCCGCAGGACGCCACCGTCACCCTCACCTCCTCGGCCGCCACCGTGACCGAAGGCGGCAGCCTCGTCTACACGGCCGTCATCAGCCAGCCGGTCACCGGCACGGCGCTGGTCATCAACCTGTCCAACGGCACCACCATCACCATCCCGGTGGGCCAGACCTCGGGCACCTCGGCCCCGGTGCCGGTGCGCGGCGACGACGCCTACGCCCAGAACCCCGACACCGTGAGCGTGTCGGTCACCGGCACGTCCGGCGGCGGCTTCGGCACCGTCACCCCGGGCCAGCCGGCCGTGAGCACGGTCGTCGACGACGCCGACGTCACCACGGTCAGCGTCTCCGCCTCCTCGGCCACCGCGGCCGAAGGCGGCTCGGTGACCTACACCGTCTCCGTGAACAACCCGGTCACGGGCAGCCCGCTGGTCGTGACGCTGTCCAACGGCCAGACCATCACCATCCCGGTGGGCGCCAGCTCGGGCACGGGTGCGCCCTTCCCCGTGCGCGGTGACGACGCCTACGTCCAGGGCGACCAGCCCCTGAACGTGTCCGTCACCGGCACCTCCGGCGCCAACTACGAGGCCGTGGCCATCGGCGGCAGTGCCACCACCACGGTCACCGACCAGGCCACCACCACCACGGTCACGCTGACGGCCTCCGCGGCATCGGTCGCCGAAGGCGGCAGCGTCGTCTACACCGCCACGCTGTCGAACCCGGTCACCGGCTCGCCCGTCGTGCTGACGCTGTCGAACGGCCAGACCATCACCATCGCCGTGGGCGACAGCTCGGGCAGCAGCGCACCGTTCGCGGTGCGCGGCGACGATCCGTACGTGCAAGGCACGCAGACGGTCACGGTCGGCGTGGGCTCGGCCACCGGCGGCAACTTCGAGCAGCTGGACACCACGTTCTCGAGCGCGTCCACGCAGGTCGCCGACAACGGCACCGCCACCACGCTCACGGTGACGGCCTCCGCCGGCACCATCACCGAAGGCGGTTCGCTCACCTACACGGTGACGCTCAACAACGCCGTCACGGGCGCGCCGCTCGTGGTGACCCTGTCCAACGGCCAGACCATCACCATCCCGGTGGGCGCCAGCTCGGCCACGGGCCCGGCCATCGCCGTGCGCGCGGACGACGCCCACGCCCAGGGCAACGTGGACACGGTCGTGTCCGTCACGGGCACCAGCGGCGGCAACTTCGAATCGGTGACGTCCACCGCGACGGCCACCACCACGGTCGTCGACGACAACGACGTCACCACGCTCACCCTCACCCCGTCGGCGGCGACCGTGACCGAAGGCGGGTCGATCGTCTACACCGTCACGCTGAGCAACGCCGTGCAGGGCTCGCCGCTGACGCTGACGCTGTCCAACGGCCAGACGGTCACCATTCCCGTCGGCCAGACCACGGGCACCACCGCCCCGTACGCCGTGCGCGCGGACGACGCCTACCAGCAAGGCGACGAGCCGCTCGACGTGACCGTCACCGGCAAGTCCGGCGGCAACTTCGAGTCCCTCGACACCACCGGCACCGCCTCCACCGTCGTGCGCGACGATGCCGACGCCACGGTCGTCACGGTGACGCCGTCGGCCACCACCGTCGCCGAAGGCGGATCGATCAGCTACACGGTCTCGGTCAACCACGAAGTCAAGGGCTCGGACTTCACGGTCACGCTGTCCAACGGCCAGACCATCACGATCCCCGTGGGCCAGAGCTCGGCCACCGGCCCGGCGATCGCCGTGCGCCCGGACGATGCGCAAGCCCAGGGCAACGTCGACACGGTCGTCAAGATCGACGACACCTCCGGCGGCAACTTCGAGGCAGTGGACAAGACCTCCACGGCCACGACCACCGTCACCGATGGCGGCGCGGACACCACGCTGACGATCACCCCGTCCGCGGCCAACGTCACCGAGGGCGGCTCGATCGTCTACACCGTCACGCTGAGCCACGCCGTCGCCGGCACGCCGCTGACGCTCACGCTCTCGAACGGCCAGACCGTCACGATCCCCGTGGGCCAGACCACGGGCACCACCGATCCGTACGCTGTGCGGGCGGATGACTTCTACAAGCAAGGCGACGAACAGATCGACGTGACGGTCACCGGCAAGTCCGGCGGCAACTTCGAGTCGCTCGATACCACGGGCACGGCCACCACGACGGTGTCCGACGACGCCGACCAGACGATCGTCACCGTCACCCCGTCCGCCGGCACCATCGCCGAAGGTGGTTCGCTCACCTACACGGTCTCGGTGAACCACGAGGTCAAGGGCTCGGACTTCACTGTCACGCTGTCCAACGGCCAGGTCATCACGATCCCCGTGGGCCAAAGCTCGGCCACCGGCCCGGCCATCGCCGTGCGTCCGGACGATGCGCAAGCCCAGGGCAGCCTCGACACGGTCGTCAAGATCGACGACACCTCGGGCGGCAACTTCGAGGCCGTCGACAAGACCTCTACCGCGACCACCACCGTCACCGATGGCGGCGCCCCCACCACGCTGACGATCACCCCGTCGGCGGCCAACGTCACCGAAGGCGGTTCGATCGTCTACACCGTCACGCTGAGCAACGCCGTCGCCGGCACGCCGCTGACGCTGACGCTCTCGAACGGCCAGACGGTCACGATCCCGGTCGGCCAGACCACGGGCACCACCGATCCGTACGCCGTGCGTGCGGACGACTTCTACAAGCAGGGCGACCAGCAGCTCGACGTGACCGTCACCGGCAAGACCGGCGGCAACTTCGAGTCGCTGGACACTACCGGCACCGCGTCGTCCGTGGTGCGCGACGACGCCGACGAAACCATCGTCACCGTGAAGGCGTCCGACGCGATGATCGCCGAAGGCGGTTCGCTCACGTACACCGTCTCGGTCAACCACCCGGTCACCGGCACGCCGTTCGTCGTGACGCTGTCCAATGGCCAGACGATCTCGATCCCCGTGGGCCAAAGCTCGGCCACCGGCCCGGCCATCGACGTGCGCCCTGCCGATGCCCAGTCGCAAGGCAACGAGACCACCGTCGTCAAGATCGACGACACGTCCGGCGGCAACTTCGAGGCCGTCGACAAGACCTCCACCGCGACGACCGTCGTCACCGACAGCGGCGTCATCACGTCGCTGACCATCACGCCGTCGGCGACGTCGGTCACCGAAGGCGGTTCGATCGTCTACACGGTCACGCTGAGCAACGCCGTCGCCGGCACGCCGCTGACGCTGACGCTGTCCAACGGCCAGACCGTCACCATCCCGGTCGGCCAGACCACCGGCACGACGGACCCGTACGCGGTCCGCGCCGACGACGTCTACCAGCAAGGCGACCAGGCGCTGGACGTCACCGTCACCGGCCACACCGGCGGCAACTTCGAAGCGCTCGACACGGATGGCACGGCCTCCAGCACCGTCCGCGACGACGCCGACGAAACCCTCGTCACCGTCACGCCGTCCGCCTCGTCCATCGCCGAAGGCGGCTCGCTGACCTACACGGTCTCGGTCAACCACGAGGTCAAGGGCTCCGACTTCGTCGTCACCCTCTCGAACGGCCAGACCATCACGATCCCGGTGGGTCAGAGCTCGGCCACCGGCCCGGCGATCGCCGTCCGTCCGGACGACGCGCAAGCCCAAGGCAGCGTGGACACGGTCGTCAAGATCGACGGCACGTCCGGCGGCAACTTCGAAGCCATCGACAAGACCTCCACCGCGACCACCACCGTCACCGACGGCGGCGCCCCCACGACCCTGACGATCACTGCATCCGCAGCGAACGTCACCGAAGGCGGCTCGATCGTCTACACCGTCACGCTGAGCAACGCCGTCGCCGGCACGCCGCTGACGCTCACCCTGTCCAACGGTCAGACCGTCACGATCCCGGTCGGCCAGACCACCGGCACGACAGATCCGTACTCGGTTCGTGCGGACGACTTCTACAAGCAAGGCGACGAAACGCTCGACGTGACGGTCTCCGGCAAGTCCGGCGGCAACTTCGAGTCGCTCGACACCACCGGCACGGCCACCACCACGGTGTCCGACGACGCCGACCAGACGATCGTCACCGTCACGCCGTCCGCCGGCACCATCGCCGAAGGCGGTTCGCTCACCTACACGGTCTCGGTGAACCACGAGGTCAAGGGCTCGGACTTCACCGTCACGCTGTCCAACGGCCAGGTCATCACGATCCCCGTGGGCCAAAGCTCGGCCACCGGTCCCGCCATCGCCGTGCGTCCGGACGACGCGCAGGCCCAGGGCAGCCTCGACACCGTCGTCAAGATCGACGACACCTCGGGTGGCAACTTCGAAGCCATCGACAAGACGTCCACCGCGACCACCACCGTCACCGATGGCGGGGCGGACACCACGCTGACGATCACCCCGTCGGCGGCCAACGTCACCGAGGGCGGTTCGATCGTCTACACCGTCACGCTGAGCCACGCCGTCGCCGGCACGCCGCTGACGCTCTCGCTCTCGAACGGCCAGACCGTCACGATCCCGGTCGGCCAGACCACCGGCACGACCGATCCGTACGCCGTCCGCGCGGACGACTTCTACAAGCAAGGTGACGAACAGCTCGATGTGACGGTCTCCGGCAAGTCCGGCGGCAACTTCGAGTCCCTCGACACCACCGGCACCGCCACCACCGTCGTGCACGACGACGCCGACCAGACGGTCGTCACCGTCACGCCGTCCGTGTCGACCGTGGCCGAAGGCGGCACGATCAGCTACACGGTGTCCGTCAACCACGAGGTCAAGGGCTCCGACTTCGTCGTGACCCTCTCGAACGGCCAGGTCATCACCATCCCCGTGGGTGAAAGCTCCGTCACCGGCCCGGCCATCGCCGTGCGTCCGGACGACGCGCAAGTCCAGGGCAGTGTGAACACCGTCGTCAAGATCGACGACACGTCCGGCGGCAACTTCGAGGCCATCGACAAGACTTCCACCGCGACCACCACCGTCACCGACGGCGGCGCGCCCACCACGCTGACGATCACACCGTCCGCGGCGAACGTCACCGAAGGTGGTTCGATCGTCTACACGGTCACGCTGAGCAACGCCGTCGCCGGCACGCCGCTGACGCTGACGCTGTCCAACGGTCAGACCGTCACGATCCCCGTGGGCCAGACCACGGGCACCACCGATCCGTACTCGGTTCGTGCGGACGACTTCTACAAGCAAGGCGACGAAACGCTCGACGTGACGGTCTCCGGCAAGTCCGGCGGCAACTTCGAGTCCCTCGACACCACCGGCACGGCCACCACCACGGTGTCCGACGACGCCGACCAGACGATCGTCACCGTCACGCCGTCGGCCGGCACCATCGCCGAAGGTGGTTCGCTGACCTACACGGTCTCGGTCAACCACGAGGTCAAGGGCTCGGACTTCACCGTCACACTGTCCAACGGCCAGGTCATCACGATCCCCGTGGGCCAAAGCTCGGCCACCGGTCCCGCCATCGCCGTGCGTCCGGACGACGCGCAGGCCCAGGGCAGCCTCGACACCGTCGTCAAGATCGACGACACCTCGGGTGGCAACTTCGAAGCCATCGACAAGACGTCCACCGCGACCACCACCGTCACCGATGGCGGTGCGGACACCACGCTGACGATCACGCCGTCCGCCGCCAACGTCACCGAGGGCGGCTCGATCGTCTACACGGTCACGCTGAGCCACGCCGTCGCCGGCACGCCGCTGACGCTGACCCTGTCGAACGGCCAGACGGTCACGATCCCCGTCGGCCAGACCACGGGCACCACCGATCCGTACGCCGTGCGTGCGGACGATTTCTACAAGCAAGGTGACGAGACCCTCGACGTGACGGTCTCCGGCAAGACCGGCGGCAACTTCGAGTCCCTCGACACCACCGGCACGGCCACCACCACGGTGTCCGACGACGCCGACCAGACGATCGTCACCGTCACGCCGTCGGCCGGCACCATCGCCGAAGGCGGTTCGCTCACCTACACGGTCTCGGTGAACCACGAGGTCAAGGGCTCGGACTTCACCGTCACGCTGTCCAACGGCCAGACGATCACGATCCCGGTGGGCCAGAGCTCGGCCACCGGCCCGGCCATCGCCGTGCGTCCGGACGATGCACAAGCCCAAGGCAGCGTGGACACGGTCGTCAAGATCGACGGCACCTCCGGCGGCAACTTCGAAGCCATCGACAAGACCTCCACCGCGACCACCACCGTCACCGATGGCGGCGCGGACACCACGCTGACGATCACCCCGTCTGCGGCCAACGTCACCGAAGGCGGTTCGGTCGTCTACACGGTCACGTTGAGCAACGCCGTCGCCGGAACGCCGCTGACCCTGACGCTGTCCAACGGCCAGACCGTCACGATCCCCGTGGGCCAGACCACGGGCACGACGGCCGCGTACGCCGTTCGCGCGGACGACTTCTACAAGCAAGGTGACGAAACGATCGACGTGACCGTCTCCGGCAAGTCCGGCGGCAACTTCGAGTCGCTGGACACCACCGGCACCGCCACGACCGTCGTGCATGACGACGCCGACCAGACGATCGTCACCGTGTCGCCATCGGTCACCACCGTGGCCGAAGGCGGCACCATCACGTACACCGTCTCGGTGAACCACGAGGTCAAGGGCTCGGACTTCACCGTCACGCTGTCCAACGGCCAGACGATCACGATCCCGGTGGGCCAGAGCTCGGCCACCGGCCCGGCGATCGCCGTGCGTCCGGACGATGCACAAGCCCAGGGCAATGTCGACACGGTCGTCAAGATCGACGACACCTCGGGTGGCAACTTCGAAGCCATCGACAAGACCTCCACCGCGACCACCACCGTCACCGATGGCGGCGCCCCCACGACCCTCACGATCACCGCGTCCGCGGCGAACGTCACCGAAGGCGGCTCGATCGTCTACACCGTCACGCTGAGCAACGCCGTCGCCGGCACGCCGCTGACGCTCACCCTGTCCAACGGTCAGACCGTCACGATCCCGGTCGGCCAGACCACCGGCACGACAGATCCGTACGCCGTGCGTGCGGACGACTTCTACAAGCAGGGCGACCAGCAGCTCGACGTGACCGTCACCGGCAAGTCCGGCGGCAACTTCGAGTCGCTGGACACCACCGGCACCGCGACCTCCGTCGTGCACGACGATGCCGACCAGACCATCGTCACCGTGACGCCGTCGGTCGCCACGGTCGCCGAAGGCGGCACCATCAGCTACACCGTTTCGGTGAACCACGAAGTCAAGGGCTCCGACTTCACCGTCACGCTGTCCAACGGCCAGGTCATCACGATCCCCGTCGGCCAGAGCTCCTTCACCGGCCCGGCCATCGCCGTGCGTCCGGACGATGCGCAAGCCCAAGGCAACGTCGACACCGTCGTCAAGATCGATGGCACGTCGGGTGGCAACTTCGAGGCCGTCGACACGACCTCCACCGCCACGACCACCGTCACCGATGGCGGCGCCCCCACCACGCTGACCATCACGCCGTCCGCCGCGAACGTCACCGAGGGCGGCTCGATCATCTACACCGTCACGCTGAGCAACGCCGTCGCCGGCACGCCGCTGACGCTGACACTCTCGAACGGCCAGACCGTCACGATCCCGGTCGGCCAGACCACCGGCACGACCGATCCGTACGCCGTGCGTGCGGACGACTTCTACAAGCAGGGCGACCAGCAGCTCGACGTGACCGTCACCGGCAAGTCCGGCGGCAACTTCGAGTCGCTGGACACCACCGGCACCGCGACCTCCGTCGTGCACGACGATGCCGACCAGACCATCGTCACCGTGACGCCGTCGGTCGCCACGGTCGCCGAAGGCGGCACCATCAGCTACACCGTTTCGGTGAACCACGAAGTCAAGGGCTCTGACTTCACCGTCACACTGTCCAACGGCCAGGTCATCACGATCCCCGTCGGCCAGAGCTCCTTCACCGGCCCGGCCATCGCCGTGCGTCCGGACGACGCGCAAGCTCAAGGCAACGTCGACACCGTCGTCAAGATCGATGGCACGTCGGGTGGCAACTTCGAGGCCGTCGACACGACCTCCACCGCCACGACCACCGTCACCGATGGCGGCGTCGCCACGACGCTGACGATCACCCCGTCCGCCGCGAACGTCACCGAGGGCGGCTCGATCATCTACACGGTCACGCTGAGCAACGCCGTCGCCGGCACGCCGCTGACGCTCACGCTGTCCAACGGTCAGACCGTCACGATCCCGGTCGGCCAGACCACCGGCACGACCGATCCGTATGCCGTCCGCGCCGACGACTTCTACAAGCAAGGCGACCAGCAGCTCGACGTGACCATCACCGGCCGGACCGGCGGCAACTTCGAATCGCTGAACACCACCGGCACTGCGTCCACCGTCGTGCACGACGATGCCGACCAGACCATCGTCACCGTCACACCGTCGGCCGGCACCATCGCCGAAGGGGGCTCGCTGACCTACACCGTGTCCGTCAACCACCCGGTCACCGGCACCCCGTTCGCCGTCACGCTGTCCAACGGCCAGACGATCTCGATCCCCGTGGGTCAGAGCTCGGCCACCGGCCCGGCCATCCCGGTGCGTCCGGACGACGCGCAAGCCCAGGGCAACGTCGACACCGTCGTGAAGATCGATGGCACGTCGGGTGGCAACTTCGAGGCCGTCGACACGACCTCGACCGCCACGACCACCGTCACCGATGGCGGCGCTCCGACCACGCTGACCCTCACCGCCTCGGCCGCCAACGTCACCGAAGGCGGTTCGATCGTCTACACCGTCACGCTGAGCAACGCCGTCGCCGGCACGCCGCTGACGCTCACGCTGTCCAACGGCCAGACCGTCACGATCCCGGTCGGCCAGACCACCGGCACGACGGCCGCGTACGCCGTTCGCGCCGACGACTTCTACAAGCAGGGCGACCAGCAGCTCGACGTGACCGTCACCGGCAAGTCCGGCGGCAACTTCGAGTCGCTGAACACCACCGGCACCGCGACCACCGTCGTCCACGACGATGCCGACGCCACGGTCGTCACCGTGACCCCGTCCGCCACGACGGTCACCGAAGGCGGCAGCATCAGCTACACGGTCTCGGTCAACCACGCCGTCACCGACACGCCGTTCTCGGTCACGCTGTCCAACGGCCAGACGATCACGATCCCCGTGGGCCAAAGCTCGTTCACCGGCCCGGCGCTCGCCGTGCGCGGGGACGACGCCTACGCCCAGGGCTCCGTCGACACCGTCGTGTCGATCACCGGCACGTCCGGCGGCAACTTCGAGGCGGTGACGACCACCTCCACCGCCACCACGGCCGTCGTCGACGACAACGACGTCACCCGCATCAGCCTCACCGGCGACGCGTCGGTGACCGAAGGCGGCACCGCCCACTACACGCTGTCGCTGACCAACCCGCCGACCAGCACGGTGACGGTCACGCTGACCTACACCGGCACGGCGGCCAACGGCGTCGACTTCACCGGCCAGACCACCGTCACGATCCCGGCGAATTCGTCGAGCGTGAACTTCGACATCGCGACCATCGACGACACGCTGATCGAAGGCGCCGAGAACTTCACCGTCACCATCGGCTCGGCCACGGGCGGCGGGTTCGAGAACCTCGCCGTCAATGCGGCGAGCAGCGCGGTCACGACCACCATCGTCGACAACGACTTCCCGGTGCTGACCGTCTCGAGCCCGACCGTCGCCGAGTCCACCCCGTTCATGGTGTTCGAGGTCAAGCTCAGCGCGCCGGCCCCCACCGACACGAGCGTCAACCTCGCGCTCGCCAACGGCACCGCGACCGGCGGTGGCGTGGACTTCGGCTCGACCACGGCCAACAACCTCCAGATCTCCACCGACGGTGGCCTGACCTGGAAGAACGGCACGACGTACACCTTCACGGCCAACGGCACCACCTCGGTGCTGGTGCGCACGGCGGTCGTCAACGACACGCTCGACGAGGCGAACGAGCAGTTCACGCTCACGGCGACCGTGACCGCCGGCACCACCACCACGCCGGACGCCACCGGCACGGCCACCATCCTCGACAACGACCCGACGATGTCGATCGCGCCGATCTCGGTGAACGAGGGCGCCGGCTACGCGCAGTTCGAGGTGAAGCTGAGCCACGGCTCGCCGTCGGCCACCACGGTGAGCCTCGCGCTCGGCAACGGCACCGCCACCGGCGGCGGCGTGGACTTCGGCTCGACGACGGGCACCAACCTGCAGGTCTCGACCGACGGCGGCCAGACCTGGACCAACGCCACGTCGGCCACGTTCGCCGCGAACACCACCTCGGTGCTCGTTCGCACGCCGATCGTCGACGACGCGACCTACGAAGGCAACGAGAACTTCACGCTGACCGCCACGCGCACGTCGGGCAGCACGGCCAACGCGTCGGTGCAGGCCGTGGCCACGATCATCGACAACGACACGGCCGCCCCGGTGCTCGACCTCGACGGCAACAACTCGAGCGGCGCCACGGGTGCGAACTACGCGGTGACGTTCACCGAGAAGACGACGGGCCCGGGCGTGTCGATCGCCGACACCGACATGACGATCACGGATGCCGACAGCACGATGCTGACCGGCGCCACCGTGACGCTGACGAACCGCCTGGCCGGTGATGCGCTGAACCTGGGCAACTCCGTCGGCGGCATCCAGATCAACGCGATCAACAACGCAGGCAGCATCATCCTGCAGCTCTCGGGTTCGGGCACCCTCGCCCAGTACATCGAGCGCATCCGCAACATCACGTTCACCAACAACAGCGACAACCCGAGCGACACGCCGCGCATCATCACCGTCACGGTGACCGACGGCGTGAACACCAGCAACCTCGCCACCACCACCGTCAACGTGGTGCCGGTCAACGACCTGCCGGAAGGCCGCGACGTCACGCTGACGACGAACGAGGACACGCCGCTCACGCTGTCGCTCGCCCACTTCCAGATGAACGACAAGGAAGACGGCAACAACGTCAACCCGACCACGGTGCGCATCGACACGCTGCCCACCAACGGCACGCTGTACCTGAACGGCGTCGCCGTGACGGCCGGCCTCGTCGTGACGGCCGCGCAGATCGCCGCGAACCAGCTGACCTTCGCCCCGAGCCCGGACGACAACGGTGCCAACTACTCGAAGTTCACGTTCAGCGTGGGCGACTCGAACGGCGGCTACGACACCGCCCCGAACACGGTGACGTTCAACGTCACCGCCGTCAGCGACGGCGCCCCGGTGGCCGTGGCCGACCAGTTCCGCACGACCCTCGGCACGCCGATCATCCTGACGAAGGCGCAGCTGCTCGCCAACGACACGCTGCTGGACCACGCCCGCATCACGTCCGTCAGCAGCGGCACGGGCGGCACGCTCGTGGCCAACGCCGACGGCACGTACACCTTCACCCCGAGCGCGGCCGGCAACGGCACGTTCACGTACACGCTGACCGACGACGACGGCCAGACGAGCACCGCCACGGTGACCGTCGCCACGTCGCAGGCCCGCGACGACTTCGCCACGGTGCACGAGAGCGCGCTGGCCGGCGGCACGGGCGGCGGCACCACGGTGGCCACCGGTTCGCTGATCGCGAACGACACGGGCGCCACGTCGGTGTCGTACGTCAAGTACGGCGGCAACACCTACAACATCGCGAGCGGTGGCTCCGTCACCATCACCAGCACGCTGGGCAAGCTCGTGGTGCAGTCCGATGGCACGTACACGTACACGCTGCAGGCCAACGCGAACAACAACACCACCGCCACCGACCTGTCCGTGGCCGAGGACTTCACGTACAAGCCGAACAACGGCAACGAAGCCGTGCTGCACGTCGACATCGTCGACGACAAGCCCCAGGTGGCCGACCACACCGTGGCCGTCTCGCAGGTCCCGCTGCCCACGTACAACCTGGTGCTGGTGCTCGACATCTCCGGCAGCATGACCACCACCGCCTACGGCGGCCTGGTGCGCAGCGTGGACGCCAACGGCAACCAGACGGGCACCACCACCCGCCTGGCCATGGCCAAGGCCGCGCTGATCGAGCTGGTGGAGCAGTACTACAGCCAGGCCCAGTCCGTCTCGGTGAAGATCGTCACGTTCTCCAGCACGGCCACCACGCTGAACTCCGGCAACGCCTACACGACGCTGGCCGCGCTGAAGGCGGCGATCAATGGCATCACCGGCACCACCAGCGGCGGCACCGACTACGAAGCCGCCCTCGCGGAAGCGCAGAAGGCCTACGGCACCGTCAACAAGAACGTCACCAACACGACGTACTTCCTGTCGGACGGCGCGCCGGGCGAAGGCAACACCGCGGCCCAGACGGCGATCTACAACACGTTCACGTCCACCAACGGCGTCAACTCGTACGCCGTCGGCATCGGCACCGGCATCTCCAGCACCACCGCGCTCGACAACATCCACAACGTGGACAGCGACGGCAACGGCGTGAAGGACAACGCCGTGTTGGTCACCGACCTGAACCAGCTGAGTTCCTCGCTGCTGGCCACCGTGCCGCCGGCCTACGGCGGCAACGTGGTGTCCACGACGGGCAGCGCGATCGGCAGCGCCTTCGGCGCCGACGGCGGCCAGGTGGTCACGATGTCGATGACGCTCGGCGGCAAGCTCGTCACGTTCACGTACGACGCGGCCACGAACAAGATCTCGCAGAGCGGCACGACGACCACGATCAGCGGCGACATGCTCACGCTGAACAGCACCAACGGCTTCACGAAGGGCACGCTGCTCTTCAACTTCACGACCGGCAACTACACGTACTACACGAACGGCACGGCGGCGAACGGCGAGAGCTTCACGGTGACCTTCACCGCGAAGGACGGTGACGGCGACGTCACGGCGCCCACGAACCTCAACTTCGTGATCACCAACGGCGCGCCGATCGCCCGCCCGGACACCGACACGCTGGACATCAACCAGACGCACCTCGAAGGCAACGTGATCACCGGCGCCGGCACGGACGGCGGCCTGGCCGTCGGCAGCTCGGTGGCCAGCTTCTCGGCGAAGGGCGACGGCGTCGACTCCGCGGTGGACAACGCCAAGATCTCGAGCATCGTCTTCAAGGGCCAGACCTACGACCTGACCAAGAACAGCACCGGCACGGGCGCGGGCTTCAGCTACGTCGTCAGCAACGGCCAGCTGACCTGGACCGGCACGGGCTCGGGCAACGCCGGCAGCAAGCTCGTGTTCAACAAGACGGGCTACTACGACTACACCCCGCCGACCGACGCGGTGACGGACACGCCGCACAAGGCGGCCGTGACCAACAGCTACAGCACCACGGCGTCCCTGACGAACAACGCCAACGGCGTCTCGCTCACCGCGTACAACCAGAACGGTTCGGTGGGCAACGTGGTGCTCAACACGGGCACCAACACCACCGGCCTGGGCGTCTCGTCGAACAACTCCGCGTCCAGCCTCGCGGCGCTGGAGCGGCTCGTGTTCACCTTCTCGCAGACCACGCACCCGCAAGGCGTGCAGGCCGTGAAGTTCAACATCGCCACCGGCAGCAACCTCGACAACTCGAGCAGCGTCGTCAGCGCGCTGACGTACACGATGTACGACGTGACCGGTGCCCTGCTGGGCCAGTTCGTCAGCTCGGCCGAAGGCACCGTCACGCTGCCCACCGAGTACGCCAACATCGGCCGCATCGAGGTCGAGGCGAACAGCCCGGCCACGGCCTACATCTCGGGCGTCACGTTCGAGAGCATCAACGTCGACACGTCCGCCACCGCGGTCGAGCCCACGGTCATCGGCTACACGCTGACCGACGACGACGGCCAGAGCAGCAGCTCGTCGCTCACGCTCAACGTGATCTGGAACAACCTGTACGGCACGAGCGGCAACGACACCATCACCGGCACCGCGGCCAACGACCACATCCAGGGCGGCGCCGGCAACGACACGATCCACGGCGGCGCGGGCCACGACATCCTCGAGGGCGGTCTCGGCAACGACATCCTCAACGGGAACGACGGCAACGACATCCTGCGCGGCGGCGAAGGCAACGACACGCTCGACGGCGGCGCCGGCAAGGACATCCTGGTGGGCGGAAAGGGCAACGACATCCTCACGGGCGGCGCCGACTCCGACGTCTTCCGCTGGGAGTTCGCGGACCAGGGCGTCAAGGGCGCCCCGGCCGTGGACACCGTGACCGACTTCAACAACGCCGCACCGTCCGCCGGCGGCGACGTGCTCGACCTGCGCGACCTGCTGCAGGGCGAAACGTCGCTCGGCGCGGCCACCGGCAACCTCACCAACTACCTGCACTTCGAGACGTCGGGCAACACCACGACGATCCAGATCAGCACGACGGGCGGTTTCTCGGGCGGCTACAACGCCGGCGCCGTGGACCAGGCCATCAAGCTGAGCGGCGTGGACCTGACGGTGGGTGGGGCGTTGAACACGGACCAGCAGATCATTCAGGACCTGCTGAACAAGTCGAAGCTGATCGTGGACGGGAGCTGATTGAGCCCCCCAGTCGGCTGGCGCCTCCTGCCCCCAGGGGGCGCCACGGGTCGTCCGGAGGGATGTCGGCCCCCAGTCGCTTTCGCTCCTGCCCCCATGGGGCGCCACGGGTCGCCCGGGAAACCCGGGCTCGCGTGTGGCTTGATCGGTCGACTTCGCTGCGCTCGCCCCTCGCTCCGGTCACCCCGGCGGACGCCGGGGTCCACTGCCTGCAGGCGCGCTGTGGCCACGGTGGATCCCGGCGTTCGCCGGGATGACCGTGCTGTCGGGGATCAGAGTTTCGCGCTGATGTGGGGACCCGTGGCGCCGTCGACGCCACATTCCCACAGGCGTTGCAGGTCCAGCTCGTCGCTCACACCTTCCGCGAACACCTGCAACGACAACCCGTGCAGCAACGTCACCGTGCCCCGCACGAACGTCGCCCGGTTCTCGTCGGTGCCGATGTCGCGCACGATGGACGCGTCGAGCTTCACGTAGTCGAGCCCGGCCTCGAAGAGGCGCGGGATCTGCCCCAGGCGGGCGCCGGCGTGTTCGAGGCCGATGCGCACGCCGATCGGACGCAGCTGGCGGCTGAGTTCCTGCAGCAGGTGGAAGTGCTCGACGGCGGCGGTCTCGGCCACCTCGAGCCAGATCAGGCGTGCGGCCCGCGGTGCGGCCCACAGCAGCGCCCGCAGGCGCGGGGCGAAGCTGCTGTCGGTCAGCGACGACGGGGACAGGTTCACGCAGCGCGACTGGCCGTCGCGGGTCGCGTCCATCAGCGCGAGCGCCAGTGCGCGTTCGTCCACGTCCACCGTCAGGCGGCTGCGCACCGCCAGCGGCAGCCAGCGGGCCGCGGCCTCGAAGGTGCCGCCGGCCTCGAGCTGCATGCGCAGCGGGCATTCGAGGTGGATGGTCTGCATGCGGCTGTCGACCACCGGGAACGAGACGAGCCGCACCCGGTCGTGCACCAGCGCCTCGCGGATGCGCTGGCGCCAGGCGCCCTCGCCCAGCAGCGCGATGGCCGGCGAGGCTTCGCTCGCGAGTTCGACCGCGAACGCGCCCACGCTCTCGGCGCGGGCCAGCGCGCCGTCGGCCGCCCCCATCACCTCGCCGAGGGTCATGTCGCGGCGCAGCTCCACCGCCCCCACGGCCACCGACGCCCCGGCGCCGATCGACGGCAGCACGAGGCGCAGCGCGTCGGCCAGGGCCTGCGCGGTCTCGCGGGCCACGTTGGGCACGGGCAGGCACAGGGCGAAGTCCGAGCCGTTGAGGCGGCCGAGGAAACAGCCCTCGACGCGCTCGGTGTACGGCCGCAGCGCCTGCGCGATGGTGGTGATCATGCGGTCGGCCGCGGCGTGGCCCAGCGTGCGGTTGATGCCCGCGAGGTCCAGCACGCGCAGCAGCACGAGGCCGCCATCGGCCGTGCCGTCCTCGCGCTGCAGCGCGGCGCCCAGCTGGCCCAGGAAGTGCGCACGGTTCGACAGGCCGGTGAGCGTGTCGCAGTTGGCCTGCCGGTGCAGCGCGTCGAGCTGGGCGGCCTGGGTCTGGAAAGCCACGCGCAGGCGTTCGACCATGGTGTTCATCGCGAGCGTGAGCCGCTGGAGCTCGGGCACGTTGGGTGCCTCCACCGTGACGAACTCGCCCTTGACCAGCGCCTGCGCCTGGTCCACGGTGCTGTCGATGGGCTTGCGGATGCGGCGCACGACCAGCGTGCCGAGCGCGCCGGCGATCAGCCCCACCACGGCGAGCGCGAGCGCCGAGCGCACGCTGCTGCGCCACAGCTCGTCGACCGCGAAGGCCGACTGGCTCTCCACCTCGACCTGGCCGAGGGCACGCCAGCCGTCCGACACCTGGGCGAGCCCGGGGCGCGACTCGATGGGCACCACGTCGGCGAACCACGCCGGGGCCTTGGCCGGGCCCACGGTGGCCTCGCGCACGAACTTCACCTTGCCGTCGGCACCGACCAGGCGCACGCGCCGGTAGAAGCCGGTGTCGAACTGGGCGGACATCATCAGGTCCATCAGCTCCTGGTCACCCTTCTGCTGCGACAGGGCGAGGGCCAGCGAGGTCGCGTTGTCCGAGTTCTTGAGCTGCAGCTGCGTCTCGAGGTAGTTGCGGCCCGACTCCACCGCCACCGTGACGCTGCCCAGGAAGGCGAGCAGCACGGTGCCGAACATCAGCAACCAGATTTGGCGTATCAGCGACATGCGCGCTCCCTGTCGATCATCGGTCCGTTCGTCCCGCTCGTTCGTACGTCATTCATTGAAAACCTTCCGCCCGCGCCTTCGCAAGCACTTCCCGCCAGCGCGACAGCCGGGCCACGGGATCGCCCGCCGTCTGGGTGCCCACACCCTGCCACAACCCATCGCCATTGAAACTGAAAACCGGCGCCAGGTCCGGGCGGCGCGAGGCCGGGCGGATCTCGCCGATGAGGTTGTCGAGGATCAGCGGCTCGGCCTCCGGACTCGGATGGTAGGCCAGCACCATGTGGGCCTGGACCACGCCCTGGGCCCCGCCGATCTGGGCGCGGACGTACACGAGCCGCAGGCGGTTCACCGGCACGCCGAGGGCCAGCAGGGAAAAGTACTTGGCGATGGCGAAGTCCTCGCAGTCGCCCTGGCCCTGGTTCAGGGTCTCGATGGGGCTCGCCCAGTAGTCCACCTGTCCCCACACGGCCGCATCATCCCGGAACACGATGCGCCGGTTGAAGAACTGGTTCACGGCCTGCAGCCGGCCCGGCTCGTCCAGCGCCGCGGCGGCGGCCAGGGTCTGCTGCAGCGCCGTCACGCCGGCCACCGCGTTCGGCCCGGCCTTGCGCGCGGCGGCCGCCATGCGTTCCACGTCCCATGCCCGCAACGCCACGGACGGCGCGAACAGCCCCGCGGCCAGCAGCACCACGAGCAGCCGGCGGCACCACGCCGCGACGTTCCGCGCCATGTGGCGCGCTCCGTCTTTCGCAAAGTGGGTTCGGGGAAGGTGCACGGGTGTTCCTGGGGGCAGTCCCCCTCGGGGTTGTCGTCCAAAGCGGCCCCTCGCTTGAGCATCATGAGGGCCCTGTGATAGAAAGTGCGCGCCAACCAAACCGCCCGAGCGTGAATTTCTGCCGGGCAGACCTTCATCCGTGGGGAACATGGCTGGAAGGCCGATCACTAAACTCGACCTCGTCCCTACATCGAGGCTCGGCTGCACGCACTGGGGACAACGCCATTGACTCTAGGATCGAGATGTACCAAAGAAAAACGGCCCTGCTTTCCGCACTCACCCTGACGTTCGCCAGCACCGCGTTCGCGCAGGCCGACGACCAGGCCGCACTGAAGGCCGCCGTCCAGAAGGCGATCAACGCGAACCCCGAGGTCACCGCCCGCTTCAACGCCTACCGCGCGTCCGCCGACGCCGTCGACATCGCGCGTGCCGGCTACTACCCCCGCCTCGACCTGAGCGCGAGCGGTGGCCGCGACCGGGACCGCATCGACAACCGGAACCCCGAGACCCAGTCGCTCAACCGGGCCGGCGCCTCGCTGACGCTGTCGCAGCTGCTGTGGGACGGCCTCGCCACGAAAAACGACGTGGGCCGCCTGGGCCACGAGCGCCTCGCCCGCTACTTCGAGGTGGTGGACATCACCGAGCAGACCGCCCTCGAGGCCGCCCGCGCGTACTACGACGTGCTGCGCTTCCGCAAGCTCGTGCAGCTGGCCGAGGAGAACTTCGTCCAGCACCAGACCGCCTACAACCAGATCCAGTCGCGCTTCAAGGCCGGTGTCGGCCGCGGCGTGGACCTGGAACAGGCCGCCGCCCGCGTGGCGCTCGCCGAATCCAACCTGAACACCGAGATCTCGAACCTGTACGACGTCTCGTCGCGCTACCAGCGCCTGGTCGGCGAGGTGCCGCCGGCGTCGCTGCCGCTGCCCGCCGAAACCTTCAGGAACGGCCTGCCCGGCAACGCGAACGATGCCGCCAACGAGGCGATCCGCCGCAGCCCGTCCATCAGTGCCAGCATCGAGAACCTGCGCTCGGCCGAGCAGCTGGTGTCGGTGCGCGAGAGCGCCTTCCAGCCGCGCGTCGAGGCCCGCCTGCGCGGCGGCGCCGGCAAGAACTTCGACGGCGTGGCGAACCAGCGCAACGACTCCACCGCCGAGGTCGTGCTGAACTGGAACCTCTTCAACGGCGGCGCCGACCGCGCCCGCGTGCGCCAGCAGACCAACCTCGTGAGCCAGGCCACCGACCTGCGCGACAAGGCCTGCCGCGACGTGCGCCAGACCGTGGCCATCGCCTACAACGACACGCGCAAGCTCGTCGACCAGCTCGTCTACCTGGACCGCAACACGCTCGCCATCACGAAGGCCCGCGACGCGTACCACCAGCAGTTCAACATCGGGCAGCGCAGCCTGCTCGACCTGCTGAACTCCGAGAACGAGGTCTACACCGCCCAGCGCTCGTACGTGAACGCCGAGTACGACCTGAGCATCGCCTACCTGCGCACGCACGCCGCCACGAACCAGCTGATCAGCCGGCTGGGCGTGGGCCGCGACGCGGCCCCGCCGGCCCCGGACGACGCCGAGGGCTGGAGTGCCGGCAACGACGCCCCGGGCCGCTGCCCGGCCGAGGCCGTGGCCACGATGACGATGGACTCGACCGCGCTGCGCCAGCGCGCCGCCGCGGCCACCCCGCCCTCGCCCGTGCTGCCGGCGGCGTCCGCGCCCACCGGCGCCGCGGCCACCGGCGCCGCGGCCACCGCCGCCACGGCCGTGCCGCTGCAGCGCGTGACCGAATGGGCGGCCGCCTGGCAGGCCCGCGACATCAACGCCTACCTCGCGTTCTACGCACCCACGTTCATGCCGGAGGGCGCCTCGCTCGACCGCTGGCGCGCCCAGCGCCGCTCGATGCTCGCACGCCCGGGCGAGATCGCCGTGCTGATCGCCAACCCCGTGGCCACGGCCATCGACGCCGCCACGGTCGAGACCCGCTTCCGGCAGACCTTCCGCTCGAACCAGCTCACCGACATCACCGACAAGGTGCTGACGTGGCGGCTGATCGATGGCAAGTGGCTGATCCTGCGGGAATCGGGCCGCTGAGCGCGCGGCGGCGCGGCATCGGCCCCAAGACCGGTTAGATTCGCGTTCTCTGCACGAAGTCCATACGCGAACGCCGATGTCCACCTTGTCTCAGCGCCTTGCCGCGCTGAAACCCTATTTCCAAGGCACCCTGTGGGCCGTCGTCCTCGGCGGCCTGGGTGCCGCGATCTCCGCGGCCTGCGAGAGCGCCCTGGCATGGCTGATGGTGCCGCTGGTCGATGGCGGCCTCAAGAAGCCGCCCATCCCCTGGCTGCCCGACCTGATGCCGCCCCCGTACTGGGCCATCCCGATCCTCCTGATCGTGATCTTCCTGGTGCGGGGCGTCGCCGGGTTCATCGTCGACTACTCGCTCGCCTGGACCGCGAACCGCGGTGCCCTGGCCCTGCGGCGCCGCCTGTTCGAACGCGTGCTCCAGTCCGACGGCGCGCTGTTCGGCGAGCGCACGGGCAGCAGCCTCACCAACACCGTGGTCTATGAGGCGATCAACGGCATCGCCCAACTGGTGAGCGCCCTCCAGACCCTTCTGAAGGATTCGTTCACGGTCGTCGCGCTGCTCATCACGCTGCTGCTGCTGAACTGGCAGCTCACCGCCGTGATCTTCGCGCTGGCGCCGGTGCTGGCCATCACCATGCGCTACTTCAGCCGGCGCATGCGGCGCATCACGCTGTCCTCGCAGACCGCGGTGGACCGGCTGGGCTACGTCGTCGAGGAAAACGTGCTCGCCTGGCGCGTGGTGCGGCTGCATGGCGTCCAGAGGCCGCAGGCCGAGCGGTTCGAGACCGAAAGCCGCTCGCTCTTTCGCCTGATGCTCAAGTCGACCGCGGCGTCGGCCACGGTGACACCGCTGATCCAGCTGTTCACCGCCATGGCCCTCGCCATCATCATCGCGGTGGCGCTGTGGCAGAACAGCCAGACCGGCGGCAGCATGGGCACCTTCGTCGCCTTCATCACGACGGCCATCGGCATCGCGACGCCGATCCGCCGGCTCACCGACGTGTCGAGCGCCGTCACGCGCGGCCTCGCGGCGCTGGAACGCGGGCAGGACCTGATCCACACGAGCCAGGCGGAATCGGGCGGCACCCATGCGGTGGACCGCGCCGCCGGCCACCTGACGCTTCGCGGTGTCGGCGTCCGCTACGGCACGGACGAAACGCCGGCCGCCCTCGCCGGCATCGACCTCGACGTCCCGCGCGGCAGCACCGTGGCCCTCGTCGGGCCGTCCGGCGCGGGCAAGACCACGCTCATCAACCTGCTGCCCCGTTTCATCGAACCGACCACCGGCACGATCTCGCTCGACGGCGTGCCGCTGAGGGACTGGGACCTCGCCTCGCTGCGCTCGCAGATCGCGCTCGTGAGCCAGGACGTGGTGCTGCTCAACGGCACGGTGCGGGACAACGTCTGCCTGAGCGGCGAGACCCCGGATCCGGAACGCGTGCGGGCCGCGCTGCGGGCCAGCAACCTCCTCGAGCTGGTCGACGGCCTGCCGGAGGGGCTGGACACCCTGGTGGGCCACAACGGCACGAAGCTGTCGGGCGGCCAGCGGCAGCGCCTCGCGATCGCCCGCGCGATCTACAAGGACGCGCCCATCATCATCCTCGACGAGGCCACCTCGGCCCTCGACTCCGAGTCGGAACGCCTGATCCAGCAGGCGATGGACAACCTGATGCGCGACCGCACCAGCATCGTCATCGCCCATCGGTTGTCCACCATCGCCAACGCCGACAAGGTGGTGGTGCTCGAGGCGGGCCGTGTCGTCGAGCAAGGCACGCACGCGGAGCTGCTCGCGCTGAACGGCGTGTTCGCCAAGCTGCACGGCATCCAGTTCGGCACCCGCTGAAACGACGAAGGCCCGCACCTTCCGGGGCGGGCCTTCCGATCAAGGCGTGACGCGATCAGCGCTTGACCGGCGGCAGGTCCGTGCACTCGCCCTCGGCCGCTTCCGCGGCGAGGCCCACGCTCTCGCCGAGCGTCGGGTGCGGGTGGATCGTCTTGCCGATGTCCACGGCGTCGGCGCCCATCTCGATGGCCAGCGCCACTTCCGAGATCAGGTCGCCGGCATGCGTGCCGACGATGCCGCCGCCGATGATGCGGTGCGTTTCCTCGTCGAAGATCAGCTTCGTGAAGCCCTCGTCGCGCGTGTTCGCGATGGCGCGGCCCGACGCGTTCCAGGGCAGCACGCCCTTCTTGATCTTCAGGCCCTTGGCCTTCGCTTCGTCTTCCGTCACGCCCACCCACGCCACCTCGGGGTCGGTGTAGGCGACGCTCGGGATCACGCGGGCATCGAACTCGGCCTTGTGGCCGGCCGCGACTTCCGCCGCCACGTGGCCCTCGTGCACCGCCTTGTGGGCGAGCATGGGCTGGCCCACGATGTCACCGATGGCGAAGATGTGCGGCACGTTCGTGCGCATCTGCTTGTCGACCGTGATGAAGCCGCGGTCGCCCACGGCCACGCCGGCCTTCTCGGCACCGATGCGCTTGCCGTTGGGCACGCGGCCCACGGCCTGCAGCACGAGGTCGTACACCTGGGGCTCCTTCGGAGCGCCCTCGCCCTCGAACGTGACCTTGATGCCTTCCTTCGTGGCCTCGGCCCCGACGGTCTTCGTCTTCAGCATGATGTTGTCGAAGCGCGGCGCGTTCATCTTCTGCCACACCTTGACCATGTCGCGGTCGGCGCCGACCATCAGCGAGTCCATCATCTCGACCACGTCGAGGCGTGCGCCGAGGCTGCTGTACACCGTGCCCATCTCGAGGCCGATGATGCCGCCGCCGATCACCAGCATGCGCTTGGGCAGCTGGCGCAGCTGCAGCGCGCCGGTGGAGGTGACCACACGCGGGTCGTCCTTCGGCAGGAACGGCAGCTTCACGGCCTCGGAGCCGGCCGCGATGATGGCGTTCCTGAACTTGACGACCTTCTTGCCGTCGGCCGTGGTCACCGCGAGGTGGTACGGGTCGGCGAACTCGCCGTCGCCCTGGATCACCGTGACCTTGCGCATCTTCGCCATCGCGTTCAGGCCGTTGGTGAGCTTGCCCACCACCTTCTCCTTGTGCGTGCGCAGCTTGTCGAGGTCCACCTTCGGGGCCTCGAACGCCACGCCCAGCGCGTCGAAGTGCTTGGCCTCGTCCATCACGGCGGCCACGTGCAGCAGCGCCTTGGACGGGATGCAGCCCACGTTCAGGCACACGCCGCCGAGCGTCTTGTAGCGCTCGACGAGCACCACCTTCTGCCCGAGGTCGGCCGCGCGGAACGCCGCGGAGTAGCCGCCGGGGCCGGCGCCCAGCACGAGGACGTCGCATTCGACGTCGACGGTGCCGGCGAACGACGAGGCCGCCACGGGTGCGGCAGCGGGGGCCGCTGCAGGGGCCGGTGCGGCGGCAGCGGGTGCCGGCGCCGGAGCGGGAGCCGGGGCCGCCGCGGCGCCCGCGCCGCTGGCCTCGAGCGTCAGGATCAGCGACCCTTCGCTGACCTTGTCGCCGAGCTTGACCTTCAGCTCCTTGACCACGCCCCCGTGCGTGGCGGGGATCTCCATCGAGGCCTTGTCGCTCTCGACGGTGATCAGCGATTGCTCGGCCTGGATGGTGTCACCGGGCTTGACCAGCAGCTCGATGACGGCCACGTCCTTGGAGTCGCCGATGTCCGGCACCTTGATGTCGATGAGCGACATGGTTCTCTTTCCGTGAAGGTGGGGCTTAGAGCAGCACGCGGCGGAAGTCGCCGAGGATCTGCGCGAGGTACGCGTTGAAGCGGGCCGCCGAAGCGCCGTCGATCACGCGGTGGTCCCAGCTCAGGCTGAGCGGCAGCATCAGGCGCGGCTGGAAGGCCTTGCCGTCCCACACCGGCTCGGTCGTCGAGCGGCACACGCCGAGGATCGCCACTTCCGGGGCGTTGATGATCGGCGTGAAGTACCGGCCACCGATGCCGCCGAGCGACGAGATCGAGATGCAGCCGCCGCTCATGTCCGCCGGGGTCAGCTTGCCGTCGCGGGCCTTCGCGGCCAGCGCGTTCATCTCCTGGGAGATCTGGATCACGCCCTTCTTGTCGGCGTCCTTGAGCACCGGCACCACGAGGCCGTTCGGCGTGTCCGCCGCGAAGCCGATGTGGTAGTACTGCTTCAGCACGATCTGCTCGCCGTCGAGCGACGCGTTGAAGTCGGGGAACTTCTTCAGCGCGGCGACCATGGCCTTGATCAGGAACGCGAGCATCGTGACCTTCACGCCCGACTTCTCGTTCTCCTTGTTCAGCTGGACGCGGAAGGCTTCGAGTTCGGTGATGTCCGCATCGTCGTGGTTCGTCACGTGCGGGATCACGACCCAGTTGCGGTGCAGGTTCGCGCCCGAGATCTTCTTAATGCGCGACAGGTCCTTGCGCTCGACCGGGCCGAACTTCGTGAAGTCGACCTGCGGCCAGGGCAGCAGCCCCGGGAAGGCGCCACCGCCAGCGGCGGCCGCGGCGGCGGGCGCCTTGCCCTGCGCCTGCGTGCGCACGCTGCCGTCCATCACGCCCTTGACGAAGTTCTGCACGTCGGCGTGGGTGATGCGGCCTTTCAGGCCCGAGCCGCGCACTTCCGCCAGCGGCACGCCCAGTTCACGGGCGAGCTTGCGGATGCTGGGCGACGCGTGCGGCAGGCGGCCGGTGGCCGGCGGCGGTTCGGCCGCGGGCAGCGCGGCCGTGGGCACGACGCGTTCGACCACGGGGGTCGACGGGGTTTCCGGTGCGGCGGCCGGCACCGAGGCGGCGGCGGGTGCCGGCGCCGCGGCAGCCGCGGCGGGGGCACCGCCGGCCACTTCCAGCGTGGCCAGCACCGAGCCCTGGCTGACCTTGTCGCCGAGCTTGATCTTGAGTTCCTTGACCACGCCGGCGTGCGACGACGGGATCTCCATCGACGCCTTGTCGCTCTCGACGGTGATCACGCTCTGCTCGGCCTTCAGCGTGTCGCCGACCTTGATGAACACCTCGATCACCGAGACGTCCTTGCTGTCGCCGATGTCCGGCACCACCAGGTCGATGGTGCGGCTGCCACCGGAAGCGGCGGCCGGGGCGGGTGCGGGTGCGGCGGCTTGAGCGGGCGCGGGCGCCGGGGCGGCCGCGGCGGGAGCCGCAGCCGGGGCGGCGGCGCCGCCGGCTGCTTCCAGCACCAGCACGATGGAACCCTCGGCGACCTTGTCACCGATCTTGACGCGCAGTTCCTTGATCACGCCGGCGGTGCTCGACGGGATCTCCATCGACGCCTTGTCGCTCTCCACGGTCACCAGCGACTGGTCCACCTTGATGGTGTCCCCCGCCTTGACCAGCAGCTCGATGACTTCGACTTCCTTGAAGTCCCCGATGTCGGGGACCTTGACTTCGACCAATGCCATGTCGTTTCTCCGGGTCTTCTTGTTCAGGCGTACAGCGGATTGATCTTGTCGGCCTTGATGTCGTACTTCTTGATCGCCTCGGCCACCTTCGCGGCGGGCACGGTGCCCTCCTCGGACAGGGCCTTGAGCGCCGCGACCACGATGTAGTGGCGGTTGACCTCGAAGTGCTCACGCAGCTTGCTGCGGAAGTCGCTGCGGCCGAAGCCGTCGGTGCCGAGGACCTTGAACGTGCGGCCCTTCGGCAGGAACGCGCGGATCTGGTCGGCGTACGACTTCATGTAGTCGGTGGACGCGATCACCGGGCCGGCGTGCGGCTCCAGCTGCTCGGCGACGAACGGCACACGCGGCTTGTCGGTCGGGTGCAGCAGGTTCCAGCGCTCGCAGTCCTGGCCGTCGCGGGCCAGCTCGTTGAAGCTCGGGCAGCTCCACACGTTCGCGGCGACGCCCCATTCCTTCTCGAGCATCTCCTTGGCGGCGATGGATTCGCGCAGGATGGTGCCGCTGCCGAGCAGGTTCACGCGCGGCGTCTTCTTCGCGCCGGCCTGCAGCAGGTACATGCCCTTGATGATCTGCTCTTCGGTGCCGGCGGTCAGGCCCGGCATCGCGTAGTTCTCGTTGAGCAGCGTCAGGTAGAAGAACACGTTCTCCTGCTTCTCCACCATGCGCTTCAAGCCATGGTGCAGGATCACGCCCACTTCGTGCGCGAAGGTCGGGTCGTAGCTGATGCAGTTCGGGATCGTGCCGGCGAGGATGTGGCTGTGGCCGTCCTCGTGCTGCAGGCCTTCGCCGTTCAGCGTGGTGCGGCCCGACGTGCCGCCCAGCAGGAAGCCGCGCGCCTGCATGTCGCCCGCGGCCCAGGCCAGGTCGCCGATGCGCTGGAAGCCGAACATCGAGTAGTAGACGTAGAACGGGATCATCACGCGGTTGTTCGTCGCGTACGACGTGGCCGCGGCGATCCAGCTGCTCATGCCGCCGGCCTCGTTGATGCCTTCCTGCAGGATCTGGCCGGCCTTGTCCTCGCGGTAGTACATCACCTGGTCCTTGTCGACCGGGGTGTAGAGCTGGCCCTGCGGGTTGTAGATGCCGATCTGGCGGAAGAGGCCTTCCATGCCGAACGTGCGGGCCTCGTCGACCAGGATGGGCACCGTGCGGGGGCCGAGGTCCTTGTCGCGCAGCAGCTGCGTCAGGAAGCGCACGTAGGCCTGGGTCGTCGAGATCTCGCGGCCTTCGGCGGTGGGCTCCAGCGTGGCCTTGAACGTTTCCAGCGCGGGGATGGTGAACGACTCGTCGGCCTTCGGGCGGCGCTGCGGCAGGTAGCCGCCGAGGGCCTTGCGGCGCTCGTGCAGGTAGCGCATCTCGGGCGTGTCGTCGGCCGGCTTGTAGAACGGCACCTCGGCGATCTTGTCGTCCGGGATGGGGATGTTGAAGCGGTCGCGGAAGATCTTCACGTCCTCGTCGACCATCTTCTTGGTCTGGTGGGCCGTGTTCTTGCCTTCGCCGATCTTGCCCATGCCGAAGCCCTTGACGGTCTTGATCAGCAGGACGGTGGGCTGGCCCTTGTGGTTCACGGCGCGGTGGTACGCGGCGTACACCTTCTGCGGGTCGTGGCCGCCGCGGTTCAGGCGCCAGATGTCGTCGTCGCTCATCTTCGCGACCATCTCGAGCAGCTTCGGATGGCGGCCGAAGAAGTTCTTGCGGACGAAGGCGCCGTCGTTGGCCTTGAAGGCCTGGTAGTCGCCGTCGAGCGTGTCCATCATGACCTTGCGCAGCAGCTCGTCCTTGTCGCGGGCGAGCAGCGGGTCCCAGTAGCTGCCCCACAGCAGCTTGATGACGTTCCAGCCGGAGCCCCGGAACTCGCCCTCGAGCTCCTGGATGATCTTGCCGTTGCCGCGCACCGGGCCGTCGAGGCGCTGCAGGTTGCAGTTGACGACGAAGATCAGGTTGTCGAGCTTCTCGCGCGCGGCCAGGCCGATGGCGCCGAGCGATTCGGGTTCGTCCATCTCGCCGTCGCCGCAGAACACCCAGACCTTGCGCTTGGAGGTGTCGGCGATGCCGCGGGCGTGCAGGTACTTCAGGAAGCGGGCCTGGTAGATGGCCATCAGGGGGCCGAGGCCCATCGACACCGTCGGGAACTGCCAGAACTCGGGCATCAGCTTCGGGTGCGGGTAGCTCGAGATGCCCTTGCCGTCGACTTCCTGGCGGAAGTTGTTGAGCTGCTCTTCCGTGATGCGGCCTTCCATGAAGGCGCGGGCGTAGATGCCGGGGGAGCTGTGGCCCTGGATGTAGAGCAGGTCGCCGCCGTGGTCTTCCGTGGCGCCGTGCCAGAAGTGGTTGAAGCCGGCGCCGAACATCGTGGCCAGCGAGGCGAACGACGAGATGTGACCGCCGAGGTCGCCGCCGTCGGCCGGGTGCAGGCGGTTCGCGCGCACCACCATGGCCATCGCGTTCCAGCGCATGTAGGCGCGCAGGCGCTCTTCCATCTCGAGGTTGCCGGGGCAGCGCTCTTCCTGGTCGGCGGGGATGGTGTTCACGTACGCCGTGGTCGCGGAGAACGGCATGTCGATGCCGACCTGGCGGGCGTGGTCGATGAGCTGTTCGAGCAGGAAGTGCGCACGGTCGCCCCCTTCGGTCTCGATCAGGGCCGACAACGCATCCAGCCACTCACGGGTTTCCTGCGAGTCGGCGTCGTTCGCCGAGGCGCCAAGGAAGGATTCAGGCAGGGCCGACATCACGATCTCCTCTAATCACGGTTCAAGGTGGCGCGGAGTGTCGCACAAGGCGAAAGAATTCCCAAATTATGCAAAACCGTTTCTTATCGTGAAATTCTCCGGGGAAACCGAGGGTTCCCTCCGTATCGCAATGCGGAGTGGCGAACCGTTCGGCCACCCCGCAGCCTCGATAATCGACGGATGCAGCCCGTGAAAGTACCGCCCGCTCCACCCACTCCCGGCAGTGACCTCGCCAAGCGCCTGTTCGGCACCTGGTGGCGCCGCCAGTCGCCCTCCCGCCAGGATCGCTACGCCACCCTCGGGCCGCTCGTCTCCGTGCTGCTGTTCCTTGCCGCGATCATCTCGGCGTTCTGGTACCTCCGCAATGAGGAATTGGAGAGAGAGCAGGAATCCGTCAAACGGGATACCGAGATCGCCCAACAACAGGTGCGTCTGCGCCTGATCGAAAGCCAGGAGCAGCTGATCCGGATGGCGCGCGACATCGCCACGCGCACCATCAAGCCCGAGGCCTTCGTCCAGCCCGCGGCCGGCTTCGCCCGCGAGCGCCCCGAGATCACCCACCTGATGTGGGTCGACGCCGACCTGCGGCGCCAGGCGAGCTACTCCAGCGCCAACATGCACATGCAGGTCGAGAGCAGCCCCGAGGAACTCGACCGCTCGCTGCCCATGCCCCACCGCGAAGGCGTGCCCGAGCGCACCTTCGAGGCCACGCAGCAGCTGCGCTACCCCACGTACTCGATCCCGTACCTCAACGGCTTCGGCCACTGGGTGTTCCAGCTGCAGGTGCCGCTGATCGACAACAACCGCTTCGCCGGCACGCTGATCGCCGAGTACTCGGTCGAGGCGCTGGTGCGCTACTTCATCCCGGCCGACGTCTCGAACCGCCACGTGGTCACGGTGATCGACTCGCAGGACAAGGTGCTCTCGAGCACCGTGATGCTGATGCCCGGCCAGATCGCCCGGCCCGCGTCCATCGTCCACGACGTGCCGCTCGCCCCGGCCGGCAACGGCCTGAAACTGCGGGTGCAGGGCTACCGCACCTCCATCGGCCTCATCAGCAACACCCTCTTCTGGATGGTGGCGGCACTGAGCACCCTCACCGTCTGGATGCTGCTGGGCACCTGGCGGCACATGCGCCGCCGGCTGCAGATGCAGAACACCCTGGTCAGCGAGACGAACTTCCGCCGCGCGATGGAAAACTCGATGCTGACCGGCATGCGCGCGATGGACATGGAGGGCCGCATCACCTACGTGAACCCCGCCTTCTGCGCGATGACGGGCTTCAACGAGCAGGACCTGATCGGCCACCTGCCGCCCTTCCCCCACTGGCCGCCCGACCGCTACGACGAGAACAACCGCCTGCTGCAGCAGGAGCTGCAGGGCCGCAGCCCCGCCGGCGGCATCGAGGTCAAGGCGATGCGCAAGGACGGCAGCCTGTTCGACGCCCGCATGTACGTGTCCCCGCTGATCGACCCGAAGGGCGTGCAGACGGGCTGGATGACCTCGATGACCAACATCACCGAGGCCAAGCGCGTGCGCGACCAGCTGTCGGCGTCCCACGAACGCTTCACCACGGTGCTGGAGGGGCTGGACGCGGCCGTGTCCGTGCTGTCGGTGCAGCAGGGTGAGCTGCTGTTCGCGAACCGCTCGTACCGCCTGTGGTTCGGCGCCGAGGCCCGCGGCCACGCGGCGCTGGCCGGCGGCGAATCGGCGCCCACGCTGCTCGGCGACTTCGGCGACTCGGTCGACAGCTTCGGCGGCCTGCCCACGCAGGAGCTGACCGAGGCCGGGTCGGACCCGCGCGAGGTGTACGTCGAGTCGCTGCAGAAGTGGTTCGACGTGCGTGCGCGCTACCTGCAGTGGACCGACGGCCGCCTCGCCCAGATGCTGATCGCCACCGACATCACGAGCCGCCGCAACGCCGAGACCCAGGCGCAGCAGCAGGCCGAGAAGGCCCAGGTGACCAGCCGCCTGGTGACGATGGGCGAGATGGCCTCGTCCGTGGCGCACGAGCTGAACCAGCCGCTCACGGCCATCACGAACTACTGCAACGGCATGGTCTCGCGGGTGAAGGCCGACGCCATCGAGAAGCCCGACCTGATCACCGCGCTCGAGAAGACCGCGAAGCAGGCCGAGCGCGCGGCGCAGATCATCCGCCGCATCCGCGCGTTCGTGAAGCGCAGCGAGCCGCGCCGCGAGCCCTCGCTGGCCGCCAGCATCGTCGAGGAGTCGGTGGACCTGGCCGGCATCGAGCTGCGCCGCCGCAACGTCGCGCTGCACATCTACGTGGCCCAGCGCCTGCCGGTGCTGATGGTGGACCCCATCCTGATCGAGCAGGTGCTGCTGAACCTGCTGAAGAATGCCGCGGAGGCCATCGACTCGGCCGGTTTGCCCTTGCCGCGCCGCAACATCGAGCTGCGCGTGATCCCCCGGCACACGCCGGACGAGGGTGGCGTGATCGAATTCACGGTGACCGACTCCGGGCCCGGCCTGAAGGAGGAAGTCATCGGCAGACTGTACGAAGCGTTCTTCTCGACCAAGGTCGAGGGGCTCGGAATCGGCCTCAGCCTGTGCCGCTCGATCATCGAGAGCCACCGGGGCCGGATCCGTGCAGAGAACTTATACAATGGCGCGACCGTGGTGGGCTGTCGTTTCAGCTTCACGCTGCCTGTCGAAACCGCCAAATCCACCGGCCTTGAAACGGCCCTGACCTGAGCCCCGCACCCATGAGCTTGATTCCCAAAAAAGGCACCGTGTACGTGGTCGACGACGACGAAGCCGTGCGCGATTCGCTGCAGTGGCTCCTCGAAGGCAAGGACTACCGCGTCAAGTGCTTCGACTCTTCCGAAGCCTTCCTGTCCCGCTTCGACCCCCGCGAGGTGGCCTGCCTCATCGCCGACATCCGCATGGACGGCATGAGCGGCCTGGAACTCCAGGACCGCCTGCTGGAGCGCAAGTCCCCGCTGCCGGTCGTCTTCATCACCGGCCACGGCGACGTGCCCATGGCCGTCACCACGATGAAGAAGGGCGCGATGGACTTCATCGAGAAGCCCTTCAAGGAAGAGCAGCTGCTCAACCTCGTCGAGCGCATGCTCGACCAGGCCCGCAGCGCCTTCTCGCACCACCAGGAAGCCGCCAGCCGCGACGCCCTGCTGTCGCGCCTGACCACGCGCGAATCCCAGGTGCTCGAGCGCATCGTCGCCGGCCGCCTGAACAAGCAGATCGCCGACGACCTCGGCATCAGCATCAAGACGGTGGAGGCGCACCGCGCCAACATCATGGAAAAGCTCAACGCCAACACCGTGGCCGACCTGCTGAAGATCGCCCTCGGAGCCAAGGCCTGACCCGACCCCACCCTCAAAGGGCCGCTTCGCAGCGGCCCTTTTTGCTTTCAGAATCGACATCGACGAGAGGAACCCGACCATGACCGCCCCCACGACCGCCCGCCTGATCGACGGCACCGCCCTGTCCAAGCAGATCCGCGCCGAAGTGGCGCAACGCGCCGCCGCGCTGACGGCCCGCGGTCACAAGCCGGGCCTCGCGGTGATCCTGGTCGGCGAAGACCCCGCCAGCCAGGTCTACGTGCGCAACAAGGTCAAGGCCTGCGAGGAGCACGGCCTGCATTCGGTGCTCGAGAAGTACGACGCCTCGCTGTCCGAGGCCGACCTGCTGGCCCGCATCGACGCGCTGAACAAGGACGCCTCCATTCACGGCATCCTCGTGCAGATGCCGCTGCCCAGGCACATCGACCCCACCAAGGTGATCGAGGCCATCGCCACCACGAAGGACGTGGACGGCTATTCGGTGCTGAGCGCCGGCGAACTGGTGGCGAATCTGCCGGGGTTCCGACCCTGCACGCCGTACGGCTGCATGAAACTCATCGAGTCCACCGGGGTCTCGCTGAAGGGCAAACACGCCGTCGTGATCGGCCGCAGCAACACCGTGGGCAAACCCATGGCCCTCCTCCTCTTGCAAGCCAACGCCACCGTCACCATCTGCCACAGTGCGACCCCCGACCTGGCGTACCACACCCGCCAGGCCGACGTGATCGTGGCGGCGGTGGGCCGCCGCGACACGGTCACGGCCGACATGGTGAAGCCGGGTGCGATCGTGATCGACGTGGGCATGAACCGCAACGACGAAGGCAAGCTCTGCGGCGACGTGGACTTCGCCGGCGTCTCGCAGGTGGCCTCCGCCATCACGCCGGTGCCGGGGGGCGTGGGTCCCATGACCATCACCATGCTGCTCGTGAACACCATCGAATCGGCCGAACGAGTCGCGGCAAAATGAACTGAACGAACGAAAGAGGCCCCGCATGACGAACCCGTTGCTCGCCCGCTCCGACCTGCCGCTCTTCGCGGACATCCGCCCCGAACACGTGGGCCCGGCCATCACGGAACTGCTCGCGGAGGCCAACGCGGCGCTCGAACAGGCAACGGGTGACACCGTCCCCGCCGACTACGACGCGATGTCGGCGGTGCTCGACGTGGCCACCGAACGCCTCGGCCGCGCCTGGAACGTCGTGGGCCACCTCAACGGCGTGGCCGACAACCCCGAACTGCGGGCCGCGTACAACGAGAGCCTGCCGGCCGTCACCGAGTTCTACACCCGCATCGGCGCCGACGAGCGCCTGTACGCCAAGTACAAGGCCATCGCCACCAGCCCCGCCGCGAAGGCGCTGAAGCCGGCCCGCCAGAAGGCGCTCGCCAACGCCATGCGCGACTTCGTGCTGGGCGGCGCCGAGCTGCAGGGCGCCGCGCGCGAGCGCTACGCCGCCATCCAGGACCGTCAGGCGGCGCTCGGCCAGCAGTTCTCCGAACACGTGCTCGACGCCACCGACGGCTTCGCGTACTACGCCACCACCGACGAGCTGGCCGGCGTGCCCGGCGACATCCAGGCTTCCACCCGCGCGGCCGCCGAGGCCGAGGGCAAGGAAGGCCACAAGCTCACGCTGCACCTGCCCAACTACCTGCCCGTGATGCAGTACGGCGAGAACCGCGCGCTGCGCGAGCGCCTGTACCGGGCGTACGCCACGCGCGCCAGCGAGTTCGGCAAGCCCGAGGTCGACAACTCCGCCGTGATGCGCGAACTGCTGGCCCTGCGCCAGGAAGAGGCGAAGCTGCTGGGCTACGCCAACTACGCCGAGGTGTCGCTCGTGCCGAAGATGGCCGACACCCCCGCCCAGGTCATCGAGTTCCTGCGCGACCTCGCCCGCCGCGCCCGCCCGTTCGCCGAGAAGGACCTGGCCGAGCTGCGCGAGTTCGCCCGCACCGAGCTGAACCTGCCCGACCTGCAGGCCTGGGACCAGGCCTACGCCAGCGAGAAGCTGAAGGAGCAGCGCTACGCGTTCAGCGACCAGGAGGTCAAGCCGTACTTCACCGAGACCAAGGTGCTCGACGGCCTGTTCCGCATCATCGAGACGCTGTTCGACGTGGCCATCCGCCCCGACACGGCGCCGGTGTGGCACCCCTCGGTGCGCTTCTTCCGCATCGACCGCCGCGGTGAAACCGTGGGCCAGTTCTACCTCGACCCGTACGCCCGCCCCGGCAAGCGCCCCGGCGCGTGGATGGACGACGTGCGGGGCCGCTGGGCCCGCCCCGAGGGCCACACGCAAACGCCGGTGGCGCACCTCGTGTGCAACTTCGCCTCGCCCGTGGGCGGCAAGCCCGCGCTGCTCACGCACGACGACGTCACCACCCTCTTCCACGAGTTCGGCCACGGCCTGCACCACCTGTTGACCAAGGTCGACGACACCGGCGTCGCCGGCATCTCGGGCGTCGAATGGGACGCGGTGGAACTGCCCAGCCAGTTCATGGAGAACTTCTGCTGGGAGTGGGACGTGCTCAAGCACCTCACCGCCCACGTGGACACCGGCGAGCCGCTGCCCCGCGCGCTGTACGACAAGATGCTCGCGGCCAAGAACTTCCAGAGCGGCCTGCAGACGCTGCGCCAGGTGGAGTTCTCGCTGTTCGACATGCGCATCCATGCCGAACCGGGCGCGGAAGACCGCATCCAGGCCGTGATCGACGACGTGCGCCGCGAGGTGGCCGTGGTCACGCCGCCGGCGTTCAACCGCTTCCAGCACGGCTTCTCGCACATCTTCGCGGGCGGCTACGCCGCGGGCTACTACAGCTACAAGTGGGCCGAGGTGCTGAGCGCCGACGCCTGGAGCGCGTTCGAGGAAACGAGCGCGCTCGACGTCGACACCGGCCGCCGCTACCGCGAGGCCATCCTGGAGGCCGGCGGCAGCCGCCCGGCCCTCGAGAGCTTCAAGGCCTTCCGGGGCCGCGAGCCGCGCATCGACGCCTTGTTACGCCATCAGGGCATGGCTTGAGTACAGTGCCACCAGCGTTTTCCCGCCGCCGAGTTCCCTCCTGGAGTCCATGATGTCCCCCTCCCCGCGTTCCGCTTCGCACCGTGCCGTCCGCCTCGCCGCCCTGGCGGTGCTGTCCGCCTCGGCGCTCGCCTCGATGCCGGCCCATGCGCTCTACAAGGTCGTCGGCCCCGACGGCAAGGTCACGTACACCGACCGGCCGCCCGTCTCGCCGGAGAACAAGGTCGGCTCGGTGAACACCTCGGGCGGCAGCGGTTCGGACGCCTCCCTGCCCTACGAACTTCGCCAGGCCGCGCAGCGGTATCCCGTGGTGCTCTACACCGCCGCGTCCTGCGGCCCGTGCGAATCCGCCCGCGCGCTGCTCCGGCAGCGGGGCATCCCGTTCACCGAACGCACGGTGGCCACGCCGGCCGACAGCGCGGCCATGCAACGCCTCATCGGCCGCACCGACGTGCCGGCCGTCACCGTGGGCTCGCAGGTCATCGGCGGCTACAACGCCGGTGAAACCAACACCTACCTCGATGCCGCCGGTTACCCGAAGCGGTCCATGCTGCCCGCCAACTACGTGGCCCCCGCGGCTGCGCCGCTGACGAGTGGCACCGCGCCCGCCGCGGCGGCGCCGGCCCCCGCCTCCGCGCCGGCCGCGCCCACGGAACCCGCCGCCGCCCCGGCCGCGCCCGGCACGCCGCCGGGCTTCAAGTTCTGACCGGCTGACACCGCCGGCCCCTCGGGGGCCGCGGGCGCTCAGGACGCGGCGGGCGGCCGCTCGCGGATCCGCCGGGCCTGCAGGCTGCCAGCCCCGGCCACCAGCCCGCCCATCAGCCAGAACAGCACGCCCGCCCCGAGGGCCGCGCCCAGCGCACCGAAACACAGCGGCATCACGCTGCTCGACAGGTTGAGGCTCATCGAGCGCAGCGCGATGGCCTCCCCGTGGCGCTCGTGCGGTGTGGCCTCGTGCAGCAGCGACATCACCATCGGCTGCACCGACCCGAGCGGGATGCCCAGCAGGGCCGCGCACAGCGCCATGGCCCAGGCCGGGTGCGCGAACGGGTACACCGCCAGCACCGCCCCGGTGGCCAGCGTGGCGCCCACCAGCACCTGGCGTTCGGTGAGCCGGTGGGCGATCACCGGGATGGCGAACCGCACCACCGCCACCGACGCGGCGAAGGTGCCCAGCACGAAGCCGATGGCCGTGGCGTCGAGCCCGCGCTCGTGACCCAGGATGGGCACCACGAAGCTGTGCACGTCCCAGCTCGCCGACAGCAGCCAGTTCAGCAACAGCAGGCGGCGCACGTCGGGCGACCGCAGCAGGTCCCACACGCGGCGGGGACGTCCCGCCTCGGCCGACGGCGGCGCCACGGGTTGCGGCGCCTCGACGGGCACCAGCCGCGCGATGGCCAGCGCCATCAGCGGCAGCAGCGCCATCGCCCCGAAGGCCACGCGGAACCCGGCCCCGTCGATCAGCAGGCCCACCAGCACCGGCCCCAGCAGGTTCGACAGCGCCGGGGCCATGCCCAGCCAGCTGAACACCTTCAGCCGCGCGGTGGGATCCGAGGACATCCGCCCGGCCGACCGCTGCACCACGATCAGGCCGAGGTTGGCGCCCGCACCGGACAGCATCGCCGACAGGCACAGCACCAGGTAGTGCCCGCCCGCCAGCGCGGCGAGCAGCGCGCCCGCCACGGACAGCGCGGTGGCGATGCGCAACGGCCGGTGGTAGCCGAGCCGGTCCGCCAGGCGGCCACCCGGAATCGCGAGCACCACGGGCGCCAGCGCGAACAGCGCGAGCAGCAGGCCCACCGACGCGGCCGACCGCCCCTCGTGCAGCGACTGCAGTGGCGCTGCGAGCCGCACGCCCGCCATCGCCGAGTGCAGGCTGACCTGCCCGAGGATCAGGGCCAGCAGCGGGCGGTAGAACGAGGGAGACATGACACTCAGGCGGGGTCGCCTCCGGCCGGTTCGTCGTCAGCCGGCATCGGCAGCAGCTGCTGGGCACGCGACTCGGGCAGTTCCTCCACGGACTTCAGCTTGCGCGCCACGGCGCGGCTGCGGGTCTCGGCAGCCTCGATGCTGTTGCTGGCCTCGTCGAGCTTCTTGCGCGTCTTCGCGAGCGCGTCGCCGAACTTCGTGAACTCGGTCTTGACGGCACCCAGCACCTCCCACACCTCCACCGACCGCTTCTCGAGCGCCAGCGTCCGGAAGCCCATCTGCAGGCTGTTGAGCGTGGCCAGCAGCGTCGTGGGACCGGCGAGCATCACGCGGTGCTCCCGCTGCATGGCCTCCATCAGGCCCGGGCGGCGCAGCGCCTCGGCGTACAGGCCTTCGGTGGGCACGAAGAGGATCGCGAAATCGGTGGTGTGCGGCGGCGCGAGGTACTTCTCGCGGATGCCCTTGGCCTCCAGGCGCAGCCGCGTCTCGATGGCCTTGGCCGCGGCCTCGCTGGCGACCGGGTCGGCACGCTCCTGGGCTTCCAGCAGGCGTTCGTAGTCCTCGCGTGGGAACTTGGCGTCGATGGGCAGCCACAGCGGCTTGCCGTCGGCGCGCTGTCCCGGCAGGCGGATGGCGAACTCGACCCGCGCGCCGCTGTTGGGCACCGTCTCGACGTTGACCGCGAACTGGTCGGGCGTGAACACCTGCTCCAGCAGGCCGGCCAGCTGCACCTCGCCGAAGATGCCGCGGGTCTTGACGTTGCTCAGCACGCGGCTGAGCGAACCCACGTCGCGGGCCAGGGTCTGCATCTCGCCGAGGCCCTTGTGCACCTGGTCGAGCCGGTCGGCCACCTGCTTGAAGCTTTCGCCCAGGCGCTGCTCCAGCGTGGCGTGCAGCTTCTCGTCGACGGTGGCCCGCATCTGCTCCAGCTTGCGCTCGTTGTCGGCCTGGATCGCGCCGAGCTTGGTCTCCACCGCCGCGCGCATCTCGGTCATGCGCTGGTCGTTGGCCTGCGTCAGCGCCTTCAGCTGGTCGGACAGCAGGCCCGAGAAGCGCTGCAGCGCGTTGGCCTGCTGCTCGGCGAGGCGTGCGAGCGCGGCGTCCTGCGTGCCGGTGGCGTGGCGCAGCGTGTCGGCCAGCGTCTGCTGCGTGGCGGCGAGCTGCGTGCGGAAGCTGTCGATCTGCTCGTTCTGGGTGCGGGCCACGTCGCCCTGCTGGGCGAGCAGCGTCTGCTGGAACGTGCCGAGCGACGAGGCGAGTTCCTGGCGGGTGTGGGTGGCGCTGCGGGCCACTTCGTCGCGCAGGTCGCGGGTGTTGCGTTCGGTATCGTCACGCAGGGGGCGCAGCAGGGTGTCGGACGGGGCCGCGGCGCGCTGGGTCAGCACGGCGCGCAGCACCATCACCAGCACGACCAGCACCACCACGGAAAGAGCGAGGGAGATCCATTCGAGGGGCATCCCCCATTGTCTCAGGCCCGGCTCGCCGCGTGGTCGATGTTGTCGGCGAAACGCGCGAAGTGCGGCTGCGGCAGGTCGTGCCCCATGCCGTCGATGACGTCGAGCGACGCCCCGGGAATGCGTTTGACGAGGTCGTGCCCCGCCCCCACCGGCAGCAGCGGATCATCGCGCCCGTGCACGATGCGCACCGGCAGGCGCAGCTGCGCCAGCAGCGGCGAACGGTCGCGGTCGGTGGCCACGGCGACCAGCTGCCGCGCGGTGCCCGCCGGCCGGTAGGCCCGGGTGTAGTCCGCGCGCAGGAAGGCATCGAGCTCGGCATCGGGCTGGCGGTGGCCCGGACCTTCGATCAGGCGGTAGAACGCCGCCCGGTTCGCCAGCACGGCCTCGGTGTCGTCGGGCGACGGCGGCCGCTTGATCATCGCGGCACGGATGCGCCACGCGGGCCCCGGCACGCGGCGCGCGCCGCTCGAGGTCACCATCAGCGTGAGGCTGCGCACACGGCCCGGATGCCGCGCGGCGAGGTGCTGCGCGATCATGCCGCCCATCGAGGCACCACACACGTGGGCCGACGCGAGGCCCAGGGCGTCGAGCACGCCCGCCGCATCGTCGGCCATGTCGTGCAGCGCGTACGGCGTGTGCAGCGCCAGACCCATCGCGCGGCGGATGGCCGCGGCGGTGAGGTTGGGCACACCGGCCGCGTCGAACTGCTGGCTCAGGCCCGCGTCGCGGTTGTCGAAGCGGATGACCCGGTAGCCGCGTGCCACCAGCGTCGCGACGAACCGTTCGTCCCAGCCGATCAGCTGCATTCCGAGGCCCATGATGAGCAAGACCGGCTCGCCTTGCGGGGAGCCGGTCTCGTCCACTTCGATCGCGATGCCGTTGGCCCGGACCTGCATGGTGGTGTGCTGACCCTATCGATCAGTCACGCGAGGCGCGCTTGCGCTCGTGTTCCTTCAGGTAGCGCTTGCGCACGCGGATGGACTTCGGCGTGATCTCGACCAGTTCGTCGTCGTCGATGAACTCGACGCCGTACTCCAGCGTGAGGTCGATCGGCGGCGTGATCTTGATCGCGTCTTCCTTGCCGGACACGCGGAAGTTCGTCAGCTGCTTCGTGCGCGTGGCGTTGACGACGAGGTCGTTGTCGCGGTTGTGGATGCCGACGATCATGCCTTCGTAGACCGGGTCGTTCGCCTTCACGAACATGCGGCCGCGGTCGTCGAGCTTGCCCAGGGCGTAGGTGAAGATCTCACCGTCGTCCATCGAGATCAGCACGCCGTTCTTGCGGCCGCCGATGTCGCCCTTGTGCGGCTCGTAGCCGTCGAAGATGTTGCTGATCAGGCCCGAACCGCGGGTCAGGTTCATGAACTCGTTCGAGAAGCCGATCAGGCCGCGGGCCGGGATGCGGTACTCGAGGCGGACACGGCCGTTGCCGTCCGGTTCCATGTTGACCAGTTCGCCCTTGCGCTCGCCGAGGGCCTGCATCACGCCACCCTGGTGGCCTTCCTCGATGTCGGCGGTGACGAGCTCGATCGGCTCGTGCTTCACGCCGTCGACGTCGTGGAACACCACGCGCGGCTTGCTCACGGCCAGCTCGTAGCCTTCGCGGCGCATGTTCTCCAGCAGGATGGTCAGGTGGAGTTCACCACGGCCCATCACCTCGAAGATGCCGTCCTCGTCGGTTTCCTTCACGCGCAGCGCGACGTTGCTCTGCAGTTCCTTCTGCAGGCGGTCCCAGATCTGGCGGCTGGTGACGAACTTGCCTTCGCGGCCGGCCAGCGGGCTGGTGTTCACGCAGAAGTTCATCGTCAGCGTGGGCTCGTCGACCTTCAGCATCGGCAGCGGAGCCGGGTTGGTCGTGCTGGTCACGGTGACGCCGATGCCGATTTCCTCGATGCCGTTGATCAGCACGATGTCGCCGGGGCCGGCTTCGGTCGTCTGCACGCGGTCGAGGCCCTGGAAGGTCAGCACCTGGTTGATGCGGCCCTTGACCGACTTGCCGTCCGGACCTTCCATCACGAGCACGTCCATCGACGGCTTGGCGGTGCCCTGGCTGATGCGGCCCACGCCGATGCGGCCCACGAACGACGAGTAGTCGAGCGCCGAGATCTGCAGTTGCAGCGGGGCTTCGGCATCACCGGAGTTGGCCGGCACGTGCTTCAGGATGGTGTTGAACAGGGCCGACATGTCGGGGCCCCACTGCTCGCCCGGCGCGCCTTCGGTCAGCGACGTCCAGCCGTTGATGCCCGAGGCGTACACCACCGGGAAGTCGAGCTGCTCGTCGTTGGCGCCGAGCTTGTCGAACAGGTCGAACGCGGCGTTGATGACGGCGTCGGGCTTCGCGCCCGGCTTGTCGACCTTGTTCACGACCACGATGGGCTTCAGGCCGAGGGCCAGCGCCTTCTTGGTCACGAAGCGCGTCTGTGGCATCGGGCCTTCCTGGGCGTCGATCAGCAGCACCACGCCGTCGACCATCGACAGCGCGCGCTCCACTTCACCGCCGAAGTCCGCGTGCCCGGGGGTGTCGACGATGTTGATGTGCGTGCCTTCCCAGCTGACCGCGCAGTTCTTGGCCAGGATGGTGATGCCGCGCTCGCGTTCGATGGCGTTGTTGTCCATCACGGTGTCGACGACCTTCTCGTGGTCGGCGAACGTGCCGGACTGGCGCAGCAGCTGGTCCACCATGGTCGTCTTGCCATGGTCGACGTGGGCGATGATGGCGATGTTTCTGATCTGTCGATTGCTCATGCTGGCGTTCTCTCTGAATGTTCCTGCTTCTCGGGCTCTTCGATCACCAGGAGGCCTTGCACCTCCATCGGGCTCAAGAGCCTCGTCGAAATCAGTTCTCCGGCCTGGACCCGGGCGCTGCCCAGGAAGGCCTTGGGTTCGGGGCCGTAGACGCGCACCTGCGGTGCGTCGTCGAGCCGCACGCGGCGGCGCAGCCCGGAGAGGAAGCGGCCGGCCTCCTCGCTGTCCAGGCGCACGACCGGCACGTCGGCGAGGAGCGCGTCGGCGTCCATCAGCAGGCGGTCCCGGTCGGCTTCGGTCATCTCGGCGAGCTGCGCGAGCGTCACGGCGCCCGTGAGCGTCAGCGGCCCGCTGCCGGTGCGGCGCAGCGCGGCGAGGTGGGCGCCGCAGCCGAGCGCCTCGCCGATGTCCTGCGCCAGCGTGCGGATGTAGGTGCCCTTGCTGCAGGAGACGTCGATGGTCACGAGGTCATTCTGGCGGTCGAGGATGTCGATCGAATGAATCGTCACGCGGCGCGCCGCGCGTTCGATCTCGACCCCCTGGCGGGCGTATTCGTAGAGGGCCTTGCCCTCGTGCTTCAGCGCCGAGTGCATGGGCGGCACCTGGTCGATCTCGCCGGTGAAGCGCCGGCAGGCCTCGGCCAGCGCGGCGTCGGACACGTCCACCGGGCGGCTCTGCAGCACCTCGCCCTCGGCATCGGCCGTGGTGGTGGTGGCGCCCAGGCTCAGCGTGGCGACGTAGCGCTTGTCCGCGTCGAGGCTCACCTGCGAGAACTTCGTGGCCGCGCCGAAACACAGCGGCAGCAGGCCGGTGGCCAGCGGATCGAGCGTGCCGGTGTGGCCGGCCTTCTCGGCCCGGAAGAACCGCTTGGCCTTCTGCAATGCGTCGTTGCTCGACAAGCCCAGCGGCTTGTCGAGCAACAGCACACCGTGCACCGCGCGGCGGGGCACGCGGGGGCGGTTGTTGGCGGGGCGGGCGGCTTTCACCACGGTCGTCCTCAGTCGTCCTTGGCGCGCGTGCTGTTCGCCTGCGCGATCAGCGAGCTCAGTTCGGCCGCGCGTTCGGTGGTGCGGTCGAAATGGAAGTGCAGCGTGGGCACGGTGTGGATCTGCAGGCGCTTGAACAGGCCGTTGCGCAGGAAGCCGGCGGCCTCGTTCAGCGCTTCCTGGGTCTGTTCCACGTCGCCCACGAGCACCGAGAAGAAGATCTTCGCGTGGGCGTAGTCGGGCGTGACCTCCACGGCCTGGATGGTGACCATGCCGATGCGGGGGTCCTTCAGGTCGCGGATCAACTCCGCCAGGTCGCGCTGGATCTGGTCGGCCACGCGGAAGCCGCGGTTGGGAATGGATCTTTTGTGTCGCATCTGATGCTCCTTGCAAGCGCCCACCAAACACAAACCCCGCCCTCTTTTGGAAGGCGGGGGTGTCGGGGGGGACCCGCTCCGCGATTACAGCGTCCGGGCCACTTCCTTGACTTCGAAGAACTCCAGTTGATCACCCTCGGAGATGTCGTTGTAGTTCTTGAGCTTGATACCGCACTCGAAGCCTTCCTTGACCTCGCGCACGTCGTCCTTCAGGCGGCGCACCGATTCGACTTCGCCCGTGTAGACCACGACGTTGTCGCGCAGCAGGCGGAAGCGCGCGTTGCGGCGCACCAGGCCCGAGGTGACCATGGAACCGGCCACCGTGCCGATCTTCGAGGCCACGAACACCGTGCGGATCTCGGCCGTGCCGATGATTTCCTCGCGCTGCTCGGGGGCCAGCATGCCGGTCATGGCCGCCTTCACATCGTCCACGGCGTCGTAGATGATGTTGTAGTAGCGGATGTCCACGCCGTTGTGCTCGGCCAGCTTGCGCGCGCCGGCATCGGCCCGCGTGTTGAAGCCCACGATGACCGCCTTCGAGGCGATCGCCAGGTTGACGTCCGACTCGCTGATGCCACCCACCGCGCCGTGCACGATGCGGACCTTGACCTCGTCGGTGCTGAGCTTGAGCAGCGACTGCGACAGCGCTTCCTGCGAACCCTGCACGTCGGCCTTGATGATGAGGCCGAGCGTCTGCACGTCGCCCTGGCCCATCTGGTCCATCAGGTTCTCGAGGTTGGCGGCCTGGCGCTTGGCCAGCTTCACGTCGCGGTACTTGCCCGAACGGAAGGTGGCGATTTCACGGGCGCGGCGTTCGTCGCTCAGCACCATGAACTCGTCACCGGCCTGCGGCACCTCGGTGAGGCCCTGGATCTCGACCGGGATCGACGGGCCGGCTTCGGTGATGGCCTTGCCGTTCTCGTCCAGCATGGCGCGCACGCGGCCGTACGTGGAACCGGCGAGCACCACGTCGCCCCGCTTGAGCGTGCCCGACTGGATCAGCACCGTGGCCACCGGGCCGCGGCCCTTGTCCAGCTGCGCTTCGACGATCAGGCCCTTGGCGAGCGACTCGACCGGTGCCTTCAGTTCCAGCACTTCGGCCTGCAGCAGCACCTGCTCGAGCAGCTCGTCGATGCCCATGCCGGTCTTGGCCGACACACCGACGAACGGCGACTCGCCGCCGAACTCTTCCGGCACGACCTCTTCCGCCACCAGCTCGCTCTTCAGGCGCTCGGCGTTGGCTTCCGGCTTGTCCATCTTGTTCATCGCGACGACGATGGGCACGCCCGCCGCCTTCGCGTGGGAGATGGCTTCCTTCGTCTGCGGCATCACGCCGTCGTCGGCCGCCACCACCAGGATGACGATGTCGGTGGCCTTCGCGCCGCGGGCACGCATGGCGGTGAACGCCGCGTGGCCCGGGGTGTCGAGGAAGGTGATCATGCCGCGCGGGGTGTCCACGTGGTACGCGCCGATGTGCTGCGTGATGCCGCCGGCTTCACCGGAGGCCACGCGGCTCTTGCGGATGTAGTCGAGCAGCGAGGTCTTGCCGTGGTCGACGTGGCCCATGACGGTCACGACCGGCGCACGCGGCAGCACTTCGTGCTTGGCATCGGCTTCGTTTTCCTCGTCCAGGAACGCGTCCGGATCGTCCAGCTTGGCGGCGAACGCCTTGTGGCCCATTTCCTCCACGACGATCATCGCGGTTTCCTGGTCCAGCTGCTGGTTGATGGTGACCATCTGGCCGAGCTTCATCATCGTCTTGATGACTTCGGAGGCCTTCACCGACATCTTGTGGGCGAGGTCGGCCACGCTGATGGTTTCCGGAACGTGCACTTCCTGGACCTGGGCTTCCACCGGGGCCTGGAACGTCGACTGGCCCGAATCGCCACGGTCGCCACGGCGGCCGCCGCGCGGTGCGCGCCAGCCCGGACGGGTGGCGCCGCCGCTGTTGATGGTCTTGAGGCCGCGCTTCTTCGCGGCGTCGTCGGCCCAGCTGGACGACAGCTTCTCGGACTTGATCGACTTCTTGTCGCCCGGCTTCGCGGCGCCGGGTGCGGCGGCCGTGGTGGCGGCCGGAGCGCCCGGCGCGCCGGCGGGCTTGTGGATCGTGCCCTTGATGCCTTCCTTGTTCGGATCGGCCGGCTTCGGCTCTTCCTTCTTGGCCTGCAGCACCTTCTTCGGCGCGTTCATCATCGCGCGGATGGCGGCGGCCTCGTCCTCGGCGGCCTTGCGGCGCTTGGCGAGGTCGGCGGCGCGCTGCTTCTCCTCGTCGACGACGTCGGCGGCCTTGATCACGCGCAGGGCGGGCTTCGGCGGCTCGACCGGCGCGGCGGGGGCCGGAGCCGGGGCGACGGCCACGGGTGCGGCTGGCACTTCCTTGACTTCCTTCTTCGATGCGGCCGCAGCGGCGGCAGCGGCGGCTTCGAGCGCGGCCTTCGCGGCAGCGGCAGCCTCGGCGGCCTCGCGGGCGCGCTGCTCGGCGGCTTCACGCTCGCGCTTTTCCTGCTCTTCGCGCTGGCGGCGCTTCTCGGCGAGCTCTTCTTCCTGCTTGCGCAGCAGCTCGGCCTGGGCGCGCGCCTCGTCCTCGCGGCGACGCAGCTCGGCGTCGTCGACCTGCGGGGCGGCGGGTTCCTCGGCGGGCGCGTTCTCGTCGCGCTTCACGAACGTGCGCTTCTTGCGAACCTCGACCTGGATGGTGCGGGCCTTGCCACTGGCATCGGCCTGCTTGATCTCGCTGGTGGACTTGCGGGTCAGCGTGATCTTCTTGCGCTCGCCGCCGGCAGTGCCGTGCGAGGAACGCAGGAAATCGAGCAGCCGCTCCTTGTCGGACTCGGTCAGCGCGTCATCGGTGGACGCCTTCGCGACGCCGGCCGATTGGAGCTGCTCGAGCAGTGCCGCGGCTGAGCGGTTGAGCTCGGCGGCAAACTGGGCGACGGTGGTCACAGCCATTGTGTATATCCTTGCTTGGTACGTGCGGTGCTGCTTCGATGCGAGATTCTGGAACGCGGTCGTGACGGATCGGTCAGGTGGTGAACCAATGTTCGCGCGCCTTCATGATCAGCGCCTTGGCCTGGGTTTCATCCACACCGGTCATTTCGGTCAGTTCGTCGACAGCCAGGTCGGCGAGGTCGTCCCGGGTGTGGATGCCGCCGTCCGACAACTTCGCGATCAGTTCAGGCGACAGGCCTTCCAGGTCACGCAGGTTCTGCGACACGTCTTCCATCTTTTCCTCACGGACGATTTCCATCGTCAGCAAGGCGTCCTTCGCGCGGGTGCGCAGCTCGTTCACGGTGTCTTCGTCGAAGCCTTCGATCTCGAGCATTTCCTGCATCGGGACGTAGGCCACTTCCTCGAGGCTGCCGAAGCCTTCGGAGATCAGGATGTCGGCGACTTCCACGTCGACGTCGAGCTTCTCGACGAACAGCTTGCGCAGGCCGTCGGACTCTTCGCTCTGCTTCGCCTGCGACTCTTCGGCCGTCATGATGTTGATGCGCCAGCCGGTCATCTCGGAGGCGAGGCGCACGTTCTGGCCGCCGCGGCCGATGGCGATCGCGAGGTTCTCCTCGTCGACCACCACGTCCATGGCGTGGCGCTCTTCATCGACCACGATCGACTGCACGTTGGCCGGGGCCAGGGCACCGATCACGAACTGGGCCGGATCTTCCGACCACAGGACGATGTCGACGCGTTCGCCGGCGAGCTCGTTCGTCACGCTGTTGACACGCGAGCCGCGCACGCCGACACAGGTGCCGATGGGGTCGACCCGCTTGTCGTGCGAGATCACGGCGATCTTGGCGCGCGAACCCGGGTCACGGGCGCACGACTTGATCTCGAGCAGGCCCTGCTCGATCTCGGGCACTTCCTGGGCGAACAGCTCGACCATGAAGCCGGGCGCGCTGCGCGACAGCAGGATCTGCGGGCCGCGCAGGGTGGGATCCACCTCGGCGATGAACGCACGCACGCGGTCACCCGAGCGGAGGTTTTCCTTCGGGATCATCTCGCCACGCTTCAGGCGACCCTCGATGCGGCCGGACTCGACGATCACGTCGCCCTTGTCCAGGCGCTTGACGGTGCCGACGAAGATCTTGTCGCCGCGCGACAGGAAATCGGTGAGCAGCTGCTCGCGCTCGGCGTCGCGGATCTTCTGCAGGATGACCTGCTTGGCGGCCTGCGCACCGATGCGGCCGATGGTGACGGACTCCACCGGTTCCTCGATGTAGTCGTCCACCTCGATGTCCGCGATCTGTTCGAGCGCTTCGAAGTGCAGGATTTCCGAGTCGGGCAGTTGCAGGCCGGCTTCATCCGGAACCACGTGCCAGCGACGGAAGGTCTCGTAGTCACCGCTCTCCCGGTCCACGGTCACGCGGATGTCGACCTCGCCACCATGCAGCTTCTTGCTGGCCGAGGCGAGCGCCGCTTCCACGGCGCCGAACACCACTTCCCGATCCACGCTCTTCTCGCGCGAGATGGCGTCTACCAGCATCAACAGTTCGCGGTTCATTGCTTACGATCTCCGTCAGTTTCATCAGCCTCGGCCTGTGCACCCGCAGCGTCGTTCGCGGGCTGCGACTGGAATCGCTTGCCCTTGAAGTCGACCACCGGCACCAGACGGGCCTCCTTTACTTCGCCAAGCGAAAAATCGAGCGCCTGCTCGACCTTGCCGTCGTTGAACACCAGACGCCAGCCTTCGCCCAGGGCCTCGAGGAGGCCCTTGTATTTCTTTCGTCCCTTGAACGCCGCCACCAGGGTCACTTCGACCTCCTGGCCAGCAAAACGCGCGTAGTGGGCCGCCGTCTTCAGCGGGCGGTCGAGCCCCGGCGAGGACACCTCGAGCCGTTCGTACGCGATGCCTTCGACTTCCAGCACGTGCTGGAGCTGGCGCGTGACACGCTCGCAGTCTTCGACGACGATGTATTCGCCGGCCGGATCGTTGGCCACACGGTCGATGTAGACGCGCAGGAGCCCCTTGGGGCTGCGTTCGCAGTCCACAAGTTCATACCCCAGTCCGGTCACGGTGCTTTCTACAGCGGCTTGCCAGTTCATCCAGTCGGCTCGGTTCCTGTTACCTGATCGCTTGGTCAGGCCTGGCGTCGTCGCCCCACAGGGCCCACCGCAAAGTCGATCAAGCAAAAAAAATGGGCTGGAAAGAATCCGCCCATGCAGTTTTCTTGAGAAAGAGGGATTGTAGCGTGACCCGGTGTTACAGGCAACACCCAGGACTGTCAAGAGCGCACGCCCCTGCACCAAACCCCTCTCCGAGGAGCATTCCGCAGCCCCTTCCGGCGTGCGAAAATCCCGCGTCTTTCACCTCGACGGAGTCACCATGGGCTTTCTGGCCGGCAAACGCTTCCTGATCACCGGCGTTCTCTCCAACCGCTCCATCGCCTACGGCATCGCCAAGGCCTGCCACCGCGAAGGCGCCGAACTCGCGTTCAGCTACGTGGGCGAGCGCTTCAAGGACCGCGTTTCCGAGTTCGCCGCCGAATTCGACTCCAAGCTCGTCTACGACTGCGACGTGGCCGACGACGCCCAGATCGACGCCATGTTCGCCCAGCTGGGCGAGGCCTGGCCCCAGTTCGACGGCGTGGTGCACTCCATCGGCTTCGCCCCGCGCGAGGCCATCGCCGGCGACTTCCTCGAGGGCCTGTCCCGCGAGGCCTTCCGCGTCGCCCACGACATCTCGAGCTACAGCTTCCCGGCCCTCGCCAAGGCGGCCCTGCCCCGCCTGCGTCCCGGCAGCGCCCTGCTCACCCTGACGTACCTGGGCGCGCTGCGCAGCATGCCCAGCTACAACACGATGGGCCTGGCCAAGGCCTCGCTGGAAGCCAGCGTGCGCTACCTCGCCGCCAGCCTCGGCCCGAAGGGCATCCGCGTGAACGGCATCTCCGCCGGCCCCATCAAGACGCTGGCCGCGTCCGGCATCAAGGGCTTCGGCAAGATGCTCGAGATGACCGCGCAGTCGCCGCTCGGCCGCAACGTCACCATCGAGGACGTGGGCAACGCTGCGGCGTTCCTGCTGTCGGACCTGGCCTCGGGCATCACGTCCGAGATCACGTACGTGGACGGAGGCTTCAGCCAGACGGCGCTGGCCGGCATGACCGAGTAAGTCGCGCCACCAGAACTGAAAACGGGGCCGCAATCGCGGCCCCGTTTTCATTCTGGCCATCAAGCCACACGCGAGCCCGGGTTTCCCGGGCGACCCGTGGCGCCCCTTGGGGGCAGGAGCGAAGCGACTGGGGGGCCCTTACGCTTCGTCGCGCACGCAGTCCACGTAGTAGCTGTGCGTCTCGGCATCGCCGTCCTCCTCCACCAGCCCGTGCACATCCGTGTCGAACCCCGGGAACTGCGCATTGAACGCCCGCGCGAAGCGCAGGTAGTCCACGATCTTGCGGTTGAAGCGTTCGCCCGGGATCAGCAGCGGGATGCCCGGCGGGTACGGGGTCACGAGCGACGCGGTGATGCGGCCTTCCAGGTCGTCGATGGCCACCCGTTCGGTCTGGCGGTGGGCGATGCGGGCGAACGCGTCGCTCGGTTTCATCGCCGGCTGCAGGTCGGACAGGTACATGTCGGTGGTGAGGCGCGCGATGTCGTGCTTGGCGTAGGCCTCGTGGATGCCCTGGCTCAGGTCGCGCAGGCCCATGCGCTCGTAGCGCGGGTGCGCGGCCACGAACTCGGGCAGCACGCGCCACAGCGGGGCGTTGCGGTCGTAGTCGTCCTTGAACTGCTGCATCGCGGTCAGCAGCGTGTTCCAGCGGCCCTTCGTGATGCCGATGGTGAACATGATGAAGAACGAGTACAGCCCGGTCTTCTCGACCACCACGCCGTGTTCGGCGAGGAACTTCGTGACGATCGCGGCCGGGATGCCGGTCTTGGCGAACTTGCCCGACATGTCGAGCCCCGGCGTGATGATGGTGCTCTTGATGGGGTCGAGCATGTTGAAGCCCTCGGCCAGGTCGCCGAAGCCGTGCCACTTGGCCCCGGCCTTGAGCACCCAGTCGGCGGCCTTGCCCACGCCGTCCTTGACGAGCTTGTCCGGGCCCCAGACCTTGAACCACCAGTCCTTGTCGTACTCCTTCTCGACCTTGCGCATCGCGCGGCGGAAGTCGAGCGCCTCGGAGATGCTCTCCTCGACCAGCGCCATGCCGCCCGGGTTCTCCATCATGGCCGCGGCCACGTCGCACGAGGCGATGATGGCGTACTGCGGGCTCGTGGAGCTGTGCATCAGGTAGGCCTCGTTGAAGAGGTGGCGGTCGAGCTTGCGGCTCTGCGAGTCCTGCACGAGCACCTGCGACGCCTGGCTGATGCCGGCGAGCAGCTTGTGCGTGGACTGCGTGGCGAACACGAGCTGGTCCTTCGGGCGCGGGCGGTTGCGGCCCATCGCGTGGTACGTGCTGTAGAAGTCGTGGAAGGCCGCGTGCGGCAGCCACGCCTCGTCGAAGTGCAGCGTGTCGATGTAGCCGTCGAGGCCGTGCTTGATGGTCTCGGTGTTGTAGAGCACGCCGTCGTACGTGCTCTGCGTGAGCGTCAGGATGCGCGGCTTGACCTTCTTCGCGTCCACGCCGGCCAGCAGCGGATTCGCGGCGATCTTCTTCTGGATGGATTCCTTCGAGAACTCGGCCTCGGGGATGGGGCCGATGATGCCGTAGTGGTTGCGCGTCGGGCGCAGGAACACCGGCACCGCGCCCGTCATGATGATGGCGTGCAGGATCGACTTGTGGCAGTTGCGGTCCACCACCACCACGTCGCCCGGGGCCACCGCGTGGTGCCACACCATCTTGTTGCTGGTGCTCGTGCCGTTCGTGACGAAGAAGCAGTGGTCGGCGTTGAAGATGCGCGCGGCGTTGCGTTCGCTCTCCGCGATGGGGCCGGTGTGGTCGAGCAGCTGGCCCAGTTCGTCCACGCTGTTGCAGACGTCGGCGCGCAGCATGTTCTCGCCGAAGAACTGGTGGAACATGCGGCCCACCGGGCTCTTCAAGAAGGCGACGCCGCCCGAGTGGCCCGGGCAGTGCCACGAGTAGGAACCGTCGTGCGCGTAGTCGACCAGCGCGCGGAAGAACGGGGGCGCCAGCCCGTCGAGGTAGCTCTTGGCCTCGCGGATGATGTGACGGGCCACGAACTCCGGGGTGTCCTCGAACATGTGGATGAAGCCGTGCAACTCGCGCAGCACGTCGTTCGGGAGGTGCTGCGACGTGCGCGTCTCGCCGTACAGGTAGATGGGGATCTCGGCGTTCTTGAACCGGATCTCCTGGATGAACTTGCGCAGGTTCAGCACGGCCGGGTCGAGCTCGGGGCCGTCGGCGAACTCGTTGTCGTCGATGGACAGGATGAACGCGCTGGCGCGGCTCTGCTGCTGGGCGAACTGCGAGAGGTCGCCGTAGCTCGTGGCACCCAGCACCTCGAAGCCCTCCTTTTCGATGGCGTCGGCGAGCGCGCGGATCCCCAGACCCGAGGTGTTCTCGGAGCGGAAGTCTTCGTCGATGATGACGATGGGAAACTGAAAACGCGACATGGCAACTCCAGGGGCAGGAACGGGCGGGAAAACCGCGGAAAGCGCGAAGTGTAGGGCCACTGGATGACACTGGGGGCGCGGGCTTTACACTGCCCGCGAACCGGTCGGGGATTGACGGGAAAACAAGACAGGAGCACGGGGAAATGGACTTTTCGGTCGCGACGTTCTGGTGGGTGGCGGCGGGCGCCGTGGTGGCGGCCGAGCTCGCCACCGGCACCTTCTACCTGCTGATGATCGCCCTCGGGCTCGTGGGTGCGGCGCTCGCCGCGCACCTGGGACTGTCCCTCTCGCTGCAGGTCGTCACCGCGGCCCTCGTGGGCGGCGGCGCCACGGCGCTCTGGCACTGGCGGCGCACGGTCTCGCAGCCCTCGCCGCAGCCCGTCGCGCAGAACCGCGACGTGAACCTCGACATCGGCGAGCGGGTCACCGTGGCCGCATGGGAACCCGACCACACCGCGCGGGTCACCTACCGGGGCAGTTCCTGGAAGGCCAAGCGCCAGCCGGGGGCACCCGAAGTCACCGGCGAACACGTCGTCCAGGCCGTCGAAGGCAACTGGCTCGTCGTCGCCCCCCTCACCCACTGACCCTCCGGGACCTCATGGAAATCGCCCTCATCCTCGCGGTCATCGCCGCCATCTTCATCGTCCGCACCTTCAAGATCGTGCCCCAGCAGAACGCCTGGGTCGTCGAGAAGCTCGGCAAGTACGACCGCACGCTGACCCCCGGCCTGAAGTTCGTGATGCCCTTCATCGAACGCGTGGCCTACAAGCACTCGCTGAAGGAAGTGCCGCTCGACGTGCCGAGCCAGGTCTGCATCACGAAGGACAACACCCAGCTGCAGGTCGACGGCATCATCTACTTCCAGGTGACCGACCCCATGCGCGCGAGCTACGGCTCGAGCAACTACGTCTTCGCCATCACCCAGCTCGCCCAGACCCTGCTGCGCTCGGTCATCGGCAAGATGGAGCTCGACAAGACCTTCGAGGAACGCGACCAGATCAACTCGTCGGTGGTCAACGCGCTGGACGAGGCCGCGTCGAACTGGGGCGTGAAGGTGCTGCGCTACGAGATCAAGGACCTGACCCCGCCCGCCGAGATCCTGCGCTCGATGCAGGCCCAGATCACCGCCGAGCGCGAGAAGCGCGCGCTGATCGCCGCCTCCGAAGGCCGCAAGCAGGAGCAGATCAACATCGCCACCGGCGAACGCGAGGCCTTCATCGCGCGCTCGGAAGGCCAGCGCCAGGCCGAGATCAACGCCGCGCAGGGCGAGGCCGCCGCCATCACCACGGTGGCCGACGCCACGGCCGACGCCATCCGCAAGATCGCCGAGGCCATCCGCCATCCCGGCGGCATGGAGGCCGTGAACCTGAAGGTCGCCGAGAAGGCCGTCGAGGCCTATGCCCAGCTCGCGAAGACCAACAACACGATGATCGTGCCGGGCAACATGACCGAGGTCTCCGCGCTGATCGGCTCGGCCATGACCATCCTCAAGCAGCGCACGCCGCAATAACAAACAAGCCAACAAGGGGGGCGCTCACCATGGCCCGCAACGTCCTCGGCGAGGAACTCGTCGCCTGCTCCTACGACCCGCTGACCGGCTTCTTCCGCGACGGCTGCTGCCACACGCGCGCCGACGACAGTGGCAGCCACGTCATCTGCGCGAAGGTCACCGCCGACTTCCTCGCGTTCTCGATGCAGCGCGGCAACGACCTCAGCACCCCGAACCCCGACGCCCGCTTCCGCGGCCTGCGCCCCGGCGACCGCTGGTGCCTGTGCGCGCTGCGCTGGAAGGAAGCCCTCGACGCGGGCGTCGCACCCCCGGTGGTGTTGCAGAGCACGCACGAACGCGCCCTCGAATTCGTCACGTTGGAACAGCTTCAGGCCCACGCCCTGCAAAAGGTAGGGTAGACTCGCGGGTTCCGGAGAGATGGATGAGCGGTTTAAGTCGCACGCCTGGAAAGCGTGTGTGGGTTAATCCCCACCGCGGGTTCGAATCCCGCTCTCTCCGCCAGCGTGCCGAAGGCCCCTGAATCCCTGTCGAATCAACGACTTGCGATTGAGGGGCTTTTTCTATTTCCCCCACGCGTTTCCCCCACGCTCACTACCGCCCAGATGACTTCAGAATGTTGTGACCGACTGTGTGAAGTCGGGCCTACACAATGACACGGGGAGTAGCAATGACAGAGCGGACCGACCTTCTCGGCTCAATCGCGCAAACGATTGGCACGTATCGACAACATGAGCGCAAGCCGCCCATTTCACCAACGCCCGACCATGTGGAGCGGTGGATCAAACAATTCACCCCGCAAAACCAGCTCGGTTTGCTGCGAGAGTTCGACCACGCCCTCCGGGGCTCATTCATCACCAAGGAAACGATGATTGGGTTCCTCACCGCCCAGCTTCACAACGCAGCACTCGTTGGGCCGGATCCCTCTGCCTACTGGAAGGGCGCAAACTTCCTGAAGATCCAGATTGACGGGCAATCTCAGAAGGAGATGCTTGAACTGTTCGATGAATGCCTAAAGAGTTCATTCGGTTTTTCCACGGGAAACTGCGGCTCACCAGAGGGCGACTTCATCTACCTGGATGACGTCATCTTCAGCGGCGGCCGTGTCGGCACTGACCTTCAAGCCTGGATTGCAAACAAGGCCCCTGCCAAAGCTCGGGTGATCGTCCTCGTCATGGTGACTCACTCCCTCGGCGAGTACCAGCTCAAGGGGAACATCGATAAAGCAATCCAGGCATCCGGCAAGAAGATCAACGTCCAATACATGCGGGCAATGGAGCTTGAGAACAGACTGAGGTACCGAGACGAGTCTGATGTTCTCTGGCCCTGCTCACTCCCGAATGACCAGCGCGTGCTTGACTACGTGTCTGCCGAGAAGAAGTTCCCTTTCAAGCCACGGACGCCAACGAAAGAAGCGCACGGGCCGTTCTCCTCCCTAGATGGCCGCAAGCTCGTCGAACACGAGTTGCTCATGGCAGGCGTACATATTCGATCCAAGGGAAACGTCTCAGCAGTCAATCGCCCTCTGGGGCACGGCTTTTTCGGTGTTGGCTTTGGCTCAATGCTGACAACATATCGAAATTGCCCCAACAATTGCCCACTAGCGATGTGGTGGGGTGATCCGGATGAGAAGGTCGGAGCGCTTGCTTGGTACCCACTGCTGCCTCGCAAGAACTACTCTTCTGCAGAAAATGTCTTCAGCAAGTTCCTCTGACAACGGTGACGACTTGCTGCGCTCCTACCAGCGCAGCGAAGTCGTGGTCGTTCACAAGACGAAAGATGCATTCGGGGGCCTATCGAACATGGCCGGAGGCTTCCCTTTGATGGTCAACGGCATTCGCATACCAACGACAGAGGCTCTCTATCAGGCGTGCCGATTTCCAAGCCTACCCGCTGTTCAACGGGAGATCATTGCTCAACATAGCCCCATGACGGCAAAGATGAAGAGCAAGCCGCACCGAGAACTCACCCGAAACGACTGGGACCTTGTGAAGTTCAAGGTGATGCGATGGTGCCTACGAGTGAAACTAGCGCAACACTACGACGAATTCGGGCGCTTACTGCTCGCGACAAAGAATCGCCCTATCGTCGAGCTTTCGCGCAAGGATGACTACTGGGGAACCAAGCTACAAAGGGATGAAGAAACTCTCATCGGGCAAAACGTCCTGGGCAGGCTGCTGATGGCACTTCGCCAACGCCTGCAAGAGGAAGACGCTCTGACCCTGCGCACGGTCAAGCCACTCGAGATTTCGGAATTTCTGCTGATCAATCGACCCATCGAGACGGTTACCGCACATCTTGCACCACCTGCCAAGGAGCCGCAGAGCGCGATGTTCTGACAAGGTCAGACGTTGTCAAAAAAACAGAGGCCACGAAGGCCTCTGAAATGCTACTAAATCCCCCGCGATTCGATCACAAAGACGGCATGGTTCACGCGGGATGCAGTGGCCCCGGGTGGCCGAGGCTCCGCGCCCACAAACAAGGTCGTCCAGGCGTACGCGTGTCCGCCCTGCACGCGAGTCACCCCCAGCATGTGGATGCCACCGCCCATTCCTGGTGTCGATTGCGCTGCGGCATACACCGAGAGTGCCGGGGCCGTATAGGTCCGACTGTGCGTCACACCCATGTTCGCAACCGTCAGCGTCTCACCGTACTGGGTATGCACCTCCGACAGCCACAGGGGATTCCGCGTTGTGTCGAAGGAAACCTCCCCGGTGTCGGCCATGGTCCGGAGACCGAAGGGGCCTCGTGGGGATTCGTACACGAGTTCACCGTAGCAAAGAAGGGTCGCCCCTCGGGCGCTGGGCCCAGCCACATCGATGTACCAAGTGGCGCCTCCCTCGTTGAACACGTTGTAGACGCACAAGGTCTCCCCGACCATCATGCGAGCGAGCACGAGCGGATAGCGCGGGCTCTGAATGGTGAATCGAGCCGTCTGCTCCGCACCGGACACCAAGGCAGCCGTACCGATGAAGTGGAGGCTCTTCCCTGCGGTCGAGTACAACAGCGCCCCGTTGTCGGTGTAGCCCTCGAAGCCGCTGCTCATCGAACGAACAACAGAAGGTTGAGAGGTACACCACCAGACGCGGGCGGGTAGTTCCAGGTCAGAGTGGGAATGCCGGATGGATGGCTGATCGACCAGCAGTTCCACGCCGTAGCCACGTTGATCAACCCTGCATAGGCGACCATGGCGAACAGCGTTCGTCCGCTGAACTTCGGGAAGGTCTTGGTGCCACTCGTCCCTTGAGTGACAGACCAGTACTCCACGAAGACCCCCCCGTAGCGGGTCGAGTCGAAGATGCGTGTCCCGTCATCCGAATAGACTTCAAGTCCGTATGACATCAGGGCCGTCCCAGGTGCAAGCTCATTGAGGCAAGCGGTAGGGAATCAGGATTTCGAGACGGACGACTCCCGCGTCTAGCGAAGTCATCTTCAATGTGTCTCCCGGCTCCAGCGGGATCAGGCGGGAAGCGCCCACAGGGAGGCCGCATACGTCGGACGGCCCTGCGCCCGTAACGCGCAAGAGCAAGGAGAGGTCGGCCTTGCATGACACGGCAGCAACATCGAACAACTGTATGTGCTCCACCAAATCGGCATGGGTCACCTCCTTGGCGGCATCCGCGACCTCGACCAACAAAACAGGAAAGGCACGGGCAGGAAGCCGGAGTCGCTCCTTGCCCGAGTTCGGGGGTGTTTCTCGTTCCATCATGATTTCTTTGACGTGTAAGACGGTGGAAGCCCAGGACAAACGCGAACACCGGCTTCCTTCGGCCGTCCTTGGGATGTAGCTAAAGGGGAGCCCTTCAAGGAATCGAAGGTGACCCAGGGTGTACCGAACACTTCGCCCGGGGGCGGTTCGTTGGTTGACCGAGAGATGCGAGCAAGGCGGCCAAGAGGCCGAGCTACCGGAGGCTGTCCAGAGCCTCTTCAAGCCTCTTTCGCTCCTCCGAGGCTCCGTCACGCCCTTCCAGCTCCAGGAGAGCCAGACGGACGCCTGCAGCACCGAACGCGTCTACGAGCCAGTCGGCCAAGACCAGGGAAGCTTTCGGAGGGAAGTCTCTGTAGACGCGCCGCATCGCCTGCCGTTGATGGCACCAATAGGTCCCAGCATTGGTATCCGTCAGGCCGCGAACACGCCGACTCAGTTGGAAGCCGAAAGCTCGCTCTGACCGGAACCGATGGCGATGCTCTTGCCAGAGCAGCACCATGGAAAGACACTGGTCCACGATGGTGGATTGAGGGACGGACCGGGCCAGTGTCAGAACCTGTTGCGCCGCCCGGTGCCCGTGCCGGACGAAGGACCGCCCAGCAGCGTATGCAGCGTGAATCTCTTCCGCCTGCTGAACCACCCTGCCCCATCGGGCGTTGAGAAGCTCCCATGCGGGATTGGACGGGTTGTCCTTTCGACGTTGCAACAGCCGCCTGCGGTATGGCTGGAGTTCATAGACGGTTACCCCTGATTGCTCTGGATGTCCGTGACGGGCGTTGGTGGCGCGATGTCGCGGGCAGAGGTTGGAGAAGCCTTTGGCTGGCAAACCGCATCCGGCCGCCGTGCATTGATGTTGAGACATGGTGGGGATGAAGTTGCGGGCGTAGTGGCCCGAGAAGGAAAAAAGCAGCATCCGCATAGACGCAGACGCAGGAGCACGAAGGTCCAGACCAGGCCCTTCAGGCGACCTCGAAGAGGGCCCACGACAGTGGTGCGACCTTCGTGCAGACCTGATGCGAAGGGCGCGACCAGATCAACAACGAACCAGGGACAAGGTCAGACCATTCCCCTTGCGTCATGGGTCATGGGTCATGGGTCACGGGTCATGGGTCATGGGTCATGGGTCATGGGTCATGGGTCATGGGTCATGGGTCATGGGTCATGAATCTTGTATGCCTTAGCGGCCCAATAACCGGTTGGTTTTCATCGCGGCGGTTTCGTCAGAAGTCCTCAGGAGAACCCGGAGGGGCACCCCGCCCCGTGGTCACAGGCTTGTTCCGGGGTCGGCCTCCCAGCTGCCCATTTGCGCGGTTCACTTCTGCCTTCTCCACGGCTTTCAAGAACTCGTGGACCTGGACCTCGTCATAGACCAAGCCGCCGTCATCGATCTTCAGCAAGCCAAGGTCAATCAGCACATCGAGTGCCTTGGCTGTCGGGGACGCGCTCTTGACCCGGAGCTGGGCCATCAGCGATGCGCGCGGAACCTTGCACCCGACCACCTTCCAGAGTTCGCTTCGCACTGCGTCGAACACACCTCGCTCCGTCATGGATAACTTGTTCACCCGGGCCTCGTGGGTGAACCAGTTGAACGGCATGAAGGGCATCCGGGTGTTGAACTGCGTCTCGTGGCTCATCAGGCTGCCTTGGTGCAGGCGCGCCGCCGAAGCCGCAGGTTCCAGCCGGGTTGGGTCATAAGCTGTTCGACGAATGCCTCCGCCCGCAAGGTAAGGCTCTCCTCCGCCTCGCCAGCGTTGGGCCCGTATGCCACCCAACCCCATGTCGGAAGCTCCTCGTCGTCGCGCTCGATTTGCACGAGACGGAGCCGAGCCTCCTCCTCGCGAACGGCATCCCCCTTCCTGACTGCGCTCACGCGCACGGCCTCGGAAACCAAAGCGTCCGGCTTCCACGACGAGATGCCTGAAGCGAGGAGCCGCACTGCCATTCGCAGCACGGTGGACGCTGGGGCGGTCTGGCTGCCGGCAGCTTTGATCATTGCCTGCACATAGGCAACGGCAAGCAGTGACTCGTGGTCGAGCGAAGCGGCAACCACCTTGGCTGTCCCGCTGAGGCGGATGGACTTGCGCATGCCGTGGGCGCCGCTATGGGTTCTGGTCATGAGAGTTCCTTGAGTACGGGTTGGAAAAAAGCCGATGTTGTCGACGACGAAGAATCCCCGCTCGAACGGTCTAGTGCTCGCGCCACATGCCGCGTCCTTTGTCGACCGGTAGCTGACCGAACAGAGACTTCGTTTCGATGGTTTATCGAGGGGTGGGGTTTAGCGAAGGTCGGCGTCTAGCCTCCTCCGCACTCCTGAAGTGCGAGCGGGAAGCGCCCATACCGAAACCCCCCTCCGAATCCGCCCCCATCGCACCTGGGGCAGACGCCTCGCCCCCGACCCATACGTAAACCAGTTGCTTTCCGTATGGATGCCTGGCACGATGCCCGCATGACCAAGCCGCATAAGCTCCGCCGCGTTGCCCTCTACGCCCGAGTCTCCACGGACCGTCAGTCCACCGAGAACCAACTGCGGGAGCTTCGAGAGGCCGCTGAGCGGCTTGGATGGGAGGTGGCGGCCGAATTCATCGACAGAGGCATCAGCGGAGCCAAGGGCCGCAAGGACCGGCCTCAGTTGGATGCATTGCTCCGTGGGGTCGCCCGGAAGGACTTCGACGTGGTGGCATCCTGGTCAGTGGACCGCCTGGGGCGCTCGCTGGTGGACCTCGTAGCCCTCCTCCAGGAGCTTCACGCCACTGGCGTGGATCTGTACCTGCATCAGCAGGGCATCAACACGACCACGCCGGCCGGCAAGGCCCTCTTTCAGATGATGGGCGTCTTCGCAGAGTTCGAGCGCGAGATGATCCGGGAGAGAGTTGCTGCAGGGCTCGCTAGAGCGAAGGCGAAGGGAACGAAGTCAGGCAATCCCATCGGGCGACCCGGAGTCGGCAAGGAAGTCGAGCAGCACATTCGGCATCTTCGGTCCACAGGCATGGGAATGCTGCGGATTGCCAAGGCCGCCGGCTGCGGCGTGTCCGTGGTGCAGAGAGTTCTAACAGCCTAGAGATCCGAGCGTGCCCCGCTTGCGACGGCCTTGGAAACCACGCCCGGGACGCCGCCTCACTCATTCGCGGCATGCAAGAACCAACGTCCGGCGCTACGCTTCGCCTCACACAAATTGCAGGGATCACCCATGATCGTAGAGGTCGCTTCAGTTGCTCAGGCAGTAGCAGCTCTTAGTGCATGCTGGGCCATCATCAGTGGAATCAACGCGTGGAAGCGTGAGTTCATCGGCAAGCGCCGAATCGAACTAGCTGAGCTGGCCCTCGCACAGTTCTACGAACTGGAGGAGATCCTCAAGTACGTTCGCAACCCCTTCTCGGGCAATAACGAGGGGAAGACCCGGAAGCGGGAGACCGGTGAAACCGAGGACCAGGCGCGCCTCCTCGATCAGGCCTACGTTGTCATCGAGCGCATTCAAGCGAAGGAAACTCAGCTCAACGCTTTTCGCGCCCTCAAGTTCCGATTCATGGCTACCTTCGGACGTGACACATCAACTATCTTCGATGACACGTCAGCAGTCTTCCATTCAGTCGTCATCGCCGCACATGCGCTCGGCACCTACTACTGGCAGCGGCAGGGACGCGTGCCGATGACAGCTGACGAACAAAAGCAGCACCTGACGGACATGCAACGCCACCAAGCATCGTTCTGGGATACCGGCCAGGATGACGACGAACTGCGGAAGAGGGTCAATGTCATACAGGAGCGCCTAGAGGCGGTTGTGCGCCCCAGTTTTGAGGAGGCCTCCCAACTCTACAAGTTGGCCCTCCAGCCGTTCTGGAAGGGCTAGAAAGAGCGTCCCGTTGGACAGGGAAGTCAGCATCGCGAGCGGCGACAAGTTTGGCACGAGACCCCCTAGCGGCTCCTGATGCCCGCCGGCCACGCCTGGCCTGCGTAGTGCCGCCGCCTGCGGAGTGGTCTTCGCGCGCCCCGGGGAGTCATGCGGCCAGAAAGGGGCCCCGGCACGGGGGAAGCGCAGCACCTGTGCTCATCAAATGGGGCCTCGCAAATTTTGGTCGTTTTAACCGGCACGGGCTCTTCTCGCGGCCTGCACACTGGAACCACGTCGATCGAACAATACGTACACATGGAACCAACCAACGCGCCACCCTTAGATCCATACTCGCCAGAACTCGGCGACGTACGCTTGGCAACCGCCATCTGGGCTACCGCCGTTGGAGGCGTTCCATTCGATGTTCCCCGCGCGATGCACCAAGTCACCGTTTTCAATGGGCCCACTGAAGACTTTACTTTTGACACGCCGAGCGCCATTGCTTTGCATCTCAATTCGGCATGGAAGGCTGCGGTGAGGGCGAGTAGCTACAAGGCGGCCATCGGAACGTCCAGCCACCGAGCCGAGCCCGGTCGCAGCGCCAGTTCAGTGAACGCCGACAGCGTCCCTCCCCTCTTCGACTACTTCGAGGAGATGCTGACCGTGGCATTCAGTAGCTACGCCGCTGTCGAAGCGTTCTGCAATAGCTCCGTGGTCGAAAAGGCGACCGGGCCGCTTCGAATCAAGGCACGGAAGGGCAAGCCACCCACGCTGCTTCCTGAGGAAGTCGAACGGCAAATCGGCACCGGAGAAAAACTGGGGCGAATCGTTCCCAACTTGTTCGGCCTGCCATCCCCATCCGGCAAGAGCGTCTGGGGAAGCTTCCTCAAGCTGGAGGACTTGCGAAACGAAGTAGTGCACTTCAAGAGACGGGGACAGGCTGGAAACGCCTTGACTGGCGGAACGGCCGAGCCGACGGTTCTTCACCGGCTATACGAGTGCGACCCGTTCTCCCTCCCTGAGGCGGCAGTTGCCGTCATCAAGTACTTCTACCCTAAGGTCGGAACCGCCCCACGGTGGCTGATGAATCCCACTTGGGTTCGTCCCAAGGTCTAAAGGGACTGGCACAGCTCGCCGAAGTCCTCCGTACGGGCCATGCCACGGGGATCCAATCGCGATCCTCGAAAGTCTTATCCCTGACCACAAATCTCCAGGTGCCTCCCATCCTGACCAGAGCCAAGATGGCCGCACCTTCAAGGCTGGTGCCTGCGCCATGATTCCGACGCCAAAAGCTATCGTTTCCCTCGTGGAGTGCATCGACTGCCACCGTTTTGGTGCCGTTGCAGTGGCTGTCCTGGTGAGCCCAGCACTGATGCCCTGGGTCCTCATCTATAGCCCCTGGCGATGACTTCCACGACAAGGGAGACATCAACCTGCGGCGCGGCGCCTGTACTCATCAGATGGGCCTCGCAAATTTGTGGTGGAATGTTGCAAAACGGACCGCCTATTTCGGAGGCCCACAAGGGGAATGAGGGAAATGAATGAGGACTTGAGACGATCCATCTGGGAATCACTTCTCCGGTCAGACCTCGAACGCCAATACTGGCATCAAAAGGCTTGCCAGTATGTCGACCGGGACAGGTACACAAAGTACATCCTCGCTACTCTCTCGTGCGGTAGCGTCGCCGGTTGGGTCGAGGGGAGCTTTCCAGCATTCTGGAAGGGACTTTCCGTATCGTCCGCTGCTTTGGCGGCCGTCCTACCCTTTATGACCCTCAACGAGAGGATCGCATCGATGGTCGAACTGCACTCCAAATGGTTGGAGCTGATGCACGAATACGACGAGATTTGGCGTGATCAGGTGTCCGTTACGGATTCGAAGGCAAGGTCGCGTCTCAACGACGCAAAAAAGGTGGAGCTTGAACTCTCAACCAAGGCGATCAACTTGCCGTGCAACGACAAGAAATTGGCGTATTCAATTTTCGAGAGCGTAGTAGCAGCGCGGAGTAACCCGAAATGACCAACCAACGTACGACTCCTTCCGACCCTTCTCGTGTAGAAAAAGGAGGGAGCGTGCCTACTCCTCGCCCTTGGCCTGCCCCTCCCCCCCCGCCACCGCCGCCTCCTCCAAAACGGTGAATCAACGTAGCGCCCAGGCTCGCGAGAGCCCGTCGACCCGAAACAGTATGGCGCCTCATCACTAGGCTCGGGCGAGCAAGCTCGTCGTCGCGCCGCGCGCCCGCTGGTAGTTGAACGCCAACGCCAGTGCGCTTGCGTACACCATGCCCGCGCTCGAAATGCAGAAGGGGAGCATGTGGAAGAACTTCTGAAGACCCAGTTGATCAAAAGGGAGCCCGGTCAATTCCAGGTACGCTTCCAGTTTGGCGATCAATCACATTCAATGGATGCCCTGGTGCTCCATGCATGTGAAGCAGAGTTGCTAACGATTCTCAAAGAGGTCGGCAAACAACTCGACGTTGAATTTCGCATCGAAGCTGTTGCGTACCAGGAGGGCAGCCTAACTTGGTTGTTGACCTTCGTTGGGAAACACGCAACCGCCCTCTCGCTTATTGGAACAGCCGTCACCGCCATCTGCTCCGCCACCGTTTGGATGACGTATCAAAGTACCCTTCTGCGACAGCAGATTGAGCAAAACGATTTTGCCCTGGGTCGAGACCGCACCCTCGCTGAGCAGCAAATTGAACAGAACGCCTTGGCGATTAAGAAGGCGCGTCTGGAGCTGAAGCGCCTAGAAGAAGAACAGTCGCCGGCTGCAGCTAAGGCTCCTTCTACTGCCGCGACGAAACCGCTAAATTTCAGTTCAGGTCCCACAGCTGCGGAGGTTGTCCCGGCATTGCTATCGAATCAACGCATCGTCAAATCCAGATCCGAGTTCTACTCGAACTTGCTTGCCTACGACAAGGTCTCCGCAGTAGGCTTCGCACCGAATCACAAGCCCTCACTTGTTGATGAGGTCGTAGTGCCGCGAGCCGGGTTCCGGTCCTACTTGGTTATGCCGACGGAGCTTGAGCCGACCGTGATTCGGGACGCGGAAATCGAAATCGTTTCTGCGGTGTTCAAGCGGGGCTCCTTCAAATGGCGTGGCCTACTTGAAAAGCAGGCGATTGCTTTTGATTTGTGCGACGACGAGTTCCTCTCTAAGGTGGATCGGAAAGAGGTCAAGTTCCAAAGTGGCACCACGTTGATCTGCGACTTGGAAATTCAGCTTCGCGAGACGATCAGCGGAACACCGGAGCCGCACGCGTACACCGTTCGCAACGTGACACGCCACTTCAACAGGAAAACAGACCGAGTGCAAAGCCGCAGTCAAGCGGTCCCGACCGCATCCGCTGCAAATAGCCGGGCAAGTCAAACAGCAGCGCCATCCCAAGGATCCCTGAATCTTCTGATTCGCGACGATCACTGACGCCGACGCTCTGCCGCTCCTACTCAGAGCAAGTGTTTCGCCGATGTTCGCGGAGGGATGCCTTCGCCGTAAGCGCCTGAAGAAGTGCAGCCTCGTCATCTTCGGAGAGAACTGGATACAGCTGCACCTCAACGCGGCCCGACCGCAGCAACAGTGTGTCCCCTAGCGCTCCAAGTTGAAGTCCGACCACCTTGTCCGCATGCTCGGGTAGTTCTTTCAATGCTCCCGAGTACTGCAGGTGCGGGCTCGAAACTCTAAATACCTTCAGGACGGCCTTAGACAGCTGCGCCATCGCCTCCTTCAGCTCCCGAGGATCCGGCTCCGGAACGACCACAGCGCCTGTCTTCATCGCTGAGCGCCCCCAAGTGTCGGCCGATCCCAGACGAGTTCAAACTTGCCGACCCATGCCGTCCACGAGGACTCGTCCCGGAAGACCTCGTAGTGGATCCATCCTCTGGAGCACTGAGGCTGGTAGAAGAATCCCAGCTCATGCTTCTCGACGACGCGATCAACGGTCGTGGCGAACTGGACAAGAAGTCGGTCAAACATGTCACGAGCAACGGTTTTCATCATCATGGTCAGTGGCGTGCACCTAGTGGCACGACGCGAACTGTGCGGGGGCTGACCTGTTCTGCATCGAGTGCCTGAGCGCCCAACCATGAGTTGCAGTAGAGCAACCATACGAGGTCTCGGAGAGTCCCCCAAAGCCAACACGAAAGCACGAGGGAAGCACCTCGCCAGCGGCGGCGATGGTTGCTCTAGCGGGAGTGTCAAGCCCGAATGTGGGCCGTTGCGTCAGCGCCTCAAAGACGACTGACTCTCACTGCAATGAAAGCCCCTCATACCGGACTCGGGCAAGCGCATCGGCTTTCGTTGCCAACGACGCGCCGCCAGAGTACAGGCCGTACGTGATCCGGGGCTTCTCATGCCCCACGATGTCGGCGGCAAGGTTCTCCGAGACCCCTGCGTCCTCCAGCATGGTCACCAACGTCTTTCGAAGGCTGTGGAACACATGCTTCGGGCCATGCCCCAACGCCGTTTTCAACCGTCCAAACCTCTTGCCGATGGCGTTCGAACGGTCGTCGTACTTGTTGAAGGTCAGGCCAGAGAGAAGGTATCCATCAGAAGAGGCGGCCTTCAACCGCTCTACAACAGGCCGCAGCTCCACATGAATGGGGACTTCACGAACGCCCGCTTCGGTCTTCGAGTCAACAATCCGGAACGAGGTTTGCCGAAGGTGTTCAACCTTCAAAGCACACAACTCCTCGATGCGCGCGCCGGTGTACGCGCCCAGCACGATGAGGTCGGTCAGCTCCGTGTCGCCACGCTGCTGCGCCGCCCGCACCAGGGACGGAACGTCGTCGGGCTTGAACGGCACCCAGCCCCCTTGCCCAGTCTTCTTGACATCCGTAGGAGGACGAACCAACGAGAACGGCTTGGAGCCTGCAGGGACAGCCTCGATGCCCTCCAGGTAGTTCCAGTAGGACCGCCAGAACGTCACCATCCGCTTCACCGACGAAGGCGATGCTGGGCTCGGCCCGCGCGAGGTGAGTTCATCCACCCACTGGCGGATGGCCTGCGGCGTGGCCTCCTCCAACGTGCTAAACCGCGTGGTGAGGCGCTGAACATCCTTCTTCATCTGGTCCTGCGTCTTCGGAGCCAGATGGGCCACAGAGCCCACCCAAGCCTCGTAGTGCAGCGTAGAGGGTGTCGCCAGCCCCAACGCCACATTGGCGAACTGGTCAGCGGCTACGCGCCCACTCCTTCCCTCGATGTCCTCGGCCTTCGAGGTCAGCAGTAGCTCCAACTCCGCGACGTTCTCCGGGTCGCCCGACGAACGTTCGGCAAGGAGTGCATCTCTCCATCGAAGCGCCTCAGCGTGGACAGCATCGGGCTCACCTTGAGCTTGCCGAATCTGAGCCTTCCACATCGCGACCACGGGGGCCGCAAGCTGTTGTGCTCGACGCTTGTCCGCAGTGCCCAGCGACTGCTTGAACTTGGTCCTCCCGAGCTTCTGGCGGAGCCCTTCGGGCACCTTCAAGGTTGCGTAGTAGAGGTTCCGGCACTTCTCGATGTGGGACATGGACGCGGGTCGCGGTGAAGTCGAGGCGCGCGGAGTTTACCCCACGCACTTCCCCCACGCGAGGCAAGATTCCACCAATCAAACCCATCAGATCAACGACTTAGACAAGTGTTGGCGGAGTGTCCCGCTCTCTCCGCCACAGACGTTCCAGCAAAAAGGCCCCTTCCGGGGCCTTTTTGTTTGGCGGCGCGGTTTCCCGGCGCCAGTGCGCGGTCCCGCGGGCGGGACCGCGGCGGCCCGCTCACAACGGGCCGGCACCGATCGGCACGAAGACCAGCGCGGGGTCGTCCGTCAGGGTCACGAGCACGAACCCGTCGGCCGCGGCCACGAGGCTGTCGTCCAGGTTGGTCTTGGCGTAGCCGGCCACCTTGTGGGACTGCAGCAGCGCACCGTTCGCGCCATGCACGAAGATGTCGTAGGTCGTGTAGTAGCCCGCGATCGCGCAGATCACGCGGCCGTCCCGGGTCACCTCGACGTTGTTCGGGTAGGCCTCGCCGCCCGGCAACGCGCCGATGTAGCTGCCGCTGGCACCGTCCGTGATGCCGCATTTGTAGCCCCCGCTCGCCACACCACCGCCGGAGGCCTGGTAGACGCGGGAGCCGTCGGCATTCGATGCCACGTCCTGCAGGTTGCCGCCGCTGTGAAGGTCCAGCCCGCCCTTGGCCGTGACGATCAGCATGCCGCCGGACAGCCGCGAGTAGTCGACGTCGTACCGTTGACCGGCGAACACCTTGCGCCCGTCGGCGCTGGCGGCCATCAGCCCGCTGAACGGGGTCGCGCCCACGCTGCGTCCATCCACGTACGCGGTCTGGTCGCTGAGCAGCAGCACGTCTTCGCCGTTCGGGCGAATGACCAGCATGTTCGTGCTGCGGGACACGGCCTTCTCGAGCGGCCAGCTGGCCACCGGCGCGAGTGTGGCAGGGTCCACGGTCACCACCGTCCGCGACGCCGTGTCGAGCACATAGACCTTCGTGCCATCGGGCGACACCGCCATCGCACCCAGCGCGGCGCCGACGCCGGTCGCCGTGCCCACCTTCTGGCCGGTGTGCACGTGGTAGACGTCGATGCTGTTGCCGCCGTTGTTCACGTAGACGTGAGGGCGCAGCCGGTCGGCCGCGATGTGGGCGTACGTCGCCGGCACCCGCAGCACCGCGCCCAGGTTGCTCGCGCTCTTCCACACGGCGACCCGCACCGTGCTCGCCGGCACCCCGGCGACGTCCGACGTCACCGTGACGTTGGCATAGCTGATGACCTCCGACGGCAGCGACACGAGGTCCGGGATCAGCGTGAGCGTGCTCAGACCACCCGTGTTGCCGCTCGGCGTGATCGCGAGCCACGCCGCGTCGGACGTCGCCGTCCATCCGATGGCGCCGCCGAAGTTGTCGACGACCTTCAGCACGCGGCTCGTGGTGGACGCCGCCGGCGTCGACGAGAACGCCACGGCCGGCTCGGACACGAGCAGTCGGCGCTGGTCGGCGTTGAGGTTCACCGTGATCGGGTAGTCGACGGTGTCACCGTTCACCGTGGCGGTCATCGTCACCGTGGCCGATGCCGATGCCGGCAGCACGCCCGCCGCATTCGGCTTGAACGACAGGGTGGTGCCCCCCTGCCCCACCGTGCCGGATGCCGTGGTGGTGGTCAGCCAGGACGGCAGGCCCGTCAGCACGAACGGCCAGTTGTTCGTGCCGGTGTTGAGGGACACGCGCAGCGTCTGCGCCGTGGTCATGTCGCGCCCGGAGGCGCCGCCGAACGTGAGGGCCGTGGCGGGGGCGGCCAGGACGGGGCGGGTCAGCGTCAGCGACACCGGGATCTGCTTGTCCGCGAGGCCGTTGGCCGAGAGCGTGATGGTGCCCGTGTGGGTGCCGCTCGGCAGCGGTCCCTTGGAAGGATCCGGCCGGAGGTTGAGCCAGCCCGGCGACGTGCCGGCGAGCGGGGTCACGCCGAGCCAGGCGGCGGACGGGGTCGCCGTCCACGATGCCGCCGCGTTGTTGTTCAGGCCGAAGCCGACCCCCACCGCCTCGATCGGCGCCCCGTTCACGGCGGTGAACGCGTGCACGCCGGCCATGGTCGTGAAGGCGATCGGCTGCACCTCGAAGGTGACGGGCAGGACCACGGTCTGGCCGTCGTCCGAGCGCACCGTGACCTCCGCGGTGTGCGTTCCCTGGGCGAGTGAGCCGGGCAGCACCACCTTGAAGGCGCCGATGCCGGTGCCGCGGGCGGCATCGAGGACGAGCCAGCTGGCCGAGGACGTCGCCGTCCAGCCGCTGTTCGGGCCCCGCACCTGCACGATGATCGGGTCGCGCACGACGCCGAGCGGCGACGACGCGGACAGCGACTCCAGCGGTTCGACCACGAGGGGCAACGGTGTCACGGTCAGGTCGTAGGCGAGGGGCACGGGCGAGCCGCGCACCGAGGACTTGCAGGCCGTGTCGTTGCAGAGGTGCACCTGCAGCGTGCCGGTGTGGCGCCCGGCGGCGAGCAAAGGCGAAGTGCGCACCGTCGCGGAGACGGTGGTGCTGTTCACCACGGCGAGGTCCACGGCGCCCGTCAGCACCTGCTGGCTGTCGGCGATGGCGACGTAGAGGCTGCTGGAGAAGATCGAGGTGTCGGCGGCCGTGGCCCGCACCGTCAACGTGGCCGAACTGCCCGCCTGGACGTTCGCCTGGAGCACCGCCGGCGTGAAGGTGACGGCCGGCGCCGGCGCGTCGTCCCCACCGCCTCCGCCGCAGGCCGACATGGTCGCGGCCAGGACCAGGCCCCACAGAGCCGTGGCTGTCTTTCGCATGGTTTCCCCCCTGAAGGAATCTAGGTTTGATCGTGGCCGCGCGACCTGACCTGCCGCGGGCGGGCGAAGCTTAGCCGCTAAACGTCGGTTCAGACAAGCTCACGAACCCCGCCCGCAAGGGGTGCACGGCGACACGGATGTCATGTTTCGTCGCCCGGGGTCGCGTCCGGCGGTGTTCAATCCCGTCACCCCCACCCCGCACCGCGCCCATGCACCGACCCCTCGTCCACCGCCGCAGGAAGCTCCTGGCCCTCGCGCTCCTGCCGCTCGCCGCCGCCGCCGACACCCGCACGCTGACCCACGACGGCCTCGAGCGCCACTACACCGTTCGCATGCCCGACCATGCCGGGGCCGAGCGCCTGCCGCTCGTGCTCGTGCTGCACGGCGGCGCCGGCAACGCGGAGAACGCCGAGGCGATGACCGGGTTCACCGACACGGCGCGACGCGAGGGCTTCATCGTGGTCTACCCCGAGGGCACCGGCCGCTTCGCGCACCGGCTGCTGGCCTGGAACGCGGTCCACTGCTGCGGCCCGGCGATGACCGGCCGGGTGGACGACGTCGGTTTCATCCGCGCGCTGCTGGACCGCCTCGCGGCGGACCTCCCCGTGGACACCCGGCGCGTCTACGCGACGGGCCTGTCGAACGGCGGGATGATGGTGCACCGCCTCGGCATCGCGCTGCCCGACCGGTTCGCCGCCATCGCGCCCGTGGTGGCCACGGTGTTCGGCGACGAGCCGCGGCCGGCCTCGCCGGTGGCCGCGCTGATGGTCAACGGCGCGCTCGACACCTCGGTGCCGCCGGCCGGCGGCCCGCCGGGCGGGCGTGTCACCAGCGCGTGGGACGGCACGCCCACGCGTCCCGCCCGGGCCCAGGGCGACTTCTGGGCGGCGGCGAACGCCTGCGCGCCCACGCCCGACGAGTCGGTGTCCGGCACCGTGACCCGCTGGCGCTACCGGTGCGAACCCGGCCGCGACGTGGAACTGCTGCTGGTGGGCGACAACGGCCACGCCTGGCCCGGCGGCTCGCCCGGCAGCCTGCGCGGCGACCGGCCGAGCCGCACCTTCGATGCCACCGACGCCATCTGGTCCTTCTTCAAGGCCCACGCCAAGTAGGCGTCACGCGCGCCGGGGCAACTCGACCCGCACGCCGTGCCGTTCGCCCCGGGGCGCGAACGACAGCGTCCCACCCATGCGCTCCACCACGCGGGCGACGATCGCGAGACCGAGGCCCGTGCCCGGGCTGCCCCGGGCCGCGTCGCCCCGGGCGAAGGCCTGCACCAGCTGGGCCTGCTGGCCCGGCGGCAGGCCCGGCCCGTGGTCGAGCACCTCGACGACGGCCCGCGCGCCCTCCTCCCGCACCTGCAGCTCGACGGGCGCGCGGCCATGCTTGAACGCGTTGTCGAGCAGGTTGGCGATGAGGCGCTCGATGAGCAGCGGATGGCTCGACGCCAGCAGCAGCGCCGGTGGGGCGACGACGGTGAGCGTGTCCGGCCCCTGGCCGGTGGCCGCGGCGGCATGCCGTGCCAGCGCGGCCAGGTCGACGGTCTGGTCGAGCGCGAGTTCGCCCGCGCGCACGTGGTCGAGGAACCCTTCGATCAGGCGGTCGGCGGCCAAGGTGTTGCGCACGATGGCCTCCCGCCACGGGGCCGACGCCGCGTCCGCGGGCAGCAGGTCCGCCGCCGTGCGGATGCGCGTGAGCGGACCGCGCAGGTCGTGCGACACCCCCGCGAGCAGCAGCCCGCGTTCGCGCTCGTGCTGCTCGAAGCGCTGCAGCAGCCCGGCGAAGGCGCGTTCGATGGCGGCCACCTCGGGTGTCGCCGCTGCCGCCACCGGCGGTGGAACGGGCTCGCCGGGACGGTAGGAGCCCATGCGTTCGCGGAGCGACTCGAGCGGCCGCGTGAGCCGCCGGGTGAACACCCAGCTGACCCCCGCGAGGAACACCACCGCCAGCAGCAGCGTGCCGAGGAAACGCCCCGAGATCCCCGGCAGCAGCGCGGCGTCGGCGAGGCCGAGCCAGGTGCCGGCGCCGTCCGGGGACCGCACCCGCAACCAGAGCACCACGGCGTATTCGGTCCGCGTGAGCGTCGCGTCGTCGACCACGACGCCCCGCCGGCGCAGTTCGTCGCGCAGCGCGGCCATGCGGGGCGCGAGGAAGGGCGGGAGCAGCCGCGGCTCGGGCGGCGTGTCGGGGCGCATCAGCGCGCGTGCGGGATCGGGCGCGCTGCCCGGCCAGCCGGCTGCATGGCGCAGCGCGGGCGCCCACCGCTCGGCGACGAGCCGCGCCACCGCGACGTTGCGCTCCACATGGACCACCAGCCCGAACACCCCCATCAGCACCACCACCACCCCCAGCTGCAGCACCAGCAGGCGGGCGAACAGGGACCGGGGCCGGCGCATCGCCATCAGTGCGGCACGAAGACGTAGCCTTCGCCCCGCACGGTGTCGACCCAGGCCTTGCCCGGAGAGGCGTCCTGCAGCTTGCGGCGCAGGCGCGCCACCTGCACGTCCACCGTGCGGTCGAGCGGCCGGTAGCCCCCGGTCTGCACCGCCGCGCAGAGCCCGGCGCGCGACAGCGCCCGCCCGGGCGCGTTCGCCAGCGCGGCCAGCAGCTTGAACTCCACGCTCGTCAGCACCACGGTCCGCTCGCCGGCGCGCACCTCGCGCTTGAGCAGGTCGATGGTCAGGCCGTCGAAGCGCAGCAGCGCGGTGTCGCCGCGGCCGGGCGCCTGCCGGCGCAACAGCGCCCGCACCCGCGCCACGAGTTCGCGCGGCTCGAAGGGTTTGGCGAGGTAGTCGTCGGCGCCGATCTCCAGACCCAGCACGCGGTCGAGCGGATCGCCCCGGGCCGTGAACATGATCAGCCCCAGCGCGGGGTGCGCGGCGCGCCAGCGGCGGCACAGGTCGTAGCCGTTGGCGTCGGGCAGCATCACGTCGAGCAGCACCGCGTCGGGTCGTTGCGTGGCGACGGCACGTTCGCCATCGCCCCCGGTGAGCACCGGGAAGACGTCCCAGCCTTCGCGGGCGAAGAGCGCGGCCACCATGGCCGAGAGTTCGGCGTCGTCGTCGACGAGGAGGATCAGCGGCTTTCCCTGCATGGGGGGGCAGTGTAGGCGCGCGCCGCCACGGGCCGCGCCATGTTGCAGAACTGTCGCAATTCGTTGTGCAACGTCCTCGCCCCGCGCGCCGGCCGCCCGCCCAATGGCCCCATGCGAACGAACACCCTGCTCCGCCCTCCCGCCCGCATCGCCGCATGCGCCCTCGCCCTGCTGCTGTCGGCCTGCGGCGGCGGCGGCGACGACCCCGCCCCGGCCCCCACCGACCAGCTGCTCTCCCTGCAGGTGGCCGGCCACCCGCACGCCGTGAACGTCTACCGGACGGCAGGCGCCCGCCGCGCCATCGTGCTGCTGCACGGCGGCGGCGGCAACCAGAGCGCGATCGCGTACCAGCTGGGCCTCAACAGCAGCGCCACCGCGACGTCGATGGCCACCATCGACTGGGCGTGGCTCGACGCGCACCAGGTGATGCTCGTGGTGCCGCAGGGACAGAGCATCCCGGCGGAGCCGGGCGCCACCACGTGGACCAACCACGCGATGAACTCGGGCCAGGACGACCAGGCCTTCCTGCAGGCGCTGGCCACCCGGCTGCGCACCGACTTCGGCCTCACCCACCTCACGCTGATGGGCCACTCGATGGGTGGCGCGATGACGAACCGCATGTGGTGCGAATCACCGGCCACCTTCGATGCCTACGTGTCGATCGCCGGCCCCGCCTCGTCGTTCTACACCCAGGCGGGCACACCCTGCGCGCCCGGCGCGGCCACGCGCCCCTACCTCGGCATCATCGGCGACGCCGACGGGGTGATGCAGACCGCGGGCGCCTGGACCGCGGCCACGTGGACGGTGAAACCGCTGTTCGTGGGCCTCTCGTTCCGCGCATGGGACAACGACGTGGTGATCGGCGAGTTCCAGCAGCAGAAGGCCCGCGCCGCGCTGATGTGCGGCGGCGCGCTCACCGAGGGCGGTTTCGTCCGGAACGGCAACGTGGACACCTGGAGCGCCTGCGACGGGCGGCTCGTGCTGCAGCGCGTGTCCGGTGCGGACCACGGCATCGCGTCGATCGACGAGCGGATGGGAACGTCATCCGCGCACGACGTGATCGACGCCGCAGCGGCCTTCGCGGCGCGCCCTTGAACGTCCGGACCTTGCGACCCGCAGCCGTCGCGGGCCGGGCTCCTGCCCGTCAATGCCAGGCGTTGCCCACCTGGATGTAGAAGGCCCGGTCCTGGGTGCTTTTCGCCCAGTCGAGCCCCACCCACAGCCCGAGGCGGGTGATCGCCTGGTAGCGCACGCCCATGCCGTAGGCGACCGTGTCGGTGCCCCCGGAGAAGTCCGTGCGCGGGCCCCACGCGCGGCCGCCGCCCACGAACCCGACCACGCCCCACAGCGGCGCGAGGCTCCACCGGACCTCGCTCTCGAGCACGCCGGCGCGCGTGCCCTGCAGCCGCATCGCGGGCACGCCGCGCAGGCTCACGTACGGCAGCATGTAGAACGGCGTGCGTCCTTCGACGGCCCGCAGGTCCACACGCCCTCCGATCACCACGTTCTTCGCGACCGGCCACCACCCGAACGCGCGGCCGCGGTAGGACTGGAAGCGGGTGTCGCTGCCGAAGGCCGGGTCGTAGAAGGTGAGGTCGATCGCGCCGGTCCAGCCGCGGTTGGGCGTGAAGAGGTTGTCGCGCGAGTCGTACTCGTACGAGACGCCGAGGCCCGAGGTGGTGTCGGCCCGATCGATGTCGCCGGCCCGCGGCACGTCGGACTCGTGGTCGAAGCGGCTCGTCAGCGACATGAAGTTCCACCGGGCGACGAGCCAGGAGTCGTGTTCGCCGATCCGCATCATGGCCTGCTGCACCGACATCCAGCCGTCGAGGTTGTAGCCGATCGCCGCGCCTTGCCCGTCCTCGCCGTAGAAGCTCAGGTCGAGGCTCGTGCGCGCGGCCACGCCACGCCAGCGGTAGCGGTCGTTGGCGAAGCTCACCATGCCGCCGCCCCCGGCGCCCCAGGTGCCGTTTTCGGTGGCGAACGCGGCGAGGCCGTAGATGTCGGGGTCGCGGGCCGGCGATTCGGCACCCTCCCCGGCCGGCGCCCCCTCGGTCTTCTGTTCGCGGAACAGCAGCACCGCCGCACCAGCGCCGTACCCCACGGCGGGTTCCGTGATCAGGATGGGCACCGGCAGCCAGCCGCGCTCCTTCGAACGTCGCGTGGACTCCTTCATGCCGCCGTCGCCGGACTCGATGGCGCGCTCCACGTACTGGGCCTGCGCCGCCGCCGCCACGAGGAGCAGCACGCTCCCGGCCAGCCGAACCACGCCGCGGCGCCGTTTCATCGCCGCGCCGCCCGGTCAGCGCTCCAGCACCAGGTCGGCCACGTAGGCGACGCTGTGGCCGTGCGTGTTGTCGGCGTCCGCCCCCAGCATCACCGCGACGAGCGGCGGCACGACCTTGGCCTCGTCGCCGAAGAGCTGCAGGAAATCGGCATCGAGGTTGCGCCGTTCGCCGACCCAGGTCGCGAGCGGCACGTCCTCGGAGTGCAGCACGAGGTAGCGCACCCGGCGCGTGAACGGGCTCGGCAGCACGGTGCCGGCCGGCAGGTGGGCGTCCCACACGTAGCAGATCGTCGCCGCCGGGGTGTCCGCCCCCGCGAGCGTGGACGCGGCCTTCAGCCAGAGCCGCTCGCCCACGGGCACCTTGTCGAGCGGTTCGTCGAACAGCGCGCACACCTTCACCGCCGTGTCGTCGCCGGACTTCTCCCGCAGGTTCGCCTTCGGCAGCGGCTGGTCCACGCGCCACCGCCACGCGAGGGTGTGGCCCTGGGGCGACCCCTGCGGCAGCGGGTGCACGAGGGTGGCGTAGGAGTTGTCGGCGGAGATGCGCAGCACCGCGTGCCCGTCGACGACGGCCGACACGAAGCGCGACTGCGGCTTCGTCTGGTTCGGCAGCAGCACCACCGCCCACGGCGCCGGCGGGGGCGCATCGGCGGCCGCGCCCGCGACGGGCGCGAGCAGCGGCGTGTCCCCCAGCACCCCGGACGCACAGGCGAGCAGCACCACCGCGCCAGCCGCGCGCCGCCAGGGGAGCGAAGGATTTCGTGCCATCAACCGCCAGCGTACACCGTTCCGCGCTCCTGCACCGTGACCGTGGTTCCTGCCTCGCCCGCCAGGATGCGCGGCAGGTCCGCCAGCGCCCCGATGGCCGCCACCTTGCCCGTCGCCGCCGCGAACCGGCAGGCGGCCTCGACCTTCGGCCCCATCGACCCCGCCGCGAACGGCATCGCCGACAGCGCCGCGGGCGAGATGCGCCGGATGGCGCGCTGCGTGGGCTTGCCCCACTCGACGTACACCGCGTCAGCGTCGGTCAGCATCACGAAGACGTCGGCGTCGAGCTGCTGCGCGAGCAGCCCGGACGCGAAGTCCTTGTCGATCACGCATTCGACGCCCATCAGCCGCCGTTCGGCCGCCGGGTCGTACATCGTCGGGATGCCGCCCCCACCGGCGGCGATCACGACGGTGTCGTGCTCGAGCAGCCAGCGGATGGGGCCGATCTCGAAGATGCGCTTCGGCTCCGGCGACGGCACCACGCGGCGCCACTTCTCCCCGTCCTGCTTGAACACCCAGCCCTTCTCGGCGGCCAGGCGGTCGGCGTCCGCCTTCACGTACACGGGGCCGATGAACTTCGTGGGGTCGCGGAAGGCCGGGTCCCCGCCGTCCACCTCCACCATCGTCAGCAGCGTCGCGAAGGGCCGCGAGAACGGCAGCAGGTTGCCCAGCTCCTGCTCGATCATGTAGCCGATCATCCCCTCCGTCTCGGCGCCCAGCACGTCGAGCGGGTACGTCTCGACCTGCGTGTAGGCCGCGCCCTGCAGCGCGAGCAGCCCCACCTGCGGGCCGTTGCCGTGGGTCACGACGAGCTGGTGGCCGCTGGCCACCGGCGCGAGTGCCTCCGCCGCGATGCGCACGTTGCGGCGCTGGTTCTCCGAGGTCATGGGTTCGCCGCGCCGCAGCAGCGCGTTGCCCCCCAGTGCGGTCACGATCAGCATGGCCGCCTCCTCAATCGCCGAGCGTGGCCACGAGGATGGCCTTGATCGTGTGGAGCCGGTTCTCCGCCTGCTCGAACGCGATGTTCCATTCCGACTCGAACACCTCGTCCGTCACCTCGAGGCCGTTGGTGATGCCGTAGGTCTCGGCGATCTGCTTGCCGAGCGTGGTCTCGGTGTCGTGGAAGGCCGGCAGGCAGTGCATGAACCGGGCCTGCGCGTTGCCGGTCTTCTTCATCAGCGCGGCGTTGACCTGGTACGGCATCAGCAGCTCGATGCGCTCCTTCCAGACCTCCTTCGGCTCGCCCATCGACACCCACACGTCGGTGTGGACGAAGTCGCAGTCCTTCACCGCGGCGTCGACGTCGTCGGTGATCGTGAGCCTGGCGCCGTACTTCTGCTCCAGCTCGCGGGCGATCTTCACGTAATCCTCGGCCGGCCACAGCTTCTTCGGGCCGCACAGGCGCACGTCCATGCCCATCATGCAGCCGACGATCATCAGCGAGTGGCCCATGTTGTTGCGGGTGTCGCCGAGGAACGCGTACTTGATCTGCTGCAGCGGCTTGTCGCTGTGCTCGCGCATCGTCAGCACGTCGGCGAGCATCTGGGTCGGGTGGTACTCGTCGGTGAGGCCGTTGAAGACGGGCACGCCGGCGTACTTCGCGAGGGTCTCGACCCCGGTCTGGCTGGCCCCGCGGTACTCGATCGCGTCGTACATGCGGCCCAGCACGCGTGCGGTGTCCTTGAAGGACTCCTTGTGGCCGATCTGCGAGCCCGACGGATCGAGGTAGGTCACGTTCGCGCCCTGGTCGTGGCACGCGACCTCGAAGGCGCAGCGGGTGCGGGTCGAGGTCTTCTCGAAGATCAGGCAGATCTCCTTGTCGACGAGGTGGCGCTGCTCGGTGCGGGCGTATTTGGCGCGCTTGAGGTCGCGGGCGAGGTCGAGCAGGTAGCGGAACTCGCGCTGGGTGTAGTCCTGGACGGTCAGCAGCGAGCGGTTGCGCAGGTTCAGGCTCATGGCGTTCTCCTGTGGAAGAAGGATGGGATCAGGCGGGATCGCGGGAGATCGGGCAGGTCATGCAGTGGCCCCCGCCCCGGCCGCGGCCGAGTTCGGAGCCGCGCACGGTCACCACCTCCACACCCGCCTTGCGCAGCAGCGTGTTGGTGTGGGTGTTGCGGTCGTACGCGACGACGACGCCCGGTGCGAGCGCGACGACGTTGTTGCCGTCGTCCCACTGCTCGCGCTGCGACTGCCAGTGGTTTCCGCCGGTCTCGACGACCCGCAGCTCGTTCAGGCCGAGCGCGTCGCGCACCACGTCGAACAGGTGGCCTTCGTCCGGCCGCACGTCGAGCCGGCCCCCGCCGGCCGGCCGCATGCTGTAGCAGCGCACCTGGTCCGCGACGTCGCGGAAGGCGGTCACCAGGTCGCGGTCGCAGAAGCTGAACACGGTGTCGAGGTGCATCGCGGCGCGGCTCTTGGGCATCAGGCAGCCCACCACGCGCTCGGCGGCGCCCTTCGAGAACAGCGACTCGGCGACCTGGATCACCGCCTGCCGGGTCGTGCGTTCGCCCATGCCGATGAGCACGACACCGTTGCCGATCGGCATGATGTCGCCCCCTTCGAGCGACGACGCGCCGAACTGCTCGTCCGAGTCGCCCCACCAGATCGGGAACGTGTGTTTCGTGAAGCGCGGGTGGTAGCGGTACACCGCGCGCTGCAGCAGCGTCTCCGGTTTGCGCGCCTGCCAGTACATCGAATTGCAGGTCACGCCGCCATAGATCCACGACGACGGGTCGCGCTGGAACAGCGTGTTCGGCAGCGGCGGCAGCACGAACTCGGTTGGACCGACCGCGTCCAGCAGCATCGCGGACACTTCGCCCTTGGGCAGGTCGAGCATCGCGATGCCGCCGATCAGGCAATCGGTCAGCTGCACGGCCGGCATCGCGTCGAGCCAGGGACGCACCACGTCCACCAGGTGCAGGCCCACGTCGTTGACGGTGATGCGCCGGTCGAGCACCCACGCGCGCGCCTCGGGGTTCTCGAGCACGGCCGCCAGCAGCTCGTGCAGGTCGAGCACCTCGACCCCGCGCTCCTTCATCTTCAGCACGAAGTCGAAGTGGTCCTTCTGGGCTTCCTGCACCCAGATCACATCGTCGAACAGCAGTTCGGCGGCGTTGCCCGGCGTCAGGCGCTGGTGCGCGTGCCCCGGGCGGCACACGAGCACGGTGTTCAGCTTCCCCACTTCACTGTAGACACCCAGCTTGTCCATCGCAGGCTCCTGGTGGATGGCGCCGCACCGCCGCCGGCGTGCGCCCTTGGCGATCGGCGGGGGACGGCCCCCGCACCCGCGTCACTCAGGCAGCGCGACGAGCTGGAAGACGTCGAGCGCGCCCGCGGCCGGCGTGCCCATGTCCTTCGTGTACAGCCCCGGAAACTCCTTGCTGCGGTAGAGGCGGCTGAGCGTCCGGTCGACCAGCAGGCGGAAGTCGTCGTCCTGGCGCCGCACGCCGAGCGCGACGAGGTCGCGGCGGAACAGGCGGTCCAGCACGACGAAGTCGGACGGCCGGTCGCTGCGGCCCACGGCGTTCGTCAGCAGCGAGCGGTCGTCGAAGTAGGCCTGCAGCTGGCCATCGGCGAGCTTCTGCACCCCTTCGGCGGCGTCCTTCACCGGCACGACGTTCGCGACGATGCGCCGCTCCTGCAGGCCGTCGCGCAGTGCCTTCTCGAGCGTGGTGCTGCCCGCCACGCCGAGGTTCACCCGCTGAGGGGCCTGGTTCATCGACCCGCGCCAGACCGGGCCGTCGACCGCCCGGTTGGCCAGCGCCTGCACGAGCCGCACCGGCGCGTTCGAACTCACGGCCACCGACGTGCCACTCAGCAGGATCGGCACCGAGAAGTCGACCTTCGCACGCCGTTCCAGCGTGGGCACCGCGCCGCACAGCAGGTCCACCCGCCCCTGCTCGAGCGCGGCGAACGCCTCGCCGCGCGGCAGTGCGACGAACTGCACCGTCAACCCCGGCACCTTCAGCTCGGTGCGCACAGCGTCGGCGACGCGGCCGCACAGGGCCACCGCGTAGCCAGCCGGTTTGCCCGGTGCTTCGTTGTAGGACACCGGGCGCGCGTCGTCGTCGTAGCCGATCGTGAGGCGCCCCGCCTCGCGGACCTTGTCGAGCGTTCCGGCAGCCGCCGCGGGGTCCGAGATCACGAGCGCGCCGAAGATCGCGGCGAAGACCGCCCTGGGAAGGAGAAGAGCGTATGCCATGGTCAGACTCCCGCAGTGGCTTGGACACCGCCCGTGGCCGCCCGTGGCGCCGGCGCCTTGGCAGCCGACTGGCGTGCCGCGAGGAAACCGTAGACCACGTAGCCGATGGCGAGGACGATCATGCCGCCCATCACCGCGTCCTTGCCGGAGGCCCACAGCGCGTAGATCGAATACACCATCGCCACGACCGCGACGATGCCGTTGCGCAGGTACACCGACCGATCCACCCGGGCCTCGCGCATGATGACGAACAGGGCCGACAGCGCGACGATGTACGGCAGCACGTTCGTGACCACCGCGAGGTTGACGAGTGCCGCGAACTGCTCGCTCAGGTTCGGCGAGATCGTAGACAGCGCCATGACCGACTGCACGATGCCCATGATGATCATCCCCGTGACCGGCGCGCCGAAGCGGTTGGCCTTGGCGAACAGCGACGGGAACATGCCGGTGTCGGCGGCGTCCTTGGCAGTCTGGCTCAGGGTGAACTGCCAGCCCAGCAGCGAGCCGAGGCAGGCCATCACGGCCAGCGCCATCACGATCGAGCCGATCGCCGGGTTGAACATCTTCGCGTAGGCGAGGCCGAACGGGCCGGTCGACGCGGCGAGTTCGGCGTTCGGCACGATGCCCTGGATCGCCGTGGTCGACAGGATGTAGATCACCGCGGCACCGAGCGTTCCGAACATGCAGGCCAGCGGCACGTCGCGCTTCGGGTTCTCGACCGCCGAGGCGTTCTGCGAGGCCGACTCCATGCCGAGGAAGGCCCACAGCGTCAGCGAGATGCTGGACCCCATGCCCTCGATCAGCTTCATCCCCTTCGGGTTCCACGCCTCGGCGAACGTCGCGCTGCTGAACCAGAACCAGCCGAGGATCGAGATGAAGCCCACCGGCAGGATCACGCCCCAGACTGTCACCGCCCCGATGCGCCCGGTCACGCTCGGGCCGCCGAAGTTCGCGAAGGTCGTGATCCACAACAGCGCGATGACACCGACGCAGGTGGCGACGGGCGAGGCCGTCAGCGCGGGAAAGAAGGCCGCCAGGTACCCGAGCGCCGAACTCGCCACCGCCACGTTGGCGATCGCGAGCGAGACGAAGTAGAGGAAGAACACGAGGAAGTAGCCGTCGCGCCCGTAGGCGTCCTCGGCGTAGGCCGCGAGGCCCCCGGTGCGCTGGTTGAAGATGCCCGCCTGCGCGAACCCGTACGCGATCGCGAGCGAGCCGATCGCGGTGACGATCCACGAGAGCAGGGAGATGGCCCCCACCTGGGCCATGTTGGCCGGCAGCATGATGATGCCGGAGCCCATCATGTTCACGGTGACGATGAACGTCAGTTGCGTGACGCTCATCTTCTTCTGGTCGCTCATGACGCTCTCCTCGGGGCTTGCGGCTCACGGACCGCGTAGGTGTGGAACCGGATGCGTCCGTCCTGAACCTCTTGATAGACGCCTTGCACTTCGTAGTTGAATCCGGGGAAACGGTTGAACGATTCCTCGAAGGCGAGGAAGTAGTCGAGCATCGGCCGCGCCCGCTCGTCCCAGCGTTCGCCCGGCACCACCACGCCGATGCCCGGCGGGTAGATCAGCGCGAGCGTCGCGGAGACGCGGCCCGTCATCTGGTCGAGCGGGATGTAGTCGACCTCGTTCGACACGAGCGCCTCGTAGGCGTCCTTCGACGTCATCGCCGGTTCCGGGAAGCTCTCGGCGCGGAAGCTGCGGCGCTGCAGGTCCTTGATGTTGCGTTCACGGTAGAACGCATGCATCTCGTTGCAGATCGCACGAAGCGTGTAGCCGCGGTAGCGCTCGGCCTGGGACTCGTACAGCGTCGGCAGCACCTCATGCAGCGGCGCATCGCGGTCCCACAGGTTCTTGAACTTCACGAGCTTGGCGATCAGCGTGTTGAGCTTGCCTTCGTCCTCGGCCGGTGTCATCAGGAAGAGGATGCTGTTGAGGTCGCATTTCTCCGGCACGACCCGCTCCTCGCGCAGGAAGTTCGCCACCACGGTGGCCGGCACGCCGAAGTCGAGGTACTCTCCGGTGCGGCGGTCGATGCCCGGGGTCAGCAGCGCGAGCTTGTTCGGGTCCACCATCGCGTACCCGTCGCTGTAGCCGGCGTAGCCGTGCCAGCGGGCACCGGGGCTGAAGACCCAGCACTGCTGCTCGCGCTGGATCACCTCGGTGGGCAGGCTCTCCCACGCCACCTCGGTGGCGTCGCCCGCATGTTTCGAGTCCTTCAGCGTCACCACGTCGGGCACGAAGGGGTCGAAGAACCACTGCTCGGCGGGGCTCTTGCCCGTGGCGGTGTAGTGGTGGACGAACTGGCGGAACTTCTTGCGTGCCTCGATGCCGAGCCCGATGCAGCGGTCCCACATCATCTCGCCCGCCTTGCCCTCGTGCATCTTCGCGTTGACGTCGAGCGACGCGAACAGCGGGTAGAACGGCGAGGTCGAGGCGGTCATCAGGAACGCCTCGTTGAAGCGCTTGTGCTCGACGTAGCGCGGCTGGCCGCGCAGGTGGTCGTCGCGCTTGTGGATCTGCGAGGCTTGCGAGAGCCCGGCGCCCTGCTTGTGCACCGACTGGGTCGAGAACAGCCCCGGCGCTTCCGGCGGCAGCGATTCGAGCCGCATCGGGCTGTGGTCGTCGAACAGCGGGTGGAACGCGTTGTAGCCGATCCAGGCCTCGTCCCACAGCACGTAGTCGCACAGGTGGCCGATGCGCTCGAGCACCTTGCGCACGTTGTAGACCGTGCCGTCGTAGGTGGCGAGCTGGATGCACGCGAGGCGGAACGGCCGCGCCGCACCGGCGCGCTCCGGGTCCTTGACGAGCGGGTGGCGGCGGATCTGCTCGCGCAGATATGCCTCGTCCCAGGCATCCCAGTCCACCGCCCCGATCATTCCGAACGCGTTGCGCGCGGTGGGCAGGAAGATCGGGATCGCGCCCGCCTGCACGAGCGCGCCGTGGTGCAGCGACTTGTGGTTGTTGCGGTCGAACAGCACGAGGTCGCCGCGCTTGAGCACGGAGTTCGCCACCACCTTGTTCGAGGTGCTGGTGCCGTTGAGCACGAAGTAGGTCTTGTCCGCGCCGAACACCTCGGCCGCGTGTTTCTGCGCGGCGGCCGCGGCACCCTCGTGGATCAGCAGGTCGCCGAGGTCCACGTCCGCGTTGCAAAGGTCGTTGCGGAAGATCGCCTCGCCGAAGTGCTTGAAGAACAGCTGCCCCGCCGGCGACTTGCGGTAGAACTGCCCGCCCTGGTGGCCCGGGCAGTCGAACGCGATGTTGCCGCCGCTGTCGTACGACATCAGCCCGCCGAAGAACGGGGGCAGCAGCGAGGTGCCGTAGGCCACGAGGCTCGTGATCACCTGCTTCGCGTAGTACGACGGCGTCTGCTGGCCGAGGTAGATGTACCCGTCGACCTCGCCGGTCAGGTCGTACACCGCGAGGTCGGAGATGCGGTGCGAGTCGGCCAGCGCCCACAGCGGGGTGCGGAAGCCCGCGTCGCGCACGGCCTTGCCGATGCGGCGGGCGTGTTCGAGGCGGTCGCCGTCGATCAGCGCGATGTACGCGCCGACGGCGGCGTCCTCGGTGATGTCGCGGTCGAAGGTGTCGGTCACCTCGACCTCGTAGCCCTCGGCGGTGATCATCGCGAGCAGCTCGGCGATCTGCGCGTTGGCGCGGTCGACGACGGCCACCACCTTCAGCAGGCGCTGGAACGGGATGGGCAGGCGGGCGCCCTTCACGGGATACGGGGTCATGGTGCGGTCCTCCGTTCTCGGTGGGTCATTCCTTGACGCAGTCGACCAGCCAGCGCTTCTGGCCGTCCGGGCCGGTGTCGAAGCGCAGGCCGTGGATGTCGCTCTCGAAGCCCGGGAAGCGGTCGTCGGTGGCGCGGGCGGACTTCAGGTACTCGACGATGGAGTCGGTCGAGAACCGTTCGCCCGGCATGATCAGCGGGATGCCCGGCGGGTACGGCACGAGCATCACCGCGGCGATGCGGCCCTTCAGCTGCTCGATGGGCACGGGCTCGACCGCGCCGTGCACCAGGCGGTCGTACGCGTCGGCCGGCTTCATCGCCGGCTCGGGCAGCTCGGTGTACATCGCGTTCATCGCGCGGGCGGTGTCGTTCTCGCGGTTGGACGTGTGCAGCGCCTGGCACAGGTCGCGCAGGCCCCAGCCGGCGTAGGCGTCGCCGGAGGACGCCGCCACGCTCGGCAGCGTCTTGCGCAGCGGCGCGTTGTTGTCGTAGTCGGCCTTGAAGTCGACCAGCGCGTCCACCATCGAACTCCACTTGCCGCGCGTGATGCCCAGGGTGAACAGGATCAGGAAGCTGTAGAGCCCGGTCTTCTCGACGACGAGGCCGCGCTCCCACAGGTACTTGCTGACAACGGCGGCCGGGATGCCGCGCTCGTCCAGGTGGGCGCCGCGGCCGAGGCCGGGGGTGAGCACGGTGACCTTGATGGGGTCGAGCAGGATGTAGTCGTCGGCGAGGTGGCCGAAGCCGTGCCATTCGGCGTCCGGTGCCAGCACCCAGTCGGGCGTACGCGGTGCGGCGGTCAGGTCGAGCCCCTCGGGCTGCCACACCTTGAACCACCAGTCGGGTGCGGCATAGCCCTTGCCCACCGAGGCCAGCGCCTGGCGGAAGTTCATCGCCTCGTCGTGGGTCTCCTGCACGATCGAGCGGCCGGCGGGTCCCTCCATCATCGCGGAACTGACGTCGAGCGACGCGATGATGCCGTAGTGCGGCGAGGTCGAGCCGTGCATCATGAATGCGTCGTTGAAGCGCGTCGTGTCGATCTTGCGGGTGTTCGACTCCTGGATGTGGATCATCGACGCCTGCGAGAAGGCCGCGAGCAGCTTGTGCGTCGAGTGCGTGGCGAACACCAGCGTGTGGTCGGCCCGCGCATGGCCGCGCGGCACGCCCATCGCGTGCCGGCCGGCGTAGAACTCGTGGAAGGCGGCGTAGGCGTACCAGGCCTCGTCGAAGTGGAGCGCGTCCACCTGGTCGGCCACCACGGCCTTGATCTTCTCGGCGTTGTAGCAGAGTCCGTCGTAGGTGGAGTTCGTGACGACGGCGATGCGCGCCGGGCCCGTCTTGCCGCGGGCGAGCGGACTGGCCGCCACCTTCTCGGCGATGGCCTCCGGCGAGAACTGCGACAGCGGGATCGGGCCGATGATGCCGTAGTCGTTGCGCGTGGGCGTGAAGTAGATCGGCGTCGCGCCGGTCATGATCAGCGAGTGCAGCAGCGACTTGTGGCAGTTGCGGTCGACGATCACGAGGTCGTCGCGGCCGGCCATCGAGTGCCACACCACCTTGTTCGCGGTGGACGTGCCGTTGGTGACGAAGTACGTGTGGTCCGAGCCGAACACGCGCGCGGCGTAGGCCTCGGCCTCCTTGACCGGGCCGGTGTGGTCCAGCAGCGAGCCCAGCTCGGGCACCGACACCGACAGGTCCGAACGCAGCGTGTTTTCGCCGAAGAACGCGTGCATCGCGTGGCCCACCGGCGACTTCAGGAATCCGACGCCGCCCGCGTGCCCCGGCGTGTGCCACGAGTAGGCGGAACGCTCGGTGTGGTGCGCCAGCGCCTTGAAGAACGGCGGCAGCAGGCCTTCGAGGTAGGTGGTGGCGACCCGCATGATCTGGCGGGCGAGGAACTCCGCGGTGTCCTCATACAGGTACAGGATGGCCGCGACATTGCGCAGCGCCTCGGCCACCTGCGGCTGGTCGCCGCGGATCGTCGCGGACTCGCCGAGCGCGATGATCGGCAGGCCCGGGGCACGTTCGTGCACGGAGGTCAGCTGCCTGACGATGTCCTTGAGCACGTCCGGCTTGCCGGCGGCCCCCTCGGCGCCGAACACGATGGCGCCGAGCCCGCGGTGCGCGCCCGCCACGATGCCCGCGTCCTCGCGGGTGTCGACGAGCAGGGTCTTCCACCCGTTGCGCTCGAGCTCCTGCTGGATCTGGCGCAGGCGAGCGCCCGCCACCGACTGCGCTGCGACGTCTCGGTGGGCGATGAGGATGGGGAAGTTGGCCTGGAATTGCATTGTCGTGTCCCTTCGAATCGGCCGTTCGGTCAGAACGAGGCCTTGGTGGAGAACTGCAGGCGGTGGTCGGTGGCCGAGGACCCGTCCCGGGTCTCGTGCCGGCCCCAGACGAACTCGGAGCCCAGCATCAGGTTCTTCGACAGCGTGAAGAGCAGGTTCGCCGACGCGTAGCGCCCGCTCTTGAACGCACTGCCCAGCTGGCCGCCGGTGGTGTCCTGGCGGTGTTCGCTGGCCCCGACCGAACTGCTCCACAGGTCGGACCACACGTGGTTGTAGTAGACGAACCACCCGAACGACTTCACCGCCTTCGCGCGCAGGTCGTCGCCCGGGGCGAGGTCGGTGCCGCCGTCGTTCATGTAGCTCGCGATGGCCTGGCCGCCGGCGAGCTGCCAGCTCACCCGGTCCTTGCCGAGGACGTTGACGGCGCCGCTGACGTTCAGCCCGTAGCCGGTGCGTTCGCCCGAGGGCTCGCCGCTCGCGCTCTGGGTGTTCTGGTAGCCCACCTGGCGCAGGATCAGGGCCGCACGCACGTGGCCCCAGTCCTGGTCGCTGCGCACCGAACCCACCAGGTCGGGCAGGCGGTTGTGGGCCTGGATGCCCGCGCCGAAGGACGGGTCGATCGCGGTGACCTTGCCGGTGTCGATCGCCGAACTCGGGGCCTCGAACGACAGCGCCCACGCCAGCTTGCGGTCGGCGCGCGACGTGAACTTCAGCTGGGGCGTGCGCAGGAAGACCATGCCCGACGGGCCCCAGTAGTCGATGATGCTCGGGAACGCGTCGAGGTCCATGAAGTTGGACTCCGTCTGGCCGAAGCCCACCTGGCCGATCTCGCCCCATGCGCGCATCCAGTGCACCCCCATGCCGCCGTCGGCGTCGAAGAGGTCGAAGCTCAGGTCGGTCTTCAGCGTGCCGTACGGCGTGGGCACGAACGAGCGCATGCCCAGCGAGGACTGCCGGGCGCTGAAGACGAAGCTGCCATCCTTGCCGCAGCCGGGCGAGCCCGGGCACGCCACGGGGATCTGGGACGGCCGCATGGTCGCCTGCCAGTCGGGGGCCATGCGTTTGAAGTCGTAGATCGCGTCGACCATGGCCTGGCCATACAGCTCCACGCGGGCGGCCTCGGTGATCGGAACGCCGGGGTCGGGTGCGGCGCCGGGCGCGACCACGGGCGCCGGAGGCGGTTCGGCCGCCGCGACGGCCGGTTCCGCAGGGACAGCAGGTGCGGCTGCCGCGGGGGCCGCCGCCGGCGCACCACCGGGACGCTGCGCCTCGAGCGCCTTCACCCGGGTCTGCAGGTCCTCGATGGTCTTGAGCGCCGCGTCGAGGCGGGCCTTCAGGTCGTCGGTGCTCTGCGCCGAAGCCGGTCCGGCCAGGGCCAGCGCCAGGGCCCCGACCGCCAGGCTCACGATCGTCAAGCGATGGGTCCCGTCCCGCGGTGTTCCGCTCATGCCTCGCCTCCTCAGTGTCGACAGCGTGGCCCGGTCTTGCCGCCGGTGGCCTCACCCTCGATGTCAGGTGCCCGTGAGGTGTCACGCCACGGAGCAGATCGGGAACACTCTAGGCTGCGCCCCGGGCGGGCGCCCCCTCCCCCAGGAGGGGCCGCACTGCAACATGCCCCCCCTCCTTCAGGCGCGGGCGGATTGCCAGGCCTGCAGGGCCTGCTCGAGGTTGAAGTGCATGCCCGCGCGGCCCAGGCGCTGTCCCAGCGCCGAACGCGACACCACGTCGAAGACGCCCGGGTTCATGCCCACGAGCCACAGCGCGATGCCCTGGTGTTCCAGGCGCTCCTGCGCGTCGGTCAGCATCTTCAGCGCCGTGTACTCGATGTCGGGCACGGCGCGCAGGTCGAGGATGATGGTCTTCACCGACGGGTCCTCGATCAGCGGCCGCATCTTCTCGGCGAGGCGCTCGGCGTTGGCGAAGAAGATGCGCCCCTCGGGGCGCAGCAGCAGCGCGCCGGGGAACGTCTCGTCGTCGGGGTGCTCGGGGCTTTGCTGCCGGAACACGTTGGTGTCCCGCTTGCGGCCGAGGATCAGGAGCGGCGGGTCCGTCACCTGGTAGGCCAGGGCCGCCAGCGACACGATGATGGCGACGAGGATCCCTTGCAGCGTGCCCAGCAGCACGACCCCGGCCGCGGCCACCAGCGCCCAGACGAACTCGGTGCGCCGCACGCGCAGGATGCGTGCGAACTCGACCGGCTCGACGAGGCCCACCGAGTACACGATCACGATGGCGGCCAGCGTCGCGTTGGGCATCGCCCCGATGATCGGTGCGAGCCACAGCGCACAGGCGACCGCCATGCCCGCCGTGACGAGTCCCGCGACCGGGCTGCGCGCACCCGAGACCGTGTTGACGGCCGTCTGCGACGTGCCGCCGCCCGCCGGCATCGCGCCGGCACAGGCGCCACCGAGGGTCGCGAGGCCCGTCGCGATCAGTTCGCGGTTGGCGAGCGGGCTGGGTTCGTCGCGGCGCTGGAAGGCCCGGCCCGCGGCGATGGTTTCGGTGAAGCTCATCAGCGCGATGCCCAGCGCGTCGGCGAACAGGTCGCCCGCGAGCTTCAGCGATGGGAGGTGGAACTCCGGCAGCCCCGTGGGCACCGCGCCCACCACCGACACGCCCTGGTCCTGCAGGCCCAGCGCGGCCATGATGCCGACGCCCGCGGCCACCGCGACGAGCGGTGCGGGGATGACCGGCCACCAGCGTTCGATGGCCACGAGCAGCACGATGGTGGCGACGGCCACGCCCAGCGTCGGCAGCGACGTCTCCGGGAGGTGCTGCAGGATCGACAGCGCGTGCGCGAGGAACCCCTCCTTCGGCAGGTGCAGCCCGAGCAGCTTCGGCAGCTGGTCGACCACGATCACGATGCCGATGCCCGCCTTGAAACCGACCAGCACCGGCTCGGAGATGAAGTTCGCGAGGAAGCCGAGCCGCAGCACGCCCGCCAGCACGAGCATGCCGCCGACCAGCAGCGTCAGCGTCGCCGCCGCCGTGGGCAGCAGTTCGGGCTGGCCCGCCGGCACCACCTGGGCGAGCGCGGTGCCGGTCAGGATCGCGATGGTCGTGGTGGTGCTGACGCTCAGCGTGCGCGAGGTGCCGAAGAAGGCGTAGATCGCCATCGGCACCATCGCGGTGTAGAGGCCCGCCTGCACCGGCAGGCCGGCGATGGTGGCGTAGGCCAGGGCCTTCGGGATCACGATGGCCGCGACGATCAGTCCGGCCACGATGTCGGCGCGCAGCCAACCGCTCCGGTAGACCCGCCACCAGCCGGGGAGAAGGCTCTCAATCGCCGATGCCACGCCCGCCGTCCTCCCCGATGCGCGCGTTCAGCACCACGGCCACCACCCGCGTGGTGGCGTCACCCGGCATCGGGCCATCGGAGAAACCCAGCCGCGCGCCGAGCTTGCGCATCGCCAGGTTCGTCGACAGCACGTAGCCCTCCATGCGGCCGTAGCCGCGTTCCGCGGCGGCGTCCCTCAGCGCGGCCAGCAGCGCCCGGCCCAGGCCGTGGCCCTGCCAGTCGTCGACCACCGTGACCGCGAACTCGCAGTCGGGGGTCTTCGGCACCGCGACGAAACGCCCGCCGGCGACGATCTGCCCACCGGCCACCGCCACCAGGGCGAACTCCCGCGCTGCGTCCGGATGGGTGGCGTGGTGCAGCGTCGCGTCCGACAGGTCACGCACCACCGACATGAAACGGGTGTAGCGAGACTCCGACGACAGGCGCAGGAACGCCGCGTGGAAGCCCTCCTCGTCGTCCGGGCGCACGGCCCGCACCGTGATGCGGGCCCCCTTCGACGACGTGAACTCGCGCGGGGCGAAGTCTTCCACGGCGCTGTCCATGGCTCAGAACCGCTGCGCGACGTGCTTGTACGGGTGATCGGGCTCGACGTAGTCGCCCTGCTTCTGGCGCTTCGGCAGCACGATCTTCTTCTGCGGGATCTCGGTGTAGGGGATGCGGCCGAGGAAGTCGCTGATGATGTTGAGCCGGGCGCGGCGCTTGTTGTTCGAATCGACGACGAACCACGGCGCGTGTTCGGTGTCGGTGAAGCGGAACAGGTCGTCGCGGGCGCGCGAGTAGTCGAACCAGCGGCTGTACGACTTCAGGTCCATGTCGGTGAGCTTCCAGTGCTTGCGGCCGTCGGTGATGCGCGACTGCAGCCGGCGCGTCTGCTCCTCGGGGCTCACCTCGAGCCAGTACTTCAGCAGGATCACGCCCGACGACACGATGACCCGCTCGACGAGCGGCGTCATGCGCAGGAAGTCGCGCACCTGGTCGTCGGTGCAGAAGCCCATGACCCGTTCGACGCCAGCGCGGTTGTACCAGCTGCGGTCGAAGATCACGACCTCGCCGGCCGCCGGCAGGTGCGGGATGTAGCGCTGCAGGTACATCTGCGATTTCTCGCGCTCGGTGGGCGCCGACAGCGCCACCACGCGGAACACGCGAGGGCTCACGCGTTCGGTCAGCGCCTTGATGGTGCCGCCCTTGCCCGCGCCGTCACGCCCCTCGAACACGACGCAGACGCGTGCGCCGGAGTGCTGCACCCAGGTCTGCAGCTTCACCAGTTCGACGTGCAGCTGCGCGAGCGACTTCAGGTAGTCCTTCTCGCCCAGGGACCGTTCGGCGCCGGTGTCCTCGTCGCCATGGTCCTTCCCCTTGCCGCCCTTTTCAGACTTGTCCGTCATGATGAGTCTCCAGTGAAGTCGAGGTTCAGCGCCCCATGCGCCGGTCGTAGCTGCGCGAGATGCGCTCGGCCAGGCCCGGGTCCTGCGGGGCCTTCGCATCGAACTGCACGCGCACGCTGCCGTCCGGCTGCCGCGTGAGCTGGGCCTGCACCGACGCGTTGCCCGCCTGGCCGAGCACCACGCCGCGCGAGGGGTCCTCGACCGTGACGTTGAAGCCCTGGTCGCGCATCGCCCCCGCGGCGGCCGCGAACGCGCGGTCGTAGTTGGTGGGCCCGGGGTACGGCGCCGGGTAGGGATACGGTGCGACGACACAGCCCGCGAGTCCCAGGGCGAGGATCGCCGACGCCAGGCGCCGGGAGTGGAGCATCGTGTTCATGGTGTCACCTGTGTCCAGCCCGGACCGGGATCGAAGCGGCTGAGGGCGGCGGCCTGCTTGCCGCCGTTCGGTCCCAGGTCGCGCTGGAACACCTCGCCGTCGTGGTTCATGATGAAGGTCATCACGCCGGTGTCGCCGTACTTCACGGGGTACGCGACCACGGCGAAGCCGCCGAAGAGCTTGCCCTTCACGCGGTAGTCGAACGCCCCGCCGCGCGCGTGCTTGCCCTGGCCGGACAGCAGCTTGTAGCGGTACCCGAGCAGTCCGCCGGGGCTCGCGTTGCGGGCCTCGGCGCCCACGAAGGCGCGACCGAGCGGGCTCGGCGTCTCGCCGTCCACCGTGGGCCAGAACAGCCCGTCGTGGCGCTTCGGCGAACTGACGAGGCGGTCGGCGTACTGCAGCACGCCATCGCCGTCGCGGTCCACCTCGGCGTACTCGCGCTGGGCGTCCAGTACCGTGCGCAGCGTCTCGATCGCGAAGACCTCGTGCCGGCCGATGCGGCGCACGCGCATCTCCTCGGCACCCGCCACGGTGTCGTAGGTCCAGCCGGCCTTCGAGTGCACAAGCGGAATCGGCAGGGTCCAGCCATCGTTGCCGACGACGAGTGTCGCGTGGTGTTCGTTGTCGCGGCGGACCGCGCGGCCTTCCGCCCAGGCCGAGACGAACCGCTCGCGCACCCAGGCACCGGGCGGCGGCACGAACTGGCGGTAGCCGTTGCCGAGCATCGCCTTGAGCGCCGCGTCGTCGTTGGCGGTCACGGCCTCGCCGAACGAGGTCATGGCCTCCTCCGGGGTGGAGAAGGCGCGGTTGGCATGGGCGGCCGTGGCCAGCGCGGTGCACGCCACGAACACCGCGGAGGCCCGGCCGAGGCCTGCGAGTTTCTGAATGTCCATGTTCCTGCTCCTATCGCCGGCCGCCGCCACGTCCACCGCCCATGCGCATGCCGCCCCCGCCGCCGCCGCTGGGCATCCGGCTCGGTCCGGCGCTGGAGCGGCCGCGGTCGAAGTCGCGCTGCGAGGCCGCGCCGCTGCCCACGCCCTGGAAGGCGTTGTCGCGTGTGCTGGTCGTGGTGCCGCCGCCGACGTTGCCGCCACCGGCGCCGCCGGAGCGGTCGAGCTGGCCCGCCCGGTCGGTCGAGGTCATCCGGTCGCCTGCGCCCGCCCCGGCGCGGTCGGCCGTGCCCGGCCGGTCGGTCGTGGCCGGACGGTTGGCCCCGCGGTCGAGGCCGCCGGTGTTGTCGCGGCCGCGGAAGGCCTCGCGGTCCGACACGCCCGCGGTGTTCTTCGCGAAACGCTCGCGCGTGGCGTTGTCGCGGTAGGCGACGCCCTGGCGGTGGTTCACGTCGTGCTGCCAGCGGCCGTTGTTCACCTTGTTGCGGTCGAAGTTGCGGTCGAAGTGGGTCACGCGGTCGATGTCGATGTTGATGTCGCCACCACCCCAGTTGCAGTCGCTGAAGATCGCACCGGCGATCGCGAAGCCGATGCCCCAGGCGATGCCCGAGGCGAACGCGCCGCCGGGGTAGTACGGGTAGTAGTAGCCGTACGGGGGCCAGTAGTACGGCGGGTACGACGGGTACGCCCAGGCGCCGTAGACCACGTTCGGGTCGTACGTGGGCACGTAGATCACCTGCGGGTCGGCGGGCTCGATGCGCACGATGGTCTCGGACTCGACGATCACCTTCTGCTGCTCGGTGCTCTCGAGCTTGCCGTTGGCGCGGGCCTTGGCGCGCATGCGCTGCACCGCGTCGAGCACGTCCTTCTGCTGGGCGAGGAAGGCGTCGCCGAGCTTCTGCGTCCACTCGAGCTTGTCGTTCATCGGGTCCAGCACCTGCGGGAACGCGACGAGCGACTTGACGCTCGGGTCCCACGGCTGGCTCTGGACGGCCTTCACCGCCGCCTCGCCCTTGAGGTTGCGGTTGGCCTGCATCCACCGCGCCGCATGCACCACTTCCAGCGGGTAGGTGGACGCCATCAGCACCTGCGACAGCAGCGAGTCGGGGTACAGCGCGATCGGGGCGACCAGCGCCTCGATCTCGGCCGGCTGGAACGTGGGCGCGGGTTTGGGCTTGGCGGGTGTGCTGGTCTGCGCCATCGCGGCGCAGCCGAACGCGACCAGCCCCAGCAGCAGCCAGCGCAGCGGCTTGAGAAGTCCGGAGACCATGGCGACCTCCTTCAACGGAACCGGTCCTGCAGGATGCGCACCTTCAGCTCGCGGTGTTTCCAGTAGACGTGGTTGATCCGCTCCTGCAACCGCTGCAGTGCGACCGTGTCGAGGTCGTCGAACGACACCAGCACCGACGGCTGCGAGCCGTCGCCCTCGTGGTGCTCGATCGTCGTGAACGGCGGGAAACCGTACTTCACGAGAAACTCGCGGATCTCGTCGTCCGACGCGCTCGGATCGACATTCGCCAGCAACATGCCACTCATGTTCGCGCTCCTTCGGGCAACTGCGCCCTCACCCCATGATGTGCACGCCGCCATCGACGTACACGGTGTCTCCGGACAACCGGCGTGCGTACTTCGTCGCCAGGAAGGCGCACGTGAAGCCCACGTCCATGATGTCCACCAGTTCGCCCATCGGCGCGCGCCGCGCCGCGTCGGCGAGCAGCAGGTCGAAGTCCTTCAACCCGGACGCCGCCCGCGTCTTCAGCGGCCCCGGCGAGATCGCGTGCACGCGGATGCCCTTCGGGCCCAGCTCGTGCGCGAGGTACCGCGCCGAGGATTCGAGCGCGGCCTTCACCGGCCCCATCACGTTGTAGTTCTCGATCACCTGCGTCGCGCCGTGGTAGCTCATCGCGAACAGCGTGCCGCCGTTCGTCATGCGCGGTGCGGCCAGGCGGGCCAGGCGGATGAACGAGTGGCACGACACGTCGATCGCCTTGGCGAAGCCCTCGGCCGAGCAGTTCAGCAGCCCGCCCTGCAGGTCCTCCTTCGGGGCCCACGCGATCGAATGGATGGCGGAGTCGAGCCCGCCCCAGTGCCGGTCGATCTCGTCGAACACCGCCTCCAGCTGACCGGGCTGCGTGACGTCGAGCGGCAGCAGCAGCTCGGCCCCGATCGCGTCGGCGTGGGGCTTCACGTGGGGCAGCGCCTTCTCGCCGGCGTAGGTGATCGCCACGCGGGCACCCAGTTCGCGGAACGCCTTCGCGCACCCGAACGCGATGGACTGGTCGTTCGCGACCCCGCACACCAGCACCCGCGTGCCGGCCAGTGCCGGTCCGTTGTGTTCCGTCGTCATGCCCCACCTCCCGTGTCCCGAAGCAGCGCGAGCGTGTGCCGCGCGATCATGCCTTCCTCGTCCGTCGGCAGCACCCACACCGCCACGCGGCTGTCCGCGCTGCTGATGCAGGGGCCGCCGGAGCGGTTCGCCGCCGCGTCGAGTTCCACGCCGAGCCAGGCGGCCTCGCGGCACACCTGCTCGCGGATCCACGAGGCGTGTTCGCCGATGCCGGCCGTGAACACGATCGCGTCGAGCCCCTGCATCGCGGCCACCAGCGAACCCATCTCGCGGCCGATGCGGTGCACGAAGAGGTCGACCGCGAAGCGGGCGCGTGGGTCCTCGCTGTCGAGCAGCGTGCGCATGTCGCTCGACACGCCCGAGACGCCCAGCAGGCCCGACTGCTTGTAGATCAGCGTCTCGACGGCCCGCGTGTCCATCTTCAGCTCGTCCATCAGGTACAGGATCACGCCCGGGTCGAGGCTGCCGCAGCGTGTGCCCATCGGCAGGCCGTCCACCGCGGTGAAGCCCATCGTGCTGGCGACGCTGCGCCCGGCGTCGATGGCGCACAGACTGCTGCCGTTCCCGAGGTGGGCCACCACCGTGCGGCCGCGGGCCGCCTTCGGGTCGTGTTCGGGCAGCACGCGCGCGATGTGTTCGTAAGACAGGCCGTGGAAACCGTAGCGCCGCACGCCGCGGTCGGTGATCTCCGGCGGCAGCGCGAACGACTGCACCACGTCCGACTGGCCGCGGTGGAAGGCCGTGTCGAAGCAGGCCACCTGCGGCAGGCCGGGCCGCGAGGCCAGCAGGATCTCGATGGGCTTGAGGTTGTGCGGCTGGTGCAGCGGCGCCAGCGGCGAGAGCTTCTCCAGCGCCGACACCACGTCGGGCGTGATGCGCACCGGCTCGCGGTAGTTCATGCCGCCGTGCACCACGCGGTGGCCCACGGCGATCAGCTCGTGCCCGTCGCCGAAGCCCCGGAGGTATTCGGCGAGGAAGGCGAGTGCCTCCTCGTGGCCGAACACCGTGGTGGGCGCCCACTGGCGGCTCGCGAGTTCCACGCCGTCGGCGTTGAGGGCCCTGAACTTGCCCGCCGTGTAGAGCCCCTCGATCTGGCCGCGCACCGCCAGCCGCAGCTGGGGTTCGACCGTGAAGGCGCTGAACTTCAGGCTCGACGAGCCCGCGTTGAGGACGAGGATCAGCCGCGACATGGGGTCACCTCACCGCGCCGGACGAGGCGGCGCGCCGGGCCTGGGCGACGAGGCCCGCCACCGCGCAGGAGGCGAGCCGCGTGGGCACCGAGTCCGCCCGGCTGGTCAGGATGATGGGCACCTTCGCGCCGAGCACGATGCCCGCCGCGTCGGCGCCGGCCAGGAAGCTCAGGCTCTTGGCGAGCATGTTGCCGGCCTCGAGGTCCGGCACCAGCAGCACGTTGGCGCGGCCGGCCACGGGCGAGTCGATCTTCTTGATCGCGGCGGCCTCGGGGTCGATCGCGTTGTCGAGCGCGAGCGGGCCGTCGACCTTCGCCCCGGTGATCTGGTGGCGGTCGACCATCTTGCACAGCGCCGCCGCCTCGAGCGTGGACGGCACCTTCGCGTTGATGGTCTCCATCGCCGACAGCACCGCGACACGCACGTCGTCGATGCCCAGCGCGTGGGCGAGGTCGATCGCGTTCTGCAGGATGTCGACCTTCTCCTCGAGCGTCGGGGCGATGTTGATCGCCGCGTCGGTGATGATCAGCGCGTCGGGATGCCGCGGCACGTCCATCACGAAGCAGTGGCTCACGCGCCGTGCGGTGCGCAGCCCGGTCTCGCGCTTGACCACGGCGCCCATCAGCTCGTCGGTGTGCAAGCTGCCCTTCATCAGCGCCTCGGCGCGCCCTTCCCTCACCAGGCGCACCGCGGTCTCGGCCGAGGCGTGGCTGTGTTCCGCGTCCACCACCTCGTAGCGGGAGATGTCGAGCCCGTGTTCCTTCGCGACCGCGGCGATGCGGTCGGCCGGACCGACGAGGATCGGGACGATGAGGCCGCTTTCAGCGGCCTGCACGGCCCCCTCGAGCGAACTGCGGTCGCAGGGATGGGCCACCGCGGTGGGGGTGGGCGGCAGCGAACGGGCCCGGGCGATCAGGCGGTCGTACTTCTCGTGGGCGGTGGTCACGGGAGGCTCCTTCCGGATGTCAGGCCGCGGCCTTGCGGCGCGGGGCCGGGGCGGTGCGACGGGTCGGGGTCCTGGAGGCGGTCTTGGCGGCGGCACGAGGTGCCTTCGCCGGGGCCGGGAGCGCACGGCCGTCGGCCAGCACCGCACGGATGCGGGCCAGCACGGCGAGCTGCACGCCGAGCGCGTTTTCGTCGGCCAGCCGCGGATCGCTCGCGAGCTTGTCGATCAGCTCCACCGTGCGGGCGCGGTCGTCGCCGTGGGCCAGCAGGTCCGGCAGGGTCTCCAGCGCCTGGGCCGCTGCATGGTGGACGATGATGTCCTGCTGCCCGCGGATCAGGTGCCAGGCGTGCGGGTCGATCTCGGGGAAGTACGCGGCGTAGGCCTTCGCGATGTCGCTGCGCAGCTCGAGGCGCGAGAGCGGCACCTTGGCCCCGTCGCGCTGCAGCAGCGCGGCGATGCGCGCCAGCGCGTCGAGGTAGCCGCCCTGGCGGATCGCCGCGAGCGCCGCCTCGACGTAGGGCTGGGCCCGTGCCTCGCTGTCCACCGGCGCGGCCTTGCGTGCCTCGTCCTTCGCGTACAGCGAGAACAGGTTCGCGTAGATCGAGAAGAAGCCCGCTTCGGTGCTGGCGTCGCGCATCGCGCGGTAGTGGTCGAGCCCGGCGCTGACGAGGTCGGCCGCGATGCGTTCACCGCGCCGCAGCGGATCGTCCGCGGCCAGGGCCTGGCGGTTCGCCCGCACCTGCTCGGCGGCCGGCGCGATCCACGAGAGGAACGGGTTCAGGCGCGAGAACGCCCAGTTGCGCATGCGCAGCGGGTGCAGCTCTCGCGCGAGGGTGGCGGTGAATTCGTTCGAGAAGGCCTGCACCCACGGCTGCGCGAACAGCTCGTACGCGCGCTGGTTCAGGTCGGAGACCTCGGCCACCGCCTCGAACGGCTTCTCGTCGACGCGGGCGAAGCGGTTGATCGCGGCGGCGATGTCCTCCAGGCGGTGCTCGTCGAACTCGACGTCGTACACCGGTCCGCCGTGATCGTCGCGCTCGCCCTCGCGCTCGTGGATCGTCATGCGGTACAGGCCGGGCGGCAGGCGCTCGATCGACTTCAGCACGGAGACGATCTGGTTGTGCTCCTTCTTCGCGACCTTGCCGGAGACGAAGATCCCGAGGTGGCCGATGCTCTCGTGCTGCAGACCCACGATGACCTGGCCGCGCGCCTTGATCTCCTCGGTGCTGCCGTACACGTCGACGACCCAGTTGAAGGCCTGTTGCGGCGGCGTGATGTTGTCGCCCATCGAGGCGAACAGCACGATCGGCGACTTGATGTTCCGCAGGTCGAAGTGGCTCCCGTCCAGGCCCTTCACGTCGCCCGACCACAGCTGGTTGCCGACGAACAGGTTCCGCGTGATCCACTCGATCTCGTCGCGGTTCATCAGGTAGTAGCCCCCCCACCAGCGCTCGAACTCGAGGAAGCGCGGCGGCTCGGTGTCGGCCTGGTCGTACAGGTGGAAGTACTTGTCCCAGTAGGTGTTCGCCGGATTCAGGTTCTCGAAGTTCTTCACGAGGTGAGCCCCGTCGAAGCGCCCGTTGCCCAGGTCGGCCGAGAACGACGACAGCCACGTGCCGCCCAGCAGGCCGCCGCTGTAGCGCATCGGGTTGTCGCCCTCACCCTCGCTCCACGCGCCGCTCCAGTACGACATCGGCGCGCCGTTGATCACGATGGGGCCCATGTCGTCGGGGTTCGACGCCGCGAGCATCATCGCGGCCCAGCCGCCCTGGCAGTTGCCGACGATGGCCGGCTTCTCGCTCTTCGGGTGCAGCTCGCGCACCTCGCGCACGAAGCGCCGCTCGGCCTCGCACACGTCGAGCAGCGTCTGGCCCGGCTCGGGGTCGCGGAAGAAGACGACGAAATACACGGGATGGCCGCCGCGCAGCGCGACGCCCACCTGAGAGTCGTCCTTGAACCCGCCGATGCCGGGACCGTGACCGGCGCGCGGGTCGATGATGACGTAGGGACGGCGCTGCGGGTCGACCGTCACGCCGGCCGGCGGCACGATGCGCAGCAGCGCGTAGTTGACCGGGCGGTCGAACGTGCGGCCGTCCAGCACGGTCTCGTGCGCGAAGTGCAGCACGGGCGAGAGGCCTTCGGCGTTGTGTTCCAGGTAATTGTTGCCACGCTGCCAGAGGGTGTCGAGGAACAGCACCTGCCGCTGGGCGGAGTCCACCGCCCACTTCGCCCAGTGCGTCGGGTCGAAGGCGGCCGCCGCGAGGCCGCCTTCCGTGACCTTCTTGCCCGCGTCGCTGACGGCGGCGGTGAGGCGCTCGCGGGCGAGCTGGGTTCGTTTCTGCAGCACCGCGGCGACCTTGGTGCCGGCGGTGTGGCTGCGGGCGAGGCGTTCTCCAGGGGTCATGGGTCGTCTCTCCATCGGGTTCGGGATCCGGGTTTCACTCTAGGGTCGGGGCCGGCGGCTCGCCCCCTCCGTCGAGGAGGGGCCCTTCAGCGCGCCGCCACGTGGTCGGTTCGCGGCGCGACAGCGGCCTGTGCCGGCGGCGAGAAACTGCCTCCCAGGGCGAGGTGGAGGTTGATGCGCTGCGCGAGCTGGTCGGCCCGCACGCGCAGCAGTTGGATGCGCGCGTCGTACAGGCCGAGCTGCTGCTGCTCGACCGCGCGCAGGTCCTGGCGCCCCACCTTGTAGTTCGACTGCGTGAAGTCGAGCGTGCGGCCCCGGTCGTCGACCAGCTGCGCGAGCACCCGCTCGCGGTCGGCGAGCATGCGCCCGCCCGCGAGCGCCGATTCCACGTCACCCAGCGCGCGCAGCGCGAGCCGCGCGTACTGCGCGATGGCCTCGTCCTGCTGCGCCGACCGCACGGTCTTCTGCGCGTCCACCTCGCCGCTGATGTCGACCGGCATCACGATCTTGGCGCCCACGCCGGCCGACGGGTTGTCGTAGTCCTGCTTGAGCTGGAGGATGTCGCTGTCGAGGTAGCCCACGTTGCCGGTGAGGCGCAGGCTGGGCAGCGCCGCGACGCGCGCCTGGCCCAGGCGGCTGAACGCGGCGGCGACGCGGCGCTCGGCCGCCACGAGGTCGGGGCGGCGCTCGAGCATCTGCAGCGGCAGGCCGGCGGGCACAGGGCCCGGCAGGGTCGGCAGGTTGTCGCGCGTGGCGAGTTCGGCCGCGGGGTAGCGCCCGAGCAGCAGCTCCAGCGCCCGCACGGCGGACTGGTGCGCGAAGCCCGACTGCACGACGATGTCGCGCTGGGCGTTGAGGTTCGCATCCGCGGTGGCGACGTCCTGCGCATTGCCGATGCCCACGCGCAGGCGTTCGCCGGCGAAGCCCGAGAGCTGCTCGCCCGACTGCAGCATCTGCGCGGCCGTCTGCGCCTCCAGGCGCGTCTGCGTGGCGGCGATCCAGGCCTTGGCCGTGGTGGCCGCGAGCGACTGGCGCGCGAACGCCTCGTCGGCCTGCGCGGCTTCCAGCGAGGCCTGCGCCGCGGCGCGTCCGTAGCGCAGCGACCCCCACAGGTCGAGTTCCCACGACACCAGCGCGATGACGCCGGTGAGGGCCGAGCTCATGTCGCTCATCTTGATGCCGCCGGTGCCCAGCAGCGACAGCGACGGCCGCTGCGCCGCCTTCGCCATGTCGAGCTGGCCGTTGGCCTGCTGGACGCGGGCCGCGGCAACGCGCAGGTCGGGGTTGTGCGCGATGGCCTCGGCCACCAGCGCGTCGAGCTGCGGGTCGCCGAAGGTGGCGAGCCAGTTGTCGGGCACCGCACCGGGCGTGCGGTCGCCCGCGCGCCACGGCGTCGTCACGTCGATCTTGCCCAGCGCGTCCTGGCGCAGGGCCTCGGGTGGCGGAGGCGTCTGGATCGCGCAGCCGGCCAGCACGAGCGCCGGTGCGAGCTTGAGCAGTCGAAAGCGTGCCGGGCGCATGTCAGTGCAGCTTCAGGATCAGCCAGTCGAGCTTCGTCGACACCCGCAGGAACACCTTCCGGATGACGTGCAGGAACGACGCGTAGTCGGTGTAGACCGCCCCCACCCCGCGCGCGCCTGCAGCGAGGAAGATGTCCTTGTCGATCGGGTAGAGGCGCACCGCGAGCTGCCCCGGCGGCATGGGCGGCAGGTTGGGGATGTTCCCGCCGATGGGCACCTGCCCGCCGGCCGTGGCCCAGATCACGGCGTCGACCTTGCACTTGATGATCCGGCCCGGGTACATCTGCATCGCGATCTCGGCCTCCTGGTCGGCGGCGATCTGGCGCACCTCGTTCTGGCCGTACATCGCGATGACCCACTGCTCGTCCTCGACGAAGGTCATCACCGGCTGGCCCACGAACTGGCTGGCCACCTGGCCCGGGCGCAGCTGCAGGTTGACGACGGTGCCGTTGGCCGGCGCGTACACGGTGGTCTGTTCGAGCTCCCACTGCGCGTCGGCGAGCTGGGCCTCGGCCTGCGCGATCTCGGCGCGGGTGCGGGCCACTTCGTCCTGTTCGCCATCCTTCGTGCGGGCCTTCGTCTTGACGGTCGCCTGCGCGACGGACGCGTCGACCGCGGCGATCTCGCCCACGAGGCCGGCCACCTCGGCCTGCGCCTGCTCCAGGTCGAAGCGGTTGCCGGCGCCGGTGCGCGCGAGTTCCTGGAACTGGCCGACGCGCAGCTTGGCGAGCGCGAGCTTCGCGTTCAGCGCGGTCTTCTTGCTGCTCGCTTCCTTCAGCTGCTCTTCATAGCTCTGCTGGTTGGCCTTCGAGCCGATGAGCTTGGCCCGGCCCTGCTCCACCGCGGCCTGCGCGGCACGCACCTTGATGCGGAACGGCTCGGGGTCGACCTTGAACAGCACGTCGCCCTTCTTGACCTTCGCATTCGGTTCGATGGCGACCTCGGTCACCCGCCCGGTCACGCGCGGCACCACCTGCACGACGTAGTTGATCACCCGCACGTCGCCCGAGGACGGCGCCGAGATGTTCAGGAACAGCACCGTCATCGTCAGCAGGATGATCGGGATCGTGACGCTGATGACCTGGCTCGTGATGTTCCACGGCAGCCACTTGAACTTGAAGAAGACCAGCCAGACGCCGACCGAGTATAGGATGAGGAACAGGATCTCCATGAGAGGGCCTCGTCAGGTGGAGAGCGTGGGAGGGGTCGCCGCCTCGATGGCCGCGAGACGGGCGCGCAGGTCCTGCAACTGCTCGGGCGTGGGCGGTGCGGCACCGGCCGCGGCGAAGCTGTCGATCTGGGCGCGCAGGCGCTGCAGTTCATCCGCCGGCGCCAGCGCGGCCTGCGGCTGCGGCTCCGGCGGGAAGTGATGCTCGGGCTCCTCGCCGTGGCGGATGCGGTCGTAGCCGTAGGCGGCCTTGTGAAGCACGGGGCGGGTGAGCGCCCACAGCATCGCGATGGGCCACAGCAGCCCGCCGAAGACCAGCGACAGCAGGCACAGGGCCTGGATGGCCTTGGCCTGCGGGTGGTGCTTCTTCTCGGCGATCTTCTCCGGGATGATGTGCAGCAGCCAGAACACCACGATGCCCACGATCGGCGCCACGATCAGCACCGCCCACGACACCGCGTCCGCCATCGAGTCGAGTGCCTCGCCTTCGAGGAACGACGCATGCGCCGACCCTCCGCAGAAAAGCAGGAAACACACCGCCGCTCTCGACCCCTTCATGGCCCCGGCCCCGCGCGCGGTTTGCATGCCTGTCGCCATCTCATCCTCCGGGTTGGTTGCCTGCGGGTCCCGCGCCGGACGCGGTCCCGCAGCTTGGGCGCAGATTACGACCCGCCCCCTGCCCCGCCCCCCTCCGTCAAGGAGGGGCCGCGGTGCCGGCCGCGCCGAACAGGTGCACCCCGCCCTGTGGGTCGATCGCGGCGGTCTCGCCGGTGGGACACCAGCCGTCGGGCCAGGCCGTGCCCTGGGATCCGCCCCCCCGAAACAGGCCGGCCGCGACCCAGGGGCCGCGCACCATCAGGTCGCCCCGGGCCACGCCGTCGCGGGGCAGCTCGTCACCGCCTTCGCCGATGATCTTCATCTCGACCCCGTACATGGCCTGCCCCGGCGGCGGGCGGATCACCAGACGGCGGTCGGGGCCGAGGGTGAGCTGGCCCGGACCGAGCACGCACACCGTGCCCGCCACGCCCGTGCCGGTGGGCCCCCACGCGTGCAGCAGGCGGCCACCCGGCGGCAGCCCGCCCACGATCATGCGGCGCAGCGGCCCGAGGTCGAGGCCGCGTTCGCCCAGGTGGGTCAGCACCGACTGCCACGCCGACGGCAACGCGGCGGCAACCGAGACGCGCTCGTCCTCGATCAATTGGCACAACGACGCGCCCGCGAGCCAGGGCCCCGCGAACACGACCTTGGCCCCCACCATCGAGGCCGCGTGCGGCAGGCCCCACGCATTGCCGTGGGACATCGGCACCACCGGCAGCACCACGTCGTTCGACGAGCAGCCGAAGGCATCGGGCTGCAGCGCCGCATAGGCCTGCAGCATGGTCGAGCGGTGGCTGTGCAGCACGCCGCGCGGCACGCCGTCGTCGCCGTGCACATGGCACAGCGAGGAAGCGGTGTCCTCGTCGAACTGGGGCCAGTCGAACCGTGCGCTGTGGGCCGAGAGGAGGTCCTCGTAGCACAGCAGCTGCAGCCCCGGGCGCGGCGCCGGCATGTGGGCGCGGTCCGTCATCACCACCAGGTGCTCCACCGGCAGGCCCAGCGGCAGCGCGGCCTCCACCACGGGCAGGAAGCCCAGGTCGAAGAAGAGCATGCGGTCCTCGGCGTGGCGCAGCATCCACGCGACCTGCTCGGGCCCGGTGTCCGGCGCGAGCGTGTGCAGCACCGCGCCCGAGCCGGCCACCGCATGGCACAGCTCGAGGTGGCGGTGGCTGTTCCAGGCGAGCGAGGCCACCCGCTCCTCGGGCCGCACCCCATGGCGGGCCAGCGCATTGGCCAGGCGCCGCGCGCGCGCGGCCAGGTCCCGATAACTGCAGCGGTGCACCGACCCCTCGGCCAGGCGCGTGACGATCTCGCGCGAGCCGTGGTGTCGTTCGGCATGGGTCAGCAGGCCGGAGATCAGCAGGGGCTGTCGCATCAGGTTGGCGACCATTCCGTGTTCCTCCCGGGTTCCGGCCGCGTGAGCGCAGCGACGGACCTCCTGGAATCCTAGGAAACCCGGGCGTTCCGCCCCCCTGCTTCCGGCAGGGGGAAGCCGAACGGCAGAGGAGGGTCAGTCGATGGCGGGCAACATGCCGAGGGCACGGGCCCGCACGACGACCTCGCGCCGGGACCCGACGTCGAGCTTCGCGAACAGGTTCTTCACATGCCACTTGACCGTGGTCTCGCCGGACTGGAGGGCCCGCCCGATCTCCTTGTTCGACAGGTTGCGCGACAGCAGCTGCAGCACCTCGCGCTCCTTGTTCGTCAGGGCCGACCACACGGGCACGGCGCCCGCGGCCACCACCGGCGGGACCGGCAACGGCCGGAAGGGCAGCTCGCCCAGGCCGGCGATGAGCGCGCCGAGGCCGGGATGGGCGTCGGCCAGAAGGCGGCGCAACTCGAAGGCCGCGGCGAGTTCGACGGCCTCGCGCAGCAGCGTCTGCGACCGTTCGCCGCAGCGGTCCAGCACGAACGCCCGCAGGCCCAGCAGCTCGATGTGCACGCTGCCCATGCGCATGCGCCGCGCGTGGTCGTCGGCGACGGCCAGGCGCTCGGCGGCCATCCGCCAGTCCCGCGACGCGATGGCCGCGTAGGCATGGGCCTGCTCGGGCAGCCCGGCCACCAGCCGCCACCAGCGGGGGCGCGCCTGCGCCTGCTCGGCGACGAGGTCGTCGATGCGCTCGCACAGCTCGCCGCACATCTGGGCGCGGTAGCCGCGGGCGTGCACGCGCACGAGTTCGGCGAGGCTCGCGACCTCCAGCCTCGGCATGCGGCGAACCAGCGCCACGGCCTGCATCGACTCGAGCAGTTCGATGGCGCGGTGTTCCGCGCGGGAGGCCAGGGCCACCCGCACGAGGGTCCGGTACGCGAGCAGCAGTGCTTCGGCGGGCGCGGTGCGTTCGAGCACGTCGAGGCGGTTCGCCAGCAGTTCGGCGGCCTCGCGGGGGCGATCGAGTTCCCACAGGGCCGCGGCCAGCACCGCGGCGAGCAGGCTCGGCAGGCGGCCCCGCCGGCCCGACACCGCCTCGGCCACGGCCAGCGCCGGGCGCAGCAGGCTCTCGGCCAGCAGCGGCTGCCCTTCCCACAGGTAGCTCAGCCCCATCAGGTAGCGGCCCCACGGGTCGCCCTGCTGGAAGTCTTCGCCGTCGCGCGACTGCAGCTGCCGTTGCAGTCGCAGCCGTGCGAGCGCGGCCTGGCCGTCGAGCAGCGCGCGGTAGGCGCTGCGGTGCGCATGCAGGCGCAGCAATTCGGGCGTGTGCAGCGGCGGGTCCGATTCCCACGCATCGTGCAGCGTGCAGAAAAGATCGGGCTCGTCGGCGAACATCGCGGCGCCGCTCAGCACCATCGCGCATTCGCAGCGAAGCGCGTGGTCCTCCTCGCCGGCGTCCGCCACGAGGCGGCCCACCAGCGCCGCGGCCTCGGCATGGCGTTCGCTGCCTGCCAGCGACCACGCCATCGCGAGCATCAGGCGCGGCCGCCGCTGCAGTTCGGCGCGAGGCAGCCGGTCGAGCCATTCGAGGGCCTCGGCGTGGCGCCCCTGGCGCACCACCGCGTCGTAGAGGCACCGGTCGATCAGGTCGTAGGCGGACTGCGGCTGGCCGGCCGCGAGGGCGTGTTCCGCCGCGTCTTCCAGCAGCCCCTGGCGTTCGTACCAGGCGGCGGCGCGCGCATGCACCTCGGCGCGTTCGGCCTCGGGCAGCGCGGCGAAGCGCGCGCGCAATGCGTCGCGGGCCACCGTGTGCAGGCGCGACCATTCACCGTGTTCGGACCGCACCACCGCCGGTGTCTCGAGGCCCAGGCGCGCGAGGCGCACCGCGGCGCAGTCACGTCCGTCGACGGCACGGCACAGGTCCGGATGCAGGCGCTCGAGGCACGCCATGCGGCCGAGGAACGCCGTGTCGTCGTCGGTGACCGCCCCCAGCAGCAGCCCGGCGAGGTGGCGGCGGAGTTCGCCGCCGGGTGCCCGTGCGGCGGCGGCCAGCGCGGCGAGCCCCTCCCCGTCCTGTTGCAGCGACAGCACGAGCTGCAGGCCGAGCGGCCAACCCTCGGTGAATTCCTGCACCCGCGCACCGAGGTCGTTGTCGACCCCGTCGCCGAAGCTGCGGCGCAGCAGTTCGAGCGTCTCGTCGAGACGGAAGCGCAGCAGGCCCGCCCCCATCACGGTGCAGCGGCCGTAGTCGACGAGGTCGTCGACCGGGAAACCGATCGGGCCGCGCGCGGCGAGCACGACCTGGAGGTTCGGCGGGGCATGGCGAACGATCTGCGCCAGCAGGGCCTGCGAGGCGGGCGGCAGGTGATCGGCCTGGTCGATGCTGAGCGTCACCGGCGCCGCGGCCTGCGCCAGTTCGGCGAGCCACACCGCGATGCCGTGGTCGTGGGGCGTGCCGTCACGGGCGGCGAGCGCTTGTCCGAAGGCGGGACGCGCGGTGGCCTGGCGCACCGACAGGGTGAGCGCGCGCAGCAGGCGCTCGGGGCCGTCCTCGGCTTCGGCCGACAGCCACGCGACCGCACGCCCGTTGGCGACCTGCTCGAGGCGCCATTGCGCGAGCAGCGAGGTCTTGCCGAACCCGGCCGGCGCACGCACGACCACGACGCCCTGGCCACGGCACACGTCCGTGTCGGACCGCAGCCGGGTGCGCGACAACAGGTGCCGCGGCACGCGCGGCGGTGTCACCTTCAACAGCAGGTCTTCCCCTGAGCGTTCGTCCGATACAGCCACGGTCCCTCCCCGCAACAGCGTACGGAATTGATGTTAGGTGGCAGCCCCGGCTTCTCCAATTGCCCTTTGGTGCAGTCGACCCGCGGCCCGGCGGGATCGGTTCACTTGAGGCAGGTCAACGCCGGCGCCGCGGCCGCGTTCTTGCCCACCACGACACACTGCAGCGCGCCGCAGGTGCAGTTCTGCATCTGGTTGCCGGCGACGTTGACGGGCTCGGAGCAGGTGCAGGCCGGCGGCGCGACGAGCGACACGGGCGCGGCCGGCAACGCGGCCTGCGCGGCCGCCGGTGCGGCACCGCCGGAGGCGACGAACACGGCCACGAGGGACACGGCGGCGCCGAGCAGCGCCAGCGCGCCGGCACGAAGGGTTCGGGATGCCATGGGAGGTCCTCCTTGAAACCCCGGCCCGATCGGCCGGTGCGGGAATTCTGCAAGTGGTCCCCCTGTTTGATGAAGTCCCCTCGACCCCCCTGGTCAGGGCACTCCATTGGCGCGATGCCGGGCGTAAGCTCCAGGCTCGCTGCTCCCCGCCTGCCGTACCGGCCCGGGGCCGCGCGCATCTCCGAGAACAGGGGAGCGAGTGCCCGGCACGAACGGGCCACGCTGAGGAGAACCGCCATGGTCCCACGGATCCTGGCTGCCGCATGCGCCGCAGCCGCCTTCGTCTTTTGCCCGGCCACGCAAGCCGCCGTCGACTACAAGATCGTCACGGCGTCCGAGCGTGGCACCTACATCCAGATCGGCAACGACCTGGCCCGCTTCGTCGCGCCCGACGCCGACATCGCGCTGCAGGTGCTGCCCTCGAAGGGCTCGGCCGACAACGTGAGCCGGCTGCGCTACGACACCGGCGTGAAGTTCGCGATCGTGCAGTCCGACGTGTACCAGGCCTTCCTCGACCACGCCGCCGAAGGCAACGCCGAGGCCGGCCGGCTGATCCGCCCCCTGCGGGTCATCGTGCCGCTCTACAACGAGGAGATCTACTTCATCGTGCGGGCCGACTCGCCGATGCAGTTCGTGCACGAGATCAAGGGCAGCCGCATCAACGTCGGGCCGATCGGCAGCGGCACCGCGATGAGCGCCACCACCATCTACCGGCTGATGTACGGCGAACCGCTGGCCGAGGCCGATTCCCGGTTCATGACCAACGAGGATGCGCTGGTCAAGCTCGCCACCGACAAGAGCGTCGACGTGGTCGCGATCGTCGCCGGTCAGCCGGCCCGCCTGCTCGCCGAGATGAAACCCGAGGCCCGCCAGCTGGTGCGGCTGCTCAAGGTGGACCCGGACCACCCCGCCACGCGCGCGGCGTTGCGCACCTACGTGCCCGCCACGATCCGGTCGGCCAGCTACCCGAACTGGCTCGAGAACGACGTGCCGGGGCTGGCCGTCAAGGCCTTCCTCGTGACGTACGACTACACGTACAAGCCCACCATCGAGCACCTGACCAAGTTCGCGCGCGCGCTGTGCCAGAACTTCGGCGTGCTGCAGACCGAAGGCCATCCGAAGTGGCGCGACGTGGACTTGACCCTGCCCTTGAGCCTCGGTACGGGCTGGCTCTACTACGCACCGGTGGAACGCGTGCTGCGCGGCTGCGCGGCGGGAACGACGACCGCGCCGGCAGCAGCGCCGCCTCCGGCGGCCTCGAAACCCAGCAACTGCGGGCAGACGGAGCGGGTGCTGGGCATCTGCCGCGGCCCCTGATCCGCCCCAGCGAAGCGCGCCGGACGTCGCGCCCCACGTCCTCTCCGTCGTCACCTTTGTGGAGGATCCTTCCGATGAACCCGAATCGACTGCAGCGGACGGCGCGCCGTGCCCTGTGCGCGGCCGCCTGCGCCGGCGGCATGGCCGGGGCGTTCGCCCAGGCCGGCGCCTCCGCCCCCACCGCCGAACCCACGCCCCGCCCGGCCGCGCCGGAACCCGTGGGCAAGGCACCCGAAGCCAAACCCCTGGAGGTGGCCCCGATCTTCGAAGGGCCCGGGGTGCTGACGCCGAAGGGGGCGTTCGTCTTCGAGCCCTCGTTCCAGTATGCGTACTCGACGAGCAACCGCGTGGCCCTGATCGGCTACACGATCATCCCGGCCATCGTGATCGGCGTGATCGACGTGCGCGAGGTCAAGCGCACGAGCCTGACCACCACCCTCACCGGCCGCTACGGCCTCACGAACCGCGCCGAGGTCGAGTTCCGCCTGCCCTACGTGCTGCGCAGCGACGACAGCGTCGGGCGCGAACTTCAGGCCGGCTCGCCGGAGTCCACCGCCTTCAACGCGAAGGCCCACGACATCGGCGACATCGAGGCCATCCTGCGGTACCAGCTGAACGACGGCGGGCTCGACAAGCCCTTCTTCGTCGGCAGCCTGCGCTTCAAGGCGCGCACCGGCAAGGACCCGTTCGAGGTCGACACCACCACCACCACGCCGGGGTTCCGCGGCGGCATCCAGAACGAGCTGCCCACGGGCTCCGGCTTCTACGGCCTGCAGCCGGCGCTGACCGTGCTGTTCCCGTCGGACCCCGCGGTGCTGTTCGGCACCCTGAGCTACCTCTACAGCTTCGAACGCGACGACGTGGTCGCCCTCACCAACGGATCGGCGACCAACATCGGCACGGTGACCCCGGGCGGCGTCTTCGGCCTGAACTTCGGCATGGGCATGGCGCTCAACGAGAAGTCCTCGTTCAGCATCGGCTACGAGCACAACATCGTCGAGGTCACCAAGGTCAACGGCGCCGTCCCGCCCGGCAGCGTGCGCATCCAGCTCGCCACGCTGCTGCTCGGCTACTCGTACCGCATGAGCGACAAGCAGTCGCTGAACCTGTCGGTGGGGGCGGGACTGACGGCGGACACGCCGAGCGTGACGTTGACGCTGCGGATTCCGTTCACGTTCTGAGGAGCGAAGCGACGTCATCCCGGCGAAAGCCGGGACCCACCGGCGTCAAAGCGCGCGCTGGCCACGGTGGACCCCGGCGTTCGCCGGGGTGACCCGTTCAGCGGCTACCGGCGGATCGAATCCGTGATCGCCGTGCGCACCGCATGCTGCAGGTTCATCGCCCGCAGCACCTGCATGCTGTTGACCGTCGCGTTGACCACGGTCACGTGCTGGATCTTCTGGTTGTCGAGGGTGTTCTGGATCACGGTGCCCACCGCCGTCGACGACACGACGCCCGGCAGGAAGGTGTTGCCCTGGCCGCTCTGCACGAGCGCGAGCGAGCCGTTCACCGTGGCCGACGCGCGGCCGGCCGTCGCGGCGCCGAGGTCGGAGACGTTCAGGCTCGTCGTGGTGACGAGGTTGCCGTTGATGTAGACGGCGCGCTCGATGCCGAACGAGAGCTTGAGGCCCTCGCCGGTCGTGAAGCCGCCGCGCATCGTGTCGAGCCGCGCCTTGTCCATCGCGAGGGCCTCGCCGCCCCACGGCGCGCCGCGCACGCGGGCCAGGTCCTCCAGCACCCGCTCCGACGGACGGGGTTCGGGCGCCGCGGCCACCGCGGCCACGTGGGCCTCCTCGTCCTCCACCCGGCCCATCATCGCGGCCAGGTCGCCCAGCACGCGGTCGGCGGGTCCCGCGAACACGGCTTCGGCGTCCGCCTCCGCCAGCGCCGCGAGCCGCGCCCGCACGTACTCGGCCCGTGGACTCAGGCGTGCGGCCGGCACCAGCAGGTCCTCCGCCTCGACGGCGTCGTGGAGCACCGGCACGTCCACCAGGGGCACCTCCGACGGCATCACCCCCTCGGCACGCACACCCGCGAGATGGCGCATCACGCGCTCGGCCTGTGCGACCGAAGTGACCGGATCGTCGCTGGCCGCGAGCTTCTGAATCAGCGCCTCGTAGGCATCGATGCCATCGGCCAGCTCCGCCACGGGCTCGCCCGCGGCCTCGTCGGCCACCGGCGGTTCGGGCGGTGGCAGCGCGTCGAGCGTCCAGGCGACCGGCGTCGGCGGCGAATCGGGGTCCTCGTCGACGGGGCGGGTCGTGGGCGTGGCCGCGACCGCCAGGTCGACGGGATGGGCGGGGGCCTCCGGTTCGGCCGGCGGGATCGCCTCGGGCATGTCCGGGCGGCTTGTCTCCTCCACCCCCCTCGGTTCGATCGATGCGAGCCGGGCGGGCGGCACCGCGTCGCGTGCCACGCGCCGTGGCGCGGGCCTGGCCGGGCGAGTGGCCACCACGACGGCGGGCCTGGCCTCGGCGGCCGCCTCCTGCGCCCGGCGTGCCTTCGGCGCCGGCACGGGGTCCACGACCCCGCTCCCGGTGTCGAGGCCCAGCACACGCATCACACGCTCGACGTCGCGCGCCTGCGCGCGGTCGGCCTCCGCGTCGGCCCAGGCGGGGCCGGTGGCCGACAGGCCGATGCCCATCAGGGAGATCAGCAAGGCGAGTCGGGTGGGGCGGGGTGTCATGGGGGGACCCGTTTCAGAAGTCGGAGGGCCCGAGCCGCGGCATCGTGATGCCGCCGAGGCCTTCGCGGTTGATGCCCTCGGTCAGCGGCGAGCGGGGGGCCACCCGCCAGTCGGACGCGAGGTTGAAGGACGCGCGGTCCTGCCGGTTCGTGATCACGAAGAGGATCTGGTTCAGCCAGCGGCTCTCGAACACGGCCTGCGGCAGCGCACGCGTGCCACCCGCCGGGTCGCCGAAGAGCACGCGGCCGTCGCGCAGGCCCTTGATCACGACGAAATGGTTGTAGCCGTTCTCGTTGATGAGCGCGATGGCGGGGATGCGGGCCGACGCGAGCTTCTCGAGCGGGGCTTCGAAGCCGTCCGCCTCGAACCCGTGGGCCTCGAGGTAGCGCTTCATGTCGAGCAGCGAGAAACCCTCGTGCTGGATCTTGTCCTGGTCACCCGCCTGGTACATGGCCTCGAAGACGGCCTGCTCGCCCACCGGGTGACCGTAGTGGTGGGTCAGGAGCGTGGAAAGCGCGGCGGAACCGCAGCTGAAATCGAACTGCTGACGTTCCGTCGCGAGGAAACGCCCTTCCTTCATGCTGACCGTGGGCACGGAGAAGACCCCGTCGATTTCGACGGAACCTCCCCGCGCGGGCCCTCCCCACAGGGCCGCCAGGAGGCCACAGGCCAGCATGAATCGTGCGGGCTTCATGTCGTTCATCTACTTCATCTGCACGTTGACGATCGTGGCGTTCTGGATGAGCACGTTGTTGCCACTGTTCTGGATCACGGTGGGCAGCCCCGCGGCACCTGCGAGCGCGCCTTCGCTGATGACGTTGCCGCCCGTCACGACGTTCGTGGCCGAGTTCTCGGCCACGACACCGCGGAGCTTCATGTCGTTCAGCACTTCGGTCCCGCCCCGCTTGCGGGCGAGCGCCGCCCCGTCGAGGGGCTTGAGCCCCAGCGGGTTGGCCTTCGGTGTGACGGCCACCGGCTCGACCACCGGCGGCGGCGTCGCCGCCACCGGGATCTCGTCGTCGGCCGACGCCGAAGCACTCCAGGTCACCGATGCGAGCAGTGCCGCACCGAGCACGAGTGTGCGATCAAGGTCAAACATGTCGCCTCCTGTCGGTTTGCCCGGCGTGGGCAGGACGCGGCGCCCCGGGGGACTTCCGTCCACCAGGGCGCCGCGTTTCCACTCACCTGCCGACACCCAGGTTGGCTTGCACGTTCACGCTTTGCTGCGTGAGCGCCGCGATGCCGGTGTTCTGGCTGATGACCAGAATGCCGGCGGCCGACTGAGCCGTGCCCGTCATGGTGTTGGACATGTTGAACGTGCCGGCATTGGCCGAGGCCGTGCCGCCCGCTCCGCCCGCACCACCGGTGGCACCGTTGCCGGTGCCGCCGGAACCTGCGCCACCCGTGCCGCCCGCACCGCCACCGCCGTTGCCGCCGGCCGCGCCTGCCGCACCGGTTGCACCGTTGCCGGCCGTCGCGCTGCCGTTGGTCGCGCTGGTCGACGCGTCACCATTGGTCGCGCTGCCGCCACCGCCGCCACCGCCGGCCGTGTTGGTGGCCGTGCCACCCGCACCGCCCGAACTGGTGGCCGCCCCGCCGGTACCGGTCGCCGCGCCGCCGGTCGACGACGCCGTGCCGGTGTTGGAACCGCTGGTCGAAGTGGCGGCACCACCGGTGCCTGCCCCGCCGCTGGCGGTCGCCGAGCCCGAGGCCGCACCGCCCGTGCCGGTCGAAGTGCCGGTGGCCGCGCCGCCGGTGTTCGTCGCCGTGTTGGACGATCCGCTGCTCGACGTGCCCGTGCCGGAGCCGGCGCCGCCGGTGCCCGTGACGGCCCCGCCGGAGCCTGCGCCGCCGGTGCTGCTGCCACCAGCGCCACCGCCACCGCCAGGTTCACCCCCGGCGCCGCCGCTGGAACTGCCGGCCGATCCGCCCTTGCCAGCGCTCGCGCCCAGGGCGCCTCCCCCGCTGCCCTTGCCCGCAGCGGCCGAGCCGCTGCCTGCCTTCTGGCCGGAGGCGGACAGACCACCAAGTGCCGCGACACCCGACTTCGCATCGCCGCCGCTGTTCTTGTCGTACGCGCTGGCATCACCGGCGCTCGTCTTGCTGCTCGCGTCGGCGCTGCCCGTCTTCTGGGCGTTGCCGGCCAGCGCCGAGCCACCCGCCGTCTTGGTGTCGCCACCGTAGGCCTTGGCGTCGCCACCGTTGGCGCCCGTCGCGCCCTTGGCATCGCCGCCCGAACCACCGTGGCCGGCCTTCGCGCCGCCGTTCCAGGCGTCACCGGCCGTCGCGCTGCCGTTCTTCGCCGAACCGCCGCTGCCGCCGCTGCCGCCGTCACCGCCGTTGCCAGCATCACCGCCGGTGCCGCCGGAGCCCTTGCCGCCGTAGCCCTTGCCACCGTAGCCGTCGCCGCCGACGCCGCCCTTGCCACCGTTCGCATCGCCCTTGTTCGTGGCGACGTTGCCGATGCCGGACACGTTGATGCCGGTGACCGTGCCGGTCAGCTTGCTGACGGCCACGGCCTTGCTCGAATTGAAGGCGTTCGACAGGTTGGAGGTGGCGGTCGAGCCGTTGTTCGCGGCGGCGGTGCCCCAGCCGGAGGCGCTGGCCTTGCCGCTGTTGTCACGGTTGTCGCCAGTGCTCTTGTTGTTCTTCTGGTCGGAGTTGTTGGAGTTGTTCGTCTTCGAATGGTTGGAGTTGTCCGTCGCGGTCACCGTTTGCGTCGCGTTCGAGTAGTCGTCGGCGGCGGGGCCGAAGTCGCTCGTCACGGCCCAGGCCGAACTTCCGAAGGCCAGAGCGAGTGCAGACACCAGTAAGGTTTTCGTCATGAAATTCTCCTCAGTAGGGTTTGGTTTGTCCGAACATCTGGATTTGGCTTGGCGCGCCAATCCGCACGATTCATTGCACGAACAGGACCATCGGGAGGTGTGCGAGCGCAAGCTCTTGATTCACAAAGGTTTCGGGCCGTCCGTCCGTGCCGTGCATCACGAAACGGCCCACGTTTCCGCGGTCGGCTGTCACACGGATGTGACGCCACATCCCGCCAGATTCACGCCGCCCTCTCCCGGTCGAACCCCGCCTGCCGGTTGTCGGACCTGTCCTACGGACCGCCGCGGCGACCGTCATCCGGCGTCACACCCCTGAGACACCCTTCCGGGTGGCGAGCGCGCAGCCCCGCGTCGGGGGCCTCGCGGCATCCCCAAAAAAAACAGTTGCAGTTCGGAAAGAACCGGAGGTCAGTTCGAGATGCGGTGCTTCGCCATGAGGCGATAGAGCGTCATGCGCGAGACGCCCAGTTGCCGCGCGGCCCGCGTGACGTTGCTGCCGGCGCTCTGCAGGCTCATGTACACGGCGAGGCGTTCCGCCTCGGTGCGCGCCTCGTCCAGCGCGTCGTGCGAGGGGGCGTCGAGGTGCTCCTCGAGCCCGAGGTCCATCGGCGTGATGAGGCGGCCCTCGCTCATCACCATCGCGCGGCGCACCCGGTTGACGAGCTCGCGGACGTTGCCGGGCCACTCGTGCGTCTCCATCGCGAGCAGCGCGCGGCGGCTGAACCCCCTGAGTCGGGGGCTCTTGTCGTGCGCGAACTTCTTGAAGCAGTGCTGTGCCAGCAATGCGACATCGGACTTGCGCTCGCGCAGCGGCGGCACGTGCAGCGGCAGCACGTTGAGGCGATAGAACAGGTCCTCGCGGAACTCGCCGGCCGTCACGGCCTTCTCGAGGTCGGCGTTCGTGGCCGCGATCACGCGCACGTCCACGCGGATGTTGCGGGTGGAGCCGATGCGGCTGATGGTCATCTCCTGCAGGAAACGCAGCAGGTTGATCTGCAGGTCGGGCGACACCGTGCCGATCTCGTCGAGGAACACCGTGCCGCCGCTCGCAGCCTCGATCAGGCCGCGCTCGTCGCGCGAGGCCCCGGTGAACGAGCCCTTCGTGTGGCCGAACAGCTCCGACTGGATCAGCGACGGGTGGATGGCCCCGCAGTTCACCGGCACGAACGGGCCGTTGGCCCGGCTCGACTGCTGGTGGATGGCCTGTGCCGCAAGCTCCTTGCCGCTGCCGCTCTCGCCGCGGATCAGCACGGGCGCATCGACCTTCGCGATGCGCCGGATCTGCCACAGCAGGTTCTTGATGGGGGCGCTCTGGCCCACGATGGGGCCGTCGAGGTCGCCGCCCGCGGCCGTGTCGTCGGCCTGGCGCAGCGCCGCGTGTCCGTACGCGTGCCCGAGCGTCTGGCTCAGGTGGGTGGCCGACAGGGGCTGCGTGTGGTGGTCGAAGAAGTGGTCGAGGATGAGCTCGCGGCAGGCCGGCCGTGCGAGCGCATGCAGCTCGAACACGCCGACCCACTCGAGCCCGTTGTGCGTCTGCAGGAAGGTGTGCAGGTCTTCCAGGGCCTCGTCGGAGAACTCGTGCGTGATCAGCAGCCCGACGAGGTAGCGATGCTGGTGCAGCAGCCGGTGCGCCGACTTGAGGTCGGCCGCGATGGCCACGTCCCAGCCCGCGTCCCGGAGGTGGTCGCACACCCGGGCATCGTCGTGCCGGGGCACGACGCACAGGATCTTTCGCTCGCCCATACCACTTGCTCCCCAGAGGCACTGCTGGACCCGACTCCCCGTGCGGGCCTGCGCCTTTCGCCTTCTCTCGACACGAACGGCCGCCCCGGGCCTTGCCATCCGGCCCGCCCGGGTGTGTCCCCGGGGTTGCCGCGCCGCTCGATCGTTCCGCTGGTTGTCCCCGGTGTGTTCTCGGCCCGCGACCGTTTCGTGACGGCGCGGCGGTGACGGGATTCTGCGAGCCCGCACTCGCCTCGCGTCCCCCGCGAACGGGGGTGTGGCCGGAACGCCGAATCCCCCCGAACGCGTGTTCCGCGCGTCATGCGCGGATCGCAGAATTCAAGCACACCGCACCACGGAGGACAAACACATGGATGCCCATTACCTGCCCGCATTCGACCAAGCCATGCAGTTCCTGTTCGAGCGTCATGGCAATTCGATCAGTGAAGACCTCGTTCAGGCCTACTGCGCCTGCGGGTACCTGCGCGATGCCGACGGCGTGCTGACCCTCACCGACCGCGGCCGCGCCGAGCTGCGCCGCCGCCGCCAGACCACGGCCGTCAGCTGAACCCCGGCCGGCGTCGGACAATCCCGACACCACACCGCGCGCACTCCCTACGCGCGCGGCTTGCCAGGCCTCCCAGACTGTTGACCGAGACGTTCAACTCAGGGAGCAGTACATGAGTGATCGCACCAACTGGCACGAGTCCACCATTCCCATCGACGGGCAGCAGATGCTCGTCCGGACGCGCCACCTGCCCGACGGGTGGGACTGGCAGGTCCGCCTGGGAGACGAATGCGTGAGCAACAGCAGCGGCCTCGCCGACACCCAGGAGCGCGCCATCTCGGCCGCGATCCACGAGGCGGCCGCACGCGCGATCTGACCGCGAGGCCTCGCCACCATGAGCCGCCGCCACGAACCCCCGCCGCCCGGCCGTCCCGAGCCGGGTGAACTGCCCGTCGAACCCGACCAGGGCGCGATCCCGCCCCCGGGGTCGGGTGAGGAAGAGGACGAGCAGCAGGAGAAGACGCCCGCGCCCACCTGAGCACGCGGGTCATCCCGGCGAACGCCGGGGCCCATGGGTGCCAGGGTGTGCTTCGAGGGCGGTGGATCCCGGCGTTCGCCGGGATGACCTGGGGTCGGGTCAGCTGAACAGGCGCCGCGCCGCGGGCGATCCGGCGGCGAGGTCCCGCGAGGCCAGCGCCTCGTACAGGCGGCCCAATTCGGCCCCGATAGCCGCGAAGCCCTGCGGGCTGAGCGGGTGGCCGTTGTCGTCGACGACCGCCGCATCCATGCCGAGCGACAGCGCCACCGCACTCGCCTGCCAGGCGGCGAACGGGTCGGAGGCCGCGTCGGTCTGGGGCACGTCGAAGCTCAGCGTCACGTCGCGCACGGCGGCCTGGTTCGGGTCATCGGCGAGCGCGGCCTGCGCGTCGTAGCTCAGCACCAGCACCGGCGGCGCGCCGTCCTCGGCCGCCGGCAGCACCATGCGGCCGGGCACCGCGCCGGCGATGAAGCCGTGGCGGGCGGCGTGCTGCTGGATGTAGCCCACGCTCCACGCGGCCTGGCGCGCGTTCAGGTGCACGGCGAGCTGCGCGTCGTGCTGGCTCGCGAAGCCGTCCAGCTCGCGGGCTCGGCCCACGATGTCCAGCATGTCGGGGAAATCGACCAGCGCGCCCACCAGCTCGGCGAAGCCCTGCACCTTCTGCACGAACTCGGAGAACTCGATCTCGTTGAGCCCGCCGGTGCGGTTGGCCAGCTGCACGCCGGCCTGGAACTCGCGGTAGCGGCGGCCCGGCTGGGGCATTTCCCACTCGCCGTTGTCGACGTTGAGGCCCTCGATCAGGAACGGCTTCGTGCCGGCGCGGCGCGTGGGCGGCAGGTGCGACAGCGCCATGTCGCCGCTCACCGGAGCCTCCACCGTCAGCGAGGCGATGCCGTCGATCAGCGCGTCGATGCGGGCGCTGGACCGGCGCGGCATCAGCAGCTGCGGCTCGGCCCGGTGGTCCTCGCTGTCGCCGAAGCCGGGTTCGGTGCGTTCGGCGGGCACGTCGCCCATCACGGGCTCGCGCGCCTCGGCCGGCGGCTGCACGGGGGCCGACGGCCGCCGGGGCCCCGCCTTGCGGGCCTGCCAGGCGCCGTGCGCCACCACCCCTGCGAGCACCACACCGCCGACACACGCCAGCGCAATCGTCAAGTTGTCCATCGAACTTCGATCCTCAGGCCGCCTGGACCATGCCCACGGCCGCTTCCATGTCGACCGCGACGATGCGCGAGACACCCTGCTCCTGCATGGTGACGCCGATGAGCTGCTCGGCCATCTCCATCGCGATCTTGTTGTGGCTGATGAACAGGAACTGCGTGCCGGAGGACATGGTCTTCACGAGCTTCGCGTAGCGTTCGGTGTTCGCGTCGTCGAGCGGCGCGTCCACCTCGTCCAGCAGGCAGAACGGCGCCGGGTTGAGCTGGAAGATGGCGAACACGAGCGCGATGGCCGTGAGCGCCTTCTCGCCGCCCGACAGCAGGTGGATGGTGCTGTTCTTCTTGCCCGGGGGCTGCGCCATCACCTGCACGCCGGCGTCGAGGATCTCGTCGCCCGTCATGATGAGCTTCGCGTTGCCCCCGCCGAACAGGCTCGGGAACATGCGGCCGAACCCTTCGTTGACCTGGTTGAACGTGGCCATCAGCAGGTCGCGCGTCTCCAGGTCGATCTTGTGGATCGCGTTCTCGAGCGTGTTGATGGCCTCGGTCAGGTCGGCGTTCTGCGCATCGAGGAAGGTCTTGCGTTCGCGCGACGACGTGAGTTCGTCGAGCGCCGCGAGGTTCACCGCGCCCAGTGCATTGATCTCGCGGCCGATGCGGTCGATCTCGCCCTGCAGGCCGTAGAGCTTCACGCCGTTCTCGGAGATGTTCTGCTCGAGCGCGGCGAGGTCCACGGCGGCCGCGGTGAGCTGCTCCATGTACTGGGCGCCGCCCAGCTGCGCGGCCTGCTCTTCGAGCTGCAGCTTCGTGATGCGGTCCCGCAGCGGCTGCAGGCTCTGCTCGTGCGACAGGCGCTGCTCGTCGAGCTTGCGCAGTCGCAGCGTCAGGTCGTCATATTCGCTGCGCTTGGCGCCGAGGGCCGACTCGCGATCCAGGCGCACGGCCAGCGCGGCCTCCAGGCCCACCTGGGCCGAGGCGTCGGTCAGGCGGCCCAGCTCCTCGCGCAGCTGCGCCTCGGTCTGGGCGTTGCCCTGCACCTGCTGGGCGGACGTCTCGAGGCTGCGCTGCAGCTCGCCGCGGCGGGCGGCCAGCGCCCGCGAGGCGAACTGTGCTTCCTGGGCCTGGCGTTCGAGCGAACGCAGCTGCTCGCGGGCATCGGCCAGGCGGCGCTCGGCGGCGATCACGCCCTCCTCCAGCTCGGCGTGGCGCTCCTGCGTCGTGGCGAGCTGCATGTCGAGTTCCTCGAACCGCGCCTCGCCCGTGGCGCGGCGCTCGTGCAGTTCCTCGAGCTGCGCGTCGATCTCGCCCAGTTCCTCGTCGAGCTGGCCCCGGCGCGCGCTGGTCTGTTCGGCCTGCTGCGACAGCCGCAGCAGTTCCACCTGCATCTGGTGCGCCTTCGTCTGCGTCTCGCCGGCCTCGCGGCGTGCGGTGACGAGGCGCTGGGACGCATCGGTGTACGCGGCCTCGGCCCGCACCAGGCTGCCGCGGCTCTCCTCGGCGATCAGGGTCTGCGCCCGGAGTTCGCGCTCGAGGTTCTCGATCTCCTGCGCACGGGCGAGCATGCCGGCCTGTTCGGAGTCGGGCGCGTAGAACGCGACCGAGAACTGGCCCACGGCATGGCCCTCGCGGGTCATGATCATCTCGCCGTGCGTGAGCTTGTCGCGCGCGGCCATGGCCTCGTCGATGCTGCCGGCGGTGTAGACGCCTTCGAGCCAGTCGTTGAGCAGCGCCTTCAGGCCCGCGTCGCCCAGGCGCAGCAGGTCCGACAGGCGGGGCAGCGTCTGGTGCGTGTTCGCGATGGCACCCTGCGGCGGGCTGTAGAAGGCGAGCTTCGCCGGCGGCGCGTCGAGCGCGAAGGCGCGCACCGTCTCCAGGCGGCCCACCTCCAGCGCGCTGAGCTTCTCGCGCAGGGCCGATTCCAGCGCGGTCTCCCAGCCGGTCTCGATGTGCACCTTCTTCCACAGGCCCTGCATGTCCTCGAGGCCGTGTTTCGCGAGCCAGGGCTTGAGCTTGCCCTCGGTCTGCACCTTCTCCTGCAGCGCGCGCAGCGCGTCGAGGCGGGCGCTGAGGTCCGACTGCTTCGCGGTGTCGGCGTTGACCTGCTCCTGCTTCGCCCGGCGGTCGTCGTCGAGCGCGGGCACATGCTCGGTGAGTTCGTGCAGGCGTTCGTCGGCGACGGCGCGGGCTTCCTCGGCGACGGCGAACTGCGCCTTGAGGTCGCCCAGGCGGTCGAGGTCGGGTACGGCGAGCTGGCGGCGTTCGGTGTCGAGCTTCTCGCGGCGCTGCTGGAACTGCCGGTTCTGGTCCTCGATGTTGCGGCTCTCGGCCGCGAGCACCTGGATCTGCTGCTGCACGCCGGACACCGCCGTGCGCTGCTCGTTGCTGCGGTTCTGCGCGGTGCGCACCGCGTCTTCCACGGCGGGCAGGTTGCCGGCCTGTTCCTCGGCCTGCGCGGCGAGCACTTCGCTCTGTTCGTCGGCGGCGGCGATCTGGCCGGCGATGGTCTCGAGTTCTTCCTCGGCCTGGGCCTGGCGTTCCGCCCAGGTCTCGTTCTGCACCTTCAGCTCGACGAGGCGCTGCTCCACGCGCTGCCGTCCCTCGACGACGTAGCGGATGCGCTCCTCCAGCCGGCTCACCTCGAGCGCCGCCTCGGCGAGCGCGCCCTGGGCGCTGTGCAGTTCGTCGCTGGCCGCGTAGTGGGCCTGGCGCACGGTCTCGAGTTCGGCCTCGCCATGGCGCAGCTCGGCGGTGCGGGCTTCCAGCGCGTTGGTGGCTTCCAGCACCTCCTTGCGCACCCGATCCTGCTCGCTCGCGGCGTCGCGGTGCTTCAGGAACCACAGCTGGTGCAGCTTCAGCGTGCCGGCGTCCTGCAGGCCGCGGTACTTCGCGGCCACCTCGGCCTGCTTCTCGAGCTTCTCGAGGTTGCTGGTGAGTTCGCGGAGGATGTCCTCGACGCGGGTGAGGTTCTCGCGGGTGTCCTTCAGCCGGTTCTCGGTCTCGCGCCGGCGTTCCTTGTACTTGGACACGCCCGCGGCCTCCTCGAGGAACAGGCGCAGCTCCTCGGGCTTGCTCTCGATGATGCGGCTGATGGTGCCCTGGCCGATGATGGCGTAGGCGCGCGGCCCGAGGCCCGTGCCGAGGAACACGTCCTGCACGTCGCGGCGGCGCACGGGCTGGTTGTTGATGAAGTAGCTGCTGGTGCCGTCGCGCGTGAGCACGCGGCGCACGGCGATCTCGGTGAACTGGTTCCACTGGCCGCCGGCGCGGGCGTCCTCGTTGCTGAACACCAGTTCGACGCTGGCGCGGCTCGCGCCCTTGCGGTTGCCCGAGCCGCTGAAGATCACGTCCTGCATGGACTCGCCGCGCAGCTCGCTCGCCTTCGACTCGCCGAGCACCCAGCGCACCGCGTCCATGATGTTGGACTTGCCGCAGCCGTTCGGCCCCACCACCCCCACCAGCTGGCCCGGCAACTGGAAATGCGTGGGCTCGGCAAACGACTTGAAGCCCGAGAGCTTGATGGAGTTCAGACGCATGGGAGGTGAGAGCCCTTGGACAAGGGCGGCCAGGACCGCCTAAGTACTTGATTTGACTGCAAAAACTATCCGACGGCGGAGCGTCCGGCGAGGCGGGATGATACCATCGCCCCCCTCGCGGAAATCCCGCAAAACCCCATCCCGACCGATCGATCCGCCATGGCCAAGATGTCCTCCAAAGTCGCCCCGCCCAAGAACAAGTCCGCCGCGGCGGTGGGCCACCGCGAGAAGCCGGCCACGCCCCCCAGCGCGCCCAGCAAGCAGCTCGACGTGTTCGCGAACCCCACCCCGAAGCGCGACTACGCGATCCAGTTCCAGGTGCCCGAGTTCACCTGCCACTGCCCGCTGACCGGCCAGCCCGACTTCGCCCACTTCACGATCGACATGATCGCGGACAAGCTGTGCGTCGAGCTCAAGAGCCTGAAGATGTACATGTGGAGCTACCGCCACGAGGGCGCCTTCCACGAGAAGGTGACGAACGACATCCTCGACGACATCGTGCGCGCCACTGACCCGCGTTTCATCCGCATCACCGCGAAGTGGTACGTGCGCGGCGGCATCTACACGAACGTCGTGGCCGAGCACCGCAAGAAGGGCTGGAAGCCGCAGCCCGTGGTCGTGATGCCCGCCCACACCGTCGCCACCGGCCTGGCCTGACCCGGGCAAAGCCCTGCGGGCACGCCGTAATTGCGGCGGCCGATTGCGGACGGCCCGTCATTGCATGACCATGGCGGCTCCTCACCCGCAGAAGGACACGTCCATGGCCACCCCCCGCAACGTCGCCGTCATCGTCGGCAGCCTCCGCAAGGCCTCGCTGAACCGCAAGCTCGCCCTGGCCATCGCGGCCCTGGCCCCGCCCACGCTGAAGCTGTCCATCGTGGAGATCGGCGACCTGCCGCTCTTCAACGAGGAGTGGGAGGCCAACCCGCCGAAGCCCGCCGCCGACTTCAAGGCCGCCATCCAGGCCGCCGACGCGGTGCTGTTCGTCACCCCCGAGTACAACCGCTCGGTGCCGGGCGCGCTGAAGAACGCGATCGACGTGGCCTCGCGCCCCTACGGCAAGAGCGCCTGGAGCGGCAAGCCGGGCGCCGTGATCAGCGCCTCGCCCGGGGCCATCGGCGGCTACGGGGCCAACCACCACTTGCGCCAGTCCTGCGTGTTCCTGAACATCCCGCTGCTGCCGCACGAGGCCTACATCGGGCAGGCCCACACTTTGTTCGACGACGCCGGAAACCTCAAGAACGATGGCACCAAGGATTTCCTCAATCAGTTCCTCGCCCGCTTCGGCCCCTGGATCGAAAGCAACCTCCCCAAGTGACGCCGGCGAGCCGGCGCCGCGCCGGTGGCCGGCGTACCAGAAGTACGACGTCGACGTGCGCGAAAGCGCCATCGACGGCCAGGGTGTGTTCGCGGCCGAGCCCATCCCGCGCTGGACCAAGATCGGGGAGATCCGCGGGCAATCGATCAGCGTGATCGAGGCCCGCATCCGCGCCACCCGCCACGAGCGGGTGATGATCGTGGAGATCTCGCCCGACAAGGCCATCGACTTCCACAAGTCGACCGACCCGATGCGCTACACGAACCACTCGTGCGACGCCAACGCCCGCCTGGCCGTGCAGAACGGGCGGGTCGAGTTCTACTCCCTCCGCGCCATCTCGCCGGGCGAGGAGATCACCGTGAGCTACGGCGAGACCCACCACGAGGGCCGCCTGGCCTGCCGGTGCGGCGCCCCGGGGTGCTCCGGGAAGCTCTGACGACACGTCCTGTCACGCGGAGGTCCATCCGCGTCACGACACCGTCACCGCGCGGGCCTAGGGTCCTCGTTTTCAACGAGGAGAACGTTCCATGCGCCTTTCCTTCCTTGGCCTGGCCCTCGCCTGCGCCGTCGCCTTCACCGCCCCCGCCTCGGCCCACGACCGCGGCAGCCGCTTCGACAGCCCGCTCGTGATCGGCCACCGCGGTGCGAGCGGCTACCTGCCCGAGCACACGCTCGAGAGCTACGCCCTGGCCATCGAGCTGGGCGCCGACTTCATCGAGCCCGACGTCGTCGCCACGAAGGACGGCCACCTGATCACGCGCCACGAGCCGAACATCACGAACACCACCGACGTGGCGAACCACCCCGAGTTCGCCTCGCGCCGCCGCACCGCGGTGGTCGATGGCGCCACGGAGGAAGGCTTCTTCGCTTCCGACTTCACGCTCGCCGAGATCCGCACGCTGCGCGCGAAACAGCCGTTCGCGGACCGCCCGCAGCAGTTCAACGGCAAGCTGGGCATCGCCACGCTGGAAGAAGTGATCGAGCTCGCCAAGCGCAAGGGCCGCGAAGCCGGCCGCACCGTGGGCGTCTACATCGAGACGAAGCACCCCACGTACCACCAGAAGCTCAACCTGGCGCTCGAGCAGCGCATCCTCAACGTGCTGACCCGCGCGGGCTGGAACTACCGTGAAGCCCCGGTGTTCATCCAGTCGTTCGAACAGGCGAACCTGAAGCAGCTCAACAAGATGACCCGCGTCAAGCTGATCCAGCTGATCGACGCGAACGACGTGAAGCCGGACGGCTCGCTCGACTTCACCGCCCCGTACGACCGCCCGTACGACTGGACCGCCTCGGGCAACCCCGCCCTGCTCGCCCGCACGTTCGCGTACCTCACCACCGACGCCGGCCTGCGCGAGGTCAAGACCTACGCCGACGGCATCGGCCCGTGGAAGCGCTACATCGTCAGCACCGTCACCGACCCGAACGGCACCGGCCCGGGCGAAGCCAAGCTGAAGCTGCTGCCCCCGACCGACCTGATCGCCCGCGCCCACAAGGCCGGCCTGCTGGTGCACGCCTACACCTTCCGCAACGAGCAGAGCCGCCTGCCGAGCGACTACGCCGGCAACCCGGTCAACGAGTACCTGCAGTACTTCGAACTGGGCATCGACGGGCTGTTCTCGGACTTCGCGGACACGGCCGTGGCGGCACGGGTGCTCTACAAGCTGAAGAATGAACCGAAGTTCGGGGAGTGCTTCACCGGGGAAGCCAAGCCCTGGCAATGTGACTGACAGGCTGTCACCCCGGCGGAAGCCGGGGTCCACCGGTCCCGGAGCGTGCTTCGGCGGCGGTGGATCCCGGCGTTCGCCGGGATGACCAGCGTTGGGGGAGAAGCATCTTGAAACGCCTCCCCCGCCCCCGGAGTACCGGATAATCCCCCGGATGAACCCGCTGCTCTCCCGCCTGCACCCGTATCCGTTCGAACGCCTGCGCGTCCTCACGAAGGACATCACGCCGAACCCGGCGTACAAGCCCATCAGCCTCGGCATCGGCGAGCCCAAGCACGCCACGCCCCAGCTGATCAAGGATGCGCTGGTGGAAGGCCTGTCCGGCCTCGCCGTGTACCCAGCCACCGCGGGCGACCTGGCCCTGCGGGAAGCCATGGTGAACTGGATGCAGCGCCGGTACGGCATCAAGGTGGACGCAGCCACCGAGGTGCTGCCGGTCAACGGCTCCCGCGAGGCCCTGTTCGCGCTGGCGCAGACCGTCATCGACCCGACGAAGTCCAACGCCACGGTCGTCTGCCCCAACCCGTTCTACCAGATCTACGAAGGCGCGGCCCTGCTGGCCGGTGCCCGCACCCACTACGTCAACAGCGACCCGGCACGCAACTTCGCGTCCGACTGGGCCGGCGTGCCCGAGGAGGTCTGGGCCGGCACCCAGCTGCTGTACGTCTGCTCGCCCGGCAACCCCACCGGCGCGGTGATGCCGCTCGAGGAGTGGAAGATGCTGTTCGAGCTGAGCGACCGCTTCGGCTTCGTGATCGCGTCCGACGAGTGCTACTCCGAGATCTACTTCCGCGAGGAAGCCCCGCTCGGTTCGCTGGAAGCCGCCGCCAAGCTCGGCCGCACCGGCTACCGCAACCTGATCGCGTTCACGAGCCTGTCCAAGCGCTCGAACGTGCCGGGCCTGCGCTCGGGCTTCGTGGCCGGCGACGCCACGCTGATCAAGCAGTTCCTGCTGTACCGCACGTACCACGGCAGCGCCATGGGCCCCATGGTGCAGCACGCGAGCATCACCGCCTGGAACGACGAGGCCCACGTCGTCGAGAACCGCGAGAAGTACCGACGCAAGTTCGCCCAGGTCACCCCGGTGCTGTCCGAGGTGCTCGACGTGGCGCTGCCCGACGCCGGCTTCTACCTCTGGGCCGGCGTGCCGGGCGACGACGTCGCCTTCGCCCAGGGCCTGCTGGCTCAATACAATGTCGCCGTGTTGCCGGGCAGCCTGCTCGCCCGAGAAGCCCACGGCATCAACCCCGGTGCCGGGCGCGTCCGCCTGGCCCTCGTCGCCGAAGTCGACGAATGCCTGGAAGCCGCCCAGCGGCTCGCCGCCTTCGCCCGTTCCCTCGCCCTCTGATCACCGCATCACCATGACCAACCAGCTCCAATCCACCATCGAACTCGCCTGGGAAGCCCGCGCGTCCATCACCGCCGACAACAGCCCCGAGGTCCGCGCCGCCGTCGACACGGTGCTCGCCGACCTGAACAACGGCAAGCTGCGCGTCGCCGAGCGCCAGGGCGTGGGCCAGTGGACCGTCAACCAGTGGGTCAAGAAGGCCGTGCTGCTGTCGTTCCGCCTGAACGACAACAAGCTGATCGAATCCGGCGGCCTGAACTTCTTCGACAAGGTCAAGCCGAAGTTCTCGGACATGGACGAGGCCGAGATCCGCGCCACCGGCGTGCGCGTGGTGCCGCCGGCCGTGGCCCGCCACGGTGCGTACCTCGCGAAGAACGTCATCATGATGCCGTCCTACGTGAACATCGGCGCCTACGTCGACGAAGGCACGATGGTCGACACGTGGGCCACCGTCGGCTCGTGCGCCCAGATCGGCAAGAACGTGCACCTCTCGGGCGGCGTCGGCATCGGCGGCGTGCTGGAGCCGCTGCAGGCCAACCCGACCATCATCGAGGACAACTGCTTCATCGGCGCCCGTTCCGAGATCGTCGAAGGCGTGATCGTCGAGGAGAACTCGGTGATCTCGATGGGCGTGTTCATCGGCCAGAGCACCAAGATCTACGACCGTGCCACCGGCGAAGTCACCTACGGCCGCGTGCCGGCGGGTTCGGTCGTCGTGGCCGGCAGCCTGCCGAGCGCCGACGGCAAGTACAGTCTGTACTGCGCGGTGATCGTCAAGCGCGTCGACGCGCAGACCCGCTCGAAGACCAGCATCAACGACCTGCTCCGCGCCTGACGCGCGGCACGGCGCCGCCCGGGGAGCGGCGCCGCGGTTTCCCCACCCGCCGGGCCCGCGCCCGGCGGTTCCGACCAGCCCGAGAAGATCTGAAACGAGGACAGCGATGGCAGCGACGAATGGCGGCAACATGGAGCGGGTGCTCCGCCTGATGGCGGAGAAACACGCCTCCGACGTGTACCTCTCGGCCAACACGCCGATCCTGATCAAGATCAACGGGCAGATCCTCCAGCTGAGCGACCAGCCGCTGAGCCCCGCGCAACCGCGCCAGCTGCTCGCCGAGCTGCTCACCCCCACGCAGCTGGAAGACCTCGAGGACACCGGCGAACTCAACATCGGCATCGGCCTGTCCGGCGTCGGCACGTTCCGCCTGAGCGCGTTCCGCCAGCGCGGCTCCATCGCCGCCGTGTTCCGGCACATCCCGCACGACATCCCGGCGCTCGGCAGCCTGAACCTGCCGCCCATCCTGAACACCCTCGTGCTCGAGAAGCGCGGCCTGATCCTGCTCGTGGGCGCCACCGGCACCGGCAAGAGCACCACGCTCGCCGCGATGCTCGAGCAGCGCAACCAGCAGATGGCCGGCCACATCCTCACCATCGAGGACCCGATGGAGTTCGTGTTCACGAACAAGCGCTCGATGGTCAACCAGCGCGAGGTGGGCCGCGACACGCAATCCCTGCAGGTCGCGCTGAAGAACGCGCTGCGCCAGGCCCCGGACTGCATCTACATCGGCGAAATCCGCGACCGCGAGACCATGACCGCGGCCATCTCGTACTCGCTGTCGGGCCACCTCGTGCTGTCCACCCTCCACGCGAACAACAGCTACCACGCGCTCGGCCGGATCCTGTCGTTCTATTCGCCCGAGTCGCGCCCCGCGCTGCTGGCCGACCTGGCCTCGGGCCTGAAGGCCATCGTGTCGCAGCGCCTCGTGCGCGCGTCCGCCGGTGGCCGCATGCCGGCCGTCGAGGTGCTGCTGAACACCAAGCTCGTCGCCGAGTTCATCGAGAAGGGCGACTTCGGCGGCGTCAAGGAGTCGATGGAGAAGTCCCTCGCCGAAGGTTCGCAGACCTTCGAGGCCGAACTCGCCCGCCTGATCGGCGAAGGCTTCATCACGCGCGACGAAGGCCTCGCGTACGCCGACTCGCCCACCAACCTGATGTGGCGCCTCGCGAACGACATGGAGCCGGTCTCGCGCCAGGCCCCGAAGAAGGAAGAGCCCGACGCCGACCAGCCCACGTTCACCGAGATCACGCTCGACGTGCCGGCCGACGAAGGCCGCGCGAGCGGCTTCGCCACGCGTTTCTGATTCCCTTTTCCTCTCTCCGCAGTCCCTCCCGATGTCCGCCACGCTGGAACTCACCGAAGCCCTGCTCGCCCGCGCCTCCGTCACACCCGACGACGCCGGCTGCCAGGCCCTGATCGCCGACCGCCTGCGTCCGCTCGGGTTCACGTGCGAGACGGTCGAGAGCGGTCCCGACACCTTCCGCGTGACGAACCTGTGGGCCGTGCGCCGCGGCGCCCCCGGCAAGAAGCTGCTGATGTTCGCGGGCCACACCGACGTGGTGCCCACCGGGCCGCTCGCGCAGTGGTCCAGCGACCCGTTCGTGCCCACGCACCGCGGCGGCAAGCTGTACGCCCGCGGCGCGGCCGACATGAAGACGTCCATCGCCGCGATGGTGGTGGCCATCGAGGAGTTCGTCGCGGCCCGTGGCGACACCTGCGGCGGCATCGCGCTGCTGATCACCAGCGACGAGGAAGGGCCCGCCACCGACGGCACCGTCAAGCTGGTCGACCTGCTGCGCGAGCGCGGTGAACGCATCGACTACTGCATCGTGGGGGAACCCACGTCGGTCAACACGCTCGGCGACGTCATCAAGAACGGCCGGCGCGGCTCGCTGTCGGGCAAGCTGACGGTCAAGGGCATCCAGGGCCACATCGCCTACCCGCAGCTCGCGAAGAACCCGATCCACCTCGCCGCGCCCGCGCTCGCCGAACTGGCCGCGTTCGACTGGGACGCCGGCAACACCTACTTCCCGGCCACCAGCTGGCAGTGCTCGAACATCCATGGCGGCACCGGCGCCACCAACGTGATCCCGGGCGAGCTGGTCGTCGACTTCAACTTCCGCTTCTCCACCGAGTCCACGCCCGAGTCGCTGAAGCGCCGCGTGGTCGAGGTGCTGGACCGCCACGGCCTCGAACACCACATCGCGTGGACCCTGGGCGGCGAACCGTTCCTCACGCCCGTGGGCGACCTGAGCGACGCGATGACCGAGGCCATCCGCGCCGAGACGGGCTACACCCCCGAGCTGTCCACCACCGGGGGGACGTCGGACGGGCGTTTCATCGCGAAAATCTGCCCCCAGGTGGTCGAGTTCGGCCCCATCAACGAAACCATCCACAAGATCGACGAACACGTCGACGTCGCAAGCATCGATCCGCTGAAGAACATCTACCGGCGGACCCTGGAGAACCTGCTGTCATGACCCTGATCGACTTCATCACCGCGCAAAGCGCCCGCCTGAAAGAGGCGGGCGTTTCGTTTGGGCACGGCACCACCAACGCCTTCGACGAGGCCGCCTGGCTCGTCACGTGGGCGCTGGGCATGCCGCTCGACGCCCTGGAAACCCAGGCCCAGCGCAACATCACGCCCGAGGAGTTCACGAAGGCCGACGACATCATCGCCCGCCGCATCGACTCGCGCCTGCCCGCCGCCTACATGACCAAGCAGGCCTGGCTGCAGAACGTGCCGTTCTACGTGGACCAGCGCACCATCATCCCGCGCAGCTTCATCGCCGAACTGCTGGCCGACGGCGAAGGCGACGGCACGCTCGACGCGTGGCTGTCCGACAAGACCCACGCCGTGCTCGACCTGTGCACCGGCAACGGCAGCCTCGCCGTGATCGCCGCGATGGCCTACCCCGAGATCACGGTGGACGCCACCGACATCTCCGACGAGGCGCTGGCCGTGGCCCGCATCAACGTCGACCAGCACAAGCTCGGCAAGCGCATCACCCTCTTCAAGGGCGACCTGTTCGAGAAGGTGCGCGGCCCGTACGACCTGATCGTGTGCAACCCGCCGTACGTCAACGCCGACAGCATGGCCCACCTGCCCGACGAGTACCGCAAGGAGCCGGCCCTCGCGCTGGCCGGCGGCGACGACGGCATGGACCTCGTGCGCCGCATCCTGAAGGACGCGCCCGCCTACATGACCCGCGACGCCGTGCTCGTGCTCGAGATCGGCAACGAACGCGAGCACTTCGAGGCCGCGTTCCCGCGCCTCGAGGTGGCGTGGCTGGAAGCCAGCGCGGGCGCCGACCAGGTGCTGCTGGTCACGCGAGAGAGCCTGCTGCGGGCCGCCAGGAAGTAGGTCACTTCCCCTTCGCCGGCCCGGGTGCCGGCATGCCGCGGTACTTCCGCACCGACGCGGCGGTGGACGCGCCGTAGCGCGCGGTGCCCGCCTCGCCCGCGTCGCGCGTCGCCTGGTCGATGGCGGCGAGGGCCTCCTGCAGGGGCCCGACGAAGTCGCTGGTGCCATCCGAGGACGGGACGGCCTCGCCCTCGAGCGCGCCAGGCACGTCCTGGCTGAACGATGTCGATTGCCGTGAGCCCATGGCGCGTCTCCCTCCGGTGGCGTGCCGCATGAGGCGGCCGGTCAGGCCAGTCTAGGCAGACCGCCCCGGTGCGCCCATCCTCAAGCTTGGCGATGGACCGGGGAATCCCCTCCCCCCCTTCCGCGGGACATGCCGCGCGCGACCCCGGTGATACATTTTCGCGGGACAAGGGGAGAGACAACAATGAACGAACTTCACGCGGCCAAGCCGCGCGCCGAGTCGTCGCCCGTGCGCTTCACCGCCTCGGGCAGCGAGTATTTCCGCATCTGGATCGCCAACCTGCTGCTGACGCTGCTGACCCTCGGGCTGTACCACCCGTGGGCGAGGGTTCGCAAGCTGCGCTACTTCTACGGCAACACCTGGGTCGGCGACCACGCCTTCGACTTCCACGGCGACCCCTGGCGCATGCTGCGCGGCATGCTGCTGGTCGGCCTGATGTTCGTCCTCTACAGCGTCGCCGGCAGGTTCTCGCCCACGGCCGGCCTCGTGGCGCTGCTGATCGTGTCCGCCGTGTCGCCCGCGCTGTTCCTCGCGTCGCTGCGCTTCCGCATGGCCAACACGAGCTGGCGCGGCCTGCGCTTCCATTTCCGCGGCAGCATGGCCGGCGCCTACCGGGCCCTGCTGCCCGCGATCGTGCCCGCGGTGCTGGTGCTCGGCTTCACGCTGATGATCCCCGAGGTGGCAGGCGACGCCAACGCACTGGCAGCCGCCCAGGTGGAGGCAACCCAGGCGCCGGCGCAGGCCGAGGAAGCCCCGGGCGACGAGGCGTCCGGCGATGCCACGGAGCCGGAAGACCGCGAGACCGCCGGCGGCCCCGTGGCCGCCCGCAAGCCCGTGCCGGCCCCGCCCGAATGGGCCGTGGCCTCCATGGGCATCGCCGTGCTCGCCACCCTCGCGCTGATGCCGTGGGTCCTCTGGGGCATCAAGCGCTACCAGCACGGCCACTACGCCCTCGGCGAAGTGCAGACCCGCCTGAAGAGCTCCCCCGTCCAGTTCTACCTGCTGTTCCTGAAGTCCGCCGGCGTGTCCATCCTGGCCACGGTGGTGCTCGCCATCGTGGTGGTCGCGCTCGCCGCCATCCTGGGCGTCGCCACCCTCTTCAGCGGCGGCCGTGGCCTGGGCGCCGGGTCGGTGGTCACGATCATCACCTTCGTGGTGGTGGGCTCGGCCGGCTACCTCGCCCTGATCCTCGTCAGCAACACCTACCTCGCCTCGCGCCTGCAGAACCTCGTCTGGAACGACACGCGCAGCCCCGAGCTGCAGTTCCGCAGCGAGCTGAAGCTGCTGCCCCTGATGGGCCTCACGCTGAAGAACTGGCTGCTGATCGTGCTCACGCTGGGCTTCTACTGGCCCTTCGCGGCCGTGGCCTCGGCGCGGCTGAAGCTGGAGTCGGTCACCGTGCACACGCGCGGTCCGCTCGACGACCTGACGGCCCGTGCGCGCCGGACCGGTGCCGCCGATGCGTCGGGTGACGCCGCCGGCGACCTGTTCGGGTTCGACGTGGGCCTCTGACCCGCACGGCGAATGACGGTGTCCCCCGACCGGCTGGCAGCCCGCTACTTCGACGGCACGTCCGCGCGCGGGCGCGAGGCCGAAGTCTGGGTCGACGGCGACCGGCTCCGCATCGATGCGGGCGAGGACACCCCCGACGCCATCCCGATGCGCCACGTGCAGTGGCCCGAGCGCCAGCGACACGGCGCGCGCCAGGCCCACCTGCGCGACGGCGGTGCGCTGCACTTCGGCGACCCGCTCGCGTTCGACCACTGGGCCCGGCGCAACGGCCTGGGCGAGTCGTGGGTGGTCAAGGCCCAGCAGAGCTGGCGCTGGACCGCCTGGGCCACGCTCGCGCTGCTCGTGCTGTGCGGCGCGGTGTACGCCTGGGGCCTGCCGCTGGGCACCCGCGCCGTGCTGGCCTTCGTGCCGCACACCTTCGACAAGGAACTGGGTGAACTCGTGATGCGGTCGGTGCAGTCCGAAGGCTGGCTGCAGCCCACCGAGCTGCCCCCCGACCAGCAGCAGCGCCTGCGTGCCGCGTGGGCGAAGGCTGCCCGGAAGGCGGGCCCGTCCGTCGCGCCCATCGAGCTGCACTTCCACAAGAGCCGGCTCGGCCCCAACGCCTTCGCGCTGCCCGGGGGCCACGTGGTGATGACCGACGAGATGGTGGAACTCGTCGGCGGCCACGAGGACATGGTGGTGGGCGTGCTCGCGCACGAGGCCGCCCACGTGCAGCACCGCCACGGCATGCGCACGCTGGTGCAGGCCACGCTGCTCGGCACCGCCACCAGCATCGCCTTCGGCGACTTCAGCAGCCTGTTCGCCGCGGCGCCCGCGCTGCTGGGCCAGCTCGGCTACTCCCGTGACCACGAGCGCGAGGCCGACGGCGAGGCCATCGCGCTGCTGCAGGCCAACGGCATCCCGCCGTCGGTGATGGCCACGATGTTCGAGCGGCTGCGCGACCACCAGCGCGAGGCGGGTCTGCCCTCGCTGCCGATCGCGCTGGGCAGCCACCCGCCGGACGAGGAGCGCATCGCGCGGTTCCGGGACGCTCCCGCGCGCTGACACCTCTCAGCCCTTGCGCATCCGGCCGGCGTCGATCACGGCCTTCGCGAACGCTTCGGGCGCCTCCTGCGGCAGGTTGTGCCCGATGCCGCCGCCGAGGTTGCGGTGCTCGTACGGGCCCGCGAACTTCGCGGCATAGGCCGCGGGCGGCAGGTGGGGCGCCCTGTTGGCGTCGCCCTCCAGCGTGATCGCCGGCACGCGGATCGGCGGGGTCGTGCCCAGCCTGGCCTCCAGCGCGTCGTAGCGGGACTCGCCGTCGGCGAGGCTCAGGCGCCAGCGGTAGTTGTGCACCACGATCGCCACGTGGTCCGGGTTCTCGAACGCCGCGGCCGAGCGCTGGAAGGTGGCCTCGTCGAAGTGCCACTGCGGCGAGGCCTGCTGCCAGATCAGCCGCGAGAAGTCGACGCGGTACTTGTCGTAGCCGAGGCGGCCGCGTTCGGTGCTCAGGTAGAACTGGTACCACCACGACAGCTCGCCCTGCGGGGTCAGCGGCTGGCGGCCGGCGTCGCGGTTGCCCAGCAGGTAGCCGCTGACGGACACGAGCGCCTCCACCCGCTCCGGCCACAGCACGGCCACGGCGCAGGCCGTGCGCGCCCCCCAGTCGCAGCCGGCCACGATGGCGCGGCGGATGCCCAGCGCATCCATCAGCGAGACGATGTCCTGCGCCACCGCGGCCGGCTGGCCCGTGCGCACCGTGTCGTTCGAGAGGAAGCGCGTGCTGCCGTAGCCGCGCAGGAACGGCACGATCACGCGGTAGCCCGCGCGGGCCAGGATCGGGGCCACGTCGACGTACGTGTGGATGTCGTACGGCCAGCCGTGCAGCAGCACCACCGGCGGGCCGTCGGCCGGGCCGGCCTCGGCGTAGCCCACGTTCAGCACGCCCGCATCGACCTGCTTGATCGTGCCGAAGCCGGAGGTGGGGGTGGCACCGGCCGCCCGCGCGGTGGTGGGCGACAGCAGGTTCAGCGCGGAGACGGGGGCCGCGGCGAACGTGGCGGCGGCGGCGAGGAAACCGCGGCGGCGGGGTTGGAGATCCTGGGTCATGACGGTGCCTTTTCTTCGGGGTGGTGGAGGCCGCCGACTGCGTCCTCCGATGCCATCCAGTAGAAAAGAGCGACGTATCCCCGGTGTGTTCGGAAAGGCCCGTTTTGAATGCCCGTGTGCCCGGACCGCGTCCGGATACACGAGCGTACAAATTCAGTCGCCGCCCGGCGCCACGAGCGTCGAGAACACGTAGCCCTCGCTGCGCACCGTCTTGATGAACTTCGGCTCCCGCGCGTCGTCGCGCAGGCGCTGGCGCAGCCGGCTCACCAGCAGGTCGATGGACCGCTCGAACAGCTCGGCCTCGCGGCCTTGCGTGAGGCTCAGCAGCTGGTCGCGGTTGAGCACCTTCTGCGGGTGGTCGAGGAACACGCGCAGCAGCCGGTATTCCGCGCCGCTCAGCGGCACCACGACGCCCTCGGTGTCCACGAGGTGCCGGGCGACGGTGTCGAGCTGCCACTCGCCGAAGACCAGGCGCGAGGCCTCCTCGGCCACGCGCATGTTGGGCGGGAGCATGCGCGTGCGGCGCAGCACCGAGCGGATGCGGGCCAGCAGCTCGCGCGGGGCGAAGGGTTTGGCGAGGTAGTCGTCGGCGCCCATCTCGAGGCCGAGGATGCGGTCGGGCTCCTCGCTGCGGGCCGTCAGCATCACGATGGGGATGGCCTTGTGCTTGCCCGCGCGCAGGTCGCGGCACAGCGACAGGCCGTCCTCGCCCGGCATCATCAGGTCGAGGATGATCAGGTCGAACGGCCCGGACTCCTCCAGCGCCACGCGCATGTGGCGCCCGGTGGGCGCCGTGGCCACGCGCATGCCGTTCTTCACCAGGTACGTGCTCAGCAGCTCGCGGATCTCGCGGTCGTCGTCGACGATCAGGATGTGGTCGCCCATCTCGGAAAACATCGTGTACTCCTCGTTCGGAGACGGAGGTTAGCCGAAGGTGAACGCGTACGCGCGCACCCCGGGGTCGAGGAACTCGATCTCGAACAGCCGGTCGGTGGTGGACGAGCGCTGGCGCACGAGCTGGTACAGGCGCTGCGCGTCCACCTGGCCGAAGCCCTCGGCGTCGGTGTCGCTGCCGTGGTCGTCCTTCGGTGCCATGCCGTCCACGCGCACGCGGAAGCGCACCGGGCGGCCGTCCTGGGTGGGGCCGAGCACGAGGTGCAGGTCGCGCGCGCGGAAGCGGTAGGCGATGCGACCGCCCTTCTCGTCCGCCTGGGCGTATTCGCCGGCCACGTTCCACATGCCGCCGAGGGTCCACTGGTTCGTGCGCAGCGACGTCGCCGGCACGTAGCTCTCCACGCGGCCGGCGCGCAGGCGGCCCTCCGCCGCGGTGAAGCCCTGGGCGCGATCGGACCCCACGTAGGTCTCGCCCGACTCCGCCGGCACCGGGGCCGGCGCGGCCTGGGTGCCGGCGCCCTGCGGCGACACGAGGTCGTCGGGCACGCCGGTGCGACCCGCCTCGCGCAGCAGCTGCTGGATCATGCGTTCGGCCTTGTCGTAGCGGCCTTCGCCCAGCTGCTGGCCGCGGATCTGCCCTTTCGCGTCGACGAAGTAGAGGGTGGGCCACGCGCGGGTGCCGAAGGCCTGCCACAGCGCGTAGTTGCTGTCGACGGCCACCGGGTAGTCGATCTTCAGGTCGCGCACCGCGCGCAGCACGTTGGCCGGGTTGCGCTCGAAGTCGAACTCGGGCGTGTGCACCCCCAGCACCACGAGGCCGTGCTCGCGGTACTTCTGTGCCCAGGCGCGCACGTGCGGCAGCGTGCGCAGGCAGTTGATGCACGAGTAGGTCCAGAAGTCCACGAGCACGACCTTGCCGCGCAGGCTCTCGGGCGTGAGCGCGGGCGACTGGATCCAGCCCGTGGCGCCGTCCAGCGACGGCAGCGTGGCGGCGGGCGCCACGGACCCGCCGAAACCGCCGTCACCGGCAGAGGCGAGGCGCATCGCGGCGGCGATGGCGAGGGCCGCGGTCATCGCGATGACGGCGGCACGGAGCAGGAAGGCGCGCGCACGCGCCGCGGTGGTCTTGGACACCATGGTCGGTTCCTCTCGAAATGGGTGGGAGGTCAGGTGGGCAGTTCGACCCGGACCTCGAGGCCGCCTTCGGGGCGGTTGTGCAGCGACAGGCGCGCGCCGATGGCCATCGCCAGCTGGTGGGCGATCGACAGCCCGAGACCGGTGCCGCCCGTGTCGCGGTTGCGCGAGCCCTCCACGCGGTGGAAGGGCTTGAGCACCGCGTCGAGCTGGTCGGGCGGGATGCCCGGGCCGTGGTCGACCACCGAGATCACGACGTGGGCCGGGGCCACGGCGACCCGCACCTGCGCGTCGCCGGCGTACTTGAGCGCGTTGTCGACGAGGTTGCCCACCACCCGGCGCAGGGCCTGGGGCCGCGTCGTCACGGGGGCGCCGGCGCGGCCTTCGAGGGTCACCGGGTGGCCGGTGTCCTGGTAGTCGCTGACCATCGATTCGAGCAGCGCGTCCAGGTCCAGGCGGCGGGCCGGTTCGGTCTCGCCGTGCAGCGTGCGCGCGTACGTCACGCCTTCCTTCACGAGCGCCTGCATCGCGTCGAGGTCCTGCTGCAGCTTGTCGCGCGCGGCCTCGTCGTCCATCAGCTCGGTGCGCAGGCGCATGCGGGTGATGGGGGTCTGCAGGTCGTGCGAGATGGCGGCGAGGATCTCGACGCGCTCGTCCATGTAGCCGGCGATCCGCTGTTGCATCGCGTTGAAGGCCTTCGCGGCGCGCGCCACCTCGGCCGGGCCCTGCTCGGCCAGCACCTGCCGCTTGAGGTCGGGCCCGAGCCGGTCGGCCGCCGACGCGAGGTCGGCGAGCGGCCGGGTCACGAGCCGCACCGCGGCCCAGCCGCAGGCCGCGAGCACCACGAGCTGCAGCGCGAGCGCCCACAGCACCCAGTCCGAGATGGGCATGGGCACGCGGCGGGCCTGCACGACGAGGTCGCTCCCGTCGTCCAGCCGCACGAGCATCCGCACCGTCTCGTGGGCGGAGGGCACCTGTGCCACGCGCGTGACCGGATACGGCCGCAGCGCGTTCTCGATGGCCTCGGTGAAGCCGCGCAGCACCGGCGAGGCCGGCGGCTCGCCGTCGACCCAGCTCTCCAGCACGAATCGGTAGTTGGGCCGCGCGAGGCGGTCGAGCCAGCCGGCCCGTTCCGGCGCCGGCAGGCGGTTCAGGATGGCCACGGAACTCGCGATGTCCAGCTCGACGCCCGTCATCATCAGCTCGCGCAGCGCCTGTCCCCGCTCGTGGCGGATCGAGGCGAACGCGAGCAGCTGCGCCACCGCCAGGCCCACCACGATGACGAGGGTGACTCGGGCGAACAGCGTGCGGGGCATCAGGCGGGACAGCATCGGGGCTCCGGGGGCGGCGCGGGGTCGGCGCGGGGTCGGGGACGTCAGGCGAGCGTGATCGACACGTCGATGTTGCCGCGCGAGGCCTTCGAGTACGGGCAGGTCTCGTGGGCGGTGTCGACGATGGCGTGCGCCACGGCGCGGTCGAGGCCCGGCAGGCTCACCCGCAGGCGGGCCTGCAGGAAGTAGCCGCCCTCGCCGGTGCCGAGGTCGACCTCGGCGTCCACCGCCGTGTCGGCCGGCAGCGCCACGTGGCGGGCCTTGGCCGCCAGGCCCATCGCGCCGATGAAGCAGGCGGACCAGCCGGCCGCGAAGAGCTGCTCGGGGTTCGTGCCCGAACCGGGTGCGCCCGGGGGCGTGAGGGCCAGGTTCAGGCGGCCGTCGTCGCTGCGGGACTCGCCGCTGCGGCCGCCGGTGGTGTGGGTCTTGCCGGTGTAGAGGACTTGCTGGATGCGGGGCATGAAAGGCTCCTGTGGGTGGGTGACGGGGCGGATGATCGTCCCGTCACCCCCGCCGCGGGGGCCTTCCGATGGCACTGTGTACCTGCCCGGGCAACTCGACACAGTACGTTACTTGGCGGGCGCCGTGGCGGCCAGCGCCGCCGCGAAATCGGCCTGCAGGTCGGCGTAGTCCTCGATGCCCACCGACAGGCGGATCAGCGATTCGGCGATGCCCATCGACTGCCGCCGTGCCTGGCCCATCTCGAAGAAGATGGTGTGGGCGACGGGGATGGCCAGCGTGCGGTTGTCGCCCAGGTGGCTCGACTTGATGATGACCTTCAGCGCGTCGAGGAACGCGAACAGGTCGCGGCCCTCGTCCACCTCGAAGCTCAGCAGCGCGCCGAAGTGGCGGAACAGCCCCTTCGCCCGCTCGTGCTGCGGGTGCCCCGGCAGGCCCGGGTAGTGCACCGCCTTCACGCCCGGCTGCGCCTGCAGCCAGGTGGCCAGGCGCAGCGCGTTGTCGCAGGCGCGGTCCAGGCGCAGCGCCAGGGTCTCGGCGCCCGTGGCGATGCGGTGGGCGTTTTCACCGGACAGCGTGCCGCCCGTGTCGCGCAGGCCCTTCTTGCGCACCTGCAGCAGCCCCCAGCCGGCCGCCGGGCCCTTCTTGTACGAGTCGTGGATGTTGGGGTACTTCGTCCAGTCGTACGTGCCGGTGTCCGTCACGGCGCCGCCCAGCGCGTTGCCGTGCCCGCTGATCGACTTCGTCAGCGAGTTGACCGACAGGCCGGCGCCCACGGTGCCCGGGCGGAACAGGTACGGCGTGGTCATGGTGTTGTCGACCACGAACAGCAGGCCGCGCTCGGCACAGAGGCGGCCGATGCCTTCCAGGTCGGCGACCTGGGTGCGCGGGTTGGCGATGGTTTCGGTGAAGACGATGCGGGTTTCCGGGCGGATCGCCCGGGCGACCCGGGCCGCATCGGTGGCGTCCACCATCGTCACCTCGCAGCCGATGGCCTCGAGCTGCTGCATCAGGCTGTTGGAGTTGCCGAACAGGAACTGGCTGGAGACGACGTGGTCGCCCCGGCGCAGCAGCGACCAGAACACCGCGGCGATGCCGGCCATGCCGCTGCTGAACGACACCGTGCCCGTGCCCTCCTCCATCATCGTCACCTTGCGCTCGACCGCGCCGAGCGTCGGGCTGCCCTGGCGGCCGTAGACGTGGCCGCTGCGTTCGCCCTGGAACACGGCGACGAGGTCGCGGGCGTTGTCGTAGCCGAAGGCCACGGCGGTGTGGATCGGCTCGTGGGTGGCACCATGCTCCACGCCCTTGAAATGATCGGCGTGCAGCAGGCGGGTGGTGAGGCCGAGGGTCATCAAAAGTCTCCTGGAAAGCGTCGTCGGCGAGAATCGCGGGTCTGTCGATTCGATTTCACCATGATTGTCCTCAAGAACATCACGCTGCGCCGTGGCACGAAGGTCGTGCTGCAGGATGCCAACGTCACCCTGCAACCCGGCGAAAAAGTCGGCCTGATCGGCCGCAACGGGGCCGGCAAGTCGTCGCTGTTTTCGCTGCTGACGCACCGCCTGCAGTCCGACGCGGGCGACGTGTCCATCCCGCCGCGCTGGCGCATGGCCGAGGTCGCCCAGTCGATGCCCGAGACCGACCAGCCCGCCACCGACTTCGTGCTGGAGGGCGACACCCGCCTGATGGAAGCCCAGGCGGCGCTGACGGCGGCCGAGGAAGCCGACGACGGCAACGCCATGGCCGAGGCCCACCAGGCCATCGCCGAGGCGGGTGGCTTCGAGGCGCGCCCGAAGGCGCAGGCGCTGCTGATGGGCCTCGGGTTCCGAATCGACCAGGTGGACGATCCGGTGAACAGCTTCTCGGGCGGCTGGCGCATGCGCCTGCAGCTGGCCCGCGCGCTGATGTGCCCGGCCGACCTGATGCTGCTCGACGAACCCACGAACCACCTGGACCTGGACGCCCTGGTCTGGCTGGAAGCGTGGCTGCAGCGGTACGAAGGCACGATGATCGTCATCAGCCACGACCGCGAATTCCTCGACGCCATCACCAAGGTCACGGTGCACCTCGATGAAACGCGCCTGACCCGCTACACCGGCAACTACACCGCGTTCGAGGAAATGCGTGCCGAGCGCATGCTGCAGGCCCAGGCCAACTACGCCAAGCAGCAGGAGCGCATGGCGCACCTGCAGAAGTTCATCGACCGCTTCAAGGCCAAGGCCAGCAAGGCCAAGCAGGCGCAGAGCCGCGTGAAGGCGCTGGCCCGCATGGAAAAGCTGGGCCCGGTGCTCACGAGCAGCGACTTCCAGTTCGAGTTCCGCGAGCCCGTGAGCCTGCCGAACCCGATGCTCGCGTTCTCGATGATGACCTGCGGCTACGACGGCGTGCCCATCGTGCACGACATCAACCGCTCGGTGCTGGCCGGCCAGCGCATCGGCATCCTCGGTGCGAACGGCCAGGGCAAGTCCACGCTCGTGAAGACCATCGCGAAGGACATCCCGCTGATCTCGGGCGAGGTCACCGAGGGCAAGGGCCTGTCCATCGGCTACTTCGCGCAGCAGGAACTCGACGTGCTGCAGCTGGACGACGGCCCGCTGATGCACATGGTGCGCCTCGCGCGCGACGTGGGCCCGCCGGGGCGCGAGCAGGAACTGCGCGACTTCCTCGGTTCGTTCCGCTTCGTGGGCGACATGGTCACGCAGTCCGTCGGGTCGCTCAGCGGCGGCGAGAAGGCGCGCCTGGTGCTCGCGATGCTGGTGTGGCAGCGCCCCAACCTGCTGCTGATGGACGAGCCGACCAACCACCTGGACCTCACCACCCGCGAGGCGCTGAGCATGGCGCTCAACGAGTTCGAGGGCACCGTGATGCTGGTGAGCCACGACCGCGCGCTGCTGCGCGAGGTGTGCGATGAGTTCTGGCTCGTGAGCGGCGGCGAGGTCAAGCCCTTCGACGGCGACCTCGACGACTACCAGAAGTGGTTGCTCGAGACGTCCCGCGAGATGGCCAAGGCCGCACGCGAGGCCGGCTCGGCGAAGGTCAAGGCGCAGAAGGCCGCGGCCGCCTCTTCCGGCAAGGACGACCGCAAGGCCAGCGCCCAGCAGCGCCAGAAGGCCGCCGACCAGGCCAAGCCGCTCAAGACCGAGCTGGCGCAGGTGGAGCGGCGCATCGAGACGCTGGCGCAGGAGAAGGCCAACATCGAGGCGGCCTCGGCCGGCTCGGGCGTGAGCCCGGCGCAGCGGGTCGAGCAGGGGAAGCGGCTCAAGCAGATCGACCTCGACACGGTGGCGGCAGAGGCGCGGTGGCTGGAGCTGACGGAGGCGCTGGACGCGCTGGCGGCCAACTAGCCGTCATCCCTGCGCGGGGGTTCCGCAGTGGGCCCCGGCGTTCGCCGGGGTGACACCGTGGTGGTCATCCCGGCGAACGCCGGGATCCAGTGCGTGCCGAGCGCTCACCCCACCCGGAACGAGCTCACCGCCTCCACCAGCCGATCCGCCTGCTGCCGCAGGCTGTCCGCCGCCGCAGCCGACTCCTCCACCAGCGCCGCGTTCTGCTGCGTGACCTGGTCGAGTTCGGCGACGGCGTCGCTGACCTGGCCGATGCCCGCGGTCTGCTCCACCGTCGCGTGGCCGATGTCGGCGATCAGGTCGCTCACGCGGCGCACCTGGGCCACGATGTCGGTCATCGTGTGGCCGGCGTCGCCCACGAGGCGCGTGCCCTCCTCCACCTTCTCGACGCTCGCGCCGATCAGCGCCTTGATCTCGCGGGCGGCCTCGGCACTGCGCTGCGCGAGCGAACGCACCTCACCGGCCACCACGGCGAAACCACGGCCCTGCTCGCCCGCGCGCGCCGCTTCCACCGCCGCGTTCAGGGCCAGGATGTTCGTCTGGAACGCGATGCCGTCGATGACGCCGATGATGTCGCCGATGCGGCGCGAGCGGCTCGCGATGTCGTCCATCGTGGCCACCACCTGCGCCATCACCTCGCCGCCGCGCGACGCGACCGTGCTCGCCGAGCCGGCGAGGTCGGCGGCGGCCCGCGCGTTGTCGGCGTTCGTGCGCACCGTCTCCGCGATCTGGTGCATCGACGCGGCCGTGCGCTGCAGGTTGGCCGCCTGTTCCTCGGTGCGCTGGCTCAGGTCCGCGTTGCCCGCGGCGATCTGGTCGGAACCCGTGGCGATCGAATCGCTCGACGTCTTGATGCTCGACACCACCCCCGACAGCTGCCGCATCGACGCGCCGAGCGCGCCCGCCAGCCGGCCGATCTCGTCCTGCGTGCGCACGCGCACATCGAACGAGAGGTCGCCGCAGGCGAGCGCCTCGGTGGCGTCCAGCGCGTCCTTCACCGACCGCGACGTGGTGCGCGTGACCAGGACCACGATCCACAGCCCCGCCAGCGCCCCGGCGGCCAGGCCCGCGGCCAGCAGCACCAGCGTCGTGCGGGCATGCCGGGCCTCGGCGGCCAGCGAGGCCTGGAGCCGCTCGAAGGCGAGCCCGCCCAGCGCGAACTGCGCGTCGATGTGACCGGTCATGGCCTTGAAGTAGTCGCCCGAGGCCATCGGCACGGCGCCCGACGACACCACCTCGCTTTCGGCGAGCTGGGAGGCCGCACCCGCGGCCCGCGTGGCGTCGGCGATGGCGGAGGCGAGCGCCTCGTCGTGCGGCGCGGCCTCGCCCGCCTTCTCGAAGGCGATCTGCACCAGCCGGGTGCGCTTGCGCACCTGGTCGAGCAGCGCGGTCAGCGGCTGGCGCTCGTCGGCGTCCACCGCCCCACCCGCCAGCAGCGCCGCGCCCCGCGCCCGGGCCTGGCCCATCAGCTCGGACAGTTCCGGCAGTTCGTCGAGCACGGCCACGTTGAGGAAGTGGATGCCCGGGTCCGGGTTCAGCGACAGCGTGGACACGTCGGCGAGGTCGTCCAGCAGCGTGAGCGCCTCGGCGACGAGCGCGGTGTGGCGCGCGAAGCTGCGGCCCGCGTCGAGCTTGCCCGCGGCCACGTCGCTCGCGAGGGTCTGCCAGCCGATCTGCAGCGCGTCGCGGCGCTCGCCCAGGCGCTTCGCCCCGTACGGTTTCGTCGAGGCCACCACCTGCTTCAGCGCCTCGTCGACGGCCTTCTGCTTGTCGGCGCGGGCCGCGCCCTTGGCCACGTCGCCGCCCAGCACCGAAGCGGTGAGCCCGCGGTGCTGCTGCGCCAGCTGCACGAAGCGCAGCACGTCCGCGGCCGGGCCCATGCCGGCCTGCTGCTGCTCCACGGAACGCAGCCGCGCGAAGTTCGAGCCCGCCACCATCGCCGTCGGCGGCGCCACCATGGCCACGGCCAGCCCGCCCAGCACGGCGAACTTCTGCCACATCTTCAGCTTCCCCACCCAGCGCGTCATCACGTCGTCGATTCCTTGGTTCGAATGGTTTTCCCGGACGTTGGCGACGCATGCCGCATGCCAGTGACGCCTGCTTGACCGTGACGGATCACCGCATGCGGCGAAGGGTTTTAAGGATCGAACGATTACATCGCACGCGATTTAATTTACAGTTCGCTCCATGGATGCCACACCGATCCCCACCCCGACGACCGACGCCGACCGCTGGCTCGAGCTGGACCGCCAGCTCTGCTTCGCGCTGTACTCGACGTCGCTCGCGATGACGAAGCGCTACAAGCCGCTGCTCGCGCCGCTCGGGGTGACGTACCCGCAGTACCTCGTGCTGCTCGTGCTGTGGCAGCACCGCGAGCTGGGCGTGGCCGAACTCGGCGAGCGCCTGTTCCTCGACTTCGGCACGCTGAGCCCGCTGCTCAAGCGCATGGAGTCCTCGGGCTGGCTGGTGCGCACCCGCGACACCCGCGACGAACGCCGCGTGCGCGTGCGCCTCACCAAGTCCGGCGAAGCCCTGCGCCAGAGCGCCCGCGCCGTGCCGCCGCAGCTGGCCGACGCGATGCAGTGCCACCTCGACGAGATCACGTCCCTCACCCAACGCCTCCAGCAGCTGCGTGCGCAGCTGCTGGGTGCTTCCGCCCCCGATGCGCCCGAAGCGCATTGATCCTTCCGTTCGTCACCGCAGTACCCCTTCCACACAGGAGCCCACCATGAGCCTCGAAAAAGTCCTCTACACCGCCACCGCCACCTCCACCGGCGGCCGCGAAGGCACGTCCAAGTCGTCCGACGGCGTGCTCGACGTCAAGCTGACCACCCCGAAGGAACTGGGTGGCAACGGCGCCGTCGGCACCAACCCGGAACAGCTGTTCGCCGCGGGCTACTCGGCCTGCTTCATCGGCGCGATGAAGGTCGTCGCCGGCAAGATGAAGGTCGCGCTGCCGGCCGACACGTCGATCACCGCGAGCGTCGGCATCGGCCCGATCCCCACCGGCTTCAGCATCCAGGCCGAACTCAAGATCACGATCCCGGGTGTCGAGCGTGCCGTCGCCGAGCAGATCGTGCAGGCCGCCCACCAGGTGTGCCCGTACTCGAACGCCACCCGCGGCAACATCGACGTGACGCTGACGGTCGTCTAAGTCCGTCCCATCAGGCCCAGCATCAGCTCGATGCGGGCCTTCGCGGGCGTGAGGTCGCCCGCGCCGGGGAAGTCTCCCGGCCGATCGGCGACCTCGCCCCGCGCGCAGCGCGTGCCACGCCACACCGTGACGCCGGCCGCCTGTGCTTCGTGAAGCGACCGTTGCATCGCTTCGTGCAGCGTCCCGTTGCCCGTGCCCACGGCCACGATCCCCTTCGCCCCGATCGCACACAGCGCGTCCACCACGGCGCCATCCGCGCCCGCGTGGCTCGCGACGAGGTCGACACGCGGCCACGTCGCCACGTCCGGCGGCACATGGGCCGCACCCAGCGGTTTGTCCGACGGCGGCTCGCGCAGCCAGGTCACCCGGCCTTGCACCACGGCGCCCAGCGGTCCGGCGTCACCGCCGTCGAATGCATCGAGCTTCGAGGTGTGGGCCTTGCGCACGTCGCGGGCCGCGAACACCGAACCCGCCATCGCGACGATCACACCCCGTGCACCGGGGTCCAGCGCCACCGCGACCGCGTCGCGCAGGTTGCCCGGCCCGTCGGGCGCCGCCGCGGTGGCCGGGCGCATCGCCGCGGTCAGCACCACCGGCTTGGCCGGCGCCAGCACCCGCTGCAGGAACCACGCGGTCTCCTCGAGCGTGTCGGTGCCGTGGGTCACCACGACCCCCGCCACCTCCGGCCGCGCGAGGTGATGGCCCAGGCGCGCGACGAGCCGGTGCCACACGCCGTGGCCCATGTCCTTGCTGTCGACCTGCGCCACCTGCTCGCATTCGAGCCCCGGCGGCAGACCCGGCACCGCCTGCAGCAGCTGGCCGACGGTCAGCTGCGCGGCCTGGTACAGGCGCTCGTCGCCCCCGGGCGCGGACGTGCCCGCGATCGTTCCACCGGTGCCCAGCACCACCACCACCGCATTCGTGTTTTGCATTTTTCGTGAAGCTGGATAAAAATACAGCCACTGGATGAACGTTCAGCGCCACCAAGGAAAGCACCGATGCAAGCCGCGCCCAAACTCACCGACCGCCAGCAGCAGATCCTCGACCTGGTGCAAAGCGCCATCGAGCGCACCGGCGCGCCGCCCACCCGGGCCGAGATCGCGAGCGAACTGGGCTTCCGCTCGGCCAACGCCGCCGAGGAACACCTGCAGGCGCTGGCGCGCAAGGGGGTCATCGAATTGGTCGGCGGCACCTCGCGCGGCATCCGTCTGAAGTCTGACACACTGCGCGCGCTCAACGAAACCCGCGGCAAGCAGTTCAGCCTGCCGCTGCCCAGCCTCTCGCAGCTGTCGCTGCCGCTCGTGGGCCGCGTGGCCGCCGGCAGCCCCATCCTGGCCCAGGAACACATCGACCAGACGTACCTGATGGAAGCCAGCATGTTCTCCCGCCGCCCCGACTACCTGCTGAAGGTGCGCGGCATGAGCATGCGCGACGCCGGCATCATGGACGGCGACCTGCTCGCCGTCGCGAAGACGAAGGAAGCGAAGAACGGTCAGATCGTCGTGGCCCGCCTGGGCGACGAGGTCACGGTGAAGCGCCTGCACCGCACGCGCACCACCATCGAGCTGCTGCCCGAGAACCCCGACTTCGAACCCATCGTCGTGCCGTTCGGCGATGTCGACTTCGAACTCGAAGGCCTCGCCGTGGGCCTGATCCGCAACGGCTTCATGTGACGTGACGCCATGGCCACGGCCCGCCCTGATCGCCTCCGTCGCCCTGCGTCGATCAAGGCGCCGAAGGCCCGCAGCGCCAGCGACTGCGAACGCCTGGAGCAACTGCCCAACATCGGCCCGGCGCTCGCCGCCGACCTCCGCCTGATCGGCATCCACCACCCGCGCGACCTGCGCGGTCAGGACGCCTACGCCCTGTACCGCCGCCTGTGCGAGGCCACCGGCCAGCGCCAGGACCCGTGCGTGCTCGACACCTTCATCGCCGCCACCGACTTCATGCAGGGCGCGGCGCCGGCGCCGTGGTGGGCGTACACGGCACAGCGGAAGGCCCGGTTCGGGGCGTTGTAGCAGGGCCGTCACCGCGGCGTCACATCCCGGGATCACACTCGCCCGCTGCTCCGCAGCAGTCGCCGTCCCCCGATGTATCCCGTCCCGCCCGCTCCTCGCGCCACACTCCCCTCCCCCCTCGCCACCCTGGCCGCCGCCGTGCTCGCGGTGATGTTCGCGGCCCTCCTCGCGCTCACGCTCGCCGCCTCGCCCGCCTTCGCGGGCCCCACGGCCACGTCGACCGACGACCCGGTGGACCTCCGCTTCTCCGACTTCTTCCGCCAGCCCGTGGGCCCGCGCGGCCTCGAGATCGCCGACGGGCTGCGTGCCATCGACGGCCGCACGGTGCGCATCGTGGGCTACATGGTGTCGCGCGAAGACGCCCAGGCCGGCCGCTTCCAGCTGACGCCACGCCCGGTGCGCATGAGCGAACACGCCGACGGCGATGCCGACGACCTGCCGCCCGCCACCGTCACCGTGCTGCTCGACCCCACCCAGCAGGACCGCATCGTCGCCCACCAGCCCGGCCTCGTAGCCCTGACCGGCCGCCTGCAGGTGGGCCGCGTCGAAGGCGCCGACGGCCGCGTGTCGTGGTTCCGCCTCCAGCTCGACCCCGCGGCCACGGCCACCACCGTGTCGCTCGCGCCCGCCCCCGCTCACTCCCACTGACCCTCCCCACGAAGGCACCGACGTGAAACCCGTCCTCCCGCTGCTCGTCCTCTCCCTGGCCGCCATCGGCACCGCACAGGCCGCTCCGACCGTCTCCCGCCTCACGCCTCCGAGCGAACTGTTCTCCACGGGCCAGCCCGACCCGGTGATCGCCCGCTTCCTGCCCGGCCAGCGCTTCGACCTTCAAGCCACCGTCAAGCCCGACGCCGGCCAGCGCATCACCGAGGCCCGGTTCTTCATCGACGGCAAACCCGTCTCGGCCACCGTCGCGCTGCGCGACTGCGCCAGCGGCTGCGTGAAGGGTGTGCCCGCCGAGTCCGCCATCGCGACCGTGCGCGCGGTGAGCCTGGACAAGGCCGGACGCCACGAATTCACCGTGGTGGCCACGCAGGGCAACGGCGAGAAGGTCACCGCCCGCGGCAACTTCGAGGTGGTGCCGTTCGACGTGGCCACCGGCGGCAAGGTGCGCAACGTGATCATCATGGTGGGCGACGGCATGGGCGCCTCGCAGCGCACCGCCGCGCGCATCGTCAAGGTCGGCTACGCGCAGGGCAAGGCCATCGCGCCGCTCGCGATGGACACGTTCCCTGCCACCGCGCTCGTCAAGACCGCATCGCTGAACTCCGTGGTGACCGACTCGTCACCGGGCATGACCTCGTACGTCTCCGGCAACAAGAACAACAACAACGAGGAAGGCGTGTTCCCCGACGACACCACCGACCCGTTCGACAACCCGCGCATCGAGTACCTGTCGGAGTACCTGCACCGCACCCAGGGCAAGGCCCTCGGCATCGTGACCACGGCCGACGTGTTCGACGCCACGCCCGCCGGCAACGCAGTGCATACGAGCAACCGCGGCGCCGGCACCGGCATCGTCGACCAGTTCTTCGACGACCGCGGCAACACGGGCCTGACCGTGCTGATGGGCGGCGGCCGCAAGTGGTTCCTGCCCGCCGGCACGCCAGGCTCCGAACGCGCCGACGGCAACGACTACGCCTTCTCGTCGAGCGACCCGCACACCGCCGAAATCGTCCGCCGCTGGGGCGCCGCACCGGGTTCGAAGGACAAAGGCCGCGACCTGATCCGCGACTTCCAGGGCGCCGGTTTCCAGTACGCCGCCACGAAGACCGAGATGGATGCCGCCGCCGGCGCCGACCGCCTGCTGGGCCTGTTCGCGTTCTCGAACATGAACGTGGCGCTCGACAAGATCGACGGCCGCCGCGGCGCGAAGAAGGGCATCACCGGCAGCGTCGTGGACGACTACGGCTTCCCCGACCAGCCCATGCTCGACGAGATGACCACCCGCGCCCTGTCCGTGCTGCGCAAGCAGCGCAACGGCTTCGTGCTGATGGTGGAAGGCGCCTCGATCGACAAGCAGGCCCACAACATGGACACCGAGCGCTGGATGCTCGACACCATCGAGTTCGACCGCGCGATCCAGGTGGCGCAGGACTTCGCGCGCGAACAGGGCGACACGCTCGTGATCGTCACCGCCGACCACGAGTGCTCGGGCGCCGCGCTGATCGGCGGCTCGATGCTGACCGACTCGGCCCTGCGCGCCGCCGGCGAAGCCCGCGGCGTGGCCAACCTGCGCGACAAGGTCGTGGGCGTCTACGAGAAGGCCGGCTTCCCGCGCTATCGCATCGCCGCCGACGGCTACCCCGAGGCCACCGACATCGACTACCGCCTGCTGGTGGGCTACGGCGCCAACGCCGACCGCCATGAAGACTGGCGCACCAACAACACCCCGCTGCGCGACACGCAGCAGCCGCTCGTGAAGCAGGAGCCGCTGAAGTGGTACCCGGCCAACCCGATGGAGCGCGACGACGCGATGGGCGATTTCCTGGTCACGGGCCAGGTGCCCGGCGAGTCGGCCGTGCACACCGCCACCGACATCCCGCTGTCGGCCTTCGGTCCCGGCGCGCTCGCGTTCACCGGCGTGATCGACAACACCGACGTGTTCTTCAAGCTGGCCCAGGCCGCGGTGAAGGGGACGACGGCACCGGCGGATGCGCGCGGGGCGAAGCGGCCGAAGAAGTAAGCACACCGTGTCACCCCGGCGAACGCCGGGGCCCACCGCGGCCACGGCGCGCCTCCAGTGCAGTGGATCCCGGCGTTCGCCGGGATGGCGGAATCAACCGCGCCCGGCCGCCCCCGAATCGGGGGCCCGGGTCCTCCCGCGCCACCCGAAAGGACCGAGAATCCGGCCGATACGACTTCCCGTCGCCGCCCGCCGTGTCCGCCCCCTTCGCCCTCACCAAGATCCAGCCGCCGCGCCTGCGCCCCGGCCTCATCGCCCGCCCGCTGCTCGAGGGGCAGCTCGCGGTGGCGCTGGGCACGGCGCGGCTCGTGCTCGTGAGCGCGCCGGCCGGCTTCGGCAAGACAGCCGCCATCACCCGGCAGCTGGCCCTGCTGCCCGAGGGCACGGCCGTCGCATGGATCGCCGCGGACCCCGACGACGACCTCACCCGCGTGGCCGGGTGCCTCGTCGCGGCCCTCGACCCGTTCGATCTGCCCTGGCGCACCTCGCCCGACGCGCTGGTGGCCGCGCAGGACGGCACCCGCCCGCCGCGCCAGGCCCTCGTCGCCGAGCTGCTCAACGCCCTCGCCAGCGCCGAGGTGCCCGCGGGCGTGATCGTGCTCGACGACGCCCACCGCATCGAAGACCCCGCCGTCTTCGAATTCCTCGACGCCCTCGTGGGCCAGATGCCCCCGAACTGGTGCGTGCTGGTCGCCAGCCGCTCCGACCCGCCGCTGGCCCTCGCCAAGTTGCGCGCGCTGGGTGAACTCGCCGAGGTGCGCCAGGAGCAGTTGCGCTTCGGCCACGAGGAGATCCACGCCCTCGCCCGCACCGCGTCACGCGACGTGACGGATGCCGAAGTGCGTGCCCTCACCGACCGCACCCAGGGCTGGGCCGTGGGCCTGCGGCTCGCGCTCAGCCAGTCCCTGCAGGTCTCCGGCAGCCCCGGCGGCAACCTGCGCGACCGCCACGTGTTCGACTACCTCGCGAGCGAGGTGCTCGGCGGCCTCGACCCGGACCTGCGCACGTTTCTGCTGCGCTGCGCCGTGCTGCCGGTGCTGTCCCCGTCGCGCTGCGCCGTGGTGTCGGGCGACCCGCTCGCCGCCCGCCGGCTCGACGAGGTCGAGCGCCGCGGCCTGTTCGTCTCGGTGCGAGGGGCCGACGGCGCCGGCGAGACCACGCTGTGCCTGCACGACCTGTTCCGCGATTTCCTGGAAGACCGGCTGCAGGCCGAACACGCCGACGAACTGCCCGCCCTGCTGCGCCGCGCCGCCGACACCGAACCCGACCCCGCCCACCGCGTCGCCTGGCTGACCCGCGCCGGCGCCTGGGACGAGGCCGAGACGGTGCTCTACCAGTTGGGCCCGTCCATGCTGGCCAGCGGCGCCGTGCTGCCGTTGCGCCGCCTGCTGGCGCAGTTCCCGGGCGATCGCCGTGAACGATCCGCCCGCCTCAACCACCTGCTGGGCCTGTGCGCCTGGGCCCACTGGGACCTGCTGCCCATGTGCGCCGCCCTCGAACGCGCCGCCACGCTGCACGCCACCGAGGACCGCCCGGCCGACGCGCAGCGCGCCCTGGTGCTGCTGGTGCTCGGCATGACGGCCGGCGGCGTGCTCGCCCGCTCCGCCGCGCTGCTGGAGCCGCTGCGCCGCCGTCCGCTCGACGCCTGGGTCGAAGCCGTGGCCCACCAGGCCGACAGCTGGCACGCCCTCGCCCACTCGCGCATGCACTCGGTGGCCCCCGCGCTCGAACGCATGATGGACCTGCTGGAAACACAGGACGACCCCGCCCTGTGGCTGCAGTGCGTGCCGCTGGCCTCGTTCGTGGGCCTGCCCGGCGTGGCCGGCCCGGTGCGCCGCTACATCGACGGCGCGCTGCGCCGCACCGTGCCCGACACCCCCTCGCCGCTGCGCGTGCTGGCGATGGCGCTGCAGGGTGCGCTGCAGCTGTGGCAGGGCGACACCGCCACCGCCCTCGACACGCTGCGCAGCGTGGAGGACGACTGCCGCTGGCTCAACAACCCGCCCAACCTCAGCGGCTACCTGGGCTCGTTCTCGGCCTTGGCGCTCGCGGTCAGCGGCGAACACGGCGCCGCGCTCGCCGCCGCGCGCACCGGCCTCGCCAGCCTCGACGACGACCGCACCAGCGGCCGGCGCACCGTGTGGCTCGGTCACATGACCTTCTTCCACGCCCGCGTCGCCGGCATGCTGGACGACGACGAGGCCTTCCGCACCATCGCCGCGCAACTGGCCGCCCACCACAACCCCGACGAACGAGAGATCTTCCTGCGCGAACGCGCCACCCTGCCGGCCCGCCTGGCCGCGCTCGACGGCGACTGGCCCCGCGCCGCCGCCCTGTACGCCAGCGCCCTGGTCGACGAGGAAGCGCTCGAGATGTACGGCCAGGCCGTCGAGGTGCGCGTGCGTTTCGTCCAGGCGCTGCTGATGAGCGGCCAGGTGCGCGACGCCGCCCTCGCGCTGCGCCCGGTGTTCGACCGCGTGGCGGCCGACGGCGAGGCGGGCGCCGTGCGCTTCGCCGGCCCGCGCGCGCTGCGCACGGTCGCCAACGCCGACTGGAAGGGCTTGATGTCCCTGGAGGACATCGCCCGGCTGCGCCGCTGGGCCGGCCAGCCCGACCGGGTGGCCGCCACCCCGATGGCGCACACCCTGAGCGCCCGCGAGCGCGACGTGCTGGCCCGGATGGCCGCCGGCGACAGCAACAAGCTGATCGCCCGGGCGTTCGACCTGAGCCCCCACACCGTCAAGCGCCACGTCGCGAACATCCTCGACAAGCTGCAGGTGGCCTCCCGCGGGCAGGCCGCCGCCCGCTACCTGGAAACGCCGTCCAGCCACGTCTGGAAAAACCCGGGGGGCGACGCCCGACAATCCGGTTGAACCGGGCTGACAATGGCGCCTGTCACAGCACGCTTCGCCCGGGTCTGCTACCTTTCGCCCCCCAACGAACAGAAAACCAGGAGACCTGCGTGAGCAGTCAGCAAGAAGGCCTCCGCGCATTGACCCCCGGGGCGATCGCCGCGATGCGGCGCGGCGTGGAAAAGGAAAGCCTGCGGGCGCTGCCCCAGGGCGGGCTCGCGCTCACGCCCCACCCGGCAGCGCTCGGCTCGGCGCTGACCAATCCGAACATCACCACCGATTTCAGCGAATCGCAGATCGAGCTCGTGACCGGGGTGCACCCGGACGCCGATGCCTGCGTCGACGAACTCACCCGCATCCACCAGTACGTCTTCAGCGCCATCGGCGACGAGATGCTGTGGGCCAGCAGCATGCCCTGCGGCCTGCCGGTGGACGAGACCATCCCCATCGGCCGCTACGGCTCGTCGAACGTGGGCAAGTCCAAGAGCGTGTACCGCATGGGCCTCGGCCACCGCTACGGCCGGCGCATGCAGACCATCTCGGGCATCCACTACAACTGGTCGATGCCGGGCATCTCGAACGACGGCTACTTTTCGCTGATCCGCAACTTCCGCCGCCACTCGTTCCTGCTGCTGTACCTCTTCGGCGCGTCGCCCGCGGTGTGCCCCAGCTTCGTCGAGGGGCGCGAGCACGGCCTGCAGGACCTGTCCGGCAAGTCGCTCTACATGCCGTACGGCACGTCGCTGCGCATGGGGCGCCTCGGCTACCAGAGCGATGCCCAGTCGTCGCTCGCGGTGAGCTACAACGGCCTCGAAGGGTACGCCGCGTCGCTGCAGGACGCGCTCACCCGCCCGTACCCGGCGTACGAGGCCATCGGCGTGCGCAACCCCGCCGGCGAATACAACCAGCTCGCCACCAGCCTGCTGCAGATCGAGAACGAGTTCTACGGCACCATCCGCCCGAAACGCGTGATCCACCCCGGCGAGCGGCCGCTGCACGCGTTGCGCGAACGCGGCGTCGAGTACGTCGAGGTGCGCTGCATGGACCTCGACCCGTTCGTGCCGGCCGGCATCACGGCGCAGACCATGCGGTTCCTCGACGTGTTCCTGCTGCACTGCCTGCTCAGCGACAGTCCGGACGACACCCCGGCCGAGATCGCCGCACTGGCCCGCAACCAGCACCGCACGGCCGCCCGCGGCCGCGAGCCCGGCCTGCGCCTGGAGCGCGGCGACCGCGAGGTCACGCTGGTCGAATGGGCCGAGGAACTGCTCGCGGGGTGTGCCCCCATCGCGGCGCAGCTCGACGCCGCACTCGGCGGCTCGGCCTACGACGAAGCCATGCAGGCCGCACGATTCGCCCACACGCACCCGGACACGCTGCCGTCGGCACGCGTGCTGCAGTCGATGGTGCGCGACCACGGCAGCTCCTTCATCGACTTCGGCCGCGCCCGCTCGCGCACCGCGAAGGAGTACCTCACCTCGCTGCCGTTCTCCGAACAGCAGGCCCTGCACCTGGCCGCCATCGCGCGCGACTCGGTCGCCGAGCAGGCGGCCATCGAGGCGGCCGACACCATGCCCTTCGAGACGTACCGGGCGCAGTACCTCGACATCGCCCGCCTCGGCGACCCGCGCGCGTGAGCACCGAGCCCCTGCCCGTCCCCGCCACGGCGCCGCGCCCCGCGTGGCAGCGCCACCTGTGGATGGCGGGCGGGTTCCTCTCTCTGCTGCTGGGCTTCATCGGCATCTTCCTGCCGCTGCTGCCCACCACCCCGTTCATCCTGCTGGCCGCGTTCTGCTTCTCGAACGGCAGCCCGCGCTGGGAGCGCTGGCTGCTCACGCACCCGCGCTTCGGCCCCATGACGCGCCAGTGGCGCGAACACCGCGCCGTGCCCCGCCGCGCCAAGCAGCTGGCCATCGCGATGATGACCGTCAGTTCCGTCGGCTGCTGGTGGGTGCTGGCGCACCCGTGGCGCTGGATGCCCGGCCTCTGCTGCCTCGCCGTGGGCATCTGGCTGTGGCGGCTGCCCGACGCCGCACCGCGGCCCTGACCATGCCCCACGACGTGCTGAACCAGCAGCTCGCGTTCCTGCGCGAGATCGACCGCCTCAAGAGCGTGGTCCGCCAGTCCCCGCTGCTCGACCGCAGCCGCAAGGAAAACAGCGCCGAGCACTCGTGGCACCTCGCGATGTACGCGCTGCTCCTGGCCGAACATGCCGCGGCCTCGGTGAACCGCGAGCGTGTCATCCAGATGCTGCTGATCCACGACATCGTCGAGGTGGACGTGGGCGACACGCCGATCCACAACGTCGGCGCCGGCTCATCGCAGGCCGAGCTGGAAGATGCAGCCGCCGTGCGGCTCTTCGGTCTCGTTCCCGGTGAACAGGGGGTCGCGATGCTGGCCTTGTGGCGCGAGTTCGAAGCGGCCGAGTCCGACGACGCGAAGTTCGCGAAGGCGCTCGACCGCGTGCAGCCGCTGCTCGTGAACCTGCGAACCGACGGGGGCACGTGGCGGGAGAACGGCGTCACGCCGGAACAGGTGCTGGAGCGGTACGGGCCGGTCATCGCACGAGGCTCGCCCACCTTGTGGGCGGCGTGCGAGCAAGGGGTGCGGGAGCACTTCGCCGGGCGCGGGGCTTGAGTCCCGGAATTTTTTTCGACTTCGGCGAATCCTTTCGCGCGTTCCCGCCCTCCTTGCCCACGATGCCCCCCATCGAACGGGCAGTCCGAGGTGAAGACATGCTGTATCGCAAGAACGTGGGAACGATCGAGGGATGGGTCCGCCTGCTCGGCGGGGTGATGCTCGCGGGAGGTGCGCTCTGGGGACTCGGCACCACGCCGCTCGGGTGGGGCCTGGCCGCCAGCGGCGCGACCCTGGTGCTGACGGGCCTCTTCGGCTACTGCCCGGCGTGCGCCCTGGCGGGACGCCGTCCGGTCGAGGACCGATCGTGACGGCCGTCGACCCCACGACGTTCGCCGCCGCACAGGCGGGCAACCCCGTTGCGCTGGAGCGGATGCTCCGGGAACTGCAGCCCGACATCCGCCGCCATGCCCGCCGGCAGTGCCACCGCAGCACGGCGGTGGAGGACGTCGTGCAGGAGGCGCTGATCGTGCTCTACCGCCGCGTGGGCACCGTGCGCGACCCGCTCGCCTTGGCCGGCTGGGTCTTCCGCGTGGTGACCCGACTGTGTTTGCTGCCCCTGCTCGGCTTGATGCGCGGCGTCGAATCCCTCGGTGAACGCCACGAGCAGGAGCACCTCCGGCACATGCCACAGGACGAGCTGCGCCACGACCTCGTGTGCGCACTGGAGTCCCTCCCCCGGACGCTGCGCGAGGTGGTGCTGCTGCGGGACATGGAGCAGCTCACCATGGCCGAGATCGCCGGACGCCTGGAGATCACGCGCGAAGCCGCCAAGAGCCGGCTTCACCGGGCTCGCACGCTGCTGAGGGAGTACCTGGGCGCCGACACGGCGACTCGGCTCCCCCGATGAGATGGCACGCGGGGGCGTTCCCCTCCTGGTCCTCGCCCATCACCGGGTCCACCTGGAACTGGATCAACCGGCCGCGGAACTCAAGTTCGGACCGCAACGGCCGAAGAACACGAAGGTCCCGCCATCACGCCGGCGGCACGGCGCCGGGCGCCCGCGTTCGCATTGCTTTCTCTTCAATTCATGTTCGGGAGTCGTTGTCGACTCGTGCTGCGCGCCGCGGCCCGGGTGCTGTTGATGCTGTGGGCGCTGCTGCCGATCGTGGCGAACGCGGCGAACCCGACGTCCCTATCGACCCTCCAGGCGTCGTGCTGGGCCGCCGGCCCCCTGTCCGAGACACTGGACGCTGTCGCCCGGTCCGAGTCACGCTGGCGATGCGGGGACCGCGACTACACCCTCGAAGGCGAAAGAGTCCTGCTGCGCTTCGAGATCGAGCCGGGACAGGTGCTGCCGCGCCACCTGCTGTCGCGGCGCAGCGCCTTGCAGGCGATCCACCTGCTGGCCATCGACGCCGAAGGCGGCCTGCGCCGGGCGTCGTTCTCCCCGGGCCAGCTGCAGAACGCCCTGGCGGGCGGCTACTTCGAGGTGCCCCTGGCCGACGTCAACGGCCGGACGCGCCAGCTGATCGTCGCATTCGACCGGCCCACGCACCGGATGGTGCTGGAACAGGCGCACCTGGCCAACGTCGACAGCGCCCCGACGACACGCCACCTGCTGTTGCTGGCCGGGCTGTGCGGCATGCTGCTCATGCCGCTGGTCTTCAACATCGCCTTCTACCGCGTGCTGCGGGAACCCTTCGTGCTCTGGCATGGCGCGCTGGCCGTGTCGCTGTTGCTGAGCAGCCTGGTCTCCTCCGAACTGGCACCGGTGCTGCTCGACCTGCCGGCCATGACGCTGAGCTGGATGACGACGCTGGTCTTCGGCATGACCATCGCCACCGGCGTGATGTTCACCGCCAGTTTCGTGGAGCCCGAGCACATGAACCCGCGGCTGCGTCGTGCGCTGCCGTACTGCGCGGTCGCCGCGCTGGCACTGAGCGCGTTCCATGCCGCCTTCCCCTACGTCGCGCGGCCCGTGCAGTCCGTGTTTTACACGGCGGCCTTCGGGCCGATCCTCCTCATCGTCCTCTGCGCGCTCGTCGACGCGCTGCGGCGCGGCAGCCGCGCCGCCCGCTTCCAGGCCGTGGGGTGGGCACCGCTGCTGCTGGTCGGCCTGGTGCGCCTGGTGACTGGCGTCGTGCCGGGCCTGACGAGCAACGATGCCGAGACCTTGTTCCACATCGGCTGCGTCTTCGAGGTGCTGTCGACGGCCATGGGCGTGGCCGACCGGTTCATGAGCCTGAAGCACCAGCGGGACCAGGCCCAGACCGAAGCCGCGGTGCTGGACCGCCTGTCGGCGCACGACGCGTTGACCGGACTGCTCAACCGGCGTGCCATCGAGACGCGGTTCGAAGAGTTCCGCGCCAACGGCTACGACACCCTGGCCGTGCTCGACCTCGACCACTTCAAGTCGGTCAACGACCAGTTCGGCCATGGGGTCGGTGACGCGGTGCTCAAGGCCACGGCCGAGGCGCTGCAACCCGACGCACAGACCCAGGCCTTCCGGCTGGGCGGCGAGGAGTTCGTGCTGCTGCTCCGCGGAGACGACGGCCCGGCGCAGGCCGAGCGCCGGCGCCAGGCGATTCCGTCGCGGGTGGCGGCGGCGGTCCCGGAGTTGTCGCGGCCGGTGACCGCCAGCATGGGCGTGATCCGCCTCGCCCGGGCCGCCCAGCTCGACACGCGGTTCCAGCCCTGCTTCGACCGTGCCGACAAGCTGCTGTACGCCGCCAAGGGAAGCGGGCGCAACCGGAGTTCGATGGCCCCGGCGCCCGAGTTCGGCACGCCCTGAGCCCGGCACTCGGGTACGCTCTCCGGTTCCGGCCCCGACCGCCCTTCGAAAGACCGTCTCCATGAGCGCCCTCACCTGCGTGGCCACCGAGGTGATCACCACGCACCAGAAGCCGGTGGGCTATGCCTACCGCACCGCCCCCGCCACGCCCAGCGACAGCGGCTGGCGCTTCCTCAGCGGCAGCGAAAGCGAGAAGTACATGAACCAGCCCCGGCACTACATCACGTGCGTGCTGGACGACTTCGCGCGCGAGCATCCCGACGTGGCGCCCCTGCTGGACCATCCCGCGGGGTCGGCGTTCGAGCGCGCCGATGGGCGCGGGGCCTTCGAGGCCGTGCCGCTGGAGTGAACGACTCCGGGTCCGTTGGCACGCCACAACGCATCCGCCCCATCCCACTTGCGCGCCCGCACCGGCGCGCGCATCATCCGCGTCCCACTGCTGAAGGCGCCCACGACAGCGCCCGCATGACGGAGATCCCTCCTATGTCCTCACTGTTCATCTCGACCATCGACTGAACACGGTTCCCGTGCCCCGGCTGAACCGTGTCTGCACAGATACGGCCTCAGACCGCGCGGCGAAGCAAAGCCCCGCTGCCCTCGAGCCGGGGCTTTTGCTTTTCGGAAACCGAATGAGTGCACAACTCCGTTCCCGCGCCCTCGAAGAGGGGCGCATCAAGGCCTTGCGCCGCATGAAACAGCCGATGACGCTGGTGCTCGAAACGAGCCCGGGCGCACGCGACCCCGTCGCGCGCGGCCTCGCCCAGCGCGGCCTTCGTGGTGCAGGCAAACACATCCAGAGCCGCGGCGCACAACGCCGTGCCGACCGCGTGGCGCTGCAGGCGTTCACGCGACGAAAGGAGTGGGATGAATGATTCCCTGAACCTGCGCGGGCAGCTCGCGCAGAAGAACCAGCAGCTGCACGCCGTCGCCCGACAGCTCAAGCACGAGCTGTTCGGCATCGACCCCATCATCGACCGTGTCATCGACTCGGTGCGTGCGTGGTACCTGATGCCCGACCTGATCTCACGGCCCGTCATCGTGTGCCTGTGGGGCCTGACCGGCACCGGCAAGACCCAGCTCGTGCGGCGCCTGGCGCAGCTGCTGGGCTTCTACGACCGCTTCGTCGAAGTGCAGATGGACGGCTTCTCGAACGGCGCGGGCTGGCGCGGCGCGCAGAGCATCTCGGGCATGTTGACGCAGTCCAGCGTGCGCGAGGGCGAGCCCGGCATCCTCGTGCTCGACGAGTTCCAGCGCTTCCGCACCATCGACAACAAGCGCGGCGAGGTGCGCGTCGAGCGCTACCAGGACGTGTGGGCCCTGCTGTCGGACGGCCGCCTGCCGCCCGGGCTCTCGCTGCTGGCCGACATCGAATCGTCCATCGCCGAGGCCGCGTTCGACGCCGAGCGGGCCGAGGCCGGCGATGCGAAGCTGCGCTTCAAGCTGCGCAGCTGGGAGGCGCAGGAACTGCAGCGCAACCTCAAGCTCGACGAGCCGCTGATGGAGATCATGTCCTGGAGCCCCGAGCAGATCCAGGCGCGCCTGCACGCCTTCCGCGAAAGCGGCCAGCAGCAGTGGGAGACCGACTACAGCCGCCTGCTCGTCTTCGTGTGCGGCAACCTCGACGAGATGTACGAGGACCTCGCCACCAGCGTGGACGACTGCGACAGCGACGCCGACACCTTCCACGCGATGACCGGCAAGCTGAGCGTCATCGACGTGAAGCAGGCCCTCAACCGGCGCTTCAAGCCCGAGCAGGTGGCGCGGCTGGGCAACGAACACGTGGTGTACCCCTCGCTGTCGCGCCGGGCGTACGAGCAGCTGATCACGCAGGGCTGCGAGCGCTATGCCCGCGAGACCGGCGAACGCTGCGGGCTGCGTTTCGAGGTGGACGGCAGCGTGCACGAGCAGATCTACGCGAACGCCGTGTTCCCCGCGCAGGGCACGCGGCCGCTGTTCTCGTCGCTGCACGCCATCCTCGGAGCGGGTCTCGCGAAGACCGCGCTGTGGGCGCTCGAGCACGGCGCCTCGGCAGGCGACCTCGTGGGGCTCACCGCCGATGGCCGCAGCCTGATCGCCCAGTGGCACGGGCAGTCGCAGGCCATCGCCGCCCCGTTCGAAATCAGCCGCCTGCGCCAGCGCAACAACCCCGACTTCCGTGCGCTGCTGGCGGTGCACGAGGCCGGGCACGGCCTGGTCCACGCGCTGCTCTTCGCGCGGGCGCCGCGGGAGATCAAGATCCACGTGGCGAGCTTCGAGGGCGGCTACAACGCCTACACCTCGCGGAAGGTGTGGTCGCGGCAGAACCTGCTGGACTCCATCTGCACGAGCCTCGCGGGGCGGGCGGCCGAGCTGCTGGTCTTCGGCCCGGGGATGAGTTCCAGCGGCGCGGAGAGCGACCTGCGCAAGGCGACCGAATCGGCGGCACGCATGCTGCGGCACCTCGGCCACGGGGAACGCATCGGCCGCACCGACGTCTGTGTCAACGGCGAGGACAACCTCTGCACCGACGTGGAAGCCACCAACGTCCCGCTCGAGGCGCTGCTGCAGCGCGAACATGCGCGCGCCACGCGCCTGATCGACGCGCATCGCGGCGCACTGCTCGCGGTGGTGGACGAGTTGATGGCCGAGGGTCAGGTCACGCCGGCCCGGTTCGTCGCGGTGACGGGGCTGGCGTTGGAACAGGCGGAGGATGCGCTGGATCCGTACGCGGAACGGCTGGCGGCGTTCCGCGGTGTCGTTCAACGAACGAAGAACCCCTTGACCTCAACCATGCTTGAGGTTTGAGAATCCTGGTCAGCGCGCGGGCCCTGCGCGCATCAACCCCCAGGAAACCTCCATGTCGAACGACCTCGCCGCCCTCTCGCCCGCTCCCGTCTTTCGCATCGACAAGTTCGTCGTGCCCGCCGAGGTGCGTGCGACGTTCATCGCGCAGATGCAGCGCATCCAGGCCACGCTGCGCACCTTGCCGGGCTGCCAGCGCACCCTCGTGCTCGACCAGACCGGGGGCCCGGGCGAGTTCAACGTGCTGACCCTGGTGGAGTGGGCGAACGAGGAGGCCGTGGCATCCGCCGCGGTGGTCGTGAAGAAGAAGTTCGCGGACGAGGGTTTCGATCCCGCCGCGTTCACCCGGAACGCGGGTGTGCGGTCGGATCAGGGGTTCTACGCCGTGGCCTGATGGCCTGAGCCGTGCCCGTTCCAGAAACGAAAAGGGGCGCCCCGTGCGGAGCGCCCCTTCGGTCTGGTCCCTGCCGCAGGAATCGAACCTGCAGTTGAACGACGCCCCATCGGATGAGGTGGGCCCTGGAGGAGAGCGCGCGGATCGAACGCGCGCGGCGCTTCTCAGCACCGGCCACGGCTTAGCAAGCCGGCACCTTGGCCACTCGGTCAGCTCTCCAGCGGGAACAGGGTGAACGTGGGGTGCATGGTCGGATTCGAACCGACGGCCACCGGGATCACGACCCGGTGCTCTTCCCACTGAGCTACATGCACCATTGAACGGATGGTCTCGGCGGCAGGGTTCGAACCTGCGACCCTCGCGTCCCAAACGCGATGCGCTGCCAGCTGCGCCACACCGAGATGTGTGATTGAAGAAGTGGTCGACGCTGCAGGTTCCGACCCTGCGACCCCCGCCTTATCAAGACGGTGCTCTGCCAGCTGAGCTAAGCGTCGATGTGAATGGACGAACCCGATGAACTGGTCCCCTCGGTCCGATTCGAACGGACACGTCTCTCGACTCCTGGTTCTGAGCCAGGCGCGTCTGCCAGTTCCGCCACGAGGGGATGTCGAACACACGCCGGACGCTGGGTTCGCACCCGTCCGTCCGGCAACGATGCAAGCACAACGGCTTGCGTGATCTGGCGCGTCGTGCGGGGTTCGAACCCGCGGCTTCCGCCGAGACAGGGCGGCACTCTGGCCTCTGAGTTAACGACGCGAGGCGGCTGTTCTGCCCGCCGAGCCACGAGGGCATGAAACTTCCATCTCGGCTGTGTCCGCACGCGAGCCACCCGGAGACCAGGCGACTCGCTGCATGCCGGCGCGGCCGCGCCGGCACACATGCACACCGGGCCGGCCCGATGCTTGTGCACGGGCACACCCGAGATGGAGCGGACGACGGGGATCGAACCCGTGGCCTCAACGTTGGCAACGTTGCGCGCTGCCTGCTGCGCCACGCCCGCATGGAGCGAGGCGTTCGTCCCGACCCGCATCGGGAACGCCTCGCGCTGAATTGTCACAGAGCATCCTCGTCGGCCGTTGCCGGGAGGCGCGATCCATCGATCGCCACGGTTCGGCTGCCAGGCCTTGCCGTGAAGTTGGAGGTGAAAAACGAAAAGGCCCGGATCCTTTCGGAGTCCGGGCCTCTTGCGAGCAAGGAGGATGCGACTACGTCGCGCCCTCTCCCGGGTGCACCTGATCCTCGTCGTCACGAATCGATTGAAGTCGGACGGCGTGCGAGGACAGCTGCAGCGCATGCGGAAGACCGTTCCGCGGGCTGCTGCCGACACGGCCGAACACGGCTGCGCACGTGGGCAGCATGTTCGGGGTCGAGGGCAGATGGCGGGTCATGATGGTTTCCTGTTGCGCGGGTGGGCGGTTGCTTGCTTGTTCGGTTCTTCGGTTGTTGCTCGGACCAGAAGGCTCGTGCCCTCTGCAATCCATGGCCTCCAGTGTGAAGACTCTTTACGATTTCGTCAACACCGCTTCGAATGAATTTGTGAAGTTTCTTTACAACGTTGTCGTGAACGCCCGCGTCCCCTCCCCAGCCCCTCAGCCCGTGATGATCGGTCGAAGCGCATCGATCTCGTCGACGATGAAGTCGAAGAATGCCGCAACCCGCGGCGTGTGGCGCAACGCGGGGGTCGTCAGCACACGCCAGGTGCGCGTGAGTTCGGCGACGGGTTCGATCACCCGCACGAGATCGGGCTCCGCATCTCCCAGGGCCACGGGCAACGGCGCCACGCCGAGGCCCGCCCGGGCCGACTGGACCAGGCCCAGCACGCTGTTGTTCCTCGCCACGATCGCCGCCTCCGGTGCGATGCGGTGCAGCCACACCGAGAGGCGATGCGTCGGCATCGTGTCGTCGAAGCCGACCAGCGCGTGGTTCGCCAGGTCCTCGATGGAGCGGGGTCGCCCATGGCGCGCGATGTAGTCGGTGCTGGCATAGACCGCCCAGACGGAGTCCCCGATCTTCCGGCCGACCAGGGCACCATCGTCCGTGTCGCCCGACCGGAGCGCCACGTCGGCTTCGCCCCGGGTGAGGTCGACGTAGCGGTCGCTCATGACGAAATGCACCTGCAGCCCGGGGTGGCGTTCGCCGAACCGCTGCAGCAGCGTCGATCGGGTGATGCGGTAGACGATCGGCTCCGGGCACGTCACCCGGACCACGCCCGCGACCTCGGCGGCTGCGACGGCCAGCTGCTGCTGGAACTCGGCCACCGCGGCTTCGATCCGCCGGGCCTGCGGCAGCAGGGCTTCCCCGAACGCCGTCAGGCGGTAGCCGCTCGGCTGCCGCTCCACCAGCGGCTGCCCCAGGCGGCGCCCCAGTTCGGACAGCCGCCGTTGCACCGTCGAGGCGTCCACGCCCAGCGCGCGGCCAGCCGCCAGCGTGCTGCCGTGCTGCGCCACGGCGAGCAGGGGCTTCAGATCGTCCCAGTCGAAATCCAGCGGGGTATGCGCCATCGCGGCCCCATTCTGCAACTTTGCGGCTGTCGCCGACGCCTCCGGGCGCCTACGCTGGAAGGCATGGACACCTTCGACACCCGACGGCAGGCCTTCAAGGCTTCGGTACAGACCCACTGGGACAGCGCCGCCCGCGGCTGGGACGCCCATTCGCAGGAGATCCGCGCCTGGCTGCGGGGCCCCACCGACGCGATGATCGCGATGGCGGGCATCACGCGTGGCACACGCGTGCTCGACGTCGCGGCGGGTGCGGGCGACCAGACGCTCGACATCGCCGAGCGCGTCGGCCCGTCGGGCGCCGTGCTGGCCGTCGACCTCTCGCCGGCGATCGTGGCGCTCGCCCAGGAGCGCGCACGGCGTGCCGGCTTCCAGCACGTGCAGTGCCGCGTGGCCGACGGCGAAGACCTGGGGGTCGATGCGGCCTCGTTCGACGCCGCCGTCTGCCGGCTCGGCCTGATGCTGTTTCCCGATCCCGAACGCGGGCTGCGCGAGATGCATCGCGCGCTTCGCCCGGGCGGACAGGTGTGCACGGTGGTCTTCTCTGCACCCGCACGAAACCCCTGCATCCGGCTGCTCATGGCCACGGCCCTCCGGCACGCCGGGCTGCCGGCCCCCGACCCGCACGCACCGGGCAGCCTGTTCAGCCTCTCGGCACCCGGCCGCGTCGACGCCCTGTTCCGGGACGCTGGCTTCGACGACGTCGCGACCACCGCGATGGACGCGGTCTTCCGCATGCCCTCGGTCGACGACTACCTCGCCTTCGTGCGCAGTTCGGCGAGCCCGATCCTGCAGATCCTCGCGGGCCTGGAACCGGCCAAGGCCGAGGCGGCCTGGGAGGACATCCGGGCGCAGCTGCACGCCTTCGACACGACCGCCGGCTGGGAGGGTCCCAACGAACTGCTGATCACGGCGGGTCGCCGTCCATGAGCGTGCGGCGTCAGGAACGATCTGAACGCTCGACGACGACCTCGCTGACTTGAACCACCGGCACGATGTCGGTGTAGTTGGCGATGTCCCCGCGGATCTCGGCGCCGTGCGCCTGCACGGCGGCCGCATAGCCTTCGGCCGACTCACAGACGAACGCGCACATCGCCACGAAGGCCGGCGGCGCCCCGGGCGCACCGCCGGCCAGGCCCTTGTCGACGGTGTAGTACGCACAGGCACTGCCCAGCCGGGCCTTCACCATCGGCATGTGCCGGTCGCGGTAGTAGTCGTGGTCGAAGCGCGCGCCTTCGGCGTACGGGTACATCACGGTGACCTTGATCATGCGGTTCTCCTTGCCATCATCGGCGTCGCAGCGGCTGCAGGAGGTCCCTGAGCCCGTTGTGGTCCAGCTCGTGCATCAAGGCCAGCAGACGGCCCAGCTGCCCGGGAGGAAACCCCTCGCGCGCGAACCAGCTCAGGTAGTTGCCCGGAAGGTCCGCCAGCAGCGTTCCCTTGTGCTTGCCGTACGGCATTTCGGTCTTGACCAGGCGTTCGAGGGCGTCGTCCATGCCCGATTGTCGCGCTCACTGCGCGCACCGGGCTGGCTTTCCGGTGCGCTATGCTCCGCCCGAAAAAGGGGACGGAGACAACCATGAAGGCATCCACGGCCGCGTCCGTCAGACGCATCATCGCGTTCATCTTCAAGCCGATCACCGCGCCGCACGAGTGGTGGTTCGGCTTCAAGCTGTGGACGGGGACCGTGTACGCCGTCTGCCCGGACTCGACGGCCGTCTTCTTCCTGTTGTATGCGCCGCTCTTTGTCGTCGCCCCGCTGCACTTCAGATTCTGGCCCTGCGTGCTGGCGTTCGCCATCGTCGGCCCCTTCGTCTTTTGGCAGGTGCTCAGGATTCGGAACGGCACCGTGGTTCGCCTGCGCCTCCTGCTGGGCATCCCCTACTGGGTCACACCTGTCATGCAGGGCAGCCGGTTCGAACAGTACCAAGCCTGGGAGGACGATCGCCCCACTGGCGTTGTGTTCTGCCTTGGCGCCACCGAAGTGCACTTCGGTTCCTCGAGCACCGCCGGCGCCATCTATCGAGCCATCAGCGCGGAACTGGAAGAACAAGGCTGGGGCAACCGAAACCGGCAAGGCCCGCCGCCCCCGGAGCGGATCCAGCCGACGCTCTGACGGCCACACGCTGGCCGAAGGTGCCTCGCGTTGCCTTGCGCGGTGCTCCAGGGCGAGTTCCGTCGAGCCCTACCGCAGGTCCCGATACCAAGCAGCGGCCTGTCCACGTGTCTCAACGCCGAGTTTGCCGAGGATGTTCGCCACGTGCCGCTTGACCGTGTGCGGACTCAAGTCGAACGCCCGAGCGATCAGCTTGTTGCTGTCCCCGGCGGCGATGCGCGCCAGCACCTCGTGCTCCCGTTCGCTCAACAACGTCGCCTGCGCCGACAACGCCGAGCCCACCGTCGGCGCCGCCGCATGGTGCGGCGCCAGCATCTCGGCCAGCCGCTTCAGCAACGCCACGGCAGCCCCCGGCAACAACGCGCCCCACCCCACCGCAGCCAGCCGCGCCAGCACGGCCGGCCCCGCCAGCAGCGCCCCACCCAGCTCCCGCCCATGCACCGCCGTCGCCACCCACGGCGACAGCGACGCCGCAGCGGCCTCCGTGTCGCCGAGCCGCACCAGCACATCCGCCCGCATCAGGCGCGCCTGCACCGCCGGGAAGAAGCACCAGCGCTCGACGTCCTCGGCCAGCGGGCCGAGCAGCGCCAGCGCATCGGCCAGCCGCTCCTCCGCCAACGCCACCAGCGCATCGAGGTACCTTGCCTGCCGCTCCGCCGCCGGCCATTCGAACGGATTGCGCGCGGCCGCGAACTCCGCACGCACCGCCCGCAACCCTTCCGCGTCCTGGAAGATCCACCGCGCCCGCGCCTGCACCAGCAGGATCTCGTACTCGTGCGTGAGCCGGTTGCTCTGCGCGGCCGCATGGCGCATGTCGTCGAGGCAGGCCTTCGCCGCGGCCTCGCTCGCATCGCGGCGCCCCAGCAGCGCGTGGATGAGGATGCGCGCGTTGTAGTTCTCCGTCGCCACGCTGCACGGCTGGCCGAGCCAGTGGCAGGCTTCGTCGGCGCGGGACATCCACGCCGCGGCTTCGTCGAGCCGGCCCGAAGACAACGCGAGCCACACCCGCGCATGCAGCACACCTGCCCGCAGGTGCGACGGATGTTCCCCGGCCACGCGAAACGCCCCATCGGCGAACCGCTCCATCAGCGGGTTCACGTTCGGGAACCCCGTGAGGAAGCTGTGGAAGAAGCAGAGGTTCCAGATCTGCAGGTCGGGCACCCGTTCGAGCGCTTCGACCATCTCCGCGAAATGGCCCGCGACGTCCTCGGCCCGCAGTTCGGCGTAGGCGGCCCACGCGCTGCCGAAGGCGATCACGGCGCGTGAAGCGTCGTCGAGGGGCAACGCGCGAAGACGTGTCAATTCGAATGCGGCCTCGTGCACCCGCCCGGTGTTCTGCATCGCGATGCACGCATACGCCTTCGCGAGCGCGGCGTCCGCAGCGCGGCCGGCCCGCGCGAACCCGGTGCTCGCGCGCGACATCGCGGACACGGTGGTGTCGAAATCGAAGGCCAGGAACGCGACCATGCCCTGCAGCACCAGCAGGTCGGGCCGTGCGTCGATGGCGGCGGCGGGCAGCGTGGCGAGCATCGCGGGCAAGGTGGCGCCGCCCGATGCGACGAGCAGCGGGCCGCGCTTGGCCAGCGCATCGGCAGCATGCTCCCATGCGCCGGCGCGCGTGAAGTAGCCCACCGCACGCGCGAGGTCGGGTTCGCCAACGGCCGCGCGGCACAGCAGGCCGGGAAGTTCCTCGGGGTGGTCGCGTTCGAGGCGGTCGAGCAGGAAGTCGCGCACGAGGTCGTGCTGGCGCAGCGTCAGTTCCTCGGCGTCGAGCACGCTGACGAAGAGGCCGCGGCGTTCGATCTCCTCCAGCAGGCGCACCGTGTCGGGGGACCCGCTCACCTGCGCGCAACGCGCGACCGTGAGTTCGGGCAGCACGGCGCAGCGCAGCAGGAAGGTGCGCAGCACGGCGGGCATGTCGTCGAGCACCTCGGCGGCGAGGTAGTCGAACACGTGGCGCTGGTTGAAGACGCCCATCGGGGCACTGCCGTGGCGCGCGGTGAGGCTCAGCCGCAGGCCCGCGGCCCAGCCCTCGGTGCGTTCGAGCAGTCGCGCGGCGTGGGAGGGATCCCCTCCGGCCGCGGCGATCAGTGAAGCGACCTCACCCTCGCCGAAGCGCAGGTCGTACTGGCGCAGCTCGGCGAGCTGGCCCGTGGCGCGCCAGCGGGCCAGCGGCCACGGCGGTTCGACGCGGCTCGCGATGGCGAAGGACCACGTCGACGGCACCCGCTCGATGACGTAAGCCAGCAGCTCGAACACCTGCGGGTCCGCGATGCGGTGCAGGTCGTCGATGACGATGAGCCCGCCCGGTGCACGTGCGCCCGCGAGCGCGTTGATCCATTCGTTGGCCACCTGGCGCACGCCGCCTTCGGCCAGCGCCAGCGTGGCGAGGGCCTCGGGCGCCACGCGCCAGGCCGGGTCGTGCGGTTCCAGCGCGGCGGCGAGGCAGTCGAGGAACCGCGGCAGGCGGTCGTCGGCGTCGGCGGAGATCCACACGAGGGCCGTGCCCTCGGGCAGCTGGCGGATCTGGCGGGTGAGCGCGGCCGTCTTGCCGTAGCCGGCCGGCGCCAGCAGCAAGGTGAGGGGGTGGGCGAAGGCCGACGCGAGCGAGCGCTCGAGGCCCGGCCGTTCGACCAGGCCCGTGCGGGGACGCGGGGGCTGGATCTTGGCGAGCGCGAACACCGGCCCGGCGGCAGGCTCGGGTTCCGTCGGCATCGCGCGATTCTGCCGAAGCTGGATCGGTTCGGGAAGGTGCCCCACTCCCGCGATCGCGGGGCCCCCGGAGGGGGCCCCCCCATCCGGGTTGGCCCACCGCATTCGGCTCCGATGGCTCCTTCAGGCGATGACCCATGGCCCCCTGGCGGGAACACTGCCCGACATGCCGAGCCATCCCGTTCGGCCTCAGCCCGACTGGAGTTTTCAGCATGCAACCCACCCTCACCCCCCGCCCTGCCACGCCGAACACCGCGCCCCGCATGGACCTGTACGTGGCGATCCACAAGGCCCTGCGCGGCTTCATGACCGAGACGCTGGCCCGCGTGGGCCGCATCGACGTGCTCGACGACGACGAGATGGCCCGCACCCTGGGCCAGCTCGACGACCTGCTCACGTTCTGCGAGGGCCACGTCAAGCACGAGAACGAGTTCATCCACGCCGCCATCGAGGCCCGCCAGCCGGCCGGTTCGGCCCGCACCGCCGACGACCACGAGGACCACCTCGAGACCCTCGCCGTGCTGCGCAACCAAGCCTTCGCGCTGAAGGCCGCCGTGCCCGCGACGCGCACCACGCTGGCGCTGCGCCTGTACCGCCACCTGGCGCTGTTCGTCGCCGAGAACCTGCACCACATGCACCTCGAGGAGACCGCCAACAACGCGACGCTGTGGGCGCTCTACACCGACGAGGAACTGCACGCGATCCACGACCGCCTGCTCGCCACCATCACGCCGGCCGAGCAGATGCTGGTGGCCCGCTGGATGATCCCCGCGCTGTCGCCCTCCGAACGCGCGGGCCTGATGAGCGGCATGCGCGCCGGGATGCCCTTCGAGGCCTTCGCCGCGGTGCTGGAGGTCGTGCGCCCGCACATCGACGCACCGGGCTGGGCCAAGCTGATGCGCGCCCTGGGCCTCGCCTCTCCCGTGAAGTTCGCCTGAGGCCGCCCCCATGAAGACCTGGATCAAGCGCACCCTGGCCGGCGTCGTGGGCCTCGTGGCCTTCGCCGCGGCCGGCCTCGTGGTCGGCGCCCACCTCGGCGACCGCAAGATGGCCCGGCAGATCGACGTGCACGTGGAGCCGGTGGCCTGGCGCACCGACGAGGCGTCGGTCACCCGGGGCCGCTACCTCTTCGCGTCGCGCGGCTGCACCGACTGCCACGGCGACAACGGCGCCGGCAAGGACGTGATCAACGACGGCAAGGGCATGCACGTGCGCGCGCCGAACATCACGCCCGGCCCGGGCTCGGCCGTCGCCGGCTACGTGGAGGCCGACTGGGACCGGGCCATCCGCCACGGCCTGCGCCGCGACGGCACCCCGCTGCTCGTGATGCCGAGCGAGGACTACGCCCGCCTCACGAACGACGACCTGGCCTCGCTGGTCGCGTACCTGCGCCAGATGCCGGCCCAGGACGGCTTGCCCGCCCACATCGCATTCCCGCTGCCGGTGCGCGCGCTGTACGCCGCCGGCCTCGTGATGGACGCCGCCGAGAAGATCGACCATTCCCTCCCTCCGGCCCAGCCGGTGCCCGAGGGCGTGACCGCGGCGCACGGCGCGTACGTGGCCAACGGCTGCATCGGCTGCCACGGCGCGACGCTCTCGGGCGGGAAGATCCCCGGTGCCCCGCCGGAATGGCCCGCCGCCGCGAACCTCACGCCCGGCACCGGCTCGGCGATGCCCACCTACCGCAACGCCGCGGAGTTCACCGCGATGCTGCGCAGCGGCCGCCGCCCCGACGGCTCGCCGGTGAGCCCCGTGATGCCGTTCGGCTCGCTCAAGGAACTCAACGACACCGACGTGCAGGCCTTGTACCTGCACCTCCTGGCGCTGCCCGCCGTCCCCGCCGGCCAGCACTGATCCACCCCTTCGCTCCACCCACCATGAAACCGATGACCCGATTCCTCTCCTGGCTGGCGCTCGCCACCAGTTCCGCCTTCTTCGTCGCCTGCGGCGGCGAGGATGCTCCCGCCACCGAGACACCGGCGGCCCAGACGGCCACCGTCACGGGCCGCATCGTCGAGACCGACACCGACGAACCCCTCGACGGCGCCCGAGTCACGGCCGGGGCACGTTCGACCACCACCGGCAAGGACGGCACCTTCACGCTGCAGGGCGTGACCCCGTCCGACCGCGCGCTCGTGAAAGCCGAGGCCGCGGGCCACGGCCCGAACTCCGCCTTCGTGGCGCTGCCGGCCAACGGCACGGCCGAGGTCAACGTGCGCCTGATCAAGCTCGCGCCCGCCACCACCTTCGATGCCGCGACCGCCGCCACGCTGACGAGCCCGGGCTCGAACGCGCAGGTGAAGCTGCCCGCCGCCGCGCTGGTGGACGCCACCACGGGTGCGGCCGCCGCCGGCACGATCTCGGCAAGCCTCACCGACATCGACCCGGCGAGCGACCCCGAACGCATGCCCGGCAACTTCACCGCGCTGCAGGCCGGTGCCGTGCGCACGATCGAGAGCTTCGGCGCCATCAAGGTGGACCTGCGCGATGCAGCGGGCAAGCGCCTGAACCTCGCGGCCGGCAAGACGGCCACGATCCGCATCCCGCTGTCGACCCGTTCGCCCAACCCGCCCGCCACCGTGCCGCTGTTCCACTTCGACGAGGCCACCGGCCGCTGGATGGAGGAAGGCAGCGCGACGCTCAAGACCGGTGACGGCGAGCCCTACTACGAAGGCACCGTGAGCCACTTCAGCTACTGGAACGCCGACATGGTCGCCGAGACGGTGGAGCTGGAAGGCTGCGTGGTCGACGGCAACGGCCGCCCGGTCTCGGGCGTGCAGGTCAGCAGCAGCGGCGTCGACTACTCGGGCCGCAGCTCCGCGTTCACGAACGCCGAGGGCCGCTTCACGATGCAGGTGCGCAAGAACGCCACCACCGGCGTGTGGGCCGCCACGCGCGACCGCATCACGGCCATCAACGAAGTCGAGCTCGATGCGTTCGGCGGTGCGATGAAGGGCTGCATGGTGCTCGAGGCCGCCACGTCGCCGATCCCCGGCAAGCTGTCGCCGAAGGTGATGATGAACCCGCGCAACACCACCGTGCAGGCCGGCGACGCGGCCATGTTCACGGCCGTGGTCGAAGGCACGCAGCCCATGACCTACTCGTGGACGCGCAACGGCGAACCCGTGCCCAACAGCAACACGAGCGTGCTCTTCGTCTACCCCACCGCCAGCAGCGATGACGGCGCGGTCTACAAGGTCGTCGCGAAGAACGTCGCGGGCGAGGTCGCCAGCAGCACCGCCGTGCTGACCGTCACCACGACGGCCATCGCGCCGCAGATCCAGCTGCAGCCGCTGCCGGTCACCGTGACCGCGGGCGAGAACGCCACGTTCGTCGTGACCGCCAACGGCAGCGGCCCGCTCGCGTACCAGTGGAAGCGCAACGGCGCCGACATCGCGGGCGCCAATGCCGTCGCCTACACCTTCGCCGCCACCGATGCCGACAACGGCGCCACGTACAGCGTGACCGTTTCCAACGCCTCGGGCCAGGTGACCAGCAACGGCGCCGCGCTGACCGTGGTCCCGGCGAACGCGCCGCCCGCCATCCAGGTGCCCCCGGCGAGCGCCGTGGTGGACCAGGGCGCGAGCGTGACCTTCGGCGTTGTGGCCCAGGGCAGCGGCACGCTCGCCTACCAGTGGCAGCGCAACGGCGCGAACATCGCCGGCGCCACGTCGTCCACCTACACGATCGACGCCGTCACCGCCGCCGATCACCAGGCCTCGTTCCGCGTCGTCGTGACCAACGCCGTCGGCAGCACCACCAGCGCGGCCGCCGTGCTCAGCGTCAACACCGGCGCCGTCGACCAGAAGGACCGCATCCTGAAGCTGCTGGGCCACTGGGCCGTCGGCCTGACGGCCTCGGGCGCCCCGCTGGAGATCGCCGACGACGACTTCAAGGTGAAGCCGCTCGCCACCGTGTGCCAGGCCGGCACCGTGGCCCCGACGCTCGACGGCGCCGCGCCCACCGCCGGCCAGGTGCTGCCGCTCGGCAACCACACGCTGGCCGCGACGTTCACGGCCTGCGAGACCCCGGGCGACACGTACGACGGCCGCACCAGCATCGCCTACCAGTTCGCGGACACCGCGCACCGCAGCGGCGTCGCGCAGTCCACTGTCACCGACTTCGTGCACACCGGCACCGACTACGTGGGCGACGAGACCGCCGTGCGCGCCAACGGCCAGGCCCGCATCGAACTCGACGGCAGCCTCGTGGGCACCACCGAGACGATCAAGCTGCGCTTCATCCCCGCCGCCGGTTTCACGCTGACGGACGTGGCCACCGGCGTCGCGTCGAGCGCCGTCAGCGGCAACGCGCTGCTGCACAACGTGCTGGTGTCCGACGCGATGAAGCTGACCCGCCAGGAGTTCGCGGCCTACACGTTCAACCGCGGTGGCGTGACCTACGTGCTCGACGGCTTCGTGCAGTTCGAGTTCACGAGCCCGGTCTCGATCGTGGGCACGGGCACGGTGACCCTGAAGGCCAACGGCGTCGACGTGGCACGCATCACCGCCACGGCCACCGGCTACGGCGTGGAGGTGCTCAACGGGGGGGTGCCGGCGAGTGCCGGATACGTCGCGGCGGCCCAGGGCGTGAGCAAGGTGTCGACGACGAAGGCCGTGAAGGCCCCTCGCCTGCGCCGCTGAGGCAAGACGTCATCCCGACGAAAGTCGGGACCCACCGCCCCCGCAGCGCACCGGGGCCGGTGGCCCCCGATGTTCATCGGGGTGACGGCGACAAGGCCGGACCCTCGTCCGGCCTTTCCCTGTGCAGGTGCCCGCCCGCATCCACCGTCAGGAAGGCCACCCCCTGCCCCCGCAGGAAGTCGTGGGCCTCGTCGCCCATCAGCATCGCGATGGTCGTGAGTGCCCCGGCGGCCAGGCACGCCGGCCCCACCACGCTCACCGACTGCCAGCGCGTCACGGGCCAGCCGGTGCGCGGGTCGAGGATGTGGCAGTAGCGCCGGCCATCGACCTCGAAGCTGCGTTCGTAGTCACCGCTGGTGGCGAGCGCGCCATGCGCCAGGTCGATGCTCGCGACCACCTCGCCGGGACGGCGCGGGTGGGCGATGCCGATCTTCCACGGGTGGCCGTCGGGGTGCGGGCCCACCACGCTCACGTCACCGCCCAGGTTGACGGTGCCGCCGGAGATGCCGGCCTCGTGCAGCACGGCCGCGGCGCGGTCGGCGGCGTATTCCTTCGCGAACCCGCCGAAGTCGAGCTCCATGCCCGGACGGCGCAGCGCGAGCGACTCGCCGTCCCAGTCGGCCTGGAACCAGCCGATGTCGGGCAGCAGCGCGTCCACCTCCGCAGCGGACGGCACGCGGGCCGCCTTGAAGTCCCACACGCGGCGCAGGATGCCGGACGTGATGTCGAAGCGGCCCTCGCTCGCGTCGAAGAGCGTGTCGGCGAAACGCAGCAGGCCGGCCGTCTCGTCGTCGACCCCGATGCGCTCGCCGGTGCCGGCGGCCGCGTTGATGCGCGAGACGATGCTGTCGGTCCGGTAGCGCGAATACTTCGCCTCGATGCGGCGCACCTCGGCGATGGCCCGCTGCGCGGCGCCCTCGGCCAGCACCTGCGAATGCGCGCACAGGCGCAGCTGGCACACGGTGCCCATCGCGTCGAATTCGAAGCCGAAGTCGGGGGTCATCGTCGGAGTGTCGCCTGGAAAATCGATCGCACGTCCATGCCTCCGTCATCCCGGCGAACGCCGGGATCCACTGCGGCCGGGGCGCGCCGGCCCGCGGTGGCCCCCGGCGTTCGCCGGGGTGACACTCAGGGGGATCAGAACGCCTTGCTCACACCCACCTGCACCATGTCCGCATACAACGGATCAATGCCCGGCGACCCGCTCCCCCCGAGCTTCCAGTCGCTCTTCTGCGTGTACCGCTCGTACTTCACGTCCCCGGTCCAGTCCTCCCAGCGCAGCTGCAGCTTGATGCCGAGCGTGACGGCGCCGAAGGCGGACATGCGCTGGTCGGTGGTGGCGAACGTGGGCGAGCCCGGGCAGAACGGGAACACGGCGGGGTCGGACGACGGGTCGCAGTAGAACTTCGCCGCGCCCTGCGAGTAGTAGCGCAGCGACGGCGTCACCGACCACCATTCGGCGAACGGCTGCACCCACGCGGCCTCGACGGTGTGGGCCGCGATGCCGAAGCTGTCCTTGTAGAAGCGGTAGCTGCTGCGCAGCGTGCTGCCGAGCGGCACCACGTGGTGGTTCCAGCGCGCGAGCAGCGTGCCCTGGTTGCGCTCGTCGGGCCGGCGGTCGGCCGACTTGTACGGGTCGCTGAAGTAGCCGGCCCCGTGGCGATAACCCAGGTTGACCTGCACGATGTCGTTCGCGCCCAGCACCTGCGTGACACCCCCCATCACCTCGTTCGTGCGGCGGCGTTCGTCGAGTGCGGGGTCGTCGGTGGAGCCGATCCTGTCGCGCGTGGCGGCGACACCCAGGTGGAACGTGGTGTTGTTGTCCTCGGTGGCGTAGCGGCCCTCGAGGGACACGGCGTTGGAGTCGTAGTCGTTCTCGCTGGACGTGGCCACGCCCACCGCCACGGCACCTCGGGAGAAGTGCCGCGTGACCTTGACGTCGCCGGCGTTGCGCTTGTCGCTCATGCCGCCGGGGGCCTTCGTGGCGCCCGACACCGACGAGTAGTAGCGCGGCGTGGCGCCCGACACGTCGTCGACCGTGGCGCCGGCCTCGACCGACCAGTCGCTGCCGATGGGCACGACGAGCAGCACCGACGGGGCCTTGACCGTGATGCGGTCGAACTTCGCGCCGTCCGGCTTCGGTTCGCCCGGGTACTGGGTTTCGTTCTTCTGGAAGTCCCGGTAGTACAGGTACTTCAGCGCGATGCTGCCCTTCTCGGGCGCGCTTTCGGCGTGGGCCGCGGGCAGCGCCGTCACGCTGAGCGCGGCGGCCACGATGGAGCCGATGCGAAGGGGGCGATCAGTTGCAGCCACAGCCGCCTCCCCCGACGCCGGTGCCGCCGCTCGCGTTTTCCTTGCTGGCGTACACGTGGGCCGCGTTGCGCTGCTCGAGCGTGTCGTGGCCGAAGGTCATCTCGGGTTTGGCGAGGTTGCCCTTCTCCCAGGCCTTCGGCAGCCCGTCGGACGCGCAGCCCGCGAGCATCACCGCGACCACCGCGGACACCACCACCAGCACCGCCGACAGCACCATGGACCGCACCGACGCGCGGCTGGTGAAGCCGCCGTCGTCGAACTGGGATTCGCCGGGGGTCATCGGACCACCGGCAGCGCCGCCACGATGGCCGCTTCGAGCGCGGCCCGCTGGTCGGCACGGAAGCCCGTGTGCACCTGGATGACCTTGCCGTCCGGGCCGATCAGCACGGAACTGGGCATGCCCTTGACCTGGTAGCGGCGCGCGGTGTCGCCCTTCGGGTCGAAGGCCACGGCGAACGACGCCGGCACCTGCGACAGGAACTTCGTGGCTTCCGCACTGTCGTTGTCGAGGTTCACCCCCACCACCTGCAATCCCCGGGGCCCGTACTTGGCCTGCATCTCGTTCATCCACGGAAACGACTGGCGGCACGGCCCGCACCACGAGGCCCAGAAGTCCACGTAGACGAGCTTGCCCTGCAGCCGCTCCAGGTTCACCGGCGCCGCGCGCCCGGCCAGTTCGATGGCCGGCGCCGCCTGCCCCGGCTCCACCGCCCGGGCGTTGCTGGTGGCGAACGCGAGCGCCGCGGCCAGCACCGCCGTGACGGCGAACCCTCCCCCGATCAACTTGTTCATGTCGGAAACTTCCCCTTACTTCCGTGGACTTCGGCGTCCTCTGCCGTTTCTGTAGCAGGACGCTTGCCAGGGGGAAGAACGGGGGAAAACGGGCGCAAAAGGTCACCCGGCCGCCGGGGGGCTGCCGGGATTTGTCAGACGACCCGTGGAATCAGGCGAAAAATCAGGCCTTCCGCTTCGCCACCAGTCCGTACACGAACAGCACGATCAGCGCGCCGACCACCGAGGCCACGAGGCCGGCGCCCTGGCCCTCGCCATACCAGCCGAGGGTTCTCCCCAGGAAGTTGGCCACGACGGCGCCGACGATGCCGAGCACGGCGGTGAGGATGAAGCCCATCGGGTTCGGGCCCGGCATGAGGGCACGCGCGATGAGGCCGGCGACGAAACCGATGAGGATGGTCCAGAGGATGCCCATGGGATGCTCCTGAAGCGAGAGGAAACCCGTTGATCGGACGATGGGCCCGACATCAGCCCCGCACGGCCGCCTCGATGGCGGCGACGTCGATCTTACGCATGGTCATCATGGCCGAGAAGGCCCGCGTGGCCGCCGCGCGGTCGGCGCCGGTGAACGCATCCGTCAGCACCCGCGGCGTGATCTGCCACGACAGCCCCCAGCGGTCCTTGCACCAGCCGCACTCGCTCTCCTGGCCGCCGTTGCCCACGATGGCGTTCCACAGGCGATCCGTCTCGGCCTGGTCGTCGGTGGCGATCTGGAACGAGAAGGCCTCGGTGTGCGGGAACACGGGCCCGCCGTTGAGCCCGATGCAGGGGATGCCGGCAACGGTGAAGTCGACGGTGAGCACGTCGCCTTCCTTGCCGCCCGGGAAGTCGCCCGGCGCCCGGTGGACGGCGCCCACCTTGCTGTCCGGGAACGTCGCGGCGTAGAAGGTCGCCGCATCGAGGGCGGCACCGTCGAACCACAGGCAGACCGTGTTCTTGCTGATCATGGGCGACTCCTTCGGGAGGGGTGGATTCGGGCCGCACAGTATGTTCCGCCCGCATACCCACCGGCCCGGCAGGGAGGAAGGCGGCCCCGATTGCCCCTTGGTGCGGCCCCCTGCCGGCGGGCAGGCAACGTTGTATAACTGCGCCATCACGTCAGCCGGGGAGGCTGCAATGAGCTTGGACTTCGACGTCATCCGCCGCCCGACCCTCCTGGTCGTCGACGACACGCCCGACAACCTCATGCTGATGAGCAACCTGCTCAAGGACCGGTACGTGGTCAAGGTCGCGAACAGCGGCGAGAAGGCGCTGAAGATCGTCCGCACCGGCGAGCCCCCCGACCTGATCCTGCTCGACATCATGATGCCCGGACTGTCCGGCCACGAGGTGGCGCAGCAGCTGGTGGCCGACTCGAAGACCCGCGACATTCCGGTCATCTTCCTGACCGCGCTCGCCTCCGAGGAGGACGAGATGATCGGGCTCGGACTCGGCGCGGCCGACTACATCACGAAGCCCATCCGCCCGGCCATCCTGCTCGCGCGGGTCGAGACCCACCTCAACATCAAGGCGGCCGCCGACTTCCTGCGCAGCCAGAACGACTTCCTCGAGCAGGAGGTGGCCCGCCGCACGCGCGAGGTGGCCGCGATCCAGGACGTCACCATCCTCGCGATGGCCTCGCTCGCGGAGACGCGCGACAACGAGACGGGCAACCACATCCGCCGCACGCAACACTTCGTGAAGGTGCTGGCGGAGCACCTCCGCAACCACCCGCGCTTCGCGAAGGTGCTCGACGACCGCACCATCGGGCTGCTCTTCAAGTCGGCGCCGCTGCACGACATCGGCAAGGTGGGCATCCCCGACCGCATCCTGCTGAAGCCGGGCAAGCTGACGCCGGAGGAGTTCGAGGTCATGAAGACCCACACCACGCTCGGCCGCGATGCCATCGAACACGCCGAGCTGCAGCTCGGCGCCGACGTGGCGTTCCTGCGCCTGGCGAAGGAGATCGCGTACAGCCACCAGGAGAAGTGGGACGGCAGCGGGTACCCCGAAGGGCTGTCCGGCGACCGGATCCCGGTGTCCGCCCGGCTGATGGCCGTGGCCGACGTGTACGACGCGCTGACCAGCCGCCGGGTCTACAAGCCGGCCATGCCCCACGAGCAGGCCCTCGACATCATCCGGGACGGGCGTGGCAGCCACTTCGACCCGGACGTCGCCGACGCCTTCCTGGCCTGCACCGAGCAGTTCCGCGAGATCGCGCAGCGCTTCGTCGACACCGACCACGACATCGCCCGCAAGGCCGACGTGCAGGCGGTCGCCGCCGGGCTGCCCTGAGCCGCCGGCGCGAGTCGAATGCACAAGCCGCGCCTCTTTGCCGCCCTGATCGAACGCCTCACGCTGCAGTCCAAGCTCGTGCTGGGTTTCGGCACGGTGCTGGTGTTCGCCGTGGTGCTCGGCATCCAGGGCTTGCTCGTGCAGCAGCAGTTCAGCCGTGATTTCGAACTGCTCCAGGCGAAAGAGGTCGTGGGGGTCTCGCGGGCCAAGGAGGCGGAGATCCAGCTCGGGCACATGCTGCTCGCGCTCCACAAGGCGGGGGAAGCCCGAGACGAAGCCGCGCGCGAGGCCTACCTGGGGGAACTGGAGGCGAGCCGAAGCCAGCTGCGCCTCGCCACGAAGCAGCTTCGGACCACCATCGTGCAGCGCGAGAACGAGGAGCGCCTCGGCGAGTTCGAGGCCTTGCTGACACGCATCGACGCCATCGCGGGCGAAGCCGCGGACCTGGTCCGCCTCGGGCTGCTGGACGAAGCCCGGGTCTTCATCGATGGCGGTGTGCTGGAGGATGTCACGCGTCAGGCCGACCGCCTGATGGGCGCCATCGCCGCCACCAAGGAACGCAACGCGGACGTCGCGTCCCGGGACATCCGCACCTTCGTGGCACGCCAGACGACGCTCTCCATCGCCCTGCTGGTGGGAGGACTCGGGATCACGCTGCTGTCGTCCTGGGTCATCGGGCGCTCCATCCGGCGTCCGGCCGCCCGGGTTCGCCGGGCGGTCGAGACCATCGCCCTCGGCCAGCTCGACGCACCGGTTCCGCACACCGACCTGCCGAACGAAACCGGCGACCTCGCGCGGTCGGTGGCGGAGCTCCGCGACAACCTGCAGCGCCAGGGCGCCGCGCTGGAGGCCCGCCAGGCCGAGCTGCTGCGGGCCCGGATGGTGGCCGAGGAAGCCACGCGCGCGAAGAGCGACTTCCTCGCGAACATGAGCCACGAGATCCGCACGCCGATGAACGCCATCATCGGCATGAGCCACCTCGCGCTGAAGACGCCGCTCGACAAGCGCCAGCGCAACTACATCGAGAAGGTGCACCGCGCGGCCGAGAACCTGCTGGGCATCATCAACGACATCCTCGACTTCTCGAAGATCGAGGCCGGCAAGATGACCCTCGAGCAGGTGCCGTTCCGGCTCGAGGACGTGCTCGACGAGATCGCGAACATGGTGGGCCTCAAGGCCGAGGCCAAGGGACTCGAGCTGCTGTTCGACGCGCCGGCCGCCCTGCCCTCGGCCCTGGTGGGCGACCCCCTGCGCCTCGGCCAGGTGCTGATCAACCTCGGCAACAACGCCGTCAAGTTCACGGAGGCCGGCGAGGTGGTGATCGACGTGGCGGCCGAGGACGAGGACGACACCGGTGCGACGCTGCGCTTCCGAGTGCGCGACACGGGCATCGGCATGACACCCGAGCAGACCGGACGCATGTTCCAGGCCTTCAGCCAGGCCGACAGCTCCATCACCCGCCGCTACGGCGGCACGGGCCTCGGCCTCACGATCTCGAAGCAGCTCGTCGAGATGATGGGGGGCCGCATCTGGGTCGAGAGCGAGGCGGGCAAGGGATCCACCTTCCAGTTCACCGCGCGCTTCGGCCGGCAGGCCGGCGCGCCGCGGCGGCGCATGTTCAAGGCCGACGAACTGCAGGGCCTGCGCACGCTCGTCGTCGACGACAACTCGAGCGCCCGCGAGATCCTGTCGTCGATGGCGACGGGCTTCGGGCTCCGCGTGGACCTCGCCGCCAGCGGCGAGGAGGCGCTCGCCCAGGTGGCCGAGGCCGCCCGCCGCCAGCAGCCCTACGGCCTCGTGCTGCTCGACTGGAAGATGCCCGGCATGGACGGCGTGGAGGCCGCACGGCGCATGGACGAGCAGCTGCCAGGGCACGCGCCCGCGGTGATCATGGTCACGGCCTTCGGGCGCGAGGAGGCGCTGGTGGAGGCCGAGCAGCACGGGGTGTCCATGCCCGTCGTGCTGACCAAGCCCGTGATGGCCTCGACGCTGCTGGAGGCCATCGGCGACGTGCTCGGCAAGACCCTGATCGGCGAAACCCGCTCGCGCGAACGCTCCGACCGCTCCGCGGCCGACATCGCCCAGCTGGCCGGCACCCGCGTGCTGCTCGTCGAGGACAACGACATGAACCAGGAACTCGCCACCGAGCTGCTGGCGTCGGCCGGCATCGAGGTGGTCATCGCATCGAACGGCCAGGAGGCCCTGGACGTGCTGGCGGCGGACGCCGCGTTCGACGGCGTGCTGATGGACTGCCAGATGCCGGTGATGGACGGCTACACCGCGACGCGGCGGCTGCGCGCGCAGCCCTCCTTCCGCGACCTGCCCATCATCGCGCTCACCGCCAACGCGATGGCGGGCGACCGCGAGAAGGCGCTCGACAGCGGCATGAACGACCACCTCGCCAAGCCCCTCGACGAGGCGGTGATGTTCGCGACGATGGCCAGGTGGATGCGCCCCCACCCGTCGGCGGCACCGGCCCCCGCGACACGACCGGCCGAGGGCGAGGACGCGGTGGAGATCCCCGAGCTTCCCGGCATCGACCGCGCGGCCGGCCTGCTGACCTGCCAGGGCCGGCCCGCGCTCTACCGCCGCATGCTGCTCAAGTTCCGCGACTCGCAGGCGGCCTTCGACACCACCTTCGCCGCGGCGCTGGCCGGGACCGACCCCACCGCGCCGGAGCGGGCCGCGCACACGCTCAAGGGCACGGCCGCGAACATCGGTGCCACCGCCCTCGCCCGGGCCGCCGGGGCCGTCGAGGCGGCCTGCCGGGCCGGACGACGGGGTGCCGACCTGGACGACGGGCTCGCACGCGTGCGGAACGAACTGGGGATCGTGATGACCGGCCTGCGGGGCCTCGATGCCGCCGCCGCGCCGGCTGCCGCGGCGACCGCGCTGCCGGTCGAGGAACTGCGCGAACGCATCGGCCAGCTGCGCCAGCGCCTCGCCGAAAGCGACCCCGCCGCACTGGACCTCGCCACCGAACTCGACGACCTGCTGGGCGGCCACCCGGAACACCGGACCGTGGTGCGCCGCATCTCTGAGAAGGTCAACGACTTCGAGTTCGACGACGCGCTGGCCCTGCTCGACCGCTGGACGCCCTGACGGCGCGTGACACTAGCGCAACGGCGGCACCCTGCCCTTCAACGCGCGGAACGGCGCCCGCTTCAGCGCCCCGAGGGCCACGGGCCTGCCCGGGAAGTCGCCCCGGCTCACGTGGCGCGTGACCTGGACGACAGCGCGGGGTCGGAGCCTTCCATGGTGGCGCCGTCCGCATCGGCATCGTGCGCCGGGGCCGTCTCCTGCCATGCGGCACGCGCGCCCCAGGTGGACTCGGTTCGCGGGGCCGGACGGCCGGGTTCGGCCGACGCGGACTTCAGCGTCTGCCAGACCACCGCCCCGCCTCCCAGCACCGCGGCCAGGCGGACGACGGTGCCCAGCGACAGCAGCCCGCTGCCCACGAGGGCCAGCGCGGCGCCGCCACCGATGCGGGCCAGTTCGGCGGACGTCAGGCCGGACGCGATGTCGGACAGGCCGGTGGTGAACGATTCGGTGTCACGGGAAGTGGATCGGGTGTCCATGGGCAGCTCCTGGAAGAACGGGGTCGCCCTGAAGGGCAATCGGCGCTCCCGCCCCCTCCGCGCCCCGGTCCGGCCGGCCCCGTCAGCCGGTCCGGTCGTCGCCCGGCAACCCGCGCAAGCCTTGCAGCAACACCCGCTGCGGCCCCGGGAACTCGACCTTCTCGGTGGCCAGTGCGTCGAGGATGGCGAGGTTGACCTCGGACTTCACCCGGTCCTGCTCGCGGTTCGGGTCGGTGAGCCAGTACTTGATGGTCAGCTCCATGCCGTTGGGCACGAAGTTGGTCAGCTGCACCACGGGTGCGGGCGTCGAAAGCACCCGCGGGTTGCCGGCCAGGGCCGTTTCGAGCTTGGGCTGCAGCGCGCGCACGTCGGTGCCGTAGGCCACCTGCACCACCACGCTGATCAGCACCTGCGACTCGGCGGTGGCGAGCGAGGCGTTTTCCACGCGCTGCGTGATCAGCATCTCGTTCGGCACGATGGCCTCGCGGCCGTTGCTGGCGCGGATCACGGTGTAGCGCGTGCGGATGTCGGAGATGCGGCCCTCGAAGTTGTCGACCTTCACCACGTCGCCGATGCGCAGGCTGCGCTCGGCGAGGATCACGAAGCCGCTCACGTAGTTGGCCGCGATCTTCTGCATGCCGAAGCCGATGCCCACGCCGGCCGCGCCCCCCAGCACGCTCAGTGCCGTCAGGTTGATGCCCACGGCCGACATCGCGAAGATGAGCCCGAGGAACAGCAGCACCACGCGCACGAGGTTGGCCGCCACCTTGCGCAGCGACAGGTCGTTGCCGGTGCCGCGCACGAGCTTCTTCTCGACCGCGGCCGACAGCCACAGCGACAGCACCATCACCACCGCGGCGGTGAGCGAGCCCTCGATCATCGTGCGCACCGACACGTCGGCCCCGCCGATGCGCAGCGTGAACCCCTCGAGTTCCTCGAGCAGCGCCGGCATGACGCCGGTGATCCACAGCACCGCGACGATCCAGGCGAGCCACGAGATGGTGCGTTCGAGCGCGCGGGCCACGGGCGACGCCGGGAACGCGTACGTCATCACCCGCACCGACAGCCGGATGGCCGCGAGCGAGAGCAGGATGGGCACCGCGAGCTTCAGCACGGCCGCCTGGTGGGCATCGGGCAGCAGGAAGCGGACGAGCAGCGCGAACAGCAGCGCCACCACCGGGAACAGCACGCCGTCGATGGTGCGCCGGCCGAACAGCACGGCGCCCTCCACCGTGAGCACCCGGCGCAGCATCGTGCAGACGACCCAGGAGCCGCCGAGGCAGGCGAGCAGGATGCCGGCCTCGCGCAGTGCATCGAGCGTGGTGAACGCCGACAGCACGTTGCGGAGGTCGGCGAAGTCGAGGGAGGCGTTCATGGGCGCGGGCATTGGCAGCGGCCGCCCGAGCGGCCGCGGTTCAGGTCGAGGGACTCAGAGATCGGCCAGCACACGCAGGTGCGTGGCCACGCTGCGGGCCAGGGCGCCGAGCGCGTAGCCGCCTTCGAGGCACGACACGATGCGGCCCTTGGCGTAGCGGTCGGCCACCTGCTTGATGCGGCGGGTGATCCATTCGTAATCGGCCTCGACGAGGCCGAGCTGGCCCAGGTCGTCCTCGCGGTGGGCGTCGAAGCCGGCGGAGACGAAGATCATCTGGGGCTTGAAGTCTTCCAGCCGCGGGATCCACATCATCTCGATGATCTCGCGGATTTCTTCGCCGCGCGTGTACGGCGAGATGGGCACGTTGATCATGTTCTCGCCCAGCGGCACGCCGCCGCTGCCCGGGTACAGCGGGTGCTGGAAGAAGCTGACCATCAGGATGCGGTCGTCGCCGGCCACGATGTCTTCCGTGCCGTTGCCGTGGTGCACGTCGAAGTCGACGATGGCCACGCGCTTCAGGCCCCGCTTGTCGAGCGCGTGGCGCGCGGCCACCGCGACGTTGTTGAAGAAGCAGAAGCCCATCGCCTGGTTGCGCGTGGCGTGGTGGCCGGGCGGGCGCACCGCGCAGAAGGCGTTGTCGACCTCGCCGTCGATCACGGCGTCGGTGGCGGCCACCGCGGCGCCCGCGGCGCGGCGGGCGGCCTTCCAGGTGGCGGGGCACAGCACGGTGTCGGGGTCGACGGCGGACGACTCGCCGGAGGACTCCGCGTGGCGCATGCGGTCGCTGATCTCGGCGACGTAGCGGGTGTCGTGGGCGAGGTCCAGTTCGGCGAGGTCGACCAGCGGGGCGTCGCGCTGGTCGAGGGCGACGTCGAGGCCCGTGGCGAGCAGGTGGTCGCCGATGGCGGCGAGCCGCTCCGGACACTCCGGATGCCCGCGGCCCATGTCATGGGCGGCGCAATCGGGGTGGCTGTAATAGGCGGTAGCCATGCGTGTCTCGGTTCGATGTTTCGGGTATGGTGCGTGCCATGACACGTCCAGACCCCTGCAGTTTGCGTCCGTTTTCCAGGTTGTTTCTCGTACCGCTCCCGGGCCGGGAGGCCGATGCATGCTGAATGCCGACCTCGCGCCCCGGCTCACCCGGCTCGTCGACCAGATTAGCACGATCATCGTCGGCAAACGCCCCCACATCCGCGACTGCGTCGCCTGCCTGCTCGCCGGCGGCCACCTGCTGATCGAGGACGTGCCCGGCGTCGGCAAGACCACCCTCGCCCACGCGCTGTCCGTGTCGCTCGGCCTGCGCTTCGCCCGCACCCAGTTCACTGCCGACCTGATGCCCTCCGACCTGATCGGCGTGAGCGTCTACGAACGCAGCAAGGAAGCTTTCGTGTTCCACCCGGGCCCGGTGTTCGCGCAGGTGCTGCTGGCCGACGAGATCAACCGCGCGGGTCCGAAGACCCAGAGCGCGCTGCTCGAGGCGATGGAGGAGCACCAGGTCACGGTCGAGGGCGAGACGCGGGCGCTGCCCGTGCCCTTCTTCGTGATCGCCACGCAGAACCCCACCGACCAGCTGGGCACGTACCCGCTGCCCGAATCGCAGCTCGACCGCTTCCTGATGTGCCTCACGCTCGGCTACCCCGACCAGGCGAGCGAACGCGCGCTGCTGGCCGGCACCGACCGGCGCGAGGCCATCCACGCGCTGTCGGCGGTGATGTCCCCCGAGGAACTGGTGGCCGCGCAGCAGGAGGTGCTGAAGGTGCACGCCTCCGACGCGCTGCTCGACTACCTGCAGGCCCTCATCGCGGCCACGCGCAGCGGCAAGTGGTTCGTCGACGGGCTGAGCCCGCGCGCGGGCATCGCCATCCTGCGCGCGGCGAAGGCCATCGCGCTGCTCGACCAGCGCGACTACGTCGCCCCCGACGACGTGCAGGCCATCCTGCCGCAGACGGTGGCCCACCGCCTGGTGCCCGTGGCCGGCGCCGGCCGCGGCGCGCGTGAACAGGTGCGCGCGATGGTCGAGGCCGTGCCCGTACCCTGAGAATCCCTGCCCCTTTTTCGGGTCCCACCGAACCGGCGCACCCTACAATCCGCGCCCTGCTCTGAAGTTTGTCCATGTTCAAGAACATCCTGCTCTACCGCATCACCCAGTGGGACACCTCGTCCCTCGACACCCTCGACGAACGCCTCCAGAAGGGCCGCTTCGTGTCCTGCGGCGCCACGCAGCTCGAATCCGCCGGCTGGGTGCAGCCCCGCGGCGACAAGCACACCTCGCTGATCGAAAGCGTGGGTGGGCAACTCATCCTGCGCCTGGCCGTCGAACGCAAGGCGGTGCCCGGGTCGGCCGTGAAGAGCCGCCTCGAGGAACGCCTCGACAAGATCGAACAGGAAACCGGCCGCCGCCCGAAGGGCAAGATGGCCAAGGAGCTCAAGGAAGAGGTGATGCAGGAACTGCTGCCGCGCGCCTTCCCGAAACACTCCGCCAACCTCGTCTGGATCGACCCCGCGTCGAAACTCGTGGTGGTGAACGCCGGCAGCGTGAAGGCGGCCGACCGCATCCTCACGCTGCTCGTCGAGACCATCGGCGGCGGCCTGCAGCTGCGCCTGCTGCAGACCCGGACCTCGCCGGCCACGGCCATGTCCGAGTGGCTGACCACGAAGGAAGCCCCGGCCGGCTTCACCGTCGACCGCGAGTGCGAGCTGAAGCAGCCCGACAGCGAGAAGTCGGCCGTGAAGTACGCGCGCCACGTGCTCGACATCGACGAGGTCGGCGAACACATCAAGCAGGGCAAGCTGCCCGTGAACCTCGCGATGACCTGGGAAGGCCGCGTGTCGTTCGTGCTCACCGAAGGCATGTCGGTCAAGAAGATCAAGATGCTCGACGTCGTGCTCGAGAACAACACCGCCAAGGCCAGCAAGGACGACGACGGCGGCTTCGACGCCGACGTGGCCATCAGCACGGGCGAACTCAAGCAGTTGATCCCTGCCCTCGTCGAGGCGCTGGGGGGTGAGCAGGAAGGTGCCATCACCGGCGCACCGGCCACGCCGGCGCCCGATCGCCTGGCGGCTTGAACGAAAAAAGGGCCCCGCGAGGGGCCCTTGAAGTTTTCCGGAGCGAAAGCCCGACGAACCCCGCGTCGCTGCGGCGGCAGTGGATCCCGGCGTTCGCCGGGATGACGGGGTTCGGGGTGGAGCGGATCAGTAGGGGCAGTTGTTCTTGTTGTCGCTGACCTCGGTCGAGCGCACGGTGCTGTTGTACTCCGTGCCGCACAGGAACTTGCTGTAGCGGGTGTCCTCGTCGATGAAGCGCTTGAACCACGAGATGCCCAGCTTGCCCAGGGTCTCGTAGTGGCCGCCGCCGTTCATCACGCAGAAGTGGTCGTCGAGGCGCATCTCGACGTAGCCCTTGTTCGTGGACGACGGGATCGCGTTGTAGAACGGCACCGCGTGCGTGTTCACCGGCGCGATGGCGTCGGACTGGCAGCCGAAGATCATCGTGGGCACGCGGATGTTGCGGAAGCTCAGCGACGACAGGTTCCACGGGGCCATGGGCACCGCGGCCTTCAGCGACGCGTTGTCGGCCGCGGCGATCAGCGTGCCGCCGCCGCCCATCGAGTGGCCGGCCACGCCGCGGCGGTTGCCGTCGACCTTGCCGTACAGCGCGCTGGTGCGGCTGTTGCCCTGCGACACCGTGTAGTTCAGCGCGGCGATCAGCTGGTTGGCTCGGCTGCCCGGCTGGTCCAGCAGCGTGTTGGTCTCGATCACGATGACCACGAAGCCGTGCGACGAGAGGCGTTCGCCCCAGAAGTACATCGTGGAGGCGGTGCCGGTGTAGCCCGGCGACACGGCGATCACGCCGTAGCTGCCCGACGCGGTGGGGTAGTAGATGCGGCCGCCGCCGAAGCCCGAGGCGGCGAGGCTCGACACCGAGATCGTGCGGGTGGCGAACGAGCCGGCGCGTTCGAGCGCGGAGGTGGTGGGATCGGGGCCCTTCTGGTATTGGGCGAAGGCACTGGCGGACGCGAGGGCGCAGCTGAGCACGGCCAGTTTGGCCAAACGGAATTTCATGTCATGTCTCCTGTCTGTGGTTGATGTGCCAGTCGCGCGCCCGTGGGGATCGAGGAGAAACTCCGGGTTCGTCGCTGGCGGGCGGATCGTCCCAGAAAAGAAATGAACGAACGATCAGCAATTTCCCGCAACACGGGCAGCAGGGTTTTTCGGGGTGCTCTGCCCCGTGAAACGGAGCTTCCGCACGAGGGAACCGGGGTTCACGGCGCCACCGCTCTTCGCGTATTCTGGGAACCGCATCCGCAGAGGTGCATCCTGAAAACACACGGAAGAGACAAGACATGCTGATCGCCCAGAAGTCCCGGGGCACGCCGGTCACGGCCGCTGCCATCGCCCTCCTCGTCGTGCTCGCGGCCGCCGGCGCGTGGTACGCCACCGGCAGTTCCGCCCCCGACGCCCCCGCCCGCGTCCTCGCGTCGCCCCCCACGGCGCAGGCCGCTCCCGCCGGCACCGCCGCGGCAACGGGACCGCGCGTCGGCCTGCCCGGCGCGCCGGTGGAACCCGCGCCCGCCGACGACCCGGCCCGCGTGTTCGACCTGGGCTTCAGCGGCGGCCTCGTGGTGGATGCCAGCACCGTCACCGCGCTCGACCGTCTGCAGTCGCTGCTGGGCGAGAACCCCACGCCGGAAGCCATCGCGAAGCTCGAGAACCAGCTGCGCCAGGGCCTGCCGCGCGAGGACGCGGACAAGGCGATCAAGCTGTTCCACGGCTACCGCGGCTACAACAGGGAAATGACCACCGAGGTGATGGCGATGGGCGTGCCGCAGACGCGCGAGGCGGCCGACGCGCTGCTGGCCCGCATCGACGCGGTGCAGCGCCGCCACTTCGACGCGGGCGCGGCCGACGCGATGTTCGCGGACCAGAACCGCCTGTCGAAGGCCGTGCTCGACGCGGCGCTCGTGCAGATGGACACGTCGCTGTCCAACCCGCAGAAGAAGGAGCGCCTCGACGCCATCAAGCGCACGCTGCCCGAGTCGCAGCAGCACGCCATTCCGGACCAGCCGCCCGAACCCGCATCGGCGCCGCAGTAGACGGAATGCAGTCACCCCGGAGAACGCCGGGGCCCACCGCCGGCCGGCGCGCCCCGGCCCCGGTGGATCCCGACGTTCGTCGGGATGACAACCCCGGGGGCATTACGATGTCGTGATGCCCGCCGCCGCCCTCCGCGCCCGATTCCAACCCCTGCTCCACCCCGTCGTCGCCACGCGGCAGCGTTTCCGTGCGTGGTGGCAGAAGCGGCTGCCCCGCACCGACACGCTGGTGCTGACCCAGCGCAACGTCTACATCCTGCCGAGCCGCGCGGGGCTGATGTTCGGGGCCACGGTGATCGTGCTGCTGCTCGCCTCCATCAACTACCAGCTCAACCTCGGCTACGTGCTGACCTTCCTGCTGGCCGGCAGCGGGGTCGTGTCGATGCACCTGACCCACAACACGCTGCGCGGCCTCACGCTGCAGTTGCGCCCGCCGAAGCCCTCGTTCGCCGGCTCGCCCGTCGTGATGGACGTGACCCTCGGCAGCACCGGCCCGGCCCGCTACGGCATCGGGCTGCGCACCGAAGCGGGCCCGGCCGACAGCCTCACGTGGATCAACGTCGAGGCCGGCGGACAGGCCCACACGCAGGTGAGCTTCGTGCCCCCGCGGCGCGGCCTGCATGCGATGCCGGTGCTCACCGTGGAGACCCGCTTCCCGCTCGGCCTGTTCCGCGCGTGGGCCGTGTGGCGCCCCGCCGCCACGGTGCTCGTGTACCCGCAGCCCGAGCAGCCGCCGGCGCCATTGCCGCCCTCGCACACGTCGCCGAGCGATACCGCCACGGCGCGGCGGTTGTCCGACGGTGGCGAGGTGGAAGGCATCCGCAACTACCGCCGCGGCGACCCGCTCAAGCTCGTCGTGTGGAAGAAGGCGGCCCGCTACCTCGAGACGGGCGGCGACCTGGTCAGCCGCGACACCAGCACCGCGGCCCGGCACGAGCTGTGGCTCGACTGGCAGCACTGCGCGGGGCTCTCGCCCGAGGAACGCCTGTCGCGGCTCGCCGCCTGGGTGCAGGTGGCCGAGCGCGGCCATGCCCGCCACGGGCTGCGGCTGCCCGGCCTCGAGATTCCGCCCGCCCATGGCGAAGACCACCAGCGCCGCTGCCTCGAAGGACTCGCGCTGTGGCAGTGATGTCGTCCTCCTTCCGCTGGCGCAACCTGCCGCGCGACGCGCGCGACACGCTGTTCCTGCTCGCCGTCATCCTGTGGACCGTGCTGCCGCACGTGGGCCACCTGCCCCCGTGGTGCATCGCGCTCACGGGCCTCGTGCTGGTCTGGCGCGCCCACCTCGCGTTCACCAACGCGCCGCTGCCGCCGCGCTGGCTGCCCATCGTCGCGCTGGCCACGGCCACCGCGCTCACGCTGCTGTCGTTCCGCACGCTCTTCGGCAAGGACCCCGGCGTCACGATGGCCGTGGTGCTGATGGCGCTGAAGACCCTCGAACTGCGCGCGCGCCGCGACGCGTTCGTCGTGTTCTTCCTCGGCTTTTTCCTCGTGCTGACGCACTTCCTCTACTCGCAGTCGATCGGGGTCGCCGCGGCGATGCTGGTCTCGGTGTGGGGCCTGCTGACGGCCCTCGTGCTCGCGCACATGCCGGTGGGCCAGCCGAGCCTGAAGCAGGCGGGGTCGCTCGCGCTGCGCACCGCGGCGCTCGGCGCGCCCATCATGGTGCTGCTGTTCGTGCTGTTCCCGCGCATCGGGCCGCTGTGGGGGGTGCCGCAGGCGAGCCTCGCGGGCACGGGGCTCTCGAACTCGATGAACCTCGGCTCGGTGGGCGAGCTCGCGGTGGACGACCGCATCGCCATGCGCGTGCGGTTCCCCGACCGGACCTTGCCGGCACAGCGGCTCTACTTCCGCGGCCCCGTGTTCACCCGCTTCGACGGGAACCTGTGGACCCCGCTCAGCATCGACTACCCCGTCACCCCCCGCACCGACCCGCTCGCCACCACGGGCGCGGGCGTGCGCTACGAGCTCACGCTCGAACCCACCAGCCTGCCGCTGCTGCCGCTGCTGGAGGCCACGCCCGAAGCCCCCACGCTCGAAGGCATGGCGGCGCGGCGTCGGGAGGACCTCAGCTGGGCCGTGAGCCGCCTCACGCGGGAACGCCTGCGCTTCACCGCCGTCGCCTTCCCCGAGTACCGGCTGAACCAGGCCACGCTGACGGACCGCCAGCGCCAGGAGACCCTGCAGCTGCCCGAGGGCGTGGCACCGCGCACGCGCGCATGGGCCCAGGCGTTCCGCGAGCGCCCCGACCTCGTGTCGGCCACGCCGGCGCAACTCGCGGCCGCCCTCCTCCGGCACGTCCGCACGGGCCAGTACACCTACACGCTGACCCCCGGCAACTACGGCGAAGCCGACAGCCGGGCCGCCATCGATGAGTTCTGGCTGGACCGCAAGCAGGGCTTCTGCGAACACTTCGCCGCCAGCTTCGTCGTCGTGATGCGGTCGCTGGGCGTGCCCGCCCGCGTCGTCACCGGCTACCAGGGGGCCGAGGCGCCCGACGGCGACGGCTGGCGTGTCGTCCGGCAGAGCAACGCCCACGCGTGGGCGGAGTATTGGCAGGAGGACCTCGGCTGGGTGCGCACCGACCCGACCGCCGCCGTCGCGCCCGACCGCATCTTCAGCAGCCGCAGCCTGCGCCCGCCGCCGGGCCTCGTGAGCGGCGCGCTCGAGACCATGAGCCCGGACCTCGTGCCGCAGCTGCGCTCGCTGTGGGAGAGCCTGGACAACCGCTGGAACCAGTGGGTGCTGAACTACTCGCGCGGCCAGCAGCTCGACCTGCTGACGCGGCTGGGCGTCGAATCCCCGTCGTGGCAGGACCTGGCGAAGCTGCTGGTGCTGATCCTGTCGGGCCTCGCGCTGATCGGCGTCGCGTGGGCCTGGTGGGACCGCCAGCGGCAGGACCCGTGGCAGCGCCAGGCTGCCGCCGTGGCCAGCCAGCTGCGCCGCCTCGGCCTGCCCGCCCTGCCCCACCAGCCGCCGCGGCAACTCGCCGGCGAGGTGCGCGAGAAGTTCGGCCCGCCCGGCGAGCCGCTGGCCGCGCTGCTGATGGTGGCCGAACACCAGCGCTACGGCCGGGCGGCGCTCACCCGCCCGTCGCGCGCGTGGTTCGCCACGCTGCGCACCGAGGCCCGCCGGCTCCACCGCACGAAGGTCTCGACCGAGGCCGCCACTCGATAATCCCGACATGCGCCACCCGATGCCCCACCCCCCGTCCCGCCGCGCCCTCGCGGCCGCCCTCGCCCTGTCGGTCTTCTCGACCGTGCCGCTGACCGCGTGCGCGAAGCCGCCGAAGGCCCGCAACGTCGCCGTGCTCGACGAAAACACCCCCGACGTCGTCACGTACGGCCGGCGCGACGACGTCATGCGCTTCGGCGCCGAACTCGCCGCCCGCCAGAACCTCGACCCGGAGTGGGTGCAGGGCAAACTCGCCGAATCGCGGTTCGTGCCGAACGTGGCGAAGTTCATCATGCCGCCGCCCGCGGGCACCGCGAAGAACTGGGCCGCGTACCGCTCGCGCTTCGTCGAACCCATCCGCATCCGCGCGGGCCTGGCCTTCTGGCGCGAGAACGAGAAGTGGCTGGTGCGCGCCCAGGCGATGTACGGCGTGCCCGCCGAGATCGTCGTCGGCGTGGTCGGCGTCGAGAGCATCTACGGCCGCCAGATGGGCAACTTCCGCGTGATCGACGCCCTCGCCACGCTGTCCTTCGACTTCCCCACGGGTCGCAAGGACCGCAGCGCCTTCTTCCGCGACGAACTCGAACAGCTCTTCGTGATGGCCCACAGCGAGGACATCGACCCCCTCGCCCCGAAGGGCAGCTACGCCGGCGCGATGGGCATGGGCCAGTTCATGCCCAGCAGCTGGAACAAGTACGCCGTCGACTTCGACGGCGACGGCCACATCGACATGAACCGCAGCGCCGCCGACGTCATCGGCAGCGTCGCCCACTTCCTCGCCGAGAACGGCTGGCAGCGCGACAAGCCCACCCGCTTCGCGGTGGAGCCGCCGGTGGACACCTCCGACCGCGCCACGCTGCTCGGGCCGGACATCCTGCCCACCTTCACGGTGCAGCAGTTCGGGGAACGGGGCGCGGCGCTGGAGGCGCGTGCGGCCGACTACGACGGCAAGCTCGCGCTGGTCGAGCTGCAGAACGGGGCCGCGGCGCCCAGCTACATCGCAGGCACCGAGAACTTCTATGCGGTGACGCGGTACAACTGGTCGAGCTACTACGCGCTGGCGGTGATCGAGTTGGGTGAGGCGGTGGGGCGCGTGCACCGGGCGCAGCCCTGAGGCGCCCACACCGATGAACGCCGCCAGATTGTCGGGCTCGCTGCTGCTGGCGGGCCTCGGCGCCATCGTTGCCCTGTATCCCTTCGTTCCGGCCGTTCCCGCGGAATCGGAGCTCCGGGATGTCCGTGGCACGTTGGCGTCGTCGACCTTCCGCTCGCGCGTCGGAAGTGAGATCAGGATCGAGGGCGTTCCCGAGACCTTCGTCTATCGATCCCACGGCAGCCTGTGCAGGACCGGCTGGCAGCTGAAGTCGGAACGCCCGTGTCCCTGCGGTACCTTCCAGCGCAAACCGCCGGAGGGGTCGACAAGCCAGGCGCGCTGCAGGTGTTTGGAATCACCGGGCACAAGGGCCCCCTGTGTTCCTACGCCCAAGTCACGGCGATGGTCGCCGGCGATTTCAAGACCCTCCCCCATCTGGGCTTCATCGCGCTGCTGGTGGGTTCGGTCGGCGCCTTTTCGGCGTTGCGCCAGAAAGGCGCGGAGGCGAAGCGCAACGAGAAGACATGGGACGAACTGCGTGCCGATCTGGAGGCGGAGGAAGGCGGGCGTCTCCTCAGCGGCCCACCGAACCACCCGCCTGCTGGCACCATGCGCCCGCCGCGTGACTAGCATGGCGGGCAGGCCTTCGGCAGCCGCGTCCCGAGACGTCCCTGAAAATCACTTGCTTGCGATCTCGCGCCGTCGCTCGACCACCGCAGCGATCTCTTCCGGCCAGCTGTTGCCGAACTGCTCGAGCTGGAACAGGCTGGACTTCAAGTACTCGGCTTGAACACGCATCGCATCGTTCCGCTGGTCCTTTTCAAGCAGCACCAGAACCTGGTCTTCACGAACGACCCGGGATGCCGCCTGGAGCCGCAGCGCACGCTCGATGTCGTCCTGCACATACAAGAATGCCAGCAGCGCGCCAGACACGGCGCCGAAGAGATACACCAACGCGATCTTGAGCATTCGACCGTCTTTCACGAGATGCCGAGGCAGGAAAGTCATCGGAGCCATTCAACCATGGATCGGCACTCGTTCGGGTTGCCGGGGCCCCGCCCTGGCCAACGAACCATGGGACCACGACGGCAGCGATCGCACCGATGTGATCGCGCGAGGTACGCCGCGATCTCGCCGTACCGTGCGACGTGGTTGCGGCAGTCGAGCACCAGCTCGCGCTGCAGTTCGAGGCGACCCGGCTGGCTGTGGGGTGGCCTGCGAGGTGGACGGCGAGGCCGTGACCGTCGGGGCCGGGTGTCGTGACGGGGGAATCCTGCATCTCGCTTCCTGTCATCCCGGCGAACGCCGGGATCCACCGCGGGCACCGCCCGCACTTCGCCCGGTGGGCCCCGGCGTTCGCCGGGGTGACGCCAGGGGGTCAGGGCAACCGGTACCGCCGCAGGTGATCGCACGCACGGTACCCCATGCGCGTGTAGATGGGCAGCCCCATCGGACTCGCCTGCAGCGTCACCACCGGCGCCCCGCGCTCGAACCCCGCATTGGTCGCCAGCGCCGTGCACACCTCGCCCAGCCCGCGCCCGCGCGACGCGGGCAGCGTGGCCACCCAGTACACGCCCGCGGCGCCGTCGCTGAACAGGGTCAGCGCGGTGGCGGCGGGTTCGTCGTCGACGTAGGCGACGAAGCCGGCCACGTCGTCGTCGAGCAGGCGGTCGTGCTGCGCGAGCATGGTGTGGGCCTCCTCGACCGGCAGGCCCAGCGAGGCGAATGCGTTCGCGCCCACGCCGATGGCGTCGCGCACGTGGCCCAGGTCGCGGAAGCGTTCGATGCGCACGTGGTCGTCCACCGGCCGCACCGGCACGGGCTGCTCCACCACCATGCATGGCGACTCGGAGCGCATCTCGTAGCCGATGCCGCGCAGGTAGGCCTCGAGGTCGGGGTCGCGGCTGGAGCGTGCCACCACCGAGAACTTGCGGTCCATCGGGTCGAAGAAGGCGTGGGCCCGTTCGAGCAGGCGATCGGCGGGCAGGTCGGGGTCGAGCCGCACGACGATGTTCTTGTACGGCCCGGGGAAACGATTGCCGCCGGCCACCGCGAGCAGGCCGTCGGCCTCCACGCTCTCGCACGGTTCCTGCCAGGCCAGGTGTGCGCGGTACGAGGCGACCAGGTTGGCATCGGCCGCGGCTTCGATCGACAGGGGTGAGAACGACATGGCGATGCCTCCGTCAGATGGGGATCACGCTCACCGAGACGTGGAGCTCCTGCTGCCCGCTGCCGAGGATGACGCCGCGCAGCGGCCCCGCATCGGCGAAATCGGCGCCCCACCCGAGCGTGATGTACCGGGTGTCGGCGAGCTGGTTGTTGGTCGGGTCGAACTCGACCCAGCCGTGGCCGGGTGCGTACGCGGCGACCCACGCGTGCGAGGCGTCCACGCCCATCAGGCGCGGCGCGCCGGGCGGCGGGTCGGTCAGCAGGTAGCCGGACACGTACCGCGCCGGCAGCCCGTGCGCGCGGATGCACGCGATCATCAGGTGCGCGAAGTCCTGGCACACGCCGCGGCGCTGCACCAGCACGTCGTCGACGGACGTGCTGACCGTGGTGGCGTCGGGGTCGAACTCGAACTCGGCATGGATGCGCGCCGTGAGGTCGAGCAACGCCTCGAGCCAGTCGCGCCCGGGGGTCAGGGACTCGTGCCCGTAGTGGTAGGCCGCGTCGGACAGCGGCAGCAGCCGCGTGGGTTCGCACATGCGCGCGGCCATCAGGTCGTGCGGGCCGCGGGGTGCGGACACGGCCTCGCGCGCGGCCTCCCACGCGATGGGTGTCGCGTCGGCGGGATCGGGCCGCGGCGCCACGTCCACCTCGCACGTCATGCGCACGCGCAGCACGCGGTGCGAACGCAGCAGCCCGAAGTGGGTGACGGTGTTGCCGAAGCTGTCGGGGGCCTCGTGGCGTTCGTCCGGCGGCGGGTCGATCTGGATGGAACACGCGAGCAGCTGCTGCCACGGCAGCTGGCGAGGTGTCAGGCGCGCGAGCTGCCACGACTGCGAGACGGGCGCCGCGTAGACGTAGCGGGTCTCGTGCTCGACGCGGTATCGGGTGTCTTGCATCGTCATGCCACCAGCGACAGCACGCTGCGCGAGCTGGCGTGCGAGAAGAACTTGAGCGTCAGCTCGTCGGACACGGTGCGCGCCACCTGCTGCAGCTGCACGAGCAGCCCGCGCAGCACCGCGCTCTCCGGATGCAGGTCCGCGGGGGACAGCTGCATGAGCGCCTGGTGCACCGGCGCGAGCACGTCGCCCGCGAAGCGGCCGTGGGCGCGCTCGAGCTTCGCGACGTACTCCACCAGCCCCTTCAACTGGAAGGCCACCGAGCGCGGGTTGGTGTCGTCGCGCACCAGCAGGTCGAGCACCGGCATCCACTCGGGTGCGACGAGGTAGCGCGAGCGGTACGTGACCGACGAGTCGGCCCAGTCGAGCAGCCATTCGAGCCCGCTGTCGCGGCCCTCCTCGAGGGCGACGTGCAGCGCGAGGCACTGGTTGGTCAGCCGCTCGATGCGGCGGCCGATCGACAGGAAGCGCCAGCCGGTGCCACGGGTCATGCCGTCGAGCACGAAGCCCGAGAGCGTGGTGCTCGTGGTGACCGCGCGGTCGAGCCAGGCGAGCGCGAGCGGCAGCGAGCTGCCGCGCTGGAACACCGGGTCGGACGTGAGCTGGTTCAGCGTGCGCCAGTTGTCGGCGGACATGCGGTCGCGCAGGGTGAACGCCACGCGCGAGAGCTGGCGCAGGCGCTGGCTCAACCCTTCGTCGGGGTGCGTGGCCGCGCGCAGCAGCTCGGTGCCCGGGTGGTCGGAGGCCTCGATCAGCGCCATGTGTTCGGCCAGCGCCAGCACGGCGGCGAGGCTCGTGTCGTTGCCGTCGGCACGCGACTCGTTGTTGCCCAGCACGCCGGCGATGGCCACGCGCAGCGTGCGCGCCGAGGCCTCGCACCGTTCGCCGTAGCGGCCGAACCAGTACAGGTTCTCGGCCGCGCGCGACGGCAGGTTGCCGCGGGAGGTAACCAGGTCGTCGGCGGTCACGGTGCTCGACAGCAGCGTGAACGACGCGTTGATCGGGCCTTCGGAGAGCACCCAGGTGTCCTTCGAACGGCCGCCGCGCTGCATCGCGATCACGCGGGAGTCGCCGTCGCCCGCCACGCGCGTGAGGCCGCCCGGCATCACGCGGTAGCCGTTGGGCGTGGCCACGGCGAACACGCGCAGGCCGACCGACCGCGCCGAGAGGCGGTCCACGCGGGACTGCGCCTGCGCGCGCTCGAGCACCGGCGCCTGCGACACGTGCACCCACTCCTGCGCCACGTAGCGTTGCGGGCGCGCGGCCACACGGCGGCGCAGTTCGTCGCGCTGCGCGGGCGACAGGTCGGCGCCGAACACCGCGGGCTCGGGGGTCGTGCGGTCGATGGGCTTGATGATCAGGTGGTCGAGGCGCTCCCATGCATCCTCGAACGCGGCCTTCTCTCCGAGCCACCAGGTGGCCACCGACGGCAGCCGCAGCGACTCGCCGAGCAGTTGTTCGCTGAGTTTCGGCAGGAAGCCGAGCAGCGCCCCCGACTCGATCACGCCCGAGCCGAGCGCGTTGGCGATCATCACCGTGCCGCGGCGCGCGCAGTCCGTGAGCCCCGCGATGCCGAGGGCCGAGTCGGACCGCAGTTCGAGCGGGTCGCAGTAGTCGTCGTCGAGGCGGCGCAGCAGCGCGTGCACGCGGCGCAGGCCCTCGACGGTCTTGAGCCACACCTTGCCGTCGCGCACCGTCAGGTCGCTGCCCTCCACCAGCGTGAAGCCCAGGTAGCGCGCGAGCAGCGCGTGCTCGAAGTAGGTCTCGTTGTACGGGCCGGGCGTGAGCAGCACGATCAGCGGCGGGCCGTCGCCCTTGGGCGCCCAGCGCAGCACCGACTCGCGCAGGTTCGCGAAGAACGCGGCGAGGTGCTGCACCCGCAGGTCACCGTAGAGCTGAGGGAACACGCGGGACACCACGAGCCGGTTCTCCAGCGCGTAGCCCGCGCCGGACGGGGCCTGGGTGCGGTCGCTCACGACCCACCAGCGGCCGTCGGGCGAGCGGGCGAGGTCGGCGGCGTACTGGAACAGGTGCGCGCCCCCCGGCGGGCGGATGGACTGCACCTGGTGCAGGTAGCCGCTGTGGCCGAAGACGATGGACGGCGGGATGGCGCCGCTGCGCAGCAGCTCCTGCGGGCCGTAGATGTCGGCCAGCACGCGGTTGAGCAGTTCGGCGCGCTGGGCGATGCCGGCCTCGATCTCGTCCCATTCGGAGGCGGACAGCAGCAGCGGCAGCGGGTCGACCTCCCAGGGGCGGTCGGCGCCCTTCGGGTCAGCGTAGACGTTGTAGGTGATGCCGTTCTCGCGGATCTCGCGTTCCGTGAGCGACAGCGTGTCGCTCACCTCCGGCCCCTGGCGGGCGGCCAGCGAGCGCAGGAAGGCATCCCAGTGCGGACGCGGCGTCCCCGGGCCGGCCAGCAGTTCGTCGTATCGGCCGTCCGGGATCGGGTAGCCGTCGAGGAGTTTTCTCATGGGGCCGAATTCTCCTAGATTGGCGGAAGGCGGGCGAAACGCGCCACCGCCACACCGCAAGAATGACCGTTCTGCAATAAAAATGCCGCCCCCGAACCGGGGATGTGTCACAAGATCGCACCGCCAACCGTCTGATCGTTCATGAACGCCGACCTCCTCCAACGATTCGAGTCCCACCGCCGCCGCCTCCTCTCGGTGGCCTACCGCATGCTGGGCACCCGCGACGATGCCGAGGACGTGGTCCAGGACGTCTGGTTGCGCTGGCGCGACGCCGACCACGCCGCCATCGCGAACGACGAGGCCTGGCTGGTGTCGGTGACCACCCGCGCCAGCATCGACCGCCTGCGCGCCTTGAAGGTGCAGCGTGCCGCCTACCCGGGCATCTGGCTGCCCGAGCCGCTGGTGGCCCCGCTGGAGGACCAGCCCGACCTGCTGGCCGAGCGGGCCGACGACCTGTCGATGGCCCTGCTGGTGGTGCTGGAGCGGCTGGGCCCGGAGGAGCGGGCCGCCTTCCTGCTGCGCCAGGTGTTCGACCACGACTACCCGGACATCGCCCGGGTGCTGGGCAAGAGCGAGGCGGCGGTGCGCCAGCTGGTGCACCGCGCGAAGACCCGGGTTCAGGAGGAACAGCCCCGGTTCGAGGTGGCGCCGGAGGAACACCGCGACCAGCTGCAGCGGTTCGCCACGGCCGCCCGGGGCGGCGACCTGGGCCAGATCATGGCGCTGCTCGCGCCCGACGTCACGCTGCGCGGCGACGGCGGCGGGCGGGTGTCGTCGGTGGCCAAGGTGCTGGTGGGTGCGGACCGCATCGCGCGCCTGTTCCACGTGGTGGCACGCCGGCTGGGCGACCGCCTGACCTACTCGATGGCGATGGTCAACGGCGTGCCCGGCCTCGTGCGCTACCTCGACGGGGAGGTGGAGACGGTGTTCTCCATCGTCACGTCGGCCGAGGGCATCCAGGCGGTCTACGCCGTGCGCAACCCCGACAAGCTGCCCCGCAGCACGACCGTGGCGTGATCGCCACCCCTCGTCGGGTGGGTATGCAAACTCCGTCACAAACGGGACAGTCGCGCTCGTGATGCGCGCGAAGATGCGCATCAGAATGACCGTTTCAACGTTACCAACGAAGGATTCCCGCTCATGACGACCCGACTGCGCCTGTCCGTCGCCGCCACCCTCGCATCCGCCACGCTGCTCATGGGCTGCCAAACCATCAAGGACGCCACCTCGTCGGACAGCGCCGCCGCGCCCGCCCCGGCGCCCGCGGCCGCTCCGGTCCCGGCTCCGGCCGCGAAGGGCGCGGCCGCCTCGAAGGCGGCCCCGGCACCGGCCCCCGCCCCCGCTCCGGCCGCCAAGGAAGCCAAGAAGGCCGAAGGCGACATCACCGGCACCCCGGCCCCGGGCACCAAGTTCAACAAGATCCAGCTGGGCATGGGCATGAAGCAGGTGACCGACCTCATCGGCCAGCCCACCGACCAGGGTGCCTACGTGACCGGCAAGGCCTGGATCCCGTTCTACTTCGGCGGCGACCAGTACCGCCACGAACTGGCCTACAAGGGCATGGGCCGCCTCGTGTTCGCCGGCGGCGGCATGAACAACCTCGGGTCGGGCAAGCTGATCCGGATCATCCACAACGCCAACGACACCGGGTACCGTTGATCCCGTCCCGGCGTCCGCCGGGATGACCCGCGGGTGGTGTCACCCCGGCGCACGCCGGGGCCCACCGCCCCGTCAAGGCGCCGGCGCCAGCTCCAGCACATGGGCCGGCGCCCCGTCCGCCCACAGCGGCACGTCCCGCACGCCCGCCCACGGCGCCACGAAACGCCGGTACAGCGGCGAGAACACGATGCCCGACTGCCCGGTCGAGTGCATCACCCGTGACTTCGACGGGTCCGCGAGGTCGTAGAGCCCGCGGAACGACGGCCCGTGCTCCGACAGGTACCGCTCGCCGGTCACCGGATCGGCGCGGTGGTTCACCTTCGACACGTTGACCGTGTACGTGTCGCCGCCCACGGGCACCCGCGTCTCGAACCAGCGCGCCAGCGGCTTCACCTTGCTGAACGGACGGTGTTCGCTGCGGGCGATGTGGGCATCGCCCCAGCGCCACGCGGACACGTCGGGTCCGAAGCGGGCCTGCAGTTCGTCCAGCGCACGCGTGAACGCCCGGTCCGACTGCTGGGCGCAGGTCTCGGCTTCGGGCGTGGCCTTGTCGTCGCACCACCAGGCGTCGTTGCGCGCCAGCACCCCGTCGAGCGCCTCGCGGAAGTTGCGCGCGCCCAGCTGCGCCTCGAACAGCGAGGTGCCCACCTCGTCGGCGAACACGCCCTCGGTCAGCTGCCGGGCCCAGGCCCAGAAGATCAGCGGCGCGGCCTTGTCGGCCGCCATGGTGCCGTCGAAGGCCGCCAGCTCGCGCTGCGCGGCGGCGGCCAGTGCGTGGTCGCTGCGGGCCGCACGGATCGCGGGCAGCAGGCGCACCGTGGCGTCCGAGAACTCGTCGGCCTGGATCGCGCGCAGGCTGTCCAGGTCGTGTTTCGGGCGCGCGGCCAGCAGCGCCATGATGCGGTCGTGGCGGTACGGCCAGGTCCATTCGCTCGTGATGAAGTGCGGGTACGCGGTGTCGTGCACCCGCTGGTTGGCCGTGGCGATGTAGCCGCGCGGCGGGTCGATCTCCCGCGGGGTCTGGCCGGGGTCGAGCCAGCCGGCCCAGTCGTAGCGGGCCTCCCAGCCCGGCGCGGGCACGAGGCCGTGCAGGTCGTTGTCGGGCCGGCGCAGCGGCACGCGCCCGGCCGACACCATCGCGATGCGGCCCGCGGTGTCGGCCACCACCATGTTCTGCATCGGGGCCACGTACTGCTTCGTGCCCTCGATGAACTCGGCCACCGTCCGCGTGCGGTTGATCGCGAGGCCCGCGTCGATGGCGCGCACGTCGGCGTCGAGCGCGGTCCATCGCATCGCGAACACGTAGCCCCGGCCGCCCAGGCCGTCGGTGGGGCCGCCCGCGTCGGAGATCACCGGGCCGTGGCGGGTGGCGCGCGCGGTGATGGTCACGTCGGGCTTGCCCTTCACGCGGATCACCTCCTCCACGCTGTCGAAGCGCGCCCAGCCGCCCGGGGTGCGGTACTGCATCGGGTCGTCGGGGTGGACCTGCTCGATGTACAGGTCCTGCACGTCCGGCGCGGTGTTCGTGAAGCCCCACGCGATGTGCTCGTTCTGGCCGAGTACCACGATGGGCAACCCCGGCATGGTCGCGCCGGCCACCTTCATTCCGGGTGCGTCGAGGCGGGCGAAGTACCACAGCGCCGGCGCGCTCAGCTTCAGGTGCGGGTCGTTCGCGAGCAGCGGCTTGCCCGTGGTGGTGTGCGAACCCGCCACCACCCAGTTGTTCGAGCCGACGCCGTCGATGCCCGACGGCGGCGCGTCGAGCGCGGCCGCCTGGCGCAGCGCGCCGCCGAGGCCCAGCGAGCGGAACAGCGCGGCGTAGTCGGCGGTGGGCAGCGGCTTCGCGCCGGGGTACGGCGGCAGCAGCTCGTTGATGCGATCGACCGGCAGGTTGAGCGACAGCCGCAGGCGCAGCAGTTCGGCGCCCCAGTTGCCGCCCAGGTCCCACGCCATCATCGTGGTCCACGCGATCGTGTCCTGCGGGGTCCACGGTTCGAACTCGAGGCCCAGCAGCACGAACTCCGGCGGGTGCGCCCGCATCGACTGCAGCGCCCATGCGTTGATGCCGGCCGTGTAGGCCTCGATGGCGGCGCGGGCGTCGGGGCCGGTCTCGGCCCATTGCGCCTCGGCGGCACGCCGCACGCCCAGGGCCCGCAGGAAGCGGTCGGTGTCGAGCGCGGCCTCGCCGAAGGCCTCGGCCAGGCGGCCCGAGCCGATGCGGCGGTGGGTCTCCAGCTGCCACAGGCGGTCCTGCGCATGGGCGAAGCCGAGACCGAAGAGCGCGTCGTCGCGGGTGCCGGCCCGGATCGTCGGGATGCCCTCGGCGTCGCGTTCGATGCGCACCCGGCCCTGGAGGCCGGGCAGTTCCACCGTGCCGTCGGTGCGCGGCAGCACCTGCCAGGCGTAGACACTCGCCCCCGCCGCGGCCACCAGCCCCAGCACCACACCCCCGAGCGCCACGCGGCGAACCCATTTGATCATCGTCATGTCCGGCTGAAAGTGGCGGGATTCGCCCCGCTGTTCGGTGGTTCAGGGGGTGTACGGTTGGTCACAATGGGTTTCAGTTCAATCCGCAGTTCCCCGTGCCATGACCAGCCCCCAAGTCGACCCCGCCGTGTCGTACCTCACGTTCCTCTCCAGCGTCAGCGACGAACGGCTGGCCCGCGTGGCCGCCCGGCGCGCATTCGTGGAGATGAAGGTGAGCTTCATGCGCTCGGCAGCGTTGGTGCGCGGTTCGGCCGGTCCGATGCTGCAGCGGCAGGTGCGGCTGGCCACCGAGGTGGACCAGCTGTGCCGCCTGAGCGACTCGCTGTTCGGCGCCCTGCCCCCGGACGCCGAGGGGCACCGCGCCGAACTGCAGTACCACCTCGACAGCGTGTTCCCGGCCGGCGCCGATCAGGAACCCAGCCCGAGGTAATCCCCCTTGCCCAGCGGGACCCCGTTGTGGCGCAGCAGCGCGTACGCGGTGGTCACGTGGAAGAAGAGGTTCGGCAGCACGAAGTGCTTCAGGTAGGGCTCGCCCTGCATGACGTGGCTGCCCTCGCGGCGCGGGATCGTGATGTCCTTCGCCTCGGTGCCGTCGATCTGCGCGGCGGCAATGGAATTCACGTACGCGATGGTCTTCGCGATGCGGGCCTTCAGTTCGGCGATGGTGGCCTCGTTGTCCTCGAACTTGGGCGCGTCCACGCCGGCCAGGCGGGCCACGCAGAACTTCGGGCCGTCGCAGGCGATCTGCACCTGGCGGGTGAACGGCAGCATGTCGGGCGCGAGGCGGGTGCCCAGCAGCACCACGGGGTCGAACTTGCGTTCCGCGGCGTAGGCCTCGGCCTTGTCGAGCCACTTCGACAGGTTGCCGAGCATGGCGGTGAAGATGGGCACGCTGGCCGAGTGCATCGAGATGGACATGGGGTCTCCGGAGGACTGGTGAGGCGCCGATGCTACTGCGGCGGGCGCGGGACCGCACAGCGTGCACAATCGGGGGGGTAGTCCCCACACGCCCGAAGCCCCGTGAACATCATCATCCTCGACGATTACCAGGACGCGGTCCGCAAGCTCAAGTGCGCGACCCAGCTCGAGCACCTGAACGCGAAGGTCTTCACGAACACCGTGAAGGGCATCGGGCAGCTGTCGGTTCGCCTGCGCGACGCCGAAGTGCTCGTGCTGATCCGCGAACGCACCCAGTTCCCCCGTCAACTGCTCGAAAAACTGCCCAAGTTGAAGCTGATCGCCCAGACCGGCCGGGTGGGCTCGCACATCGACGTGGAGACCTGCACCCGGCTCGGCATCGCGGTGGCCGAGGGCGTCGGCTCGCCGGTGGCCCCGGCCGAGCTGACCTGGGCGCTGATCATGGCGTCGATGCGCCGGCTGCCGCAGTACATCGGCAACCTGAAGCACGGCGCGTGGCAGCAGTCGGGCCTGAAGGCCGCGTCCATGCCGCCCAACTTCGGCATCGGCACCGTGCTGCGCGGCAAGACGCTGGGCATCTGGGGCTACGGCAAGATCGGCCAGCTCGTCGCCTCCTACGGCAAGGCCTTCGGGATGCAGGTGGTGGTGTGGGGCAGCGAGGACTCGCGCGGCAAGGCCGTGGCCGACGGCCATGGCGCCGCGGACAGCCGCGAGGCCTTCTTCGAGACCTGCGACGTGCTGTCGCTGCACCTGCGCCTGACCGACGAGACCCGCGGCATCGTCAAGCCCGAGGACCTGTCGCGCATGAAACCCACCGCGCTGCTGGTGAACACCTCGCGGGCCGAACTGGTCGAGGAAGGCGCGCTGGTGTCGGCGCTCAACCGCGGCCGCCCCGGCATGGCCGCGGTGGACGTGTTCGAGAGCGAACCCATCCTGCAGGGCCATCCGCTGCTGCGCCTCGAGAACGCGGTGTGCACGCCGCACATCGGGTACGTCGAGCAGGGCAGCTACGAGCTGTACTTCAACGCGGCGTTCCAGAACGTCGTCGATTTCATCAACGGCACCCCCAGCAACATCGTGAACCCGGAGGCGCTCAAGGTGATGCGGGGATGACGGGCGAACCCACGGCGCACCAGCGGCTCTCGCAGGCGCGCTGGGCGCTGATGTTCGGCAACTTCACCATCGGCTGCGGCGTGATGGTGGTGGCGGGCTCCCTCAACGACCTGATCCGCTCGCTCGACGTCAGCGTGGCCCTCGGCGGCCAGCTCATCGCCATCGCCGCCATCGTGATGTGCCTCGGGGCGCCCACCATGGCCGCGCTCGTGGGCGGCTGGGACCGGCGCAAGCTGCTGGTCGCCTCGCTCGTCTGGTACGGCGTGGGGCATGCCCTGAGCGCCGTCGCCCCCACGTACGCGGCACTGGTGCCGCTGCGCACGCTGTCCGTGCTGTCGGCCGCGGTGTTCACGCCGCAGGCGGCCGCCGTGATGGGCCAGCTGGCCCCGCCCGAGGAACGCGGCCGCTCCATCATCTTCATCTTCCTCGGCTGGTCGGTCGCCTCGGTGATCGGCATGCCGATCCACAGCTTCATCGGCGAGGCCTTCGGCTTCCGCTGGGCCTTCGGGCTCGTGGCCGTGCTGTCGGCGGGTGCGGCGTGGTGGGTGTGGCGCGTGATGCCGGCCGGCATCGTGCTGCCGGCCATGCGCCTGGCCGCATGGCGCGAGGTCTTCACGCACCCGGTGCTGATGGCCATCATCGCGGTCACGGCGATGTCCGGGGCCGGACAGTTCAGCGTCTTCGCGTACATCGCGCCGTACTACCGCCAGGTGCTGCACGCCGACGCGGCCGAGACCAGCGCCCTCTTCTTCTGGTTCGGCGCCTTCGGGCTCGCGGGGAACCTGCTGCTGTCGCGGTTCATCGACCGCATCGGTGCGGCGCGCATCGTCGCGGGCTCGCTGTCGCTGATGGCCTTCAGCCTGCTGATCTGGCCGCTGGCCACCAGCGTGGTCGCGATGGCGCTGCTGATGGTGCCGTGGGGCCTCGGCGGTTTCGCGTCGAACTCGGCGCAGCAGGCGCGGCTGGGGGGTGCGGCACCTGAACTGGCCTCGGCGCTGATGGCGCTCAACACGTCGGCCATCTACCTCGGCCAGGCCGTGGGCGCGGCGGGCGGCAGCGCGATGGTGGCGGCCAACCTCGCGGGCGGCGCGGGCCCGGCGGCCACGTACGACGGGCTGCACTGGATGGGCCTCGTGTGGATCCTGGCCGCCATCGCCTTGAGCGTGTGGGCGCACCGCGCGCTGCAGCGGAACGGCGGCCGTGCCTGAGGCCGGCCCGCCCCTGCGACAGCCGCAGTCCTGCGGCGAACTCTTCCGCGTGTTCACGCTGCTCGCGCTGCAGGGGTTCGGCGGCGTGCTGGCCGTGGCGCAGCACGAGCTCGTCGAACGGCAGCGCTGGCTCACGCGCGACGAGTTCCTCGAGATGCTGTCGGTGGGCCAGGTGCTGCCCGGCCCCAACGTCGTGAACATCTCGCTGATGATCGGCGACCGCTTCTTCGGATGGCGTGGCGCCGCGTCGGCGCTGGCCGGCATGTTGGCGGCGCCGCTCGTGCTGATGCTCGCGCTGGCGATGCTCTATGGCCGCTTCGCGGACGACCCACGAGTGAGCGGCGCGCTGCGCGGCATGGGCGCGGTGTCCGCCGGCCTCGTGCTCGCGATGGCGTGGAAGCTCGTCGGCAGCCTGAAGAAGAACCCGCTCGGGCTCACGACCTGCCTGGCACTCGGGACCCTCACCGTGGGGCTGGTGGTGGGGATGCGCTGGCCGCTCGCGTGGGTGCTGGCGGGGCTGGGCCCGCTCGCGATCGGGCTCGCGTGGTGGAAGCTGCGGCCATGACGGTGCCCTTCCACACGGCCGACCTGATGCCGCTGTTCCTGCACTTCGTGATGCTGAGCCTGCTCGCCGTGGGCGGTGCCATCACCACCGCGCCCGACATGCACCGCTACCTCGTCGGCGAGCAGCACTGGCTCACCGACGCGCAGTTCACCGCCTCGGTCGCCCTCGCCCAGGCCGCGCCGGGCCCCAACGTGCTGTTCGTCGCGGTGCTGGGCTACAACGTGGCGGGCCTGACGGGCGCGTTCGTGACGATGGCCGGCATCATGCTGCCGTCCACCACGCTCGCGCTGTGGGCCACGCGCTGGGGCCGCTCGCGCCGCGAGACCCGCGGCGTGCGCGCGTTCACGCTGGGCCTGGCCCCGCTGACGCTCGGGCTGCTGCTGGCCACCGGCTGGGTGCTCACCGAACCGGCGCGCGACAGCCCCGGCGCGATGCTGCTGGTGGGCCTGTCGGCGGTGGTGATGGCCCGCACGCGCCTCAGCCCGATGTGGCTGGTGGCGCTGGGGGCCGTGGTGGGGGCGGCGGGCTACGCCTGACCGTTGCAGGTCAGGCGGCGAGTGCCTCGTCGACCACGATGGGCAGGTCGGCCAGGTCGTGCCGCACTTCCGGCGTCATGCCGTCGGGAATCTCGTCGAACGCCCCGTCGGAGAACCAGACCTCGGTGGTGCCGCCCAGCCCCTGGCGCACGGTGACGCTGAGCAGCAGGGCCGGTGGGCCGTTGGGTCCGTCCATGGACACGGGCGTGCCGCCCTGGGACGACTCCAGCACGATCACGAGCTGGGGCAAGGCCTGTTCGCGTTCGGCCCCGGTGGGGGCCGTCTGTTGAAGGCGGGCGAGCACGGGCAGGCCATGTCGCACGGCCGAGGCCTCGATGCGTGACACGGTCTCCTCCACGCTGTAGCGGCTGACCCGGGTGTGGGACGGGCGCTCTTCCATGCCGACGGCACGGGTTCCACCGCTCAGGGCCGCGAGGATCATCGCCGCCCCGCCTGTCATCCAGAAGCGAAATGGATTCTTCATGAGATCTCCTTCGCGCAGAGGTACGGACCATACGGTGGCCGAGGATGCCGATCAAGCGCTTCCTGTTTGCCGACTTGTAAAACTTTGTTTCCTAGGGATCCGAGGCGCGAGTGCCTGTTTTTGTGGCACGCGGGGGGCCCCTCCTGTCGCACCGCAGCACCGGTTTCGGGATGCGCCCGGACGCCCTTCATGCATGCCCTTGGTGCACGCAGGGACGCTGGGAATCGGCACGCCGCGGAGGGGCTTTCGATCAGCCGTTGCGGCGCTGCCGGACGGCCTCGTAGAGGCACACGCCGCTCGCCACCGAGACGTTCAGGCTTTCCACGGCGCCGGCCATCGGCAGGTGCACCAGCTCGTCGCAGGTCTTCGCCGTCAGCTGCCGCATGCCGGCGCCCTCGGCGCCCAGCACCAGCGCGACCGGGCCCGTGAGGTCGAGGTCGTAGAGCGACTGCGTCGCCTGGTCGGACGTGCCGATGATGCGGATGTCGCGCTCCTTCAGCTCGTTGAGCGTGCGCGCGAGGTTCGTGACCATGAAGTACGGCACCGTCTCGGCGGCGCCGCTGGCCACCTTCGCCACCGTGGCGTTGACCCCCACGGCATGGTCCTTCGGTGCGATCACGGCCTGGGCACCCGCGCCATCGGCCACGCGCAGGCAGGCGCCGAGGTTGTGAGGGTCGGTGATGCCGTCCAGCACCAGCAGCAGCGGCACGCCTTCCACGGCGTCGAGGGTGTCGTCGAGCGAGTGGCTCATCGCGACGTGTTCCACCCGTGCCACCACGCCCTGGTGGCGGTGGGTGCCGCACAGCTTCTGCAGGCGATCGTCGTCGCTGTCGACGAGGCGCACGCCGGCGTCACGCGCGCGGTCGAGGAACTGGCGCATGCGCTGGTCCCGGCGCGAGGCGTCGAAATGGATTTCGGTGACGGACTTCGGCGCGGTCTTCAGCCGGACCGTCAGGGCGTGGAAGCCGAAGAGGATCTGTTTGCTCATCCCGGCATGGTAGCCGGGCGAGTCCCGGTCAGGCCATGACCTTGTCGACCACGGCCACCAGTTCGCTGTACTGGAAGGGCTTGGCGAGGTAGGCATCGCACCCCGCGGCCAGGATGCGTTCGGCATCGCCCTTCATCGCGAGCGCGGTGAGCGCCACCACCTTGATGCCGGCCGTGGACGCGTCGCCCTTGAGCATCCGCGTCGCGGCGAGGCCGTCGATGCCGGGCATCTGCACGTCCATCAGCACGACGTCGGGGCGTTCGGCCCGGGCCTGCGCGAGGCCCGACTCGCCGTCGACCGCGGTGAACACGGTGTGCCCGGCCCGCTGCAGCAGCAGCTGGGCGAGCTTGAGGTTCTGCGGGTTGTCTTCCACCACGAGCAGTCTGGCCATCACGTCGCTCCCGTCACATGGCGCCGTTTCGCGAGGGCCCGGCGCACTTCCGCCAGCAGGCTCGCCGGCAGGAACTCCGACTTCTCGAGCACCTGCTGCACCTGCCCGCCGAGGATCGAGCGATCCTCCGCCGTCAGCAGCTTCGCCGTGAGCACGATGACCGGGATGTCGGACGTGGCCGCGTCGGCGCGAAGGGCACGCACCACGTCGAAGCCGGAGATCGTGGGCATCATCAGGTCGAGGATGATCAGCGCCGGGACCTGCCCGCGTGCGAGATCGAGCGCCTCGGCCCCGCCGTAGGCACCCACCGGCTCGAAGCCCGCGGCCTCGAGGTGCTTGCTGACGAGCGTGACGGCCTTCGGGTCGTCGTCGACCACGAGCACCCTCGCGCCCTCCCTCGCGTGGCCGTCGAGGTCGACCGAGGCCACCGCGGCGATCAGCTCGTCGGGATCGACCGGCTTCGTCAGCACCTGCGAGGCCCCGAGCGCGAACCCGCGCCGGCGTTCGTCGGTGACCGACACGATGACCACCGGGATGTTGCGGGCCTTCTCGATCTCCTTCATCTTGAGCAGCATGTCCCAGCCGTCGATGCCCGGCAGGATGATGTCGAGCACGATCACCGCCGGCGTCAGCTGCCCGGCCATGTGGAGCCCCTCCTCCGCCGAGCGGGCCAACTCCACGCGGTACCCCTGCGCTTCGAGGTGGCCCACGATCATCGTCGCGGCCCGCGTATCGTCTTCGACCACCAGCACCAGGGGCGCCTCGCTCGGCGGCACGTGCGCGGCGATCACGGCCTTGCCGGTGACGTCCGGTGCCTGGCGGATCTGCTCGTCGCTGGGCTCGCGCCACGGCAGCACCACGGTGAACGTGGAGCCCTCGCCCGGGATGCTCGCGACCACCACGCCGCCGCCGTGCAGCTCGGCCAGGCGCTTGACCATCATCAGGCCGAGCCCGGTGCCGGCGTACTTGCGCGACAGCGACGAATCGATCTGCACGAAGGGCTGGAACAGGCGATCGAGGTCTTCGCGGGCGATGCCGATGCCGGTGTCGGCGACCGCGATGGACAGCCAGTTCGGGAACGCCTCGATGTCGGCCGGCGGAAAGGCGCGCGCGCCCGCGCGGCCGAACGCCGCCTTCACCGCCGGGACGTCCGTCCGCGCGACGGTGAGGGTGACGTGCCCGCCCTCGGGCGTGAACTTCACGGCGTTGGCCAGCAGGTTGTAGACGATCTGCTTGGCCTTGCGCACGTCGACCAGCACGCTCGGCAGCTCCGGGTCGCACACGGCCCGCAGCCGCACGTGCTGCGTGCTGGCCTTCTCGCGCATCACGGACATGCCGCTGCCCGACAGCTGCTGCGGTTCGACGGCTTCCAGCTCGAACGGCGAGTGGCCCGACTCCACCTTGGAGAGGTCGAGGATGTCGTTGATCAGCGAGAGCAGGTGCTTGCCGCTCGTGAAGATGTCGGTGATGTACTCCGTCTGCTCCGAGGTCAGGTCGCCGACCATGCCGTCCTTCAGGATCTCGGAGAAGCCGATCACCGCGTTGAGCGGGGTGCGCAGTTCGTGGGACATGTTGGCGAGGAACTCGCTCTTCATGCGGTCGGCCTTGCGCAGCTCGGCGTTCTTGAGCTGGATGTCCTCGCCGCGTGCACGCAGCTGCTCGGCCAGCAGGCTCAGCTCGGACATCTGCGAGAGGTTGTGCAGCGCCACGCCCCACTGAGCGCACAGGCGCTCGACGAAGCGGCGGTCGCCGTCATCGAGTTTCGTCGACGTGGCCAGCGCCAGCACGCCGCACAGGTGCCCCTGGAACATCACCGGCGAGGCCAGCACCGTGGCCGGCACGAGCTGGGCCAGCCCGCCATCGATGCGGAAGCCCCCGGGCCGGTCCAGCTCGGCGATCTCGACCGCCTGCATCGACCGGCCGGCGAGCCCGATGGGGCCCTCGCCCAGGCGCACGAGCGGTTGCAGGTCCGACGGGGCCGCATGGCTCGCGGCCAGGCGCAGCATGCCGCCGATGTCCTCGTGCGTGTAGTAGGCCGAGCAGAGGAACTTCGGGTCACCGGCCAGCACCTCCAGCGTGCCGTCGATCACCGCGTGGCGGTCGGGCTGGCTGTTGTAGAGGGTCAGCGCGCGGGCATGCAGCTCCTCGTGCCGCCGGGCCTGGTGGATCGCCTGCTCGGCCGCCTGCCGGGCCAGCAGGTCGCGCCGCAGCCGCCAGTACACGACCGGCAGCGACAGCAGCACGACGACGATCAGCGTCGAGAACACCGCGCCCGTCAGCGTCGCCTGCTCGGTGACCTGGGACGAACGCTGCGCGAGCAGGCGGTTCTCCTCGGTGGACATCTCGTCGAGCAGCGACCGCATGGTGCCCATCAGGCTCATCGAGCTGTCGAGGCGGGGCTGCAGGTCCGCCGTGACACCTTGTTCGCGCAGCATCTGCACGGTGTCGCGCGCGAGCGTGATGCGGGCCAGCATCACCCGGCGCAGCTCGACCAGGCGGTCCTGCTGCGAGGGGTTGTCGAGCGTCTGGCGCGTGACGTTGCGCAGGCCGGTGTCGAAGCGGTTCAGGGCCTCGTCGCGTTCGGCGATGAAGTCGGGCCGCCGCGAGATCATGTAGCCCCGCTGCGAGGCCTCGGCCTGCTCGAGGTTGGATTGCATCCGGGCCACCTCGGCGATCACCTGCTGCGTGTGGTTCACGAACTCCGCGGCGCGGATGGCCTCCTGCGCGAAGTTCCACGAAAAGGCCCCGAGGGCCAGCACGAGGATGGCGACGGCGGACAAGGCCGCGATGGCCCATTGCCGGACCGACAGATGACCCATTGACGCTCCCAGGATGACAGACCGAGATGACGTTGCGTCCGGTCCGCGCCGTTCGGCCCTGCCATCGTGGGACAGGATCCGCCGGCCCCCTGTGCGCGGCACCGTACGGGTACGGTGTAACACAGAGCAAGGACGCCGGGAGCCGGTCCTGGGGTAGACCCTGCTGGCTGGCGTGGTCGCCTAGGAGAATGCCCGTCGCGCGGCGGCCACACCGGTCAGCACGGCGAAGAACACCGGCTGGTGGACCATGTAGGTGGTGAGCGACCAGCGCCCGAGCACCGCGAGCCCCCGTCCCGCACCCGGCACGGTGCCGCTGAACCAGTCCCGCCGATGGGCCAGCGTCCACTGCCCCGCGGCCATGCCCCACCACATCACGCCGAGCCAGGGCAGCAGGGGCACGAAGTCCTCGGTGACGGGCTTGTGCGTCACGAGGCCGATCCACTGGGTGGCCCGCGCGTCGAACCACGGGTGCTGGACGAACTGGGGCAGCAGCACGGCCACGAGGCCGAGCGGCCACAGCCAGCGCCCGGCCGGCGCGGTGAGCCGCACGACGATCAGCATCACGGCGATACCGTGCAGCACCCCGAACGTGATGAAGCTGCGCGGGAACACGTACCAGGACCCGAGGGTGACCAGCAGCGCGCAGCCGGCCACCTGCCCCCAGCGCCGCCAGAACCGCGGCCAGCGCTGCGCCTGCGCGAGCGCCACCGCCTGGCCGAGGCCGGCGCAGAACAGGAACACCGAGACGATGCAGGTGCGCTGCCAGGTCCAGAACGGGTCTTCGTAGAAGTTCTGGCGGATGAACCGGAAGTGGTTCAGGTCGAACGCGAAGTGGAACCCCACCATCCACACCACGGCCGCGCCACGCAGCGCGTCGAGCCGGTCGAACCGTTCGGTGGGGGTCTTCTTCACTGCGCGCGGGTCAGCGGCTCGATGCGGGCCAGGTGCTCGAGGAACCGTTCGGCGTTCTGGAAGCCGATCACGCGGGCACCGGGGATCTCGGGGCCGGCCGGCGGGAAGAACAGCATGGCCGGCGGGCCGAACAGGTGGTGGCGGCGCAGCAGGGCCTTGTCGGCCTCGCTGTTGGCGGTGACGTCCACGCGCAGCAGGTTCATGCCGGCGAGCTTCTCGCGCACGGCCGGGTCGGTGAGCGTGAGGGCCTCGAACTCCTTGCACGAGACGCACCAGTCGGCGTACACGTCGACCATCACCGGCTTCGTGGACGTGCGCACCGCCTCGTCGAGCGCGGCCAGGTCGGCCACGGGCACGAACTTCACGGGCGCCTCGGCCACCGACAGCGCCCGGCCTTCGCCCGGCGCGGCGGCGAAGTGCTGCAGCGGCTGCAGCAGGCTGCGCCCGCCCGAAGCCACGCCCACCAGTTGCACGGCGGCCAGCACCGACAGCGCGATGCCCACGCCCTTCGACAGCGTGCGGCCCGGATGGGTGGCGTGGCCGTGCAGCGGCTCGAACGCGCCGAGGTACACGCCGGCGGCCAGCAGCAGCACGGCCGCGGCCAGCATCACGATCCACACCGGCAGCACCGGCGTCACCATCCACAGCGCCACGGCCAGCAGCAGGAAGCCGAAGAAGTGCTTCACGTGTTTCATCCAGCCACCGGTGCGCGGCAGCAGCGTGCCGGCCGACAGGCCCACGAGCAGCAGCGGCACGCTCATGCCCACGGCCATCGAGAACAGCGCGACGCCTCCGATCACGGTGTCGCGCGTCTGGCTGATGTAGACGAGCGTCCCAGCCAGCGGCGCAGCCACGCACGGGCCCACGATCACCGCGGAGAGCCCGCCCATCGCGAACACGCCCAGGTGCTGCCCGCCGCGGATGCGGTTGGACGCGGAAGCGAAACGGGCCTGCAGGGATGACGGCATCTGCAGCTCGTAGACACCGAACATCGACAGCGACATGCCGGCCAGCAGCAGCGCGAAGGCGCCCAGCACCCACGGGTTCTGCAGCGCGGCGCCCAGCCCCTCGCCGAGCAGCGCGGCCACGATGCCGAAGGCGGTGTAGACGATGGCCATGCCGAGCGCGTAGGCCAGCGCCAGCGAAAAGCCGCGCGCACGCGACACCCGCTCCGACTGCCCCACGATGATGGACGACAGGATGGGCACCATCGGCAGCACGCACGGCGTGAACGACAGCAGCAGGCCGGCCAGCACGAACACGCCGGCGATGGTCAGCAGGCTGCGGGACTGCAGCGCGCGGCCGAAGGGTTCGTCGGCCTCGGCGACCGGCGCGGCCGCAGGCGTGGCGGCGGCGGCCAGCACGGGCGTGGCCGCCGGCGAGGTCAGCGCCCCGAGCAAACCGCCCCGCGCCGCACCCGGGGGCGGCGGCACGGCCGCGAGCGAGACCTTCATGAGGCCCCCCGGCCCGGCCTCGACGTCGACGCCCCGCTGCTGCGGCGGGTAGCACAGGCCCTTGTCGGCACAGCCCTGGTTGCCCACCTGCAGCTGGAACGTGGTGGGGGTGGCCTGGGGCGGCACCTGGAGCACGAGCACGACGGCATTGCGCAGCGTCTCCACGTCCTTGCCGAAGTTCTCGTCGAACTTCACCTTGCCGCGGGGGATGTCGAGCGCGCCGAGGGACACCGTGTCCGGCACGGCCGTGGCCGAGAGCTTGTCACGGTAGAGGTAGTAGCCCGGGGCCACGTCGAAGCGGATCTCGACGCGGCCGGCGTCGAGCTGGCGGGCCGACAGCTCGAAGGCCTTCACCGGGTCGAGGAACTCGTCCTCTGCACGTGCGCCGCCGGCGGCCAGCGCCAGCCCCACGGCGAACACCGCCCCCAGCAGGTGCGTCGAGATCGATCGGATGCCCATGATGTGTGATTCTGTCCGGCCCGGCGCCCAACGCCCCGGTGCACGTCGGATTGTAGGAACTCCCGAACGTTCCCCCGGTGACAGCCCATTTCTTGTGCAACGGGGCAGGAACACTTCATGCATGAAACGGCCACCCCAGCAGCAGGAGGTGCCCGGCAATGACAGACGAATTCGCCCCGACCCGCTTCTCGCACGTGAAGGCCGGAGAAAACGGGTGGCGCAGCGACGGACTGCGCGACTTCTTCCTCTACCGCGACCTCGGCGTCGCCGAGGCCACCGGCGGCAAGGTGATCTGCCACCTCGTGAAGGCCAACATGGCGCCCGAAAAAGGCACCGGCTGGCACCGCCACGAGGCGCACTTCCAGATCGTCATCATGACCAAGGGCTGGGCCCGGTTCATGTACGGCGACCAGGACACGCTCGTTTCCGCGGGCGACTGCGTGCACCAGCGCCCCGGCATCGTCCACTACCTCTACGACTACTCGCCGGACATGGAGTACCTGGAGATCGTGAGCCCGGCCGACTTCAAGACGGTGGAGATGCCCGCACCGGCCGAGGTGCCGCCCTTCACGCCCTGGAGCTAGTCCCGGCGAACGCCGGGGTGACGGCAGCCGCGGTCAGCGCCTCACCTTCGGGCGCCCGCGCCAGACCACCTCGCCCCGCGTGCGGTCGCGCACCTCGACGCGCGACCACGTGCGCTTGGGCACCGCCAGCACCACGCAGGGCCGCGACAGCGCCATCGCCGCCATGTCGTCGGGACCCGGTCGGGTGATGGTGACGTCGAGCCGGGTGTGCCGGCCCGTGCCGGCGAGGTCCGCGGGTTCGGCCGCCACCGTCACGCCCAGCGTGCGCTGCTGGCCGAGCGCGAAGACGAGCACGTCCTGCGCGGCCCAGTCGACCGGGGCGCCCAGCACGCTCTCCTCGGGACCCGTGAACGCCTCGCGCCACGGCGCCTCGGCGGCGAACACGCGCAGCACCGGACCCTCGCCGCGCCACGGGCACTGCGCGTGGCTGCGGGCCAGCGCGGGACCGGCCGCGGCCGCCAGGGCCAGCAGCATCGCCGCCCGCCTCACCGGTCGCGCCGGAGCGCCCGCAACTGCGCCCCGCCCGTGCTCACGCCCCCATAGGGCGACAGTTCGAAGTTCAGGTCGGTGCGCGAGCCGGTCAGCTCGATGATCGTCTGCCCGGCGCCGTACTGCGGGTACCCGCCGCAGGCCTCGCCGCGCTGGCAGAGCACGCCGTCGTTGTCGATGTCGGTGCCCGCGGAGATCTGCACGCGCGTCGCCTTCACGCCGCTCACCTGCCAGGTGTAGACGCCCCCCGAGACGTCCACGCCGACCTGCGTGACGGGCTTGCCCGTGTCCGGGTCGACCACGAGCACGTAGACGCGGCCGTAGTCGGCCGCGGGCGCGGTGCCCGGCGGGGCCTTCACGATGCTGATGCCCACGTAGAACGTGCGCGCCGCCGTGGTGGTGACCGCGAGGGACGCGAAGGAGCTGCCCACGGGCAGCGCGTCGCGCGAGACCGTCACCGTGTACGTGCCCCGCTGCTCCGCGTCGACCGACGTGGGCACGACCGTCACCGCGGGCGACGAACTCGTCACCGACGCCACGCCCTCCGCGCTGGCCCCGCCCTGCACCACGAGCTGCAGTTCCTCCGTGGTGCGCAGCGCGCCGAAGTCGAGGTGGGAGGGCTGGGCCACGAGCGTGCCCGGCACGGGCGTCGGGTTGCCGCCGGCCAGCAGCAGCGCCTCGTTGACCGCCTTGCCCGCGTTGACGAGGCCGAAGCCGGTGGCCGCGTCACGGCCGACGGTGCCCAGGTCGTCGGTGAGGCGGCCCGCGGCGAGCAGCGCGTCGATCTGGTCGGGCGTGATGGCGGGGTTCGCGAAGCGCATCAGCGCCATCACCCCCGACACGTGCGGCGCGGCCATCGAGGTGCCCGCCATGCCGGCGTAGCTCGGCACGCGGGTGGTGCCCACGAAGTCGCCGATGGTGCTGTAGACCTCGTCGGGCAGGCCCGTGCCGGTGGTGGACTGCCGCGGGTCGCCGCCCGGAGCCGTCAGGCTCAGGGCCGGGTCGCTGTTCGAGTACGTGGCCTTCTGGCGGCGCGCGTCGACGGCCCCCACCGAGATGACACCCGGGCAGTTCGAGGGACTGTCGCGCACCGACAGGCCGTCGTTGCCCGAGGCCGCCACCACGATGACACCGGCGGCCCGGGCGCGGGTGATCGCATCGCTGTACGCGGCCGGGCAGGCGCGGCTGGAGCCGAGGCTCAGGTTGATCACGTCGGCGCGGCGTGCGGGCAGCACGCCGGAACTGTTGGGCAGGCCCGCGGCGTAGAGGATGGCCTGGGCCACGTCGGCGCTGCTGCTGGTGGCCGAGTCCTTTGCGAACACGCGGATGGGCAGCAGCCGCGCCATGGGCGCGACCCCGGCCACGCCCGTGGTGTCGAACGTGGCTGCGGCCACGGTGCCCGCCACGTGGGTGCCGTGGAAGCCGGTGGGGCTGCCCGGCCCGCTCGGGTCGTCGGCGCTGGCGGAGAACGTGCCGCCGTTCGTGAAGCTCGCCTGCTCGCCGATCTGGCTCGCGAGGTCGGGGTGGTCGGCGACGATGCCGCTGTCGATGACGGCCACGACGGGCCACGTGGTGAGGTTCGCCTTCAGGGGCACCAGCGTGCCCATGGCCGCCGGCAGGCCGATCATCTCGTAGTGCCAGCGCTGGTTCGGGTACAGGCGGTCGGGCGGCGGGTACGGCCCGACCGGCTCGGACCGCAGCCGCACCGGGTAGTTCGGCTCGGCCCATTCGTACAGGCCGCTGTGGCGCAGGTGCTTGGCCGCGTTGACGGTGTCGATGACGTCGCGCAGCGCGTCGGGCACGCCGGCCAGGGCGTCGTCGTCGGCCGGGGCCTCGGACACGGCCTCCGCGGACGCCGCCAGGCGCTTGGCGCCGTCGCCCCGGGCGAGCGGCGCGGCCGTGGTCACCATCCGCGCGAGGGCCGAGGCGCGTTCGGCACGGTCGGCGGGCAGGCGCAGCACCTGCGGCGCCGACCGCGAGGCGGCGGTGGCTGCGGTGGCGGCGGACTTGGCCGCGAGCGCGCCGGCCCGGAGGGTTTGCACGCGGGCCCGGTCCAGCGCCCCGTCCTGCACGGCCCGCGCCACGATTTCGCCCGGCACGAGGCTCGAGGCCGACGCGGGGACGACGTTGGCGCACGTGCTGCCGTCGTTCGGCGCCCCGATGCGCAGGTTGTAGAGCGACGCGCCGGAGAACGCGGCCACCACGACACGGTGGCGGCCCGGGCGTTCGATGCGCAGGCATTCGTAGGCGTTTTCGCCGGACGACTCGCCGATGGCGGGGTCGCCGTCGTTCGCCGTCTCGGCATAGACGTACAGGTCGAGGTCGTTGACCTTCGGGTCGGCCATGAACTCGAGTTCGATCACCTGGCCGGCCTGCAGGTCGACCTGGTACACGTCGAGCAGGTCGCCGCCGGCGAAGTTCGCGCCGTCCGGGTCCCCCTTGCCGCGCAGGTTCACGGACCCGAGCAGGTACACCGGGGACAGCAGGGGTTGCGCGGTGGCGAAGGTGTCGTTGGAGCGCCGGCCGGCCTGGTTGGGGTCGTTGGTGTCGCTGTCGACCGCGGCGGTTTCAGGCAGCGAGATCACGCCGGACAGCGTGACCCCTTCGGGTTCGGAGGACGAACCACCGCCGCACGCCGCCAGGGCCAGGACGGCCGCAGCGGCGGCGATGTTCAGAAGGCGCGCAGCCCGGCGGGCGGCGCGCCCGGAGGCGCGACTCATCATGGTGAGATCGTAGTCCGCCGGCGGGCACTCTGCTGTCGGACAACATGCCTGCGCGACGGGTCAATCCCGTCATCCGAAGTGGGTCCGGGGTTCAGAATTCCATGTCGAGTTCCTCGATGTCCTCCGGCTCCTTCAGCGCCGCGGCGAACCACTCCTTCATCTCGGGCATCTGCATGACCTGCTGGCAGTAGAGGATGGCCGGGCGGTCGAGCTTCACGTGGTACGTGCGGAAGCGGGTGACGACGGGGGCGTACATCGCGTCGGCCATGCAGGGCTTCGCGCCGAACAGGAACGGGCCGCCGTAGGTCTCGAGGCAGTCGCGCCAGATGGCGGTGATGCGGGCGATGTCGCCCTCGGCCCGGCTCCACACCTTGTGGCCGGGGAAGTCGCCTTTCAGGTTCATCGGCAGCGCCGAGCGCAGGCTGCTGAAGCCGGAGTGCATCTCCCCGCAGATGGCACGGCAGTGTGCGCGGGCGGCGCGGTCCTTCGGCAGCAGGCCGCTCTCGGGGTGGATCTCGGCGAGGTACTCGCCGATCGCGAGCGTGTCCCACACCTTGATGCCGTCGTGGGTGAGGCACGGCACGAGGATGGACGGGGACAGCAGCAGGATCTCCTGGCGCGCGTCGGCGTCGTCCGGCGGCACGATGACCTCGTCGAAGCGCAGCCCGGCCAGGCGGGCCATCAGCCAGCCCCGCAGCGACCACGACGAATAGTTCTTGCTCGACAGGCTCAGCGTGGAGGCCACGCGCGCGGCGGCGGGCTTCTTCGCGGGCGACGCCTTCGGCGGCGACTTGGCAGCGGACTTGGCCGCTGGTTTGGCGGAGGTCTTGGGTCGGGCCGGGGTGGCGACTGGCGGCATGGGCAGGGACTCCATCGAAGTCATCGGGCGAGCGCGTCTCGCAAGGGATGTGCCACGGGCCTTGGCTCGGGAGTTGCAAGAGCAGGCTCACCACAGCGCCAGGAGACTCCATGATGTACCAGGCCTACCAGGCCCACGCCGATCTGATGTGGCCGTTGCGGACGATGGCCAAGGCCGCCCTGCCGGTGCTGCAGCACCCCGACAACCCCTGGTCGGCCCTCGACGGACAGCGCAAGCTCGTCGCCGCGCTGCACACGCTGACGCTCTCGGAGGTCACGCACAAGCGGCCGCCGTTCGGCATCGACGGCATCGAGGTGGACGGCAAGGTCGTGGAGGTGATCGAGGAGGACACCCACGTCGCGCCCTTCGCCACCCTGCTCCGTTTCAGGAAGGTGGGTGCACCAACTCAGCCCCGCGTGTTGATCGTTGCACCGATGTCGGGCCATTTCGCCACGCTGCTGCGCGACACGGTGCGCACCATGCTCGCCGACCACGACGTCTACATCACCGACTGGCACAACGCCCGCGACGTGCCGCTCTCGGCCGGCCGTTTCGGCCTCGAGGAGTACACGCAGTACCTGATCGACTTCCTCGGCGTGCTGGGCCCGGGCGCGCACCTGATGGCCATCTGCCAGCCGTGTGTGTCCGCGCTGAGCGCGGTGGCGCTGATGTCCGAGGACAACGACCCGGCCACGCCCGCCAGCCTCACGCTGATGGCCGGCCCCATCGACTGCCGCATCAACCCCACCGCGGTCAACCACCTGGCCGTCACGAAACCCATCGAATGGTTCGACCAGAACCTCGTCTGCACCGTGCCCTGGCGCTTCGCTGGCGGCGGCCGGCGGGTGTACCCGGGGTTCATGCAGCTCACCGCCTTCGTCAACATGAACAAGGAGCGCCACATGACGGCGTTCCGCGAGTACTACAAGAACCTCGTGCTGTCGGATGCCGAGAAGGCCGGCGACATCGAGCACACGCGCAAGTTCTACGAGGAGTACTTCGCCGTGTCCGACCTCCCCGCCGACTTCTACCTCGAGACCGTGCGCCTCGTGTTCCAGGAGTACGCGCTGCCCAAGGGCGAGCTGATGTTCCGCGGCCGCAGGATCGACCCGTCGGCCATCCGCCGCACCGCGCTGCTGACGGTGGAGGGCGAACGCGACGACATCTGCGCGGTGGGCCAGACCCTCGCCGCGCAGGACCTCAGCAGCAAGCTGCGGCCGTACCTGCGCACGCACTACGTGCAGCCCGGCGTGGGCCACTACGGCGTGTTCAGCGGGAGCCGCTGGAAGCGGCACATCTATCCCATGGTGCGGGACGTGATCCACGCCGCCACCTGATCCGCCCCGCGGGGCACGTGGATTGCCTACGATGGGGGATGGACCGACATCCCCCCGACCGATTCGTGCGCGTGCGCGGCGCACGCGAACACAACCTCCGCGGCGTCGACGTCGACATCCCCCGCGACGCCCTCGTGGTCTTCAGCGGCGTTTCGGGCTCCGGCAAGTCGTCGCTCGCCTTCGGCACCCTTTACGCGGAAGCGCAGCGTCGCTACTTCGAGTCGGTGGCGCCGTACGCCCGGCGCTTCATCGACCAGGTGGGGGTGCCGGCGGTCGACAGCATCGAAGGCCTGCCGCCGGCCATCGCGCTGCAGCAGCAGCGCGGCACGCCGGGCACGCGCTCGTCGGTGGGCAGTGTCACCACCATCTCGAACCTGCTGCGCATGCTGTACTCGCGCGCCGGAACCTACCCGCGCAGGCAGCCCATGCTGCACGCGGAGGACTTCTCGCCCAACACGCCCCAGGGCGCGTGCCCGTCCTGCCACGGCCTGGGCCGGGTGTACGACGCCACCGAACGCTCGATGGTGCCCGACGACTCGCTGACCATCCGCGAGCGCGCCGTGGCCGCGTGGCCGCTCGCGTGGCACGGCCAGAACCTGCGCGACATCCTCGTGACCCTCGGCCACGACGTGGACGTGCCCTGGCGCGACCTGCCGAAGAAAGTGCGCCACTGGATCCTGTTCACCGAGGAACAGCCCACGGTGCCCGTGTACCCCGGCTTCACGCCGGCCGAGACCCGCGCCGCGCTGCGCCGCAAGACCGAACCGGCGTACCAGGGCACGTTCACCAGCGCGCGCCGCCACGTGCTGCACACCTTCGCCACGTCGCAGAGCCCGTTGATGAAGCGCCGCGCGGCGCAGTACCTCGTGGCGTCCGACTGCCCCGTGTGCCACGGCAAGCGGCTCAAGCCCGAATCGCTCGCGGTGACCTTCGCGGGGCTCGACATCGCCGAACTGTCGCAGCTGCCCCTCGACCGCCTCGGCGACGTGCTGACCGGCGGCGGCGAAGGCCTGGTCACGGGCCTCACCGAGGAACGGCAGGTGGCCGCGCAGCGCATCGCCGCCGACGTGCTCGACCGCGTGCACCTGCTGCGCGACCTGGGCCTCGGCTACCTGTCGCTCGACCGCGCCACGCCCACGCTGTCACCCGGTGAGCTGCAGCGCCTGCGGCTGGCCACGCAGATCCGCTCGAACCTGTTCGGCGTGGTCTACGTGCTCGACGAACCCTCGGCCGGCCTGCACCCGGGCGACGGCGAGGCGCTGCGCCGCGCGCTCGGGCGCCTGCGCGAGGCGGGCAACACGCTGTTCGTGGTGGAACACGACCTCGACCTGATGCGGCACGCCGACTGGCTCGTCGACGTGGGGCCCGACGCGGGCGAACGGGGCGGCACCGTGCTCTACAGCGGACCGCCGGAAGGCCTGCGCGGCGTGACCGCGTCGCACACCGCGAAGTACCTGTTCGAGCCGCCGCCGGCACGCGCGCGGCCTGCCCGCGCGCCGCGGGGCTGGCTGCGGCTGGAGAAGGTCACGCGCAACAACCTGCAGGGACTCGACGCGGCCTTCCCGCTCGGCACGTTCTGCGCCGTCACGGGGGTGTCGGGCTCGGGCAAGTCGAGCCTCGTGAGCCAGGCGCTGGTGGACCTCGTCGCGGCCCACCTGGGCCAGGACACCCCGCCGCCCGCCGACGACGAGGCCGATGAACCCGATGTGCGCGTGGCCACGGGAGGCCGCCTGCGCGGCGACACCGCCGCGGTGCGCCGCCTCGTGCAGGTCGACCAGAAGCCCATCGGGCGCACCCCGCGCTCGAACCTCGCGACGTACACGGGGCTCTTCGACCCGGTGCGCAAGCTCTTCGCGGCGACACCCGCCGCCCGCTCGCGCAAGTACGACGCCGGCCGGTTCTCGTTCAACGTGCCCAAGGGCCGCTGCGAGACCTGCGAAGGCGAAGGCTTCGTGAGCGTCGAACTGCTGTTCCTGCCGAGCGTCTACGCGCCCTGCCCCACGTGCCACGGCGCCCGCTACAACGCGGCCACGCTGAAGGTGACGCTGCGCGGCAAGACCATCGCCGACGTGTTGCACATGACCGTCGACGAGGCCCTCGCCTTCTTCGCGGAGGACGCCGCCGTCGAACGCCCGTTGCGCCTGCTGCAGCAGATCGGCCTCGGCTACCTGCGGCTGGGCCAGCCGGCCACGGAGCTGTCGGGCGGCGAGGCGCAGCGCATCAAGCTCGCGACCGAACTGCAGCGCGTGCAGCGCGGCGACACGCTCTACGTGCTGGACGAACCCACCACCGGGCTGCACGCGGCCGACGTCGACCGGCTCATGGCCCAGCTGCACGGCCTGGTCGAGGCGGGCAACACCGTCGTGGTGGTCGAGCACGAGATGCGGGTGGTGGCCGGGAGCGACTGGGTGGTCGACATCGGGCCGGGCGCGGGGAGCGCCGGGGGCCGCATCGTGGCGGCCGGCACGCCGGAGCAGGTGGCCGCGGCGCCGGACAGTGTCACGGCGCCGTTCCTCGCGAAGGCGCTGCCGTCAGCCGATTGAGCCCTGCCCCGCGGCGATGGGCGGCACGGCCACGTGCACGTCGCCGCACTGGGCGCGGTGCTGCAGCGCGTGGTCGATCAGCACGAGGGCCAGCATGGCCTCGGCGATGGGCGTGGCGCGGATGCCCACGCACGGATCGTGGCGGCCGAAGGTCTCCACCGTGGCCGGCGCGCCAGCCAGGTCGATGGATTCGCGCGGGCTGCGGATCGAGCTGGTGGGCTTGATGGCGATCTGCACGGTGACGTCCTGCCCCGTGGAGATGCCGCCCAGCACGCCGCCCGCGTTGTTGCCGGCGAAGCCCGACGGGGTCAGCGAGTCGCCGTGTGTGGTGCCGCGCTGGGCCACGCTCGCGAAACCGGCGCCGATCTCGACGCCCTTGACCGCGTTGATGCCCATCATCGCGTACGCGATGTCGGCGTCGAGCTTGTCGAACAGCGGCGAGCCCCAGCCCACCGGCACGTGGCGCGCGGCCACGGCGATGCGGGCGCCGCAGCTGTCGCCGGCCTTGCGCAGCTCGTCCATGTAGGCCTCGAGGCGCGGGATGTCGGTGGCGTTGGCGGCGAAGAACGGGTTGTTCGGCACGTGGTCCATCGACTCGAACGGGATCTCGATCTCGCCGATCTGGACCATGTGGCCGTCGAAGGTGGTGCCGTGTTTCTCGCGCAGCCACTTCTTCGCGACCGCGCCCGCGGCCACCATGGGCGCCGTCAGGCGGGCCGACGAGCGGCCGCCGCCGCGCGGGTCGCGCACGCCGTACTTGTGCCAGTAGGTGTAGTCGGCGTGGCCGGGGCGGAAGGTCTGCAGGATGTTGCCGTAGTCCTTGCTGCGCTGGTCGGTGTTGCGGATCAGCAGGCAGATGGGCGTGCCCGTCGTCACGCCTTCATAGACACCCGACAGGATCTCGACCGCATCGGGTTCGTTGCGCTGCGTCACGTGGCGCGAGGTGCCCGGGCGGCGGCGGTCCAGGTCGGGTTGGATGTCGGCCTCGGACAACTTCATGCCGGGCGGGCAGCCGTCGATCACGCAGCCGATGGCGGGGCCATGGGATTCACCGAAGTTGGTGACACGGAACAGGGTGCCGAAGGTGCTGCCGGACATGGGGAATGGGGGAGCCAGGGAGGAGCCCGCATTTTACGCCCCGGCCGATTGATCCGTTGGGGCTGGTTTCCGAACTTCAAGAGGCCGACTGTTGCTCAGCCAGCAACAGCGTATTGAGTCGACCTGTCTTGGTTTGGCCGAGGGTAATCCCTAGCATGGTCCCCAAGACGCGGCACCGGTCGGTGCTGCCGCGGTCACGGAGGTCCAGCTCCGGCCGTGCCTGCCGGATGAGGGGGTCCCTACTGATTGGAGAGTTTCCTGATGAAGTTCACCCCCATTGCCCTCGGCACGATCGCCCTCGCCGCCAGCCTGTCGGCCGGCGCGCAGACCACCGAGCCGAGCACCTCCTCCGTCACCATCTACGGCGTCGTCGACGCCTATGTGCAGTCCGCCCACGGCGCCCTCACCGAGAACCGTGTGCAGTCCGGCGGCCTGAACGGCTCGCGCATCGGCTTCCGCGGCAACGAGGACCTGGGCGGCGGCCTGAAGGCCCTGTTCGTGCTGGAAAGCGGCATCAACCTCGACGACGGCACCAACGGCCAGAACGCCTTCTGGGGCCGCCAGGCCTTCGTGGGCCTCGGCTCGCAGTACGGCACGCTGACCCTCGGCCGCCAGTACGGCAGCATCTACACGCTGTCGAACGACTTCAGCGCCTTCGGCAACACCAACGTCGGCCCGAGCACCGCGGTGATCGGCGGCTTCGGCGGCTACGAGCCCGTGCGCGGCGGCACCACCACGTCGGCCACCGGCAACGGCGGCCCGGCCCGCATCAACAACTCGGTCAAGTTCGAGACCGCCTCGTACGCTGGCTTCCGCGGCGGCCTGACCTACGGCGCGGGCGAAGTGGCGGGTGCCACGAACGACAACCGCATCGCCGACGTCTACGGCCGCTACACGCAGGGCCCGTTCGACGCGATGGTCTCCTTCGTGGACGACAAGGGTGACCTGAACGGCCTGGACGTGCGCACCACGTCGGGCGCCGCCTCGTACACCTTCGGCCCGGCCCGCGTGACCGCCGGCATCATCTCGGTGGACGACCGCACGGTGGACAACGCGGACGGCCGCGGCTACTGGGTGGGCGGCGACTACCGCTTCGGCCAGCACCTCGTGCGCGCGCAGTACCTCGAGAACAAGGCGCGCAACGTGGACGTGGGCAAGACGAAGGCCTTCGGCGTGGGCTACCAGTACGACCTGTCGAAGCGCACCGCGGTCTACACGTCGCTGACGCAGTTCGACAACGAAGGCGCCAGCTACGCGAACCGCTGGAACGGCTCGGTGCCGAACGGCCTGATGACGGCGGACGACCGCGACGTCACCGAGTTCGTGGCAGGCATCCGCCACAGCTTCTGATCACGGGCTGAAATGGAAACGCCACCCTGCTCGCGCCGGGTGGCGTTTTTCGTTCCGGTGTCAGAGCGTAGTCTGGGGTGCGGTCTGCTCCTCGCCGGCCGGCCAGTCGCGGATGTAGGCCTTGAGCATGCGGTTCTCGAAGTCCTGCGTTTCCACCACGGCGCGGGCGACGTCGTAGAAGGAGATGACACCCATCAGCGTGCGCTGGGTGAGCACCGGCATGTAGCGGGCGTGGCGCTCGAGCATCATGCGGCGCACTTCGTCGATCTCGGTGTCGGGGGTGCAGGTGAGCGGATGGTCGTCCATCACGCCGCGCACGGTGGAGGCGCCCACCGTGCCGCCGTTGCCGACGATGGCGACGATGACTTCGCGGAACGTGAGCATGCCGATCAGGTCACCGTGGTCCATGACCACGAGCGAGCCGATGTCGCGTTCGGCCATGGTCTTGAGCGCATCGGCCAGCGACTGGTCGGGCGACACCGTGAAGAGGGTTCCCCCTTTGACACGGAGGATATCGGCGACTTTCATGGGTTGGCTCCTTGGGCTCTGGACGGGTTCGTTTCAATATAGCCCGAAACACCGGTATGCAACACCCCTTGCACGCCAGCATCAGGGGGCTGGGAGGGCATACCCGGATGTCCGGGCCCGCCGCCGGAGGTCCAATGGGAAGGTCGCACTTTTTCCGTCCCTCCCGCAGTCCCCATGAGCGATCCCCGTTCGTTCCGCAGCTTCGCCGAGTTCTACCCGTTCTACCTCGCCGAGCACAGCGACCGCCGCAACCGCCGCCTGCACTTCGCGGGGTCCACGCTCGTGCTGCTGTGCCTGGCCGCGGGCCTCTGGTGGGGCCAGCCGCTGATGGTGCCGCTCGCCCTGCTGTGCGGCTACGGCTTCGCATGGTTCGGGCACTTCGTGTTCGAGAAGAACAAGCCGGCGTCGTTCAAGCGCCCGCTCTACAGCTTCATGGGCGACTGGGTCATGTACAAGGACCTCTGGATCGGCCGCCTGCCCCTCTGAGGCGGCCGCTTCAGTCGGACAGCAGGTCCGACAGCATCAGCTCGGTGAACCCCGCCCGGCGCCAGAACCCGCCCACCGCCGGCGTGGGCGCCAGCAGCACGTGCGCGAACAGCGGCTCGGCGCGGGTGCGCGCGGGGTCGCACAGCAGCACGTAGCGGCCGGCGCCGTCCTCCTCCAGGCGCCCCACCCAGTCGAGTTCCACGAGCGTGTCGAGCAGCGGTTCGATCTGCAGCGGATCGGCCCGCATCGACTCCGACAGCTGCGCGGCACTCAGGCCGTGCGTGGGCGTCTCGCGCGCCGAGGCCAGTTCGCGCACCACCGACAGCGCGAGGTCGAAGCGGTAGCCCGGCACCTCGGCGCGGCGCACCACCCGCATCTGCAGGCTGGGCGCGTACGCGGTGATCACCGCGCCGAGCAGCACGATGACCCAGCCGAGGTAGACCCACACGAGCAGGATCGGCACCGTCGCGAACGCACCGTAGATGTTCGCGAAACTCGGCACGTTGCTGAGGTACAGCGCGAGGCCCTTCTTCGCGACCTCGAACGCGCTCGACACGAACAGGCCGCCCCACAGCGCGTGGCGCCAGCGGACGTGCGTGTTGGGCACGTAGTGGAACAGCCCGGCCATCGCGGCGGCGAGCAGCAGGAACTCGAGCACGTTCAGCACGAGGGACACGCCACCCGGCATCGCCCCCACGAACCCCTTCGAGGCCGAGATCGCGTACGACGTCAGCGACAGGCTCACGCCGAGCAGCAGCGGGCCGAGGGTCACGCAGGCCCAGTACACCAGCACGCGCTGCGCGATGGGGCGCGGCTTCGGCACGCGCCAGATCGCGTTCAGCGAGCGGTCGATGGTCAGCATCATCGTCAGCGCCGAGACGCCGAGCAGCACGAGGCCGAACGAGCCGAGGCGGTTCGCCTTGCTCGCGAACTGGGTCAGCGCGCCCAGCACCGGGCGCGCGATGTTGTCGGGTACGAGGCTCTGCAGGAAGTACTTCTGCAGCGCCACCTGGAACTGGGAAAAGATCGGGAACGCGGTGAAGATGGCCAGCATCACGGTGACCAGCGGCACGAGCGAGATCAGCGTGGTGAAGGTGAGGCTGCTGGCGGTGATGCCGAGGCGGTCCTCGCGGAAACGCTGGCGCAGCGTGCGCAGCGTGTCGAGCCACGGCCAGTGCTGCAGCTCGGAGAGCCCCTGCGACAGCTCCGATTGCCACCGGGCCTTGAACGGGGTGGGTAGATTCATTGGTGGCATCATAGCCAGCGATGAACACTGTCTCCGTAGTCGACTGGACGCGCCGCGCCGCCGTGGGAAGCCTCCTGGGTCTGATCGTGCTGGGCCTGCTGTGGGAGCTGTGGCTCGCGCCGCTCCGGCCCGGCGGCTCGTGGCTCGTGATCAAGGTGCTGCCGCTCGCGTGGCCCCTGTCGGGCCTGCTGCGCAACCGCATGTACACGTACCGGGCCGTGAGCCTGCTCGTGTGGCTCTACTTCACCGAGGGCGTCGTGCGCGCCGCGAGCGACCCCAACCGCCTCAGCGCGGCGCTGGCCGGCATCGAGGTGCTGCTGTGCGTCGTGCTGTTCACCGCCTGCGCGGTGCACGTGCGCTGGCGCCTGAAGCACTCGCCGCGTGCCGCCTCGACCGAGCCCACCGCCCCTGCCCCCGCCACTCCCTGATCCCATGAGCACCGAACTCCTCGACACCCTCGTCGCCACCGTGGGCGCGGCCAACGTCCTCACCGGCGGCGACCTCTCCGCCTGGGAACAGGACTGGCGCAAGCGCTTCCGTGGCCGCGCCCTCGCCGTGGTGCGCCCGGGCAGCACCGCCGAGGTGGCCGCCGTCGTGCGCGCCTGCGCGGCCCACGGCACCCCCCTCGTGCCGCAGGGCGGCAACACCGGCCTCGTGGGCGGCTCCGTGCCCGACGGCAGTGGCCGCCAGGTGCTGCTGAGCCTCACGCGCCTGAACCGCGTGCGCACCATCGACCCCGCCAACCTCACGCTCACCGCCGAGGCCGGCTGCATCCTGCAGAGCATCCAGGACACCGCCGAGGCGCAGGGCCTGCTGTTCCCGCTGAGCCTCGCGGCCGAAGGCAGCTGCACCATCGGCGGCAACCTCGCCAGCAACGCCGGCGGCACGCAGGTGCTGCGCTACGGCAACGCGCGCGAGCTGTGCCTCGGCCTCGAGGTGGTCACCGCCCAGGGCGAGGTGTGGGACGGCCTGGCCGGCCTGCGCAAGGACAACACCGGCTACGACCTGCGCGACCTCTTCATCGGCAGCGAAGGCACCCTCGGCATCATCACCGCCGCCACGCTGAAGCTGTACCCGCAGCCGGCGGCCGTGATGACGGCGCTGGCCACCGTGCCCTCCATGGAACAGGCCGTGGCGCTGCTGCAGCTCGCGCAGGCGCGCCTCGGGCCGGGCCTCACCGGCTTCGAGGTCATGAACGGCTTCTCGCTCGACCTGGTGCGCAAGCACTTCCCGCAGCTGCGCCAGCCGCTGCCCCCGTCCGACTGGACGGTGCTGCTCGAACAGTCCGACACCGAAAGCGATGCCCACGCGCGCCAGCTCTTCGAGGGGCTGCTCGAAGCCGCGCTCGAGGCCGGGGTCATCACCGATGCGGCCGTGGCGGAAACGCTGGAGCAGTCGCACGCCATGTGGCACCTGCGCGAGTCCATCCCGCTGGCCCAGGCCGAGGAAGGCCTCAACATCAAGCACGACATCTCGCTGCCGGTCTCGCGCATCCCCGCCTTCGTCGCGTCCACCGACGCCGCGCTGTCGGCCCGCTGGCCCGGCCTGCGCCTCGTCGACTTCGGCCACCTGGGCGACGGCAACCTGCACTACAACGTGCAGGCCCCCGCGGGCCAGTCGGCCGCCGACTTCCTGCGCGACCAGGAACACGCGGTGAACACCGTGGTGTACGACGCGGTCATGGCCCATGGCGGCTCCATCTCGGCGGAACACGGCATCGGGGAGCTCAAGCGCGACGAACTGGTGGAGCGCAAGTCGCCCGTGGCGATGGGGCTGATGCGGGCCATCAAGGGCGCGCTCGATCCGAAGGGCCTGATGAACCCCGGCCGGATGCTGTGACACGGGCGTGAGGCGGGCTCAGTCCGCCGGAGGCTCGCCGCAGGTCGCCACCATCAGGTCCCGCAGCCACCGGTGGCCCGGGTTGTAGTGCGTGCGTTCGTGCCAGCCGAGGATCTTCGTGAAACCCGGCACCTCGACCGGCGGCGCGACGACGTGCAGCCCCTTCGCGTGCCGGGCCAGCCGGCTCGGCACGACGGCGATCAGGTCGCTGTGCCGCAGGATCTCCGGCAGCAGCAGGAAACTCTTGACCGACAGCGTCACGCGCCGCTCGCGGCCCAGCGCGGCCAGCGCATCGTCGGTGACACCCCGGAAGGCCCCGCCCGTGTACGAGACGAGCGCGTGGTCCAGGGCGCAGAAGCGGTCGAGCGTCAGCGGCTCGCCGGCGGCCGGATGGTCGTCGCGCATCACGCACACGTAGCGTTCGTCGAAGAGGCGCCGGGCGTGCAGCGCGTCGGGCGTGTCGTCGGGGGCGATGAGCGAGAGGTCGATCTCGCCACGTTCCATCTGCACCGGCAGCCGGGCGTCGTCGACGGGCAGCACCGCCACGCGGATGCCGGACGCCTCGCGGCGAAGCGCCGCGAGGAACGGCACCAGCACGGCCTGCATCGCGTAGTCGGTCGACGCGATCGTCAAGGTCATGCGCGCGTCGGCCGGCACGAAGGCGCTGGGACGCAGCAGGGTCTCGGCGTCCTGCAGCAGCTGCTTGACGGGGCCGGCCAGCTCGAGCGCCCGCAGGGTGGGCACGATGCCGCGCTGCGAACGCACGAAGAGCGGGTCGCCGAACGTTTCGCGCAGGCGGGTCAGCATGCCGCTGACCGCCGGCTGGGTGAGCCTCAGGCGCTCGGCGGCACGGGTCACGCTGCGTTCGTCGAGCAGCGCGTCGAGTGTCTTCAGCAGGTTGAGGTCGGTGGTTCTGATATCGGTTGCCACGATGTCCGGGATAAGAATTCCTGATTTGGCTTATTCCAGCATAGCCCCCACCCTGGAGAAGGTCCAACCGGACTCCCGACCTTTTTCTCCACATCACCCATGCACACCTTCTTCCCGCCTGCGGAGGCCACGCGATGAGCGCGCTGTTCTCCCCGTTCCAGCTCAAGGACGTCACGCTGCGCAACCGCATCGCGATCCCGCCGATGTGCCAGTACAGCGCGGTCGACGGCCACGTCACCGACTGGCACCTCTCGCACTACACCTCCCTCGCCCGGGGCGGCGCCGGCCTCGTGATCGTCGAGGCCACGGCGGTCTCGCCCGAAGGGCGCATCACGCCGGCCTGCACGGGCCTGTGGGACGACTCGCAGATCGAGGGCCTCGCCCGCATCGCCGCCGCGATCAAGGCCGCCGGCGCCGTGCCCGGCATCCAGATCGCCCACGCCGGGCGCAAGGCGAGCGCGCAGCGGCCGTGGGAAGGCGACGACCACATTCCCGCGGACGATCCGCGGGCCTGGGAGACGATCGCGCCGTCGGCCATCGCGTACGGCGAAGGCCTCCCGCGCGTGCCGAGGGCGATGACCGTGGCCGACATCGAGCGCGTGCGCGGGGACTTCGCGGCGGCCGCACGCCGCGCCCGCGACGCGGGCTTCGAGTGGCTCGAGCTGCACTTCGCCCACGGCTACCTGGCGCAGAGCTTCTTCTCCGCGCATTCCAACCAGCGCACCGATGCCTACGGCGGCAACGTCGCCGGCCGCAGCCGCTTCCTCCTCGAGACACTGGCCGCGGTGCGCGCCGTGTGGCCGGAACGCCTGCCGCTGACCGCGCGCTTCGGCGTGATCGAGTACGACGGCCGCGACGACGAGACCCTGCGGGAGTCGATCGGCCTCGCGAGCGCGTTCCGCCGCGGCGGCCTCGACCTGCTCAACGTCAGCGTGGGCTTCACGATCCCAGGCACGTCGATCCCCTGGGGAACACCGTTCCTGGCCCCGGTCGCCGAGCGGGTGCGCCGGGAAGCCGAGCTGCCCGTGGCCGCCTCGTGGGGCCTCGACAAGCCACAGTCGGCGGAAGCGTTCGTCGCCCAGGGGCAGATGGACCTGGTGATGATCGGCCGGGCCCACCTCGCGGACCCGCACTACCCGTACGCCGCCGCGAAGGCGCTCGGCGTGCCGCGTCCGTCGTGGGTGCTGCCGGCGCCGTATGCGCACTGGCTGGAGCGGTACCGCACCAGCGAGTGAGGTGCGCAGCAGTGCCCCCTGGAAGACGGCCCGCGAGGGGCCGTCTTTTTTGCTTCGGCCGGGTCGCCAGCGGGCGACGCCGCACCGGCCCGGACGGCGTTCTCGCCGTCTGGTTCGCGGTTACTGCAGCGGTCCGCTGGGAGTTTCCGGAAGCGCGATCGACACGACGTCGATGCCTTCTTCCTGGAGGGCCTGGCGGTCCTCCGGCGTGGCGCGGCCGCGGATGGCCCGCTCTTCGGTTTCGCCGTAGTGGATGCGGCGAGCCTCTTCGGCGAAGCGCTCGCCCACGTCATCGGTGTGCGCCAGCACGTGCTGCACGGCACGCATCCAGAGGTTCTGCATCGTCAGCGCCTCGGGGGACACCGGCTTCGCGCCGTCGTGGCCCGACGGTTCGGCGAGGTCGCGGCTGCGCGACATGCTGATGCGCGGCGCGCTGGGCAGCTTGGCGACCTCACGGTCGCCGCACAGCGGGCACTCGACCAACCCGCGTTCCAGCTGGGACTGGAAATCGCCTTCCGAACCGAACCACCCTTCGAAGGTGTGGTCGTGGGCGCAGCGCAGGTTGAGGACTTTCATGCGCGCATTATCCGCACAGGCGTTCAGCCGACGCGCTGCCAGGGCAATTCCCAACGGCCGGACTGCCAATTCTGCAACCACAACAGCCCGATCAGCGTCTTGGCATCGGTGAGTTCGCCGGACGCGGACTTCTGCAGCAGCGCGTCGACCGAACTCGCGCCCACCTCCAGGAACTCGCCGACATCCAGGCGCTTCTCGCCCTCCACCAGGCCCCGGGCGAACCACACCTCGATGCCTTCGTTGGAGTACGCGATGGCGTTGTGCAGGATGCCCGCGCGCGCCCATTCGGTGGCGCGGTAACCGGTCTCCTCGGCCAGTTCGCGCATGGCGCACGCGAGCGGCGCCTCGCCCGGGTCGATCTTGCCGGCGGGGAACTCGATCATCACGCGGCCGACGGGATAGCGGAACTGCCGCTCGACCACGACGCTGCCGTCGTCGAGCAGCGGCACGATCATCACCGCGCCGGGGTGCACGATCCATTCGCGGCTCGCGTGGGCGCCGTCGGGCAGGCGCACCTCGTCACGGCGCACGTCGAGGAAGTTGCCGCGGTACACCTGTTCCGAGCGGACGAGGTGCTCCACCAGGTGCGCGTCGTCGTCGAGGTTCGAGGGATCGTGGCGCATGGTGGGCGTGTTCCGTTCAGTGGCGTTGCAGGTAGCGCCAGACGAACCCGGGGAACGCCAGCGTCAGGAAGAGGAAGAAGACGGCGGCGTAGAACTCCCAGCCCTGGGGAGCCGCCTGTCCGTGCGTGGCCTCGAGGAAACGCCCGAGGCCGATGGTGAGGCCGCATCCCGCGGCGAGTTCGGCGAGGCGCACCAGCCAGTGCTTGCGGCCGGCGGCCCGGGGGCCCACCACGGCCAACCGATCGTTGACGAACGGCAGGTTGGCCGCGACGAGGGCGAACACGAGCACGAGCCAGACGGCCGCGGTAGCGCTCATGGCCGCCCGGCGTCCGTCAGCTCGTCAGCGCGTTCAGCACCGCCGTGGAGCAGAGCTGCATCAGCCCGCCCGGCACGATGCCGAACAGCAGCGCAGCGAAGCCGTTCAGGGCCAGCACGGCCCGCACGTCGAGGCCGGCCACGATGGGCGCGGTGTCGACCGGCTCGTCGAAGTACATGACCTTGACGAGGCGCAGGTAGTAGTACGCGCCGACCAGCGACAGCACCACCGCGATGACGGCGAGCACGATGTACGAGGTCTGGTTCGTGGTGATGATGGCCTGCAGCACCGAGAGCTTCGCGAAGAAGCCCACCGTGGGCGGGATGCCCGCGAGCGAGAACATGAAGATCGCCATCACGGCCGCGTAGAAGGGGCTGCGCTTGGCCAGGCCCTTGAAGTCGTCGATCTGGTCGGCCTCGAAGCCGTGGCGCGACAGCAGCATGACGATGCCGAAGGTGCCGAGCGTCGTGAACACGTACGTGGCGATGTAGAACAGCGCCGAGCCGTAACCGTTGGCGGCCGACAGCGTGTTGCCCGCCACCACCGTGGGCGCGAAGCCGAGCAGCACGAAGCCGATGTTGCTGATGGTGGAGTACGCCAGCATGCGCTTGAGGTTGCTCTGCGCGATGGCGACCACGTTGCCGATGAACATGGAGCCCACCGACAGCAGCACGATCATCTGCTGCCAGTCGTTGGCCAGGCCCAGCAAGCCTTCGACCAGCAGCCGGAAGGTCATCGCGAACGCCGCGAGCTTCGGTGCGCCGGCGATCAGCAGCGTGACGGCCGTGGGCGCACCGTGGTACACGTCGGGGACCCACATGTGGAACGGCACGGCGCCGAGCTTGAAGGCCACGCCGGACACGACGAACACGAGGCCGAGGGCCAGCACCGCCTGGTTGATCTGGCCGGTGGAGATGGCTTCGAACACGCGCGGGATCTCGAGCGAACCCGTGGCGCCGTACATCATCGACAGGCCGTACAGCAGGAAGCCGCTGGCGAGCGCGCCCAGCACGAAGTACTTCATCGCCGCCTCGGTGGCCGGGGCGTGGTCGCGGCGCAGCGCGGTGAGCGCGTACAGCGAGAGCGACATCAGCTCGAGGCCGAGGTACATCACGAGGAAGTTGTTCGCCGACAGCATCACCGAGATGCCCAGCAGCGAGAACAGGCTCAGGCTGAAGAGTTCACCCTTGAGCATCTCGCGCTCGGCCGCGTACGGACGGGCGTAGACGAGCGAGATCAGCACGGCCAGCGCCGCGAAGAAGCCCAGCAGGTGGCCGAGCGAGTCGCTCACCACCATGTCCTGCATGGCGTAGATGGCCGGGGTGTCGATGTAGGCGAAGTGCATCGCCGCGACGACCGCGAGCGTCAGCTGCGTCAGCCAGTACGCGGGGCCACGGGTCTTGGCCCACAGGTCCACCATGGACACCACGAGGGCCATGGCGAGCAGCACGAGCTCGGGGTAGATCGCCAACCAGTTCATGTCGTTCATTGTTTCGTTCCCGAGGCCTGATCAGTTCAACTTCGAGACGGCCACGTGGCGCAGGAGTTCGGTCACGCTGACGTGCATCACGTCGGTGAAGGGCTTCGGATAGAGGCCCATGTAGAGCGTGGCGATGGCCAGCAGGGCCAGCATCAGGAACTCGCGCTTGTTGATGTCGGTGAGCGCGCGGACGTCGTCGTTCGTGACGGCGCCGAAGTAGACGCGCTTGATCATCCACAGCGTGTAGGCGGCGCCGAAGATCAGCGCGGTGGCGGCCAGGGCGCCCAGCCAGAAGTTCACCTTCACGGCGCCCAGGATGACCATCCACTCGCCCACGAAGCCGGCGGTGGCCGGCAGGCCGCAGTTGGCCATGCCGAAGAACACCGCGAAGGCCGCGAACTTGGGCATCGTGTTGACGACGCCGCCGTAGCTGGCGATCTCACGCGAGTGCACGCGGTCGTACAGCACGCCGATGCACAGGAACATGGCGCCCGACACGAAGCCGTGCGAGATCATCTGCACCAGCGCGCCGGAGACACCCAACTCGTTGAACAGGAAGAAGCCGAGCGTGACGAAGCCCATGTGCGCGACCGACGAGTACGCGACGAGCTTCTTCATGTCCTGCTGCACGAGGGCGACGAGTCCCACGTAGATCACGGCGATCAGCGACAGCGCGATGATGAACCAGGCGTACTCATGGCTCGCGTCGGGCGCGATGGGCAGCGAGAACCGCAGGAAGCCGTAGCCGCCGAGCTTCAGCATGATGGCGGCCAGCACCACCGAACCGCCCGTGGGCGCCTCGACGTGGGCGTCCGGCAACCACGTGTGCACCGGCCACATCGGGACTTTCACCGCGAAGGCCGCGAAGAACGCGAAGAACAGCAGCGTCTGCGCCGGCAACGACAGCGGCAGCGTGTGCCACGTCAGGATCTCGAAGCTGCTGCCCGACTTATAGTACAGGTAGATCAGCGCGACGAGCATCAGCAGCGAGCCGGCCAGCGTGTAGAGGAAGAACTTGAACGCCGCATAGACGCGACGCGGGCCGCCCCAGACGCCGATGATGATGTACATCGGGATCAGCGTGGCCTCGAAGAACACGTAGAACAGCAGGCCGTCGAGCGCGGTGAACACGCCGATCATCAGGCCCGACAGGATCAGGAACGCGCCCATGTACTGGTGCACGCGGTCGGTGATGACTTCCCACGCGGCGATCACGACGATGATCGTGATGAAGGCGGTTAGCAGCACGAACCACACCGAGATGCCGTCCACGCCCAGGTGGTAGTGCGTCTTGAAGCGCTCGATCCAGAACTGCGTGTCCGGATTGGCGGAGTTCTCGACGAACTGCATCGCCGCCGTGGTGGTGTCGAAGCCCGCGTAGAGCGGGATCGTGACGAGGAAGGCCACGATGGAAGCGACCAGCGCGAACCAGCGCACCGCGCTCGCTTGGCGGTCGCTGCCGAAGGCCAGGATCAGCACGCCGGCGAGGACCGGCAGCCAGATGGCGAGACTCAACAAACCCATGTTCTTGTTCTCCGTGACCGCTTATTTGCCCAGCGGGTTGCTGAGGTAAGGCCACAACTGCCAGGTCATCAGACCCACGACCCCGAGGATCATGACCAGCGCGTACCAGTAGAGGTAGCCCGTCTGCACCAGACGCACCACCGAGGCGAGGCCACCCACGAGGCGGGCCGACCCGTTGACGGCCGCGCCGTCGATCAGCGCCACGTCGCCGCCCTTCCACAGGCCGCGGCCCAGCAGGCGGGCGCCGGCGGCCAGCACGTTCTCGTTGAACCAGTCGAAGTAGTACTTGTTCTCGAGGATGCGGTCGATGAACGAGAACTTCGCCTTGATCCAGGTGGGAATGGCCGGCTTGACCATGTAGAAGAAGTACGCCGTGACGACACCGGCCAGCGCGAGCCAGAACGGCGCGGTGGTCAGGCCGTGGATCGCCATGGCCCACGCACCGTGGAACTCCTCGCCCAGCTCGTGCATCGCGGGGTGCAGCGTGCTGTTGACGAAGATGGCGTCCTTGAAGAAGTCGCCGTACAGCATCGGCTGGATGGTGAAGAAGCCGATGATCACCGACGGGATGGCCAGCAGCACGAGCGGCAGCGTGACGACCCAGGGCGACTCGTGCGGCGTGTGCGGCTCGTGGTGGCCGTGATCGTCGTCGTGGTGGTCGTGTTCACCCGGGAACGGCTTGTGGTGGAAGTGTTCCTTGCCGTGGAAGACCAGGAAGTACATGCGGAACGAGTAGAAGGCCGTGACGAACACGCCCGCCATCACCGCGAAGTTCGCGAAGCCGGCCGCCGGCAGGTGGCTCAGGTGCACGGCCTCGATGATGCTGTCCTTCGAGTAGAAGCCCGAGAACAGCGGCGTGCCGATCAGCGCGAGCGAACCGAGCAGCGACGTGATCCACGTGATGGGCATGTACTTGCGCAGGCCGCCCATGTTGCGGATGTCCTGGTCGTGGTGCATGCCGATGATGACCGAGCCGGCCGCGAGGAACAGCAGCGCCTTGAAGAACGCGTGCGTCATCAGGTGGAACACGGCGACGGAGTACGCCGAGGCGCCCAGCGCCACGGTCATGTACCCGAGCTGCGACAGCGTCGAGTAGGCCACCACGCGCTTGATGTCGTTCTGGATGATGCCGAGGAAGCCCATGAACAGCGCGGTGATGGCGCCGATGGTCATCACGAAGCTGAGTGCCGTGTCGGACAGCTCGAACAGCGGCGACATGCGGGCCACCATGAAGATGCCGGCCGTCACCATCGTGGCGGCGTGGATCAGCGCGGAGATCGGGGTCGGGCCTTCCATCGAGTCGGGGAGCCACACGTGCAGCGGGAACTGCGCGCTCTTGCCCATCGCGCCGATGAACAGGCAGATGCAGATCACGGTGATCAGCATCCAGTCGGTGCCGGGGAAGCCGAGCTTGGCCAGGTCGCCCGCCTTCGCGAAGACCTCGTTGTAGCTCAGCGTGCCGCCGTAGGCGACGATCAGGCCGATGCCGAGGATGAAGCCGAAGTCGCCGACACGGTTCACGAGGAACGCCTTCATGTTGGCGAAGATGGCCGTGGGCTTGGTGTACCAGAAGCCGATCAGCAGGTACGACACGAGGCCCACCGCTTCCCAGCCGAAGAACAGCTGCAGCAGGTTGTTGCTCATGACCAGCATGAGCATCGAGAACGTGAACAGCGAGATGTACGAGAAGAAGCGCTGGTAGCCCGGATCCTCTTCCATGTAGCCGATGGTGTAGATGTGCACCATCAGGGACACGAAGGTCACCACGCACATCATCATCGCGGTGAGGCCGTCGACCAGGAAGCCGACTTCCATCTTCAGGCCGCCGAGCACCATCCATTCGTACACGGTGGCATTGAAACGCGCACCGTCCATCACCACATCCTTCAGCGTGAGGGCCGAGAGGATGAAGGCGATGGCCACGCCGAGGATGGTGACCACGTGCGAGCCGCGGCGGCCCACGGTCTTGCCGAAGAAGCCGGCGACGATGGCGCCGACGAGCGGCGCCAGCGGCACCGCGAGCAACAGGTTCTGGGAGAGTTGTGCAGACATCTGGATCAGCCCTTCAACTCATCGAGTTCGTCGACATTGATCGTGGCCCGGTTGCGGAACAGCACCACCAGGATGGCGAGGCCGATCGCGGACTCCGCGGCGGCGACCGTCAGGATGAAGAACACGAACACCTGGCCGGCCATGCGGTCGGCGGCGATGGGCAGGTAGTGGGAGAACGCCACGAAGTTCAGGTTCACGGCCAGGAGCATCAGCTCGATGGCCATCAGCAGCACGATCAGGTTCTTCCGGTTCAGGAAGATGCCGATCACCGACAGGGCGAACAGGATGGCGCCGACGGACAGGAAGTGTCCGAGGGTGATGGGGCCGAGGGCGAGGGACGTCATTTGGTTTCTCCCGCGGGCGGCACGTCGGCGGCGGGCGCGGCCGGCACGACCGCATCCATCTTGACCATGCGCAGGCGGTCACCCGCCTTCACGCGCACCTGGTCGGCCGGGTTCATCGACTTGGTGTCGCGGCGCGGGCGCAGCGTCAGGGCGATGGCGGCGATGATGGCGATCAGCAGCAGCACGGCGGCGAGCTGCATCGGGTACAGGTACTGGGTGTAGATCTCGATGCCGAGGAGCTTGGTGTTGCCTTGGGCCAGTTCGGCGGCCGGCGTGACCGGCGCTTCGCTCAGGCGGAAGCCGCCCAGCAGCACCGCGGCCATCTCGAGGGCGATGACCACGCCCACGAGGCCCGCGAGCGGGAAGTGTTTCCAGAAGCCGGCGCGCAGGCCGTCGACGTTGATGTCCAGCATCATCACGACGAACAGGAACAGCACCATCACGGCGCCGACGTAGACGAGCACGAGCACGATCGCGAGGAACTCGGCGCGCAGCAGCATCCACACGCAGGCGGCGGACGCGAAGGCGAGCACGAGGAACAGCGCCGAGTGCACCGGGCTGCGTGCCGTGATCACACGGAACGCGGCGCCGAGCATCACGGCGGAGAAGACGTAGAAGAGCGCAGTGGTCATGTCCATGGGGTTCGATGGCGCCGGGCGGTGCGTACACCGCCGTTGCCGTTGACCGTGAGGTCAGCGGTAGCGGGCGTCAGCCTCCTTGTTGGCGGCGATTTCGGCCTCGTAGCGGTCGCCCACGGCGAGGAGCATGTCCTTCGTGAAGTACAGGTCACCGCGCTTTTCGCCGTGGTATTCGAAGACGTGGGTCTCGACGATCGAGTCGACCGGGCAGCTCTCTTCGCAGAAGCCGCAGAAGATGCACTTGGTCAGGTCGATGTCGTAGCGCGTGGTGCGGCGCGAGCCGTCGTCACGCACTTCCGATTCGATGGTGATGGCGAGCGCGGGGCACACGGCCTCGCAGAGCTTGCAGGCGATGCAGCGCTCTTCGCCGTTCTCGTAGCGGCGCAGCGCGTGCAGGCCGCGGAAGCGCGGGCTGAGCGGCGTCTTCTCTTCCGGGAACTGCACCGTGATGTTGCGGGCGAAGAAGTGCCGGCCCGTGATCTTCAAGCCCTTGAACAGCTCGATGAGCAGGAAGCTCGAGAAGAAATCCTTGATTGATGCGACAGCAGCCATGACGGGCTCACTTCCAGATGTTGTACGGCGACTGGATCCAGAGACCCACCACCAGCAGCCACACCAGCGTGACCGGAATGAAGATCTTCCAGCCCAGACGCATGATCTGGTCATAACGGAAGCGCGGGAACGTGGAACGCACCCACAGGAACATCGTGACGACGACGAAGGTCTTGATGCCGAGCCAGATCCAGCCCGGGATCAGGTTGAACGGCGCGAAGTCGAACGGGGACAGCCAGCCGCCGAGGAACAGCGTCGCGGTGATGATCGACACCAGGATCATGTTCGCGTATTCGGCGAGGAAGAACATCGCGAACGCCATGCCCGAGTACTCGATCATGTGGCCGGCCACGATTTCCGATTCGCCTTCCACCACGTCGAACGGGTGGCGGTTGGTTTCGGCGAGGCCGGAGATGAAGAACACCACGAAGATGGGCAGCAGGGGCAGCCAGTTCCACGACAGGAACGTGAGGCCCATGGACGCGAACGTGCCGTGGCCCTGCTGGATGACGATCTGGCTCATGTTCAGCGTGCCCGAGACCATCAGCACGACGACCATGCAGAAGCCCATGGCGATCTCGTAGCTGACCATCTGCGCCGAGGCGCGCAGCGCGCCGAGGAACGCGTACTTCGAGTTCGAGGCCCAGCCGGCGATGATCACGCCGTACACCTCGATGGAGGTGATGGCCAGCAGCAGCAGCAGGCCGGCGTTGACGTCGGCGAGCACCACTTCCGGACCGAACGGCACCACCGCCCAGGCGGCCAGCGCCGGCATGATGGTCATGATGGGGCCGAGCAGGAACAGGCCCTTGCTCGCGGCCGTCGGCATGATGATCTCCTTGAAGATCAGCTTGACGGCGTCGGCGATGGGGGTGAGCAGGCCCATGGGACCCACGCGGTTCGGACCCGGACGGATCTGCGTCCAGCCGATGGCCTTGCGTTCCCACAGCGTGAGGTAGGCGACGCAGATCATCAGCGGCGCGACCACCGCGATGATCTTCACGAGCGTCCAGACGACCGGCCAGAAGCCACCGAGGGTGGCACTGCCGAAGGAGGTGATCGAGTCGAGCATGGTGGCGGCGTCCTCAGGCTTTCTCGACGGTGATCGGGCCGAACAGGCTGCCCAGGCCCGCGGTGGCCGGGTGGCCGGCCGGCACGCGCACGGCGTTGGCGGCCAGGGTCGGGTCCAGCTGGGCCGACAGCACGGCGATGGCGTCGCCCTGCTTCAGGCGCACGGCGGCGGTGCCGTTGAGGCCCAGTTCGGCCCACAGCGAGGCCGACAGCCCGGCGACCGGCGGACGCGCGTCCTTCGTGAGCTGCAGCGACGTGGCGCGGCGCACCAGGGAGTCGGCGGCGTAGATCATCACGTCGGAGACACGCTCGAGCGCGGTGGACGTGGCGGCCGGCTTGGCCGACACCGACGTCTTGTTGCTCAGGCGGGCCGGGATGGTGGCGACGTCGCCCAGGGCTTCGGCGCGCACCTCTTCCGACGTCTCCTGCGAGAAGCCGTCGAGGCCCAGCACGTTGCCGAGCACGCGCAGCACCTTCCACGCCGGACGGGTGTCGCCCAGGGGCTTCACGACGCCGTGGAAGCTCTGCGCGCGGCCTTCGGCGTTGACGAAGGTGCCCGAGGTTTCCGAGAACGGGGCGATGGGCAGCAGCACGTCGGCCACGTCCAGCGCGGCGTTCTTGAACGGCGTGAGCGCGACGACGAGCGAGGCGCCCTGCAGCGCGCGCACGGCGGCGGCCGGGTTCGCGGCGTCGAAGGCCGGCTCGGTGTTCAGCAGCACGACGGCCTTCAGCGAACCCGTGAGGATCTGCTGGGCGTTCAGGCCGCCCTCGCCCGGCAGCGCGTTGACGAGCTGCGCGCCGACGGTGTTCGCGGCTTCGGTGAGGTAGCCCACCGAGGCGCCGGTCTGTTCGCCGATCCAGTTGGCGAGCGACAGCAGGCCGCTGGCCTGCGGGTGTTGCGCGGCGGCGTTGCCGAGCAGCACGGCCTTGCGTTCGCCCGACAGCAGCGAGGCGGCGACGGCCTTGGCGGCGTCGGTCACGTTCGCGCTCACCGGGGCGGTGGCGCCCTTCTCCGCTGCGACGGCGGCGGCGATCTCGGCCAGCGTCTGCACCCAGGCGCTCGGCGCCACGGTGATGCTGCTCGCGAGCGGCATCAGCCAGTCGTCCTGCACGGCGTGCAGGCTGTGCACCTTGGCGCCCTTGCGGGTGGCCTGGCGCAGGCGGGACGCGAACAGCGGGTGGTCCTTGCGCAGGAACGAGCCCACGACCAGCACGCGCTGCAGCGACGACAGCGACGCGATGGACGTGCCGAGCCAGCGCACGCCTTCCGGCGCGGTGAAGTCGGCGTGGCGCACGCGGTGGTCGATGTTCTGGCTGCCGAGGCCGCGCACGAGCTTGGCCAGCAGGTGCAGTTCCTCGACCGTGCTGTGGGCCGAGCCGATGGCGCCGATGCTGGCGGCACCGTGCTCGCGCTTGATCTCGGTCAGGCTGCGGCCGACGTATTCGAGGGCCGTGGTCCAGTCGGTGGTCTGCCACTCGCCGTTCTGCTTGACCATCGGCTGCGTGAGGCGGTCGTCGCTGTTGAGCGATTCGTACGAGAAGCGGTCGCGGTCGGCGATCCAGCACTCGTTGACGTCTTCGTTCTCCAGCGGCACCACGCGCATCACGCGGTTGTTCTTGACCTGCACGATGAGGTTCGCGCCAGTGCTGTCGTGCGGGCTCACGCTCTTGCGGCGCGAGAGTTCCCACGTGCGGGCGCTGTAGCGGAACGGCTTGCTGGTGAGCGCGCCCACGGGGCAGATGTCGATCATGTTGCCCGACAGCTCGGAGTCGACCGTGTCGCCGGCGACCGTGGTGATCTCGGAGTGTTCACCGCGGTGGATCATGCCGAGTTCCATCTGGCCGGCCACTTCCTGGCCGAACCGGACGCAGCGCGTGCAGTGGATGCAGCGGCTCATCTCTTCCATCGAGATCAGCGGGCCCACGTCCTTGTGGAACACCACGCGCTTCTCTTCCTGGTAGCGCGAGGCCGACGAACCGTAGCCCACGGCCAGGTCCTGCAGCTGGCATTCGCCGCCCTGGTCGCAGATGGGGCAGTCGAGCGGGTGGTTGATGAGCAGGAACTCCATCACGCCCTGCTGGGCCTTCAGGGCCTTGTCGCTCTTCGTGCGGACGATCATGCCCTGCGTGACGGGCGTGGCGCACGCCGGCATCGGCTTCGGCGCCTTCTCGACGTCGACGAGGCACATGCGGCAGTTGGCCGCGATGGACAGCTTCTTGTGGTAGCAGAAATGCGGGATGTAGGTGCCGGCCTTGTCGGCGGCATGCATCACCATGCTGCCCTCCTGGACCTCCACCTTCTTGCCGTCGAGTTCGATTTCGATCATGTCGTGTGTCGCCTTGGCTTGCCGCTCAGACGTAGGCGGGAACCGTGGACGTCTTGTGCTCGATCAGGTGCACGAATTCGTCGCGGAAATGTTTGATCATGGCGCGCACCGGCATGGCGGCGGCGTCGCCCAGGGCGCAGATGGTGCGGCCCTGGATGTTGTCGGCGACCGAGTTCAGCAGGTCGATGTCTTCCGGGCGGCCCTGCCCGTGGGCGATGCGCTCGATCATGCGGTGCATCCAGCCCGTGCCTTCGCGGCACGGCGTGCATTGGCCGCAGCTCTCGTGCATGTAGAAGTACGACAGGCGCAGCAGGCTGTTGACCATGCAGCGCGAGTCGTCCATCACGATGACGGCGCCCGAGCCCAGCATGGAGCCGGCCTTGGCGATGGAGTCATAGTCCATCGTGCAGTCCATCATGATGCTCGCGGGCAGCACCGGGGCGGACGAACCGCCCGGGATCACGGCCTTGAGCGTGCGGCCCTTGCGCACGCCGCCGGCGAGCTCGAGCAGCTTCGAGAACGGGGTGCCCAGCGGGATCTCGAAGTTGCCGGGGTTCTCGACGTCGCCCACCACCGAGAAGATCTTCGTGCCGCCGTTGTTGGGCTTGCCGATCTCGAGGTACGGCTGGCCGCCGTTGCGGATGATCCACGGCACCGCGGCGAACGTCTCGGTGTTGTTGATCGTGGTGGGCTTGCCGTACAGGCCGTAGCTGGCCGGGAACGGCGGCTTGAAGCGCGGCTGGCCCTTCTTGCCCTCGAGCGATTCGAGCAGTGCGGTTTCCTCGCCGCAGATGTACGCGCCGAAGCCGTGGGCGGCGTGCAGCTGGAAGCTGTGCGCCGAGCCGAGGATCCTGTCGCCGAGGTAGCCCGCGGCGCGGGCTTCTTCCAGCGCGGCCTCGAAGCGTTCGTACACCTCGAAGATCTCGCCGTGGATGTAGTTGTACCCGACGCTGATGCCCATCGCGAAGGCGGCGATGGCCATGCCTTCGATGACGATGTGCGGGTTGAACATCAGGATGTCGCGGTCCTTGCACGTGCCCGGCTCGCCTTCGTCCGAGTTGCAGACGAGGTACTTCTGGCCCGGGAACTGGCGGGGCATGAAGCTCCACTTCAGCCCCGTGGGGAAGCCGGCGCCGCCACGGCCGCGCAGGCCGGAGGCCTTCACTTCGGCGATGACCTGGTCGGGCGTCATGGGCTCGCCGCCGTCGCCGCCGGTGAGGATCTTGCGCAGGGCCTGGTAGCCGCCGCGGGCTTCGTAGTCCTTGATGGACCAGTTCTTGCCGTCGAGGCCGGCGTAGATCTGCGGACCGATGTGGCGGCCGTGGAAGCAGGTTTCCACGCCCTTGGCCTGGAACTTGGAGAGGTCGAGCTGGGGTTGCATGCCGGGGCCCTCGGTCACTTGACCGCCGAACGCAGCGTGTCGACGAGTTCGTCGAGGCGTTCGGTCGTCATGAAGCTGCACATCTGCCGGTCGTTGACGAGCATCACCGGCGCGTCGGCGCAGGCGCCGAGGCATTCGCTCTTCTGCACGGTGAACAGGCCGTCGGCGGTGGTGCCGCCGGCTTCCACGCCGAGCTTCTCGCACAGGTGGTTCAGGGCCTTCTGGCCGTCGCGCAACTGGCACGGCAGGTTCGCGCAGACGTTCAGCTTGAACGTGCCGCGGGGCACCTGGTTGTACATGTTGTAGAACGTGGTGACCTCGTGCACCGCGATGGGCGGCATGCCGAGCACGTCGGCGATCTGCCGTTCGGCTTCGGCGGACACGAAACCTTGTTCCTGCTGGACGATGGCGAGGCAGGCCATCACGGCCGACTGGCGCTGGTCGGCCGGGTACTTCGCGACTTCGCGGGCGAACCGCGCGAGGGTCGCGGCCGAGGGGGTGGCGTCGGTGGAGCTCATGGGATTACCTGTCAATCTCGCCGAACACGATGTCCATGGTGCCGATGACCGCGACGGCGTCGGCGATCATGTGGCCGCGCGACATCTCGTCCATGGCCGCGAGGTGCGCGAAGCCGGGCGGACGGATCTTGAGGCGGTAGGGTTTGTTGGCGCCGTCGCTGACGATGTAGATGCCGAACTCGCCCTTCGGGTGCTCGACCGCGGCATAGGCCTCGCCTTCCGGCACGCGGAAGCCTTCGGTGAACAGCTTGAAGTGGTGGATCAGCTCTTCCATGCTGGACTTCATGTCCACACGGGCAGGCGGAGCGACCTTGTGGTTGTCGGTGATGACCGGACCCGGGTTCGCACGCAGCCAGGTGACGCACTGCTGGATGATCTTGTTGGCTTCGCGCATCTCGGCGACGCGGACCAGGTAGCGGTCGTACGTGTCGCCGTTGGTGCCCACGGGCACGTCGAAGTCCATCTTCGCGTACACGTCGTACGGCTGCTTCTTGCGCAGGTCCCAGGCGATGCCGCTGCCGCGCAGCATGGGGCCGGAGAAGCCGAGGTTCAGCGCGCGCTCGGGCGTGACCACGCCGATGCCGACCGTGCGCTGCTTCCAGATGCGGTTGTCGGTGAGCAGCGTCTCGTAGTCGTCGACGTTCGCGGGGAAGCGGCGGCAGAAGTCCTCGATGAAGTCGAGCAGCGAACCGCCGCGGTTCTTGTTCATCGCCGAGATGGCCTTGGCGTTGTGGATCTTCGACGCCTTGTACTGCGGCATGCTGTCCGGCAGGTCGCGGTACACGCCGCCCGGACGGAAGTAGGCCGCGTGCATGCGCGCACCCGACACCGCCTCGTACATGTCGAAGAGATCTTCCCGCTCGCGGAAGCAGTAGATCAGCATGTTCATCGCGCCGCAGTCGAGACCGTGCGCGCCCAGCCACATCAGGTGGTTGAGCAGGCGGGTGATCTCGCTGAACATCACGCGGATGTACTGCGCGCGCTCGGGCACCTCGATGCCCATGAGCCGTTCGATGGCCAGGCAGTACGCGTGCTCGTTGGACATCATCGACACGTAGTCGAGGCGGTCCATGTAGGGCAGGTTCTGGATGAACGTGCGCGTCTCGGCGAGCTTTTCGGTCGCGCGGTGCAGGAGGCCGATGTGGGGGTCGGCACGCTGGATGACTTCGCCGTCGAGCTCGAGCACGAGGCGCAGCACCCCGTGCGCGGCGGGGTGCTGGGGACCGAAGTTCAGCGTGTAGTTCTTGATCTCAGCCATTAATGCAGACCACCGTAGTTGTCTTCACGGATGATGCGGGGAATGATTTCGCGCGGCTCGATCGTGACCGGTTGGTAGATCACGCGCTTCTGCTCGGCGTCGTAGCGCATCTCGACGGTCCCCGACACGGGGAAGTCCTTCCGGAACGGGTGGCCGATGAAGCCGTAGTCGGTCAGGATGCGGCGCAGGTCCTCGTGGCCCTCGAAGAGGATGCCGTACAGGTCGAACGCCTCGCGCTCGAACCAGTTGGCCGAACTCCAGACGCCGTTGACCGAGGCCACCACGGGCAGGTCGTCCTCGGGCGCGAAGACCTTCAGGCGCAGGCGCCAGTTGTGCGTGACCGACAGCAGGTGCGAGGCGACGCAGAAGCGCGGCCCTTCCCAGGGCTGGTCCTTGTAGCTCGAGTAGTCGAGCCCGCAGAGGTCGATCAGTTGTTCGAACTTGAACTCGGGCAGGTCGCGCAGCTTCTGGGCGACCGCCAGGTAGTCGGCTGCCTTGACGGTCAGCGTGAGTTCACCGCGATCGAGCACCAGGCTCTTGATCGACGGAGCAAGGTCGGCCTCGATGCGGGCCTTCAAGGTTTCGATTTGGCTCATTGCAGCTCGCCTTCAACGCGCGATGGTGTTTTCGCGGCGGATCTTCGCCTGCAGCTGCAGGATGCCGTAGAGCAGCGCCTCGGCCGTGGGCGGACAGCCCGGCACGTAGACGTCCACCGGCACGATGCGATCGCAGCCGCGCACGACGGAATAGCTGTAGTGGTAGTAGCCGCCGCCGTTGGCGCAGGACCCCATGGAGAGCACCCAGCGGGGCTCGGCCATCTGGTCGTAGACCTTGCGGAGCGCCGGCGCCATCTTGTTGCACAGCGTGCCGGCGACGATCATCAGGTCGCTCTGACGCGGGCTGGGCCGGAACAGCATGCCGAAGCGGTCGATGTCGTAGCGCGCCGCACCGGCGTGCATCATCTCGACGGCGCAGCACGCCAGGCCGAAGGTCATGGGCCACAGGGAGCCCGTCTTCGACCAATTGATCACCGTGTCCAGGCTGGTGGTGACAAAACCTTCTTTGAGAACGCCTTCGATGCCCATACAACTACCTCGCGATCATTCCCAGTCCAGCGCGCCTTTTTTCCATTCGTAGACAAAGCCCACGACGAGGATGCCAAGGAACAGCATCATGGCCCAGAAGCCGGTCGGACCGATTTCCTTCAGCGAAACTGCCCACGGGAAGAGGAAGGCAATTTCCAGGTCGAACAGGATGAACAGGATGGCGACGAGGTAGTAGCGCACATCGAATTTCATCCGGGCGTCTTCGAAAGCCTCGAAGCCGCATTCGTACGGGGAGTTTTTGGCCGTGTCAGGACGACGCGGGCCGAGGAGAGAACCGAGCACCATGGGCGCTACGCCGACCCCCACACCCACCAGGATGAACAAGATGACGGGGAGGTAGGGTGCCAGATTCATGGTCTTCAGGCTTCTCAAGGACAACGACGCAACGCACAGTCGTGCGTTGCGTCGAAAGATCTGGTGCCGACGGCGAGACTCGAACTCGCACAGCTTTCGCCACTACCCCCTCAAGATAGCGTGTCTACCAATTTCACCACGTCGGCGGTGCTCTTTTAGAGTATGTCCGGATCGCTTGAGGTTTGCTCACCGAACAGCCACTTATTCTAACCTGAATCCCTCAGTTTGGGCATGGAATCGCTGCATTGCAGCACACCAAATTAGGAGGACATTCGACGAACGTCTTCCCTCCTCCCTCACTTCGTGGTGGAGGCCTGCGATGCAGCGGCCGCGGGAGCGCTGGCTTCCACTGCGGGAATGGCGGCAGCCGGGGCCGAGGCCGGGGCGAGCACGGCGCCCGGGAGCTGCACCGGACCGCTGGCGACCACGGCCGGCACGGCCGCGCGGTCGAGCACGCTGTCGCTGGTGGCGGCCGCACCGCGGTTGGCACCGGCGAAGTACACCAGGGCCAGCGTGCACAGGAAGAACACGGCCGCGGACACGGCGGTCGAGCGCGACAGGAAGTTGGCGCTGCCGGTGGCACCGAACAGGCTGCCCGCCGAGCCGCTGCCGAAGGACGCGCCCATGTCGGCACCCTTGCCGTGCTGGATGAGCACGAGGCCGATCATCACCAGGGCCGACAGCATCTGGACGGCCAGCACCACGTTCAACAGCATTTGCATTTTTTCTCGCTCCGAAAGATTCTGGGGTGCACTGCGGGGGCGATCAGCCCGCCGCCTTGCAGATCGCGGCGAAGTCCGCCGCCTTGAGGGATGCGCCACCGATGAGACCGCCATCGATGTCGGCTTGGCCGAGCAGCTGGGCCGCGTTGTCGGGCTTCATGCTGCCGCCGTAGAGGATCAGCATCTCGTCCGACTTCGTGGTGGCCGCGTGCAGTTGCGCACGCAGCAGCGCGTGCACCGCCTGCGCCTGCTCGGGCGTGGCGGTCTTGCCGGTGCCGATGGCCCACACGGGCTCGTACGCGACGACGATCTGCGGGACGCAGTGGCCGAGCGTGTGGATCACGGCCGACAGCTGGCGCTTGACCACGTGGTCGGTTTCACCGGCCTCGCGTTCGGCGAGCGTTTCGCCCACGCACACGATGGGCGTGAGCTTGTGCGCGAGCGCGGCCTTGGCCTTGTCGGCCACGAGCTGGTCGGACTCGCCGTGCAGCGCGCGGCGCTCCGAGTGGCCCACGATGACGAAGCGGCAACCGAACTCGGCGAGCATCGACGCCGACACCTCGCCGGTGAAGGCACCCGACTCGTGGGCCGAGCAGTCCTGCGCGCCCCAGCCGATGCGGCCGCCCTGCAGCGACAGCGCCACGTCGCCGAGGTACGGGAACGGGGCGCACACGGCGACGTCGGCGGTCCACGGACCCGCGGCGTTCAGTCCGGCGAGCAGTTCGGCGTTGGCCGCACGGCTGCCGTTCATCTTCCAGTTGCCCACCACCAGCTTGCGGCGCATCGTTGCTTGTCCTTGTCGAGTCGTTGGATTCGGGGTCACCACGTCATCACCAGCTTGCCGATGTGCTGGTTCGACTCCATCAGCGCATGGGCACCGGCGGCGTCGGCCGCGGCGAAGGTCTGGTGGATGACGGGCTTGATGCGGCCGGCTTCGAGCCAGGGCCACACGGTGTCCTGGAGCGCCTTCGCGATGGCCGCCTTGAAGGCGACGGGACGCGGGCGCAGCGTGGACCCGGTGACGACGAGGCGGCGGCGCAGCACGAGGCCCGCGTCGATCTTCGCCTCCACCCCGCCCTGCACCGCGATGATCACGATGCGGCCATCCTCGGCCAGGCACTGGATCTCGCGGGCCACGTAGTCGCCGGCCACCATGTCGAGCACGACGTCGACGCCGCGCCCGTCGGTGATGCGCTTCGCTTCCGCGACGAAGTCGTGGGTGCGGTAGTTGATCGCGTGGTCGGCGCCGAGGTCGAGGCACGCCTTGCACTTGTCGTCGCTGCCGGCCGTGGCGATCACGGTGGCGCCCCACGCCTTGGCGAGCTGGATGGCGGTGACGCCGATGCCGCTCGTGCCACCCTGCACGAGGAAGACCTCGCCGGGTTGCAGGCGGGCGCGGTCGAACACGTTCGACCACACCGTGAAGAACGTCTCCGGCAGGCTGGCCGCCTCGACGTCGCTGAAGCCCTTCGGCACCGGCAGGCACTGCCCCACCGGCGCGACACACAGTTCGGCGTAGCCGCCACCCGCGACCAGCGCGCACACGCGGTCGCCGACCTTCAGGCCCGCTGCAGCCAGCGCCGCCGCGTCGCCCGAGGCGATGGTGCCGGCCACTTCGAGGCCCGGCAGGTCGGAGGCGCCCGGCGGCACCGGGTAGAAGCCCTTGCGCTGCAGCACGTCGGGGCGGTTCACGCCCGACGCGGCCACACGGATCAGAAGTTCACCGGGCCCCGGCACGGGGTCCGGGCGAACGGTCTCGCGGAGCACCTCGGGCGCCCCGTAGGAAGAGATCTCGATGGCTTTCATCGCGCTCGGACTTCTTGGCTGAGAGGCTTACTCGCCAGCGGGCTGCTGCTCGCGGTCGATCAGGGCCTTCATCGACAGCTTGACGCGGCCCTTCTCGTCGGTCTCGAGCACCTTGACCTTGACGACCTGGCCTTCCTTCAGGAAGTCGGTGACCTTCTCGACGCGCTGGTGGGCGATCTGGCTGATGTGCAGCAGGCCGTCCTTGCCCGGGAGCAGGTTCACGAGGGCACCGAACTCGAGCAGCTTCGTGATCGGGCCTTCGTAGACCTTGCCCACTTCCACTTCGGCGGTGATTTCCTCGATGCGCTTCTTGGCGTACGCGGCCTTGTCGGCGTCGGCCGAGGCGATCGTGATGGTGCCGTCTTCGCCGATGTCGATCGTGGTGCCGGTCTCTTCGGTCAGCGCACGGATGGTGGCGCCGCCCTTGCCGATCACGTCACGGATCTTTTCCGGGTTGATCTTCATCGTGTAGAGGCGCGGCGCGAACTGCGAGACTTCCGTCTTCGCTTCGCCCATCGCGGCGGTCATCTCGCCGAGGATGTGCAGGCGGGCTTCCTTGGCTTGCGCCAGGGCGACCTGCATGATTTCCTTCGTGATGCCCTGGATCTTGATGTCCATCTGCAGGGCGGTCACGCCGGCGGTGGTGCCCGCGACCTTGAAGTCCATGTCGCCGAGGTGGTCCTCGTCACCCAGGATGTCGGTCAGCACGGCGAAGCGGTTGCCGTCCTTGATCAGGCCCATGGCGATGCCGGCCACGTGCGCCTTCAGCGGCACGCCGGCGTCCATCAGCGCGAGGCAGCCGCCGCACACCGAAGCCATCGACGAGGAGCCGTTCGACTCGGTGATCTCCGACACGACACGCATCGAGTACGGGAACTCGGTGCGGTCCGGCAGCACGGCGACCAGCGCGCGCTTGGCCAGGCGGCCGTGGCCGATTTCACGGCGCTTCGGGGTGCCCACGCGACCGGTTTCGCCGGTGGCGAACGGAGGCATGTTGTAGTGGAGCATGAAGTGCTCGCTGAACTCGCCGGCGAGCGCGTCGATCTTCTGCGAGTCGCGGTCGGTGCCGAGCGTGGCGGCCACCAGGGCCTGCGTTTCGCCACGGGTGAACAGCGACGAGCCGTGCACGCGCGGCAGCACGCTGTTGCGGATCTCGATCTGGCGCACGGTGCGGGTGTCGCGGCCGTCGATGCGCGGCTCGCCGGCCAGGATCTGGCCGCGCACGATGCGCGCTTCGATGTCGAACAGCACGTTGTCGACCTTCACCTTGTCGTACGACACGCCTTCGGCGTCGAGGGCGGCGAAGACCGAGGCGTTGGCTTCACGCGAGGCTTGCGTGCGGGCCTGCTTCGAACGGATCTGGTACGCGGCGCGGATCTTTTCCTCGGCCAGCGCGGTGACCTTGCCGATGAAGGCTTCGTCCTTGGCGGGCGCTTGCCAGTCCCAGGCCGGCTTGCCGGCATCGCGCACGAGTTCGTTGATCGCCGCGATGGCGATGTTGCCCTGCTGGTGGCCGAACACCACGCCGCCGAGCATGATCTCTTCGCTCAGCTGCTGGGCTTCCGATTCCACCATCAGCACGGCGGCTTCGGTGCCGGCGACGACGAGGTCCATCTTCGAGTCGAGCAGCTGGGTCTTGCCCGGGTTCAGCACGTACTCGCCGTTGATGTAGCCCACGCGCGCAGCGCCGATCGGGCCGTTGAACGGGATGCCGGAGATGGCGAGCGCGGCGCTCGAGCCGATCAGCGCGGCGATGTCGGCCGACACCTCCGGGTTCAGCGACAGCACGTGCACGACGACCTGGACTTCGTTGTAGAAGCCTTCGGGGAACAGCGGGCGCAGCGGACGGTCGATCAGGCGCGACGTCAGCGTCTCGAGTTCGCTCGGGCGGCCTTCGCGCTTGAAGAAGCTGCCGGGGATCTTGCCGGCGGCGTAGGTCTTCTCGATGTAGTCGACGGTCAGCGGGAAGAAGTCCTGGCCCGGCTTCGGGTTCTTGGCGCCCACGACGGTGGCGAGGATCACGGTGTCCTCGATGTCGACGATCACGGCACCGCCGGACTGGCGGGCGATCTCACCGGTCTCGAGCACGACCTTGTGCTGGCCCCATTGGAACGTCTTCGTGACCTTGTTGAACATGCTCATGCTTTTCTCCTTTGTGTACCGGCGCCGGTGGGGTGGCGCCTGGCCCCTGGAGCGACTTCGTCATCCTGGCGCGATGCCATTCCATGGCCGCTCTGCGGGTGAGCGGCGATGGAATGACACATCGTCATCGGTGGATGGCGGAACTCCAAAACAAAGAGCCTGTGCTGGCGATCCCAGACAGGCTCTTTTCGGAACTCATGAAGCGACAGCGACGGAAACGGCTCGCGACGAAGGCTTCACGAGTTCCCGTGCGATTACTTGCGCAGACCCAGCTTCTGGATCAGGGCCGTGTAGCGGTCGGCGTCACGGTCCTTCAGGTAGGCCAGCAGGCTCTTGCGGGTGTTGACCATCTTCAGCAGACCGCGGCGACCATGGTGGTCCTTCAGGTGGGTCTTGAAGTGGGGGGTCAGCTCGTTGATGCGGGCGGTCAGCAGGGCGACCTGGACTTCGGGGGACCCGGTGTCGTTGGCGCTGCGGGCGTTGGCCTTGACGATCTCGGCCTTTTGTTCGGTGGTGGACATCTGTGTGTTTCCAGAAATACCCGTCGCGGCCCATTCAAACGGCCTGCGGTTTCGGGTGGGTTGACTTGCGGTAGCGGGGGAAACCTCCCCGCGCCGTGCGAATTGCCAGCGCCCGGAAGAGCGCAAAGCCCGTCGATTGTAGCGGAAACCTGCAGCCCCTCCCGGAAGGCCTTCTCACGGACTTTCTGAAAAAAGTTTCGGAACCGGGGCGGAACGCCGGATTTCAAGTCCCTTGAAAGCCCTCCGGACGCTCCAAATTCGGAGCCATGGCGTGCTGCACGGTGCAGCGGTCAACCCCGAAACGAAGATCCTGGAGTCCCTCATGTTCGTGTTCCCCGCCCCCGTTTCCGTGTCCCGCCGTGCCGCCGCTTCGAGCCGGCTGCTGGACCAGCTGTTCTCCGAGCGCGTGACCGCGCCGTCGGCCCCCACCTCCCGCACCCCGGCGCTGGACGTGTCCGAGACCGACACCGCCTTCTCGCTCGCCTTCGAGGTGCCGGGCGCCACCCGCGAGTTGCTGAAGGTGTCCGTGCAGGGCCGCCGCGTGGTGCTCGAGACCGCCACGGCCGAAGCGCCTGCCGCGACCGAAACCCCCGCCGACACCCCGCGCGTGCTGTACCGCGAGCGCGCCGAGGCCCGCTACGCCCGCACCGTGGTGCTGCCGTCCGAGGTGGACCCGGCCAGCGCGTCGGCCAAGTTCGACAACGGGGTGCTGACGCTGTCGCTGTCGAAGAAGGTGCCCACCGGCGCCACTCAGGTCGCGATCGGCTGAACTTCGGTCAGCGGCCAGCGGGGCCGCACGTCGAACCCCTGGTCGAAGCCGGGGACGGCGCCCCGCTGCAGCCGCATCGCCGCGGCGAGCGCGATCATCGCGCCGTTGTCGGTGCACAGCGCCAGCTCCGGGTAGTGAACCCGGACCTGGCGCTTCGCACATTGGGCGTTCAGCTGTTCGCGCAGCATCGTGTTCGCCCCCACCCCGCCCGCCACCACGAGGCGCTTGAGCCCCGTCTGCTTGAGCGCGGCGATGGACTTGCGCACCAGCACGTCCACGATGGCCTCCTGCGTGGCCGCGGCGATGTTCGCCTTGTCCTGCTCGCAGACGTTGGTGCCGAGCTTGAGCACCTGGGTGCGCACGGCGGTCTTGAGGCCGGCGAACGAGAAGTCGAGGTTGCCGCTGTGCAGCAGCGGGCGCGGCAAGGAGTAGGCGGACGCGTCGCCGAAGGCGGCCAGGCGCGCCAGCGCCGGCCCGCCCGGGTAGCCGAGGCCCAGCAGCTTGGCCGACTTGTCGAAAGCCTCGCCGGCGGCATCGTCGATGGACTCGCCCAGCAGTTCGTACTGGCCCACGTCGTCCACCCGCATCAGCTGGGTGTGGCCGCCCGACACGAGGAGTGCCACGAACGGGAATTCCGGGGGGTCGCTCGCGAGGAACGGGGACAGCAGGTGCCCTTCCAGGTGGTGCACGCCGAACACGGGCTTGCCCAGCGCGGCCGCCAGGGAACAGGCGACGCCCGCCCCCACCAGCAGCGCCCCGGCGAGGCCGGGTCCCCGGGTGAAGGCGACCACGTCGATCTCGGAAAGGTCGACGCCCGCCTCGGCCAGCACCTGGCGGGTGAGCGGCACGACCCGGCGGATGTGGTCGCGCGAGGCCAGTTCGGGCACCACGCCGCCATAGGCCTGGTGCATGTCGATCTGGCTGTGCAAGGCGTGGGCCCGCAACTTCGGAACCCCTGTCGGCGTGGCCTCGACCACGGCCACCCCGGTTTCGTCACACGACGATTCGACACCCAAGACCTTCATCGGTCCAGTGTAACAAGGACGGCGTTCCGGCTTTTTCTTGAAAACGCTTTCACTTTGTCACACAGACGTGTCAGTGTTTTCCCGAGAATGCGGGCGACACCCGATCGTCCGACGTCGGACAAGGCCCTACGCTTAGGGGGTCCAGGAGTCTCCGCCTCGACGCGGCGCCTCAGCAAAACCAGGGATCCTCTCGTTGGGGAACAGAATGAAAGAATACCGACTCACCTCGTGGCCCGACCTTCCGGCCCCGTACCAAGGCTCCGCCTACCGGCGGATGGTGAGTGACATGTCTCACCGCTACGTCTCGCTGTCCCAGCTGGTGACGAGCAGCGGCGTGCGCCGCCAGGACGTGCGCCAGTTCCTCGACTCCCTCGACTCCCGTGGCGTGCTGACCGAACGCGAGCTGTTCGTGTCCGACACCCTCCTCGATTCGGTGCGCCCGCTCGGCAACTGGATCCGCCGCAAGTTCAACCTCTCGCACGGCAGCCGCTGAACCGGCCCGCGCTCCCGCAGAAGCCCGCCGCGTGCGGGCTTTTTCACGCCCGGACGCCCTCCTCTGGCGCGGATGTTGCTCGCCCTCGCGGCATGAACCCGACGCGCCCCTCCACCGCCGCGCTGCGCATCGTCATCGTCGCCCCCGACTCGCTGCTGGCCGACGGCACGGACACGCGCGCGGTGACCGAGGCCGAGCGCTCGCGCTCGCTGCGCATCGGGCTGCTCGAGAACGGCTACAACATCGTCGCGGTGCTGCCGGCCGACGTGTTCCTCCCGGACCGCCTCGCCCAGATCGCCCCCGACATGATCATCGTGGACGCCGAGAGCCAGGCGCGCGACACGCTGGAGCACGTGGTGCTCGCCACGCGCGACGCACGCCGCCCCATCGTGCTGTTCACGGAAGACGAGGACACCTCCCATGTCGGTGCGGCCATCGCCGCCGGCGTCACCGCGTACGTGGTGGCCGGCATGGCGCCCGACCGCGTCAAGCCGGTGCTCGAGGTCGCCCTCGCCCGCTTCGAGCACGAGGAAGGCCTGCGCCGCGAGCTGGCGGACGCGCGCACCGAACTCTCCGAACGCAAGGTGATCGACCGCGCGAAGGGCCTGCTGATCAAGGCCCACGGCCTCAGCGAGGACGCCGCGTACGCCCGCCTGCGCAAGACCGCGATGGACAAGGGCCTGCGCCTGGCCGACGTGGCCCAGCGGCTGATCGACGTCAGCGACCTGCTCGCCTGATTGGGTGCACCGCAGCACCGTTCGGGTGCGGCACACGTCGAAAACAGCTGGCACAGCGTTTGCAAATGAACCGGCAGAGGATCAACGGCGATCCTCGACATTGACACCAGTGGCACCAACGGCGGTGCCTTCTGGTTCGGACGACGGCGTCCCCACCCTCCCGGGCTCACCCCCGACGAGACGTGCGGACGCCTTTTTGTTTTTGTCTCCTGCCTTCGCAGACCACCGAGAACGCAAGCCATGACCGCCCACACCGATCGAAAGAACCTCATGAGCCGCCGAACCCTGATCAAAGCCGCCGCCGCCACCAGCGCCACCGGCATGCTGCCGGGCCTGCAATCCGCCGTGTACGCCGCCGGCTCCGACAAGCCCGAGAAGACCGAGGTGCGCATCGGCTTCATCCCCCTGACCGACTGCGCCTCCGTCGTGATGGCGTCCGTGCTCGGCTTCGACAAGAAGTACGGCGTGAAGATCATCCCCACGAAGGAAGCCTCGTGGGCCGGCGTGCGCGACAAGCTCGTCAACGGCGAGCTCGACATGGCCCACGTGCTCTACGGCCTCGTCTACGGCGTGCACCTCGGCATCGGCGGCCCGAAGAAGGACATGGCCGTACTGATGACCCTCAACAACAACGGCCAGGCCATCACGCTGTCGAAGAAGCTCGCCGACGCCGGCGCCGTCGACGGTGCGAGCCTCGCGAAGGTGATGAAGACCGACAAGCGCGACTACACCTTCGCGCAAACCTTCCCCACCGGCACGCACGCGATGTGGCTGTACTACTGGCTCGCGGCCTACGGCATCAACCCGATGAAGGACGCCAAGGTCATCACCGTGCCGCCGCCGCAGATGGTCGCCAACATGCGCGTGGGCAACATGGACGGCTACTGCGTGGGCGAGCCCTGGGGCCACCGCGCGATCATGGACGGCATCGGCATCACCGCCGTCACCACGCAGGACATCTGGAAGGACCACCCCGAGAAGGTGCTCGGCAGCACGGGCGACTTCGTCAAGCAGAACCCGAACACCTGCCGCGCCGTGATGATGGCCATCCTCGAGGCGAGCCAGTGGATCGACGCGAGCCTGCAGAACAAGATGAAGATGGCCGAGACCGTGGCCGACAAGGCCTACGTCAACACGGGGGTCGACGCCATCAACCAGCGCATCCTGGGCCGCTACCAGAACGGCCTCGGCAAGACCTGGGACGACCCGAACCACATGAAGTTCTTCAACGCCGGCGCGGTGAACTTCCCGTACCTGTCCGACGGCATGTGGTTCCTCACGCAGCACAAGCGCTGGGGCCTGCTGAAGGAACACCCCGACTACCTGGGCGTGGCCAAGCAGATCAACAAGATCGACCTCTACAAGGAGGCCGCCACCGCCATGAAGGTCGCTGTCCCGAAGGATCCGATGCGCACGAGCAAGCTCATCGACGGCGTCGTCTGGGATGGCAAGGACCCGAAGAAGTACGCCGACGGCTTCGCCGTCAAGGCCTGATCCCGCGCCCCTGAACCGACCACCGCCGCCACCGAAGGAGATCCACCATGGTCAGCGCAGTCTTCCACTCACCTCTCGACGCCGCCAACGAGGCCCGCGCCAACGCGTCCACCCCCGCCGACAAGCCGAAGGCCGTGGCCGCCCCGGCCCCGGCGCGCAAGGCCCGCACGCCCATCGACTGGCGGGGCATCGTCCTGAAGGTGCTCCCGCCACTCGTGGGCATCGCCGCGCTCATCGGCATCTGGGCGCTGCTCACGATCAAGAGCAGCACCTTCCCGACCCCGCTCGCCACCTTCAAGGAAGCGGTGCACCTGTTCTCGGACCCGTTCTACAGCAACGGCCCGAACGACCAGGGCCTCGGCTGGAACATCCTGTTCTCGCTGCAGCGCGTGGCGGTGGGCTTCGGCCTCGCCGCCGTCGTCGGCATCCCCCTCGGCTTCATGATCGGCCGCTTCGAGTTCCTGAGCCGCATGGTCTCGCCGCTGATCAGCCTGCTGCGCCCGGTGTCCCCGCTCGCGTGGCTGCCCATCGGCCTGCTGGTGTTCAAGGCCGCGAACCCGGCGGCCATCTGGACCATCTTCATCTGCTCGATCTGGCCGATGATCATCAACACCGCCGTGGGCGTGCAGCGCGTGCCGGCCGACTACCTCAACGTGGCCCGCGTGCTGAACCTGTCCGAGTGGAAGGTCATCACGAAGATCCTCTTCCCCGCCGTGCTGCCGTACATGCTGACGGGCGTGCGCCTGAGCGTGGGCACCGCCTGGCTCGTGATCGTCGCGGCCGAGATGCTGACCGGCGGCGTGGGCATCGGCTTCTGGGTGTGGGACGAGTGGAACAACCTCAACGTCACGCACATCCTGATCGCGATCTTCGTGATCGGCATCGTGGGCCTGCTGCTCGAATGGGCCCTGATCGCGATCGCCAAGCGTTTCACCTACGACGAAGTCTGAACCCGCGGAGACCCTCACCATGACCAGCAACTTCATCCAGGTCCAGAACGCCGAGATGGTGTTCAACACGAAGAAGGGCCGCTTCCACGCCCTGCGCGAGATCAACCTCAACGTGGCCAAGGGCGAGTTCGTCACGCTGATCGGCCACTCGGGCTGCGGCAAGTCCACGCTGCTGAACCTGATCGCCGGGCTCACGCTGCCCTCGAGCGGCGCGTTGATCTGCGACAACCGCGAGATCGCCGCCCCCGGGCCCGAGCGCGCGGTGGTGTTCCAGAACCACTCGCTGCTGCCGTGGTTGACGTGCGAGGAGAACGTGCACCTCGCGGTCGAGCGCGTGTTCGGTGCCACCGAGTCCAAGGCGCAGCTCAAGGCGCGTTCGCTCGCCGCGCTGGACCTCGTCAACATGGGCCACGCCGCGGCCAAGCGGCCGCACGAGATCTCGGGCGGCATGAAGCAGCGCGTGGGCATCGCCCGGGCGCTGGCGATGGAGCCGAAGGTGCTGCTGATGGACGAGCCGTTCGGCGCGCTCGACGCCCTCACCCGCGCGCACCTGCAGGACGAGCTGCTGAAGATCGTGGCCCGCACGCAGAGCACCGTGGTGATGGTGACGCACGACGTCGACGAGGCCGTGCTGCTGTCCGACCGCATCGTGATGATGACGAACGGCCCGGCCGCCACCATCGGCGAGATCCTGTCGATCGACCTCGCGCGCCCGCGCAACCGCGTGGAACTCGCCGAAGACGCGAAGTACGTGCACTACCGCAAGGAAGTGCTCGACTTCCTCTACACGCGCCACGGCCACGTCGAGAAGGCCGCCTGAGCGGCCCCGCGCCCCCTCCGGGGGGCGCCTGCACCAGAACACATTCATTTCGTTGGGGAGATCCTCTGTGACCACGTCCGCCAGCTCCGGCCTGGCGCTGGACGCGGGGCGGGCTGCGAAGCCAGCCGCCGCGTCTTCGCTCGCCCGTCCCGCCCTCGGCTTTTCGCTCGGCAAGTACCGCGAGATCCTGATCGCGGTCGCGTTCTTCCTGCTGTTCGACCTGGCCGTGCTGGTGTTGAACTTCTACGTGTCCTTCCAGATCTCGGAGGACGCCGTCTCGATCAACCTCTCCGGGCGCCAGCGCATGCTGACCCAGCGGCTGTCGAAGAACCTGTTCGCCAGTGAACTGGCCGTGGCCAGTGGCACCGTGCCGGCCCCGCTGGCCGACGAGCTGCGCCTGGCCTCGCGCCTGTTCGACGAAACGCTGACCGCCTTCCGCAACGGCGGCCAGGTGACCGGCGGCGACGGCAAGCCGGTGCAGCTGGTACCGGCCTCGGGGCCGAAGAGCGCCGACATCCTCGCGCGCAGCGTCGCGCTGTGGGAGCCGTGGCGCGTGCTGCTGGACCCACTGCGCGAAGGCACGTCGCCCCCCACGCCCGAGCAGGTGCGTGCCGCCGCGGCCTACGCGCGAACGAACAACCTCGCGCTGCTCGGCCTGATGAACGAGCTGACCACCGACCTCGAGGCCGCGGCCAGCCAGCGCGCCTCGCAGCTGCGGATGGTGCAGACCGCCGGCATCGTGCTCGCGCTGCTGAACTTCGTCTTCATCCTCTTCAAGTTCATCCGCCGCCTTCGCCAGTCCGACGAGGCCACGGAACAGGCCGCGGGCGAAACCCGCGAGATCCTGTCGGTGGTGCGCGAAGGCCTCTTCCTGCTGACGCCGCAGCTGACGCTCGGCACCCAGCTGTCCGCCTCGGTGTCGACCATCCTCGCGCAGCCAGTGCATCCGGGCGACAACATCCTCGACGTGCTGCGCCCGATGGTCTCGGCCCGCACGCTCGACGACGCGCGCGGCTACATGGACCTGCTGTTCCTGCCCCACATCAAGGAAGACCTGGTCCAGAGCATCAACCCGCTGACCGAGGTCGCCATCACCACCACCGACGGGCTCGGCCACCAGCACCAGCGCCACCTGTCGATGCGCTTCAACCGGGTGCTGGCCGACGGCGAGATCCGCCACCTGCTCGTCACGGTGCAGGACGTCACCTCGCGCATCGAGCTGGAGCAGAAGCTCCAGGGCGAGCAGCAGCGCGCCCAGCGCGAGTTCGACCTGCTCGTGCGCGCGTTCGAGACCGACCCGGGAGCACTGCGCGGCTTCGTGGACCGCTCCGAATCGGCACTGCTCGAGGTCAACGACCTGCTGCGCCAGGTGGAGGCCGGGTCGGATCCGAAACAGCTGCGCCGCATCGTCGACGCCGTGTACCGGCACATCCACGCGGTCAAGGGTGAAGCCTCGATGCTGCAGCTCGACCTGCTGACCGCCACCGCCCACCAGTTCGAGTCGCAGATCCAGATGCTGCGCGAGGCCGGCACGTTCGGCGGCGACTCGCTGCTCGCCCTGCCCCTGCCGCTCGAGGAACTGCTGACCCGCCTGCAGGCGCTCAAGCGGTCGGTGCTGCGCGACCGGGGCGGTGCGCCCCGCCCTCCTGCCGACTTCTCGGTGCCGCTGTCCGGCCTCGTCTCGCGCATCGCCAGCGACCTCGGCAAGCCAACGCGCCTCACCACCGCCCTCGCCCCGCTCACCGCGCTGCCCACGGCCACGCACGAGGCGCTGCAGAAGGTGGCCGTGCAGCTGGTGCGCAACGCGGTGGTGCACGGCGTCGAGGACGGTGACACCCGCGCCGCACTCGGCAAACCCGCCACCGCGGCGGTCGACGTCACGCTGCACCGCAACGCGTCGAACCAGGTGGAACTGGTCGTGAAGGACGACGGCGCCGGTCTCGACACCGACCGCGTGCGCGCCCGCCTGCGCGCGCTGGGCTGGTTCGGCGACGCGCAGCTCGGCGAGATGAGTTCGGCCCAGGTGCTCGCGCAGATCTTCCGGCCGGGCTTCTCCACCTCCGACACCGCCGGCGAACACGCGGGCCGCGGCGTCGGGCTCGACATCGTGTCGGCGGAGGTGCGGCGCCTGGGCGCGCGGCTGCTGGTGTCCACGAAACCCGGCCAGGGCACCACGTTCCGCGTGCGCCTGTCGGCCTGAGCGGGAGGATCGCGATGAAGCTCCTCGTGGTCGACGACTCCAACATGGTGCGCTCGCGCATCGCCCGCATCGTGCAGGGCGGCGCGCTCGGCGACGTGACGATCGTGGGCATGGCCCGCGACGGCGTGGAAGCGCTGCGCGCCGCGAGCCAGGCTTCCCCGGACATCGTCACGATGGACCTGACGATGCCCGAGATGGACGGCCTCGCCTGCATCCCGGCGCTGCTGGCCGCGCACCCGCGCGCGCGCATCCTCGTGATCAGCGCCCTCGACGACAAGTCCACCGCCATCCGCGCGCTGCGGCTCGGCGCCCACGGCTTCCTGCCGAAGCCGTTCACGGACGGCGACCTGCAACTGGCCCTGCTGGGCCTGATCCAACACAAGGGCTGAAGAACCATGGTCTCGCTCAAGGAGTCCGACCTGCGGCTGTTCATCGACTCGGTGCGCCGCTACTTCGAGGTCACGAGCCGCGTCGCCCCCGAGATCACCTCCGCCTTCCTCGGCGTGGGCGAGGTGCAGGGCCACGAATTCAACGGCATCGTCAAGTTCTCGGGGCCGATGAACGGCCAGGTGACCGTCTCGCTTCCCATGCGCGCCGTGCGCGAACTGCTGCTGATCCAGCACGAGACGAAGCTCACCGAGGCCAACCTGCTCGACGCGGTGGGCGAGATCGCCAACACGCTCGCCGGCAACGCCCGCCGCAACCTCGGCAAGGACCTCGACATCTCGGTCCCCACGACGGTGCGCGGTGCCCACGTCGCGGGCCAGCGCGCCCGCCAGCACCCCTACGTCATCACGTTCCGCTGGAACACGTACCCCGGGATGGTGTGCGTGGACCTCGCGCAGGCGGCCTGAGGCTGGCACGCGGATTGCTGAACTACGGGCGGCAGGTTGACTTTCGTCGACTGTCTCCTCAGTAGGGGCTCGCGGCCCTTTTGTGCAACCCCCAGGTCTTCGCGGGCCTGGGGGATTTTTTTCGCTCCGGCCGCAGTGGGTCCCGGCGTTCGCCGGGATGACGGGAGGGCGAGTGTCACCCCGACGAACGTCGGGGCCCACTGCCACTCGAACGCGTCAGTGGTTCTCTTTCGCGTGGTTGATCGAGTACTTCGGAATCTCGACCACGACATCCTGGTTGGACACGATGGCCTGGCACGACAGGCGCGAGTTGGGCTCGAGGCCCCAGGCGCGGTCGAGCATGTCTTCCTCGTTCTCCTCGATCTCGCCGAGCGAGCGGAAGCCCTCGCGCACGATCACGTGGCACGTGGTGCAGGCCGCCACCATGTCGCAGGCGTGTTCGATGGCGATGCCGTTCTCGAGCATGGCCTCGCACAGGGAGGTGCCGGTGTCGGCCTTGATTTCGGTGCCGTTCGGGCAGTACTCGGGATGGGGAAGGATCCGGATGATGGGCATGGTCAGACTTCTTCGACGCGCTTGCCGGTGAGCGCGGTGCGCAGGCTGCGGTTCATTCGTTCGGCCGCGAAGGCCTCGGTGCCCTGGGCCAGGGCTTCCACGCCGCGGTCGATGGCGGCGTTGTCCTCGCCCGCGCGCAGCGTCTCGAGGTCCTGCAGCAGCGTGTCGATGGCGGCACGCTGGGCGGCGTCGAGCAGGTCGCCGTCGGCCTCCAGCGCAGCGCGCGTGGCCAGCAGCATGCGCTCGGCCTCCACCTGCGACTCGCGCAGGGCGCGGGCCTTCATGTCCACCTCGGCCGTGGTGAAGCTCTCCTGCAGCATGCGGGCGATGTCCTCGTCCGCGAGGCCGTAGCTCGGTTTCACGGTGATGGCGGCCTCGACGCCGGAGGTCTCCTCCTTCGCGGCCACGCTCAGCAGCCCGTCGGCATCGACCTGGAAGGTCACGCGGATGCGCGCGGCACCGGCGGCCATGGGGGGCATGCCGCGCAGCTCGAAGCGGGCGAGCGAGCGGCAGTCGCTGACGAGTTCGCGTTCGCCCTGCACCACGTGGATCGCGAGGGCCGTCTGGCCGTCCTTGAACGTGGTGAAGTCCTGCGCGCGTGCGGTGGGGATGGTGCTGTTGCGCGGGATGATGCGCTCGACCAGCCCGCCCATCGTCTCGAGGCCCAGCGACAGCGGGATCACGTCGAGCAGCAGCATCTCGTCGGCCCCGGCGTTGCCGGCCAGCGTGTTCGCGTGCAGCGCGGCGCCCAGCGCCACCACCTCGTCGGGATTCAGGTTCGTGAGCGGCGTCTTGCCGAAGAACTCGCCCACCACGTGCTGCACCTGCGGCATGCGGGTGGACCCGCCCACCATCACCACGCCGAACACCTCGTCCTTCGTGGCCTTGGCGTCGCGCAGCACCTTGCGCATGGCGGCGACGGTGCGCGACAGCAGCGGTTCGGTCAGCGTGTCGAACTGGGCGCGCGTGACCCGCACCGACAGCTCGCCCGTGCTCAGCGGGCACGCGAGCGTGGTGTGGTCGGTGGCGGAGAGCTTTTCCTTCGCGGCGCGCGCGGCGACCAGCACGGCGCGCTTGTCCTGCGGCGTGGCGGCTTCGAGGCCGGCCTGGGCCAGGGCCCAGTCGGCGAGCGCCGCATCGAAGTCGTCACCGCCGAGCGCGGAATCGCCCCCGGCCGCGATCACCTCGAACACGCCCTTGGACAGGCGCAGCAGCGAGATGTCGAACGTGCCACCGCCGAGGTCGTACACGGCGTACAGGCCTTCGGAGCCGTTCTCGAGGCCGTAGGCAATGGCCGCGGCCGTGGGTTCGTTGATCAGGCGCAGCACGTTGAGGCCGGCCAGCTGGGCCGCGTCCTTCGTGGCCTGGCGCTGGGCGTCGTCGAAGTACGCGGGCACGGTGATCACCGCGCCGAACAGGTCGTCGGCGAAGGTGTCTTCGGCGCGGTAGCGCAGTGTGGCGAGGATCTCGGCCGACACCTCCACCGGCGACTTCACGCCGTGGGCCGTGTTCAGCTGCACCATGCCCGGCGCCTCGACGAAGTCGTACGGCAGCTTGGCGCGGTCGGCCACGTCGGCGAGGCCGCGGCCCATGAAGCGCTTGACGGAGACGATGGTGTTGCGCGGGTCGGCGGCGGCTTCCTTCAGCGCGTCGTGACCGATCTGGCGGCGGCCGCCGTCGATGTACCGCACGGCCGAGGGCAGGATCACGCGGCCCGCGTCGTCGGGCAGGCATTCGGCCACGCCGTTGCGCACGGCGGCCACGAGGGAGTGGGTGGTGCCGAGGTCGATGCCGACGGCGATGCGCCGCTGGTGGGGGTCCGGGGCGCCCCCGGGTTCGGAAATCTGAAGCAGTGCCATCCCGTTATTGTCCCAGTTGCTCGAGGCGGCGGTCGATGTCGGCCGCGAAGCGCTCCACGAACATGAGGGCTCTCACCTCGCCGGCGGCCTTCGCGAAATCGCCCTGCCCGTCGATCAGGCCCTTCAATTCGGTCAGCGCGCGCTGGCGGTGGCCGGCCACGTCGTCGTTCAGGGCCTCGACCGCCTCGACGGTGGCGGCCTCGTCGAGCGCCTCGCGCCACTCCATCTGCTGGATCAGGAACTTCGCCGGCATCGCGGTGTTGTTCTCGGCCTCGATGGGGGCACCGTTCAACTCGCAGAGGTAGGCCGCACGCTTGAGCGGGTCCTTCAGGCGCTGGTAGGCCTCGTTGACCCGCACCGCCCACTGCATCGCCACGCGCTGCGCCGCGGCGCCCTCGGACACGAAGCGGTCCGGATGCACCTCGGCCTGCAGCGCGCGCCAGCGCGCGTCCAGGGCTGCGCGGTCCTGCTCGAAGCGGCGGGGGATGGCGAACAACTCGAAGTCGTCGCTGTCGAGTTTCATGGCGGGACGGTTCCTGGAAAAGGGTGGCGCGGACGTGAAAAGGCGCGGCTCACGGCCGCGCCCTGGTCGGCTGAACCGGAGGGGGTCAGATTCGGAACGATTCGCCGCAGCCGCAACGATCCTTCTCGCGCGGGTTGTGGAACTTGAAGCCCTCGTTGAGGCCTTCGCGCACGAAGTCGAGTTCGGTGCCGTCGAGGTACGGCAGGCTTTTCGGGTCGATCAGCACCTTCACGCCATTGCCTTCGAACACCACGTCCTCCGGCGCCACCTCGTCGGCGTACTCGAGCTTGTAGGCCAGGCCCGAGCAGCCGGTGGTCTTGACGCCCAGCCGCACGCCCACGCCCTTGCCGCGCTTGGTGATGTACTTCGTCACGTGGCGCGCGGCCGCCGGGCTCAAGGTCACCGCCATGGCTCAGTGCGCCTTCGCAGCTTCGCCCGAACCGGTCTTGGCGCGGTAGTCGTCGACCGCGGCCTTGATCGCGTCTTCCGCGAGGATCGAGCAGTGGATCTTCACCGGCGGCAGCGCCAGTTCCTCGGCGATGTGCGTGTTCTTGATGGACAGCGCCTCGTCGAGCGACTTGCCCTTGACCCATTCGGTCACGAGCGAGCTCGACGCGATGGCCGAGCCGCAGCCGTACGTCTTGAACTTCGCGTCCTCGATCAGGCCCGTGGTGGGGTTCACCTTGATCTGGAGCTTCATCACGTCGCCACACGCGGGCGCGCCGACCATGCCGGTGCCCACGGTGTCGTCACCCTTGTCGAACGAACCCACGTTGCGGGGGTTCTCATAGTGTTCGACCACTTTTTCGCTGTATGCCATCTCAGTTCTCCTAATCGTTCAGGCGGCGGGTGCCTCGCTCTGCTTCAGTGGGCGGCCCACTGGATCGAGCTGATGTCCACACCGTCCTTGAACATCTCCCACAAAGGCGAAAGCTCGCGCAGCTTGGCGACACGGTCCTTCAGCGTCGTCACCACGTAGTCGATCTCCTCGACGGTGGTGAAGCGGCCGATGGTCATGCGCAGGCTGGAGTGCGCGAGTTCGTCGCTGCGGCCGAGGGCGCGCAGGACGTAGCTGGGCTCGAGGCTGGCCGACGTGCAGGCGGAGCCCGACGACACGGCGATGCCCTTGATGCCCATGATGAGCGATTCGCCTTCCACGAAGTTGAAGGACATGTTCACGTTGTGCGGCACGCGCTGCGTGGCGTGGCCGTTGAGGAACGTCTGTTCGATGGGGGACAGCCCCGCGATCAGGCGCTGCTGGAGCATGCGGATGCGTTCGATCTCGGTGCCCATCTCTTCGCCGGCGATGCGATAGGCCTCGCCCATGCCGACGATCTGGTGCGTGGCGAGCGTGCCCGAACGCATGCCGCGCTCGTGGCCGCCGCCGTGCATCTGCGCCTCGAGGCGCACGCGCGGCTTGCGGCGCACGAACAGCGCACCGATGCCCTTCGGGCCGTACGTCTTGTGCGACGCGAGGCTCATCAGGTCGACCGGCAGCTTCGCCAGGTCGAAGGCCAGCTTGCCGGTGGCCTGCGCGCCGTCGACGTGGAAGATGACGCCGCGCTCGCGGCACAGCGTGCCGAGGGCCTCGATGTCCTGGATCACGCCGATCTCGTTGTTCACGTACAGCACCGACGCGAGGATGGTGTCGGGGCGCAGCGCGGCCTTGAACACCTCGTAGTCGACCAGGCCGTCTTCCTTGACGTCGAGGTACGTGACCTCGAAGCCCTGGCGCTCGAGTTCACGCATGGTGTCGAGCGTGGCCTTGTGTTCGGTCTTCAGCGTGATCAGGTGCTTGCCGCGCGACTTGTAGAACTGCGCGGCACCCTTGATCGCCAGGTTGATGGATTCGGTGGCCCCCGACGTCCACACGATCTCGCGGGGGTCGGCACCGATGAGGGTCGCGACCTGTTCGCGCGACTTCTCGACGATGGCCTCCGCCTCCCAACCCCACGCGTGGCTGCGCGATGCCGGGTTGCCGAAGTGCTCGCGCAACCAGGGAATCATCGCGTCGACGACGCGCTGGTCCACGGGGCTCGTGGCACCGTAGTCCATGTAGATCGGGAAATGCGGGGTCATGTCCATGGCTGTAGCAGGAGAAAAAACTTACTTCGAGAACGCGGTGCCCAGGGCGAAGACGGAGTTCGGGGCGGTGATCTTGATGGGCTTGACGACGGGCTGCGTCGAGATGGCGCGCTTGACCGGGTGCTCCTCGATGGAGACGCCCTTGGCGAGCTGCTCGTCGACCAGCTTGCGCAACGAGATGGAGTCGAGGTACTCGATCATCTTTGAGTTGAGGCTGGCCCACAGGTCGTGCGTCATGCACTTGCCGGTGTCCTCGCCCATGCAGTTTTCCTTGCCGCTGCAGCCGGTGGCGTCGATGGGTTCGTCCACCGCGACGATGATGTCGGCGACGGTGATCTCTTCCGACTTGCGGCCCAGCGCGTACCCGCCGCCCGGACCCCGGGTGCTTTCGACGAGTTCATGGCGGCGCAGCTTGCCGAACAGCTGTTCCAGGTAGGACAGCGAAATCTGCTGGCGCGCGCTGATGGCGGCCAGCGCCACGGGGCCCGTGTTCTCGCGCAGCGCGAGGTCGATCATGGCGGTAACGGCAAAACGGCCTTTGGTGGTCAGTCGCATGGAATCCTCCTGATGCCCGGGGGCAAGACAATCAACGAAAGCGATCGATGGGTGACTTCACGCTTGTCGAGCACCCGCGGACCTGGGTCAGCGGGTAAACCCTCGGGAATATTCCGACGGCGTTACTCAAGTATACATGAAGCCTACTTTTTCGGTCGGCTTCTTCTCGGGAAGTTCCCCTCACCGCTAGCGGACTTCGGTGGTAAGGCGTTCGACGAGGCCGTCGCACGCCGCTTCCACGAGGTCCAGCACGCGGTCGAATCCACCGGGGGGACCGTAGTACGGATCGGGGATCTCCGCCGCCTTGTCCCGGCCGTGGTCACCCAGTCGGCCGAGCTTGGCGCGGTGCTCAGGCAAACAGCGCTCCTGCACCACCGCCCAGTTGTCGTCGTCCATGACCAGGATCAGGTCGTGGCGCTCGAAATCGGCGGCGGTGAGCATGCGGGCGCGCAGCGCGGTGAGGTCGTACCCCCGCTTGCGGGCGTGGGCGACCGACCGGGCGTCGGGCGGGTGCCCCTTGTGCCAGTCCGCGTGGGTGCCGGCCGAGTCCACCTCGACCAGACCATCCAGTCCGGCCGCCTTCAGCTTGTGGCGCAACACCCCCTCGGCCGTGGGCGACCGGCAAATGTTGCCCATGCAGACCATCAGCACACGGTACGGCTTGCTCATTTGCGCCCCCGTTTCGGAGCGGCCACGGGCTTGGGCGGCGGCGGAGGCGACGGCACCACCACCCCGTCGGGGTGGTCGGCCCCGGCGGCGCCGAAGGCCTGCTCGCGCAGGTGGGCCAGCTGGTCGCGCACCCGGGCGGCCTTTTCGAACTCGAGGTTGCGGGCGTGCTCGAGCATCTGCTTCTCGAGCTGCTTGATGCGCTTGCCGAGGTCCTTCTCGGACATGACCTCGACCTCGGCCGCCTCGCGGGCCGCCTTCAGGTCGTCCTTCGCGGACTTCTCGGAGTAGACGCCATCGATCAGGTCGCGCACCTGCTTGGCCACCGAGCGGGGCGTGATGCCCATCTTCGCGTTGTGCTCGATCTGCTTGTTGCGGCGGCGTTCGGTCTCGCCGAGCGCGCGCGACATCGAGTCGGTGATCCGGTCGGCGTACAGGATGGCGCGGCCGTTCAGGTTGCGCGCCGCCCGCCCGATGGTCTGGATCAGCGAACGCTCCGAGCGCAGGAAACCTTCCTTGTCGGCGTCGAGGATGGCCACGAGCGACACCTCGGGGATGTCCAGGCCCTCGCGCAGCAGGTTGATGCCCACCAGCACGTCGAAGGTGCCCAGGCGCAGGTCGCGCAGGATCTCGACCCGCTCGACCGTGTCGATGTCGCTGTGCAGGTACCGCACCTTCACGCCGTTGTCGGTGAGGTAGTCGGTGAGCTGCTCGGCCATGCGCTTCGTGAGCGTGGTGATCAGCACCCGCTCGTTCTTCTCGACGCGGAGGCGGATCTCCTGCAGCACGTCGTCCACCTGGTGCGTGGCCGGGCGCACGTCCACCATCGGGTCGACGAGACCCGTGGGCCGCACCACCTGCTCCACCACCGCCCCGGCGTGCTGCTTCTCGTAGTCGGCCGGCGTGGCCGAGACGAACACCACCTGGCGCATCTTCTTCTCGAACTCCTGCAGCTGCAGCGGCCGGTTGTCGAGGGCCGACGGCAGGCGGAAGCCGTATTCGACGAGGGTGGTCTTGCGGGCGCGGTCGCCGTTGTACATGCCGCCCAGCTGGCCCATCATCACGTGGCTCTCGTCGAGGAACATCACGGAGTCGCGCGGGAGGTAGTCGACCAGCGTGGACGGCGGCTCGCCGGGTGCCGAGCCCGACAGGTGGCGCGTGTAGTTCTCGATGCCCTTGCAGTGGCCGATCTCCTGCAGCATCTCGAGGTCGAAGCGCGTGCGCTGCTCGATGCGCTGGGCCTCGACGAGCTTGCCCGCCGAGGTGAGCTCGGCCAGCCGCTCGCGCAGCTCGAGCTTGATGGTCTCCACCGCGGCCAGCACCCGGTCGCGCGGGGTGACGTAGTGGCTCGAGGGGTACACCGTGAAGCGCACGATCTTCTGGCGGATGCGGCCGGTGAGCGGGTCGAACAGCTGCAGCGTCTCGATCTCGTCGTCGAAGAGTTCGATGCGGATGGCGAGCTCGGAGTGTTCGGCCGGGAACACGTCGATGGTGTCGCCGCGCACGCGGAACGTGCCGCGCGAGAAGTCGGCCTCGTTGCGCTGGTACTGCATGCGGATCAGCTGTGCGATCACGTCGCGCTGGTCCATCTTGTCGCCCGTGCGCAGCGTCATCACCATGCGGTGGTAGTCGGCCGGGTTGCCGATGCCGTAGATGGCCGACACCGTGGCCACGATGACCACGTCGCGCCGCTCGAGCAGGCTCTTCGTGGCCGACAGCCGCATCTGCTCGATGTGCTCGTTGATCGCGCTGTCCTTCTCGATGAACAGGTCGCGCTGGGGCACGTAGGCCTCGGGCTGGTAGTAGTCGTAGTAGCTGACGAAGTACTCGACGGCGTTGCGCGGGAAGAACTCGCGGAACTCGCTGTAGAGCTGGGCCGCGAGCGTCTTGTTCGGCGCGAACACGATGGCCGGGCGGCCGAGCCGCGCGATCACGTTGGCCATCGTGTACGTCTTGCCCGAGCCGGTCACGCCCAGCAGGGTCTGGAACGACAGGCCGTCCTCGACCCCTTCCACGAGCTGCTCGATGGCCGTGGGCTGGTCGCCCGCCGGCGGATAGGGCTGGAACAGCTGGAACGGCGAATCGGGGAACGTGACGAATTCACCCGCCTCGGGCGAAGCCACCGCGGCGATGTCGGACGAGGTTTCGGAAATTCCGGCCATGGCAGATAAAATCCTTGGGGTTATCCCGCGATACGGGCTCGCAGGCCAATCGCGCAGGGTAGCCCAAAACCAAAGTTTGCCCTACTGACAAGGACTGTCTCAATGACTTCGCTGTTCACCGCCGTCGAAATGGCCCCGCGCGACCCCATCCTGGGTCTCAACGAGCAGTTCAACGCCGACCCCAACTCCGCCAAGGTCAACCTCGGCGTCGGCGTGTACTTCGACGACAACGGCAAGCTGCCCCTCCTGAAATGCGTCCAGGAAGCGGAAAAGCAACTGGTCGACGCCGCCAAGCCGCGTGGCTACCTGCCCATCGACGGCATCGCCGCCTATGACAAGGCCGTGCAGGGCCTCGTGTTCGGCGCCGACAGCGCCATCGTCACCGAAGGCCGCGTGGCCACGGTGCAGGCCGTGGGCGGCACCGGCGGCCTGAAGATCGGCGCCGACTTCCTGAAGCGCCTGAACCCGAACGCCACCGTCCTCATCAGCGACCCGAGCTGGGAAAACCACCGCGCGCTGTTCCAGAACGCCGGCTTCAAGGTCGACACGTACCCGTACTACGACGCGGCCAAGCGCGGCGTGAACTTCGACGGCATGATCGCCGCCCTGAACGGCGCCCCCGCCGGCACCGTGGTCGTGCTGCACGCCTGCTGCCACAACCCGACCGGCTACGACATCACCCCGGCCCAGTGGGACCAGGTGGTCGCCGCCGTGAAGTCGCGCAACCTCGTGGCCTTCCTCGACATGGCCTACCAGGGCTTCGGCGAAGGCATCCAGGAAGACGGCGCCGTGATCGAGAAGTTCGTCGCCGCCGGCCTCGATTTCTTCGTGTCCACCTCGTTCTCGAAGAGCTTCTCGCTCTATGGCGAACGCGTGGGCGGCCTGAGCGTGGCGTGCGCGTCCAAGGACGACGCCACCCGCGTGCTGAGCCAGCTGAAGATCGTCATCCGCACGAACTACTCCAACCCGCCCACCCACGGCGCCCAGATCGTCGCCACGGTGCTGACCACCCCCGCCCTGCGCGCGATGTGGGAAGAAGAGCTGGCCGGCATGCGCGTTCGCATCAAGCAGATGCGCACCGCCCTGCAGGACAAGCTCAAGGCCGCCGGCGTGAAGCAGGACATGAGCTTCATCACCCAGCAGAAGGGCATGTTCAGCTACACCGGCCTGTCGGCGGAGCAGATGCAGCGCCTTCGCGGTGAATTCGGCGTCTACGGCGTCGATTCGGGCCGCATCTGCGTCGCCGCGCTGAACAGCAAGAACATCGACGCGGTGGTCGCCGCGATCGCCAAGGTCAGCTGATCCGACCTGATTCGCCGGGGGGCGTGTCACGGACGTGACACGCCCCCCGTGCATTTTGGGCATTTGTCGGACGAAACCCCCGCTATTCCCGGTAGCGCCAAAACACGGGTTGCAGCACGATTCGGGGCATGTGCCTAGAATGGTGCATCGCACAAAACCAGCGATGTGCCCCTGGGCCAGAAGCCACAAAGGATCCGCCATGCTGTATCAGCTCTATGAATCTCAACGGGCCATGCTGAGCCCGTTCTCCGAATTCGCGTCCGCGTCGTCCAAGCTGTACAGCCACCCGCTCTCGCCCTTCGCCCACACCCCGCTCGCCACGCGCGTCTCGGCCGGCCTCGACCTGATGCACCGGCTGGCGAAGGAATACGAGAAGCCCGAGTTCGGCATCACCACCGTGAAGGTGGGCGGCATCGACGTCGCCGTGCAGGAACAGGTGGCGCTCGAGAAGCCGTTCTGCCGCCTGCTGCGCTTCAAGCGCTTCACCGACGACTCCGACCTGCTGACCCGCATGAAGGACCAGCCCACCGTGCTGGTCGTGGCGCCGCTGTCGGGCCACCACTCCACCCTGCTGCGCGAGACCGTGCGCCAGCTGCTGGTCGACCACAAGGTGTTCATCACCGACTGGACCGACGCCCGCATGGTGCCGCCCGAGGAAGGCCCGTTCCACCTCGACGACTACGTCGCGTACGTCCAGGACTTCATCCGCCACGTGGGCCCCGAGGTCAACGTGATGTCGGTGTGCCAGCCCACGGTGCCCGTGCTCGCGGCCATCTCGCTGCTGGCCTCCAACGGCGAGTTCACCCCCCGCACGATGACGATGATGGGCGGCCCCATCGACGCCCGCAAGTCGCCCACCGCGGTGAACAACCTGGCGATGAACAAGAGCTACGAGTGGTTCGAGAACAACGTGATCTACCGCGTTCCGATGAACTACCCGGGCGGCGGCCGCCGCGTGTACCCCGGTTTCCTGCAGCACACCGGCTTCATCGCGATGAACCCGGACCGCCACCTGAAGAGCCACTACGACTACTTCATGGACCTGATGCGCGGCGAGGACGAAAGCGCCGAGTTCCACCGCTCGTTCTACGACGAATACAACGCCGTGCTCGACATGCCGGCCGAGTACTACCTCGACACCATCCACACGGTGTTCCAGGACTACTCGCTCGTGAACGGCACGTGGGAAGTCGACGGCCAGCTCGTGCGCCCGCAGGACATCAAGACCACGGCGCTGCTGACCATCGAAGGCGAACTCGACGACATCTCGGGCGCCGGCCAGACGCGCGCCGCGCACGACCTGTGCTCGGGCATCCCGACCACCCGCCAGTTCCACTACGACGTGATGGGCGCCGGCCACTACGGCATCTTCTCGGGCCGCCGCTGGCGCGAGGACTGCTACCCGGTCGTGCGCGACTTCATCGCGAAGTTCCAGGACGACCAGCCCGCGGCGGCGAAGCGCCGGTCCCGCACCGCGGCTTCGGCCAAGAAGGCGCCGGCCCGCAGCACCGCGAAGGTGGCGGCGCCCAAGCGCACCCGCTGACCCCGTGACCTCGCTGGCGGAACTGACCGACACCCTCGACCGTGCCCTGCCCCAGACGCAGTGCACGCGCTGCGGCTACCCCGATTGCCGCAGCTATGCCGCGGCCATCGCGGACGGTTCCGCCGACATCAACCAGTGCCCGCCCGGCGGCGCCGAGGGCGTCGCCCGCCTTGCGCGCCTGACCGGCCGCCCCGCCACGCCGCTGAACCCGGCGAACGGCAAGGAGGGCCCGCGCCTGCTCGCGGTCATCGACGAGGCCTGGTGCATCGGCTGCACGCTGTGCATCAAGGCCTGTCCCGTCGACAGCATCGTCGGTGCGCCCAAGCGCATGCACACGGTGATCGACGACCTGTGCACCGGCTGCGAGCTGTGCGTGCCGGTGTGCCCGGTCGACTGCATCTCGCTCGAACCCGTCACGCCCGGCCGCACCGGCTGGGACGCGTGGACCGCGCCGCAGGCCGACGAGGCCCGCGAGCGCTTCGCGTTCCACACGATGCGCTTCGTGCGCGAGAAGACCGAGAACGACGCGCGGCTCGAGCAGAAGGCCGAGGCCAAGCTGGCAGACCTGGCGTCGCATTCGAAGATCACGGATCCGGCGGTGCTGGACACCAAGCGGGCGATCATCGAGGCGGCGCTGGCGCGGGCCAGGGCGAAGCGCGCTGGCCCTTAGCAGCGCCGCGGCATGACCCCGGTGGGTCCCGGCGTTCGCCGGGATGACGAGGCGGTTGTCACCCCGGCGGACGCCGGGACCCACTCGCCCCCGTGGGCAATGCCACAATCCCGCCCCATGAAAGTCGCCGACATCGCCCCCTTCTTCGCCACGCTGAAGGCGGCCAACCCCCAGCCCAACACCGAGCTGGAGTACACCAATGTCTTCGAGCTGCTGGCTGCCGTGCTGCTGTCGGCGCAGGCCACCGACGTCGGCGTCAACAAGGCCACGCGGCGCCTCTTCCCGATCGCGAACACGCCGCAGAAGATGCTGGACCTCGGCCTCGAGGCCGTGACCGAGCACATCAAGACCATCGGCCTCTTCCGCACCAAGGCGAAGAACCTGATGGAGACGTGTCGCATCCTGGTGACGCAGCATGCGGGCCGGGTGCCGCGCACGCGCGAGGCGCTGGAGGCGCTGCCGGGCGTGGGCCGGAAGACGGCCAACGTGGTGCTCAACGTCGCGTTCGGCGAGGCGACGATGGCGGTCGACACGCACATCTTCCGCGTGGGCAACCGCACGGGCCTCGCCACCGGCAAGACGCCGCTCGAGGTCGAACTGAAGCTGCTGCGGCGCGTGCCGGCCGAGTACATGGTGGACGCCCACCACTGGCTGATCCTGCACGGGCGCTACGTCTGCCAGGCGCGCCGCCCGCTGTGCGAGCAGTGCCTCGTGCTGCGCTACTGCGACTCGGCCCCGCGCGAGCTGCTCGCGCGCCAGGCGACGCCGTAGCCGCAGGCCGCGGGCCACTCGGCCGCGGACCCCGGCGGCGGCAGGCCGCGCACCACGCGTGACGCCGCATTGATCCAGCCGCCGTGCCCCACCACGAGGGCAGCGGGATGGTCGTGGAGGAAGGCCGCGCACCGGGCCATCAGCACCGACAGCGATTCGCCCCCGCCGGGCGCGTGTTCGGCGAAGTCGGCACACCACGCATCGACCGCGGCCGCGCCCACCGTGTCCCACGGGCGGCCGTCCCAGGTCCCGAAGTCGAGTTCGGCGAGGCGGGGGTCCACGTGGTGCGTCCAGCCCCACCGAACGAGCCACCGGCCCACGTCGGCCCCGCGGCGCAGGGGCGACGTCCACACCTCGCGCGCCCTCCCCTCGCGCCGCGCCAGCGCACGCACGCGGTGCGCGAGGCGCTTGGCCTTCCGCGGGTCCACCGGGACGTCGGTCCGCCCGATGCAACGGCCCGCCACACCCTTCGGCTTCGGGTGGCGCCAGACCACCGTCTCGCTCACGCGAAGCGCATCCACACGAGCCAGCCCAACAGCACCAGCACCTCGGTGACCTGCTGCGTGGCGCCCAGCGTGTCACCGGTGAAGCCGCCCAGGCGCCGCGACCAGCACCGTGCGCACGCCCGCGTGCCCGCGAGCGCGAAAAGCAGCGACAGCACCACGGCCGGCCACCATGCCACACGGCTCGCGACGATGCCCGCGGCCACCACCAGCACCCAACCGAGCGCCACCAGCAACCCGCTGCGCGAGACCCCTTGCGCGAGCGGCTTGGCCTTCGCTGCGGCGAGGTCGCCCGCGTAGGGCAGCGCGCGGATGACGAGCACCGCCATCGCCCGCGACACCGTGTGCCCGAACAGCAGCGCCGGCAGCGCGAGCGCCACCGGCAGCGACACGAGCACCGCCGCCTTGAGGCCCAGCACCAGCACCAGCCCCACCGCGCCATAGCTGCCGATGCGCGAGTCCTTCATGATCTCGAGCGCCCGCTCGCGGCTCACGTGGCCGCCCAACGCGTCGCAGGTGTCGGCGAGACCGTCCTCGTGGAACGCCCCCGTCAGCCACACCGTGGCGATCATCGACAGCACCACGGCGACCCCGGGCGACGTCGCGACGGTGGCGGCCGCGAGCACCACGGCCCCCACCGCGCCGACACACAGGCCCACCAGCGGGAAGTGCCGCGCACTGTCGTGCAGCCACGCCGGCTCGAAGCCGACCCAGCGCGGCACCGGCACCCGCGTGAAGAACTGCAGGGCCACGAAAAAGAGCCGCACCTCGTGCAGCAGGCGGGTCACGGAGTACCTCCGCCCTGTCGGGCTGCGGTGCGAGCGCCTTCGGGCGGCCGGGCGGCGCTCATGCGCCGGCGCCCCGGTCGGACACACCCGCCGACTCGAAGCTCGCCATCTCGGCGAGGATGCGCACGCTGCTCTCGACCAGCGGCCACGCGAGCGCCGCGCCCGAGCCCTCACCGAGCCGCAGGCCCAGGTCCAGCAGCGGCACGACGTCGAGGTGGCGCGTCATCAGGCGGTGGCCCGCCTCGGCCGAGCTGTGCGCCCACACGCACGACGACAGCAGCGCCGGCGCGAGCCGCGAGGCCCACAGCACCGCCGCGCCGGCGATGAAGCCGTCGACCACCACCAGCCGCCGCTCGGACGCCGCCTGCAGCGCCGCACCCGCGATCATCGCGATCTCGAAGCCGCCCACGGCGGCCATCAGCTCGCGCGGCGACACGGCCGTGGCGCGGTGGCGGTCCATCACCTTGCCCAGCAGCGCCCGCTTGCGCGCGAGCCCGGCATCGTCGAGCCCGGTACCCCGGCCGATGCACTCGTCGAGAGGTTCGCCGGACAGCAGCGCCAGCAGCAGCGACGCGCTCGACGTGTTGCCGATGCCCATCTCGCCCAGCAGCACCGCGTTGCCCGGCAGGCCGCGCACCACGTCCGCGCCGGACTGCAGCGCCTGGTCGAGCTGGGCCGCGGTCATCGCCGGACCGTCGAGCATGTCGGCGGTGCCGGGCGCCACCTTGCGGTCCAGCAGGCCGGCACGGGGCGCGAACGTGTGGTTCACGCCCGCGTCCACCACGGTGAGCGCGAGCCCGTGCTGGCGCGCCAGCACGCTGACCGCCGCACCGCCGGCCAGGAAGTTCTCGACCATCTGCCACGTGACGTCGGTGGGGTACGCGGACACCCCGCGCGCCGCGATGCCGTGGTCGCCCGCGAACACCACCAGCTGCGGCGCCGACAGCACCGGCCGGTCCGTGCCCTGCACCAGCCCCACCTGCAGCGCGAGCGACTCGAGCCGCCCGAGCGCACCGAGCGGCTTCGTCTTGCGGTCGATGCGGTGGCGCAGGCGCTGCAGCAGTGCCGCGTCGTGGGTGGTCGGGATCGGGGGAACGGGGAAGGCCATGTCAGTGCGAGGGGTCGAGCAGGCGCGACAGCACGCCACGATCGAAATGGGTGTCGATGAAATCGGCGAGGCCGTCGAAGACCTCGGGCAGCGGGCGCGCGGCTGCGCCGAACAGCGCATGCATCACGGCAGGGGATTCGAACAGGCCGTGGGTGTACGTGCCGAACACGTGGCCGGCCTGCCAGGCGATGGGCTCGCCGTCGGCGTTGGCCAGCACCGCGCGCACGCCCGCGCCGCCCGGCGTGGGCACGGTGCGGCCATGGCGGATCTCGTAGCCGTCCACGGCCACGTCCGACAGCGCCTGCCACGGCGCGTCGAGCGCACCGAAGCGGCCCGCGGTGTGGCGCAGCAGCTTGTCGCGGGCGAACGTGGTGGTGAGCGGCAGCAGGCCCAGGCCCGCCGCGTTGCCATCGACCCCGTCGGGATCGACCAGCGCGTCGCCCAGCATCTGCAGCCCGCCGCAGACGCCCAGCACGGGCCGCCCCGCATGGGCGTGGGCCATGATGGCCGGGGTGAGGCCCTGCGCGCGGAGCCACGCGAGGTCGGAACTCGTGTGCTTCGAGCCGGGCAGCACGATCCAGTCGGCCCCGGCCAGGTCCGCGGGCGACCGCGCCCACGTGAGCCGCACGCCGGGCAACCCGCGCAGCGGCTGGAACTCGTCGAGGTTGCTGAGGCGCGGGTACGCGACGATCGCGATGCGCTGCCCGGCGCCACCCGACGGCGAGTCGTCGAACACCCCGTCCTCCTCCGGCAGGCCGTGGCCGCGCCACATCGGCAGCACCGCAACCGTGGGCACGCCGGTGAGGTCGCGGAGCTGTTCCGGGCCCGGCGCCAGCAGCGCGGCGTCGCCCCGGAAGCGGTTCAGCACGAAGCCGCGGATCAGCGCGCGCTCGTCGGCCGGCAGCAGCTGGTGCGTGCCGTACAGGTGCGCGAAGGCGCCGCCCCGGTCGATGTCGGTGACGAGCAGGCAGGCCGCCTCCACCTCGCGGGCGGTGCGCATGTTGACGTAGTCGTTCGCGTGCAGGTTGATCTCGGCGGGTGAGCCGGCGCCCTCGATCACCACCACGTCGTGCTCCGCCATCAGTGCGTGCAGTCCCTCGCGGGCGAACGGCCACAGCGCCTCGCTGCGCTCGCGCCACGGCACGGCGGCGAGGTCCGGGCGCACCTGGCCCATCACCACCACCTGGCTCGCCGTGTCCCGCTCGGGCTTGAGCAGCACGGGGTTCATGCGCACGTCGGGCGAACGGCCCGCGGCCAGCGCCTGGAAGTACTGCGCGCTGCCGATCTCGCCGGCGCGGCCGTCCAGCCCCGGCACGACCCGCGCGTTGTTGCTCATGTTCTGCGCCTTGAACGGTGCGACCTTCAGGCCCTGGCGCGCATACCAGCGGCACAGCGCCGTCGCGAGCCAGCTCTTGCCCGCGCCGCTCGTGGTGCCGAGCACCATCACCGCGCGGGCGGTCACGCCGCCACCTCGAACCAGGCCTCGCGCAGCGCGGCCTGGGCATCGGGCGGGCGAACCCCCACGCGCACGGCGCCGGGCAGGCCGAGGGACGTCGTGTCGCGCAGCTTGATGCCGCGCGCGCGCAGCCGCGCCAGCACGTCCGCCACGTCCCGGCCCGGCCAGCGGGCCACGTAGAACGGCGTGACACTCGCGTCCTGCACCCAGCCGAGTTCCTCACCCAGCGCCAGCTGCAACGCCTTCCACGCGAGCAGCGTCGAGCGGCTCTCCTCGACCCAGCGCACCGTGGCGGGCGTGATCCACTCGCGCAGCATCACCTCGCCGTGGACACCCAGCGGCCACGACGGACACAGGCGGTCGAGCAAGCGCAGCAGCATCTCCGCACCCTCGGGGGCGATGGCGTACGCGCCGCGCACGCCGGTCAGGCCCAGCGCCTTGTTGGGCGACACGAGCCGCCAGGCCGCTGCGGGCAGCACCGGAGCCTCGCCCTCCAGGCGCAGCGCGGCATAGGCTTCATCGACCACCAGCACGGCGCCCTCGCGCACCGCCGGGCAGCGCGCCGAGCGGCCCGTGGGGCTCGCCGGTTCGGTGAACCACACGAGCGACGCATCGCCCGCGAGCGACGCACGGCGCAGGCCCCAGGTGTCCGCGGCCCGGCCGTAGTCGGCATACCCCGGCACCGGCGCGAACACGCTCGCGTGGGCCGACTGCAGCCGCACCGCGGCGGTCAGCCGGCCGATGAACTCGCTCGCACTGGCTGCCACCACGATCCGTTCGGGCCGCACGTCGTGGAAGTCGGCCAGCGCGGCGCGCAACGCGGTGGAGGCCGGGTCGGGATAACGCGACGGGTCGGCCTCGCGCAGCGCGGCCAGCACATGGGGCGCGGGGCCGCACGCGTTGGCGTTCGTGGAGAAGTCCCAGCGCGGCGCGCCGAGGGCGTCCGGTCCGCCGTGGTCGATCGTCATGCGGTCCTCCAGGCCACGGCCAGCAACGAGACGCCCACGGCCGCCCACGCGGCACGGCCCGCGACCCGCAGCGCGCGCGACAGGTCGCCGGCCCCGGGCGACGCGGCCCCGGCGTTCAGCGCATACACCCCGGGCTTCGACAGCCGCACGCCGAGGTGCAGCGCCATCGCACCCATGGGCCAGCCGCCGTTGGGCGACGGCGTGCGCCGCGCCTCGTGCCACAGGCCGGCGCGCCAGCCGGGGGCCAGCAGCAACGCCGTCAAGCGGGCGGGAATCCACGACAGCACGTCGTCGGCCCGGGCAGCGAACTTGCCGGCCCATTCCCACGCGCCGCGGTAGCCCCACATCGCGTCCATCGTGTTGGCCATGCGGTAGACCACGGCACCGGGCAGGCCGGCCACGGCGAACCAGAAGAGCGGCGCCACGAGCGAATCATTGAGGTTCTCGGCGAGGGTCTCGATGGCGGTCTCGCGCACGTCGGCCGGGCCGAACGCGGAGACGTCGCGGCTCACGAGGCGGGACAGGCGCGCACGGGCCTGCGGCAGGCCTTCGGCGAGCGCCTCGTCCACCGCCGCCACCTCGTCGCGCAGCATGCGCCACGCGAACATCGGCTTGAGCACGAGGGCCAGCAGCGGCACGCCCACCCACCACGGCAGCGTCGCCAGCACCGCCTCGATCTGCCACGCGACCATGCCCAGCACCACGGCCATCGCGAGCCACACGAGTGCCCCGCCCGCGAAGGCGACACACGGCGGGCGAGTCTTCAGCCCGCGGCCGACCGGCCCCAGCACCCGCCCCAGCCACGCCACCGGATGCCACGCGTTCCGCGGCTCGCCGAACGCGGCGTCGAGCGCCCACGCGAGCACGAGCGCGAGGCCGGGCAGCATCAGTCCTCGATGCCCCGCTGGGCCGGCACGCCGGCGTTGAAGTGGTGCTTGACGAGGGTCATCTCGGTCACCGTGTCGGCGAGGTCCATGAGTTCCTGCGGCGCGTTGCGCCCGGTCAGCACGACGTTGACGTGCGAGGGCCGCTCGCGCAGCGCCGCGAGCACCGGCTCGAGCGGCACCCAGCCGTACCGCAGCGGGTACGTGATCTCGTCGAGCACGACGAGGAAGTGTTCGCCGGCGCGGATCGTGGCCTCGGCGCGCGCCCAGCCGTCGCGGGCCAGCTGCGCGGAGTGCTCGAGGTCCTTGCTCTTCCAGCTGAAACCGTCGCCCAGGCCCTCGATGGGCACACCCAGCTGCTCGAACACGCGGTGTTCGCCGAAGCGGGCCGACGGCACCTTCATGAACTGGTAGATCTTCACGGCCTTGCCGCGGCCGTGCGCGCGCAGCGCGAGGCCGAACGCGGCCGTGCTCTTGCCCTTGCCGTCGCCGGTGTGCACGAGCACGAGGCCGCGGCGGTCGCCTTCGGGCCGTTCGTAGCGGGCTTCGGTGGGGGGCTTCTCGATTTCCATGATGAAAGGGATCTCCGGGTGGGCACTTTAGCGCCAGGGACCGAACCACGACGCGACCGCGGCGGGATTCGAGGGGAACCAGGTGTGGACGTAGCTGGCCGTGAGCCGGCCGCGCCGGTAGACGGCCTCGGCGGTGCCACGTCCGTTGGGCGAGGTGGCCCGCACGAGGGGCTCGAGCGGCGTGGACAGCACCGAGTAGTGGAAGGTGTGGCCGCGCACGGTGCCTTCGGGCAGTGCGACCGACTGCAGGCCCAGCGCGGCGAGGCGGCGCGACATCGTGCCCTCCCCCGGCAGCACGCCGGCCATCGGGTGGCGCGTGCCGTCGACCGTGGCCAGGCCGTCGAGCAGGTACAGCAGACCGCCGCATTCGGCGAGCAGCGGCTTGCCCGCCGCGTCGTGCGCACGGAGCGCCGCGGCGATCGGCCGGTCGGGGCCCAGCGACGCCGCATGCAGTTCGGGATACCCGCCCGGCAACCACACGGCATCGCACGGCGGCAGCATGTCGTCCGCCAGCGGCGAGAACCACACGAGCCGTGCGCCGAGCCGTTCGAGGCACTGCACGTTGGCGGGGTAGACGAACGAGAAGGCCGTGTCGCGCGCGACCGCGATCACCACGCCGTCGAGCAGGCGCGGCACGGGCTCGGCCAGCGCCGATTCGAAGTCGACGGATGGCGCCTCGAAGTCGGGCGTGACCGCCGCGGCCCACGCACCGGCCCAGCGGTCGAGCCGCGCATCGAGGTCGGGCAGTTCACCCGCCTGCACGAGGCCCAGGTGCCGCTCGGGCAGCGACAGCGCCGCGTCGCGCCCGAGCGCGGCCACCAGCGGCAGCGCGGGCGGCAGGGATTCGCCCACCATCCGCGCGTGCCCCGGGCTGCCGACACGGTTGGCCACCACCCCCGCCACGAAAACACCCGGCTGGAACGTCGCGAGACCATGGGCCAGCGCGCCGAAGGTCTGCGCCATCGCCGACGCGTCGATCACGGCCAGCACCGGCAGGCCGAAGGTGCGGGCGAGGTCGGCGCTGCTCGGGTCGCCGTCGTACAGGCCCATCACACCTTCGACGAGGATCAGGTCGGCCTCCGCGGCCGCCTCGGCGAGCATCCGCCGGCAGGCGTCCTCGCCCGCCATGAAGAGGTCGAGCTGGAACACCGGCGCACCGCTCGCCCGCGCGAGCACCATCGGGTCGAGGAAGTCGGGGCCCGTCTTGAACACCCGCACGCGTTCGCCGCGCCGCACGTGGTGGCGCGCGATGGCGGCGGTGACACTCGTCTTGCCCTGGCCCGACGCGGGCGCGCTGACCATCAACGCACGGCACCGCACCGTCATGGCTGCGGCACCGCGATCCAGGCCGAACCGATCCGCTCGATGCGCACGGCGCCGAGGAAAACCTCGCCGAGCACCGCGTGCAGCGCCGGGTCGTCGCGCGGCCCCGCGGCCCGCACGCGTCCCTCGGCCATCACGACGATGCGGTCGGCCAGCAGCGCGAGCGGCAGGTCGTGCAACACGCTGACCACCGTGCGCCCCTCGGCGCCCAGCTTCTGCAGCAGGCGCACCAGGGCCACCTGGTGCGGCGGGTCGAGGTGGGTCGTGGGTTCGTCGAGCAGCAGCACCGGCGCCTCCACCGCGAGCGCCCGTGCGAGCAGCACCCGCTGGCGTTCGCCGCCCGAGAGTTCGTGCAGCCGGCGGTCGGCCCAGGCCTCGCATTCGGTCAGCGCCATCGCGCGGCGCACCGCGTCGGCATCGGCCGCCGACGGCGCGCCGAACAGGCCCAGGTGCGGCAGGCGGCCGAGGGCCACGATGTCGCGCGCCGTGAGTTCCCCGCCGGCCTCGCCCTGCTGGTCGAGCCACGCGATGCGCCGGGCGCGTTCGGCGGGCCGCCAGCCGTCGAGCGAACGGCCGTCGAGGCGGATCTGCCCGCGCGCGGCGCCGTGCAGGCCCGCGAGCGACCGCAGCAGCGTCGACTTGCCCGCGCCGTTCGGGCCCACGATGGCGGTCCAGCCCGGCGCGAAGGTGGTGGACACGCCGTGCAGCACGGCCCGCCCGCCGCGTTCGACCACGAGGTCGCGGGTTTCCAGGCGGTCGCTCACGTCAGTTTCCTCCGGTGCAGCAGCCACAGCAGGTACGTGCCGCCGATCACCGCGGTGAGCACGCCCACCGGCAGTTCCTGCGGCGCGATCAGCGTGCGCGCGAGCACGTCGGCCCCGAGCAGCAGCGCGCCGCCGGTGCCGGCGCTCGCGAGCAGCAGGTAGCCGTGGGTGGACGCGGTGAAGCGGCGCACGAGGTGCGGCGCCACGAGCCCGACGAACGCGACGAGGCCGGCCTGGGACACCGCGAGTCCCGTCGCGAGCGCCAGCACCACCACGAGCACGATGCGCACGCGGGTGAGCGACAGGCCGAGGCTCGTGGCGCTGTCCTCGCCGAGCGTGAGTGCGTCGAGGGCGCGCGCGAAGCGCCACGCCACCGGCGCCGACACCACGAGGCCCGCCGCGAGCACCCAGCAGCTGTCCCAGCCGAGGAAGCCCGTGGAGCCGAGCAGGAAGGCCTGCTTGCCGCGCAGCGCGTCGGGTGCGAACGTGGTGACGAGGTCGCTCGCGGCGCCCAGCACCACCCCGACGATCACGCCGGCCAGCAGCAGCCGCACCGTGTGCGCGGTGCCGCGCGCGAGCGCCAGCGTGAGCGACACGCCGCCCAGCGCGCCCAGGAAGGCGGCCCCGATCAGGCCCAGGCGGGACACGGCGTCGGCCGTCGCGAGGCCGATGGCATGCCCCGTCAGCGCGCTGCCGCCCAGCACCAGCACCACCCCGAGCGACGCGCCCGACGCCGAGCCGAGCAGGTATGGATCGGCCAGCGGGTTGCGGAACAGCCCTTGTGCGATCGCACCGGCGAGCCCGAACAGCGCGCCGACGAGCCACGCCCCGAGCGTGCGCGGCGCACGGATCTGCCCGATGAGCAGCGGCCCGTCGGGTGACGTGGCGAGGCGCCACGCCTCGGCGGGCGACCAGCCCTCGCTGCCGGCCGCGAGGCCCGCGCCCAGCAGCACGAGCGACAGCGCCGCGAGGCCGAAGGCCAGCGCGGTGCGGCGGGCGGTGTCGGCGTCGGCCATCACCGGGCCGGGCCCAGCCCGACCACGCAGTCGGCCAGCGCCAGCGCGGCCTCGCCCATGCGGGGGCCGGGCCGGATCAGCAGCTCGTAACGGTCCGGTGCGAACCCGCACACGCGCTGCTCGCGCAGCGCCTTCAGCGTGGACCAGCCCGGGCGGGTCGCCATCGTCGCGACGCTGCGGTCCACGGCCATGATGAGGTCCGGCTGCGCACGCACGACGAACTCGGGGTTCAGCTTCGGGAAGGGCCCCAGCTCCGGGCCCACGATGTTGCCGAGGCCCAGCCGCGCCAGCGTCTCGCCGATGAAGGACGAACGGCCCGCCGCGTACGACGAGCCGTCGACCTCGAAGAACACGCGCTGGCCGCGCATGCCGGCCGGCACCCGCGCCGCGGCGGCCTGCAGGTCGCGTTCGATCGCGGCCCACGCGACGGCCGCGCGCCCCGGTTCGCCCAGCACGGTGGCCAGGGTCTCCAGACCGCGCTTCACGTCGGCATGGGTGTTCGAATCGATCACGAGCACCTTGAGGCCCAGTTGCTCCAGCCGGTCGGTGATGCGGGCCGACGGCGCCACGATCACGAGGTCGGGCTTGAGCGCGACGAGGCGCTCGACCTGCGCGTCCTCCAGGCCGCCGAGCTTGGGCAGCGCGGCGACGGAGGCCGGCGCGTTCGAGAAGCGGTCGGTGCCCACCAGCCGCGCGCAGCCGCCGAGCGCGCAGACGCCCTCGGTGAGCGACGGCATCAGCGTGACGATGCGCTGCGGCGGAGCCGCCAGCGAAAGCGTGCGGCCGCGGTGGTCGGGCACGGTGACCGGCGCGGCCGCGGCGGCCAGGGCCACCGCGGACAGCACGAAGGAGGTCAGCAGGCGGCGGATCATCCGGCGGTGACCCGTCGTTTCACCGGCACCTCGAGCCCCGCCACCATCAGCGTCACGTTCGCGCAGTGGTCCGCGACCCGCTGGTGCAGCCGCCCCAGCTCGTCGACGAACCGGCGCGCCTCGCGCGTGAGCGGCGAGAGCCCGAGGCCGATCTCGTTCGAGACCAGCACCACGGGCCCGGCCGCGGCGCGCAGCACGTCCGACAGGTCGTCGATGGCCGCGTCGAGCCGGTCGCCATCGACGGCCTGCCCGGCGAGCGGCATCAGCAGGTTCGTGAGCCAAAGCGTCAGGCAGTCGACGACGACGAGCCGGTGCGGCGCGGCCAGCGCGCGCACGGCCGACGCCAGCGCCCGCGGTTCCTCGACCGTGGCGAGGCCGGGCACCCGCTCGGCCCGGTCGAGCCGATGCCGGGCGATGCGGTCCGCCATCTCCGCGTCGCCCGCGAGCGCCGTGGCGACCAGCGCCGCCTCGCGGCCGGGCGTGGCGAGCCACGCAGCCGCGAGCGACTCGGCGCGCCGCGACTTGCCGCTGCGCTGCCCGCCGAGCACGAGGTGGTGGTCGTTGTGGTGCATGGTCAGAGTTTCGGCGACCATCGCGCCCCGACGAACACGGTCATGGGACCGGTGTTGTACGTGGCAGCGGTCTGGTAGGCCTTGTCGAAGAAGTTGTCGACACGGGCCACCAGGCGCCATTCTGCGTTGAACTTGTGCGTCAGGTCGATGTTCACGACCGTGTACCCGCCGAGCACCAGCGGGCTGGTGTCGCGGTCGTACCGCTTCGAGTACGACAGCAGTTCGCCGCTGACCGTCGTGTCGCCGAGGTCCTTCTCGATCTTCAGCGATCCGTGGCGGCGCGAGCGGCGTGCGAGGTCGCGGCCGGACGGGTTGCGGGCCGACAGGAAGTCCGCCGAGCCCGAGACGCGCACGTCGTCGCCGTTCCACGCGGTGGTGAACGTCGCGCCCTCGAGCACCGACGTGCCGTCGACGTTGTCGTAGCAGCCGAACGAGTACGAGCACAGCGCCGGATCGGGCGCCGCGAACACGATCAGGTCCGTGATGCGGTTGCGGTAGAGGGTGAGGCTCGAATCGAAGCGGCCCGCCTGGTGGCGCAGCGCGAGGTCGATGTTGCTGAGGGAGCGCTCCGGCTTCAGGGTGGCGTTGCCGAACTCGGCCGCGTACTGCTGGTACAGCGTCGGCGCGCGGAAGCCGTTGCCCACCGACGACTGCACGCGCCAGCCCCGGGCCACGTCCACGCCGACGGCCAGCGTGCCGGTGTTCACCGAACCGAAGTCGTCGTTGCGGTCGTGGCGGGCGTTCGCCTGCACGGCCCAGATGCCGCTGCGCCAGCCGTAGCCGAGCGCGACGGCGTCCTGGTCGCGCCCGCGCGACGACGCGCCGTCGAGGCCGTTGTTCTGCAGCTCGTCCTCGCGCCGCTCGAGCGTCGCGTTGATCGTGTGGTTGCCCAGGCGCACGTCGTTCTGCCACGTGGCGGTGCGCACCTGCGTCTCCGTGAGGTACGGGAACAGCGGCTGCGTCTCGTAGCGGTCCTTCGACTGCCCGGCGCTGACGGTGCTGGTCCACGCCTTCGTCCATTGCGCGGACCACAGGGCCCGCACGGTGTCCAGGTCGCGCGTGCTGCGGTCGTCGACGTTCAGGTTGCCGTCGTACTGGCTCTCGACGTGGCTGCGCAGTGCCGAGACCTCGACCCGGTGGCCTTCGACCACGTTCCAGCCCAGGCGGCCCGTGCCGCCCCGGCTTTCGTAGCCGTCGCGGTCGGGGTTGCCGTTGGTCTTCGCGTTGAAGCCGGTGCTGCGTTCGGACAGGCCCGACAGCGCGTAGTCGAACGTGCCCCACTGGCCCGACACGCCGGCGTCGGACTTGAACGTGCCGAAGCTGCCGCCGCCCATGCCGAGGTCGAAACGTGTGCCGGGCTCGCCCTTGCGCGTGAAGATCTGCACCACGCCGCTCATCGCGTCGGAACCGTACACGGCGCTGGCCGGGCCGCGCAGGATCTCGATGCGCTCGATCTGGCCGAGGGGGATGGCTTCCCAGGAGGCGCCGCCCGTGGTCTGCGTGTCGACGCGCACGCCGTCGATCAGCACGGCGGTGAAGCGCTGGTCGCCGCCGCGCACGAACAGCGAGGTGGTGCCGGCGGGGCCGCCGCTGCGGCCCATCTGGAAGCCGGGCATGCCGCCCAGCAGGTCGCCCAGGGCATTGCCGGCGTGGCGTTCGATCACGTCCCGCTCGATCACGGTGACGTCGGCGAGCACGTCGCGCAGCGGCACGGCCGACCGCGTGGCGGTGACGACGACCGGGCTCAGCGTGGCGGGCGTGCCCTGCGCGGACACGGCGCTGCAGGCCAGTGCGAGGACGGACGGGCACAGGCGCGCGTCGCGCCAGATTTTGTTTTTCATGAAAGGGACAACGGAGAAGATCCAGGCGCCTGCTTCCCCGCAAGCACCTGACAAAGGGACACGCGGACGTGTCCCACCTCGTTGGCCGGTATCCGGGCTGGCGGAACGACCCGTGCGGCCTTCCCAGGGAATGACCCCCAGTGGCGTTGCACACGAGTTGGCGCGATGAAGCGCCGTCCGCTGACCGTTGCGGGGGCAGCGCAGGCTGGACGACGGCCCGATGGACCGGCTTCCTCTGCTTCCCGTTTAACTGCACCGGCGTGACAACCGGCACGAGCACCAACGGGCGACATTGTAAGTGTCCGCGGCACGAGCCCTACAATGGGTTCAGTCCGTCGTCACCGAGAGCCCACGCTTGCCATGTCGAAGACCCAAGAACTCGCCGATCGGGTGGAGCGCCTGCTGCTGCGACACGAAGAGCTCAAGCGCACGCACGACCTGCTCGCCCAGCAGCTCAACGCCGTCACGCTCGAGCGCGACAACCTGCGCTCGCGCCTGAACGCGGCGCGCGGCCGCATCGACTCGCTGCTGCAGCGCCTGCCGACCGACCAACCCGCGGATTCACCGTCCGCCACGCCGGCCCAGGAAGACGAATGAAACAGATCGAAGTGACGATCATGGGGCAGAGCTACATCCTCGGCTGCCCCGAGGGCGGCGAGACGTCGCTGCTGGAAGCGGTGTCGAGCGTCGACCGCGAAATGAGCGCCATCCGCGACGCGGGCCGCGTGAAGGCGCGCGAGCGCATCGCGGTGCTCGCGGCGCTGAACCTCGCGTATGCACTGGCCGAGCGGCCGGTCGTGCCCGCTGCCGGGAGTGCATCGGCACCCGCCGCGCCCGGCTCCGACGACGCCCACATCGACGCGCTGATCCGCCGTGTGGATCAAGCCCTCGGTGCGGACGGACAACTCCTGTAGGACCATCCCGCGCAATGACCGTTCGTCATCCACGGACGGATCTCACCGCGTAGAATGGATTCGTCCGTCGCCTTCGCGTGAGTTTTATATTTCCTTGAACCGATGCTCGCAAGAGCAAGGGCTTGGAACATCGCCTGGCTGGTGCGATCGTCTCGCGTCAGATGAACCCGAGGCCAGGCTGACCTCGCCCACCTGAACTGCCTGGGTTCAGGAATGCGGCTCACGGTCCGCGACGGACACCTTATTCCGCTCTCCTCCGCAGCTTCAAGAACGCGCGCATGAGCACACAGTACTGGCTGATGAAGAGCGAGCCCGACGAGTGCTCGATCGACGACCTCGAGGCCGCCCCCGGCCAGACGGTGCCCTGGTTCGGCGTGCGCAACTACCAGGCGCGCAACTTCATGCTGAAGGAGATGCGTGTCGGCGACGGCGTGCTCTTCTACCACTCGTCGTGCCCGGTGCCCGGCGTCGCGGGCCTCGCCGAAGTGGCCAGCGCGCCCTACCCCGATGCCAGCCAGTTCGATCCCGAGAGCCCGTACCACGACCCCAAGTCGCCGCGGGACAAGCCGCGCTGGTCGCTGGTGGACGTCCGCTTCAAGCGCAAGACGCGGCTGCTGCCGCTGAAGGAGATGCGCGAGGCGCCCGAGCTGGCGAGCATGGTGCTGCTCAAGCCCGGCAGCCGGCTGTCGATCACGCCGGTGACGCCCGAGGAATGGGCGGCGGTGAAACACCGCCTCACCCACCCGCCGGCCTGATCAGCCCTTCGGTTCGAACCGGATGCTCGCGAGCGTGACGTGGTTGCCACCACGCCGCTGCGCTTCGGCCAGGGCCGCGTCGGACGCGGCGAGCAGTTCGTCCTGCCCGTGGGCCGTGTGAGGGAAGCTCGCGACACCCATCGACACCGTGAAGCCCAGATCGTGTCCGTTGAGCATCACGATCTGCGTGGCGCACTGGCGGCGCAGGCCTTCCATGCGCGAATGGGCGGTGGCGAGGCCCACGCCGGACAGCAGCACCGCGAAACGGTCTTCCGACAGGCGGCAGGACGCGTCCATCGCCCGCGTGTTGCTGCGCAGGAGGCGGCCGAGCGCCTCGAGCACGCGCACGCGCGCCTCGGCGCCCAGCGCCAGCACCTGCTCGCCGAGCGGGTCGAGCGCCACCGACACCATCGCGAACTCGCGGTGCTCGCGCGAGGAGAGGTCCACCTCGCGGCGCAGCTGATCGTCGAAGTGGCCGCGCTGGTACAGGCCCGTGGCGCGGTCGCGCAGGCCCTGGTCCTGCGTTTCGCGGCGCTGGGCCTCGGCGGCCTGCTGCTGGGTCTCGAGCTGCGAGAGCGCGAGCTGCAGCTGGGCCTCCTGCTGGCGCTGCGCGGTGAGGTCGTTCCAGAAGACGGCGAGGTGGCGTGCGGGACCGCCATCGCGGGCCAGGAGTGGGAAGCGGGTGACGCTGAACTCGCGGCGCCATTCGCCGTTGTCGATGCGGTGTTCGCTGACCTGGGGCACCGTCTGCACCATCGCCGACTGGTCGGCGGCGCGCAGCGCGCCCAGGGTTTCCGGCGGCGCCCAGTCGTCGTCGGTGAGACCGGCGAGCGGCCGGCCGGCGAGGGCTTCCATGCGGGTGTTGGCGCTGACGTAGCGCCCGGTCGCGGCTTCCTTGATCGCATACAGCGTGTCGGTACGCTCGATCAGCGCGGACAACGCCACGCCCCAGGCTTCAGGAGCCAGTCCGAGGGCAAGGGCCAGCCCGTTCGCGTGATCGGCACGCGCAGCCAGGGCCAGCTGATTGGAATCCGTCATTCGTTCTTTCGTGCATGCCCGAAGGCCTGAGGTTGGGGGTCGACACCCCCTGCCCGCCCTTTTGTCGGATGAATGTCACCCTGGCAATTTATGCACTGGCGCGGCGGTATGAAACCCCTAGCTTGGAGGATCATAGCGGCGGGCAGAGGCCCCGGCGGCGTCCCTCCCCAGACCTTGGGAGTGAAAAAGTCTCACCTGCGCCATCGGCCGTTTGGTGGATGCCCCGTTTCGGACCACCGAGTCCGTCCGCCCCCCAATTCGAGGCCTCGAATGCCCCGAAGGCTGGCATGGGTTTCGCATCAGGTTCGTGCAAACAACATCGGCGCCCGAAGTTGGGGCGAGCACAGCACCTGAGGATCACCGTGACCGGTTTCAAAGCTTTCCTGAAGACGGGGCACAGCCCCACCCTGTTCGCCTCGTTCCTGTATTTCAGCTTCTCCTGCTGCATCTGGGTCCTGAACGGTGCCATGGCGCCCTTCATCAGCGAAACCTACCAGCTGAGCCCCGCGCAGAAGGGCCTCATGCTGTCGATCCCCATCATCGCGGGCGCCCTGATGCGGTTCCCGCTCGGCGTGCTCGCCCAGTACATCGGCCGCAAGAACGCCACCCTCGTCGAGATGGGCCTGATCGCCGTCGCGATGCTGTTCGGCTTCTTCTTCGTGAACTCGTTCAACGACCTGCTCGCGATGGGCGTGCTGCTGGGCATCGCCGGCGCGAGCTTCGGCGTCGCGCTGTCGCTCGGCTCGGGTTCGTTCCCACCGCGGCACAAGGGCCTCGCGATGGGGCTCGTGGGCGCGGGCAACATCGGCACCGCGGTGTCGGTGCTCGTGGCGCCGCCGCTCGCGCAGGCCTTCGGCTGGCAGGCCGTGTACGGCATCGCCGCCGCCGCCATCGCGATCCCCATGGTGGTGATGATCGTCTTCGCGAAGGAACCGCCCGACGTCGATTCGCACGCCAGCTTCCGCGAGCACATCGCCTGCCTGTTCGAGAAGGACGGCTGGGCCTTCAGCGTGATCTACGGCATCACCTTCGGCGGCTTCATCGGCCTCACCACCTTCCTGCCCACCTACTACTTCGACCAGTTCGGCGTCAGCAAGGTGCAGGCGGGCCAGCTCACGATGCTCGCCGCGTTCATGGGCGCCACCGTGCGCGTGTTCGGCGGCTGGATCTCCGACCGCCTGGGCGGCATCAACACGCTCACCGCGGTGCTGGTGACGGTGGTCGTCACGCTCGTGGCCTGCGGGTTCGCGGGCGGCTCGCTCACCATCTCGACGCTGCTGTTCATGCTGTGCTTCGCCGCGCTCGGCGCGGGCAACGGCGCCCTCTTCCAGCTCGTGCCGCTGCGCTGGCCGCTGGCCACCGCGGTGGCGGGCTCGATGATCGGCGAGATCGGCGCGCTGGGCGGCGGCCTCGTGCCGAACGCGATGGGCCTGTCGAAGCAGCTCACCGGCACCTACCTGTGGGGCTTCGTGCTGTTCGCGGGCCTCGCGCTGCTCGTGCTGCTGATGATGCGCCGCATGCAGCTGCGCTGGACGCGCACCTGGGCCGAAAAAGGCGGCCGGGCCCGCACCGCCTGATCCGCACCGGCCTGATGCTCACTTCGGCAGGAACACCAGCCAGAAGACGAGCATCAGGTTGAACAGCAGCATCACGCCGAACGCGACCTGCCACAGCACCACGGGGTCGCGCACCGCGATGGGCGTGGCCGACGGGGCCTGCAGCGGCCGCGACGCCCCGCGCTCGAGCGCGAGGGCGAACTCCTCGGCGGTCTCGAAGCGCAGCCGCTTGTCCACGGCCACGGCCTTGAGCACCACGTGGTCGAGCCAGATGGGCACGTCCGGACGCACGCGCGACGGCGGCTTCGGGTCGCGCCGGTAGCGCAGCTTCTGGTACGGCTCGATGTCGCCGTATGGCAGGTGGCCGGTCAGCAGTTGGTACAGCGACACGCCCAGCGCGAACAGGTCGCTCTGCGCGTCGACGGGCTCGTCGTCCCACAGCTCGGGGTTCATGTAGCTCGGCGTGCCCGCGTGCAGGCTGCGCTGTTCCTCGGGTTCGTTGCCGGAGATGGCCACGCCGAGGTCCAGCAGGCGCAGCTCGCCATCGTCGCCCAGGTGCAGGTTCGACGGCTTGATGTCGCGGTGGATGACCCCGAGGCGGTGCAGGCGGCCGATGGAGCGCGCCGCGCTGCGCGTCCAGCCCACCACGTCGGCCACCGGCAGGCCCTCGTCCTTGCGGCGTTCGGCGAGCTGGTCGAGCGTGTGGCCCGTGTGCCAGTCGAACAGCAGGTAGAAGGCCGTGGCGTCCACCACCTCGTGCAGGCGCACGAAGCCCTCGCCGGTGCGTTCGGCCACGCGCGCGCCAAGCCACGCCTCGTGGGCCAGCATCGCGCGCTCCTGCGGGTCGTTCGCGCGCGACGGGTGCAGCGTCTTCAGGGCCTTGAGCCCGCCCGTCGCCTTGCAGCGCACCTGGTACAGCAGGTGGACGTCGGTGTCCGCGACGAGGGTGGTGACGGTCATGCCGTCGAGGTGGTCGCCGACCTTCAGGCGCGGCGGCACCGGCAGCTGGCGGCTGCGCACGAGCGCGTCCTCGAGCCGCGACCGCGCGAGGCCGCGCACGCGCAGCACGAGGGCGGTCACGTTGTCGCCCGCGCCGGCGGCGAGCGCCGCGGCGACGATGGCCTCGCTCGCGGCCTGCGACGAATCCGCCTGCTGGGCCAGTGCACGCAGGCGTGCGGCCGCCAGCTTGCCCCACGCGCCGTCGGACAGCAGCAGGAAGGTGTCGCCCAGCTGCAGCTCGCCCTGGAGGTAGTCGACGCGCACCGCGTCGTCCTGCCCCATCGCGCGGGTGAGCTGGCTGCGCAGGTCGGGGTGGTCGATGCAGTGGTCCTGGGTGAGCTGCCGGCACTCGTCGGCACGCACCAGGTAGGCGCGCGTGTCGCCCACGTGGGCCACCGTCCAGGTGTGGCCGCGCAGGGCCAGCGCCGTCAGGGTGCTCATCGCGGCGCCCACGTGCCGTCGGTTGTGCGCGGCGAGCCACGCGTTCTGCGCGCCGATGATGCGGTCGAGCACCACGGTGGTGTCCCACGTGGGCGGCGCACCGAAAAAGTCCTGCACCAGCGACATCACGCTCGTCTGCGCCGCCATGCGCCCCTGCCCGCCCGCGGAAACACCGTCGGCGATGGCCGCGATGCACCCGAACGACTCCTCGTGGGGCGCGGGCGGCACGGCCGCGCAGAAGTCCTCGTTCTGGTCCCGTGGCCCGGGGTCGCTGTGGTAACCGATGTCGATGTCGAAGCTCATGGAGGACCGAGGGGCACCGATAGCGTGCGCAGTGGAAGATGGTGGACAGGCAAGCAAGATGTCTGCCCATGAACAGTGCGCCGGGCACCACATTGCATCCGGGTCACGCCCCGAGAACTGGCATCGCGTTTGCTTTGCATCGTCTCAACTGAGGAATGCCCCGAGGACATCCGGAATGAAGAAGATGAAGCTGGTGATGGTTGGCAACGGCATGGCCGGCGTGCGCACGCTGGAAGAGCTGTTGAAGATCGCGCCCGACCTCTATGACATCACCGTCTTCGGTGCCGAGCCGCATCCGAACTACAACCGCATTCTGCTGTCACCGGTGCTGGCCGGCGAACAGACGCTCGACGAGATCGTGCTCAACCCGCTCAGCTGGTACGAGGAGCACGACATCACGCTGCACCTCGGCAAGAAGGTCGTCGACGTGGACCGCCGCCGCCGCATCGTGCGCGCCGAGGACGGCACCGAGGAAACGTACGACCGCCTGCTGATCACCACCGGCTCGAACCCCTTCATCCTGCCCGTGCCGGGCAAGGACCTCGACGGCGTGATCGCCTACCGCGACATCGCCGACACCAACACGATGATCGAGGCGGCCACGAAGTACCAGCACGCCGTCGTGATCGGCGGCGGCCTGCTCGGCCTGGAGGCCGCCAACGGCCTGCTGCTGCGCGGCATGCAGGTCACGGTGGTGCACGTGGGACCGTGGCTGCTCGAGCGCCAGCTCGACGACACCGCCGGCGGCCTGCTGCGCAAGACGCTCGAGGCCAAGGGCCTGAAGTTCATGATGTCCGCGCACACCCAGGCGCTGCTCGGCGACGAGAACGGCCGCGTGAAGGCCGTGCAGTTCAAGGACGGCACCGAGATCCCGGCCGAACTCGTCGTGATGGCGGCCGGCGTGCGCCCCAACACCGCCCTCGCCGAGAAGATCGGCCTGCACTGCAACCGCGGCATCGTCGTCACCGACACGATGCAGACCATCACCGACCCGCGCATCTATTCGGTGGGCGAATGCGCGGCCCACCGCGGCATCGCCTACGGCCTGGTCGCGCCGCTGTTCGAGCAGGGCAAGGTGTGCGCCACGCACCTCGCCGAGTCCGGCATCGGCCGCTACCTCGGCTCGCAGACATCCACGAAGCTCAAGGTCACCGGCATCGACCTGTTCTCGGCCGGCGACTTCATGGGCGGCGAAGGCTGCGAGGAGATCGTGATGACCGATCCCTACGACGGCGTCTACAAGAAGCTCATCATCAAGGACGACCAGCTGGTCGGCGCCTGCATCTACGGCGACACCGTCGACGGCAGCTGGTACTTCAAGCTGCTGAAGGAGGCCCAGAAGATCGACGGCATCCGCGACCGGCTGATCTTCGGCGAGGCCCGTGCCGACGAGACCGACCCGTCGGAGCCTGCCGACAAGGCCGACGCACACTGATCGCCCCTCGGCGGTCCATGGGCCGCCCCGTTCACGAGACACTTCTTCCGACCCCATGGCTGAAACCCGCTCCACCTGCCCTTACTGCGGCGTCGGTTGTGGCGTGATCATCGAATCGCAGGGCGCCCGCATCACGGGCGTTCGCGGTGATCCGGACCACCCCGCCAACTTCGGCCGCCTGTGCACGAAGGGCAGCACGCTGCACCACACCGCCACGGCGGCCATCTCGCTGCAGTCGCGCCTGCTGCACCCGTCGCACCGGCCGAGCCGCGGCGCCGCGCCGCGGCCCGTGTCCTGGGACACCGCGCTCGAACTCGCCGCGGGCCACTTCGCCCGCGTGGTGCGCGACCACGGCCCCGATGCCGTGGGCTTCTACATCTCGGGACAGCTGCTGACCGAGGACTACTACGTCTTCAACAAGCTCGCGAAGGGCCTGATCGGCACGAACAACGTCGACACCAACTCGCGCCTGTGCATGAGCAGCGCCGTGGCCGGCTACAAGGCCACGCTGGGCGCCGACGCGCCGCCCGCCTGCTACGACGACCTGAAGGACACCACCACGCTGTTCATCACCGGGTCGAACACCGCGTGGGCGCACCCGATCCTGTACCGCCGCATCGAGGACGCACGCGCCGCGAACCCGGCGATGAAGATCATCGTCGCCGACCCGCGCCGCACCGACACGGCCGGCGCCGCCGACCTGCACCTGCCCATCCTGCCCGGCACCGACGTCGCGCTGTACCACGGCATGCTGCACGTGATGCTCGCCGAGGGCCTCGTCGACGAGGCGTACGTGGCCGCCCACACGAACGGCTTCGACGCGCTGCGCGAACGCGTGCGCGCGTACCCGCCGGTCGAGGCCGCGCGCCTGTGCGGCATCCCCGAGGCCGACCTCGTCCAGGCGGCCCGCTGGTTCGGCGCCCCCGGCAGCCGCACGCTCTCGCTGTACTGCCAGGGCCTGAACCAGAGCAGCCGCGGCACCGCGAAAAACGCCGCGCTGATCAACCTGCACCTGGCCACCGGCCAGATCGGCAAGCCGGGCGCGGGTCCGTTCTCGCTCACGGGCCAGCCCAACGCGATGGGCGGCCGCGAGGTGGGTGGCATGGCCAATCTGCTCAGCGCCCACCGCGACCTCGCCAACCCCGAGCACCGCGCCGAGGTGGCCCGGCTGTGGGGCGTCGACAGCGTGCCCGCCACACCGGGCAAGACCGCGGTCGACCTCTTCCAGGCCGTGGCCGACGGCGAGATCAAGGTGCTGTGGATCAGCTGCACGAACCCCGCGCAGTCGATGCCCGACCAGAACCTCGTGCGCCGCGCGCTCCAGCGCGCGGAGTTCGTGATCGTGCAGGAAGCCTTCGGCACCACCATCACGTGCGACTACGCCGACCTGCTGCTGCCCGCCACCACCTGGGGCGAGAAGGACGGCACGGTGACCAACAGCGAACGCCGCATCTCGCGCGTGCGTCCGGCCGTCTCGTCGCCCGGCGCGGCGCGCCACGACTGGGCCACGGTGTGCGACTTCGCGCGCCGGCTCGAGTCGCGCCTGCGCCCGGGGCAGCCCACGCTGTTCCCGTACGACACGCCCGAGCAGGTCTGGAACGAACACCGCGAAAGCACCCGCGGCCGCGACCTCGACATCACGGGACTCACGTACGCCCGCATCGACGCCGCCCCCGAGCAGTGGCCCTTCCCGGAAGGCGCCACCGCCGGCCGTGCGCGCCTGTACGAGGACGGCGTCTTCCCCACGGCCGACGGCCGCGCGAAGTTCCACGACGCGCCGTACGAGCCCGTGGCCGAGCCGCGCGACAACCGCTTCCCGTTCTCGCTGAACACGGGCCGCCTGCGCGACCAGTGGCACGGCATGAGCCGCACCGGCACCATCGGCCGCCTGTTCGGCCACGTGCCCGAGCCGTCCATCGAGATGAACCCCGCCGACCTGTCCCGGCTCCAGCTGGCCGCGGGCGACCTCGTGCACGTCACCTCGCGGCGCGGCACGCTGATCGTGCCGGTGGCGGCCAGCGAGTCGGTCGCGCTGTCGCAGGCCTTCATCGCGATGCACTGGGGCGAGGAGTTCCTCTCCGGCAGCACGTCCCACGGCGTGAAGGTCCAGGGCGTCAACGCCGTGACCACGCCGGCCTACTGCCCCACGTCGAAGCAACCCGAGCTGAAACACGCGGCCGTGAAGGTGCTGAAGGCCGAACTGCCGTGGCGCTTGCTGGGCATGGCCTGGCTGCCCGAGGAGCAGGCCACCGCGGCGCGGGAGAAGCTGAAGCCGCTGATGGGCGCCTTCGCGTTCTCCAGCTGCGTGCCGTTCGGCCGCGAGCGCAGCGGCGTGCTGTTCCGCGCAGCCGCCTACGAGGCGCCGCCCGACGAGCTGATGCAGCAGATCGAATCCATCCTCGGGCTGGGCGGGCGCGACGTGCTGCACTACGTCGACAAGCGCCGCGGCCAGCGCCGCACCATGCGCCTCGCCGAGGTCAACGACCAGACACAGCTGGAGGGGTTCGTGCTCGGCGGCGACATCAGCGCCGAGGTGTGGGTCAAGCCGCTGCTGCAGGACCAGTTGCCGGCCCAGGCCTACGGGCGCCTGCTGCTGCTGCCCGGCGCGAAGGCGCCCGTGGCCGTGAAGGCCCGGGGCCGCCAGGTCTGCACCTGCTTCAACGTGACGGAGCCCGACATCCTGGCCGGCCTGCAGGCCTGCCAGGGCCCGGCCGACCAGCAGTTCGCGCACCTGCAGGCCACGCTGAAGTGCGGCACCAACTGCGGGTCGTGCATCCCCGAGGTGAAGCGCATCGTGATGATGCAACTCAAGGTCGCCTGAAGGGTTCTTCCCTGCCTAGAATGATCGGCTCCACAGCCGCGGCCTTCTGGCCCGGCTCTTGCTGATCCACGCCCGCAGGGACAGAACAATGAGCATCAGCGCATACATCAAGGAGATCGGCCGCGGCAAGGATGGCGCGCGGCCGCTCCAGGAAGACCAGGCCCACGACCTCATGAGCCAGGTGCTCGACGGCCGGGTGACCGACCTCGAGATCGGCGCGTTCGCGGTGGCGATGCGCATCAAGGGCGAATCCACCGCCGAGCTGTCGGGGTTCCTGAAGGCCGCCACCGAACGCTGCATCGCGCTGCACGCGCCGGGCCCCGCCGTGGTGCTGCCGTCGTACAACGGCGCACGCAAGCTGCCCAACCTCACGCCGCTGCTGGCCCTGCTGCTCGCGCAGGAAGGGGTGCCGGTGCTGGTGCACGGCATGCCGGAAGACCCCACGCGGGTCACCACCGCCACCATCTTCCACGACCTGGGCCTGCCCGAGTCGATGACGGCCGACGACGCGGCCCAGGCCTGGGCGCGCCGCGAGCCGGTCTACATGCGCACGGACCGCCTGTGCCCGCCGCTCGCGCGCCTGCTCGACGCACGCTGGACCATCGGCCTGCGCAACTCGGGCCACACCATCGCGAAGCTGCTCGACCCGTTCCCGGCCGCCTCCGCGGTGCGCATCGTCAACTTCACGCACCCCGAGTACCTGCAGATGCACACGGCCTTCCTGCAGCACATCGACGCCAACGCGGTGCTGATGCGCGGCACCGAAGGCGAACCCGTGGCCGACCCGCGCCGCCTGCCGAAGCTCGACGTGTTCATCGGCGGCGAGCCGCGCGCCGACCTGTCGCTGGGCCTGCAGGACGGCGTGCTGCGCGAGCTGCCCGTGCTGCCGCGCACCTGCGACGCCCCCACCACCGCGCTCTACATCCAGTCGGTGCTGAGCGGCGAGAAGCCGGCGCCCGCGCCCATCGTGCAGCAGGTGGAGTGCCTGCAGCAGGCACTCGCCGCGATGCGGCGGCACGCGGGCCTCGCCGCCTGACGGTCCACCTGCCCCGATAATCGCCCCCTTGTTCAACCAAGGGACGCGAGATCCATGTCGCCCTACGACGCCGTCGTCATCGGCGCCGGCGCCGCCGGCCTCTTCTGCGCCGGCATCGCCGGCCAGCTCGGTGCGCGCGTGCTGCTCATCGACCATTCGCCGAAGGTGGGCGAGAAGATCCGCATCTCGGGCGGCGGCCGCTGCAACTTCACGAACCGCGACGCGGGGCCGGCCAACTTCCTGTCCGACAACCCGCACTTCTGCCGCTCGGCGCTCGCGCGCTACACGCCGCAGGACTTCATCACGCTCGTGCAGCGCCACCGCATCGCGTGGCACGAGAAGCACAAGGGGCAACTCTTCTGCGACGAGTCCGCCGAGGACATCATCGCGATGCTGCTGCGCGAGTGCGAACAGGGGAACGTGACCCGCTGGCAGCCGTGTGCCGTCGCCGGCGTGCGCCAGAGCGGCGACGGCTTCGAGGTCGACACCGACCGCGGCCCGGTGCGTTCGAAGCGGGTCGTCGTCGCCACCGGCGGCCTGCCGGTCCCGAAGATCGGCGCCACCGACTTCGGCCTGCGCCTCGCCCGCGAGTTCGGCCTGCGCACCACCGACACCCGCCCCGCCCTCGTGCCGCTCACGTTCGACGCGGCCGACTGGGCGCCGTTCGTCCCGCTGGCCGGCCTCTCGCTGCCCGTGAACATCACCAGCGGCGACGGCGAGTTCCTGGAGGACCTGCTCTTCACGCACCGCGGCCTGAGCGGCCCGGCCGTGCTGCAGATCTCGAGCTTCTGGCGCGGCGGCACGCCCATCACGATCGACCTCGCGCCGGGCGTCGGCCTCGCGGACGTGCTGAAGGCCGCCAAGGGCACGTCGCGCCGCAAGGTCGCCAACGAACTGCCCCAGCACCTGCCCGCGCGCCTCGCCGAGGCCTGGCTCGCCGGCCGGCCGCTCGCCGAACGCCCCATCGCCGACACCCGCGACAAGGACCTGCAGGACCTGGCCGCGAGCCTGCAGGCGTGGTCGCTCGTGCCGAACGGCACCGAGGGCTACCGCAAGGCCGAGGTGATGGCCGGCGGCGTGGACACGAAAGGCCTGTCGTCGCAGACGATGGAAAGCCGCGCCGTGCCGGGGCTGTACTTCATCGGCGAGGTGGTGGACGTGACCGGGTGGCTCGGGGGGTACAACTTCCAGTGGGCCTGGGCCAGTGCCGCGGCCTGCGGCCGGGCGATCGGCGGGAATTCGGCGTAACACCCCAAAATTGCCCGACAATGTCGGGTTGGCGCACCAGTCAGCGCCGTCGTTTCACGGTTTCGGGCCCCAGCGGCAATTCACACCATGGCAACCATTCTTCAGCAACTGCCCGCCGGCCAGAAGGTCGGCATCGCGTTCTCCGGCGGTCTCGACACCAGCGCGGCGCTCCACTGGATGCGCAACAAGGGCGCGGTCCCCTACGCCTACACGGCCAACCTCGGCCAGCCCGACGAACCCGACTACGACGAGATTCCCCGCAAAGCGCTGCAGTACGGCGCCGAGAAGGCCCGCCTGATCGACTGCCGCGCCCAGCTGGTCGCCGAAGGCATCGCCGCGCTGCAGGCCGGCGCCTTCCACATCTCCACCGCCGGCGTCACGTACTTCAACACCACGCCCATCGGCCGCGCCGTCACCGGCACCATGCTCGTCGCCGCGATGAAGGAAGACGACGTCAACATCTGGGGCGACGGCAGCACCTTCAAGGGCAACGACATCGAGCGGTTCTACCGCTACGGCCTGCTCGCCAACCCGGGCCTGAAGATCTACAAGCCCTGGCTCGACCAGCTGTTCATCGACGAACTGGGCGGCCGCGCCGAGATGTCGGCGTTCATGACCAAGGCCGGCTTCGGCTACAAGATGTCGGCCGAGAAGGCCTACTCCACCGACTCGAACCTGCTGGGCGCCACCCACGAGGCGAAGGACCTGGAGCACCTGAACAGCGGCATCCAGATCGTTCAGCCCATCATGGGCGTGGCCTTCTGGCGCGACGACGTCGAGGTCAAGCGCGAGACCGTCACCGTGCGCTTCGAGGAAGGCCAGCCGGTCGCGCTGAACGGCCAGACCTTCGCGAACCCGGTCGAACTGCTACTGGAAGCCAACCGCATCGGCGGCCGCCACGGCCTCGGCATGAGCGACCAGATCGAGAACCGCATCATCGAGGCCAAGAGCCGCGGCATCTACGAGGCCCCGGGCCTCGCGCTGCTGTTCATCGCCTACGAGCGCCTCGTGACCGGCATCCACAACGAGGACACCATCGAGCAGTACCGTGACAACGGCCGCCGCCTCGGCCGCCTGCTGTACCAGGGCCGCTGGTTCGACCCGCAAGCCATCATGCTGCGCGAGACTGCCCAGCGCTGGGTGGCCCGCGCCATCACCGGCGAGGTGACCATCGAACTGCGCCGCGGCAACGACTACAGCATCATGAACACGGTGTCGTCGAACCTCACGTACAAGCCCGAGCGCCTGACGATGGAAAAGGGCGAGTCCACGTTCTCGCCGGCCGACCGCATCGGCCAGCTGACGATGCGCAACCTCGACATCGCCGACACCCGCGAAAAGCTGGAAATCTTCGCCAAGGTGGGCCTGCTGTCCCCGGGCACGGGCACCGACATGCCCCGCCTGGGCGGCGACAAGTAAGCCCTAGGGGAGCGGTCACTGACCTCCCCCCTTGCGCCAGCCAGAGACGGTGTCTATAATCGCCGTCTTTGCTGGCAAACCCGCGTGTCGATTCGTCCAGGCCCTGAGGCTGGATTCCGGAACCTCCACCTCGAGAAACCGGGCGAACACCGAGCGCACAAACATCTGGATCTATGACTTCGATTCGCGTTAAAGAGAACGAGCCCTTCGACGTGGCCCTGCGCCGCTTCAAGCGCACGATTGAAAAGCTGGGCCTGCTGACCGACCTCCGCGCCCGCGAGTTCTACGAAAAGCCCACCGCCGAGCGCAAGCGCAAGAAGGCGGCCGCGGTGAAGCGCCACTTCAAGCGCATCCGCAGCATGCAGCTGCCGAAGCGCCTGTACTGAGCCCTCCGCTCAGGCAGCACCAAGCCCGCTCCAAGCGGGCTTTGTTGTTTCTGACCCCCGTGATTCCCTGATGGAGCCCGCCATGAGCACGCTGAAAGACAAGATCAACGACGACATGAAGACCGCCATGCGCGCCAAGGATTCGGCGCGCCTGCTGACCATCCGCGGCCTGCTCGCGGCGCTGAAGCAGAAGGAAGTCGACGAACGCATCGAACTCGACGACGTGGCCGTGATCGCCATCGTCGACAAGCTCGTCAAGCAGCGCAAGGACTCCATCTCCCAGTTCACCACCGGCGGCCGCCAGGACCTGGTCGACAAGGAAACCGCCGAACTCGCCGTGCTCGAGACCTACCTCCCCCAGCGCATGAGCGCCGAGGAAGTGGCCGCGGCCGTCGGCAAGATCGTGGCCGAGCTGGGTGCCAGCGGCCCCGGCGACATGGGCAAGGTGATGGGCGCCGTGAAGGCGCAGCTCGCCGGCAAGGCCGACATGGGCCAGGTGTCCGCCGCCGTGAAGGCCGCGCTGGCCCCCCGCTGAGCCCGACCGAAACGCTTCAGGAGACACGCCCATGACCACCCCCAACGTCCAGCGCCTGAGCGACACCGTGTGCGCCGCCGGCCAGCTCGACCCGGCCGCCATGGCCTGGGCCGCTGCCAACGGCTTCAAGAGTGTCATCAACAACCGGCCCGACTTCGAGCACGGCCCCGACCAGCCCACCAGCGCGTCCATCGCCGAGGCGGCGCAGGCCGCCGGCCTGCAGTACGCCTTCCTGCCGGTGGCCGGGGGCTACCAGTCGCCCGAAGAGATCGCGAAGTTCGCCGAACTCCTCGACACGCTGCCCCGCCCCATCCTCGCGTTCTGCCGCAGCGGGGCACGGGTGGGCAAGCTGTTCCAGGCCGCGTCGGCGCTGAAGGCGCAATAAGGCCGTCATCCCGGCGAACGCCGGGACGCACGGGTGCCGAAGCGCCCCCGCGGGAAGCGGGCCCCGATGTCCATCGGGGTGACCGTGCGTTCCGCACTCCGCATAACTACGGTCGCGCCCTTGCGTGGCGCCACCTACACTCGCGCCCACCCTTTCCTCTCCGCAGGTATTTCGCATGAAAGCCTTGCTCGCCCTCACCCGCGGCATCGACTGGCTGACCCACAAGTTCGGCTGGATCGCCGCCGTCGCGGTCATCGCGTCCTGTTTCATCAGTTCAGGCAACGCCGTCATCCGCTTCATCTTCAGCAACAGCTCCAACGCCTGGCTCGAGATCCAGTGGTACCTGTTCGCGGCATGCGTGATGCTCGGCGCCGCGCACGTGCTGAAGGTCAACGAGCACGTGCGGGTCGACGTCTTCTACGGGCGCTTCGGCGGCCGCGGCAAGGTGCTCATCGACCTCTTCGGGCTCGTTTTCTTCCTGATGCCCACGATGGGCGTGATGCTCTGGCTGTCATGGCCCTACTTCCTCGGCATGTTCCATTCGGGTGAGATGTCGGGCAACGCCGGCGGCCTGATCCGCTGGCCGGCCGTGCTCATGCTGCCCATCGGGTTCGGGCTCGTGATCCTGCAAGGCATCTCCGAGATCATCAAGCGCATCGGCTGGCTGATGAACGTGTACGACATGGACATCCACTACGAGCGCCCCCTCCAATGAGCATGGAAAACTTCGCCCCGATGATGTTCGGGGGGCTCATCCTGATCATGCTGATCGGGTTCCCCGTGGCGTTCTCGCTGTCGGCCCTGGGCCTGCTGTGCGCGTTCATCGCGATCAACATGGGCTGGTTCCAGCCCGAGTTCATGTCGGCGCTGCCGCTGAACGTGTTCGGCATCCTGTCGAACGACCTGCTGCTCGCCATCCCCTTCTTCACGCTGATGGGCGCCGTGCTCGAGAAGTGCGGCCTCGCGGAAGACATGCTCGACTCCATGGGCCAGCTGTTCGGCCCGGTGCGCGGCGGCCTCGGCTACTCGGTGATCATCGTGGGCTTCATCCTCGGCGCCATCACCGGCACCGTGGCCGGCCAGGTGATCGCGATGGCGATGATCTCGCTGCCGGTCATGATGCGCTACGGCTACAACATGCGCTACGCCACCGGCGTGCTGGCCGCGTCGGGCACCATCACGCAGATCGTGCCGCCGTCGCTCGTCCTGGTGGTGCTGGCCGACCAGCTCGGCAAGAGCGTGGGCGACATGTACAAGGGCGCCTGGGGGCCGTCGATCCTGCAGGTGCTGATCTTCGCGCTCTACACGTTCCTGCTGAGCCGCATCAAGCCCGAGCACGTGCCCGGCGTGCCGAAGGAAGCGCGCACGCTGAACGGCTGGGCCCTGTGGCGCAAGTGCCTGCGCGGCATCATCCCGTCGGCCATCCTGATCTTCGCCGTGCTGGGCAGCATGGGCGGCCTGCCGGGCATCGACACCGCGGTGGCCACGCCCACCGAAGCCGGCGCCATGGGTGCCGTGGGCGCGCTGATCCTCGCCGCGCTGCACCGCCGCCTCGACTGGCCGCTGATGAAGGAAGCCATGGCCGGCACGATGCGCATCACCGCGATGGTGGTGTTCATCCTGATCGGCTCGCGCGTGTTCTCGCTCGTGTTCCAGGGCGTGGACGGTGCCCTCTGGATCGAACACCTGCTGACGAACCTGCCGGGCGGCCAGACGGGCTTCCTCATCGTCGTCAACATCTTCATCTTCTTCCTGGCGTTCTTCCTCGATTTCTTCGAGATCGCCTTCATCATCCTGCCGATGCTGGGCCCCGTCGCCGACAAGATGGGCATCAACCTGATCTGGTTCGGCGTGCTGCTGTGCGTCAACATGCAGACGAGCTTCATGCACCCGCCGTTCGGCTTCGCGCTGTTCTACCTGCGCGGCATCTCGGACACGCTCTTCAAGAACGGCTCGCTGCCGAAGCGGGTGCTTTCGTCCGACATCTACATGGGCGCGATCCCGTGGGTGATGCTGCAGCTGGTGCTCGTCGTCATCGTGATCTTCGTGCCGCAGACCGTCACGATGTTCCTCGACGAGGAGGTGAAGGTCGACCTCGACAAGGTCCAGATCGAGGCCCCGGCCGAGTCCGACATGGCCCCCGCCAACGACAACGTGGACGACATCTTCAAGGACGCGGCCCCCGCGGCCGAGGAACCCGCGGCCTCCGCCCCGTGACCAGCGACGCGGCCCCCCGGGCCGAGGGCCCGGCCTTCCCGGTGGTGGTGCGGTGCCTCGTCACCGCCCTCACCGCGTGGGTGTTCCTGGCGGGATGGCGCGTGATCGACCAGCCCGTGATCCGGCAGGCTTCGTTCTCCGCGCAGGCGCTCATCGTGGCGGGCCTGGCCGTGCTGCTGATCGTCACGTTCTGGGTCTGGCGCAGCCGCACCACCGTGACCGCCGTCGACATCCGCCAGACCTGGATCTGGTCCAAGCGCGTGGCGTGGGCCGACGTGTCGCACGCGAAGATGATCTACGTGCCGTACCTCGCGTGGCTCGTGGCCCCGCGCCTCGTGGTGCGATCGGGGGCCGGCATGGTCACCGTGTTCCACGCGGCCGACCACGAGCTGCTGACCGCCTTCACGCATTACGCGCTGGCGCCCGAGCAGCGCGCGCGCTGATCAGGCGGGTGGCACGAGCGACCGCGACAGCGCGAAACCCAGCTCCTCTGGCTGGAACGGCTTGACCAGCACCACGGCCCTGGGCACGCCCGCCTCGCGGGCCGCCGCCCGGTCCCCCGTGGCGAACACCACGCCCAGCGCCGGATCGGCCTCGCGAGCGCGCCGCGCCAGTTCCACGCCCGAGATGCCCGGCAGGCCCAGGTCGGCCACCAGCACGTCCGCCCGGGCTGCGGCGAGCGCCGCGAGCGCCTCCGTCGCGTCGCCGGCCTGGATCACCACGTGGGATTGCGCGGCAAGCACCTCCGCGAGGCTGCCGCGGATGAACTCGTCGTCCTCGACCAGCAGCACCCGCAACGGCCCCCGTGAGGCCGTGACGGGCATCTGCCGCGCCACCTGCCGCTGCGCGCGGTTCGCGAGCACGTGGCGGATCTTGCGGGCGAGCGCGTCGCTGGAATAGGGCTTCGAGAGCAACTCCACCCCGGCGTCCAGCCGCCCGCCGTGGACGATCGCGTTTTCGGTGTAGCCCGAGGTGAACAGCACCGCGATGTCGGGCATCCGCTCGCGCGCCTTGCGCGCGAGTTCCGGGCTGCGCAGCGGCCCGGGCATCACGACGTCGGTGAACAGCACGTCGATGGGCACGCCGCTGTCGATCACGCTGAGCGCGCTGGTGGCGTTCGGCGCCTTCAGCACGCGGTAGCCGAGGTCGGTGAGCGTGGCGACGGCGGTGTCGCGCACCTGCTCGTCGTCCTCCACCACCAGCACGGTCTCCTCGCCGCCCCGGGCCGGATGCGCCAGCGGGTCGGTCAGCACGTCCTCCTCCTGCTGCACGCGCGGCAGGTACAGCCGGATCGTCGTGCCCTGCCCCACCTCGCTGTAGAGCTTGATGTGGCCACCCGACTGCTTCACGAAGCCGTAGACCATCGACAGACCGAGCCCGGTGCCCTTGCCTTCGGGCTTGGTGCTGAAGAACGGTTCGAACACCCGCTCCATCAGTTCGGGCGGGATGCCGCAGCCCGTGTCGGTCACGGCCATCATCACGTATTGCCCCGGCGCCACGTCCTTGTGCTGGCGCACGTAGGCCTCGTCGAGCGACGCGTTGCCGGCCTCCATGGTGAGCCGGCCGCGCCCATCCATCGCGTCACGGGCGTTGATGGCGAGGTTCAGCAGCGCGTTCTCGATCTGGCCCGGATCCACGAGCGTGTTCCACAGGCCGCCGGAGACGACCGTCTCGACCTCGATCTCCTCGCCCAGCGCCCGCCGCAGCATGTCGTCGAAGTTCTTCAGGAACCGCCCGATGTTCACGACCTTCGGCTCGAGCGGCTGGCGCCGCCCGAAGGCGAGCAGCTGCGACGCGAGCCGCGCGCCGCGCGAGACGCCGGCCAGCGCATTGCCCACGCGCCGCTCGGCCACCGGCAGGCCGGCCACGTCCTTCGCGAGCAGGTTGAGGTTGCCGTTGATCACCTGCAGCAGGTTGTTGAAGTCGTGTGCCACGCCGCCGGTCAGCGCCCCGAGCGACTCCATGCGCTGGGCCTGGCGCAGCGCCGCCTCGGCCGCCTCGCGTTCGGCGGACTCGCGCTGCAGCCGGGCGAGGGTCTCGGCGAGCTCCACGGTGCGCTGCGCCACCCGCTGCTCCAGCGTCTCGTTGAGCCGCTGCAGCTCGGCCTCGGCCTGCTGCTGGTGCGTGACGTCGAAGCCGTCGACGAAGATGCCGGTGGTGGCGCCGTCGCGGTCGAACACCGGCTGGTACACGAGGTGCACGTACCGCTGCTCCAGCGGACCGCCGCGCTCGCGCCGGATCTCGACGGGCATGTTGCGGCCCACGAACGGCTCGCCGGTGCGATAGACGGTGTCGAGCAGTTCGAAGAAGCCCTGGCCGGCGATCTCGGGCAGCGCCGACTCGATGCCAAGCCCGACGAGGTCGCGGTGACCCACCAGCTGACGGTAGGCCTCGTTGACGAGGGTGATCACGTGCTCGGGGCCCTGCAGCAAGCACATGAAGCTCGGCGCCTGCTGGAAGAGGCGGTTGAGCCGGTCGCGTTCCTCCGTGCGCTGGCGCACCTCGGACGTCAGCCGAGCGTTGGCCTGCTCGAGCGCCGCCGCGGCCTCCTGCCGCATGCGGACGGCTGCCGCAAGCGCCTCGGCGCGCTGGCGCTCGGCCTCGTAGGCATCGGCGCTCGCCAGGCTCGACACCAGCTGGCCCGCCACCAACTTGACCCAGCCGAAGTAGGCGTCGTCGAAAGGGCGCAGGGGATTCAGCCCCACGACCAGCGCGCCGAGTGGCCGCTCGCGGCCGGGGCCCGCCAACGGAACCACGACACACTGCGAGGGGGGTCGGTCCCACCCGCCTGTGGGCAGCGGACCGTCGGGCGCGGCTCCCACCCACTCATCGATCTCTCCCCGCCAGATCCGTCCGAGCTGCCACGTCTCGTCGCCAGCGCCGACTTCCGGTGGCGCGCACCTGTGGTCGCGCTCGATGCCGCTGGACACCGCAAGCCGGGCCCGGCCGTCGGCCTCGAACAGGTAGGTCAGAGAGAAGGGCAGGTCGAGGCGACTCGCACCCAGTTCCTGCCGCGCGGCCGACAGCACGGCGGACCGGCTCTCGGCCGCCGCGAGCCGCGAGGCGAGCAGGCGCAGGCATTCGAGGCGGCGTTCGCTGATGACGCGGTCGGTCTCCTCGGTGACCGCACAGAAGACGCCCTCGACACGGCCATCATCACCCAGCAGCGGGCTGTACGAGAACGTGTGGTACGTCTCTTCCGCATAGCCGTGCCGCTGCAGCACCAGCTGCAGCGCGCGATCCCACGTGGCCTCGCCCCGTTCGTACACGGCCCGCAGCCGCACCTCGACCTCGGGCCAGATCTCCGCCCACAGGATGCGCGTGGGCACCGCGAGCGCGTTCGGGTGCTTGTTGCCCAGCGTGGGGCGGTAGGCGTCGTTGTAGAAGAAGGCCACGTCCGAGCCCCAGCCCAGCCACATCTCGAACCGGGACGTGAGCAGCAGGCGCACCGCCACCTTCAGCGCATTGGGCCAGCCCGCGGGGAGACCGAGCGGCGTGGCCGCCCAGTCGTGGGCGCGCATCCGCGCCGCCATTTCGCTGGTGCCGATGAAGACATCGTCCATCGGGTCGTCCACGGACCGAAGCTCGGAACTCAAAGTCGATCTCTCCAGGGAAGGCCGGGATGGGCCGCCGATCAGCTTAACCCGGAACGGAATGTCCTCCGGTGAAGCGGGCACGGTAGTCGCTGGGGGTCACGCCCACGCGGCGCACGAAGGCCTTGCGGAAGGCCTCGACGTTCGCGTAGCCCACCTCGCCGGCCAAGCGCTTGAGCGGCATCGCCGAGGTCTCCGCCAGCCGCCGCGCCGCATCGATGCGGGCGGTCTCCACGAACCACGCCGGGGTCACGCCGGTCTCCTCGCGGAACACCCGCGCGAAGTTGCGCTCGCTCATGCGGGCGACCCCCGCCAGCGCCGGCACGCCCAGGTCGCCGCGCAGCGTGGCGAACACGTGGTCCTGCACGTCGCGGATCGCCGACCGCTCGGCGACCGGCGCCACGACGTGGGCGCTGAACTGCGACTGGCCGCCCGGCCGCTTGACGAACATCACCAGCTCGCGGGCGACGGCCAGGGCCACCTCCTGGCCGTGGTCCTCCTCCACCATCGCGAGGGCCAGGTCCATGCCGGCCGTGACGCCCGCCGAGGTGTAGAGCGCGCCGTCGCGGATGTGGATGTGGTCCGGCTCCACCGTCGCCGACGGCACCTGGGACGCGAGCCGGTCGGCCCAGCGCCAGTGCGTGGTGACGCGCCGGCCTTCGAGCAGCCCCGCGGCCGCGAGCGAGAACGTGCCGGTGCAGACGGACCCGAGCCGCCGCACCGAACGCGCCTGGCGGCGCAGCCAGTCCTGCACCGTGTCGTCGCCCTTCAGCCCGTCGACGTCGGGACCGCCGGCCACCAGCAGCGTGTCGATGCGGCCCCGGTGCGTGGCCAGGGTGTGGTCGGCGACCAGCTTCACGCCCCCGAGGCACTTCACCACGGGTTCCGCCACCGACACGATCGAGACGCGGTAGGCCCGGGGGTTGCCCAGCAGGTACCCCGCCGTGATGAACACGTCGGCCGGGCCGGCCACGTCGAGGACCTGGGCGCGGGGGAAGGCGAGGATGGCGACCTGCATGGCGGGGATGTCTCCGAGTTCGGCAGAAAACATCGCTTCACGACGATTCCAGCCAAGTCCAGTATGGCAGAAAATTACGCCATCGACTCTTCCAGCCACGACAGGGAACCGCCATGACACCGCTCGCCGTCCCGCCCGCAGCCACCCTCGCCCCCGCCGCCGCCGGCTCCATCCGGCACCTGCCCGTCAACCTCTTCGCCTCGGTGATGAGCCTGGCCGGGCTCGCCCTCGCCTGGCGGCTGGGCGCCGGCACGTTCGGCCTGCCGGCCGTCGTGGGTGACACCGTGGGCGTGCTCGCGGTCGCCGTCTTCGTGGTGCTCGGCACGGCCTACGCCCTGAAGGCGCTGCGCCACCCGGACGCCGTGGCCGCGGAGTTCAACCATCCCGTCGCCGGCAACTTCTTCGGCACGATCGCGATCTCGCTGCTGCTGCTCGGCCCCGTCGTGTCCCCGTGGTCTGCCGCCACCGGGCATGCGCTGTGGACGGCGGGCGTGGTCGCCGCGTTCGCCATCGTGTTCACGGCCGTGACGCGCCTGCTGCAGGGCGGCCGCGCGCCGGACCTCGCGCTGCCCGCCTGGCTGATCGCGGGCGTGGGTGCGCTCGACATCCCGGTGACCGGCGCCACGATGCCCATGTCCTGGGCGGGTGAGGTCAACCTCGCCGCCGCCGGCATCGGCGCGGCGCTGGCCGTGCTGATGCTCGCCGCGATCTTCGCGCGGCTCGTCTTCCACGCGCCGCTGCCGCCCGCGTTGCGCCCGTCGCAGATGATCCTCGTGGCGCCGTTCGCGCTGGGGTTCCTCGCGTACGTCAACCTCGCGGGCGAGGTGGACCGGTTCGCCTCGCTGCTGTTCTACGCCGCGCTGTTCTTCTTCGCGGTCGCATCGGTCAAGGTGTTCCGCGACCCGGCCCCGTTCGCGCCGGGCTGGTGGGCCATCGGCTTTCCCATCGCGGCACTGGCGAACGCGGCGCTGCGCTATGCCGGGGCCCATCCGTCGACGCCGCTCACGTGGATCGCCGGCGCCCTGCTCGCCCTCCTCGCTGCCGTGGTCGCGGTGCTGGCGGTGCGCACCGCGCTGTTCACAGCCCGGGGCCGGCTGCTGGCCGGCTGAGCTGGCTCAGAGGTACTTCGCCCACAGCGCGTTGGAGAAACGCCCGGCCGGGTCCACCTGCGCCTTCACCCGGCGCAGGGCCGCCACCTCGGGGTACGCGCGCTCGAACTGGTCGCGCGTGGCGTGCAGCTGGTACGGGAGGTACCAACGCCCCTCGTGGGCGATCACGATGTCGACGAGTTCCCGCGTCCACACGCCCACGGCCTCGCGGGCCGAGGCCCATGTGCGCTGCTTGTGGAACAGCACGAAGGAGAACACCTCCTCCTTCGCCCAGGGCAGCAGGGACACGGTGTCCGCCGGGGAGTGCCGCACCGACACGTTGACCGCCTCCACGCCGTGCCGGCGCAGCACCTCGCCCAGCTGCGCCGCGAACGAGGTGAAATGGCGGCGCGGCACGAAGTATTCCTGCAGCACGTACGTCGACATCACCCGCGTGCGCGGCTCCAGCTCGGCCACGTCGAGGCTCGCCTCGTGGTTCAGCCACTGCACCGCCGGCGGCCGCAGCAGCCGCGGGTGGATCACGTCGCGCCGCACCTTGGCGCCGCCGGGCAGTTCGGTGACCGCCCACAGCACGTTCTGCTCGAGGCCGTACGACCCGTCGCGCGGCACGAGGCGCGCCGTCTGCGTGAGCGGCTTGTCCGTGCGGCGCCACGACACGCCCACCGCGCGGTCGAAGGCGGGCGGGAGCAGGTCGGCGTTGTGCAGCACGGTGGCGGGGTCGCCCCGCACGGCCGCGTCGAAGTGCGCCGGGTACTCGGCCAGCGTCGCCTGCGTGACCACCCGTTCGATGCGCACGTTGTCGGCGAGGTCGAGTTCGACCTCCACGATCACGCCCACCGCACCGTAGCCGCCGATGGCCGCGCGGAACAGCTCGGGGTCGCGCTCGCGGTCGACGTCGCGCACGGAGCCGTCGGCCAGCACCAGCCGCAGGGCCCGCACGCTGTTGGCGATGGGGCCGTGGCCCACGTAGCGGCCGTGCGCATTCACGGACACCGACCCGCCCACCGTGAAGTTGGCGTAGCTCTGCATGGTGTGCACCGCCAGGTCCAGCGGGTCGAGTTGGTCCTGCAGGTCGCGCCAGCGCATGCCGGCCTGCACGCGCACCACCTTGTCCTTGCGGCGCAGCCACACGAGGCGGTCGAGCATCCGCATGTCGATGTGCAGCCCGCCCTCGATGGCCACCTGCCCGCCCATGCTGTACCGGCCGCCGCCGATGCCGATGCGCCCGGGCCAGGCCCGCACCGCGTTGCGCAGCGCCTCCACCGTGGGCGGGATCTCGATGCGGGCGACCGTGACCGAGTAGAGCCCGGTGACGTTCGCCACCTCCGGCATCGCGGCAGCGGCCGGGACGGGCGGCAGCGACACCACGCCGGCGGTGGCGAGGGCCTGCACGAGCAGGCGGCGGCGGGACGGGTCGGCGGGGGACATGGGCTGCAGAGTGTCGAAAGGTCGATCGGCCCTGTCCATCCCCCCGCGGGGCGATGCGGGCGACAATGGCGGCATGACCGTGACCCGCCCCGCCTTCCCCGCCGACGCCGACACCCGCCTCGCCACCCTGTCCAACGGCGTGCGGGTGCTCGCGCTGCAGCTGCCCCACGTCGACAGCGTGCAGATCAGCGTGTTCGTGCGCACCGGCAGCCGGCACGAGAGCAAGGCGCTGAACGGCATCAGCCACGTCGTCGAGCACATGGCGTTCAAGGGCACGCACGAGCGCACCTGCCAGCAGATCAACCTCGATGCCGAGCGGCTCGGCGCGGAGGTCAACGCCCACACCGACAAGGACCACACGGCGTACCACATGCGGGGCCTGGCCCGCGACGCCGGCCGCTTCCTGCGCATGCTGGGCGACATCGTGCGCAACAGCACCTTCCCCGAGGCCGAACTGGAACGCGAGCGCCAGGTGATCCTGCACGAGTTCACCGAGGACGAGGACGACCCGCTGTCCACCGCCTACAAGCTCTTCGACAAGATGTGCTTCGGCACGCACCCGCTCGCCCAGCCGGTGATCGGCACGCGGCGCAACATCGAGCGGTTCACGCGCGACGACCTGCTCGGCTACGTCGAGCGCCAGTACTCGGCCGACAACGTGGTGGTGGGCATCGCCGGGAACATCGACCCCGAGGCGATGTTCCGCGAGGCCGAGGCCGCCTTCGGTTCGATGCCGCGCGGCCCCGAGAACCTCGTCGATGCGCCGGCCTACGTGGGCGGTGTCGCGTCGAAGCGCCAGCCCGGCTTCAGCCAGACCCACCTCGTGCTGGGCTTCCCGATCCCCACGCTGCGCGAGGACCACCAGGCCGCACTCGTCGCCGCGGCGCTCTTCGGCGACGGCATGAGCTCGCCGCTGATGGACGAGATCCGCGAACGCCGCGGCCTCGCGTACTACGCCGCGTGTTCGGCCGACGTGTTCGACCTGAGCGGCCAGTGCGTCATCGAGGCGTCCACGTCGCCGTCGCAGCTGCACGAGTGCGTGACCGAGATCTCCCGCCTGCTCGCCGCCCAGGCCGCCTCCATCGATCCGGTGGACCTGGAGCGCGCGCGGAACCAGATCGCCGTGCGCCAGATGCGCACGCACGAGCGGCCCGTGCGCCGCCTCGAGGCCGCCGTGCAGGACCTGTACGTGTTCGGCCGCGTGCGCTCGCGCGCCGAACTCGCCGCGGGCATCGACGGCGTGACGGCCGACCAGGTGCGCGAGAGCTTCGCCCGCATGCTCGCCTCGCAGGCGGCGGTGGCCGTGGCGGGCAAGGTACCCGCCGGCACGAACGACCGCATCGGCGAGCTGGTGTCCCGCGCGACGGCCTGACCCGCGGTCACGCCGGGCGGCGCAGGCGCGCGAACGCCTCCGGCTCCCACTCGCGCTGCGCCAGCAGCACCGCCGTGCCCCGGCGCATCGCGAGCGGTGCTGCGGCGCTTTCCTCGTGCAATGCCGCGAGCCGCTGACGGAGCCGGCGCAGCTCGCGCACCATCTCCGCCTGGGCCGCCGGCGTCAGCATGCCGTGCACGAAGGCCATCGATTCACCCTCGGTGTCGAACGGGCCGCGCAGGAAATCGGGCAGGCCCCAGGTCGCGAAGAAGCGGCGGATGGGGCCGTCGGGCAGCCAGTCGAAGTCGCGTGCGATGCGCAGGCGCACCCGGTCCCCGGGCAGCAGCACGATCATGCCCATGCGCTCCAGCACCAGCAGGCGCTTGAGCACCTCGGCCCGGGTGATGCGGTACGCCGCGACCACGTCGTCCACGGTCCAGTGGTTCAGCGAACACACCGCCACCAGCAGCAGCTTCTCGTCGGACACGAGGCGGCCTTCCTGCGCCGCATCGAGGGTGCGCATGGCCGGGGCGGACGCGGCCGCCTCCTGCATCAGCTCGGCCAGCGTGTAGCCCAGCAGTTCGGCCACGCGCGCGAGCCGCGCCACCGTGAAGCGTTCGCTCGAGAACACCCGCTTCACGCTGGGCTCGGACAGGCCCAGCGCCTGCGCCACGTCGCGGTACGTGAGGCCGCGGGCCTTCAGCAGGCGCTTGACGGTGGCCACCACCAGCACGGTTTCGGACATGGGTCGGGTATTGGAAAGTGATACCGGAGCGGGCAGTCTAGGGCATGTCGATCGAAAAGCGGGCGGATTCCGGAACCCGGCGGCATGCTGCGCGCCATTCCCTCCACAGCCCGAAGGCCCCCATGACCCGACTCTTCCGTTTCCTGATCGCCGCCCTGTCCACCGCGGCCTTCCTGCCCGCCACGGCCGCGACGGCCACGCCGGTGGCCGAACTCGCCCCGCGGCTGCAGGTGGGCGACGTCGTGTTCATCCGCGTCACGGCCCGCCCGTTCCGCGAGGTGGCCACGGCCACCGGCTCGTGGACCAACCACGTGGGCATCGTCGTCGACACGTCGGGCCGCGAGCCCGTGATCGCCGAAAGCACGCTGCCCGTGTCGGGCACGACCGGCTTTTCGCGTTTCGTGGGCCGCTCCGAACAGGGCCGCGTCGCCATCGCACGTCCCCGCCCGCTCTCGGCCGACGAGCAGCGCGACGTGAAGGCCGCCGCGGCCCGGCGCAACGGCGTGCGCTACGACACGGGCTTCGACCTGCACTCGCCGGGCCAGTTCTGCTCCCGGTTCGTGCGCGAGGTGCTGCTCGAGGCCACCGGTGTCGAGGTGGGCGAGGTGGAGACCTTCGGCGCCCTGCTGAAGGCGCGGCCGGAGACGGACCTGTCATTCTGGAAGGTGTGGTTCCTCGGCAGCATCCCGTGGCACCGCGAGACGGTGACGCCGGCCAGCCTGCTGCGCAGCCCGGCCCTGGCCCCGGTGTTCGACGGCAGCGCCGCTCTTTGACCGAAACCCCCTGACATCGAGGAAGCACGCGCGATTTTGTTCGTTCGATCGCGCGGGCCTCACGCCTACGCTGGCGCTTCGTCCACTCCGGAGTGCCGCATGAGCGCCGTCCTCGACACCGTTTCCACCACCCGCGTCGCCCCCCTCGACACCGTCCGCGTCGCCGGCCGCATCGGCGCCGAAGTGCGCGGGGTGCGCCTCGGCGCCGACCTGCCGGCCGCCGTGTTCACCGCGTTCCGGCAGGCCCTCGACCAGCACAAGGTGCTGTTCTTCCGCGGTCAGCACCACCTGACCGACGCCGCGCAGCAGGACTTCGCACGGCTCTTCGGCGACGTGGTGCCCCACCCCACCGTGCCGTCGCGCGACGGCACGCAGGTGCTCGAACTCGATTCGCAGCACGGCGGCCGCGCCAACTCGTGGCACACCGACGTCACGTTCGACGTGGCGTACCCGAAGGTGTCGGTGCTGCGGTCGGTGGTGATCCCGCCCCATGGCGGCGACACCGTGTGGGCCAACACCGCCACGGCCTACGACGACCTGCCCGCCCCGCTCAAGGGCCTGGCCGACACGCTGTGGGCCGTGCACGGCAACGACTACGACTACGCGGCCACCCGCGTGAAGGCGGCCGACGACGAAGGCCTGCGCCGCTACCGCGAGGTGTTCACGTCCCGCATCATCGAGGCCGAACACCCGCTCGTGCGCGTGCACCCGCGCACCGGGGAACGCACGCTCGTCGCGGGCCACTTCGTCAAGCGCTTCATCGGACACAGCTCGCTCGACTCGGCCAACCTGCTGTCGATCTTCCAGCGCCACATCACGCGCCTGGAGAACACCGTGCGCTGGCGCTGGGCCGAGGGCGACGTCGCCATCTGGGACAACCAGGCGACGCAGCACTACGCCATCGACGACTACGGCGACCAGCACCGCGTGGTGCGCCGGGTCACCGTGGCCGGCGAGGCGCCGGTGGCGGTGGACGGGTCGGTGAGCCGCGTGCACGTGTCCCGCTGAAGGAGGCCGTGATGAAACGACTCCTCGCCGTGGCGGCGGCCCTCCTGTCCACCGCCGTGCTCGCCGCGCCGCCCGCGCCCGAGAAGACGGAACTGCGCTACCAGGGCTGGGCGGGCCAGGTGACGTACCCCGAACTCGCCGAGGACCTCGGCTACCTCGCCCCCGTGAAGCTCAAGTGGGTGGGCAACACCATCAGCGGCCCGCAGGACATCCAGACCGTGGTCACCGGCGACATCGACTTCGGCGGCGCCTTCAACGGCGCGGTCGCGAAGCTGATCGCCGCGAAGGCGCCCATCAAGTCGGTCATCGGGTACTACGGCGTGGACGAGAACACGTTCCACGGCTACTACGTGTCCGAGGGCAGCCCGCTGAAGACCGCGCGCGACCTGATCGGCAAGAAGGTGGCCGTCAACACGCTCGGCGCCCACCACGAGCTGATGCTGCGCGAGTACCTCTCCCGCGGCGGCCTCACCGCCGCGGAGATCAAGCAGGTGACCCTCGTCGTGGTGCCGCCGGCCAACGGCGAGCAGGTGCTGCGCCAGGGCCAGGTGGACGCCACCACGCTCGGCGGCGTGCTGCGCGACAAGGCGCTCGAACGCGGCGGCATCCGCCCGCTCTTCACCGACCACGACCTGTTCGGCAACTTCACCGCCGGCACCTACGTGCTGCACACGCGGTTCCTGAAGGAGAACCCGGAGACGGCGCGGGTGTTCGTGACGGCCACCGCGCGGGCCATCGAATGGGCGCGGGCCACACCGCCCGCCGAGGTGCGCGCCCGGTTCGAGAAGATCATCGCGCAACGCAAGCGCAACGAGGACGCGAGCACGGTGAAGTACTGGAAGTCGACCGGGGTCGCCGGCCAGGGCGGCGTGATCGCCGACGCCGAGCTGCAGCAGTGGATCGACTGGCTCGTGAAGGACGGCGTGCTCAAGCCCGGCCAGCTGCGCGCCGCCGAGCTCTACACGAACCAGTTCAACCCGTACCTGGGCCAGCAGCCGGGCAGCAAGGTGGCGGCGCGATGAGCGGGCACATCCGCATCGAGCACGTGCACAAGACGTTCGCGGCGCGCGCCGGTGGCGCCCCGTTCGTCGCGCTGCAGGACATCACGCTCGACATCGCCCCCGGCACCTTCCTCGCGGTGGTGGGGCCGAGCGGCTGCGGCAAGTCCACGCTGCTCGACCTGCTCGCGGGCCTCGCCTCACCCACCCACGGCCGCATCCTGATCGACGGCCAGCCCGTGACCGGCCCCGCGCGCGACCGTGGCGTGGTGTTCCAGCAGTACGCACTGTTCCCGTGGCGCACCGCGCTCGACAACGTCGCGTTCGGCCTCGAGCTGGCCGGGGTGCCGGCCGCCGCGCGCCGCGAGAAGGCCGCGGCCTACCTCGACCTCGTGGGCCTCTCGGCCTTCGCCGACCGCTTTCCCCACGAGCTGTCGGGTGGCATGAAACAACGGGTCGCCATCGCCCGCAGCCTCGTCTACGAACCGCGCGTGCTGCTGATGGACGAACCGTTCGCCGCGCTCGACGCCCAGACGCGCGAGCACCTGCAGGGTGAACTGCTGCGCATCTGGCGGCGCACCGGCACCACCATCGTCTTCATCACCCACGGCATCGACGAGGCCGTGGTGCTCGGGCAGCGCGTCGCCGTGATGAGTTCGCGCCCGGGCCGCATCAAGGACGTCTTCGAGATCCCGCCCGAGCTGCGCGGCGACACCGAGGACGTGCGTGCCCTGCCCGCGTTCGGCGAAGTGCGCCACGCCGTCTGGTCCTCGCTGCGCGACGAGGTGCTCGCCGCGCAGCAGGCTTCCCACCGCCCTGTTCCGGAGCTGACCCATGCCGAGCCTTGAACTCCCCGCGGGCGCCTTGCCCGCGCCAACCCCCGCCCCGCCCCGTGCGTTCCCGGTCCTGCGTGTCCTCGGCCGGGGCGTGTCGCGCACCGGCATCCTGCTCGTGCTGGCGGTGCTGTGGGAGGTGCTGCCCCGCACCGGCCTCGCCGACCCCACGTTCCTGCCGAGCCTGAGCGAGGTGCTGGCCGCCGGCTGGGACCTCGCCCGCGACGGCCAGCTCGCCGAACACACGGTGGCCAGCCTGCAGCGCTCGCTGCTGGGCCTGGGCCTCGCGGTGCTGTACGCCGTGCCGCTCGGCCTGGCGATCGGCTGGTACCGGCGCACGCACGACGTGCTCAACCCGCTGATCGAGGTGCTGCGCAACACGGCGCCGCTCGCGCTGCTGCCGCTCTTCATCCTGTTCCTCGGCATCGGCGAGGTCTCGAAGGTGGCGCTGGTGGTGTACTCGTGCTCGTGGCCGCTGCTGCTCAACACGGTGGCGGGCGTGCGGCAGGTGGACCCGCTGCTCGTGAAGTCGGCCCGCACGATGGGCGCGACGCCCGCCCAGCTGTTCACCCGGGTGATCCTCCCGGCCGCGCTGCCCGGGGTGTTCGTCGGGATCCGCCTGGCGAGCGCCGCGTCGATCCTCGTGCTGATCGCCGCCGAGATGGTGGGCGCCAAGGCCGGCCTCGGCTACCTCGTCATCTACGCCCAGTACAACTTCCAGATCCCGCAGATGTACTTCGGCATCCTGTCGATCACGGCCATCGGCCTCGCGGTCAACGCCTCGCTGGAGTACCTGGAACGTCGGCTGATGCGCTGGAAGGGGACGTGAGGCCCCCGCTTGCCAACCCGGGGGCGCATCCATATACTGTATGCAACAACAGCACTGGATGAACCACCATGCTCACCGATCCCATGACGAACCAGCGCAACGCCTTCCGCCAGACGTACAGCCCGCGCCCCCTGCTCCGCCTTCCCCGGTGGGCGTGGAGCGTGTGGCACTGGCTCTGAGCCGCACATCGCCGAACGAGGTCGTCCCGGCGAACGGGGTCATCCCGGCGAACGCCGGGATCCACCGCGGTCAGGGTACAGGCGGACGCCGTCAGACGTCCCCGTCCGAATCCTCGATCCGGATGAACGGCCCGATGCAGGTGTTCAACTCCTCGTCCTCGTCCTCGCACATCACGAACACCTTGCCCGCCGGGTGCAGCAGCACGTAGCGGGTGTTCTCGGCACCGGCCTCGGTCACCTTGCCGCCGCAGTCCTTGCCGCCGTTGTCGCGCACGATGCGGTCCACCCACTTGTAGAACCCATTTTCACTGGGCTGGTCCGACATCGTGAACTCCGATTCGGCCTCCTCGTCCGCGCTCGTCACGAGCGTGGTGCCGTCCGCCTGGATGCGGTAGATCTCGTGGCACGACGAGTTCGGGTAGGGCAACCGCCAGAGGCCCACCAGCGGGTGGTTGGGCCGCAGGGAGGCGGCGGCCGCCGCCGAAGCCGACGTCACGACGACGGCCACGCAAGCAGCCACACAAGCGAAAGCAAACGCGCGTTTCATGGCGGCACCCAGGCTGTGCTCGAGCCCGGATCGGACTCGGCTACAGCATAGCCCTGTCCAGCAGAACGCGCTCGTCGGACCCCACGCCGTCCGTGCCTCGGCACTCATCCATGGGGGAGACGGCAACACCGCATCCTCCGGAGCACACCGGCAACGCCCAGGGTCCCGGCCTGCGCCGGGATGACACGAGGGGGTGAAAGCTCAGCGACGGTCACCCCGGCGGACGCCGGGGCCCACTCCACCCCATCGCGCCCCGCCCCCAGTGGGTCCCGGCGTTCGCCGGGATGACACCACTGAACTCACCGAGGGGCGAGCAAAGCGAAGCAAGCAATGCCCCGAACCGCAAGCGCGCTCGCGGAGAGGCGAGCGCAGCAAGCCGACCGATCAAGCCACCCGCGAGGACGGGTCTCCCGGCCGACCCGGGGCGCCCCTTGGGGGCAGGAGCGAAGCGACTGGGGGGCTCAGAGTTTCACGGACTGCATGTAGCTGTCGAAACGCGCCTCGCAGAAGCGGAACCAGAGGTTCTGGTCGCGCCGGAAGTTCGCGTAGTCCCCGTAGATCTTCTTCCAGTTCGGGTTCGTGTCGGACAGCTCGGCGTACACGTCCATCGAGGCCTTGAAGGCTGCGTCCATCACCGGCTTCGGGAACGGCACCAGCTTGGTCTTGTTGGCCACCAGCTGCTTCAGCGCGTTCGGGTTGCGGGCGTCGTACTTGGCCTGCATGTCCAGGTGCGCGTACGCGGCGGCGGCTTCCACCACGGCCTTGTACTCGGGGCTCAGCGCCTCGTAGGCCTTCTTGTTGATGAACACGTCGACCTGCGGGCCGCCTTCCCACCAGCCCGGGTACACGTAGTACGGGGCCACCTTGTAGAAGCCGAGCTTCTGGTCGTCGTACGGGCCCACCCACTCGGCCGCGTCGATGGTGCCCTTCTCGAGGGCCTGGTAGATCTCGCCGCCCGGCAGGTTCTGCGGCACGCCGCCGAGGCGCTCGATGATCTTGCCGGCGAAGCCGCCGATGCGGAACTTCAGGCCCTTCATGTCGGCCAGCGTCTTGAGTTCCTTGCGGAACCAGCCGCCCATCTGCGCACCGGTGTTGCCGCAGGGGAAGTTGACGATGTTGTAGTTGTCGTAGAACTCGCGCATCAGCTTGAGGCCGTTGCCTTCGAACATCCACGCGCTCATCTGGCGGCTGTTGAGGCCGAACGGGATGGACGCGCCGATGGCGAACGTCGGGTCCTTGCCGAAGAAGTAGTACGGCACGGTGTGCGCGCATTCGACGGTGCCGTTCTGCACGCCGTCGACCACGCCGAACGGAGGCATCAGTTCGCCGCCCGCGTGCACCGAGATCTGGAACTTGCCGCCGGTCATCTCGCCGACCTTCTTCGCGAACACTTCACCGCCGCCGAAGATGGTGTCGAGCGACTTCGGGAAGCTCGACGCGAGGCGCCAGCGGATGTTCGCCTGGGCGTGCACGATGGCCGGGGCGGCGCCCGCGGCGAGCACACCGGCGATGCCGGTCTGGCGAATGAAGGAACGACGTTCCATGAAGGGTTCTCCTGGAAAAGATCAGCTCGGGAAGGGGGTGGGTCGAGCGGATTCTAGGAGTGCGAAAACTGCGGGTTCCCCCGTGTTTACCCCGTTCGTGGCACTGCGTACGCAGCGGGTCGGGACGCCCTGCGCCACGACCCTTTCAGCATGCTTACGAACCGGCGATCTTCATGCGGTCGATCAGCACGGAACCGATGGTTTTCGTGCCCATCGTGTACGCGTCCGCGCCCACCGCGACGATGCCCTTGAACATGTCGCGCAGGTTGCCGGCGATGGTGATCTCGTGCACCGGGTACTTGATGCGCCCACCCTCGACCCAGAAGCCGGCCGCGCCACGAGAGTAGTCGCCGGTGACGTAGTTGACGCCCTGCCCCATCAGTTCGATGACGAAGAGGCCTCGGTCGAGCTTGCGCAGCATCGCGTCGAGGTCGTCGGCCACGTGCGTGAGCCGGCTGGTGAGCGTGAGGTTCTGCGAGCCGCCGGCGTGGCCGGTGGTGCGCATGCCGAGCTTGCGCGCCGAGTAGCTCGACAGGAAGTAGTTCTGCACGACACCGCCCTTGGCCACGTCGCGCACGCGCGTGAGCACGCCTTCGTCGTCGAACGGGGCACTGCCCTTCGCGCGCGGGATGTGCGGGTCCTCGTGGATGTCGATGTGCTCGGGCAGCACCTGCTTGCCCAGGCTGTCCAGCAGGAACGTGGACTTGCGGTACAGCGCACCACCGCTCGTGGCCTGCACGTAGGCGCCCAGCAGCCCGGCGGCCAGCGTGCTCTCGAACAGCACCGGCACTTCGCAAGTCTTGATCTTGCGCGACTTCAGGCGCGACAGCGCGCGTTCGGCGGCGTAGCGGCCCACGGCCTCGGGCGCGGCCAGGTCGTCGGCCGAACGCATCGAGCTGTACCAGGCGTCGCGCTGCATGTCGTCCCCACCGCGGCCGGGCACCGACGCGATGGGCGCGACCGACAGCGAATGCCGCGAGCTGGCGTAGCCGCCGCGGAACCCGCGCGTGTTGCCCGCGAAGAAGTGCGACTGCTGCGCGGACACGCCCGCGCCTTCCGAATTGGTGATGCGCGGGTCGACCGTCAGCGCGGCCGACTCGCACCGCAGCGCCAGGTCGACCGCACCGGCGGCGTCGATGGCCCACGGGTGGAACAGGTGCAGCTCGCGCGCGGCCTGTTCGGGCGTGGCCACGTCTTCCGCGTCGGGCAGGCCGGCAGCCGGGTCTTCCGCGGTGAAGCGGGCGATGTCGTAGGCCGCGCGCACGGTCTGCTCGAGCGCCGTGCGGGAGAAGTCGGACGTGCTCGCGTTGCCGCGGCGCTGCCCGATGTAGACGGTGACCCCGAGCGACTTGTCGCGGTTGCGCTCGACGTTCTCGATCTCGCCCTTGCGCACCGAGACCGACAGGCCCGCGCCCTCGGACACCTCGACCCCGGCATCGCTCGCCCCGAGGGTTTTCGCGAAGGACAGCGCGTCCTCGACAAGTTGCTCGAACACCGCGCGTTCGTAGGAGAAGCCGTGGACGGAGGAAGTGGTGGAGGACATGGAGTCTCTGGAAAGGGGGCCGTGGCTATCATACCGGGGCCCCCGTTCGCGGCGACAATACGGGCGATTCACCGCCCGAGCCCCATGTCCACTCCGCACGATCACGATCCCGACTACGAAGCCCCCGACTACGACCGGCCCAGCAAGACCCGGCTGAAGAAGGAGTCGCACGACCTCCAGCACCTCGGGGAACAGCTCGCCGCGCTGTCCGACGGCCAGCTGGCCGGCGTGGGCCTCGACGAGCAGCTGTTCGATGCAGTGCAGCAATACAAGAAGACCAAGTCGCACGAAGGCCGGCGCCGCCAGATGCAGTACGTCGGCAAGCTGATGCGCAAGGTCGACGTCGACCCCATCCGCGAGGCCGTGGCCGCGCTGCAGCTCGGCCATGCGAAGGACTCCCTCGCGCTGCACCAGGCCGAACGCTGGCGCGTCGAGCTGCTCGCGAGCGACGACGCCCTCACCGGCTGGATGGCCGAACACCCGGGCAGCGACGTGCAGCAGCTGCGCAGCCTGATCCGCGCCGCCCGCAAGGACGCCGCCGCCGCGCCCGAGCAGCGCAGCGGCCGGGCCTTCCGCGATCTGTTCCAGTTCATCAAGTCCCAGGCCTCGGCCGGCACGGACGAAGACCACGAAACACACGACGATGACGACGCCTGAGCCCGGTAAGACCTTCGAGCTGGTCCGCATCGGGCTGCTCTCCATCAGCGACCGCGCCTCCAGTGGCGTCTACGAGGACAAGGGCATCCCGGCCCTGCAGGCCTGGCTCGCCCACGCGCTGTTCAACCCGGTCGTGTGGGAAACGCGCCTGATCCCCGACGACCAGTTCACCATCAGCGCCGCCCTGTGCGAGCTGGTGGACGTCGCCAAGTGCGACCTGGTGCTGACCACCGGCGGCACCGGCCCGTCTCCGCGCGACGTCACGCCCGAGGCCACGCTCGCCGTGGCCCACAAGGAACTGCCCGGCTTCGGCGAGCAGATGCGCCAGATCAGCCTGAACTTCGTGCCCACGGCCATCCTGTCGCGCCAGACGGCGGTGATCCGCAGCAAGTCGCTGATCATCAACCTGCCCGGACAGCCCCGCGCCATCGCGGAAACGCTCGAAGGCCTGAAGTCCGACCCGCCGGTGCCCGGCATCTTCGCCGCGGTGCCCTACTGCATCGACCTGATCGGCGGCCCGTACCTCGTCACCGACGACACGGTGTGCGAGGCCTTCCGGCCCGCGTCCGCCCGCCGTCCCTGAACGCGGCGGTCAGCCCGCCGAGCGGCGCTGCCGCTCGCGGCTGTTGACGAGGTGGATGCGCATCGCCGCGCGCGCCGAATCCGCGTCGCGCCGGGCGATGGCGTCATAGATCTGCTCGTGTTCGGCCACCACCCGCTGCAGGCGCAGCGCCCGCTCGTGCGGGTCCATCTGCGTGGCCGGTCCCCGCGTGCGCGGGATCACCGGGGGCCCGAGCTGGCGCATCAGGTCGGCGATGTACGGGTTGCCCGTGGCGTCGGCGATGGCCCGGTGGAAGCGGAAGTCGGGTGACACCGTCTCGCCCGGGGCGGCCAGGTGGGCGGCGAAGTCGTCGACCGCGCGGCGCATTTCCGCGAGCTGCCCGGGCGTGCGGCGCACGGCGGCGATGGCGGCCGACTCGCTCTCCAGGCACAGGCGCAGTTCCAGCACCGAGAGCATGTCGTCGAGCCCCGCACCCGAGGCGTCGCCCACGCGCAGCCAGCCGTCGTGGCGCGATTCCAGCGCGAAGGTGCCCACGCCGTGCTGCGTCACCACGAGCTGCGCGGCCTGCAGTTTCGACAACGCCTCGCGCACCACGCCCCGGCTCACGCCGAAGGTCTGCATGATCTCCGACTCGCTGGGCAGCTTGTCGCCGGGCCGGATCTCGCCCGTGCGGATGCGCTGGGTCAGCGCCTGCACCACGTCGTGCGCGAGCGTGCGGGGGCGGCGCGTGCCCCCCGTTCCTTCCGGGGCGTCGGACGGAGTCGGGAGCGGACGCGGGTCGGCGGCGAGGGTCATGCCCGGGATGATAGCGACGCACCGTGTCGGGGCCCGCGCGGCCGCGCAATGGGGGGCTCCACTGCCCCGACGCACGCGCGCAACGGCCCGGGTTTCTCTCCCCCGCCGCAGCCCTTGAATGGCCAATCCTTCGCTGCGATGATGTCCCTCGATCCGCAGCGCAAAGCACCTGCGTCCGAACCCACAGGAGACGACCCATGGCCCTGCCCACCGAGGCTGCTGCCAGAGTTCCGGACCCCGTCGGGGAACCGCCCCGAGCCGCAGCCTGCCCTGACCATTTCCTCGACGCGTTCCACGAGAGCGTCGTCCAGGCCACCTCGGCCCCTGCCCTGCTTCAGCACGTGTGCGACAGCGCGGTCACCCGGGGCGGCGGCCATGCCGCCTTCATCGTCAGCCCGAACGCGAACGTGGGCTGGCTGGCGGTCGAAGCGGCCGCCGGCTTCCAGGCCGACCACCTGGGCGACATCCGCTTCCTCGCGAAGGAGTTCCCCGGCGACCCCTGGGGCTGGGTGGCGCGCACGTGGCGCAACGGCAGCGGCAGCGGCCCGCACGACGCTTCCGCCTGGCCCGCGCTGAAGCAGCACGCCCCGGACGCCACCGGCATCGCGCTCGCCATCCGCCGCCGCCACGCGCCCACCAGCGTGCTGGTGATCTGGCTGTCCTACGGCGCCGATTCGGCGAACGCCCTCGTCACCCGCCTGCAGCGTGCCGCCGGCCTGCTGGGCCTCGCGCTCGACAAGCTGCAGCTCGAGGCCGAACGTGCGGCGTCCGACCAGGGCGCGCGCCAGGCCGAGGAGAAGTACCGCGCCATCCTCGACACCATCGAGGACGCGTACTACGAGGTCGACGTGCGCGGCAAGCCGATCTACCACAACGCCGCCTTCTCCCGCATGCTGGGCTACGAGCGCGGCGAGACCCTGACCGCCGACAACCGCGTGCGCCAGACGCCCGAGATGGCCGCCCGCGTGTTCAAGGCCTTCAACGACGTGTACCTGACGGGCGTCGCCCGGCAGAACGAGGAATGGGAGTACCTGCACAAGCAGGGCCACCGCGTGCAGGTCGAGGGCTCGGTGCAGCTGGTGCGCGACGCGCACGGCCGCCCGGTGGGCTTCCGCGGCATGCTGCGCGACGTCACCGAACGCCGCCGCATCGAGGCCACGCTGCGCGACAGCGAGGCGCGGTTCCGCGCCCTCACCAGCATCTCGTCCGACTGGTACTGGGAGCAGGACGCCGAGCACCGCATGGTGCGCATGGAGAACCGCCACGCCCACACCGACGCGTTCCAGCAGACCTTCCTCGGCAAGCCCATCTGGGAAAGCGAAATCACCCTCTACGGGGGCGGCGACTGGGCCGAGCACCGCGCGCGGCTCGACGCCCACGAACCCTTCCGCGACCTCGTGATGCAGGGCGTGCTGCCCGGCGGCAAGCCGTACTACGTGGCCGTGAGCGGCGAACCCATCGTCGACGAACACGGGGCCTTCCACGGCTACCGGGGGGTCACCCGCGAGATCACCGCGCAGAAGGTGGCCGAGGCCCACGTGCAGCACATGGCCATGCACGACAGCCTCACCGGCCTGCCGAACCGCGCGATGTTCGGTCACCTGCTGACCCTCGCGCTGCACACCGCGAAGCGCTACGAGCGCCAGTTCGCCGTGCTGTACCTCGACCTCGACCGCTTCAAGCTCATCAACGACACCCTGGGCCACAGCGCGGGCGACGACCTGCTGCAGGAGGTCTCGCGGCGGTTCCGCGAGGTGCTGCGCGCGAGCGACGCGGTGGCCCGCCTGGGCGGCGACGAGTTCGTCGTGCTGCTGCAGGAGGTCAGCGGCGCGGACCAGGTGGCCACCGTCGCGCGCAAGTTGCTGTCGGCCACGCTGAAGCCGTTCGAGCTGATGGGCCACGAATGCCGCGTCACCGCCAGCATCGGCGCGGCCATGTACCCGGCCCATGGGGCCGACGAACACCTGCTGCTCAAGCACGCCGACGCCGCGATGTACCACGCGAAGGCGCAGGGCAAGAACAACTTCCAGGTCTACGAAGCGTCGATCGACAGCCATTCGCTCGAGCGGCTGACGCTCGAGACCGGCCTGCGCCGCGCCGTCGAACGCGAGGAGATGGCGCTGCACTACCAGGCCAAGCTCGACCTGCGCACCGGCCGCATCAACGGGGTGGAGGCGCTGCTGCGCTGGAACCATGCGCAGCTGGGCAACGTGCCGCCAGCCACGTTCATCCCCATCGCGGAAGAGACCGGCCTGATCGTGCCCATCGGCAAGTGGGTGCTGCGCACCGCGTGCGCCCAGGCCATGGCCTGGCGCCGCCAGGGGCTGCCGGACCTGAGCATCGCGGTCAACATGTCGGCGCGCCAGTTCCACGACCCGCAGCTGCTGCCCGACCTGGAGAAGATCCTCGCCGAGTCCGGCCTGCCGCCGCACCTGCTCGAACTCGAGATCACCGAGGGCGTGATCATCCAGAACGTCGAGCAGGCCATCCGGCTGCTGACCTCGATGAAGCAGCTGGGCCTGCGCATCGCCATCGACGACTTCGGCACCGGCTACTCGTCGCTGGGCCAGCTGAAGCACTTCCCGGTGGACACGCTGAAGGTCGACCGCTCCTTCGTGCGCGACCTCGCCACCAACACCGACGACCAGGCCATCACCACCGCCATCATCGCGATGGGCCGCACGCTGAGCCTGACCGTCGTGGCCGAGGGGGTCGAGACCGAGGCGCAGGAGCACTTCCTGCGCGAGAACGCCTGCGACGAAATGCAGGGCTTCTATTTCAGCAAGCCGGTGGACGCCGACACGTTCGCCGAGCTGCTGAAGGGGCAAACCCCGCGTCCTGTAGAGTCCGGGCCTTGAGCCGCGCCGCGGTCACTGCGTTTTTTCCATGCCCGCCCCGAAGCCCGACTCCCTCCCGAACCCGCGCCACGCCCGCCGCATCCCGCCGCACATCACCGCCGAAGCGCTCCACCGCATCCGCCAGGCCTCGTACCACCTGCCCCAGGTGGTGAGCCCGTCGGACTTCGTCGACGAACACACCGCCGACTTCGAGCAGCGACTCGACGAGATGGGCCTGGTCCAGCTCCAGGTGGCCGTGCCCGGCGCCCGTCCCAGCCGCTGGATCGACCCCGCGCTGATGGACGTCGCGCTCGCGCAGCTGGACGCCATCGCCGCGCAGAAAGACAAGCTCAAGGGCAAGGTGATCCGCGCCGTGATCCTCGAACGCACCGCGGTGCTCGAGACGCTGGGCATCCTGCGCCGCGGCAACGCCTGGGAGCGCAACGCGCGCCAGGTGCTCGCCGTGCCGTCGCCCGGCTGGGACGTGCCCGTCTTCTTCACGGTGCCGCAGGCGGCCGAACCCGTGTGGGCGTTCTACCGCGACGGTGACAAGGCCGCGCTCGTGGGCGCCCTCGGCGACCCGCCGCCGTACGAGGAGGCCGAGGCCGTGGTCTCGCACCTCGACGCGCTGGCCCGTCACGCCGCGGCCCACCGGCCGAAGCAGCTCGCCACGCTGCTGCCGGCGCTGGCCGCCGAATGCGCGAAGCCGCAGCCGCTGGACGCGCTGGTGGCCGGCTGCTCGCGCGCGCTCGTGCGCTGGGAGCACCGCGTCGCCGAACTCGACACGCTCGACAGCCTGAACTCCGAACTCGCGTTCCAGGGCTACCCCGACAGCTTCCCGAAGGCCCGCCGCCTCGACCGCCGCGTGCGCCTGTTCGTGGGCCCGCCCAACAGCGGCAAGACACACGCCGCGTTCGAACGCCTGGCCGCGGCCGGCAGCGGCACGTACCTCGCCCCGCTGCGCCTGCTGGCGCTCGAAGGCCGCGACCGCCTCGTGGGCCGGGGTGTCGCCTGCTCGCTGCTCACCGGCGAGGAGAACGTGCCGGCGGCCGGCGCGCACCTCGTGTCCAGCACCATCGAGATGGTGGGCACCAACAAGCCCGTCGACGTCGCCGTGATCGACGAGGCGCAGATGATCTTCGACGGGTCGCGCGGCTGGGCCTGGACCCAGGCCATCGTCGCGGTCCCGGCCAAGGAAGTCATCATCATCTGCTCGGCCTACGCCGTGCCGGCCATCGAGAACCTGCTCGGGCTGTGCGGCGAGACGCCCGAGGTCGTCAAGTTCCAGCGCAAGCAGCACGTGCAGCTGATGCCCGCGCCGGTGCCGCTCGCAGCGCTGAAGAAGGGCGATGCCGTGGTGGCCTTCAGCCGCCGCGACGTGCTGAGCATCCGCGACCGCATCGCCGCGGCCAACGGGCTGTCGGTGTCGGTCATCTACGGCGCGCTGCCGCCGGAGGTGCGCCGCCGCGAAGCCGAACGCTTCGCGACCGGCGAGGCGCACGTGCTCGTGGCCACCGACGCCATCGGCATGGGCCTGAACCTGCCGATCCGCCGCGTGCTGTTCTCCACCATGACCAAGTTCGACGGCCAGTCCGACCGCGAGCTGACCGAATCCGAGGTGCACCAGATCGCCGGCCGGGCCGGCCGGTACGGCATGCACGAGGAAGGCTTCACCACCGTGCTGGCGGAGGCCGAGCCGTCGGCGATGAAGACGCTGCGCGAGTTGCTGCCCAAGTCGCCGCGTGCGCCGCGCAACTTCAAGGCGCCGGTGGCCCCGAACGGCTGGCACATCGACACCATCTCGTCGCGCCTCGGCAAGAACCGGCTGCGCGAGGTGCTGGGCATCTTCATGGGCCAGCTTCAGCTCGACAACGCGCACTTCGAGGTCGCCGAACTCGAGCAGATGCTGGAACTCGCCGACCAGTTGGACCGCATCGCCCCGAAGCTCACGCTGCGCGAGCGCTTCACCTACGCCCAGGCGCCGGTGGACTCGCGCACCGACTCCCAGGTGCAGCAATACCTCGGCTGGGCCGAGAACCACGCCCGCAGCGGCACCGCCGGCGTGCCCTGGTTCCTCGACTCGGTCGACGAACACAGCCGCCTGGACCGCATGGAACAGGCGCTGCGTTCGTGCACGCTGTGGCTGTGGCTGGACCTGCGCTTCCCGGGTGTCTACGGGCACGTGGAGGACGTCGTCGCGCTGCGGGAGCGGTTGAACGACGGGATCGAGCGGCAGCTCAAGGGCAAGAAGCCGCTGGGTTTCACGCGGTCGCGGCGCTGATCACCAGTGGGTCCCGGCCTTCGCCGGGATGACCTTTTGCTTGTCACCCCGGCGAACGCCGGGGCCCACTGCCGAATCACTTCATCAGCTGCTTCAAGCGCTCAGCGTCGAAGTCTTCCGTGACCTGCGCATCGTTCGGCACACAGTCCTTCCGCACCGGCGCCAGCTTCTCGATCGCCGCCCACAGCATCGCGATCTGGTGCGCGTTGCCCGAGGCGTTGTCGATCAGGCCCTTCATCGCCTGCGACAGCGGATCGTCGTTCTGCGTGACGCCATAGGCCGAGAACCCCATGCGCGCGGCCGCGGCCTCGCGCTGGGCTTCGTCTTCCTTCAGGATGATGCGCGCCGGGTTGCCCACCGCGGTGGCGCCCGGGGGCACCGGCTTCAGCACGACCGCGTTCGAGCCCACGCGGGCGCCGTCGCCCACCGTGAAGCCGCCCAGCACCTGGGAGTTCGCGCCCACGATCACGCCACGGCCGAGCGTCGGGTGCCGCTTGGCGCCTTTCGCGAGCGACGTGCCGCCGAGGGTCACGCCCTGGTAGATCGTGCATTCGTCGCCGATCTCGGCCGTTTCGCCCACCACGACACCCATGCCGTGGTCGATGAACACCCGCCGCCCGATGCGGGCGCCCGGGTGGATCTCGATGCCGGTGAAGAAGCGGCCCAGGTGCGAGATGAAGCGGCCCGCCCAGCGGAACCCGTTGTGCCAGCAGGCGTGCGCCCAGCGGTGCATCAGGATCGCATGCAGGCCCGGGTAACAGGTCAACACCGTCCACCACGAGTGCGCGGCGGGGTCGCGCTCCAGGATGCAGGCGATGTCTTCTCGTAGGCGCTGGAACATGGCGAGGCAGGGTGAATGAAGGCCCGAAGTGTACCGGCGCCCCCGTTCCGGCGCCGGGGTGGGGTCAGCGCGCCTTCTTCTCCATGGCCCGGGCGATGCCCCGCAGGATGTGGATTTCCTCGGTCGTCAGCTGCGCCCGGTTGAAGAGCTGGTTCAGGCGCGGCATCAGCTTGCGCGGCGCGGCCGGGTCGAGGAACTCGATGGCCGTGAGCGCGCGCTGCCAGTGCTCGAGCAGGCCGGTCACGGCGGCCGCATCGGCGAGGTCGGCGTCCGCGGTGCGGGGCGCCACCGGGAACCCGCCCAGCGCCTGGCGCCAGTCGTAGGAGAGCAGCTGCACCGCCTGGGCGAGGTTCAGCGAGCCGTACTCGGGCTGGGTCGGGATGCTCAGGCACACGTGGCAGCGGTACACGTCCTCGTTCGAGAGGCCGTAGCGTTCCGAGCCGAAGACGAAGCCGACACGGTGGCCGCCGGCCGCGAGCTCCGGCATCAGGTCGCGCGGTGCGCGCGTGGGCGGGCCGAAGTCGCGCGGGGTCATGGCCGTGGCGCAGGCGAACGTCACGCCGTCGAGGGCCTCGGTCAGCGTGGGCACGATGCGGGCGCGCACGAGGATGTCGGCCGCGCCGCTGGCCATCGCCACCGTCTCCTCCTGCACCAGCACGTCGGGGAACCGGGGGGCCACCAGCACCAGGTCGGAGAAGCCCATCACCTTCATCGCGCGGGCCGTGGCCCCCACGTTGCCCGGGTGGCTGGTGTTGACGAGGATGAAGCGGGTGGTGTCCATGGATGGCCTGGGACGCGGATTCGTCCGCGCGAACGCCCCTCGGGATTCGCCTCGCACATGGCGCGAAAGCCCCTCCAAGGGTAAACTCGCATTATTCCGCACGTGAGCCTCGCTCCGCTGCACGCTCTTTTCCTCCGTCGATCCCCCTCCGCTCTCACCCAACAGGCAGGTGCACCCATGTCCCAAACGCTCCACCCGATGCTCAACGTCGCCGTCAAGGCCGCACGTGCAGCCGGGTCGCTGATCAACCGGGCCTCGCTCGACCTGGACCTGCTGAAGGTCAACACCAAGTCGCCCAACGACTTCGTCACGGAGGTGGATCAGAAGGCCGAAGAGGTCATCATCGAGACCCTGCTGGGCGCCTACCCCGGCCACGGCATCCTCGCCGAAGAGTCCGGCCGCACGCACGGCGCGCCGCACAGCGAGTACGTCTGGATCATCGACCCGCTCGACGGCACCACCAACTTCATCCACGGCTTCCCGTACTACGCGGTGTCCATCGCGCTCGCGTACCGCGACCAGATCCAGCAGGCCGTGGTGTACGACCCCACCCGCAACGACCTGTTCTACGCCTCGAAGGGCCGCGGCGCGTTCCTGAACGACAAGCGCATCCGCGTCTCGAAGCGCACCCGCATGTCCGACGCCCTGATCGGCACCGGCTTCCCGTTCCGCAAGGGGGACAACTTCAAGCGCTACATGAAGATGTTCGAGGACGTGATGGTGAGCTGCGCCGGCGTGCGCCGCCCGGGCGCCGCCGCGCTCGACCTGTGCAACGTGGCCGCCGGCAACTACGACGGCTTCTTCGAGCCGGGCCTGAACCCGTGGGACATCGCCGCCGGTTCGCTGATCGTGACCGAGGCCGGTGGCCTGATCGGCAACTTCACGGGTGAGTCCGACTACATGTACCAGCGCGAGGTCATGGCCGGCAACCCGAAGATCTACTCGCAGATGGTGGGCCTGCTGAAGAAGTACTCCCGCGTGATCACCGACGATGCGAAGCCGGCCGGCATCGGCGCCGAACCGCTCGACGCGGCCGACGCCGACGCGAAGAACCTGCCCGACTGGAGCCCCGAGGCCGCCCTGGCCAAGGCCGAAGCCGAGGCCCAGTCGCCGGAGGCCCTGGCCGCCGCGCGGAAGAAGCGCGCCGTGCGCATCCGCAAGGAAGACGTGGCCCCGAAGGGCGACGCGCAAGGCTGACGTCCACAGGGGGCCCACAGCGGGCCCCCAGGCTATCCCCAGGGTTGTCCACAGCCCTCGGGCCGCCGCCCCGCCCCGTCCTGGGGCGTATTCAAGTTTTCCCGGATGTGCGCCGAAGACAGGCCGATCGGCCCTGCCACCGCGCCCACCAACCGGGGAATCACCTTGAAGCTCGACGACATCTCCCTCTCCAGGAAGCTCTGGGGATCCATCATCGTGTTGCTGGTGGCGATGCTCGCCGCCGGCGTGTGGACGCGCCACAGCGTCAGCCAGGCCCACCGGGAGGCCGCCGAGCGCACCCGCCAGGCGGACGAGCTGATCACGATGGCCACGTACTGGCAGGCGGTCAGCGCCGCCAACACCAGCGCCACCATCGCCTCCATGTACTCGACGGAACAGCCCGTCGTGGACCTGTTCTCGGCCCGGCTCAAGGCCGGCATCGCCAACAGCAGCGCGACCCAGAAGCGCATCCTGGAGATGGCCACCACCGACGCCGACAAGGCCGCGATGGACGTCATCGCGGAACACCGCAAGACGGTGCTGGGCCTCGTGAAGAAGGGCACGGCGATGAAGCAGACGGACCAGGCGGGCGTGAAGGCCTTCCTGGACACCGAGTTCCTGCCCACCATCGAGAAGTACGACGGCGCCATGCTCGCCCTCGTGGAGCTGCAGCGCAAGCAGCGTGACGACATCGAGAAGACCACCGAGGCCGCCGTCGCCCGCACGGTGATGATCGGCACCGGCATCACCTTCGCCGTGATCGCGCTGGGCCTCTTCTGGGTGTCGATCCTCGTGCGCTCGATCAACCGGCCGCTGCAGCGCGCCGTCGAACTCGCCGAGGCCATCGCCTCGGGCGACCTGAGCCGCGAGGTGAAGGAGACCCGACGCGACGAACTGGGCCGCCTGCTGCAGGGCATGTCGCGCATGGCCGCGCAGCTGCGCGCCGTGGTCGCCGAGGTGCGCCAGGGCGTGAGCTCGGTGTCGGTCGCCTCCACGCAGATCGCCTCGGGCAACCTCGACCTGTCCTCGCGCACCGAACAGACCGCGTCGAACCTGCAGGAGACGGCCTCGAGCCTCGAGCAGCTGACCGGCACCGTGACCCAGTCCGCCGACGTGGCCCGCCAGGCGACTCAGCTGGCGACCTCGGCCGCCGACGCGGCCTCGCGCGGCGGCGACGTCGTGGGCGAGGTGGTGTCGAGCATGGAGAAGATCTCCGACGCCTCGCGCCGCATCAACGACATCATCGGCGTGATCGACGGCATCGCGTTCCAGACGAACATCCTGGCACTGAACGCGGCCGTGGAAGCCGCCCGTGCCGGCGAACAGGGCCGCGGCTTCGCCGTGGTCGCGAGCGAGGTGCGTTCGCTCGCACAACGCTCCGCCGAAGCCGCCAAGGAGATCAAAGTGCTGATCGGCCGCTCGGTCGAATCGGTCGAAGTGGGCTCGCGCCAGGTGGGCCAGGCCCGCGACGTGATGGGCGAGATCGTCTCCAGCGTGCGCCACGTGTCGAGCCTGATCGGCGAGATGGCCACCTCCGCCTCCGAACAGCGCGACGGCATCAACCAGGTGCACCAGGCCGTCGACACCATCGACCAGATGACGCAGCAGAACGCGGCGCTGGTGGAGGAGTCCACCGCGGCCGCGGCCTCGCTGCGCGACCAGGCGCACCGGCTGACCGAGACGGTGGCCGTGTTCAACGTCGGGCGCTGAAGATCTCCACCGCGGGCCCACAGCGGGCCCACAGGTGTTCCCCTGGATGTCCCCAGGCTTGTCCACAGCCGTGCGGCGCGTCCGCCACACGGCCGTGCGAAAAAATGCACGCTCGTTCGTTTGTTCTCGCCTTGGCCCTCGCGATTGCCCGGCGCGCCGCTAACATCCGCGCCGCCCCGATCGCCAGAGGGCGCATGTCATCACACAGAGAGAACAACTTGAACAAGAAATTCGCATTCGCCGCAGCCGCCGTGCTGTCCCTCGCCGCTTCGGTGGCCTCCGCGGAGCCGTACGTCAGCGGCGCGGTCGGTGCCTCGAACTACCGGCTCGACGAAGGCTGCGGCTGGGCCAACTGCGACACGAGCCCGCTCGGGTACCGGCTCATCGGCGGGTACCGCTTCGGCGGCGGCCTGTCCGTGGAGGCGCTCTACACCGACTTCGGCGAGATGGACCTGTCGGAGTTCGGTTCCGGCCTCAAGGTGAAGGGCACCTCGTTCGGCGTGGCCCTCGCGGTCTCCGGTGAGTTCTCGCCCGGCTGGAGCGGCGTCGCGCGCCTGGGCCTCACCTCGAACAAGCTCAAGGCCAAGGGCTACGGCGTCTTCTACGGGTCGATGGACGAATCGGACATCCGCCCCTACTTCGGCGTGGGCGTCGGCTACAACGTGACCCCGAGCACGACCATCGAACTCAGCGCCGACTTCACGCGTTTCGAGCTCGAAGGCGAACGTGTCGACGCACGCCTGGTGAGCATCGGACTGCGCCAGTCGTTCTGATCCCCGCCCCGCGGACCGGAAGCCGTGCCCCGCGCACGGCTTTTTTTCGTGCGAATCACCGGGACCGCGGCGGCGACCGCCGCCTGCGGGACAATACGCCGCTTCGCCCCACCCAGATCCGTCCCCGGCATGACCGACGCCAGCACCCTCCCCGACCTCTCGGCCCACACGCCGATGATGCAGCAGTACCTCCGGATCAAGCACGGCTTCCCGGACACGCTGGTGTTCTACCGGATGGGTGACTTCTACGAGCTGTTCTTCGACGACGCCCGCAAGGCCAACCGCCTGCTGGACATCACGATCACCACGCGCGGACAGACGGCCGGCGAACCGGTGGTGATGGCCGGGGTGCCGGTGCACGCGGTCGAGAACTACCTCGCGAAGCTGATCAAGATGGGCGAGGCGGTCGCCATCGCCGAACAGGTGGGCGACGTGGCCACGGCGAAGGGGCCGGTCGAGCGCAAGGTGGTGCGCGTGGTCACGCCGGGCACGGTGACCGACACGGAGCTGCTCTCGGACAAGCGCGACGCGCTGCTGCTCGCCGTTTCCGAACGCCGGCACAAGGGGATCACGACGTACGGCCTCGCCTGGCTGGGCCTGTCGAACGGTCAGCTGGGCCTCACCGAATGTGGCGAGCGCGACCTGCCGGGCTGGCTCTCGCGCCTGAACGCGGCCGAGGCGCTGGTGGACCGCGACGCGGTGCCCGAGGCGCTGAAGCAGTCGCGCCTGTCGATCACGCACCGGCCCACCTGGCAGTTCGACGCCGCGCTCGGCGAGCGCAAGCTGTGCGAACAGCTGCGTGTGGCCACGCTCGCGGGCTACGGCGCCCATGAACTGACGTGCGCCCACGCCGCGGCGTCCGCGCTGCTGAGCTACGCCGAGCACACGCAGGGCCAGGCGCTCGCGCACGTGCGCACGCTGTCGGTCGAACGCGCGAGCCAGCTCGTCGACCTGCCACCCACCACGCACCGCAACCTCGAACTCGTGCAGACGCTGCGCGGCGACGACTCGCCCACCCTGCTGTCCCTGATCGACACCTGCCGCACCGGCATGGGCAGCCGCGCGCTGCGCCACTGGCTCACGCACCCGCTGCGCGAGCGCACCGTGGCGATGCAGCGGCACGACGCCCTCGACGTGCTGATGCGCGACGTGCTGAACCCGCTGCGCGACACGCTGCGCGGCATCAGCGACGTCGAGCGCATCACCGCCCGCGTGGCGCTGCGCCAGGTGCGCCCGCGCGAGATGTCGGGCCTGCGCGCCACGCTGCAGGCGCTGCCCGCGCTGCGTGCGCTCGTGCCGGTGGGCAAGGCCGTGCTGCTCGACCTGCTGGCCGAGGCGCTGTCGCCCGACCCGGCGGTCGAGGCGCTGCTCACCGCCGCCATCGCCGACGAACCGGCGGTGCAGCTGCGCGACGGCGGCGTGATCGCCCCGGGCTACGACGCGGCGCTCGACGAGCTGCGCGCCATCAGCACCAACTGCGACGACTTCCTGCTCGAGCTGGAAACGCGCGAGCGCGCCCGCACCGGCATCCCGAACCTGCGCGTGCAGTTCAACAAGGTGCACGGCTTCTACATCGAGGTGACGCAGGGCCAGGCGTCGAAGGTGCCGGTCGACTACCAGCGCCGCCAGACGCTGAAGAACGCCGAGCGGTTCATCACGCCCGAGCTGAAGGCGTTCGAGGACAAGGCCCTGTCCGCGCAGGACCGGTCGCTCGCCCGCGAGAAGATGCTCTACGAGCAGGTGATCGACGGCCTGCAGTCCCACCTCGAGGCGCTGTCGGGCCTGGCCCGCGCGCTGGCCTCGCTGGACGCGCTCGCGGCGCTCGCCGAACGCGCCCACACGCTCAACTGGTGCCGCCCGCAGTTCGTGCGCGAGCCGTGCATCTCGATCGACGGCGGCCGCCACCCGGTGGTCGAGGCGCGGCTGCAGGAGACCGGCGCCGGCAACTTCATGGCCAACGACTGCCGCCTCGACGCCACGCGCAAGATGCTCGTGATCACCGGGCCGAACATGGGCGGCAAGAGCACGTTCATGCGCCAGGTCGCGCTGATCGCGCTGCTGGCTGCGATGGGCTCGTTCGTGCCCGCCACGGCCTGCCGCCTCGGCCCCATCGACGCCATCCACACCCGCATCGGCGCGGCCGACGACCTCGCCAACGCGCAGTCGACCTTCATGCTCGAGATGACGGAGGCCGCGGCCATCGTGCACGGCGCCACCGAACACTCGCTCGTGCTGATGGACGAGATCGGCCGCGGCACGTCCACGTTCGACGGCCTCGCGCTCGCGGGCGCCATCGCCTCGCACCTGCACGACCGCAACAAGGCCTTCACGCTGTTCGCGACGCACTACTTCGAGCTGACCGAGTTCCCGCTGAAACACGCGCACGCCATCAACGTGCACGTGTCGGCGGCCGAAAACGGCGACGACATCGTGTTCCTGCACGACATCCAGCCGGGCCCGGCGAGCCGCAGCTACGGCGTGCAGGTGGCACGCCTCGCGGGCATGCCGTCCAACCTGGTGCGCCAGGCGCGCCACACGCTGGCCGCGCTCGAGACCGGCAAGGAGGCCGCCAGCGCCCAGGTGGACCTGTTCGCGGCGCCCGCGGCGGCCCCGGAGTCCGAGCCGTCGGAGGTGGAACGCGCACTGTCGGGCATCAACCCCGATATGCTGTCGCCCAAGGAAGCGCTCGACGCGCTCTACCGCCTGAAGAACCTTCAAAAGCAAGAAGCCACGTCATGACCTACTGCATCGGTGTCAAGCTCGACGCGGGCCTCGTGTTCCTGTCCGACTCCCGCACCAACGCCGGGGTGGACCAGATCAGCACGTTCCGCAAGATGATGGTCTACGAGAAGCCGGGCGACCGCTTCATGGTGCTGCTGTCGGCGGGCAACCTGTCGATCTCGCAGTCGATCCGCGAGATCCTGCAGGTCGAGCGCCTCGAGAACGGCGACGAGCCGCCCATCACGATCTGGAACGCCACGAGCATGTTCGACGTGGCCCGCGTGCTCGGCAGCGCCATCCGCCGCATCCACGACCAGGACGCGGCCGCGCTCGCCCACGCCGGCGTCGACTTCAACGCGTCGCTGATCCTCGGCGGGCAGATCGGCAACGAGCCGATGCGCCTGTTCCTCGTGTACTCGGCCGGCAACTTCATCGAGGCCACGCGCGAGACCTGCTACTTCCAGATCGGCGAATCGAAGTACGGCAAGCCCGTGCTCGACCGCATGATCACGCCGCAGACGCCGCTCGACGAGGCCGCCAAGTGCGCGCTGGTGTCGATGGACTCCACGCTGAAGTCGAACCTGTCGGTGGGCCTGCCGCTCGACCTGCTGGTGTACGAGGCCAACGCGCTGCAGAGCGAGAAGATCGTCTGCATCGACGACCACAACCCGTACTTCGCGATGATCCGCGGCGCCTGGGGCCAGAAGCTGCGCCAGGTGTTCGAATCCATCGACGACCCGCAGTGGGGCACCGACTCCGCCACCTACCCGCTGCGCGCGCCGTCGCGCTACGAACCCATGGGCAAGATCCACCACCCCGGGGAAAAGATCCTCTGATTCTGATGGTCAAGAAGAAAGCGTCCCTTCCCCCGATCGTCTTCTCGCACGCGAACAGTTTCCCCGCCGGCACCTACCGCAAGCTGTTCGAGGCCTGGCGCGCCGCCGGCCACGAGGTGTACGCCGTCGACAAGTACGGCCACGACCCGAAGTACCCCGTGAGCAACCACTGGCCGCGCCTGCGCGACCAGCTCGTGCACTTCGCCGAGACCGAGGTGGGCCGGCCCGCGTACTTCGTGGGCCACTCGCTGGGCGGTTTCCTGAGCGTGCTGGCCGCGGCCCGCAAGCCCGAGCTGGCCTGCGGCGTGGTGCTGCTCGACTCGCCCATCATCGGCGGCATCCTCGGCGCGATGGTCAACTTCGCCAAGAGCACGGGCTTCGGCGCGCGCTACTCGCCGGGGCACATCTCCCAGCGCCGCCGCCACCATTGGCCGAACCAGGAAAACGCCTACAACCACTTCCGCGCCAAGGCCGCGTTCGCGCGCTGGGATGCCGAGGTGCTGCGCGACTACATCGACACCGGCATCGTGCCGTCCGAACCCCCGATGGAAAAGGGCGTCACGCTCGCCTTCCACCGCGAGGTCGAGACGGCCATCTACAACACCCTGCCCCACGACATCCCCCGCTTCCTGAAGGCCCACCCGCTGCAGGCCCCGCTCGCCTTCGTGGGCGGCACCCAGTCGGCCGAGGTGAGGCAGGTGGGCATGGTGGCCACCGAACGCATCGCCGAGGGACGGATCTCCTGGATCGAGGGGTCCCACCTGTACCCGTTCGAGCGGCCGGACGAGACCTCGGCCGAGGTGTTGCGCTGGTTGTCCCTGTTCCGGGGGGAGAAGCCACCGGTCGCCCCCTGACCACGCCTATAATCGCGCTTTACCACCAGGGCATTCGTCGAACCGATGCCAGAAGCAATGACCAAGTTCGTCTTTGTCACCGGCGGTGTGGTGTCCTCGCTGGGCAAGGGCATCGCGGCTGCATCCCTCGCGGCGATCCTCGAATCCCGCGGCCTGAAGGTCACCCTCCTCAAGCTCGATCCGTACCTCAACGTGGATCCGGGCACGATGTCGCCGTTCCAGCACGGCGAGGTGTTCGTCACCGACGACGGCGCTGAAACCGACCTCGACCTCGGCCACTACGAGCGCTTCATCACCACGCGGATGAAGAAGGCCAACAACTTCACGAGCGGCCAGATCTACAAGAGCGTGCTCGAGAAGGAGCGCCGCGGCGACTACCTCGGCAAGACCGTCCAGGTCATCCCGCACGTCACCAACGAGATCCAGGACTTCGTCAAGCGCGGCGCCGACCAGGCCGAGGTGGACGTGGCCATCGTGGAAGTGGGCGGCACCGTGGGCGACATCGAGAGCCTGCCGTTCCTCGAGGCCGCGCGCCAGATGAGCCTGCGCCTCGGCCCCAACAACACCGCGTTCGTCCACCTCACCTACGTGCCGTGGATCGCCGCGGCCGGCGAGCTGAAGACCAAGCCCACGCAGCACACCGCGCAGAAGCTGCGCGAGATCGGCATCCAGGCCGACGTGCTGCTGTGCCGCGCCGACCGCCGCATCCCCGACGAGGAACGCAGCAAGATCTCGCTGTTCACGAACGTGCCCGAATGGGGCGTGATCTCCATGTGGGACGTGGACACCATCTACAAGGTGCCGCGCATGCTGCACGAGCAGGGCCTCGACGGCCTGATCTGCGACAAGCTGCGCATCAACACGCCGCCGGCCAACCTCAAGCGCTGGGACGCCCTGGTCCACGAGGTCGAGAACCCGGCCCGCCGCGTCAGCATCGCGATGTGCGGCAAGTACACCGACCTGTCCGACTCGTACAAGTCGCTGAACGAGGCGCTGCGCCACGCCGGCATCCACAACCACGCCAAGGTCGACATCGAGTACGTCGACTCCGAGACGCTGACCACCGACACGGTGGGCCAGCTCGCCCGCTTCGACGCCATCCTGGTGCCGGGCGGTTTCGGCAAGCGCGGCGTGGAAGGCAAGATCCTCGCGGCCCAGTACGCCCGCGAGCACAAGCTGCCCTACCTCGGCATCTGCCTCGGCATGCAGGTGGCCACCATCGAGTACGCCCGCCACATGGCCGGCCTCGACGGCGCCAACAGCACCGAGTTCGACACCGAGGCCAAGCACCCGGTCATCGCCCTCATCGACGAGTGGCAGGACGCCGACGGCTCCATCCAGAAGCGCAACGCCCAGTCCGACCTCGGCGGCACCATGCGCCTGGGCGCCCAGAGCTCCGACGTCAAGCGGGGCACGCTGGCCCACGAGATCTACGGCGACGTGGTGACCGAACGGCACCGCCACCGCTACGAGGCCAACGTGAACTACCTCGACAAGCTGAGCGAGGCCGGCCTCGTGATCTCCGCGCTCACGCAGCGCGAGAAGCTCACCGAGATCGTCGAGCTGCCGCGCACCGTGCACCCGTGGTACATGGGCGTGCAGTTCCACCCCGAGTTCAAGAGCACGCCTTGGGACGGCCATCCGCTGTTCAAGTCGTACATCGAGGCCGCGCTGTCGCACCAGACCGCCCGCCTCAACGTTTCCGAGAAGAAGGTGGCAGCATGAAACTCTGCGGATTCGACGTCGGCATCGACAAGCCGTTCTTCCTGCTCGCCGGCCCCTGCGTCGTCGAGTCCGAGCAGCTCCAGATGGACGTGGCCGGCCACCTGAAGGAAATCACCAGCGCGCTGGGCATCCCCTTCATCTTCAAGAGCAGCTACGACAAGGCGAACCGCTCGTCGGGCAGCACGTTCCGCGGCCCGGGCATGGAAAAGGGCCTCGAGATCCTGGCGAAGGTGAAGCGCGAGCTGAACGTGCCGGTGATCACCGACGTGCATTCCGAAGCCGAGGTGCCGCACGTGGCGTCCGTCGTCGACGTGCTGCAGACGCCCGCGTTCCTGTGCCGCCAGACCGATTTCATCCGCGCCGTCGCCCAGAGCGGCAAGCCGGTGAACATCAAGAAGGGCCAGTTCCTCGCGCCGGCCGACATGAAGAACGTGATCCAGAAGGCCCGCGACGCCGCGCGCGAGAAGGGCCTGAACGAAGACAACTTCCTCGCCTGCGAGCGGGGCGTGAGCTTCGGCTACAACAACCTCGTGAGCGACATGCGTTCGCTCGCGATCATGCGCGACACCGGCGCACCGGTGGTGTTCGACGCCACCCACTCCGTGCAGCTGCCGGGCGGCCAGGGCACCAGCTCCGGCGGCCAGCGCGAGTTCGTGCCGGTGCTGTCCCGCGCCGCCGTCGCCGTGGGCGTGGCGGGCCTCTTCATGGAGACCCACCCCGATCCCGCCAAGGCGATGAGCGATGGCCCCAACGCCGTGCCCCTGAAGCACATGCGTGCGTTGCTCGAACAGCTGGTGGCGCTCGACCGCGTGGTCAAGCAGCAGCCGCTGCTCGAGAACGACTTCTCCTGCTGATCACGCCGGCCACCCCGGCTGAACTGCTGCCGCCCCGTTTTGCAAAACTAGACCAAAGCCAAAGGAACCAGGAATGAGTGCGATTGTTGACATTGTCGGTCGGGAGATCCTCGACAGCCGCGGCAACCCCACCGTCGAATGCGACGTGCTGCTCGAATCCGGCGTGATGGGCCGTGCGGCCGTGCCGTCGGGTGCCTCCACCGGTTCGCGTGAAGCCATCGAGCTGCGTGACGGCGACAAGGGCCGCTACCTCGGCAAGGGCGTGCTGCGCGCCGTCGAGCACGTGAACACCGAGATCAGCGAAGCCGTGCTGGGCCTCGACGCCTCCGAGCAGGCCTTCCTGGACCGCACCCTGATCGACCTCGACGGCACCGAGAACAAGAGCCGCCTCGGCGCCAACGCCACGCTGGCCGTCTCGATGGCCGTGGCCCGTGCCGCCGCGGAAGAGAGCGGCCTGCCGCTGTACCGCTACTTCGGCGGCTCCGGCGCCATGCAGCTGCCCGTGCCGATGATGAACGTCATCAACGGCGGCGCACACGCCAACAACAACCTCGATCTTCAAGAGCTGATGATCATCCCCGTGGGCGCGCCGACGTTCCGCGAAGCGATGCGCTACGGCGCCGAGGTGTTCCACGCGCTGAAGAAGATCATCCACGACAAGGGCATGAGCACCGCCGTGGGCGACGAGGGCGGTTTCGCCCCCAGCGTGGCCAGCCACGAAGCCGCCATCCAGCTGATCCTCGAGGCCATCGACAAGGCCGGCTACACCGCCGGTGAACAGATCGCCCTGGGCCTCGACTGCGCGGCCAGCGAGTTCTACAAGGACGGCAAGTACGTGCTGAGCGGCGAAGGCCTGACGCTGTCGGCCCCCGAGTGGACCGACATCCTCGCCACCTGGGCCGACAAGTACCCGATCATCAGCATCGAAGACGGCATGCACGAAGGCGACTGGGACGGCTGGAAGCACCTGACCGAACGCCTCGGCAACAAGGTGCAGCTGGTGGGCGACGACCTGTTCGTCACCAACACCAAGATCCTGCGTGAAGGCATCGACAAGCGCATCGCCAACTCCATCCTCATCAAGATCAACCAGATCGGCACGCTGACCGAGACCTTCTCGGCCATCGAACTCGCCAAGCGCTCGAACTACACGGCCGTGATCAGCCACCGTTCGGGCGAGACGGAAGACTCGACCATCGCGGACATCGCCGTCGGCACCAACGCCGGCCAGATCAAGACCGGCTCGATGAGCCGTTCGGACCGCATGGCCAAGTACAACCAGCTGCTGCGCATCGAGGAAGACCTGGGCGACGTCGCCAGCTACCCCGGCCGTTCGGCGTTCTACAACCTGCGCTGATCCCGCTCCGCCGAAAGCCCATCCTCCGTGCGCCTCATCACCCTGGCACTGCTGGCCTTGCTGGCCCTCGTGCACGTCGAACTCTGGTTCGGCAAGGGTGGTGTTCCCCGGGTGATGGAGCTCCAGGCGAAGTTGTCGGCCCAGCAGGCCGACAACGACGCGGCCCACGCCCGCAACGACCAGCTGAGCGCGGAAGTGCGCGACTTCAAGGAAGGCCTGGAAATGGTCGAGGAGAAGGCGCGCTTCGAGCTCGGCATGATCAAGCCGGACGAGATCTACGTGCAGATCAGCCCGCCCAACAAGCGCTGATCCCCAGGCTTCCGCCCCGATGGACACCCTGCTGCAAGCCCTGCAGCCGCTGTTCGAGACGGCCCTCACCGTGTGGGGCGCGCCCGTCAGCTGGCTCGAACTGATCGGCTGCCTGCTCGCGGTCGCGATGGTCGTGTTCAACATGCGCGTGAACCCGATCGCGTGGCCGCTGGCCATCGTCAGTTCGCTGCTCTTCTTCGCCCTCTTCTGGAACAGCCGCCTCTACGGCGAGGCCGCGCTGCAGATCGTCTTCGCCGTGCTGGCCGCCTGGGGCTGGTGGCAGTGGCTCAAGGGCCACGAGGACAACGGCGCCACGCTGCGCGTGCGGCACCTGCGGCCGTCGGCCCGCGTGAAGGCGATCATCGCCCTGGCGCTCGCCTGGCCCGCCACCGCCCTCTTCCTGCGCGCCTTCACCAACACCGACGTGCCGTGGTGGGACGCCTTCCCCACGGCGGCGAGCCTGGTCGGCCAGTGGCTGCTCGGCCGCAAGTACGTGGAGAACTGGCCCACCTGGGTGGCCGTGAACGTCGTCAGCGTGGGCCTGTTCGCGTACAAGGGCCTGTGGTTCACGACGGCGCTGTACCTCGTGTTCGTCGCGATGTCGTTCTCCGGTTGGCGCGCCTGGCGGCAGCTCGCGTCCGCCCGCTGACCGTTCCCATGGCCCTGACCGTCGTGCTGCTCGGTGCGGAAAGCACCGGCAAGACCACCCTCGCCAACGAACTCGGGAGCGTGCTGTCGGCCGAGGGCCGCAAGGTCGCGGTGGTGCACGAGTACCTGCGCGAGTTCTGCGAAGGCGCGGGCCGCACGCCCCGCCCCGACGAACAGGCCGGCATCGCCGCCGAACAGAGCCGCCGCATCACCGCCGCCGCACCCGGCCGCGACGTGGTCATCGCCGACACCGCGGCCCTGATGGTGGCCGTCTACAGCGAGCTGCTGTTCGCCGACACCTCGCTCTACCCCGACGCCCTCGATGCCCTGCGCGGCCAGCTCGTGCTCGTCACCGCGGTGGACCTGCCCTGGGTCTTCGATGGCCTGTTCCGCGACGGCCCGCACGTGCAGGAGCCCGTGAACCGCCTCGTGCGCCAGGCCCTCGTGCGTGGCGGCATCGACCACGCCATCGTGTCCGGCCAAGGGCCCCAGCGCCTCGCCTCCGCCCTCGTCGCGGTGCGCCACGCGCTGGCCGAGCCCGATGCCGAGCGCGAGCGCCGCGTGAACCCGCGCTGGCAGTGGAACTGCGAGCGCTGCAGCGATGGCGAATGCGAGCGCCACCTCCGGTTGCCGCGCTGAATTCCCCCTGGTATCGATAACCTTTCACGGCCGCCGGCTGCTGCGGTGCAGCACAATTCAGGGTAAACCCGCCCCAGTCCGACCCGCAGCTCGACCGCACCCATGAATCCCGCCTCGCTCGCCGCCACCGCCCCGCTGGACGCCCCCCACGACCGCGCGTCCTTCTGGCCCGCAGTGATCTCGCTGGGCGTCGGTGGTTTCGCCATCGGCACCGGCGAGTTCGTGATCATGGGCCTGCTGCCCGACGTCGCGAACGACCTCGGCGTGACCATCCCCCAGGCCGGCCATGTGATCAGCGCCTACGCGCTGGGGGTCGTGATCGGTGCCCCGCTGCTGGCCGTGCTGGCAGCCAACTGGTCGCGCCGCACGCTGCTCGTGGCGCTGATGGCCCTTTTCGCGGCCGGCAACATCGCGAGCGCGATGGCCCCCGGCTACCTGTCGCTCAACCTGCTGCGGTTCATCGCCGCCCTGCCCCACGGCACGTACTTCGGCGTGGCCGCGCTGGTGGCTGCCGCGCTCGCGCCGCCCGAACGGCGTGCGAGTGCCGTGGGCCTCGTGATGTGCGGCCTGACGAGCGCGACCCTCGTGGGCGTGCCGCTGGCCGCCTGGCTGGGCCAGCACTTCGGCTGGCGTGCGGCCTTCGTGCTGGTGGGAGCCATCGCCGCCGTCGCCAGCGTGCTGATCTGGCGCAGCGTGCCGAAGATGCCCGCGGCCCACGGCGCGAGCCCCATGCGCGAACTGGGTGCCCTCGCCCGGCCGCAGGTGTGGCTCACGCTGGGCATCGGCGCCATCGGCTTCGGCGGCATGTTCGCGGTGTTCAGCTACATCAAGCCGCTGCTGACCGAGGTCACCGGCCTGTCGGTGGCGGCGGTGCCGCTGGTGCTGAGCCTGTTCGGCCTCGGCATGTTCATCGGCAACCTCGTGGGCTCGCGCCTCGCCGACCGCTCGCTGAACCGCACCATCGGCGGCGTGCTGATCTGGAACGCGATCGTGCTCGGCGCGGTGGTGCTCACGGCACCGAACGTCGCGGCCATCTCGCTGAACGTGTTCTTCGTGGGCACCATCGTGGCCATCGCCCCGGCCCTGCAGATCCGCCTGATGGACGTGGCCGGCGACGCGCAGACGCTCGCCGCCGCACTGAACCATTCGGCCTTCAACCTCGCCAACGCGCTGGGCGCGTGGCTCGGCGGCGTGGCCATCAGCGCCGGCTTCGGCTGGACGTCCACCGGCTGGGTGGGCGCGCTGCTCGCCGTGGCGGGCATGGGTGTGTTCGCCGCGTCGCTGCGCGCCGCCCGTCAACCGTAGAGGTGATCGTCCGGCAGGCCCAGCCGCCGGCAGGCCTGCACCGCTGGATGGCTGCGCAGCACGAGGTGGTCCATCGCCGCCCCGACATGCCGCACCAGGCCTTCCTGCCACGGTGACAGCGTGGCGACACCCGCCAGGTCCAGCCGGTCGCGCAGGCCGGCCGGCAGCACCATCATCGCGGCCGTGACCAGCAACCGCTGCAGGGGCCGCAACGCGGGCGGCAGCGCGGGCATCGCCCGCACGATGTGCAGGAACTCGTGCAGGACGTCCGACGGCTCGAGCTGCGGCGCCATGCGCATGAGCAGCGCGGCCATGTCCGCCTCCGAGCTCGGCACCGACATCGCGCCGTACAGCCGCGCGGCCGGCTGGCCTTCCTGGTAGAAGCGATCCCGGTCGGGCAGCCCGACCGGGTCCACGAAGCGGTGGTACGCCTCCAGGAAACCGAACGAGGCCGTCGCATGCACCCAGTCGAGCAGCTTCGGGTCGGTGGCGCTGTAGGCCCGCCCGTCCGGCGCGACGCCGTTCACCTGGCCGTGCCGCCGCGTGACCCCCGCGATGAGCGCTTCGGTGCGCGACCGCGGTCCGTACACGGTCATCATCGCTGCGTAGCCCGTGCGGCGCAGGCGCTCCACCGGGCGCTCGCGGAAGCTCGAATGCAGCCAGACGCCGCTGCGCACGCCGGGCTCCGCCAGCTCCAGCAGCACCGCGGCCACCCCGCCGATGAACACCGACACCGGGTTCTTGAAAACCCGCCACGACACGGAGTCCGGCGTCGTCAGGGCGGCCTCGCCCTCGGGAAAACGGAAATCGTCGGGACCCGTGCCTTCGGGCTGCAGCAGCTTCGAAAGCCCCGTTTCGAAGGGTTGTCGCAGCAAGGACGGCAAGATTCGTGACATATTTCGCGGGATATGACCAGGGACAAGACAAAGGATGCGGCCCACCGCACCACCCCGACGGAGTGTGCCGTGCCTGCGGCGCCCCGACCACCTTCATCGCTCCGCCTCGCGCCACGCTGGCGCGCCGGGCTCGCCGGCGGTTTGCTGCTCACGGCCGCCGCGGCCTGGGCCGAGCCGTCCGTGCCGTGGACCCCCAGCGCGGCCGGACGCCACGCCATCGAACGGCTGGTCGACGAAGCGGGCCTCGGGCTCACCACCACGCACTGGCCGCTGCCGGCCTCCGCGGTGTCGCGGGCGCTCGACGCCCTGCCCACGGCACTGCCCGATCACCTGGACTCGGCGCGCGCCCGTGTGCGCCTCGAGTTGCAGGCCCGCCGCGGCAGCCAGGGCACGCTGACCCTCCGCGGCCACCGCGACGCCCTCACCGGCTTCGGCGAGGATGCGACGCCGGGCAGCTCCGCCACGTGGCGAGGCCCGGAACTCGCCGGTGGCACGGTCGTCGCCCAGCTGGGTGGCCGCATCGAGGTGCCCGCCGACGTCGACCGGCACGGCGCGCAGTTCCGCTTCGACGACACCGCACTCGTCGCCGAAGCCTTCGGCCTGCAGGCGCAGGCCTGGGTGCACCGCAGTTGGTGGGGGCCTGGCTGGCAGTCCGCCCTGGCGCTGGGCAACAACGCGCCGGCCCTCGAGGCGGTCGGACTGCAGCGGGCCGCTGCCGGGGTCTCGGAATCGCGCTGGCTGTCGTGGATGGGGCCCTGGAACTTCGAAGGATTCATTGCCCGCACCGACGACTTCAGCCAGCCGGTCCATCCGTACCTGATCGGCACACGGCTCACCCTGCGCCCCTTCCGCCAGTTCGAGCTCGGACTCACGAAGATGGCCCAGTGGGGCGGCGAGGGGCGTCCCCAGAGCCTGCGCAGCTTCGCCGAGACCTTCACCGGCGCCAACAGCAACCCCGACACCCAGGCCCAGCAGCAGCAGGACCCGGCCAACACGCTGGCCGGCTTCGACGTCCGCCTGGGATGCCCGTGGGGCTGGCGCTGCAGCCTCTACGCCCAGGTCGTCGGCGAGGACGAGGCCGGGCACATGCCCTCGCGCCACCTGGGCCTGTACGGCCTCACGTACTGGACGGCGGACGGGAACCACCGCCTGTTCGCCGAGTACGCCGAGACCGGCTGCAACACCCCCGTCGCCCAGCCGGCCGCGCGCGGCTGCGCATACCGGAACCACAGCTACCCGCAGGGCTACACCACCGAGCAGCGCTGGCTCGGGGCCAGCATGGGCCCCGACTCCCGCGTGATCACCCTCGGCTGGATCGACGCCGCCCATGACGGCGCGGTCAAGCTGCACTGGGGTTCCATCGGTTCGCGCATCGGCACGTCGAGCCCGCTCGTCGACGACCCGCGCTACGCGGGGCGCATGGTGAGTGTGTCCGCGCGCCGGGCCTATCCCGTCGCGGGCGTCACCGTCACGCCCGAGTTCGACTGGACCCGCGTGTCGGCGACCACGGGCACGCGCAACGACGCCCGCGTCGGCGTGAGCCTGCGGGCGGAGCTGGACGCGCCGTCCACCGGCGCCGCGGGCACGGCGTGGTCCCGGCTCTCGCCGCTCGACCAGGCGCTGTGGGGTGCGGGCCTGCTCGCCGGTGCCGCCCTGCTCGACCACACGCTGGACGACGCGGCGCAACGCCACGGCGGCAGCCCGTCGGCCCAGGCCGTGCGCCGCTTCGGCAACGCGCTGCCCTTCCTGGCCGTGGGCGCGGCCGGCGCCACCTGGCTCGGCGAACACGGCACGGTCGCAGGCGACGTGGCGCGCAGCGCGGTCACCGCGTCGGTCACCGCCGCCGTGGCGGCCCAGGGCCTCAAGTACGTGGTGGACCGGTCTCGGCCGCTCGAGAACCGCGGCGCCTCCGACTTCGGCCACGAGAGCCGCAGCGACAGTTCGTTCCCGTCGGTCCACACCGCCGTCGCGTGGGCCGCGGTCACGCCGTTCGCGCGGCAGTACGACGCCCCGTGGCTCTACGGCGCAGCCGCGCTCACCAACGCCGCGCGCGTGATCGGGCGCGACCACTGGTTCTCCGACACGGTGGCCGGCTCGCTGCTGGGCTACGGGCTCGGCAGCTGGTTCCACCAGCGGGCCGTGCGCGGGGGCGATGCCGACACGCAGGCGCAGGTCTTCATCGGGAACCGCTCGGTCGCGGTGCAGGTGCCGTTCCGCTGAAGGGCGATCACCGCATCGCCTCGCGCAGCCACGCGAGGAAACGCGCGCGCCGCGGGTCGGCCTCCCCGTGATCGGCCTCGCCTCCTCGGCGGACGGCAGCCGCCTGTTCGCCTTGCGGGTCGGCAACGTCTTCCACCGCTCCCTCGACGGCGGGGCCACCTGGATCAACACGCCGATGGGCATGGCGCTCAACAGCATCGCCTCGTCGGCCGACGGCACGAGGCTGGTCGCTGTCGGGCCGGGAAGCTTCATCCAGACCTCCACCGACAGCGGATCGACGTGGACCTCGCGGTATCAGAACCTCCTGTGGCTGTCGGCGGCATCCTCCGCCGATGGCCGCCGCCTCGTCGCCTCGGACGCCGCGACGCGCACGCTCCACGTCTCCAACGACTTCGGGGTCACCTGGGTGACGCGTGGCCCGTCGATCGCCTGGGAAGACGTCGCCCTGTCCGCGGATGGGTCGCGGCTGGCCGCGCTCAGCTACACGGCACTCTGGGTCGACCGCCAGGACCGCAGCACCACCGGCATCACCGGCGCGGTGAGTGGCGGCCCGGACGAGAGCCTCGAGCTGCAGTACATCGGCGGCGGGCAGTTCCTGCCGACGCGCCACACCACGGGGTCCGGGACCTTCCAGGTCGACTGAGGCTAAGTGGCCGTGCCCATCAGCGTGACCAGCACGATCACGATGCCGATCGTCAGGTTGATGGCCACCCACCCGCGGATCGACGCGAGCGCTTCACCGCCGGCCGGCCAGTCGGAGGCGGCCACCGCGCGGCGCAGGCGCGGGTAGAGGGCGAAGCGGATGTGGCCGAAGATCAGCATCATCACGATGCCGAGGCCCACCATCACGTGCCACTCGAGCGGCATGTTGAACGGGCCGCCGGTGGCCTTCGTGGTGGAGACCACGCGCCACAGCATCCAGCCGCCGCTCGCGAGGATCAGCAGGATGGCCACCGACACCGCCTGGAAGAATCGGCCGAGCGCCATCGCCATCAGCGGCAGGCGCTGCGGCGGCGCGAGCGTCATCGCGGCGGGCCGCAGGCAGAAGTGGGCGAAGAACATGCCCCCGATCCACACCACCACGGACAGCAGGTGGACCGTCTTCAGCAGGGCGTAGGCCATCGGGGGTTCCGTTCTTTCGTCAGTGGAGTCAGTTGAGCGCGGTGGACCCCGGCGGCTGGTCGCGCGCCGGGATGAAGAGTTCGTCGGCGTCGATGGGGTCGAAGAGGTACTGCCGGCCGCAGAAGTCGCAGCCCACCTCCACCTTGCCCTGCTCGGTCAGGATGCCGTCGACCTCGTCCTGGCCGAGGTTGCGCAACATGTCGGCCACACGCTCGCGCGAGCACGTGCACGCGAACCGCGGCGCGGCCGGCTCGAAGCGGCGCACGTCCTCTTCCCAGAACAGGCGGCGCAGCACCGTCTCGGCGTCGAGCGTCAGCAGTTCCTCGCTCGTGAGCGTGGCGGCCAGGTGGGCGATGCGGTTGTAGGCTTCGTTGAGGCCGATCTCGTCCTCGTTGCGCTGGCCTTCGAGGTTGCGCGAGCCTTCGACCGGCAGGCGCTGGATCAGCAGCCCGGCGGCGATGTTGTCGTCGGCCGCGAGGATCAGCTTCGTGTCGAGCTGCTCGGACTGCAGCATGTAGTGCTCGAGCACCTCGCTCAGGCGCTGCAGCGGCTCGCGCTGGTCCCCGTGCAGCGCCACCACGCCCTGGTACGGCTGCTGGCCGGGCACCCGGCCCTGCGGGTCCAGCGTGATGGCGCAGCGCCCGTGGCCGCGCACGTTGACGAGGCCTTCCAGCTGCGCATCGTCCGACACGTCGCCGACCACCTTCGCGGTCACGCGGAACGCCAGGTCGCTCTGAACCTCGGCCACCGCGAGCTTCACGGGGCCGTCACCATGGACCTGCAGCACCAGCGCGCCGTTGAAATTGATGTTGGACTGCATCAGCACGCCGGCCGCGGCCATCTCGCCCATCAGCTGCCGCACCGGCCGGGGAAACGCGTCGCCCGCTTCCGAGCGACGCTCGAGCACTTCCTGCCAGCCTTCCGTCAGGCGCACCAGCATGCCGCGCACCGGCAGGCCTTCGAACAGGAACTTGTGCAACTCGCTCATGAAATCAACCGATCTTCTTCAGGCCCGACGCGAAGCGGCGGGCGTTCAACACATAGTGGGAGGTGCCGCGGTGCATGCCCGCGATCTGTTCCGGGGTCATGGTGCGCACCACCTTCGCGGGCGACCCCATGATCAGCGAACCGTCGGGGAACTCCTTGCCTTCGGTGACCAGCGCGCCGGCCCCGACCAGGCAGTTGCGGCCGATCTTCGCGCCATTCAAGACCACGGCCTGGATGCCGATCAGCGACCCGTCGCCGATGGTGCAGCCGTGCAGCATGACCTGGTGGCCCACGGTGACGTCGTCACCGATCACGAGGGGCACGCCGTGGTCCGCATGCAGCACGGAGCCGTCCTGGATGTTCGAGTTGCGGCCGACGGTGAGCCGGTCGGTGTCGCCCCGCAGCACGGCGCCGAACCACACGCTGCTGTTTTCCGCGAGCGTGACGGCCCCGATCACCTGGGCGCTGTCGGCCACCCACGCGGTGGGGTCGATGTCGGGCGTCACGTCGTCCAGCTGGTAGATGGCCATGGTCCGTTCCGGAAGCAAAAGCCATAATTCTAGGGATGAACCCGCGCGAGCGTGCCCTGAGGGTACTGACCCTGACCGATCCCGCCGAAAAGGCACTGCAGGCGCGTGCGCTCTTCGACACGCTGGCCACTGCCGCCGTCGACCCTGCACCAGTGTTCGCCGACCCTGGCGACCTGCCCGGCCGCCCCGCGCGGCCGGTGCTCAAGACCGCCCGCGAAGTGCCGTCGCGCAGCCCGTTCACCCTCGAGGGCCGGGCCGCGCTGATCCACTCCATCGCCCACATCGAGTTCAACGCCATCAACCTCGCCCTCGACGCGGCCTTCCGCTTCGCGGACATGCCCCGCGAGTTCTACGTCGACTGGCTGCGGGTGGCGAGCGAGGAGGCGTACCACTTCTCGCTGCTGCGCGAGCACCTGCAGTCGCTCGGCCACGACTACGGTGACTTCGACGCCCACGACGGCCTGTGGCAGATGACCCAGCGCACCGCCCACGACGTCACCGCCCGCATGGCCCTCGTGCCCCGCACGCTGGAGGCCCGCGGCCTCGACGCCACGCCCCCGCTCCAGGCCAAGTTCGCGAAGGCCGGCGACCCCCGCGCCGTGGAGATCCTGGCCATCATCCTGCGCGACGAGGTGGGCCACGTCGCCATCGGCAACCACTGGTACCGCTGGCTGTGCCGCCGCGACGGCCTCGACCCGATCGCGCACTACGCGGTGCTGGCCGCGCGCCACGAGGCGCCGAAGCTGCGGCCGCCGTTCAACGTGGACGCACGCACGGCCGCGGGGTTCAGTGCGGAGGAGATCGCGTTCCTGACGGCGCCCGGCTGAACGGGGGCGACCGAATGCCGCTACCATGGCGCGCCCCCAACCCGGACTCACGACATGACCGCGATGCTCCCCCGCTTGGCCTCCGCCCTCCCGCTCCTCCTGCTGCCCGCCCTCGGCCACGCCGCCTCCGGCAGCGCCTACACGGCGGGCAAGGCCGCGGGCTACGTGTTCGGCGGCCTCGTGCTGTTCGTCGTCGCCAAGCGCCTCCTCGGCGACCTGGCGTGGGCCCGCTGGCTGATCGTGCCGGTCGTCGCCGTGGCCATCATCCGGCTGAACCCCGGTCCCGGGCCGGTCGACACGCCGCAGATCCAGGCCCTGGCGGCCACGGTGAAGGCCGAGGACGTGGTGATGTACACGACCACGGAGTGCGTCTACTGCCACCAGGCGAAGGCCTGGCTCCAGCAGAACGGCTTCGCCTTCACCGAATGCAACATGAGCGTCAGCCGCACCTGCCAGCAGGAGTTCGCGGCCTACAAGGCCGTCGGCACGCCGTTCCTCGTGGTGCGGGGCGAGCGCATGGACGACGGGTTCGACTCGGAGCAGTTCCTCGCGTTGCTGAGGTCCTGACGACGACGCGACACCGACGGCGAGGTCAGCGCCCGCGCCAGAACAACCCGTCGAGGTCCTTCATCGTGAGCTGCCGCCACGTGGGCCGCCCGTGGTTGCACTGGTCGGACCGTTCGGTGCGTTCCATGTCGCGCAGCAGCGCGTTCATCTCTTCGAGCGTGAGCTGGCGGTTGGCGCGCACGGCGCCGTGGCAGGCCATGGTCGAGAGGATCTCGTGCTGCGCGCGTTCGATGACGGTGCTGGCGTCGTACTGACCCAGTTCGGCGAGCACGCTGCGAGCGAGTTCGACGACGTCGCCGCCGTCGAGTGCGGCCGGACGTGAGCGCACCGCGAGCGTGGTGGCCGAGAGCGCGGAGATGTCGAGGCCGAGCTTGCGCAGGTTGTCGGACTGGGTCTCGGCGGTGGCGATCTCCTCCGCGGTGGCAGCGAAGGTGGCGGGGATCAGCAGCGGCTGGGCCTCGATGTCGGCCGCACCGAGGCTCGACTTCAGGCGTTCGTAGACGATGCGCTCATGGGCGGCGTGCATGTCGACGATCACGAGGCCCTGGTCGTTCTCGGCGAGCACGAACACCCCACCCACCTGGGCGAGTGCGCGGCCGAGCGGCCAGTCGCCGGCCGGCAGCGGGTTCGCCGACGGTGCGACGGACGGCGGTGCCGCCACCGGAGCGGGCACGCGCCACGCGGGCGGTGCCTCCTGGGCGTAGAGCACCGCGGCCTGCTGCAGGCCGAGGCCCACCTGCTGGCCCAGCGGGCGGAAGCCTTCGGACGGCGGGTCGTAGGCCACGGGCTTCGGGATGCCGCGCGCCCACATGTCGTTGGCTTCGGCGGCGAGCACGCCGAGGCTCGTGCCCTCGTCGAGCGCGGGCAACACCGGCGTCAGCGCGATGGTGCCGCCGGCCTGCGGCGCGGCGAGCGCGGCTTCCACCGCGCGGCGCATGGCCTGGTGCACCTCGCGCGAATCGCGGAAGCGCACCTCGATCTTCGTGGGGTGCACGTTGACGTCGACCCGGTCCGGCGCGATCTCGATGAAGAGCGCATACGAGGGCTGGCGGCCGCCGTGCAGCACGTCCTCGTAGGCCGAACGGATGCCGTGGGCGATCAGCTTGTCGCGCACGTAGCGGCCGTTGACGTAGACGTACTGCTGGTCCGCGCGCGCCCGGGCGGCGGCCGGCACGCCGGCGCGGCCCGTCACGCGCATGGGACCCAGGGTCATGTCGACGGGGCGGCTCTGCTCGACGAACTCGGCGCCGATCACGTCCTTCATCCGCTGGTCGGGGTCGGCCCGGCGCCACTGCTGCACGAGCTTGCCCTCGTGCCACACGGCGAAGCCCACGTCGGGGCGCGTCAGCGCATGGCGGCGCACGGCGTCGACGCAGTGGGCGAGTTCGGTGGCGTCGGTCTTCAGGAACTTGCGGCGCGCCGGCGTATTGAAGAACAGCTCGCGCACCTCCACGCTCGTGCCCACGCCGCGCGCGGCGGGCGACAGTTCGCCGGAACGGGCGTCGAGCCGCTGCGCATGCGGGGCCCCTTCGGTGCGGCTCGAGATGCTGACTTCGGCCACCGACGAGATGGCCGCGAGGGCCTCGCCGCGGAAGCCCATGGTGGAGACACTCTCCAGGTCGACGAGCGAGCCGATCTTGCTGGTGGCGTGGCGGCGCAGCGCCAGCGGCAGTTCGTCGGACGGAATGCCGTGGCCGTCGTCCTCGATCAGGATGGAGCGCACGCCCCCGGCGACCAGCTTCACGGTGATCTCGCGCGAACCCGCGTCGAGCGCGTTGTCCACCAGCTCACGCACCACGGACGCCGGCCGTTCGACCACCTCGCCGGCGGCGATCTGGCTGATCAGTTCGTCGGGGAGCTCGCGGATGGGGCGGCGGGCGGCGGGCTGGAGCACGGCATTCATCCCGGCATTGTAGGGAACGGGCCCGCCCGGGGCACCGGATCGCGGGGGAATTGCCGCGAGGCCGCCTTCCGAACCGTGATAATCGCCCGCATGGAATTTGTCACGTTTCTGATCGACTTCATCCTGCACGTCGACGTGCACCTCGCGAACTTCGTCGCGGCCTACGGCACCTGGGTGTACGCCCTGCTGTTCCTGATCCTGTTCGTGGAGACCGGCGTCGTCGTGATGCCGTTCCTGCCGGGCGACTCGCTGCTGTTCGTCGTGGGCGCGCTGTGCGGCGCCGGGCTGATGGACATCTGGCTGTCGATCGGGCTGCTGACGCTCGCGGCCATCCTCGGGGACCAGTGCAACTACTCGATCGGGCGCTACTTCGGCCCGAAGGTCTTCCAGTGGGAGAACTCCCGCTTCTTCAACAAGCAGGCCTTCGAGCAGGCGCACGCGTTCTACGAGAAGTACGGCGGCGCCACCATCATCGCCGCGCGCTTCATGCCCTTCCTGCGCACCTTCGTGCCGTTCGTGGGGGGCGTGGCCCAGATGACGCGCAGCAAGTTCACGCTGTTCAACGTGGTGGGCGCGGTGGTCTGGGTGGGCGGCATCGTCACGGCCGGCTACGTGTTCGGCAACATCCCGTGGGTCAAGGAAAACCTCGACAAGATCATCTGGGCGGCGATCTTCATTCCGGGGTTGCTGGTGCTGTTCGGGGCGTGGAAGGCGAAGCGGAAGGCGGCGCAAGCCTCGGCTGCGACCGTCTGAAAAACACCGGCCATCCCGTCGAGGCGAATTCCTGGGCGAGCGAAGCGACGCCCCGAAGCGAGAACGCGTTCGCGGGGAGGCGAAGACGACAGATCGAGCCACACGCGAGCACGGGTCTCCCGGGCGACCCGTGGCGCCCGCTCGGGGGGCAGGAGCGAAGCGACGTGGGGGCCTACAACTGCCGCGTGCGCGCCAGCGGCGGGTTCTTCGCGAAGTACCGCTTGATGCCCGTGGCCAGCGCCTCCACCAATTCCTGCTGGTAGTCGGCGTCCCGCAGCTTCGCCTCCTCCTCCGGGTTCGAGATGAACGCCGTCTCGACGAGGATGGACGGGATGTCAGGGGCCTTCAGCACCGCGAAGCCGGCCTGCTCCACCTTGGCCTTGTGCAGCCGGCCCACCTTCCCGATCTGGCCCAGCACCTCGCCGCCGAGTTTCATGCTGTCCTTGATCTGGGCGGACGTGCTCATGTCGAGCATGGCGCGCATCACGGTGGAGTCCTTCGCCTTGAAGTTGACGCCGCCGACGATGTCGGACGCGTTTTCCTTGCTGGCCATCCACCGGGCCGCCGCGCTGGTGGCGCCGCCCTGCGACAGCGCGAACACCGAGGCGCCCCGCGCCTGCGGGTTCAGGAAGGCGTCGGCATGGATGGAGACGAACAGGTCGGCCTGCACGCGGCGCGCCTTGCGCACGCGCTCGTGCAGCGGCACGAAGAAGTCGGCATCGCGCGTGAGCATGGCCCGCATGCCGGGCTCGGCGTTGAGCTTGTCGCGCAGCTTCATGGCCACCGACAGCACCACGTCCTTCTCGCGCAGGCCGCTCGGACCGATGGCGCCCGGGTCCTCGCCGCCGTGGCCCGGGTCGAGCGCGACGATGATCAGGCGGTCGATCTTCTCCTGCGTCATGGGCGACGGCTTCTGGGCGATCACCGGTGGCGCGGGCACGGGCGGGCCGACCGGCCCCGGCGGCGCGGGCGGGCCCGGGGGGGTGGCCGGCGGCGTGGGGGTCTTGCCGACGCGGCCGATGAACTCGCCCAGCGCGTCCTGCACGGCCTCGGCGGCCTTCTGCTCGGCGCTCTGCTTCTCGTTGATGAGGGCGAGCAGCGGGTCGGCCTCCTGCACCGGGTGCAGGTCGAAGACGAGGCGGTGCTGGTACGCCGCGGCGGGCTCCAGCGTGAAGAGCTGCGGCGCGGTGGCCTGCTTCAGGTCCAGCACGAGGCGCACCACGCGGGGCTGGTTCTGTCCCACGCGCACGCCGGCGATGTACGGGTCGTCGGCATGCACCTTGCCGACCAGCTCGCGCAGCTTCGGGCTCAGCTCGAGGCCGTCGATGTCGATCACGAGGCGGCGCGGGTTGTCGGCCATGAAGTGCTTGACCGACAGCACCGTGTCGGACTCGAGCGTCACGCGGGTGTATTCGTCGGCGGGCCACACGCGCACGGCCACGAGGCTCGCACCGAACGCGAGTTCGGCGGTGCCGAGCGACAGCACGACGCCGCCGAGCGCCTGGAGGGCTGCACGGCGCTTCAAGGCAGCAACTCCAGGCCGAGGGGGGTGCAGGCGGTGAAGGTCACGCGGCGTTGATCCCCGTCGAGAAGCACGAGTTCCACCCGCAGGTCGGGTTCGGGCAGCAGGCCCTCGGCCTTCTCGGGCCACTCGGCGAGCTTGAGGCCCTGGCTCGCGAACACGTCGCGGAAGCCGGCGTCCTCGAATTCCTGCGGGTCGTTGAAGCGGTAGAAGTCGAAATGCCAGGCCGTGAAACCCTCCAGCGGATAGGCTTCCATCACGGCGTAGGTGGGGCTCTTGATGCGGCCGGTGACCCCGAGCGCCTGCAGCAGGTGGCGCGCGAAGGTGGTCTTGCCGGCGCCGAGCGTGCCGTGCAGTTCGACGAACGCCCGGCGAAGCGCCGGCCGGGCCGCGAGAAGGGCTGCGGACTGCTGGCACGCGGCCTCGTCGGGCCACGCCTGGGTGCGGGTTTCTAGAATCGGCAAATGTCGGACGCCCGGAACATGGATCAGGTGGGGGACCCCGCCGCGCTGGTGGAACAGCTGCGCGGCTGGGCGCGTTCGCTCGGATTTTCCCAGATCGGCGTGGCGGATGTGGATCTGTCCTCGGCCGAACCGGGACTTTTGGCCTGGCTCGACCACGGTTTCCATGGCTCGATGGCCTACATGGCGACCCACGGCCTGAAGCGCGCCCGCCCCGCCGAGCTGGTGCCGGGCACGGTGCGGGTCATCACGGCCCGCATGGACTACCTGCCCCGCACGCGCCACGACGGTGACCGTGACTGGCAGGCCGTCGAATGGGCGCACCTCGCCCGCCCGGAGAACGCCGGGGTGTCCACCTACGCCCGGGGCCGCGACTACCACAAGGTGTTGCGCAACCGGCTGCAGAAGCTCGCCGACCGCCTCGCCGAGGCCGTGGGGCCGCTGGGCCACCGCGTGTTCACCGACTCGGCGCCGGTGCTCGAGGTGGAGCTCGCCTCGCGCAGCGGCATCGGCTGGCGTGGCAAGCACACCCTCACGCTGCACCGCGAGGCGGGGTCGATGTTTTTCCTCGGCGAAATCTACATCGACCTGCCGCTGCCGCTGTCCGAACCCGTGACCCCGCACTGCGGCTCGTGTTCGGCCTGCATCGACGTGTGCCCCACGCAGGCCATCGTCGCGCCCTACCGCGTGGACGCCCGCCGCTGCATCTCGTACCTGACGATCGAACACGACGGCGCGATCCCCGAAGTCCTGCGCCCACTGATCGGCAACCGCATCTACGGCTGCGACGACTGCCAGCTGGTGTGCCCCTGGAACAAGTACGCGCAGCGCAGCACCCTGCCCGACTTCGACCCGCGCGCCCCGCTGCTGCACCCCACGCTGTTGCAGCTGTGGGCCTGGACCGAGGCCGACTTCCTCCGGCACACGGAAGGCGGCCCCATCCGCCGCATCGGCTACGAACGCTGGCGGCGCAACCTCGCGGTGGGCCTGGGCAACGCGCTGCGGGCCGACCCGTCGCTCGCGGACGTGCGCGCCGCGCTCGCAGCGGCCCGCGACGACGCCTCGCCCCTCGTGCAGGAGCACATCGACTGGGCCCTCAGGTGACCCAGCCCAGGACGGCGATCCACCACGGGATCGTCACCATGCCGAGCAGGATCGACAGCGACACGAGCCCGGCCACGAAGGCACCGTCGCCGCCCATGCGGGCCGCGAGCACGTAGGCGCTCGACGCGGTGGGCATCGACGCGAACAGCACGAGCACCAGCCGCTGCTCGGGCGACAGCGCGAACAGCAGCGCGAAGCCGATGCCCACGAGCGGCAGGATCGCGTGGCGGATGCCGATGAACGCCGTCGTGAGCATCGGCGAGGCCTTGAGGCCGCCGAGCTTCAGGCCCGCACCCACCGCCAGAAGGCCCACCGGCAGCGCGGCCACGCCGATGCGCTGCAGCGTGGTGCCCACCGCCTCCGGGAACTTGACCCCGGCGAGGTTGGCGACGAGGCCCAGCACCGTGGCCACGATCAGCGGGTTGCGCACGATCTCTCGCGCATAGGAATGCCCGCCGTGCCGCGCGAGCGGCCACACGGCCGCCACGTTGCAGATGGGCACGCCGATGGCCAGCAGCAGCGCCATCCACGCCACCCCGGTGGGGCCGCCCAGGCGCTCGGCCAGCGCCAGCGCGATGAAGGAATTGAAGCGGAACGCCACCTGCGCGCCGGAGGCGTGCAGCCGCGCGTCCACACCGGGCCACAGCTTCACCGCGAACGCGAGCGCGATGCCGCAGGCGAGCATCGCGACACCGGCCAGCGTGAGGCTCAGCGTCTGCGTGGGCTGCAGCGGGCTGCGCATCACCGAGTTGAACAGCAGAACCGGGAACAGCAGGTAGTACACCAGCTGCTCGGCGGCTTCCCACACGGGCCGGTTCAGCGCCGTCCAGCGGCACAGGCAGAACCCGCAGACGATCAGCAGGAAGTCGGGAAGCAGCAACAGCGCGGTGGACATCGGCCCAGTGTGCCAGCGCCCGGGCTGCGTAGTTTCCACAGTCCGGAAGCCCCCGGGACGCGTGCAACATGGTTTGACACGGCTCGACTGCGGGATCCCGTCGCATGGGCGATACTGCCGCGCGATCGGCCCGCTCGACCCCAGGCGCCCGCTGCATGGCAGGCGCCACACGGTTTCTCTTCATCTGTTGTTTCAGGAGTTCCGCCATGCAACGCCGTACCCTCGTCGCCACCGCCGCCCTCGCCCTGTTCAGCACCTCCGGTGCCTGGGCTCAGGCCGCCTACCCGACCAAGCCCGTGCGCCTCGTCGTGCCGTTCGCCCCCGGCGGCACCACCGACATCATCGCGCGCGTCCTCGCCGAAAAACTCAACGGGCCGCTCGGCCAGACCGTCATCGTCGAGAACAAGGCCGGTGGCGGCGGCTCCATCGGCGCGAACGAGATCGCCCGCTCGCCGGCCGACGGCTACACGCTCGGCATCGCCACCGTGTCCACCACCGCGTCGAACCCGGCCATCAACCCGAAGATCGGCTACAACCCGATCACCGACTTCACGCAGATCATCAACGTGGCGGCCACGCCGAACGTGATCGCCGTGCACCCGAGCTTCCCCGCGAAGGACTACAAGGGCTTCATCGCCGAGCTGAAGAAGAACCCCGGCAAGTACTCGTACTCCACGTCGGGCACCGGCGGCATCGGCCACATGCAGTTCGAGCTCTACAAGAGCCTCACGAACACCTTCGTCACGCACATCCCGTACCGCGGCGCGGGCCCGGCCCTGAACGACACGGTCGCCGGCCAGGTGCCGATGATCTTCGACAACCTGCCCTCCGCCCTGCCCTTCATCAAGGACGGCCGCCTGATCGCCATCGCCGTCGCCGCGCCGGAGCGCCTGGCCGTGCTGCCCAACGTGCCCACGTTCAAGGAAGTGGGCCTCGAGGGCGTGAACCGCATGGCCTACTACGGCATCCAGGGCCCGAAGAACCTGCCGAAGGACATCGTCGACAAGGTCTACACGGCCGTGAAGAAGACGATGGAAGACCCGACCGTGAAGGCCCGCATCGAAGGCACCGGCTCGCTGCTCGTCGGCAACACGCCGGCGCAGTTCACGCAGCAGGTGGCCGCCGAGTACGAGGTCTACAAGAAGGTCGTGGCGACGCAGAAGCTCAAGATCGAGTGAGTTCGGACGCGCTGAGACGCAGCCAGGGCGCCATCGACCGCTTCATCGATGCGCTCTGGATCGAGGACGGCCTGGCGGCCAACACGCTGGCCGCCTACCGGCGCGACCTCACCCTCTACGTCCAGTGGCTCGACGCCGAACACGGCAAGTCGCTGGACGAGACCACCGAGACCGACCTGCGCGCCCACGCGGTGGCCCACCACGCGGGCCGCAAGGCCACCAGCGCCAACCGCCGGCTGGCCGTCTTCAAGCGCTACTTCCGCTGGGCGCTGCGCGAGAACCTGCTGACCCGCGACCCCACGCTCAAGCTGCTGGCCGCGAAACAGCCGCCCCGCGTGCCGAAGGTGCTGAGCGAGGCCCAGGTCGAGGCCCTGCTGCGCGCGCCCGACGTCGCCGTGCCCCTGGGCCTGCGCGACCGCACGATGATCGAGCTGATGTACGCGAGCGGCCTGCGCGTGAGCGAACTGGTGACGCTCAAGTCCGTGCACCTGGGGCTCGACGAAGGCGTGCTGCGGGTCATGGGCAAGGGCAGCAAGGAGCGCCTGGTGCCGTTCGGCGAGGAAGCCCACGGCTGGCTGCGCCGCTACCTCGCCGAGGCGCGGGCCGAGATCCTCAAGGGCCAGGCGTCCGACGCCCTGTTCGTGACCGGCCGCGGCGGCCCGATGACCCGCCAGATGTTCTGGCAGCTGATCAAGAAGTACGCGGTGCAGGCCCACGTGACGGCGCCCCTGTCGCCCCACACGCTGCGCCACGCCTTCGCCACCCACCTGCTGAACCACGGGGCCGACCTGCGGGCCGTGCAGATGCTGCTGGGGCACGCCGACATCTCCACCACGACGATCTACACGCACGTCGCCCGGGAGCGCCTGAAGGCCTTGCACGCGACACACCATCCCCGCGGCTGAACGCCCCGTGTTCCAATCGTGGCATGGCCACGATCAAACTGAAGAAGCCCGCCCAGTCGGGCGGCGCCCCCGAACGCTCCGCCGACCGCGCCCCGGTGCGCGGCGTGGGGTCGGGGGTGCGCAAGCCACGCCCCACCCTCGCCCAGGCCGAAGCCCAGCGGGCCGAGCGCGACGCGCGCTACCAGGACCAGCTGCGGCAGCGCTTCGGCGACCACCCGCCCGAGAAATTCACCCGCCGCGACGAAGGTCCTGGCGCCCGCCCCCGGCGGGACGGCCCGCCGTCGGGCCGTCCCGACGACCGCCGTCCCCCGCGCCGTGACGACGACCCGCGCCGCAACAGCGCCTTCGGTGGCGGCGACGACCGCCGGCCGCCCCGCCGCGACGAACCGCCCCGCCCGGGCCACGGCCGCGACGACCGGCGTCCGCCCGAGCGCGACGACCGCCGTGCGCCGTTCCGCGAAGACCAGCGCCGGGCCACGGCCCGCGACGACCGCTACCCGCCCGCCCGCGACGACCGCCGTGGCCCCGGCCCGCGTTCGGAGCGTTCCGCCCCCCCGGCCCCGCACGGCCCGCGTCCCTCGGGCCGCAACACGGCCTTCGGCCGCGACGACCGCCCGGCACCTCCGCGCCGGGCGCCCCGTGCGCAGGACGACGACGATGACGACGACGACGAGGTCGTGCGCCCCGAGGTGCCGGGCAGCATGCGCCTGTCCAAGCGCATGAGCGAGCTGGGCATCGCGTCGCGCCGCGAGGCCGACGAATGGATTCCGAAGGGCTGGGTGCGGGTCGACGGCCGCGTGGTCACCGAACTGGGCTCGCGCGTGCTGCCCGAGCAGCGCATCACGATCGACGCGAAGGCCCGCCACGTGCAGGCCCAGCGGGTCACGGTGCTGATCCACAAGCCCATCGGCTACGTCAGCGGCCAGGCCGAGGACGGCTACGAGCCGGCCTACGTGCTCGTGAAGCCCGAGAACCAGTGGCAGGAAGACCAGTCCGGCACCCGCTTCCTGCTGTCGCACCTGCGCAGCCTGGCGCCCGCCGGCCGCCTCGACATCGACTCCACCGGCCTGCTCGTGCTGACGCAGGACGGGCGTGTGGCGAAGCAGTTGATCGGCGACGACAGCGAAATCGACAAGGAGTACCTGGTGCGCGTGAAGAGCCGCGACGGCGAGCCGCTGTCGCAGGCCTCGCTCGCGCTGCTGAACCACGGCCTCGAACTCGACGGCGTGCAGCTGCGCGAGGCGAAGGTCGAGTGGGTCAACGACGACCAGCTGCGCTTCGTGCTGCGCGAAGGCCGCAAGCGTCAGATCCGGCGCATGTGCGAGGCGGTGGGGCTCGAGGTGCTGGGGCTCAAGCGCGTGCGCATCGGCAAGGTCATGCTGGGTGACCTGCCGCCGGGGCAGTGGCGGTACCTCCGCCTCGACGAAACCTTCAGCTGACAAGCACATGTCACCCCGGCGAAAGCCGGGGCCCGCTGCCCCCGTTGCGCGCTTCGAAGGCAGTGGATCCCGGCGTTCGCCGGGATGACGGGGTGCTGGATTACTTGGCAGCCAGTTCCGGCGCCAGCGGGCTCGGCACCCGCGGCGTCGTCGTCTTCTGCCAGCCATAGGCCAGCTTGAACAGCGTCGGTTCGGCGAACGCGCGGCCGATCATCTCGAAGGTCACCGGTTCGACCGAGGTCGACGTGTCCTTCGACTTCACGAAGCCCGCCGGGAAGGCGAGTGCCGGGAAGCCGGTGAACGGGCTCAGGCGGTTGTTGCTGCCCGAGTTGACGCTCGTGCTGTTGAAGCCCTGCAGCACCGGGTACACCAGCACGTCGTACGCCATGCCCTTGCTCTGGCTCGTGGTGAAGTCGATGTTGTCGAGCGCGGCGGTCACGCGCGGGATCACGTACTCGTCGCGCGGCTTCAGGTTGCGCAGGTAGTTCGCGTTGGCTTCCTTGTTGGTGCCCGCGGTCACGTACGACTTGAAGTTCGCGACACGGTCCGGCTCCAGCGTCTCGAGCGCCGTGGCCACTTCTTCCGTCGTGCGCAGGTGCGCGTCGGCCGCCGAGCTCCACGAGCTGAGGTACTCGGTGAGGTTGTCGCGGAACTCGTACGTGGAGAGGCTCGAGTAGCCGGTGAGGATGGTGGTGCGGTCGGAGATGTCCACGTCCTCCACCGTGGCACCGGCGGCCTTCATGGCTTCGAGCGCCGCGTTGAGCGTGTCGATGAAGGCCTGGTTGGTCGCGGTGGCCGTGGGGAACATGCCGCGGACCACGCCGATGCGCGCGCCCTTGAGGCCCGTCGCGCTCAGCGACGTCATGTAGGTCGCGGGCTGCATCGTCATCGACGCGTACGCCGCGGCGCTGCCCACGAGCGGTGCGTCCCACGCCTTCGCGTTGCGCTGGCCGCTGCCGGTCGCGCTGTCGTAGCCGGCCATCGCGTCCATCACGAGCGCGCAGTCCTGCACCTGGCGGCACAGCGGGCCGGCGGTGTCCTGGCCGTGGGCCAGCGGCACGATGCCGTCCTGGCTCACGAGGCGCAGCGTGGGCCGCAGGCCGTAGAGGCCTTCGACGGCCGACGGCACGCGCACCGAACCGCCCGTGTCGGAGCCGAGGCCGATCATCGCGAGGTTCGTCGCGATGGACGTGCCCGTGCCCGACGACGAACCGCCCGCGCTGTTTGCGGGGATGTACGCGTTCTTGGTCTTGCCACCCACCGACGAGCTGCCGGTGAAGCCGAAGGCGAACTCGTCCATGTTCGCCTTGCCGATGATGATGCCGCCGGCATCACGGATCTTCTTGATCACGTAGGCGTCGTCGGGCGGCTGGTTGTTCTTCAGCGCGAGCGACCCCGCCGTGGTCTTCATGTCGTACGTGTCGAAGTTGTCCTTCGCGAGCACGGTGACGCAGTGCATCGGGCCGACCATCTTGCCCGTCTTGAAGAACACGCGGTCGAGCTCGTCGGCCTTTGCGAGTGCATCGGGGTTCGTCGCGATCACGCTGTGCAGCGCGGGGCTGTCGGGGTACGCGGTGGACGCGTCGGCATCGAACGCGGCGATGCGCGCGAGGTAGCCTTGCACGACGTCGCGGCACGACACGTCGCCCGTGCGCATCGCGGCGTGGAAGCCTTCGATGGTGGCCTCGACGAGCGGGAACGGCTTGCGGTCTGCCTTGAGGACGACGGCGTCGCCTTCGGGGGTGTCGTCGTCGTTGCCGCCGCAGGCGGCGAGCACGGCGGTGAAGAGGATCGTGCAGGCGAAGCGGGTGACACGCGACGTGGGGGAAAGGTACTGCAGGGGAGTCATCGGGAATGGGTGCGAGAGGATGAGAGCGGCGACCGTTCGCAAACCCCGTGCCATCCGGCGACGCACCGCGTGCGGGAATCCGTCCGTGGCGCGCCGCTTGCTAACGATGACGTGTCTCCCGCAGTCCCTTCCCGAGGTTCCTTCACATGTCCCGCATCAAGCACCTGCTGGCCGCCGCCGCGATCAGCATTCCCCTCTTCTCTCTCGCGCAGGCCGCAGCCGTGCCCCCCATCGTGTCCGCCGCGAGCCTCGGCAAGACCGCCACGGTGACCTCGCTGATCGCCAAGGGCGCGGACCCGGATGTGCGACAGGCGGACGGACGCACCGCGTTGATGCTGGCTGCCGATGCGGGGCACTTCGAGACGGTGCGTGCGCTGATGGTCGGCGGTGCATCGCGCGACCTGAAGGACCCGACGGGCCGCACCGCGTTCGACTACGCCTTCGAGAAGAAGCACACGGACATCATCGCGCTGCTGCGCGACGCGTCATGACACCTCGGCCGCGGCCACGTCCTCGCATTCCGCGAACGACCTGAGCGCGGCCAGCACGTCGGCGAAGTCACCCGACACCATCGGCCCGATGGCCGTGTCGTCGGGCCCGTCCACCTGCGTGCGGAAGGTGACGCGCGTGCCGCCGTGGCGCAGCGGCACGAGCAGGTGGGCCACCGCGACGCGGTTGCCGTCGACGACGGTCTCGTCGGTGAAACACACGCCGGCGCTGACCTCGGTCAGCGTGCTGGTGACCGCCTCGCCGTCGGGCAGCCCCATGGTGAACGTGGTGCCGCGCGCGAACGCGCCGTGCAGCGCGATGTGCGCGATGCCGGCGTTCCAGCGCGGCCAGCCCGCCACGTCCTCGAACAACCGCCACAGGGTCTCCGCGGACGCGGAGGTCTCGATGCTCGCTTCATGGTTCCATATGGGGCCTCTCCCGTTGTCTGTCGATGCGACAGACGGCATTGGGCGCCCTGGCTGCTGACAACGTGTTGTCAGCAGGCGGTCCCACGCGCTAGCGCATGAACCCGAGGTCGCGCCGGAAGTTGCGCAGGTTCGGGAACACGAGGTCGAGCGCACTCTCGCTCGCGCCGAACCACCGCCCGAGCGTGGCGCCCAGCTGATCCACCGACACCTGCGGCAGGAAGATGCCCGAGCCGGTCTCGTCGTCGTGGTTCAGGCCCACCTGCGGGAAGCGGCCATAGATCTCGCCACCCTTCACGGCACCGCCGTGCACGAAGTGGTGGGCGCCCCAGCCGTGGTCGGTGCCGTCGCCGTTCGTCGCGAACGTGCGGCCGAACTCGGACGCGGTGAACAGCGTGACCTGGTCGCGCAGGCCGAGCGCGCCCAGGGCGTCGTCGAAGGTGCCGATGGCGTGCGACAGCCGCGCCATCAGGTTCGCGTGCGCGGCGTTCTGCCAGTCGTGTGTGTCGAAGCCGCCCAGGCCCACGAAAAACACCTGCCGGCGCACGCCCATGTTCGCCCGGGCGGAGACCATGCGCGCGATGCTGCGCAACTGGTCGGCCAGCGGGTTCGCGGTCAGGGTCTTCGTGACCGGGTGCATGTACTTCGTGCCGGCGATCACCGCGCCGGTCTGGTACGCCGCGTTGAACGCCGCGCCCTGGTCCACGTTGCGCTTCGCGATGGCGGCGTACTCGCGTGCGATCAGGTTCGCCTGGTCGTCGGGCACGTTGCCCTGTGTCAGCAGCGCGCGGTACGCGGCCGGGGCGGTGTACGAGCCGAACAGCGCCCCGGTGGTGCCCTCGATCGGCACCGCACCGCCGTTGGCCACCTGGAACGGGTGGACGGAGTCGCCGGACAGGAACACCGCGTTGCCCGACAACGAGATCGCCGTGAACGCCGTGTTGCCGTTGGCCGAGGCCAGCAGGTCGCCGAGGCGGCCGCCCCACCCGGCCTGGGCGCCTTCCGGGGCGAGCGCCTGCCAGGTGCTCTGCTGGTCGTTGTGCGAGCCGAGCTTGGACGGCAGCGGCTTCGAGCGGGCGCGCACCTCGGCCTTCGTCACCGGCATCACGAGCGGGCCGGCGTTCGCGACCACCGCGAGGCGGCCCTGCGCGAACAGCGAGGCGGTCTCGCCCATGCACGGGTGCAGCGCGAACGTGCGCGACGCGTTTTCGGCGAAGGCCGTGAAGCCGGGCGCGAGGGGAAGCACCCCGCCGAGCGCGGCGGGGCTGCCGGCTGCCGCCGACCCGTCGGCCGGCGTGCCGGGGGCCCGCAGCGCGATCGGGTCGCTGCCCGTGCCGCGCACGGCGGTGTAGGCCTGCCACGACGCCGTGTCGGTCGGCAGCACCATGTTCGCGCTGTCGTTGCCGCCGTGCAGGAACAGGCACACGATGGCCTTGTAGTCGGCCGCCTGCGCGGAGGCGGCGTTCATCGCGGCCAGGTTCATCGCGAACGGCAGCGCGCCGCTGCCGGTGGCGGCGGAGATCGCCGCGGCGCGGCGCAGGAATTCACGTCGGGAAGCGTTCGTCATTTCTGCACCACGTAGTCGGGAGACGCCATCGTCAGCAGCACGGCGATGCTGACCCGGTCGCGCCGGGCCGAATCGACCGCGGCCTGGTTGCTGCCGGTGGCCGCGGGAATGGCACGGCCGTTGATCGCGGCGGTGATCAGGTTGCGCTGGGTCGCGCTCATCTGGCCGGACATCAGCAGCAGGTCGAGCCGGTCCAGCAGCGCGGCCGGCTTGTCGGCGAGGGCCAGTTCGGCCGTGTAGTCGTGCTGGATGTCGCGCGTGGCCGAGTAGCCGGCCCAGGCCCGCTGGTAGTTGGCGAAGGTGGCGAGGCTCACCTCGTTGGCCAGCTGCCACTCGGGTGCCACGAGGCCGGCCGAGGCCGCCGCGCTGTTCGGCGGCGTGTAGCCCGGGCGGAAGAAGTTGAAGACCGACGGCGCCTTGAGCGCCTGCTGGCCCACCTGGCTGCCCGCCTCGAGTTCGTCGATGCCCGTGAAACGTCCGCTGGTGGACTGGGCGTTGAACGCCCGCATGAAGTGCGCGAGGCGCACGAGCGGTTCGCGCGGCTTGCCGTAGGCCACGTTCGACGGCGTGTAGGTGCGGGCCTCGGTGTCCATCAACACGGCGCGCAGCACCGCCTTCAGGTCGCCGCGCACGCCCTGCCCGTTGTTCGCGAACACCGCCGCCACCCGCGCCACGTAGGCCGGCGACGGGTTGCTGGTGACGAAACGCTGGATCAGCTGCCGCCCGACGAACGGGCCCACGTTGGGATGGTGGAAGAGGCGGTCGAGCGCCACCTTCAGGTCGGCCTCGGCGCTGCCGGAGCCGGCCGGGATCGTCACGCCGAGGAACTTCTTCTCGCTCGTGGAATGGAACTTGTCGTAGGCCTGCATCGGGCGCCAGTCGCGCTCGGCGTGGGCATCGAGGCCCTGGAAGCGACAGTCGGTGCGGTCGCTCGCGTTCGGGCCCGCGTACCAGCTCCAGCCGGTGAAGACCTTCGCCAGGCCTTCGACGTCGGCGGCCGAGTAGGTGTCGACGGGGCTCACGCCCTTCTCCGTCCCGTCGGTCTTCAGTTCGTGCAGGCCCAGCGTGAAGAGCTGCATCGACTCGCGCGCGAAGTTCTGGTCCGCGTTGCGCCCGGTGGCCGCGTCCTCCTTCTGGTTGCGCAGCGTGCTGAGATAGATCCCCATCATCGGGTGCGTCGCCACGGCCTGCAGCAGGTCGCGGTAGTTGCCGAAGGCGTGGGCGGCCAGCACGTCGTAGTAGGAGGCCATGCCCCGCACCTTGGTGGACAGCGTGGTGTCCGCGAACGACACGACGAAGATCTGCGACAGCGCGAAGGCCATGCGCTGTCGCAGCTGGTCCTCGCCGGCGATGGCCTGCGTCCAGAACGACTGGCGGAAGTGCACCTGCGTGAGCGAGGTGCCGCCCGCGGCGAGCGTGTTCACGAACGCGAGGTGCGAGGCCACCGGCAGGCTGAACTGGTCGTCGAGCCAGGCGGCAGGACCGATGGCGGTCAGGCGCGCGATGCCGGCCTCGGTCGGGCCGAAGGTGGCCTGGGCGAGGAAGCGAGCGGCATCGTTGGCCGTGAAGGCGGCCGGGACGGGCGATGGTGCCGGCGCGGGTGGCACCGGTGCCGGCGTCTCGGGCACGGGTTCCGGGACGGGCGCCGGCGATCCGGCATCAGGTGCCGGTGCGGGAGCCGGCACCGGGGCACTGTCTCCGGGCGAGCCGTCGGTCGACCCCGGCGGGGCCGCCACGGGCCCGCTGTCGGGGCTGCCGCCGCCCGTCGCCGGACTGCCGCCACCCCCACCGCCGCCACAGGCGACCAGCAGGCTCAACCACACCACCCCGGCGCCCGAACGGACGCCGTTCACCCACGACCCACGCGATCCCACGTACTGCTCCAGACCACCCCGGCGGACCGTCCGCTCTGAGGCCGCCCCGTCGAGTGGAGCGGGCGGCGAACTGGCCCGGGCGATAGTGTCGGATCAGGGACAGGAAGGTGAACGCCCGATCAGCGGGGGGATCGTCACGCTGTTCGAGCGGAACTTTCAGAGGTACGAGGTGACCGCCGGCGGGTTCCACCAGTTGTCGTGCAGCCCGTCGCAGTACTTCACCGGAATGGCGGCCAGTTCCTCGGGGCTCACGCCGTCGAGGCACGCCACGTTGACCGACACGAAGGCGCCGCCCAGCGCGGGCACGTCACCCCGGCTGAACGACGAGAGGCCGCAGGTGCTGCAGAACAGGTGCCCGCCCGAGCGCGTGTTGAAGCGGTAGTCCTTCAGCGCGTTCTCGTCGGTCAGCAGGCGGAACGCGTCGGGCTTGATGGTGGTGCCCCAGGCACGGGTCTTCGAGCAGTACGTGCAGTTGCAGCGCGACGCGCCCTCCGAGAGGTCGACGTCGGCTTCGTAGCGCACCTGGCCGCAATGGCAGCTGCCCTGGTAGGTCTTCTTCATCGTGGGACTCCTCCGTGTGGTGAAGTCCTCACGATAGGCACCCGCTGCTGACAACGTGTTGTCAGCAGCCTGGGAGCCCGGGCGGCAGAGAGCAGGGCTCCCTGCCCTCACAGCCGTTGCTGCGATTCGGGATCGAAGAGCGAGGCCCGCGTGGCATCGAAACGCAGCGCGACACGCTGGCCCGGCACCGGCTCGCCGCCCACCGGCATCGTCACCGACAGCTGCTGGTCGAGGAACGAGAGCCACACCACGAGGTGCGAACCCATCGGCTCCACGAGAGTCACCTGGGCCGTGGCGCCCTGCAGGCCGTCCTGGTCGACGACGAGGTGTTCCGGGCGGATGCCCAGCACCGCACGCTGGCCCGCCGCGGGCCGCGCGGCGAACTCGTACCCCTGCAGCGACACCGACAGCGCCCCCTTGATGAACGTGGCCTCGCCTCCGGGGCCGACCTCCAGCTCGCCCTCGAGGAAGTTCATGCTGGGCGAACCCAGGAACCCCGCGACGAACATGTTCGCCGGCCGGGCGTAGACCACCTGCGGCGTGTCGATCTGCTGGATCTTGCCGTTGCGCATCACCGCGACCCGGTGCGCGAGGGTCATCGCCTCGACCTGGTCGTGCGTCACGTAGATCATCGTGTTGCCGATGTCCTGGTGCAGCTGCTTCAGCTCGCGGCGCAACTCGCCCCGCAGCTTGGCGTCGAGGTTCGACAGCGGCTCGTCGAACAGGAACACCTTCGCCTCGCGCACGAGCGCGCGGCCGATGGCCACCCGCTGCCGCTGGCCGCCCGACAGCTGGGACGGCTTGCGGTCGAGCAGTTCGTTGAGGTGCAGCATGTCGGCCGCGCGCTCCACCCGCTGGGTGATCTCGCGCTTGGGGACGCCGTTGATGCGCAGCCCGAACGACATGTTCTTCTCGACGTTCATCGTGGGATACAGCGCGTACGACTGGAACACCATGCCGATGCCGCGGTCCTTCGGATCGGCCCAGGTGACGTCGCGCCCGCCGATGTCGATGCGGCCGTCGTCGGCCTCGAGCAGGCCGGCGATGGAGTGGAGCAGCGTGGACTTGCCGCAGCCGGACGGGCCCAGCAGCACGAGGAACTCGCCTTCATGCACCTCGAGGTCGAGGTTCTCCAGGATGGGCAGCGAGCCCATCTTGATCTGCAGTCCTTGGATGGAAACACGGGACATCGGGAATCAGCCTTTCACGGCGCCGGCCGCAATGCCGCGGACGAACCAGCGGCCGGAAACGAGGTAGATGAACAGCGGCACGAGCGAGGTGAGCACGGTGGCCGCCATGTTGACGTTGTAGAGGCGCTCGCCCGTGGTCGTGTTGATCACGTTGTTGAGCTGCACGGTCATCGGCAGGTGGTCGCGCCCGGCGAACACGAGCCCGAGGATGAAGTCGTTCCAGATGCCGGTCACCTGCATGATCACCGCCACCACGAGGATGGGCAGCGACATCGGCAGCATCAGCTGCAGGAAGATGCGCCAGAAGCCCCCGCCGTCGATGCGCGCGGCCTTGAACAGCTCGTTCGGGATCGACGCGTAGTAGTTGCGGAACAGCAGCGTCATCACCGGCATGCCGAAGATGGTGTGGATCAGCACGATGCCCGGCAGCGTGCCGAAGATCGACATGGCCGCGAACGCACGCACCAGCGGGAACATGATCACCTGGTACGGCACGAACGCGCCCATCAGCAGGACACCGAACAGCAGCGTGCCGCCGCGCGGTTTCCAGAACGACAGTGCGTAGCCGTTGAGCGCGCCCACCAGGATCGACAGGATGGTGCTGGGCACCACGATGGCGATCGAGTTGAAGAACCCGCCCTTGATGCCCTCGCACTGCAGCCCCGTGCACACGGTGGACCACGCCATGACCCAAGGCTCGAGCGTGACCTTGACGGGCAGCGAGAACAGGTTGCCGAGGCGGATCTCCTCCATCGGCTTGACCGAGGTGATCAGCATCACGTACAGCGGGAACAGGAAGAACACCGCGCAGACGAGCAGGAAGGCATAGATGCCGATGCGCGCGGGCGTCCACGCTGAACGGCGCGGGCGGACCGAGGTGCGGGCGACGGCCGGCGGAACCACGGGTTGAGAGGGCATCGTCGTGGTGGTCGTGTTCATCGGTGGCCTCCGTTGCGGGCGGCCCGTGCGCGAGCGTACATCCAGGGGGCGAGCAGCGCCAGCACCGTCAGCAGCAGCACGGTGGACGCGGCCGAGGCGAGGCCGATGTTGGCGCGGCCGAACAGGTTGTCCATGATGAACTTGCCGGGCACCTCGCTCGCGAGGCCGGGGCCGCCCTGGGTCATCGCGACGACGACGTCGTACACCTTGACCACGCTCACCGACAGCAGCACGACGGCCGTGCCGATGGACGGGCCCAGCATGGGCAGCACGATGCTCATGTAGACGCGCCACGTGGGAATGCCGTCGATGCGGGCGGCCTTCCAGAGGCTGTCGTCGATGCCGCGCAGGCCGGCGAGCATCAGCGCCATCACGAGGCCGGCGGCCTGCCACACGGCCGCGAGAGCGATCGCATACATCACCTTGTCCTGCGTGGCGATCCAGTCGAACGTGAACGTCTCGAAGCCGAGTGCGCGCACGGTGGACTGGATGCCCAGCTCGGGGTTCAGCACCCACTGCCAGATCAGGCCCGTCGCGACGAAGGACATCGCGTACGGGTAGAGAAACACGGTCCTGAGCACACCCTCCCCGGCCACCTTCTGGTCGATGAACACGGCCAGCAGGAACCCGAGCACGAGGCACGCGGCGATGAAGATCACGCCGAACACCACGACGTTCTCGAGAGACAGCAACCAGCGCTCCGAGGCGAACAGGCGCGAGTACTGCGCCAGGCCCACGAAGTCGCTGGACGGGAGTGTCCGTGAACTGCTCACCGACACCCGGACCGACCAGAAGACGGTGCCGAGGTAGGCGAACAGCACGGTGGCGAGCATCGGCAGCATCGCGGCGTAGACCACGCCGTGACGCAGCCAATGGCTGCCGGGGCGGGCGGCGGCGCTCAACCCTTGACGGCCGCGCCCACGGCCTTCACCGCGTCGTCCACCGACTGGTTGGTGTTCCAGAACTTCGTGACGACGTCCTGGAGCGCGCCGGTGATGTCCGGAGCGACGAGCATTTCCGAGTTCGGCAGCTGGCGCGACACGTCCTTCATCGCGGCGATGCCCTGCTGCGCGCAGATGTCCATCGCCTTCGCGTCGACGTCCGTGCGGATCGGGATCGAACCCTTCTTGTTGTTGAAGGCGACCTGCGTGGCGGGCGAGGTCATCACCGTGGCCAGCAGCTGCTGCGACTTGATGGCCGCGGCGTCGGTCGTCTTCGGGAACACGAACACGTCACCCGCGATGATGTACGGCGCCTTGGGACCGAAGCCCGGGAAGCAGCCGAACTCCTTGCCGGCCGTCTGCTTGGCGGCCTGGAACTCGCCCTTGGCCCAGTCGCCCATGATCTGCACGCCGGCCTTGCCGGAGATGACCATCGAGGTGGCGTCGTTCCAGTTGCGGTTCGGCGAGCCGGCGTCGGTGTAGTTCTTGAGCTTCTTGAACGACGCGAGCACGTTCTTGAACTCGGGCGAGGCGATGGCCTTCTGGTCGCCCTTGTAGACCTTCAGGTACAGGTCGGGGCCGCCGATGTGGGCGAGCAGCGCGTCGAACACGATCTTCTCCTGCCACGGCTGGCCGCCGAAGGCGACCGGGGTGATGCCGGCAGCCTTCAGCTTGTCGAGCGCGGCGAAGAACTCGTCTGGCGTCTTCGGCTCGGCGGTGATGCCGGCCTTGGCGAATGCGGCCTTCGAGTACCAGAACCACGCGGGCATGTGGATGTTGACCGGCACGGCGTAGAAGTGGCCGTCGATCTTGATCGACTTGAGGATCGGCGCGGGGAGGATCTTGTCCCAGTCGTTCTTCTTGGCGACTTCGTCGACGTTGTTGAGCATGCCGCCCTTGACGATGTCGAGGAACTGCTGCGAGGTGTTGAACTGCGCGGCGGTGGACGGGTTGCCGCCCACGATGCGGTTGATGGCGGCCGAGCGGGCGGCCTCGCCGCCGGCGATGGCGCTGTCGACCCACGTGCCGCCCGCGGCCTTGTAGCCGTTGGCGATCTCCTGGATCGCGGCGGATTCACCGCCCGAGGTCCACCAGTGGATGACTTCGGCGCGGTTGGCCTGGGCGTGTGCGGCGCCGACGGCAAGGACGGCCAGGCTGGCGCCGATGGCCAGGGAATGCTTGCGGATCATTGTCGATCTCCTGTTGTGTCGGGGCCCTCGCCCCGGGGTGTGGTGCTCTGTTCGGGACGCGGGATCAGCCGCGCCGTTGCGCGAGGAACCGCTTCAGCGCGAGTGCGCTGTCCTTCGGCGTGCGGACCTGGGTGTCGTAGTCGACGTGGACGAGGCCGAAGCGCTTCTCGTAGCCGTACGACCACTCGAAGTTGTCCAGCAGGGACCATGCGAAGTAGCCCCGCACATCGACGCCCTGGCGCATGGCCTGATCCACCGCGGCGACGTGGCGGTTCAGGTAGCGCAGGCGCTGTTCGTCGGCGACGCGGCCGGCGACCGGCTTGTCGTCGCTCGCCATGCCGTTCTCGGTGATGTAGATGGGCGGCAGGCCGGGGTAGCGGTGCTTGAAGTCCAGCAGCAGGTCGCGCAGGCCGTCGGGGTACACCTCCCAGCCCATCTGCGTGCGCTCGACGTTCGGCAGGTCTTCCTCGACATAGCCGTGCGCGCCGTCGCTGCGGATGTTCGAACGGAAGTAGTAGTTGATGCCGAGGTAGTCCATGCGCGTGGAGATTGTCGCCATGTCACCGGCGCGCACGGGCGCTTTTACACCCGGCCACAACTCGGCCAGTTCCTCGGGGTACGTGCCCAGCAGCAGCGGGTCGAGGACCCACGTGTTCGCGTTGGCGTAGGACAGCTGGGCGGCGCGGCGGTCCTTCGGCGAATCGCTCGCCGGCACCATCGCGCAGACGTTGGCGACGAGGCCGACGGGCGCCTTGTCGTTGGCGCGCACTGCCTCGGTGGCCAGGCCGTGGCCCAGCAGCAGGTGGTGCATCGATTCGACACCGTAGCGCACGTCCTTCAGGCCCGGCGCGTGGCGGCCGCTGGTGTGGCCGAGGTAGGCGGAGCAGTACGGCTCGTTGAGCGTGGTCCAGGCGCTCACGCGGCCGGCGAACTCGCGGCTCATCAGGTCGGCGTACTCGGCGAAGCGTGTGGCGGTGTCGCGGTTCAGCCAGCCGCCGCGGTCCTGCAGGTGCTGCGGCAGGTCCCAGTGGTACAGCGTGAGGAACGACTTCAGGCCGCGGCGCTCCAGGTCGTCGAGCAGGCGCTTGTAGAAATCGAGGCCCTTCTCGTTGCGCTGGCCGTCGACGGTCATCACGCGCGACCACGACACCGAGAAGCGGTAGCCGTCGAAGCCGAGGTCGGAGATCAGCTGCAGGTCGCTCTGCCAGCGGTGGAAGTGATCGCACGCCACGTCGCCGTTGTCGGCGTTGTGGACGGCACCGGGCACGCGGCAGAACGTGTCCCAGATTGACGGGTGGCGGCCGTCGGCCGTGGCCGCGCCCTCGATCTGGTACGAGGCGGTGGCGGCGCCGAAGAGAAAGTCCGGCCGGAGCATGGCCGATCCGGCCGGGGGCGAGAAAACGAGCGAGTCGGAGGTCGTCACGTGAGGGTCACCTGGGTTGTTCGTTGGCAAGCCGATTCCTTTGCATGGAACCGGTTCCATGCAGCGCATTTGACCAGTGCTTGAAATCGAATTCATCAGGGATATCCCGAGTGGTCGACCGGCCATCTTGAGCAGGTGCGTTCCGGCGGCGCAGAATCGGGGGAACGAACGCCGATCCCCTCCAGGAGCTCCCATGCTTTCCACTCGCCTTCCCCTCGTTGCCGCCCTGCTGGTGGTGCTCGCGGGCTGTACCGCGGAACGCTCGGTCCTGAAGGGCGACGCGATGTGCCAGCGCACGGCGGGCAGCGACGGCGGCTGCACGGCGGTGCCGTCCAGCGACTCCTACAAGGTGGAGAAGGAGCGCATCAAGGAAAACCGCACCGGGCAGTGACGACGCCCCGGCTCGCCCCCTGACGCCCGGCTCAGGCCGGCAGCACCTCGAGCGTGACCCCGGCGGCATGCAGCCGCCGCACCAGCACGTCACCGAGCGCGGTCGCCGGTGTCATCACGCCGCCGCCCGGCGGCAGCACGTCGAGGTTGCGCACGAGGGCGAGCGCCGACTCGCACACGAACACGGTCGTGGCGCGGTTCCCGGGGTCGCCCTTGGCCGACACCCGGGCGCGCAGCACCAGGCCCGACGCGCTGCGCCCCACCAGCTCGCAGCGGAAGCCGCCGCGGTCCATCTGAACCTCGGTGGGCCCCTCGCCCGGCGCGGGTGACCAGCGCGCGGCCAGCCGCCGGCCCGCGTCGAACTTCAGCGCGAACTTCGTGGCCGCCATGCCGGCGCTCATGACCCAGGCCATCAGGCCGGCGCGGGGGCCGCGGCCGAGGCGCATGTACTCGCCGTAGCGGAAGTCGGCCGCGAACGCCGTGTCGCCCCGCTCGGCGGCCAGCGCCACGGTGCGCCGCACCACGCGGGTGTTGATGGGGCCCATCAGGAACGGGCCCAGCCAGGCGCGGTGGTCGTCGTCGTGGTGCGGTCCGGCCGGGTCGCGGTGGGGGCCCGTGTCGGCCGGCGCCGTGCCGGCGGGGTTCAGCAGGAACGGATTCGCGAAGGCTTCGGACTCGCCCTCGGCCATCACGTTGAGCAGCGAGGCGATGGTGCCGCCGTTGAACCCGCCCCGCAGCGAAAACGCGGACGTCACCTCGCGGCACGGCTCGCCGAACCGCTCGCGGATCTCGTGGGCGAGCACCCACGTGCCGAGGTCGGACGGCACCGAGTCGAAGCCGCAGCACGGCACGATGCGCGTGCCGCTCGCCCGGGCGTCGGCATCGTGCCGCTGGATCAGGTCGCGCACCCATGGCGTCTCGCCGGTGATGTCGACGTAGTGGGTGCCGTGGCGCACGCAGGCGGCCACGAGTTCGCTGCCGTACAGCGCGAACGGCCCGGCCGTGCTCAGCACCACCTTCGCCTGGGACGCCAGGGCGTCGAGTGCCGCCGCTTCGCCCGCGTCGGCCACGATCACGCCGGCGTTCGCCGCGCCCTCGCCCGCAGCGGTTCGCGCGGCCTCGAGCTTTTCTCGGGAGCGGCCGGCCAGCGCCCACCGCAACCCGTCCCCGTGGCGGGCCAGGTGGGCGACGGTCTGGCGGCCGACGAAACCACTGGCGCCGTAGAGGACGAGGTCGTAGGGGCGTTCGTTCATGGCGGCGATCGTACGTCGGCGCATTCCGACACCGAGACGGGAGGATCCCGGGTGTCGCCCGGCGCGCGGATCGACGCCAATGGAGGCTCTGCCTGCTTCCGACGAGGTCCCACCGTGCTCGAGAACCTGCCCGACGTCATCGGCCTCGCGCTGCGCGACCAGCGCGCCGGCCTGGACAAGATCGCGTTCAACCAGGTCGACCTGCGGGCCGGCGCCGGGAGCCTCGCGGTGACCAGCCTCGCGTTCGCCGACCACGCGACGCTGCCGGCCGACTACACCGCCGACGGGGCCGGCCTGTCGCCGCCGGTGGCGTGGGCGCACGTGCCGCCGCAGGCGGCCGAGGTGGTGCTGATCGTCGAGGATGCGGACGCGCCCACGCCCCAGCCGCTGGTGCACGCCATCGTCGTGGGTCTGCCGGGCGAGGCCGGGTCGCTGCAGGCCGGCGCCCTCCCGAGCCCGGGCCACGAGGCCGAAGCCGACGTCACCCCGGGACGCAACTCGTTCCTGCGGGCGCGGTGGCTTCCGCCGGACCCGCCACCCGGGCACGGCACGCACCGCTACGTGTTCCAGGTGTTCGCACTGGAAGCGGGTGAACCGCTGTCGGGCACGCCGGGACGGGGCGCGGTGCTGGAGGCGATCGCGGCACGCGGCCTGGCGAGCGGGTACACCGTGGCCACCTACGGTCGCCCGGACGGGTCGGTGCCCACCGCGGCCGGCGCGCTGGTCCGGCCCGTGCAGCCGGAGTGAACCCCGTCAGGCCGCGCCCACGCGCGCCGACACGAACCCGGCGCGGTCGATGTCGCTGAGCTCGACGGCGAGCTGCACGAGGCCGGGCGTCGGCGCCGCATCCTTGACGACGGCCATCAGCTGCTCGGCCAGCGTCTTCTTGACCTCGTCGGTGCGGCCGCTCATCAGCGCCAGCTTCACGTGCAGGAAACCGCGCACGTCGCTGGACGTGCCCACCTGGAACGTGTCGAAGCGGATCGCGCGGCTCTTGATGACGAGCTCGTCCGCATGGCCACCGTCGACGATGGTCTGGTTCAGGCGCAGCAGCAGCGCGGGGACGTCGAGCGGGTCGAGGTTGGCGGAGTATTCGACGGTGAGGAACGGCATGGCGAGGGACGAAGCAGCGGAAACAGGCTGTGCACATTACCACCCATGGCATGTCACCCCGGCGAACGCCGGGGTCCACTGCGCCGCCAAGCGCTTCGGCCCCGGTGAATCCCGGCGTCCGCCGGGATGACCTTTCCTACTTCGCCGACATCGCCGGCAGCGTCCCGATCACCTGCTGCCGGCCCTGCTCCACCCGGATCAGGAAGCTCTCGCGGTCGAGGTCGCCGTTGGCGTCGAAGGACAGGTCCATCAGCACACCCGGGTACTGCGCCGCGGAGAGCTTCGCGCCGTGCAGCGACTCCGACAGCGCCTTCGAGTCGAACTTGCCCAGGCGTTCGGTCATCGCCTTCACCACGTACATGCTGATGTAGCCCTTCATGCCGTTGTGCTCGCTCTTGTACTTGTACTCGCGCAGGAAGCGTTCGTCGAAGGCCTTGATGCGCGGCTGCGGCGCATCCACCGTCAGGCCCACGTGGCCCACCATGCCGTTGGCCGCGTCACCAGCGAGCTCGATGGTCTTCTGGCTCACCGCGGTGGTCTCGCCGATCACCGGCTTCGCGTAGCCCTGCTTGCGCAGCTCGCGCAGCGCGCGGGCCGACTCCTCCTCCAGCGTGTAGAGGAACAGCGCGTCGGCGTCCGACTGCTTCACGCGCAGCACCGCGGCCGAGAAGTCGACCTGCTGCGGGTCGGTGGACACGTCCACCGCCACCTTGATGCCCTGGGCCTCCAGCGCCTTCAGCATCGCGTCGTGCCCGCCCTTGCCGTAGTCGTTGTTCGTGTAGATCAGCGCGACGCTCTTCGCCTTCACCGTGTCCTTGATGTAGCGCGCCACCTTGGGCATCGACGTGAGCTGCGTGAACGAGGAGCGGAACACGTACGGGTTGCCCTGCTGGGTGATGCTCGCGGCCTCGCCGCCGGTGAAGTTCGTGACCTCGGCGCGGCGCGTCTCCGCCATCGTCACGAGCATCGAGCCCGAATGCACCGGCCCGAGCACCACGTAGGCGCCGTCGTCGACGGCCTTCTGCGCGAGGGCCTTGGCCACGCCCGGGTTGGTCTGCGTGTCGACCGGCTGGTAGTCGACTTGGCGGCCGAGGATGCCCCCCGCCGCGTTGATCTCCTTCACCGCGAGCTTCACGCCGTTGTTGAAGTTGGTGCCGGGCGTGGCACCGCTGCCCGACAGTTCCATGATGCCGGCGATCTTCACGGGGCCGGACTGCGCGTGGGCGCCGAGGGCGGTGAAGGCGATCAGGGCGGCGGCGAGGGTCGTGCGAATCGTGTTCATGTGGTGTGTCCCCAGGGTCGTTGAAAAAACCGGATCAGGCCGACGGCAGGCCGAGGGCATCGGCCACCGCGCGCACCGCGAGCAGGTAGCCGTTGACGCCGAGCCCGCAGATCACGCCGGTGGCGGCCAGCGAGACCAGCGAGTGCCGGTACGGGTCGTCGCGCTGGTGGATGTTGGTGATGTGCACCTCGACCAGCGGCTTGCGGATGAGCTTCAGCGCGTCGAGCACCGGCACCGACTTGAACGAGAAGCCGGCCGGGTTGATGACCATGGCGGCGTCGGTCTCGAAGGCCTCCTGGATCCAGTCGACCAGCACGCCTTCATGGTTGGTCTGGCGGAAGTCGCAGGCGAGGTCGAGCTGGCCGGCCAGCGCCTCGGTGCGGGCCTTCACCTCGGCGAGCGTGGTGGTGCCATACAGATGGGGCTCGCGCTTGCCGAGCATGTTGAGGTTGGAGCCGTTGAGCACGAACAGCGGGTGGGCCATGGGGCCTCCTGGAACAGGGGTGGGATCGATGGCAGCGATTGTTGAAACGCCGCCGGCCCCACCGTTCCGAACTGGAATCCTGTTCTATATTGCGGAAAATGAGCACCGCACTCGACCGGGGACTCGGCATCCTCGAACACCTCGCCGGCCATCCCGACGGCCTGCCGCTCGCGCTGATCGCCGACACGCTCGACATCCCGCGCAGCGCCTGCCACCGCCTGCTGGCCGAGCTGTGCACGCGCGGCTACGTGCGCCAGCTGCGGGCGCAGGGCGAGTACGTGCTGACCACCAAGATCTCGTCGCTGGGCCTCGGCTTCCTGAGCAGCTCGGGCATCGTCGACATCGCACAGCCGCTGATCGAGCGCCTCGCCGACCTGTCGGGCGAACTCGTGCGGCTGTCGATCATCGACGTGAACCGCCTCACCTGGGTCGCGAAGGCCGAGGGCGGCCGCAAGGGCTTCCGCTACGACCCGGACATGGGCATGGACGCGCGGCTGTCGTGCACGTCGTCGGGCCACGCGTGGATGCTGACCCTCACCGACGAGGAGGCGCTGGCCCTCGTGTCGGCCCAGAGCTTCGGGTCACCGAAGGAGTTCGGCCCGAAGGCGCCCACCACCGTCAAGGCGCTGCTCGGCTTCCTGCACGCCGCGCGCGTGCGGGGCTACGCGATGATCGACGAGGTGTTCGCGCCGGGCATGTCGGCGGTGGCCGCGCCCGTGCGGCGCGCGGGGCGCCCGGCCATCGGCGTGATCAGCATCGCGGGGCCCCGGCAGCGGCTGACGCCGGAGCGCATCCAGGCGCTGGCGCCGGCGCTGCTGGCGGCCACCGACGAACTGGCCGCGACGAGCAGTGCGTCGGGCCTGTTCTCGAAACCGCCGCTGGGCAAGGCCTAGTTCAGGCTTTCCCACCACCGGTGCAGCACCTGCGCCGCCTCGGTCACGTCCCCGGTGTTGGACACCACGAGCGACGCATCGCTCGCGGGCGTCTCCCGCGCGAGCCGGGCAGCGACCGCCTCGGGGTCCTCGCGCCCACGCCCCGCGAGGCGCTGCGCCAGCACCTCGGGCGGCGCCGTCACTTCCACCACGTGGGCCTTCGGCGCGCGCCGGCGCAGCTGCGGCAGGTGCCCGCGCGAGCCGTTCATCACGACCCAGCGCCCCTCGGCCAGCGGCGCGAGCGACGCGCGCCGCACGCCGTAGTGCAGGCCGTGCGCCGACCACCAGAAGGCCAGTTCGTTGGAGAGGCACATGCGCGCGAACGTGGGTTCGTCGATCGGTTCGTGGTTCTCGCCGTGCGGGTCGGCCGGGCGCGTGATCACACGGCGCACCTGCGCGGGGGCCTCGGCCGGCGGCAGCAGCGTGCGCCAGGCCTGCAGCACGCTGTCCTTGCCCGCACCGGACGGGCCCACGACGACGATCAGGCGTTCGCTGTCGGGCACGAGCGTGGTCATGCGGCCCCTCCGATCGCGAAGCGCCGCTCGATGTGGAACGGCGCGCCGGGCGCGGGTTCGACCACCCACGCGAGTTCGCCGGCGCCCAGGGGCTCGGCGAGCGCCTCGGCGAAGTGCGCGCGGGCGGCGTCGGCCAGCGACACGCGCAGCGCCGGGTCGGTGGTTTCGTCGGACAGCGTCAGGTGCATCGTCCAGCGGTGGAACAGGTGCGGATAGCCCCACGTGTCGTACAGCCGGACCTGCTCCTCGTCGAGGCCCTGGATGCGGCGCGCCCGTTCCACGGCGTCGGGCCGTTCGCGGAACACGTCGAGTTCCTTCACGCATGCGGTGGCCAGCGCGTCGAAGCCGGCCGGCAGCGGCGCGGTGGGGCACAGCGCCATGAAGTCGCGCAGCCACGTCACCTCGAACGACGGCAACGGCACGGGGCGGTGCGCCTTCGCGAGCGAGGCCAGCGCTGCCGCGAAGCCGGCGGTCGATCCGCGCAGCCGCATCGGCGCCTTCACCGTGGCATGGAAGCCGTAGCGCGTGGCCGAGGCGCGATGGTCACCGCGCGAGAGCCACGAGACCCCGGCCTCCCACATCGGATGGTCCTCGCACGGCACCCAGTACACCGCATGCCGCGCGGTCACGAGACCTCTCCGTCCGACTCCACCGTGAGCTGCACCGCGTCGGCCGCGAACAGCGTGGTGGCGGCTTCCACCGGCTTGCCGTCGAGGTCCGCGTTGACGTACTGCACGACGAGCACCGGCTGCGTGACCGGCCGGGCCAGTGCGTCGGCCTCGGCCGGCGTGGGCAGGCGCGTCGAGATCGTGCTGCGCACGCGCACGTAGTCGGCCACGCCGAGGTCCTTCAGCGCCTGGGTGATGACCCCGCCCGCCTTGAACGCCTCGGCCATGCCCGAGAGCCGCGGGCACGGGTACGCCGCGGTACAGATGCCCACCGGCCGCCCGCGGATGGAGGCGCGCGTGTGGAGGATCTCCACCTCGCTGCCCGCCGGCACCTTCAGCGGCCCGGCCCACTCGCCCGCCTTCGCGCGCTCGTGCGACAGCAGCTCGCGCTTCGCCCGTTCGCCCGCCTGCGCGACGTTCTCGCTCATGCGGGTGCGCCGCTGCAGCGCGTAGTCGAGCACCAGCTCGCGCACGTACGTGCCGCTGCCGTGCACCACGCGCAGGTGCCCTTCGCGCACCAGGGCCTGCACGGCCTGGCGCAGCGTGTGCCGGTTCACCTCGAAGCGCGCGGCCAGCGTGGCCTCGTTCGGCAGCCGTTCGCCCGGTGCGATGCGGCCCGACACGATGTCATCGCGCAACGCGGTGGCGATGGCCTCCCAGCGCCGCCCGCGCGGGGCGTCGGCCTGGACGTCGGGAGAAGGTTCGAGCTCGGGATTTCGGTTCATGGTCAAGAAATTGTCATCGACGACTCGGATACTGCGTGCAATGATAAAGTCATCTAGATGACATCGTGATGAACTCCGACGCCATGAACACCCCCTCCCCCCACGCCCCCCGCCAGGCCTGGCTGTCGCTGCTGGCCCAGGCCCCGCGCGACCTGCTGGCCACCCATGCCGCCCCGGTGATCGCCGACCACCACTTCGAGTGGCTGCGCCGCCCCGAGACCGGCCTCGCGATGGTCCGCGCCCGCATCGCCAACGGCGGCGACCGCTTCAACGTGGGCGAGGCCACCGTCACGCGCTGCGTGGTCACGCACCGGCCCGCGAACGGTCCCGCCACGGCCGGCGTCGGCTGGGTGCTGGGCCGCGACGAGGACCGCGCCGAATGGGTCGCTTCGCTCGACGCGCTGCTGCAGGTGCCCGCGCTGCACCCGGTGCTGTCGAAGGCGGTGCTCGCGCCGCTGGCCGAGGCCCTCGCCGCCCGGCGCGCCGCGGACTCGGCCCGCGCCGACACCAGCCGCGTCCAGTTCTACACGCTCCAGCCGGAGGCCAACTGATGAACACCACCGCCCTGGCCGACCTGGCCCCCGGTCTCGCCGACCCCGTCCACGACGCGCAGCAGGTGTTCCGCCGCCTGCTCGACGCGATGTCCCGCCCCGGCCGCCTGCAGAGCCTCGACGAGGCTGCCCTGCGCGTCGACCCGCCTGCCGGCCTCGGCGCCGCCACCGCGGCCGTGCTGCTGACCGTCGCCGACCCCGACCTGCGCGTGTGGTTCGCCCCCGGCGCCCACGCCGAGGCGCTGGCCGCCTGGCTGCGCTTCCACACCGGCGCGCGCATCGCCGACACCGCCTCCGAGGCCGACTGGCTCGTGCTGGCCGCGAACGACGCCCGGCCCGGCGTGTGGTCCGAGGCCGCCATCGGCACCGACGAAGCGCCGCACACCGCCGCCACGCTGCTGGTGGAGGTGCCGTCGCTGTCGGCCACGCCCGGCCTGCGGCTCACCGGCCCCGGCATCGAACACCACCACGCGCTGGACGTGGGCGGTGTCGGCACCGCCTTCTGGCAGGAGCGCCAGTCCCGCGAGCACCACTTCCCGCGGGGCGCCGACCTCGTGCTCACGTGCGGCCCGCTGATCGCGGCCCTGCCCCGTTCCACCCGCATCGCCCTGGAGGACTGACCCGTGTACATCGCCGTCAAGGGAGGAGAGGCCGCGATCGCCGCGTCGTGGCGCCTGCTCGACGAAGCCCGCCGGGGCGACCGCGCGCTGCGCGAGCTGGAAGTCGCGCAGATCCGCGAGCAGCTCGGGCTGCTGGTCGACCGCGTGATGGCCGAGGGCTCGCTGTACGACCCCGAGCTCGCCGCGCTCGCGCTGAAGCAGGCCCGGGGCGACGCCATCGAGGCCGCGTTCCTGATCCGCGCCTACCGCACCACGCTGCCGCGCTTCGCGTTCACCGAACCGGTGGACACCGACCGCATGCGGGTCTCGCGCCGCATCTCCGCGATCTTCAAGGACCTGCCGGGCGGCCAGCTGCTGGGCCCCACGTTCGACTACACACAGCGCCTGCTCGACTTCCGGCTGCTGGAGGCCGGCAGCGCCCCGCCGCTCGCCGCACCGTCGCCGGCCGAACCGCCGCCCGCCGTGGCGCCGGCGCTGAAGCACCTCGCCGACGAGGGCCTCGTCGAACCGGCCGTGCCGTCGGCGGGCGACCCGGAGCCCGACGACATCACGCGCCACCCGCCCGCGTACCCGATGCCGCGCCCGGCTCGCCTGCAGATGCTGTCGCGCGCCGACGAGGGCTGGCTGCTGGGCCTCGCGTACTCCACGCAGCGCGGCTACGCGACCACCCACCCGTTCGCAGGCGAAGTGCGCCACGGCCACGTCGCGGTGGAGGTGGTGCCCGACGAACTCGGCTTTCCCATCGAGATCGGCGAGATCGAGCTCACCGAGTGCCAGATGGTCAACCAGTTCGTGGGCAGCGCCAACGCGCCGCCGCAGTTCACGCGCGGCCACGGCCTCGCCTTCGGCCACGGCGAACGCCGCGCGATGGCGATGTCCCTCGTCGACCGCGTGCTGCGAGCCGACGAGTTCGACGAGGAAGTCACGAGCCCCGCGCAGCAGCAGGAGTTCGCGCTGCCGCACGGCGACAACATCGAGGCCTCCGGTTTCGTCCAGCACCTGAAGCTGCCCCACTACGTCACGTTCGAATCGGAGCTGCACATGGTGCGCAGCCTCCGTTCCGCCCAGGAAACCCAGACCCCATGAACGCCGGCTACAACTTCGCCTACCTCGACGAAGGCACCAAGCGCATGATCCGCCGCGCGCTGCTGAAGGCCGTGGCCGTGCCCGGCTGCCAGGTGCCGTTCGGCTCCCGCGAGATGCCGCTCGCCTACGGCTGGGGCACCGGCGGCATCCAGGTGACCGCCGCCGTGCTCGGCCAGGGCGACGTGCTCAAGGTGATCGACCAGGGGTCGGACGACACCACCAACGCCGTCAACATCCGCCACTTCTTCCGCCGCACCACGGGCGTGTCCACCACGGAGCGCACCCGCGAGGCCACGGTCATCCAGACGCGCCACCGCATCCCCGAGGCGCCGCTCACGGAGAACCAGGTGCTCGTGTACCAGGTGCCGCAGCCCGAGCCGCTCTACAAGCTGGAGCCGCGCCGCGCCGAGGCCACGCGCCTGCACGCGTACCGCGAGTACGGCCTGATGCACGTGAAGCTCTACGAGGACCTGACCCACTGGGGCCGCCTCGACAGCAGCTACGACCACCCGGTGCTGGTGCACGGCCGCTACGTGATGTCGCCGTCGCCCATCCCGAGCTTCGACAACCCGAAGATGCACCGCAACCCCGCGCTGCAGCTGTTCGGCGCCGGCCGCGAGAAGCGCCTGTACGCCGTCCCGCCGTACACCGACGTGAAGAGCCTCGACTTCGAGGACCATCCCTTCGAGGTGCCCATGCCGGAACACGCGTGCGCGCTGTGCGGCAGCACCACCACCTGGCTCGACGAGGTGCCCACCTCCGACGGCGTCCCCCTCCACACCTGTTCGGACACCGACCACTGCCGCGAGCAGCGCGAGGCCGCCGAAGGAGCCACCCTGTGACCGATCCCGTCATCACCGTGCGCGACGCCACGGCGCGCGACGTCCCGAACCTGCTGATGCTGTACGAGACTTCCGGCATCGACCGCCCCGGCGAGAACGACCCCGAACGCGCCGCGGCGCACTGGTCCGCGCTGCGCAAGGCCGGCGCCCACGTGTTCATCGCGGAGACCGGCGACGGCCAGCCCCTCGGCACCCTGACCCTCTTCATCCTGCCGCTGCTGGCCCACGCCACGGCCCCGGCGGCGCTGGTGGAGGACGTGGCAGTGCATCCGTCCGCGCAAGGCAAGGGGATCGGCCGCCGGCTGATCCACGAGGCCATGGAACGCGCCTCGGCCGCCGGCTGCTACAAGCTCGCGCTGTCGTCGAACGAGAAGCGCGAGGCGGCGCACGCCTTCTACGACAACCTCGGCTTCCAGCGCCACGGCTTCAGCTTCGTGGTGCCGCTCGGAGGTGCACGATGAACGAACCGCTGCTGCGCGTGGACGCCCTCAGCCACCGCTTCGCCAACGCCGGCACCCGCTGGGCGGTGCGCGATGCGGCGCTGTCCCTGTACCCCGGCGAGGTGGTCGCCATCGTCGGTGAGTCCGGCTCGGGCAAGAGCACGCTGCTCAACTGCATCGCCGGCCGCATCGCCCCGCTCGAAGGCCAGGTGCTCTACCGCACCGCCGACGGCCGCAAGGTCGACGTGCACGGCCTGCCCGAACGCGAGCGCCGCGAACTCGCCCGCACCGAATGGGGCTTCGTCGAACAGCACGCGGCCGACGGCCTGCGCCTGAACGTGAGTGCCGGCGCCAACGTCAGCGAACGCCTGATGGCCCTCGGCCAACGGCACCACGGGCAGCTGCACGCCAGCGCCTGTGAGTGGATGGCGCGCGTGGAGCTCGACCCGGCGCGTGTCGACGACAGCCCGCGCGCGTTCTCGGGCGGCATGCGCCAGCGCCTGCAGATCGCGCGCAACCTCGTCACCCGCCCGCGCCTCGTGCTGATGGACGAACCCACGTCGGGCCTCGACGTGTCGGTGCAGGCCCGGCTGCTCGACCTCGTGCGCGTGCTCGTGGCCCGCATGCACCTGTGCGCCCTCGTCGTCACCCACGACCTCGGCGTGGCGCGCCTGCTCGCGCACCGCACGCTCGTGATGCAGCAGGGCCGCATCGTCGAGCAGGGCCTGACCGACCGGGTGCTCGACGATCCGCAGCATCCTTACACTCAACTCCTCGTCTCCTCGGTGGTGATGCCATGACGGCCTTGACGACTCCCGTGCTGCGCGTGCGCGACCTGCGCAAGACCTTCACGCTGCACCTGCGCGACAGCCTGCGCCTGCCGGTGCTGCAGGGCGTGTCCCTCGACGTGGGCGCCGGCGAATGCGTGGCGCTCGTGGGCCCGTCGGGCCAGGGCAAGTCCACGCTGATGAAATGCCTGCACGGCAGCTACGGCGCCGACAGCGGCGAGGTGCTGCTGGCCCGCGGCAACGGTGCCACCCTCGACCTCGCCACGGCCACGCCGCAGGAGGTCATCCAGGTGCGCCGCCGCGAGATGGCGTACGTGAGCCAGTTCCTGCGCGTGGTGCCGCGCGTGCCGGCGATCGACGTGGTGGCCGAACGCCGCGTGGACGCCGACCCCGCGGCGAACACGCTGGACGACGAAGCCCACGCCGCCGCCCTCGCCCGCGCCCGCGACGAGGCCCGCGCGCTGTTCGAGCGCCTCAACGTGCCCCGCGGCCTGTGGGACCTGCCGCCCGCCACGTTCTCCGGTGGCGAGCAGCAGCGGGTCAACATCGCCCGCGGCTTCATCCAGCCCGCCACCCTGCTGCTGCTCGACGAACCCACCGCCTCGCTGGACGCCACCAACCGCCGCGTCGTCATCCAGCTGATCGAGGAAGCCAAGGCCCGCGGCACCGCCGTGGTGGGCATCTTCCACGACGAGGAAGTGCGCGACGCCGTCGCCACCCGTTGCATCCACGTGAGACACGACGCATGACCACCCCGAACGAACTCCTGCTGAACAACGCCCGCCTCGTGCTCGGCAACGAGGTCATCAGCGGCCACGTGCTGCTGCGCGACGGCCTCGTCGCCGGGATCGGCCACGGCCCGAGCCAGGTGCCCGGCGCCGTGGACCTGCGCGGCGACCTGCTGCTGCCCGGCCTCGTCGAGGTGCACACCGACAACCTCGAGCGCCACGTGATGCCGCGCCCGAAGGTGTACTTCCCGATGCAGTCGGCCGTGCAGTCGCACGACGCCGAGATCGCCGCGGCCGGCATCACCACGGTGCTCGACGCCATCGGCGTGGGTGACCCGTACGGCGACGGCTTCCGCTCGCGCGACCAGAGCGCGCTGCTCGACGTGCTGGACCGCCTGGAGGCCGCCGGCGCGCTGCGCGCCGACCACCTGATCCACGTGCGCTGCGAGCTGCCGGCCCCGAACGCGCAGGCGCTGTTCGAGCCCTTCGCGCGCCATGCGCGCCTGCGCCTCATCTCGCTGATGGACCACACGCCCGGACAGCGCCAGTGGACCGACATCGAACACGCCCGCATCTACTACACCGGCAAGAAGGGCTGGAGCGACACGCGCTTCGAGGAAGAGGTGCGCATCGCCCCGGAACGCCAGGCGAAGTACGCGGTGCCGAACCGCGCGTGGTTCACCGCGTTCGCGAAGGACCACGGCGTGGCCCTCGCCACCCACGACGACACCACGCTCGCCCACGTCGACGAGGCGCATGCGCTCGGCGCGTCGATGAGCGAGTTCCCCACCACGATGGACGCGGCGCGCCACGCGCGGTCGCTCGGCCTGTCCACCGTGGCCGGTGCGCCGAACGTGGTGCGCGGCGGCTCGCACTCGGGCAACGTCGCGGCGCTCGACCTCGCGAAGGCCGGCGTGCTGGACGCGCTGTCGTCCGACTACGTGCCCTCGAGCCTGCTGCAGGCCGCGTGGAAGCTCCAGCAGGACGCGGGCTTCTCGCTGCCCGAGGCGGTGAAGGTGGTGAGCCGCGCCCCGGCGCTGGCCTGCGGCCTGCAGGACCGCGGCGAGATCGCCATCGGCCTGAAGGCCGACGTCGTGCGGGTCGTCGAAGTCGGGGGGCTGCCGACCGTGCGCGAGGTGTATCGTGCCGGCCGGAGGATCACATGACGGGAACGCCCTGGACCGACACCACCCACGACATCGGCACCGTGGAGGGCCTGCGGGCCCTCTACGCGCTGCCGGCCGGCGCCTCCCTGAAAAAGGAAGCCGACCACGTCCACCCGATGTACCGGCCCTTCATCGAGCAGTCGCCCTGGCTCGCGATCGCGACGCTCGGCCCCCACGGGCTCGACATCTCGCCGCGGGGTGACGCCCCCGGGTTCGTCGAGGTGGCCGACGGACACACCCTGCTGCTGCCCGACCGGCGCGGCAACAACCGCATCGACACGCTGCGCAACATCGCCCACGACCCGCGGGTCTCGCTGCTGTTCCTCGTGCCCGGCCACAACGAGGCGCTGCGCGTGCTGGGCTCCGCCCGCATCTCGGTGCACCCCGACCTGCTCGCGCGCTTCGAGGTGGACGGCAAGCCGCCGCGCTCGGTGCTGGTGGTCTCGGTCACCAAGGTGTTCTTCCAGTGCGGTCGGGCGGTGCTGCGGTCCGGGCTGTGGAATCCGGCGAAACACGTGACCCGGGACGCGCTGCCCACCGCCGGCAGCGTGCTGGAGGTGCTGACGCAGTCGGAGATCGACGGCGCGGCCTACGATGCGGCCCTGCCCGAGCGGCAGCGCAGCACGCTCTACTGAAGGGAAAGGGTCAGGCGGTCAGGCGGGCCCACGCCCGCTCGATCAGGGCCTGCGGGCTGCTGTCGCGCGGCTCGCTGATCGCGATGGCGGGCGCGTCGTCGCCGGTCTCGGGCAGGTGGTGCAGGCGCCGCGCGACGAGTGCCGCCACCCGGTCCGCCTCCGCCGCGGAGTCGAAGCCGTCGAGCATCACGGCGAGCGTGCCGTCCTCCCGCCGCGTGACCACGTCGGAGTCGCGCAACGCACGGCGGCAGGCCACGGCGCCCGCCGCATCGACGGACATCATCAGCACGGCCACCGTGCCGGTCTCGCGGCGCGCGGCCGCCAGCGAACGGCGCAGGCTGTTCTCGAAGGCCACCGGCGTCGCGAAATCGGAGGCCGGCTCCCACCAGGCCGCCTGACCAACCGGGGCGTCCGGGAGCTGCTTGTGGGGCGCGGAGGAGGATGCGATCTGCATGAGGGGACTGCGTTGGAGAGATCGGGCGATCCCCTTAGCATGCCCGTTCGCCGTCGAAACGGCGCGTCGGCGCCCGCCGCATCGGCTTGTAGGCGAACGCCTCACACACCCCGCATTCCGCCGGGCAAGCTCAGCGCGCGGCCCGGACCTCGTCGAGCAGCGCGAGGTAGTAGCCGAGCGACGGCACCGCCTTGCCCGGCTCCTTGGCCGCATCGTCCCAGCGGCGCAGCTGCAGCGCATCGCCCGCGTAAGGCTGCCGCTGGAACACCGCGGCCTCCGCCCCGGACATCGGGCCGCCCTGCAGTGCGAGCGAATGCACCGAGGCGGGCGACAGCGCCGCGGCGTAGACCGCGTCGAAGGTCACGAGGCAGCGCTTGGCCTCCACGTGCAGCCGCACCGGTTCCACCACGGCGGGCGGGAACCAGGCCGACAGGAACGGCACCGCACGGTGCTCGTGCCGGTCGTCCACATCGTCGGGCAGCTGGTCGAAGAAGTGGCCGATGTCGTGCAGCAGCGCGGCCGCGACCAGCGTAGACGGCGCGTGCGCCCACTCCGCGAGCTGGGCGCACTGCAGCGCGTGCTGCAGCGCCGTGACCGGCTCGCTGCGCGCGCCGTCGTACACCACGTCGCCGTGCTGCGCGAACAGCTGCTCGATGCGTTCGACCGCGTCCATCACACGAGCCGCTTGCGCAGCTGGGCCGAGGCGATGTCGATCAGCGAGACGGTGACCATCAGCATCAGCAGCACGGCAGCGGTCTCGGCGTACTGGAAGCCGCGGATCACCTCCCACAGCACCATGCCGATGCCCCCCGCGCCCACCATGCCCACGACCGAGGCCGAACGCACGTTGGATTCGAAGCGGTACAGCGCGAACGAGATCCACAGCGGCATCACCTGCGGCAGCACGCCATAGAGGATCTCTTCGAGCGGATGGGCGCCCGTGGCGCGGATGCCTTCCACCGGCTGCGGGTCGATGGCCTCGACGGCCTCCGAGCACAGCTTCGCGAGCGTGCCGGTGGTGTGCACCCACAGCGCCAGCACGCCGGCGAACGGGCCCAGGCCCACCGCGACGACGAACAGCAGCGCGAACACCATTTCGTTGATGGAGCGGAAGGCGTCGAGCAGGCGGCGCGCCGGCTGGTGGATCCACCACGGCGTGATGTTGCCGGCCGCGAGCAGCGCGAGCGGCACCGAACACACGATGGCGAGCGCCGTGCCCCACACCGCGATCTGCAGCGTGACGACCAGTTCGGAGAGGTAGTTGCGCCAGTCGGTGAAGTTCGGCGGCAGGAAGCCGCGCACGTACTCCGCCATGTTGCCGGCGTCGTTGAACAGGTCGAGCGGGCGCATGTCGGCGCCCTTCCACGAGCCGGCCAGCACCGCCAGCAGCACCGCCCACATCAGCAGGCGCGACCAGGAAGTGCGCGGCGGCGTTGCCGCCGCGCCGAGGGCCAGGGACGGGGTCACGCCGAGGCTTCCGTCAGTTCACCTTGGCCAGCTCGGCCAGGCGGGCATCGATGTCCTTCAGCTTCGTCGACTTGTCGTCGGCGGCCATCGCGGTGTCGGCGTCGACCTTGCTGCGCTCGCGGGCGAGTTCGAGCTGGCGGATGGGCACGAGCTGCTTGTTGTCGGACGTCACGAAACCGCCGAGGGTCAGCTTCGCGAGGTTCTCCTTCTCGCGGGCGTCGCGGCCGTAGGTCTCGAAGAACTCGCGGATCTTCTTCTTGCTGTCCGCGTCGAGGTCCTTGCGCCACACGAGCGGGTCGCTCGCGATCAGCGGCGAACGCCACACTTCACGCAGCTCGGCCGCCTTCTCGGGCATCTTGATCTTCATGCGGTCGACACCGTCGCTCGCCACCGTGGCCACGTCGATCTGCTTGCCGGCCACCGCGAGGATGTTCGTCTCGTGGTTGCTGCGCACCGAGCGCTTGAAGTCGCGGCTCGGGTCGACCTTGTTCGCGCCGAAGGCGTAGAAGCCCGGCACCAGCGAGCCGCTCGTGGAGTTGACGTCGCCGAAGCCGAGCGTCAGGTCCTTGCGGTTGCGGATCACGTCGTCGAGCGTCTTCAGCGGGCTGTCCTTGTGGACGATCATCAGGCTCCAGTAGCCCTGCGTACCGTCGACGTTCACCACGCGCGAGAACACCTCGCCGCTCGCGCGGTCCACGGCTTCCATCGCGGACTTGTTGCCCATCCACGCGAGCTGCACCTTGTTGAAGCGCATGGCTTCGATGACCCCGGCGTAGTCGGGTGCGAAGAACGTGTTGACCTTCAGGCCCGTGGCCTTCTGCATGTCGTCGATGACGGGTTGCCAGGCGGCCTTCAGGTTGTTCGACGATTCGGTCGAGATGAAGCCGAAGTTGATTTCGCGCGTCTGCGCGGCCACCGGCAGCGCGAGTCCGAGCATCGTGGCGGTGACACCGATCAGGGCGGTGATGTGGGAACGGCGGTTCATGGAAAGCTCCTGGGAGAGAAAGGGGTGGGGATGCGGCGGTCAGGCCGCCTGCATCAGCGGCGCCGCGTCGAGCTCGGGCAGCCGCGGGACCGGACGCGCATGCGCCGGTTCAGGGAAGAGTTCGTCGATCTGGCCGCCGTACAGCGACTGCAGGCGTTCCATCGACAGCTGGTTCGTGGGGCCGTCGAACACCACCTCGCCACCGCGCAGCGCGACGGTGCGCGGGCAGTAGGCGAAGGCGTAGTCGACCTGGTGCAGGGACACCACCACGGTGGCGCCCACGTCGCGGTTCACGGCCGCGAGCAGTTCCATCACGCGGCGGCTCGACGACGGGTCGAGCGACGCGATGGGTTCGTCGGCCAGCACCACCTTGGCGCCCTGCACCAGCGCCCGCGAGATCGCGGCACGCTGCTGCTGGCCGCCCGACAGCGTGGAAGCCCGCTGCCACGCGCAGGCCTCGATGCCCACGCGGCACAGCGCCTCGTGCGCCCGTTCGCGTTCGGCCGCGGGGAAGCTGCGCAGCAGCGTGCGCCACAGCGGCAGGCGGTGCAGCGCACCGGCCATCACGTTCGTCATCACCGGCAGGCGTTCGACGAGGTTGAACTGCTGGAAGATCGTGGCGATCTCGGCGCGCAGCGCACGCACCTGCGGCGACAGCTTGCCGTTCGCCTGCAGCTCGCGCCCGAGCACCTTGACGGAACCCCGATGCGCGACGTGCAGCCCGCTCAGGTGGCGCAGCAGCGTGCTCTTGCCGGAGCCCGACGCGCCCAGCAGCGCGACCATCTCGCCCCGCCGCACCTGCAGGTCGATGCCGCGCAATGCGGTCTTCTCGCCGAACTGCTTGTGCAGCGACGTGACTTCGATCGCCAGATCGTTCATGGGGAACCCCGGTGCTCAGTGGACAACGGGGCGAATCATCTAGATGACTCGTGACTGCGGCGTGAAATCCGCATGACAGCGGGGTGACAGGCGCCACGGCGTCACCCCGACGAAAGTCGGGGCCCACTGCGGGCCGAAGCGCCATGGTGCCAGTGGGTCCCGGCGTTCGCCGGGACGACGAGGGCGGCTCCCAGGTTCGAGGGGTTGCCAACTCCAGCACGGTCGGCGAACATCAGGTGCAAAATACGTCACGGAGTTCACCATGGACGCCCCCACCCCCGCCCCGCTGCCGTCTCCCGACGGCAACGCCACGCGCTGGGCCGCGCTGCTGGCCGAGATGTCCGAGCTTCACGCGAAGCTCGAGTACATGCGGCTGATGCTGCGGCTGCAGGCCGGCGACAGCGCCTCCGGCCGCTGAGTTTCCTTCTTACCGGCCGAGCCGGAACACCGACACCGCGCCCACGAGGCGGCTGGCCTGGTCCTTCAGGCTTTCGCCGGCCGCGGCGCTCTGCTCCACCAGCGCGGCGTTCTGCTGCGTGACCTGGTCGAGCTGGGACACCGCCTCGCTCACGAGGCTGATGCCCTCGGTCTGCTCGCGCGTCGCGGAACCGATCTCGGCGATCAGGTCGCTCACGCGCTTGACCTGCTCGACGATCTCACCCATCGAGCGGCCTGCGTCGCCCACCTGGCGGCTGCCCTGCTCGACACGCTCCACGCTGTCGCTGATCAGCGTCTTGATCTCCTTCGCGGCCTGGGCGCTGCGCTGGGCCAGCGACCGCACTTCACCGGCCACCACCGCGAAGCCGCGGCCCTGTTCGCCGGCGCGGGCCGCTTCCACGGCCGCGTTCAGCGCGAGGATGTTGGTCTGGAACGCGATGCTGTCGATCACGCCGATGATGTCGCCGATCTTCTTGCTCGACGTGGTGATGCCTTCCATCGTGTCGTTCACGAGGCCCACGATCGAGCCCCCCTGGGCCGCGGCCGACGAGGCGTTGGCGGCCAGTTCCTCGGCCTGGTGAGCCGACTCGGCGTTGTTGCGCACCGTGGCGCTCATCTCTTCCATCGACGAGGCGGTCTGCTGCAGGCTCGACGCGGACTGCTCCACGCGGCCGCTGAGGTCGATGGTGCCCTGGGCGATGTCGCTCGTGGCGCTCTGGAAGTTCAGCACCTGCGAGGACACGTCGTCGATGATCCAGCGGAACATCAGGCCCAGCTGGTTGATGGAACGCGAGGTCATGCCGATCTCGTCGACCCGGTCGAGGTGCAGCGGGCTGCCGGTGTCGCCGGCCGCCACACGTTCGGCCTCGGCCATCACCTGCTCGAGCGGGCGCGTGACCTGGGCCTCGACCCAGCCGAGCGCCAGGGCCGACACCACCGCGAAGCCCGCCGCGAAGGCCGCGAGGCCCGCGCCGCCGAGGCCGCACGCGGCGGCACCGGCGACGGCCACCGCCACGAGGGCGATCGCCGGCAGGCGCAGGCGCCAGCGCACGGACATCGTCTTGAGCATGCTGCGCCAGGCCATGGCACCCGTGCGCACCACGAGGCCCTTGTGGAACGCGACGCCGGCGCCGCCTTCCTTCTTGAAGCCGGCGTACAGCGCCTCGGCCTGCCTGACCTCGTCGCGGCTGGCGCGGGTGCGCACCGACATGTAGGCCACGGTGCGGCCGTTGCGCTTCACGGGCGTGGCGTTGGCCCGCACCCAGTAGTGGTCGCCGTTCTTGCGGCGGTTCTTGATGATGCCGGTCCACGACTGGCCGGCCTTCAGCGTCGACCACATGTCGGCGAAGGCTTCGCGCGGCATGTCGGGGTGGCGCACGACGTTGTGGGCCTCGCCCTTCAACTCTTCCTGCGTGAAACCGCTGGCGGCCTCGAAGGCGGCGTTGGCGTAGAGGATGCGGCTGTCCGTGTCGGTGGTCGACATCAGGGTCGCGTCGGCCGGAAATTCGTGTTCTCGCTGGGTGACGGGGAGGTTCGTTCGCATGAGAGGGACTGCAATCCAGGACGTGAAAAAAGGCACGGGAGCCGCCCTGGAGACGGCTCCTACATGCCTGATTTCGGCAAATGCCCGGGCAACTTGAGGGGATACCCTCAGCGCATCCGGAACACCGCCACGGCGTTCACGAGCTGCGTGGCCTGCCGGCTCAGGTTGGCGCTGGCCGCCGCCGACTGCTCGACGAGCGCGGCGTTCTGCTGCGTGGTCTGGTCGAGGTGGGAGACCGCGTCGCTCACCTGCCCGATGCCGCTCGACTGCTCGCGGGTGGCGGAGCCGATCTCCGCGATCAGGTCGCTCACGCGCTTGACTTGCTCGACGATCTCGCTCATCGAGCGCCCGGCGTCCTCCACCTGGCGACTGCCCTGCTCGACCCGCTGGACGCTGTCGCCGATGAGTGACTTGATCTCCTTCGCGGCCTCGGCACTGCGCTGCGCGAGCGAGCGCACCTCGCCCGCCACCACCGCGAAGCCGCGACCCTGTTCACCGGCCCGCGCCGCTTCCACGGCCGCGTTGAGTGCGAGGATGTTGGTCTGGAACGCGATGCCGTCGATCACGCCGATGATGTCGCCGATGCGCTTGCTCGACGCCGTGATGCCCGCCATCGTCTCGTTGACCTCGCCGACCACCGCACCGCCCTGGGCCGCCGCGCCGCTCGCGCTCGCGGCCAGCTGCTCGGCCTGGCGCGACGCGTCGGCGTTGTTGCGCACGGTGGCGCTCATCTGTTCCATCGAGGCCGCCGTCTCCTGCAGGCTGGCCGCGGCCTGTTCGGTGCGCGCGCTGAGGTCGTTGTTGCCCTGGGCGATGTCGCTGCTCGACGACTGCACGTTGACCACCTGGGCCGCCACGTCGTCGATGACCCAGCGGAACATCAGGCCCAGCTGGTTGATCGAGCGCAAGGTCAGGCCCACTTCGTCGACGCGGTCGAACTGCACCGTCTTGCTCATGTCGCCGGCGGACACGCGCTTGGCATGTTCCATCACGGCTTCCATCGGACGCGTGACCTGCGCCTCGATGAACCACAGCGCGAGGAACGCCAGGGCGAGGTAGGCACCCACGATCTCGGCGAGCGCCATCATCGGCAGCCCGCTCATCGCGGCCGCGGCGATGCTCAGCACGGTCATCGCGAAGACGGGCAGGCGGATGCGCCAGCGCACGGGCATCGTCTTGAGCCAGGTCTGCCACGCCATCGCGCCGCGCTTGAGCACGACACCCTTGTGGAAGCGCAGGCCGTTCGCGCGGCCTTCGCGCATCGCGGCGTACAGGTGTTCGGCGCCGGCCACTTCCTCGCGCGAAGGTTTCGTGCGCACGGACATGAACCCGACGGGCTGGCCGCGGCGCATCACGGGCGCCGCGTTCGCGCGCACCCAGTAGTGGTCGCCGTTCTTGCGGCGGTTCTTCACGAGCCCGGTCCACGACTCACCGGCCTTCAGCGTGGCCCACATGTCGCCGAACGCCTCGGGGGGCATGTCGGGGTGGCGCACCAGGTTGTGGGGCTGGCCCACGATGTCCTCGGCCGCGAAGCCGCTGACGTTGATGAACGCCTCGTTCGCGTACGTGATGCGGCTCTGGGGGTCCGTGACGGACATCAGCGTCGCATCGGCCGGGAAGTCGTGCTCGCGCTGGGTGACGGGGAGGTTGTTTCTCATGGGCTGCTCAGGTCGTGGTGGAACGTCGACGTCAAACAACTCCGCCGGCAAGGGCATCTTCGACCTCGCCCACTCGGTCTGAAGGGCAGAACAACGTGGATGTTTCTGCGGTTGTTTCGCGCTGCCCGTCAAACACCTACATAACCGGCCAAGCGTTGCGCCAGACAGGCCACGGGCGTGACGAAAGCTTCCAGTGGTGTCGAGCGGTAACGCCAGCTCAAGGCGACTTCGCCGCGTCCGAAGTCCAACGAGTCGACAGACATCCGTCCAGGGGGCCGGCGACGCCGGCAGGACGTCAAAACAGGGAGCATCGAAAATGAAACGCAGGAACCTCGTGCTGGGCGCTCCGGCACTGTGTGTGGGCAGCTGGCTGGCCGGCGTCCACGGGACCGCCACGGCCCAGTCGGGTGTCGTGAAGTTCGGCCAGTCGGCCGCGCTGACCGGCGACCTCTCCGAACATGGCAAGGCCGTCCGGGCCGGCATCCTCGCGGCCTTCGATGCCGCCAACAAGGCCGAGCGCACCCAGCGCTTCGAGCTCGTGTCGCTCGACGACGCCGGTGCCGCCGACCGTTGCGCGAAAAACGTGAAGGCCCTCACCGACGCCGGCGTGACGGCGCTGCTGGGCCTCACGAGCGGCGCGGGCGCCGAGGCCGTGCTGCCCGGCCTCGAATCGCAGCAGGTCGCGCTGCTGGGTTCGGCCACCGGCCACATGGGCATCCGCGCCGACAACCTCGCGTCGGCGTACCACACCCGCGCGGGCTACGACCTCGAGTTCAAGCGCATGGTGTCGTACGTGAAGGACCGCAGCCTCTCGCGCGTCGGCATCGTCTACCTCGAAGGCACGTCGAAGCCGAACCTCGCCGCGATGACGGTGTCGCTCGCCACCGTGGGCATCACGCCCGCCGTCGCGATCGCCCTCGACCGCAACAACCCGTCGTACGACGCGGTGGCCGCGCAGCTCGCCGACCAGCGCCTCGACGCCGTGATGTTCATGGCCGCCGCAGCGCCCACCGCCTCGATCATCGACCACCTGCTCGCGTCCCGCTACAAGGGCATGAACTTCGCGTCGTCGATGGCCGGGCAGGACCTCGTCGAGGCGCTCGCCGCCAAGGGCCAGAGCGCGGTGATGAGCGTCGTGGTGCCGCGCCCGAACGCGATGGGCCTGCCCGTCGTCAGCCGCTGCCAGCAGGACCTGGCCGCGATGGGCAGCGACCAGCGCATGGGCGTGTCGGTGCTCGAGGGCTACATCGCCGGCCGCACGGCGGTCGAGGCCGCACGCGGCGCCGTCAAGGGCGGCGCCGTGAACCGCACGCGCCTGAAGGAGTCGCTCGCGTCGCTGCGCACCGACCTCGGCGGCTACAAGGTGCAGTTCGCCCCGGGCAACCCGCACGGCTCGAAGTACGTGGAACTCGTGACCATCGACCGGTACGGCAAGATGGTCGGCTGATCCCCTGCTAACCTCGGTGCTGTCGTCCCACAGCACCGAGTGCCTTGACCTCTCCCTCCGCCGCTTCCATCGCCTCGCGCTGCCTGTGCCTCGCGGGGCCCACCGCGTCCGGCAAGACCGCGGCCGCGCTCGCCATCGCCGCCGCGCTCGCGCCGCGGCGTCCCGTCGAGATCGTCAGCGTCGACTCGGCGCTCGTGTACCGCGGCATGGACATCGGCACCGCCAAGCCCACGGCCGCCGAACGGGCGCAGGCGCCCCACCACCTGATCGACATCATCGAGCCCACCGGCGCGTACTCGGCGGCACGCTTCGTCGCGGACACGCACCGGCTCGTCGACGAGATCACCGCCCGCGGCGCGCTGCCGCTGCTCGTGGGCGGCACGATGCTGTACTTCAAGGCGCTGTTCGACGGGCTCGACGAGATGCCGGCCTCGGACCCCGCCGTTCGCGCCGCGCTCGACGCCGATGCCGCGGAACGCGGCTGGCCCGCGCTGCACGCCGAACTCGCCACGGTGGACCCCGTCACCGCGCAGCGGCTGCCGCCCACCGACGCGCAACGCATCCAGCGCGCGCTGGAGGTGTACCGCGTCAGCGGCCGGCCGCTGTCGTCGTTCCACCGCGAACGCGAGGCGGTCGACACGCCCCCGCTGATCTCGCTCGAACCCACCGACCGCGCGTGGCTGCACCGCCGCATCGGCGAACGGTTCGCGCTGATGCTGCACGACGGCCTCGTCGACGAGGTGGCCGGCCTGCGGGCCCGCGGCGACCTCACGCTGGCGATGCCGTCGATGCGCTGCGTGGGCTACCGCCAGACGTGGGAGGCACTGGACCGCGGCGACCTGTCGGACCTCCAGGAACTCGGCGCCGCCGCCACGCGGCAGCTGGCCAAGCGCCAGGTCACGTGGCTGCGCAGCATGCCGCAGCGCCAGGTGATCGACTGCGACGGCCCCGATGCCACCGGCCGGGCCGTGGCCCTCGCGGTGCGCCTCGCGGAGACCCTCGCTTGACCGCGCCGCTCGCGCAGGTGCGCGGCCTCGCGAAGGCGTGGCCGGGGCAACCGCTGTTCTCGGCGGTGGACCTCGACGTCGCGCCCGGCGAGTTCGTCGCGATCGTCGGCGAGTCGGGGGTCGGCAAGTCCACGTTCCTCAACTGCCTCGCCGGGCTCGACACGGTCGATGCCGGCTCGGTGTCCATCGCCGGCCGCGAGGTCACCACGCTCGACGAGACGCAGCAGGCGCTCTTCCGGCGCGAACACCTCGGCTTCGTCTTCCAGGCCTTCCATGTGCTGCCGCACCTGAGCGTCGCGCACAACGTCGCGCTGCCGCTCCTGCTGCAGCACCGCGCCGACGACCCGCGCGTGGCCGAGGTGCTCGACGCCGTGGGCCTCGGCGGGCTCGGGGCGAGGCTGCCGCAGACGCTGTCGGGCGGGCAGTTGCAGCGCGTGGCCATCGCCCGCGCGCTCGTGCACCGGCCCGCGCTGATCCTCGCGGACGAACCCACCGGCAACCTGGACCCCGCCACCGCCGCGAAGGTGATGGACGTGCTGGTGGCGCAGGTGCATGGCGAACGGGCCGCGTGCGTGCTCGTCACACACTCGCGCACGGCCGCGGCACGGGCCGACCGGGTCCTCACGCTCACGGCCACGGGGCTCCGCGACACATGATCGGCCTGCTCCGCCAGCTGTCGTGGCCGGAGCTGCGCCACCACCCCTGGCGCAACCTCGCCGCGCTGCTCGCGGTGATGCTGGGCGTGGCGCTCGCGTTCTCGGTGCACCTGATCAACGCGTCGGCGCTGAGTGAGTTCAGCGCGGCGGTGCGGTCCGTGAACGGCGAACCCGACTTCGAACTGCGCGCGCAGCGGGGTGGCTTCGACGAGGCGCTGTACGCGCGGGTGGCGGCCCATCCGGACATCGCGGTGGCCAGCCCCGTGATCGAGATCGACACCTACGCCGTCGACACCACGGGCCAGCGCGTGCCGCTGCGCGTGCTGGGCCTCGACGCGCTGGTGGCCGGGGCCGTGTCGCCCGCGCTGCTGCCCCACGCGTCGGACGACGGCAGCCGCTACGCCGCGCTGCTGCCCGACGCCGTGTTCCTGAACCCCGCGGCCCGCGAGGCGCTCGGCACGGCCGGCGACCTGCGGCTGCAGACGCCATCGGGCAGCGCGGTGCTGTCCGTGCGCGGGACCGTGAGCGCGCCCGGCGCGGCCCTCGCCGTGATGGACATCGCCGGCGCCCAGGCCACGTTCGGCTGGCTCGGCCGGCTGAGCCGCATCGACGTGCGGCTGGCCGCGGGCGCCGACCGCCAGCGCGTCGTGGCGTCCCTCGCGCTGCCCGACGGCGTGCGCGCCGCGGCACCGGACGAAGCCTCGCAGCGGGTCTCGAACGTGTCGCGGGCCTACCGCGTGAACCTCACGGTGCTCGCGCTCGTGGCGCTGTTCACCGGCGCGTTCCTGGTGTTCTCGATCCTCTCGCTGTCCGTGGCCAAGCGCCAGGCGCAGTTCGCGCTGCTGGGCGTGCTGGGGCTCACGGGGCGTGAGCGGCTGGGCCTCGTCGTCGCCGAATCGGCGCTGCTGGGCGCCGTGGGCAGCGGGCTCGGCCTGCTGCTGGGCACCGCGCTCGCGGCCACGGCGCTGAAGCTGCTGGCCGGCGACCTCGGCGGCGGCTACTTCCCCGGCGTGACCCCACGGCTGCAGTTCAGCGCCGGGGCCGCGGCCGTGTATGGCGGCCTGGGCGTGCTGGCGGCGATGGTGGGCGGCTGGGTGCCGGCCCGCGCGGCCCAGCGCCTCGCGCCGGCCCTCGCGCTGAAGGGCCTCGGCGGTGACAGCGGCCACGCGCGCCCGTGGCTGGGCCCCGTGCTCGTGGCCCTCGGCGCGGGCCTCGCGCTGCTGCCCCCGGTCGCGGGCGTGCCGCTCGCCGCCTACGCATCGGTGGCCTGCCTGCTGCTCGGCGGCATCGCGTGGGTGCCGGCCGGCCTCGCGCTGATGCTGTCGGCCGTGCGCCCGCCCCGCGAGGCCCTGCCGCTGCTGGCCGTGGAACGCGCTCGCCACCAGCGCAACGCCGCCACGGTCGCGGTGGCGGGTGTGGTCGCGAGCCTGAGCCTCGCGGTGGCGCTCACCGTGATGGTCGCGAGCTTCCGCGACGCGGTCACGCAGTGGCTCGACACGGTGCTGCCCGCCGACCTGTACGTGCGGGCGGCGTCCGCCGGCGGCCCGGGCGACCTCGTCGCGCTGCCCGCCCCCCTCGTGAATGCGGCGGCCTCGCTGCCCGGCATCGTCCGGGCCGAATCGCAGCGGGTCTCCCCCGTGCTGATGGACGAACGCCGGCCGCCCATCGTGCTGATCGCCCGCCCGCTCACCGACCCCGCCCGCGAACTGCCGCTGACCGGCGACCTGCGCCCCCTGCCCGCCGGCGAGACCGGCGTGTACGTCAGCGAGGCGATGGTGGACCTGTACCGCGCCGCCCCCGGCACCCGCATGGCGCTGCCGCTGCCGGACGGCTCGCGGGCCACCGTGTTCGTGCGCGGCGTGTGGCGCGACTACGCGCGCCAGCACGGTGCGGTGATGATGCACGCGGCCGACTACCGCCGACTCACCGGCGACACCCGCGTCAACGACCTCGCGATGTGGCTCGCCCCGGGCGCGGACCCGGCCACCGTGCAGCACGCGCTGCGCGCGGCCGCCGGCGGTGACGCCGCGCTGCTCGAGTTCGCCTCACCCGGCGAGATCCGCGCCACCTCGCTGCGCATCTTCGACCGCAGCTTCGCGGTGACGTACTGGCTGCAGGGCGTCGCCATCGCCATCGGCCTCTTCGGCATCGCCGCGAGCTGGTCGGCCCAGGTGCTCGCGCGCCGCAAGGAGTTCGGCCTGCTGAGCCACCTCGGGCTCACGCGCCGGCAGATCCTCTCCGTGGTCGCGATCGAGGGGGCCGTGTGGACCGCCGTGGGCGCGGCACTCGGCCTGCTGCTGGGCATCGCCGTGAGCGTGGTGCTCGTGAAGGTGGTGAACCCGCAGAGCTTCCACTGGACGATGGACCTGATGCTGCCGTGGGGCCGCCTGCTCGCGCTGTGCGCCGCGGTGCTGTTCGCGGGCACCGTGACGGCGTGGCTGTCGGCGCGCAGCGCGGCATCGCGGCAGATGGCGCTGGCGGTCAAGGAGGACTGGTAGCCCTGCCCGATCCGCAAGGCAGGGCCGTGCAGTACGTTGCGTCGGCAGCAGCCACGGATTGACAATCCACCCATCACTCCATCCGGCACCCATGGCCCTCAACGAACTTCGCGCCATCGCGACCTTCACCAAGGCCGTCGAACTCGGCAGCATCCGCCGCGCGGCGCTCGCCCAGGGGGTCACGCCGCAGGCCGCCAGCCAGGTGATCGCCCAACTGGAGCAGCACCTCGGGGTGCGACTGCTCCACCGCACCACGCGCAGCCTGGCGCTGACCGAGGAAGGCCAGCAGTTCCTCGACAACACCCGCCCCGCGCTCGCGGCGCTCGACCGCGCACTCAAGGTCGCGCGCGAGGGCAAGGACGAGATCGCCGGGCCCCTGCGCATCGTGGGCCCCAAGTCGTCCTTCGCCGCCGTGCTGATGCCCGTGCTCGACGAGTTCTGCAACACCCACCCGGACATCCAGCCCGACGTGCAGCTCGACGACGGCATCGGCGACTGGGTGCAGGACCGGGTGGACGTGGGGTTCCGCATCGGGGTCTCTCCGCAGGAAGGCGTGATCGGCCGGCTGCTGTTCCCGATGCAGCTGATCGTGTGCGCCTCGCCGGCCTACTTGGCCCGGCACGGCCTGCCCGCCTCGCTGGACGACCTCGCCGCCCACCGGTGCAGCGTCTTCCGCCAGCGCAGCACGGGCAAGGTGACACCGTGGTTCCTCGACGTCGACGGCGACGTGGTCCAGCGGCACATGTCGCCCACCCTGTCCACCGACGACACGGAGCTGGAACTGGAGGCCGTGCTCTCGGGCCAGGTCGTCGGCCAGCTCGCGAACTTCCTCGCGGCGTCGCACCTCCGGGCCGGGCGCCTGGTCCCGATCCTGCTGCCGCACCTGAGCGCCCACATGGGGCTGCACGTCTACTACGGCAGCCGCGCGGCCCAGCCGCGCCGGGTACGTGCGTTCCTCGACCTGGTCGTCGCGCGGCTCACGGACGCGCCCGAGTTCGTGCTGTCCGACCGCGAGCTGTCGGCTGCGTTGCAGGGGTGGCGGCGCGCGGCACGGCCCCGGCGGTGACGTGGGGTCATCGAGGGCCGGTACCATCGTCCCGATGAACGCCCTGCCCCCGCTGCCCCCATTGCCGGCCTCGCTGCTCGACAACCTGAAGGCCCGCTACGCCGAGCCGCACCGCCACTACCACACGCTGGCGCATGTCGAAGCGCTGCTGCGCCACCTCGGCACATGGCGGCACCTCGCGCGCCAGCCGGCGCACCTCGAGGCCGCCGCCTGGTACCACGACGTGGTGTACGACACGCACCGCAACGACAACGAGGTGTGTTCGGCCGACGTGGTGCGCTTCGAGCTGATGTCGATCGGCTGGCTCGGCGTCGACGTGGAGCGTGTGGCGACGATGGTGGAAGCGACGCAGCACCACCGCGCCGACGACGGCGACACCGACACGCTGCTGTTCCTCGACCTGGACCTGTCGGTGCTGGCCGCAGCGCCGGCCGCGTACGACACGTACGCCGCCGCCATCCGCGCCGAGTTCGACTGGGTGCCCGAGGCCGAGTGGCGCACGGGCCGCGCGCGGGTACTGCGTTCGTTCATCGACCGGCCCGCGATCTACCGCACGCCCGAGCTGCACGCCGCGTGGGAAGCGGCCGCCCGGGGCAACCTCGCCCGCGAGCTGGCCACGCTCGTCACGCCTTGAGCAGCCCCTCGGCCCGCAGCGCCTCGCGCACGTGCGGCCGGGCGGCCACGCGGTCGAGGTAGCGCTGCAGGTTCGGGTACGGCGTCAGCGGGAGCCCGAGGAAGTTCGCCCAGTTGACGATGGTGAACGCATACGCGTCGGCCACGCTGTACTCGCCGGCGAGGAAGTCGCGCTGGCCCAGCACGCCGTCGAGTTCGGTGAACCGCTCCGCGAGCTTCTGCTTGACGGCCTGGCGGGTCGAGTCGGCGGTCTCCTTGTGCCACAGCCACGGGCTGAACACCTTGTGCAGTTCGGTGGCGACGAAGCCGAGCCACTCGGTGACCGCGAGGCGCCGCGCCGAGCCGGGTGCACCGATCAGCGCGTGCGTGGGATCGAGGTCGGCCACGTACGGCAGCAGCGCGGTGCCTTCGGTGTGGCGCGAGCCGTCGTCCAGCTCCAGCAGCGGCACGTAGCCGCGGGGCGAGACCGTGCGGTAGTCGATGCCGCCGGCCAGGGTGTGCGTGGCGAGGTCGACGGCGATGGCCTCGAACGGCGCGCCGACTTCGCGCAGGGCGATGTGGACCGCGAGGGAGCAGGCGCCGCTGGCGTGGTAGAGCTTCATGGAAGACGTCCTTCGGTGAGTGGGGAGGACCTCACTGTAGGATTGCGCCGATGCATTGAAAATGCGCAGGAGCGCAAACGATGACTGCACGAACGCAATACGACCTCACCGCCGCCGACCTCAACGTCGTGCTGGCCCTCGTGCGCGCCGGCACGCTCGCCGCGGCCGGCGAGCGGCTGCTGGTGGACGCCTCCACGGTGTTCCGCACGCTGCAGAAGGTGGGGCGCGGCCTCGGCCGTACGCTGTTCGAACGCAGCCGCAGCGGCTACGCCGCCACCGACCTCGCGCGCACGCTCGCCGAACAGGCCGAGCAGATGGAGACCGCGCTGGAGGTGGCCCGCTCGGCGGTGCAGGCGGTGCCGGCCCAGGTGTCGGGCACGGTGCGCATCACCACCACCGACACCATCCTCCACGGGCTGGTCGCCCCGGCCCTGAAGGACCTCGTGGCCGAACACCCGCTGCTGAACCTGGAACTGCACACCGCCAACGAGGTGGTGAGCCTGACGCGCCGCGAGGCCGACATCGCGGTGCGTGCCACGATGCGCCCGCCGCAGCACCTCGTGGGCCGGCGGCTCGGCCCCATCCGCCTGGGCCTCTACGCCGCGAAGAAGGCGCCGTTGCGCCGCGCCGCGGCGCGCGATCCGGCCTCGGTGCCGTGGATCGCCACCGACGACATGCTGCCGGACCACCCGTCCGTGCTGTGGCGCCGCAAGCACTTCCCGAAGGTGGTGCCGGGGCTGCGGGTCAACAGCGTGATGGCGGTGATGGCGCTGATCTCGATGGGCCTGGGGATCGGCGTGCTGCCGGTGTTCCTCGCGGCGGGCCGTCCGGACCTGATGGCGCTGGACGCGCCGGCCGACGAACATCCCAATGACCTGTGGCTGCTGACCCATCGCGAGTCGCGGCACCTGAGGCGGGTGTCGGCGGTGTATGGGCACCTCGCCGAGCGGCTGGTGCTTGCCTGAAACACTGCAGAGATCACCCCGGCCTTCGCCGGGATGACGGTGCTTTCCTTCAGAACGCCGCCGGCCGCCACTTCAGCAAGCGCTTCTCGAGCGAGCTCAGCATGAAGTCCGCCGCCAGCGCCACCACCGCCAGCACGATCATCGCCGCGAACACGCCGCTGGCATTGAACGCGCCCTGCGCGGTGGAGATCAGCAGGCCGATGCCTTCCTTCGCGCCGAGGAACTCGCCCACCACCGCACCCACCAGGGCGAAGCCGAAGCTCACGTGCAGGCTCGCGAGGATCCACGACATCGCCGACGGGATCACCACCGACATCGTGAGCTGGCGCGGCGAGGCGCCGAGGATCTGGGCGTTCGCGATCATGTACTTGTCGGCCTCGCGCACGCCCTGGAAGGCGTTGCCGAAGACCACGAAGAACACCATCACCACCGCCAGCGCCACCTTGGACGCCATGCCGAGGCCCAGCGCGATCACGAAGATCGAGCCGAGCACCACGCGGGGGATCGAGTTGGCGATCTGGATGTAGAGGCTGAACACGTCCGACAGCAGCTTGTTGCGGCCCAGCACGATGCCGCAGATCACGCCGGCCACCGAGCCGATCAGGAAGCCGAGCACCGTTTCCTCGAGCGTGACCGCCACCTGCATCCACAGCGAGCCCTGGGACGTGCCGTCGCGCATCCACTCCACGAGCTGGTCGTAGATCATCGACGGCATCGAGTAGAAGAACGGGTCGATCCACTTCAGCCGCGCGGCGAGTTCCCAGCCGCCGAGCGCGACCACGAGGACCGCGAGCCGAAGCCCGATGATCATGCGGCGGCGGTTGCGGATGGCGGCCTGCGCGATGCCGGACTCGCGCGCGAGGGCCTCGTCGCTCAGGGCGGTGGGCAGGGTCGTCGTGGGGGTGCTCATGGCGGCTCCGGTGGTGAGGGTGGCGGGGTTCATTGGATGACGACCTCTTCGCGCAGGTCGTCCCAGATGTGCCGGGACAGCTCGATGAACTGCTTGTCGTAACGCACCTCGGCCATGACACGCGGGCGCGGCAGGTCGATCTCGTACACGCGCTTCAGCGTGGCCGGCCGGGCCGACAGCACGAACACGCGGTCGGCCAGCGCGATGGCCTCCTCCAGGTCGTGGGTCACGAACACCACGCTGCCGCCGTTGTTCGACCACAGCTGCAGCAGCTCGTCCTGCATCAGCGTGCGGGTCTGCATGTCGAGCGCCGAGAACGGCTCGTCCATCAGCAGGATCTCGGGGTCGTTGATGAAGGTCTGGGCGAGTGCCACGCGCTTGCGCATGCCGCCCGACAGCTGGTGCGGGTAGTGCTTGCCGAACTTGGCGAGACCCACGCGGTGGATCCAGTCCTGCGCGAGTTCGAGCGCCTCCTTCTTCGGCTTGCCGCGGAACATCGGGCCGGCCGCCACGTTGTCCTCGACGCTGCGCCACGGGAACACGGCGTCGGCCTGGAACACGAAGCCGATGCGCGGGTCGATGCCGTCGACGGGACGGCCCATCACGCGCACGTCGCCCACGGTGGGCTTGAGCAGGCCGGTGATCATGTTGAGCGTGGTCGACTTGCCGCAGCCGGTGGGACCGACGATCGCGACGAACTCGCCGCGCGCGACCGACATGCTGAAGTTGCGCAGCGCGACCGTGGCGTTGCCGTCCTGCGAGATGAAGCGCAGCGACACGTCGCGGAAATCGATCGCGGGGACGCTGGCGGGGGGCGTGGTCATGAGCATGGTCCGGTCCTCACTTGGTGGCCGCCGCGAGGTACGCGTTGGTGTACGTCTTCGACAGGTCGATGTTCTTGCTCTTCACGAGCGGCTTGTAGGTGGCCAGCACCTTCAGCACGGTCTCGGGGCCGCCCGCGGGCATCTTCGCGTCGGCGGTGAACATCGGCAGCGAGGCCTTCAGCGCCTGCACGTACAGGTCCTTGTCGTTGCCGTAGTAGTCGCGCGGCACCTTCTCGGCGATCTCCTCGGCGCTGTGCGTCTGGATGTACTTCATCGTTCGGGCGAAGGCCTGGGCCAGCTTGGCGGCCTCGACCTTGTGCGACTCGGCCCAGGTGTTCTGCACGTACAGGCTGGCCGCCGGGTACAGGCCGCCGAGCGCCTTGACCGTGTCGGCCTCGGTGCGCAGGTCCACCAGCACCTGCGCGTCGCCGGTCTTGAGCATCTGCGACACGGTGGGCTCGGTGGTCATGCCGGCCTGGATGCGGTCCTGCTTCATCGCGGCGATGAAGGTGTTGCCGGCGCCCACGGGCAGCAGCGAGTACTCCTTCGAGGCCACGCCCGCGCGGTCGGCGAGGTAGCGGGTCAGGAAGTCGGTGGACGAGCCCAGGCCGGTCACGCCCAGCGTCTTGCCGCCCTTCGCGTCGGCCATGCTCTTGAACCCGGCCGCGGCGGCCTTCGTGCTGACCAGCTCGACCTCGCCCGGCACCTTGCAGAACACGGCGATGGCCTGGATCTCCTTGCCCTTGCTCTGGAGGTCGATGGTGTGGTCGTAGAAGCCCACCACGCCCTGCACGGCACCGGCGATCAGTTGGTTCTCGGCATCGACGCCGGCCGGCTGCGACTGCAGCTCGACGTTCAGGCCCGCGTCCTTGAAGTAGCCCAGCGCCTCGGTGAGCTTGGCCGGCAGGTAGATGATCTTGTTGATGCCCCCCACCATGATGACGATGGGCGCGTCGGCGGCGTGCGCGAACGGCGCGGCGAAGGAGGTGCAGAGGGCGGCGGCGATCAGGGTGCGGCGGAGGGGGGACATGGTCGGCGGTCTTTCCACGGGTTGTTCGACGAAGCCAGTCTAGAAATCCGGATCCTTCGACCAGCTTTCGGCGGCGTGCCGGAATCCTCATGGTTATCCCTAGGGCACCCCACCCCGCCGCAGTCTCCCTAGAATCAGGCGCCCCATGAAGCTGCTGCTGATCGAAGACAACCCGCAACTCGCGCACTGGCTCTCGAGCCTGCTGCGCGAGCAGGACTTCGTGGTCGACCACGTCGCGGACGGCGAGGCCGCCGACCTGCAGCTGCTCCAGGGCGCCTACGACGTCGTGCTGCTCGACCTCAACATCCCGGGCCTGCCCGGCAAGGCCGTGCTGCGCCGGCTGCGCGAGCGCGGCGACACCGTGCCCGTGATCATCCTCACGGCCACCGCGTCGCTCGACCAGAAGGTGCTGTGCCTCGAGATCGGTGCGGACGACTACCTCGTCAAGCCGTTCGAGATCCGCGAGCTGGTCGCGCGCATCAAGGTGCTGGTGCGCCGGCAGATGCCGGGCAAGGCCAACGACATCGTCTGCGGCGACCTGCGCTACGACCTGCGCACCCGGCAGTTCACGCTCGCCGGCGAGGAACTGGCACTGCCGCCGCGCGAACGCACGCTGCTGGAGACCCTCGTGCTGAAGGCCGGCAACGCGGTGTCGAAGCAGGCGCTGATCGACGCAATCTTCGGGCTCGACGACGAACCGAGCGCCGACGCGGTCGACATCTACATCCACCGCCTGCGCAAGAAGCTCGAGGCCAGCCAGGCCACCATCATCACGCTGCGTGGCGTCGGCTACCTGCTGCGCACGCGCCAGGACGACTGAGGGGCCCATGAAACGCGCGAGCCTGCGGCTGCGCCTCGCCCTGTGGCTGCTGCTGCCGCTGTCGGTGTTCGTCGCCGTGTGCGGCTGGCTCAACTGGCGCAATGCCGCCGAGGTGGCCGACTACGTCCAGGACCACGACCTGCTGTCCTCGGCCAAGGTGCTGTCCGACCGCCTCATCTGGGAGGGCGACGACGTGCAGGCGAGCGTGCCGCCGTCGGCGCTGAGCCTTTTCGTCTCGCCCGAGCGCGACCGCGTGTTCCTGAGCGTGACGGGCGCCAACGGCGAGCTGCTGGCGGGCTCGCCCGACTTCCCGCTGCCCGCGGTGCGCAAGCCCGAAGGCATCGACCGCGCCCAGTGGTACGACGCCGACTTCGAAGGCCTGCCGCTGCGCGCGGTCGTCACCACACGTTCGATGTACGAGGTGGGTGGCGCACGCGACATCACCATCGCCGTGGGCAAGACGCAGCGCAGCCGGGACCACATGCTGCGCACGCTCTGGTGGCCGTCGCTCGCCTACCTGCTCGTGGCGCTGCTGCTCGCCGTCGCGCTCGCCGTCGCGGCGCTCACGCTCGAACTGCGGCCCATCGTGCGCCTGAGCCGGCAGCTCGCGCAGCGCGATCCGCTGCACCTCGACCCGGTCGTCGACGCCGAGGCGCTGCACACCGAGCTGCGCCCCGTCGCCGACACGATCAACCGCTTCGTCGCGCAACTCCAGTCGCATTCGCAGGCACAGCGGCGCTTCATCGCCGATGCCGCGCACCAGCTGCGCACGCCGCTCGCGATGCAGGCCTCGCAGATCGAGTACGCCCGCTACACGCGGCAGCACCGCGGCGAGTGGGCCACGCGGCGCGCCGACATGGACGCCATGTGGCGCGAGATGCAGACCAGCAACCGCCGGCTGGTGGCCGTGACCAACAAGCTGCTGCTGCTCGCCCAGGCCGAGGAACACGGCGACGGGCGCACGCCGCTCGAACGCGTGGACCTCGCCGCCGCCGCGCTGCGGTGTGTCGAGCAGCTCGCGGCGCTGGCGGACCGCCGCGGCATCGACCTCGGGCTGGAGTCCGAGCCCGGCGCCGACGGCGCGTTCGTGACCGCGCAGCCCACGCTGCTGGAGGCGCTGGTGAGCAACCTGCTCGACAACGCGCTGCGCTACACCCCCGAAGGCGGCCGCGTGACCGTGGGCGTGCGGCGCACCGACGAGGCCGTGTGGCTGACGGTGATGGACAACGGCCCCGGCATTCCCGCCGAAGCCCGCGACAAGGTCTTCGAACGCTTCTACCGCGTGTCGAACGACACCGAAGGCACCGGCCTCGGCCTCGCGATCGTGCGCGAGATCGCGCGGGGCTTCGAGGCCGACGTGACCCTCTCGGACAACCCGGACGAGGCGCACGGGCTGCTGGTCACCGTGCGGTTCGCGGCGGCGGCGCCGACGGACGCCCTGGCAGCGGGACCCGCCCTAAGGTTGCCTTAAGCAACGCGCGCCAGGCTCCGGACCGTCGCCCCTTTCACCCGGGCGAGGCACGCGCCTCCGCTCAAGACTTCGCCATGACCAATCCCTACAAGGGCCATGTCGGCCTCGACCGCATCGTGCGGGCCGCCGGCCACTCCATGGCGGGACTCGCGTCCGCCTACCGCTTCGAGAGCGCCTTCCGGCAGGAGGCGTGGGCCGCGGCCGTGCTGGTGCCGGCGGCGCTCTGCCTCGGCACGACGTGGTGGCAGCGCCTCGCGCTGGTGGGCGTGCTGCTGATCGTGCTGGTCGTCGAGTTGCTCAACTCCGCCATCGAGGCCGCCGTCGACCGCATCTCGTTCGACCGGCACGAGTTGTCCAAGCGCGCGAAGGACCAGGCGAGCGCCGCGGTGTTTCTTTCGCTGGGGTTCGCCGTCGCGACCTGGGTGCTGGTGGCCGCCGAACGTTTCCTCGGCTAGCTTCCGGCGGAGGGCGCGGGCCGGCGATCGCCGCTGCGCGCCCGCCGCCGTCGGTGCTTACTGGTCGAAGCCGACCTTGTCGACCAGCACGCTCGCCTGCTTGCGATGGCGTGCGATCTCCGCGAGCTGCAGCGAGTCGATCTTCAGCTCGCCGATGGCGGAGCCGATGATCGGGTCGAGCGCCACGCCCTTGCGCACGGGGTACTCGAAGTTGATCTGGGCGTACAGCGCCTGGGCCGGCTCGGAGACCAGGAACTCCAGCAGGCGGACCGCCCCGGCCTTGTTCGGCGCGTGGCGCGCGACCGACGCGCCGCTGATGTTCACGTGGGTGCCCGAACGCGGGTTGTCGAACGTCGGGCGGATGACCTTGATCGCATCGCCCCACTTGCGCGCGTCGGTGCCTTCCTTGGCGGCCTTCATCTGCCCCACGTAGTACGAGTTCGCGAGGCCGACGTCGCAGATGCCGCCGAGAATGTCGCGGGCCACGTCGCGGTCGCCACCGGACGCCTTGCGGGCCAGGTTGGATTTGACGCCGCGCAGCCACTGCTCCGTCTTGGCCTCGCCGTCGTGCGCGATCATCGCGGCGACCAGCGCGGTGTTGTACGGATGCTGGCCGGCGCGGATGCAGACCTTGCCCTTCCAGCGCGGGTCGGCCAGGTTTTCGTAATGGATGTCCTTGAGCGCGAGGTTCTTGTCGGCGTAGAGCACGCGAGCGCGCAGCGACATCGCGAACCACTGGTCGTCGACACCCCGCAGCTGCGGCGGCACGGCGGCCGCCAGCTCGCGGGACTTGACCGGCTGCGTCACGCCGCCTTCGACGAGGTCGACCAGGTTGCCGATGTCGACGGTCATGAGCACGTCCGCGGGCGAACGCTCGCCCTCGGCCTTCACGCGTTCCAGCAGGCCGTCCTTGACGAAGACGGTGTTGACCTTCGTGCCGGTGCGCGACGTGAAGGCCGTGAGCAGCGGCTGGATCAGCGCGGGCTCGCGCGTGGTGTAGACGGTGACTTCGCCCGCGTTCTGGGCCAGGGCCGGCGAGGAGGCGGCGCCGAGCGCGACGACGGCGGCTGCGGAAAGGGTGCGGATGATCGGTTTCACGGAGGTCCTCGGGATGCGGGGTCGCGGCAGTGGCAGCGAATGCGAATCGCTCGCAAGCGCCAGCAAATGTATGCAGCGGGCAGTAGTACTGTCAAGAACTACTGCTGGCCTCGAAGCCGGGACGGGCCGGAGCGGGATCAGCCCTTGGACGGCGGATCGACCAGCGCCGTGCGCACGCCGCTGATCTGGCCGCGCACGACCTTCCAGAAGCTGCTCGTGCCCTCGATCAGGCGCCAGGCCTTCGAGCGCTGGGCGAGTTCACCCACCTCGGGGACCACCTCCCGGAGGTTCGGGAGGCCCAGGATCTTCAGGTACTTGCGCACCGTGCCCGGGCTGTGGATCAGAAGCACCACCCGCCACCCGTACCGCCGCGCGAGCATCAGCATGCCGAGGGCACTGCCGAGGTCGTTCAGGTTGCCGTCGAACCGGTCGATCGCTTCGTCGACGAGGTGGAGAACGTCCTGGTCGTTGGGTGCCTGTTTCATCGATGCGGGGGATTCGTTCCGGAGCCGGCGCCAGTGTCGCACGCGGCCAGCGGCCGCCGCGCCGGATAATGCCGCTCCACCGTGACATCCGTGCTCCCATGTTCAACGCACTGTTCGTGACCCTGCGGGAATGCGCCGAACTGCTGCTCATCGCGCAGGCCGCCGCGGAGTACCTGCGCAACGCCGCGCGGGCCGACCTCGCGCGCGGGCTGCCGGGGGCGATGGTGCTGGGCGTGCTCGCGGGCGCGGCCCTGTCCGCAGCGGCGGCGGTGTACCCGTGGGACCCGCGGCTGTCCGCGGGCATCTCGGCGCTCTTCGCCGCAGCGATCCTGTTCCTCACGACCAGCATGCTGTCGTCGGCCCAGATCATCCGCAGCCGCACGCAGCTGGCCGCGGACGCCTGGATGGAGCGGCCGTCGGCCACGATCTGGGTGGCTGTGTTCGGCGTCATCGTCGGACTGCGCGAGTCCGTGGAACTCGCCTTTTTCCTCCACGAGACGCACGACGAGGCCGCCCCGGCCGACACCGCGGCGGGGTTCGGGCTCGGCCTGGTGGCCACCGGCCTGCTGGCGGCCGCCTACCGGCCGCTTCGCACGCGGGTCGGCATGCTGTCGGTGTTCCGGCTGTCCGCGCTGCTGATGGCCCTGCTGTCGATCCAGCTCATCCTCAAGGGCTGTACCGAGCTGGTCCTCGCCTCGGTGGCCCACGACAGCACCCTGCCCGAACGGCTCGCGCCGTTCATGGAAGGGGGCGCCTGGTACGGGTGGCTGTGCGCGGCGCTGATGCTGTACCCGCTGGTGGCGATGGCCCGCGCGTGGTGGTCCGAGACCAGCACCCGCTGATTCACTCGCCCCGCCGCTTTCCCTTCGCCGGCGTGAAGAGCGTCACCAGCAGCGGCAGCAGCGCCAACGTGAACAGCGTGCACAGGCAGGCGACCCACAGCGGGTGCCCGTCCGGGTTGCCCAGCACGAAGTACTTGAGCGCGGTGTAGCCCAGGGCCGCCGCCATCAGCGACGTGACCCCCGGCAGCAGGAACCGGAACAGGAAGGCCAGGCCGAAGTCCCGCACGCCGTCCATCGGGCGCCCCATGGCGTACCAGACCGCGGCCCACAGGAAGTAGCCGAGGATGAACAGCATCACGCTGGCCCCGAGCCACAGGCCCACGCTTCGGGCGCTGAGTTCGGTGGCCACCCGGTCCCCCGGCGCGTACACCACCTTCAGCCCCGACCCGTCGACGGGTTCGTCACCCGAGGCCACCGAGTTGGGCAGCTCCAGCCACGCGCCGTCGGGCCCGAGGAACCGCACCTGGGCGGTGTGCATCAGGCGCTGGCCCCGCACCGTGCGCCCGCGCGAGTCCTTCTCCTCGTAGTCGCGAAGCTCCGACGTGTGCCCCACCACGGTGGCGCTGTAGATGGGTTTGGTGGCCAGCGCGAAGAGCGCCTGGCCGGTCCACCAGGTGAAGGGCACGAACAGGGCGATCATCGTGAAGAAAATGATCACCAGCAGCACGCTGGTGCGCTTCCCCGGACGCAGGCGGCGCGAGACGCCCCGCCCCAGCCCGTACGCAGCGCCCAGGAACACCGCGCTGCACGCCAGGAAGATCTGGCCTGCGGAAGTCAATGCCATGAGGTCGGGATCATGCGGGGAAAACGGGTTCGTCGGAGAGGTCGAGCTGCGTGAGGTACATCCGCAGGTCGAACTCGATCTGGTGGTAGGCGGGTTCCATGTGCTCGCACAGCGCGTAGAAGGCCTTGTCGTGCTCGCGTTCCTTCAGGTGCGCCAGCTCGTGCACGACGATCATCTTCAGGAACTCGGGCGGGGTCTGCTTGAACAGGCTCGCGATGCGGATCTCGCGCTTGGCCTTGAGCTTCGTGCCCTGCACGCGCGACACCGTGGTGTGCGTGCCGAGGGCGTGCTGGATCACCTTGAGCTTGTTGTCGTACGCCACCTTCGAGAGCGGCGAGGCATTGCGCAGGTGGCGGTTCTTCAGCTCGAGGGTGTAGTCGTACAGCGCGGCGTCGGAGCGCACGTCGTGCACGCCGCCGTAGCGGGAGCGCAGTACCTCGGCCAGGCGCCCCTCGTCGACGAGGGCCTGCACCTTCGCCTGCAGCGTCGGGGAGTAAGCGGTCAGGTACTTCAGCACCCCGACATGGTACCCGGGGCCACAATGGGGTCCCGCACCCTCCGGAGGCCCGCCCATGAAAGACGACGTCGTCTGCGCCCGAGTCCGGCTGCTGCCGGGCAGCCTGCCCCGCGTGCGCGCCTGGGCCGCGCACCTCCACGCCCACCGCGCCGAGGCGCTGCGCACGCTGGACGACGAGGGCGTGTCGATCGAGTCGGTGTTCCTCGAGACCGATGCCAGCGGCGACAGCCTCGTCTACTACCTGCGCGCGGCCGACGTCGAGGCCGCGTTCGAGATCGCACGGCGGTCGCAGGCCGCCATCGAGCAGTTTCACCGACAATTCAAGCAAGACACCTGGCTCGAGGTGAACCGCCTCGAGCTGCTGGTCGACCTGTCCTCCTGATCCGCCCGGAGCTTCCTCCATGTCCTTCGATGCCTGGCTGCTGTACGCCGCCGCCGTCCTCGTGCTCACCCTCACGCCCGGCCCGGCCGTGCTGATGTGCGTGACCAACGGCGTGAACCACGGGGCGCGCCTCACGCTCGCGTCCGCCCTCGGCAGCATCACCGCGGTGCTGGGCATCATGGCGTGCTCGGCCGTCGGCCTGGGCGCCGTGCTGGCCGCCTCCGAGACGCTGTTCCATGCCATCAAGTGGGCCGGTGCCGCGTACCTGATCTACATCGGGATCACCACCTTCCGCTCCTCCGCGTCGAGCTTCGACGTGCCCGACCAGGCGCGCTCCGCGGGCACCGTGCGCGCGCTGTACGTGCAGGGCCTGCTCGTGGGCGCCAGCAACCCGAAGGCGCTGCTGTTCTTCACCGCGTTCTTCCCGCAGTTCATCGACCCGCTCGCGCCCCGGATGCCCCAGTTCCTCGCGATGGGCGCCACGTTCGTCGCCTTCGAACTCACCTGCCTGATGGTGTACGCCACGTTCGCCGCGCGGCTCGCGCCCTGGCTGCGGGAACACGGCCGGGCGCGGCTGTTCAACCGGGTGTCGGGCGCCACCTTCATCGGCGCCGGGTTCCTGCTCGCCACCATCCGCCGCGCGTCCACGCCGTGAGCACGGCCCCGCCGCGTTTCACGGCCTCGGTGCCGGTCTTCCTGCGCTACCTCGACCGCCTCGGCACGTGGGTCGGCCGGGCCGCGGGCGAGCCCGCGCTGCTGACCGCCCGCCTCGCCCCCGACATGCTGCCGTTCCACACGCAGGTGGAGGTGGCGGCCAACTTCGCGCTGCGCACCTGCTTCCCGCTCGCGGGCCTGCCGGTGCCGCCGTACGGCGACATGCCGCCCACGGCCGACGGGCTGCACCGGCGGCTCGCCCGCGCCTCGGCGCTGGTGGGTGCGCTGGATCCCGCCGCCTTCGCCGTGCCCCGCGAGGTGGAGGACACCGCCGGCCAGGCCCGCCTCGTGCTGCCGGCCGACGACTTCCTGCACCTGTACGCCCTGCCGAACTTCTTCTTCCACGTGGGTGCCGCGTACCACATCCTGCGGCATGCCGGGCTGCCGATCGGCAAGGCCGACTTCGACGGTTTCCACGTGTACGGCTGACCCCCGATCGGGTCCAATGGACCCAGGTTTTCCTTTCCGCGCCACCACGATGTCCCTCACCCCCGAATTCGCCCTCGCCCACACCCGCGCCTGGGTCGACCGTGCCGTGATCGGCCTGAACCTGTGCCCGTTCGCCAAGGCCGTGCAGGTCAAGGGCCAGGTGCGCTACGTCTTCAGCGACGCCACGGACGAGCAGACCCTGCTCGACACGCTGTGCTCGGAGATGCACTACCTCGCCGAACGCGACCCCGAGAAGACCGACACCACGCTGATCGTGCACCCCTTCGTGCTAACCGACTTCGAGGACTTCAACGACTTCCTCGACGCGGCCGACGCCGCCGTGGAGCAGCTCGGCTACGCCGGCGTCCTGCAGGTGGCCACGTTCCATCCGCAGTACCAGTTCGCCGACACCGAGCTGGACGACCCCACCAACGCCACGAACCGCTCGCCCTACCCCACGCTGCACCTGCTGCGCGAGGAAAGCGTCGACCGCGCGGCCGCGGCGTTCCCCGACGCGGAGTCCATCTTCGAGGTGAACATGCAGACCATGGCCACCCTCGGCGCCGAGGGCATCGCCCGCCTGCAGGCGCAGTGCGAGGAAGACGCGCGCACGCCGCCCGCGGAGATCTGACCCCGGGCGGCCGGTCTTTTCCGGCGATCGCCGCGGCGGGACGCAGGAACAATCTCCGCAAACGTTCCGGGGATTCCGCCGTGCACCAGCCCGCCTTCGACATCACCGCCCCCGCCGGCCTCGCCGACGAATCGCTGCGCACCCCGCCGCCGCTGTGGCGCCCGGTGCCGGTCCATGCCCCGTGCGTGCTTTGGTTCACCGGGCTGTCGGGTGCGGGCAAGTCGACCATCGCCGGCCGGCTGCAGTCCGTGCTGGACGACCTCGGCTGCCACACCGCCCGCCTCGACGGGGACGACGTGCGCGAGGGCCTGTGCGACGACCTGGGCTTCTCGGACGCCGACCGCGTGGAGAACATCCGCCGCGTGGCCCACGTGGCCGCGCTGATGGCACGTTCGCGCCTGATCGTGCTCGTCACCCTCATCTCCCCGTTCCAGGCCTCGCGCGACCTGGCCCGCGCGCTCGTGCCCGCCGGCCAGTTCCTCGAGGTGTTCGTCGACGCGCCGCTGCCGGTCGTGCAGCAGCGCGACACGAAGGGCCTCTATGCCCGGGCCCGCCGCGGCGAGGCCATCCAGCTCACCGGCGTGCAGGCCACCTACGAGGCGCCGCGCCATCCCGACGTGCACCTGCGCTCGGACCGCGGCACGCCCGATGACGCCTGCCGCGCGCTGATCGAGGCGTTGATGATCCGCGGCGTGCTGAGCCCCCGGGCGCTGCACCGCTGAGGAGACCGCGATGCGACCGACCGACCTGCTCGACCTGCCGCCCGACGCCATCGTGGTCCACGGCGGCATGCACAAGACCGGCTCGTCGGCCATCCAGAACACCCTGCAGGCCAACCGCGGCGCCCTCGCCGAGGCCGGCTGGCTCTACCCGCGCGCCGGCCTCGTGGACCAGGTGGCCACCGGCCACCGCCACCGCACGCTGATGACCGAGGCGCGCGACAACATCCTCCACCCGTCCTGGCGGCAGCTGCATGCCGAACTCGACGGCTGGCACGGCCGCGTGCTGATCTCGCACGAGAACTTCTTTTCCCCTCAGATCGATCCGCTCGCCGTCGCGGCCCTGATGCCCGACCGCCCGGTGTACCTGCTCGCCTACCTGCGCCACCCGGTCGACTACGTCGAGTCGTGCTACCGGGAATGGGTGCGGCGCTGGAAGTACCGGCACGGCATCCGCACCTTCTACGAGAGCCGCCGCGACTACCTCGACGTGGAGGCCCTGCGCGACGCCTGGGAAGCCACGTTCGGCGCGGACCGCGTGCTGCTGCGCCCCTACGAACGCGACCGCCTCGTCGGCGGCACCGTGCTGTCCGATTTCGTCGCCACCCTGGGCCTCGACGCCCCGCTCGCCCCCGTGCCCGGGCTCGCCAACGAAAGCCTGAGCACGTCGCAGACGCTCGTGCACCTGGTGGCGAACCGGGTGGCCGCACGTGCATCGCGCCGAGACGAAATCTCCGCATCCCTCGACCGCCCGCTGCAGCCCCGCCGCATCGCCGACGACGGCCTCGTCGACGAACTGACCGACCGCCACCTGGGCGCCTTCCGCGACGTGCTGCGGGAGCACGGTGCGGCCCCCGGGTCGCTGGCCGACTCGGCCTTCGCCGACCTGCCGGCCGACACCCTCTTCACCGATCCGGCCGTCCCGCACCTGGTGGCGGAACTGCTGGCGGACTGACCGCCGAGCGCGGGGCGGTCTGACGGTGTAACGTACGGGCTCCGCCCACGACGGATCCGCCCATGGGTGACAGCCCCGCCCCTGCAGTGCACCTCCGGCCCGGCCCTGCCGAGGACGACATCCGCATCCGCGTCCGCCAGGAGCAGATGGCGATGGTGTTCGGCCAGACGGCCGTGGCCACGTTCGCCGCCACGATCTTCGCGCTGGGCTTCGCGCTGCACCTGCGGGGCGACGTGCCCGACCAGGCGCTGCTGTGGTGGGTGATCGCGAAGGTGCTCGTCGTGATCCCGCGCATCGTGCAGGTCCGCCTGTACCTGCGCCGGCCGCAGTCACTGTCGTGGCTGTTCTGGGGCAAGCTGATGCTGTTCGCCGACGGCCTCGTGTGGGGCGCGGCCGGCGTGTGGCTCGTGCCGCCCGCGGACATCCCGACCATCACCGTGGTGATCGCGTCGCTGGTGGGCGTCAGCGCCGTCGCGGCCTTCGTGCTGCACGTCGACTGGATCGCCTGCCTCGCCTACAACGTGCCCATCGTGCTGCCAGCGGCCATCGTGATGCTGCTGCGCGGCGACAGCTTCGGCTTCTACGGCGGCTTCGGCGTGCTGATCTTCCTCGCGCTGCTGATGCGGGCCACTCGGCGTTCCGAGCGCATGGTGGTGGAGATGCTGACGCTGCGCTTCAAGAACGAACGGCTCACGCAGCAGCTGTCGGCGGCGCTCGCGGCCGCGCACCGGGACAACCTCGCGAAGAACGAGTTCGTCGCGAACATGAGCCACGAGCTGCGCACGCCGCTGCACGGCATCCTCGGCATGGCCAACATGCTGCAGCACGCCACGGCCGCCGACCGCCGCATCGAGGGCGTGCGGGTGATCCGGCGCTGCGGTGAACACCTGTTGGGCCTCATCAACAACATCCTCGAGTTCTCGCGCTTCGGCGCCCACGGCATCGACCTGCACCCCGAGACCGTGGACCTGCACCAGCTGATCGAGGACACCGTCGCGATGTGCGCGCCGGCGGCGTCCGAGAAGGGCCTCGTGATGACCACGAAGCTCGACCTGCCGCACCCCTGCCTGCGGTCGGCCGACCCGTTCCGCCTGCGCCAAGTGCTCTTCAACCTGATCGGCAACGCCATCAAGTTCACCGACCGCGGCAGCGTGACGGTGTCTGCCAGCACGGACGCCTCGGGCGTGTTCCGCGCGCGGGTGACCGACACCGGCGTGGGCATGGGACCGTCGATGCTCGAACGGCTCTTCGAACCGTTCGCCCAGGCCGACACGTCGAACAGCCGCCGCTTCGGCGGCACGGGCCTCGGCCTCAGCATCACGCGTGACATCTGCGAGGCCATGGGCGGCCGCGTGAGCTGCACCAGCAGCCCCGGCGCCGGCTCCACGTTCGAGCTGGAGTTGCCGCTGCCCCCGGCGCCCGCGCCGGCCCGCCTCCCTCCGGCACCGGCCCCGGTGGCCGAGCCTGCAGCGGGCGCGATGCTGTCGGGCACCGTGCTGCTGGCCGAGGACAACGAGGTCAACGCCATCGTGGCCGAGGCCGCGCTGCAACGCTGGGGCCTGACCGTGGACCGCGCCCGCGACGGCCACGAGGTGCTGGCGCGGCTGGGCCACGGCGGCCAGCGCCCCGACCTCGTGCTGCTCGACTGCCAGATGCCGCTCATGGACGGCTTCGAGGCGGCCCGGCGCATCCGACAGATGGAGTCCGAGCACGGCCTGCCGCGGCTGCGCCTCGTGGCGCTCACCGCGAACGTCTTCCCGCAGGACCGCGAGCAGTGCATCGAGGCGGGCATGGACGACTTCCTCGCGAAGCCGTTCACCGATGCACAGCTGCATGCGGTGCTGACCGAGGCGCTGGGCCCCGGCAGCCCTTAGCTCAGACCTGCACCATGCCGCCGTCCACGAACAGCTCGATGCCGGTCACGAACGACGAATCGTCCGAGGCCAGGTACACCGCGGCCTTCGCGATGTCCTCGGGCTGGCCCATGCGGCCGATGGGCAGCTGCGAGGTGAGGTAGTCCAGCAGGCCCTGCTGCTGGGCCGCGTCCGGACCGGCGAGTTCCACGAGGCCCGGCGTGTGCGTCGGGCCCGGCGACAGCGTGTTGATGCGGATGTTGCGGCCCTTCAGTTCGAGGATCCAGCTGCGGGCGAGGTTGCGCACGGCGGCCTTCGTCGCGCTGTAGATGCTGAAGTTGGCGGTGCCCATCACGCTGGTGGTCGAGCCGGCGAGGATCACGGATGCGCCGCGGACCGCCTTGTCGAGCAGCGGCAACGCCTTCTGCACGGTGAAGATCACGCCCTTCACGTTGCGGCCGAAGGTCTCGTCGACGTGCGCCTCGGTGACCTCGGACAGCGGCAGCATGCCGCCACCACCCGCGTTCGCGTAGAGCACGTCGATGCGGCCGTGCCGTTCGCGCACCGTGTCGTAGAGCCGGTCGAGGTCGGCCAGCCGCGTGGAGTCCGCCTGCACGCCCGTGGCGTTCGGGCCGATCGCCGCGACGGCGGCATCGAGTTCGGCCTGGCGGCGGCCGGTGATGTAGACGAACGCGCCTTCGGACGCGAAGGCCTTGGCCGCGGCCAGCCCGATGCCCGACGTGCCACCGGTGATGACGGCGACCTTGTGGGTGAGTTTGTTGCCCATGGAATGCTCCTGAAGTGAAAGGGTGACCGAAGCTTAAAAATTCCGCCGCAATGAATAAAGACGGAGATTTGCACTTCTTATTTCATGCTGTTGAATAATCAGGGCCATGGACCAGTTGCTCGCCCTGCGCGTCTTCGTGCGCATCGCCGAATCGGGCGCCTTCTCGAAGGCGGCCGACGCGATGAACATCCCCCGCCCCACCGTGACCAAGCTCGTGCAGGACCTGGAGCGCCACCTCGGCACCCGGCTGCTGCAGCGCACGACACGCCGCGTCAGCGTCACCCCCGAAGGCGCGGCCTACTACGAGCGGGCCACGCGGCTCATCGCCGATCTGCAGGAGATGGACGAACAGGCCGCGCAGTCGCGCGCCCAGGCCCGCGGCCGCCTGCGCGTCGACATCGGCTCGGTGCTCGCGAACATGATCCTGATCCCCGCGCTGCCGGCATTCCGCGCGCGCCACCCCGAACTCCACATCGACCTCGGCGTGAGCGACCGGCCGGTGGACCTGATCGGCGAAGGGGTCGACTGCGTGATCCGCGGCGGCGAACTCGCGGACACGTCGCTCGTGGCACGGCGCATCGCCGACCTCGACTGGGTGACGTGCGCGAGCCCGCTGTACCTCAAGGCCCGTGGCGTGCCGAAACACCCGTCGGAGCTGGCCGCGCGCACGCCGCAGGACGGCGACCGCGTCCCGGGACACGCGATCGTCGGGTACTTCTCGTCGCTGACGGGCAAGGCCTTCCCGCTCGAGTTCCACCGCGGGGACGAACACCTGCAGGTGGCCGGGCAGGCCGTCGTGGCCGTCAACGAAAGCACGGCTCACCTGAGCGCGCTGCTGTCCGGCGCGGGGCTCGGGCAGGCGTTCAAGTTCATGGTGCACCCGCACGCCGCGGAGGGCCGCTTGCGCACCGTGCTCGACGACTGGACACGGCCGCGCCACCCGCTGCACGTGGTGTACCCCGCCTCGCGCCACCTGAGCGCGAAGCTGCGCCTGTTCGTCGACTGGGTGGCCGAGGTGTTCGCGCCGTTCGACGACCGGCCCTGACCGCCGTCAGTGCGACGTCACTGGCCGCAGGCCGTGCCGCACGCGCTCGCCCACCGCGGCGAACAGGTCGATGTCCGGGTGGTAGGTGCGGAAGACGAACTCGTGGTCGCCCGAGTTGCGCGCCCGCGCGTCGGCCTCGGCCGTCACCATGTCGCGCACCAGCACGTGGTGCGGCAGGCCGCCGGCATGCACCAGCGGCACGAGGCGGCCTTCCTCGAAGAGCGGCGAGAAGCCGAGCATGCGGTACGAACGCAGCAGCGACTGGCGCGAGCCGGCGAGCACCGCGCTGATCTGCATCGCGATGCAGTACAGGTGGCTCGCCTTCACGAGCGCGAGGCGCACCGGCCCGCCGTAGCCGGGCCGCACCGCGAGGCGCGTGATCTCGGCGAGGCGCTTGCCGCGCCACTGCGCCGGCAGCTCGAGGCTGCGCTCGATCTGCAACGGCGCGTGGCGGTTGGTCTGGATGCGGGCGGAACCCACCACCTCGCCGGTGAGCTTGTCCTCGGCGTAGAACACCGTGGTGCCGGGGCCGCGGTCGAGCGGGTCGGGCAGGCCGAACGAGGCTTTCAGGTGCGGCAGGTGGCGGCCGTAGGCCGTCTCGCGCAAGGACTGAACCGCGTCGAGTTGCGCCTCGGTGGTCACCACGTGCACGGAAAACGGCAGCAGCGTTTCCCCGTCGTTCTCGCCCGCATCTCCCCAGGCCATCGCGGCCTGCGCACGTTCGGTGGCCCGGACCACCCCTTCGATATTCCCCACGATTCCACTCCCTCGGTTGAACTCGCCCCGATGTCGGCAGCGGTTCCGGAGGGATGAAGGACTATCGAAAAATGGATGGCACTAGCCCGCCAGTTCGGGCGATCGGTCGCGAAAACGGCCTCAATGGTGGTCAATGGCGCCGACCGCGGGGCTCCACGACCACCATGATGGGCACCGTCGCCGGGGCCGGCAATGCGGCCGGCGCGGCCGGGATCTCGACCCCGAGCCGCTCCAGGTGGGCCGAGGACACGTAGGCCGGATCCGGGCCCGGCACGATCACTTCGCACCAGCCCGGCGTGATGTGGCAGTCGCGCACCTCGAACCAGGCGCCACGGGCGACCTTGCCCACCACCTCGTGCTCGGTGCCCGGTCCGGCCCGCAGGTTGACGACCGAGGTGGTGCGCACCCGCTCCACGGGCGGCGGCGTGACCGTGGAATAGACCTTCTGGGCGGAGGACACGCCAGCCAGCACCAGCAGTGCCAGCGGCCACGCACGGACGAACGGACTCATGAAGCGGTTCCTTGCAGGGAGGGAGGGCCATGTCCTACGGCACACCGCCGCCCGGCCCGACAGACCCGGGCCGGCGTGCGGCGCACCATGAAGACATCGGCCAAGGCCGGTATCACCACCAACTCGATGAAGGATTGCACCATGAACAAGGACCAACTCCAAGGCCGCGTGGAACAAGCCAAGGGCCAGATCAAGGAAACCGCCGGCAAGGCGGTGGGCAACGACCGCCTGCGCGCGGAAGGCCAGCTCGACAAGGCCGGCGGCAAGATCCAGGCCGGTGTCGGCGATGCGAAGGAAAAGGTGAAGAACGCGGTCGACAAGCTCTGACCGTGGGCCACCCGTCCCTTCCGGAGCGCCCCGCCCTGGCGGGGCGCTCCGCTTTCCGCGTCCGTGCTGGAGCCGCGATGTCCCCTTCGATCACCCCGAACCCCACCCCGATCACCCCCAACCTGCCGCCGCTGCCCCCGCCACCCCCGCCCCGGGACGAGCCCGAGCCGCAGCCGGTGGACGATCCCCTCGCGCCCCAGGGCATCCCGGTCCCGGTGCGCGAACCGCGTGCACCAGCGCCGGCCGGCCTGCAATAGAAGCCCTCGCCCCCGCGCGGGCCCGATGGCGGCGCGCGCCCCGCTGTGCCATAACGGGCGTCCGATCCCCTTCCGGAGACACCATGAACCGCACCCTCACCGCCGTGTTCGCCGCGGCCGCGCTCGCCGCCGGCTGCTCGATGAACCCCATGGGTTCGCATGCCCCGTCCCTCGGCGCGAAGCTCGCCGCCTCCGCCGAGGTGCCGCCCAACCCCAGCACCGGTTCGGGCACGCTGGAGGCGCGCTACAACACGGACACGCAGGTGCTCAAGTGGAAGGTCACGTACACCGGCCTGACCGGCCCCGTCACCGCGGCCCACTTCCACGGCCCCGCCGCGCCCGGCACGAACACGGGTGTCGTGGTGCCCTTCTCCGCGCCGCTCGCGAGCCCCATCGAAGGCGAGGCCAAGCTCTCGGCCATCCAGGCCTCGGACCTGCTCGCCGGCAAGTGGTACGTGAACCTGCACACCGCGGCGTACCCGGGCGGCGAGATCCGCGGCCAGGTCACGCCCAACAACTGACCCGCGTGCCCATGGCCCGGCGCCGCGCCGCCCTGCCCTGGGCCTTGCCGTTCCAGCAGATGCTGGGGGCGTGGGCCCGCGTGCCGGTGCGGATCGCCGGTGCGGCCACACGCGCCCAGATGAGCCGGGTCACCGACGCGGTCTCGGACGCCGTCGACGAACACCGCAGGCCTCCGGCCGGCCCCGGCGACTGGATCGCCGGTGTCGCGATGGCGCCCTCGGGCCTCCGCCGCTTCCAGCTGTACCGCCCGCCCGGTGTCGCCTTCCACGAGAAGCTGCCGCTGATGGTGATGCTGCACGGCTGCCACCAGAGCGCGAAGGCCTTCGCCGAGTCCACCCGCATGAACGCCCTCGCCGACCGCGAACGCTTCCTCGTGCTGTACCCCGAGCAGGACCGCCGGGCGAACAGCCAGGGTTGCTGGAACTGGTACGAGACCCGGTCCGGCCTCGCGCAGGCCGAGGCCCAGATCGTGATGGCGGCGGTGCAGCAGGCCATCCTGCTGTATCCGGTGGACCGCGAGCGTGTCGCGCTGGCCGGGCTGTCGGCCGGCGCGAGCATGGCCGCGCTGCTCGCGATGAAGTACCCCGACCGCTTCAAGGCCGTGGCGATGCATTCGGGCGTGCCGCCCGGCACGGCCTCGTCCACCGCGACGGCGTTGCGGGCGATGCGCCACGGGCACCGGCCGGCGGTGCTGCCGGAAGGCACGGACGCGACCCGCTGGCCCCCGCTCATCGTGATCCACGGCGACGCCGACCGCGTGGTGTCGTCGCGCAACGCGGCGAGCACCGCCGAGTTCTGGGCCGAGGCGTCCGGCGCCCGGCCTGCCGCCCCGCGCCGCGTGCAGCGCGGCCAGCGGCATGCAATGACCGTCACCGACTACAAGCTGCGCGGCCGCACGCGGGCCTCGCTGTGCGAGGTGGGGTCGCTCGGACATGCCTGGAGCGGCGGCGCGGCGAAACACCCCTTCAGCGACGCGCGCGGGCCCGATGCGTCGCGGCTCGTGTGGGCCTTCGCATCACGGCAGTTCGACACCGATTGACCCCCGCCTGACTTGCCGGTGCTTGACGGATCCCGTGATTGGCGGCACCATCCGCGCCCATAAGTTGTACTGAACAACCAATGAGCCCGCGATGACCCATCCCCTCGCCCCACCCGTGTCCCTCGAGGACCTGCGCACCCGCTTCGACGCGGGCGAGCCGCTCTCGTTCCTGCACTTCTGGGGCCACCGCCCCCGTGCCGACGGCCGCCCGTCGGCCAGCTGCTTCAGCCAGTGGTTCGAGTCGCCGTTCCAGGTCGACGGGCTCACCTACGCCACGGCGGAACATTTCATGATGGCCGAGAAGGCGCGCCTCTTCGGCGATGGGGAGACCGTGTCGCGCATCCTCGCCGCCGGCACGCCCGCGGCGGCCAAGGCCCTCGGCCGGCAGGTGCGCGGCTACGACGACGCGGCGTGGGTGGCGAGGCGTTTCGATGCGGTGGTGGAAGGCAACCTCGCGAAGTTCTCGCAGAACGCGACGCTGTCGGGCTTCCTGCTGTCCACGCACCCGCAGGTGCTGGTGGAGGCGAGTCCGGTGGACCCCGTGTGGGGCATCGGCCTGGCCGCGGACGCACCGCAGGCGAACGATCCGAACCAGTGGCAGGGCCTGAACCTGCTGGGCTTCGCCCTCGGGGTCGTGCGCGAGCGCCTGCGGGGCGGATGAGGGGCGACACATCACGCTACAACGTGGTGGACCGTGTCGTGCGAACATCGGTCCCTTCGACGTTCGAGTGCTCCACCATGAAATCGAATCTCCTCGCGGCGCTGGCCGCGTTCGTCGCCTTCGGTGCCCCGCTGACCACCCACGCGCAGACCCAGCTCAAGCCGGGCCTGTGGGAACAGGTCGGCACCGTCAAGAGCCAGAGCGGCCAGGTCGAGAAGGCCATGGCCGAGGCGCAGGCCCAGATCGCCAAGCTGCCGCCGGAGCAGCGCCGCCAGATCGAGCAGATGATGGCCGAGCGTGGCGTGGGCATCGGCAACGGCGCCACCACCGTGCGCCTGTGCCTCACGGCGGCCGACGTGGCGCAGGGCAACATCCCCGTGCAGAACGGCGACTGCACGCAGAAGATCGTCAACCGCGACGGCAACGTCACGAAGGTGGCGTTCTCGTGTCAGACGGATCCGCCGGTGTCGGGTGAAGGCGAGGTGCGGGTGATCTCGCCCACGTCGAACGTGATGACGGCCACCGTGCTGACGCAGATCAACGGCCAGCCCGAGAAGCTCGACACCGCGCAGAAGGGCACGTGGCTCGGTGACGACTGCGGCAGCATCAAGCCGCTGTCACGCTGAAGGCCTGCGGTCCGACACGCGGGCGCGCCCGGGGCCGCTGCCCGGCCCGGGCCCGTCGCCCTAACCTTTCATCGTCACTTCCCCGACCTTGAAAGGAACCGCGATGAAGACCCTGCTGCTGCTCGCCCTCGGCGTTCCCCTGCCCGTGATCCTGCTGATCTGGTGGCTGACCTGACCTGACGTGCTTCAGCGCGCGGGCGGTGCGGCCAGCGCGGCCACCACGTCCGACTGCGTGAGGATGCCCACCAGCCGCTCCCCTTCGCCGATGATGGGGATGTGGTGGTGCCCGCTGCTGCCGAACAACGGCACCAGGTCCACCAGCTTTCGGTGTTCGCTGGCCACACGCACCGTGCGCGCCATGATCTGGCCCACCACCTCCGGCTTGTCGGAGTGCGTGCGGCCCGTGCTGCGGATGAGCTGCTTGAGCTTCTGGCCGAAACCTTCGTGCAGGTCGAGGTCGGCCGTGCGCATGAAGTCGGCGAGCGTGACGATGCCGATGATGCGCCGGCGCGTGTCCACCACCGGCAGCGCCTTGATGCGCTTCTCGCGCAGCAGCGCCCACGCTTCCTGCAGCGAGGTGCCGTATTCCACGGTGATGGGGTCGCGCGACATCACGTCGCTGCACTGCAGCTCGGCCAGGCGGCGCTGGTAGCCCTCGCTGCGCGTCTGCTCGAGCAGCGCCTGCAGGTCGTCGCGGCTGATGTCCAGCACCTGGTTGTAGCGGGCCAGCACCGCGTCGAGGTCGTCCTTCACCTCGGAGGGTTTCGCAGGCAGTTGCGCGTGCGGATAGCGCCGGCCGGTCAAGTTGTTGTAGACCACGCCCACGCTCGTCAGCAGCAGCGAATTCAGCAGCACCGGGAAGATCGCGTAGCGGGGGTCGGTGACCCCGGCCACCACCATCAGCAGCGCGGAGGCGCCCCCGGGCGGATGCAGGCAGCGCAGCGCGAACATCAGGCCGATGGCCCCGGCCACGGCTGCGGCGGCCGCCCATTCCGTGCTCCCGCCCCACGTGGCGCAGACGATGCCCACGGCCGCCGACAGCGTGTTGCCCCCGACCACCGACCACGGCTGCGCGAGCGGACTCGCCGGCACCGCGAACACCAGCACGGCCGAGGCCCCCATCGGCGCCACGATCCACGCCGGCATCCCGAGGCGCATCGCGAGGTGTCCGACGATCGCGGTGATCAGGATGCCGATGCCGGCGCCCCCGGCCCCCCGCAGGCGTTCACGGGCATCGACGGCTTGCGGGGCGGGCCAGAAGGCCTGCCACCAGGGTGGGCGTGGGGTGTCGGATGCGGTGGGAGGCATGGGCGGGATCGTACGGCCTTCAGCCTCCGCTCGCCGGCTGGATGGATCCTGCCTTCGGCAGCGGCTTGAACAGCTCGTCGAAGTCCTGCGCGTTCAGCGCGGCATCGCTCGCCACACCGGACAGCAGCATGTCGGCGAGGCCGGCCTTGCGGGCCTGCAGCTCGAGCATCTTGTCCTCCACCGTGCCGTCGGCCAGCAGCTTGTAGACGAACACCGGCTTGTCCTGCCCGATGCGGTACGCGCGGTCGATGGCCTGCTGTTCGACGGCCGGGTTCCACCACGGGTCGTACAGGATGACCGTGTCGGCCGCCGTGAGGTTCAGGCCCACGCCACCCGCCTTCAGGCTGATGAGGAACAGCGGCACGTCGCCCGTCTGGAACTCGTCGACGAGGCCCGCGCGGTCCTTCGTCTCGCCGGTCAGCAGCAGGTACGGCAGCTTCAGGCGCTGCACCTCGGCCTCGATCAGCTCGAGCATCTCGGTGAACTGCGAGAACAGCAGGATGCGCCGGCCGTCTTCCACCAGCGTGGGCAGCAGGTCGAGCAGCAGCTCCATCTTGGCCGACGGCGCCGCCTTCACGGCGCTGGTCTCGCCGGTCTTGATGAGGCGCGGGTCGCAGCACACCTGGCGCAGCTTCAGCAGCGCGTCGAGCACCATGATCTGGCTGCGGGCCAGGCCCTGCTTCTCGATGGCCTCGCGCAGCTTGCTGTCCATCGTGGCGCGCACGGTCTCGTACAGGTCGGCCTGGGCGCCCGACAGCTGCACGCGCAGGTGCGTCTCGGTCTTGGCCGGCAGTTCCTTGGCCACCTGCTGCTTCGTGCGGCGCAGGATGAAGGGGCGCACGCGGCGCGCGAGGTGCGTCGCGAGCGCGGACTCCTGCCGCTTCTCGATCGGGTTGCGGTAGTGTTCGCGGAACTCCTTTTCGTTGCCGAGCAGGCCCGGGCACACGAAGTCGATCAGGCTCCACAGCTCGCCCATGTGGTTCTCGAGCGGCGTGCCGCTCAGGCACATGCGGTGGCGGGCGCGCAGGCCCTTGACCGACTGGGCGGCCTGGCTGCGCGCGTTCTTGATGCGCTGGGCCTCGTCGAGCATCAGGTAGTGCCACTCGTGCGAGGCGAGCATGTCGGCGTCGCGCACCGCGAGCGGGTAGCTCGTGATCACGAGGTGCACCTTCGGGATCTTCGCGAAGTGCTGCGTGCGCTGCGGGCCGTGCAGCACCAGCGTCTTGAGCGCCGGCGTGAACTTGCGCGCCTCGGCCGCCCAGTTGCCGATCAGGCTGGTGGGCACGATGACGAGGCACGGGCGGTCGATGCGGCCCGCGTCGAGTTCACCCTGCAGCAACGTGAGCGCCTGCAGCGTCTTGCCGAGGCCCATGTCGTCGGCGAGCACGCCGCCCAGCTGGGCGCGGCGCAGGAAGTCCATCCACGAGAGGCCGTCCTGCTGGTAGTGGCGCAGCGTGGCGTTGACGTTCGACGACGGCGTCACCACCGGCAGGCCCTCGCCGGTGCGCAGCGCGCGCACCTGCTCGATCAGCGCGGTAAAGCTCGTGGGCGCGGTGACCTTCGCGCCCACGGACAGGTCGTCCATGGCGCCGAGGTCGTAGCGGGACATGCGCAGCGGCGCGTCGCGGCCGTTGGCCTCGAACACCGTGCGCAGCCAGTCCATCAGCGGGGCGACGCGGCGCACGGGCACGCGCAGCAGGCGCGTGCGCACCGGGCGGCCGGGCAGCGCGGGTTCGTTGCCTGGCCACGGCACCAGCACGTCTCCCTCGGGGTCGCGCAGCGCGGCGTCGAGCTTGAGCCAGCCGGTCTGCACGAGGCCCACCAGCAGCGGCACGAGGTCGACGGGCTGGCCTTCGACGGACACCTTCAGGCCCAGCGTGAACCAGTTGCCGTCCGGCGCCTCCTCCACGTCCACCGACCACTCGTCGGCGTTGTGCATCTCGTACGGAAAGTCTTCCGCCAGCTCGACGGCCCAGCCGCGTTCCTGCAGTTCGGGCAGCTGCTTGGCGAGCAGCATGGGCCATTGGTCGCGCAGCTGCGGCACGAGCACGAGCGGCTGGCCTTCGAGCGCGTGGGGCGTGTTCTGCGCGGCGCGCGCGCCCACCTTCGTCAGCCGGTTGTGGGCGAGGCCCGCGGCCAGGCTCCACGGGCGGAAGCCGAGTTCGTTGAACAGCACCAGCAGCGCCGCGGCCTCTTCCTTGCCCTGGCGCTGGAAGCGGATGGCCGTGGTCTGGCCCGGGTGGGCCGGGTCGGGGCGTTCCGCCAGCGTCTGCTCGGCGTTGCCGGCCGGGTAGTGGTACTCGAGCGGCTTGCCGGTGTCGGGCACGTACCGCAGGAAGAACTGCGCGGAGGCCTGGCGCAGCGTGGTGTTGCGCGACGTGCTGTTGCCGTAGCGGTGGTGCAGCAGGGCCTCGGAGGCGACGTCGACGCAGGTGGTCAGGCGCAGCACCGGCACGAGCGGCAGGCTGCCGAGGTTCTCGACCGGGCGTTCGGCCTGGCGCGGCGCGGGCGGGGCCGGCGGCGTGCCGCCCAGCGGACGCACGGCCGGCGTGGCCTGCGGGTTCTTCTTGCGGCGGATCTCGCGGGCCTCGAACGCCATCAGGGCGGCGGCCACGTGGGGGCAGTTCAACCCGACCGGGCACGTGCAGTGCCCCTGGACACGCAGCCCCAGCCGGTCGACCGGCAGCGTGATGCGCTGGTCGTAGGCGGCCAGGCCGGTGCCCTGCATCCGGGTCATCAGCATGTTTCCGTGGGTGTGCATCGACAACACGGCCTGATCCGGGTTCAAGGCCATCGCCCGCGTCAGCGTGACGCGGTCGAATTGCTGGCCAAAATCGAAATCGGGGGGAAGGGAAAATTCTGTCATGAGCAAATGGGCGGCAACCCGCGATTGTCGGGCAGGACGAGGGCACTTTGGATGTTGAATCGACGCAAGTTGCTGTTTTCGGCCCTGTCGGTGCCCGGGTGGGCCCTCGCCGCCACGCCCGGCGTGCGCCTGCCGCACGATTTCGGGGCCCATCCGGACGCCCGGACGGAGTGGTGGTACGTCACCGGCGCCCTCGAGGCAGGCGGGCGCACCTGGGGCTTCCAGGTGACGTTCTTCCGCGTCACCACCGGCATCGACACCGCCCACCCCAGCCGTTTCGCGGCACGCGAGCTGGTGTTCGGCCACGCTGCCCTGACGGACCTCGCCGCCGGCCGGCAGTTCCACGACCAGCGGGTCGCCCGCAGCGGCTTCGGGGTGGCCTCGGCGGCCGAGGGGCGCACCGCGGTCCGGCTGCGCGACTGGCACCTCGACCGTGACGGCGACCGCTACACCACCCGCGTGCGCTGCCCGGCGGCCGGCTTCGACCTGGACCTCGTGCTCGACACGACCCAGCCCACGCTGCTGCAGGGGCGCGACGGCTGGTCCCGGAAGGGCCCGGACCCTGCGAACACGACCGGCTACTACAGCGAGCCCCAGCTGGCCGTGGCGGGCACGCTGGTGCGGGACGGCACCCCGGCCCTGCCCGTCACGGGCCGGGCCTGGCTCGACCACGAGTGGGGCGCCGTGCTGATGCCCGCGGAGGCGGTGGGTTGGGACTGGATCGGCATGAACCTCGACGACGGCGCCGCCCTCACGGCCTTCCGCCTGCGCCGCCCCGACGGCAGCGCCCTCTGGGCCGGCGGCAGCCACCGCCCGGCCGGCGGTCCGGCGCGGATCTTCGGCCCGGGGGAGGTGGTGTTCTCGCCGGGCCGCACCTGGACCAGCCCGGCGTCCCAGGCCCGCTACCCGGTGGAATGGACCGTCGACACCCCGGCCGGCCGCTTCGCGGTGGTGTCGCTGCTCGACGCCCAGGAGCTCGACAGCCGGGCCAGCACGGGCGCGTGGTACTGGGAAGGCCTGAGCGACCTGCGCGCGCCGGACGGCCGGCGCCTCGGGCGCGGCTACCTGGAGATGACCGGCTATGCAAGCCGCCTCCGCCTCTGAAAGTGCACTTCCGTTGAATTGGACACAAGACACCGTGCTTTTCCGCACCCTGTCAGGTGAGCCAACGCCCACAATGTCGGTGAATCCCGGACAAGCCCGATGACTGCCGCTGCACCCCTCCGCCCGCGGCACCTGCGTCTGCAGGTGCGGGTCGGGGTGTGCCTGCTGATCCTCGCCGCGGCCGCCGGGTGCGGCGAGTGGCTCGCCCGCCAACGGGCCGAGGCCGCACGCGACGCCGCCGGCGACCAGCTGCTCGCCACGGCCCGCGAGATGGCCGACCGGCTCTCGCGGGAGATGGCGGCCCGCGCCCGCGACGTGCAGGCGTTGTCCGAAGACGAGACGCTGCGCCACCCCGTCACCGACCCGGCCGCCTCGCGCGCCGTGCTCGAGGAACTGAAGTCCCGGCTGCCCCAGTTCACGTGGATGGGCCTCGCGTCGCCCGACGGCACCGTCGTCGCGGCCACCGGCGACCTGCTGCTCGGCCAGTCCATCGCCACCCGCCCCGTGTTCCAGAACGGCCTGAAGGGCCTGTGGACCGGCGACGTGCACGAGGCCGTGCTGCTCGCGAAGCTCGTGCCCCACCCGCCCGGCGAGGACATCAAGTTCGTCGACATCGCCGCCCCCGTGCGCGATGCGGCGGGCGAGCCCCTCGGCGTGCTCGCCGCCCACCTGAGCTGGCAGTGGGCCGACCAGTTGCGCCAGACCGTGCTGCGGCCACACGGCGCCCCCGCGTCGCTGCAGTTGATGATCGCGGGCCCGAAGGGCGACCTGCTGCTGCCGCCCGAACGGCGCGACGCCGGCGCCACCCTCGCCCCCGCCCGCATCGAGGAGAACATCGACCGCTGGACGGCCGTGGCCTGGAGCGACGGCCGCCCCTCGCTCACCGCGGTCGCCGAAAGCCTGCCGGTCGGCGCCTTCCGCGGCTTCGGCTGGCGCGTGATCGCCCGCGACGAACAAGCGGCGCTCGCCACCACGGTGGAGGTCCAGCGCCGCGAGGCCTGGACCTGGGCGATGGGCGCGGGCCTCGTCGTGGCCGCGCTCGCCTGGTGGACCATCGGGCGGGCCTCGCGACCGCAGGCCCCGCAGGAGCCCGTGCGCACCCAGCCCGCGTCGCTGATGGCCGGCGCCGTGCGGCCCCAGCGCCGCTCCGACCTCGCCCCCGTCACCCGCCTGCAGCCCGCCGCGCCGGTGCCCGACGCCCTGGACCAGGAACACCGCGACACGCTGACCGGTCTCGGCAACGCGGCCCAGCTCGAACGGGTCTCCCGCCGCCTGGCCGATGCCGCCGAGGCCGAACCGGCCGAGACGTGTGTGCTGTGCATCGACATCGACGGCTTCCAGACGGTCAACGAACGCTACGGCCGCCCGGCCGGCGACGAGGTGCTCGTGCAGATCGCCCGCCGCCTGCGGCAGGCCGCCCGGGAAGGCGACAGCGTGTTCCGCCTCGGCGGCGACGACTTCCTGGTGCTGCTCACCTGCCCCGTGGGCGAAGCCACCGCCCTCGCCCGCTCCGTGGCGGCCCGCGTGCTGGCGGAACTGCAGCGGCCGCTCAGCTACCGCACGCTGAGCAACCTGCGCATCTCGGGCAGCGTGGGCGGCGCCGTGTGGCCCGTGCACGGAGCCACGTTCGAGGAAGCCATCGCCCACGCGGGCGAGGCCCTGCGCGCGGCCAAGCAGAGCGGCACGGGCAAGTTCCGCCTGTACGCGGGCGATCCCAGCGCCGATCCGGCGCGGCTGCGCGCCTGAGCGTCGCCTACAGGCGGAAGAACCGCCCCCGCGCCGCCTGCGTGATGGCCACGACACAGGGGTGCGTGATGCGCCGCTCCACCGAGATGGCGTAGAACTCCTCCACCAGTTCCTCGGTGCGGCCGAGCACCTTCACGCCGTACTGCTCGCAGGTTTCCTCCTCCAGCACCCGGGGCGACATGAACACGCCGCGCCCCTCTCCGCCGAAGGCCTTCATCAGCGCGGCGTCGTCGAACTCGCCCACCGCCTTCGGGTGGATCTGGTGCTGGGTCAGCCACAGTTCCAGCCGCTGGCGCATCGCCGACGAGGCGCCCTGGATCAGCATGGGCGCGCCCTGCAGGTTCTGCGGGAACGTGCCCTTCAGCGTGCGCTTCAAGCCCGGCGACGCGAAAAAGCTCATCGCGGTGGTGCCCAGCGCGTGGTTGAACGCCTTCACGCTCAGCTGCTTGCTCATGGGCTCGTCGGCGATGACCAGGTCGAGCCGGTGCACGGAGATCTGCGCCAGCAGGTCCTCGAACTTGCCTTCCGTGCAGATCAGGCGCACCGTCTCGGGCAGGCCCAGCGCGGGCTCGAGCAGCCGGTAGGCGATGGACTTGGGCACGGCGTCGGCGATGCCCACCCGGAACTCCAGCGCGTGCTCGCCGCTGGCCGCCGCCCCGATGGCCGCCTCCATCTCGGTGGACAGCGCGAAGATCTGGTCGGCGTAGCCGAGCGCCACCCGGCCCTGCTCGGTGAGTTCGAGGCGGCGGCCGCTCTTGCGGAAGAGCTTGCAGCCCAGCCGGTCTTCGAGCAGCTTGATCTGGCCAGAGAGCGTCTGGGGGCTGATGTGCAGCTGTTCGCCGGCCCGCACGACCCCGCCGGCCTTGGCGGTGGCCCAGAAATACTGGAGGTGCTTGAAGTTCACGCGTCCATCCTGCGGATTATTCGAAACATGGTGATTGAAAGTCCGAATTTACGCGAAAGATCAGGAAGCCTACAGTCTCGCGTTCTTCGACTGTTTCCCACCACGCCATGGAATTCCTGCTCGACCCCAACGTCTGGATCGCCTTCGGGATGTTGACCGCCCTCGAGATCGTTCTCGGCGTGGACAACATCATCTTCATCTCGATCCTCGTGGGCCGCCTGCCCCCCGAACAGCGCGACCTCGCCCGGCGCCTCGGCCTCGGCTTCGCGATGATCTCCCGCCTCGCGCTGCTGTTCTCGCTGAGCTGGGTGATGGGTCTCACCGAAACCTTGTTCACGGTGGTGGGCCAGGACATCAGCGGCCGCGACCTCGTGCTGCTGCTGGGCGGCCTCTTCCTGCTCTACAAGGCCTCGCACGAGATCTTCGTCGAGGTGGAAGCCCGCGAACAGGACGGCCCGCCCGCCACCTCGCCCGAAGCGCTGGCCGCGGCCAAGCGCGGCATGATGTGGAGCATCATCGGCCAGATCGCCGTGATCGACATCGTCTTCTCGCTCGACTCGGTCATCACCGCGGTGGGCATGGTCGACCAGATCGGCGTGATGGTGGCCGCGGTCGTGACGTCCGTCGGCGTGATGCTGGTGGCGGCCAAGCCCATCGGCGACTTCGTCGACGCGCACCCGTCGGTCAAGGTGCTGGCCCTCGCGTTCCTCGTGATGGTGGGCATGGCGCTCACGGCCGAAGCGTTCGAGGCCCACGTGCCGAAGGGCTACATCTACGCCGCGATGGCCTTCTCGCTGGTGGTGGAAGCCCTCAACATCCGCGCCCGCAAGAAGCGCCTGGCGAAGCAGGCGGCCGCCTGACAGTTCGGGATTTCTCGAACTGTTCCTGCCAAAAACTCGCATTTACACGAAGTGTGGGGCGCCCGCAGAATGCCCCATCGCTTCCCCTTTTCCGAAAGGACCCTCATGAACAACCAGTCCCTGCAAACCGCCTACGGTTTCTCGACCGCCCCTTCCGTGGAGACGCGCAACCGCACGCTCCGCAACACCTACTGGCTGCTCGCGCTGTCGATGGTGCCCACCGTGCTGGGTGCCTGGATCGGCGTGGCCACCGGCCTGATGTCGGCGATGTCCGGCGGCATCGGCGCCATCGTGTTCCTGGCCGGCGCGTTCGGCTTCATGTTCGCCATCGAGAAGACCAAGCACTCGTCCACGGGCGTGGCCATCCTGCTCGCGTTCACGTTCTTCATGGGCCTGATGCTCTCGCGCATGGTCGGCATGGTGCTGGGCCTCGCGAACGGCGCCGGCCTGATCATGACGGCCTTCGCGGGCACGGGCCTGATTTTCCTGGGCATGGCCACGCTGTCGTCGGTCATCAAGCGTGACCTGTCGGCGATGGGCAAGTGGCTCTTCATCGGCGCGATCATGCTGATGGTGGCCGGCATCGCGAACATCTTCCTGCAGTCGAGCGCGCTGATGATCACGCTGGCCGTGCTGGCCATCGGCATCTTCTCGGCCTTCATCCTGCACGACCTCAAGCGTGTCCAGGACGGCCTTGAAACGAACTACATCAGCGCCACGTTGGGGGTGTACCTGAGCCTCTACAACGTGTTCCAGTCGCTGCTGATGCTGCTCGGCATCTTCGGCGGCCGCGACGAGTGATCGCCTTCCCGGCCTGATCTCACCACCACACGACGGGGCCTTCGGGCCCCGTTTCGCCGTCTGGAGGAGAATTCCTGGTCATGGCGCATTCCCATTCCGGCCGAGCCCTGTCCGATGTGCTGTTCGAGATCGCCTCCGACACCACCCGGCCCCGCATCTCGCTCGGTGCCCTGCTGAAGGCCCTGGACGACCGGGCGCTCGGCGCGCTCCTGCTGATCTTCTCGCTGCCCTGCGTGATCCCGATGCCCCCCGGCACATCCACCGTGCTGGGCACGCCGCTCGTGTTCCTGACCGCGCAGCTGATGCTGGCCCTGGCGCCGTGGCTGCCGCAGTTCATCGCGCAGCGTTCCATCTCGCGCACCGACTTCGCCGCCGTGGTGGCCCGCATCGCCCCGTGGCTGGCCCGTGCCGAGAACCTGCTCAAGCCGCGGCTGCTGTGGGTCACCGCCCCCATCGGCGAACGCTTCGTGGGCCTCGTGTGCCTCTACCTCGCCATCGTGCTGGTGCTGCCCATCCCGCTCGGCAACATGCTGCCGGCGCTGGCCATCAGCCTGATGGCGCTGGGCGTGCTGGAGCGCGACGGCGTGTGGGTCATCGCGGGCCTGGCCACGGCCGTCGCCGCCACCGCGCTGATCGCCGGCGTGCTGGTGGCGATGCTCAAGGCCGCGCTGTTCGTGGTGGCCAGCTTCTTCTGATCAGCCCGCCAGCGCCGGTTCGGCCTGCCGGTCGCCGGCCGCCTTCGGGCGTTTCGCCTGCAGCATCTCGCACGCCATCTCGCCGATGCGGCGCAGCGCCTGCCGCTGCGCGTTGTCCCACCGTCCGCCCACGCCCAGGCGGACGCAGTGGCGGTAGCGGTCAGTGGCGCTGAACATGGTGCCCGGCGCGAACACGATGTGTTCGGCGAGGCACGCGCGGAACAGCGCGAACGTGTCGATCTCGCGGGGCAGTTCGGCCCACAGGATGAAGCCGCCCGGCGGGTCGGTCACGCGGGTGCCGGCCGGAAAACTCTCGGCGATGATGCGGCCCGCCTCGTCCACGCGCGCGGCCACGGTGGCCCGCAGCTGCCGGTAGCTGGCCTCGGCACCGGGCTGCGTGAGCAGGTCGGCCATCGCGAGCTCGAGCACCGCCGTCTGCGCGCCGCTGGTGGCGAGCTTCAGGCCCTCGACGCGGTCGCGCCAGCGGCCGGCCTCGACCCAGCCCAGGCGGATGCCCGGGGCCACGGTCTTCGAGAACGAGCCGCACATCATCACGTGCCCGGTGGTGTCGTACGACTTCACCGCACGGCGCATGTCGTCGTCTTCCGCCAGGTCGTTGTAGAGCACGTCCTCGATCAGCGGCACGTCGTGGCGCGACAGCATGGCGGCCAGGCGCGCGCGGTCCTGCTGCGGCATGGTGGCGCCCACCGGGTTCGACAGCGTGGGGACCAGCAGCACGGCCTTCACCGGCTGCGTGTCGAAGGCGAGCTGCAGCGCGTCGAGCGAGACGCCCGTGCGGGGATGCGTGGGAATCTCGAGCGCCCGCAGGTGCAGGTTCTCGAGGATGCTCAGGAAGCCGAAGTACGTGGGCGACTCGAGCGCCACGATGTCGCCGGGCTTGGTGACCGCGCGCAGGCACAGCGTGATGGCCTCGACGCAGCCGTTGGTGATGACGATGTCGCGCGCGTCCAGCTGGCAGCCCATGCGCAGGCCGTGGCGGGCGATGGCGCGGCGCAGCGTCTCCTCGCCGCCGCCGATGGGGTACGTGCACAGGCTGTGCCGGTTGCGCTGGGCGGCGCGGCTGACGGCGCGGCGCACGCGGTCCTGCGAGAACAGCTCGGCGCTGGGGCAGGCCGCGCCGAACGAGGTGAAGGACGGGTCGTTGGCGAGGCGCAGCACCTGGCTGGTGAGCGAGCCGACGTCGACGGCCTGCGAGTCGGCCGGCGGGCGGGACGTCTCGGGCTGCGGCAGCCCCGGCGTGCGGGTGGCCACGAAGTAGCCGGAGCGCGGGCGCGCCTCGATGAGGTGCGCGTCTTCCAGCGAGCGGTAGGCCTGGATCACCGTGGAGAGCGACACGCCCTCCTGGCGCGCCATCTCGCGCACCGAGGGAACGCGTTCACCGGCCACGAGCGTGCCGCTGCGGATCGCGGTGGCGATCGTCTGGGCGAGTTGGAGATAAAGCGCACCATCGGACGTCATGGAACCATTCTGTACCGTTCAGCGGCGTGCTGACCAGTACAGATTGACGTCAACGCGACCGGCACAGTGTCGACAAGTTCCGTCGCTGTACTTGTTCACGTCGAACGGCCTGTGTCTGTCGCGAAACCGGACGGCGTCATAAGGTTGAGCCCATGAACACGCTCGCCCTCAACGCCACCGCTGCCCCGGCCAAGGCCCCGTCGTCGCCGGCTTCCAACGCTTCCGCACCGTTCCGGATCGCCGCCGGCGCCGTGCTGACGCTGCGCCACGGCCGCGACCTGCGGGTCGAGGTGATCGAGGGCCGGCTGTGGGTGACGGCGAAGGGGGACGCCAGCGACCACTTCGTGTCGCCGGGCCAGCCCCACGCGCTCGGGCGCTCCCGCACCGTCGTGATCGAGAACATCGGCCGGGACTCGGCGCTGCTGCGCCTCGTCCGCGGCTGAGTCCGGTCGATCAGTGCGCGCCGCCCACGTCGGCGGCGGCTCCGCCCATCTTCGGCTTGGTGGTCCACACCAGCCCGACCAGCAGCACGAACAGCACGGCCGACAGATAGAAGATGTCCGTGGCCGCCAGCGTGTAGGCCTGCTGGTCGACCAGCCGGTTGACCGTGGCCAGCGCCTGGTCCGGTGAGTAGCCCGCCGCGCCCAGCTGGCTGAGCGCGGTGGTGGCCGCCTCGTTGCCGCGGTTGACCGACTCGGCGATGTGCTCGTGGTGCATCACCGCCCGGTTCTCCCATGCCGTCGTGAAGATCGACGTGCCCATGGCGCCGGCCGTGATGCGCACGAAGTTGCTCAGGCCGGCGGCCGCGGGCATGCGGTCCGGGGTGAGGCCCGAGAACACGATGGCCTGCAGCGGGATGAAGAAGAACGCCATCGCCGCGCCCTGGATGATCGTGGGGACCAGGATCGTCGCGAGGTCGGCCTGCACGTTGAACTTCGAACGCATCCACAGCACCAGCGCGAAGCCGACGAAGGCCACGGTGGCCAGGCGCCGCGGGTCGATCTTGCTCACGTTCTTCCCCACCCACGGCGAAAGCACGATGGCGAGCACTCCCACCGGCGCGAGCGCGATGCCCGCCCAGGTGGCCGTGTAGCCCATGTACTGCTGCAGCCACAGGGGCATCAGCACCACGTTGCCGAAGAAGAGGCCGTAGGCCACCGACAGCGAGATGGTCGCGAGCGAGAAGTTGCGGCCCTTGAAGAGGCGCAGGTCGACGATCGGGTTCTTCTCGGTGAGCTCCCACGCGAGGAAGAACAGGAAGCCCACCACCGCGACCACCGTCAGCGCGATGATCTCGCCGGACTCGAACCAGTCGAGTTCCTTGCCCTTGTCGATCATGACCTGCAGCGCGCCGACCCACAGCACCAGCAGCGCGAGGCCCACGACGTCGAGCTTGACCTTCTTCGGACCCGGATCGCGCGAGCGGTAGATCGACCAGGTGATGCCCGCGGCCACCAGGCCCACCGGGATGTTGATGTAGAAGATCCACGGCCACGAGATGTTGTCGGTGATCCAGCCGCCGAGCAGCGGCCCGACCACCGGCGCCACCAGCACCGTCATCGCCCACATGGCCATGGCCATGCCGGCCTTCGCGGGCGGGTAGCTCGACAGCAGCAGCGTCTGCGACAGCGGGATCATCGGGCCGGCGACCAGGCCCTGCAGCACGCGGAACGCGATCAGCAGGCCGATGCTGGGGGCCAGGCCGCAGAGCCAGGAGGACAGCACGAACAGCAGGATGCTGGCCGTGAACAGGCGCACCGGGCCGAAGCGTTGCGTGAGCCAGCCGGTGAGCGGCACCGAGATGGCGTTGGCCACGCCGAACGACGTGATGACCCAGGTGCCCTGCGCCGGGCTCACGCCCATGTCGCCGGAGATCGCCGGGATCGACACGTTCGCGATCGAGCTGTCGAGCACGTTCATGAACGTGGCGAGCGACAGCGCGATGGTGCCGAGCACCAGCTGGCTGCCGGTGAGCGGCTTCAGCGCGGCGGCCTGGGGGTTGGGGGACGACATGGTGGAACGCTCCGCCGGTTTACTTCGCGATGGCGACGTGGGCGGTCACCGGCGCCGCGGCGCCCTTGTGCGCGGGTTCGGACGCGGCCACCGCACGGGCCGGCGCCTTGGCGCCGCGGCCGAGGTTCGTCGCGACGATGCGGCGCACCTCGTCGTCCGCCATGCGGTCGACCTCGTCGAACACCGTGGTCTGCGCGACGGCCGCACGGCGCGGGGCGTCGGCGAGCATCTTGCCGCTGGTGTCGCTGATGTCGACCTTGGCGTCCATCGACAGGCCCACGCGCAGCGGGTGGTCGGCGAGTTCACGCGGGTCGAGCGACACGCGCACCGGCACGCGCTGCACCACCTTGATCCAGTTGCCGGTGGCGTTCTGCGCGGGCAGCAGTGCGAAGGCCGCACCGGTGCCGGCACCGAGGCCCTCGATCTTGCCGTGGTACTCGACCTTCTTGCCGTACAGGTCGGCCTTCAGCGAGACCGGCTGGCCGATGCGCAGGTTCTGCAGCTGGCTTTCCTTGAAGTTGGCATCGACCCACACCTGGTCGAGCGCGATGACCGACATCAGCGGCGCGCCGGCCTGCACGCGCTGGCCCACCTGCACGCTGCGCTTGGCGACGTAGCCGTCCACCGGCGACGGCAGTTCGGCGCGCTTGAGCGCGAGGTAGGCCTCGCGCACGCGCGCCGAGGCACGCAGCACGTTCGGGTGCTGCTCGACCGACGTGTTGTCGGTCAGGGACTGGTTCGACGTCAGCTGCTCGCGGGCGGCCAGCACGGCCGACTTGGCCGCGGCCACCGCGCTCTTGGCGGCGGCGAGCTGCGACGTGGTGTGGTTGAACTCTTCCTTGCCGACGGCGCCGGTGGCCACCAGCGGGGCGCGGCGGGCGAGGTCGTCCTGCGCGCGGAGCAGGTCGCTCTCGGCGCGGGCCTGGTCGGCTTCGCGCAGGGCGATCTGGGCCTGCAGCGTCGCGTTGTTGGCGAACAGGATGCGCACTTCACGCACCGTCTGCGCGAGCTGCGCCTCGGCCTGGTCGAGCGCCACGCGGGCGTCGGCCGTGTCGAGCTTGACGAGGGGCGTGCCCGCCTTCACGAAGTCCGTGTCGTCGGCGTTGATGGCGAGCACCGTGCCGCCGACCTGCGGGGTCAGCTGCACGACGTTGCCCTGCACGTAGGCGTTGTCGGTGGATTCGAAGTGGTTCAGCACGAGCGCGTAGTACGCGCCGTAGGCGATGCCGGCCACGGCGACCGCGGCGGCGACGGCGGTCAGCGCCTTCTTGCGTTGCGGGTTCGATTCGGGGCTCTGGGTTTGCGGGGCATTCATGGCGGTGACTCCGGTACGACGGGTGTTCTGTTCTGGGGTGTGAAGGTCGAAGCGTTCAGTGGACTTGCGGGCCGACGTAGCCGCCGCCGAGGGCGCGGGCCAGCGACACCTGCACGTCGAGCGCGCGGGCCCGCAGGTCGGCGGCCGAGCGGCGCTGCTGCAGCACGTTGGACTCCGCGTTCAGCACGACGAGGTACGTGCCGAGGCCGGCCTTGTACCGCTGCGTGGCCAGGTCGTAGGCCGCTTCGGCGGCGACCCCGGCCTGCTGCTGTTCGTTCTGCTGGCGGGCGATGGCACGCGCCGAGGCGAGCTGGTCGGCCACGTCGCGCACGGCGTCGATCACGGCGCCGTTGTAGGTCTCCACGGCGGCATCCACATCGGCGGTCTTGCCGCGCAGGCCGGCACGCAGGCGGGCCTGGTCGAACAGGGGCAGGTGGATCGCCGGGCCGATGCCGTACTGCTCGCTGCCGCTCCTGAGCAGGCGGTCGAGGCCGATGGTCGAGAAGCCGGCGAAGGCCACGAGGTTCACGTTCGGATAGAACTGCGTCTTGAACGACTGGCTGTCCTTCGTGGCGGCCTCGACGCGCCAGCGGGCGGCGCTGACGTCGGGGCGGCGGGCGATCAGGTCGGCCGGCAGCGTGTCGGGCAGCGTGAAGCCGTGCAGGTTCTGCAGGCGCGGCACCAGGTCGTGCAGCGCGGACGGCGCCTGCACGGTCAGCGCGGCGAGCGCGTGGCGCGTGAGGGCGATCTGCTCGTCGAGCACCTCGACCGCCTGGCGGGTCTCGGGCAGCGCACCTTCACCCTGGCGCAGTTCCACGTTGGTGTCGAGGCCGGCGGCCACGCGCTGGCGGATCAGGCCGAGCATCTCGTCGCGCTGGGTCAGCGCGCGCACGGCCACCTCGCGCTGCTCGAACAGGCGGGCGAGCTGCAGGTAGTTGCGGCTGACCTGGCTCGCGAGCACGAGGCGCGCGGCGGCCATGTCGGCTTCGGTGGCGCGCTGCACGCCCACGGCCGATTCGATCGCGGTGCGGTGCTTGCCGAAGAAGTCGATTTCGTAGGAGGCGCTCGCCTGCAGCGTGCCGCTGGTGGCCATCGAGCCGGCGAGCGGCTTCGGGATCATGCCGTTCTCGGTGTAGCGCTGGCGGGTGGCCTCGAACTTCACGTCGCCCTGGATGCCGTCGTTGGCGCGGGCGCTGTCGGCGCCGGCCACGGCGCGGTCGAGGCGGGCCTGCGCCACCTTCAGCGTGGGGCTGCCGGCGAGGGCCTTCTGCACGAGGCCGTCGAGCACCGGGTCGCCGAGACCGGTCCACCAGGCTTCGTCGAGCCGCGGCGCGGCGGCGGCGGCCGGGGCGCTGGCGGGCAGGCCGGCCGACTCGGGCGCGATCTCCGTCGCGTGCGGCGCGATGCCGGCGGAGCTGGCGCAGCCCGCGAGGGTCAGCACGAGCGTCGAGGCCAGCGCGGCGATCAGGGCGGAGGCGGCGAGCCAGCCCCCGTGGCGGGGCATCTCGGCGGAGGAATCGATGGCGGGGTTCATCTCGAACATCCTGGAAGAAATTTGATTGGGCTTTAACTGCCTAGGCATGGAATCGGGCGAAAAAAATCGTCCTGAAGGATCGGTGTCAGCAGCCATCGTGGATCCCCTCGCTGTTGTCGATCATCCGCTGGAGGTACGACTTGAGGGTCTGCCATTCGTCGCGCGAGAAGCCGGCGAGGTGGGCGTTCATGACCTCGGACAGTGCGACGGGAATGTGCCCCGCCACCTCGGTGCCCTCGGGTGTGAGTTCGAGGTTGACGACGCGGCGGTCCTGCTCGGAACGCACGCGGCGGCACAGGCCCTTGGCCTCCAGGCGGTCGAGCAGGCGGGTGGTGGCGCCGGGGTCCATCTGCAGCACGCGGGCCAGTTCGGCGACGGTGGTGGCCTTGCCCTCGTGCATCTTGAACATGGGCGCCCACTGGGCGGACGTGAGGCCCACCGGCTCCAGCAGCTTGCCGGTCTGCTGCGTGAGGCTCAGCAGCACCCGGCGCATGAGGTAGCCCACGCTGGCCTCGGTGGCGTACTGGTTGGCCTCGTAGAAATCGGCAGGGACGCGGTCTTGTGGCATGGGCTGAAATTTAGATGCCTAGGCAAACATTGTCAAGGCTTGGAATGTGAAGAAAGTTGCAGAACTCCGTAGAAACCCGAGGTGGCTACACTGCGCCGCATGACCGCCACCCCCGACCCCGCCGCGCCCGCCCCTGCCCGCAACGTGCGTTCGCTGAGCGGCCTCGGCCCGTTCCTGCGGCCGTACCGGGGGCGCATCGCGCTCGCGGGCCTGTTTCTCGTGCTCGCGGCGGTGAGCACGCTCGTGTTCCCGGTCGCGCTCAAGTCCCTGATCGACCAGGGCCTCGTCGCCGCCGACCCCGGCCAGCGGGTGCTCGCGCTGCGCGGGCACTTCGTCGCGCTGTTCGCGGTGGGCGCGGCGCTCGGCGTGTTCTCGGCGGCGCGCTTCTACATGGTGTCGTGGCTCGGCGAACGGGTGACGGCCGACCTGCGCAACGCCGTCTATGCCCACGTCGTGCGCCAGAGCCCCGCGTTCTTCGAGTCCACGCAGACCGGCGAGGTGCTGTCGCGCCTGACGACCGACACCACGCTCGTGCAGACCGTGGTGGGCTCGAGCCTCAGCATGGGCCTGCGCAACTCGGTGATGGGCCTCGGCGCGATGCTGATGCTCATCATCACGAACCCGCTCGTGATGACGCAGGTGCTCGGCATCCTCGTGCTCGTGGTGCTGCCGTCGCTGTACTTCGGCCGGCGCGTGCGCAAGCTCTCGCGCGCCAGCCAGGACCGCGTGGCCGACGCGAGCGCCATCGCGGCCGAGGTGCTGAACGCCGTGCCGGTGGTGCAGAGCTACACGGCCGAGGGCCGCGAGACCACCCGCTTCACCACGGCCACCGAGACCGGCTTCGCCACCGCGATCCGCCGCACGCGGGTGCGCTCGGGCCTCGTCGCATTCATCATCACCGCCACGTTCGGCGCGCTGCTGTGGGGCCTGTACCAGGGCACGCAGGCCGTGATCGCCGGCCAGATCGGCGCGGGCCACCTCGGGCAGACGGTGGTGTACGTGGCGATCCTGGTCAGCTCCGTCGCGGTGCTGGCCGAGGTGTACGGCGACCTGCTGCGCGCGGCCGGGGCCACCGAGCGGCTGATGGAACTGCTCGCTGAACGTTCGCCGATCGTGTCGCCCGCGACCCCCGTGGCGCTGCCGGCCACCCGCGGCGGGTCGGCCGTGACGTTCGACCACATCGACTTCCGCTACCCCTCGCGCCCGCAGCAGCTGGCCCTCGCCGACTTCACGCTGCACGTGCGCGCGGGCGAGCGTCTCGCGCTCGTGGGGCCGAGCGGCGCGGGCAAGAGCACGGTGCTGCAGCTGCTGCTGCGCTTCTACGACACCGACGCGGGCAGCATCGCGCTCGACGGCGTGCCGGTGCCGCAGGTCGCGCTCGACGCGCTGCGCGGACGCATCGGCATCGTGCCGCAGGACAGCGTGATCTTCTCGGCCGACGCGATGGAGAACATCCGCTATGGCCGCCCCGATGCGAGCGACGACGAGGTGATCGCCGCCGCGCGGGCCGCGTTCGCGGACGACTTCATCCGCGCGCTGCCCGAGGGCTACAAGACCTTCCTCGGCGAACGCGGCGTGCGCCTGTCGGGCGGCCAGCGCCAGCGCATCAGCATCGCACGCGCGATGCTGAAAAACCCGCCGCTGCTGCTGCTCGACGAAGCCACGAGTGCGCTCGACGCCGAAAGCGAACGCATGGTGCAGGCCGCGCTCGAGTCCGCGATGAAGGACCGCACCACCATCGTCATCGCCCACCGCCTCGCCACCGTGCAGCGGGCCGACCGCATCGTCGTGATGGAACACGGCCGCATCGTCGAGACCGGCACGCATGCGGAACTCGCGGCGGCGGGCGGCCTCTATGCAAGGCTGGCCGCGTTGCAGTTCGAGGCCTGAACCCACACCGGTCTTTCACTCTGTCCTACAGTCATGCCGGACCTCGGGTCCACAATGCAAGAGCCATCCCTACTGAAGGCCTGGAGAACATTCACATGAACAAGAGCACCCCCATCCTCCGTACCTCCGTGCTGGCCCTGAGTGCCGCCGCCCTCTTCCTCGCCGGTTGTGAAAACATGAGCGAACGCGAGAAGAGCACCGCCGGCGGCGCCGGCATCGGCGCCGTGGGCGGCGCCGTGATCAGCGCGGCCACGGGCGGCAACGCCGGCACCGGTGCCGCGATCGGCGGCGCCGTGGGCGCCATCGCCGGCAACCTCTGGGGCAAGAAGCAGGAAGACCGTCGCAAGCAGATGGAGCAGGCCACGGCCGGCACCGGCATCGACGTCACCCGCACGCAGGACAACCAGCTGAAGATCAACGTGCCCAACGAGGTGTCGTTCGACGTGAACAGCGCGGCCATCAAGCCGCAGCTGCGCAGCGTGCTCGACAGCTTCGCCAGCAGCCTGCAGGGCGACCCGAAGGCCGAGGTCACGATCATCGGCCACACCGACAGCACCGGCAACGCGGCCATCAACAACCCGCTGTCGCTCGAACGCGCCCAGAGCGTGCGCGACTACCTGAGCGGCCGCGGCGTGGCCCCGTCGCGCGTGCAGACCGCCGGCCGTGGCGACCGCGAACCCGTCGCCAGCAACGCCACCGAAGCCGGGCGCGCGCAGAACCGCCGCGTCGAGATCTTCGTCCGCGAGCCGGCCTGATCCGCGTCGCCCGCTCCCTGAAGGCGCCCCTCCCGGGGCGCCTTTTTCGTTTCTTGGGATAATCCCCGCTCCGTTCCGTCCGTTGGAAACCCGCCCGTGACCCGACCTGTCCGCTCCCAGTACGAAGACTTCATGCGCCACGTGGCCGAACACGGCGTGGCCAAGGGCGACCGCACCGGCACGGGCACGCGCAGCGTGTTCGGTCACCAGATGCGCTTCGACCTGAACGAGGGCTTCCCCCTCGTCACCACGAAGAAGGTGCACCTGAAGTCGATCATCCTCGAGCTGCTGTGGTTCCTGCGCGGCGACGGCAACGCCACGTGGCTGCAGGAACGCGGCGTGACCATCTGGGACGAGTGGGCGAAGCCCGACGGCGACCTGGGCCCGGTCTACGGCGTGCAGTGGCGCTCGTGGCCCACGCCGGACGGCGGCCACATCGACCAGATCGCCGACGTCGTCCAGACGCTCAAGACCAACCCCGATTCGCGCCGCATCATCGTGAGCGCGTGGAACGTGGCCGACCTCTCGAAGATGGCGCTGATGCCCTGCCACGCCTTCTTCCAGTTCTACGTGGCCGAGGGCCGCCTGAGCTGCCAGCTGTACCAGCGCAGCGCGGACATCTTCCTGGGGGTCCCGTTCAACATCGCGAGCTACGCGCTGCTCACGCACATGATCGCGCAGCAGTGCGACCTGCAGGTGGGCGACTTCATCTGGACCGGCGGCGACTGCCACATCTACAGCAACCACACCGAGCAGGTGGCGCTGCAGCTGTCGCGCACGCCGCACCCCTACCCCACGCTGAACATCAAGCGCCGCCCGGCCTCGATCTTCGACTACGAGTACGAGGACTTCGAGGTCGTCGGCTACGAACACCACGCGGCGATCAAGGCGCCGGTGGCCGTCTGATGCAGGTGTCGCTGATCGCGGCCGTGGGCCGCCGCCGCGAGATCGGCCGCGGCAACGACCTGCTGTGGCGCACCCGCGAGGACCAGCTGCACTTCAAGCACACCACGATGGGCCACCCCGTCGTGATGGGCCGCAAGACCTGGGACTCGCTGCCCGAGCGCTTCCGCCCGCTGCCGGGGCGGCGCAACATCGTCGTCTCGCGCAACACGGCGTTCGAGGCGAAAGGTGCGGAGGTGGTCGCGTCGCTCGACGCGGCGCTCGCACTCGCCGCCGGCGCCCCCCGGGTGTTCGTCGTCGGCGGTGCCCAGCTCTACGCGCTGGCGCTGCCGCGCGCGCACGAGCTGGTGCTGACCGAGGTGGATGCCGAGTTCGAGGCCGACGTGTTTTTCCCCACGTGGGACCGCACCGCGTTCGACGAGGTCGCCCGCGAAGCCCATACCGACCCCGAGGGCCGCGCCTACGCCTTCGTGACGTACCACCGGCGCTGACGAACCTCAGCTGGCCCGCATCACGCGCGCCAGGATCCACGGCGCGAAGCGGTGCAGCCACGCCGCCGCCCGCGCCTTGCCCACCCGCACCACCGGCCGGCCCGATCGCAAGCCCGCGAGGATGGCCGCCGCGGCCGCCTCTGCCGGCAGCTTCGCGCCAGGGCGACCCGCCGTCATCGGCGTGTCCACCAGCGGCACCACCACCTCCACCACCCGCACCGGCCCCGGTTCCAGCTGCAGCCGGAGCGCGTCGGCGAACCGGGCGAGCCCCGCCTTCGTCGCGCTGTAGACCGCCGCACGCGGCTTCGGCGACTGCGCCAGCACCGAGGTCATGCAGGCGATGGTGGCATCCGGCTGCGCGGCCAGGTGCGGCAGCAGGGCCTGCGCCAGCAGCATCGGCGCCGTGAGGTTCACGGTGACCTCGTCGCGCACCTGGCGCGGGCCGTAGCCTTCGGCGTCGAAGCGCACGTCGTGCTGCACGCCGGCGTTGAGCACCACGCCCGCGAGGCGCGGATGGGCGGCCACGAGGTGCACGGCGAGCGCCGGGATCGCGTCGAGGTCCAGCAGGTCGGCCCGCACCACCGTGAGGTGGGCGGAGCGCGCGGCCAGGGCCTCCAGGCGGGCCACGTCGCGGCCGAGGGCGACCACCTCCACGCCGGCCTCGGCGAGCTGTCGCACGAGGTGCAGGCCGATGCCGGACGTCGCGCCGGTCACGAGGCAGCACGGCCACGGGTAGGGCAAGATGCGGTTCGTCATGCGGCCCACTGTAGGCAGGGCGGCACGGCCCCGCATCAACCCGGATCAATCGGCCATGGACTCACCGCGCACCCTGCTGTCGCTGCTGGACACCCTCGCCCCCGGGCCGCTGCCCGAACAGGAACGTGTGCAGGCGTCGATCACGGTCCGTGTCCTCCCCGCCGGCGCCACCGTGTTCCACCAGGACACGGCCCACGCCCACGTGCACGCGGTGCAGTCGGGCCTCGTCAAGCTCGCCTACCTGGGCGAGGACGGCACCGAGTGGATCAAGTCGTTCATCGCGGAGGGCGGCTTCTTCGCGAGCCTGGCCGCCCTCGCACCGGGCGGCCGCACGACGTTCCTGGCCGCGGCGCTCGAGCCGTCGCGCATCGAGGGCATCCCGCACGCGGTGCTGGAGGACCTCGCCTCGCGCCACCTCGTGTGGTCACGCGCGCTGCAGGCGCTGGCGATGCTGCACGCCGCACGCAAGGAACAGCGCGAGCGGGAGCTGCTGACGCTGGACGCCGAGGCGCGCTACCGCCGTTTCGTCGCCGACCACCCCGGCCTGCACCTGCGCGTGCCCCAGAAGGACCTGGCGCGGCACCTCGGCGTCACGCCGGTGGGCTTCAACCGGATCGTCAAACGGGTGCGTCAGGCTGCGGCGTGAACGTGGCGGGGCTGAAGTCGCGCAGCGCCTGAAGCACGTCCTCCACCGACTGCGCCACGGTGCGCGACACGGTGGACACCTCCACGGCCGGTTCCACCACCGGCTCGAACGGCACGTTCACCCCCACGAGGTTGGAGATCTCGCCCGCCCGCGCGCGGGCGTAGAGGCCCTTCATGTCCCGCGCGGCGCACACGTCGACCGGAGTGTTGATCCAGACCTCGAGGAACGGCACGGCAGGCTCCAGCACGGACCGTGCGAGCTGGCGCGCGACCCGGTACGGCGAGATGCATGCGACGATGGGCAGCAGGCCCTGCTGCGCGAACAGCTTCGCGACCACCGCGATGCGCCGGCCGTTCTCGAGCCGGTCGTCGCGCGAGAACCCGAGGCCGACGTTGAGCGTGCGGCGCAGGTCGTCCGCATCGAGCACCACGTGGCGCACGCCGATCTCGCTCAGGCGCGCCGCGAGGCCGTTCGCGATCGTGGTCTTGCCGGCACTCGGCAGGCCCGCCAGCCAGATGCAGGGGGGCGGGGTTCTCGCGTCGGGATCGCTCATCGTGTAGGAGGCTCGGGGGACGGCGGATGATACCCACGGACTCCGCTGGCCGCGTGACGGGGGTCAATGGCCGTCTCGCGCGACAATGCACCTTCCACCACCGCGTGACCGCGCCATGAAAATCGCCACCTGGAACGTCAACTCCCTCGCCGTGCGCCTGCCGCAGGTGCTCGACTGGCTGAACACGCACCGGCCCGACGTGCTGGTCCTCCAGGAAACCAAGCTCACCGACGACAAGTTCCCCGGCCCCGACTTCGAGGCGGCCGGCTACACGTCCCACTGGTTCGGGCAGAAGACCTACAACGGCGTGGCCATCCTGTCGCGCCGCCCCGCCACCGACGTGGTCCGCAACATCGTGGGCCACGAGGACACCCAGGCCCGCGTCATCGCCGCCACCGTCGACGGCGTGCGCGTGATCGGCGCGTACTTCCCGAACGGCCAGGCGCCCGACTCCGAGAAGTTCGTCTACAAGATGGCCTGGCTCGACGCCATCCGCCGCTGGATCGGCGAGGAGCTCGTGAGCCACCCGAAGCTCGTGCTGCTGGGCGACTTCAACATCGCCCCCGAAGACCGCGACGTGCACGACCCCGTGCTGTGGGCCGGCCAGATCCACTGCACCCCGGAGGAACGGGCGCACTTCCAGGGCCTGCTGGGCCTCGGCCTGCACGATGCCTTCCGGCTCTTCGACGACCAGCCGCCGAAGCCGTGGACCTGGTGGGACTACCGCAACCTCGCGTTCCGCAAGAACCAGGGGCTGCGCATCGACCACATCCTCGTGAGCGACGCGCTGAAGACGCAGGTGGCCGCCTGCACCATCGACAAGGTGCCGCGCAAGAACGAGCGGCCGAGCGACCATGCGCCGGTGGTGGTGGAACTCACCTGAGCCGTGTCACCCCGGTGGGTCCCGGCGTTCGCCGGGATGACGCGCGGGGTGGAAGGACTCAGTCCTCCAGCCCCAGCTCCTGGATCTTGCGCGTGATGGTGTTGCGCCCGATGCCGAGCTTCTGCGCGGCCTCGATGCGCCGCCCGCGCGTGATCTCGAGGGCCGTGTGGATCAGCTGTGCCTCGAACTTGCGGGTCAGCGTGTCCCACACCTCGGGCAGGCCGGCCTGCAGCATGGTGCGCGACTCGCGCTCCAGGTCCGCCAGCCAGTGCGTGGGCACCGAGGCGCCGCCCGGCGACATCACGGGCGAGGCCGCGATGGCGTCGGCGTTCGACGGGTAGACCACGGCCGGCGGCACCCAGGGAGCGGCGGCCGGCATGGCGGCGGCGGGCGCGTGTTCGCCGTTCACGGCCTCGGCCGCGGGCGGCGGGGTCAGCGCACGGGGCAGCGCCATCGGGTCGCCGCCCATCAGTTCGGGCGGCAGGTCCTTCGGCTCGACGACCTGCGCGGGCGCCATCACGGTCAGCCAGTGGCAGATGTTCTCGAGCTGGCGCACGTTGCCGGGGAAGTCGAACTGCATCAGGCGCGACAGCGCGCTGTCGGTGATGCGCTTGGCCTCGACGCCCAGCTCCTTCGCGCTCTTCTGCAGGAAGAAGCGGGCGAGCGCCGGCACGTCCTCGCGCCGCTCACGCAGCGCGGGCAGGCGCAGGCGGATCACGTTCAGGCGGTGGAACAAGTCCTCCCGGAACGCGCCGAGCTTGACCCGTTCCTCGAGGTTCTGGTGGGTGGCGGCGATCACGCGGACGTTGCTGCGCAGCGGGTTGTGCCCGCCCACGCGGTAGAACTGCCCGTCGCTCAACACCCGCAGCAGGCGGGTCTGCAGGTCGAAGGGCATGTCGCCGATTTCGTCGAGGAACAGCGTGCCGCCGTCGGCCTGTTCGAAGCGCCCCCGCCGCGTGGTCTGCGCACCGGTGAAGGCGCCGCGCTCGTGGCCGAACAGCTCGGACTCGAGCAGGTCCTTCGGGATGGCCGCGGTGTTGATCGCGACGAACGGCCCCGCGGCGCGCGGGCTGTGCTTGTGCAGCGCGTGGGCCACCAGCTCCTTGCCGGAGCCGGACTCGCCGGTGATCAGCACGGTGACGATGCTCTGGCTCAGGCGGCCGATGGCGCGGAACACGTCCTGCATCGCGGGAGCCTGGCCCAGCATCTCGGGCATCTGGGCCATGCGCTCGTCACGGACCTCCTCGCGCACGCTTTCGTCGAGCGCGCGGCGGATCAGCTCCACCGCCTTCGGCACGTCGAACGGCTTGGGCAGGTATTCGAAGGCCCCGCCCTGGAAGGCGCTGACGGCGCTGTCGAGGTCGGAGTAGGCGGTCATGATGATGACCGGGAGGCCGGGGTGGCGCTCCTTCACCTTGGTCAGCAGCTCGATGCCCGAGCCGCCCGGCATGCGGATGTCGGAGACCAGCACCTGGGGCGCTTCGTCCTCCAGGGCGAGGAGGACCTCGCGGGTGTTGGTGAAACTGCGGACCGCCAGTTCCTCGCGGGCCAGGGCCTTCTCCAACACGAAGCGGATGGATTGGTCGTCGTCAACGATCCAGATGGGTTTCATGCCGTGCCTGTGGTTGTGTTCCCCCGACACGAGCCCCGATGGCTCAAGGCAGAGGAATCACGATCTTGAAAATGGTCTGGCCCGGTTGGCTCTCGCATTCGATCATGCCCTGGTGTTGCTGCACGAACGTCTGCGCCAGCGTGAGCCCCAGACCCGACCCGCCATCGCGTCCCGATACCAGCGGGTAGAAGATGCGATCCCGGATCGACTCGGGGACTCCCGGGCCGTTGTCCTCGATATGCAATTCCAATGCCAATCGATAGCGCTGCTTGCCCAACGTGACCTGCCGGGCGATGCGCGTGCGCAGCGTGATCTGGGCGTCGCCCTGGGCGATGCGCTCGACGAGCGCCTGCGCCGCGTTGTGCGCGATGTTCAGCACGGCCTGGATCAGCTGCTCGCGGTCGCCGCGGAAGTCGGGGATCGAGATGTCGTAGTCGCGGCGGACCTGCAGCCCGCGCGGGAACTCCGCCAGGATCAGCGAGCGCACCCGCTCGCACACCTCGTGGATGTTCACGTCGCTCACGACGTGCGGCTTGCGGTGGGGCGCCAGCAGCCGGTCGACCAGGGCCTGCAGGCGGTCGGCCTCGTTGATGATGACCTGGGTGTACTCGGTGAGCGCCCGGCTCTCGACTTCCATCTCGAGCAGCTGGGCCGCGCCGCGGATGCCGCCGAGCGGGTTCTTGATCTCGTGGGCGAGGTTGCGGATCAGCTCCTTGTTGGCCTGGGCCTGGCCGAGCGCCCGCTCCTCGCGATCCTGCCGGGTCTGCTGCTCGATCTCGACGAGCTCGACGATGACCTGGTCGGGCCGGTCCATCTGGTTGACGATGACGTGGACCGGGAGCGGGTCGCCGTGGACCTGCAGCGGCCGGCGCAGCTGGCCGTCGAAGCGGCTGGTGGCGAAGTCGTTGCGGGCGACGGCCGACACGGTGTCACGCACGAGCTGCGACTCGACGAACCAGTCGAACAGCGAGCCGCGCTGCACGTTGCGGCGCGACAGGCCCAGCACGTTCTCGAACGCGGAGTTGGCGAAGAGGCAGTTGCCGTCGCGATGAACCACGGCCACCATGGTGGCGAGGTGGTCGAAGGCCTGCCAGGCGGCCACGGCGCTCGCAGCGCCGGCGGATCGGGAGGAGGCGCTCACTGGGGCATCTTGCTGAGTTCGCGCTTGAGCGCGGACACGTCGCTTTCCTTGCGGGCGAGGTTCGCCTTGAGCTGGGCGGTGCGGTCGAGGTACTTCTGGTAGTTGCGCTCGTCGCCGAGCCGCTCGGGCTCGCCGTTGTTGTATTCCTTCTTCATCGCGGCCAGCGCTTCCTCTTCCTTGCGCAGTTCGGCCTCGAGGATGCGGCGCGCGTCGTTGTCGCGGGCACGCTGGTCTTCAGGGGTCACCTTGTTGCCGCCGCCCCCTTCGGTCGCGCCGCCGCGCGGGACCGGGGCCGCGCCGGTGGCCGGGCCAGTGCGCTTCGGGGAGGCGATCACCGTGATGGGCGTGCCTTCGAGCGTGGTACAGCCCTTGTCCTTGGCCTCGCGGGCCGAGAGGCTGTCGGTGTAGAGCACCGGATTGCCCGGGCAGCGGTAGACCGGCTTGCCCGATTCGCTCTGCGCGAACGCGCCCGCACCGACCGTCGCCAGCACCACGGCGATCGTTGCCTTCACGCCAACTCGACTCATGCACTTCACCTTCCGTTCAACGCCTCGTGCGAGGCGGGAGATCGCTCCATTGTGGCCGAACGCGACCCTCCATGGAGAAGACCGCCGCGCCGCCGCGACGTTCCCGAGCACAAACCCCAACAAAAAAGGGACGGCCGGAGCCGTCCCTCGTTCCTCCACCCGGACCGGACCGCCTGCGCGGCCCGGAGGGGTGTCGATCCCCGGGGGGATCAGAGGCTGTAGTACATGTCGAACTCGACCGGGTGGGTCGCCATGCGGAAGCGCGTGACTTCCTGCATCTTCAGGTCGATGTACGCATCGATGTAAGCATCGGTGAACACGCCACCCTTCGTCAGGAACGCGCGGTCCTTGTCGAGGTATTCCAGAGCCTGGTCGAGGCTGTGGCAGACCGTCGGGATCAGCTTGTCCTCTTCCGGCGGCAGGTGGTACAGGTCCTTGCTGGCGGCCTCGCCCGGGTGGATCTTGTTCTCGACGCCGTCCAGGCCGGCCATCAGCATGGCCGAGAAGCCCAGGTACGGGTTCATCAGGGGATCCGGGAAGCGGGCTTCGACGCGACGGCCCTTCGGGTTGGCCACGTACGGGATGCGGATCGAGGCCGAGCGGTTCTTGGCCGAGTAGGCCAGCTTCACCGGGGCTTCGAAGCCGGGCACCAGGCGCTTGTAGCTGTTCGTGCCGGGGTTCGTGATGGCGTTCAGGGCACGGGCGTGCTTGATGATGCCGCCGATGTAGAACAGCGCGAACTCGGACAGACCGGCGTAGCCGTCACCGGCGAACAGGTTCTTGCCGTCCTTCCACACGGACTGGTGGACGTGCATGCCCGAGCCGTTGTCGCCGACGATCGGCTTCGGCATGAACGTGGCCGTCTTGCCGTACGAGTGGGCGACGTTCTGGATCACGTACTTCTGCAGCTGGACCCAGTCGGCGCGGCGCACGAGCGTGTTGAACTTCGTGCCGATTTCCATCTGGCCGGCGTTCGCCACTTCGTGGTGGTGCACTTCGACCGGGATGCCGAGGGACTCGAGCACCAGGCACATTTCCGAGCGCATGTCCTGGCCGCTGTCGACCGGGGGCACGGGGAAGTAGCCGCCCTTGACGGTCGGGCGGTGGCCCGAGTTGCCGTGCTCGTATTCCTTGCCCGTGTTCCAGGCGGCTTCCTCGGATTCGATCTTCGAGAAGCAGCCCGACATGTCGTTGCCCCAACGGACGTTGTCGAACACGAAGAATTCGGGTTCCGGGCCGAAGAAGGCGGTGTCGCCCAGGCCCGAGGCCTTCATGTAGGCTTCGGCGCGCTTGGCCAGCGAACGCGGATCGCGCTCGTACGGCTTGCCGTCACCCGGCTCGATCACGTCGCAGGTGAGGATGAGGGTGGGTTCTTCGAAGAACGGGTCGATGTTGGCCGTCTCGGGATCGGGCATGAGCTGCATGTCCGAGGCCTCGATGCCCTTCCAGCCAGCAATCGAGGAGCCGTCGAAGGCGTGGCCCGACGTGAACTTGTCTTCATCGAAGTGCGAGACAGGCACGGAAACGTGCTGCTCTTTGCCGCGGGTGTCGGTGAAGCGGAAGTCAACGAACTTGACTTCGTTTTCCTTCACCATGTTCATCACGTCGGCGACGGTCTTTGCCATCAGGAACTCCTAGCGAGGCGCTTTTGGGCGGGGTGGATTCGAAATGTTGAACGAGCTTTCCGGAGCCGGCAGGGGCCCCGAAATGCGCACAGGAATGTAGCAGAAAGCATGCCCGTCATGAGCATATGCAGACGTCGATCACGCTGCTTTGTGCGGGCGATGCGCGGCCCCGCGGCGCGATTGGCGTCAATGCGCGCGCGGATCGTTCGAATGGCGGCGATAAAGCGCCAAATCAACACCACTTTGGTGCGTTTTCAGGGAGATCAACGCACCAACTCGGGGCCCAACTTTGCACCATGATCATGCAGGCCGTCAAGCAGGTGGCGGTAGGCCGCGGCCACCCCGTCGCCCGTGCCCTTGACCCCGAGTTCGATGTGGCGGCCCCACTCCGGGTGGTCCACGCTCGGCAGGCTGAAGACCTTGATGCCGGCGAACCGCGCCTCGATCTCTTCCATCAGCGGGGTGAGCGTCGCCTCCATCGCGCCGAACACGATGACCGACTGCTCGCGCTGGGCGTCCGTGCGGTGCAGGTGCTTCAGGCGCTCGTCGAGCACCCACTCGATCATCGGCCACGCCATCACCGGGAAGCCCGGCACGAAGTACACGCCACCGTCGCCCGCCTTCACCGAGAAGCCGGCGATGCGGTTGTAGGGGTTCGGAATGATCTCGGCGCCTTCCGGGAACACACCCATGTTGAGGCGGTGGACGTTGTCGTCCCGGTCGGGCTCGAACGGCACGCCCTGCTCGGCCGCCACGTCGCGCATGCGCTGGTGGATCAGGTCGCGGGCCTCGGGGTGCAGCACGAGCGGGCGCCCGAGCGCGCGGCCCGCGCTCTGGCGCGTGTGGTCGTCGGGCGTGGCGCCGATGCCGCCGCAGCTGAAGACGATGTCGCCATCGCGCGCGGCGCCCTCGAAGGCGTCCCGCAGGTCCGCGGCGATGCGGTCCGGGTCGTCGCCCACGTACCGCGCCCAGGCCAGCGAGAGGCCCCGCGCCGCGAGCAGGTCGATCACCTTCGGCAGGTGCTTGTCCTGGCGCTTGCCCGAGAGGATCTCGTCGCCGACGATGATGAGGCCGAAGTTCATGGCAGTCTCACAGGGGAGGAAGAAGAGGAGGCAGCGTGGCCTGGTCACCCGGCTCGGTGACCCGCGTGGCGGGGGCGGGCACCGGCGCCGCGGCCTGTTCGAGCCGCAGCGCCTGCAGCGCCGACAGTCCGTAGTGCGCGAACCAGAGCGCCGAGAACGCGAACACCAGCGTGTAGATCCAGATGGCCACCGGGATCAGCACCGGCGCGGCCGCGACGAACACCCAGCCCGAGGCCCACACGAGCGACGGTGCAGCGCCGAGGTAGCCGGTGATCACGCCGATGGCGAAGAGGAAGGGCCGGTGGCGGCGGATCACCTCGCGGCGTTCATCGCGCGTGGCGTGGTCGGCCAGCACGTCGTAGCTCATCACGCGGTACGTGAGCCAGCCCCAGATCAGCGGCGGCAGCAGCAGCACGAGCGGCGGGATGAGCCAGAACGGCATCGACGCGACGATGGCCAGCAGTGCGAGCAGCGTGGCCCCGAAGCCGCCCACCACGCTGTAGAGGAACGAGCCGCCGTGCCGCGCCTCGAGCGTGGCGAACCGGCGCGACGCGACGAGGCGCACCATCGCCGGCGTCATCATCGTGGCCACCGCCAGCAGCGACAGCACGACGATCACCGGCGTGGCGAGCAGCAGCACCACCAGTGGCGGCAGCACCGACTTCAGCCCGGCGAGGCCCACGCTCGCGAGCCAGTCGTGGGCCGCGGCCACGAGGTGCCACGAACCGAGGAGCGCGGAGACGGCATCCATCGCCGGCTCCCAGAAGAACCACCCGGCCCCGAACGCGATGGCCACCATCAGCGCCAGCGGCAACAGCGAGTACAGGATCACCCGCACGTGCAGGCAGTAGGCGGCCGCGCGCCACAGCGAATCGATGAACAGGGTCATGCGCGGAGGATAACGGGCCGGCGCGCGAAGCGCCGGCCCGGTGTCATTCGTCGTCGCCGCCGAGAATGCCACCGAGGAGACCGCCGCCCGCGAAGCCGCCGAGCACGGAGCCCTCCTCGCGGCTGCCGCCCCGCTGCGGCGCCGCGGCGAACACGCGCGAGGCCAGGCGCGAGAACGGCAGGCTCTGCAGCCACACGGTGCCAGGGCCCGTCACCTTCGCGAAGAACAGGCCTTCGCCACCGAACAGCGCGGTCTTGATCTTGCCGACGTACTGGATCTCGAAGTTGACGTTCGGCGTGAACGCGACCACGCAGCCCGTGTCGATCAACAGCGTCTCGCCGGCCTGCAGTTCGCGCCGGACCACCGTGCCGCCCGCATGGACGAACGCGAGGCCGTCGCCGTCGAGCTTCTGCATCACGAAGCCCTCGCCGCCGAAGAAGCCCACCGACATCTTCTGCTGGAAGTAGATGCCGAGCGAGACCCCCTTGGCCGCGCAGAGGAACGCGTCCTTCTGGCAGATCAGGGTGCCGCCGAGCTTCGACAGGTCCATCGGGAGGATCTTGCCCGGGTACGGTGCCGCGAACGCGACCTTCAGCTTGCGCGAGGCCTGGTTCGTGTAGACCGTCGTGAAGAGCGACTCGCCCGTCACGAGGCGCTTGCCCGCGCCGAGCAGCTTGCCGAGGAAGCCGCCCTGCTGGGCCGACCCGTCGCCGAAGACGGTGTCCATGCCGATGCCGGCGTCCATGAACATCAGGCTGCCGGCTTCACCCACCGCGGCCTCGCCCGGGTCGAGCTCGACTTCGACGAACTGCATCTCCGAGCCCTTGATCTCGAAATCCACCACATCCATTGCCACGTCAATCTCTCCGCAAGTGCGTTGTTAGGGAGGACTTTCCTCCCTTTGGGGGGGTGCGTCGCCGGCGTTTCTCGCACATACGGGGGAAGCCACCGCGGGAGTCACGCCGGAGAATCACCCATCGATTCTGACATCGGCCATGACCTTCCACCCGCCCACCTTGCTGCTGTGCTCCGTGATGGCCATGGCCATGTCGGCGGGGCTGATGACGCTCTTCGCGTTTTCGCAGCGCATCTACCGCGGGTACTTCCACTGGACGGCCGCCCAGGCCCTCGCCGCCCTGGGCCTCGGCCTGCACCTGCTGCGCGACACCCACCCGGTCGTGCTGCCCATCGCCAACCTGCTCGTGCTGCAGTGGCCCGTGCTGCTGCTCGCCGGGCTGCGCCGCTTCTACCAGCGCAAGGAGATGACCCTGCCCGCCGCGTTCGACTGGGCGCTGCTGGTGGGTGGGTACCTGCTCTGGCTGAGCACCTGGGTCTCCCAGGCCGACCTGATGTGGCGCATCGCCGCGTTCTCGTTCGCCGCCGGCGCACTGGCGCTGTACACCGCCGCCCTCCTCGTCCGCCTGGACGGCTACGCCACCAGCGCCGGCCTGAAGACGCTCAGCGTGGCCCTGCTCGTCTCGTGCGGCATGCACGTGTGGCGCATGGTCCACAGCGTGATCGTCCAGCACGACCCGGATTCGGCCCAGGTCCTGCTGCTGGCGGGCGCGGTGATCCCGGTGATGCTGTCGCTCGTGATGGTGTACCTCGCGCTGCTGCTCACCTACGAGCGCACGCAGCACGACCTCGGCGAGTCGCAGCGCCAGCTGCGCGAGCTCGCGAACATCGACATGCTGACCCAGGTGCCCAACCGCCGCCACTTCCACGAGCTGGCGGGCCGGCTGCTGGCCACGCCGGGCGTGGCCCACGGCGCCTCGCTGCTGATGTTCGACATCGACCACTTCAAGGGCATCAACGACCGCTTCGGGCACAAGGCCGGCGACGAGGCCCTGTGCGACGTGGCCCGCAGCCTGCGCGACACGCTGCGCGTGGGCGACGTGGCCGGACGCATCGGCGGCGACGAGTTCGTCGTGGTGCTGCCCCACACCACGGTGGAGGAAGCCGTCGCGGTCGCTTCGCGCATCGTCGACCCGTTGGCCGCCCGGCCCCACATGCCGCTCGGCCTGAGCTTCGGCGTGGTGCGCGTGGAGGCCGGAGAGTCGGTCGATGCTGCACTGCACCGCGCCGACCAGGCCCTCTACGAGGCGAAGCGGCAGGGCCGCAGCTGCGCGGTGATCGCCACCGGAGACAACGAGAACCCGGTGTTCGCCGAAAGCATGCCCCTGGGGCTGATGCCGATGTGATTCCCCGCTCCGGCGTCCCCAAGGCTAGACTCGGGGCGGGCCCGGCATTTGCTGGCCCTCGGTTCATGTCCTTCAGGAGCCCGCCGCCTCCATGCAGTCGTTGCTGAACCTGCTCGCCGCCATCGCCCTGCTGGTCTGGGGCACCCACATCGTGCGCACCGGGGTGCTCCGGGTGTTCGGCGAGAACCTGCGGCGGGTGCTCTCGCGCAGCTTCGGCAACCGCTTCAAGGCGATGCTGGCCGGCATGGGCGTCACCACGGTGGTCCAGTCCGGCACCGCCACCTGCCTCATCGTCGCCTCGTTCGTCGGCAAGGGCCTCGTCACCACCACCGCCGCGCTCGCGGTCATGCTGGGCGCCGACGTCGGCAGCAGCCTGATGGCGGTGGTCTTCTCGTTCGACCTCTCCTGGCTGTCGCCGCTGCTCATCTTCGTGGGTGTGGTGATGTTCACCGGCCGGCAGGCGAACGCCGCCGGACGCATCGGCCGGGTGCTGATCGGTCTCGGGCTCATCACGCTCGCCCTGCACCTCATCGTGGAGGCCACGCGGCCACTCACCGCATCGCCTGCCGTGCGCGCGCTGCTGGTCGCGCTGCCCAACGAGATCCTGCTCGACATCGTGGTCGGCGCCGCCCTCACCGTGGCCTCGTACTCGAGCCTGGCCATCGTGCTGCTGACGGCCACCCTCGCCGAGACCGGGCTGCTCACCACCCCCGTCGCGCTGGGACTCGTGCTGGGCGCCAACGTGGGCAGCGGACTGCTGGCCCTCGTCGCGACGGCCAAAGCCACGCCCGAGGTGCGCCGGCTGCCGCTCGGCAACCTGCTCTTCAAGCTGATCGGCGTGCTCGTGGCCATCCCGTTCATGGGCGAGGTCCACGTGCTGCTGCAGGACCACTTCGACACGGTGCACCAGCAGGTCGTCACCTTCCACCTCGTGTTCAACCTCGCGCTGGCCGTGCTGTTCATCGGCTTCACCGCCCCCGTCGCGAAGCTCGTCAACCGGCTCCTGCCGTCGATGGACCCGAGCGCCAGCAACACCCGCCCGCGCCACCTCGACCCCGTCGCCATCGGCACGCCGTCGCTCGCGATCAGCTGCGCCGCGCGGGAAGCATTGCACCAGGCCGACATCGTCGAGACCATGCTGCGCGGCATGCTCCCCGTGATCCGCAACAACGACCTGCAGCTCGCCGAGCAGCTGCGGCAGATGGACGACACGGTGGACGACCTCTACGCCGCCATCAAGTTCTACCTGACCCAGGTGTCCCAGGAGGCCCTGTCCGAACGCGAGGGCCGGCGCTGGGCCGACATCATGTCGTTCACCATCAACATGGAGCAGGTGGGCGACACCATCGAGCGGGTGTTGCAGGACGTGGAGGACAAGAAGGTGCGCAAGAACCGCAGCTTCTCCGACGCGGGCATGGCCGAGATCGTGCACCTCCACGAGGTGCTGCTCGCGAACCTGAGGCTCGCGATGAGCGTGTTCCTCGGCGGCCACGTGCGCGACGCGCAGCGCCTGCTGGAGGAGAAGGCGCGCTTCCGGGACCTCGAGCACGAGTACGCCGCGAGCCACCTCGCACGCCTGCGCGGCAACACCGCGCAGAGCATCGAGACCAGCTCGCTGCACATCGACCTGATCAGCGACCTGAAGCGCATCAACTCGCTGATCTGCTCCATCGCGTACCCCATCCTGGAGTCGCACGGGGCGCTGTCGAAGACGCGCATCCGGTCGTCGCAGCTCGCCGACCTCGTCGACGAGCCCTAGGAGGGATCCTTGCCGCGGGTGCGGGACACCCCGGTGAACATCCCGATGCCGAGCAGGATCACCGAGCCGATGGCCACGTAGAGCCCCGGCACGCCAGCGGTCACGAGGCCCCAGGCCACGCCGGCGATGAAGATGACGAAGCCCGTCAGGTACAGGGCGAATGACATGTCGCTCTCCTTGTGTGGTCGATGCCGATCGCATCTTCGCCACCGGCCCCGGCCCGCGGGAGCGGACAAGCCGGACACCTCGTGTAGGGCAACGCCCTGCCCCCACGACAGGAAACGCATGTCGGTCCGCGATTTTTGTGCTTCGTGCGCAGCAGACCGGGCGATAGGCTGCGAGCCCTTTCACCCACCTTGTTCCCTATGCAGCAGAAGATGCCCGCCCGCAGGCACCGCTTCCGGAAGACCGCCCTCAGCCTCGTCGCCCTGAGCCTCGTGCTCCAGGGCTGCGGCGGCAGCGACGACGACACCGTGGCGACGACGACCCCGCCGCCCGCCACGCTCGCCAAGCGCCCCAACATCGTGTTCATCATGGCCGACGACCTCGGCTACTCGGACGTCGGCGCGTTCGGCGGCGAGATCAGCACGCCCAACCTCGACGCGCTCGCCGCCTCCGGCCGGCTGCTGACGAACCACCACACGGGCACCGTCTGCGCGATCACGCGCTCGATGCTCATCTCGGGCACCGACCACCACCTCGTCGGCGAAGGCACGATGGGCGCGCCGAACGACGAGCGCCGCGGCCTGCCCGGCTACGAGGGCTACCTGAACGACCGCTCGCTGTCGGTGGCCCAGCTGTTGAAGGATGCCGGGTACCACACGTACATGGCCGGCAAGTGGCACCTCGGCTCGAACATCGCGACGCCCGCCACGCCGGTGCCGCTGGGCACGGCCGGCCACACGCCCGACCAGTGGGGCTTCGAGCAGAGCTTCGCGCTGATGGGCGGCGCGGCCAGCAACCATTACTTCCACGAGACCGCCTCGTCGAAGAACTACACAGAGAACGGCGCGTACATCCAGCCGGGGCAACCGGGCCAGCCCGGCACGGGCAGCTACTCCACCGACTTCTACACACAGCGCCTGATCAGCTACATCGACGCCAACAAGGGCGACGGCAAGCCGTTCTTCGCGTACGCCGCGTACACGTCGCCGCACTGGCCGCTGCAGGTGCCGGAACCCTGGCTCAGCAAGTACAAGGGCCGCTACGACGAAGGCTACGAGGCGGTCCGCGCGGCACGCATCGCCCGGCAGAAGCAGCTCGGCATCATCCCGCAGGACTTCACGCCGTACGGCACCGACCCCGAGACGCTCACGTCCTCGCCGGCCTCGGCCAACAACGGCACCGCGAGCGCGAAGTACATCAACGCCGTCAACGGCCCCGCCGACGGCTACGTGGACTACGGCGCCGGCCGCGTGTCGAAGAAGTGGAACAGCCTGACCGCGCTCGAGAAGAAGGCGCAGGCGCGCTACATGGAGATCTACGCCGGCATGGTCGAGAACCTCGACCACAACATCGGCCTGCTGATCCAGCACCTGAAGGACATCGGCGAATACGAGAACACGCTGATCGTGTTCCAGTCCGACAACGGCGCCGAAGGCTGGCCCATCGCGTCGGCCTCGACCGACCCGAAGGCCACCGACGAGGCGAACGCCGCCGACGCCGTGTACGCGACGCTCGGCACCGACAACGGCCTCACGTCGGCGAAGCGCCTGCAGTACGGCATCCGCTGGGCCGAGGTGAGCGCCACGCCGTTCCGCCAGACCAAGGGCCACTTCGGCGAAGGCGGGGTCGGCACCCCGCTGATCGTGCGCATGCCCAACCAGGCGAAGGCGGCCGGGAACTTCACGTCCTTCACGCACATCGTCGACCTGACGGCCACGTTCCTCGACGCGGGCCAGGCCAAGCTGCCCACCGAAGCCGCGCCGCCCAACATCAACGCCATCACGGGCGTCGACCAGAACAAGGGCAAGGTCGTCTACGACAGCCGCTACGTCTACCCGGTCACGGGCCAGTCGCTGCTGCAGGTGCTGCTCGGCAACTCGTCGGCCTCGGTGCGCAAGGCGCCGTTCGCGGACGAGTCCTACGGCCGCGCCTACGTGACGAGCACCGACGGCAAGTGGAAGGCCCTGTGGACCGAGCCGCCCCATGGCCCGGCCGACGGCCACTGGCAGCTGTACGACCTGACGAAGGACCGGGGCGAGAACAACGACCTCTCCGCCACGAACCCCGACGTGCTCAAGGGCCTGGTCACCGACTGGAAGACCTACATGACCTCGGTGGGCGGTGTCGAGCCGCTGCGCCCGGTCGGCTACTACTGACGGGAGCGCCAGCGTGACCTTTTCGACGCGCTGGCGCGTGGCCGTTGCCGTGGGCGCCGTGGCGCTCGCCGGCAGCGGCTTCGCGCTGTATTCCACCGCGGCACCCACGCCGCTGCGCGCGGCCCTCGGCACCGAGGCGCAGTGTGCGGCCTATGGCGGCCTGCCGGCCGGCTGGGGCGCCGACACCCGCGCCGGCATGGTGCGGGTGCCGGCGGGTGACTTCACCTTCGGCAGCACGAAGGGCTACCCCGACGAACGCCCCGCGTCGTCGGCGCCCGTGCGCGTGCCGTCGTTCTGGATCGACCAGACCGAGGTCACCGTCGCCCAGTTCGCGGCCTTCGTGAAGGCCACCGCCTACGTGACCGAGGCCGAGCGCCAGGGTGGCGCGGTCGTCTTCCACAAGCCCACCGACGCCGAGATGAACGCCCGCCCCTACGCGTGGTGGACCTTCGTCAAGGGCGCCGACTGGCAGCACCCCGGCGGACCGGGCACCACCCTCGACGGCATGGACCACGTGCCCGTCACCTTCGTCACCCAGGCCGACGCCCTCGCCTACGCGCGCTGGCTGGGCCGCGACCTGCCCACCGAGGTGGAGTGGGAGTACGCCGCCAAGCTGGGCCAGCGCGGCGACACGCTCGACGCCGCCCCGCGCGACGGCGCCGGCAAACCCACCGCGAACTATTGGCAGGGCATCTTCCCCGCCTTCAACGCGAAGCAGGACGGCCACGAGGGCCTCGCCCCCGTCGGCTGCTACGGCGCGAGCCCGGCCGGCCTGCACGACATGATCGGCAACGTGTGGGAGTGGACCCGCGACCCGTACACCGGCCCGCACCAGCCGCACATGAACGGTGACACCGCCGCAGTGGCCGCGCCATTCCACAAGCCGAACCAGGGCATGGTCATCAAGGGTGGCTCGTACCTGTGCTCGCCGGACTTCTGCGTGCGCTACCGCGCATCGGCCCGCGAATCGCAGGAGGCGGACCTCGCCACCGCCCACATCGGCTTCCGCACCGTCGCGAGGGACACGCGATGAAGCGCCGCACCTGCCTGCTCGCGGGCGCGGCGGCCCTGTGGCGGCCGGCGTTCGCGACGGCCCCGCGCGAGGTGGCCGTGGGCGTGCTGCCCGGGCCGCATGCGGAGATCATGGCCGTCGTGCGCGACGTCGCCGCGGCGCAGGGCCTCGCGCTTCGCCTCGTCGAACGTGAAGGCGGCCGGGCGGTCAACGACGACGTGGCCGCGGGCCGGCTCGACGCCGCCTGCTTCCAGGACGCGGTGGCCTTCGCCGCGGAGCCGAAGCGCAAGCCCGCGCCGCTGATCGAGGTGGCCGCCACCGTGACCCTGCCGGTCGCGATCTACTCGCGGCGTGTCCCGTCGGTGCGCCAGCTGCCGCGCGGCGCGTCGATCGCGATCCCGCGCGAACGCGCCGCCGCATCGCGTGCGCTCGTGCTGCTGCACAACCACGGGCTCGTCGAACTGCGCGACGGCTCGGGGCTGACCGCCACGCCGCGCGACGTGACCGGCAACCGCTACGGGTTCAAGCTGGTGCCGCTGCCGCAGGACCGCCTCGCGGACGCGCTGCATCGGCTCGACGCCGCGGTCATCGACCGCCCCCACGCGGTGCGCGCGCAGCTGATGCCCGCTCGCGACTCCATCGGCCTCGAGGACGCCCGCACCCCGTGGGCCGGCGTGCTGGCCGTGCGCGACGGCGACCGTGGCGCCGACTGGGTGCACACGCTGGTCGCGTCGTACCGCAGCGAGCCGGTCAAGCGGTTCATCCTGGCGCAGTACCAGGACTCGGTGCGCAGGCCCTGGTGAACACGACCGTCTCGTTCCACTGCTCGGCCTGCGGCAAGTGCTGCAACTCGCCGCCGGCGATGACGGTGCCGGAACTGCTGCACCACGAGGACCTGTTCGTCGGCGCGCTGGGGGTGCGGCGCGGCCCGGCGGGCCTGGGGGGCCTGACCCTGGCCACGATGGCCCTCGACTTCCCGTCGCTCGACACCTGCCCCGCCCGCCAGGCCGACGGCCTGTGCGGCATCCACACGAACCGCAAGCCCGCGATGTGCGGCACGGTGCCGCTCGACCCGCACCAGGCCGACGACCGCCAGCATGTCGTGCTGTTCAGCCGCACGACCGGTGCCGGCTACATCGGCGCCGAGTGCATCGTGCCGGGCCGGCGCGAGGGCCTGCCCGTGCTGGTGGCCGACGGCGAGGTCGCCGACCCCGGCTACCGCACGCAGCTGCACGGGCACCGTGGCGCCCTCGGCCGGGAGATGCAGGAATGGGGCGACGCGGTCGGCGCCCTGCTGCGCGGGCAGATGGCGCCCCCCGCGGCCGGCGACGTGGTCACGCTGCCGCTGGTGCCGGTGCTGGCCGTGCTGGCGGCGAGATCCGATGCGGCGCGCCGGCGGTGCCTGCGCTACGTGCAGCGGCAGCGGGCGCTGCTCGACCGCAAGGTGGACGAAGGCCTGGCCCGGAAACACCCGCGGGACAAACCCGTGACGAAGGAGTTCCGCGCGTACGCCGCGGCCTACGAGCGGCTGGAGGCGGCGCTGGCACGCGGCGGCGTGGCCGCCACCGCGACGGCGGCCGAAGCCCTCCGCACCGAAACCTACCTGGACGCCGCCGAGGCCGCCTGAGCCGCCGCGCGGGGCGGGCAGCGGAAGCGCATCTTGAAGATCGGCACGTTGCCGGTCATGTTCCAGCCCTTCGAGGCCTGGGCCTCCAGCACCTCGAGGTCACCGCCCCGTGCGTCGCAATAGGCCACGGCCTCGGCGCGCGACTCCTCGGCGAGCTTGTCGGCCGGCGGGTACTGCGTGGGCGACTCGCGCACGAGGAAGTACACGCCCGGCGCGCCCGACATCGGCTGGATGCCCGGACCCGTGGTGCAACCCGCGAACACCAGGCCGGCCGCGAGCGTCAGCAGCATCTTGTGCATCGAAATGTCTCCGGAATGTTGAAGGGCCCCGACACCATCGTAGCGACAGCGGCCGACCCGGGCTACGATGCCACGGCCAGACGCCCCACAACGACATGCCCCCGGGAGAGCATTCCATGCGCATCACCAGCACCGCGGCGACGACCCTGATCGTGACGCTCCTCGCCGCCTGCGGAACCCAGGCACCCACCCGCCCGAGCACGCCGAAGGCCGAGCACGAGGTGGTGGACGCGACACCCGAACAGGTCGCCAACTGCAAGTACCTGGACGACGTGAGCAGCGTGTCCGGGGCGGGCACCTTCGCCGGCGCCGCACGGGCGGGCGCGCGGCGCGAGGTGGTCAACAAGGCCGCCGCGCTCGGCGCCACCCACCTGGTCTGGCTGGAATCGTCGCAGGTGCTCGACTCCACCACCACCCGCGGCCGCGCCTACCGCTGCGACTGAACCGGTCATCGTTGGCACGCGCCAGCGCCCGCGCGAGCGGGCCCGGCGCTACGCTTGCGGGCGTGACCCGCCGTGCCCTCCTCGCCTTCGCCCTCGCCAAGTCGCTGCTGCTGCCTGCCGCCGCGGTCGCCGTCGATCCCGGCTACTACGTGGTGACGGCCTACGACAACGCCGGCGTCGCCGCGGCCGACTTCCGCTACTGGACGGTGCGCCCCCCGGGCGAACCCACGGCCATCTGGCCGGAGGCCGGGTTGGGCTACGGCGTGTCGAGCCGCTGGTACACCGAGGTGTTCGCCAGCTGGATCGGCGCCTCCGACATGGCCACGCGCCTGAGTTCCTGGAACTGGCAGAACGAGTACCTGCTGACCCAGGGCGAGTCCCCGATCGATCTCGCGATCCACGCCATGCTGGTCCGCGACGCGGACCGGGGCACGTGGGAGATCGAGTACGGCCCGGTGCTGCAGACCGACGTGGGCCGCACCCAGCTCAACGCGAACGTCTTCTTCGACCGGGGCCTGAGCTCGGCGAACAGCGACCGCCCCGCCCGCATGAAGTACCAGTGGCAGGTGAAGTACCGCTGGATGCGCCTGCTGAACGTGGGCGCGCAGGGCTTCGGCGAACTGGGCCCGTGGAACGACTGGTGGCCGCGCGCGCAGCAGTCGCACCGCGCCGGCCCCGCCGCCTTCGGCACGTGGGACGTGCCGGGCGGCCACGCCGTCCTCTACCAGGCGGCGTGGCTGTGGGGCTCGGTGTACGGCAGCCGGGCGAGCATGTTCTCGATGCGGGTGCAGTACACGTTCTGAGCCGCGTCAGGCCAGCGGCGGCGCCCGATACACCAGCACCTTCAACGACCGCTGCTCGTCCACGTCCGCGAACACCGCCGGGTTCGCCACCCGTTCGACGAACTCCAGCTCCGGCGCGAGCTCGCGCACCTGGTCCTGCAGGAAGGCCACGCCGAGTTCGGGCGCGTTGAGGCACAGCAGCGCATGCCCGCCCGGCAGCATCAGGTCGAAGAGTCGGCGCAGCAGCCGCGCGTAGTCCTTCGTGGCGACGAAGCTGCCCTTCTGGTAGCTGGGCGGGTCGACGATCACGAGGCCGTAGGGCCCGCTGCGCGTGACCTTGCCCCAGGTCTTGAACAGGTCGTGCGCCATGAAGCTCGCGCCCGTGAGTTCGTTGTGCCGGTGGTTGTGCTGGCCGACCCCGAGCGCGCCCTGGCTCATGTCGAGGTTGATGACCTGCTTCGCACCGGCCCGCAGTGCCACCACGGAGAACGCGCACGTGTACGCGAAGAGGTTGAGCACGCGCATGCCGGGGCGGGCCGCCACGTGCTCGCGCACCCAGCGCCGGCCGTTCGCCATGTCGAGGAAGAGGCCATGGTTCTGGCCACGGCCCACGTTCACCTTGTACTGCGCGCCCTCCTCGTTCACCCAGTGCGGCTCGGGCACGGCGCCCGCCATCACGCGCGTGACGGCCTGGCCCTCGTGGCGGCACTGGTAGACCCAGTTCAGCGGCTGGCCGGGGGCGATCTGCGCCCAGCGCTGTTCGAGCGCGGAGCCGATGGCAGCGAGCTCTTCTTCGGTCGCGGGCTGGAAGCTCGTCAGCACCCACACCGGCGGGTACACGTCGAGGGCCCAGTGCTCGCAGCCGGCGTGCAGGCCGCCACGGCCGTGGAAGATGCGTTGCGCATCGGAGGGAAGCGCCGCAGAGGCGATGGCGTCCAGGAGGGGCTGCATGGCGGAGGGATGAAGTGCGAACAGAAAAAAGGCCCGAGGTGTCATCGACACTTCGAGCCTTCATCCGGTCTGATCGGACAGTCAGACCTTTGTATGGTGGAGCCGGCGGGAATCGAACCCGCGTCCGCAAGCCATTGCCGGGCAGTTCTACATGCTTAGCTGTCTGATTTGGTTTTGAGCCCCTGGGTCGCGCAGCAGCACGCTACCCAGAAACCGAGTCACTAAGTTTGATCCCGTGATGAGTGACCCACCTCGGGACGAGCCAATGTGTATGACTTCGCAGCCTTCGGGTTGCCCCTCAGGCCCGGCCCATCGGCCAACCGTTGCGAAGCTCACCGGTATTAAGCGGCGAGGGCGTACGTAGAGTCGTTCGCAGTTACTTTGATCCAGATGGATTTACGAGGTGACTGGTCCTCGGCATGCCCTGTTCCAACTCCGCACCCACGTCGAAGCCAGGTCGGCCCCAGGGAAGTGAGTAGTTTAGGCCATCCCGGGCAGTTTCAAGAGATCGCCCGGAAAATCGATGACATGGTCGGCGGCCCATTCGGTGATGTGCTCGCCCGCGCCCAGGTAGCCCCAGGACGCCGCCACGGTGCGCATGCCCGCAGCACGCCCGGCCACCACGTCGCGCAGGTCGTCGCCCACGTACATGCAGGCCGTGGGGTCGAGGTTCAAGCGGCGGGCGGCTTCGAGCAGCGGTTCGGGGTGAGGCTTCGCGTGCGGGGTGGTGTCGCCGCAGACGACCGTGCCGGCCTCGGCGTCGAGGCCCAGCGCCTTCACGAGCGGCGTGGTGAAGCGCTGCGACTTGTTGGTGACGATGCCCCACGGGAGGCCGCGCGCGTTCAGGGCGTCGAGCACGGGGCGCATGGCCGGGAACAGTGCCGTCTCGCGCGTCATGCGGGCCTCGTAGCGGCTGAAGAACTCGTCGCGCAGCTCGATGAACTGCGGGTCCTCCGGCGCGACGTCGAGCGCCACCTTGACCATGCCCCGCGCGCCGGTGCCCACCAGGGGGCGAAAGGTCCCGTAGGGCAGCGGTTCGAGGCCGCGCGCGGCGCGCATCTCGTTGCCGGCGCCGGCGAGGTCGGGGGCGCTGTCGATCAGCGTGCCGTCGAGGTCGAACAGCACGGCCTTCAGGACCACGCCGCTCATGCCGGCCGCCTGCACGCGATCAGGTAGTTGACGCTGGTGTCCCCCGACAGCCAGTAGCGGCCCGTCAGCGGGTTGTGTTCCATGCCCCGCGTGGAATGCAGGTCGAGCCCGGCCTCGCGGGCCCACTGCGCGAGCTCGCTCGGGCGGATGAACCGCGCGTACTCGTGCGTGCCCTTGGGCAGCAGTTTCAGCAGGTACTCGGCGCCCAGGATCGCGAACAGGAAGGCCTTGGGGTTGCGGCTGATGGTGGAGAAGAACACCCAGCCGCCCGGCTTCACCATCGTGGCGCACGCGCGCACGATGGACGAGGGGTCGGGCACGTGCTCGAGCATCTCCATGCAGGTGACCACGTCGAAGGTGTCGGGCGACTCGGCAGCAAGGGCCTCGGCCGCGATCTCGCGGTAGCGCACCGACGGCGTGCCCGCTTCCATCGCGTGCAGCTGGGCGACCTTCAGCGCCTTGGTGGCCAGGTCGATGCCCAGCACGTCGGCGCCCTTGCGCGACATCGAATCGGCGAGGATGCCGCCGCCACAGCCCACGTCGAGCACGCGCTTGCCGTTCAGGCGCGCGAGGCCGTCGATCCAGTCGAGGCGCAGCGGGTTGATCTGGTGAAGCGGGCGGAACTCGCTTTCGGGGTCCCACCACCGGTGGGCGAGGTCGCCGAACTTGGCGAGCTCCTGGGGATCGGCATTCGTCATCCGGCGATGGTACCTCCGTCGAAAAGAAAAACCCCGCACGAGCGGGGTTTCCAAACAACGAAGGCCGAAAACAAAGAACCCCGCCGGGGCGGGGTTCTGAGCAGTACTCGCCGAAGCGATTACTTGCGGTTGCGCGTGCCAACCACTTCGATTTCCACGCGACGGTTCTTCGCGCGGCCTTCGGCGGTCTTGTTGTCGGCGACGGGCTGCTTCTTGCCCTTGCCTTCGGTGTAGACGCGGTTGGTTTCGATGCCCTTGGAGACCAGGTACTTCTTGACCGACTCGGCGCGAGCGACCGACAGCTTCTGGTTGAAGGCATCCGAGCCCACCGAGTCGGTGTGGCCGACGGCGATGATGACTTCGAGGTTCACGTCCTTGGTCTTCGAGACCAGGTCGTCGAGCTTCTCACGGGCTTCCGGCTTCAGCGTGGACTTGCCGAAGTCGAAGAAGGCGTCAGCGGCGAACGTGACCTTCTCGCTCACCGGAGCGGCGGGCACGACCGGAACGACCGGAGCCGGGGTCGGGGCCGGAGCGACCGGAGCCGGAGCGGGGGCAGCTGCCGGAGCCGGAGCAGCCGGAGCGGGAACGCCGTCGCAACCCTGGGTGCCGGTGGCCGGCGTCCAGAAGTTGTTGCGCCAGCAGTATTCGTTCGTGCCGTTCTTCCACGGCTGGCCAGAGTTGTTGACCCAGTTTTGGGCGAATGCACCGGAAGCAGAAACGGCGAGAGCGGCCGTTGCGAAGAGCGATGCGACTTTATTGAGTTTCTTCATGATTCTCCTCTCAAGGAAGGTGCAGTGTTCTGCAAAACGTCCAAACCGGAATCGGAAAGTACAAGGTGAGGCCTCGATTTCAAGGTTCACCTCCGACACCGGCGGATTGTGCCATAGGGTATTGAGCCAGCTGGATTTTGGTCGTGGGGCTGAACTTTGTCAGGCGCTCTGTTGCGCACGCACGACATCGCAGGCGAATTAGAATCGCGGATTGCGCAAGCAACCCGTTTGCGCTGACCTGTCCGCCCAGCCTGCCGCCGAGACCGAATGACTCAGTTCGCCAAGGAAACCCTGCCCATCAGCCTCGAAGAGGAAATGCGGCGCTCTTACCTCGACTACGCGATGAGCGTGATCGTGGGTCGTGCACTGCCCGATGCCCGCGACGGCCTGAAGCCCGTCCACCGGCGCGTGCTGTATGCGATGCACGAGTTGAACAACGACTGGAACCGCCCGTACAAGAAGTCGGCGCGTATCGTCGGCGACGTGATCGGTAAATACCATCCGCACGGTGACCAATCGGTGTATGACACCGCCGTGCGCATGGCGCAGGACTTCTCCCTGCGCCACATGCTGGTCGACGGCCAGGGCAACTTCGGTTCGATCGACGGTGACAACGCCGCCGCGATGCGGTATACGGAAATCCGCCTCTCGAAGATCGCCCACGAGATGCTCGCCGACCTCGACAAGGAAACCGTCGACTTCGGCCCCAACTACGACGGCTCGCTGAAAGAGCCGCTCGTGATGCCCACGCGGCTGCCCAACCTGCTGGTCAACGGCTCCGGCGGCATCGCGGTGGGCATGGCCACCAACATCCCGCCGCACAACCTCAACGAGGTCGTCGACGCCTGCCACCACCTGCTGAAGAACCCCGAAGCCACGATCGACGAGCTGATCGAGATCATCCCGGCGCCCGACTTCCCCACGGCCGGCATCATCTACGGCACGAGCGGCGTTCGCGAGGGCTACCGCACCGGCCGCGGCAAGGTCGTGATGCGCGCGAAGGTGCACTTCGAGGACATCGACCGAGGCGCCCGCCAGGCGATCATCGTCGACGAGATCCCGTACCAGGTGAACAAGAAGACCCTGCTCGAGCGCATGGCCGAGCTGGTCCACGAGAAGAAGATCGAAGGCATCAGCCACATCCAGGACGAGTCCGACCGTTCCGGCATGCGCGTGGTGATCGAGCTCAAGCGCGGCGAAGTGCCCGAGGTGGTGCTGAACAACCTGTACAAGCAGACGCAGCTGCAGGACACGTTCGGCATCAACATGGTGGCCCTGATCGACGGCCAGCCGAAGCTCTGCAACCTGAAGGACCTGATCTCGGTGTTCCTCGAACACCGCCGCGAGGTCATCCACCGCCGCACGGTGTTCGAGCTGCGCAAGGCCCGCGAGCGCGGCCACCTGCTCGAAGGCCTCGCCGTGGCCCTCGCGAACATCGACGAGTTCATCGAGACCATCAAGACCTCGCCCACGCCGCCGGCCGCGAAGACCGCGCTGATGAGCAAGTCGTGGGACTCGTCGCTCGTGCGCGAGATGCTGACGCGTGCCGCCAGCGAAACCCCGGGCGGCCTCGATGCCTACCGCCCGGAAGGCCTGCTGCGCGAGTTCGGCCTGCAGGGCGACGGTCTCTACCGCCTCTCGGAAGAGCAGGCCGGGGAAATCCTGCAGATGCGCCTGCAGCGCCTGACCGGCCTCGAGCAGGACAAGATCGTCGGCGAGTACAAGGACGTGATGGCGCAGATCGCCGACCTGCTCGACATCCTCGCCACGCCGTCGCGGGTGACCACCATCATCGGCGACGAACTCACCGCGCTAAAGCTCGAGTTCGGCCAGACCAAGCTGGGCGCGCGCCGCAGCCAGATCGAGCACAACGCGCAGGACCTCGGCACCGAAGACCTGATCACGCCCACCGACATGGTCGTGACGCTCAGCCACACCGGCTACATCAAGAGCCAGGCGCTCTCCGAGTACCGCGCGCAGAAGCGCGGCGGCCGCGGCAAGCAGGCCACGCAGACGAAGGACGACGACTGGGTCGACCAGCTGTTCATCGCGAACACGCACGACTACATCCTGTGCTTCACCACGCGCGGCCGCGTCTACTGGCTCAAGGTGTGGGAAGTGCCCACGGGCTCGCGCAACTCGCGCGGCCGCCCCATCGTCAACATGTTCCCGCTGCAGCCGGGCGAGAAGGTCAACGTGGTGCTGCCGCTCACCGACGGCTTCCGCAGCTTCCCGGCCGACCACTACGTGTTCATGGCCACCGCCCAGGGCGTGGTGAAGAAGACGTCGCTCGACGAGTTCAGCAACCCGCGCAAGGCCGGCATCATCGCGGTCGACCTCGACGAAGGCGACTTCCTGATCGGCGCGGCCCTCACCGACGGCAAGCACGACGTGATGCTGTTCAGTGACGGCGGCAAGGCCGTGCGCTTCGACGAGGACGACGTGCGCTCGATGGGCCGCAACGCCCGCGGCGTGCGCGGCATGACGCTGGAAGAAGGCCAGAGCGTGATCGCCATGCTCGTGGCCGAGGACGAATCGCAGAGCGTGCTCACCGCCACCGAGAACGGCTACGGCAAGCGCACCAGCATCGTCGAGTACACGCGCCACGGCCGTGGAACCAAAGGCATGATCGCGATCCAACAGTCCGAGCGCAACGGCAAGGTGGTCGCGGCCACCCTCGTGCGTCCTGCCGACGAGATCATGCTGATCACCGACAAGGGTGTGCTCGTGCGCACCCGTGTGAGCGAGATCCGCGAACTGGGCCGCGCCACGCAAGGCGTGACCCTGATCGCACTCGATAACGGAACCAAGCTCATTGGTTTGCAACGCATCGCGGAAAACGATGCCAACCCCGAGGCAGGCGAAGAGCCGCCCACTGACGAGACCGAAGCATGAAAAAATCCCTGTTGATCGCGCTGCTCGCTGGCGCTGCGGTGACCCAGGCCAGCGCCCAGGTCACTCCGCAAGCCCCGGCCGCCGCGCCCGCGCCCGTCGCGGCCCCGAGCGCTGCCAAGAAGGCGCTGCTCGACCGCCTCGTCGCGCTGCAGCAGCCCGGCCTGGAAAGCATGGCCCGCGGTCTGGCCGAACAGCCGCTGCGCCAGATGATGGGCGCCGCCCAGCAGGCGCTGCCGCGCGTGCCGGAAGACAAGCGCGAAGCCGCCATCACGAAGATCGAAGGCCTGGCCAAGCAGTACGCCGACGAAGTCGCCCCCATCGCGAAGGACAAGGCCGCCAAGCTCGGCCAGACCGCCCTGCTGCCGATGCTGAACGAGCGCTTCTCGGAAGACGAGCTGCGCGCGCTGCTCGTGGCCCTCGAAGCCCCGGCCTACAAGAAGTACCAGGCCGCGCTGCCCGAACTGGGCAACGCCTTCACGCAGCAGCTCGTGACCGAACTGCGCCCGTCGCTCGAGCCCAAGCTCAAGACGCTCGAGCAGCAGGTCGCCTCCACGCTGGGCCTGCCGGCCAACGGTGAAGCGCCCGCGAAGGGCAAGGCGCCGGCCGCCGCGGCCTCCAAGCCGAAGAAGTAAGCCAGACCGCAGTCCACCACCCTTCCCCGACGTTCCCGACACGATGACACGCCCCTACAACTTCGCTCCCGGCCCGGCCGCGCTGCCCGACGAGGTGCTGGCCCAGGCCGCCGCCGAAATGCTCGACTGGCACGGGAGCGGCATGGGCGTGATGGAGATGAGCCACCGCGGACGCGAGTTCGGTGCCATCTACCACCAGGCCGAAGCCGACCTGCGTGAACTGCTGGCCGTGCCCGCGAACTTCCGCATCCTGTTCATGCAGGGCGGCGGTCTCGCGGAAAACGCCATCGTGCCGATGAACCTCTCGCGGGGCGGGGTGGCCGACTTCGTCGTGACCGGCTCGTGGTCGCAGAAGTCGCACAAGGAGGCGCAGCGCTACTGCACCTCGAAGCTCGCGGCCTCGAACGCGGCCACCCGGCACACCACGCTGCCCGACCCCGCGTCGTGGCAGCTGAGCGCCGACGCCGCCTACGTGCACGTCTGCGGCAACGAGACCATCCACGGCGTCGAGTTCCAGGCACTGCCGGACCTCGCCGCCCTCGGCTCGAAGGCGCCGCTCGTCGTCGACTTCTCGTCGAACGTGGCCTCGCGCCCCACCGACTGGTCGCGCGTGGGCCTCGCCTTCGGCGGCGCCCAGAAGAACATCGGCCCCGCCGGCCTCACCATCGTCATCGTGCGGGACGACCTGCTGGGCCACGCCCTGCCCGTCTGCCCGTCCGCGTTCGACTACAAGGTCGTCGCCGACAACGAGTCGATGTTCAACACGCCGCCCACGTTCGGCATCTACATGGCCGGCCTCGTGTTCCAGTGGCTCAAGCGCCAGACCGAAGGCGGCCTCACCGGCGTCGCGGCCATGGAGGCACGCAACGTCGCCAAGGCGGCCCTGCTGTACGACTACATCGACGGCTCGGGCTTCTATGTCAACAAGGTCGACAAGGCCTGCCGGTCGCGCATGAACGTCCCGTTCTTCCTGACCGACGAATCGCTCAACGACACCTTCCTCACCGAGGCACGCGCCAAGGGCCTGCTGCAACTGAAGGGACACAAGTCCGTCGGCGGCATGCGCGCGAGCCTCTACAACGCCATGCCGTATGCCGGGGTCGAGGCCCTGGTGAGCCACATGCGAGAATTTGCCACCCGCCATGGCTGATCCCACGAATTCCCCGAACCCCGACCTGCTGGCGCTTCGCACCCGCATCGACGCCGTCGACCGCGAACTGCTCGACCTCATCAACCGCCGCGCGCGCCTCGCCCAGGACGTGGGCGAGCTGAAGAAGAAGGAAGGCTCCGTCGCCTTCCGCCCGGAGCGCGAAGCCCAGGTGATCGACGGCCTGAAGGCCGCCAACCCCGGCCCGCTCAAGTCCGACAGCGTCGCGCCCATCTGGCGCGAGATCATGTCGGCCTGCCGCGCCCTCGAGGCGCCCACGCGCGTCGCCTACCTCGGCCCCGCCGGCACGTTCAGCGAACTGGCCGCGCTCGGCTTCTTCGGCTCGTCCATCGAACGCGTCTCGTGCGCCAGCATCGACGAGGTGTTCCGCGCCACGTCCGCCGGCGCCGCCGACTTCGGCGTGGTGCCGGTCGAGAACTCCACCGAGGGCGTGGTGGCCCGTTCGCTCGACCTGTTCCTCACCACGCCGCTGCACATCGTGGGCGAGACCAGCCTCTTCGTGCTGCACAACCTGCTGCGCCGCGACAACTCGCTCGACGGCATCGAAGCCGTGTGCGCGCACCCGCAGGCCCTGGCCCAGTGCCACGGCTGGCTCAGCAACCACCTGCCCAACGTCGAGCGCCGCCCGGTCTCGAGCAACGCCGAAGGCGCGCGCATGGCCGCGGCCGACCCGAAGCTCGCCGCCATCGCCAGCGACCGCGCCGGCACCGAGTACGGCCTGCACACGCTGGCCCCGGCCATCCAGGACGATCCGCACAACCGCACCCGCTTCGCCATCGTCGCCCACCCGCAGCGCCAGCCCCAGCCGGCCGCGTCGGGCCACGACTGCACGAGCCTCGTGGTGTCGGTGACCAACCGCCCGGGCGCCGTGCACGACATGCTCGTGCCGCTGAAGGAACACGGCGTCTCGATGACCCGCTTCGAATCGCGTCCGGCCCGGTCGGGCCAGTGGGAGTACTACTTCTACATCGACCTGCAGGGACACCCCGAGCAGCCCCAGTTCGCCGCAGCCCTGACGGCGCTGCGGAGCGTCTGCGCCTTCTTCAAGGTGTTGGGCACCTACCCGGTCGACGTCCATTGATCCGTCGCACCAAGCCCCAACCCCTTCCGCCAACCCCCCCGGAGAGCGACCGCACCATGTTCAACCAGCTTGGCGTGATCGGTTGCGGCCTCATGGGCGGTTCGTTCGCGCTCGCGCTCAAGCGCGCCGGCCTGGTCAAGCGCGTCATCGGCTACAGCAAGTCGCCGTCCACCACCGAGAAGGCGAAGAAGCTCGGCGTGATCGACGACACCGCCGAATCGGCGCTGCTCGCCGTGTCGGGGTCCGACATCGTGCTGATGTCCGTGCCGGTGTCCGCCAGCGAAGCCACCTTCCGCGCCATCCGCCACCTCGTCGAACCCGGCGTGCTGTTCATGGACGTCGGCTCCACGAAACGCGACGTGGTCGACGCGGCCCGCCGCGTGCTGAAGGACCGTGTCGGCTCCTTCGTGCCGGCCCACCCCATCGCCGGCAAGGAAGTGTCGGGCGTGGCCCATGCCGACGCCTCGCTCTACGCCGGCCGCCAGGTCATCATCACGCCGCTGCCCCAGACCGACCCGGACCTGGTCCAGAAGGCCACCGACGTCTGGTCGGCCATCGGCGCGCAGGTGCTGCGCATGACGCCGGAGAACCACGACGCCGCCTTCGCGGCCGTGAGCCACCTGCCGCACATGCTCGCGTTCGCGTTCTTCAGCTCGGTCGCCAAGCAGCCCGCGGGCCGCGACTTCCTGTCGCTCGCAGGCCCCGGCTTCCGCGACTTCACCCGCATCGCCGCCAGCGACCCGGAGATGTGGCGCGACGTGCTGATGGCCAACCGCGAGGAGATCCTGAAGCAGTCGATGCGCTTCCGGCACACCCTCGACGCGATGGAACACGTGATGAAGTCCGGCAACGTCGAGGCGCTCGAGGACCTGATCCGCAACGCCTCGGAAGCCCGTGCCAACTGGCAGATGGGCGCCACCAAACCCGGCTCCGGCCGCTGACCGGGGCGAGCCCTCCGGCCCGCCCCATTCCTCTTCGCTCGTCGACCGCGCCGCCATGTTCTCGATCCCCTTCCTGACCGTCCCCCCGCTGCGCGCCGCCCGGGGCACGGTCCGCCTTCCCGGCTCCAAGAGCATCTCGAACCGCGTGCTGCTGCTCGCGGGCCTGAGCGAGGGCACCACGGTCGTCCGCGACCTGCTCGACTCCGACGACACCCGCGTGATGCTCGACGCGCTGCGCGCGCTCGGGTGCGGCGTCGCGGCCCAGGGCCCCGACTGGCACATCACGGGCCTCGGCGGCCAGCTGTCCTCGAAAACCGCCGACCTGTTCCTCGGCAACGCCGGCACCGCGATGCGTCCGCTCACCGCGGCGCTGGCCGTGCTGGCCGCCACGCAGCAGGGCACCTTCGAGCTCAAGGGCATCCCGCGCATGCACGAGCGCCCCATCGGCGACCTCGTCGACGCGCTGCGCCAGCTCGGCTGCCCCATCGACTACCTCGGCAACGAGGGCTACCCGCCGCTGCGCCTGCGCCCGGGCTCGGCCCCGCTCGACACGTCCGCCCCCATCCGCGTGCGCGGCGACGTCTCCAGCCAGTTCCTCACGGCGCTGCTGCTCGGCCTGCCGCTCGTCTCCGATGCCGGCCCCGTGACCATCGAGGTCGAGGGTGAGCTGACGTCCAAGCCCTACATCGAGATCACGCTGAACCTGCTGGCCCGCTTCGGCATCCTGGTGCGGCGCGACGGCTGGGCCCGTTTCACGATCCCCCAGGGCAGCCGCTACCGCTCGCCCGGCGACATCCACGTCGAGGGCGACGCCTCGTCCGCCTCGTACTTCGTCGCGCTGGGCGCCATCGCGGCCCACGGCAGCCGCGCGGTGCGCATCGAGGGCGTGGGCGACGACTCCATCCAGGGCGACATCCGCTTCGTCGACGCCGCCCGCGCGATGGGCGCCGACGTGAGCAGCGGCCCCGGCTGGCTCGAGGTGCGCCGCGGCGCCTGGCCGCTCAAGGCCATCGACCTCGACTGCAACCACATCCCCGACGCCGCGATGACGCTGGCCGTCATGGCGCTGTTCGCCGAAGGCACCACCCGCCTGACCAACATCGCCAGCTGGCGCGTCAAGGAAACCGACCGCATCGCGGCCATGGCCACCGAGCTGCGCAAGCTGGGCGCCAAGGTGGTCGAGGGCGCCGACTTCATCGAGGTGTCCGCCCCCGAGCGCTGGTCGCCCGCGTCCATCCACACCTATGACGACCACCGCATCGCGATGTGCTTCTCGCTGGCGGCGTTCAATCCGCTGGCCCGGCCTGCGGGCCACGTGCCGGTGCGCATCCTCGACCCGCGCTGCGTCGGCAAGACCTTCCCGGACTACTTCGAGGCCCTGTTCGACGTGGTCGAGGCCGACGCCGCCGATGTGCCGGTGCTCACCATCGACGGCCCCACCGCCTCCGGCAAGGGCACGCTCGCGAGCGCCGTGGCCATCGCCCTCGGCTACCACTTCCTCGATTCCGGGGCCCTGTACCGCGCCACCGCGCTGGCCGCGATGCAGGCCGGGGTGGCCGACACGGACGAGGCGGGCCTCGCCCGCGTGGCCGCCGGCCTGCAGCTGAAGTTCACCGGCCACCAGATCTGGCTGGCGGGCGTGGAAGTGAGCGAAGACCTGCGCCAGGAGCACGTGGGCGCCATGGCGTCCCGCGTGTCCACCTTCCCGAGCGTGCGCGACGCCCTCAAGGCGCTGCAGTTGTCCCACCGCCGGGTGCCGGGGCTGGTCGCCGACGGCCGCGACATGGGCACGGTGATCTTCCCCGGGGCCGACCTCAAGGTGTTCGTCACGGCCAGCGCCGCCGTGCGGGCCGAGCGACGGCATAAGCAATTGATTTCTAAGGGAATTCCGGCTAATATCGACAGTCTCCGCGCCGATCTGGAAGCGCGCGACCTGCGAGACCAGTCCCGCACCGTCGCGCCTCTCAAGCCGGCCGCAGATGCCAAGCTCTTCGACAACTCGCAGCTCACGGTCGACCAGTGTGTCGCCCAGGTGCTCGAGTGGTGGGAAGCGAAGCAGGGATTCTGAGCCCCGCCAGGCCTTGAAAAAGGCCGGCGTGCCCCGAATTCCACCGTTCGTCCCGTCGCCTTCCCTCCTGCGCTGCATGCGCGTCGAGGCGACGGAATGTCCAACCTAACCCGCAGCGCAAGCTGCAACTGGATCGTCCCCCATGCCCCAAACCCAAAACGCCGCCGCCGAAGGAATGGAATCCTTTGCCGCCCTGTTCGAAGAATCTCTGAACAAGTCGGAGATGCGCACCGGTGAAGTCATCACCGCGGAAGTCGTCCGAGTCGAACACAACTTCGTCGTCGTGAACGCAGGCCTCAAGTCCGAAGCCTACGTGCCCATCGAAGAATTCAAGAACGACCAAGGCGAGCTCGAAGTCCAGGTCGGTGACTTCGTCTCCGTCGCCATCGATGCCGTCGAGAACGGCTACGGCGACACCATCCTGTCGCGCGACAAGGCCAAGCGCCTCGCCTCGTGGCTGTCGCTCGAGAACTCGCTGGAATCCGGCGAATTCGTCAGCGGCACGGTCAACGGCAAGGTCAAGGGTGGCCTGACGGTCCTCGTCAACGGCATCCGCGCCTTCCTTCCTGGTTCCCTGCTCGACACGCGCCCTGTCAAGGACATGAGCCCGTTCGAAGGCAAGACCATGGAGTTCAAGGTCATCAAGCTCGACCGCAAGCGCAACAACGTCGTGCTGTCGCGCCGTGCCGTGGTCGAAGCCTCGATGGGCGAAGAGCGCAGCAAGCTGCTGAGCACCCTGTCCGAAGGCGCGATCGTCAACGGCGTGGTCAAGAACATCACCGAATACGGTGCGTTCGTGGACCTCGGCGGCATCGACGGCCTGCTGCACATCACCGACATGGCCTGGCGCCGTGTCCGCCACCCGAGCGAAGTCGTTCAGGTCGGTCAAGAGCTGCAAGCCAAGGTCCTCAAGTTCGACGCCGAGAAGAACCGCGTCTCGCTGGGCATCAAGCAGCTGGGTGACGATCCGTGGCACGGTGTGTCGCGCCGCTACCCGAACAGCACCCGCCTGTTCGGCAAGATCACGAACATCGCCGACTACGGCGCGTTCGTCGAGATCGAGCCGGGCATCGAAGGCCTGGTGCACGTCTCGGAGATGGACTGGACGAACAAGAACGTCGCTCCGAACAAGATCGTCTCCCTGGGCGACGAAGTCGAAGTCATGGTCCTCGAGATCGACGAAGACAAGCGCCGCATCAGCCTCGGCATGAAGCAGTGCAAGACCAACCCGTGGGAAGAATTCTCGGGCACGGTCCAGCGCGGCGATCGCGTCAAGGGCCCGGTCAAGTCCATCACCGACTTCGGCGTGTTCGTCGGCCTGTCGGCTGGCATCGACGGCCTGGTGCACCTGTCCGACCTGTCGTGGCACGAGCCGGGCGAAACGGCCGTTCGCAACTACAAGAAGGGCCAGGAAGTCGAAGCCGTGGTTCTGGCCGTCGACGTCGAGCGCGAGCGCATCTCGCTGGGCATCAAGCAGCTGGACTCCGATCCGTTCACGTCCTACACCTCGGTCAACGACCGTGGCCAGACCGTGACCGGCAAGGTCAAGACCGTGGACGCCCGTGGCGCCGAGATCGAACTGAACGCCGACGTGACGGGTTACCTCCGCGCCTCGGAAATCAGCCGTGATCGCGTCGAAGATGCCCGCAACGTGCTGAAGGAAGGCGACGAAGTCAACGCCATGATCATCAACGTCGACCGGAAGACGCGTTCGATCCAGCTGTCGATCAAGGCCAAGGACAACGTCGACCAGCAGGAAGCCATGCAGCGCCTGTCGGCCACCAGCGAACGTGAGAACGCTGGCACCACGAGCCTCGGCGCGCTGCTGCGTGCCAAGCTCGACAACCAGAACAACGGCTGATCGCCGTCGCTCTGTCGCCGAACCCCGGGAACCCTCAGCAGGACTGAATGACTCGATCCGACCTCGTGACCCAATTGGCTGAACAATTCAGCCAGCTGACCCATCGCGACACCGAGTTCGCCGTCAAGACCATCCTGGACGCGATGTCCGACGCGCTTGCGCGCGGGCATCGCATCGAGATCCGCGGGTTCGGCAGTTTCTCGATCAACCGCCGGCCGCCGCGCATGGGGCGCAATCCCCGTTCCGGCGAGCAGGTGGTGATCCCCGAGAAGCTCGTTCCCCATTTCAAGCCGGGCAAGGCGCTTCGCGAAGCCGTCGATGCCCAGGTGCCGGTGGAAGGCGCAACGCCTGCCGCCGCCGCGCCGGCCCCCGTGGCCGACGCCCTCTCGTCCCTCGTTCCGCCCAAGCCGTCCACCGATCCGCAGGACGCGTGACCGGTTGCCGTTCCGGCTGAGGCCGGGGCTCGCTGCGTTCGCAGCACTCTCCCCTGTCCGATCCCGTTGTGCCTGCCGTCGTGGTGGCATGCGTGGTTTCGCCTCGTCCGCAAGCGCCCCTCGCGCCGACACGCCTCCAACGCACCCACCACTCCGTCATGCCGGCGAACGCCCGGATTCACTGCGGAGCGCGCGCGAACGCCCCTCCATCGACAAACCAAGTGCATCGCGTGCAGGCGCGAACGCCTGCACCCAGCCGGATGTTCCGCCTTCTGCGGAACGACGCGAGTGGCGCGATTGAACCGAGCGCCCACGAAGGCAGACCCCGCACGTCCGCGCCTGGCGAGAAGTCCTGGCTTCATCGAGTCCTCGGCCTCCGCCGCGCGAGTCCCGCGTGGCCGAAGCAGCAGAGCCGTGTAAGCCGAAGCTGGTGTTCAGGTGCTTTCTTGGTCACTTCTTTGCACCAGCAAAGAAGTGACTCGCCCGCCGGGGCGAACTCCCGGCGCGGTCTCGCTCATGAGGGGAACGGTGGCGCGCGGAGCCGGCACGGCCGGTATCCACACGGACGCCCACGCGCAAAACAAGGCCCAGGGTCCCGGCCTGCGCCGGGCTGACGTGTGTTGGAAGGCCTTCTCGTTTTCCCCGGACAGCCGCCAGCGTTCGACACCTCGCCAGGCGCGACGTCCCTCTTTTCGATCAGCCCGCCTCGCCCGCCCCCGCATAGAACACATCGGTCCGCAGCACGTACTTGACCCCGTCGGTCACCACGGCCCCCTGGTGCCGCAGGCGATGCGGAAACGCGAGCGCCATGCCCCGCACCGGCTTCACGGACTCCCACGCGAAATCGGTGCTGCCGCCCTCGAAGTCGTCGTTCAGGTAGATCATGAAGGTGAGGAAGCTCTCCTCCGTCGGACTCACGCGCACGGTTCCGTCCTGGTGCCAGGTGAACTGCTGGGAGCGGTCGTAGCGGTAGAACCGCCAACGGGGGTTGAAACCACTGACGGTCCAACCATCCAGTTCCGCGGGCAGCAACGGTCTCGCGCGCTCGTAGAGCGCCGCGGCCAGCGTCGGCGCGTCGTGCAGGATGCGGTCGTTGTTGCGCGCATCCTTGTAGAGCCGCTCGCCGTCGGCGGTGCGGATGCCCGCCTCTTCATAGCCGAGGGACTCGCTGTCGGCGATGAACGCCTGGCACTCCGACGGGGACAGGAAATCGTCGATGGTGAAGACACCGCCGCCGAGTCGATGGATCTGCATGCGTTCCTCCCTGAACCCCATTTTTGGGTTTGCGCGCGGTTTTACCCGAGCCGCCCATCCCGGGCAAGACGGGCGCACCCGTCCGCCCCTTCTCGCGGCTGCCCCCGAAGCCCGCGCGGACCCCGGCAGGCCCACTAGAATCCACTCGGGAGTCCCCATGCGAATTCTTGCCTGGCTCATTCGAGCCGCCCTCTTCTTCACGCTGTTCGCGTTCGCGCTGAACAACCAGCACGAAGCCAGCATCCGCTGGTTCTTCAGCCATGAGTGGCGCGCACCGATGGTGTTCATCGTGCTCGCCGCGTTCACGCTCGGCTGCCTCGTGGGCGGCCTCGCGATGGCGCCCAGCTGGTGGCGCCACCGGCGCGTGGCCAAGCGGCACCAGGCCGCGGTCGACGCCGAGGACGACCTGACCCGCGCGGCCACCCCCGCCGACATCCCGCCACCGCTCGACACCGATCCCCCACGCCATGGCGTTTGACCTCCAGTGGATTCTCCTCGGCCTGCCCTTCGCGTTCGCGCTCGGCTGGCTCGCCTCCCGCCTCGACCTGCGCCAGTGGAAACGCGAACAGCGTGAATCGCCGAAGGCCTACTTCAAGGGCCTGAACCTGCTGCTCAACGAACAGCAGGACAAGGCCATCGACGCGTTCATCGAGGCCGTCCAGCACGACCCCGACACCACCGAACTGCACTTCGCGCTCGGCAACCTGTTCCGCCGCCGCGGCGAGTACGAACGCGCGGTGCGGGTGCACGAGCACCTGCTGGGCCGAGCCGACCTCGCGCAGGCCGACCGCGACCGCGCCCAGTACGCGCTCGCCCAGGACTTCATGAAGGCGGGCCTGTTCGACCGCGCCGAGCAGGCCTACCAGGCGCTCGACGGCAGCGCCTTCGACACCGAGGCGCGCCTCGCGCTGCTCACGCTGCACGAGCGTTCGCGCGCATGGCGGGCCGCCGTCGAGGTGGCCCAGAAGCTCGAGCGCAGCGGCACCGGCTCGTTCTCGAACCGCATCGCGCACTACTGGTGCGAGCTGGCACTGGAGGCCGACGCAGGGCAGCACGCCGAGGACGGTGACACCGCGCTGCGCCACGCCCGCCTCGCCGCGCCCCACCTCGCCCGCCCGCTCGCCCTGAGCGGCCAGCGCGCCGCCAAGCGCGGCGACCACGCGGCGGCGCTGTCGGCCTGGTCCGAACTGCTGGTGGTGCAGCCCATGGCGTTCAACCTCGTCGCCCGCGACTACGCCACGAGCGCCATCGCCGCCGGCCAGCAGGCCCAGGCCCTCGAGCGCCTGCGCGAGCTGTACGGCCGCGCGCCCACGATGGACCTGCTGGCCGCCATCTCGATGCTCGACCCCGCCCCGGAAGCGCAGCGCGGCCGCCTGTTCCGCCACCTGCAGGAGCAGCCCACGCTGTCGGCCGCCCAGGCGCTGCTGCGCCAGACCACCACCGAATCGACGCCGCTGACGGCCCCGGAAACCCAGAGCGTCACCGATGCCGTGGGCCGGGCCGCCAAACCCCTGCAGCGCTACCGCTGCGCCGCCTGCGGCTTCGAGGCCCAGCACTACTTCTGGCAATGCCCCGGCTGCCTGAGCTGGGACAGCTACCCGCCGCAGCGGCTGGAGGACCTCTGACATGACCCATCCTGTTTCGCGTGAACGTGTCGCGGCCGCCCGCGTGCTGGTGGTCGGCGACGCCATGCTCGACCGCTACTGGTTCGGCGCCGTCGAACGCATCTCGCCCGAGGCCCCGGTGCCCGTCGTGCGCGTCAACCGCGAGGAGGAGCGCCTCGGCGGCGCGGCCAACGTCGCGCTCAACACGAAGACCGTGGGCGCGCAGGCCACGCTGCTGACCGTGGTGGGCGACGACGAACCGGCCCGCAAGCTGCAGCAGCTGCTCGAGAAGGAAGGTGTGTCCACCCTCCTCGGCCACGACCCGCAGCTCTACACCATCGTGAAGCTGCGCGTGATCGGCCGCGCGCAGCAGCTCATCCGCATCGACTTCGAGAACGCCCCCGACCACGAGGTGCTGCACGGCATGCTCGCCGACTACGAGCGCGTGCTGCCCGGGTTCGACGCGGTGCTGTTCTCCGACTACGGCAAGGGCGGCCTCACGCACATCCCGCGCATGATCGAACTGGCCCGCGCGGCCGGCAAGCCAGTGCTGGTCGACCCGAAGGGCAGCGACTACACGCGCTACGCCGGCGCCACCGCCATCACGCCGAACCGGGCCGAACTGGCCCAGGTGATCGGCACGTGGCGCAACGAAGCCGACCTGCACGAGCGCGCCGAGAAGCTGCGCGTCGAACTGGGCCTCGAGGGCCTCGTGCTCACCCGGTCCGAGGAAGGCATGTCCCTCTTCGACGCCCAGGGCCACACGCAGGTGCCCGCCCAGGCGCGCGAGGTGTTCGACGTCACCGGCGCCGGCGACACCGTGATCGCCACCCTCGCCGTGATGCTGGCCGCCGGCCTGCCGCTGCGTGAAGCCATGCCCATCGCCAACCGCGCCGGCAGCATCGTGGTGGGCAAGTTCGGCACGGCGTCCGTGTCGTACGACGAACTGTTCCCGGGAGCTCAAGCATGAAAGTCGTTGTCACCGGCGCCGCCGGCATGATCGGCAGCAACCTCGTCCACGGCCTGAACGCCATCGGCATCGACGACGTGATCGCCGTCGACGACCTGACCGACGGCCCGAAGTACCGCAACCTGCTCGGCGCACGCCTCAGCGACTACTTCGACCGCTCCGAGTTCTACGGGCGCTTCGCCCGCGGCGAGTTCGGCAAGGTCGACGCCGTGCTGCACCAGGGTGCCTGCTCCGACACCATGGAGCACGACGGCAAGTACATGATGGACACCAACTACCGGTGCTCCAAGGGCCTGCTCGACGCCTGCCAGGCCCAGAGCGTGCGCCTGCTGTACGCGTCGTCGGCGGCCACCTACGGCGGCAGCGAGACCTTCCGCGAGGAACCCGCCTTCGAGCACCCGCTCAACGTCTACGGCTACTCGAAGCTGCTGTTCGACAACGTGGTGCGGCGCATGTTGCCCACGGCCACGTCGCAGGTCGCGGGCTTCCGCTACTTCAACGTGTACGGCCCGCGCGAGCAGCACAAGGGCCGCATGGCCTCGGTGGCGTTCCACCACTTCAACCAGTTCCGCGACACCGGCAAGGTCAAGCTGTTCGGCGATTACGGCGGCTACGGCCCCGGCGGCCACACGCGCGACTTCATCCACGTGGACGACGTCGTGGCCGTGAACCTGTGGTTCCTGCAGAACCCCGGCCAGAGCGGCATCTTCAACCTCGGCACGGGCCGCGCCCAACCGTTCAACGACGTGGCCGTGGCGGTGGTCAACGCGTCGCGCGCGCTGAAGGGGGCGCCGGCGCTGCCGCTGGCCGACCTCGTGAGCCAGGGTTTCATCGAGTACATCCCGTTCCCGGACCCACTCGTGGGCAAGTACCAGTCGTACACGCAGGCCGACGACACGCGCCTGCGCGCCACCGGCTGCAAGCACGCCTTCGCCGACGTCGCGACGGGTGCGAAGCGCTACGTCGAGTGGCTCAGCCAGCAGAAGGCCTGACGAAACCCGCCTTGTGCGACACCGGTGCGGGAGCACCGGGTTTCGGGGCCCCGGAGCGGGGCGGCATGCCGGCATGCCGTCCTTAGAGTGACTGCCAGGGACACGGAGAGGCCGTGTCTCCCCACCTCACCCACTTATCCGGAGAGTCCTGTCATGCTGAAGAAACTGCTGTGGATGTTCGCCGTGGTCCTGGCCACCGCCACCCCTGCCTACGCCGCTGTCGACGTCAACAAGGCCGACCAGGCCACGCTCGAGACCGTCAAGGGCATCGGCCCCGGTGTCTCCACCCGCATCCTCGACGAACGCAAGAAAGCGCCGTTCAAGGACTGGAGCGACCTGGTCGACCGCGTGAAGGGCGTCGGCGAAGGCAACGCCGCCCGCTTCTCGAAGGAAGGCCTCACCGTCAACGGCAGCACCTTCACGCCGTCCGAGCACACGGGCAAGGCCGACAAGAAGGGCAAGTTCGGCAAGGCGGCAGACAAACCGGGCGACAAGAAGGAGGCGAAGTCCTGACCCGGCCGCCCCTCGCCGCGAAGGTCACTCGAGCTCCGCCGTGTAGAAGCCGCTGTCCTGCACGGGCGAACGCGGCACGCTGCGGCGCTCCCAGCCGAAGAACTTCGTGACCTCGTCACGGCGGGCCAGCGTGTCGGACACGCCCAGGGCCACCAGCTCGCGCGTGTACGGCGACTCGAACAGCAGGTAGCTGGCGAGCGCCGCGCCACGGGCATCGCTGCCCTTGCCCGACACCCCCACCCCGCGCAGCAGCGCGCGCACCGGCGCGGGCAGGCTGTCGAGGTGTTTGGCGGCCAGGTCGTCGAGCCGTTCCGACGGTGCGATCACCAGCACGTCGATGGGCCGCAGGCTGGTGTTGGCCAGCGCCTCGGGCGGCAGCAGCGCCAGCGTGTTGTTGATGCGTTGCAGGCGCTCCACGTCCACCGCCAGCGCGTCCAGGAAGATGTTCGACAGCGCGTGGCCGGCGATCTGCGCGAGGTTCGGGTACGTGCCCTTCACCTTGCGCTGGCCCGGCGGCTCGTGCATGCGGCCGGCACCGATCACGAGGATGCGGCTGGCCCCCAGGTGCACGGCCGGCGAGATGGGCGCGCTCTGGCGCATGGAGCCGTCACCGAAGTATTCGGTGCCGCCGTCGAAGCCCAGCTGCACCGGCGGGAACACGAACGGGATGGCGGCCGAGGCCAGCAGGTGCGGCACGGTGATGGTGTCGCGCACGGCCACGCGCTGCGAGCGGTTCCAGGGCACGAAGTCCTTCACCGAATCATAGAACGTCACGTGCGTGCCCGAGTTGTAGCTCGACGCGGTCACGGCCAGCGCCTGCAGGTGGCCCGACTTCATCAGCGGCCGCAGGCGTTCCACCCGCACCAGCAGGTGCAGCAGGTCTTCGAGTGGCGCGTTGTCGAGCAGCGAACGCTGCCGCGCACGGCGCCAGCGTGCGATGACCCAGCCGAGCGACATCATCGTGAGCCAGCGCGCGCCGGTGCGGATCACTCCCAGCGCATCGCTGCGGTACACCTGCTCGGCGCGGAAGTTCTCCCACACGTTGCAGAGCTGCGCCACGGCGTTGTCGAAGTCGTCGCAGTGGGATGCCAGCGCGGCGGCGTTGATGGCGCCGGCCGACGTGCCGGTGATCACCGGGAACGGGTTGTCCTTGCGCCAGGGTGCGGCGTCGCGGCGGATCTGCGCCACGGCCTTCAGCACCCCCACCTGGTAGGCCGCGCGAGCCCCACCGCCGGTGAGGATCAGGCCGGTCACGGCCGCGTCGCCGCCGTTGTTCTTCACGTTGTCCTGGTTCGGCATGGCGTTCAGTGTAGACAGCGGCACACGGCGGCGGATCAGGGTCCGCCCGGTGCGTTGCGGCCGGGCATCACGCGGGTGTCACCCAGGCAACCGGGGGGTTTCGCGCGGCAGCGCCACCGTGGCACGCAGCCCGCCTTCGGAACGGTTGTGCAGCGTCAGCCGCCCGCCCTGGCGCTGCACCAGTTCGCGGGCGATGTAGAGGCCGAGCCCCGCGCCCGCGCGCTCGCGGTTCGCTCGGTAGAACGGCTCGAACACGGCCTGCAGCTGGCTCTCGGCAATGCCAGGGCCCGCGTCGTCGATGTGCACCACGATCTCGGTGTCGGTCAGCCGCACGCTCACGTCCGCGCGGCCGCCATGCCGCACCGCATTGCCCATCAGGTTCGACAGCGCCCGGCGCAGCGCGGCCGGCTGCAGCGGCGCCATCGCCACCGGCCCGCGCAGGGTCGCCCGGTGGCCCTGCTCGACGAGGTCGTCGCGCAGCGCCCGCGCGAGTGCCGTCACGTCGGTGCGGCGCACCGGCTCGGCCACGCCCTCGGCACGGAACACCTCGAGCACCGCGTCGATCATGTCGTTCATCTCCTGCACGTCGGCGATGCAGCGGCGCAGCAGCGGCTCGTGTTCCCAGGTCTCGAGGCGCATGCGCACGCGCGCGAGCGGTGCGCGCAGGTCGTGCGAGATCGCGGCCACGAAGAGGCCCCGTTCCTTGAACTGGGCATCGAGCCGGCGCGCCATCGCGTTGAACCGGCGTGCGGTCTCCCGCACTTCCTCCGTGCCCGGCCCCTCGTCCAGCGCCGGCACACGCTCGTGGCGGCCGATCGAATCGGCGAGGCCCTGGCTCGCGGCGGCGAGGCGGTGCATCGGGCCGCACAGCCAGCGGGCGCCCCACCACGCGGCCACGGCGATCACGAGGCCGCGCAGCAGCACGTCGAGCACGCGCGGGCCCCAGGCCTCCCACAGGGACGGCGGCGGCGCGGCCGCCGCGGCGCCGAGCGGCCACGGGTCCACCCACGGGCCGATGAAGAGCCGCTCGCCGGCATCGAGCCGCGGCGGCAGCGGCGGACCTCGCCACGTGGAGGGGCCCGCCGCGGGCGGCGGCAGGCCGGCCGGCGGCTCCGGGGTGCGGGACACCCAAGCGAGCGCCACGAGGTGGCTCCCCACGAGGGCCAGGCACATCAGCACGAAAAGGCGCCGGAACAGCGTGTCCCGCCAGCGCATCCTCATGGGCCGGCCCCGGCGTCGAAGAGGTAGCCCGCACCGCGCACGGTGCGGATCAGCGGCCGGTCGGCCGGCCCGCTGGTGAGCTTGCGCCGCAGCCGGAACACCATCAGGTCCACGCTGCGCGCGTTCACGTCCGCGCCCGGCGACGTGGTGAGTTCCACCAGCCGCTCGCGGCTGAGCACCTGGCCGGCGTGGTCGGCGAACACCGTCATCAGCCGGTACTCCGCGTTCGACAGCGGCACCACCTCGTCCGACGGCGACACGAGCACCCGCGACAGGCGGTCGAACGACCAGCCCGCGAACCGCTCGCTGCGCGCGGGCACCGTCCCGCCCGTGGTGCCGCCCTCGCGCGACACACGCCGCAGCACCGCGTTCAGGCGCGCCACCAGTTCACGCGGTTCGAACGGCTTGGGCACGAAGTCGTCGGCCCCCATCTCGAGGCCCACCACCCGGCTGAACGGATCGCCCTGGGCCGTGAGCATCACGAGCGGCGTCGTGTGCGTGCGCCGCAGCCAGCGGCACAGCTCGAGGCCGTTGTCGTCGGGCAGCAGCACGTCGAGCACGACCACGTCGAAGTCCTGGGCCATCACGGCCTGCCGCATCGCCGCGCCGGTCTCCACCGCGGTCACGGCGAAGCCGAAGCCGCCGAGGTACGGGGCGACGGCGTCGAGCAGCGCGGTGTCGTCGTCGACGAGCAGGCAGCGGCTCACCGGTGGAGCCTCCGTCGCATGAATCCGCTTTCCGGATATCCCGCCGATTTCGTTTTCGACACAGTATTTCACCGCCCTTTCGAGCCCGACACCATATATCAATTCGCGTCAAGTTAGGTTTCCGGGATCCCGAGATGAAAGGCGTATTACCCCCTTATCTCCCGCTTTCGGAAAAGGTCGGCTCCTACCATTTCCTCATCCATCCACGGAGCCCACATGAGCAGCATCAACTTCCTCCCGTCGGGGGCCGCCGCCTCCACCGCCCAGACCGCCGCGTGCAAGCGCGCCGCCCCGTCCGCCTTCGAGCTGAACACCGCGAAGTACGGGCCGGTCGCGGCCTCGGCCATCGGCGTGGCGCAGGCCGCGGTGCCGGCCGCGAGTTCGGTCGTGTCGTTCAGCCAGGCGGCGATGAAGGAACTGGCGTCGGCGGCCGACAGCGTGTCGGAGACCGTCGGCGACGCGGTCGACTTCGTCGAGGACGGCCTGTCGTCCGTGGCGAACGCGGCCGTGGCCGTCTACCACCAGGGCGTGCAACTCGCCCACTCGGTCGAGAACGCCGCGGATGCGGTGGGCGACGTGGTGGGCAGCGCCACCGGCGCCGTGACCGACGGCCTCATGACGGCCGCGAGCAACGTCGCCGGCTACGCGCTGCTGGGTGCCGCCGGGCTGGCGGGCCTGATCGACGACGTGGTGTGAGCCCCGCGATGCGCCGCTTCCTCTTCACCCTGCTGGCCGCGGTGGCCGGCGCCACCCAGTCCGCGTGCGCGATCTTCACGCCCGTGCCCGCGATCGAACTGATCAAGGCCACGGCCACAGCCACCAGCACCGCCATCGCCTTCGGCCCCAGCAAGGCCAGCCACACCGTCCGCCATGAACACGCCCCCGTCCAGTCCCTCTGCATCGAACTCAACCGCCAGGCTCCGGTCCCGGACGTGCTGCCCGCACTGCAGGCCGAGCTCCGCACCCTCCAGATCGACAGCCGCATCTACGACACCGGCGTCTCCCCGGAGAGCTGCGCCGTCTGGCTGCGATACGCCACGGCCATGGAGTGGGGCATTCCGCCGTTCCAGGCGGAACATCGCCCCTATCTGACGGCCGCCTCGCTCACGCTGCAGACCGCCGACGGCCAGATTCTCTCCAGCAGCCAATACGAACTCGATACCGTGTTCGGCATGGGCAAATGGGCCACCACGCGCAGCAAGATATCCCCCGTGGTCGTGGCGCTGATGACCGGATTCGAGAATTGATTTCAGTTTTGAAATATTCCAGGTGACCCCATGAAATACTCTTTCCGGAAACTCGCGGGTGCCGCCGGACTGCTGGCCCTGGTGACCGGCTGCGCCTCTTCCACCCCGCTCGTGAGCGGCCCGGTCATCGCCCCGCCGTTCACGCCGCCCCTGGCGATCGAGCGGCACAACAACGGCAGCATCTTCCAGGCGAACATGGCGAGCACGTCGCTGTTCTCCGGCGAGGTCCGCCCGCGCAGCATCGGTGATTCGCTCAAGGTCGACATCGCCGAAACCGTGAAGGCCAAGCGCGAAGTCAACACCGACACGAGCCGCGAGAACTCCGTGGCCTCGAAGGGCCCTGGCTCCAAGTCGGCCACCGGCGTGCTGGGCTCGCTGCTGAACCTGGACGCGTCGGCGTCGGGCAGCGACGCGTTCAAGGGCAGCGGCGCCACCGGCAACAGCAGCAGCTTCACGGGCCAGCTCGCCGCCTCGGTGATCAACGTGCTGCCCAACGGCCACCTCGTCGTGGCCGGCGAACGCAGCGTCGCGATGAACGGCGGCACGAGCACGCTGCGCTTCTCGGGGATCGTGAACCCGCGGGACATCCGGCCGGGCAACGTCGTGGCGTCGGCCGACGCGGTGAACGCGAAGGTCGAACTGGTGGGCCAGGGGGACGTGTCGGAAGCCGCCACGCGGAACTGGCTGCAGCGCGTGCTCACGAGCAGCATGACGGTGTGGTGACCCGACACCCTTGTCACCCCGGCGAACGCCGGGGCCCACCGTGCGAATGGCGCGCTGCCCGCGGTGGGTCCCGGCGTTCGCCGGGATGACCTTCTGGGAGAGGACTCAGGCCCGCAGCCAGACCGCCCCGAACACTTGTCGAAGCTCCTCGATCCGCGCCTCGTCGAGCGGCGTCGCCGAGCGCCCGCCCAGCAGCCACAACCGCGCCGTCTCCTCCAGCTCCTCCAGCACCGCCATCGCCGACGCCGGCGAGTCATGCCACACGTTGGGGCCGAGGCGGTCGAGCATCACCGCGCGAATCGGCGCCGACGACACACGCGCCGAGGTGATCAGCTCGGTGACCAGCCGCGCCACCTCGGGATCGCCCGGCCGGTGGTACGGCACCAGCGGCACCCGCCCCACCTTCATCACGAAGTACGGCGTGATCGGCGGCAGCAGGCAGTCGGGCCGCCAGGCGCCCGCGAGCGTGGTGGCGACGAGGTGGGTGGAGTGCGTGTGGATCACGCACCGCGCGGCCGGGTCGGCCGCGTAGATGGACCGGTGCAGCGCGAGGGTCTTGCTCGCGCGGTCGCCCGAGCGCTGCACGCCGTCGGCGTCGACCCATGCGAGCCGCGCCGGGTCGAGTGCGCCCAGGCAGGCATCGGTGGGCGTGATCAGGTGACCGCCACCCGCGTCGTCGTCCAGGCGCACGCTGATGTTGCCCGCGGTGGCGTGCACGTAGCCGCGCTCGAAGAGCGAACGGCCCACGCGGCAGATCTCTTCGCGCAGGGCGAGCTGGCGCATGTCCATCAGGCCACCTGCCCCAGCGCCTTCGCGAAGAAGTCGACCGTGCCGAAGTTGCCGGACTTCATCGCGAGCAACAGCCCGCGCTGCTCCGCGAGGGTCCAGGGCACGCCCGGATCGATCGTCGGGCCGATGCGCAGCTGGTTCACGTCGAGTGCGTTGACCACCGCCCCCGAGGTCTCTCCGCCGGCGGTGACGAGCCGGCGCACGCCGAGGTCCACGAGGCCGCAGGCCACGCGTGCGAGGCAATCCTCCACCAGCACGCCGGCCTGCTCGACACCGAAGTGCGCCTGCACCGCACGCACCTCGTCCGGGGTCGACGTGGCATAGATCAGCACGGGACCGTCCGCGAGCCGCGGTGCGGCCCACGCGAGTGCGGCCTCGGCGGGATCGGGTGCACCCGCCACGCCGAGCTGCATCGCGTCGATGCGGTACGCCGGGCGGCCCGACGCGATCCAGTCGTTGACCTGCGCGTTGGTGGCGACCGAACACGAGCCCGACAGCACCGCTGCATGGCCGCCGACCGGTGGCAGCGACGTGGCGTCGGTGCGCGGCGCCTCGGCCCGCAGGCCCAGCGCGAGGCCGGAGCCGCCGGTCACCAGCGGCAGGTCCGAGGTGGCCTCGGCCAGGACCTTCAGGTCGGCGTTGTCCACCGCGTCCGTCACGGCGTAGCGCACGCCCTTCGCACGCAGTTCGACGAGCGTGGCGCGCACCGCGTCGGCCCCCTTCGCCACGGTGCCGTGACGCACGAGCCCGATGCGCTGCCCGGCCGGCACCTGCGGCTGCAGCACACGCAGCAGGTTGGCGTCGGTCATGGGTGTCAGCGGGTGGTTGCGCATGCCCGACTCCGACAGCAACACGTCGCCGACGAACAGGTGGCCCGCGTAGACCGTGCGGCCGTTCTCGGGCAGCGCCGGGCACATCACCGTGAGGTCGGTGCCCAGCGCCTTCATCAGCGCGTCGGTCACCGGGCCGATGTTGCCGTCGGCCGTGGAGTCGAACGTGGAGCAGTACTTGAAGTAGAAGCGCTGCGCGCCGGCGGCCCGCAGCCACGCGAGCGCGGCGAGCGACTCGCGCACCGCGTCGGCGACGGGCGCGGTGCGGCTCTTGAGCGCGACCACCACCGCGTCCGCATCGGGCGCCGGACCGTCGGGCAGGCCGATGGTCTGCACGGTGCTCAGCCCGGCGCGCACCAGCATGCTGGCGATGTCGGAGGCGCCGGTGAAGTCGTCGGCGATGACACCGAGGATCATGTCGTTACCCTGGTTCGTGAAAGAAAATCAGACCGGCACCGCCGCGCGGCGCCGCGAGAACAGACCGCCGCAGGTGCCCCAGGCGAGCAGCGCGAGCGCGAGCACGGTGATCGTGCCGACGAGGCCGTTGCCGAAGAACACGCCGAGCGAACCTTCGGACAGCAGCATCGACTGGCGGAACGCGTCTTCCGACTTGTCGCCCAGCACCATCGCGAGGATCAGCGGCGCGATCGGATAGTCGAGCTTCTTGAACACGTAGCCCACGATGCCGAAGCCCAGCGCGAGGTACACGTCGAACATCTTGCCGCCGATGGTGTACGCGCCGATCAGGCACACCACGATGATCAGCGGACCGATGATCGCGAACGGCGCGCGCAGGATCGCGGCGAACAGCGGGATCGTGCCGAGCACCAGCACCACCGCCACCACGTTGGCCATGTACATCGAGGCGATCAGGCCCCAGACGAAGTCGGTCTGTTCGATGAACAGCATCGGGCCGGGCTGCAGGCCCCAGATCATCAGGCCGCCCATCATCACCGCCGCCGTGGCCGAGCCCGGCACGCCGAGCGCGAGCATCGGCAGCAGCGCGGAGACCCCGGCCGAGTGGTCGGCCGCCTCCGGCGCCACGACCCCTTCCGGTTCGCCCTTGCCGAAGTTGGCGCGCTTCTTCGAGAAGCGCTTGGCGATGCCGTACGACATGAACGACGCGGCGGTGGGGCCGCCCGGCGTGATGCCCATCCAGCAGCCGATCAGCGTGGAGCGCACGAGGGTGACGGCGTGGCGCGGCATCTCCTTCGCGGTCTGCCACACGACGCGCCAGCTCATCTTCGCCTTCAGGCCGTCGAACTTCAGGCCCTCCTCCACCGTCACCAGCAGTTCGCCGATGCCGAAGAGGCCCACCACCGCGGCGAGGAACGAGACCCCGCCCACGAGCGAGTCGGCACCGCCGGTCAGGCGCATCTCGCCCGAGACCGTGTCCATGCCCACCGTGGCGAGCGACAGGCCGATCAGCAGCGAGGCCATCGTCTTGAGCGCGGCGCCGCCGCTCATGCCCACGTAGCTGCAGAAGGTCAGCAGGTACACCGCGAAGTACTCGGGCGGGCTGAACTTCAGCGCGAAGTCGGCGATGGTGTTGGCGATCAGCGTGACGACGATCACCCCGGCCAGCGCGCCGAAGCCCGCCGACAGGAACGCGGTGGCGAGCGCCTTCGCGGCGTCGCCGTGGCGGGCCATCGGGTGGCCGTCGAACGTGGTGGCCACCGACGAGGGTTCGCCGGGGATGTTGAAGAGGATGGAGGTGGTGGAGCCGCCGAAGAGCGCGCCCCAGTACATCGACGACAGCAGGATGATGGCCGAGACCGGGTCCATCGTGAACGTGAGCGGCAGCAGCAGCGTGACGCCGTTCGGGGCGCCGAGGCCCGGCAGCACGCCGACGAGGATGCCGAGCAGCACGCCGCCCACCATCAGCGCGATGTGGTACAGGCTGAAGGCGGTCTCGAAGCCGCCGGCCAGGTGTTGGAGTTGTTCGAGCATGCGATCAGGTCCTCAGTAGCCGAGCCACGTCTCGAGCGGGCCCTTGACGAGCGGCACGCCGAACCACAGCTCGAACACGCCGAAGAACACGGCCGTCGAGCCGACGCCCAGCAGCAGGGACTTCCACCACGGGAACCCGCCGTGCGTGCGCGCCATGTAGACGAGGTACACGCACGCCGCCACGTACAGCCCGGTGAAGGGCATCGCGGCCACCAGCAGCGCGGTGGGCACGAACATGGAGGCCGTGCGGCGCAGCTGCTCGCCGGTGGCGAAGGTGCCTTCGACCGGCTTGCGAACGGCCTGCACCAGCAGCAGCACGCTGACGATCATCAGCAGCGAGCCGAGGCGCAGCGGGAAGTAGCCGGACTCGGGGCCGGTGGCCCCCCACCCGTGCGCCAGCTCCAGGCTGCCGAAGATCACGGCGGCCGAGAAGGCGGCCAGGATGGCCGCGACCGCGACCTCCATGCGTTGGCGTTGGATCGACATCTCGAAGAACCCGTTCAGCGTCTCAGTCCTTGAGCAGCCAGCCGTCTTCGCTGAACTGCACCTTGTGCTTGGCCATGTCGTTGGCGATGTACGAACGCAGCGGGGCGCCGGTCAGGTACAGGTCGCTCTGCAGGCCGCGTTCGAGCCACTCGCGGAACTCGGGCTTCGAGCGCACCTGGGCCATCAGGTTCTCGTAGTACTTGACCTGCTCGGGCGTGGTGCCCGCCACCGTCCACACGGTGCGCGGCATGCGGAACTCGTCGACGGCGATGCCCTGCTCCTTGCAGGTGGGCACGTCGCCGAAGCCCATGTCGCCGGTGACCTTGACCTTGATGGGCAGGCGTTGCTTCGAGAACACGCACAGCGGACGTACCTTGCCCGCACGCCAGTGCGACACGTTCTCGGACGGGTTGTTCACGTTCGAGCCGATGTGGCCGCCCGACAGCTGCACCGCCACTTCGCCGCCCGACTTGAACGGCACGTAGGTGAGCTTCACACCGGTCGCCTTCTCGATCTGGCGCGTGAGGATGTGGTCGGTGTCGCGCGACTGGGCGCCACCCATCATGAACGTGCCGTTCTTCGCGCGGGCCGCGTCGAGCAGGTCCTTCGCGTTCTTGTACGGCGCGTCGGCGTTGGCCCACAGCAGGAACTCGTCGGCCGCGAGGATGGCCACCGGCACGATGTCGTCGGTGCTGTAGCCCACCTTCGTGATCATCGGCATCAGGTACGCGAGGTTCGTCGAGAAGACGAGCTTGTTCGGGTCGCCCTTGGCCGACTTCGCGTAGACCAGCGCCTCGGTGCCGGCGCCGCCGCTCTTGTTCGTGACGATGATCGACACGGGCATCAGCTTGTACTTCTGCACCACCGACTGGATCACGCGGGCGAACTGGTCGGTGCCGCCGCCGGGGCCGGCGGTGACGATGAACTCGACCGGGCGGTTCGGCTGCCAGCCCGCGGCGGCGGCGGACAGCGAGGTCGCGGCCAGGGCGATGGCGGCGAAGGGAGCGAATCGGGAGAAGGTCATGTCGGTTCCTGTTCCAGGGAGAGTGACCGGCCGGGGCCGGATCGGTGAGCGAGGCGTGGAGGCGTCACCCGGGGAAGAAGGCGGCGTCCTGCTGGCGGCGCAGCGCGAGGAGTTCGGAGTGGGCCTCGACCTCGATGTCGTCGAAGCAGATGGCCTGGCCCGCGGCCACGTCGCGCACGAGGCGCCGGTTCGCGGCGAGGTAGAACGGCACCGGCACGCCGGCGCCGAGCGGCGCGGCGGGCACCAGTTCGGCGGCCGTGCCGTCGATGCTGTGGTGGTGCCCACCCATTTCGAGCACGCCGCCGGCCCGCAGGTTCCGCGTGGCACGCACCACGAGGTCGAGGGTCGGGCGCGGCTGCTGGGCACCGGTGGAGCGCGCGTGCACCACCGCATCGAGCACGCTCGTGGCGGCTTCCAGGCCCAGCAGGTGACGGGGGATCGACATCATGGCGCGGCGGCCATCTCGGCTCAGCACGTGGCCCTTGCCCAGGAGCAGGTCCCACGTCTCCGCATCATCGCACCGCACGATCACGAACACACCCCCGGCGAGGCTCACCTCGCCCGGCGCGCGCAGGCAGTGGAACACGTCGAGCGACGCGGCCTTCGCCATGATGCCGCCCTCGGCCACCGGGGCGAAGATCGTGGGCACCTCGGTGATGCGGGCGATGGGCGCGTGCAGCGCCGGGGTGTCGGGCGAGAGGCCCGTGCTGTTGGCGACGACCTGCAACTCGCACAGGTCGGGCACGGCGCGCTGCGGCAGCACCGCGCAGGCGGTGGCACGGGCGGCGACCAGGGCCGGCACGTCGCGGTCGGCGAGGTCCCAGAGGCCGGCGAAATCGGGCACGTCGGCATGGCGGCCGTTGCTGTCGATCGATCCGGTAGCGAAGTCGAACACGAAGTCGTATTCGCTCGACTTGCCGGCGGCGACGATCTCGAGTCCCAGCGTCTGCGCCCAGGTGATCAGGCCGATCAGCAGCGACGGCTGGTCGCCGTCGACCGGCGTGACCACCTTGCCGCGGGCCTGGGCCTGGCGGGCGAGTTCGGGGCCGATCACGCTGTCGACCTCCTTCGAGGCCAGGGCCACGTGCCAGCCGGCCTCGATCGCGAGGCGGGCGTGGCGGGCGCCGGCCTCGGGGTGGCCGGTGGCCTCGATCAGCAGGTCGAGCGGCAGCCCGGTGAGGATGGCGACGTCGGCGGCGGCGATGTACTGGCCACGGTCCCACGCGGCGGCGGCTTCGGCCGGGGTGGTGCACACGGCGACCTGGTCGTCCGGAATGCCGATTGAATGCAATGCGGCCACCGCGATGGCGGCCTCGCGGTCCACCGCGACCCGCGCGTTGACCAGCGGAATGCGCCGCGCCTGGGCCAGGAAACTGCGGCCGAACCCGCCGCTGCCCACGACACAGGTCTCGGCGGGGCGCGTGGCGGACGCGAAATAGGTCAGGTGGTTCATGGCGGGGGGATGAAGATCGGGGAAGGGGTTTGCGGGATTTTGCATGCAATCTGCACCATCCAACTCCGTAAAACCCCTAACCCAGGACCGTGTATCCTTCGCTTTGAATGCAATCCGTGACCGACGCTTCCATGAACTCCACCGGCCAGGACCGTGGCAAACGCACCCTGCTCGCTGCGCGCCGCGTGCGCGAACTGATCGTCTCCGGCGCCCTGACGCCGGGGCAGCGCATTTCCGAGCGGCTGATGAGCGAGCAGCTCGAGGGCATCTCGCGCACGCCGCTGCGCGAGGCCTTCAAGATCCTGGAGGCCGAGGGGCTCGTGACCATCGAGCCGAACCGCGGGGCGGTGGTCACCGCGCTGTCGGTGACGGACGTGGCCGCGTCCATCGAGGTGCTGATCGGCCTCGAGACCATGGCCGCCGAACCGGCGTGCGAGTTCATCACCGATGCCGAGATCGCCGAGGTGGAGAAGCTGCACGCGGACATGGTGCAGGCCCACCACGACGGCGAGCTGATGACCTACTTCGTGCTGAACCAGGCCATCCACCAGCGGGTGGTGGACGCGGCGCGCAACCCGGTGCTCTCGCGCATCTACGCGGCCGAGTGCGCGCGCATCCGGCGCTACCGCTACGCGGGCAACCGCAAGAACGAGCGCTGGCAGGAAGCCGTGCGCGAACACGAACACATCCTCGACGCGCTGCGCCAGCGCGCGGGCCCGATGCTGCGCGAGATCCTGCGCCAGCATCACCGCAGCGGCTGGGCCGTGTCGCGCAAGGTGCTCGAGCAGGAGCTGGGCGCGGTGGCCGGCGAGGCGGCGGGCGAGGCGAAACGCCCCCGGCGCGCAAAGTCGGTTTCGCCGGCCTGAGGCCCTCTCGCCTCAAACGACAAGGGCGGCCCGAGGGCCGCCCTTTTGCATGGAACCGGTGAGGCGATCAGTCGCGGCCGTGGCCACGGCCATGGCCATGGCCGTGGTGACCGCGGTCGTCGTGGCGATCGTGCCGGTCGTCGCGGCGGTCATCACGCCAGTCGCGGCGATCGTGGCGGTCGTCGATGCGGCGCAGCGGCGGGGGACGATGGAAGTGCTCGCGGTACCAGTCGTCGCGCACGAAGTACACCGGCTGGCCGCAGGCCTGGTAGCGGCCGCAGTAGCGGCCCCAGTTCTTCTGGTGGCCCGGGGGCACGCGCAGGTAGATGGGCGAGCGGTCCACGTACACCGGCGGGCGCTGGATGATCACGGGCTGCGGGTAGATGACCGCGGCCGGCGGCGGGTTGCCGACGTCGATTCGGCCGTAGAAGCCCGGCTGGCCCACGCTCACGGACACCCCCACGTTGGGACTCGCCATGCTGTGCAGGCTGACCGCGGCCAGGCCGGCGGCCATCAGGATCTTCTTCATCATTCGGTTTTCTCCTTCAACTTCATGTCAGGTACGACACCTCCACAACGGCAAGAGTTCGGGAGGCGATGACCTGCTTTCAATCACTTTCACAATGTGCACAGTCGTCATGCACCTTGCACGTCATCCCGGCGGACGCCGGGATCCACTGCGGTCGAAGCGCTGACCGCAGTGGGCCCCGGTGAGTTCAACCGGTCAATGCAACAGTACCTACCTGTTGCAAAGGATCGGTATGAAAAGAGGGAAGAAGTTGTGGACGTGCCGGGAGCGAGCCCAAATGTGGGCCGCCTGGCGCCGCGGCGAG